>Ga0213839_1000008_pt1 | contig 1044322 bp, 1007 predicted proteins | sample SWPATP21_FD_160075 | JGI IMG/M metagenome (GOLD analysis project Ga0213839, IMG submission 160075) | Coastal seawater microbial communities from Marineland, Florida, United States - SWPA TP2 #1 | ecosystem: Environmental > Aquatic > Marine > Coastal | place: USA: Florida | collected 2016-08-14
CGCGGATGCCGATGGTCAGCACAGGCGTCTTCACCGTCAGCGCATCGTCGCCGGTCTTGGCCACCGCGCCCGAGACAAAGGAGAACGAGCCCTGCAGCACGTTGACCACGGCGTTGCCGGTGTTCGCACTGGGGTCATAGACGAAGTCGTCGAGGACCAGACGGGCGTCCTCGGCCACCGAGAAGGTGGTGTCGTCGACGAACTTCAGGCCCACGGCGCCGTCGCCGGAGGTCTCGATCACGTCGTCCTGATAGACCGGGTCGCCCTGCTGCAGCTGCACGCGGGTGCCGTCGGTGCGCGAGGCGAAGACCGTGCCCGAGGCGCTCTCGACCACGCCGATGGGCTGGCCCAGGTCGCCGCCCGTCTGCGCCAGGCCTTCCGCGCTGGGGCCCGCCAGCACGCTCGCCAGGCCGCCAGGGATCAGCGCACCGTTCAGCGTGTACAGATCCGGCGGCGTCTCCGTCGCGAAGAAATTCACGATCAGGACCTTCGAGCCGTCCTGACCAACAAGGATCAGGTCCGGACCCGAACGTACGAAATCCGCCGTAAGTAGAAACGCGCCGCCGTCAACAACGAGGCTGACCTTGCCGGACGCGTCGATGACAGCAGAAAACTCCTGCTGGTCGCCGAATCCTTCAGTAAGCCTTGGCGGTAGCTGATCTCTGGTCATTCACCGGCACTCCCTTGCGCCGGCAGACATGGGGTCCGATCAGGCCTGTGGCCTATTCGTGTGTGCGATACTCACCGCCCCCCGCGTCCGAGAAACCGCACTGCCCAACGACTGCCGACTGCTCAAGCGGTTGCGACTGCGACACCGCAGTAGCGTCCAGTTGCCCGAGCGTGTTCAACACCCTGTACGCTGCAATCTGTGAATCATAGAAAGCATTCACAAAATTAATGCATGCTGAATAAAGCTCATTTTCAGCATCCAAAACATTGATCGCCGTCTCTTTTCCGTTGTCTCTGAGCTCGATGCGGTTGTCGAAGACTTCACTCGCGATGTTCATCGCGTTACGCAAGAGTTCGGCACGTTCCCGTGCAACTTCCATTTCGTGCCAGGAAATTTCCATCAGCTCGACAGTCTTGCGGCCGACATCGCGACCGTTCTGCATGGCTTCCTGGAACCGCGCGCCGGCTTCGGCGGCGTTGGCCGGGGTAAGCAGGCCATCAAAGAGCTGCCAGGTGACTTCCAGCTTGATGGAGTAGTCGTGGCGCACATCCTCGACGCCGCCGAGATTGTTCTCGATGTTGGCGGAGCCGACCACATCCACGGTCGGGTAATAGGTGCTCAGCGCGCGGCGACGCTCATGCATCGCGGAATCGGCCTGAGCATGGGCGATCTTGATGATCGGGCTGCCGGTCTGCAGCATCGCCCGGGCGTCTTCCTTGCTGGGCGGCAGCATCTCCGGCGTCGGCGCGACGGCGATCATGGCGTCGATCGTCGGCAGGTTTCCGAAGACCTGCTCGTAGGTGGAGACCGAATCCTTCAGCGCGCCCTGGAAAGCAAGCTCCTGTTCGCGCGCGATCTGCAGGCGAGACTTGGCCAGAAGCACATCGACCGTGATGCCGGAGCCGCGAGCGACACGCTCGTCCTCAAGCTCGAGCTGCTCGCTGATGGCGTGGACATTGCCCTTGTTCAGCCGCACCAGCTCGCGGTTACGCAGCACGTTAAGATAGGCGGTAACGCCTTCCAGCACGACATTCTGGCTGACGGCGGCGAGGGTGTTGTCGGATGCCTCGATCAGGGCCTTGGCGCTGCTGCGGCCGGCATAGGAGGCGAAACCGTTGAAGACGTTCTGGCGAACTTCGAGGGTGGCGTTGGTGGCGAAGAGCTGCTCGTTCTCAAGGCCGGCCTGGCGGGTGGCCAGCGAGTCGGTGTGCTCGTAACCCGCGGCGGCGGTGACGCTGACCTGGGGCAGCAGCGGCGCCGTCTCGCGGCGGTAGTTCTGTTTCGCGGCGATCAGCGCCTGCTTCGCGGCACGGATCTGGGGATGGTCATCGACCAGAGCCTGGACCGCCTCGTTCATCGGCTCCGCCGAAGCCGTCATCGGCGAGATCGCCATCAATATCGCACAAGCAAGACCAAGTCCCTTGCCAGCGTTCCACGCGACAACACTCATCCTGAACACCCCGTCAAGTCCGCCCGGCCAATTCGCGGCATCACCCTCGTCGCGCCGCCAATCGCCCTGATTACATCGGAACATACTGCACGAATCAGAAAAACTACAAGCTGTTAGCGACTACAGCCTGCCGCGACGACAACAGGTGTGGCTCCAGCAACACACCTGTTGCGCCCGCGCTCAACCCTGAGTGCCGAAATTCCGCGCGGCTACTCCTGCGAGACCTGCGCCCGCGCCTCTTCCAGCAGCTCCTGCATCTGCTTGCGGACACGGTGCTCGGACAGGTCGACATTGTGCTTCTGGATATCGCCCCAGACCTTGCGGAAGACGTCCTCGTCGCCCGGCTCCTCGAAGTCGGCGGCGATCACCTGCTTGGCGTAGGCGTCCGCATCGGCGCCCGAAAGGCCCAGATGTTCGGCGACCCACAGGCCCAGCAGCTTGTTGCGGCGCGCCTGCGCCTTGAATTCCTTCTCGCCATCCAGCGCGAACTTGGTCTCCGCCGCCTTCTTCCGATCGTCGAAACCAGCCATCGAACTCTCCGTCATGCATGAGGGCGCGCCGCGGTCGGGCGCGGTTAAGAATTGCGTCCCGATGTTTACCCGGCGGAGCCCGCAAGGGCAATTGTTCTTCGCAGCCGCACAACGCAATCCCGGCGGATCGCGACACAAGAGCGCGCGGCGGCGGCCCGATTGTGCTGGCGGCCCGGTTTGGCTATGTTCCGCCACCCGCAGGCGCGAGCGATTCACGCGCCGGCATCCCGGCATGCGCCAGCCGGCGCACCCCTAGCGAGAGACCCGAACATGGCCCGCCGCAGACAGCTCTACGAAGGCAAGGCGAAGATCATCTTCGAAGGCCCCGAGCCCGGCACTGTCGTCCAGTACTTCAAGGACGACGCCACCGCCTTCAACAATCAGAAGAAAGGCACGATCACCGGCAAGGGCGTGCTGAACAACCGCATCAGCGAGTGCCTGATGACGCGGCTGAACGAGATCGGCGTCCAGACCCATTTCATCCGCCGTCTGAACATGCGCGAGCAGCTGGTCCGACAGGCCGAGATCGTGCCACTGGAAGTGATCGTGCGCAATCTGGCCGCCGGCTCCTTCGCCAAGCGCTTCAACATGGAAGAGGGCACGCCGCTGCCGCGCTCGATCATCGAGTTCTGCTACAAGAACGACGAACTGGGCGATCCGCTGGTCACCGAAGAGCACATCACCGCCTTCGGCTGGGCCACGCCGCCGGAGATCGACGACATCATCCAGCAGACCATCCGCATCAACGATTTCCTCTCCGGCCTGTTCCTGGGCATCGGCATCAAGCTGGTCGACTTCAAGATCGAGTTCGGCCGGGTCTGGGACAACGACATCATGCGCATCATCCTGGCCGACGAGATCAGCCCGGATTCGTGCCGCCTGTGGGATGTCGACACCAACGAGAAGATGGACAAGGACCGCTTCCGCCGCGACATGGGCGACGTGGAAGAGGCCTATCGCGAGGTCGCGCGGCGGCTGGGCGTGCTGTCCGAGAACACGGCGGAATTCACCGGACCGAAACTGGTTCACTGAGCCTTCAAGACAGGAGACCAACGGCAGATGCAGGCACGCGTTTTCGTGACCCTGAAGAACGGGGTGCTGGATCCACAGGGCAAGGCCATCGGCGCGGCGCTGGCCAGCCTGGGCCACGAGGGCGTCGACAGCGTGCGCCAGGGCAAGCTGTTCGAGATCGAGCTGCAGAACGGCGACCGCGCCGCCGCCGAGACCGAGTTGAAGGCCATGTGCGAGAAGCTGCTCGCCAATACGGTGATCGAGAACTATCAGATCGAAATCCTCGGGTGAGGCCATGAAAGCTTCGGTCATCGTCTTCCCCGGATCCAACTGCGACCGGGACGTTCAGGTCGCGCTCCGCCAGAGCACGGGCCGGGAACCGAACATGGTCTGGCACGGCGACAGCACACTGCCAGCGAGCGATCTGGTGGTGCTGCCCGGCGGGTTTTCCTATGGCGACTATCTGCGCTGCGGCGCGATCTCGGCGCACAGCCCGATCATGAAGGAAGTCGTCCGCCACGCCGAGGCCGGCGGCGCGGTGCTGGCGATCTGCAACGGCTTCCAGATCGCCTGCGAGTCAGGTCTGCTGCCCGGCGTGCTGATGAACAACGCCACCGGCAAGTTCGTCTGCCGCCCCGTGAAAATGACCGTCGGCGCAACCGATACGGTCTTCACCGGCCAGTACCAGGCCGGACAGCAGGTCTCGATCCCCGTCGCCCATCATGACGGCAACTACTTCGCCGACGAGGCGACGCTGGAGCGGCTGGAGGGCGAGAACCGCATCGTCTTCCGCTATGACAATGACAATCCCAACGGCTCGATCCGCGACATCGCCGGCATCGTCTCCGCGAACCGCCGCGTCCTCGGCATGATGCCGCATCCGGAGCGCGCAGCCGATCCGGCGCTGGGCGGCACCGACGGGCGGGCCATGTTCCTTTCGGCCATGGAGGCGCTGGCGTGACGGACCGCGCGAACGAGATCGAGATCACGCCGGAAATCATCGCCGAGCACGGCCTGACGCCCGAGGAATACGACCGCATCGTCTCGGCCATGGGCCGGACGCCGAACCTGACCGAACTGGGCATCTTCTCGGTGATGTGGTCGGAACACTGTTCCTACAAGTCGTCCAAGGTCTGGCTGAAGACCCTGCCGACCGAAGCGCCATGGGTGATCTGCGGCCCGGGCGAGAACGCCGGCATCATCGACATCGGCGATGGCGACGCCTGCATCTTCAAGATGGAAAGCCATAACCACCCCAGCTTCATCGAGCCCTATCAGGGCGCGGCGACCGGCGTGGGCGGCATCATGCGCGACGTCTTCACCATGGGCGCACGGCCGGTGGCCAACATGAACGCGTTGCGCTTCGGCAGCCCCGATCATCCGAAGACCCGGCGGCTGATGACCGGCGTGGTCGCGGGCATCGGCGGCTATGGCAACTGCATGGGCGTGCCGACCGTCGGCGGCGAGGTGAATTTCCACGAGGCCTATAACGGCAACATCCTGGTCAACGCCATGTGCGTCGGCACGGCGAAGACCGACAGGATCTTCTATTCAGCCGCCGCGGGCATCGGCAATCCGGTGGTCTATGTCGGCAGCCGCACCGGCCGCGACGGTATTCACGGCGCCACCATGGCCTCCGCCGAATTCGACGACCAGTCCGAGGAAAAGCGCCCCACGGTGCAGGTCGGCGATCCCTTCATGGAAAAGCTGCTTCTGGAAGCCTGCCTGGAACTGATGGCGACCGACGCCATTGTCGCCATCCAGGACATGGGCGCGGCGGGCCTCACCTGTTCCTCGGTCGAGATGGCCGACAAGGGCAATGTCGGGCTGGAACTTGATCTGGATGCCGTGCCCCAGCGCGAGACCCACATGAGCGCCTACGAGATCATGCTCTCGGAGAGCCAGGAGCGGATGCTGATGGTGCTGAAGCCGGGCCTGGAGGATCAGGCGCGCGCCATCTTCGAGAAGTGGGGCGTCGAGTTCGCCGTCGTCGGCAGGCTGACCGATACCGGCCGCTTCACGCTGAAGAAGGGCGGCGAGACCGTTGGCGACATTCCGGTGCGTCCGCTGGTCGACGACGCACCCTCCTATGACCGGCCCTGGACCGAGACGCCGGCCCCGGCGCCGCTGGAAGCCGCCAGCGCGCCCGCGCCGAACGACTATGCCGACGCCGTGCTGAAACTGGTCGGCGGGTTCGACACCGCCAGCCGCCGCTGGATCTTCGAGCAGTACGACTATTCGGTCATGGCCGACACGATCCAGAAGCCCGGCGGCGACGCCGCTGTGGTGCGCGTGCACGGTACCGAGAAGGCGCTGGCGATCTCGACCGACGTCACGCCGCGCTACTGCTTTGCAGACCCGTTCGAGGGCGGCAAGCAGGCGGTGGCCGAGACCTGGCGCAACATCACCGCTGTCGGCGCGACGCCGCTGGCGATCACCGACTGCCTGAACTTCGGCAATCCGGAGCGGCCCGAGATCATGGGCCAGTTCGCCGGCTGCATCCAGGGCATGGGCGCGGCCTGCCGTGCGCTCGACTATCCGGTGATCTCCGGCAATGTCTCGCTCTACAACGAGACCAATGGCGTCGGCATCCTGCCGACTCCCGCGATAGGCGGCGTCGGTCTGCTGAAGGATGCCTCGAAGATGGTCCGGATCGGGCTGGAGGAGGAAGGCCTGACGCTGATCCTGATCGGCGAAACGCAAGGCCATCTGGGCCAGAGCCTCTATCTGCGCGACGTGCTGGGCCGGGAGGAAGGCGCGCCGCCGCCGGTCGACCTGGCCGCCGAGCGGCGCAATGGCGACATGGTGCGCGGCCTGATCGACGAAGGGCTCCTGGCGTCCTGCCACGACCTGTCGGATGGCGGGCTGGCCCTGGCGCTGACCGACATGTGCATCGCCGGCGGTGCGGGCGCCACGGTGGCGCTGCCGCAGGGCGCGGCCGAGCCGCATGCCCTGCTGTTCGGCGAGGATCAGGCGCGCTATTGCGTTGCCACGCGCCAGCCGGATACGGTGCTCTCACGGGTGAAGGCCGCCGGCGTGGCGGCGCAAACCCTTGGAACCAGCGGCGGCGACGAATTGACAGTCGAGGGGCTGTTCACCATATCCGTCGCTGATTTGCGGGCGTCGCACGAGGCCACGCTGCCCGGCTACATGTCGGACGCGGCGGCCGGCGCAGCGGCCTGAAGGGAGAACGGCGATGGCGATGGACGCGGGCGAAATCGAGGCCCTGATCCGTGAGGCTCTGCCGGATGCGCAGGTCACGATCACGGACCTGGCCGGCGACGGCGATCACTATTCCGCCCATGTCGTCTCGACAGCCTTTGCCGGCAAGTCGCGGGTACAGCAGCACCAGATGGTCTACAAGGCGCTGCGCGGACGGATGGGCGGAGAGCTGCACGCTCTCGCCCTGCAGACATCGGCCCCGGCCTGAACCGGCGGCCCACAGGAGTATTCAGATGGAACAGGTTACCCAGGACCGTATCGACGAAGCGGTGAAGTCCAACGACGTCTTTCTGTTCATGAAGGGCACGCCGGTCTTTCCGCAGTGCGGCTTCTCCGCCGCGACGGTGCAGATCCTGAGCTATTTCGGCGTCAAGTTCGGCTCCTTCAACGTGCTGGAGGACATGGAAGTCCGCCAGGGCATCAAGGAATATTCCGACTGGCCGACGATCCCGCAACTCTATGTGAAGGGCGAATTCGTGGGCGGTTGCGACATCGTCCGCGAGATGGCCGAGAGCGGCGAGCTGGATCAGCTGTTCCGCGAGAAGGGCATCGAGATCAACCCGCAGCAGGGCTGATCCGCTACTTGCCGCCGCCGTCCTGGCGGCGGTCCTCGATCGAGATGACATTGTCCGAACGGCGCGCCGCGGCGGCTTTCACCGTCGGCAGCGTGATCGTTACCGTCGTGCCTTCGCCAAGTTCGCTTTCGATGGTCAGCGAACCGCCATTGATTTCCATCAGCTGAACCGAGATGGGCAGGCCCAGCCCGGTGCCGCCGCTGCGGGCGTCGGTTTCCCTGCCCAGACGCTCGAAGGCGTGCAGCGCCTTGGGGATGTCCTCCGCCGCGATGCCGGGTCCGGTGTCGGAAATTCTGATGCTGACGACTTCGGTGTCCGCGCCCGCCAGAGCAATTTCGACACTGTTGCCGGGGAAGGAATACTTGATGGCGTTGGTCACGACGTTGATCAGCACCTGCAGCAGATGCCGCCGGTCGAACATGACCTCGTTTCCGGGCACGTAGCGCTTCACCAGAGTGATCTTGCGGTCGTCGGCAAAGCGCCCGGTGATGCTCATGCACTCGTCGATCAGTTCCTCCGGCTCGAAGACCTCCGACCTGAGGCTCTCCTTGCCGGCTTCGATCCGGGACAGGTCGAGCACGTTGGAAATCAGCGATTTCAGATGCGTCGCCGCGGCATGGATGTCCTCCGCGTATTCCTGGTTCTTCGATGAACCGAGCGCGCCGAACAGGTTCAGCTTCATCGCCTCCGAGAAGCCCAGCACCGCGTTCAGCGGCGTGCGGAACTCGTGGCTCATGTTGGCAAGGAAGATGGACTTCGACCGGCTGGCGCGCTCCGCGGCCTCACGGGCCTGGTGGATTTCCTCGGTAACCCGCCGGTGCTCGGTCACATCGACGATCGAGGCGATCACATAGGTGCCGTCATCCGCTTCGATCGGGTTGAGGCCGATCTCGACCGGAATTTCGCGGCCGCTGCGATGCAGGCAGGTCAGATCCGAATTCAGGGCCATCGCGCGCTGCTCCGGCGCGGCGAAGAACTTCGCCATGTGGCCCGTGTGCGCCGACCGTCGGCTTTCCGGCAGCAGCATGTGGATCGGCTGGCCCAGCATCTCGTCCTGCCGGTAGCCGAACAGTTCCTCGGCCTGACGGTTGAAGATCGAGATGCAGCCCAGATTGTCCACCATGATCATGGCGTTCGGCGCCGCCTGGATGCTCAGCCGGAAGCGTGCGTTCAGCCGCTCGATGCGCAGAAGCGATTCCTGCTGTTCGGTGGTGTTGGAACCGACCCCGCGATAGCCCTTGAACATGCCGTCGACCGAGAAGATCGGCTGGCCACTGAGCGTGAAGTGCAATTGTCCGGTCGGGAACTGAAGCCAAAGGCCCAGAGAGCGGAAGCCCTCCCGCCGGGCGATGGTGGACTGCAGCCGCTCGCATTCCTCGGCATCAATGGCGCTGGCGCAGGCTTCGGGAAGGGAGCGGCCGACCCATTCCTCCTGGGGGATGCCGGTCAGATCGCTCAGCTTCTCGCTGACATGAGTGAAAAGGCCTTCGCTGTCGGTCTCCCAGAACCAGTCGGCGGACACGCTGGCGAATGTGCGGAAACGCGCTTCGCTGATGGCAAGGTCCATGGTGCGCTGGCGGATGTCGTTCTCACGGTCATCGAGCGCCACCCGAAGCTTCTCTTCGGCTTCGCGGCGCTGTTCGATTTCCTGGCGGAGCTGGTCATTGGCCTCGGCAAGCTGTGCCGGCGCGGGGATGGCGAGCAGCCGCGGTATCAGCGGCCAGACGGCGATGGCCGTACCCAGCGAAACCAGGGCGGTCACCGCCTTCACCGCTCCCTGCAGTCCATAGACCGGGTACCAGAGCGTCACCACGGCGACCAGGTGGGTGAGGCCGCAGAGCAGGATGAAGCTGACGAACAGCGCCATGGCCGGCTTGAATTCGCCCAGGTCGCCGCGCTTGCGGGCGAACACGAACATCGCCACCGGGATCGCGGTGTAGGACGCGAAGATGACCAGATCGGAGATGATGTGGGTGTAGAGGACCGAAGGGTTCCACGCGAGGCAATACCCGTGGGGGGTATAACCGCCTACTGAAAGCAAATACTCGACAACCCTCTCGAACATGCTCGACGGGTACCATGATACAGGTTTCAACCGAGTTAATTCTCGCAGCACTCCACCAACTAATCAACTTTAGCGTGCAAACCGGAGAGCTCGGTAACCCGAGCTCTCGCAGGTCATGCACGGGCGACGGGCCGGCCACGGCGGACACTTCAGTAGCTGATCGCCTCGGCGCGGCCGCGTGCCCCCGCCTGGCCAAGCTGGCGCAGCATGTAGTCGGCCACATCAGCGCGGGAGATCTTCATGCTCAGCTTGCGTTCCGGCAGTTCGGCGCCGTGCCAGTAGTTTCCGGTCAGCGCCCCGTCGGTGAAGTTGCCCGGCCGCGCCAGGCTCCAGTCCAGTCCGCTTGCGCGGACGATCGCTTCCTGCGCGACGTGGTCCTTCAGCACGCGGCGCAGCACCAGCGGCATGATCACCCAGCGGTAGAAGCGCGGAAGCTGCACCCAGCTCTCGCCGGCGCCGAACACCGACAGGCAGATCAGCCGCCGCACGCCGGCCGTTTTCATTGCGTCGACCACGGTGCGGGTTCCGGCCTCGCGAATGCCGCTGTTGTCCATGAGGGGCGCCCCCAGCGTCACCAGCACGGCATCCTGGCCTTCGACTACACGGGCGACCGCCGCCGGATCGCGCACATCCCCCTCGAGCACCGTCAGCCGCCTGTCCGGCCGGTGCAGCCTGTCCGCATTCCGTGTCAGCACCGTCACCTCGTGACCGGCCTCCAGGGCCTGGTTCATCAGATTGCGGCCCACGCCGCCGGTCGCACCGAAGATCGCCAGTTTCATCGTCGTCTCCTCTTTGTTGCTTGACTTGACACAGTGTCAATTTACACCCTGTCAAGTAGAGCGAACTTTACATAGTGTCAAGGAAGAAAATGGATACGCGGGAAAGAATTCTGAAGACGGCGCTGGATCTGCTGGAACAGGGCGGTTCGCTGCGCATGTCCGACATCGCAAGGCGGGCAGGGGTCAGCCGCCAGGCTCTCTACCTGCATTTCAAGTCGCGGGCCGAGTTGTTGGTCGAGGCAACGAAATTTCAGGACCGGCTCCATGATTCCGACGCCCGGCTGGCGCCCAGCCGCGCCGCGGCGACCGGTGTCGAGCGACTGGACGCCTTCGTCACGGCCTGGGGCGCCTATCTGCCGCGCATCCGCAACGCCGCCCGGACGCTGCTCTATCTGCGGGAGACCGATGACGAGGCCCGCGCGGCGTGGGATCAGCGGATGCGGGACATGCGCGAGGGCTGCGAGGCGGCGGTGCTGGCGCTGGCCCGCGACGGCGACCTGGCGCCGGGTCTGGAACCGGAGCAGGCGACGGACCTGCTATGGACCATCCTGTCCTACCGCACCTGGGAACACCTGACAGCCGACTGCGGCTGGACCGAAGAACAGGCCGCCGAGGGGCTGCTGACGATGGCGCGGGGGGTGTTGTTGAACACTGACGCATCCCGGGCCTGACCCGGGATCCATGCCAGAGTGTTTCCACAAACAGGGCGGTGGAGGAAATGCTCAGGCATGGGTCCTGACCTCCGTCAGGACGAGGAGGTGATCGCCCCCTACTCCTTCCACTCCGGATCGCGCTTCTCGACGAAGGCGGCGAGGCCTTCCTCGAAGTCGGGCATGGTGGCGAGATTGCACATGACCTCGACCTGGGCCGCGACCGAGCGGCGGTAGTCGGCGTCCTGAGCCCGCCAGAAGGCGCGGCGGCCGATCGCCATGGTCGCGGGAGACTTGGCGGCGAACATCCGGCCCAGCTCCAGTGCGCGCGGCATCAGCCCGTCATCCGGCGTCACCTCGCTGACCAGACCGAGTTCCTTCGCCTCCGCCGGACCGAAGCTGCGGCCCGAGAACAGCAGCTCGAAGGCCCGGTGCCGGCCGATCACCGGCGGCAGATGGGCGAAATGGATGGCCGGCAGCACGCCGACATTGATCTCCGGATAGCCGAATGTGGCGCTCTCGGAGGCGATCAGCATGTCGCAGGTGATGGACAGCGTCATGCCGGCCCCGCGCGCCGCGCCGTTGATGGCGGCGATGGTCGGCTTTGAGAATTTCGCCTGCACATCAAGCGTGTCGAGATAGAACCGGTTGAGATAGGCCCGCATGCCCTCGCTGCCCGCGCCCCGGATCATCTTCAGGTCCATGCCGGCGCAGTACATTTTCGGAAGCGAACTGGTCAGCACGATGGCGCCGACCCCGCTGTCCGCATCTGCGGTGCGCAGCGCTTCGTGGATCGCGTCGGTCATCTCGAAATCCACCGCATTCACCGGCGCCCGGCACATGGAAATCACCGCGACCCGGTCGGTGACGGCATAGGTGATGCGGTCGGTGTCTTTCGTCATCTCTGAGTCTCCAAGCGTCCGGAAAGGTGAGCCCGAACCATCCTCCCCGACACCTTACCCTCGGGCTTGTCCCGAGGGTCCAGTTCTTCAGGGTCGCAGTTGCTGCATACAAGCATCAGGTGCCGCCATCGAAGCCGCACTGGACCCTCGGGACAAGCCCGAGGGACAGGGTCTCAGGGGTTGCGGAGCGCCCCAGGGGACTGACGATCCGGTCAGCCCGCTATAGCCCCAGCACCGCCTTCGCCAGCACGCCGCGCTGCACCTCGGAGGTGCCGCCGGCGATGGTGTAGCCGCGATGGTGCTGCTGGCCCGAGGTGATGCCGACCGCGTAGCCCGGCCCGACAGGCATCTGGTTCTCGCCGCCGAACAGGTAGCCCTTGTGGTCCGGCGCGCCGTAATAGCCGATGGCGCGATACAGCAGTTCGTCGAAGTCCTGCACCATGTGGCTGCCCAGCAGCTTGGTCATCGAGGGCTCAGCCCCAATCCGGCCGCCCGCATCGGCCTCGGCCAGGATGCGCAGCGACGACATCTCCAGCGCCTTCAATCGCGTCTCCAGGCTGGCGACCTGCATCGAGACGTCCGGGTCGCGGATAAGGGGTGCGCCGCCGGAGGACTCCTCGTTGCAGACTTCCTTGACGATGGAGAGGATGCGCGTGTTTTCGGAGACGCGGGAAACGAACAGCCGCTCGTCGCCCAGCAGCTTCTTCGCCACGGTCCAGCCCTGGTTCTCGCGGCCGAGAATGTTCTCCACCGGCACCCGCACGTCGTCGAAGGTGACGATGTTCCACAGCCGCCGCCCGTTCAGCGCGATCAGCGGCTTCACCTCTATGCCGGGGCTGTCCATCTCGATCAGCAGGAAGCTGATGCCCTCCTGCTTCTTCGCGTCCGGGTCGGTGCGGACCAGACAGAAGATGTGGTTGGCGATGTCGGCGGCGCTGGTCCAGATCTTGGAGCCGTTGACGACATAGTGGTCGCCGTCACGCACCGCTCGGGTCTTTACCCCGGCCAGATCGGACCCCGCCTCGGGCTCGGAATAGCCCTGACACCACCAGTGCTCGTCCGACAGGATCTTCGGCAGGTAGTAGTCCTTCTGTTCCGGCCGGCCGAAGGCGATCATGGCGGGCCCGAGCATCTGGAAATTGAACGCCATCACGGTCGGCGCGTGGGCCAGCCGGCATTCCATGTCGAAGATGTGGCGCTGCATGATGCCGAAACCGGCGCCGCCGACCTCCTTCGGCCAGTTCGGCGCGAGCCAGCCCTTCTCCCGCAGCTTGGCGTGCCAGCGGATCTGTTCCGGCTTCTTCACGACCAGACCCAGCTTCACCTTCTCGGCGATATCCTCCGGCAGTTCCGAAGCCAGCCATTCCCGCACCTCGTCACGGAAGGCCTCTTCCTTCTTCGTCAGCGACAGATCCATCAGTTGCTGCCTCTCATCCAGTCAAATGCTGTCCTCGGGCCTGACCCGAGGACCTGTGAACAAAGCCGATCATGAACGCCGCAACACAGGCCCTCGGATCAAGTCCGAGGGCTGCAAGACAGGGAGCGCGCCGGCCGGGCCTCAGTTCCCGGTGAAGTTCGGCGCTCGTTTCTCCTGCCAGGCGGCGATGCCTTCGCGGAAATCGTCGGATTCCAGCGCGGTCTTCATCTCGGCGAGCGAGTCGTCCTGCGCCTCGTCCATCGACTGGATCAGCGAGCGCCAGACCAGCCCCTTGATCACCCGGGTCGAGCGCGGCGAGACCTCGGTCGCGAGCATCCTCGCATAGGCCTGCGCTTCGGCCAGCACCGCCTCGGGGGCCACGGAACGGTCGACCAGCCCCATGCGCTCGGCCTCGTCGCCGGTCACCAGCCGCGCCGAGTAGAGCAGGTCCAGAGCCTTCGACGGGCCGACCACGCGCGGCAGCAGCCAGGCGAGACCGTATTCGGCCACCAGCCCCCGCTTGGCGAAGGCGGTGCCCAGCTTCGCCCGCTCGGAGCAGATGCGGTAATCGGAGTAGAGCGCCATCACCAGGCCGACACCCACCGCCGCACCGTTCACGGCGGCGATCACCGGCTTCGGCACCGTGGTCATCCAGGCATATTTCGCGGCGTAGCCCGCGGGCAGGTCGATCCCGCCCTCGATCGCGCCGTCCACCGGCAGCGGCTCGGCCTCGGCCGACTGACCCGCGGCCTTGTTCGACAGCCGCGCCACATCGGCTCCAGCGCAGAAGCCCTTGCCCGCGCCGGTCAGCACGATGGCCCGCACCGCCGGATCGCCGGAGGCCCGCTGCATCGCCGCCCGGATCTCGCCGTTCATGACCGGGGTCATTGCGTTCATCCGGTCCGGCCGGTTCATGGTGATGGTCGCGACGCCGTCCGCCACGTCGTAGATGATCTGCTCGTAGGCCGCCGCCTGCGTATCCGCCATCGAGCCCCCCCTGACTGATGCACTTGAATTAATTTCGGCGACTATAGGCGCGGAGCGGGTGCAGGGAAAGACCTGCATTCCGGTTACCCGAGAAGGAAACGCACCGTTTCACGCGCATCGCCTGACGCCCGCGCCATACGACCCTATATTGCTTGCAACGCATCACGCACCATGGGAGCGAAGCCATGATCCGGGGCCTGCACCACAACGCCTACCGCTGCCGCGACACCGAGGAGACGCGCCGGTTCTACGAGGATTTCCTGGGCCTGCCGCTGGTCGGCGCGCTGAAGATCGGGGAGACCAAGTCGGGCCGGGCCGCGAATGCGCTGCACACCTTCTTCCAGATGGATGACGGGTCATGCCTGGCCTTCTTCGAGGAGCCGGACGCGCCGTTCGAGTTCAAGGACCAGCGCGATTTCGACCTGCATATCGCGCTCGAGATCCCGCACGACCAGCTTGAGCCCTGGATGGCGAAGGGCAAGAAAGCCGGCATCGAGACACGTGGCGTCTCCGACCACGGCTTCATCGACAGCATCTATTTCCGCGACCCGAACGGCTATGTCATCGAGCTCACGGGCAAGCGCCCCGGCCATGACGATGCGCTGGATCCGGCGCAGAACGACGCCCGCGCCATCGTCGACAACTGGCAGGCCTCGAAGGCGTAGGCACCGTCTGCTCCAGAGCGTCACCCCGGCCTTGTGCCGGGGTCCGGTGCTGAGCGAATGACAAGCACCGGAAACTGCCGGTGACGCTGCAACCGGCCCCCCGCTTGAAGCGGGGGTTACGGTGTGAGTACGGCATCAATGCAGTCAGGCAGCCACTTCCATGGCAGGACAAACACCCTAAACACCGGCGCATCCCGGACCCCGATCCGGGACCCATGCCTGAGCGTCGATGGCCGCGCCCCGTGGGCGGAAAGGCTCAGGAATGGGTCCCAAATCAAGTTTGGGACGCGTGATGGTTTGAGGTTTGCTCCGAGCGTCTACCGCCCCTCCAGCATCTGCGCGGTGGCTTCCTCGTTGGCGACATAGGCCTTGATGGCGTCCTCGCCGGTCATCTCGGTGTCGGGGTCGAGGCCGTCGCCGTGGCGGATCAGGTTCAGCGCGAACCAGCCCATGCCGGCCTTGGGCGGGCGGATCGTCTTTTCCCAGGCGCCGACCGCATCGGCCCCGGCCAGCAGCCGGTTCGGCGCGTCGGTCTCGACGCACATGGGCCTTCCCAGTCCGATCATGTCCAGCGCGCCGGAGGCCAGCGCCTCCTCCATCGCCGCGCGGGTACGGAAGCCGCCGGTGACCATCAGCGGCATCTTCGCCACGCCGCGGATCTGTTCGGCATAGTCGAGGAAATAGGCTTCCCGTTTCACCGTGCTCTCGGCGACGGCGCTCCCCTCGCTGGTCTTGGAGCCCATCATCGACGGCTCCTCGTAATTGCCGCCGGAAATCTCCAGCAGGTCGACCCCGACCGCGTCCAGCCACTGCACCACCTGAAGGCTGTCGGAACTGTCGAAACCGCCCTGCTGGAAGTCGGACGAATTCAGCTTCACCGAGATCACGAAGTCCGGCCCGCAGGCTTCGCGGATCGAGCGGCAGATGGTCAGCAACAGCCGCGCGCGGTTCTCCAAGCTGCCGCCCCACTGGTCGGTGCGCCGGTTCACCAGGGGCGTCAGGAACTGGCTCAGCAGATAACCATGCGCCGAATGCACCTGCACGCCGGTAAAGCCGGTCTGCTGCGCCACCTCGGCGGCGTGGACGAAACGGGCGATAACCTCATCGACCTCGTCGGCCGTCATGGCGCGCGGCGGCGCGAAGGCGCTCTCCGGCAGGGCCAGCTTCACCGCCGAAGGCGCCACCGGCTCCTCGCAGACCCGGCGCGGCGTTTGCCGGCCCGGATGGTTGAGCTGCATCAGCAGCACCGTGTCGTTCCGCGTCCCGGCTGCGGCATAGGCGCGGAGCGCGGCGAGCGCCTCGTCAGACTGCGGGCCGTCGATCACCACGTTGCCCGGCCGCTCCAGATAACGCCGGTCGACCTGGACATTGCCGGTCACGACAACCGCCGCGCCGCCATCGGCCCAGCGGCCATAGAGCTCGACATGGCGGCCGGTGGCGCGGTTCAGGCCGTCCGACAGCCCCTCGGTCAGCGGCGCCTTGCCGAAACGGTTCTTCACGGTCACGCCGCAAGGCAGCGTCAGCGGGCTGGCCAGCGTCAGTCCGGTCATGCGTTCATCCTCCCCGATTTGCGCCCCGCGAAAATTCCCCCAAATCTGATCCAGATCAAGCGCCGCACAGCGATGACATGGCAGAACTGCGTCACTGTTCAGCAAGGGGAGTGATGAGATGGCGTCGATTTCGTCCATCGTGAAGAAGCATGTCGAGGCCGCCGTGGCCGAAGCAGCGGAGACCGGATACTCGGCCGAGGACACGGCGCGGTCGATGCTGTCCTTCGTCATGGCGATCTATCGCGAGAACCGCGAGGTCGAGGCCATCGCCGAGGAACTGCAATACGTCATCGACAATCTGGACCCGGACCGCGAATACGCCTTCATGCGGCCCTGAATGCAGAAGGGGCGCGCCCGGCCGGACACGCCCCTTCGCAACTCTCGACGGATGGACGGCCTACTCGGCCTTGACGATGTCCATCACCAGCTTGCCGTCGACCTTCACCGGGCCGTCTTCCTTGGCACCCAGCGAGTATTCGAAGATGCCGGTCGTCATGCCGCCATTCTCGCCGTGCAGCATCAGCATCAGCATGTCGCCCTTCTTCACCGGTTCGGTGAGGATGGCGGTGACATTCTCGTTCATGCCCGCCTTCAGCGGCGCGTGACCGACCACCGGACCAGGCTTGCCGGAACTGTCGGTGCGGTGCACAACCATCCAGCCATTGGCCGGGGCGACGATGGACGTGGCGGTCACGGTGCCGCCCGAGACATCCTGGTCCGCACCCTTCACACTGAGCACCGCGTGAGCGCCGGCAAGCGCACCGCCGGCCATCAGCATCATCGCCGCGGCGCCGCTGATCAGATATTTACTACGCATTTGGTTCAACTCCCGTTGACATATTTAGTATTGGAACGCCATTCTCCGCCAATCGCATTCCCTGTTTTTTCTATTGAGCCGGATCATCGAACATCTGATCCGATATCAGGCAGGAAAATCGCTACTTCCAAACGGGCAATACTCACCCGACCCCACGCCGGAACGATTCCAACGCACAGTTTCATTGTGAAACCGCGGAGGGTTACGAACAGCCCCTCAGCTCGGATCATGAATATGGGTTGCCGATAACGCTTTCGTGTGCAGGCCCCGCCGAATTTCACCAGGCGGTTGGCAGTGAAATTCCAGGCCGGAAACGCGTCATGGAACTGTCGCCGGACGCGGATAGCGTTACACTCAACGGGTTCCGCGATGGAGGAGAACATGCCCAGTCTCAAACGCAACGCCGCCGCCATGGCCGTGGCAGCCGCTCTCGCCCTCGGTGCGGGCGCGGCGCAGGCCAAGTCGTCGATCGTCATCGGGATGCAGCAGGAGCCGACGGTGCTCGATCCGACCGCCGACGCCACGGCCGCAATCGACACGATCTTCACCCACAACGTCTATGAGAGCCTGACCTCGGTCACCGAGACCGGTGAGGTCGTGCCGGCGCTGGCCGAAAGCTGGACCGTCAGCGCCGATGGCAGGGTCTTCACATTCAACCTGGCCGACAATGTGACATTCCACGACGGAAGCGCCTTCGACGCCGACGACGTGAAGTTCTCGTTCGACCGCGCCATGGCCGAGGACAGCGTCAATCCGACCAAGGGCATCTTCAAGCCGATCGAGAGCGTCGAGGTCGTCGATGCGGATACAGTCCGTATCACGCTGAAGAACCCGGATGCCTTCTTCCTGTTCAACATGGCCCAGGGCGACGCCTCGATCGTCGCGCCGGAGACCGCCGACACGAACAAGACCAATCCCGTCGGCACCGGCGCCTACCGCTTCGACGGCTGGACCCGCGGCTCGCAGATGACGCTGGTGAAGAACCCCGATCACCGCGATGCCGGGGACATCACCATCGACCGGGTGACCTTCCGCTTCGTCGCCGATCCGGCGGCGGCGGTCGCGGCCCTGCTGTCGGAAGAGATCGACGCCTTCCCCGGCATGCCCGCGCCCGAAGTGCTGGAGCAGTTCAAGGCTGATCCCCGCTTCGACGTGGTCGTCGGCACCACCGAGGGCGAGGTTATCCTGGCGCTGAACAATGCGCGCCAGCCGATGAGCGATATCCGCGTGCGCCGCGCGATCAACCACGCGCTGGACCGCAACGCGATCATCCAGGGCGCCTATTACGGGTTCGGCGAGCCGATCGGCTCCTTCTTCCCGCCGCATCACAAGTCCTATGTCGACCTGACAGGCGAATATCCGCATGACGTGGCGAAGGCGAAGGCGCTGCTGGCCGAGGCCGGTGCGGAAAAGCTGTCGCTGACCCTGCGCACGCCGCATTTCCCCTACGCCCGCCGCTCGGCCGAGATCGTGCAGAGCCAGCTGGGCAAGGCCGGGATCGACGTGAAGATCGAGCAGGTGGAATGGGGCTTCTGGATCGGCGAGGTCTACAAGAAGCAGAACTACGACATGACCATCATCGCCCACACGTCGCCCAACGACCTTGGCAACTTCGCCCGTGGTCCGAAATACTTCTACGGCTACGACAATGCGGAGTTCAATGCGCTGTGGGAGAAGATCTCCACCGAGACCGATCCGGCGAAGCTGGATGCGCTGCTCAAGGACGGACAGCGTTTCATCGCCCGCGACGCGGTGCACGGCTTCCTGTTCCAGCTGCCGCTACTGGGGGTCTGGCGCAAGGAACTGTCCGGCTACCGCAAGTCCTCGCCGGTGCTGTTCGCGCCCCTGAAAGACCTGCGCTGGAACTGAGCCACCGTCAGGCGGGTCACCCCCGATGGGCGCTGCGCCCACTCGGGGGTCCGGTCGGAGTTGGCGAAACCGCGCTGCGTGGGATGGTGCGGCTGGCACGCAGCGCGGCTCGGCCTGTCCGGACAGGCCCGAGCCGCCCACTTGGCCGGCCCATCCATCCCCAGGTGGGCGGACCGAATGATTTCGGCTTTGCCGAACTCACCCCCTCCCTGACCCTCCCCCCTCAAGGGGGAGGGGAAAGGGCATGACCCGTTTCCTGCTCATGCGCGTCCTGACGCTGGCGCTGACGCTGCTGGCGGTTTCGTTCATCGTGTTCTGGACAATGAACGCCCTGCCAGGCGATCCGGCGCTGGTGATCCTGGGACTGGATTCGACCGAGGACGCCCGCGCCGCGCTGAGGCTGCAGCTTGGTCTGGATGAGCCGTTTCTGGAGCGCTACGCCAACTGGCTCGTAGGCGCGCTGCAGGGCGATTTCGGCACCAGCTACAGCTTCGGCGTCCCCGTCGGCGAACTGATCGCCGAACGGCTGCCGGTGACTGTCCCGCTGGGCCTGTCGGCAACCGTGCTGACAGTCATTCTGGCGCTGGCGCTGGGCGTCTTCGCGGCCTCCCGCCATGGGCGCCTCGGCGATGTCGCCGTGATGGGGTTGAGCCAGCTTGGCATCGCCATTCCGGCCTTCTGGCTCGCCATCCTGCTGGTGATCCTGTTCGCGGTGAACCTGCGCTGGCTGCCGCCCGGCGGCTTTCCCGGCTGGGAGGATCCGCTGGCCGGGTTCGCGGCCCTGGTGCTGCCGACAGTCGCCATCGCCATGGTGCAGGCCGCGATCCTGGCCCGTATCACCCGCACCAGCGTGCTGGAAGTGATGCGCCTCGACTATGCCAACACCGCGCGCGCCAAGGGACTGAGCCAGGGCCGCACCCTGCGCCGGCACGTGCTGCCCAACGCGCTGATCCCGATCATCACGGTGATCGGCATGCTGTTCGCCAATGTCGTCACCGGCGCGATCGTCATCGAGAACGTGTTCTACCTGCCCGGCCTGGGCCGCCTGATGTTCCAGGCGATCACCAACCGCGACCTGTTCGTTGTGCAGGCGCTGGTGCTTTTCTTCGCCGCGACGGTGGTGTTCGTTAATTTCTGCGTCGATGTGCTCTACGGCGTGATCGACCCCCGGCTGCGCGACCGGATCGGGCGGGACGGGCCATGAGGCGGCTGTCGCTGATCATCGGCGGGGTTCTGGTCGGACTGGTGCTGGCCGCGGCGTTGCTGTCGCTGATCTGGACGCCGCACGACCCGGCCGCCATCGACGTCTCCAAGCGGTTCCTGCCGCCCTCGGCCGACTACTGGCTGGGCACCGATCAGCTCGGCCGCGACCTGCTGAGCCTCTTGATGGTCGGTGCGCAGAGTTCGGCGCTGGTCGCCTTCGTCTCGGTGGGTCTGGGCGGCGCGGCCGGCACGCTGCTGGGCATGGCGGCGGCGGCGCGCGGCGGCCTGCTGGAAGAGGCCGTCATGCGCTCGGCCGACCTCGCCTTCGCCTTTCCGGCGCTGCTGTTCGCGATCATGCTGGCCGCGGTCTACGGCCCGTCGCTGAATAACGCGATCCAGGCCATCGCCTTCATCAACGTGCCCATCTTCGCCCGTCTGACACGGGCCACGGCGAACCAGATCTGGGTCCGCGAATATGTCATGGCCGCGCGGGCGATGGGGCTGTCCACCGCCCGGATCGCCTGGCGGCACGTGCTGCCCAACATCGCCGGGTTGTTGCTGATCCAGGCCACCATCGAATTCGCCGTCGCAATCCTGGCGGAAGCGGCGCTCAGCTATCTGGGCCTGGGCGTGCAGCCGCCCATCCCGTCCTGGGGCCGCATGCTGGCCGAGGCGCAGACCCTGCTTTTCCTGGCGCCGCAACTGGCGATCTGGCCGGGGCTCTGCATCGTCGCCGCCGTGCTGGGCTTCAACCTGCTGGGCGACGGTCTGCGCGACGTGCTCGACCCCCGGGGCCGGGAGGCCCGGGTGGGCCACAGCCACTGACGCGCGGGCTTGGCGACGGCCGCAACCGGCGCGAGAATGCAACCAACAGGGGAGGACAGGATGCGGGAACTGGCAACGGGATTCGGACTGATCGAGGGACCGCTCTGGGATGACGAGCGCGGCCTGATCTTCTCCGATGTCGTCAATGGCGGGGTCCGGGCCCTGGCGAAGGACGGATCGATCTCAACGCTGATCGAACACCGCAAGGGGATCGGCGGCATGGTCCACCACGCGGATGACGGGCTGGTGGTCGGAGGCCGCAACATAGCCTTCAAGAGTTTCGACGGCGAACGCTCGGTCGTGCTGCTGGACAAGGATGTGACCGAGACGTCGATCGGTTTCAACGACTTCACCACCGACGCGGCAGGCCGGCTCTATGTCGGATCGCTGGGCTTCGTCGTGTTCAGCGGCCAGCCGGAGCGGCCGGGGCATCTGCACGTGATTGATCTGGACGGTTCGGTCCGCACGGTTTCCGACGGCATCATCCTGACCAACGGGATGGGCTTTTCGCCCGATGGCAGCCGGCTCTACCACTCCGACGCCCGGGCCAACATCGTCCGGGTCTATGACGTCGATGACGGACAGGTCGGCCCATGGCGGATCTTCGCGGAGATGGAGGAAGGGCACCCGGACGGCCTCTGCGTGGCGGCCGATGGTGCTGTTGTCGTGGCCTCGGCGTTCGGTTCGCATGTCGCGGTCTACGAACCAGACGGTACGCTGCGCCAGAAGATCCCCACGCCGCTGCCCATGGTTACAAGCGTCGCCTTCGGCGGCGGCGATCTGAAGGATCTCTATGTCGTCACCGGCTCTGGGGACGGCCCGTCGGAAAATTGCGGTTCGGTCTTCGTCACCGATATCGGTGTTGCCGGCCTGCCGGTCCCGCCCTGCCGGGTGGCCCTAGACTGACCTGCGGGCGAAGACGGCGGCGGCGCCGATGACGGAGACCGCTGCCAGCCCGCCATAGGCCAGCCCATACCCTCCCGCGGCCAGCGCAGCGCCAAAGGCCGCCGGTCCCACGACCAGACCGAAATAGGTGCAGAACACGGTCGCGCCCGTGGCCGCGGCTATGCGGTCCTGCGGCACAATGCGGGCGACCTCGGCCAGGTAGACCCCGTTCCAGCCCGCCGCCGCCGCGCCACAGAGTGCGGCGATGGCGATCACGGCCGCCGATGGGGTTTCGGCATCGATGCCGGCCAGCAGGGTCACACCCACGGCGGTCACCAACCCGAACGCAGCCAGCAGCGGCCTCGGCCTGCGCCAGCGGTCGTTGATCCAGCCGGCGAGGATGCGCATGGCGACGCTGGAGACCTGCATCACCGCGTAGACCGCGCCCGCCTCCACCAGGCTGTAGCCCGCCTGCGAGGTCAGGAAGATGACCGTGTAGGTGAACATGATCATCTGACCTGCGCCGTAGGCGAAGGCGGTGAAGGAAATGAAGGGCAGCAGCGGATGCGCCTTCATGCCTTCCAGCGGAACGATGTCGCCGAAACGGATGACCAGCGGCGCCGATGCCTCCAGGCGCTCCGGATCCAGCCGGTTGCGCCATGGCTGCACCGCGGCGATGCAGAGCGCCGACGCCAGCAGAACCGACAGCACCGCCGCCTGCCAGCCCAGCGTTGCTTCGACCAGCGGCAGCGACAGGCCCGCCAGCGCGCCGCCTATCGGCACACCCGACTGCTTGATCGAGAAATACAGCCCCCGCCGTCCGGGCGGCGTGTGCCGGGCCAGCAGATGCGACCCGCCGGGCGCGTTGGGGCCGTAGCCAATGCCGATGGCCAGCGCCCCGCCCAACGCGATCCACGGGTTCTGCAGCAGCAGTGCCGCGAACCCGGCGGCCATCAGCACGACGCCCGCCTGGGTCAGACGCACCGCGCCGCTGCGGCCTATGAACAGCGCCGCAAGGGGCGAGCCGAACATCGCGCCGATGAAGGTGACTGACCCGAACAGGCCGATCCCCGCCTCGTCCAGTCCCAGCTCCGGCGGCAGGGCCGGAGCCAGCACCGCAGCCGCCATGAACAGCGCTGCCGCAATCGATTGCAGCGTCAGGGTCACGCCCAGCGCGGTGTTGGGATGGGTCTGCACGGATAGGGTCCCGCTCGAAGGTAAAGGCCAGCACTTAACGGTCCCGGAACGCGCCCGCAAATGCCTATCGCGCAGCCTGGGCCTGCGGCGCAACGAACCAGCCCGCTTCGTCTGGAAATTGCCGCAATCTCGGACTATGTTCCGGCGCATGAAATCCTTCGTGACCATGATGATGGCCGGACTTCTGTCCCTGGCCGCCGGAACCGCCTTGGCGCAGTACAATCCGCAGTCGATCGGCGAGTATCGCGACTGGACGGCCTGGGTGAATGCAGACGGCGCGGCCAAGGTCTGCTTCATCGCCTCCAAGCCCAAGAACACGCTGCCCAAGGGCGTGAACCGGGGCGAGATTTATTTCTATGTCACGCACCGTCCATCGCGCGGCATCGAGGGCGAGGTCGCCGTCCGCATCGGCTATCCCTTCGACGAGAAGCAGGAAGGTATTGTCCGCATCGGCAGCCGCGAGTTCGGGCTGAGCTTCAAGGGTGACCGCGGCTGGCCTGTGCCGCCGTCGGAAGACCCGCGCCTGGTCTCGGCCATGAAGGCCGGCGCCGAGATGACGGTCGAGGGCCTGTCCCAGCGCGGCACCCGCACGAAGGACACCTATTCCCTGCTCGGCTTCACCGCCGCCTACAACGCCATTTCCAAGGCCTGCAAGTGAGCAACCCCGCCATCACGCCGGAAGTCCGCGCCACCGAGCGGCCCTTTGCCGAGGGCTTCGACGGCCGGGTGAATCTGGTCGGTCTCGACCGCGCTGCCATCGCCGAGGCGCTGCTGGACGCTGGCGAGCGCCAGGACAAGGTGCGGATGCGGGCAAACCAGTTGTTCCACTGGATCTATCACCGCGGCGCCATGGGCTTCGACGAGATGACGTCGATTTCCAAGACCTGGCGCGCCGATCTGGACAGCCGCTTCGTCATCGGCCGCCCCGAGGTCACCGAGTACCAGCAGTCGGAAGACGGCACCCGGAAATGGCTGATGCGCTTCGCCGACGGGCACGAGGCCGAGGCCGTGCACATTCCCGAGGAGGACCGGGGTGCGCTCTGTGTCTCCAGCCAGGTCGGCTGCACACTCACCTGCTCCTTCTGCCACACCGGCACCCAGAAGCTTGTGCGTAACCTGACCGCAGGCGAGATCGTGGCCCAGATGCTGGTGGCCCGCGACACGATCGGCGAATGGCCGACGCCGATGGACGGCAGCCGCATGATCTCCAACATCGTCATGATGGGGATGGGCGAGCCGCTGCTGAACTATGACAACGTGGCGAAGGCGCTGCGGATCGTCATGGATGGCGAGGGCATCTCGCTCTCGAAGCGGCGGATCACGCTGTCGACTTCGGGCGTGGTGCCGATGATCGAGCGCTGCGGCCGCGAGCTGGAAGTGAACCTCGCGATCTCGCTACATGCGGTGAATGACGAGTTGCGCGACGTGCTGGTGCCGATCAACCGCAAGCACCCGATCGAGGAACTGATCGCCGCCTGCCGGGCCTATCCGGCCGCCAACAATGCCCGCCGCATCACTTGGGAATACGTCATGCTGGACGGCGTGAACGACAGCCCGGCCGAGGCGCGCGAACTGGTCCGTCTGATCAAGGGCATCCCGTCCAAGGTGAACCTGATCCCGTTCAATCCCTGGCCCGGCGCGCCCTACGAATGCTCGAAGCCGAAGGCGATCGAGAAATTCGCGAAGATCGTCAACGATGCCGGCTATTCCAGCCCCGTCCGCACCCCGCGCGGCCGCGACATCATGGCCGCCTGCGGCCAGCTCAAGTCCGCCAGCGAACGCGCGCGGCGCGAAAAGACGGGCGTGGCGGGCTGAGAACGAAGGTTCCCGATCCGGCCGCTACGCGGCCTGGATCGCTCTGAACGACGCGTTTGTGATCGACCGCCTCCGGTTATTTCAGTCTGACGGCTGGGCCGCCACGTATGATCCGGTAAAACCAACCGGCTGAACCAACGTGCGAGTCCGCAATGCTGATCCGACTGCCTTCCGTGGCGCTTCTGTTTCTTCTGATTTCGGCTACCGAGCTGACGGCGAAGAGCGGGTGTTTCGAGGGTCTGGAGCAACGCATGCTGCAGCTTGTCGGCAACGGCGCTGCGCCGGGCATCCATGTCCGCATCGATCACGATGGAGAGGTCATCTTCGACAAGGTAACCGGCGATCTTCGGCCGGGCGCCGACGGCAAGGCGCCGCTGCCGGATGACGCCATCTACCGCATCTACTCCATGACCAAGCCGATCACATCGGTCGCCGCCATGATGCTGGTCGAGGAGGGCCGTCTGAAACTCGAGGACCCGGTCTCGAAGTACCTGCCCCGGTTCGCCGACATGCAGGTCAGCACCCTGACCGGCAGCGAACCCGCGGAACGGCCGATCACCATTCTCGACCTGCTGAGACACACTTCCGGCATTCCGTATGGCTTCTTCGGGATCGGCCAGACCCGGTTCGCCTATGAGGCCGCGGATATCGGCTCCTGGGATGACAGCAATCAGGTGCTCGTCGACAAGATCACCGCGATCCCGCTGGAGCACCAGCCCGGCACGGTGTGGGAATACTCCTTCTCCACCGACGTGCTGGGGCGCGTGATCGAAGTAATCGAGGGGCGCGACCTGGACGAGGTCTTCCGCGACCGGATTCTGAATCCGCTGGGCATGACCGACACGGGTTTCCGCATCGACCCCGTTGAACGCGGCCGGATCGCCGAGGCGCATGACTTCCTGTCGGACTACACGAGCAAGCGCGCCTTTCTTTCAGGCGGCGGCGGGCTGGCATCCACCATGGACGACTATCACCGCTTCACCCGGATGATCCGGAACGGCGGCGAACTGGAGGGCGTCCGGCTGCTGAAACCGGAGACCGTCGAACTGATGCGCAAGGACCACGTCTTCGCCGCCGGGCTCGAGAAGGGGAAGTATTTCATCCCCGGCTCGGGCCATGGCTTCGGACTGGGCTTCGGGGTCAAGCTGGAGGACACATTCGGCGCGCTGGCCGGGCCGGTGGGCACCATCTACTGGGGCGGCTATGCCGGCACGACATTCTGGATCGACCCGCTGAACGACCTCATCGTGATCGTCATGGTCCAGACGTCCTCCGAACGCATGCTGGTCCGGACGGCGATCCGCCAGGCCGTTTACAGCGTCTTCAGCAACGGCCCGGAGCCGGGCATGGATTGCGGTGGATAGCCGGCCCGGCAATTGATATATTCAAAATTATTCATTCGATAAGTGAGCGTGCGAAATGGCGACGACCTCCCTGTCACTCGGCCCGCACTGGGAAGACTTCATCCGCTCCATGACGGCCGATGGGCGCTACGGATCGGCAAGCGAAGTGGTCAGGGACTCACTCCGACTTCTCGAAGAACGGGAACTTGCGTTGCGAGAGATCCGCGAGGCTCTCGAGGCCGGTGAACGGTCTGGCGATGCGGGACCGCTGGACATGAACGCCATCAAACACAAGGCCCGCGGCCGGGTCAGATGATGTGGCTCAGCTACGCCTCTCCGCCGAAGCCGAACGCGACCTGATATCCATCTGGCAGTACTCGGCAGACAACTGGGGCGAACCGCAGGCGGACAGGTATCTTGATCTGCTGGATGCTGCGATGAGAACGCTCGAGAGCAACCCGGACCCTGGCCTGGACGTCGGTGCTTTGAAGACCGGATACCGGCGCATCCGCGCTGAACGCCACGTTGTCTACTACCGCCGCGAAGGCGACGACGTGGTGATCATTCGTATCCTGCACGAGCGGATGGACGCCGCCCGGCACCTCTGACTCACACCGCCACCCAGCGCCCCTCATCGGCAGAGCGGTAGACCGCTTCCTCGATCTCGATATTGCGGAGATAGTCGCGGACTTCGGTTTCCGCAGGCGCGCCGTCGAGGAAGTGGGCCAGAGCGTGGCGGTTGAAGGCGTGGACGCAGTCGCCGCCGAAGCTGCGGTCTTCCCAGACATGGGCGTGTTCGCGCTCCGGCCCGCCGTTCGGCTTCAGCCAGAGGCGGCCGTCGCCGTCCAGGCGCAGCCGGGCCTCCGATCCTTCCAGCCACAGCTCGCCGAGGGTGAGACGCGGGTTCTCGGCCTGCATCTCGGCGAGGCGGTTGCCGTCGAAGGTCCCACGCGCGCCATTCTGAAATCGGAACAGCACGATGCCCGCATCCTCGCCCGCGATCACCGAGTTGAGGCGGCGCAGGTCGGCGAAGACCTCGCCCACCTCGCCCAGCAGGTAGCGGAAGGTGTCGATGAAGTGGATGCCGGTCTCGTGGATCAGGAACCGCTTCATCTGCTGGAAATAGGGCTGACGGGCCAGATAGGCCTGCGGCCCGCAGCCGTCGCCCGTGCGCAGGCGGAACAGCACCGATTGCGGCTCACCCAGCAGGCCTTCGGTCAGCAGCCGCTTCGCCTCCCGGTACCAGGGCTGGAAGCGGAAATTCTCGTGCACCAGCATCCGCGCGCCAGTATCCGCCAGCGCCGCGATCGCCCGTGCCCCGGTCAGGTCGTCGGCCAGCGGCTTCTGCAGGATCATCGGCAGACCGGCCGCGGCCACCTGTTGCGCCAGTTGCAGCCGCGTGGCCGGCGGCGTGATCAGATCGACGAGTTCTGCGCCACTTTCCACCAGCGCCTCGGCCAGATCAGTGAAGACCGGAGCGCCGCCTACGTCTTTGGCCTTCGCGGCGTCGGTATCGCAGACGCCGGCCAGTTCCGCCTGGCCGAGGCGTTTCCAGCTCTCATAGTGGAACTGCGCGAAATAACCCGCGCCGACGCCGAGGATGCGTAGGGTCTTTTCAGACAAAGCATTCTCCTCTGCGTGTCACCCCCGCCTTGTGCGGGGGTCCGGTGCGGCTTCGCCGCAGGCTATTGGTTCGCCGGATGCCCGCATGAAGCGGGCATGACACTCTGTGCCAAACCTACCCCTTCAACCCCGCAATGACGGCGTCTGCGGCAGCCTCCGTGCCAGCCTTCCCGCCCAGGTCGCCGGTCAGCGCCGCGCCGGAGGCGAGCGCACCCTGCACCGCCGCCTCGATCGCTGCGCCGGCCCTGACCATACGCTCGTCCTCGCGCTTGCGGCCCAGCCAGTCGAGCATCAGGGCGACCGACAGGATCATGGCGTTGGGGTTGGCGATGCCCTTGCCCATGATGTCGGGCGCGGTGCCGTGGCTCGGCTGGAAGATGGCGCAGTTGTCGCCGATGTCGCCGGACGGCGCGAGCCCGAGCCCGCCGACCAGACCGGCGGCGAGATCGGAGAGAATGTCGCCGAACATGTTCTCGGTAACCATGACGTCGAAGTCCCAGGGCCGCTGCACCATCCACATCGCCATGGCATCGACATAGGCGCGCTCGGTAGTGACGTCCGGATACTGCTCGGCCACCTCGTCGAAGATGCGGCGGAAGAAGGCCATCGAGCCCAGCACGTTGGCCTTGTCGATCAGGGTCAGATGCTTGCGCCGCTGCTGCGCAAGCTTGAAGGAGAAGTGGAACAGCTTCTCCGAGGTCTCGCGCGTGACCTCCATGATGTCGCGCACGGCGCGGTCGCCATCGGCCTGCTCCTTGCCGCGCCCGACGAACAGGCCTTCGGTGCTTTCGCGCACCAGCACGAAGTCGATATCGGCGCTGCGCGGATCCTTCAGCGGCACCGCCTCCGGCCGCCAGGCGCGGATCGGGCGCACGCCGCCATAGAGGCCATGGATTTCGCGCAGGTCGATCTGCGGCACGATCTCGGTGTTGTCGGCGTAGCGCACGTTCGGCAGACCCATCGCCGCCAGCAGGGTCGCGTCGGCCTCGGCCACCGCATCGACCGTCGCCTGCGGCAGCGCATCGCCATGGTCACGATAGTGCCCGGCTCCAGCGGGATGCTCGGCAGTCACGGCGCGGAATCCGTAGAGTTCGGCGGCGCGGTCCAGCACGCGCAGCGCCGGCGCCATCACTTCCGGCCCGATGCCATCACCCGGCAACACCGCAACGTTGATCGTATCGTTGGTCGTCCCTGCGTCTGATGTCACCCTGCCCCCCATAGCATGCGTTGCCGCCTCCGGAGGCCGGACGATAGACTGCGCCAAGGGAGATTGCGAGCGGTTCCGGGGAGGGAAACGATGGCGACTGACAAGAGCGAATGGGTGATCGGAAAGACGCTGGCGCGGCAGGCGGCAGAGCGTGGCGACAGTCCTTATATCCGCTTCGAACAGGGCAACTGGGTGAGCTATTCGCAGGCCCACCGCGCGGCCAACGCCATGGGCAACGCCTTCGCGGATATCGGCGTGCAGCGAGAGGAACAGGTCATCCTGATGCTGCACAACTGCCTGGAATATCTCTGGTGCTGGGTCGGCCTGAGCCGCCTCGGGGCGGCGGCGGTGGCGGTCAACACGGCCTACAAGGGCCGCTTCCTGACCCATGTCATGACCAACACGAAATCCCGTTTCGCCGTGGTCGAGCCAGAGTTCCTGGGCTGGATTGCGGACATCGAGGACACGATCCCTGACCTGGAACGGGTCTATGTCATGGGTGGCGTCCCTTCCGATGCGCCGCTCTTCCAGCGCCTCGATATCCGTGACTTCGACGAACTGCGCGGCGGGTCCGAGGCCGATATCGATGTCGAAGTCACCTATCGCGACATTGGCACCATCATGTTCACCTCCGGCACGACGGGCCCGTCCAAGTCCGTCCTGATGCCGCACGGCCACCTGCATCTGATGGGCGAGGCGATGCGGCTCTCCATCGGATTGACGCCCGATGACCGGTACTTCACCGCCATGCCGCTGTTCCATGCGCAGGGGCTGATGATGCAGTCCTACGGCACCATGAGCGCAGGCGGGTCCATCGTGCTGAAGAAGAGCTTCAGTCCCTCGAGCTGGATCGACGAGGTACGCGAGTCCGGCGCGACGGTGACCAACCTGCTGGGCGTCATGAACGACTTCGTGCTGGCGCAGCCCCGCCGCGATGACGATGCCGACAACAGTCTCCGCGCCATGTGCGCCCTGCCGGTGACAAGCGACACCATGAAGGCCCTGTCCGAGCGCTTCGGCGTCGACAAGTTCGTCGAGCTGTTCGGCATGACCGAATGCAACCTGCCGGTCTGGCGGCCGATGGATGCGCCGAACGAGGCCGGCTGCTCGGGCAAGATCTGGGACGAGTATTTCGACGTCATCATCGCCGATCCGGAGACCGACGAACCGCTGGGCGTCAACGAGGTCGGCGAGATCCTGGTGCGGCCGAAGGAACCCTACTGTTTCATGCAGGGCTATCAGGGCATGGACGACCGCACGGTCGAGACCTGGCGGAACTTCTGGTTCCACACCGGCGACGCGGCGCGTATCGATGAGCGTGGCTATCTCTGGTACATCGACCGTATCAAGGACACGATCCGACGTCGCGGCGAGAATATCTCCTCCTACGAGGTCGAGGCGGTGCTGCTGGAGCATCCGGCGATTACCGAGGTCGCGGCCATCGCCGTGAAGGCCGAACAGGGCGGCGAGGACGAGGTGATGGCCTGCATCGTCTGCGACCCGGCGCAGGAGCGGCCGGATCCGGTCGCGCTGCTCGATTACTGCGCGCCCCGGATGCCCTATTTCGCGGTGCCGCGCTTCCTGGACTTCGTCGACGAGATCCCGAAGACGCCGTCCTCGAAGATCAAGAAGAAGGACCTGCGCGACCGCGGCCTGACAGCGACCACCTGGGACCGCGAAAGCGTCGGCTACAAGGTGAAGCGGATCTAGCCCGCGTCAGAACCACAAACGCGGCGCGCCCTGGACCTGATCCAGGGCCCATGCCTGAGCATTTCCAGTGGTTCGGCGATCGCGGACAGGCTCAGGCATGTGTCCTGACTTTCGTCAGGGCACGCAATAGCGGGCCTCAACTACCCGGCTGAGGCTCCGGCTCCATGCCGCCGTCGGGCTCGTCGCCCTTCTTGTCCTCGTGGCCGTCGGTCTCCGGCACGGCGGAGGAGCGGCGGCCGCCGCCGGTGTCGGCGCCCGTGTCCTCGTCGCGGTGGATCTCCTCGCCGCGCTTCAGCGCCTGGATGTCGTCGCCGCTCAGCGTCTCGAACTCCAGCAGCGCGTTGGCGAGGCGGTGGAACAGGTCCTTGTGCTCCTCGAGGATCTGCCGGGCCGTGGCCAGCGCCTCGTCGATCAGACGGCGGATTTCCTCGTCGATCTGCTCGGCGGTATGCTCCGAGACATTCTTCTGCTGGGTCACGGAATGGCCAAGGAAGACCTCTTCCTCATTCGCCGAGTAACGCACCTGGCCCAGCTTGTCTGAGTAGCCCCACTCGGTGATCATCCGCCGCGCCAGGCCGGTAGCCTGCTGAATGTCGCTGGAGGCGCCGGTGGTGATCTTGTCCTTGCCGAAGATCAGTTCCTCGGCCACGCGGCCGCCCATCGCGACCGCCAGATGCGCGATCAGCTGATCGTAACGCATCGACAGCTGGTCCTTCTCCGGCAGGCGCATGACCATGCCCAGCGCGCGACCGCGCGGGATGATAGTCGCCTTGTGGATCGGGTCGGACCCGGGCATGAACAGGCCGACGACGGCGTGGCCGGCCTCGTGGAAGGCGGTCAGCTTCTTCTCTTCCTCGTCCATCACCATGGAGCGCCGCTCGGCGCCCATCATAACCTTGTCCTTGGCTTCCTCGAACTCGGTCATGGTGACCAGACGCTTGTTCTTCCGCGCGGCCATCAGCGCGGCCTCGTTGACCAGGTTCTGCAGGTCCGCGCCCGAGAAACCCGGCGTACCACGGGCGATGATGCGGGCATCGACGTTCGGCGCCAGCGGCACCTTGCGCATGTGCACCTTCAGGATCTTCTCGCGGCCCAGAATGTCGGGCAGCGGGACGACGACCTGACGGTCGAAGCGGCCGGGACGCAGCAGCGCCGGGTCGAGCACGTCGGGGCGGTTGGTGGCGGCGATCAGGATCACGCCTTCGTTCGCCTCGAAGCCGTCCATCTCGACCAGCAACTGGTTCAGGGTCTGCTCGCGCTCGTCATTGCCGCCGCCCAGGCCCGCGCCACGATGGCGGCCGACGGCATCGATCTCGTCGATGAAGATGATGCAGGGCGCGTTCTTCTTGCCCTGTTCGAACATGTCGCGGACGCGCGACGCGCCAACGCCGACGAACATCTCGACAAAGTCCGAGCCGGAAATGGTGAAGAAGGGCACGTTGGCCTCACCCGCGACGGCGCGGGCGATCAGCGTCTTGCCGGTACCCGGCGAGCCTACCAGCAGGCAGCCCTTCGGAATGCGGCCGCCAAGCCGCTGGAACTTCTGCGGGTCCTTCAGGAACTCGACGATCTCCTCGAGCTCCTCCTTGGCCTCGTCGACGCCAGCGACGTCCTCGAAGGTCACGCGGCCGGTGCGTTCGGTCATCAGCCGGGCCTTGGACTTGCCGAATCCCATGGCCTTGCCGCCGCCGCCCTGCATCTGGCGCATGAAGAAGATCCAGATCGCGATCAGCAGCAGCATCGGGAACCACGACACGAAGATCGTGAACAGGGTCGAACCCTCTTCCTGCGGCTTGGCGTCGATGTTGACGCCACGCTGGCGCAGGGTGTCGATCAGGTTCGGATCGTTCGGCGCATAGGTCCGGAACTGGCCGCCGCCATTGCGATGGCCGGTGATGTTGTTGCCCTCGATCGTGACATTGCTGATCTGGCCACCCTCGACTTCCGAGATGAACTGCGAATAGCTGAGCTGTTCACCGGCCCGATTGCCCGAGGGGCTCTGGAAGAGGTTGAACAACGCCAGAGCCAGCAAGGCGATGATGATCCAGAGCGCGAGATTTCTGCCGAAAGGGGCCATGCAATGATGTTCCTGTCCGTTACCCGGAAATCTGCCGTGCGCGCCGCAATACGGACGCCGCCGTCAGACAGATAGCTACATAAGGTTTAAAACCTTTCCAACAAGGCGGCGCAAGCTTCGATGTCGCTTACGGAACCTGTCCGGCGGCGGTCTAGCGGCCTCTCTGCGGTTCGCGGGAGACGGAAAGCCGCTTTCCACCGAGCGAGATCAGCGCCCCACCCAGGTTGATCCGACGCTGCCGTGGCAGGATGGCCAGCGCATCCTCCAGGCCGGAAAGCCTCGGCGCAGCGCCTGCGACGGCTTCAATGGCGCGCGCGATCAGCCGCAGGCGGATTTCCTCCGGCTCGGCCTCCCAGCCGGCGCGGTCGAGGACAATCCTGCCATCCACGGACCGGGCGAGCCGAACCCACGCCGTTTCGGTGGCAGCGGCCAGCGCCTGATCCGCCCGCGCGGCGCGCCTGGCGAGCCGGGACAGGCGCGCCGTGAGTGCGGCGTCCCCATCCTCCGCCGCCAGCAGCCTGTTGAGCCGGTTGCGCTCATAGACGTCCGAGCGATTGGTCGGATCCTCGATCCAGGGCAGGCCCTCCGCCGTCAGCCAGTTGGTAAGGTCCAGCTTGCGCAGGCCAAGCATGGGCCTGAGCAGCCTGACCCCGTCCCGCATCCCCGCTTCCGGCATCGCCGCAAGACCGCCGATCCCGCTGCCGTGACGCAGCCGCATCAGCACCGTCGCCGCCTGATCATCAAGGTGATGGCCCAGCAGCAGATCGGTCACGCCATTGTCCGCGCACCAGCGGGTCATCAGCGCGTAACGCGCCTCCCGCGCCGCTTCCTGCCGTCCGGTCACCGGCTTCTCGCCTTCCCAGTTCAGCACCAGCGCTTCGGCGCCGGCGTCACGGGCACGGGCCGCGGCCAGTTCAGCCTCCGTCCCGCTCTCGGGCCGAAGTCCGTGATCGACAATCAGGGCGGGGACGGGAACGCCGTCGGCGGCGGCCCATTTCAGGGTCAGGTGAAGCAGTGCGGTGCTGTCGGGGCCGCCGGAAAAGGCGACGGCCAGCCGTTGCACGGACGGGTCCAGCCGGGCCATCGCCGCGGCGAAACCCGGCCATGGATCGCCGTCAGCAGCCGGCGTTCTGGCGTTCGCGCTTGGCGCGCCGCATGATGCTGTTCTGGGCATTGGGATAGCGGTCCTGCAGTTCGGCGAAAACGGCGCAGGCATCCGACTTTTGGTTCAGGATGGCCAGCGTCATGCCGAGTTTCAGCAGATTGTCGGGCGACTTCGAGCTGGTCCGGTAGGACTTGTAACCCTCAAGAAAGGCGCTCGCCGCGCGCTCGTAGTCCTTCTGCACGTAATAGGCCTCGCCCAGCCAGTACTGTGCGTTGCCGGCCAGTTCGTGCTTGGGATGATCCTGCAGAAAGCTCTGGAACGCCGTCTCGGCCTCGGTGAAGCGCTTCGACTGCAGCAGGTTGAAGGCGGCGTCGTAGCGCTGCTCCGGCGTGCCTTCCAGTGCGGAGGCAGGCGGCGTCACGGCGGCGGTGCGGGCGATGCCGGTTCCTGCAGGCTGGCGCTGGATACCGCCGGTCGTGTCCTCGGCGCCGGCATTGGCCGGGATCTGCTGGACGGTTTCCTGACGCACGGTGCCCAGACTGCGCGGCTGCGTCGCGCCGGCCGAGGATGACGAAGAGCCCGCAGGCTGCGCCGCGCCATCGCCGGCCGCCGGAGCCGTTCCGTCCTGGGCTGCAGGCGCGCCACCCGCAGCCATGTTCCGCTCGATCGCCAGCAGCCGGAAGTCGATATCCTCGACCAGCCGGTTCATGCGGTCGTCCAGCCGGCGGACCGTGAAGTTGATCTCCTCGACCCGGTTGGTCAGGGCGCGGATCTCGGATTCCAGCGCCGTGATCTTGGCGTCCATGCCGACCGGTTCGGCTCCCTCGCTGACCGAGGACGCGGCGGAAGATGGTGCCGCAGGCTGCGATCCGCCGCCACGATGCACGAAGCGGCGCAGGTCATTCAGGGCGCGCTCGATCCGGTCGACGCGATCCTGCAGCGGCGCGATGTCCTGCGCCGTCGAAGGCCCGGTGCCCGACAGCAGAAACACGGATGCAGCCGCACCCAGAACCAGCCTTCGGAAACCGACCTTCATGAAACATCACTCCTGAAACGAAACCGCCCGCCGTTCTGGCCCGTTGGGAACCGGAAGGGCGGGCGGCGATTGATCATCCCGCGCCTTGGGATCAGTTACCGACGACGGTCACCGAGCGGCGGTTCTGCGACCAGGCGTTCTCGTCATGGCCCAGCGCCACCGGGCGCTCCTTGCCGTAAGAGATGGTGCGCACGCGGCTGCCGTTGACGCCCAGGCTCAGCAGGTAGTCGCGCACCGCGGTCGCGCGGCGGTCGCCGAGGCCCAGGTTGTACTCACGGGTGCCGCGTTCGTCGGCATGACCCTCGACGGTGATCGCGATGCCGGGGTTCTCGGCCAGATAGGCGGCCTGGCGGCGCAGCACGTCGCGCGCATCGGCGGTCAGGTCATACTTGTCAGTGCCGAAGAAGACGCGGTCGCCGACATTCAGCACGAAATGCTCCTGCGTGCCCGGGGCCGGGCCGGAGGGCTGCTGGGCCTGCACCTGCGGCTGCGGCGCCGGCTGCGTGGTCTGCGCGCTGCTGTCGCCGGTGTTGGCCGAATCCGTCACCGGCTCGTCGTCCGCGCAGGCGGCCAGAATGAAAGCGGCGGCCAGAACGGCGCCGGTGCGGATGAGAAACTTGTGCCCCATGGTTGCAATCGCTCCCTCAGTGGCGGCGCACCTGCGCCGCGATTGGTGATCCCGTGTGTTCAGGGCCAGACGCCCCGAAACGCGGGGTTGTATTAGCATCACCGCAGGGAAATCAAAACGGCGGAGTTGGTCAACACCGCGGCAAACTGTGACAATTATGTGTTCTTCTACTCCGAAAGCTCCGAAAGCGGCGACCAGGCGGGGTCGGAGGCGTCCAGCGGCGTCGGTACCTGCCGCAAGTTGCGGCCGGTGAGGTCGACGGACCACAGCCGGACACTGCCGCCGCGGCCATCGCTGCCGCCGGGCACCTGCCGGAAGAACATCAGGACGCGGCCGTTCGGCGACCATGTCGGCCCCTCGTCCAGGAAGCTCTCGGTCAGCAGCCGCTCGCCCGTGCCGTCGGGACGGATCACCCCGATGAAGAAGCTTCCCTTGTAGAACCGGGTGAAGGCGATCAGGTCGCCGCGCGGCGACCAGACCGGTGTGGCGTAGCGGCCCTGGCCGAAGGTGATGCGCTGCACGTTCGAGCCGTCGGCATTCATCGTGTAGATCTGCTGCGTGCCCGAACGGTCGGAATTGAAGGTCACCTGCGACCCGTCCGGCGACAGGCTGGGCGAGGTGTCGATGGCCAGGTTGTTGGTCAGCCGCCGCGTCACCCGGGTCCTCAGATCCATGATGAAGACGTCGGAATTGCCGTTCCGCGACATCGAGAAAGCGACCTGCTCGCCATCGGGCGAGAAGCGCGGGGCGTAGGTCATGCCCGGGAAGTCGCCCAGGATCTCCTGCTGCCCGGTGTCGATGTTATAGAGATACACCCGTGGCTGGTTGCGGAAGTAGGACATGTAGGTGATGACCTGCTGCGTTGGCGAGAAGCGCGGCGTCAGCACCAGGTTGGCCCCGTCGGTCAGGTATCGGTGGTTGGCCCCGTCCTGATCCATGATGGCCAGGCGCTTCACGCGGCGGTCGGGCGGGCCGGACTCGGCGACATAGACGACGCGGGTGTCGAAATAGCCTTCCTCGCCGGTCAGCCGCTTGTAGATGCTGTCGGAAATGATGTGGCCGATGCGCCGCGCGTTCTCCGGCGAGGTGAAATAGACCAGCCCGGTCATCTGCGCGCCGCCATAGACGTCCCACAGCCGGAATTCGGTCCGAAGCCGCCCGTCGCTGCCGATGCGGACATTGCCGGCCACCAGCGCCTGCGCCTGGATCACCCGCCAGTCGGCGAAGTTCGGGCGCACCTGAATCTCGGCCGGTTCCTGCAGATAGGCCTTGCTGTCGATCACCCGGAACAGGCCGGAGCGGGCGAGATTGCCGCGGATGACGTCGGCGATCTCCTGTCCCAGCATCCGGGTCGTTTCGGTCTCGCCGTGAATGTCCGGCACCGCCACCGGCAGCGGCTCAATATTGGCCCGATTGATGTCGATCTTCAGTTGCGCACTAGCCGGTGCGATGGACAACAGTGAACTGAAAAAGGCGACTAGCGCGCAGTGGAAAATGGCCTTGATCCGCATCAGTGATCCATTCCTCCGAGATTGAAAGTCAAAGTCATTTCCTTCCAGGAAGCGTATTTTTCGGCCGGCAGGTCGAACGGTTGCGTCTTGTAGATGGCGCGGATCGCGCTCTCCCTGAAAGCCTGAAATGCCGCATCAGATCCACCGCCGTCAAAACTCTCAACAACCTCGGGCGGCGTTAACACCGTACCGTCGGGACGGAGCTCGAACCTCAAGACCACAAGCATCTGCAGAGCACCCTTGGCGGTCGTGTTCGCATTCCAGTTATCCATGACCTGTTTTCGAACCGCCTGAATCTCCGTGACGGATATCGTCGGATTGAGCCGATTTTGTGACACACCGTCCTCTCCGATCTTGATCTTCGTGAGGTCGCGGCGGTCTTCGTCACGCGGCCGTTTCGGCTTGTCGTCGGCCAGCTTGTCGAGCTTGGCCGACAGCCGGTCGAGGTCCAGCGCCTTCTTCGGTTCAGGCTTGGGCGGCTGCGGCGGGCGGGGCCGTTCGGGTTCCGCGACCCTGGGTTCAGGCTTCGGCTCGGGTTTCGGCTCCGGCTCCTTCTTCACTTCCGGTTCCGGCTTCTTCTCCGGCTCGGGTTCGGGCTTCGGTTCCGGTTTCGGCAGCGGATCCAGCGCGGCCAGCTTCGGCGCATCGTCGCTCACGCGCTTCCTTGCGGCGACGGTGGCGTCGGGGTGCAGTTCCTGCTTCACCGGTTCGGGCCGCTCGGCGACGACCGGTGGCGCAGGCGGGGCTTCCTCGGCGGGTTTCTCCGGCTCGGGTTCCGGCGTCTCCCGCACCAGCGCGTTGGTGTCAGGCAGCGGCGCCGGCGGTTCCGGTTCAGCCGCTGCGGCTGCGACCGTCGGCGGTTCGGCCGGCTCCGGATCCTTCGCCGTCGCCTCGTCCACCGGCTGCTGCTCGGGATCCTTCTCGCCGGCCAGCGCCTGGTTGGTTTCGGGACCGATGGTCGTCAGTTCGACAGGAATGACCGGCGGCGCGTCCAGCGGTTCGCTGCCGTCGAAGAAGGCCACGTCCAGCGCAATCGCAACCACAATGGTGGCGTGGAGACCGAAGGATAGGGCGCCGCCCCGGAGCATCCCCGGCCTCCCGGATTATTCGCCGACGCGCGCCGGCGCCTGCGCCACCAGCGCGACACGGGTAAAGCCCGCCGCGTTGACCGCCCCCATCACCTCGATAACACGGCCGTAATTGATCGACTGATCGCCCCGAACGAAGATCCGGCGTTCCTGATTGCCGGCGGTGATCGCGATCAGGGCGGGCACCAGCTCGCCCAGCCCGATCTCCCGCTCCTGCAGATAGATCTTGCCTTCCTCGTCGATCGTCACGGCCAGCGGCTCGTCGAGACCCTGCAGGGTCGGCGCGACCGCCTTGGGCAGTTCCACCGGCACCCCGACCGACAGCAGCGGCGCGGCGATCATGAACACGACCAGCAGCACCAGCATGACGTCGACGAAAGGCGTGACGTTGATCTCCGACATCGGCGTGAAGCGCTTGCGCCGGAACTTGCCGCCATGGATCTGGATCGCCATCAGTCGGTGTCCCCCTCGTCGAGCTGGCGGGACATGATGGCGGAGAACTCGCCGGCGAAGCCTTCCAGCCGGGTGGCGTAGCGGGCGACGTCATTGGCGAACTTGTTGTAGGCGACGGTTGCAGGGATCGCCGCCACCAGACCCAGCGCCGTGGCGAACAGCGCCTCGGCAATGCCCGGCGCGACCACCGACAGCGAGGTGTTGTTGGTCGCCGCGATCGACTGGAACGAGTTCATGATGCCCCAGACCGTGCCGAACAGGCCGAGGAAGGGCGCGGTCGAGCCCACGGTCGCCAGCACGCCCAGATAGCGCTCCAGCCGGTCGACCTCCCGGTCGATGGTGATGCGCATGACCTGGCTGATCCGCTCCTGCAGCCCGGCGCGCAGGTTGTTGCGCTTGGCCAGGCCGCGCTCGGCGGTGCGCCGCCATTCCCGCATCGCGCCGGAAAACAGGATCGCCATGGGATGCGAGGCGTTGGCCCCGATCTCGTCATAGAGCGTTTCCAGATTGCCGCCCGACCAGAACTGACGCTCGAATTCGTCGGCCTGCCGCGCCACGCGGCGGTAGCGGATCCACTTCTCGAAGATGATCGCCCAGCACCAGATCGATGCAAAAAGCAAGGCGATCATGACAATCTGCACCACGATATCGGCGCGCAGGAACAGCGCCCACATCGACAGATCGATACTGCCCGCGCCCGCAAACTGTTCCGCAACTACTTCCTGGCCCATGTTCCCTCTTCTCCGCCCCTCTCGGTCAGCCGCTCCATGGCGGCGCGCACCTGCTGCGGGATCCGCCTGGGCCGGCCGCCCAGTCCGATGAACGCCGCGCGCACACTGCTGCGCACCAGTTCCGCGCCGCCGCGCAGCACGTCCTGATCCAGCGTGATGGTCGCGCCCTTTAACTCGGCGAGCCGCGTGCGCACAACCAGATCGTCGTCCAGCCGCGCCGGCTCCAGATACGATACCCGGACGTCGCGGACTGCAAACATCGCACCATCGTCCGCGTCCAGCATCGAGCGCTGATCGACCCCGATCAGCTTCAGCATCGCCGAGCGCGCCCGCTCGGTGAATTTCAGGTAATTGGCGTAATAGACGATGCCGCCCGCGTCGGTGTCTTCCCACCAGACCTTCAGCGGGAAGTAATGCGCATCGCCGTCGACATGGCCCAGCAGATCAGCCATCGCCGTCACCCAGCATGTCGAGCTGTCCGCCGCCCGCGCCCTTCGGCGCATCCAGCCCCAGATGTGTCCACGCGGCGGCCGTCAGCATCCGCCCGCGCGGCGTGCGCACCACCAGCGCGTTCTGGATCAGATAGGGCTCGATGATGTCCTCGATGGCGTCACGCGGCTCGGAGAGTGCAGCAGCGAGATTGTCGACGCCCACCGGCCCGCCGCCATAATTCTCGGCCAGGCAGCGCAGGTAGCGGCGGTCCATGGCGTCCAGCCCGGCCTGGTCGACCTCCAGCCGCTTGAGCGCCGCATCGGCCTTCATGGCATCGACCGTGCCCGCGCCGGCGACGGTCGCGAAGTCCCGGACCCGGCGCAGCAACCGCCCCGCCACGCGCGGCGTACCGCGAGAGCGGCGCGCAATCTCGGCGGCGCCGTCGGGTGTCAGGTCGAGGCCCAGCACGCCCGCGCCCCGACGGACAATGCTCTCCAGTTCCTCGGGCGTGTAGAATTCCAGCCGCAGCGGAATGCCGAAGCGGTCGCGCAGCGGCGTGGTCAGCAGCCCCGACCGCGTCGTCGCGGCGACAAGCGTGAATGGCGGCAGGTCGATCTTGACCGAGCGCGCGGCCGGCCCCTCGCCGATCACCAGATCCAGCTGAAAATCCTCCATGGCCGGATATAGGATTTCTTCTACGGCAGGATTAAGGCGGTGAATCTCGTCGATGAACAGGACGTCGCGCGGCTCCAGATTGGTAAGGATCGCCGCCAGGTCGCCGGCGCGCGCGATCACCGGCCCCGAGGTCGCACGGAAGCCGACGCCAAGTTCGCGGGCCACGATCTGCGCCAGCGTGGTCTTGCCCAGCCCCGGCGGGCCGAAGAACAGCGTGTGATCCATCGCCTCGGCCCGGCCCCTCGCCGCATCGACGAAGACGCGCAGGTTCTCGCGCACCTTGGCCTGGCCGACGAAGTCCGCCAGTTCCAGCGGCCTGAGACTGGCCTCGCTGCCGTCGCTTTCCTGCCGCTCGGCGGTGATGATGCGGTCCTCGTTCACCGGGCCAGTTCCTTAAGCCCGGCGGTGATCAGGCTCTCGACCGGCGCGTCCTCACCGGCAGATGCACGGGCGCGGGCCAGCGCGGCCTCGGCCTCCATGCGGCGGTAGCCGAGATTGATCAGCGCCGAGAGCGCCTCGGCGTCGGCCCCGCCCCTGGCGGGCGCGGACGCTGCCCCGCCCGGCGTGGCGGACACGGGAAGCGCGCCGACCTTGTCGCGCAGTTCTGTCGTGATGCGCTGGGCCAGCTTCTTGCCGACGCCCGGCGCGCGGGTGATCGCCGTGACGTCGCCGGTGGCGATGGCCGCGGTCAGTTCCTCCACCGGAAAGGCCGAGAGGATCTGCAGCGCCACCTTCGCGCCGACGCCCTGCACCGACTGCAGCAGGCCGAAGCTCTCCTTCTCGGCGGTGGTGGCGAAGCCGTAGAGATGGATATGGTCCTCGCGCACATGCGTCTCGATATGCAGCGCCGCCGCCTCGCCCACGCCGCCGAGACTGCCCAGCGTCCGGCCCGAGCAGAACACGAGATAGCCGACGCCATTCACGTCGATGACCGCATGGTCGGCGGCGATGGCGTCGATTATGCCTTTCAGGCGGGCGATCATTCCGGGGGCGGGCCTTGGCGCGATTCGGGAACCCCTGTTCTAGCAGATTCCCCGAAAGCGCGCAGGCGAACGCAGTGTCAATCGCGTGACCGGTTGAGGCGGGGTTGGCGGGATCAGCCGTTCAGCAACCGCTCCGCCGTCCAGGCGTGGAAATGCCGTGTCGTGGTTTCCAGCACCGGGGTCAGCACGCCGCCGTCGAAGGCGGGCGAATGACGGCCGGCCTGCATGCGGCGGACGGGTTCGATGTCTTCCTCGAAGACACCGCGCCAGAGGCGGGTGTTTGAGCGGCGCAGGGCGGCCAGGGCCTCGCCGGTCGCGGCCTCTTCGGTGAAATATCCGATGCGCACCCGCTCCAGCGTCTTCTCCGGCCCCTGCGGCACCAGAATGATGCCATACCAGTGGTCCGCGTGCAGGGCGTAGAGCAGGTTGGGGTAGACGGCGATGTATTCGGCCCGGGTCTTCCAGTAGTCGGACAGGCCCGGCACACGCGGGAAGCCCAGCCCCTCCCGGTCGAGCGCCGGCGTGTAGACCAGGCTGATCTGCCCGGCATGGCCGCCCTCGCCGACGATCAACTCGTGATCCTCGATGCGGGAGTAGCTGTTCAGGCCCGGATGCACCGAGGGCAGGTGATAGCTTTCCAGATAGTTCTCGACCGCCAGTTTCCAGTTGCAGTCGACCGTCAGTTCGAAGGCGCTGTCGTCGCCGCCACCGATGAACTCGGCAGTCTCGAAGCCGTTCCAGCGGTCCGAGACGCCGGCGAAGGCGGCCTCGATCTCCGGCGCCCGACCCGACAGGTCGGCGAAGACGACGCCGCGCCAGACCGCCGAGCGCACCGGCAGCAGGCCCAGTTCGTCCTTGCGCACGGCCTCGTGCTGGCCGATCCCGACGCCGCCCACATGCGGGGTGCGGTCCAGCGAACCGTCCAGCTTGTAGCGCCAGGCGTGGTAGGGGCAGACAATGCCCGAGCCGGCGCGGCCGCATTTCTCGACCAGCTTGAAGCCGCGATGGCGGCAGACATTGTGGAACACCCGGATCGCATCGTCGCGCCCGCGCACCATGACCAGCGGCAGCCCCGCGATGTCGACCGGCATCACCGTGCCCGGCCCGGGCACATCGCCCGCGAAGCCCACGGCGATCCAGCCGTCCCGCCAGACCGCGTCGCGCTCGGCCGCCTGGAACTCGCCCGGCAGATAGGCCCCGTTCGGCAGTGCCGCCGTCAGCTGCGACGGGTCCGCCACCTGGCGCAGTCGCCCGGTCAGTTCGTCCGAAAGGGAATATCCCGCAAAGCCGCTGTCCATCGCCACAACCTCGCGTCTGTCATCACACTCTGACGTTAGGCGATGACGCGGGCCGCGGTTCCGCCTAATTTCGACAGCCGGTATTTCAGGGACGACCAGACGCGGAGCGGATGACATGACCGAGGGCCACAATCTGTCCATCAATGGCGACCGGCTTTGGGACAGCCTGATGGAGATGGCGAAGATCGGCGCGACCGAGAAGGGCGGCAACTGCCGGCTGGCGCTGACCGATCTGGACCGGGAGGGACGCGATCTGTTCGTGCGCTGGTGCGAGGAGGCGGGCTGCTCGATCCGCATCGACCGCATGGGCAACATCTTCGCCCGCCGCCCCGGCCGCGACAACAGCCTGGCCCCCGTCATGACCGGCAGCCATCTGGACACCCAGCCGACCGGCGGCCGCTTCGACGGCGTCTATGGCGTGCTGGCCGGCCTGGAGGTGGTGCGCAGCCTGAACGACATGAACATCGAGACCGAGCGCCCGGTCGAGGTCGCGGTCTGGACCAACGAGGAAGGCAGCCGCTTCGCGCCGTCCATGATCGCCTCGGGCGTGTTCGCCGGCGTATTCGATCTGGATTTCGGCCTCGCCTGTGCCGACCCGGACGGCAAGACCATCGGCGAGGAACTGGAACGCATCGGCTATGCCGGCGACACCGACTGCGGCGGCCAGCCGATCCATGCCTTCTTCGAGACCCATATCGAGCAGGGACCGATCCTGGAGGACGAGGGCATCACCATCGGCGTCGTCACCGGCGCGCAGGGCCAGAAGTGGTACGAGCTCAACATCGAGGGACAGGAAAGCCATGCAGGCCCGACGCCCATGCCGGTGCGCAAGGACGCCCTGCTGGCCGCGTCACGGGTAGTCGAACTGGTCAACCGCATCGGGCTGGACCACGCGCCGACCGGCTGCGCGACGGTGGGCATGCTGAATGTGCATCCCAACAGCCGCAACGTCATCCCCGGCAAGGTCTTCATGACCATCGACTTCCGCCACCCCGATGCGGACGAACTAGCCGCGATGGACCGGGAAATGCGCGCGGGCGTGGCCGAGATCGCCCAACGCAGCCGGGTGGAGATCGCCATCGACCAGATCATGGACATGGCCCCCGTGCCCTTCGACACCGACTGCGTCTCGGCGGTGCAGAAGGGGGCGGAGGACCTCGGCTACTCCCTGCGCCGCATCGTCTCCGGCGCCGGCCACGACGCCTGCAACATCAGCCGCGTCGCGCCGACATCGATGATCTTCATCCCCTGTATCGACGGCATCAGCCACAACGAGGTCGAGGACGCCAAACCGGAATGGATCCACGCCGGCGGCAATGTGCTGCTGAGGGCGATGCTGGAGCGGGCCGGCTGAGGCCGGACGTTACCCGTTGAGGTCTTCCGTGGCTTTCGCCAGCGTCTGTTCCGTCCAGGCATTCAGGCTGAGGCCCGCCAGTTCGGCCGCCTTGGCGGCATTACGATGCGTGCCGGGCGAAATCCTCAGCATCAGGTTCCCGCTGTAGGGTTTCTGGGGCTCCTTGCCCACCTTCGCGCACATCTCGATGTAGTCTTCCACCGCCTCGTGGAAGGCCGCCTTCAGATCAACGACATTCTCCGCGTGGAAACCAACCCCGTCACGGATTCCGGCCAGTCGTCCGAAGAAGATTTCGTCCTCGGCATCATATTCGACGCGCGCATGATAGCCCTTGTAGGTCATGAAATTCATGGCGTTACTCCAATCCGCGTGAGGAAATCCCGGGCTGCCATAACCTGATAGCGCTTCGCCTCTCTTGAAGGGTGAGGGCGATGAAACACCTCGATCTCACCCTCGCAAACGAATCTCACCCGAGAACCGCTCCCTTCCACTACTTCAGCGCCGGCGGCAACCAGCAGACCCTCGATATCGTTCCATGCGATCGTGCTCGAGACAGGATCGGCGAAGACACGCCGGAGCGTCTTTCGATGCTTGCTGTTCACACTATCAATTTAGCCAATGATTGCGCATTTTGCAATCATCGTGATGCATATATCAGACCTTCCAGGCCGGATATCAGGTTCGTTTCGGCAATCCCTTCAATCACCTCTTCCAGCTCAATCGCCTTCTGCTCTCCAATCATCGGACCGGCATAGAGCCGGAACTTCGCCGAAACTTCTTCGTCCGTCATCGGGTCCTCGGCGCTGCCGTGGGCTTCGACGAGGCCGCTTTCGAGACGCGTTCCGTCGCGCAGCACGACAGTGACCTCGGCGATCCGCTTCGCCGGGAAGGGCGGCTGCAGTTCCGGCTTCTCCCGGAGCACCAGGCCGCGCGAAAGGCGGAGCACCTCAGTATCGTTCAGCCCCTCTCCCTGCACATGGTCGACGGTGATCGCGCCATGCACGGCGGCGACGGCGGTGGGCCAGGGCAGGCTGTACTGCGCGTCCTCGGTGGTCGTTGGTTCGCGCATGGCGAGCCGCGCGGCCTCGTGGAACGTGTCCACCTCGATGCGGTCGATATCGGCGGCGGTGAAGCCGTGCGCCGCCTTCAGGTCGCGCACGCCCTGCACCGGCGGCTGCGCCCAGCGGCAGACCGGGTCGGGCTTGAAATACTGTTCCCGGATCTGCCAGCGGTTGCCGAGATCGGTCCAGAAGGACGCGGTCTCTTCCGATTCGATCAGCAATGCCGGTGCGCCGGTGAAGCCGTCCGCCGCCAGCAGCGCCGCCGAGACGCCGGCCATCGCGCCCCAGCCGGAGCCGTCCTTCAGCATGGTGGGGAAGTCGATCACGCGCATCATCTGGCTGCGCGGCCCGTGATACTCGGCAATGCCCAGCGCGTGCCGGGTTTTCTCGCCATCCAGCCCCAGCGCCCGCGCGCCCAGCGCCGCATTGGCCAGCGCACACCACGCGCCGGAGGTGTGATAGTCAGCCGCCGTCGCATGCAGCGCCTGGCCCAGTCGCGAGCCCAGTTCGTAGCCGATCACCACCCTCGTCAGGAACTCGCGGCCCGTCATGCCGCCCTCGGGCAGGGCCAGGATCGCGGGCAGGATGCCGACGCCGACATGGCCCTTGCAGGCAGGGTGGCCGTCATGGGCGTCGACCGAATCGATGGTCATGGCGTTGGCCAGCGCCGCGCCGGGCGGGCTCACCGCCCGGCCGTCGAACATCAGCCGGGCCGAGCGCGACGGCCCGGCAGCGAAGTTCTCGACCGCATGGTTCCGGATGATGCGCGACAGTTCCGTCGACGTCCCCGCCGCCGCCACGCCAATCAGGTCCTTCACGCAGCGGATCGCCTGGTGGACAACGTCTTCGGGCAGGTCATCGAAACCCAGTTCATGGAGGAAGCGGATGGCGTCGGTCATGGCGGTTCTCCGGCGTCGATCCGCGAAGCCTACGCCCGCGCGCTTGACCCGCCAGCCCGAATTGAGGCTAAAGAGGGCCCAAATACGACAGTTCGTGCAAGGGAGCGGGCGATGGCCGGCCATTCACAATTCAAGAACATCATGTACCGCAAGGGCGCGCAGGACGCGAAGCGCGCCAAGCTGTTCACCAAGCTCGCCCGCGAGATCACCGTCTCGGTGAAGGAAGGCGGCGACGACCCGTCGGCCAATCCGCGCCTGCGCGCGGCCATCATCGCGGGCCGCAAGGAGAACATGCCGAACGACAACATCAACCGGGCGATCAAGCGCGCGACCGGCGAGGGCGCGGCGGAGATCTTCGAGAATATCCGCTACGAGGGCTACGGCCCCGGCGGCGTCGCCCTGATCGTCGAGGCGCTGACCGACAACCGCAACCGCACGGCCTCCGAAGTGCGCTCCGCCTTCTCCAAGCATGGCGGGTCGCTGGGCGAGACAAATTCCGTGTCCTTCATGTTCGATCATGTCGGCGTGGTCGAGTATCCCGCCGAGGCGGCCGACAACGAGGCCATGTTCGAGGCCGCGGTCGAGGCCGGCGCCGATGACGTGGTCAGCGGCAGCAACGGCCATGAGGTGATCTGCACGATCGAGGCGTTCAACGATGTCCGCGACGCGCTCGAGGAGGCCTTCGGCGAGGCCCGCGAGGCCGGCCTGGTCTGGCGGCCACAGAACACCGTCGAGATCGACGAAGAAAAGGCCGGCACCCTGCTGAAGCTGGTCGACACGCTGGACGACAATGACGACGTGCAGAAGGTGCACGCCAACTTCGAGGTCTCCGACGAGGTGATGGCGAAGCTGGCGGGGTGACCTTGGCCCGCACCCGACTCATCGGGCTCGATCCGGGCCTGCGCAATACCGGCTGGGGCATCGTCGACGCCGAGGGGAACCGGCTGATCTGGGTCGCGGACGGCGCCGTCGCCTCCGACCCCAAGGCCTCGCTGGCCGAGCGGCTGGTGCAGCTTCATGACGGCCTGCAGGCGGTGATCGCGGAATGGCGGCCCGACGTCGCCGCGATCGAGGAAACCTTCGTCAACAAGAACCCGACCTCGACCCTGAAGCTGGGCCAGGCGCGCGGCGTGTCGCTGCTGGTCGCCTCGCTGAACGGGCTGCCGGTCACCGAATACGCGCCCAACGCCATCAAGAAGGCCGTTGTCGGCACCGGCCACGCGCACAAGGATCAGGTCAAACTGATGGTGAAGACCCTGCTGCCCGGCGCGAAACAGTCCAACGAACACGCCACCGACGCCCTCGCCGCCGCCATCTGCCACGCCCATCACGGCGTGCGGTGATGCTGACGCGGGAAGCCATCGCCGCCGACATCCCCACCATGATCCGCCTGCTCGGTCACCTGTTCGCACAGGAAGCGGAGTTCATGCCGGACGAAGCGGCACAGCGGCGCGGTCTGGAAATGATCCTGGCGGATCCAGACGCTGGCAGCCTGCTGGTCGCCGAGGAGGCCGGACAGGTCATCGGCATGGTCAGTCTGCTCTACACCGTGTCGACAGCGCTCGGCGCGCGAGTGGCGCTGCTGGAGGACATGGCGGTTGCGCCAGAAGCCCGGAACGGCGGCTTCGGCAGCGTGCTGCTTGACGCCGCCATCGCCCGCGCCCGGGCGGATGGCTGCCGCCGCATCACCCTGCTGACCGATGGCGCCAACACGGAAGCCCAGCGCTTCTATGAACGGGCCGGTTTCAGCGCCTCGGAGATGCTGCCGATGCGGCTGATGCTGGACTGATCAGACTTCCGTCAGCCGGTAGCGGCTCATCTCGCCGGCGCTGTCCCAGGCGTATTCGTAGTGATCGCCCTGGACGACCGGCAGTCTGACCCGCGATGGCAGCCAGACGCAGACATTCACGCCGCCCGCACGCCGGACGCTGTCATGGACGACGCCTTCGCCCAACGAGCCATCGGCTGGCCAGCGCAGCGGTACGGCGAAGGTCTGGGTTGTCACATAGGTGGCCGGGTCGGGATCGGAGAGGAGGTCGATCTCCCGCTGATCCCAGCCGCCTTGCCGCCGGATATCGAAGAACGCGCCATCCACGTCCGCGATCAGTTCCCGCAACTGCATCCGGTTCGGGAAACCGCCGTCGGAAGCGGCGAGACGGCGGTGGTTGTGGAAGGCGGTTTCCTCAATGGCGGTTTCGACATCGAAGGCTGCATACCACGCCCCGAGCCTGCCGTCGGTGAAGCGCCCGCCCTGCTCGTTGGCGTGCAGGAAGGCCGCCATCACCATCGACGCGCCGGGACCGGAGAGAATCTCGCCCTCCCCCAGATGCCCGAGCCGGGACTGCGCCCCGGTCAGGCGGTCATTGGTCATGGCCTCGAAGATGAAGCCGGCGCGCAACTCGTCCTCGCTCGCGCCCAGGCCGTCGAAGATGCCGACGGTTGGAAACCGCGACAGAACCAGCCGGTGCGTGCGTTGGGCGATGGCGACTTTCGGCGGCTGGTTCACGCCACGCCGCGCCAGGCGTCGAGATAGCGCCGCACGGCGAACAGGTCGTCGATGCCGCCGGCAAGCATGCGGTCCAGCGGCGCGCGGCCGGCAAAGGGCGCATCGCGGTTCTCCGCCTTCAGCCAGCGCAGCCCCGCCGCATCATCGGCGAAGACAAGACGCAGCCCCTTCTGGATGCCGAACAGCAGGGACAACCTGTCCCGCTGATCGCGGCCGAGCGCCGCCACCTTGCCCTTCTTCCAGTTCTGCCATGTCTGACGGGCGACGCCGCCCATCAGGGTCTGACACTGGTCGCCGGTCAGGCCCCAATGCGCCGCCAGCTTCACGAACAGACCGATCGCGGGCGCGTCCAGCGCGGCATCCGGCGGCGGCATGAACGGCGCCTGCGCATCGGCCAACCCAGCAATCACATTTTCAGTATTCATGTATAATTATGTACTAAAATCGAGAGCGCCTGTCAAGCCGAGCCCGGCGCGGCGGCAGCGCGGGAGCGCTGCAGCGCGTCGTCCAGCGTGTGGCGGAAGGCCAGCAGTTCCTCCTCCGTCAGGAAGGCTCCGACACGGATGCGGCGGTCATGGCTGCCGACATAGAGTTTCCGGCCGCCGCGTTCGTCCCGCTCCAGATCCGAGCGCGCCCAGTAGGCAGGGAACGTCCAGACATGTTCCCGTCCTGACGGGTCGCGCCGCATCACTGTCAGGTTGCCCTGATGGATGACGATGCGCTCCAGCTGGCGTCCGGCGCGGTAGCTCATTCGGAAGGCGACCCAGACCAGCAACACGTCCAGGCCGAGAAAACCGAGCACCGGCCATGCGCCGACGATGACGAAGGCCACCCCGGCGATGAAGCATATGCCGCCCATCAGCCCCATGACCAGCAGGAACCCCTTCGGCCCCAGCGAGCGGTGGGGATGCAGGACGAAATCATGGTCGGGCTTCGTGTCGGTCATGCGCGCAGTCTATGGTGTCGGGGCTTCGACGGGGAGAGCCAGATGAAATCCGAAGACCTCTACGATCCGCTGCCCATCGTGGATGCCCATCACCACATCTGGGATCTCGACGGACCGATGCCGCCGCTGTGGCTGTTCAACACCAAGCACGCCTATCAGGGCGACAACTCGGCGATCCGGCGCACCTATCTGCCCGGCGAATACCGCCGCGACTGCGCCCTGCACAATGTGATCGGCACGGTCTTCATCGAGGCCGAGGTCGATCGCCGCTTGCGGGTGCAGGAGACCGAATGGGTCACCGCCCAGGCCGCCGAGCACGGCTTCCCGAACGCCATCGTCGCCCATGCCTGGATCGACGAGCCGGATTCGGAGGAGGTCATCGCACGGCAGGCGTCTTTTCCGCTGGTGCGCGGCATCCGCTCCAAGCCGATCATCGCCAGCGGGCCTGACGACAGCGTGAAGGGCCAGCGCCACAGCCTGCAGGACCCGAAGTGGCGCGCGGGGCTGGATCTGCTCAGGAAACACGGCCTCTCCTGGGACCTGCGCGTGCCCTGGTATCATCTGGAGGAGGCCGCCAAAGTGGTGGCCGAACATCCCGAACTCCGTGTGGCGCTGAACCACACCGGCTATCCGATGGACCGCTCACCCGAGGCGCTGGCCGTCTGGCGGCGCGGGATGGCAGCGCTGGCTGCCCATCCGAATGTCTGGTGCAAGATCTCGGGCCTGCCGGTGCTGGGCCAGCCCTACACCGTCGCCACCAACGGCCCGATCATCCGCGAGGCCATCGCGATCTTCGGGGTCGAGCGCTGCATGTTCGCCTCCAACTATCCGGTCGACGGGCTGAAGGGGACCTGGGATCACCTCTATTGCACCTACAAGGCCTCGGTCGCCGACTTCAGCCAGTCCGACCGCGAGGCGCTGTTCGCCGGCAACGCGATCCGGTTCTATCGGATCGAGGTCTGACGGTTCCCGTCTTCCACAGTCCAATTGCGGAAAAACCGCGCCCGGCATAATGTTGGCGCAATCAACTAACCCGCATTTCTGGAGGAAATCGCCATGGGTCTCCCGGCCGAGAAGGTGAACAGCGTCGTTGCCGACCTGACCGCGCTGCTGGGCGATCGCTGCTCGACAGCGAACGCCGTGCGCGAGCATCACAGCCACGACGAGAGCTATCACCACCCGGCCATGCCGGACGCGGTCTGCTTTGCCCATTCGACCGAAGAAGTCTCCGAGATCGTGAAGATCTGCGGCCGCCACGGCGTGCCCATCGTCCCCTATGGCGTCGGCACCTCGCTGGAGGGTCACGTCATTCCCGAACACGGCGGCGTCACCGTCGACCTCAGCCAGATGAACGAGGTGCTGGAGGTCAACGAGGAAGACCTGGACTGCATCGTCCAGCCCGGCGTGACCCGCAAGCAGCTGAACGAATATCTGCGGGCCACCGGCCTGTTCTTCCCCATCGATCCCGGCGCAGACGCCTCGATCGGCGGCATGACCGCGACCCGCGCCAGCGGCACCAACGCCGTGCGCTACGGCACCATGCGCGAGAACGTGCTGGCGCTGACCGTGGTGATGGCCGACGGACGCATCATCAAGACCAACCGCCGGGCGCGGAAGTCGGCCGCCGGCTACGACCTGACCCGGCTGATGGTCGGTTCGGAAGGCACGCTGGGCATCATCACCGAGATCACGCTGCGCCTCTATGGCATCCCGGAGGCGATCAGCTCCGCCGTGGTGTCCTTCGAGGATCTGGAAGGCGCGGTGAACACCACCATCCTGACCATCCAGTCCGGCATTCCCGTGGCCCGGATCGAGCTGCTGGACGAAGTGCAGATGGCGGCGGTGAACCGCTATTCCGACCTGGGCTACCCGGACAGCCCCACGCTGTTCCTGGAGTTCCACGGCACCGAGGCCTCGGTGAAGGAACAGGCCGAGATGGTTGGCGCGATCTGCGAGGACTATGGCGGATCGGGCTTCCAGTGGACCGACAAGGCCGAGGAGCGCAACAAGCTCTGGCAGGCGCGCCATGACGCGGCCTATGCCGCCAAGTCGCTGAAGCAGAACGCCTCGATCTGGGCGACCGATGTCTGCGTGCCGATCAGCCGCCTGGCCGAGTGCATCCTGGAGACCAAGAAGGACATCGTCGCCAACGACCTGACCGCGCCGATTGTCGGCCATGTCGGCGACGGCAACTTCCACCTCGCCTTCGTCTTCGCCGAGGGCGACAACGAGGGCATGAAGAAGGCCGAGGAAGTGAACGACCGCATGGTGATGCGGGCGCTGTCGATGGGCGGCACGTGCACCGGCGAACACGGCGTCGGCACCGGCAAGATGAAATTCCTGATCGCCGAGCATGGCGACGCGGTCTCGGTGATGCGCGAGATCAAGAAGGCGCTGGACCCGCAGAACCTTTTCAACCCGGGCAAGATCTTCTCGGTTTGATGCTGATCCCAAGCGTCATGCCGGGCCTGTCCCGGCATCCGATCGGACTGTCAGACAGGCGGCGAAGCCGCACCGGACCCCGGCACGAGGCCGGGGATGACGGCCTGAAACCGTGACCACACCACGCCTCATCATCGGCATGTCGGGCGCCAGCGGGGCCATCTATGGCATCCGCCTGCTGGAAGTGCTGCGCGACAGCCCCGTCGAGACACATCTTGTGATGAGCAAGGCTGCGGCCCTCACCATCGCCGAGGAGACCGACCGTTCGGCAGAGGATGTCCGCGCGCTGGCCGATGTGGTGCATCCCGTCGGCGATATCGGCGCGTCGATCGCCTCCGGCTCCTACCGCACCATGGGCATGGTCATCGCGCCCTGCGCCATCAAGACCCTGTCGGAAGTCGCAACCTGCAACACGGGCAACCTGCTCAGCCGCGCCGCCGACGTGGTGCTGAAGGAACGGCGGCGGCTGGTGCTGCTGGTGCGGGAGACGCCGCTGCATACCGGGCATCTGAGGATCATGACCCAGGCCTCGGAAAGCGGCGCGGTGATCATGCCGCCGGTGCCGGCCTTCTACTCGAAGCCCGATAGCATCGCCGACATGGTCGATCACACGGTCGGGCGAGTGCTGGACCTGTTCGACCTGGACAATGATCTGGTCCGACGCTGGCGGGAAGAGAGTTAGCTCCAGCAGTTCCCACTTGCCCTGCATCCCTCGGGTCAGGACCGAGGACTGCAGGCCAGGGTTCCTGCCTATGCCGGATCGATGCCCAGCCGTTCGTCGCGGCGGCGCAGCCACCAGACGAAGGGCAGCGCCAGAATCACCATCCAGAGCTTGCCGATGATCTGTCCGAGCATGAAATCCAGACTGCCGAAGGCGGCATAGAGGAAGATCGCGCTGTCGACGATCAGTCCGGCGACGCTGGAGAGCAGGACGGCCAGCACCAGGTTGCGCTTCTGCAACGGCGTGTAGATCGCCAGATCGACGGACTCGGAGATGAAGAAGGCCAGCGCCGAGGCGACGACCAGTGACGCCGGCGCCACTGCGGCGGAGAGAAACGCGCCCGCGACCACCGCTCCGAAGGCCCAGTAGAGACCGAGCCGGCGCTGCACCAGATCGCGCAGCACGAAGGCGAGGCCGATCACCAGTACACCGCTCGGCGCCTCGACACCGGGGGCGACGGGAACCAGGCAGGGTCCGTTCGGCACGCAGAAGGTGCCGACATTGCCCACCATCCAGTTGGCGAGGGGAATGCAGAGCGCGAAGAGGGCCAGATAGATGTAGCCCTCGATCTGGCGATACGTATCGGTACTCAAGGCAGCATGCTCCGATCGGAGTTCCCGGCAATTCGGCGTTCGCGGCGAAGACCCGGAACGCCCCGTGGATCAATTGGAGGCGCTGCGATACTCGATATAGCCGGTGCGGCGCAAGTCGCAGGCCGGACATTTTCCACAGCCCATGCCCCAGTCGTTCCGGGTCGCGGTGTCGCCCATGTAGCAGCTCAGGGTGCGGTCGCGGATCGCGGCCACCAGATCGGCCCCGCCCAACCGCTCGGCCAGTTCCCACGTCTCGGCCTTGGTCAGCCACATCAGCGGGGTTTCCAGCACGAAGCGGCTGTCCATGCCCAGGTTCAGCGCCGCTTGCAGCGCCTTGATCGTGTCGTCGCGGCAGTCGGGATAGCCGGAATAGTCGGTCTCGCACATGCCGCCGACAATGCGCTTCAGCCCGCGCCGGTAGGCCAGCGACGCGGCGAAGGTCAGGAAGATGATGTTGCGGCCGGGCACGAAGGTGTTCGGCAGCCCGTCATCGCGCATCGCGATCTCGGTCTCGCGGGTCAGCGCGGTCTCGAATATCTCGCCCAGCACGCCGAGATCGACCATGTGATCCGGACCGAGTCGCGCAGAGCCTTCCGGCAGCGCCGCGGCCACCGCGTCGCGGACTTCGGCCCGCACGTCCAGTTCCGCGCGATGGCGCTGGCCATAGTCGAAACCGATGGTCTCGACCCGCCCGAAGCGCGCCAGCGCCCAGGCCAGACAGGTCGCCGAATCCTGTCCGCCGGAAAACAGGACGAGCGCGGTCATCCTGCGCGATCCATTGATGTCGAACCGACTTTGGTGGGAAGTGAAGGCTTCCCTCCCCCTTGAGGGCGGAGGGTCAGGGAGGGGGTGAATCGGCGAAGCCGAATGGGCCGCTGACTTCTGAGCAGGAAGCCTTCGGCTGCACCCCCCTCCGACCGCTGCGCGGCCACCTCCCCCTCAAGGGGGGAGGAGAGGTCATCGCGACACAGGCTTCTGCTCAAAACAGCCGGCCGCCATTGGGGATCTCGTGGGTGGGACCGATCAGGATGACCTTCCCTTCACCGTCCGGGAAACCGAGCGTCAGACATTCGGACATGAACTTGCCGATCTGCTTGCGGGGGAAGTTCACCACCGCGGCGACCTGGCGGCCGAGCAGTTCCTCACGGGCGTAATTGGTGATCTGGGCCGAGCTCTTGCGGGTGCCGATCTCATCGCCGAAATCGATGCGCAGCTTCCAGGCGGGGCGGCGCGCCTCGGGAAAGTCTTCCACCTCGATGATGGTGCCGACGCGGATGTCGACGCGCTGGAACTCGTCCCAGGTCAGATCGCCGCCATCCTTTTCCGCCATCAGTCGAATCTCCTGAACTGGACCAGCCCGTCGCGCTCGACCTGCTCGACCAGCCCCACCTCCCAGGTGAGATAGTCCTCCATCGCCTGCCGCACGCGTTCGGGATTGTCATAGGGCTTCCACCAGACATCGTCGATGGCGTTCAGCGTGTTGCCGGTGATGCCGCCCTCTGTGAAGCGCCCGCTGGCGGTCCAGGCCTCGGTGCCGCCCTTCAGCACCCGCACCACCAGATCCGGGCGAAGCGCCTTCAGTTCGGGCGCGGCGTAGTGGGCGAGCACGCCATCCGGCGAGGTCAGCATCACCATGCCGACGCCATAGAGCGAGCGCAGCGCCTCTTCCAGCCGCGAGCGGATGGCCCAGCGCGCGCCGGGAATGTGCGCCTTCCTGAAGCTCAGGCTGTCGGCCAGGTCGATCAGCGCCACCGGCTCGCCGGAATCCTGCACCGCCTGCAGCTCGTCGGGGCTAAGCGTGTCATAGGCCTCGAACAGGGCCGGCTCGACCGCGACCGGCCCCGTCTCGGGCGACGGCGGATCGCCGGCCAGCACATGCACATCGGCATGACCGAGCTGAATCAGCCAGCTTGCCGTCATGGTGGCGCGAACGCCGTCGGGGCCGTCACAGAGCACGATACGGCCGCCCTTCACGCCGACGAACTCGTCGGTCGCCTGCACCACCTGTCCGCCGGGCGCATGGCGCGCCCCGGGCCAGTGACCGGCCTCGAACTCGGCCCCGGTGCGCACATCCAGAAGGTACAGCGTGCGGTCAGCTTCTCCCCGCCAGGCGTCCACGGTGGCCGCATCGACGCTCGGCACACCGAAGCGTTCGGCGACCGCCGCGGCGCGGGCCTTCGCCTGTTCCAGGGTCTCGCCTTCAGGCGCAGGCGCATGTTCGTCTTCGCCACGGGCGCAGGTCAGGCCGGCCAGTTCCCAGCCCATGGTGCCGTCCTTCAGCGCCATCACCCTGTTCGGGATGCCCGCATTGATCAGCGACTGGCTGCCGATGATGGAGCGCGTGCGTCCGGCGCAGTTCACCACCACCGTGGTCGACGGGTCCGGAGCCATGGTCCCGACCCGGTAGACGAGTTCCGCCCCGGGACAGTCGACGCCGCCGGGAATGGACATGCGGTGAAATTCGTCCATCGGGCGGCTGTCGAGGATGACGATATCCTCACCCCGGTCCTTCATCGCCTGCAGTTCAGCGGCCGGGACGCGCGGCGTGTCGTAATAGTGCTCGACGAACTCGCCGAAGGCCTTGGAGGGCACATTGACGCCGGAGAAGACCTCGTGACCCTCCGCGCGCCAGCCGGCGACGCCGCCGGTCAGAACCGACACATCCGTGTAGCCCATCTGCCCCAGCCGCGCCGCGGCACGCTCCGCCAGGCCATTGTCCTTCGGGCCGCCATCGGTGACCACGACCGGCACCGTCTTTCGCGGGATCAGCGCCGGGACGCGCATCTCCAGATGGCTGAACGGAATGCAGGAGCCGAGAAAGATGTGCTCCTTCGAGAAGGCGCCCTCCTCGCGGGCGTCCATCAGGGCGATCTCGCCGCCGCCTTTCAGCAGGGCGCGCAGCTCGGCGGACGATATCTGCCTCATGCCGGTTCCGGCAGGTCCTGGATGCCTTCGGAAGCCGGGAAGTGCTTCCAGTCATGCGTTTCCGGCCGGTAGAAGCGGCGGCCATGCAGCTGTTCCAGCCCCAGGCCATACATGTGGAAATTCAGCACCGGCTCGCGCGCATGCATGTGAATGGAGTGCAGGTCCTCGGGCATCATGGCGACGCCGGTACCGGCCTCGACCGTGTGCTCGCCGACCTGCTGCACGCCGCCGTTCTCGTGCTGGTAGAACCTGTTCAGTTCCTCGCCATACATGCCGACGACGATGGCCCAGGTGGTGTGATCATGCGCCGGGGTGTCGCGCGCGGTGGTCGACATCTGACCGTAGAGCGCGAAGCGGTGGTCCTCGTCCTCATGCAGACGGTAGAGCGCGTTCTTCACTTCCGGACCGCCGCCGGGATTGGTGAAGTCGGACAGCGGGAACAGATCCTTGCGCTGCGCCAGTTCCAGCAGGACCGACTTGATGTCTTCCAGCGACGTCCGGGTCACGCCCTGCGCCGTCTCGATGGCCCGGACACGCATGACGGCGTCATTGACCGCCTTCTTCCGCGCCGCCGACCGTTCCTTCGCATCCATGGCCTTCCTCCCTAGAGCTGATCCACCGCCTCTGTGAAACGGTCCAGTTCATTTTCGGTATTGTAATAGTGAACCGACGCGCGGACGAGTGTCGGCAGTCCTCTTTTCTCCATGTCGATCCGCGTCGAGAACATGCTCGAACGCGACACGTTGATGTCCAGCGCCCTCAGCCGGGCCGCTACTTCCTCGGAGGCATGCCGCGGATGGGTGAAGGTGACGATGCCGCTCTTCATCGGGCCGAGGTCATGCACACCAACGCCCGGCAGCGCCGACAGCCGTGACCGGAGCGCCGCCGCCAGCTCCCCGACACGGCGCTCGATCCGGGCCGGGCCGATCTCCAGCATCAGGTCCATCGCAACGCCGAGCCCGACCTTGCCGGCCTCGTAGTTCTCCCAGTTCTCGAAGCGCGCCGCGCCCTGGGCCCAGCTGTAGCCGTCCATCCGGTCCCAACTGGCCGAATGGAGGTCGATCACAGGCGGCTGGAACTTCTCCATGGCCGAGCGGCGGGCGTAGAGAAACCCGGTCCCGCGCGGGCCGCGCAGGTACTTCCGGCCCGTGGCGGAGAGGAAGTCGCAGCCGATCTCCTCCACATCCAGCGCCTGCTGGCCCACCGATTGGCAGGCGTCCAGCAGGTAGGGAACACCGGCCGCGCGAGCCACGGCGCCGATCCGCGCCGCCGGATTGACCAGCCCGCCATTGGTGGGGATGTGGGTCACGGCGATCAGTTTCACCCGCTGGTCGATCATCCGCTCCAGCGCAGCGACATCGGTCTCCCCTTCATTGGTGCTGGGGACGACGTCGATCACCACGCCCTTGCGTCCCCGCGCGGTGAGGTAGGTCAGGTAGTTGGAAGCGTATTCGGCCTCCGCCGTCAGGATGCGGTCGCCGGCCTGCATGGTCTCCAGCACCGCAAAGAAGGCCTGGTTCCAGGCGACCGTGGCGTTCTCGACAATGGCGATCTCGTCTCGGTGACAGTTCAGATAGGCCGCGATGGCGTCATAGGGCCGGGCGCGCGCCGCCTCGGCCGCGGCCGCCGCCTCGTAGCCGCCGATCTCCGCCTCCAGATCCAGATGATCCTTCACCGCCTCCAGCACCTGACGCGGCATCAGCCCCGCGCCCGCATTGTTGAAATGCAGCACGTTCGCCACGCCCGGCGTATCGGCGCGCAGACGTCCGATCTCGTCGTCGGTGATGGGCGGGAGGTCAGTCACGCGCTCACTCATTGTTGTCACCCCCGCCTTGCGCGGGGGTGACACCCTTCCGGACCCGGCCTCAGATCGGATCCCAGGTGAAGTATTCCGCCGTGCCGTCCAGATCGAGCAGCTCCTTCCGGAAGCTCGGCTCGAAATGGCTGGCGAGCGATTCGTGGTCCCAGCCGTCGCCCTTGTGGATGGTCTTGATCGGGCGGGGCTGGCTGAACAGATAGATCTCGTTGCCGCGCACGCCGAAGATGTTGGCGGTGACGTCCTTCGCCGCGTCCGAGCAGAGATAGGTCACGACCGGCGCGATATGGGCGGCGGTGGCGTTCTCCTTGAACTTGCGGAAGCTCTCGGCCATCTCCTCGGAGGTGATCGGAATGCTCTCGATCATGCGGGTCCAGGCGAAGGGCGCCATGCAGTTGGAGCGGACGCCATAGCGCGCGCCTTCCATGGCGATGATCTTCGACATGCCGGCGATGCCCATCTTGGCTGCGCCGTAATTGGCCTGGCCGATGGAGCCATGCAGGCCCGAGGTCGAGGTGAAGTGCACGAAGGCGCCGCCGCGGCCGGAATTCTTCATGTGATCCACCGCCGCGCGGCTGACCAGGAAGCAGCCGTTCAAATGCACGTCGATCACGGCCTTCCAATCGGCCTCTTCCATCTTGTGGAACATGCGGTCGCGCAGGATGCCGGCGACGTTCACCACGGCGTCGATCGCGCCGAAATTGTCGACGGCGCATTCCACCATCGCCTTCGCGCCGGCCGCGTCCGAGACCGAATCGCCATTGGCAACCGCTTCGCCGCCCGCGGCCTTGATCTCGCCCACGACCTGCTCGGCCGGGCTCTCGCCCACATCCTCGCCCTCGACGCCACCGCCGAGGTCGTTGACCACGACCTTCGCGCCGGCCTTCGCCATGTCCAGCGCGACCTCGCGCCCGATGCCCCGGCCCGCGCCGGTGACCAGCACCGACTTGCCTTCCATGATGCCCATCTCGTTCCTCCCCGATGACGGCGACAAAATCTGTGACCGCAAGCTATCATCGCCCCGGAGACGCGGTCCAGCGGGGGAAGGGCATGACCGATCTGACGGAACTGGAGACGGAGGCCCGGAGGTTCGTCGCGACACATTGGGGCAGGGACTGCGCGGTCGCCGGCTTCGGCCCGATGGAGGACGGACACGCCGGGCTTAGCTTCGGCTTCTCGGTGATGCGCGGAGCCGAGGAGATCGTGGGCGTGGTGCTGCGCCTGGCGCCGAAGGGCGTGCGCCGGTCCGGCAATACCGATGTCTACCGCCAGGCGCCATTGCTGCGCGCGCTGCATGCGGCAGGCGTCAAGGTGCCGCCGATCCTGCACGCGCAGTCGACCGAGGACTGGTTCGGCACGCCCTTCGTGATGGCGAAGCGCCTGCCCGGCAAGACCCTGATCATCTGGGAACCCGACCCGGTCTTCCACGGACAGGTCACCGACGGCTGGCTGAAATCCGCCGAAGCGCTGGCCAGCATTCACCGCTTCGACTGGCGCGGGGATCTCTCGGGCTGGGAGGAAGAACGGGAGATGCGCGCCGAGATCGAGCGCTGGGCCGGCATTCTAGAGCGTACCGACGACGCAGACTGGATCGAGCGCGGCCGGCGGGTGGCGGCGCTGCTGCGCGGCCGCCCGATCGCCCCCTCGCCGGTCGGGCTGTTCCACGGCGACTTCCAGCCCGGCAACGTGCTGTTCAACCAGGGCAGGATCGAAGCCATCCTGGACTGGGAGCTGGCCGGGATCGGTCCGCAGCTGCTGGACATCGGCTGGCTGATGATGATGGGCGATCCCGAGGCATGGGATCCGGTCTGGGCTGCGAAACACGTGCCGCCCGTCGCTGAACTGGCCCGCGTCTATCAGGACGCCATGGGCCAGGACTTCGACGCCATTCCCTACTGGGAAGCGATGAGCTGCTTCATCTTCGGGGTCATTTCCTGCCTCAACGTGAAGCTGCACCGCACCGGAAGGCGGCCTGATCCGATGTGGGACGACATTGCGTCATCGGTCACGCATCTGTTCGGACGCGCGGAATCCCTGCTGTTGGAAGGTAAGAATTTACCCTAGGGTAATGGACCGGGACCTGGATTCCGGATCAACCAAGCCGACGGATGCCGCCGAGACCGTGAAAGCCGACCGCCTGACCGACCAACCGGCAGACTCCCATGACCCCTCGCGCCTGAGCGCCGAGGAGCAGGAACGGCGTTTCCGCGATTTCGCCGAGGCGGCCTCGGAATGGTTCTGGGAAATGGACGAGAACCTGCGCTTCTGCTGGTTCTCGGACCGGTTCGAGGAAATCGCCGGCGTCTCTCCGGACTACCTGCTGGGCAAGTCCCGCCGCGACCTTCTGAACGCCAATGACCCGGTGACCGACGACATCACCTCGCTGCAGGACTGGTGGAACCATGTCGCCGACCTGGAAGCGCACCGGCCGTTCAAGTCCTTCATCCATCCCCGCGTGCACCCCGACGGCCACAAGGTCTATCTCTCGATCAGCGGCAAGCCGGTTCATGACGACGACGGCAACTTCACCGGCTATCGAGGCATCGGCGCCGACATCACCGACCGCATCACCATCGAGAAGAGCCTGCGCAGCGCCATGGTGGACGCCGAGGCCGCCAACCGCGCCAAGTCCGAATTCCTGGCCACGATGAGCCATGAACTGCGTACACCGCTGAACGTGATCATCGGCTTTTCCGACATCATCCGCCAGGAACTGAACGGCCCGATCGGCAGCGAGAGCTATCTCAGTTACGCCGAAGACATACATTCCAGCGGTCAGCGGCTGCTGGGGGTGATAAACGACATTCTGGACATGGCCCGCTCGGAAGCCGAGCTGATGCCGGTCAACCAGATGTGGATCCCCCTGTCCGACCTGATGCAGGACGTGCAGCGCAGGTGCGGACCGGACATGCGGGAACGGGACGTGCGGCTGGAGATCGTGCGCGGGCGGCAGGATGTCGAGGTACTGGTCGACCGGCGCAATATCGGCCGCGCCATCGCCAACCTGATTTCCAACGCAACCAATGTCTCGGCCCCGCGTGAGCGGGTCGAACTGGGCTGGCGGCTGGAGGAGGACGGCTCGGTCAGCATCCAGGTCACCGATCACGGTCCGGGCATGACACGCGCGGAGATCGAAACGGCGTTCCAGCCCTTCGGCTTGGTGCAGCACCACCTGACCCGCCGGTCCGACGGTGCGGGGCTCGGCCTGCCGCTGGCGCGGCGGCTGTGCGAGCTGCATTCGGCTAGGCTGGATCTGGCGAGCACGCCCGGATCCGGCCTGACAGCGACGGTGAGCCTGCCCGCGGACCGGGTGCGTATCGATCATGCCGCGCCGGCGACGCCCAGCCGTCCGGTCAGCCGGCCACGGGGCTGAGGCCCGTCGCCGTCTCAGGCGGCGCAATCAGAATGTCTGTGAAGGTCCCCGAACCGGGGGCCGCAGAAGCGCGCCTTATCCGAACAGCGAGTTCAGTAGGCCCTTGCGGCGTCGAGGAGTCCGGTCGCCCGGGCCGGTGACTTCCGGCGGCGGCGCGCCACCGTCGATGCGGTCCATCCGTTCCGACAGGCGCTGCATGGTCCGCTCGATCACGCTGAAGCCCTTGCCGCCACCGGCCGGACGCTCGCGCAGTTCGTTCAGTTCCTCGCGCATGCTGGCCACCTGGCGGCGCAGTTCATCCACTTCGTGCTGCAGCATGTCGATGTCCCCGGAACGATCCTGCACCTGATAGCCATAGGGCTCCGGCTCGGCCGGACGGCGGGTGGCGGGTACACGCGCCTGGTCGCGGTCGTCGAGATCCTGCCGACGGCGGGCCGACTGGCGGTTCTCGGTGCGCGGCCGCGGTTCGGCGCGCTCGGGCTGGGACGGCGCGGGCCGGATCGGGGCCGGGGTGAAGCTGTGGGCTTCCGGGTCGAGCTCCGCACGTTCGCGAGGCGGCTCTGGACGGCGCGCCGGGCGCGGCTCGGTCTCGCCCCCCTGCGTCGCCTCCTGATCCGAACGGCGGGAGAAACGGCGGATCCGCTCCTTCAGCGAATTGTCTACATTGTCAGGCAGGGGATCACCGGGCTGCGCCGCTGGTTCCGGAATCTGCTGAACCGCAGCAGCCGCACCGCCCGAACGCCAGCGGGAAGCATCCGTCATCGAAAGCCGCAGTCCCGCACCTGATTGATTGCCGCTGATCATCGCCTACCCCAGAAACGTCCATGCCATTTTGCATTCTCGGTCTGTTGAACTGCAACAGATGGGCCAGTTCCAGACCTACGCAGCCATTTCGCCCCCGGACCAGTCCACGACCGCCGCCGCAGCCGCCAGCAGGCCTGAGTCCGCGCCCGGCTTTCGGGCTTCCTCGCCCAGCATGCGGCGGAAACGTCTGGCGCCGGGCAAACCATTGGCCAGCCCCAGCATATGCCGGGTGATGTGGCCCAGCGGGGTGCCGGATTCAAGCTGCCGCCCGACAAAGGGAATCATGGCCCGCGTGACCGCGCCGCCGTCCGCCAGCGGCGGCTCCGCGCCGAAGATCTCGCGCTCCGCCTCGGCCAGGATCATCGGCCGGTGATAGGCTTCGCGGCCCACCATGACGCCGTCCAGATGCTCCAGTTGCGCGGCACATGTGCCAATATCGGTCAGCCCGCCGTTCAGGATCACTGGCAGATCGCGAAACGCCTGCTTCATCGCATGGACCAGATCGTAGTCCAGCGGCGGCACATCCCGGTTCTGTTTCGGACTCAGCCCCTTCAGCCAGGCCTTCCGGGCGTGAATGATCACGGCGTCGGCGCCGGCGTCGCGGATGCGCGCCACGAAGTCAGGCAGCACCTCGGCCGGTTCCTGATCGTCGACGCCGATGCGACATTTCACGGTCACGGGCACCTCGACCGCCCGTTTCATCGCCGCGACCGAGCGGGCGACCAGGTCCGGCTCCCGCATCAGGATCGCGCCGAAGCGGCCGTTCTGCACCCTGTCCGAGGGGCAGCCGCAATTCAGGTTGATCTCGTCATAGCCGGCGTCCGCCCCCATCATCGCGGACTCGGCCAGGTCTTCGGGCTCGGAGCCGCCAAGCTGCAGCGCCACCGGATGCTCGGCCTGATCATGCCGCAGCAGCCGCTCCCGCGGCCCATGGATCAGCGCGCCCGTGGTGACCATCTCGGTATACAGCAGCGCATGCGGCGAAATCAGCCGGTGCATGTAACGGCAGTACCGGTCCGTCCAGTCCATCATCGGCGCGACGGAGAAACGGTATGAGGGCGCGTCGGTCATGGCGCGCCACCTAGCATGGGCAGCGCATCCGAAACAGTCCCCGCGATCCGGAGCCGGAGTATGCGGCTCCCTTGACTTGCCCCGCCCCGGCGCGATGATCCGGTGAAAGAACGCTTCCCCGGAGGAATCCGCATGAACTCGCCTGCCACAGCCGTCGAACACGATCTCACGCCACGCGACGGAAAGGCCCATGTTATTGGCGACAGGGGCCCCGAACTGTGGCGCCGGACCATCCCCGAACAGCTTGCCCAGACGGTCGCGGCTCACGGTGACCGGGAGGCTGCCGTGTTCCGGGAGCAGGGCATCCGCTGGACCTGGAAGGAACTGGCCGCCGAGGCGGACGCGCTGGCCGCGGGCCTGCTGGATCTGGGGCTGAAGAAGGGGGACCGCATCGGCATCTGGTCGCCCAACCGCTACGAATGGGTGCTGACGCAGTTCGCCACGGCCCGGATCGGCCTGGTGCTGGTCAACATCAACCCCGCCTACCGGCTGGCCGAGCTGGAATATGCGCTGAACAAGGTCGGCTGCAAGGCGCTGGTGACGGCGGCGCAGTTCAAGACCAGCGACTATCTGGGCATGATCCGCACCCTGGCGCCGGAGATCGACGAGGCGCTGCCCGGTTCGCTGATCGCAAAGAAGCTGCCGAAGCTGAAGATCGTCATCCGCATGGGCGAGGACCGCAGCCCCGGCATGTACAATTTCGCCGAAATCGTCGACGGCGGGCGCGGCGCGGATATCGCGAGGCTGGACCGCATCACGGAAACGCTCGATCCCGATGATGCGATCAACATCCAGTTCACGTCCGGCACCACGGGCTCGCCGAAGGGCGCGACGCTGACCCATGTGAACATCGTCAACAATGGCCGCTTCGTCGCCGCAGGGATGAAGTTCTCCGAGAACGACCGGCTCTGCATTCCGGTGCCGCTCTATCACTGCTTCGGCATGGTGATGGGCGTGCTGGGCTGCACCGCCACCGGCGCCTGCATGGTCTTCCCCGGCGAGGCCTTCGAGCCGGACCAGACGCTACGCGCGGTCTCGGAGGAGAAGTGCACCGCGCTCTATGGCGTGCCGACCATGTTCGTCGCCGAGCTGCAGCATCCGGATCTGAAGAGCTTCGATTTCAGCCATCTGCGCACCGGCATCATGGCCGGCGCCCCCTGCCCGACCGAGATCATGCGCCGCTGCGTCAACGAGATGAACCTGACGGAAGTCACCATCGCCTATGGCATGACAGAAACCAGCCCGGTCAGTTTCCAGAGCGCCACGGATGACCCGCAGGAAAGGCGCGTCTCGACGGTCGGCCGCATCCAGCCGCATGTGGAATGCAAGGTGGTCGACGAGCAGGGCAACACGCTCGCCCCCGGTGAGCAGGGCGAGCTCTGCACCCGAGGCTATTCGGTGATGAAGGGCTACTGGAACGACGAGGAGCGCACCGCCGAGAGCATCGACGCCGACGGCTGGATGCATACCGGCGACCTGGCGACCATCGACGCCGAGGGCTACTGCAACATCACCGGTCGGGTGAAGGACATGTTGATCCGCGGCGGCGAGAACGTCTATCCGCGCGAGATCGAGGAATTCCTGTTCCGCATGCCCGAGATCCTGGACGTGCAGGTCTTCGGCGTGCCCGACCCGAAATATGGCGAGGAGATCGCCACCTGGATCATCCTGAAGGAGGGCAAGAGCCTGACCGCCGAGGACGTGAAGGGCTTCTGCAAGGGCCAGATCGCTCACTACAAGGTGCCGCGCTACGTCAAGTTCGTCACCGAGATGCCGATGACCGTCACCGGCAAACCCCAGAAGTTCATCATGCGCGAGCAATACGCGTCGGAGCTGGGCCTGGAGGAAGAGAAGACCGCCTAACCGGCCGCGGCCTCGAACATGTCCGGACTGGCATAGGCCTTCTCGGGGATGCGCGTGAGCGCCGACGGATGCGCCTGTCCCGCCGACAGGCCGTAGAACCTGGCGAAACTCATGATCAGGGGCCGCCAGCGGTCGGGATCGACCCGATCGGGATTGCCGTCCATCAGGATCGCCGGATGCAGGTGCACCCGCCGGATCTTCAGTTCGAAGACCCGCGTGAACTGGCTTACGACCGCATGCTCCTCGGCCATGGCGCGGCTGTGCGTGACGACCGCCTCCATCGCGACCGGGCATTCCGCAGTCCTGGGCGGGGCGACCAGTTCTGACGCCACCTCGGTCATTCCGGCGATCTCGAACTTCCGGCGTTCGAAGCGGTAGCCACGGGTCGCCTTCCGCTCGGGCACCGGATCGGAACCCGTGGTCAGCGCCAGCCGGTCAACCATGCCCGCCATGGTATCCGACGGAAGGTTCAGTACGCATTCGCCGCCGCGCATCAGGTTCTCGGTCGTACGCGCTCCCGAATTCATGCCGATCATGCAGCGCCAGCCCAGCCAGAACGCCGAGGACATGGGGGCGAGATTGGCGCTGCCGTCCGAATTCAGCGTGCTGATCAACACCACCGGCGTGCCGAAGTACAGGATGGGCGGCTGCCCCGTCACATGAGTTGACGCTGCGTCCATTCGATCGCTCTGCATTTTCCGCCTCCGGCCTCTCCGCCTGTCTTGATGGCGGGACCCTAGGCCGGTGGCCGATGCGTCTCTATCCGGATATTGTCGTCGAACAATCGTCCGCCGAACAGGAGCCGACGGGTCATGGGCCAGCTTCGTTTCATCTATTTCGCCGATCCGATGTGTTCGTGGTGCTGGGGCTTCTCGCCCAACATGCACCGGCTGCAGGCGCGCCATCCCGACATTCCGGTCCGGTTGGGCGTGGGCGGTCTATACCCGGGCGTGACCAAGCCCATGACCGAGAAGGCCAAGGCCGAGGTGGCGAAGCACTGGCATCATGTCGAGGAGGCGTCGGGCCAGCCCTTCGACCACAGCTTTTTCGAGCGCGGCGCGTTCGTCTACGACACGCTGCCGGCCAGCCAGGCGCTTGTCGCCGAGAAGCGGATGACCGGCAGCAACGGGATGGATTTCCTGAACCGGCTGCATGCCGCCTTCTACCGCGACAGCCGCGACGTGACCGACCAGGGTGTGCTTGCCGACGTCGCCGTCGAGCACGGGCTGGACCGCGATGCTTTTGTCGAGACCATGACCAGCGACACCATCCGCCAGCTCACCGAACGCGACATCCACTTCGCCCGCAGCCTGGGGGTGCAGGGTTTCCCCGCCCTGCTCGGTTATGACGAGGAACGCTACCGGCTGATCTCGATGGGCTTCCAGACCTGGGACTGGCTGGAAAAGGTCGTCGACCGCTGGATCGAGAAATCGCGCGTCGTGAACTAGGCGGGTATTGGGTTCTAGCTGATCGGCGTTCCGTCGACTCGTTGACCGATGGCATTCTCACAGCCATTGGCGCCGCTGCCGTCGGCACGGACGATGCGCACCTGCCGCACCGAGTCGGAGCGGTCGAGAAACAGCAGCACCACACAATCGCCGCCGGCGTAGCGCCACATGGCGTTCTCGCCTTCCTGCCAGACGCCGTCGGGCCGGCCCATCCAGGCCTGGATCTGTCCGACCCGCGCCCCGATCAGCGCTGACGGCTGGATGGTCCTGACCGCCGCCTGCCGGATCCGGCCGGCATCGCTGCGCCGGGCAGCCAGTTCGCGTTCCAGATCGCGGGGATTGTCGATCGAGCTCTGCGGCGCGGAGTCGGCGTCACCGCTGAAATCCAGCGTGCTGCAGGCGCCGGGAAGCAGCGCGAGGAAAATCGGAAGGGCGCGGAGCACCCGTCAGCTTGCCGCGCGGTTGCGCACGACTTCGGGCTCCACCGAATCGATCTCGCCGTCGATGCGCCCGCCCGGCTCGACCTCGATATTCGCGTAGCTGATGCGGCCCTTCACACGGCCGCTGGCGCGGATGGTCAGCTTGCCGCGGACCTTCAGCGTGCCTTCGAAGCGGCCCAGCACCTCGGCGTCCTGCACCTCGGCCGAACCGGTCAGCACGCCGCTCTCGGAAATGTGGAAACTGCGGCAGGCAGTCAGCGACGCCTCGGCGCTGCCATGCACCATCACGGAATCGCAGTCGGTGATCTCGCCCTTGAGATTGATCTCGCGGCCGATCACCAGCGTCTTTGCATCAGCGGCCATGGTCTGCCCCCTTCGCTCCTGCCGGTCGGCGCGCTGTTCCTGCGCCAGTTCCGGCCTGAACCCGCCCGTCTTGCGTTCCTTCAGCGGCAGCACCGGCCCCTCTTCGACCGGCGCATCGCCATCTTCCGGCGGCTTCTTCCTGAACATCGGGGTCAGCCTCCGCCACCGGTCGAGGCTGCGATCCGCCCTCGCATCTGCAGCCCCTTGAAAACATGCACCATCATCGCGACGCCGACCACAGGAACCAGCAGATTCAGGAAGGGCACGGTGAAACCAAGTGCGATGGCGATGCCGCCAAGCAACACTGTCGCCGAATTCCTCCGCCGCGCGTCATAGACGCCGCCGGGGGGCAAGTGGCGGTAGCCGACCAGCTCGAAATACTCCCGCCCCAGCAGCCAGCCATTGACCAGGAAGATCACCAGCAGCAACGGCGGAAAGAAGATGCCGATCAGGTAGAGCGGCACCAGGATGACGTTCACGGCCATCACCATCCCGGTGAACTTGACCGAATTCCAGATGCTGGGCCCCAGCGGCGGTTCGACGCCCGGCGGATCGGCGGGATAGTTGCGCAACTCGACCAGCCGGGCCGCGCCGTCGAGGAAGATGCCGGCGAAACCGGTGACGATGGCCGGGAACATGATCCACATCAGCCCGAATACGCCCAGCGTCGCGCCGATATCGGCGGCGCTGACCAGCCAGTCGGGGAACCAGGTCAGGTAATAGACAAGCACCCAGTCGGCGATGATCCAGGCCGCCGCCAGCGCGGCGACAACGGCGCCGACGGCCATCGCCAGGGACAGCCACAGGATCTTCCTGAGCTTGCCGTCCGAGGCGAGTTGCCCGAAGCCCTTCAGGACGCCATTGATGACCAGACCGATCATCCGGCGGTCCCGCGCGGATCAACGGGCAGGGTGAAGGCGCGGCCCGTGGCCTGCTCGAACATCTCGCCCGCCGCCAGCACGATGTCGTCACGGCGCTGCGGCCCGACGATCTGCAGCCCGACCGGCAGCCCGTCCGGCGTCAGGCCGCAGGGCACCGAGATCGCGGGGCAGGTGGTGATGGTGATGGCGAAGGTCATGATCAGCCAGCTTATGTAGCTGTCGAAGGTCTTGCCTTCCAGTTCCTCCAGGTAACGGAGTTCGGTGCTGAACGGCGGCGTGTTGGTGCAGGGCGTGACGAAGATGTCGATATCGTCGAACTGCGCCTGAAAACGCTGGAACAGGTCGGCGCGGGTGCGCTCGGCCTGGCCGATATCGGCGGCGGTCAGGGCCAGCCCCTTCTCGATGTTCCAGATCACCTCAGGCTTCAGCTTGTCCCGGTCGGTCTCCAGCACCGGCTGGTAGGCGGCGGCGAACTGGGCCGCGCGCAGGGTCTGGAACACCGGCTCGGCGCAGGAGAAATCCACCTTCGACTCGACGATCTCGGCGCCCATGTCACGGAAGTGCTGCAGCGACTTCTCGATCGAATCGCGGATCGCCGGATGGATGGGCGAGATCCCCATGTCCATGGAGAAGGCGACCTTCTTCGGCGGCCGGGCGTCCTTCACCGCCTGCTGATAGGTCCGCCGCGGCTTAGGCAGAGAGATGGGATCCTTCGACTGGAAGCCGCAGAGCGTGTCCAGGAACAGCGCGGTGTCCGCCACGGTGCGGGCCATCGGCCCTTGCACGCCGTTCGGCGCGAAGGGCAGCTTGCCGGGGCCATAGGGCACCCGGCCCGGGCTGGGGCGCAGGCCGACGCAGCCGGCGAAGGCGGCGGGAATGCGCAGCGAACCGCCGAGATCGCTGCCCTGCGCCAGCCAGGTCTGACCGGTCGCCACGACCACCGCAGAGCCCCCCGAGGAACCGCCTGGCGTCTTGGCGATGTCATAGGGATTGCGGGTGACGCCAAAGACCTCGTTGAAGGTCTGCGCGCCGGCGCCGAATTCCGGCGTGTTGGCCTTGCCGACCACCAGACCGCCGCGCTCCTCGATCCGCTCCACCATGAGGTCGGAGCGCTGCGGGATGTTGTCGGCATAGACCATCGATCCGAAGGTGGTGCGGACGCCCTTCACCTCGGACAGGTCCTTGATCGCCACCGGCAGGCCATAGAGGTGCCCCGGATCGGGATCGTCCGGCACGGTCAGCCGCTTGGCATGGTCCCGGGCGCGGTCGAAGCAGACGGTCGGCATGGCGTTCACGGCGCCGTCGACCTCGGCATGGCGCGCCTCGGCCGCATCGATGAGCTCCATCGGGGTCACGTCGCCAGCCTTGAGACGGGCAACGGCTTCTGTGGCAGTCAGTCGGATCAGTTCGTTCATGGCGGCGGAGTTTGCGTCAGCCGCGTGACGGTGTAAACCGGGCCAGCCGCGCGATAGAGGGAGATTCGAGATGACCACAACCGCCCATGATGTCGTTGCCCTGGGCAACGCAATCGTCGATGTGCTCTCGGAATCCAGTGACGGGTTTCTGGAGAGCCACGGCCTCGCCAAGGGCGGCATGCAGCTGATCGACGAGAGCCAGGCCAAGGCGCTCTATGGCGACATGGGGCCGGGCGTCGAACATTCGGGCGGATCGGCCGCCAACACCGTGGTGGGTGTGGCCGCGCTGGGTGGCCGCTCGGCCTTTGTGGGCCGGGTGCAGGATGACCAGCTGGGCGAGGTCTTCACCCATGACATCCGCGCGGCGGGCGTGACCTTCGAGCCGCCGGCGGCGCAGGCCGGGCCGGCCACGGCGCGCTGCCTGATCCTGGTCACCCCGGACGCGCAGCGGACCATGAACACCTTCCTGGGCGCCAGCGCGGAGCTAGGTCCCGACGACGTCGATCCCGACCTGATCCTGAGCGCTCAGGTCACCTATCTGGAGGGCTATCTCTGGGATCCGGAGCCGGCCAAGGAAGCCTTCCGCAAGGCCATGCAGATCGCCAAGGCCGGCGGGCGTCAGGTCGCGCTGAGCCTTTCCGACGCCTTCTGCGTCGACCGTCACCGCGCCGAGTTCCGCGAACTGGTGGCCGGTCCGGTGGACATCCTGTTCGCCAACGAGGCGGAGATCCTCTCGCTTTATCAGATGGAGGATTTCGACGACGCCGTGGAAGCGGTACGCAACGAGGCTCCGCTGTCGGTCCTGACGCGCGGCGAGAACGGCTGCGTGATCGTGACCGAGCAGGAGACGACAGTGATCGGCGCGCGCCGGCCCGAGCGTCTGGTCGACACCACCGGCGCGGGCGACCTATTTGCCGCCGGCTTCCTGTTCGGCCTTACCCAGGGCCGCGATCTGGCCACCTGTGGCCGCTTCGGCGCCATCGCCGCGGCCGAGATCATCAGCCACTACGGCGCGCGGCCGGAGCATGACCTGAAGACGCTGATCGCGGGGATCTGAGGCCAGAAGAATTCTGGCAACATGAAGACAAGCCAGACTTGCAGCCCTCGGGTCAAGCCCGAGGACTGCAGTGTGGAACTCAGCCCGCCTTGCAGTGAGTGCAGGGCGTACCGGGGGCGATGAAGGCCCCGCAATTGTCGCATTTCACCAGATCGACAGACTGGCCATCGGACTTGCCCGAGCGTTCGGCGCGCGCCCTTTCCCGCCGCGCCTGACGGCCCGCGCGGTCCGGCACCCGGTTCATGTAGCGGAAGCCGAAGAACACGGCGGCGATGGCAACGATCAGCAGAAGAATCTTCAGAAGCATGTCTGGAATCTAGGCTGCGCGGGGCCACATCGGAAGCCCCCGATTGATTCGCATTCGCCAATCAGTTCTGGCATTAATCAGCGCTTCCCGATCACCCCGGACGATGAGGGCGGACTTGGCCTTTCCGAAGCATTTTCTGGACGAGCTGCGCGCCCGGGTGAATGTGGTGGAACTGGTCGGCCGCCGGGTGCAGCTCAAGAAGCGAGGACGCGACCACTGGGGCTGCTGCCCCTTCCACAACGAGAAGACGGCCAGCTTCAAGGTCTCGGAAGACCGCGACGACTATCACTGCTTCGGCTGCGGCGCGCATGGCTCGGCCTTCGACTTCGTGATGCAGGTGGAAGGACTGAGCTTCCCCGAGACGGTCGAGCGGCTGGCCGATTTCTGCGGTATGCAGGTGCCGGAAGTGACGCCCGAGGACCGGGAGCGCGCCGAGCGGGCGACCGGGCTGGCCGAAGCCAACGAGGCGGCGGCGAAGTGGTTCCAGGCGCAGCTTCGCAGCGCCGCCGGCGCCGAGGCCCGCGACTATGTCGAACGCCGCGGCCTGTCGGACAAGGCGGTCGAGGAGTTCCGTCTGGGCTTCGCACCCGACCGCAACGACGCGCTGAAATCGGCGCTGATCGAACGGGGATTCACCGAGGCGGTGCTGGTCGAGGCGGGGCTGATCGCGAAGCCGGACGATGGCCGGGCGGCCTATGACCGCTTCCGCAACCGGCTGATGTTCCCGATCGCCGACCGGCGCGGGCGGGTGATCGCCTTCGGCGGTCGGGCGCTGGGCGAGGCGCGGGCGAAATATCTGAACAGCCCCGAGACGCCGCTCTTCAACAAGTCGCGGACGCTGTACAACCACGCCATGGCGCGGGAGGCGAGCCGCGAGGCTGGCACCGTGATCGTGGCCGAGGGCTACATGGACGTGATCGCCCTGGCCGAGGCCGGTTTCCGCCACGCCGTCGCCCCGCTCGGCACGGCGGTGACCGAGGAGCAGATCGGTATGCTCTGGCAGATGACAGCCGAGCCGGTGCTCTGCCTGGACGGCGACGAGGCCGGCCTGCGCGCGGCGCAGCGCGCCGCCGAACGCGCCCTGCCGATCCTGAAGCCTGGCAAGTCCCTGCGCTTCGCCATGCTGCCCCAGGGCAAGGACCCCGACGATCTGGTGCGCGGCGAAGGCGCGGATGCGCTAAGAGCGGTGCTGGACGGAGCGCGGTCGATGGCGGCGCTGCTGTTCCAGTCGGCGGTGGCGGGCCGCCCGCTGGACACGCCGGAGCGGCGTGCGGGGCTGGATCAGGAACTGACCCGCCTTGGCTTCCAGATCGCGGACGAGACCATCCGCCACCATTATCTGAACGACTTCCGCGAACGCGCGCGCTCCCATTTCCGGCAGCAGAGACCAGCGGCGCCGGCTTTCCGCGACCGGCGGCAGACGCCGCCCTGGCGCGGCCGTTCCGTACCTGAAGACGTCAGCGCGCTGAGGGCCACGCTGGGGCAGGACGGGATCCGGCTGAAGGAGGAAATCATCCTCGCCGCGCTGATCGACTGGCCGGAGCTGATCGAGGAATTCGAGGCCCAGCTCGACGAGGTGCATTTCCGCAACGATGATCTGGATCGGGCTCTGATGCTGCTGCGGGACGCCGCCATTCGTGAGCCCGGCCTTGACAGAACGGTGATCACACGCCATTTCCACGCGGCTGGGCTCCTACCATTGATCGAGCGCCTGAGTGCGCCGAATGCAGCAAAGCTGAATTACAGGAGCGGCGAGACTCTGACACCGGAACTGGCCGGTGAACAGTTCGGTGCGACCTTGCACCGGTATCGTATTGAGGCGCTTGAGGAAGAACACCGGGAGGCGGCGGCAATCGCGAAGCGCGACCTGACACAGGCCGCGCTGGACAGGCATTACGCCGTGAAACAGGAACTGGAACGGCTACGCGCCAGCGAGCCCGCGGCAACGCGGTCCGCGCGCGCCGGTCACTGACCCTTCCCCACGGACCAAGGATCGGAAGCTATATGGCAACCAAGGCAACTGCGGAAAAAGAGACTCCTGCCAGCCCGGAGCAGAAGGACGGGCCGCTGCTCGACCTGGCCAAGCAGGACGTCAAGAAGTTCGTCGCCAAGGCGAAGGAACGGGGCTACGTCACCTATGACGAGCTGAACGCCGCATTGCCGCAGGACCAGGTGTCCTCCGAGCAGATTGAGGACATCATGGCCATGCTCTCCGAGATGGGCATCAACGTCATCGAGAACGAAGAGCAGGAAGAACAGAACGACGAGCCGGAGAAGAAGGAGGTCGCAACGACCACCTCGTCCTCGTCGGGCAATTCCTCCGATGTGGAACGCACCGACGATCCGGTCCGCATGTATCTGCGCGAGATGGGCTCGGTCGAACTGCTGAGCCGCGAGGGCGAAATCGCCATCGCCAAGCGCATCGAGGCCGGCCGTGAGGCGATGATCGGCGGCCTGTGCGAAAGTCCGCTGACCATGCGCATGCTGGTGGCCTGGAGCGACGAGATCGGCGCCGGCAACATGCTGCTGCGCGACGTCATCGACCTGGAGACCACCTACGGCAAGCCCGAGGGTCCGTCCGCCAACGACAATGACGATGATGACGAAGATTCCGACGAGGACGGCGACGCCGAGGAATCGAAGACCGACGCCAAGGCTTCGCCCGAGAAGGACGACGACGACAGCGACGACGACAATGACTCGGAAGACGGCGAGAGCAGCAGCGATTCCGACGACGATGACGACGACGATTTCGACGAGACCACCCTGTCGCTGGCCGCGATGGAAGAAGCGCTGAAGCCGCGCATGCTGGAAGAGTTCGGCGAGATCGCGAAGCTTTTCAAGCGGGTCGAGCGGGCGCAGGAGAAGCGCATCACCGCCGCGCTGGAAGGCACCGCCATCTCCGCCGCCGCCGAACGGCGCTTCCAGAAGCTGCAGGAAGAGATCGTCGAGAAGATGAAGACGGTCCGCTTCAACAACCCGCGCATCGAGATGCTGGTCGAGGAGCATTACATCCTGAACAAGCGGCTGATGGCCGCCGACGGCAAGCTGCTGCGCCTGGCCGAGAAGCATGGCGTCGACCGCCAGGAATTTCTGGACGTCCATTTCGGGCATGAGCTCGACCGCGCCTGGACCGAGAATGTCTCGAAGATGTCCAAGGGCTGGAAGAATTTCGCCGGCGCCGAGGCCGACCGCATCCAGGACGTGCGCGACGAATATCTGGGCCTGGCCGCAATGGGCGGCCTGACCATCGACGACTTCCGCCGCATCGTGCAGACCATCCAGCGCGGCGAGCGCGACGCCCGCCGGGCGAAGAAGGAGATGGTCGAGGCCAACCTGCGTCTGGTGATCTCGATCGCCAAGAAATACACCAACCGCGGCCTGCAGTTCCTGGACCTGATCCAGGAAGGCAACATCGGCCTGATGAAGGCGGTGGACAAGTTCGAGTACCGCCGCGGCTACAAGTTCTCGACCTACGCCACCTGGTGGATCCGGCAGGCGATCACCCGCTCGATCGCCGACCAGGCGCGCACCATCCGTATCCCGGTCCACATGATCGAGACCATCAACAAGCTGGTCCGCACCGGCCGCCAGATGCTGCACGAGATCGGCCGCGAGCCGACGCCGGAGGAACTGGCCGAAAAGCTGGGCATGCCGCTGGAGAAGGTCCGCAAGGTGATGAAGATCGCGAAGGAGCCGATCAGCCTGGAGACCCCCATCGGCGACGAGGAAGACAGCCATCTGGGCGACTTCATCGAGGACAAGAACGCCGTCCTGCCGATCGAGAGCGCGATTCACTCCAACCTGCGCGAAACCACGACCCGCGTGCTGGCCAGCCTGACCGCCCGCGAGGAACGCGTCCTGCGCATGCGCTTCGGCATCGGGATGAACACCGATCACACGCTGGAGGAAGTCGGCCAGCAGTTCTCGGTCACCCGCGAGCGTATCCGCCAGATCGAGGCGAAGGCGCTGCGCAAGCTGAAGCACCCCTCGCGCAGCCGCAAGCTCCGCAGCTTCCTGGACAACTGACTCATCCACCCACTCGGCCTGTTCCGGGACTTGATCCCGGAACCCAGGCCTGAGCGCTTCCACATGCCCGACTTGAGCGGAGAAGCTCAGGCATGGACAACGGGATCAAGTCCCGTTGATGGTGGGAGGAACGGGACTGACGCCTCATGCTGATCCGGCAAATCCTCCTACTTGCACTGAGCGCGGCCGGCGCATGGCTGATCCGGGACCACATCGTCGCCGGGGCTGGCCCCACGCCGCTCTGGGTTCCGGCGCTGATGCTCTGGGCCGGGCAGACCATGTTCTGGTTCGGCTGGTTCACCCGCGACCTGAAGCTGCTGGCCTATCTGGCAGGCGCGTGGATCGGGGTGATGGCGAGCGTCGGCGTGATGGTGTTGTTCATCGGGCTCGGCACGGCGGCCGCCGTCGGTGAGGACCAGACGACGATCCGTGCCGCCCTGGCGGCTGTCCTGCTGCTGCCGATCCTGCTGCTGCCGAGGTTCCGGCCGGTCTGGCCCGGCGCGGAACTGCCCTCGAACCTGCTTGTCCACGCCGCCCGCAGCATCTTCGTCGCCGCCCAGTTCGCCGGGGTCGGTCTGCTGATCTGGTCCCAGGTGCAGGGCCTGCCCACCGCAACCAGCGACGCCGAGAAGCCGAAATCCGAGGTTACAGCCCCTTGGGCGGACTGACGCCGCTCTGCCTAAGCTGCTCGACCAGCAGCACCTTCAGACGGGACAGCCCTTCCTCCGAAGACGCCTCGCAGCGAGCGACCAGAACCGGCTGCGTGTTGGAGGCCCGGATCAGCCACCAGCCGTCATCGGTCATCACCCGCGCGCCATCGACGTCGGAGAATTCCGCGCCGGCATCGCGCAGCCGCGCCACGACCTCCGCCACCACCTCGAACTTGCGGGTGTCATCGCAATCGAAGCGCAGTTCCGGCGTGTTGACGAACTGCGGCATCTCCCGGCGCAGCTCGGCCACTGTCTTCTCCTGTCCGGCCAGCATGTCCAGGAAGCGCACCCCGGCATAGGGCGCATCGTCGAAACCGTAATAGCGGTCGGCGAAGAAGATGTGCCCCGACATCTCGCCGGCCAGCGGGCTGCCAAGCTCCTTCATCTTCGCCTTGATCAGGGAATGGCCGGTGCGGAACATCAGCGGCTCGCCCCCTGCCTCCGCGATGCCGTCGAACAGCGCCTGGCTGGCCTTCACGTCGGCGATGATGGTCGCGCCCGGATGATCGGCCAGAACCGCGCGCGCCAGCAGCAGCACGATCTGGTCGCCGAACAGCATCTCGCCCTCGCCGTCGACCACGCCGACCCGGTCCCCATCGCCGTCGAAGGCCACGCCGAAATTCGCGCCCGTACCGCGCACCGTGGCGCTGAGCTGCTGCAGGTTGGCGGGCACTGTCGGGTCCGGATGATGGTTCGGGAAGGTGCCGTCGACCTCGCCGAACAGCACGACATGCCGGCCGGGCAGACGCCGGACAATCTCGTCGATCACGGCGCCCGCCGCGCCGTTGCCGCAGTCCCAGACCACCGAGAACTGCCGCTCCGAGCGGTAGGCCGCCGCCACCTCTGTCACATAGGCCTCGATGATGTCGCGCTGACCGACCGTACCCGTGCCGCGCTCCCAGTCGGCCGCCGCCGCCAGCACGCCGAGCTGCTGGATGTCGTCGCCGAAGAATGGACCGCCCGAGAGCATCATCTTGAAGCCGTTCATGTCCGGCGGGTTATGGCTGCCGGTGACCATCACGCCCGCATCCGCCGGCAGGTGATACGTGGCGAAATACAGCATCGGCGTCGGCCCGAGCCCGATATCGGTGACATCGCAGCCGGTGGAGGTGAGCCCATCGATCACCGCATCCGAAAGCGCCGGCGAACTGAGCCGTCCGTCACGGCCCACGGCGACATGGCTACCGCCCTTGCGCCGCACGATGGTACCGAAGGACCGCCCCAGCGCCCGAGCGTCATCCTCGGTCAGGGTCGTGCCATAGGTCCCGCGGACATCGTATTCGCGCAGGCTGGTCGGATGGAATGAATGCGGCGCGCTCACCGGATCATCCTCCCGCGTGGACCGGTTCGCGGCCGACGCTGACATAAGTGAAACCGGCGTCACGCATCTCGCGGACGCCGTAGATGTTGCGCAGGTCGATCATCACCGGCCGCTTCAGCAGCGACTTCATCCGCGTCTTGTCCAGCGCGCGGAAATGGTTCCACTCGGTCAGGATGGCGACGGCGTCCGCGCCGTCCATGGTCTTGTAGGGATCTTCGGACCACTCGACACCGGGCAGCAGTTCCGCCGCCTCGCGCATCCCCTCCGGGTCGCTCGCCCGGATCGTCGCGCCCGCGGCCTGGAGCGCCGGAATAATGTCCAGGCTGGGGCTCTCGCGCATGTCGTCGGTGTTCGGCTTGAAGGTCACGCCCAGGATGGCGATGGTCTTGCCGGTCACGTCGCCGCCCATGGCGTCGATGATCTTGTCCGCCATCGCCTTCTTGCGGCTCTCGTTGATGTCGTTGACGGTCTGGACGATGCGCAGCGGCGCGCCGGCGCCTTCGGCGGTCGCGGCCAGGGCGCGGATGTCCTTCGGGAAACACGAACCGCCGAAACCCGGCCCGGGATGCAGGAACAGGTTGCCGATTCGCCGGTCCAGGCCGATGCCGCGCGCCACGGACTGCACGTCCGCGCCCAGCTTCTCGCAGAGATCTGCGACCTCGTTGATGAAGGTGATCTTGGTCGCCAGGAAGCAGTTGGCCGCGTACTTGATCATCTCCGAGGACTCCAGCGAGGTGAAGACCATCGGCGTCTCGTTCAGGTAGAGCGGCCGGTAGAGCTCGCGCATCACCTGCTCCGCGTGCTTGCTCTCGACGCCGCAGACCACGCGATTGGGCCGCATGAAATCCTCGATCGCCGCGCCCTCGCGCAGGAACTCGGGGTTCGAGACCACATGGAACTCCGCTGACGGGTTGGTTTCGGCCAGGATGCGCTTCACCTCGGCGCCGGTGCCAACCGGCACCGTCGATTTGGTGACCACAACCTTCGAGCCTACGGTGGCGGCCGCGATGTCGCGCGCGGCCTGATGGACATAGCTCAGATCGGCGTCGCCACCGCCGCGGCGGCTGGGCGTGCCGACGGCGATGAACACTGCATCGGAAGCCGATACGGCGGCTTTCAGGTCGGTGGTGAAGCTGAGCCGCTTCGCGGCCACGTTCTTGGCGACCAGCGCGTCAAGCCCGGGCTCGAAGATCGGGATCTCGCCGCGCTCCAGCATGTCGATCTTGCGCTGGTCGACATCGACGCAGATCACCTCGTGGCCGAACTCGGAAAAGCACGCCCCGGAAACCAGGCCGACATAGCCCGAGCCAATCATCGCAACTTTCATGGATTATCCCGTCAGTCCTGGAGGGTTTGCGTCAGGTCGCGCAGGTAGGTCTTGAGCCCCTCGCCCATATCGTCCCGGGCCAGGGCATAGGCAATGGTGGCCTGCAGGAAACCGAGCTTGTCGCCGCAGTCGAAGCGCGTGCCCTCGAAGGTCAGGCCATTGAAGGGCTTGCCGCCGATCATCGCCGCCAGCGAGTCGGTGAGCTGAATCTCGTTGCCGGCGCCCGGCTCCTGCCGCTCCAGCAGCTCGAAGACCTCCGGCTGCAGGATGTAGCGGCCGATCACAGCCTTGTTCGAGGGCGCCCGTTCCGGCGCGGGCTTTTCGACCAGTCCCTTCACCTCGACAAGCGCCCCTCGCACATCGCCGGGCGAGAGTATGCCATAGCGGTCGGTGTGCTCGGCCGGCACGTCCATCACCGCGATCATGTTGCCGCCCTCGATGGCCTGGGCGTCGACCATCTGTTTCAGGCAGGCGGTTTCCGAAAGGATCAGATCGTCGGCCAGCAGCACGGCAAAGGGTTCGTCGCCCACAAGATTGCGCGCGCACCAGACTGCATGACCGAGGCCGAGCGGTTCCTGCTGGCGGGTATAGGCGACGGTGCCGGCGCGCGGCATCATCGAGGTCGCGACCTCGACCATGTCGGCCTTGCCGCGATCCAGCAGCATCCGCTGCAGTTCGAAGGAATGGTCGAAATGGTCCTCGATCGCGGACTTGCCCCGGCCGGTGACGAAGATGAACTCCTCGATGCCGGCGGCGAAGGCCTCCTCGACGGCGTACTGGATCAGCGGCTTGTCGACGACCGGCAGCATCTCCTTCGGCAACGCCTTGGTGGCAGGCAGGAATCGCGTTCCCATGCCGCCGACGGGAAACACCGCCTTCCTGACCCTTGCACCCATGCGCATCACCCATCCGGTTGCGATTCACTGGCGGAAGGTTTCTGCCACGCGGAGGGCGGCGGGACAAGGCGGCGGGCTACCGCTTCAACAGGATGTCGCGGGCCTGGTTGAGCCGGGCGGCGTCGGCGTCGCTGCCGCCCTGATCCGGGTGATGCTTCTTCATCTGACGCTTGTAGGCCTGGCGTACCTCTTCCGCGCTCGGTTTGCCCTCCAGTTCCAGGATGTCGAGCGCTTCGGCAACGGTCATCGGTCCGCCGCCTTTCCTTCCCGTGCCGCCGGAGGGTTCGTCTTCGCCATCGTCGCGCCAGTCCGGCCAGGTCCGGTCCATGAAGGCCTCGACCAGGCGTTCGGAATCCGGATCCTCGATGCGCACCTCGCGCAGCAGTTCCAGCGCCTCGTCCTGATCCAGTTCGGAGAGCCGGCGTCCGCGGAAGACCCCCCACTTGATCAGCCCGTCCATGGCGCCGGAATCATGATCCAGCTTCATGTCCAGCCAGCGCGTGCTGACGCCGGAGGACTGACCGCCCGACGGCCCTGACATGGGGCCGAGACCCGGCAGGCCCAGCCCGGGCATGCCCTGCCAGCCAAAACCGCGCGCCGCCATGACGAAGCCGTAGAAAGCCACAGGCCCGCCGAGGAAGTAGAAGCCGCGCAGCGAGATCAGCAGGCCGAAGACGCCAAGCGCCAGTCCGCCGACAATGCGGATCACCTGCGCCAGCCGCTTCGGATCGGCCTTGATGAACAGCTGAAGCAGCAAAAACAGCACCGCCAGCACGACAATGCCGGTGATGAAGGCGGTCACGACCGCACCATGTCGGTTCTGTCGGATGCGAGGGACATGCCTTCCATATAGTCTCGATCCGCCGTCGATGGGAGAGACCGATGCAGGATCAGGCCGCACTGCAGGCCGAGAAGAAGCGGATCAGAGGGCAGATCCTGAGCCTGAGGGCCGATCAGGCCAGTCCGGGCCGCGCCCGCGCCGCCCTGAGCCGCTGCCTCGGCCTGCTGCCGGAGGGTGCGCGGCCGGTGATCGGCCTCTATGCCGGCTTCGGCGACGAGCTGGACCCCGTGCCGCTGGTCCGGCGCCTGTGGCGGGCAGGTCATGAGGTCGGCCTGCCCGTTGTCGTGGGCAAGGGCCGGCCGCTGGTCTTCCGCCGTTTCGGTCCCGAGGTCCGCTACGTGCTCTCGAACTACGGCATCCGCGAGCCCGGACCGGACACGCCGGAAGTGCTGCCGGACATCGTCTTCGCACCGCTGGTCGGGGTCGATCGGCGTGGCGTCCGGCTGGGTTATGGCGGCGGCTTCTACGACCGCACGCTGGCGGCATGGCGCGCAGGGGGACACCGCCCTGCGCTATTCGGACTGGCCTTCGAGTGCCAGCTTGTGCCACGACTGCCGCGCGGGCCGTTCGACGTGTTGCTGGACGGTCTGGTCACCGAGGCAGCGGTCAGGAGGTTTCGTTGAAGGTTCTCTATCTGGGCGATGTGGTCGGCCGGTCCGGCCGGGATGCGGTCATCAGGCACCTGCCCCGGCTGAAGACCGAACTGAAGCCCGACTTCATCGTCATCAACGGGGAGAACGCCGCCGCCGGCTTCGGCATCACGGCCAAGATCTGCGACCAGTTCTTCGAGGCCGGCGCGAACGCCATCGTCACCGGCAACCACGTCTTCGACAACAAGGACATCCTGGGTCACTTCCAGCGGGAGACCCGGCTGCTGCGGCCGGCCAACTTCCCTTCGGGCGCGCCGGGCCGGGGCGTCGGCGTCTACGACGCGCCGGGCGGACGGCGCATCGCCATCGTGCAGGTGATGGGCCGGATCTTCATGGATCCGATGGACTGCCCGTTCCGCGCCGCCGACGCCGCGCTGAAGGCCTATCCGCTGGGCGGACCGGTGCAGTTCACCCTGGTCGACATCCACGCCGAGGCCACCAGCGAGAAGATGGCCATGGGCCATCACCTGGACGGCCGCGTCAGCATGGTGGTCGGCACCCACACCCATGCGCCGACCGCAGATCACCAGATCCTGCCCGGCGGCACGGCCTACATGAGCGACCTGGGCATGTGCGGCGATTATGACTCGGTGATCGGCATGCAGAAGGAAGAGCCGATCCGCCGCTTCATCCACAAGACGCCCGGCCAGCGCTTCGCCCCCGCCGAGGGCGAGGGCACCGTCTGCGGCGTCTGGGTCGAGAGCGACGACAGCACCGGCAAGGCCACGCGGATCGAGCCTGTGCGTCTCGGTCCGCGCCTGATGGAGCACATCCCGCAGGTGGGGTGATACGCTCACTCCCTTACCCTCGGGCTTGTCCCGAGGGTCCAGAGCGGCAATCAAACCGCCAAAGAACCAAGCTGCGGCCAGCCCGACTGGTCCCTCGGAACAAGTCCGAGGGACAGGCTCTGCTGGATCTGGCCACTTCGGCTTGTCTTCCCCAGGCCCCTCTGTGACCATCCCCCCATGGAAACGAAGACCATCGACGCCGGCGTCCTGAGCGTCGCCTATCGCGAATACGGGCCGGCGGACGGCTGGCCCGTCGTCATGTGTCACGGCTTTCCCTACGACTTGGAGACATACTCCGCCTCGGCGCCGATCCTGGCCGAGGCCGGCGCGCGGGTGATCGTGCCGTGGCTGCGCGGCTATGGCCCGACGCGGTTCCTGTCCGGCGACACGATGCGCTCGGGCGAGCAGGCAGTGCTGGGCAATGACCTGAAAGAGCTGATGGATGCGTTGGGGATCGAGCGCGCGGTGCTGGCCGGATATGACTGGGGCGGTCGCGCCTGCTGCATCGTCTCGGCGCTCTGGCCGGAACGCGTGGCGGCCCTGGTCACCGGCAATTCCTACAATATCCACGACGTCGCCCGGTCGATGGAGCCGGTCTCGCCGAAGCTCGAGGCCGCCTTCTGGTATCAGTACTATTTCAACATCGAGCGGGGCCGGCACGGGCTGGGCCGCAACCGGCGCGAACTGATCCGCTACATTTGGGAGACATGGTCGCCAACCTGGCAGTTCGGCGACGCGGCCTTCAAGGCCTCCGCGCCCTCCTTCGACAATCCGGATTTCGTCGACGTCGTGATCCATTCCTACCGCGTGCGCTACGGCCTGGCCGAGAACGATCCGTCGGTCGCAGGGATCGAGGCCGCCCTGGCGAAACAGCCGGACATCGGTGTACCGGCGATCTGCATCGACGGCGATTCCTCTGGCCTGTTCGATCACACGCGGGGGCATGCGAAGAAGTTCACCGGCCCCTACGAATACCGCTGCTTCGCCGGGGCCGGCCACAATCTGCCGCAGGAAGCCCCGGAAGCCTGGGCGCAGGCGGTGATCGACGCGAAGGCGATGGCTGGCTGAGATGAGCGAACCGGAGGTCGCGGCAGAGGAAGGAACCGAGGACGGCGTCGCCCGTGTCTTCCTCTCCTACTCGCGCAAGGACCGGGAACGGGCGCAGCGGATCGCGGATGTGCTGCGGGAACGGCATTTCGGGGTGTTCAAGGACACCGATGACATCCTGCCGACCGAGGAATGGCAGGATCGCCTGCAAAGCCTGATCGAGGAAGCCGACACGATCGTCTTCCTGCTCAGTCCGAACTCGGTGCATTCCGAGGTCTGCGCCTGGGAGGTGGAATACGCCACCAGCCTGAACAAGCGCGTCGCCCCCATCGTCATCGACGACACCGACGCCAATGACATTCCGCCCCTGCTGGCGCGGCTCAACTTCATCTTCTGCACCGACCGCGACCCGTTCGAGAACGCCATCAACACGCTGGTTTCGGCGCTGAACACAGATATCGACTGGATCCGCGAGCACACGCGCCTGGCCGGATTGGCGCAGCGCTGGCACGCGGCGGGCCGGGCCGGTCGGCTGCTGCTGCGCGGCGAGGACATCGCCGACGCCGAACGCTGGCGCGACCGGCACCCGCCGGAAGCGCCGCAGGTCACTGAACTGCAGGCAGCCTTCATCGCCGAAAGCCGTCGGGCCGCGACGCGGCGGCAGCGCATCACCGTGGTGCTGTCGCTGTCGGCGCTTGTGGTCGGGCTGGGACTGGCGGCGCTGGCCTTCTGGCAGCGGGAGATCGCCGTCGAGCAGCAGGCGCTTGCGGTCGAGGAGAAGAACCAGGCCCTCATCGCGCAGTCGCATTACCTGGCCGACATAGCCTCGGACGAACTGCTGCTGGGTGACGGCACGCTGGCGATCCTTACCGCGCTTGAAGCGATCCGGGACGAAACGTCCGACGACCCGCAACAGCGCAGCCGGCCGCATGTGAACGAGGCCCGGGCAGCGCTGGCGGATGCGGTGGTGCAGCGGCGCGAGATCCGGATGTTCGCCGATCATACCGACGGGCTGACCTTCGCGGCCTTCTCGCCCGACGGCGCGCGGCTGGTGACGATGGACTGGGACAATCACGCGATGCTCTGGGATGTCGCTTCCGGCGGCCTCATCGCCGAGCTGGAAGGCCATGCCAGTACCCCGCGCATGGCGGATTTCTCGTCGGACGGGAAGTTGCTGGTGACGGCCGGCGACGACGGCGGGGCGCGGCTCTGGGACGGCGCGACAGGCACCCCGCTGCGCGTCTTCGAGAGCGACCGCGGCGGCGTCTCGACCGTGGCGTTCTCGTCCGACGGCCAGCGCATCCTGACCGGCAAGGGTGAGGTCTTCGATGCCGCCACCGGCGAGCGCGTCCTGGCGCTGAGCCTGGCCGAGGACAAGTACTGGGACGCCCATTTCTCACCCGATGACAGCCAGATCATCACCTTCGGCACGTTCCGCGTGGATCAGTGGGATGCCCGGACCGGCGATCTCATTCGCTCCGCCGAAACGAGCGACAACCACGAACTGTTCGACCAGTCATCGGATGGCGAGCACTACCTGATCAGCGTTTCCTACGGCGCGGCGAGAATATCGGTACATCGGCGCGACGGCGGCAGCCGCCTCTACGAGATCGGTTCGCCCGACGACGCCGGCATCCTGAGTGCGCGTTTCTCACCCGATGGCAAGCAGATCGCCACCGGATCGCAGGATGGCCGCGCCCGCGTGTGGAACGTGCTCGGCAAGAAGCTCATGGCCACCATGCTGGGTCATACCGGGGCCGTGAACTCGATCCACTTCTCGCCGGACGGGGCGCAGGTCATCACCGCCTCGGAGGACGGCTCGGCGAGGGTATGGGACGCGGCGACAGGCAAGGAACTGACCCGGCTCGCCGGCCATGGCGGCGGCGTCACCGGAGCGCGTTTCTCACCCGATGGCGTGTATGCCCTCACCTGGTCGTGGGACGGCACGGCGCGGCTCTGGAACTGGCGGCGCGAGGCCGAGGCGAAGGTCCTATGGACGCAGGTTCGGGACGGTTCGGTCAATCGCGCCATCTACACACCCGACGGCGCCCGCGTGCTGACAGGACGCGGTCATGCGGACGGCGTGAAGGTGTGGGACACGCGGTCCGGCGCATTGCTGCATCACCTGCGCAATGGCCGCGACATCGCGCTTTCCGACAGCGGGGAGCAGGTCGTGGTCGTGGTCAATCACCGGGATGTGGAGCTCCGCCGCCTGCATGATCTGGAGTGGAACAAGACCTTTTCGCTGGGCCGCGGCCCGAGCGTCAATTTCAGCCCGCGCATGAACAGGGACGGCAGCCGCCTGCTGTTTCTGGTCGGCAATGCCGCCGAACTCTGGCAGATCGGGCGGGACAAGTTTCTCGACCGGCGGGTTTCGATCCTGCGCCATGACGATCAGATCGACACCGCCGCCTTCTCGCCGGATGGACGCTTCATAGCCACCGCGTCGCGCGACAACCGGGCCGGGCTGTGGGACGCAGAGACCGGCCAGTTGATCGCCTATCTGGAGGGTTACGAGAAGCAGGTGCGCGCCGTCGCCTTCTCGCCCGACGGCGCACTTCTGGTGACCGGGGATTTTGACGGCCATGTGAAGGTCTGGGACGTCGCCGGCCAGACCCTGTTGCACAAGATGGAGGGCCATTTGGGCGGCATCCTCAGCATGGACGTCGCAGCCGACGGGGTGCGCGCGGCTTCGGCCTCGTGGGACGGGACGGTGCGGCTCTGGGATATCCGCACCGGCAGCCAGATCGCGTCCTACGATGCCCATGAAAGCCAGCCCAACTTCGTTCTGTTCTCACCGGAAGGGCAGAGCGTGTCCTCCACCTGGGAGGACGGCGTGACGCGCCTTCATGACGTCGCGACCGGCGCACCGGTGGCGGTGTATCGCGGCCATGTCGGGGAGGTGCAACTGCCTGCATTCGCGCCTGACGGGCAGCAACTCGCGACCCCGTCCTGGGATGGATCGGTCCGGCTCTGGCCGGTCTGGAAGACGTCGGCGGAACTGATCGCCCACGCCAAACGGATTGTGCCGCGCTGCCTGACGCCCCTGGAGCGGGAGAACCTGCATCTCCGCCCGCGCGTCCCGGCCTGGTGCGTCGAGATGAAGAAATGGCCCTACGACAAGCCGGACTGGCGCAACCGGCCTGGCGTCGAGTGAGCAGCTGCGGCGCCGACAGCGGCGAGTTCCTGCCGGTGTAGTGGGCCGCCAGCCGCCCACCACGTTTCCGGTTGCTGCCTGCCTGGCCGTTCAGGTGTCCAGATGAGGCCTCATGTCCTCACGGTCGACAAGCCGCCGGGTCTCGCGTTCGGCCAGCCGGGCGAGGCGGAGGGCCGGGAACGCCATCATGTGACGCGCGGTCTGGGTCGCAGCGACCTCGCGATAGCTGGCGATCAGACCGTCCTTCAGATGGCAGATCGAGACCCCTTCGAACCCGGCCCGTACGCCCCTCGAATCGGGCAATCTCGAGTTCCAGCTGAACAGGTAGCGGGCATAGCCAACCCCACCGTTGGACACCGGCTCGTGGAAGCTCCAGCGGAAGTTCTCGCCGTCGCGATGGAAGAAGTCCGAGAACAGGCGCGCGATTTCAGCCCGGCCCTCGAACGATCCGTAGAAGTCGTCATGGTAGACGCCGTCAGGCGTGAAACAGTCGGCCGCCTGCTGAAAGTCGCCGCGGCAAACCGCGTCGCCCATGCGGACGATCAGATCCTCGAATGACATGTTGCTTCCTCCCCAGGATGTGCCGGGGGGAAGGCTACATCAGAGGTTTCGCCGATGGGAGGCCGACTGCTACGCTTCCGGCATCTCCGGTTCAGGCCAGTCGGTGGTGACCTCCGCCTGCACGGGGCGGTCGACATAGGTCGACAGCGTCACGAAGGTCTTCGTGGCGACGACGCTTTCCAGCGCCAGCACCTGACGCAGGAAATGCTCCAGCGCCGCCGAATCCGCCACCCGCACCTTCAGGATGACCGAGGCGTCGCCGGTCGACGAATGCGCCTCCTCGACCTCCGGCATCTCGCAGATCCGGGCGAGCGCCCGGCTGTAGCCCCAGTTCTGGCTGACGACGTGGACGAAGACCAGCAGCGGCTTGCCGACGGCCGCGCCGTCGATCCGCGCCACGGTCTCCCGGATCACGCTGGAGGCGCGCAGGCGCTTGACCCGCTCATGCACCGCGGGCGCGGAGAGCCCGACCTCCCGGCCCAGTTCGGCATAGCTCTGCGTCGCGTCGGCGATCAGGGCGCCTAATATCTTTCGGTCCATGGCGTCGAGCGGCGGCAGTGGCTTCCCCGTTCGCCGAACCTCATCTGTTTCTCGCATTGAAGCCTTCCCGAATGCTTGATCGCCGAATTTCATTCGGCATCTTATCGAAACATATGCATTTCATTCAATGTTGGAGACCGTGTCATGGACGTCATCAACACCCATCTGGATCTGGACGAACACGAGATTTCCAGCGGCCGCGGCTTCCTCTCCGCCTTCGATCCCGACAGGACACCGATCCCCGGGATGCTCCAGCCCATTCGCGACTTCGCCATGGCGCTGCCCCGGATCCTGCCCACGGGCGATGTTCGCCGCCGGCTCGCCGATGCGCCGAAGCTGGATGTGGAAACGCTGATCGCAACGGGCGACGACACGGCGCTGCGGCTCGCCATGGTGCACTATTCCTTCCTGGTTCAGGCCTATGTCTGGGGCGAACCGGAGGCGCCGGCCTCCCTGCCCGAGCGGCTGGCCGTGCCGATCTGGAAGCTGGCGCGGGCCATCGGTCAGCAGCCGCTGCTGCCCTATTCCGGCTATGTGCTGGACAATTGGGGCCGGATCGACGCCGACGGGCCGATCACGCTGGAGAACATCTACATGATCCAGCAGTTCCTGGGCGGCCAGGACGAGAACTGGTTCGTCACCATCCATGTCGCCATCGAGGCCCGGGCGGGCGAGATGCTGGCCGCCATGCCCGACATCATCCGCGCCGCCGCCGAGGGCGACATGCCGGCGGTCGAGGCGGGTCTGGCCACCGTCAGCCGGGTCTGGGATGACATCAACGCCATCTTCGACCGCATGCCGGAGCGCTGCGAGCCCTACATGTACTTCAACCGCGTGCGCCCCTGGATCCATGGCTGGAAGGACAATCCGGCGCTGGGCGAAGGGCTGATCTATGAAGGCGTGGCCGAGACCGGGGGCCGGCCGCAGGCCTTCCGTGGCCAGACCGGCAGCCAGTCCTCCATCGTGCCGACGGTGGATGCCCTGCTGGGCGTCGGCCATGCGCACGACCCGCTGCGCGGCTTTCTGGATGAGCTGCACATCTACCGGCCGCCCGCGCACCGGCAGTTCATCGACGCGGTCCGCGCCCGTTCGACCGTGCGCCAGCGTGTCTCGGCCGACGGCAACGCGGCGCAGAAGGCAGTCTACAACGATTGTCTGGCGAAGCTGGCGGCGTTCCGCTCGAAACATCTGGAATACGCGGCCAGCTACATCAACCGCCAGGGCCACGGCGGCAAGGGCAATGACACCGAGGTCGGCACCGGCGGCACGCCCTTCATGAAATACCTGAAGAAGCACCGCGACGAGGCGAAGCGGCACATGCTGGACTGACCGTTGGGATGCTTCGCCCACATTACTTCCATTTGAAATAATTTCACCTGGAAGTAATGTGGATGCATGGACACACATGCACCCTCGTCGATTCAACTGGATGACTATCTGCCGTTTCTGGTGAACCGCATCGGCCCGCCGGTCGAAGCAGGCTTTGCCGGACCGCTCGGGAAGGCCGGGATCACCCTGCCCATGTGGCGGGTGATGGCCGTGATCCTGAGCGACGGCCCGCAGCGCCTCAACGATCTGTCCGGCCGCATCAGCGTGCCGCTGTCCACCGCTTCGCGCCTCGTTTCAGCCATGGTCGCGAGCGGCCATCTGAGCCGCGTGCGCAGCGCCGATGACGGCCGCGCCATCCGCCTGGACCTGACCGCCGGCGGCCGACGCATCGCGCGCCAGGTTGCCGAGGAAGCCAGGCGCTACGAGGACCGGATGACCCGCAGTTTCACCAAGAAGGAAGAGGCCGAGCTGAAACGGCTGCTGAGAAAGCTGTACGGCGATCTGGCCGGCGCGGAGGCGCGCCTGCGGGAACTGGAGGAGGAAACGAGCCATGTCTGACCCCGCCCCGGCCGACAGCGGCCGGACATTCGACATCTACGGCCTGCCGCGGTCCTTTCTGGAGGACCCGTTTCCGACCTATCACCGGCTGCGCGAGACCGACCCGGTGCACCAGAACAGGGACGGGACCTGGTTCATCACGCGCTACGAGGACGTGCGCCGGCTGTACCGGACCAAGACCACCTTCTCCGACAAGACCGAGATGTATGTGAAGAAGTTCGGCGAGGGGCCGCTGCTGGAGCAGCACACGAAATCCATGCTGTTCTCGGACCCGCCGGCGCATACCCGCATCCGCAAGCTGGTGGCGCACGCCTTCACGCCGCGGGCGATGAAGTCGCTGGAATACCGGGTTGTCGAACTGGTCGACGACCTGCTGGACCGCTGCGAACGCGATGGCGGCATGGACCTGATCACCGGCTTCGCCTTCGCCTTGCCGGTCGAGGTGATCTGCACCATGCTGGGCATTCCGCCGTCGGAGCGGGAGCCGCTGCAGCGCTGGTCCAACGCCATCCTCACCCCGCTGGAGCCTGTGGCGACGCCGGAGATGGTGGCCAGGGGCAACGAGGCCGTGGCCGAGTTCAAGCAGTACCTGAAGGACCTGCTGGACGACCGCCGCGCCAACCCGGCGAAGTATGGCGACGACATCCTGAAACAGCTCACCGAGGCGGAGGAGGATGGCGACCGGCTGACCGAGACCGAGCTGATCCAGAACTGTATCTTCATGCTGAACGCCGGGCACGAGACCACGACGAACCTGGTCGGCAACGGCGTCAACGCGCTGCTCGATTCTCCCGATCAACTGAAACTGCTGCAGGAACAGCCGGACCTGATCGACGGCGCGGTGGAGGAAATGCTGCGCTTCGACAGCCCGCTGCAGATCGGCAACCGGGGCATCTCGGAAGCGATGGAGTTTGGCGGGATCGAGATGCCGCCCGGCACGCAGATCATGACATCGATCGGCGGCGCCAACCGCGACCCGGCCGAATTCCCGGATCCGGACCGCTTCGACATTCGCCGCAATCCGAACCGACATATCGCCTTCGCCGCCGGCATCCACGCCTGTCTCGGCGCGCCGCTGGCCCGGATCGAGGGCACCATCGCCGTCGGCCGCCTGGTGAAGCGCTTCCCCGGCCTGAAACGGTCCGGTCAGGCCGTACGCGGCGGCCGCGCCCGCTTCCGGGGCTTCATGTCGCTGCCGGTGGAGGTCTGAACCCTCCAGACACAAGCAACGCGAGAATACGGAGAAAATTTCCCGCCATATGGTAGAATGCGCCTTCTCAGGATCCCATCCCGTCGATGCAAGGAGGGCAGTCGATGGCGGCATTGCTGCGGAGACCATGCACGCTGGCGGCTTCGGTTTCGCTGCTGCTGGTTGCGGGATGCGCGGAGCTTGCCGAACGCAAGCCGCCTCTGGATGCGAGCATTCACGCGAAGCTGGTTCCGGTTCTTGTTGTCGGTGCTCCGACAAAGCGCTTCCCGAACGGCGATCGGCGCGAGCCCGAGGGCGCGGCCTATGTATTCGGCCAGCCGCTGGTCCAGCGCCTCGTCATCGAGGGAGAGCAGCCGAAATGGCTCTTCCCGATGCAGCGGCTGCGCAGCCGGGTTCTGGAAAATTCCCGCAGCGGAGACCAGTTCGGCCGAACCAGCGTGCTGGCGGATTTCGATGGTGACGGAACCAACGAACTGATCGTCGCGGTTCCGGGCGCCGGCCACCCCCAGGGCCAACGCCCCGGCCTCCTCAACGTGCTTCGCTTCGAGAACGGTGCATTCCGGCAGGATCAGCTCTTGACCAAGGGCTTCGGCCGCCAGCTCGGACTGCCCGGTTTTCTTGGCGATGCAATACAGGTGGCGGATTTCACCGGCGATGGTCACCTCGACCTGATCACCAGCTCGCCTGGGCACCCGATCGACGACGTCGCCGGACGCGGCGCGCTCTACCTGTTCCGGCGACAGCCCGATGCGCAGGTGGCGGCGAGCCAGCGCCTGTTTCCGCCCTCGCCCTTCGAGATCACGGCGAGCGCGCTGGAGGGGTTCGAGGGCGTCTCCGGGCTGGGAACGGCCATGGCTGTCGGCGACTTCGACAATGATGGCCGCCCGGACCTGGCGGCGGTCGCGCCGCGTCACAACCCCGACGGCGACACTTCGTCGGGCGTCCTGATCGAGTTTCGCGGCACAGGCGGCGCTCCGGGACTCACCGAACTGAGAGCGCATGACGAGATCCCGTTTGCGCGTCCGGGCGATGACCGGCGGGCGCATGCGCTCGTTGCCGGACGTCTGGACGATGACGAATTCGATGATCTCGCCGTCGGAATCCCGGCCGCAGGCGCCGGCGTCCCGGGTGCCCCGGACCCACCGGGCGGATTGGTAATCTTCCGGGGCGGCCCGGACGGACTCTCGTTCTCGCACAGCCTGGCCACCGGCGGGTTTCAGGGTCTTGGCAATGGCGACAAGTTCGGAATGTCCCTGACGGCAGGCGATTTCGACGGCGACGGCCGGATCGATCTGGCTGTCGGAGCGCCTCTGGCGACCAGCGCGCTGTTCGGCGGAATTGAACTGCCGCCGGACAGCCCGTTTGTCGGCCGCCCTGGCGCGGAGGCGCCTCCCGCGGTCAGGGTGTCGACGGGCCGGGTCTATGTCTATCGGGGGACGCCTGACGGTTTTCGGCCCTGGCGGGCCCTGGGACACGGTGACGAACGCCAGATCGGCCAGGAGTTCGGCACCGCACTGCATGCAGCGGACATGAACGGCGACGGCAAGACGGATCTGGTGGTCGGCGCCCCCGGGCGCACGGCTTCACCGACCAGCATCGTGCGCTCGGGCGGCGTGCTTGTCTATGCGGGCGGGATCGGCGGCTTCACGCTGGTTCAGACATTGACACAGGCGGGCCTCGACGACGCCGAGGATAGCGATGAGTTCGGCCTGCGGCTGAACAACTAGCCGACGCGCAGGCGCATGTTCTCGCGGGCGACGGTGTTGCCGATCCACTGGAAGCGGGCCTCTTCCTCCAGCCGTTCCATGTACATGTCCTCATGGTCCGGATCGTGGTGGAAGATCATGTGCTGCTTCACACCGGCGGCCTGACAAAGGCGCATGCCTTCCTGCCAGGTGGAGTGGCCCCAGCCGATCTTGCTCTCGAATTCCTTGTCGGAATAGGTGCAGTCATAGGCGACGATGTCCGCGCCCTCGATCAGCGCCAGGATGCGCTCGTCGGGCTTGCCCGGCACATGCTCGGTATCGGTGACATAGCAGAAGGCATGGCCCTTGTGCTCGACGCGGTAGCCGGTGGCGCCGTCGGGATGGTTCAGCGGCGTCGTCCGGATGGTGACGTCCTCGCCGATGCTGAAGGTGTCGCCGGCGTTGAAATCCTCGAAATCGATCTTCGCCTGCATGATCTCGATCGGCACGGGGAAGGTCGGCTGGTTCATCTGGCTGGCCAGCACCTCGCGGATGCCCGTGCCCTGTTCGGCCAGATGGCCCGCCATGATGGTGAAGTGGTGATCCTTCTTGAAGGCCGGTGAGAAGAAGGGGAAGCCGTTGATGTGATCCCAGTGGGTGTGGCTGAGCATCATGTGGGCGTGCTTGACGTTCTTCTTCATCAGCCAGTGGCCCAGGTTCCGGATACCGGTACCCGCGTCGAAGATGATCCGCTGCCCGCCGCATGACACTTCGATGCAGCTCGTGTTGCCTCCGAAGGCGACGTATCGCGGTCCCGGCGTGGCGATGGAACCGCGCACGCCCCAGAATTTGACTTTGAAGCTCACCGCGACATTCCCTTTTGTCTCTTTCGCAATTGAAGACTCCCGCCCGACTGGAGTCTCATTTCGTGTTTTCGTGACAGGAAGCTACTTAACCCAATTTTCACCAAACCCGGCCAGTCCCCGCTTCCGGCACCATTGATGCCCGTCACACGAAGCTCAAAGATGCAATCTTCGCACCATTATTGCGGGTATTCATCACACTCTGACTCACGCCGCTTTCTGCGGCAGCTGCATCTGGACCAGTTGCACCCAGTAGGCCGCCCCGACCGGCAGGGCGTTGTCGTTGAAATCGTAGTTCGGATTGTGCACCTCGCAGCCGCCCTGACCGCCGGTTCCATTTCCGGTGAAGATGTAACAGCCGGGCCGCGCCTGCAGCATCCAGCCGAAATCCTCGGCTCCCATGTGCGGCGTGACATTGGTGTTCACGCGGTCAGCGCCCACCACGGCCGTCGCCGCGGCGATGGCGTGGCCGGTTTCCTCGGCCGAATTGATGGTCGGGCAGTAGCGGCGCTGGTAGTCGAACTCGGCCGTCATGCCGAAGCCCTCGGCCATCGAGGTGGCGATGGCGCGCATCCGCTCCTCGACCAGATCCTGCACCTTGGGATCGAAGGTCCGGGTGGTGCCCTGAATATAGGCAGTCTCCGGGATCACGTTGCCGGTGAACCCGCTCTTGATCTCGGTGGCGCTGATCACCGCCGCCTTCATCGGATCGACATTGCGCGCGACGATGCTCTGCCAGGCGGTGATGATGTGGGCCGCCGCCAGCACCGGATCGCGCGACATGTGCGGATAGGCGCCGTGGCCGCCGCGCCCGGTCAGTGTGAGTTCAAAGAAGTCGGCCGAGGCCATCATCGGCCCTTCCCGGACCGCGAAGGTGCCGATCTCCATGCCCGGCCAGTTGTGCATGCCGTAGACGGCCTCGACCGGAAACCGCTCGAACAGGCCTTCCTGGACCATCACCCGTCCGCCGGCGAGGTTCTCCTCCGCCGGCTGGAAGATGAAATGTACCGTGCCGTCGAAGTCGGGGTTCCTCGACAGGTGACAGGCCGCGCCGAGCAGCATGGCCGTGTGCCCGTCATGGCCGCAGGCGTGCATCTTGCCGTCATTGACCGAGGCATGATCGAAGGTGTTGAGCTCGGTCAGGTCCAGCGCATCCATGTCCGCGCGCAGGCCGATGGCCCGGTTGCCGGTGCCCGCCTTCAGCGAACCGACGACGCCGGTCTTCGCCAGTCCGCGATGCACTTCCATGCCGAAGCCTTCCAGCAGTTCGGCGACCTTGTCGGCGGTCCGCACCTCCTCGAATGCGGTCTCCGGATGCTTGTGAATGTCGCGCCGCCATTCGGTCATTTCCGGCTGGATGGCCTTCAGATCGTCGATCAGGGACATGTTTCCTCTCCATGGACGGCGGATTCGAGGGCCGCATCGTCGCGGTATCACAGGCCCACTACAATTGCGAATCCTGCAACGGGTTGCAAAGGCGGCGATAGCCTGCACCGGACCGACGCCATTTCAGGGACCCGTTCCATGACCGAGACGATATCCGAAAGCCCGAACTCCGAGACCCTCCGCCGCTTCGCGGCCGCCGAACGCCGCCGCCGCGCGTGGGATTCGCTGCTGGATGACGCCTATGCCTTCGCCCTTCCGCATCACGATGCGGTTCGGGACGGCTTTGTCGGCGGCCGCCGCGACAGGGAGGTCTTCGACAACACGGCGGTGCAGGCGGTGAAGTGGCGCAAGTCCCGCCTGCACGGCCATTTGTTCCCGCCGTTCCGCGAGTGGATGGACTTCGAGGCGGCGGAAGAGGCCCTCATGGATGCCGACGCGCTGGAGGCGTTCGACACCTATGCCGGCGAGATCCGCAAACGCTTCCATGCCGCCATCGACGCCTCCAATTTCCACATCGAAATCGATCCGGCGCTGGGCGACGCCATGATCTCGACCGGCGCGCTGATGATCCACCAGGGCAGCTTCGCCCGTCCGCTGCGCTTCGAGGCGATCCCGGCGCGCGAGCTGATCCCCGAGGAGAGCGCCGACGGCGCCCTGACCAGCATGTTCCGCCGCCGCACCCTGCCCGCCCGCGAGATCACGTCCATCTGGGGTGACGCCGATCTGACGCCGGACCTTGAGAAGCTCGTTCGGGAAACGCCCGAAACCCCGGTCGAACTGATCGAGGCGGTGATGGCCGATCAGCCCGGCGGCCCGGCCCGCTACGAGATCTGGGCGGTCGACCAGCCCGGCGCGGATGGCGAGAACCTGCTGGTCGGTCGTGACTACGCCGCCTCGCCGCTGGTCGCCTTCCGCATGGACAAGGCCCCAGGCGAGTGGATGGGCCGCGGGCCGGTGCTGAACGTGCTGGCGGACATCAAGACAGCGAACAAGGTGGTCGAGCTGATCCTGAAGAACGCCTCGATCGCAGTCACCGGCATCTGGCAGGCCGAGGATGACGGCGTGCTGAACCCCGCGAACATCCGTCTGACGCCGGGTGCGATCATCCCCAAGGCGGTGGGCTCGGCCGGGCTGACGCCGCTCGACGCACCGGGCCGCTTCGACGTCAGTCAGATCGTGCTGGAGCGTCTGCAGGAAACCATCCGCCGCGGAATCATGGGGCCGGAACTGCCCCCGGCCAGCGACGGGGTGCGCACCGCCTTCGAGATCAACGCCCGTCAGCAAGAGTTCGCCGCGGTCGAGCTGCCCATGTCGCTGCGACTGCTGAGCGAACTGGACCAGCCGCTGGCGCGAAGGGTGCTGTCGATCCTGTCCAGCCCGGCGATGATCGGCTCGCCCTTCCATATCGAGCCGTTTCTCGCCGATGGCTCGCCCATCCGCCCCCGTCCGACCTCGCCGCTGGTCCGGCTGCAGGAGGCGGCGATCGCCGCCGAGTCGCGTCTGGCCTATGCCGGGGCGGCCGAGGCCTTCCCCGACATCGTCGGCCAGATTGTCGATCGGCCCGGCTATCTGAGGCATTATCTGAAACGGTCCGGCTTTCCGACCGACTACCTGCTGGCGGGCGAAACATCGCTGTCACAGCCGCCCGCCATGCTGGAGGATCGGAACCTGTCTGCTGTCCAGGAGTGACGCCCATGCGCCTGTCCCCCATCGCGATGATCCTTGCCGGCGCGATCGCGGCCCTGCCGGCCGCCGCCGAGACCTTCACCTTCGCCGCCATGGGGGACACGCCCTACCGCCTGCCCGGCGACATGAAGAAGTTCGACCGGCTGATCGACCGCATCAATTCGGATCGGCCAGCCTTCTCCATTCATGTCGGCGACATCAAGTCCGGCGGCACGCCGTGTACGGATGCGGCCTTCCAGGCGATCCACGACCGCTTCATGCGGATCGAGGGCGCCATCTTCTACACGCCGGGCGACAACGAATGGACCGACTGCCACCGCAGGAAGGCCGGCGAATTCGACCCACGCGAGCGGCTGGCGAAACTGCGCCGGATGTTCTTCGCAGAGGCCCGCAGCCTTGGCCGCAATCCGCTCAACGTCGCCCGGCAGGCAGACGAGGGTCAGCATGCCCAGATGGTCGAGAACGCCATCTGGCGGCACCGGGATGTGGTCTTCGCGACGGTGCATGTGGTGGGCTCAAACAACGGGCTGGAGCGCAACGCCGCCTCGGTCGCCGAATATGAACTGCGCGACCGGGCCAATATCGACTGGCTGAAGCGCGCCTTCCGCGAGGCCCATGACGCCGAGGCCCGGGCCATGGTGATCGCCATTCACGCCGATCCGCTGTTCGAGGTGGAGAAGCCCTGGGACTACCAGAACTCCGGCTTCAAGGCGACGCTTCGGGCGCTGGCCGAGGGAGCGAAGAACTTCGAGCGGCCGGTGCTGTTGATCCACGGTGACAGCCACGAACTCATCATCGACAAGCCCTTGAGAGATCAGGACGGCAAGCGCGTCCAGAACGTCACACGGCTGGAGGTGATGGGCGGCAATGATGTCGGCGCTGTCTTCGTGACTGTCGATACCAAAGCCACCCCGCCCTGGGCCTTCAACCCGGTGGTGATCGAATAGACCGGCAATGGAACCGGAAAGACCGGGCTACTTCTTCTCCATCCCCCGGCCCTCGCCGATCGACTTCTTGCCGAACTTCGCGCGGATCTCGTCCAGGGTCGCCTCGATCTTCCGGCGCTGCTGGCGGCCCTGATTGAGCAGGTCCGGCGGATCGGCGTCCTCGTCATCGTCCAGATGGCTGACGCCGATGCCGATCAGGCGGAAGCGGGTCTTTCCGTCCGCTTCCCTGCGCAGCAGGGGCTCGGCGGCGCCGTGGATCACACCGGCAAGTTGCGTCAGGTCCTCCAGCGTCACCGAGCGGGTGCGAATGCGGAAATCCGACGTGCGCAGCTTCAGCGTCACCGTCCGCCCCGCGATCCCCTTCTCCTTCAGCGTCGCCGAAACGTCCTCGGTCAGCCGCCAGAGCCGGCGGTTGAGATCGTCGAACGCCGTCAGATCGTCATTGAAAGTGGTTTCCGAGGAAACGCTCTTGCGCTCGCCGTCCGGGTTCACCGCGCGGGTATCCCGCCCATCGGCGAAGGAGCGCAGCCGTTTGGCGATGGCGCCGTAACGCTTCATCAGGGTCGCCTCGTCGTGCTGGCGCAGATCGGCGAAGGTACGGATGCCGTCGGCGGTGAGCCGGGTCTGGAAGGCCTTGCCCACCCCGTAGATGTCGGAGACCGGCCGGGGGCCGAGGAAGTCAACCGCCTCCGCCTTGCCGACAAGGGCGAAGCCGCGCGGCTTGTCGAGGTCCGAGGACAGCTTGGCGAGGAACTTGTTGTAGCTGAGCCCGATGGAGATGGTGACGCCGATCTCGGTCTCGATACGGCGGGCCAGCCGGGCCAGGCTTTCCGCCGGGCTGGCGTGATGCACGCGCTCGGTGCCGCTCAGGTCGAGGAATGCCTCGTCGATGGAAAGTGGCTCGACCATGGGCGTCAGGTCCAGCATCAGCGCCTTGATCTGTTTGCTCACAGCCACGTATTTCGACATCGCCGGTTTGATCACCACCGCATCGGGACAGGCCTTCAACGCCTTGAACATGGGCATGGCCGAGCGCACGCCGTTCATCCGCGCGATGTAGCAGCAGGTGGAGACCACCCCGCGCCGCCCTCCGCCGATGATCAGCGGCTTGTCGGCCAGGCTGGGATCGTCCCGCTTCTCCACCGAGGCGTAGAAGGCGTCGCAGTCGACATGCGCGATGGAAAGCTGGTGCAGTTCGCCGTGCCGCACGACCCGCGGCGAGCGGCAGGCCGGGCAATGCGCTCCCTTGAAGTCCCGCGCGAAACAGTCCCGGCACAACACGCCCATCAGAGAAAACCAGCAGGAAAGCCGCCTGGCGGCAGTTCTCCTCCCCCATTGAGGGGGAGGTGGCCGCGCAGCGGTCGGAGGGGGGTGAAGCCGAAGGCTTCATGCTCCCACACTGGCGACATATTCGGCTTCGCCGATTCACCCCCTCCCCGACCCTCCCCCCTCAAGGGGGAGGGGGAACGGAGTCCAGCAACCCGAAGATCCAAGTTCTGCTCGCCCATCAGGGCGACGGCCAAAGCCAGGCCGCGCCGCGGACGCCTGAGCTGTCGCCATGCACCGGTGGCAGGATCTCGGTGGCGACGTGATCGGAAAAGACATAGCTGGGCAGCAGGTCCATGACCGGCTGGTAGAGCCGCTCGACATTGGAGAGCCCGCCGCCGAGCACGATGACGCCCGGGTCGACGATGTTGATCACATGCGCCAGCGCGCGGGCAAGCCGGTCCTGATAGCTCTTCCACAGTAGGCCATCCGTGATCTCCCGTGCGGTCAGCGATTTGCCTGTCGCGTCCCGGTACTGCGTCTCCAGCGCCGGGCCGGACAGGAAAGCCTCGATGCATCCCTGCCTGCCGCAATAGCAGTCCGGGCCGGGGCGTTCGTCGTCGCGCGGCCAGGGCAGCGGGTTGTGGCCCCATTCGCCGGCGATGGCGTTCGCCCCCGAAAGCAACTGCCGCCGCCAGACAAGTCCGCCGCCAACGCCCGTGCCCAGGATCACGCCGAAGACCATCTCGGCGAACCGGCCGGCGCCATCAATCGCTTCGGAGAGCGCGAAACAGTCGGCGTCATTGGCCAAACGCACCGGGCGGTCGAGCGCTTCGGCCAGATCCCTGTCCAGCGGATGACCGATCAGGCAGGTGGAGTTGGCGTTCTTGATCAGACCCGTCGCCGGGGAAATTGCGCCGGGCGTACCGACACCCACCGTGCCGGTATCGCCGGTCTCGGCTTCGATGACCTGCACCAGTCCGGTGATCGCGCCGACCGTGGCGGCGTAGTCGTTCTTCGGCGTCGGAACGCGGCGGCGGATCAGTTCCTCGCCGCTGACCGACAGCGCCAGCGCCTCGATCTTCGTGCCGCCAAGGTCGATGCCGATGCGCATCTCAGCTGCCGAGAATGCGTGCTTCGATGATCGGCCGCGCCTCGGGCCAGGTATCGGCGCGGGCGTGAGCATCGTCGGAGCGCGGGATCAGCCGCGCCAGCCGTGGGTCGGCCACGAAATGCAGGCGGTGGACGTCATCGGCATGCTCGCGGACCGAGCTGTGATTGTGCGGGATGTCGTCGATGAAGATCGACGGCGCGGCGGCGCGGCGGAACAGTTCCGAGACCGCCGGCCCCTTGGCGCCTTCGTTGGCGATCAGCGGGTAGTCCATGCCGTGCTGACGCAGCGCCTGCTGACGCGCCCCGCGCTGAGGCAGCGGGATGTTGGAGAGCACCACCACCTGCGCCTCCTGCGACAGTTGCGCCAGTGTCTCGGCGGCGTGTTCGACCGGGTCCAGCTCATGCGTGTGCCGTTCGAAGAAGACACCCAGATGCTCCCGCACTTCCTTCTGCTCCAGCGCCCGTCCCGTCGCGTCCTTCACATTGCCGGTGATGGCGAAGGAGGAGAAGTCGAAGGTCAGACCCTCGCCGTTCAGATAGCTCTCCAGCCCGGCCATGAAGGCGAACAGCACCTCGTCGGCGTCCGTGATGATCAGCGGCCGGCCCGGCTCGACATGAATGGCGTCGATCTGTTCGCGGATGGGATCGGGAATCATGGTCGGCTCCGGTGGCGGAAATCAGAGGCTTTCATAGACGGCTTTCTCGGCCTCCAGATAGAGCGGCAGCGCAACATGGTCGACGAAGGGGAAGAGCTGCGACGAGAACACACCGCCGATGCCGTTCTTCGCATCGATCCAGTAGTAGCTGTTGGCCAGCCCCGCCCAGGCCAGACTGCCCGCCGGACGGCCCGTCGGGGCGTCTTCCTCGTTGATCATGAAGGACAGGCCCCAGGTCTTCGGCACGCCGGGAAAGAACTCCGCGTCATTGGTCACGGCCGCCATCGCCGACGGCAGCAGCCGGACCCTCAGATCGCCCATGTTGTTGCGGCTCATTTCGGCCACGGTTTCCGGCTGCAGCACCCGCATGCCGTCCAGTTCTCCGCCGCGCAGGATCATCCGGGCGAAACGGGCGTAATCCCGGACCGTCGAATAGAGCCCGCCGCCGCCGAGATCGAACTCGGGATCCTCGGGCGGGGGCAGCGGCGCCGTCTCGGTGAAGCCGTCGCCGTCACGGCTGCGCTGCAGCACCAGCCGGGCGCGCATGTCGTCGCTGATCTCGAAGCCTGTGCTGTCCATGCCGAGCGGACCGAAGATGTGCTCGCGCATCCAGTCGCCCAGCGGCGCGCCGGTGACGGTCTCGACCAGCACCCCGGCCCAGTCGATGGCGATGCTGTACTGCCAGTCCGTGCCGGGATCGAAGCTCAGCGGCTGCTTCAGCGCCGCCAGCTTGCGCGTGTTGAGCGCCGGAAAGGCGCCGGCCTGGTGATGCCGCAGCAGATCCGCGTTCCACATGATGTAGCCGAAGCCCGCCGTGTGGGTGAGCAGGTTGCGGAGCGTGATCGTCCCCTCATGCGGGCGCAGTTGGGGCGTTCCTTCGGCGTCGAAACCTTCCAGCACCGGGGCTTCGGCCAGCCATGACTGCAGTTCGCCCGCCGGCGCATCCAGATCGAGCAGGCCCCGCTCGACGCACTGCATTGCCGCCGCTGCGGTCACCGCCTTGGTCAGCGAGGCGATCCAGAGCACGCTGTCGATGGTCATGGCCTCGCCGCCCGCCTCCGACCGCCGCCCGGCCGCGCTTTCCAGCAGCACGCCGTCGCGGTCGAACACGGTCATTGCGGCGCAAGGCAGTCCGCCCGGGCGAATCGCACCCTGAAGAATTTCGTCGATTCGGTGCTGAAGGGTCATGCAGGCTCTCCGGTGGTCAGACATAATCAGACGACGCGCCCGGAAAGGCGTGCCGCGCCCTGAGCAGATCTTCGGCGCTCAGACCTTCGGCGGTGCAGAAATCCCGAGCCACCGTCTCGTCGCCCAGCACGAAGTCCAGGACACCGGCCAGCAGCTCCGGATCATCGATCCGGATGCGCAACGTGTCAGGCGAAAGGCCAGCCTGCTGCAGCAATCCGAGGATCAGTTTCTCGTCGCCGGCAAGGTGCGAAATGGCGGCATGCGCGATGTGACGCGCGGCGTCCGGGGTCATCGCGGATTAACCAATGATTTACGAGCGCGGGCGCAGTATCCGCTGGCCATTCAGAAAGCTCCCTGCAGCAGCCGGTCGGGAAAAGGAGCAGTTCCCAAATCCTGCGACCGGCGATAGGGTGCGTATGATAGTGGCAGAAGGCCGCCAGAGGTAACCCATGACCAAGACCGTTCTTATTGTCGAAGACAATGAACTGAACATGAAACTCTTCCACGATCTGCTTGATGCGCATGGCTATGCGACGGTGCAGACCAAGGACGGTATGGAAGCGCTGAAACTGGCGCGCGATCATCATCCGGACCTGATCCTGATGGACATCCAGCTGCCCGAGGTTTCGGGCCTGGAGGTCACGAAATGGATCAAGGAAGATGACGATCTTCAGAAGATTCCGGTTATCGCCGTGACCGCCTTCGCCATGAAGGGCGATGAAGAGAAGATCCGGGAAGGCGGCTGCGAGGCCTATATCTCGAAGCCGATCTCGGTTGGCACTTTCATCGACACCGTCAAGCAGTTCCTCGACTGACACACGGGAGTTGCTGCCATGTCCGCCCGCGTACTGGTGGTCGATGACCTGGCGCCGAACATCCGGATTCTGGAAGCCAAGCTTTCCACCGAGTACTACAACGTCCTGACCGCCATGAGCGGCGCGGAGGCGATTGAGGCCGCGCAGCGCGACAATCCCGACATCATCCTGCTGGACGTGATGATGCCGGAGATGGACGGGTTCGAGGCCTGCCGCCGGTTGAAGGCGGATCCTGCCGTCTCCCACATTCCCGTTGTCATGGTGACGGCCCTGTCCGACATGGCCGACCGCATCCAGGGTCTGGAAGCCGGCGCCGACGATTTCCTGACCAAGCCGGTCAACGATCTGGCCCTGTTCTCCCGCGTGCGTTCGCTGGTGCGCCTGAAGATGACCATGGACGAGCTGAAGCTGCGCCGGCAGACCGGCGAACGCTTCGGTCACAGCCAGGCCGAGTCGGAGATGAGTGCCGATGGCGCGGCCGTTCTGGTGATCGACGACAACAGCTCAGACGCCAATCACATGAACCGCCATATCGGCGAGCGCCTCAACGTGACCTTCGAGGCGGACGCCGCAGCCGCGCTGGAGCTTGCGGCGACCGTCGCCTATGACCTGATCATCGTTTCCATGGATCATCGCGGCGCCGATCCGCTGCGGCTGACCGCGGACCTGCGCAGCAAACCCGCCTCCCGCCAGACACCGATCCTTCTGGTGGCCGAGGAAAGCGACGCCGAGAGGGTCGCCAAGGCGCTGGAGATGGGCGTCAACGACTACATTCTCCGGCCCATCGAGCCGAGCGAACTGAACGCGCGCGCCAATACCCAGATCCGCCGCAAGCGCTATCAGGACATGCTGCGCCAGGACGTGCAGAACTCGATCGCCATGGCGATCAGGGATCCGCTGACCGGGCTGCACAACCGCGGCTATTTCGATCAGCACATCCAGTCGATGCTGGATCGCCTGGACCAGACCGGGAAGGGCTTCGCCCTGATCATGCTGGACATCGACCATTTCAAGGCGGTGAACGATACCCACGGCCACCCTGCCGGTGACCTGGTGCTGCAGGAATTCGCCAGGCGGGTCACGGACGGCATCCGGGGCTTCGATCTTGCGGTGCGTTACGGCGGTGAGGAATTCGCCGTGATCGTGCCCGACGCGGACATCGCGCTCGCCCAGAGAGTCGCCGAGCGGCTGCGTACGATGATGGAGGAGCGCCCCTTCGAGACCGGCGAACAGATCGGCGGAATCTCGCTGACATGTTCGCTTGGTGCGGCGGAGGCCCGTCAGGGCGACGAGGCGATGGACATCCTGAAACGCGCCGACGACTGCCTCTACCGTGCGAAGAAGGCAGGCCGCAATCAGGTGGTCACCGACGCGGCCTGAACGGGCCGCAAGTCAGCGGCTGCGCCCCGCCATCTTCTCGGCGGTCCTGAAGGCGCCCAGGCCGAGCATCCCCAGCAGCACCGTCATCAGTTCTTCCATCGCCAGGTCGGGCGGCATGGAAGCCTCCAGACCCGTGTTCAGGATCAGCCAGGCCAGCAGGTCGCGCAGGACGAAGTTGTAGAGCAGCGCCGATCCGCAGACCCAGCCGATGAAGGGCCGCCATCCGGCAACGAAGATGGACCGGTGTGCCGCCTCGATCTTGTTGAGTTCAGTCTGGACCAGAGACGGCTGCATCATCATGCGGGCCTTCAGGATCTCGGCGGCGCGCTTCTCGTCCTCGGTTTCGACGAAGCGGTCGACGATGCCCGCGACGCCCTCGGCGGCGCCGACAACGCCGCTGCCGATCAGGTCGGAGAGCCAGCTCATGAGCCGAACTTCCGCAACACGTAGTGCGCCAGAACGGTCAGCGTGGACGCAGCGAAGGCGACAATCCCGCCGGCAACGAAACGCGCGCCCACGGTCATGCCCCTCAGTTCAGCCTTCCAGAGCTCGATGCGGCCGATACGGGTGGCCAGGGCCGTGATCTTGGCGTCCACGACGCTTGCCGTTTCCGAGTTGGCGCGGATCTGCCGGGAGACGCCATCCATCTGCCCCTGCAGGCGGCCAATGGCCTGCAGGATCGTGGCGTGATCTGGCTGGTTCATGATCCGGCTCCTTCCTCGCCAGGCGGACGCCAGGGCAGGTTCCGCCAGCTCTCGCCCGTGGCGATGATGCAGCTTGTGCCGCCGGGACTGGACTGCAGCAGGGTGAAGGAGCTTCCGTCGCGCGTGGCGAGCACTTCCAGCAGCGATCCGCCGGCGGCCAGCGCAAGCGCCACCGGCCTTTCGGCATACTGGCGGAACGCAGCCTCCAGTATGGCCTCACGCGGACCGCAACGGGCCTGGGCGGAGACGCTCGCCATGGTGATGCCGACAAGCAGCGCCGCGGTTGCGAGGAGCCGAATCACGACGCCACCCCCTCGAAACTCTGCAGGGCGTAGCCAGGCTCATGGTCATTGTCGCCTTCGGTTGTGCGTATCAGCCCGTCGGCGCTGAACCCCTGCGCCAGGTCATATGGCGCCTGGATGCGGATATCGCCCGTTGCGCCGTCATGCAGCACAAGATCGAATTCGTTGGCATCGATCCAGGCGGCGCGTGCGATGCGGAGTTCCGACTGATCGAACTCATCCGTCGCCCGCCAGGCCGAGGGCCATTCGGGGTGTGTCAGGTTCTCATTGGGCGGTGTCGAGACAACCACCCTGACGCTGGTCGGCGAGGTCTTGGCCACGGACTGGACAACCGGCGGGCCGCCCACGCCCGGCGCGGCAAAGGCGTGTTTCGCGATCAGCCGCCCGATTCGAAAGCCAAGCGCCTGATCACCAGCCTGGTCGCGATGCACACTGTCCTCGAGCGGCAGGTCGTAACTGTCAACCGGATGCACATTTGCATCGGAGGCCGCGAAGGCCACCGCGGCCCTGCGCCAGGTCTGGCCGCCGCCACCCTTGGTCACGTTCGACCGGTCACGTCCCGGAATGACGAGCACCACGGGCAGTGCCGGTTCGGAAGCCTCGGTGCGGATGTTCGCCACAAGTTGCGTCAGGCCGGCCTCGATCCTGTCCTGATCGTATCCGGCGACGGCGCCGATTGCCGGTTCCACATCCGCCAGATCGTTGGCGCCGATCAGGATGACCGCGGCATCCAGGGAGGGTGCATTGCCCATGATGGCCCGCGCCGCCGTCATGCCATCCGCATCTGCAAGGTCGGCGAAGTTCAGGAACCGCGAAGTACCTGAACCGTCCAGCAGCTTGTATCCGCCGAAACCCGCGTTGTGCAGCTTCACTGGTCCGCCGAGGCCTGCCAGTTCGTCGATTTCCTCCAGCATGGCGCCGGCGAGAGCGCCCGTTCGCCCGGCACGGGCAGTCGAGTCGCCCAGAACCAGGACATGCGCCGCAAAGGCCGGCGGGTCGGCGGTTTCCAGGTTCCTTCGATTGGTCATGGGCATCAGATCTTCTCCAGGTTTCGCCAGTGAACGCGCAGGTCCAGTGACGCGTCAGGGCTGTGGATGACAAAGGCAGTGAGGTTGCCGGGCAGATCGGCGCCGGTGGAGGTGACCGTGTTGACCTGGGCCAGCACGCCACCTCCGTCGTCGAGGGTTTCCGACGCCACCGGATCACTGCCGCCGAGGGTCGTCAGTCCGAGGTCGCCATTGGAGAAGACAAAATCGACCCGGAGCGAGGCGCCGCCCGACGCTGTCAGCGTGTCGCCCAGCCCATAGGGGCCGCCGGCCGTGTAGGTGATGGCATAGCGGTTGCCCGGTGCGATTGCGTCAATGTCCGCCTGGTCGCCGCCGCCATCGCTGAGCGTTTCCGCAACGACCGGGTCCGCGCCGCTGAGTTTGCTCAGGCCAAGGCTCCCGTCGGCGTCGATGTGGTCGATGCGCAGAGACGCGCCGCCGGATGCGGTGAGCGTGTCGCCGATCGCAAAGGGCCCGCCCGTTGTGTAGCTGACCGCGTAGAACCCGCCCGCACGCTGGATTCGCGGCGCGATGATCTCGCCGCCGTTGCTGGCGCTGAAAGTGAACAGCGGGAAGCTGAAATGCGGGTGTGTCCCGTCCAGCTTGAAGCCCGACGGCAGGCTGATGCCGTTGAAGCCGGACAACAGGTTGTAGATGCTCTCGCCGTCATAGAGACCAAGCGCGTTCTCGATCAACCGGTGCGCTGATCCGAGGGTGACGATCCCCAAGTTGGCCGAGTATTGCACGACCTCCAGGATCAGCCCGCCATTCCCGTTCACGGATCGGGTGACGACGCTGATCCCTTCTCCGGGAAAGATGCGGATCTTCTGGCCCGCAAGCATCGGGTTAATGATGTTTGGATTGCCGTTGCAATCGGTGCCGGGATCGATGACCACCGATCCGCTGCCGCCGTGGCGGACCGCGGCGTTGAACACCTGCCCGATGCCCATCAGCGACAGGTCGAACCATTGTTCGTTGGCCGAGGATTCGTTCAGGTGCCAGGCGCCGGAATCGGTCGGACGGTACATGTGAAGCTCGGGCGACGCGCCCGGCGAGAACAGCAGACTGCGCCGGTGATTGGCCAGCACCGGGATCGCTGGAAACGGCACAGGCACCGCATGCGGGGCGGCCTTGAGGGCAGCCTGGTGGTTGGCCTGCAGTTCTGCGGTGTCGACTGCGCCGACATGGGTGGCGACCACCGCGGCGGCGGCTTCCGCACTGGTGGCGGCGGCAATCGCGCCGGCCTCGGCGCCGGCGATCGCTTCCACCAGGTCGACCGAAGCGCGCTGCGGACCGGCGACCGGGTTCCCATCTTCGTCGAAGCTGAGCAGACGGCCCGCCCGGTCGGCCGATGCAGGCAGCGCCGCCATGTCGTCGGTCTCGTGTTCGGCCGCGCGCAGGGTCCGGCGGACCGCCAAGTCCAGTTCCTGATCGGTCAGGGTCAGCCGGTCGAGTTCGGTGTTGAGTGCGGCAGCCCGCAGGGCGCTGCCGGCCAGGAAATCGCTGGTTCGGGCTATGGCCCGCCGCCGCGCGATCACGATGGTGGCGCCGGCCAGAGGCGGTTCGGGAAATGTCACCGTGCCGCCGCCACTCTCACCCGCGCCGGTGACCGCGTAGTCCACCCCGAAGGAGAGCAGTGTCCCGTCACGCCAGACCTTCAGGTCATCGGGCGAAAGGAAGGCGAAGTCCGCCGTGAAGGCGACGGCAACACCGTCCGCCTGGTGGCTGATCCACGGTTGCGAGCCGTCGATCTTGATATGGCCGTCTGTCATCTTGCATTGTGCTCCGGTCGATGAACGGATGGCGGTGAAATTACCGGTCACCGTGCAATGCGTTCCCGGCAATCTGCCGAAGGCTGGCCGAGGCGGCCGCCGGTTCAGGGGAGGACAGGATGAGTGTGAAGAAGCCGGCGCTGGCGATTGCGGCGCTGCCGGGGCGCCGCGCGCGCATGATCGAATTTGCCAAGGAAACCGAACAGCGCGGCTTTGCGGGCGTCTATGTGACCAGCGTTTCCGCCTGTCTGCCCTTCTGTCAGGCGGTGCTGCAGGAAACCCGGACCCTGGTTGTCGGCAGCTCGATCCAGCCGATCTATTTCCAGTCGCCGCGTCTGCTGGCCGACAATGCCGCCTTCATGCACGAGATCTCCGGCGGGCGGTTCCGTCTGGGCATTGGCATCAGCCACGCGCCGGCGCTGAAACGCTACGGCGTCGAGAACACCGGCAAGCCGGTCACCGACATGCGCAACTACGTCGCCGAACTGCGCGCCGCCGAGGCCGAAGTCGGGCCGCTGCCGCCGGTCGTGCTGGCGACGCTGCGCGACCGCATGCTGGACCTGGCCTGCGAGATCGGCGACGGGGCGGTCTGGGCCAATGGACCGCGGCACACGGTGAAGGCGCAGCTGGCCGCCCGCGCCCGCACCTCGGAGGATGAGTTCTCGACCGCGGCGATGATCCCGACGGTGATCGACGACGATGTCGACGCCGCCCGCAACGTCCACCGCAAGACCCTGTCCCGCTACGTGCTGCTGCCGAATTACCGGAACTTCTGGAAGGCGGCCGGCTTCGAGCAGGAAATGGCCGATGTCGAAGCCGCGATCGAAGCGAAGGACATGGACCGCATCCCCTCGGTGCTGACCGACGAATGGCTGGATTCGACGACGCTCTCGGGGCCGGAATCGCGGGTGATGGAGGGCATCGAGGCCTGGTATGACGCCGGGGTGAAGACGCCGATCATCGTGCCGTCCGCCATCAAGGGCGGACAGTCGGCGGGCATCGTCGCGATCTATGACATGTTCGACCGGCTGGGCTGACCGCCACGGTGAAGATTGCCCACATATCGGACACGCACCTGAGCGACCGCCACGGATTCTTCGTCGACAACTTCCTGCAGGTCGTCGAGGCCGTAAACCGCTGGCGGCCCGATCTGGTGATCCATACCGGCGACCTGTCCATCAACGGCGCCGATCGCCCGCGTGATCTCTCCTACGCGATGGAGATGATGCAGCGCTTCGATGCGCCGGTCCGGGTGCTGCCGGGCAATCACGATGTCGGCGAGGAACCGGGCTTCATGCAGCTCGACCAGCCGACAACGGGGAAGCGGCTGGCCGCCTATGACCGGGCAGTCGGCCCCGACCGGTGGGCCTTCGACGCCGGCGGCTGGCGGCTGATCGGCATCAACGCGCAGGTACTGGGAACGGGGCTTGAGCGGGAAGCCGAGCAGTCTGCCTGGCTGGAGGCCGAACTGCGCCGCGCAGCGGGCCGGAACATCGGGATCTTCACCCACAAGCCGCTCTTCTTCCCACGCCATCTGGAGGGACGGCGGCCGCGCTCGATCTTCCTGCCAGCCGGGGTGCGGGCCAGGACCTTCAGCCTGCTCCGACGCCGCCGGGTGCGCTTCGTCGCCAGCGGGCACCTGCACAAGCATCTGGACATCGAGGCCGGCGGCATCCGCTGGCTCTGGGCCCCGGCCACGGCCTACAAGTCGGGCCTGGATGGGGGGGTCGGGCATCCGTCGCTGGGCTTCGTGAAGCTGGAACTGGCGGGCGAGGCACTCATGGCCGAGCTCTGCGAGCCCGAAGGCATGGTGGCGCGCCGGCTGAAACCGCTGAAGCAGGGCGCGGCCTATCTGAAGGACGCCCCGCCCTGGCCGCCCGCCGACGCCGCTGACTGAAATACCGGGAACGGGTTGCTCACGCGCGCCTATCGTCGGGCCACACAGGTCCAGACACAGGAGGTACGCATGGGCTTTTCAGGTGGCGGCGGTGTCGATCCCGCCCTGGCGGAAGCAACGCGGCGCGAACAGGCCGAGGCGCGCAGGCTGGAGGAACGCAACGAGGCTCAGCTGCGCAATCTCCGCGCCCGCCGCTCCGGCCGCCGGGCGCTGCTCGCCTTCGCTGACCGCGCCGACGGCGGCGGCGGTCCGGGGCAGCAGACGACGCTGGGTTAGAGGAAACCGCGCACTCGGGATCGGCATGGCTGGTCGAGTGCGCGGCTCCGGCAGCGCAGGAATTGGCGCCCTCGTTTCGTCGATGACGCTCGACTGAGCCCTTGTCTGACCAGCCGCGCGGCTGAAATGCTCAGGAATGGGTTCCGGGTCGTCGCCCGGAACGCCCGGACTTTCGCCTGAGTCTTCGCATACTCACCCGCATCCCGGTCCTGATCCGGGATCCATTCTTGAGCGTTGCCCCCCCGATCAGCGTCGCAATCAGAGTGCGGCGGCATCCACCCAGTTGCCATGAAACCCGTGCGGGACGCGGTGCGGCACTTCGCAGACCGCCGCCGGTTCGCCGTCAACGTCCAGCGCGTTCAGGATCACCAGGTCCGAGCGGTTCTCCTCGGCACGGTAGACGGTGAACAGCACCCAGCCGTCGCCTTCCGCCGCATCGGACGCACGCGGCACGAAGACCGGCTCGCCGACATGGCTCGTAGGCCCGTCACTCCAGGCCGAGCGCTTGCCGGTCTCCAGATCGATATGGACGATCTGGTCCCAGTTGCCCCGGTCGCCGCGCGTGCGCCGCTCGACGCCTGCGAACCAGCCGTGCCGGTATCCCAGTCCCGCATGGCGCTCGTCGAAGCGGGGAAATTCGGCGGCGCGGTCATCCAGATCGGTCTGGGTCAGCTTCTCCGCCGCAATATCCAGCTCCCAGCGCACCATCTTCGCCGAGGCCAGCTCCGGATCGCCCGGTGTACCGTCGGCATGCGGGAACAGCGGCGCCGCCGCATACCAGGCCACGTCGGCGACGATTCCGTTCGGCGTGTCATAGGCGTTCATCGGATGGAAGACATAGCACGGTGGGATCTCGATCCATCTGATGCTCTCGACCTGCTGATCGCGGCGCAGCACGCCCAGATAGCCCGGCTTCTCCGGCTCCCAGGCGAAGGGCGACTGTTCCGCCATGGCCCGCTCCATGCTCGAGGTCAGCGGCAGAACGGGAAAGACCACATGCTCCCGCGTGACGATGAAGTCGTGGATCATGCAGGCATAGGGCGCGGTGAACGTGTCGGCGCGGGTGATCTCGCCGTTGGCGTCGGCGACGTTGAAGCTGATCCCGTCCGTGAAGAAGCCGCCATGGGAATAGCCGAAGAACAGCATCTCGCCGGTTTCCGGATCGATCTTCGGATGCGCGGTGAAACGGGTTCCGGCCATCTTGCCGCCGAAGTCGTGATAGCCGGTGGAGTCCAGCGTCTCGACCGACATCTCGTAGGGAAAATGCGCCTCCTCCAGCGCCAGCAGCCGTCCGGCGTGGTGAATGATGTTGGTGTTGGCGAGGCCGGTATCCTGCCCCATCACGGACGGGTCCGTGGTCATCGGGTTGCCGAAGGTGCCGAACATGGAACGGCCATGCTTCCGCTCGGTAACGAATTTCGGCGTGCGGACCCAGCGGTTGCGGTAGTCGACGCGCCCGCCCTGCAGATAGAAGCCGTGCACCATGCCGTCGCCGGCGAACCAGTGGTGCTGTTTGTCCCGCGGCGGAAACTGCGGGTTCGGGCCGATGCGGAACAGCGCGCCGTTGATCTCCTCCGGCACGTCGCCGCGGACGATCAGGTCGGGCGCATCGCATTCCATGCGCAACGGCGCGTAGTTGCCCTGAAGCTGCGGGTGGCGGGGATAGGGGGCGGCCATGGCTTCTCTCCCTGAAACCGTTATATTGACAGTGACAATAATTGCTTTATTGACAGTGTCAATATGAATCAAATGCCGAAACAGCGCGGGACCGTCCGCACCAGTCTTCTGAAGCTGGGCCGAGAGATGCTGGAGCGCGACGGCCCGGACAGCCTGAGCGTGCGCAAGCTGGCGGCGGCGGCCGGGGTCAGCCACAACGCGCCCTACATGCATTTCGACGGGCGGGAGGGGCTGATCGCGGCGCTGGCCGCGGCGGGCTTCGAGGATCTGGGCGCGACGATCTCGGCTGCCGGAGAGCAGGCTGGCGACGCCTGGCCCGACCGGTTCCGCGCCGGCTGCAGCGCCTATGTCACCTTCGCCATCGCCAATCCGGTGCTCTACGCAACCATGCATCGCGGTTTCGACCCGGCAGTCTGGACCGAAACGCACGAGGCGAGCATCACCGCCTTCGGCCTGCTGAAACGCGCGCTGGCGGAGGGTCAGGATCTGGGCGAGATCCGTCCCGGCGACGTCCACACCATCGCATTGGCCGTCTGGGCAAGCCTGCACGGGCTGGCCGGGATTCTGGGACGCAGCGAGGACTCGAAGCACATCTCGGCCGCCCCTGCCGAGCAGATCATCAGAGACACGCTGGACCTGGTTCTGTCGGGGATTGCCGCGCCGAAATAACCTTTCCGCCGCCATTTCTGCTTGACATAATCGGTAAATATACACTATCTACCGTGCTCGTCACCTTGCGGCGGCCCATCCTCTGACGGACCCGCCGCGCCCTTCACAGGGACAGGTGACGCTTCCGGCCGGCCCTATCGGCGCAGCTTGCGCGGACCCTGCCGTTTTCCGTTTCACATCACCGGAGAACCGCAATGAGCGACTCTGTCGATCAGGCGTTCCGCAAGGAATATGCGAGCAGCGTGCACATCGCCTATCAGCGCCAGGGCACCAAGCTGCGCAACACCGTGCGGACGCAGAACAACGTCAAGGGCTCGTCCACCGTCTTCCACAAGGTGGGCAAGGGCGCGGCCTCGACCAAGGCGCGGCACGGCATGGTGCCGACCATGAACGTCACCCATCAGGCCGTCGAATGCTTCCTGAAGGACTTCTACGCCGGCGACTGGGTGGACAAGCTGGACGAGATCAAGTCGAACTCGGACGAGCGTCAGGTGCAGGCCAATGCCGGCGCCTATGCGCTGGGCCGCAAGACCGATGACCTGATCATCGCCGAGATGGACAAGTCCACCAACCTGACCGCCACCACCACCGGCGGCCTGACCAAGGCCAAGGTGCTGGAGGCCTTCGAGATCCTGGGCGAGACCGACGTGCCCGACGATGGCGAGCGCTACGCCGTCATTGGCTGGAAGCAGTGGTCCGACCTGCTGGACATCCCCGAATTCGCCAATGCCGACTATGTCGGCCCTGAGCAGTTGCCGTGGAAGTCGACCCAGGCCAAGCGCTGGCTGGGCACGCTGTGGTTCCCGCATTCGGGCCTGACCGTGGACGGTTCGTCCAAGCGGCTCTGCCACTGGTACCACAAGACCGCGATCGGCCACGCCATCGGCAAGGATGTCGATACCGACATCACCTGGCACGGCGAGCGGGCCGCGCATTTCGTGAACAACTACATGTCCCAGGGCACGGTGCTGATCGACGAGACCGGCATCGTCACCATGCCCTGCGAAGAGTCCTGATCCGGAGGAGCATGAAACATGGCATTCAAGATCGAGGAACTCGAACGCATGGCCGGCGGCGGCGCGGGCTTCGCGCTGTGGGGCTATCTGACCGCGGACGACTCGCTGAGCGATGTCACCACCGCCGGTTACTTCAACGAGGCGCGGGACATGCTGCGCGTCGATGACTGGCTGTTCATCAAGGCCAGCGACGGAAGCGGCATCGCCATCGTCAACCAGAACGCCGCCGGCACGGTCGACCTGACCGACGCCACGGCGGTCGGCGGGGCCGACGCGGCGTAGCCAGCAGCATTGGCGCGCGGCCTGAGTGACCGGGCCGCGCGCCTCTTTCGCCCATTCCATCGCTCAATCCGTCACCCCCGGCTTGGCCGGGTGGCCAGGCCTGCAACCGCCAAGAATCGGTCGGCCTGGATGCCCGCTCAAGGCGGGCATGACGATGCAGGAGAAGCACTCCATGGCCCTCAACCGCATCCAGCTCTGTACCCGCGCGCTGCTGAAGGTCGGCGCCAGTCCGATCACCTCCTTCGAGGACGCAACCGCCGAGGCCGAGGTGGCCTCGCTGCTCTATGGCGTCACTCGCGACGCGCTCCTGTCGGGTCACCCCTGGTCCTTCGCCAGCGCGCAGGTAAGCCTGCCGAAACTGACCGCGAAGCCGCTGGCGGATTTCGACTGCGCCTTCGCCCTGCCCGCCGACTTCCTGCGCGTGCTCTCGGTCGGCGAGGGCGGATCGGGCCGCGGGCGCGGCGTCGCCTATCGCATCCATGAACGCCGCCTGCACGCCAATGCCGGGCAGATCACGCTGACCCACGTCTTCCGCCCCGACGAGAGCGCCTTCCCGCCCTTCTTCGATCAGGCCCTGATCGCGCGGCTGGCCGCCGAGTTCTGCCTGCCGCTGACGGAGAATACGTCGCGCACCGAGGCGCTGACCAGGGCCGCCGAGATCGAGTTCGCCCGCGCCCGCTCGATCGACGGACAGCAGCAGACGCCGCAGTCCATCGACAGCTTCACCCTGATCGAGGCGAGGAACTGAGATGCCGCAACGCACCGTCACGCAGCAGTTCAGCTTCGCCAACGGCATGCTGGATCCGGCTCTGGACGCCCGTTCCGACGTGAAGGCCTATCACGCCGGCGCGCGCGACCTGACCAATGTGCTGGGCCTCGCTCAGGGCGGGGTCGAGACGCGCGGCGGGCTGCGCCATGTCGCCGAGATCACGCCGCCCGAAGGCGAGACCAACATCCGCCTCGCCCGCTTCGCCTTCTCCTTTGAGACCACCTATCTCGTCGTCTTCTCGCATCAGCGGATACAGATATTCCAGAACGATGCCGAGGTCGGATCGGTCGAGGCGGGCTTCGATAGCAGCGAACTGCCCGACATCGCCTGGACCCAGAGCCTGGACACGATGATCCTGGTACATCCTTCCCACGCCCCGCGCCGGCTGGTCCGCATTGGCGGCGGCGCAAGCTGGGCGCTCGAAGAGCTGCCGCTGACCGAGACGCCGACCTTCAACTACGGCGCAGCGACAGCGGGCGAGGGCACCCCGTCCGCCACCACCGGCAGCATCACCATCACCACGACGGACAGTGCCGACTTCGACCATGTGAGCTTCGACCCCGGCGACCCGGCATACTGGATACGCATTCAGAGCGGGCTGGCGAAACTGACCGCGAAGAACTCGGCGACCGAGGTCGCCGGCACGGTGGTTCAGGAACTCGACGCGACCGCCGCGGTCAAGCCGGGGCTCTGGTCGGTCGAGGAAGACGCCTGGTCCGACAGCCGCGGCTGGCCGCGGGCCGCGCATCTGTTTCAGGGAAGGCTCTACTTCGCCGGAACCCCTTCCCGCCCGCAGACCATCTGGGGCAGCAAGGCCGGCGCGTTCTTCAGCTTCGAGACCACTGCCGACGCCTTCGAGGACGAGGCGGTCGAGATGACGCTGGACAATGATCAGGTCGCCTCGGTCGAACAGCTCTTCGCCGCCAACGAGTTCTTCGCGCTGACTTCGGGCGGTGTTTTCGCCAGTGCCGAGACGCCGGTGTCGCCGGCCAACTTCTTCCTGAAGCGGCACAGCGAACTGCCCGCCGCGCGCATCCGCCCCGTCGAGATCGACGGCGCCATCGCCTTCATCCGCCGGGGCGACGACGGCTGCCGCTCCACCTGCAACGAGCTGATCTTCGACGAGGTGCAGCAGCGTTTCGTCGCTCAGGATCTCGGCCTGCTGGCCGGTGGGCTGATCGACGGACCGGTCGAGATCGCGGCCCGGCTGGGCGCGGAGGCCGACGCCGCCAATCACCTGCTGGTGGTCAATCAGGACGGTTCGGTCGCCGTACTCAACACCCGCCGCGCGCAGAACATCGCCGGCTGGACGCGTCTGGTTCCGGCTCATGGTGGCCGGGTCCGCAGCCTCGCCACCACGGGCTCCGACGTGTGGTGCCTGACCGAGCGTGATATCGGCGGCAGCACGCGCTGCCTGATCGAGCGGCTGGATGGCGGCTGCCGTCTGGACAGCGCCGTCATCGCGACGCCGGATGGCCCCCTGCCCGCCACCGCATGGTCCGGGCTGGAGCTGTTCGAGGGGCAGAGCGTCCGGCTCTGCGGCGACGGAATGGATCTGGGCGAGGCCACGGTCATCAATGGTGCAGTGACTGCACCTCTGGCGGTTGCCGAACTTCATGCCGGCCTCGCCTTCGACTGGGCGGTCGAGACCATGCCCGTGGAAGCGGCGCTGACCGACGGCACGCTGATCGGTAACCGCCACCGGCTGATCCGGGCGGCCGTTCGCGCGGGTAAGGCCACCCGCTTTCAGGTCAATGGCCGCGTGGTCGACCGCACCGCAACCGACGCCGCCAGCTTCGACACGCCGGCCAGCGCGGAGGCCGGGCTGCATCCGGTCCGCTTTCTCGGCTGGTCCGGCGGGCGCGCCGGACAGGGCGCGACCGTCCGCGTCACCGGGCGGTCCACCGAACCCGCATCCATTCTTTCCATCACAGCGGAGGTCGCACAGTAATGGGACAGGCAGCACCAATCGCCATGATCGGCCTGCAGGCGCTCGGCGCGGCGAACGACATGGCTTCGGCCGGCGCGAGCAAGCGCCTCAATCAGGCCCGCACGCGGCTGCAACTGGCGCAGGCCAAGCGCGAGGAGGCCGAACGGCTGAGCCAGGGACTCGCCCGCCAGAGCGTCGTCGCCGCGGCGCGCGGCGCGACGCCCAGCACCGGCTCGCTGATGCGCCAGGCCATGGCCGCCAGCCGCCAGAGCCGCCGCCGCGCCGGCCTCGCCGCCGGCCAGGCCGCACTCTCCGACGCCCAGGCTGCCAACGCCGCCCGTACAGCCCGGACCCGCTCGCTGATCAGCTTTGGCGAGAGTCTCACCCGGCAGGGTGACCGGATCTACAAATCCCACCAATAGCCGCGACGCCTTCCCCTTTTGACGGCCCGAGCGCCGCTGTTATAAGCGGCGCATCGCATCCATCCGGGGCCGGGTCGGGCTCCGCTCAGCCGCATATCCGAAGGGGGACAGGGGCATGGACAAGATCAAGGTCAAGAACCCGGTTGTCGAACTCGACGGCGATGAGATGACCCGGATCATCTGGGACTTCATCAAGCAGAAGCTGATCCTGCCCTATCTCGACATTGACCTGCACTACTACGACCTGTCGGTCGAGGAGCGCGACCGCACCGACGACCAGATAACCATCGACAGCGCCGAGGCGATCAGGAAACACGGCGTCGGCGTGAAGTGCGCGACCATCACCCCCGACGAGCAGCGCGTCGAGGAGTTCAAGCTCAAGAAGATGTGGCGCAGCCCGAACGGCACCATCCGGAACATCCTGGGCGGCACCGTCTTCCGCGAACCGATCATCTGCCAGAACGTCCCGCGTCTGGTGCCGGGCTGGACCGACCCCATCGTCATCGGCCGTCACGCCTTCGGCGACCAGTACCGCGCCACCGACTTCGTCGTGCCGGGCCCGGGCAAGATGACCGTGAAGTGGGAAGGCGAGAATGGCGACGTCATCGAGCGCGAGGTCTTCGACTTCCCAAGCGGCGGCGTCGCCATGTCCATGTACAACCTGGACGATTCGGTCCGAGACTTCGCCCGGGCCTGCATGAATTACGGCCTGAACCGCGGCTGGGACGTTTATCTGTCGACCAAGAACACGATCCTGAAAGCCTATGACGGCCGCTTCAAGGACCTGTTCCAGGAAGTCTACGAGGCCGAGTTCAAGGATCAGTTCGACAAGAAGGGCATGATCTACGAGCACCGCCTAATCGACGACATGGTCGCCTGCGCAATGAAGTGGTCGGGCAAGTACATCTGGGCCTGCAAGAACTACGACGGGGACGTGCAGTCCGACACGGTGGCCCAGGGCTTCGGCTCGCTCGGCCTGATGACCTCGGTGCTGATGACGCCGGACGGAAAGACGGTCGAGGCCGAAGCCGCCCACGGCACGGTCACACGGCATTACCGCATGCACCAGCAGGGCCGGGAGACCTCGACCAATCCGATCGCCTCGATCTTCGCCTGGACCAGGGCCCTCGGCTATCGCGGCCGCATGGACGACACCCCGGACGTCGTGAAGTTCGCCGAGACGCTTGAGCGGGTCTGTGTCGAATCCGTCGAGAGTGGTCAGATGACCAAGGACCTCGCCATCCTCATCGGCCCGGAGCAGGGCTGGATGACCACCAACCAGTTCCTCGACGCCCTGGACACCAACATGCAGAAGGCGATCGGATAAGGCGCTTCGCCCAACACAGGCCTGCTCCGGGACTTGATCCCGGAGCCCATGCCGGAGCGCTTCCGCAGGCGTCGCATAGGCGGTGAGTCTCAGGCATGGGTCCCGGGATCAAGTCCCGGGACAGCATCGTGAAAGTGGCGAGTTCGGAACCTCCGGTTCACACCGGAGGCCTTTCTCATTCCTAACCCGCCCGGCGGATGGCGAAGCCGACGCGGGGGAAGTGGACAGTCACCTCGCCGACCCGCTCGTCGGAGCCGCTGACGGCGATCTCGCCGCCATTGTAGGTGACCAGCCGCCCGACCACGGGATCGCGGGCATAGTCCGTCGGGGCCACGGCGACACTGTCGCCATCGGCCCAACCCTCGGCGTTCTCCGCCACGCCCTTGCCGGGATCCGGCGTCGCCGCCTTCGCCACGTCGAGGGCCTCGGAGGACGGCATCTCGCTGGTCTGGCCGTGGCCGATGGCGGCGACGCGCTCCATGAAGGCAACCAGCGCCGGATGCGGATCCAGCACGTCCCGCACCCGCATGCCGCCCGCATTGATGAACCAGAGCGTGTGATACGCGGTCAGGTCCGCCAGCCCCGGCCCGTCGCCGGCGATCCACTGCCGGCCGTCGGCGAAGATATCGGCCAGCCAGGCGAGCTGCGGTTTCAGCTGTTCGCGGTGCAGCGGCGCGGCGGCCTTCAGCTTCTCGACATTGGCGCCCGGCGCGCCGCGCATCCGTGCCCGGTCCTGGTGGAACTCGTCGGGCATGTGATCGGCGATGGTGCCCATCACCAGCCCGGCCACGGTCCAGAACATCTGATTCTCGGCGAAAGCCGAGACCGCGTAGGCCATACCCGTTCCGCCGGTCATCAGCGTCGGCTCGGGGAAACGGCGCTCCAGTTCCTCGGCGATCAGCTTGGTGTCGCAGTAGATGTCGGCCCCGATCTGCATAACCGGCGTCTTGCGGTAACCGCCGGTCAGCGGCATCAGGTCCGGCTTCGGCATGATGTTGGGGATCTGCACGCCCCGCCAGGACAGGCCCTTGATGCCCATCATCAGCCGCGCCTTCTCGGCGAAGGGCGATCCGTCATAGTGATGCAGGATGATCTCGTGGGTCATGGCGCGTCCTTCCCGGTGTTCGGCTCAGCCGGAAAAATAGGGCATCACCTTCTCCGCGAACAGACGGATCGAACGCTCCAGCGCTTCGGTCGGAATCCCCGGCAACTGCATGCGGAGCACGATCTCGGTCGGGTTCAGACGGGCGATGATCTCGTCGACATCGTCCTTCATGCGCGCCGGGTCGCCGATCATGTAGCGGGACTGGAAGTTCTGGTACTTCACCGACGCCGCATCGGTCACCAGGTCGCCGTTGTCGTTGTAGAGGCCCCGCACGCCCTCGCCGGACTTTCGGGCGTAGAGCCCGAACATGTGCTCGACCGCCGGACCCGCAAGCCGCTCGGCCTCGGCCTGGGTGTCGGCGACGAAGGTCTCGCGGATCACGGGGCGTTCCTCCGGCACGTAGCCATGCTTCGCCGCGACCTCGTCATAGAGCCGGAAGTGCTCTTCCAGTTCGCCCAGCGCGTGGCGCGGCGAGGCGGTGATCGGCACCCGCCGCTTCGCCGCCCGCTCCAGCAGCTTCGGCCCGGAAACCCCGTACCAGATCGGCAATCTGGCCTGCACCGGGCGCGGCATCATGTCGGCGGACGGCACCTGCAGCAGCTTGCCCTGAAACCCGATGTCCGTCGGGTTCGCCCATGCCGCCTGGATGAAGTCGATGATCTCCTCGTGCAGCCGGAACCGGTCCTCGAAGCGGATGCCGTAGGCCGCGAACTCCTCGACCACATAGCCAGGCGAGGTGCCCATCACCAGCCGCCCGTTGGACAGGTTGTCCAACGTCAGCAGGTCTTCCAGCAGCCGCACCGGATGGTTCAGCGCCGGGATCATGATGTTGGTCGCCAGCCGCATCCGGCTGGTCTGACCGGCCGCATGGGCCAGTACCGCCAGCGGGCTCGGGGCCCAGCCGTTGGACTGGAAATGATGCTCGGTGGTGTGGAAGCCGTGATAGCCGAGCTCCTCCGCCAGCGGCAGCAGCCGGTCCATCTCGCGGAACGTGTCCAGATGCGTCATCGGCGCACCCGGCGGCACGACGAAGCTGTACATGATCGAGAATTTCATCGGCGGCCTCCCGCGTTTCCCCGCAGAAGACTATGCGCCGCCTGCCGCTTGTCCAATCGCCGCGGGCGCACCTGGTCTTGGACGACCGCGAACGATGCTCGTTCAGTTCATTGGCCGGTCGGTAATCCCCTCCCCCTTGAGGGGGGAGGGTCAGGGAGGGGGTGAATTCGGCGAAGCCGAAATCGCCGCGATGCTTGCTCAAATAGCCTTCGGCTTCACCCCCCTTCGACCGCTTCGCGGCCACTTCCCCCTCGAGGGGGGAAGGAGGACAGGTGCGCTCCCAAAAACCTATCGGATCACTTCTGCTGACGGCGCGCGTATGCTGCGCCAACAATGACCCAGGCGAAGATGCCCGTCAGTGGCATCCACTGCAGCGCCATCCACTCTTCCCTTAGAAAACTCCGATCGCAATGACGGACGTGAACAAGCGTGCCCAGCGCGCCCGCAACCAGCCATACGCCTGCCGGCCAGCCGATCCAGTAGAGTCCGGCAGCTGCAACAAGAAGCGGACCAAGCAATGGTACGTCGATCGCGAAGAAGGCCAGCTTTTCAAGCACCCCTTTCATATGGGTGGCCCCGAAGCGGTTCGCCATGCCGAGTACGCTTTTCGATCTCGCCCGCGCCTCTATGATGGACGCGGGGAGACTTTGGGAGGATCACGATGGGACGGGTTGAGGGACGCGTGGCGATTGTCACGGGTGGAGCGTCGGGGCTCGGCGCGGCGACGGCGAAGCTGCTGGCGGAGGAAGGCGCGAAGGTGCTGGTCACTGACATCCAGGAAGAGCTGGGGCGGCAGGTTGCGGCCGACTGCGGCGGCGTCTTCATGCGCCACGACACGGCGGTCGAGGATGACTGGGTGCAGGCCTTCCAGAAGGCGACGGCGGAACTGGGCGACGTGTCGATCCTGTTCAACAATGCCGGTGTCCGGCCCAAGACCGTTCCGCTGGAAGATACCACGCTGGAGGACTGGCAGGCCCACATGGCCATCAACATGGATGGCGTGTTTCTGGGCATCAAGCACGCCATCCGCGCGATGAAGGAGAAGGGCGGCGCGATCGTCTCGACCTCGTCGATCTACGGCATCGCCGGGGCGGCGATGATCGGGGCCTATTCCGCATCGAAGGGCGGGGTGCGGACACTGACCAAGGCGGCGGCGATCGAATGCAGCTATCTGAAGTACCCGATCCGCATCAACTCGATCCATCCGGGCTTCATCGAGACCGCCATGCTGCAATCGACCAAGCAGGAATTTGGCGCGTCGATGATCGAGAAGCGCATGATCGGCGACACGCCCATGAAGCGCATCGGCGAGGCCCGCGACATTGCCGAGGGCGTGCTCTATCTGGTCGCCGACTCGGGCAAATTCGTCACCGGCATCGAACTGCCGGTGGATGGGGGATACCTTGCGAAGTGAAACCGCGCCGCGCTTGAAGTCACCTCCGATTTGCGCAGCAAACCCGGGGAGCCGGGTTAAGATGAAGCAAGACCCTGGCGGGTGTGATGAGCCGCCAGCCGGTTCCCCGAGTGGCGCCTTGCGCCATCGGGGATGACAATGTGGAGAACGGAGGGGCGGGCCAGTTGACCGTCGAACGCGAAGCCCGATGCGCCTGCGGCCAGCTCAGGGTGCGTTGTCACGGCGAGCCGATGAAGCTCTCGCTCTGCCACTGTTCGGAGTGCCGGCTGCGCACGGGCAGCGCCTTCGGCGTGGCCGTGTTCTTCGCGAAGGACAAAGTCGAACCGGCCGGCGAGAGCCGGACCTACACGCGCATCGGCGACAGCGGCATGCCGCTGCATTTCCATTTCTGCCCCGACTGTGGCGGCACGGTCTACTGGTATCCCGAACGCATGCCGGAGCGGGCCGCTGTGGCGCTCGGCGCTTTCACCGGCGATGATCTGCCCGCGCCGGAACAGGCCGTCTACGAAGACAGGGCGCTGTCCTGGGCGCGCGGCATCATACCGGGGAAGCGGCCATGAAGACGGCATCCAGAGAGACCGCGCTGGCGTTCAACATTTACGCCCTGACGCCGGAATATCTGGACAATCCGTTCCCGGTCTATCACGCGCTGCGCGAGCACAGCCCGGTGCACCGGATGCCGGACGGATCGGTTTTTCTGAGCCGCTATGACGACGTCATCGCGTGCTATCGCGACCGGACCATGTCGTCGGACAAGAAGAAGGACTTCCGGCCGAAATTCGGGGACGGGCCGCTCTACACCCATCACACGACCAGCCTGGTGTTCAACGACCCGCCGCTGCACACGCGGGTGCGCAAGCTGCTGGCTCAGGCCTTCACCCCGCGCGCGCTTGCGGCGATGGAGCCGGGGATCATCTCCATGGTCGACGGGTTCCTCGACCGCGCCGAGGACCGGGGCGAGATGGACCTGATCGGCGACTTCGCCTTCGCCCTGCCAGTCGGCGTGATCTGCGACATGCTTGGCATTCCGCCGCAAGACCGCGAAGAGTTGCGCGACTGGGCCATGCTGATCCTGGGTGCGCTGGAGCCGACCATCACCGGGGAACAGCTTGCCAAGGGCAATGACGCCGTGGCGCGGTTTTCGGCCTATCTGGCCGAGCTGATCGCCGAGCGCCGGACCCGGCTGGTCGAGGGCGATATCCTCTCCGACCTGATCGCGGGCGAGGTCGATGGCGAGAAGCTGACCGAGGAAGAGCTGATCCAGAACTGCATCTTCCTGCTCAACGCCGGGCACGAGACCACCACCAACCTGATCGGTAATGGTATCGCCGGGCTGCTGGCCTTCCCCGGCGAGTTGCGGCGGCTGCGCGAAGACCCGGGCCTGATGGACACGGCGATGGAGGAATTCCTGCGCTTCGAAAGCTCGAACCAGCTCGGCAACCGCCGCACCACACAGGCTGTCAGCTTCGGCGGGGTCGAGGTGCCGGCGGACACGGTGATCCATCTGGGCATCGGCGCCGCCAACCGCGACCCGGCCCATTTCACCGATCCCGACCGGATCGACATCACCCGCAAGCCCAACCGCCACCTCGCCTTCGCCTGGGGCGCGCATATCTGCCTCGGAAACTCGCTGGCCCGCATGGAAGGCCGCATCGCAATCGGCCGCCTGCTCGACCGCTTTCCCGCAATCGAACGCGACGGCGATTTCGTCCGTGGCGGCCGCGCCCGGTTCAGAGGGTATCGGAGCTTTCCGGTCAGGGTCGGCAGTTGAACGGGGAGATTCGCCCATGAGAGACATCCTGCTGCTGCATCCCGGCCAGATGGGGACGTCCATCGGCGCGGCGCTGGTTGCGAACGGCGTTCGGGTGCACTGGATCAGTGCGGGGCGGAGCAAGGCCACGACCGAGCGCGCCGACGAGAATGGTTTCGTCGGCGAGGACAGTCTGGACGCCGCACTGAAATCGGTGGAGGCGGTGTTCTCGATCTGCCCGCCGGAAGCCGCGCTGGATCTCGCGAAGGAGATTCACGGGACCGGCTTCGGCGGCGTCTTCATCGACGGCAATGCCACCGCGTCGGAGACCGCCAGGGCGATCTCGAAGCTGTTCGGTGACCGGTTCGTGGACGGCGGCATCATCGGGCCGCCGGCCTGGAAGCCCGGCACGACGCGGTTCTTCCTTTCCGGCACCGGCGCGGAGACTGTTGCCGGCCTGTTCGACGGCACGCCAGTCGAGGCGCGGGCGATTTCAGTAGTTCCCGGCGAAGCCTCGGCGCTGAAGATGGCCTATGCCGCCTGGACCAAGGGCGGCAGCGCGCTGATGCTCGCCACGGTCGCGATGGCCGAGCGTCACGGCGTCACCGGGCATCTGTTCGAGGAATGGGACCGGTCCCAGCCGGGCGCAACCGCACGGGCCGTCACGGCCGCGAAGGGCAACAGCCCCAAGGCCTGGCGCTTCGTCGGAGAGATGCGGGAGATCGAGAAGACGCTGGAGGGCGCCGGCTTGCCGGGCGGGTTCTTCGACGCCGCCGCCGAGACCTATCAGCGGCTTGCCGGGTTCCGGGACGATCCGCAGGAACTCGACACCGTCATCGCGCGGCTGCTGGGCGAGCGCTGACGTGATTGGGCGGCGGTCCGCCCGGCGGCTATCATGGCGGCATGTTGCGTTGGTTGAGTATCTTTCTGGCACTGGTCGTCTTCCCCGCCGCCGCGCAGGAGCGGGGCGAGGAACCGTCCTCGATCGGCCGCGAGAACGCCCAGCGCGATCTGAGGCTGGATGACCTGAAGGATCCCGGCTTCGATGCCGACGACATTGCCCGCCAGCGCCGGAGCCGCACCTTGCAGGGCCTCGACACGCGCCGCCAGCAGCGCAACGCCTACACCGAAGGCGCGCTGGACCGGCTGCAGCAGGATCGGACCAACCGCCAGTCCATCCGCGACGCCCGCACCGCCAGCCCGGCCGAGCGCCGCACCGACCGCCGTCGCGACCGCACCGACCGAAGGCTGAGAGAGCGGATTAACCGAGCAATGAAGCGGTAGGTCAGCACCCGTCACCCCCGCCTCGAGCGGGGGGCCAGGTCTGCAACCTCTCAGCGGCATCCTACCTGGATCCCCGCTCAAGGCGGGGATGACATCCGAGGTTGGTAGCGGCGTGCAAATGTCACTTGCCGGGGACGGCTGCCGGACGGCACGGTGAATCACCGCAAAATCTTCTGTCGCGCAGCGTGCCAGCCGGTCCACCCCACGCTGCGCGATTTCTATATATCCACCTCTTCGACAAACCGCGCATTGTCCTGGATGAACTCCAGGCGCTTTTCCGGTTTGCGGCCCATCAGGCGTTCGATCAGGCCGGCGGCTTCCACGCGTTCCTCGGCGGGAAGGTCGACGCGCAGCAGGCGGCGGCGCTTCGGGTCCATGGTGGTTTCCTTCAACTGGCCGGGCGGCATCTCGCCCAGGCCCTTGAAGCGGCTGACCTCGACCTTGCCCTTGCCGCTGAACTCGCTGGCCAGCAGCTCTTCGCGATGGGCGTCGTCGATGGCGTAGAGCGTCTTGCCACCCTGTGACAGGCGGTAAAGCGGCGGGCAGGCCAGATAGAGCCGACCGTCATCGACCAGACCCGGCATCTCGCGGAAGAAGAAGGTCATCAGCAGCGCCGCGATATGCGCGCCGTCCACGTCGGCGTCGGTCATGATGATGACCTTGCCGTAGCGCAGATCGTCCAGATTGAACGAGCGGCCCATGCCGCAGCCCAGCGCCAGCGCCAGGTCGGAAAGCTCCTGATTCTGCGCCAGCTTCTCCGCGCCCGCGCTCATCACGTTCAGGATCTTGCCGCGCAGGGGCAGGATCGCCTGGGTCTCGCGCTTCCGCGCCGACTTGGCGGAACCGCCGGCCGAATCACCCTCGACGATGAACAGTTCCGTGGTCTCGCGCTGGCTGGCGGTGCAGTCGGCCAGCTTGCCGGGCAGGCGCAGCTTACGCGTCGCGGTCTTGCGGCTGACTTCCTTTTCCTTGCGCCGCCGGGCGCGTTCCTCGGCGCGGTCGATGGCCTTTTCCAGCAGCCGCTCGGCGACCTTGGGATTGCCGGAGAGCCAGTGGTCGATGTGATCCTTCATCACGTTCTCGACCAGGCGCGTGGCCTCGGGCGTCGCCAGCTTCTCCTTGGTCTGGCCCTGGAACTGCGGATCGCGGATGAAGACCGAGAGCAGGCCCGTCGCCCCGCCCAGCGCATCGTCGGCGGTGATCTGAGCCGCCTTCTTGTTGCTGGTCAGCTCGCCATAGGCCTTCAGCCCGCGCGAGATCGCCGAGCGGAAACCGTTTTCATGGCTGCCGCCCTGCGGCGTCGGGATGGTGTTGCAGTAGCTGGTGGCCCAGCCGTCGCCCCATTCCAGCCACTGCACCGCCCATTCGACGCGGCCCTTGCCGTCCGGAAAGTCGACGCGGCCGGCGAAGGGCGTCGGCGAGACTGTCGCCTGCTCGCCGAGGCTGTCGGTCAGGTAGTCGGCCAGCCCGCCGGGAAAATGCAGCACCGCCTCGGCCGGGGTCTCGTCATGGATCAGCACCGGGTCGGTCTTCCAGCGGATCTCGACGCCGGGATAGAGATAGGCCTTGGAGCGGGCCATCTTGTAGATGCGGCCGGGCTTCAGCGAGGCCTTGTCGCCGAAGATCTCGGCATCCGGGTGGAAGATCACCCGCGTGCCGCGCCGGTTCTGCACCGGGCCGAGGTCTTCCAGCGGTCCGGCGGGCTTGCCGCGCCGGAAGCTCTGCTTCCACAGCCGCCGTTCGCGAGCGACCTCGACGGTCATCTCGTCGGAGAGCGCGTTCACCACCGACACGCCGACGCCATGCAGGCCGCCCGCCGTGGCGTAGGCGCCCTGCTCGAACTTGCCGCCGGCATGCAGCGTGGTGAGGATCACCTCCAGCGCCGACTTGTCGCGAAACTTCGGGTGCGGGTCGACCGGGATGCCGCGGCCATTGTCGTCGATGACGCAGATGCCGTCGGCCTGCAGCGTGATCTCGATGCGGCTGGCGTGGCCGGCGACGGCCTCGTCCATGGAATTGTCGAGAACCTCGGCCACCAGGTGATGCAGCGCCCGCTCGTCGGTGCCGCCGATATACATGCCGGGGCGCTGTCGGACGGGCTCGAGCCCCTCCAGCACCTTGATGTCCTTGGCGGAATAGCCGTCGTCGGTCGGCTTGGCGCCACCGGTGAAAAGATCGCTCATGTCGTTCATCGAATCGGACCGCTTGCTGAGAGCCGCCACCATATCAGGGGGCTGGCCCGGCGCGAAGTACGATATGTGCCTTCAAATTGCTGGCGAAACGGGAAGGTTCGGGCGGCACCACAGTGGCCGTCGGCGCCTATGAAGCACCTCTGAGACCCGTGTGAACAGGTGGGCGCCGTGTGTCCGGAACCAGAGCCCCGGTCAGGTACAGCTCCCGAGAGATGTCTATCGGCCCAGGGACTTTCTGCACCAGACGAACCCCGCAGAGGACCGCCCGAAGCCGTCAATGTAATCGCAAATTCTTGCGTGGCAATGAACCGATTGCCGCTGTGTTCCCCTCCCCCCTTGAGGGGGAGGTGGCCGCGTAGCGGTCGGAGGGGGGTGAAGCCGGAGGCTTCGTGCAATGTCGTTGCACCGATTTCGGCTTCGCCGAACTCACCCCCTCCTGACCTCCCCCCTCAAGGGGGAGGGAACTCGCCGGATCAGATTGTCGGCACAGAGAAAGTCGGTTCGATCAGTTCACGGGGGAGGGTTTCATACAACGCCCTACTTCTCCCCCGGCTTTCCCGGCTATCGTGGGCGGTGCATCTCAGGGGGAGGAAAGCATGACACTCAGACTGGAAGGGCGCGCCGCCATCGTGACCGGCGCGGCGAGCGGCATCGGACGCGCCACGGCGGACCTGTTCGCACGGGAGGGCGCGATGGTGATGGCGGTCGACCGGCCCGGCACCGATCTGGCCGCGCAGCACGACCACGCCTATGTCAGCGCGCTGGAGCAGGACATCGCCGAGGCCGGCGCGGCGGAGAAGATCATCGACGCCGCCGTTTCCAAGTTCGGCAAGCTCGACATCATCTACAACAATGCCGGCGTCAGCCGGAATGCGCTGGGCGAGTTCATGACCGACGAGGAGTGGGACATCACCATCGCGGTCAACCTGACGGCAGGCTTCAGGCTGTCGCGGGCGGCGATCCCGCATCTGAAGGAAAGCCCGGCGGGCCGGATCATCTTTACCGCCTCGGTGATGGCGCGAATGACCGATTACGGCCTGACCGCCTATTGCGCCTCGAAGGCGGGAGTCGCCGGCATGACACGGACTCTGGCGCTGGAGCTGGGCAAGTTCGGGATCACGGTGAACTGCATCGAACCCGGCGCCATCCAGACCGGCATGACCCAGGCCAGCTTCAACAATGAGGACATCGCCAAGATCTGGGCGAAGAAGGCGGCGCTGCGGCGGCTTGGCGCTCCCATCGACATCGCCCGCGGCGCCCTGTTCCTTGCCTCCGACGACGCCGGCTTTGTCTCCGGCCACAGCCTGACCGTCGACGGCGGCCTGACACTACGGACGTGACGGGGCGATCCTCACTTCGGCGTCATGCCCGCTTCATGCGGGCATCCGGTCGATCGTCGGACCGACGGCGAAGCCGTACCGGATCCCCGTAGAGGGCGGGGATGACGCCATGAGACAGACAAAGCGAACTCGCAGACCTTGAGCACACCGGCCTCCACCTCCGAACCCGCCCTGAAGCTGACGCCGTTCGAGCGGGCGGCGCTGGTTTTCACGCTGACCATGTCGACGATGCTGTACGCCATGACGGTGACCATCGCGAATGTGGCCCTGCCGAAGATGCAGGGCGCGTTCGGGGCAACGGCGGACCAGATCTCCTGGGTGGTGACCTTCAACCTGGTGGCGACCGCGGTGGTCACCCCGATGACCGGCTGGCTGGTGGCGCGGCTGGGACAGCGGCGGGTGATGCTGTTCTCGGCCATGGGTTTCACCGTGGCGACACTGCTCTGCGGCATGGCGACGTCGCTGGAGGAGATCGTCCTCTACCGCGTCATGCAGGGCATGTTCGGCGCCCCCATGGTGCCGGGCAGCCAGTCCATCGTCCTGCAGGCCTTTCCGAAGGACAAGCAGGCCTCGACCATGTCGATCTTCGGCGTTGGCGTGGTCCTCGGGCCGATCATCGCACCGACGCTGGGCGGCTATCTGTCGGACGAGTATGGCTGGCGCTGGGTGTTCTTCATGGTGGTGCCCTTCGCCATCGTCGCGATCCTGGGCATCCTCGCCTTCGTCCGCGACCTGGGCAATCCGGGCAGGCTGCGATTCGACTGGACCGGGTTCCTGGCGCTCAGCCTGGCAGTTGCCTGCTCGCAGCTCATGCTGGATCGGGGCGAGCGGGAGGACTGGTTCGAGAGCACGGAGATCCTGATCACCGCCCTGATCGCTGTCGGCGCCTTCTACATCTTCGTCGCTCACAGCCTGACGACGAGGGAGAAGGCCTTCCTCGACTTCGGCATGCTGAAGGATCGCAATTTCGCCCTGGGCATCGGCTTCATCCTTGTATTCGGCATGCTGAACTTCACGCCCATGGTGATCTTCCCGCCCATGCTGCAGCAGTTGCGGGACTTCCCCGAGACCACGATCGGCTGGCTGCTGGCCTCGCGCGGCATCGGCACGCTGGTGGGCTTCATCGCCATGATCTGGCTGAGCCGGATGGACCCGAGGATATGGATGGCGGTCGGGTTCGGCCTGCAGGGGATAGCCGGGCTCTACATCACCACCTTCGACATCAACCTCACCCCCTGGGACGTGGCCTGGACAAGCGCTCTGCAGGGGCTGGGCACCGGCGTCTGCTGGGTGCCGGTGACGCAGATCGCCTTCGCCACGCTGGACCCGAAGAAGGCGCCGGAAGGCAGCGCAGTGTTCCATCTGATCCGGAACTTCGGTTCCAGCTTCTTCATTTCCGTCTCGGTCGCCGTATCTCTCCGGACCTCGAAGGTGAACTATGCCGACCTGACCTCCCAGATCTCGCCGCTGAACGAGACCCTGCTTTTTCCGTCGGTGATGGGCGGCTGGAATCCGGAGACGACGCCCGGGCTGATGGCTCTGGCGGGCGAAATCCAGCGCCAGGCTGTGATGATCGGCTATCTGAACGCCTTCTACCTCTTCGCCATCGTCTCCTTGTCGGTTATTCCGCTCATTCTGTTCGCGCGATGGGAGGGGCACGCGAAATGACCGATCGTATGAAGGGGCTGATCTATGTGGGCGGCGGGATCATGTTCCTCAGCCCGGACGCGCTGATCATCAAGATGTCGGGCCTGGAAGGGCCGTCGATGATCTTCTGGCGCGGGTTCTGCGCCGGCATCTCGCTGACGCTGCTGCTGGTGCTCTACTACCGCGGAGAGGTGTTCCGGAAGTTCCGCGACGTCGGCGCCGCGGGCCTGCTGGTGGTCGTCTTCTACGCCATTTCAAACAGCTGCTTCACCATGGCCAACACGCTGACGGTCGCCGCCAACGTGCTGGTGATCGTGGCCACGACGCCGCTCTTCTCTGCCATCTTCGCGCATGTGCTGATCGGTGAGCGGACATCACCGCGCACATGGGTGGCGTCGCTGGTGGCGCTGGCCGGCGTGGCTCTGGTGGCGGGCGAGCAGCTCTCGCTGGATGCCGGGCTGGGCGAGCTGTTCTCCCTGATCACGGTGATGGGAATTTCCATCGTCTTCGTGGTCATCCGCTCGTCGCAGGGGGTGAACATGCTGCCGGCGACGGCGCTGGCCCTGATCATCACCATGCCCTTCGGCTTCTTCTTCTACGCCGAGCCCGTGGGCGCGATCCCGTGGGCCTACGTTCTGATCGGCAATCTGGTGTTCATCCCCATCGCCTATGTCGGCATTACCGTCGGCCCGCGATACCTGCCGCCGGCTGAGACCGGGCTGCTTCTGCTGCTGGAGACCGTGTTCGGCACACTCTGGGTCTGGCTGGTGCTGTCCGAGCGGCCGACGGATCTCGGCCTGATTGGCGGAGTCATCATCCTGGCCGCCCTGATCGGCAACACGCTGATGGGCATGCGCGCCGAGCGCCGACCGGCGGTCTGAGACGCTCTACGAACCCAGCCTGTCGAGGGCGCCATCGAGCCATTTCCAGAAGCCCGTGAGCCCCTCCCCGGTCTCGGCCGGGGCGCGGGTGACGGCGGGAACCTCCCGCTTGCGCGGCGGCAGATAGCGGTTCACCGGTTTGGTGCCAAGCTCCGGCATCAGCGCGACGCCGTCCCGCTCGGCAACAAGCTTGCTGACATCGGAATCCGGATCGCCCAGATCGCCGAAGTGCCGGGCGCTGGCCGGGCAGGTGCGCACGCAGGCCGGGATGCGGTCTTCCTCGGGCAGGTCATCGGAATAGATGCGGTCGACGCAGAGCGTGCACTTCTTCATCACGCCGGCAGCCGGGTCCATCTCACGCGCACCATAGGGACAGGCCCAGGCGCAGAGGCCGCAGCCCATGCACTTGTCCTCGTCCACCAGGACAATGCCGTCCTCTGACCGCTTCATGGATGCGCCGGTCGGGCAGACGGTGACACAGGGCGCGTCCTCGCAATGCAGGCAGCTCTTGGGAAAATGCACCAGCCGGGCCTCGTCGCCCGACCCGTATTCGAAGGAATGGATGCGATTCAGCCAGGCGCCGGAGACATCGGCGCCATAGGGGTCCTGATCGGTCAGCGGCGCCAGATCGCCGCCGGTGTTCCATTCCTTGCAGTTGACGGCGCAAGCGTGACAGCCGACGCAGGTGTCCAGGTCGATCACCAGGCCGAGCTTCTTCTCGGTGGTCTTCGGCAGCGTGGTCATGAGCGGACGGGCCTCCGGGGATGGTGGCCCTGCACCGCGGGCGTGGGGTCAGACCCCGGTGCGGGTGGCTGGGCGCTGAACCGTGGCTCGGTTCTCGCGCTCTCCTGATCCTCGACCTTCTCCAGCCGCACGCGGAGATCGAACCAGGCCGCCTGACCCGTGATCGGGTCGCTGTTGGCCGTGCGCCGGCCCGAACCGTCATCGGGCAGCAGTTCGCGGATCAGATGGTTCATCAGGAAGCCCTTCTCGGCCTCCGGCGCGTCCGGATCCAGCCGCCAGGCGCCCGGCCGCTTGCCGATGGCGTTCCAGGTCCAGATGGTCGAGCCGTTGACCGCCCGCATGGACTGTAGCGAAACGCGAATCCGGGCATGGTGGGAGACCACATCCACCAGATCTCCGTCACTTAGCCCCATCTCCTGACAGATGGCTTCCGGCACATAGAGGACGTTGGCAGTGTGTATCTGGCGCAGCCACGCATTTTGCGAGCCCCAGGAATGGTACATCGCCGCTGGTCTCTGGGTCAGGGCATGCAACGGGAAGTCGCCAACGGCCACGGCCGCGCCTTCATGCGGCGGATACCAGAACGGCAGCGGCGCGAAGGCCTCGCGGATGGCGGCGCGGCGGTGCTCGGGCGGCTGGTTTTCTCCGTGGCCGTCGGCGGCCAGCCGGAACTTCTGCAGCGGCTCCAGATACAGCTGGAAGGTCACCGGCTGCGGTGCATCATAGAAGCCCTTGGCGACGGCGAAGTCCTGATAGTCCCGATTGGCGAACTTGTAGAACTTCGCCGCGTCCGGAATCTCCTCTGACCAGAACCCACCATTCTCGATGTATCGGTCGAGCTGGTTGGAATTCGGATCACCGCGACCCATGCCGTCCCCGTTTTCTCCGCGCCAGCCGGCGAGCGGACCGACACCGGGGCGGCGCTGGTGGTTGACCATGTAGTCGGCATAGTCCTCCCACATCGGCCCACCATCTTCGGCGATGAAGCCGGGCAGGCCCAGCCGCGCGGCCAGATCGATCAGCACCGACTGGAAGCCGCGCACCTCGCGGCCCGGTTCGACCACGGGCCAGCGGATGGCGTCGGCGGCGATGTCGGGCTCGCCGATGGGCCGGTCCAGCAGGCTGATGCAGTCGTGGCGCTCCAGATAGGTCGTGTCGGGCAGGATCAGGTCTGCATAGGCCGTCATCTCCGACTGGTAGGCGTCGGAATAGATGATCTTCGGGATCACATACTCGCCGTTCTCATCCCTGTCCGAGAGCATCTTCATGGTCTCGGCCGTGTTCATGCTCGAGTTCCAGGACATGTTGGCCATGTACATGAACAGCACGTCGATCGGGTACGGATCGCCCGCATGGGCGTTGGCGATGACCATGTGCATCATGCCGTGCACCGAAAGGGGCGCCTCCCAGCTGAAGGCCTTGTCGATCCGCACCGGGTCGCCATCAGGTGTGACCAGCATGTCCTCCGGCCCATGCGGAAAGCCCAGATGCGGCCCCTTCAGCGGCCGGTCAGGATAGATCTCGCCCGCGATCTCGAAGCCGGCGCTGACGCCGGTCGGCTTCGGATGTGCGGCCAGCGGCTTCGGATAGGGCGGCTTGAAGCGGAAACCGCCGGGGCAGTCCACAGCGCCGATCAGCACCTGCAGCAGATGCAGGGCGCGGCAGGTCTGGAAACCGTTGGAATGCGCCGAGATCCCGCGCATGGCGTGGAAACTGACGGGCCGGCCGGTGAAGCTCTCGTGCCGGACACCGTGGATGTCGGTCCAGGGCTGGGCGATCTCTATGGCTTCCTCGAAGGCGACGCGGCCGATCTCGGCGGCAAGGCCGCGAATGGTCTCCGCATCGATGCCAGTCTCTGCGGCGACATTCTCCGGCGCGTATTGCGGATCGAGATACTGTTCGGCCAGCAGTTCGAAGACAGGCCGGGCCGAGCGTCCTTCGCCCAGGTCCACCCGGCCATGCAGGGCCGGACGCGCGTCGGGCCCGCTGGGCGCGGTCTGCCTGCTCACACGGTCCAATACCTGCTCCCTGCCCTCCCCATCGCGCAGGAACAGGCCGTGATCCGATTCACCCGGTGAATCAATCACCAGCCAGCCGGCGTTGGAGTAGCGCATCAGGTAGTCGAGATCGACGCTGCCGGCCTTCAGCAGTTCGTGGATCAGCGACAGGATCAACAGCCCGTCCGTGCCGGGCCGGATGCCGAGCCACTGGTCGGCCACCGCCGAATAGCCCGTACGTACCGGATTGACCGAGACGAAGCGTGCGCCGCGCTCCTTGATCTCGCCGATGCCCATCTTGATCGGGTTGCTGTCATGGTCCTCGGCGACGCCGAACATCAGGAACAGCTTCGTCCGCTCCCAGTCCGGCGAGCCGAACTCCCAGAAAGCGCCGCCGATGGTGTAGATGCCAGCGGCGGCCATGTTCACCGAACAGAAGCCGCCATGGGCGCTGTAATTCGGCGTGCCGAACTGCTGCGCCCAGAAGCTGGTGAAGGACTGGCTCTGGTCGCGCCCGGTGAAGAAGGCCAGCTTCTTCGGGTCGGTGGCGCGGGTGCGGGCCAGCCACTCGGCGGCGGTCGCCAGCGCCTCGTCCCACTCGATCTCTTCGAACCTGCCCTCGCCGCGTTCGCCGACGCGCTTCAGCGGCTTCCGCAGCCGGGCGGGCGAGTAGTGCTGCATGATCCCGGCCGAGCCCTTGGCGCAGAGCACGCCCCGGTTCACCGGATGGTCGCGGTTGCCGGCGATGTAACGGACCACGCCATTCTCCAGATGCACGTCGATGCCGCAACGGCAGGCGCACATGTAGCAGGTGGTCTTGGCGATGCGTTTGCCGCCCTTCGGCGGCGCGGTGTCGGCCACGCGATCCCTCCCCTTCGCGGCAGACTGATTCTACAGTCCGCAAAGGGAGTTTGGCCCGAGAGGGTGCGCGGAAGCAATGGGCGGGGGGCGACTACCCGATGGTCGCGAGGCCGGGGAACATCTCCAGCATCCAGATGGCGATGACCTGCAGGCGGTTGGTGAAGATCAGGATGCCGGTGGCGATCAGCAGGATGCCGGTGGCGATCTCGACCGTGTGCATGTGGCGGCGGAACTTCTGCAGGAAGCCGAGGAAGGCGCGCACGCCCAGCGCCGCCAGGATGAAGGGGATGCCGAGGCCCAGTGCGTAAACCGCCAGCAGGCTGGCCCCGGACCAGACGTTCTGTTCGTTCGCGGCGATGGCCAGGATGGTCGCCAGGATCGGGCCGATGCAGGGGGTCCAGCCGAAACCGAAGGCCGCGCCGAGCAGGAATGCGCCGGGCGCGCGCAGGCCCTGGGTCCCGGCCTCCAGCCGCGCCTCCCGGTTCAGAAAGGCCAGCCGGAAGATGCCCGTCATGTGCAGGCCGAAGACAATGATGATGCCGCCGGCGATCTTCGCGGCGATGTCCAGATTCGGGCGCAGGAACTCGGTCACCGCGCTGGCGCTGGCGCCGAGAGCCACGAACACCACGGAGAAGCCGAGCACGAACATCACCGACATCAGGACCACGCGCCGGGTCAGGGCCGCGTCCTTCCCGGCCTTCTCGGTCAGGTCCTCGTAGGAGGTGCCGGCCAGGTAGCAGAGATAAGCCGGAACAAGGGGCAGCACGCAGGGGCTGAGGAACGAGATGAAGCCGCCGCCCGCCGCCGCCAGATAGCTCACCGATGCCGCCATGCGCCTGTCGCTCCAGTTCCGGAAGGCTTCCTCAATATCGGGCGGCGGGCGTATCGCGCCAGTCACATGACCGTCAAGCGTCTTCGCCGCTTCCGCCCGCGCGCCGCCCGCCTATAGTGGGCGCATGAAAGCCATGATCGTCGAGGAACTCGGCCCGCCCGAGACCATGCAGTTGCAGCATCTGCCGGATCCCGAGGCGGGCCCCGGGCAGCTGCATGTCCGGATCCGCGCCACAGGTCTGAACTTCCCGGATATCCTTATGATCGCGGGCAAGTACCAGCACAAGCCACCCCTGCCCTTCGCGCCGGGCATGGAGGCCGCGGGCGAGGTGATCGGCGTCGGCGACGGCGTCGAGGGCTTCGCGCCGGGCGACCGCGTCATCGTCGGCGGCAAGGGCGGGCTCTATGCAGATCAGTGCGTGGTTCCGGCCGAGGAAGCCATGCGCATGCCGGATCACTGGAGCTTCGAGGAGGGCGCGGCCTTCAAGTCGGCCTACATGACCGCCTGGGTCTCGCTGGTCGAGCGCGGACGGCTGCAGCCGGGCGAGAAGGTGCTGATTCACGGTGCGGCCGGCGGAGTCGGGCTGGCGGCGGTGGAACTGGCGCACGCCCTGGGCTGCGAAGTCTTCGCCACGGTCGGCTCGGAGGCCAAGCGCGACGCCGTGCTGGCCAAGGGGGCGGACCATGCCATCGATCACAGGAACGTCAACTTTCGCGACGAGGTCATGCGCCTGACGCAGGACCGGGGCGTCGACGTGGCATATGATCCCGTGGGCGGCGATTTTCTGTTTCAGTCAATCCGGTCGATCGCCTGGGGCGGGAGGGTTCTGGTCATCGGCTTCGCAGGCGGAACGATTCCCGACGTGCCGGCCAACTATGCGCTGCTGAAAAGCTGCTCGGTGATCGGCGTGCGCGCCGGCGAATTCGTCCGCCGCGACCGGCTCGCAGGAGCCCGGGTCTGGTCCGGACTTCTGTCGCTGGCGGAGGAGCGAAAGCTAAACCCTAGTGTCTACAGGACTTTTCCACTTGAAGACGCTGTTGAAGCCCTTGCCGTGATCTCGTCGCGTGAGGTCATCGGCAAGGTGGTGCTGACTGTCTGAACGCCCTGGCGGGCTGCGGAACCCCGGCCGGCGTGAATCATGTTGCGGGACGCCCGGAGAGGTTGATCGTCCCGCCGGGCCATACCCGAATGGTTAACGGGGTGGTTTACAGGGACGCGTCATATTGGCAACAGTGCCGGAAACAAAGGAAATCCGCCGCTTGACCGCAGAAATGGCTACCGGTAGACAGTCCTTGCTAGGTCCGCCTTTGCGTCGGGCCACCAGTGGGATTTTGTGAGGGTGTCGAGGGAATGACCGACTTGCGCATTAACGGTATCAAGGCGACGGGAAGCGCCATTGTGCTGGCTGCGGCCATGAGCATGACAGCATCGGGCGCGGCTTCCGCTGCCGAGTGGTTCACGACGTTCCTGTCGACCAACAAGGTCGAATATCTCGACAACTTCGTGAACGACGAGCAGAACGCGGCAATCCGGGAGGACGAAGTACGTCTCTCGACCAACAATCAGGTGTTCGCGACCGGCGTGCTGGAGAACAACCGTATCGCCCGCGTCGGCGGCCGGCTGCAGTATTTCCAGCACATTGACCGCACCGACCAGGACAGCCTGGGCGTGGGCGCCTTCGCCGATATCGGCCAGCGCTTCTCGAACGGCGTCTTCGTGCGCGGCGGCATCGACGCATCCTACCGCCGCAAGGATGGCGCGAATCAGTTCGTTGAGGGTGGCGGCACCTTCCTGACCCAGTACGCCCCGTCGCGCTCGTACCGGGCGCAGCTCACCCTGCGTGGCGACTACCGCGATTTCGACGACAACAACTTCGCCGGCCTCGATCAGGTTCGCCTGCATGCGACCGGCCGCCTGTTCTGGTATCCGTTCGAGGACAGCTCCTTCATCCTCGGTGAAGTCGGCGTTCTGGACACCAATGCAGACCAGAACTTCCAGTCCAACGTTCAGACATTCGTCGCCATTCGCGGCCATTATGCGTTCACGGACCGGACGTCCGTCACACTTCGTGCACGCTACACCATGAAGACCTTTGACGCGGGCAACCCGGCAGTCCAAGGTGGTCTCACGCGTGAGGACGACATTTTTCAGGTGTTCGGACAGGTTGATCACAAGTTCAACAAGAGCATCACTGGATTTGCCGAGGCTGGCGTCGTGGAGCAGGATTCGAACATCAACAACCAGAGCTTCACTGGTCCGAGGTTCGGTGTCGGTGTTAAGCTTTTGTTTTCGACGCGCTGATAGGTATAAACTGGCTGTAACGAAAAAGCCGGAGAATGGGTCCCAGGGAAGACGCAGGCAACTAGCTAGGATCTGGTGCAGGAAAGACAAAGATGAGCAAGTATCGTAATCTTATTGGCGTTGTCGTCCGCGGGTCGGTCGTCGCGCTGCAGACCGTCGCGGCGGTTCTCATTCCGGCCAAGTTCGCTGATGCGGCGACCCGGGATGACGGCGCCCACAAGGACGCAGTCGCTTCGGACGAGGGACTCCGGTTCCAGCTGGATGCACGGGCGAACGAGGCGCTGGCTCGGTCGGAGACGTTCGTTCAGGTCGCCCAGAACAATCAGGGCAACAACTCTGACAACGACGACGGCGGCAATCCGCGTTCTGCGGAAGATGTTGTGAACGACTCCATCCAGCTGCTGAACAGCCGCGGCGTCAACGTTGGCGCCCTGCTGCAGGCCGGCGCGCTGGGTAATGCGGTCCAGCAGCTCATCGATAACGGCGACGTTGCAGGCGCCGACGATGGCGAAGGTGTCGATGTCGATGACGTTGTCGATAGTCTCGATACGGATTCGATCCAGGAAATCATCGCTTCCGGCAGCTGATGCGCCGGGCCTTCGGGCCCGTGCGGCCAAGCCGGGAAGGGAGCGCCTGACGGACGGAAATGGTTCAGGCGTCGGAGGAAGAGATTTGGCCGGTGCTGTTGGTACACGACAGCGCCGGTCTTGTTTTCGGACTTGATGCCGACGCTTCGCTGATCACGGCAAGTCTCGAAAATTTCGCTGAAATCCCGTCCCCCGAACTCACAATATTCGCCTCCACCGACGTGGCGTTGAGCGCCAGCCTGCGCCATGATGGGTTGGTCGGTCAAAGCGTGATGGTGCTTGTCGACAGCTGGGACGGACACGATCCGGCGCTGCGCAACTTCACCCTGCTTTTTCTCAACGAACGCCTCGCAGACGCCGGCGCGGGGGCTGTGGTCTTCCTTGTCACCGAACCCGATCTGGCTGCGCCGAACTGGGAGGCTTCGCTGATCGTCCGGCATGCCGAACTGCCCCTCCCCCCACTCGCACCGCGCGCCGAAAATACCGACGGCGTCCGGACTGCAGGCCTTCTGCTCGATCCCGAACCAGACCTCGCCGCCGGACTGATCGACTGGGCGGCAACGGCCTTCCGGGACGTTGGCGCGGCTGTGCGGCTGATCCCAGGACCTGGCGTCACCCTGCCGGATGACCTGCCGCCAACCCTGCACGTCGTCACCGAGGCCGATGCCCGCTCCGGCTGGCTGATGCGCCATCTCGACCTGCTGGCCGGACACGGATTTCACGGGTGGAAGCACCGCCTGGGTTCACTCGCCCGCCAATCGGGCGTTCCCACGGCAGACCTCGGCGCGCCAGGGGGCAGATCCGCAGCCATTGGGATGCTCACCCGGCCACCGGCGAAGGATAAACAGCCCGACGCCGATGCCCCTTCCCTGGCCGACTGGTTTCTGGCGCAGTTTCGTGCGGCGACGCGGCAGGCGGCGGCATGACGAGGTCCGTCGCCTTCGTCTGCATCAACGGCACGGGCATGGGACACGCCACCCGGATCCTGGCGATCGCGCGCAGGTTGCCCGAGGACATCACCCCCGTGATCTTCTCCAACTCGCCGGCGCTCGATGCCTTCGAGATCCTTCCCCGCGCCATTGTCGAGCATGTCCCCGGCCTCGAGTATGTGGACGTATCGCGAAACACCTGGACCGCGCAGTTGAAACGCGAGTTCGAGGCAGTCCTGAAGCTCTATGGCTGCGAGGTCGTGGTCCAGGATGGCACCGCGCTGTTTCCCTGGGTGCTCGACAGCGTCACACGGGGCTCCGAGGGTCGGCGGCTGGTCTGGATCCGCCGCCCCATGTGGCGGGACCGCAGGCAGGTCTACCGCAATCTCGCCGATCAGGCCTGGTGCGATCTGGTCATCGAGCCCGGCGAGCTGGCCGGCGATCTGGATCAGGGCCCGACGACCCGCGCAGGTGAACTCGCGCCGCCACCGATGCGCTTCGCGCGCACCGCCCCGATCCGCCTGCTTGACCCGGAAGAAGCTCTGCCGGCCGGGGAAGCCCGCCATCGCCTGGGCATAGCCGACGGCGAGAAGGCGGTGCTGGTGCAGCTCGGCGCCGGCACGCTGCAGCGCAACTGGGACGCCGCCGCCGCGGCCATCGAATCGCTGCGGAAGCTGGGCACCCACCGCATCTTCCTGGCCCGCTGGAAGATCGCCGGCGCGCAGCCGCGTTTCGGGCCCGACGTCACCGTGATCGACACCTACCCGCTGGCCCGCTTCTTCAACGCCTTCGATTTCCAGGTCGCGGCCGCCGGATACAACAGCTTCCACGAATTGCTCGCCGCCGGGCAGCGCACGGTGATCGTGCCGAACTACATGGAAGTCGACGATCAGGCCCTGCGCGCCAGCTACGCCGAGACCGGCGGCTGGGGCGCTGTCGTCCGCGCCAATCCCCTCGAGACCCTTGGCGCACGCATGGACGAGGCCATTATCCGGATCGCGTCGGCGCGGCCGCAGTTCCCGCCGCATTTCGCCGAGAACGGCGCGCTGACCGCGGCGCGGGAGATCGCCGCGCTCTGTGGCGCTTGAGCCGCCCGGTCCTCCGGGAGAAACTGCCCCCATGCCGAGTAGCAGCCGCAATAGCACCGCCCCGAACGGTCCGGAGACAACCCGGCAGATCGCCGATCATCTCCGTGCCAAGGGCAGTTTCGGCGAGGCAGCCGGCCTGTATCTGCACCTGATCGCACGCAGTCCCCGGCCCGGCGACCTGGTCGCGGCTTATGCCGACTGCGCCCGCTGGGCCAACCAGAACCCGGTGGAAGGACTGACCCAATCCCTGCTCCGCAACCCCGGGCAGGACGAGGTCCGGGACTATCTGATCCGGGAACTGGAGAAGACACGCGATGATCGGCGCCTGCGCGATCTGGTGGCTGCCGCACCGGGAAAACCGCATCCGGACTGGCTGGCTCGTGCGGCCACGGCGGCGATGCGCGCCGGCGACGAGAAGGAGGCCCGCACCCTGTTCGAGCGCGCCCGGGAAGCCGAGCCGGACAACCCTCAGGCCGCGGCCGGACTGGCCCGGCTGGGCGCACGCAGCCGCGACTTCGACCAGGTGCTGAACCATCTGGACGGCGCAGCCCCCGAATCCGGCGCAGCGGATCTTTCCATCATCAACATGCGCATCTCCGCGCATCGGCGGCTTGGCGACACCGCAGCCGCGGCGCGGGCGGCATCCGACGGTCTCGGCGCCCTGATGCAGGCCGGAGACCCGGCGACCGCCGCGCGTCTGATGGACCGGCTGGGCTTCCGCCGCGCCGCCGACGGATTGCGCGACCAGATCGTTGCGCAGGAAAACCGGAACGCCCATCGCCGCGCCGCCGGGCAACTGATCACCGAAGGCCGGATCTCGGATGGCATCCGCATGTTCCGCACGCTTGGCGGCCGGCAATGGCGTGAACGGCCCAACCCCCGTCAGTTGCAGCGCATCGAACAGGCGGCGGCAGTCTTCGGAACCAGTTGGCACGGGGGCGACTGGACGCGGCTGGAAGGCCGCGAAATCGTCCTGCCGGATAGCGCCTTCGCAGAGCTGGCCCGGAAGGCGCTCGCCCTGCCCGCCCGTGACTGGGACACCAGCCGGGTAATGCTGGTCACCGGTGCGCTGGGCGCGGGCGGGGCCGAACGGCAGCTCGTGCTGACCGCGGCCGGCCTGAAGCGCGAAAGAGGATACGCCGTGCAGGTCGCCAGCCTTCAGGACATGACCCAGCATGGCAACGCGCATCTGCACCAGGAGCTTCTTGCTGCAGACGTTACGCATCACGATCTCGCCGCCGCGCCCGATCCCTGGCGCAACGAACTGCCCCTGCACGCATCCCACGCCCGCGGCTTTGTCGGACTGCTGCCCGAAAGCGTGAAGCCGCAACTGCGCGCGCTCTGTCATCTGCTGATGCGGGAGAAGCCCGGCATGTTGCACGCCTGGCAGGACGTCACCGGCGCGACGGCGGCCCTGGCGGGGCTGCTGACTGGCGTGCCGCGCATCCTGATCGGCACGCGCTCGGTCGCGCCGGACCGCAAGGAAGGACGCAACCGCCCCTGGCTCCGAGCGCTCATGAAACAGCTTCTGCAAAGCCCACGTGTCCGGCTGGCCAACAACAGCCGCTCGGGCATCCGCGACTATTGCCGCTGGCTGCAGCTTCGGGCGCGGGACATCGCCCTGATCCACAACGGCTTCGAGCTGCCGGAAGGGGGCTTGCCGGAGCCGCCCGCCATCCCGGTGATCGGCGGCGTCATGCGGCTGACCGAGGAGAAGCGCCCGCTGCTCTGGGTCGAGGCGGTCGCCGCCCTGATCGCAAACGGTCGTCAGGTCTCGGGCCTGCTGGTCGGTGACGGACCGATGATGGCGCAGACAGCTGCACGGGTGACGGATCTTGGGCTGGAGGATCGCATCGAGTTGGCCGGGCGGCAGAGCGACATGACCCGCCAGTATGCGCGCATGAGCCTGCTGATGCTGACCTCGCGCACCGAGGGACTGCCCAATGTTCTGGTCGAGGCGCAGGCCTGTGGCCTGCCGGTGGTGGCGACGGACGCGGGTGGCGCGGCCGAAACCTTCGTCGAAGCCGAAACCGGCTTTCTGTGTCAGGATGACAGCGCCTCGAGCCTGGCCAGGGCGGCGACGCCGTTGCTGGATGATCCGGCTCTGCGCGACCGGATGGGCCTGGCGGCGCGCCAGCATGCGGCCGAGAATTTCAGCCTGGAGGCGATGATCGGCCGGACGCGGCGGGTCTATGAGTGGCGGGAGAGGTCCGATGACGAACGCGGATGACGACAGCGGGCTGGAAGCGCAGATGCGTGAGGCCTTTCATGGCCGCTACACCGAACTGGAGCGGGAAGCCGACGTGCTGCGCCAACGCGGTGAACGCCAGTCGGTCCAGATCGCGGACCTGATGGCGCGCGAGCGCACCCTGCGCAAGATGGTCGAGGACCAGTATCAGCTGCTGCAGGTGCGCGAGGGCGAGGCCGAACATCTCCCCGAGCCGGGGCCGTTGCTGACAATCCCCGTGGCCGAGGCGATGGATCTCGCCGCTTCGCCCGCCGGAGCGCCGGCGCCGGAAGGCGATGCTATCGCCGACTGGCTGGCGCATGGCGGCCAGACCGACGGCCTTGTCCGAACCGCCACCGATGCCGAAACAGCAGGCGTCACAGCGCGTCCGTCAGACGGCGACGCGGCGGAAATCTACCGCCGCCTCGGCCGTCCCATCGGCCTGGGCTACCGCCCCTCGCCCGGTCTGGCGGCGTTTGCGCTGCGCCGGGGCGAGTTGCGCGCGCTGGGCTTCAACCTGATCGGTGCGGCGGACGATCGGCTGGAGCATCTGGCCGAGGAAATCGCCCAGGCCGTGGCGCTGAACCGCAAGTTCGCGCCGGTCATCTTCACCACCACCCGCGCCGGGCTGAACGCCTTCCGCCGCCGGCGTCTGACCTATGAGAGCCTGCCGGTCTTCGACGCCACCATCGCGCGGTTGACCGGCGTGGAAACCGCGAAGGCCTTCTATGACATCCGTGTCGGTTATCTGATCCGGAAGTGGCGCATCACTGCGGTGATGAACCTTGGCGAGGGCTACGCCTACGCCACCGGGGCCTGAGCCTCACCAGTTCTCCCGGAACGGCCGGACATCCAGCTCGAAGGTCCAGGCCGTCGGTGTCTGTTCGTGAATGGCCCAGTAGGCGTCCGCGATGGCGTCCGGCTCCAGCAGACCGCCCTCGCCGGCCTTCTCGGCGCGATCGGGGAAGCGCGACATGAGCTGCTCGCCCCGGATTCCGCCATCGATCACGGCGTGGCCGACATGGATGCCGTCCGGCCCCAGTTCCCGCGCCGCCGCCTGCGCCACCGCACGCAGCGCCGCCTTGGCCGAAGCGAAGGGCATGAAGGGCGGCCGGCTTCTGAGCGACGCCGTCGCCCCGGTGAAGATCAGCGTGCCCCGTCCGCGCGGGCGCATGTGACGCGCCACAGCCCGGGCGAAGATCGCGCCGCCGAACGCGTTCTCGCGCCAGGCCTGTTCGAACACGGCAAGGTCCAGGTCATCCAGCTTGCCGCGACGGTTGTTGCCGACATTGTAGACCGCCGCGCCCAGCCCTGCGCCGAGCGCGTCGGCATGGGCGATCAGGCGGTCGACGTCATCGGGGCTGGTGGCATCGGCCGCGAAGCCTTCGGCGCTGCCGCCGGCGGCGCGGATTTCCGCGGCGATCGCGTCCAGCGCCCCCGCCGAGCGGCCTGAAACCACGACATGGAACCCGCCCGCAGCAAACTTGCGCGCCACGGCCGCGCCAACGCCCTGACTGGCCTTCACGCCAATCACCACGGCGGTCTGTCTGTCACCGATGGACATGCGCCCCTCCCTTCCGTTAGTGCTCTCGCCAAGGATGGGACAGCCGTCGGGGGAGACAAGGGCTCATGTGGAAAGTCTACGGGCTGAAGAACTGCGACACCTGCCGCAAGGCGCTGAAATGGCTGCAGGCGGAAGGCATCGCGCACGCGTTCGCCGATGTTCGCAAGGATGGCATTTCCGAGGATGACGTGGCGCGGTGGGCCGCGGCGGCGAGCCTGGAGAAGCTCGTCAACCGCCGCGGCACCACCTGGCGGACGCTTTCCGAAGAGGAGAAGGCGGCGGCGGAATCGGGGGAAGGGGCGATCCCGCTCTGCGCCGCCCATCCGGCGCTGATCAAGCGGCCCGTGTTCGAGAAAGACGGCCGCGTCCTTGTCGGCTTCACCGATTCCGTGAAGGCCGAACTGCAGGGTTAGTCATCCCGATCGGATTGGTTTGCGCCGACCTAGCTGTGCTGTCCTCGGGCTCGACCCGAGGACCTGTGAACAAAGCCTGCCATTCACGTCGCGACACAGACTCTCGGGTCGAGCCCGAGGGCTGCAACATTGTGCGGACAGCACTTTGGAATGCCGAATGCCCTAGGAGCGCCCGACCAGGGTCTGCCAGCCTTCACGCACGCGGCGGACGGTGGCGGCGTGGTCGGGGTGGCGCGCGTTCACATAGGCGTCGGAAGCCTGCAGACGGCGCAGCCCAGCCTCATCCAGGGCGCCGGAACCGGTGCGGTGATTGCCAGGCACGCCGTGTTCGGTCAGCCGGTCCCGGATCGCCTTCAGCAGCATCACCCCTCGCGCATCCGAGGCCAGTTCCTCGGCCGCCTCCCGCAGATCCGGGTCCGCCTCGAAATCCTTGCGCATCAGGGCGCCGAACCAGTGGCCGACATCCTTGCAGACCTCGTCGCAGCGGTGGCCGAGCCGCTCCTTCAGCGCCGCCATCTGAGCCTCCCGGAAGCCATCGGGATCGAGCTGCTCGTCTTCCTGGCGCACGAAGGTCTCGACCAGTTCGTCGAAGGCCTGCTGCGGCAGGTTGTGGCGACGCGCCCACGCCATCGCCGCGACCGCCATCGGATCGTCCTCGGCGACGGCGCGGCGGGCCGCGATGTCCTTCGGCACGCGGATCTCGTATTTCTCGGGCGCCTTGCCCATGACAGAAACCTTGCGGCGCAGGTCGTCATGGCTCTTCAGCAGGGCCGGCAGATTGACCTCGTCTTTCTCGCGGTTCCAGAACTTCGCCGGCACCGACAGTTTCGCGCCGTGATAGTCGATTTTCCGCGCGGCCTGCTTGCCGGCCGATGCGCCGGCGTAGTCGATCATGCTCGTGTTCATTGTCGTCCTCGTTCAACCAGGTTGATGATGCTGCGGACCAGAAAACGCTGGCCTTCCAGATGACGCAGCCGGCTGTCGGGCATGTCGGGCCCGGCCGCCAGATCCAGCGTCTGGGCCTTCAGATGCGCCAGCGCCCGCTCGCCGTCGGCGCCCCGGAAACACCGGGCGAAGCATTTCGCCACTTCCTCCATATCCGTCTCCTCGATCGGTTGCCTCTGGCGTGATCGCTGAATGTTCTATGCGAATATCGGTAAAATTACAATTATTTTTTCAATTTGCGGTATTTTTGCATTGCTCAGACCGGTATCGCACCTATGCTTGCGGTCGTCACACGGGCAGAGGGAGACAACGATGAGTGGAAAACGCGCCAGCCGGTCGCGGCTGATTTTCGGGCGGGCCGATCAGAAGACCGCGCGCAAGTGCCTGTGCTGCAGCGGCGACTTCGTCAGCTACGGCCCGCACAACCGCCTCTGCTCGCGCTGCCGCCAGCAGGATTCGGATTTCTCGATGCTCGGCTTCGACCGCAGCCGGCGCTAGGCCGCCAGGGTTGGGGCTCATCCTGTTCCCATGCGAGTTAAACAAGCGGCTCGGGCAGTTCACCAACGGTCATCCCCGCCTTGTGCGGGGAACCGGTAATAGGCAGGAACCGCACCCCCAGGGTGTCAGATGACCGCCGACCAGACCCCCGCACAAGGCGGGGGTGACATCAGGTGAGAGCGGTCAGACTGTTGCGAGCCCTTCTCCCACCGTGCCGATGTTTTCACAGATCGGCGTCAGTGCTTTCCGCGCAGATCGACATCGGCCAGGCGGGTGTGGTCGCCGATGGGGACGACGTGGCTGATCAGCCCCTGCCCGGGCCGCCAGTTGTGCACCAGCATGCCCGGCGGTTCGGCGGCGATGCCAATGGCCTCGGTCCGGCCGATCTCCAGCGCGATCTGGTGCGAGGTGCTGGGGCAGGTCATCGCCAGGCGGCCACCGAAAATTGCCGTCATCGGCCGGTGAATATGCCCGGCCAGCACACGCACCACCTGCGGATGGCGCTCCAGAACCGCCGCAAACCCGTCGCGGCCGCCATTCAGCCGGTGCGCGTCCATCTGAACGATGCCGCTCTCGAAGGGCGGATGATGCACGGCGACGATGGTGGGTTTCTCCGGCGCCTCGGCCAGGCGCGCCTCCAGCCAGTCCAGCCGCTCGGCGCAAAGCTCACCTTCGGTCTGGCCCTCAAGCTGGCTGTCCAGCGCGATCACTCGGACCGGCCAGTCATCCAGCACATACTGGACGAAGCCGTCGCCGCCGAGATAGGCGTGGTCGGGAAACGCCGCGCGCAGGTTCCCGCGGTGATCGTGGTTTCCCATCATCAGGTAGAACGGCATCTGCAGCCGCGAGAGCAGTTCGCGCAGCCGCGCATACTGGTCGGGGCGGTAGTGGTCCACCAGATCGCCGGTCGCCAGCACGGCGTCGGGTCGCGGGACCATGCGGTTGATGGCCTCGACCGCGACAGCCAGCCTCTCGGCCTGGTGCAGCAGATCCTCATGCGGATCGCCAGGACAGGCGACATGCATGTCGCTGATCTGGACCAGGATGGTCATCCTCATGCCTCGTCGACGATGTCGAGCATGTCGGGAATGGTGACAAACTTCCGCCGTGGCGCGCCCTCCTTGGCGCGCGCGATCTCGGCCGCGTCGATGGCGTTCCAGTCGTCATAGGTGGTCACCCGGACATCGCGGCCGCCCAGCAGCCGGTCGAGTCCTGCGCCGCCTTCCTTGCCGGCGCCGCCGTTCAGATCCTCCAGCACGCGCGCGGCCACGTCCTGCGCATCCGGGCGGTTGGTGCCGATGGTGCCGGTCGGGCCGCGCTTGGCCCAGCCGACGCAATAGAGGCCCGGGGCCACGCGCCCGTCGACATTCTCGACAATGCCACCCTTCATCGGCAGGCCCGGCACGCTGCGGCTGACATAGCCGATGCAGCCGATGATGAGCTGGCAGGGAATGTCGATCATCTGCCCGGTTCCGACAGCGCGGTTGTCCAGCAGTCGGGTGCGTTCGACCCGAATGCCCTCCACCCTGTCGCCGCCGAGAATCTCGACCGGCCGGCGGTAGAATTCGAAATGCACGGTCTTCTCGGCCTGACCGGTGCGGTTGCCCTTGAAGCTCTGCAGCACTTCCAGCACCGGCTTGCGCGACCGCGCTTCCTTCGGGTCCATGTCCTCGGGCAGGGCGTCGGGGATCTGCTCGTCATGGACCACCGAAATACCCTGCTCCAGCTCGCCCATCTCGCGCATCTCGGCGATGGAGAAGCTGGCCTGCACCGGGCCCCGACGGCCCAGCACGTAGACGTCCTTCACCGGCGATTCGTAGATCGCCTCACCCGCCTGGTCGGCAATGTCGGACATCTTCATCTCGTTCTGGGTGCGCACCAGCAGACGCGCGCAGTCCAGCGCCACATTGCCGTTGCCGATCACGACAGCCGATTCGATGTCCAGATTCGGCTCCAGATCGGTGAAGTCCGGATGGCCATTGTACCAGCCAACAAAGGCGAAGGAGCCGTAGACGCCTTCCTTGTCCTCGCCCGGCAGGCCCAGCGGCCGGTCGCCCTCTGCGCCGAAGGCGATGATCACCGCGTCGTAGAGCTCGCGCAGTTCGTCGACGGCGACATCGCTGCCGATGGCGACATTGCCGACATAGCGGACATTCTCCCGCGCCGCCGTCTGGTCGTATTTCTTGGTCACCTTCTTGGTGGTCTGGTGATCCGGCGCCACCCCCGATCGGATAAGGCCGAAGGGCGTCGGCAGACGGTCGATCAGGTCGACCTGGACCCCCTCTTCCTTCGCCAGCGCCTCTGCGGCATAGAAGCCCGCCGGGCCAGCGCCCACGATCGCAACCTGCAGGGTCATCCGGTATCCTCCCCATCCCTCTCTTCGGACCGGCGCCCTCCCCCAAGCGTCCGGCTCCCTGTTGTTGGCGGGCATGGTAATCAGGCCCAGCGGGCTTGAACAGCCGCCGGTTCGGATTCCACCGCGGCCCGCATTCCTCTAGTCTCCCGCCCATGCGCGTTCCGGCCATCATGTTTGTTCTCGCCCTGTTGGCGGCGGCCTGCGCCGACCCCAGGGGGCCGGTCGTCGTGGAGGATGCCAACAGCCGGCTGGGCGGCACCATTCTGGTGCGGCACGGCGATTCGGCCTGGAGCATCGCCCAGGAGGCCGGCGTGCCGCTGCGCGACCTGATCCGCGCCAACCGGCTTGAGCCGCCCTACACGCTGCATCCCGGACAACGGCTGTTCATCCCGAACCTGCGGCTGCACCGGGTGCAGGACGGCGAATCGATCTCGGTGATCGCCGAACGCTACGGCGTCGGCCGCTACAAGCTGGCGCGGCTGAACCGCATCGCGCCGCCCTATCGTGTGTTTCCGCGGCAGATCCTGAAGATCCCCGGCGCGTCGGAACCCGATCAGATCGCGGCCGCGCCGCGCAACCTGCCCACCGGCACCGCCGTCGAATCGCCGCCCGCGCCGCCCGACCGCACAGCACCACCGGCGAAACGGGCCGAAGCCCGTCCGGCCCAGCAACAGCGGGCACGGGCGACACCGGCGCCCGCGCCCGCCCCCGCTCCGACACCGCAGCAAGCGGCCCGGAGCGGGCTGATCTGGCCGGTTGGCGGGCGGGTCATTTCACGGTTCGGCCCGAAGCAGGGCGGGCTGCACAATGACGGCGTCAACATCGCGGCGGCCAGAGGCGCCAGCGTGCAGGCGGCGGGGGACGGCTCGGTCGTCTATGCCGGCAACGAGATCCAGGGTTTCGGCAATCTAGTGCTGATCCGGCATCCGGGCGGAATCACCACGGCCTACGCCCATCTGGATCAGACACTGGTGAAGCGCGGCGACAGGGTCCGGCGCGGCGCACCCATCGCCACGGTCGGCAATTCAGGCGGTGTGCGACAGCCGCAGCTTCACTTCGAGATCCGGCGGGGCCGCAAGGCGATGGACCCGCTGAAGGCGTTGGGTCCGGTGCCGGTCGCAACCGCGTCCTGAACCGGGGGCTGCTCCGGACTCTCGGTATCCTCGGGCCCCAGTGCCGGGCCGGCCGGCAGGATGACGCGAACGGTGGTGCCCATGGCCGGCGCGCTGTCGAATTCCAGCCGTCCGTCATAGCTGGCGACGAGGTCTCGGCAGAAGGACAGGCCGAGGCCCGTGCCGCTTTCGCCGGAGGTGCCGTCGGCCGAGAACTGTCCCGAAGGTTCGGAGACCCGCCGCAGCACTTCCGGCGCCATGCCGATGCCATTGTCGCGGACCAGCACGTAGACCTCATCGCCCCGCACATCGGCCTGGACCGAGACCATGCCGCCCCGTGGAGAGAATTTCAGGGCATTGCTGAGCAGGTTGCGCAGGATGGTCTCCAGCCCGCCCGACTCCGCGATCGCCGAGATCGACTCCTCGCACTGCGTCTGCAGCCGCATGTCCTTCACTTCGTAGCTCTGGCGCAGGGACTGCGTTGCGGACTCGATCGCGGCGGAGACACGCACGGGCCGCACGTCGGCGACGCCCAACTGGTTCTTGCCCCAGAACAGAAGGCTTTCCAGCAGTGACAGCGCCTCTCCGGCGGCCATGTGAACATTCTCGGCCATGCGGTCGGCGCGTTCCAGGTCGCCGCGCTTGACGAACAGGCGCAGCGCCTCCGCTCCGCCCAGCAGCCCGTTGAAGGGCGTGCGCAGGTCATGCGCCAGGACCGAGATCAGCCGGTCCCTGCGGTGGATCTCCCGGTTCAGTCCGGCGCTCATGCGGCCGGCCAGCAACGCCATGCACCAGAGCGAATAGAAGGTTGCGATGGACTGCAGGGCGGCGATGGTCAATGTCGTCGGGTGCGAGTCGAGCAGGTGGTCGTCGAACTTTGGCCCGTTAATGATCTGAACCATGAAGATCACGACCGATACCGTCAGACTGCCGACCAGCACCGAAGCCGGATAGCGTGAGCGTGCGCCGATCCGGGCTGCCGATACCCAGGGCCGCAGGCTGACGAGAAGCCAGATGCAGGCCACGAAGCCCCAGCCAGCCAGTGTCAGCACCCGCCATTGCGCATCGGGCGCGATCACACCGAAGTAGAGGCTGGTGCAGCCGAGAAAGGCAAAACTTCCGGCAACCGGCCAGAAGCTGACCGGACGCGACAGGAAAGCGCGCGTTCCCACGATGATGATGCTGTAGGCGCCGATGCCCAGGGTCTCGCCGATCACGCGGGAAAAGACATGGGGAATCTGGCCGTCCAGAGAGATCAGCAGACTGCCGATGCCGACCAGCAGAAACCCCGGTGGCCAGATGCGCGCGGCCAGCGCCGCCGAGGGAATCGGCGGACGCCGCTGAACCCACAGGAAGTAGGCCATCGTCAGGTTCGTGCAGAAGGTCACGAACATAATCGTGCGGGCGTCGAGATCGATCACGGCGGAATGGAGGCATCCTGCATCAGATTGGGCCGTTCAGCGTAGGCCGCGGCAGTTTACGCATGGTTAACGATCGCTTGACCCGGCAATCATTTTGGATGCCGTTTCGCATCCGCAACATCAACACTTTGACAGAGCGCAGGCTTGCGCCAGAATCGGCGGCATGAAGCCGGATTCTGCAGACGTCATCATCCCCATCCAGAAGAGCCGCAGGCCGTGAGCGGGCTGGATGACCTTCCGCTGGTGCAGCAGATTCAAACCTGGCTGGACCGGGCTCTGCCGCATCTGACGGACGCCGAGTTCTGGCTGGGCGAGGTCGTTACTGGCTGGAACCTGCTGCAGGTCGGACTGATCCTGGTCCTCGCACTGGCGGCGCATCTGATCAGCGGCCGCGCGCAACCGGCACTGACGAAGCTTATCACCACGCTCAAGGGCCGTGAACGGCTGCAGCGCCTGCTGCTCATGCTGGCCCACCGGACCCGGCCGATCCTGATGATGCTGATGCTCTGGACGGCGGCGCTGGTGGTTGGCGACATGAGCGAAGGCATCAGTCCGCGCCTGTTGCGCATCGTCGCCAATCTGGTCACGGCCTGGGTGGTGATCTCGATCGTCACCAAGGTGATGCGCAACCGCGCCATGTCGCGCAGTTTCGCGGTGGTGATCTGGACCATTGCCGCGCTGAACATCCTTGGCGTGCTGCCGGCCACGGTCGAGGCGCTGGACGGGGTCTCAATGACCATAGGCGGCACGCAGATCACGGCGCTGGCCGTGATCAACGGCATCCTGCTATCGGTGCTTCTGGTCTGGGCGGCCTTCGGCATCGCATCGGTGGTCGAGGGACGGCTGGAGGGCTCGCAGGACCTGCAACCGGCGACACGGGTGCTGCTGGCCAAGCTGTTCCGGGTTGCGATCCTGGGCGTCGCCTTCATCCTGGCGCTGGATCTGACCGGGATCGACCTGACGGCGCTCGCCGTGTTCGGCGGCGCGGTCGGCCTGGGCCTCGGCTTTGGCCTGCAGAAGGTGATCTCCAACCTGATCAGCGGTTTCATCCTGCTGATGGACAAGTCGATCAAGCCCGGCGACGTCATCACGCTGGACGAGACCTTCGGCTGGATCACCCGGCTGAACGCCCGCTATGTCTCGGTTATCACGCGCGACGGGCGCGAGCATCTGATCCCGAACGAGGACCTGATCACCAACAAGGTCATCAACTGGTCCTATTCCCACACCCGTGTCCGGCTGGAGATCAAGTTCGGCGTCTCCTACCGCAGCGACCCGCACCAGGTGCGCGAACTGGCTGTGGGAGCGGCGACGGATGTCGAGCGCGTGCTCGTCAATCCGGGGCCGGTCTGCCATTTCACCGAATTCGGCGATTCGTCCCTGAACTTCGTGCTGCGCTTCTGGATCCAGGACCCGGCGGACGGCGTTGTCAACATCAAGGGCAAGGTGCTGCTCTCGCTGTGGGACACGTTCAAGGAGAACGACATCGCCATCCCTTTCCCGCACCGCGAGGTCATCTTCCAGAACCCGCTGGAAGTCGTCGACCGGCGGAAGGAGGACTGAGGGCCGGCCGCTTAGGCCGCAACCGCTCCTTCGGACAGGATCACCAGCGCCTCGCCCGGACCGGCCGGTTCGCGCAGCAGCGCCGCCAGACCGGCGGCGCCCGAGGGCGTGGTCGGAACGCCGAGCCCGTCCGCCCGGTGCGCCGCCTCGGCGGCCTCGTTATCGGTGACGGTCACATAGCGGTCGGCGGTCACCGTCAGGATCTCCAGCGCCAGCATCGAGGGCGTCTTGCAGTCCAGCCGTCCCATATTCGAGACCGGTCCCTCGACCGTGATGATCTTTCCGGCCTTCACGCTTTCGGCGAGACAGGGCGCGGCATCCGGTTCGACCACGACGATCTCGGGCTGCACTGTCCAATTGCGGCGGATCATGAAGGCCATGGCGGCGGCGAGCCCGCCGACCCCGGCCTGCAGATAGACCCGCGACGGCCATTCGCCGGTGATCTCGAAACTCTGGCGCAGCTCTTCGGCAATGACGGTATAGCCTTCCATCACCAGGCGCGGCGGCTCGGTGTATTGCGGCCACGATCCGTCGGCCAGATGCACCGCCCCGGTCTCGGCCGCATCGGCGATGGCCGCGGCGACGCTCTCCTCATAGGTCTCGCCCGAGCGCACGACATCCGCGCCCTTGGCCCGCAGACGCTTCGCGAAACCGGCCGGCACCGTGGCGGACAGATGGATGCGGCAGCGCGCGCCGAACAGCTTCGCCCCGGCGGCCACGGCCATGCCGTGATTGCCGGCGCTGGCGCAGACGAAGGTCATGTCGGCAGCGCGCGCACGGACATCGTCGCGCAGCAGGTTTTCCGGTTCATCGGCCACACAGGCAGCCGTGCCGATCAGGGCAGCCACCGCATAGACCCCGCCCAGCGCCTTGAACGCGCCCAGCCCCATGCGGCCGGTCTCGTCCTTGATCCAGAAGGACCGCCCGTCCAGCGAATGCCGGCGCAGCGGCGAAACCGCGTAGGCCGGGCAGGCCGTGAGAAACCGGCGGGGCCGGACCGGATCGAGCATGTCGGGGTTCATCAGACAGACCGTACCTTGCGAATCATGAAGGTGGAGACGCCATGTGACGCGTGATAGACGGATGCGCATCAATGTTCCAGCGACAGGACAACATCTGCATGTCGGACAAGACCAATCCGGGCAATTTCTTCGAGGACTTCAAGGTCGGGCAGGAGCTGACCCACGCCACGCCGCGCACGGTGACCGAGGGCGAGATCGCGCTCTATACCGCGCTTTATGGCGGCCGCTTCGCGCTGCAGAGCGCCGACCGCGTGGCCCAGGATTTCGGCTATCCCGGCGCGCCGGTGGATGACTGGCTGACATTCCACGTGGTCTTCGGCAAGACCGTGCCGGATGTCTCGCTGAACGCGGTGGCCAATCTGGGCTATGCGCAAGGCCGTTTCCTCGCCCCGGTGTTTCCGGGCGACACGCTGTCCACGACCTCGACCGTGATCGGGCTGAAACAGAATTCCAACGGCAAGACCGGCACCGTCTACGTCAATTCCAAGGGCCGGAACCAGGAAGGCGACATCGTGCTGGACTATTGCCGCTGGGTGATGGTGCGCAAGCGCGACGAGAACGCACCCGCGCCCGATCCCGTGGTGCCTGACCTGCCGGACCGCGTCGATCCCGACGCCCTGATCGCGCCGGGCATCGACATGTCGCACTACGACCATCAGCTGATCGGGCAGCCGCACCGGCTTGGCGACTATGCCGTCGGCGAGAAGATCGACCATATGGACGGCGTCACCATCGAGGAAGCCGAGCACATGATGGCGACACGCCTCTACCAGAACACCGCCAAGGTGCACTTCAACCAGCATACCGAGGGCCAGGGCCGGTTCGGACGGCGGCTGGTCTATGGCGGCCACGTCATCAGTCTGACGCGGGGCCTGAGCTTCAACGGTCTCGCCCCGGCCATGTGGATCGCCGGCATCAATGGCGGCGCCCACACCGCACCCGCCTTCGCCGGCGACACGATCTACGCCTGGTCGGAGATCCTGGAGACTGCAGAGCTGAGCGGCCCGCTGGGCGCGCTCCGCATCCGCACCGTCGGCGTGAAAAACCGCAGCGCTGGGGACTTCCCCTACAAGGGCGAGGACGGCCGGTATGCCGAGGGTGTGATCCTGGACCTCGACTACTGGGCGCTGATCGCGAAATAGTTTCGCCATGACATATGACGCTGCATCCGAATCCCGGCGGCTGATGCGGGCCGAGCCGACCGCCACCCTCTCCACCGGGCTGGGTGGCGACGGCTGGCCTTATGGCTCGCTGGTGCTGACCGCCGTGGATCACGCGGCGCGGCCGATCCTGCTGATCTCGACCCTGGCCGAGCACACGAAGAACATCCTGGCCGACAACCGGGTCTCGCTGATGTTCGACGGCACGCTGGACTATCAGGAGCGGCTGACCGGCCCGCGCGTCACGGTGCTGGGCCGGGCTGAGAAGGCCAGCGACGAGCATGCGAAGGCCCGCTTCATCGCCCGCCATCCCTCGGCGGCCATGTATGCGCAGTTCGGCGATTTCGCCTTCTATCGCGTCGAGCCCGAGCGCGCCCATATCGTCGCCGGTTTCGGCAAGATCGACTGGGTGGCGAAGGACAGGCTGCTTACCGACGTCTCCGGCGCCGCGCAGCTTGCCGAGGCCGAGGCGGACATGGTCGCGCACATGAACGAGGATCATTCCGACGCCGTCGGGCTCTATGCCAACGTGCTCTGCGGCAGGTCCGGCGTCGGCTGGCGGCTGACCGGCGTCGACCCGGAAGGCGCAGACCTGGCGCGGCCCGGCGATCACTGCCGAATCGCCTTCGACAAGCCCGCCGGCACCGCCGAGGAAGGCCGCGTCGAGCTGGTCCGCCTGGTCAAGCGCGCCCGGCAGCAGGCCGCCGCCGGCTGAGAGCGGCCCTGCCGCCTCACAAACGCGTCAGAAGGGCGGAAATGCCCTGTTGCCGCCGCATTTCATGCGCCACATCACACCTTCCCTGACCGGTCCGAAAAAGCTGTGGACAGGTCGGTTTCACGTGCCGTTTAGCGATTGAGGAGCTGTCTGTGAGCATCTATACTTCCACTACATCTGGTGTACGCGAGGGGCAAATGACACTATCTGGGCCAAGCATCACACGGCGGCAGGCGATCGCCGGAGCAGCCGCCACTGCGGCGCTGCTGCCGTTCGCGGCCACCGCGCAGGAAGCCGATTTCGCCGCTGGCGACATGGCGATGGGCCCGGAAGACGCTCCGATCACCATCATCGAATACGCCTCGATGACCTGCCCGCACTGCCGGAACTTCCACAAGACCGTGTGGCCGGACCTGAAGGCCAACTGGATCGAGACCGGCAAGGCGCGTTTCATCTTCCGCGAATTCCCGTTCGACCGGCCCGGCCTGGCCGCGGCGATGCTGGCCCGCTGCGGCGGCGATCAGCGTTTCTTCGCCTTCATCGACGTGCTGTTCGATCAGCAGGCCCGCTGGTCACAGTCGCGCAACCCGATGGGCGAGCTGCAGAACATCGCCCTGCTGGGCGGCGTCAGCCCGCAGAAGTTCGAACAGTGCATGACCAACCCGGCTCTGGAAGAAACCGTGCTGAACTCCCGACTGCAGGGGCATCAGGAGTTCCAGGTCAACGCCACGCCGACGCTGATCATCAATGGCGAGAAGTATGAGGGCAATCACGACTACGACACCCTCAACAGCTTCCTCGAAGGCCTGAGCTAGGACGGGGCGCGCCGGGTGCAGTTCAAGGGGCTCAGACTGGTCGGCTTCAAATCCTTCGTCGAACCGACGGAGCTGACCATCGAGCCCGGCATGACCGGCGTCGTCGGCCCCAATGGCTGCGGCAAATCCAACCTGGTCGAGGCGCTTCGCTGGGTGATGGGCGAGACCAGCCCGAAGAACATGCGCGGCGGCGAGATGGACGACGTCATCTTCGCCGGTTCGGGCACACGGCCCGCGCGCAACCAGGCGGAAGTCCAGGTCATGCTGGACAATTCCGAGGGCGACGGCCCGCCGGACTACGCCGAGACGCCGGAACTGTCGGTCAGCCGCAAGATCACCCGCGACCAGGGCTCCGACTACCGCGTCAATGGCGCGCCGGTCCGTGCCAAGGACGTGTCGCTGATGTTCGCGGACATGGCCACCGGCGCACGTTCGACCGCCATCGTCAGCCAGGGCCGCGTCGGCGCACTGATCGGGGCCAAGCCGATCGAGCGGCGGCTGCTGCTGGAAGAAGCGGCTGGCATCACCGGCCTGCATTCCCGGCGGCACGAGGCCGAGCTTCGCCTGCGCGGAGCCGAGACCAATCTGGAGCGGCTTGACGATGTCACCCAACAGCTCGACACGCAGCTTGGCGGGCTGAAGAAACAGGCGCGCCAGGCCAGCCGCTACCGGAACCTCTCTGCCCAGGCCCGGCAGGTCGAGGCAATGATCCACCACCTGCGCTACACGGCCGCGCTGGAAGCTCTGAACGCAGCCCGCGAGGCGCATGAGAAGACCCAGGCCGCCGTCAACGAGGCCACTCGCGCCGCCGCCGCCGTGACAACGCGCCAGGTCGAGCAGGCGGCCCGGATGGAGCCGCTGCGCGCCGCCGAGGCGGAGAAGGCGGCCGCGCTGAACCATCTCAACATCGCGCGGGAGCGGCTGGACGCCGAGGAAGCCCGGCTGAACGAGACCGTGCGCAATCTGAACGAACGGGTCAGCCAGTCGGCCGAGGACCTGCGCCGCGAGGCCGAGCGCCGGCAGGACGCCGCCGACCGCCTTAAAGAACTGGATCGCGAGGCCGAATCGCTGACCGCCGCTTCCCAGGGCGAGGACGCAGCGCTGGAAAGGGCCGGGGAAGCGGTGAAGATTGCCGCCGCCGCCGTGCAGGAAGCCGAACAGGCGGTGTCCGCCGAGACCGAGAAGCTGGCCGACCTGAAGGCCCGGCGCGGGGCACTGGCCCGCCGGGTCCAGGAACTGACGCAGAAGCGCACCGATCTGGAACGCAGGGTGGCGAACGCCGAACGCGAACTGGCGGCGGCCGGCTCCGGCGATCATGCTGCGCGCATCGGGCAGCTCGAGGCCTCGGTGAGCCAGTCGCGCGAGACGGCGGAAAGCATCGGCGCGGAGATCGAGGCCGGCGAGAAGGCGCGCGCTGAAGCGGAAGTCCGGTTGAACACCGCCGCCGAAGCGGACCGCGCGGCGAAGTCGAAACTTGCCAGCCTGAAGACCGAGATCGACACGCTGACAAGGCTGCTGGCGAAGGAGAAGCCGTCCGAGCATCAGCGCGTGATCGACATGGTCAGCGTCGCGCCGGGCTACGAAAACGCCTTCGCCGCGGCGCTGGGCGATGGCGTCAACGGCGCGCTGGAAACCGATGCGCCGGCCAACTGGCAGGACACGCCCGCACGGGCCAATGCCCTGCCCGCAGGCTCCGAGCTTCTGGCCGACAAGGTGCAGGGTCCGGCAGCGCTGACCCCGCGTCTGGCGGCCACCGGCGTCGTCGCCGACCGCGCCGAGGGCGACCGGCTGTGCGGCGAGCTGCAACCCGGTCAGCGGCTGGTGACGCCCAAGGGCGATCTGTGGCGCTGGGACGGCTACCGCCGCGCGGCAGGCAAGCAGTCCAGCGGCGCGATCCGCCTGGAGCAGCAGAACCGCCTCACGGCGCTGCAGGCCGAACAGCAGCCGGCGGCGGAAGCGGCCCAGCAGGCCGAGGCTGGCATTGCATCGGCGCGCAACGCCGTGGCCCGCGCCATCGAGGCCGAGCGCGACGCACGCAACCGCCGCCGCGACGCCGAACAGGCCGCGCAGAAGGCAACCCAGGAACTGGACGTGCTGCGCCGGCAGGCCGAGGCCGAGCGGCAGAAGAAGGAGCGGCTGGCGACATTGCTGGAGGGCGCGCGCAACGATCTGGCCGCCACCGCGTCGGACGCCGATGCGGCTCAGGCCGAGATGTCGGAACTGCCGCCAGTCGATGGAGCCGAGGCCGAAGTCAATGCCGGCCGCGAGCGTGTCCGCGCCGCCCGCGATGAACTGGATCGCGCCCGTCAGGCGCTCGACCGGATCGAACGCGAGAAGCGCTTCCGTGTGCGCCGGCTGGAAGAGATCGCCCGCGACCGCAAGGACTGGTCACGCCGCAGCGGCGAGGCCGAACAGACCTGCGCCGCGCTGGAAGAGCGCCGGACCGCCGCCGCACAGGCGATCGAGGATCTGAAGCACCGCCCCGCCGAGATCGAGACCCAGCGGTCCGCCCTGCTGGGTCAGATCTCGGATGCCGAAGGCGCGCGCCGGGAAGCCATCGCCCAGCTCGGCGCGGCCGAACAGGCGCTGGCAGAAGCCGACAAGGACATGAAGGCCGCGCAGGCCGAGGTCCAGACCGTGCGCGAGGAACTGGTGCGCCGGGAATCGGCGGTCGAGCATGGCGTCGAGGAAATCCGCCGGCTCAGCCAGACCATCCAGGAAGCCATGGAATGCCCGCCGCAGAAGGTGCTCGAGGTCGCCGGACTGGATGGCGACGCCGTGCTGCCGCCGCTGGATGAATGCGAACGCCGGCTGGAGCGGCTGAAGCGCGAGCGCGAGAACATGGGGCCGGTGAACCTGCGCGCCGAGATCGAGGCCAACGAGGTGCAGGAGAAGCTGGACACGCTGGCCGAGGAACGCGCCGACCTAGAAGGCGCGATCCAGCGGCTGCGGCAGGGCATCTATAGTCTGAATCGCGAGGCGCGGGCGCGTCTGCTGGAAGCCTTCGAGACCGTCAACGGACATTTCGAGAAACTGTTCCGCCGGGTCTTCGGCGGCGGCGAGGCGCGGCTGGCGTTGACCGAGGCCGACGATCCGCTGCAGGCCGGGCTGGAGATCATGGCCAGCCCGCCGGGCAAGCGCATGCAGATCCTGACCCTGCTGTCAGGCGGCGAGCAGGCGCTGACGGCGACAGCGCTGCTGTTCGCGGTGTTCCTGACCAATCCGGCGCCGATCTGCGTGCTCGACGAAATCGATGCGCCGCTGGACGACGCCAATACAGAGCGCCTGACCGACCTGCTCGACGAACTGGCCCATCACGGCTCCACCCGCTTTCTGGTGATCACCCACAACCCCATAACCATGGCCAAGATGGACCGCCTGTTCGGGGTCACCATGGCCGAACGCGGCGTCAGCTCTCTGGTCTCCGTCGACCTGCAGCAAGCCGCCGCGCTGCGCGAGACGGCCTGACCGACGGCGACAAATCCCGGACCTGGTCGGGATCCCGCCCCGAGCACGTTCGCACACACCTCACAGCCATCCCGGCTCAGGCATGAATCCCGACTTTCGTCAGGAGACGCGAGCGATGGGAACGTCCCACCAATCTAGCTCGCCACCCCCTGACGCGTCATGCCCGGCGTGACCGGGCATCCAGGCAGGCCGTATGCAGGGAACGGCAAGTCATCGGCACGGCGGCATGCCTGGATCCCCGCTCAAGGCGGGGATGACGATTTTGGGATGTCGTCTCGGACAAGGCGAAGCCGCTGATCCGGGATCAGCGGCAGGATGGAGCTCAAATCGGCAACCGATCCCGGCTCGAGGCCGGGATGACAGGTTGGCGGCCGGGTCCCGAGCAGATCGGAACGCCTACTTCTTCTTCCACCGGAAATCGCAGTGGGATGCGCCCTGCATCCGGGTCTGGGTGCGGGCGAACTCCCAGTCCGGGCGGATCCGCGCCTCGGCGGCGAAGTCGACGCCGCAGCACATGATGGCGCCAATCTCGGGCTCGCCGATCTTGCGGAAGTAGTCGGCGAAGGCGCAGCCGGTGATGTTGTGGCCGTGGGCATGGGCCGTGTTCTCGACGACGTCATGCTCGACGGGAAAATCCGGCGCCTCGGCATCTTCAGCCGGATGGCTGTTCTCCTCGAAGCCGAGCTTTTCCCGCCAGGCGACATAGTTGTCGGCAATGGCCTCACCGACAATGCGGTGTGCCTCTTCCTTGCCCAGTTCCTGTTCCAGCCGCTTGACGATCGGAATGACGATTTTCGACTGGTATTTGGTGATTTCCAGAATGGTCGGTTTCATCGCAGCCTCCCCATGAACCTGATCCCCGAGAGATGGTAGCGCGGCGCGCCGGTTTCGTCAGGGTTGGGGGAGATGTCCTCGTCCCTCTGGTATGAAGCGTATCAGCCAGGCCTCAATGACCGGTGACACGGCCCCTGCCAGTGGGTCCCCGCCTTGCGGATTGGCAGAAAATGCACCGATTTGGGTGGCAAGCCTCAGAAAGACCCAAAAGCAAAAGGGCCCGGCGTGAACCGGGCCCTTCTGGAAAGCGGTGTATCCTGGCAGGATCAGTAGGCGCTCAGCAGATCTTCCAGCTGGGCCAGCTTCTCCTCGATCGCCGTACGCTTCTCTTCGTCGTCGCCGGCGTCTTCCAGGTCTTCCTTGGTGTTCCGGATCTGCTGCTCCAGGTGGTCCCGATCGACGTCGTCCATCGAGATGGCCGTCTCGGCCAGCACGGTGAACTTGTCCAGCGCGATCTCGGCGAAGCCGCCGACCACGAAGTAGCGGGCAGCCGGCTGGTCGCCACCGTCGAACACCTCGACGGTACCCGGACGGAGGGTCGAGACCAGCGGTGAATGTCCGGGCAGGACGGCGAAATCGCCCTCTGTGCCCGGCGCAACCACCATCGACGCCTCGCCCGAAGCGAGCAGCGCGGCCGGTGACACCAGTTCGAAATGGATCGTGTCAGCCAATGGTCAGGCCTCCGGTCAGAATGACTTACGCGGCTTCCGCGGCCAGACGCTTGGCCTTCTCGATCGCCTCGTCGATGGTGCCGACCATGTAGAAGGCGGCCTCCGGCATGTCGTCATGCTTTCCGGACAGGATCTCGGAGAAGCCGCGAACGGTCTCTTCCAGCTCGACGAAGACGCCCGGCGTGCCGGTGAAGACTTCGGCGACGTGGAACGGCTGCGACAGGAAGCGCTGCATCTTGCGGGCGCGGGCCACGACCAGCTTGTCCTCTTCGGACAGCTCATCCATGCCCAGGATCGCGATGATGTCCTGCAGGGCCTTGTAGCGCTGCAGAACTTCCTGCACCTGACGGGCGATCTCGTAATGCTCCTCGCCGACGACGCGCGGGTCGAGAATACGCGAGGTCGAATCGAGCGGATCCACCGCCGGATAGATGCCCAGTTCGGCGATCTGACGCGACAGCACGGTGGTGGCGTCCAGATGCGAGAACGAGGTGGCCGGCGCGGGGTCGGTCAGGTCGTCGGCCGGCACGTAAATGGCCTGCACCGAGGTGATCGAGCCCTTGTTGGTCGAGGTGATGCGCTCCTGCAGGGCGCCCATGTCGGTGGCCAGCGTCGGCTGATAACCCACCGCCGAAGGAATACGGCCCAGCAGCGCCGACACTTCCGAACCCGCCTGGGTGAAACGGAAGATGTTGTCGACGAAGAACAGCACGTCCTGGCCTTCCTGATCGCGGAAGTACTCGGCCAGGGTCAGGCCGGTCAGGGCGACGCGGGCGCGGGCGCCCGGCGGCTCGTTCATCTGGCCATACACCAGCGCGGCCTTGGAGTTGTTGCCCTCCAGGTCGATAACGCCGGATTCGATCATCTCGTGATAAAGGTCGTTACCCTCACGGGTACGCTCGCCGACACCGGCGAAGACCGAGTAACCGCCGTGGCCCTTCGCGACGTTGTTGATCAGCTCCATGATCAGCACCGTCTTGCCCACGCCGGCGCCGCCGAACAGGCCGATCTTGCCGCCCTTGGCGTACGGTGCGAGCAGGTCGACGACCTTGATGCCCGTGACCAGCACTTCGGCTTCGGTCGACTGGTCGGCGAAGGACGGGGCGTCCGCATGGATCGGCGCGGTGGAGGCCGAGTTGACCTCGCCACGCTCATCGATCGCCTCGCCGACGACATTGATGATACGGCCCAGCGTCTCCGGTCCGACCGGCACCGTGATCGGCGCTCCGGTATCGGTGACCTCGGCGCCGCGGACCATGCCGTCGGTCGAGTCCATCGCGATGGTCCGGACGGTGCTCTCGCCCAGATGCTGCGCCACTTCCAGAACCAGGCGCTTGCCTTCCAGTTCCGTGTGCAGCGCGTTCAGGATGGCCGGCAGGTGGTCGTCGAACTGCACGTCCACGACCGCGCCCAGCACCTGCGTAACCTTGCCAACTACATTGGTCGCCATTTTCTGCTCCCGCCCTTCTTCGAGGCTGCCGCCCCGGTTCGTACCTGTCTCAGAGCGCCTCGGCGCCGGAGATGATTTCAATCAGTTCGTTGGTGATCGCGGCCTGACGCTGGCGGTTGTACTCCAGCGTGAGACGATCGATCATGTCGCCCGCGTTGCGGGTCGCATTGTCCATCGCGGTCATCCGCGCGCCCTGTTCCGAAGCCGCATTTTCCAGCAGGCCGCGGAAGATCTGCACGGAAATGTTCCGCGGCAGCAGATCGCGAAGAATGCCTTCCTCGTCGGGTTCGTAGTCGTAGGCCGCGCCTTCCAGGTCCGGCTGCTCGACCTCCTCGGACACCTGCGCCGGGATCAGCCGCAGCGCGGTCGGATCCTGGGTCAGCACCGAGACGAACTTCGAGTACACCAGATGGCAGACGTCGAACTCGTCATTGTCGAACATCTTCAGCAGGCGCTGGCCGATCGGCTGCGCGTGTTCGAAGCCGACATTGCGGACGCCGGCCAGCTCGATCGTGTCGATGATCAGGCTGCCATAGGTGCGGCGCAGGGCGTCGCGGCCCTTGCGGCCCACGCAAAGGATCTTGACGTCCTTGCCCTGGCCCTGCAGCTCCGCGATCAGCGCGCGCGAACGCTTGGCGATGTTGGTGTTGAAGCCGCCGCAGAGACCGCGCTCGGCAGTGGCCACCACGATCAGATGGCGCTGGTCGGAACCCGTGCCGGCCAGCAGGCGCGGGGCGTCGTCCCGGCCTTCCATGCCCGAAGCCAGGGTGCCGATCACCCGCTCCATGCGCTCGGCGTAGGGCCGCGAAGCCTCCACGGCCTCCTGCGCACGGCGCAGCTTCGCCGCGGCGACCATGTTCATCGCCTTGGTGATCTTCTGCGTCGACTTGACGGACGTGATGCGTCCGCGAAGCGCTTTCAGGTTAGCCATGGGTCAGAAGCCCCCTCAGCCGGCGAAGGTCTTGACGAAATCGTCCAGGATCGACTTCAGCTTGTCCTGGGTCTCATCCGAGAGCTCGCCCGACGACTGGATGGTGCTCATCAGGTCGCCATGCTTGGCCCGCATCTCGTCCAGGAAGGCCGCCTCGAAGTCGGTGACCTTGGCGGTGTCGATGCCGTCCAGGTAGCCGTTCACGCCGGCGAAGATCGAGACCGACTGCTCGGCCACGGTCATCGGCGAGAACTGGTCCTGCTTCAGCAGTTCCGTCAGCCGCGCGCCGCGGTTCAGCAGGCGCTGGGTCGAGGCGTCGAGGTCGGAACCGAACTGCGCGAAGGCCGCCATCTCGCGGTACTGCGCCAGTTCCAGCTTGATCGAGCCGGCAACCTTCTTCATCGCCTTGGTCTGCGCGGCGGAACCCACACGAGACACCGACAGGCCGACGTTAATGGCCGGGCGGATGCCCTGATAGAAGAGGTCGGTTTCCAGGAAGATCTGACCGTCGGTGATCGAAATCACGTTGGTCGGAATGAAGGCGGACACGTCACCGGCCTGAGTCTCGATCACAGGCAGGGCGGTCAGCGAACCGTTGCCCGCGGCGTCACCCATCTTCGCCGCACGCTCCAGCAGGCGGCTGTGCAGGTAGAAGACGTCGCCCGGATAGGCTTCACGTCCCGGAGGACGGCGGAGCAGCAGGGACATCTGACGGTAGGACACGGCCTGCTTGGACAGATCGTCATACACGATCACGGCGTGCATGCCGTTGTCGCGGAAATACTCGCCCATGGTGCAGCCGGTATACGGCGCCAGGAACTGCAGCGGGGCCGGCTCGGAAGCGGTGGCGGCGACGACGATGGAGTATTCCAGCGCGCCGTTGTCTTCCAGCTGCTTCACCACCTGGGCGACGGTCGAACGCTTCTGACCGACAGCCACGTAGATGCAGTAGAGCTTCTTGCTCTCGTCGTCGGTGTCGTTGACCGACTTCTGATTGATGAAGGTGTCGATGGCGACGGCGGTCTTGCCGGTCTGACGGTCGCCGATGATCAGCTCACGCTGGCCGCGACCGACGGGGACCAGGGCGTCCAGCGCCTTCAGGCCGGTCTGCATCGGCTCGTGCACCGACTTGCGCGGGATGATGCCCGGGGCCTTCACTTCCACACGCTTGCGCTCGGCGCCCTCGATCGGGCCCTTGCCGTCGATCGGGTTGCCAAGGCCGTCAACCACGCGGCCCAGCAGGCCCTTGCCGACCGGCACGTCCACGATGGTGCCGAGGCGCTTGACGGTGTCGCCTTCCTTGATCTCGCGGTCGGAGCCGAAGATCACGATACCGACATTGTCGGTTTCCAGGTTCAGGGCCATGCCCTTGATCCCGTTCGGGAACTCGACCATCTCGCCGGCCTGGACCTTGTCGAGGCCGTAGACGCGGGCGATGCCGTCACCGACGGAGAGGACCTGGCCGACCTCGGAAACGTCGGCTTCGGTACCGAAGTTCGCGATCTGATTCTTGAGAATGTCCGAAATTTCTGCGGCGCGGACGTCCATTATCCAACCCCCTTCATCGACAAGCGGAGACTTGCAAGTTTCGTGGCGAGAGAGAAATCGATCATGCGCGATCCGACACGGACCACCATGCCGCCGATCAGGTTCTCGTCCACCCTGGTTTCGATATTCACATCACGGCCGACCGCCTGCTTCAGCGCCGCGGCGAGGCGCTCGCGCTGATCGTCGGTCAGAGCCGCGGCCGAGGTCACCGAGGCGGCGATTTCGCCCCGGAAGTCGGCCAGAATGCGGTTGTATGCGGTGATCATGCCGCTCAGCGCGAACAGGCGCCGATTGTGTGCGACAACACCAATGAAGTTGCGGACCAGCGGTCCGATCTCGGCGGCGTCCATGACCGCCAGAATGGCGCGGCCCTGCTCCTCGCGCCCAAGCACCGGCGAACGGACCAGCCGCCGCAGGTCGTCGCTCTCGTCCAGCATGGCCTGGATGCGCATCAGGTCGTCGCGGACCGAGTCCCAGCATTTCTGGTCGTTCGCCAGGTCGAAGAGCGCCGTGGCGTAGCGTCCGGAAATACCGCTTGTCGTCGAATGATCAGCAGCCAAATTCCGTCCCCGAAGGTCGTTCGATCCGTCAGCGAAAGCGCCGGAAACCGGCGTTTCGGCCCACGGACCGACATAGTTCTGACACATGCCGGCGACGGCGCCTCCCGAAGGACGCACCGCCAGCGACCGCGCGGCTTCTAGCACGCGCTCTTTCGCACGGGCAATATCCCCCCTTGCGGCATGTTGTCCAACAGCCCCGGACAGCCGGCTGAAGACCTCTGATCGCACGCTTGCCGGGCATCGATTCACGCCTGCGCCAGTGGCTCCGAAGAGGTTCCCGTCAATCCGTCATGCCCGCCTTGAGCGGGCATCCAGACATGAACTCGCTCATGCTTCCCATAGTGATGTTTCGAACCTGGACCTCCGCTCGGGGACGGGGGGTGACGGAGAGCGCTTGATCACAGAAAGCTCTGCGGGTCGATGTCGATCGCCAGGCGGGCGGCGTTGGGCAGTTTGCAGCGGGCCAGCCAGGCGGCGATGAAGCCCTGCAGCGGACGGCCCGCTCGGCTGGAGATCAGGAAGCGCACACGGTGCCGCCCGCGTACCACGGCCAGCGGCGCAGGCGCCGGGCCCAGCACGCGGATATCGGTCTCGCCCGGCCCCGGTATCTGTCTCGCCATGTCCCGGGCCAGGTCGCGCGCCTGCATCGCATCCGGCGCCGACAGCACCAGCGCGGCCAGCCGGCCGAAGGGCGGCATGCCCGCGGCCCGGCGTCCGGCCATCTCGGTTTCGACAAAGGCTTCCGAATCGCCCTCGGCCAGCGCCTGCAGAACCGGCGATTCGGGCTGATGGGTCTGCAACAGCACCCGCCCCGCCCGCTCCGCCCGGCCGGCGCGGCCCGCAACCTGGTGCAGAAGCTGGTGCGTGCGCTCGGACGCGCGCAGGTCTCCACCCTCCAGCCCCAGGTCGGCGTCGATCACGCCGACCAGCGTCAGGTTGGGGAAGTTGTGGCCCTTGGCCACGATCTGGGTGCCGATCAGCAGGTCGATCTCGCCCCGGTTCATGGCCGCGATCAACTTCTCCGCCTGTTCCGGACCGGCAATCAGGTCCGACGTCATCAGCGCCAGCCGCGCGTCCGGGAACTGCGCCGCCGCCTCCTCGGCCAGCCGTTCGACACCCGGTCCGCAGGGTTTCAGCCGGTCCTCGGCCCCGCAGGAGGGGCATTCGCGCGGCTTGGGCGTGGCATAGCCGCAGTGATGGCACTGCAACTGCCCCCGGTAGCGGTGTTCCACCAGCCAGGCGGTGCAATGCGGGCACTGGATGCGGAAACCGCAGGCGTCGCACAGCGTCAGCGGCGCGTAGCCACGGCGGTTGAGGAACAGCAGCGCCTGCTCGCCGCGCTCCATCGTCTCCCGAACCGCCTGTTCCAGCGGCGGCGCGATCCAGCGTCCCGGTGGCGGCCTCTCGGTCCTGAGGTCGATCAGTCCCACCTCCGGCATGCCCGCCGAGCCGTGTCGCTGGGTCAGCTTCTGATGCGCGTAGCGGCCTTCATCGACATTGCGAAGCGTCTCCAGCGACGGCGTCGCCGAGACCAGCACGACCGGGAACCCTTCCGTCGACCCGCGCAGCACCGCCATGTCGCGGGCGTGATAATGCAGCCCGTCCTCCTGCTTGAAGGAGGTGTCGTGCTCCTCGTCGACGACGATCAGGCCCAAATCCGGGAACGGCAGGTAGAGCGCCGAACGGGCGCCGGCGATGATCCGCGCATCGCCGGAGATGATGCGGCGGTAGGACAGCCGCCTTTCCTTCTGGCTGAGACCGGAGTGCCACTGCACTGGGGCCGCGCCGAAGCGGGCGGCGAAGCGTTCGACGATCTGCTGGGTCAGCGCGATCTCCGGCAGCAGCACCAGCACCTGCCGGTCCCGTCTCAGCGCTTCCGCCACGGCCTCGCAATAGACCTCCGTCTTGCCCGCGCCGGTGACGCCTTCCAGCAGGGTGACCGAAAAGCCCTGCCCCACACCTGCACTCAACGCATCGGCCGCGCGGCGCTGCTCGCCTCTTAGACGTGGAACCGCATGTTCGGGATCGGCGGGCCGGAGCGGCGGATCGGCCGGGCGTTCTTCAGCCACCAACGCGCCCTGCTCGGCCAGGCCCTTCACCACCGACGCGCCAACGCCGGCGATCTCGGCCAGTTCTGCGGCGGTGCGTGGAAAACCTTCGGCCGCAACCGCCAGCACGCTACGGCGTGCCGGGGTCATCCGCGCCGGCTCTTGTCCCGTCGGGCGGTAGACCGTGACCGGACGCGGCGGCCTGGACGCGCCCATGCGCCGGGTCACCATCGACAGTACGTCGCCAAGCGGGCGCAGATAGTAGCGCGCCGTGCGGGTCAGGAACCGCCGGAACGGCTCGTCCAGTCCGGGCAGGTCGGCGCAGACCTCGAGCACCGGTTTCAGCTTCTCTTCGGCGACCGGCTTGCCGGATTGCGGCTCCTCCTCATCCCAGACAATGCCGGTCACCTCCCGCGGTCCCAGCGGCACGCGAACCGGCGTGCCGGGCGGCAGCGTGCGATCCGGCGGGGCCAGATAATCGTAGGGTTCCGCGAAGGGCAGCGGCAGCAAGACCTTGACGCGGGCCGGGGCGGACGCAAAAAGGTCCGTATCGGAGCGGGATTCGGGCATCGCTCCGGAGTCTAGACCCCGCCGCACCCGCGGCAAGCGTCCTTGCGGCGCGCAGCAACGCACAAGGCGACAGCCATGAAATTCTTCGTCGACAGCGCGGAAATCCCCGCCATCCGGGAACTCAACGACACCGGTCTGGTGGACGGGGTGACGACCAACCCCTCGCTGATCGCCAAGTCCGGCGGCAACATCCTGAAGGTGATCGCCGAGATTGCCGAGATGGTCGAGGGGCCGGTCTCCGCCGAGGTCACCGCCACCGATCACGCCACCATGCTGGCCGAGGGCCGCAAGCTGGCGAAGATCGCGCCGAACATCGCGGTGAAGGTGCCGCTGACCATGGACGGGCTGAAGACCTGCAAGGTGCTGTCGGACGCCGGCACCATGGTCAATGTCACGCTCTGTTTCTCGGCCAACCAGGCGCTGCTGGCGGCGAAGGCCGGCGCGACCTTCATCTCTCCCTTCGTCGGCCGGCTGGACGATATTGGCCAGGACGGCATGGAGCTGATCGCCGACATCGTCTCGATCTACGAGAACTACGATTTCGCCACCGAGGTGCTGGTCGCGTCGATCCGCCATCCGATGCATCTGCTGGACGCCGCCAAGATCGGCGCCGATGTCGCGACCCTGCCGCCGAACGTGCTGAAGTCGCTGGCCAACCATCCGCTGACCGACAAGGGCCTGGCCGCCTTTCTGGCCGACTGGGAGAAGACCGGACAGTCGATCCTGGATGACGGCGAGACCGTCGAGGTCTGATCCATGCCCAACCGCCAGAAGAGCGACGATGACGGCGACGTCCTGAACGAAGGCGACGTCGCCGCCTATCTGGAGGAGCACCCCGATTTCCTGCAGCGGCACCCGGAACTGATCCGCCGCCTGGCGCCGCCGTCGCGCTTCGAACCGTCGCCCGAGGGCGCGGAAGTGGTCGACATGCAGGGCTTCATGGTCAGCCGCCTGCAGGCCGATCTGGCCCGGTATCGCGACAGCCAGGACGAGCTGATCCAGTCGGCGCGGTCGAACCTGTCCAGCCAGCTGCAGATCCACCAGGCCGTGCTGTCGGTGCTGGAAGCGCGCGATCTGGAGGAGTTCATCCACATCGTCACCAGCGACCTGCCGCTGGTGCTGGATGTCGACGCCCTGACCATCTGCGTCGAGAACGGCGGCAGCATCGAGCCGCGTCACGGCGGCCTGTTCGTGCTGCGCCCCGGCGAGATCGACGAGGTCTTCGGCGAAGGCCGGCAGGTGTTGCTGCGCGAACGCACCGAAGAGAACGATCGGCTGTTCGGCCCCGCGGCGGCGCTGGTCCGCTCCGATGCGCTGGTACGGCTGAAGCTGACCGGCACCGCGCCCGCCGCCATGCTGGCGCTGGGCAGCCGCCAGGAAGCCCGCTTCCACCCGGGCCAGGGCACCGAACTGCTGTCCTTCCTGGCCGAAGTCGTCGCCAGATGCTTGCGCCGCTGGCTCGACCTGCCGCCGGGCTGAGCCTCCGCATTCATCGCCACCGCCGCTTCGTGCTATTTTCGGATCTCCCGATTCGAGAGGAGGCCACGATGCCGCGCGAGATGATCGTTCCCGAGGGACAGGGCTGGGCGCCGAAGCGGTTCCGCATGGCGCCGGCAGCGAAGGCGAACGGGCTGATCTGGCTGTCGGGCGTCGTCGCCAACCAGACCGAGCCCGGCGAGGAAGCCATGGAAGCCGCCATCGACCAGGCCTTCCGCACCATCGGCGAGACGCTCGAGGCCTCCGGCAGCGGCTGGGAACATGTCACCGAGATGGTCAGCTACCACACCGATCTGCAGGCCAGCATGCAGGTCTTCATGAAGGTGAAGGACCGCTATTTCACCGGTCCCGACTATCCGGCCTGGACCGGCGTCGGCACCACCGGCCTGGCCGTCCCGACCGGCATCGTCGAGATCAAGATCACCGCCACCGAGGCCTGAGGCCAGGCCCGTGGACGAGGCCGCCGGCATAGGCGCGATGCAGCGGAGCTGGCTGGACTGGCTGCAGCACGAGCGGCGGCTGGCCCCGAACACGCTGGACGCCTACGCGGCCGATTTCGACGACCTGACCGATTTCCTGACCGGACATCTGGGCAGCCGCCTGACCGGTGAGGCGCTGGACGGCATCGGCGCATCGGACATCCGCGCGTGGCTGTCCGCCCGGCGGCGGCGGGGCGTCGGCGCGGCCTCCAACGCCCGCGCCCTCTCCGCGATCAAGAGCTTTTTCCGGCGCATGAAGCAGTTCGGCCGGCTGGACAATGCCGCGGTGCTGGCCGTCAGCCCGCCGAAGACCGCACGCCGCGCCCCGCGCGCCGTCTCGCCCGAAAACGCGCTGGGCATGATGGAAGCGCCGCTGGAGAACCGCGAACAGGACTGGCAGGCGCTCAGGGACCATGCCGTGCTGCTGCTGCTCTACGGAGCGGGGCTGCGCATCTCCGAGGCGCTGTCCCTGACCGTCGCCGGCGCGCCGGCGGGCGATCACCTCACCATCACCGGCAAGGGCGGCAAGACGCGCCGGGTGCCGGTCCTGCCCCGCATCGCCGAGGCCGTCGCTGCCTATCGCCGCGCCTGTCCCTTCGACGAGGCCGGCGACCGTCCCCTGTTCCTCGGCGCGCGAGGCGGTGCGCTCCGCCCAGAGACGGTACAGGCTACGGTTCGTCGCCTGCGCGGCGCGCTGGGGCTCGGTCCGGAAGTGACGCCGCATGCGCTGCGCCACAGCTTCGCGACGCATCTGCTGGGCGCCGGCGCGGATCTGCGCTCGATCCAGGAACTGCTCGGCCATGCCTCGCTGTCGACCACGCAGGTCTACACGAAGGTCGACGCCGAGAACCTCTACCGAACCTATCAGGACGCCAGACCGGCGCTGCGGCGCGGCTGAGACGGTCCGCGTCAATCGGGCTCATCATGCGCCTTGATCTGCCAACCGCGCTGGCTATATTCGCGCCCTTCCGGAGGGATGGCCGAGTGGTTTAAGGCGCACGCCTGGAAAGCGTGTTGGGTGCAAGCCCTCGGGGGTTCGAATCCCCCTCCCTCCGCCAGCGCCACCTTGCAGGACAAGTCGGCGGAATCCGGCTGAGACGTTGGCGGTGCGGCAGGGGCTTGCACAGCATACGCCCCCGAGCAGCAGGAGCTCGATCAATACTCTGCCCTCCGCGATGCATTGGTCTCTACCCGTCCAGGTTCGCCGCAGCGTCCTCGACACAGGCCTGCACCTCGTTCACATCGCCATGCCGGTGGGCCAGCAGCAGGACGAGCTTGGCGAGGAAGAGTTCGGACTGCGCCGCGCCGACCGCGTCGACCTTTCGCGCCACGGCTTCGTAGACCTGCTCCAGATCGGCTTCGTTCATGCCCTGCCCTCCCCGGTGCGGAACGTGACGGCGCGGTAGCCAGCCATGATCCCGGCCGCCGACGCCTCATGCCAGCGGCCGGCGATGTGCATGTCGGGCCGCACCAGCCAGGCCGAGCGCGGCCCCGCCGCAAATCGCGCCTTCAGCGCCGGCGGCAGGACCGTGATTGCCAGGCCGTCGTTGTCCGAGAACGTTCGGAGTTCCGCCGCCAGGCCCTCGTCGAAGCAGAGCAGGTTGAAACCCGGGCCCAGCCGGTCGGACAGGAACCCGTCGCCCGTCCGCGCCTCCGGCAGCACCGCGCCGATCCCCGGCCCGCCGCTGAACCCCGGATCGTCGGGCAGCACCGCCGGACTGTCGCTGTAGGTGAAGGCGGTCATCTGGCGCGGATTGGCAAGCTGCCCGGCGAAGGGATGGGTCAGCGCCAGCGACAGCGCCGCATTGCGCATGAGTTGCCAGCCATGGGTGTCCGGCGTCATGAAACGCGCGCTCTTCGAGGCGTTGGCGAAGACGTCCAGAGTCGCGCCGCGGCGCTCGGGCGTGTAGCTGTCCAGCAGCGCCGCGCCCGCCCTGCCCTGCAGCACCCAGCCCAGCTTCCAGCCGATATTGGCCGCGTCGGCCAGGCCGTTGTTCAGTCCCCGGACGCCGAAGATCGGCACGATATGAGCGCTGTCGCCGGCGAAGAAGACGCGGCCGTCGCGATAGTCATCCAGCGCCAGCGTGTTGGCGGAATAGACGCTCCACCATTCCAGCTCCCAGTTGCCCTCGTAGCCGATCTCGGCCAGCACCGAGGCGACGCTGGCGCGCACCACATCCTCGCGCAGCGCCTCCGCCTCGTCCTCGCCGGTGCGGAGCTGATAGTCGATGCGCCAAATGTCGTCGGGCTGGCGGTGGATCAGCACCGTGCCGCCGGGCCTGCAGGCCGGGTCGAACAGGGCGCGCCTGATGGTCGGATAGTCATGCGCCATGCGGATGTCGGCGATGATGTAGCGGCCCTCGAAATTCTCGCCATGAAGACGCAAGCCGCGCATGCGCCGGACGCGGCTGCGCGCGCCATCACAGGCCAGCAGCCAGCCGGCTTCGAACGTGTAGTCCCCGGCCGGATCGCTCACCGTCAGCCGGATCCCGTCATCGATATCGGCGACGCCGGTGACCTCGCTCTGCCAGCGGGTCTCGATCAGGCTGTTCGCCGCGACCACGTCCCAGAGATACTGCTCGATATACTGCTGCTGCAGATTGTACATCGGCCGGTACTTCTCGTCCGGCCCGTCGGGCATGTGGAATTCCAGCACCTGTTCGCCGCGATAGAAGGAGCGGCCGGTGGTCCAGCCCAGCGCCTTGTCAAGAAAGGGCGCGACCGCGCCGAGGCTTTCCAGGATGTAATAGCTCGGCCGGGCGATGCAGATGGCGCGGCTGCCGTCATTGAAGGTCGCCTTGCTGTCGAACAGCACGCTGCGGACGCCTTCCTTCGCCAGCGCCAGGGCGGCGGTCATCCCGATCGGTCCGGCCCCGACAATGGCCACGGGCGCCGATCCGGCCATGGCCGACCGGTCGGGCGGCGGAAAATGCGGATAGGTGAAATAGAGCGAGTCCGTGTCCGCACGCCCTGCCGGTCTCATCTGCGCTGCTCCCCGCCGTCTCTCCGGTGTCCGAAGCTCAGCCTAGCGCCCCTGAACCCCGCGCGTCTGCCCGGATGAAAGAGGCCGCGCGGTTGCCGCGGCGACGGCCTGCCATGTCTGGCAATTTAATTTCCAAATCCGAACCAGATGGAGATGTCCCTGCATAGACACCGACTGTCAGGGAACTTCTATATTTCAAATGATTGGCCGCATAGTCCCTCAATCCCGGAAATCACCAAATGATCGCTTGAAGTTTGCCAGAGCACGAATTAGTTCGATATTCAAAGCAAATACGAAGGAGCTGATCGAGCGATACACCACCGTTGTCCACCCTGCCCCGCCCGAAACCGGCCGGCCGGAGGGATGATCGTGGCGGGAATCGTCACAACAGACATGAAACACACGGTCGAGAAGATAGGCGGCACCTCGATGTCGCGGCTGAATGAACTGCGGGACACGCTCTTCCTCCGCGACGGTGCGGACCCGAAGGGGCGGATCTTCGTCGTTTCCGCATTCGGCGGCATCACCAACCTGCTGCTTGAACACAAGAAGACGGGCGAGCCCGGCGTCTACGCCCTGTTCGCCAACGCCGACAACGATCAGAGCTGGCAGGACGGGCTGGCGCGCGTGCAGAGCGCGATGCAGGCCGCCCATGCCGGCGTGCTGACGCATGACGGCGATATCGAGCGGGCGGACGCCTTCGTGCAGGAGCGGATCGACGGCGTCCGCAACTGCCTGATCGACCTGAACCGGGTCTGCGCCTACGGCCATTTCCGGCTGTCCGAATACATGCTGCAGATCCGGGAACTGCTGTCCGGCCTGGGGGAGGCGCATTCCGCTTTCGTCACGGTGCTGATGCTGAACCGCGCCGGGGCCGCTGCCCGGTTCGTCGACCTTTCCGGCTGGCGCGACGAGGGCGACGAGGGTGACGTCGCCCTGGACGAGCGCATCCTGAACGGCATCCAGGAAGGCAACCCGGACCGCGAGACGCTGATCGTCACCGGCTATGCGCAATGCGCCGAGGGGCTGATGCGCGAGTTCGACCGCGGCTATTCCGAAGTGACCTTCGCGCGTCTCGCGGCGCTGACAGGCGCGTCCGAGGCGATCATCCACAAGGAGTTCCACCTGTCGTCGGCCGATCCGGCCATCGTCGGCGCGGAAGCAGTGAAGAAGCTGGGACGGACCAATTACGACGTCGCGGACCAGCTTTCCAACATGGGCATGGAGGCGATCCACCCGAAGGCCGCCCGCTCGCTGAGGCAGGCCGACGTCCCCCTGCGGGTCACCAACGCCTTCGAGCCGGAAGATCCCGGCACCTTGATCGACGATCAGCCCGCCGGCCGGCCCGGCGTCGAGATGGTCACCGGCCTGGACGTGATCACGCTGGAACTGTTCGAGCAGGACATGGTCGGTGTGAAGGGATACGACTCGGCGATCCTGGAAACGCTGAAGCGGCACAATGTGCGCATCGTTTCCAAGGTCTCCAACGCCAACACTATCACCCATTATCTGGACAGTTCGCTGAAGACGATGCGCCGCGTGGAGAAGGACCTGGCGAAGCTCTACCCGTCGGCCCGGATCACGGCGCGGCCGATGTCGATGGCCTCGGTGATCGGCCGCGATCTGAGCGGTCTTTCGGTGCTGATGCGTGGTCTTCAGGCCATTGCCGCCGCGGGGCTCGAAGCCATGGGCGCCAGCCAGGGCCCGCGCAATGTCGACGTGCAGTTCGTCTTCGAACGAGGCGACCTGCAGCCGGCGATCCGCGCCCTGCACGAGACCTTCATCGACAGCGCCGGGTCCAGTCTATCCGAGGCAGCCTGAAGGCCGGGAAAACCCTGCGCCGGGACAGAAGAACGGCCGGCGCCCCCTCGACGCCGGCCGTCCCGTGTCGGTACTGCCCTGGGGTTAGTGGGAGAGCAGCACCGGCAAGGTCATCTCCTCAAGGATCGTGCGCGTGACGCCGCCGAAGAAAGCCTGCTGGATACGCGAATGCGCGAAGGCGCCCATGACAAGGAGGTCGGAGCCCATGTCCGCGGCGCGCGACAGGATCAGGTTGGCCGGATCGACCGTATTGTTGTGCTCCTGATCCAGTTCCACCGTCAGGCCGTGACGCGCCAGATGCAGGGAGATATCCGCGCCCGGCACTTCGCCATGCTGGCCGCGCCGCTTCTCGGGGTTGATCACCAGGACATCCACCTTTTCCGCATTGCGGATCAGCGGCATGGCGTCGGAGAGCGCGCGGGCGGCCTCGCGGCTGCCATCCCAGCCGACCAGGACCTTTCTGCCGATCCTCTCCGGCGCGCCGGTATAGGGAATGGTCAGAACCGGCCGGCCGGCGGCCAGCACCACGTCGGCGATCACTTCGGCGCCGCCCGCACGGCGGCGTGACGGCTCGGACTGGCGCATGACCAGAAGATCCGCGTGCCGGCCGTGCAGCGCAATGGCCTCCGACACCTCCGCCTCATAGGCCTGGGCGACGCGGACGTCGGAACCCATGCCCCGCCTGTCGCAGGCAGCCTCATGGTCCTGCCTCACCCTGGCGATCTCGGAACCGAGCTGCTGTTCCAGCGCGTTGATGACCCCCGCCGACATGCCGGCAAAACCGTAGAGGGGCAGATCGGGATTGGACGCCGTGATCAGCGCCGCGAGATGCGCGTCATGCGCCTGGGCGATATCCAGCGCGGCCTCGGTCTCGGCGGCATTGTCGGCCGACGGGTCCAGATGAAGAAGAATGTCCTTGATGCTCATGGCGGGTTCCTCTGGTTGGGGACACACCGTCAGCTTGCGCAGGGCTGCGAGCCGGTTTCTTGATCCGGATCAAACGCGATGCGCTTTTTCGGCAACGGTCAGTTTGTCGCGCGGCGTGGCGATTTCGGCGTTTGGCGCTATCATCCGCCGGAACAGGTTCTGGCCCTGGCAAGAGGAAGCAAGCGTTGCAGGCAATCAGCACCAATTCCGCCCCGGATCGCTGTCAGGTCTGCGCCATCCGGCACCGCGCCGTCTGCGGGGCGCTGTCGGAAGCGGAACTAACCCGTCTGAACGCGATCTCCCGGCAGAAGACCTACCGGGCGGGCGAGCCGATCCTGGACGCCGAACAGGAGGTCGACTTCTTCGCCAACATCGTCAACGGCGCGGTGAAGCTGACCAAGATCCTGGGCGACGGCCGCCAGCAGATCGTCGGCCTGCAGTTCGCGCCCGACTTCCTGGGCCGGGCCTATCGCGAACGCAGCCCCTATTTCGCCGAGGCCGCGACCGATCTGGAACTCTGCATCTTTCCGAAGAACGGCTTCGAGCGGCTGCTGAAGGAGATCCCGGACCTTGAGCTGCGCCTGTTCCAGGACACGCTGAACGAACTGGATGCGGCGCGGGACTGGATGCTGCTGCTGGGCCGCAAGACCGCCTCCGAGAAGGTCGCGAGTTTCCTGGAGATGATTGCGCGGCGGGTGCCGATGATCGGCTGCAGCCATAGCCATGGCGGCGAGGCCGTGACTTTCCAGTTGCCGCTCAGCCGAGCCGAGATCGCCGACTATCTGGGCCTGACCATCGAGACCGTCAGCCGCCAGGTCGGCAAGCTGAAATCCGCCGGCATCATCCGCCTGCATGCCACCCGCGAAGTCTCCGTCCTCGACCTCGACCGCCTGCGCGAGATTGCCAGCATCGACGAGTAGGCGGCCAACCGTGCCTCACCGGCTCACATGGTTGAGGATGAATTCTTCCCAGGCGAGGTGGCGGCGCAAGGTCTGGAAGTACATTCGCAGCATGTAGCCCAGCGCCTCGGGATTGCCGACGCGGCCAGTCCCGGCGATATCCTCCAGCGCATCGGCCAGTTCGTGGCCCAGCGGCTCGTTCTCGCTGTGCTCGTCCTCCAGCCGCTGCAGGGCGACGGCAATCCAGGCCGGCGCGCCCGGCAGCGACTGCAACCGCTGCCTCAGTTCCGATTCCTCGTGGTGGCAATGGGCCGGAATGCCGGCGCGCAGCGCCGCGGCGATGGCGGTGACCTGCCGGAGCGGCGGCGCGGAAGGCAACGCGTCGGCGATTTCCTCCAGTTCGCTGCAGAGATCCCGGATCATCCGGTGCTCACCGTCGATCGAACTGCCCGCCTCGGCCTCCTTCCGGAGCTGTTCGCTGAGGGCCAGCTTGAACGGCGAATGGGGCAGACCGGTCTTCATGGACGTCCTTCCTGATCCACGGCGGGCGGCGAGCGACGCCGCGCCTTCCGTCCGCCAAAAGGTCGCACAATCGCGTCTGACCGTTTTGACTCAGATCAAGTCATCTCGCTTCCGCCTCGCCTAATTGCTGCACTGCCGCATGAAACAACCCGCGGAAGGAGGGGATTTCCATGTTCAACGCCATTGTTCCCGCACTGCTCGCGATCGGCGCACTCGCCGGTCTGCTGGGCGCGGCGCGGGGCCACGACGCGCTGTTCCAGGCGCATGCCTGGGTGTTCACCGCAGCCTGTCTGCTTGGCCTCTACGCCGTGCTTCGCCGCTTCGGCGAGCCGTCGCGCGACGACCCGGACGGATACGCGGACGAGGTGATCCGTTATGGCACCATCGCCACCGTGTTCTGGGGCGTCGTCGGCTTTCTCGTCGGCCTCGTCATCGCGCTGCAGCTCGCATTCCCCGCACTCAATCTCGGGTTCGAGTACACGACGTTCGGCCGGCTTCGGCCGCTGCACACGTCGGCGGTGATCTTCGCCTTCGGCGGCAATGCTCTGCTCTGCACCAGCTTCTATGTCGTGCAGCGGACCTGCCGCGCGCGGCTGGCGCTGGGCGGCCTGCACTGGTTCGTGTTCTGGGGCTACCAGCTCTTCATCGTGCTGGCCGCGACCGGCTACATCCTCGGCGTCACCCAGTCGAAGGAATACGCCGAGCCGGAATGGTATGTGGACATCTGGCTGACCCTGGTCTGGGTGGCCTATCTGGCCGTGTTCCTGGGCACGATCATCAAGCGCAGGGAACCCCACATCTACGTCGCCAACTGGTTCTACCTGGCCTTCATCGTCACCGTGGCGATGCTGCACCTCGTGAACAACATGGCGGTGCCGGTGTCGTTCCTCGGCTCCAAGAGCTATGTCGCCTTCTCGGGCGTGCAGGATGCGCTGACGCAGTGGTGGTACGGCCACAACGCGGTGGGCTTCTTCCTGACCGCCGGCTTCCTGGGCATGATGTACTACTTCATCCCCAAGCAGGTTGACCGCCCGGTCTACAGCTACCGGCTGTCGATCGTGCATTTCTGGGGCCTGATCTTCCTCTACATCTGGGCCGGTCCGCATCACCTGCACTACACGGCGCTGCCCGACTGGGCGCAGACGCTCGGCATGGTGTTCTCGATCATGCTGTGGATGCCGAGCTGGGGCGGCATGATCAACGGCCTGATGACGCTGTCGGGCGCGTGGGACAAGCTGCGCACCGATCCGGTCGTCCGCATGATGGTGATCGCGCTGGCCTTCTACGGCATGTCGACCTTCGAGGGGCCGATGATGTCGATCAAGGCGGTGAACGGGCTCAGCCACTACACCGACTGGACCATCGGGCACGTGCATTCGGGCGCGCTCGGCTGGGTCGGCATGATCAGCTTCGGCGCGATCTACTTCCTGGTGCCGCGGCTGTGGAACAAGGAAGGGCTGTACAGCCTGAAGCTTGTAAGCTGGCACGTCTGGCTCGCCACCATCGGCATCGTGATCTACGCGGCCGTGATGTGGGTCAGCGGCATCATGCAGGGCCTGATGTGGCGCGAATACGACGCCAACGGCTTCCTGGTCTACAGCTTTGCCGAGTCGGTTGCCGCGATGCATCCCTTCTATGTCATCCGGGCCCTTGGCGGCGCGCTCTACATCGCTGGCGCATTGCTGATGGTCTACAACGTCTGGCGCACCATCACGGATGTGCCGGAGAAGGCCGCGGCCCCTGCGCCGCAGGCCGCCTGATCCGGAGGTCATTGGATGTTCAGTCACAAGATAATCGAAACCAACGCCACCCTGATGATGGTGCTCAGCCTCATCGTGGTGTCCATCGGCGGCATCGTCGAGATCGCGCCCCTGTTCTACATGCAGAACACGATCGAGAAGGTGGAGGGGATGCGTCCCTACTCGCCGCTGGAGCTGGCCGGCCGCAACGTCTACATCCGCGAGGGCTGCTACAACTGCCACAGCCAGATGATCCGGCCCATGCGGGACGAGGTCGAACGCTATGGCCACTACAGCCTCGCCGCGGAGAGCATGTACGACCATCCCTTCCAGTGGGGGTCGAAGCGGACCGGGCCGGATCTGGCGCGCGTCGGACAGCGCTATTCCAATGAGTGGCATGTCCAGCACCTGATCGATCCGCGCTCGGTGGTGCCGGAATCGATCATGCCGCCTTACGCCTTCCTGCTGCAGAAGGAACTCAGGACCGACGACATCGTCGATCACCTGAAGACCAACCGCGCAGTCGGCGTGCCCTATACCGACGAGATGCTGGAAAGCGCCGAGGCCGATCTGAAGGCCCAGGCCGATCCGGATGCCGACTGGGACGCGCTGCTGGCGCGGTATCCCAAGGCGCAGGTCGGTGATTTCGACGGCGACCCGAAGCGGCTGACCGAGATGGATGCCCTTGTCGCCTACATGCAGATGCTCGGCACGCTGGTGGATTTCTCCGCCTACAAGGCCGACGAAAACTACAGGTGAGCGCCATGGATCATGAAATCGCACGCCATCTCGCCGACACCTGGGGCCTGGTTCTGCTGGTCCTGATGTTCACGGTCGCGGTCGGCTTCGTCTTCCGGCCCGGCTCGAAAAAGCACTACCGCGAGTGCGGCAACATCCCGCTCGCCGATGATCGGAGGCCGAAACAATGAGCCAGCCCGAGAAGGACGCCATCACCGGCGTCGACACCACCGGCCATGAATGGGATGGCATCAAGGAGCTCAACAACCCCCTGCCCCGCTGGTGGCTGTACTGCTTCTACATCACCATCGTCTGGGCCATCGGCTACACCATCGCCTTCCCGGCCTGGCCGCTGATCTCGGAAGCCACGCCCGGCATTCTCGGCTATTCCAGCCGGGCCGAGGTGGCGAAGGACATCAGTTTCGCCCGCGCCGAAAAGGCGGAGCTGTACCAGGCGATCGAGGGCAGCACCCTGGCCGAGATCCGCGAGAACCCGGACGCGCTCAGCTTCGCCATCAGCGGCGGCAAGGCGGCCTATCTGGTGAACTGCTCGCAGTGCCACGGATCGGGCGCGGCCGGCTCGCCGGGCTATCCGAACCTGAACGACGACGACTGGATCTGGGGCGGCAAGGTGGAGGACATCTACGCCACCCTGCAGCACGGCATCCGCTACGAGCGGGACGACGACACCCGCTATGCCGAGATGCCGGCCTTCGGCGCGGGCGGTCTGCTGGACCGCGGCCAGATCGCCCAGGTGACCCAGCATGTGCTGGCGCTGGGCGGTCAGGAGCATGACGCCGAGGCCGCGGCGGCCGGTGCGGTGCTCTACGAGGAGAACTGCGCCGCCTGCCACGGCGAGAAGGGCCTGGGCGACCAGTCGCAGGGCGCGCCGAACCTCACCGATCCGATCTGGCTCTATGGCGGATCGGCGGCGGAGATCGCGCAGCAGATCCATGCGCCGAAGCATGGCGTCATGCCGGCCTGGAACTTCCGGCTGAGCGACGCAACGCTGAAGCAGCTCGCGGTCTACGTCCATTCTCTGGGTGGAGGCGAGTAAGGCAAGATGAGCGTGACGCCCGACATCGACAGGATTGACGTCGAAGCCGTCAATGCCCGCCGCAAGCGGTCCATGTACAAGGCCCGCCAGGCGATCCATCCCATGCGCGTTGCCGGAACCTTCCGGCGGCTCAAGTGGTGGATCATGGGCGTCACGCTCGCCATCTACTACATCACGCCCTGGATCCGCTGGGACCGGGGCGAGGGCATCCCGGACCAGGCGGTGCTGATCGATCTGGAGCACCGCCGGTTCTTCTTCTTCTTCATCGAGATCTGGCCGCAGGAATTCTACTACGTGGCCGGGCTGCTGATCATGGCCGGCATCGGCCTGTTCCTGCTGACCTCGGTGCTCGGCCGGGCCTGGTGCGGCTATACCTGTCCGCAGACGGTGTGGGTCGACCTGTTCATCCATGTCGAACGCTTCATCGACGGCGACCGCAATGCGCGCTTCCGTCTCGACAAGGCGCCTTGGGGCCTGGCCAAGATCCGCAAGCGGGTGAGCAAGTTCGCGATCTGGATCGCGATCTCGGTCGCGACCGGTGGCGCCTGGGTGTTCTACTTCGCCGACGCGCCGACCCTGCTGACCGACCTGGTCACCGGAAACGCGTCGTCGATCGCCTACACCACGGTCGGAATCCTGACGGCGACGACCTTTACCTTCGGCGGCATGATGCGGGAACAGGTCTGCACCTACATGTGCCCCTGGCCGCGCATCCAGGCCGCGATGCTGGACGAGAACTCGCTGACCGTCACCTACAACGACTGGCGCGGTGAGCCGCGGGGCCGGCATCGCAAGGGCGACGAGGCGGCGAAGCTGGGCGACTGCATCGACTGCAACCAGTGCGTCGCCGTCTGCCCCATGGGCATCGACATCCGCGACGGCTCGCAGCTCGAATGCATCAACTGCGCGCTGTGCATCGACGCCTGCAACAATGTCATGGGCAAGACCGGCGGCGCGCCGAACCTGATCGCCTATGCCAGCCTGAAGGGCTACGAGACCGCAGCGGATGGAGGCGAGCCCGAGCGGGTCCGCAGGACCATCTTCCGGCCGCGGACCATCATCTACACCTCGATCTGGGCCGCGGTGGGCATTGCCATGCTGTTCGTGCTTCTGACCCGGGACCGGATCGACGTGAACGTGCAGCGTGACCGCAACCCGCAGTTCGTCGTGCTCTCCGACGGCCAGATCCGCAACGGCTACACCGTGAAGATCCTGAACATGGAGCAGCAGGAAAAGCGCGTGCTGCTGCAGATCTCGGGCATCGAGGGCGCGCTGATGACGGTTACCGGTCAGGATTTCTGGCCCAGCCAGACCCGCGAATTCGTGCTGGAGCCCGACAAGGTGCGGCAGCTCAAGGTCTATGTCGCCGCGCCACGCGAAAGCCTGGAGCCGGGCGACAACCCGTTCCGTTTCTCGGTCACCAATCTGACCGGACTGGAACAGGCGCATTATGGCGCGCAACTGATCGCGCCGGAAAGGTAGGACGCCATGCAGATCGCACAGGAAAAGGGCAGGATCACAGGCCGCACCGTGCTGTTCTCGATGCTCGGCTTCTTCGGGGTGATCATCGCGGTCAACATCACCCTGGCCGTCTTTGCCGTGCAGACCGACAACGGTCTGGTTGTGCGCAACAGCTATGTCGCCAGCCAGGACTTCAACCGGGAGATGGCGAAGGCGCGGGCCCAGGAAGAAATGGGCTGGACCATGCAGGCCGGGCTGGCCGGCGGAGTGCTGGCGATCCGGATGCAGGACCGCGACGGCCACGACCTCGGCGACCTGACCGTGACGGCGAAGATCGGCCGCCCCGTGACGGCGCGCGACGACCAGACGCTGGTCCTGCAGCCGCGTGACGGCGCCTATGCCGCCGATCTGGCGCTGAAGCCGGGCGTCTGGCAGGTCGAGGCGGTCGCCGCCCATGCGGACGGCCGGAGCTACAAGCGCATCTGGCGCTTCGATGTGGAGGCAGGGGGATGACCTGCTGCACCTCCCTGCCCCGGGCCCGGCCCGAGGCCCGGCGCGGCATGGGTGAGGCCGGGCGCGAGTTCAGCCTGCTGGTGCCCGGCGTGCACTGCGCCGGCTGCATCGCGAAGATCGAGAGCGGGCTGATGAATGTCTCCGGCGTCGCCGAGGCGCGCCTCAACCTGACCACGCGGCGGCTCAATGTCCACCTGGACGCGGCGGGTGAGGAAGATGACGTGGTCACGGCCGTCGAGGGCATGGGCTATGACTGCCGGCCCTTCGATTCCGCCGCCGCGGGTGCGTCCGCCGAGGACAAGGCAGGACGCGAACTGTTGCGGGCCATGGCCGTTGCGGGCTTCGCCGCCGGCAATGTCATGCTGCTGTCGGTCTCGGTCTGGTCCGGCGCCGAAGCGGCGACGCGCGACCTGTTTCACTGGATTTCCGCCCTGATCGCCCTGCCGGCCATCGCCATCGCCGGGCAGCCCTTCTTCCGCTCGGCCTGGCGCGCACTGGCGGCGCGGAGCCTGAACATGGACGTGCCGATCTCGCTGGCCGTGATCCTGGCCGGCGTGCTTTCGACCCATGCGGTCACCCAGAGCGGCGAGGAAGCCTTCTTCGACGCGGCGGTGATGCTGCTCTTCTTCCTGCTGGTCGGGCGCTATCTGGACCACCGGGTCCGCGCCCGCGCCCGCTCGGCGGTCAGCCAGTTGCTCTCGCTCTGGGCCGCCGAGGCGACGCGCATCCGCGCAGGCCGCGAGGAGCGGGTGAAGGTCGAGGAGGTGATGACCGGCGATCTGGTCCGTGTCGCCGCCGGCGAACGCGTCCCCGTCGACGGCGTGCTGCAGGGCGGCGACGCCGAAATCGACCGTTCGCTGGTCACCGGCGAATCCGATCCGGTCATGCTGGCCGAAGGCGAAGCCATCCAGGCCGGCGTGATGAACCTGACCCGGCCGCTGACGCTGCGCGTGACCGCCACCGGTGAGGACACCTGGCTGGCCCAGGTCGTGCGCCTGATGGAGGACGCCGAGAGCGGCCGCGCGAAGCATGTCCGCCTCGCCGACCGGGCCGCGAAGATCTACGCCCCGGCAGTGCATCTCGCTGCGGCGCTCACCTTCGCGGGCTGGATGCTGGCCGGCGCGGGCTGGGGCGAGGCGCTCTGGATCGCGGTCTCGGTGCTGATCATCACTTGCCCCTGCGCGCTGGGCCTCGCAGTCCCGGCGGTGCAGGTCGTGGCCAGCGGCGCGCTGTTCCGCGAGGGCATTCTGGTCAAGGACGGCGGGGCGTTGGAGCGGCTGGCCGAGGCCGACAGCGCCGTCTTCGACAAGACCGGCACGCTGACCACGGGCCGGCCGGCGGTCACCGGCTGCTCCATCCCGAACGCGCTGCTGCCCTTCGCCGTGGCGCTGGCGCGGCAGAGCCGGCACCCGCTGTCGCTGGCCTTCGCCGAGCACATGAAGGACGTGCCCGCGACGGACCTCACCGGCGTCAGTGAACAGCCCGGTCAGGGACTGGAAGGCGCCGATCGCGGACGGCTGTTCCGGCTGGGCAGCCGCGCCTTCGCGGGCCCGGCGGTCTCCACCGAGATCCCCGACGGCCCCGAGATCTGGTTCTCCGCCGATGGCCGCCCCGCCGGCCGCGTCACCCTGAACGACGCCCTGCGCCCGGAGGCGAGGGAGACGGTTGCGGCACTGAAAGCGGAGGGTTACGCGCCCATGCTGCTGTCGGGCGACAACGAAGCCGCCGTGGCGCGCGCCGCGTCCGAGGCCGGCATTGCCCGCTGGTCGGCCGCGCTGCGCCCGGAACAGAAGATCGCCACGCTGGAGGATCTGAAGGCCCGGGGCGGCAGGCCGCTGATGGTCGGTGATGGCATCAATGACGGCCCGGCGCTGGCCGCCGCGCATGTCTCCATCGCGCCCGCCAGCGCTTCCGATGTCGGCCGCGCCGCCGCCGATCTGATCTTCACCGGCGACAGTCTCGCCGCCGTGACCACTGCCATCGGCGTGGCCCGCAAGGCGCGACGCCTGGTGCTGCAGAACTTCGCCATCGCCGCGGTCTACAACGCGGTCGCCATCCCGGTCGCCGTGCTGGGCGGGGCATCGCCGCTGGTGGCCGCCATCGCCATGTCCGGCTCCTCGGTCGTGGTGACCCTCAACGCATTGCGGCTGCGCCGCAAACGGACGCAGCCGGCCGCTCCGGCGGTCCGGAATCCCGCCATCCTGAAGGAGGCTTCCGCATGAATGTGCTCGTGGTCCTGATCCCCATCGCCCTGCTGCTCGGCGCGGCGGGGCTGGCGGCGTTTCTCTGGGCGCTGAAGTCCGGGCAGTATGACGACCCCGAGGGGGCCAGCCAGCGCATACTGCTGGACGACTGACGCGTATCGACGCTGCTCGGGGCCGGATGGTAGTCTGACGCCATCGCGGCCGGATGCGCCGCGGGATTCCTGGGGAGGGAGCGATGACGGCGAGAAACTGGCATGTGAAGCGGCTTTCGGCGGCGCTGGGGGCGGAAATCACCGGTGTCACCCTGGCCGAGACCTCTTCGGACGAACGGGACGAAATCTGGAAGCTGCTGCACCAGCACAAGGTGATCTTCTTCCCCGGCCAGTTCATGAAGGCCGAGGACCACATCGAATACGGCCGCCATTTCGGCCCGCTGGAAGGCCACCCCAACCTGAAGGAGCGCACCCCGGACGATCATCCGGAACTGTTCCGTCTGGAAGCCAGCACCGGCGGCATCGCCGACGAATGGCACACCGACCTGACCTTCCAGGAACAGCCGGCGCTGATGTCGATCCTGAACATGAAGGTCTGCCCGGAAGTCGGCGGTGACACCATGTGGGCGAACCTGATCGCGGCCTATGAAGGCCTGTCGGCGCCGCTGCAGGAGATGCTGGACGGGCTGAGCGCGCTGCATGACGCGCACCCGCACAACCGGCCCGACAAGATGGCGATCCATCCGCTGATCCGCGTCGATCCGGAGACCGGCAAGAAGGCGCTCTATGTCAGCGAGCACTTCACCCGCCGCATCGTCGAGATGAGCGCACAGGAAAGCGACCTGCTGCTCGGCTATCTGACGAAATGGGTGCAGCAGCCGGCCTTCACCGTGCGCTACCGCTGGTCCGAGGGGACCATCTGCATGTGGGACAACCGCTTCACCCAGCACTTCGTCGTCAACGATTTCGACGAGGAACGGGTGATCGAACGCGTCACGGTGATGGGCGACCGGCCGCTGGGCAATCAGCCGCGCTGGCGTCCCTGGCCGGAGATCCGGGAAATGTCGGCCATGGCCCGCCACGACCGCCAGCTCGCCCGGTTCCTGCGCAGCCAGTCGGAAGCGGCGGAATAGTCAGACTCCCCGCCGCTCCGGCCGCGAGCCTCAGGCTGCCTTGCCGCCCCTGAGACGCTCTTCCATTTCCAGGCGGATGCGGACGGCGTCGAGGGTCTCGTCGACATCGACGTCCTGCCAGCGGATCGGATGGCCCTCGGCGATGTCCGACTTCAGCACGACATTGTGCGCCAGACCGATGGGCAGGCCACCCAGTGCCAGCGACCGCTCCGCCGGATAGAGCTTGCCCCAGACCGTGAAACCGCCTTCGCCATCCAGCCGCTCGCCGGATTTCAGCGGGCGCTTGGCCGTCGCGACCACATCGCCGGAGAAGCCCTGCGTCGAGCCGGTCGGCTTGTTCAGCAGCGCCGCGGACAGGATCGAGATGTTGAGCTCCAGCCCGATCAGGTGGAACGGCTTGTACATGGCCGAGTAGCGCCCCGAGGCGTCGGTGTTCATGCCGTACTGCCGGAAGCAGGCCGCCGCATAATCGTTCGGCGCCTCGATCACCACATAGACGCCCCAGCGCAGATCCTTGAACACCGGCCGCCCGTCGCGCTCGATCGAGGTCACGACCTCGACCTGACCCTTGCGCTCCAGCACGCCGCCTTCGGAAACCGGGCGCAGGACATGCGCCAGATCGTCCATGCCGGCCGCCGGGAAGGCGAGTCCGTCGGAGGGCGGGGTCAGGCCCGTGGCGTTGGCGATGGCCGCCATCTCCAACGCCGACTTGGTGCCGTCCAGGAAGCTGTTGAACATCTGGCTGTTCATGCCGGCGGCGGCGGCCTGCTCGCTGGTCAGGCCGTAGTGATCCCAGACCGTGTCCGGCGTCGAGGCATGATAGGCCGGCAGATACTTGGTGCCCTTGCCCGCGGCGACGACGTCGAAACCGGTCGCCCGCGCCCATTCCACCAGTTCGCAGGTCAGCGCCGGCTGGTCGCCATAGGCCATGGTGTAGACCACCTCGGCCTGCTCGGCTTCCCAGGCCAGCAGCGGCCCGGCGAGCACATCGGCCTCGACATTGACCATGACGATGTGGCGGCCGTTGCGGATCGCCTCGCGGGCGTGAACCAGCCCGACGATCGGGTTGCCAGTGGCCTCGACCACGACATCCACGTCCGAGGACTGCATCATCCGCATCGCGTCGTCGGTGAAGACGGTCTTCCCGATCAGTTCGTCCGGCCAGCCGACGTCTCGGCAGGCCTGCTTCGCCCGGTCGGGGAACAGGTCGGCGATCTGCGCCACTTCCAGCCCCGGCGTCGTCGGCACCTGGGAGAGGAACATGCTGCCGAACTTGCCCGCACCGATCAGACCGACCTTGACGGGCTTGCCCGCGGCCGCGCGGGCCGCCAGTTCCTGATAGACATACATGCCGCTCACTCCGCCGCGATGGACTGCTGTGAAACCAGTTCGCCGAGGCAGTCATCCGACATCGCCTCGATCGGGGTGAAGTCCCGATGTGCAATCCATTCCTCGCGGTTGAAGGCGCGGATGTGGTTGTCGACATGGCAGAGCGACAGATAGACGATGGTGCGCCCGAAGGGCGAGATGTTGGGCGGGCTGGCATGCACCAGCAGCGAGGAGAACATCAGCACGCTGCCGGCGGGGCCTGTCGGGGCGACGCAGCCGCCTTCCTCGGCCAGCTTCGTCACCGTCTCGCGGTCCAGGGTCCAGAGCGGATAGCTGGTGGTCTCCAGATCATGGCCGGCGGCGACCACGCCTTTCTTGTGGCTGCCCGGAATGAACAGCAGCGGCCCGTTGGCGGCGGTCACGTCGTCCAGGAAGACGGCGATGTTCATGGCCCGCGGCTCGGGCATCTCGTCATCGCGGGCCCAGGTGCCGTAGTCCTGGTGCCACTGCCAGACATCGCCGTCGAAGGCGGCCTTCGCATTGACCTTGTACTGGTGCATGTAGACCGGGCCGTCGAGCAGCTGCATCACCGGCTCGAGCAGGCGCGGATGCGCGCCCAGGCGGCGGAACGGCTCATTGTAGGTGTGCGCCGCGAAGGCCGTGCGGGCGACGCCCGAGCTCTCCCGCCAGACCTCCTTGCGGTCCATCGCATAGACCTCATTGGAAGCGGCCTTCAGCAGTGCCGCCTCTTCGGGCGTGAACCGGCCCGGGAAGAACAGGTAACCCTGTTCGTCAAACTGCTTCAGTTCTTCCTGTGTCAGTTTCATCTCTGGTTCCTCCGGTTTTCGGTTCGGCATGTCGCCGTTGTTGTTCTGGAATGTTCGCCGGTAAGCCGCCAGTGCGTTGCTTCGCCAGCGTTTTCGGCATGGCGGGCGGCCAGCTCGCCGGCCCGGTCGATATCGCCGCCGATTACCGCGCGGGCGATCGCCTCATGCTCGGCCCAGATGCCGGACCAGCGGCTCCGGTCCTCGACCACGACCCGCATCGATCGCGCCATGTGCGACCAGAAACCCTGCGCCGTCGCCGCGATCTCGGCATTGCCCGACAGCTCGTAGAGCGCCGAGTGGAAGGCCACGTCGGCCGCCACGACACCGCCGACATCGCCCCGCTCCGCCGCGGACTGGCCCTCACGGACAAGATGCAGCAGTTCCTCCTTGCCGTCCCCGGACTGCGCCGCCGCCAGCCGTGCGGCCAGCCGGTCCAGCGCGCCACGCACCTGGTACAGGCCCAGCAGCTTCCCGGCGTCGATCGGAGCGACCATCTGGCCCTTGCGGCCACGGTCGACAACCAGACCCTCGCGCTTCAGCAGCACCAGCGCATGACTGATCGGCTGGCGGCTGACGCCAAGGGTCTCGGCGAGTTCTTCCTGCGCCAGCGGCGCGCAGGGCGGCAGGTCGCCCGACATGATCGCGCTGCGGATCGCCTCATGGGTCTGAGCGATCAGGTCCGGCTTGCTCTCGAGACGCAGCATCGACATGCGACAGTCCGTTTTTGAATTCTGAATTCAGAACGCGGAATGTTGAATACACCGGATGAGTTGTCCCGTCAACGATTGGTGCTCCCAGCAGCAGGGAATGTCCCGTTCAGCGGCCGCGGAACACCGGTTCGCGCTTTTCCATGAAGGCGGTCATGCCTTCCTTCGTGTCTTCGGTCTGCATCAGCGGCAGTAGCTGCAGATAGACGTGGTGGACATGCTCGGCGAAGGGTTCGGACAGGCCCATTCGCATCATCCGCTTCGCCGCCTGTACGGCCAGCGGGGCGCTTGCGGCCATTTCGGCCGCCAGCGTACGGCCAGCGGCGGCAACCTCTTCCGCCGGATGCAGGGCCGTTACCAGACCCATCTCCAGGCTCTCTTCGGCGCTGAGCGTGCGGCCGGAGAAGATCAGCTCCGCCGCCTTCGCCCAGCCGAGCATCCGGGGCAGCAACCAGGTGCCGCCGGACTCGGGGACAATGCCCCGTTTGGTGAAGGCCGCCGAGAGCTTGGCCTTCTCCGACATCACCCGGATGTCGCAGCCCATGGCCATGTCGAAGCCGTAGCCCGCCGCCGAACCGTTCAGCACGCAGATCGTCGGCTTGTCGATCTCGTGCAGCACGGTCGGCGGCGCCATGCGAAGGTCGATAGTGGTGCGCACCGGTGCGTTGGGGTCGAGGATGCCCCGGCTGCCGCCGCTCTCGTCGCGGTTCAGGTCCAGCCCGGCGCAGAAGGCGCGGCCCGTGCCCGTCAGCACGATCACCCGCACCTCCGGATCATCGCGCGCGGTCAGCAGATGTTCCGAGATTGCGGTCAGCATGGCCCGCGAGATGGTGTTCATCCGCTCCGGACGGTTCAGCGTGATGGTCGCAATGTGATCTGCAACCTCATAGAGCACTTCGGCCTCGGCCATGACGGTTTCTCCCCTGAATTCCCGGCGACGACCTTACAGGCCACGGCGGAGAGACGGAATCGCCATCGCCGTCCGCCGGTCACGGAGACGCGGCGCATCAGATGGTTGCCGGACGCTGTTTCTTTCTGACATACTGGCATACAAGTATTCCAGACAGGAACCTCGGAACCGGCTGCTGGCGGGAGGGACGGAAGCATGAAGCTCTACATGGTCGGCGCATCCCCCTACGCCCGGAAGGTCCGGGCTGTTGCCGTCGCCCTGGGACTGGCGGAGCGGCTGGAGCTGGTGATCGCCAATCCCCACGAGAGGCCGGAGCCGCTGGTGGCGCTCAATTCCCTGTCCCGGGTGCCGACACTGCTAACCGACGACGGCGAGACCGTGATCGACAGCCTGAATATCTGCGAATACCTGGCGGCGCTGGTCCCCGGCCAGAGCGTCATCGACTTCCGGCCCGGTCCGTCACGCCGCAAGATGCTGCACCGGCACGCCCTGGCGCACGGTGTCATGGAATGCGGAGTGATCCGGCGGGTGGAGAGCCTGAAGGCCGTCGAGCCCGACCGCACCGAGTGGATGCAGCGCCAGAAGGCGACCATCGCCCGCGTCCTTGATGTGTTCGAGAAGGACCCGGCCCTCGAGGGTCCGATGACGCTGGACCGGCTGACCCTGGCCTGTGCGCTGGGCTTTCTGGATTTCCGCTTTCCCGAGGAGGGATGGCGGATCGGCCGCCCGCGGCTCGCCGGCTGGCAGGCCAGGGCCGAGACCCTGCCAGCCCTTGCCGAAACACGACCCTTTGCATGAACGCCGGCGGCAATGCCGCCCTGACCACGGAGACCCAGCATGACGGACAGCAACACGCTCGATGGCGGCCAGATGATCGTCGACTACCTGATACGGAACGACGTGCCTTACGCCTTCGGCCTCTGCGGCCATGGCAATATCGGCTTCATCGATGCGCTGCATGAAAGGCAGGGAGAGATCAGCACGATTTCCACCCGGCACGAGAGCGTCGCCGGCTTCATGGCCGACGTGTATTACCGCGTCTCGGGCCAGCCGACGGCGACATTCACGTCCTGCGGTCCCGGGTCGGCCAACATGCCGATCGCGCTCGGCAACGCCTTCCTGGACAGCGTGCCGTTCCTGGCAGTGACCGGCAACGTACCGACCAGCCAGTTCAACCGCGGCGCATTCCAGGAGCTCTATCGCCACCATCAGGCGGATTTCCCCTCGACCGTGCGCGCCTACTGCAAGCGGGTCTACCAGCCGACGCGCGGCGAGCAGATACCGCTGACCATCCGCGAGGCGTGGAAGACCATGGTCACCGGCCGGCCCGGGCCGGTGGTCCTGGACGTTCCCTTCGACATCTTCAAGGAAGACACGGGCGCGGAGACACCCGATCCGCAGGGCTGGGCGGGCAATATCTCCTGCCGCGCCGGCGCCGACCCCGAGGGCGTCGAGAAGGCCGTGAGACTGCTGATGCAGGCCGAGCGGCCGGTCATCTTCGTCGGTTCCGGCTGCCGCTTCGGCGAGGCCTCGGTGCGCCTGCTGGAACTGGCGGAGCGCTTCCGGATCCCGGTCGCGGCATCGGCTTCAGGTCTGGGCGCTATCCCGGCTGAGCACCCGCTGGCGCTAGGGCTGGTGGCCCGCAACGGCATGTATCAGGCCAATCAGGCCACCCGTCAGGCCGACGTCATCCTGGCGCTGGGCGTACGCTTCGATGACCGGACCTCGTCAAGCTGGATCCCCGGCTACTCCTTCAACATGCCGCCGACGAAGCTGATCCATGTCGACATCGACCCCGAGGAGATCGGCCGGAACTACCCGGTCGAGCTGGGCCTGATGGCCGACACGACCACCTTTCTGGGGCAGCTTCTGGGCGCGCTGCAGAACCAGGAAACGGGGGCCAACGCGGCCCGCACGGCCTGGCTGGAGAAGATCGCTGGCTGGCGCGCCGAATGGGAGGCCTTCATCGAACCGGGTTTCAAGGATCCCGCCTCGCCCATCAATCCGCAGCGGGCGGCGCGGGAGATCGATCTGGCCATGCCCGAAGACGGCATTCTGGTCTCAGACATCGGCATCCACCACAACTGGCTGATCCAGTACTGCAAGCCGAGGCGGCCCGACAGCCTGATCGGCTGCATGGGCTTCGGCCCGATGGGCTTCGGCGTTGCTGGCGTGCTGGGCGCCAAGCTGGCCGCGCCGAACCGGCCGTGCGTCTCGGTCTGCGGCGACGGCGCGTTCTTCATGCACAACACGGTGCTGGCCACGGCGGTGGAGTACAACATTCCGGCGGTCTGGGTGGTCTGGAACAACTATGCCTACGCCTCGATCCGGGGTCTGCAGCGCGGCTATCTGGACGGGCGCGAACTGGCGACCGATTTCCGTCACCCCGAGACCGGCGAGCCCTACAATCCCGACTTCGCCGCCATGGCGCGGAGCTGCGGCGTCGAAGGCGTCTCGATCGACCGGCCGGAGGATCTGGGCCACGCCATCCGCCAGGCCATCGCCGCGAACCGGCCCTATGTCATCGACGCCAATATCGGTGCGGAGGCCAATCCGGGCGGCGCGGGCATCTGGGAACTGCCGGGTCTTGGCCGCTCGAACCCGATGTTCGGCGGGCGGCACGAGGTGGCCTGATCGGCTCTGGCCCGGCGGCGGCGGAGGCCCTAGGCTTCCACTGCCGCAACACAGACGGAAACCGATGCAGAGAGAACGGCCGAAATCGCTGGCGACCCTTGTGACCGACCGGCTGCGGCAGGAAATCGTGGAGGGCGCGTTCGAGTTCGGCGCGGCGTTGTCCGAGAGCATCATCTCGAAGCGCTACGAAGTTTCGCGGACACCGGTGCGCGAGGCCTTCGCCCGTCTGGAACTGGAGGAACTGGTCCATACGGAACCGCAGATCGGCACCTATGTCTTCACCATGGACCGTGAGCAGTTCGCGCAGATCAGCGAGACCCGGTCGATCCTGGAATGCGCGGCGCTCAGGCTCGCCTTCGAGCGCAACCGGCCAGCGCTGACGAACCGCTGGAAGCGGCTGGTGGAGCGGCTGGAGGCCGCGGCGGACCGGGGCGACACGCGACGCTATTCAGCCGCCGACGGCGAGTTCCACGACATGCTGTTCGCGCTGGCCGACAACCCCTATCTCGACGCCTCGCGCCGCCCCTTCGCGGCCCGGATGGCGGCGATCCGAAACCGCCTGGGTCTCTCGGCCGAGCACATCGTCAAGTCGCGTAGCGAACACCGCCAGCTCTATGAACTGGTCTCGGGCGGCGAGATCGAGGACGCCGTCTCCCTGCTGAACGATCACATCACCAAGAAGGGCGCGCATTTCTGGTCGGTGCCCGAGCGGGTGAAGCGACCCGGTACTACAGCGGCATGACAGGCGGACAGCGGACGGGTCCTAGCTGTCTTCCGTCTCCAGCACGCCGCGGCGGATCTGGTCGCGTTCCATGCTTTCGAACAGCGCCTTGAAGTTGCCCTCGCCGAAGCCGTCATCCTTCTTGCGCTGGATGAACTCGAAGAAGACCGGCCCCATCAGGGTCTCGGAGAAGATCTGCAACAAGAGGCGCGGATCGCCGTCCTGGGTCGAGCCGTCCAGCAGGATGCCGCGGCTCTGCAGTTCGTCCACCGGCTCGCCATGGCCCGGCAGGCGTTCTTCCAGCATCTCGTAATAGGTTTCCGGCGGCGGCGTCATGAAGGGCATGCCCTTCGCCTTCAGCCGGTCCCAGCAGGCGGGCAGGTCGTCGCAGGAGAGCGCGATGTGCTGGATGCCCTCGCCGTTGAAGGCCATCAGGAATTCCTCGATCTGGCCGGTGGCGCTGGAGGCTTCCTCGTTCAGCGGGATGCGGATCTTGCCGTCCGGCGCTGTCATCGCCTTCGAGGTCAGGCCGGTATATTCGCCCTTGATGTCGAAATAGCGGATCTCGCGGAAATTGAAGAGCTTCTCGTAGAAGCGCGCCCAGTAGGCCATGCGCCCGCGATAGACATTGTGGGTCATGTGATCGAGCGTGTGGAAACCGCAGCCCTCGGGGTTGCGGTCGACGCCCTCCAGCCAGCGGAAGTCGATATCGTAGATCGACGAGCCTTCCGCGTAGCGGTCGATCAGGTAGAGCGGCGCGCCGCCGATGCCCCGGATCGCCGGCAGGCGAAGCTCCATCGGCCCGGTCGGCACGTCCAGCGGCTGCGCGCCCAGTTCCAGCGCGCGGTTGTAGGCCTGATGCGCATCACGGACCCGGAAGGCCAGGCCGCAGGGGGAAGGCCCGTGCTCCTCGGCGAAATAGGCGGCCAGGCTGTGTGGCTCACGGTTGAGGATGAAATTGATGCCGCCCTGACGGTAGAGGTCGACATCCTTGGAGCGATGCTCGGCCACCTTGGTGAAGCCCAGCATCTCGAAGACCGGCTCCAGCACGCCCGGCTTCGGCGAAGCGAACTCGACGAACTCGAAGCCCTCCAGCCCCATCGGATTTTCAAACAGGTCAGCCATGCCATCCTCCTTGTCGGACGGCAGTCTACTACATCGGTCGAAACGCGGCCCCAACCCGTTTTGCGACTATCTCCGGAACGACTTTCAGGCGGCAAGACCGCCGCGCTGGACGATGAAGTCGCGGACCGCGGCGACCCCCTCGCCGTGCTTGATCTGGGCGAAGGTGAAGGGCCGCTCTCCGCGCTGGGCCTTCGTGTCCCGGTCCATGCGTTCCAGGCTGGCCCCGACAAGTTCGGCCAGGTCGGTCTTGTTGATGATCAGCATGTCGGAGCGGGTGATGCCCGGGCCGCCCTTGGCCGGAATCTTGTCGCCGGCGGAGACGTCGATGACATAGATGGTGATGTCGGCCAGTTCCGGGCTGAAGGTGGCCGCCAGATTGTCGCCGCCGCTCTCGATCAGGATGACATCCAGATCCGGGAAGCGCTCCCACATGTCGGAGACGGCAGCCAGATTGATCGAGGCGTCCTCGCGGATCGCGGTGTGCGGACAGCCGCCGGTCTCGACGCCCATGATCCGGTCCGCCGGCAGCGCGCCGGTGCGGGTCAGGATCTCGGCGTCTTCCTTGGTGTAGATGTCGTTGGTGATCGCCGCGACCGACCAGGATTTCGACAGTTCGCGGGAGAGCTGCTCCATCAGGGCGGTCTTGCCGGAACCGACCGGGCCGCCGATGCCGACGCGCAGTGGGCCATTGGGGGATGTCGTCATGATCGGAAAAGCCTTGTTCGTTGGGTCTCGTGCTGCATCGAGCGGATATCCGCCATCAGCGTCGATGTCGAGAGCTGCTCCAGCGGCGTAGCCAGCGCGACAGCCGCGATCTTCGGCAGCAGGGGTTCGATGGCGCTTGTGATCATCAGCCCGTCGGTCTGCCCGAGCGGCACCAGCCGCACCACCGCCGAGACCAGGTTGGCGGCGAAGGCGTGCAGGTAGGCGACCGTCGTCTCGGTCAGCGCAACCTGATGACCCGCCGCCGTCACGCCGACGGCAATCGGATATGTGACCGGGCCCTGGTGCACCTTGCGGAGCAGGTTCACCGCATCGGTCGGCCAGGCCGCATCAACCGCCTTCAGGAACGCCGCGCCCTGGGACTCGGTTTCCAGCGCCAGCTCCGACGTCGGCGACAGCGCGACTGCCTCCGCCGCGACATCGGCCAGAAGCTCTTCATCGCCATTTGCGATCGCCCGCCAGGCGTGGATCAGCAGGACAGCGTCCGCGCGCCCGGCACCCTCGGCCACCAGATCGGTGATCCATTCACCCGCCGAACGGCGGTCGGTGATTCCAGCCTGTTCGACCGCGGCCTCGAGGCCGTGGCTGTAGGTATATGCGCCGACGGGAAAAGACGGCGACATCCAGCTCATCAGACGCAGCAGGGCGGTTTCGTTCGGCACGGAATTCCTCCTCGGTCAGTGGTGGTGGTGATGCACCGGCCCGGGGCCGTAGGCGCCGCCTTCCGGTTCGAAGGGCGCGGTGACGTGGTCCACCTGCCCCCCCAGTCCGCGCACCATCTCCTCGATGACGTGATCGGTACGGATGCGCAGGCGCTCGCCGAGCAACTGCGTCGGCAGGTGCCGGTTGCCCAGATGCCACGCGATGCGGACCAGATGGGCATGATCGTCGGCGCGGATCTCGGCCAGCGCTTCCTTCGCCGCCTCGACCAGCACCACCCGCCCGTCGGACAGCCTGAGCCCGTCGCCATCACGGATGGCCGGCACCTCGCCGAGGTCAAGGACGAAACTGACGCCGGCCTGCCCGGTCATGGCCATGCGGCGGCGCCTGCGGTCCTCTAGGTCGACAACGACCGTATCGGCGGCGGCGGCCGCATCGAAACTTCCGCCCGGCAGAATCTCGTGACACTTCAGCATGGTCAGAACAGGAAGTAGCGCTGCGCCATGGGCAGGACCTCGGCGGGTTCGCAGGTCAGCAGTTCGCCATTGGCGCGGACCTCGTAGGTCTCGGGATGCACCTCGATCTCGGGGCAGTGGTCGTTCAGGACCATGGACGACTTGCCGATGCCGCCGCGCGTGTTCTCGACCGCCAGAACCTCCGACTGCAGGCCCAGAGTCTCGCCGATGCCGGCATGCAGTGCCGCCTTCGACACGAAGGTCACCGACGACTTGGCAATGGCGCCGCCGAAGCTGCCGAACATGGGACGGTAGTGGACCGGCTGCGGCGTCGGGATCGAGGCGTTGGGATCGCCCATCTGCGCCGCGGCGATGGTGCCGCCCTTTATCACCAGGTCCGGTTTCACGCCGAAGAAGGCCGGTGACCAGACCACCAGATCGGCCAGCTTGCCGGTCTCGACCGAGCCGATGTGCCTGGACATGCCGTGCGCGATGGCCGGGTTGATGGTGTATTTCGCGATGTAGCGGCGGACGCGGAAATTGTCGTTGTCGCCGCTCTCCTCGGGCAGGGCGCCGCGCTGCTTCTTCATCTTGTCGGCGGTCTGCCAGGTGCGGATGATCACCTCGCCCACGCGGCCCATCGCCTGACTGTCCGAGGCGATGATCGAGAACGCGCCCATGTCGTGCAGGATGTCCTCGGCCGCGATGGTCTCCCGGCGAATGCGGCTCTCCGCGAAGGCCACGTCTTCGGGGATGTTCGGGTCCAGGTGATGGCAGACCATCAGCATGTCCAGATGCTCGTCGACGGTGTTCACCGTGAACGGCCGCGTCGGATTCGTGGACGACGGGATCACGTTCTGCTCGCCGCAGACCTTGATGATGTCCGGCGCATGACCGCCGCCCGCGCCCTCGGTGTGGAAGGCGTGGATGGTGCGCCCCTTGAAGCTGGCGACGGTGTTCTCGACGAAGCCCGATTCGTTCAGCGTGTCGGTGTGGATCATCACCTGCACGTCCATGGCGTCGGCTACCGAAAGACAGCAGTCGATCGCTGCCGGCGTCGTGCCCCAGTCCTCGTGCAGCTTCATGGCCGAGGCCCCGGCCATCACCATCTCTTCCAGCGCCTTTGGCGTCGAGGCGTTGCCCTTGCCCGACAGCGCCAGATTGACGGGGAAGGCGTCGAAGGACTGCAGCATCCGCCCGATGTGCCAGGCGCCGGGGGTGCAGGTAGTGGCGTTGGTGCCGGTCGCCGGACCGGTGCCGCCGCCCAGCATGGTGGTGACGCCGCTCATCAGCGCTTCCTCGATCTGCTGCGGGCAGATGAAGTGGATATGCGCGTCGAAGCCGCCGGCGGTGATGATCTTGCCCTCGCCGGCGATGGCCTCGGTGCCCGGGCCGACGATGATGTTCACGCCCGGCTGGGTGTCCGGATTGCCGGCCTTGCCGATGGCGGTGATGCGGCCGTCGCGGATGCCGATGTCCGCCTTGATGATGCCGGTATGATCGACGATCAGGGCGTTGGTGATGACGGTATCGACTGCCCCGCCGGCGCGGGTGACCTGTGACTGGCCCATGCCGTCGCGGATCACCTTGCCGCCGCCGAACTTCACTTCCTCGCCATAGATCGTGCGGTCTTCCTCGACCTCGATGATCAGCTCGGTGTCGGCCAAGCGCACCTTGTCGCCGACGGTGGGGCCGAACATGTCGGCATAGGTCTCGCGCTGGATGCGATAGGCCATCAGTCCAGTCTCCCCATGATCTTCTGGTTGAAGCCATAGACTTCGCGCTTGCCGGCCAGCGGCACCAGCGTCACGTCGCGGCTCTGGCCGGGCTCGAAGCGCACGGCGGTGCCGGCGGGAATGTCGAGGCGCATGCCCCGCGCCTTCTCCCGGTCGAAATCGAGGCCCGGATTGGTCTCGTGGAAATGGTAGTGACTGCCGACCTGCACCGGCCGGTCGCCTGTATTGGCGACGGTAATGGTGACGGTCTCAGCGCCCGCGTTCAGTTCGATTTCACCGGGTTTGATGAAGTATTCGCCTGGAATCATGACGGCCCCCTCACCGAATGGGCTCGTGGACGGTGACCAGCTTGGTCCCGTCGGGGAAGGTCGCCTCGACCTGCACGTCGTGGATCATCTCGGCGACGCCCTCCATGACCTGATCGCGGCTGATGACGGTCGCGCCCTCGGCCATCAGGTCGGCCACCGAGCGGCCGTCGCGCGCGCCCTCGACCACGAAATCCGTGATCAGCGCGATCGCTTCCGGATGGTTCAGTTTCACGCCGCGCTCCAGCCGCTTGCGTGCGACCACGGCCGCCATCGCGACCAGCAGCTTGTCCTTCTCCCTGGGTGTCAGGTTCATCCCGCTCCCTCCCCTTTGCCCGTCAGATCTGGAAGACGCGCGGCAGCCTCTCCGCGCGTCCGGAAATGCAATGTCTCAGCGCCGGTATCAGCCGCGCCATGATGGCCCGCAGCGCATCGCCATCGGACGCCGCCAGACGCCCGACCGCAAGCCCCCGGATTTCGCTCGCGCCGCCCGCCGGGCCCGCGATCTCGCGGATGACCGCGGCCGCCGCGCCGGTGTCTTCTGTCTGCGCGAAGATCGAGGCATAGGCCTCGGCGCCATCCAGCTTCGCGCCTCGTATCCGGTGCGCCTCGAAATCGCCGTCGAGCCGGAAACTGTCGCGCAGCACCAGCCTGCCCTCACGGCGGATGCGCCAGCCATCGTCGATCAACGCGCTCTCGATCCGCTCGCCCATCGCCTTGCGGCCCAGCACCATGCTCTCGATGCCGAGGAAGCGCGCGTCACCGGCCAGATCGACTTCGGTACGCCGGATGAAGCGGCCCCGGTCGAACAGGATGGTTTCCTGCGGCAGCCACTCCGCCGACGCTCCCGCTCCAACGCTCAGGCGGTTGACGATCTTCGCTTCGCCACCGGTGCTGCGGTAGATGCGCTCGGCCGCCTGGGTCGTGAGGCACGCGTCGGAACCGGCACGCCAGTCGACCTCCGCCGCGACATCATCGCCGCCGGTCAGGCCGCCCGCGGTGTTGATCAGCACCGCCGTCTTCGGCTCGTCGCCATAGACTTTCGGCAGGCGCGCCTTCATACATCCTGACTGATGGAGGCCGGCCAGCGCCGTCTTCTCGCCCACCCCCAGGAAGGCGAGACGAATGGCGCCGACCGACCGCGGCAGCCCCGGACTGCCTGCCAACTTGCCTGGGGCTGCCGTTTCCGCCGGCTCAGACCGTGAGATGACGGCGAACATCGTCCTCGTCCATCTCGCTGGCCTCACCGGAAAGCACGATCTCGCCGCGATCCATGACATGGAACGTGTCCGCCAGGTCGCGGGCGAATTCGAAATACTGTTCGACCAGCAGGATCGCCATCTCGCCCCGGTCGCGGAGCAGGGCGATCACCCGGCCGATATCCTGAATGATCGAGGGCTGGATGCCTTCGGTGGGTTCGTCCAGCAGCAGCACCTTGGGCCGCGTCACCAGCGCCCGGGCGATGGCGAGCTGCTGCTGCTGACCGCCCGACAGGTCGCCGCCGCGGCGGCCCAGCATGTCCTTCAGCACCGGGAAGAGGTCGAACAGTTCCTCCGGCACCTCGCGCTGCGCCCGCGGCAGGCAGGCGTAACCGGTCTCCAGATTCTCCCGCACCGTCAGCAGCGGGAAGATCTCCCGTCCCTGCGGCACGATGGCGATGCCGGCCCGCGCCCGCTCATGCGGCTTCATCGACCCGATATCGACGCCGTCCAGATCCATCGAGCCGGACTGCACAGCCTGCTGGCCGGCAATGGCGCGCAGCGTCGAGGTCTTGCCCACGCCGTTGCGGCCCATCAGGCAGGTGACCTTGCCCGGCTCGGCCGAGAGCGAAACGCCCCAGAGCGCCTGCGACGCGCCATAGGAGAGGTTGATGTCGGCAACATTCAGCATCCCCTACCTCCCCAGATAGACTTCGATGACGCGCTCGTCGGCGCTGACGGTGTCCAGCGAGCCTTCGGCCAGGACCGAGCCCTCATGCAGCACCGTAACCCGGACGCCGAGATCGCGCACGAAGGTCATGTCATGTTCGACCACGACGACCGCGTGGTTCTCGGCGATGTCCTTCAGCAGCTTGGCCGTCTCGGCGGTCTCGTCATCGGTCATGCCGGCGGCAGGTTCGTCGACCAGCAGCAGCTTCGGGTCCTGCGCCAGCAGCATGCCGATCTCCAGCCACTGCTTCTGGCCGTGGCTGAGCGAGCCGGCAAGTTCGACGGCATGATCGCCCAGACGGGTGATGCCCAGGATCTCGTCGATCCGGGCTTCGGCCTTCGGATTGCTGCGCCAGAACAGGGTGGCGAAGACCGAACGGTCGGCCTTCAGCGCCAGTTCCAGATTGTCGTAGACCGTCTGCGTCTCGAACACGGTCGGCTTCTGGAACTTGCGCCCGATGCCAAGCTCGGCGATCGCCGCCTCGTCATGTTTGGTCAGGTCAATCGAGCCTTCGAAGAAGATCTCGCCCTTGTCGGGGCGGGTCTTGCCCGTGATGACGTCCATCATCGTGGTCTTGCCGGCGCCGTTCGGGCCGATGATGGCCCGCATCTCGCCCTTGGCCAGGATCAGGGAAAGCTCGTTCAGCGCCTTGAAGCCGTCGAAGGAAACGCTGACGCCGTCGAGATAGAGCGTGCTGTCTGTCAGTTCCACCATCGCCCTACTCCGCCGCCGCCGGTTTCGCCACGGCCGCATCCGGTTCCGGATCGTCGCCGCCACGCTCTCGCCGGGCGGTCAGCTTGTTGACCGCGCCTACGATGCCCTTCGGAAGGAACAGGGTCGTGCCGACGAAAAGCGCGCCCAGCGCGAACAGCCATATCTCCGGCACCGCGCCGGTGAAGTAGGTCTTGGCGTAGTTCACCAGGATCGCGCCGATCACCGCGCCATAGAGCGTGCCCCGGCCGCCGACCGCGACCCAGATCACCACCTCGATGGAGACCGGCGGGGCGAACTCGGACGGGTTGATGATGCCCACCTGAGGCACGTAGAGCGCGCCGCCGACGCCGGCCATGCAGGCCGACAGCACGAAGACGGCCAGCTTGTAGCGGTCGACGCGGTAGCCGAGGAAACGGGTCCGGCTCTCGGCGTCGCGGATCGCGGTGATCACCTTGCCGTATTTTGACCGCGTCACCGACTTGCAGATCAGGAATCCCAGACAGAGCGCCAGACCCGAAGCCACCAGCAGCGCCACGCGGGTGCCGTCATCCTGCAGGTCGAAGCCGAGGATGTCCTTGAAATCGGTCAGTCCGTTATTGCCGCCGAAGCCCATGTTGTTGCGGAAGAAGGCCAGCATCAGGGCGAAGGTCATGGCCTGGGTGATGATCGACAGATAGACGCCCGTCACCCGGCTGCGGAAGGCGAACCAGCCGAAGACAAAGGCCAGCAGGCCGGGCCCCAGGATCACCATGATCATGGCGAACCAGAACATGTCGAAGCCGTACCAGTACCAGGGCAGCGCATCCCAGTTCAGGAACACCATGAAGTCCGGCAGTTCGGCATTGCCATAGACGCCCCGGTCGCCGATCTGGCGCATCAGGTACATGCCCATGGCGTAACCGCCCAGCGCGAAGAACGCCCCGTGCCCCAGGCTGAGAATGCCGCAATAGCCCCAGATCAGGTCCACTGACAGCGCCAGCAGGGCGTAGCACAGATACTTGCCGACCAGCGCCACCATGTAGGTCGGCGCGTGCAGCGGCGAGGATTCCGGCAGCAGCTGGTTGGACAGGCCAATCAGGATCACCGCCCCCATCAGCACGCCCAGGAAGATCATTCCGCCACGGTCGAAGGCGCGGAAAACGAAACCTTGCATCGCTCCCTGCATGTCAGCTCTCCACCGCACGGCCCTTGAGCGCGAACAGGCCGCGCGGGCGCTTCTGGATGAACAGGATGATGAAGACCAGGACGAAGATCTTGGCCAGCACCGCGCCCGAGAAGGGCTCGAGGAACTTGTTGGCGACGCCGAGCGACATGGCCGCCACCAGCGTGCCCCAGAGATTTCCGACACCGCCGAACACCACCACCATGAAACTGTCGATGATGTAGGACTGGCCCAGGTTCGGGCTGACATTGTCGATCTGGCTGAGCGCCACCCCGGCGATGCCGGCGATGCCGGAGCCCAGCCCGAAGGTCATGGCGTCGACCCAGTCGGTGCGGATGCCCATGGCGCCCGCCATGCGCCGGTTCTGGGTCACCGCCCGCATCTGCAGGCCCAGCGGCGTCTTCTTCAGCACCGCCATCAGCGCGAACAGCACGACAAGGGCGAAGACGATGATCCAGATGCGGTTGTAGGTCAGCGTCATCTCGCCGACCTGCATGGCGCCGGACATGAAGTCGGGATTGCCGACTTCCTGGTTGGTCGGCCCGAAGACCGAACGCACCGCCTGCTGCAACACCAGGCTGACGCCCCAGGTCGCCAGCAGCGTTTCCAGCGGGCGGCCGTAGAGGAAGCGGATGATGCCGCGCTCCATGGCGACGCCGACGCCGCCGGAGACAAGAAAGGCGAGCGGTATCGCGATCACCAGCGAGAATTCGAACAGGCCGGGCGCGCTGTTGCGGATGATCTCCTGCACCACGAAGGTCGTGTAGGCGCCCAGCATAACCATCTCGCCATGGGCCATGTTGATCACGCCCATGACGCCGAAGGTGATGGCCAGGCCGATGGCCGCCATCAGCAACACCGAGCCGAGCGAGATGCCGTAGTAGATGTTCTGCGCCGCGGCCCAGAGCTCCAGACGCTCCTCGATCCGGTCGGCGGCGTCCTTCGCGGCGGACTTCACCGCTGCGGGCGCATCGGCGGGAACCGCCAGCAGCATGGACAGCACATCGCGGCCGCCACGGTCATAAAGCACGTCGATGGCGGCGATCTTCTGGGCGTCGTCGAGATCCGACTTCATCACCGAGGCCGCGCGGGCCACGGCCATCGCCGAGCGGACCGATTCGTCCTGCTCGGCGGAGATGGCGCCGTCGAGCGCCTCGATCGCGCCCGGATCCGGGCTCTGGAACAGGGAGCGCGCCGCCGCGAGCCGCACCTTGCGGTCGGGCGAGAGCAGCGTCAGCGATCCCATGGCGCCGCGGATGGCGCGGCGCAGGCTGTTGTTGATGCCGATGCGCTTGGCCTTGCGCTTGCTGACATTCTCGACCAGGTCGCCGGTCAGCGGATCAAGCAGGTCGACGCCGCTGTCGGCGTCCCGCTTGATGAAGACCATGTCGTCGGACTTGCGATAGTAGAGATCGCCGTCGCCCAGCGCCTTCAGGACGCCTGCGGCGCGGGGATCGCCGGTTGCCGCGATTTCGGCGACGGTCGATTCCATCGCCGCGTAATCGCTGGTGTTCAGTTTCTGGATCAGCCCTGGGAGGTCTTCGGCGCTCGCCTCGAGTGCTGGCAGGCAGAGGCAGAGGCCGATGATCAGGGCGAACAGGCGAGCCATCATGGCCGGTCTCGCTTTATTCTGGGGGTCGGAAATCGTCTTGTCCTTCGACCGGGATCAGGCGGCGGCCGATCGATCAGCCGCCGCCCAACCGGTCTGTCGGGTCAGGAACCCGGCTTGTAGGTCGGCTCCTCGCAGCCGCCGCAGACCCACGGATAGGTCCAGTCGGCGGTCAGCTTGGCGCTTTCCGGGATGTAGTCGGACCAGGCGTCGCCCTTGACCACGCCTTCGGTCGACCAGACGGTCTGGAACTGGCCGTCATCCTGGATCTCGCCGATCAGGACTGGCTTCGACAGGTGGTGGTTGGTGTTCATCACCGCCACACCGCCGGTCAGGTTCTTTACGGTCTGGCCGTACATGGCCTGACGCACGGCGTCGACATCGGTCGATCCGGCCTGCTGCACCGCCTGGACCCACATCTTGAAGCCGATGTAGTGGGCTTCCATCGGGTCGTTGCTCACGCGGTCTTCGGAACCGATGAACTTCTGCCACTTCTCGATGAAGCTGTCGTTCTCGGGGGTGTCGACCGACATGAAGTAGTTCCACGCGGCCAGGTGACCGACCAGCGGGGCCGTGTCGATGCCGGCGAGTTCTTCCTCACCAACAGAGAAGGCCACGACCGGGATGTCCTCGGCCTTGATGCCCTGGTTGCCCAGTTCCTTGTAGAACGGCACGTTGGCGTCGCCATTGATGGTCGAGACCACGGCGGTCTTCTTGCCGGCCGAGCCGAAGGTCTTGATGTCGGAGACGATCGTCTGCCAGTCGGCGTGGCCGAACGGCGTGTAGTTGATCATGATGTCTTCCGCCGCAACGCCCTTGGCCTTCAGGTAGGACTCGAGGATCTTGTTGGTCGTGCGCGGATAGACATAGTCGGTGCCAGCCAGGACCCAGCGCTCGACCTTCTCGTTCTTCATCAGGTAGTCGACGGCCGGGATCGCCTGCTGGTTCGGCGCGGCGCCGGTGTAGAAGACGTTCTTCGAGCTTTCCTCGCCCTCATACTGGACGGGGTAGAACAGCAGGCTGTTCAGCTCCTCGAAGACCGGCAGGACGGACTTGCGGGACACCGAGGTCCAGCAGCCGAACACCACGTCGACCTTGTTCACGGAAATCAGCTCGCGCGCCTTTTCGGCGAACAGCGGCCAGTTCGACGCGGGGTCGACGACTACGGCCTCCAGCTTCTTGCCCAGCAGGCCGCCGGCCTTGTTCTGCTCCTCGACCAGCATCAGCATGACGTCCTTCAGCGTCGTCTCGCTGATCGCCATGGTGCCGGACAGGGAGTGCAGCACACCCACCTTGATCGTGTCGGCAGCCTGAGCGGCTCCGGCGGTCAGCCCGACCGCCAACGCGGCGCCTGCAGCAAGCGCCTTCATCTTCTTCAACCCCAACATCGCGTATCCACCTCCTCTGTTGTGGGAACGTGACGGTGATTACAAGCGATGTGCCACTTGGGTGCGGCGCAGCAAGAATCCGGAATATTCAGAAAAAACAATGGCGTGACGCGTAACGAAACGATTCCCGGGAATCCTGCATGCGCAATAAACAGCCATATGCACAAAATTCTTGCACAAAAATTGACCAATCATTGTTGTTGCACAAGAATACATCAGAATGGGTTCCTGATATGCAGCCGGACCCCGCCTGCGCATCCGCTCATGCACCCTCCGGGCGTTGTCCTTTGACCGTGTCGCCATTAAAGACACGCACAGTTTCGACAGACATCCGGGGAGGAAAGAAACATGGGCATGCTGGACGGAAAGGTCGGTCTGGTCACCGGCGCGGGCCGCGGCATCGGGCGTGAGATCGCGCTGCAGCTGGCCGAGCATGGCGCGAAGGTCGTGGTCAACGATCTGGACGAGGGGCCGGCCAACGAGGTCGTGGCCGAGATCAAGGCCGCCGGCGGCGAGGCCATCGCCTGCGCCGGTAGCGTTTCCGAGAAGGAATTCGCCGAGCGCTTCGTGAAGACCGCCTTCGACACCTGGGGCAACCTGCACATCATCGTCAACAATGCCGGCTATACCTGGGACGCGGTCATCCAGAAGATGTCCGAGGACCAGTTCGACGCCATGATCGACGTGCATCTGAAGGCGCCGTGGCGGATCCTGCAGGCCGCCTCGGAGATCATCCGCATCAAGTCGAAGGAAGAGGCCGAGAAGGGTACGCCGGTGATCCGGAAGGTGGTCAACATCTCGTCCGTGTCCGGCACCCGCGGCAATGCCGGCCAGACCAACTATTCCGCCGGCAAGGCGGGCGTGGTCGGCCTGACCAAGACGCTGGCGAAGGAGTGGGGCCGCTATCAGGTGAACGTCAACGCCGTCGCCTTCGGCTTCATCGAGACCCGCCTGACCGAAGGCACCGACGAGAAGAAGAGCATCGTCGTCGAGGGCAACGAGGTGCAGATCGGCATCCCGAAGCAGAATGTCGAGATCGCCAAGCGCATGATCCCGATGGGCCGCCCCGGCACCCCGAAGGAAGCCGCGGGCGCGGTGGTCATGCTCTGCCTGCCGCTCAGCGACTATGTCAGCGGCCAGATGCTGGAAGTCACCGGCGGCACCAACTGAGTTCCGGCGCGGCGTGAGCCGATACCCCGGCCGAGTGCCGGGGTGCGGTTTGCACCGCCGAGCCGGATTGCGACTGCTGCATGCCGGCACAGGCGCGGCATGAAGGCGACCTGCGGGTTCCCCCTGTTCCCGCCGGGGGTTTTCGGCTATCTCCCGCGCCCATGAGCCAGCTTGAGACCGAGGCGCAGCGGCGCCGCACCTTTGCGATCATTTCCCACCCGGACGCGGGCAAGACCACGCTGACCGAGAAGCTCTTGCTGTTCGGCGGCGCGATCCAGGCGGCCGGCGCGGTGAAGGCGCGCGGCGATGCGCGCCGGGCGCGCTCGGACTGGATGAAGGTCGAGCGCGAGCGCGGCATCTCGGTTTCCGCGTCGGTGATGACCTTCGACTATGGCGGCCACGCCTTCAACCTGCTGGACACGCCGGGCCATGAAGACTTCTCCGAAGACACCTACCGTGTTCTGACGGCGGTCGACTCGGCCGTGATGGTGATCGACGCCGCACGCGGCATCGAGCCCCAGACCCGCAAGCTGTTCGAGGTCTGCCGCCTGCGCGACGTCCCCATCATCACATTCGTCAACAAGATGGACCGGGAGGCGCAGGACCCGTTCGACCTGATGGACCTGATCGAGCAGGACCTTGCCCTTGACGTGACCCCGGCCAACTGGCCGATCGGCATGGGCCGGCAGTTCCAGGGCTGTTACGACCTGATGGGTGACCGGCTGGTGCTGATGGAGCGCACCAAGGAGAAGCAGGGCAGCGCCATCGCCGAGGTAAAGGGTCTGGACGATCCCGCGATGGACGGCCTGATCGGCGACGGTCCGGCGTCCGAACTGCGCGAAACCGCCGAGATGGCGCGGGAGCTCTGCCCCGATTTCGACCTGCAGGCCTATCGCGACGGCACCATGACGCCGGTCTTCTTCGGCAGCGCGCTGAACGCCTTCGGGGTGCAGGACCTGCTGGACGCCATCGGCCGGTTCGCGCCCCCGCCGCGCCCGCAGGGCGCCGACCTGCGTGCGGTCGAGCCGACCGAGGACAAGGTCTCGGGCTTCGTCTTCAAGATCCAGGCGAACATGGACCCCAAGCACCGCGACCGCGTCGCCTTCGTGCGCATGGCTTCCGGACACTTCAAGCGCGGCATGCGGCTGAAGCACGTGCGTTCGGGCAAGTCGCTGGCGGTGCACAATCCGGTCATGTTCCTGGCCGGTGACCGCGCCACCACAGAAGAAGCCTGGCCAGGCGACATCATCGGCATCCCCAACCACGGACAGCTCGCCATCGGCGACACGCTGACCGAAGGCGAGGAGCTCCGTTTCCGCGGCGTGCCGTCTTTCGCGCCGGAACTGCTGCAGCGGGTGCGGGCCACCGACCCGATGCGGGCCAAGCATCTGGGCGCCGCCCTGCAGCAGCTTGCCGAGGAAGGCGTCGCCCGCGTGTTCAAGCCGCGCTTCGGCGCCGACTGGGTCGTCGGCGTGCTCGGCGCGCTGCAGTTCGACGTGCTGCAGGAGCGTATCGACACCGAATACAACGTCCCTGTCGTATTCGAGCCCGCGGAACTCTATACTGCCCGCTGGGTGAGCGCTGACAGCCACGATCTGCTGAAGAAATTCTGCGACGCCAACCAGACCTCGGTCGCCGACGATCATGAGGGCGATCCGGTCTATCTGGCGCGCAACGCATGGCATCTGGATCGCGGGCAGCAGGACTTTCCCGACATCCGCTTCGCCGCGACCAAGGATCCTGGCGTCGGGGAGATGAAAGCCGCCTGATACGTGTGCCGATCCGAATTTCTGCACGGCGGTTAGTGGTAGATTAACGACAAGGAAGAATCCTGTCGCGATGGGTTCGTTTGATATCGATCGGATAAAGCCGGAGCTGGGGCCGCTGACCTCGGCCCTGCTGGAATACTGGGAGCAGGCGCGCGGCGAGCGCGTCATGCCTGCGCGCGCCGATATCGACCCCATCGACATTCCCCGCCTGCTGCCCTTCATCCTGCTGCTGGAAGTCGACAATGACACCGGCCGCGTGAAGATCCGGCTGATGGGTACGCGGGTGCGCGATCTCTACGGCGAGGAATATACCGGCCGCCACCTGGACGAAATCTTCTTCGGGCGCAATCGCGAGCAGGTTCTGACCTCCTACAACGAGGCGCTCGACAGCCGCGCGCCGCATCACTGCTGGATGCGGTTCACCAACAAGGACGGCCTGGAATTCGACATGGAGCGGCTGATTCTGCCGCTGTCGGGCGACGGCACGAAAATCGACATGTTCATCAGCCTGCTGGACATCCACCCCGGCGTGCCGCGCTGAGGCTGTCCCCGGACCCCAGTTCGGCTACAATCCATTGGCAAGGGGGCCTTCAGATCCCCGTGTCAGGGGGGATGAACGATGGCCGATCACGACGAGATCCTGAAAAAGGTCTATGCCGCGAAGGGCGACACCCAGGCTCTTTCGGACAGCTACAATGAATGGTCGGACAGCTATGACGGCGATCTCGCCGCGATGGGCTATCGCTACCCCTTCATGATGGCCGGCACGCTGGGCCGTTTCGTGCCGGACCTGGATTCATCCATTCTGGAAGCGGGCTGCGGCAGCGGGCTGATCGGCGAGGCCCTGTCGCTGGTCGGCTACCGGAACCTGACCGGGATCGACATTTCCGAAGGCATGCTGGCCCGCGCGTCGGGGAAGAACTGCTATCGCGACCTGCGCCGCGAGGTGCTGGGGGAGCCTCTGTCCTTTGACACCGGCAGCTTCGATACGGTGATTTCGGCCGGGGTGATGACATCGGGCCACGCGCCGGCGGACTGTCTGGACGAACTGGCCCGGGTGCTGAAATCCGGCGGGCATTTCGTGGTCACCATCTCCCGCATCGCCTGGGAAGAGGAAGGCTATCAGGACGCCGCCGAACGCCTCGCCGCCGCCCGGGTCGTCGATCCCATGTTCAACTCCGCCTACTTCGTGCCCCTGCCCGGCGCGAAGAAGGAGGAACAGCACGAATCCGCTGTCCATGTGATGCGGAAGTTCTAGAACGCACCACTCACAGAAACGCCCGCCAGGCTCCTGCCCGCCGGACGAAACCAGCTGAAACTCGCTTGACCTGCCCAGTTAATTATGAATTATAACTATTATCATTTGTAATGATTGGTTCACTCGATGACCGTTTCCGCCGCGACATTGATGAAGCAGAGCCCCGGCAGCGTATCGGATGACGCCCTTCGCCGGTTTCTCGGCTACCGCCTGAAACGAGCGCACAATGTCCTGCATGCCGGCCTGGTGAGGGCGCTCGAACCCTTCGGGCTGCGGGTGGTGAGCTATTCGGCGCTGCTGATGATCGTGGAGAATCCGGGGCTGCGGCAGTCGCAGCTGGCCGACGCGCTGTCGATCGAACGGCCCAACATGGTCCTCAGCATCGACGAGTTGGAGAAGCGCAAGCTGATCGAACGGCACCGCGACCCGGAAGACCGGCGCGCCTATGCGCTGCGCCCGACACCAGCAGGAGAACGCCTCATTGCCAAAGCGACCGCCGCCGTCGAGGCGCATGAACGCGAGGCGACGCGCCGGCTGACGCCCGAGGATCGCGAGGCCGCGTTCCGCATCCTGCAATTGCTGACCGAAACCGACTGACACACCCGACCGGAGAACCGCCATGATCGGCCACATCCCCTACGGCGCCTACTGGTGCCCCCCCTTCGCCCGCTGGCAGGGTAGCCTGGCGCATCTGAACTCGATCACATTCGCGGCCGATGTCACGAAGAAGCAGATGGCGGAGAAGAGCATCGACCCCACCGAACTCAACCTGCTCGCCTTTGGCCAGACCAATCCCCAACCGGGCAGCTTCTACGCCGCGCCCTGGTACGCCGCGCAGATCGGCGCCGAGCACCTGCCCGCCCCCTTCGTCACCCAGGCCTGCGCCACCGGCCCGCGCCTGCTGGCCTCAATGCTGGGCGAGATGGCGCTGGGCAATGGCGAGACCGGCCTGATCGCCTCGGGCGACAAGCTGTCGAACGGCGCCACCATCTACTACCCCGCGCCCCATGCGCCCGGCGCGACCGGCACGGTCGAGAACTGGGTGATGGACAACTTCAACAAGGATCCCTGGGCGAAATGCGCCATGGTCGATACCGCCGAAAACGTGGCGAAGCGGGACGGGATCGAAACCGCAGAGCAGCATGAACTGGTCGCCCAGCGCCACGCGCAGTATCAGGACTCGCTGGCCGACGACCGCAAGTTCCAGCGCCGCTACATGCCCGTGATCGACATCCCGGACGCCAGCGGCCGCCGCGTCGTCGGCACGCTGGAGACCGACGAGGGCGTGACGCCGGTGGACCCGGGGAAGATGGCCAAGCTGCGCCCCGTGTGCGAGGGCGGCAGCGTCACCTTCGCCGGGCAGACCCACCCGGCCGACGGCAATGCCGGCATGATCGTCACCAGGACCGCCGAGGCCGCCCAGCGCTTCGCCGCCAAGGATGCGCCGAAGGTCGAGGTTCTGGCCTTCGGTCACGGCCGCGAGGAGAAGGCCTACATGCCCGCCGCGCCGATCAAGGCGACCCGGGATGCGCTGGACAGATGCGACCTGACCATCGCCGACATGGACGCCATCAAGTCGCACAACCCGTTCGCGGTGAACGACATCGCCTTTGCGCGGCACTTCAACCTCGACTGGCGCGGCATCAACAATTACGGCAGCTCGCTGATCTGGGGCCATCCGCAGGGCCCGACCGGCATCCGCGGCATGATCGAACTGATCGAGGAACTGGCCGAGCGCGGCGGCGGCACCGGCCTGTTCCAGGGCTGCGCCGCCGGCGACAGCGCCATGGCCGTGGTGCTGCGGGTGAGCTGATGCGGCCTGTTCTGCAGCCCTCGGACCTGATCCGAGGACCTGTGGACAAAGCTGATCGCATGCGCCGCGACACGGACCCTCGGGTCAAGCCCGAGGGAAGCAGCATCGGCTTGGGTTCCGGGATCAAGTCCCGGAACAGGGCAGAGTCTTGCAGCGCGGCGCCCCTCAGCAGCCCTCCTCTACCCCGCGGTCGAGCCAGCCGCCGATGATCTCCCGGAACCTCTCCTCCGGGTAACCGGGCGGCGGCGCGGCGGTCTTCAGCCGCTCGATCATGGTGCAGGCGGCGGTCTGATCCTCGCGCTGGAAGTGCAGCGCGGCGAGGTTGATCATGGTCCAGGCGTTGCCCGGCTCCAGCTCCAGGGATTTCTCCAGCACCGGCAGCGCCTCGTCCTGCCGGCCCTGCATGTTCAGGTAGCGGCCATAATCGGCGAAGCGGCCCGGCTGGCCGCGTTCCTCATCGACGCCACGCTGGAACCAGTAGTCGACGACACCGGCCGGCTGACCGCTTTCGACCATGATCACGGCGATGCCGTGATAGACGTCGCCGTTCCGGGGATCGGCCTCGAAGGCCAGGTTGAAACGGTTCAGGGCCACGGGCAGCTTGCGCGCGCCGATCCACTTCCAGCCCTGCCGCACCAGCTCCCAGGACAGCGCCACGCCTTCCAGCCCGCGCGCCTGCAGCTGCTCGACATAGCGTTCGTCGGCATCCCGCCGCGCCCCGAACCGGTGGTCGCAGCCGAACAGCGGCTTCATCTGCACCGGCGTGTCAGGGTTGCCATAGGCCCATTTCGGGATGTCCTCGGCCCGGCAGACATCCTGGTAGGACGGCGCGAGAACTGTCTGGGCAACTGTCGGGTGCGCAAGCGCAGTCAGGCTCATCAGACATGCGCTGGCGATCGCCCACCGTAACCTCATGAGGTTCCCCTGGCCTGGTGCCGAAGGATGATCACAATCCCAGGACGGCTTTCGCCAGCACGTTCTTCTGTACCTCGGTGGTGCCGCCATAGATGGTGGCGGCGCGCTTCTGCAGGTGCTGGGGCATGATGCCGTCGGCATGCGCCGGGCCGACCGGGCCCTCGTTCGAGGCCCAGTCGAGACCGGTATGCACATAGGGCGCGCCGTAATAGGCCAGCGCATCGACCATGGTGGCGTTGATCGCCTGTTCGATCTCGGTGCCACGGATCTTCAGCGTCGAAGCCTCGGCGCCCACCGCACGGCCCGCCGCCGTCTCGGCCAGGATGCGCAGGTTGTACATCTCCAGCGAGTTGAGATCGGTCTCGATCACCGCCAGGTCGCGGGCGAAGTCCGGATCATCGATCAGCCGTCCGCCGTCCGCGGATTCCACACTGGCGATGCCCTTCAGCCGCTCAAGCTCGCTCTTGGAGCGGCCGATGCCGGCAATGCCCGTGCGCTCGTTGCCCAGCAGGAACTTGGCGTAGGTCCAGCCCCTGTTCTCCTCGCCGATGCGGTTTTCGACCGGCACCCGGACGTCGTCGAAGAAGACCTCGTTCAGATTGCTGTAGCCGTCCATCGACATGATCGGCTTCACCTCGATACCCGGCGTGGTCATGTCGATCAGCAGGAAGGTGATGCCCTCCTGCCGCTTGCCCTCGGACGAGGTGCGGACCAGGCAGAACATCCAGTCGGCGCGGTGCGCGCCCGAGGTCCAGATCTTGTGGCCGTTGACGACATACTCGTCGCCGTCCAGCACCGCCTTGGTCGCCAGCGCCGCCAGGTCGGAGCCGGAACCGCGCTCGGAATAGCCCTGACACCACCAGTCATCGGAGGACAGGATGCGCGGCAGGAATCTCTCCTTCTGCGCCTGGTTGCCGAAGGTGTAGATCACCGGCCCGACCATAGTGACGCCGAACGGCTGCACGCGCGGGCAGCTTGCATAGGCGCATTCTTCCTCGAAAATGAAGCGCTGCGCCGCGGTCCAGCCCGGCCCGCCATACTCGTCCGGCCAGTTCGGCGCGATCCAGCCCTTCTCGTAGAGCGCCTTCTGCCAGCGGACATAGTCCTCCTTCGGCAGGTAGTTCCAGCCGATCTTCGCCCGCTCCTTGATGTCGTTCGGAATGTTGTCCTTCAGGAATGTCCGCACTTCGTCGCGAAAGGCGATTTCCTCGTCTGTGAAGGCCAGATCCATGGCGTCGTATCTCCCCTGATGTCGTGGCCGGAGCATAGGGCATCGGGGCGTTGCAGGGAAATCCACTTCCGGCGCATGGCCGCGGCGCATTATGCTCTGCGCCGGGGAGGACGGCATGAACTACACATTCACCGAGGAACAGCTCGAGTTCCGGACGGTGCTGCGGCGGTTTTTCGAGGACCTGTCGCCGGCAACCGAGGTGCGGCAGCTGATGGAGACCGGCGACGGTTTCGACGAGACCGGCTGGCGGCGGATCAGCCAGGAGCTCGGCCTGACAGGCATCGCCATCCCCGAAGCATATGGCGGACAGGGCTTCGGCTTCGTCGAGCTTGCGATCGTGTTCGAGGAGATGGGCCGGCGGCTGGTCTGCGCGCCGTATTTCTCCTCCATCGGGCTGGCCGCGAACGCCATCCTGAATGCGGGCGACGAGGCGCAGAAGAAGGCGCTGCTGCCCGGCATAGCGTCGGGCGAGACCCGCGCGGCGCTGGCGCTGGCGGAACCAGGCGGACGCTGGGACACCGGCAGCATCCAGACCACGGCGACAGAGGAAGATGACGGCTACCGGCTGGACGGGGCGAAGAGCTTTGTCGTCGACGGGGCGACGGCGGACCTGCTGATCGTCGCCGCGCGGCGGCCGGGATCGCAGGGCGATGGCGGGCTGTCGCTGTTCACGGTGGATGCACGTGCGAGCGGCCTGACGCGGACGCCGCTGAAAGTCATGGACCCGACGCGCAAGCAGGCGCGGCTGACGCTGGAGAATGTGAAGGGGCAGTTGCTCGGGCGCGAGGGCGCGGCGGCGGAACCGCTCCGGCGGACGCTGTTGCAGGCCATCACCTGCCTGGCCAGCGAGATGGCGGGCGGGGCCGAGATGCTGCGGGAACAGGCACTGGACTACGCCATGATGCGGGTTCAGTTCGGCCGCCAGATTGCCTCCTTCCAGACCATGAAGCACAAGCAGGCCGACATGCTGCTGGATGTGGAACTGGCCAAGGCCGCGGCCTATCAGGCGGCACAGGCCGCGGCCGCGGACAGCCCGGACTTCGCCGCCACCGCGCATCTGGCGAAGGCGACGGTCGCCGACGCCTACATGCAGACCGCCATCCATGCCGTGCAGATCCATGGCGGCATCGGCTTCACCTGGGACAACGACACCCATCTCTGGTTCAAGCGGGCCAAGAGTTCGGAGGTGATGCTGGGCGGGCCCGAGCATCACCGCGAACTGATGCTGCAGAACTGGGCGGCCTGAAGGAGGACGGAGCATGGAAGACTGGAGCGGCAGAACCGACGCCGAGATCCGCAGCGCCGTCCGCGCGTGGCTGGAAGCCAACTGGGACACCGATCTGACCCTGATCGAATGGCGCACGAAGCTGACCGAATCGGGCTGGGGCGTTCCGACCTGGCCGGTCGAATGGTACGGGCGGAACCTGACCGATCCGCAGGCCGCCATCGTGCAGGCCGAGTTCGACCGCATCGGCGCGGTGGGCGTCGCCCGCACCGGCATCCGCATGCTGGCGGCGGCGACGATCCTCACCCACGGCAATCAGGCCCACAAGGCCGAGTTCCTGAAACCGATCCTGACCGGCGAGCACACGTGGTGCCAGCTCTTCAGCGAGCCCGGCAGCGGTTCCGATCTGGCGGGCGCCATCACCCGCGCCGATCTGAAGAACGGCAAGTGGATCGTCAACGGCCAGAAGGTCTGGACCACCAGCGCCCATCACGCCGATTACGGCCTGCTGCTGGCGCGCACCGACTGGGACGTGCCCAAGCACAACGGCATGAGCTACTTCCTGCTGGACATGCGCCAGCCCGGTGTCTCGGTGCATCAGCTCAAGCAGATGAACGGCCACGCCAGCTTCAATCAGGTCTTCTTCACCGATGCCGAGATCGAGCCGGAGTATCAACTCGGCGAGTTGGGAGAGGGCTGGAAGATCGCCACCACGACCCTGATGCATGAAAGGCGCAACGCCGACGGCGTCCGCCGCTTCGACACCGGCTCAGACCGGGAAGGCCGCATCTATGACGAGGAGCGCGAGGAAGTCGCGCACATGATGGCGCCCTATACCTGGTATCCGCAGCGCATGGGCCGGATCGATCTGGTCATCCAGCGCGCAAAGGAGACCGGCGCCTATGACGATCCGCATGTCCGTCAGGAGATCGCGAAGCTGCTGGCGCTGGCCAAGTCCGCCGAATGGACCGCCCGCCGCGCCCGCGCCGCGCAGGAGCAGGGCCGCCCGCAGGGACCGGAGGGCTCGCTGGGCAAGCTGGCCGCCTCCAACGTAGCCCGCGCCGCCAACCGGGTGCACACGCTGATCAGCGGCGCCGACGCCATGCTGACCGGCGAGGACAGCCCGATGGGCGGGGTGATCGCCGAGATCCTGGTCTCGACGCCCGCCATCTCCATCGCCGGCGGCACCGACGAGATCCAGAAGAACATCATCTCGGAACGGGTCCTGAAGATGCCCAAGGAACCCCGCAACGACACCGACCGGCCCTTCAGGGAAGTGCCGAGGAACAAGGTTTGAGGGGAGCCCGTCACGACCGGAAGGATTTCTCCTCCCCCCTTGAGGGGGAGGTGGCCGCCGGAGGCGGTCGGAGGGGGGTGCAGCCGAAGGCTTCCGGCACCGACAGCGCCACGATTTCGGCTTCGCCGAACTCACCCCCTCCCCGACCCTCCCCCCTCAAGGGGGAGGGGAATGAGCATGAGACCACCTCCAGTACGAGAGGAACACCCGCATGACCAATCTCGACCGCATCGATCCGGAATCGCTGGAGGGGCTGAAGATCCTGCTGGGGGTGATGCCCGGCGGGCTGAACGGAATCGCCGAGATCGGACCCCGGCGGCAGAAGCTCGCGGATGTGCTGGCGGCCATGACCGCGTCGATCGAGCCGAACCCGAATGTCACGATGGAGGACCGCACGGTTCCGGGCCCCGAGGGCGCGCCGGACGTGCCCGTCCGCATCTATCGCAAGAAGGGCGGGCCGAGCCCGGCGCCGGGCGTCTTCTACATTCATGGCGGCGGCATGATCATGGGCGACCTGTCCATGGGTGAACTGTCGGTGGTGCGCATGTGCGACGTGACCGGCGCGACCTTCGTGTCCGTCGACTACCGCCTTGCCCCGGAACACCCCTATCCGGCGGCGCTGGAGGATTGCCATGCGGCACTGTCGTGGATGGCGTCCAACGCGGCGGAACTTGGTGTCAGGTCCGGGCCGCTGGCCATCGTCGGCGGCAGCGCCGGCGGCGGGCTGACCATCGCGACATCGCTGCTGGCGCGGGATCGGGGCGGACCGGAGATCGGCTTCCAGATGCCCTTCTACCCGATGATCGACGACCGCAACGAGACGCCGTCCAGCCACGAGATCACCGATATCGGCATCTGGGACCGGGCCGGCAACATCGAGGCCTGGGGCTGGTATCTGGGCGGCAAGCCCGCCGACGGCTACGCGGCCCCGGCCCGGATGGCGGACCTGTCGGGCCTGCCGCCGACCTACATGGATGTGGGCACGCTGGACCTTTTCCGTGACGAGAACATCACCTTCGCCCAGCGGCTGGTTCAGGCGGGCGTACCGGTCGAGTTCCACCTCTGGCCTGGTGCCTATCACGCCTCGGAAACCTTCGCACCGGGAGCAGCGCTCAGCCGGCAGATGTGGGAGTGCCGCCTGGCGGCGCTGACAAGGGCGCTGGCCTGACGCCTGTACGCCGCTTCGGTTGCGCGCCATCTGCGGACGAGCGAACATGTTGGTTCAACGAATGCGGAGGACGGGGAGGAAGTCCGCATGAGCGAACTGAAAGATCTGCTGGCCTTTCTGGCGCAGCAGCCACCGGCGCATACCGTGTCGCTTGCCGACCGCCGTGCGCTCTACGACCGGGCCGAAAAAGCGTTCCCGCTGCCGGAAGGCGTGACAGTGCGGCCGTGGCGGTCTGGCCACCTGACCGGCGACTTCCTGGAGGTGGATGGCAGCCGCGGCGGGCGCACCATTCTCTACCTGCATGGGGGCGGCTACGGCATTGGCTCATCCCGCTCCCATCGGCATCTCGCTGCCCTGATCGGTGTCGAGGCGCAGGCCAGCGTGCTGGTGCCGGACTACCGGCTGGCGCCGGAGCATCCCTATCCTGCGGCGCTCGACGATGCGGTGGTGGCGTTCGACTGGCTGGCCTCAAGCGGCGATCGGGACATCGCCATCGCCGGCGACAGCGCCGGCGGCGGGTTGACCGTGGCCACGCTCTGCCGGATCCGCGATACCGGCGCAGGCCAGCCGGTGGCGGGCATCTGCCTGTCACCCTGGGTCGATCTGGCGTGCGAGCCCGGTTCCGAGCTCGAGAAGGCGACGGAAACCGACCCGCTGATCAGCTTCGCCGACATCCAGGAATACGCCGCCGCCTATCTGGGTGACGTTTCGGCCGACGACCCCGGCGCGTCGCCGATCCATGCCTCCCTTGCCGGCCTGCCGCCGCTGCTGGTCCAGGCCAGCAGGGCCGAGGCGCTGCGCGCCGATTCCGAAAGGCTGGCCGACAGGGCTGGCGCAGCCGGGGTCGATATCACGCTGCAGATGTCGGATGAGGTACCGCATGTCTGGCACTGGTTCTGGCCGCGGCTGGAGCTGGCGCGGCAGTCGATCACCGGCATCGCCGTCTGGCTCGAGCCGCGCTGGCGCGAGAGGGACGTGGCATGAGCGCCGACATGCATGTGCTCGGCGATCCGTCCTGGAAGCAGGGCGCGGCGCTGGTCGCCGGTGGCAGCGGCGGAATCGGTCGCGCCATCTGCAAGCTGCTCGCCCAGGCCGGCGCGAATGTGGCGCTGACCTATCATGGCAGCCGTGAGCGTGCCGAGGCAGCAGCCGCCGATGTTCGGGAAGCCGGACGCGAGGCCGAGATCGCCCAGGTCTCGCTGGAGGATGCGGACGCGGTGAAGGCAACCGTCGACCGAATGATCGAGCGGTTCGGGCATCTGCATTCGATTGTCTATGCGTCCGGCCCGCCGGTTCACATGACGCCCATCCACCGGCTGACGCCGGACCAGTGGAGCAAGGTGATCGACGCCGACGTGAAGGGCTGTTTCAATCTTGTCTGGGCCTCGTTGCCGCATCTGCGATCCCGCGGCAGCGGCAATCTGGTCGCGGTGATCACGACGGCGGTCGAGCGCGTACCGGCGCTGGACATCATGTCGGCCTCGCCGAAGGCCTCGATCGAGATTCTGTTCCGGGGCCTGGCCCTGGAGGAAGGCAAGAACGGCCTCAGGGCGAACTGTGTCGGTCCGGGCTGGATCGACGCCGGTCTGGGCCGGCAGGTGATCGAGAACGAGCTGCGCCCGGAACAGGTCGAACGGGTGACGAAGATGCTGCCGCTTCGGCGCATCGGCCAGCCCGAGGAAGTCGCCGACGCCGTGCTGTTCCTGCTGTCGACGCGCGCCGCCTACATCACCGGCCAGACCCTGTCGGTCGACGGCGGTGGACAGTTGTGAGCCGCCGTATCTGCTTTCCGGCTGCCGAACCCTGACAGGGATTAGCGTAATGACCGAACGACGCTTCGAACCCCGCGACGACGGCTTCCATTTCGACGAGATGGACAGCGACTGGTGGGCCACCGAGACGGCGTGGTTCTCCTTCCATGAGCCGGAACGCAAGCTGGGCGGCTGGTTCTACAACATGTTCCGCCCCAACATCGGGATCGTATCCGGCGGCGCCTGGGTCTGGGACGACACGGCTCACCTGCCCTGGGAAGTGCCGTTCTCGTCGAACCTGACCGCCCTGCCGATCCCGAAGGAAGGCGACCTGCGCGACATCGCCCTGCCCAATGGCAACATCATGAAGGTCGTCGAGCCCTGCATGTCCTACGACCTTGGCCATGACGACAACGGGCGCGGGCTGTTTTCCTGCGAGCTTCGCTTCGATGGCGTGATGCCACCGGAGCCGCTCACCGCCGCCGGATCGACCTTCGGCTCGGCGCATCACTTCGACCAGTTCGGGCGGGTGCATGGTCACATCGTGCTGCATGGCGAACGGATCGCCATCGACTGCTACGGCATGCGCGACCGCACCTGGGGCCGGCGGCCCGAGAACCGGCCGCGCCGGGCGGGCTACATCACCGGCATGACCGATCCGGACACCGGTTTCCTGGCCGTGACAAACGTGTCGCCGGAGGGTGAGAAGGCGGCCTACGGCTTCCTGCGGCGGAACGGCCGGACGGTGCCGCTGGCCGAAGGCATGCGTACAGGCGAACGCAATCCGGCAACGGGGCACAGCAGCACGGTACGTCTCGACCTGACCGATCAGGAAGGGCGGCGGATGATCGCCGAGGGCGAAGCCGTCAGCCGTATCGTCATCAACCGCCACAGCTTCATCGACATCAACAGCCTGGTGCGCTGGGACTGCGGCGCCGACGGGATCGCCTGGGGCGAGGAGCAGGACATGTGGCCCATGCACCACTTCGAGAAGATGCGGCGCGATCAGTAACCCAGATCCCGCGCCGCGCGGTCGAGCACCACGGGGATCGACCATTCCGTGCGGGCCAGCCGGATGTCCTCCGACCTTCCGTCCCGATAGAGCCCCGACGCGCTCATCCAGAAGGCGACCGAGCGCATGCCGTAGAGAAGCTGGTAGTAGCGGCAGACTTCTTCGTCGATCGTGATCCCCGTTCCCGCCTCGTATCGTTCGAAGAAGACATCGCGCGGGACCAGATTGGACAGCAGATCGCTGTCCTCCCGGTTAAGGTCGCTGAGCATGTAGGCGACGTCATACATGGGGTCGCCGATCACCTGCAGTTCCCAGTCCAGCACCGCCGACACCCGGTCGTTGTCGATCAGCAGGTTCCCGGTCCTGTAGGCGCCATGCACCAGGGTCAATCTCTCGGTCATCGGCGCATTCGCCTCAAGCCAGCAGATCAGATCGGTCAGCGCGGGTTCAGGGCCATGGCCCGATTCGGCGATCATGCCCTTCCACTTGGCGATCTCGGACAGGGCGAACTGGTTGGTGCCGGGCACAGGCACGCCCAGGAAGTCCAGCCCTGCGGCGCGCCAGTCGATATTGTGCATGGTTGCCAGCGCGTCCGTGAAACTTGCGGGCAGGACGCCGCGTTCGGCGGCTTCGGCATAGTATTTCCGCCCTTCGCGGCCCCAGGGGTTCGGGCATTCGCCAGGCACCTTCTCCATGATCAGGAAGGGTGCGCCGAGTATGTTGGGTTCGGCCTCGAAGAACAGCGGTGCAGGTGTCGGAAGATCAGTGCCGTCGAGGCACTTCAGGACCCGGAACTGATCCGCAAGGTCCGAAAGGTCCCGCAGCAGCGCATTGCCGGGGTCACGGCGCAGGCACAGACCACGGCTGACTTCTTCGCCAGATTGCCGCCAGGCCGCATCGAACAGCCAGGTCTCGTGCGACCACCCGACGGCCATCTGCTGCCAGCCGGACAGGGTGACCTCGGCCCCGCCGGCCATGTGTTCCGAGAGGTATGCACGAACAGCATCCGGCGCCTGGTCGGCAGGGAGGCGCGTCATGACGCAGCGATCTCAAGACGGCGGTCGATGCCGCGCCTCAGATCCGTCCGCACCCGGGCCAGCAGCCGGTCGAACTTCGGCGCCCCCAGCGCGTCATGGCTGGCGTAGAGCACCGCGATGAAGTCACAGAGCGCCTCGTCGCCGCCGCCTTGCAACGCTTCGAACGCGTCAGACAAAGCATCCGGAGCTTCTTCCATCTCCGGGTGCAGGTCATCGACCAGCGACTTCCGGTCCGCCGCCGCAGCCCGCTCATGCTCGGCGGCCAGACGCATCTCGGCGGAGAGCTTCTGCAGCACAACTGCTCCGAGATAGGCCTGGGAACGCGGATATTCGTCCGCGACTGCTGGCCCGATCTGGCGCTTCATCAGCGCCGCCATCCGCTCCATGAGGTCGGCGCGGTGCATTGTCTCTCCCCTGACAGCGCGTGTCCGAGGCGCCATTTTCGCGCGCTTGGGCGGCGCTCACAAGCGCAGCCTGATCAAGGTTTTCCACTTCCCCGTACCGAGCCACCACAAACGCAGGACCGCCTGTAACACCACAACCTTACGGCCCTCGCATCCTTGCCCCTGCAACCGGTAAGCTGTGCCTGTCGAGTTTCACCTGAATCATTTCGGCTGCGGGTTACCGTTTTTTAAGGTGAACCCGCCAATGATCGGCCCAATCGAAACTGCCAACACAAACGAGCCGGAGGTCCCTGACCGTGGGTGACATGAATTTCGTACCAAGCGTCCTGGTGGTCGATGACTTCAAGACCATGCGGAGGATCATCCGCAGCCAGCTTGAAGAAATCGGCTTCCGTGACATCGAAGACGCCGCTGACGGCGAGGCCGCCCTGCAGGTGCTGAACCGCAGGGACATTCACCTGATCATCTCCGACTGGAACATGCAGCCCATGACCGGGCTGGAATTCCTGCGCGAGGTGCGCCTGGACGATCGCTACAAGAACGTCCCGTTCATCATGGTGACGGCCGAATCCAAGGTCGAAAACGTCCGCATGGCGCGCGAAGCCGGCGTGACCAACTACGTGGTGAAGCCGTTTACCGCACAGACCCTGCAGCAGAAGATCGCCGCGTCCTTCGCGGCGGTGGCCTGACCGCAGCGATCTGAAGACGCCGCCGAGCTAGGTCCGGGAAGGGGCTTTCAATGGACGAACTGATCACTGAATTCATCGAGGAGACGGTCGAGTCTCTGGCCGAGGTCGAACTCGATCTCGTCGGTCTGGAACAGAATCCGGACCAGCCGGGCACCATCGACCAGCTCTTCCGGATCGTGCACACGATCAAGGGCACCTGCAGCTTCATTAACCTTACCCGTCTGGGAAACATTGCCCACGCGGCGGAGAATCTGCTGGGTCTGGTGCGTGACGGCCAGATGAAGCCGGAACCGCAGGTGATCACGGCGGTGCTGGAGGCGATGGACCAGATCCGCGTCTTCCTGGACGAGATCGAGGCTTCCGGCAAGGAACCCGATGTCGACGTCTCCGGTCTGATCGCGAAGCTCGAGGCCGTGGCCGCCGGCGAGACGCCGGCTGCCGAGGAAGCCGAAGACGAGCCTGAGATGGCCGAGGACTTCGAGGACGCCGATGCCGGCGACGACGCCGAGGACGCCCCGGCCGCCGAAGCGCCGTCCGACCCTGAGGCGGACGAAGGCGACGCGGAAGAATCCGAATCGGTGCAGACCGACGGCGGCGACAACCGACTGGTCGCGACCCTGGCCGACATCCTGGCCAGCGGCAAATCCGCTTCGGAGGCCCTGGAAGAGATGGCCGGCGACGAGCCCGTCCGGCCCGAGCCCGGCTCGGCGCCCAAGGAAGTCGTTTCCAACGCGCCCAAGGCGAAGCCGAAGGCGGCCGCCGCCCCGGCCCGCAGCCCCGCCGCCGAGGAGACCGACGCCGATGGCGCCCGCCAGGGCGCGCCCCGTGGCGGCGCCCAGCAGGGCCTGCGCGTCAGCGTCGACCTGATCGAGCAGCTCATGACGCTGGTCAGCGAACTGGTGCTGACCCGCAACCAGCTTCTGCAGCTGATCCGAAACGAATCCAATTCTGTCTTCAAGATCCCCTGCCAGCGGCTGAGCCACATCACCGCCGAGCTGCAGGAAGGCGTCATGAAGACTCGCATGCAGCCGATCGGCAACGCCTGGAACAAGCTGCCCCGGATCGTCCGCGATCTGGGCATCGAACTGGGCAAGAAGATCGAACTGCAGATGGAAGGCGCCGACACCGAGCTGGACCGTCAGGTGCTGGACATGATCAAGGATCCGCTGACCCACATGGTCCGCAACTCCGCCGATCATGGCATCGAGATGCCGTCCGTCCGCGCCCAGAACGGCAAGCCCGAGACCGGCACGATCAAGCTGTCGGCGCGCCATGAGGGCGGCCACATCGTGATCGAACTGGCCGACGACGGCGCCGGCCTGAACGCCGAAGCCATCGGCCGCCGCGTCATCGAACGCAACCTGGCCAGCGCCGCCGAAGTCGAGGCGATGGACGACGGACGGCTGTTCAAGTTCATCTTCGAGCCTGGTTTCTCGACCGCCGCCCAGGTCAGCAACGTCTCCGGCCGCGGCGTCGGCATGGATGTCGTGCGCACCAATATCGAGAGGATCGGCGGCTCCATTGACCTGCAGTCCCAGCCAGGTCAGGGCACGCGGCTGAACATCAAGATCCCGCTGACCCTGGCGATCGTGTCGGCGCTGATCGTCGAGAGCGGCGACGAGACCTTCGCCATCCCGCAGATCTCGGTTCAGGAACTGGTCCGCATCAACGAGACCAGCGAACACCGCATCGAGATGATCGATGGTTCCAAGATCCTGCGTCTGCGCCAGCGTCTGCTGCCGCTGATCAATCTGGACGGCACCCTGGCGCTGGAAGGCTCGGCCGAGGGCGAACGCGACGGCTTCGTCGTGGTCTGCCAGGTCGGCACACAGCTTTTCGGCGTGATCGTCGACCAGGTCTTCGACACCGAGGAAATCGTGGTCAAGCCGGTCGCCCCGATCCTGCGCGACAACCGCATGTTCTCCGGCAACACCATTCTGGGTGACGGCAGGGTAATCATGATCCTGGACCCGAACGGTCTGGCCACCACCATCAGCGCCCGCCCGTCCGAGAAGGAGGAGTTGAAGGAGGCCGACGCCGCCGAGCGTGCGCGCAAGACCACGCTGCTGTCCTTCGAGGTCGACGAGCAGCCGCCGCAGGCAGTGCCGCTGTCGCTGGTCGACAGGCTGGAGAACTTCTCCGCCGACCGCTTCGAGATCCTCAACGGCAAGGTCATGGTGCAGTACCGCGGCCAGCTGATGCCGGTCGTTACGACGGACTGCAAGCGTCCGGCGCATACCCAGGCGCAGCAGGTCATCGTCTTCTCCGACAGCGGCCAGTATCTGGGCCTGGCGGTGGACCGCATCGTCGACATCAACGACGCGGAGATCCGCACCTCGGTCGACGAGCACGAAGAGAACATCATGGGCAACGCCGTGATCGGCGACAAGGCCACCGAGGTGCTGGACATCGCCTACTACATGCGGGTCACCTATCCCGACCTGTTCAGCGAGGAGCAGGCGCCCTACGCCACCCGCGAGGAACGCCAGAAGCAGGCGGACGAAGACAAGCCCTACAGCATGCTGCTGGTGGACGACTCCTCGTTCTTCCGCAATCTGGTCGGCCCGCTGCTCGCCAGCCACGGCTTCAAGATGACGGTCGCCAAGAGCGGCACGGAAGTTCTTGAGCTGCTGGAGCAGGGCGCCAAGTTCGACATCGCGGTCAGCGACATCGAGATGCCGGAGATCGACGGCTACGGCCTTCTGGCCAAGATGAAACGGCACCCGTCGACCTGCGACATGCCGGTCATCGCGCTGACCTCGCACTGCACCGAGGCTGACCGCCAGAAGGGCATGAAGGCGGGCTTCTCGGGTTATGTGGCCAAACTGGACAAGAGCGCCCTGATCAAGGCGATCAATCACGCGCTGCAGGAAATGGAGAAGGCGGCATGACCCCCGAAAGCACCGAAGGCGTAACCAGCCTCAATGGGAGCAACGGCATCGTCACCAGCTTTCTGGGTGACCAGATGTACGGCTTCCCGATCCTGGCGGTGAACGACATCATCGGCCCGCATTCGATTACCCGCGTGCCGCTGAGCCCGCCGGAAGTCGCCGGTGTCCTGAACCTGCGTGGCCGCATCGTCACCGCGATCGACATGCGCCGCCGCTTCGGCAAGCCGGCGTCGGAAGCCGAGGGCGAGAAGAGCTCGATCAGCATGGTCGTGATCGTCGACGGCGAATGGTACAGCCTGCTGTTCGACCGTGTCGGCGAGGTGGTTCCGGTCTCGGAAGTCACCATCGAGCCGACGCCGCCGACGCTGCGTCCGGAAGTCGCCGAGCTGTCGCATGGCGTCGCCAAGCTGGAAGACCAGCTCATGGTCATCCTGGATGTCCAGAAGATCCTCAAGATAGGCGATTCCGCGGGCAACCGCCCCGACATGCTTCAGTAAGGTAGCCGCATATGAACGGGGCAGGTCAGCTCAAGGTACTGGTCGTCGACGATGCGGTTCTTCCGCGCGGAATGATCGCGAAATGGCTCGAGGACGACGCCAGCGCGTCGGTCGCGACAGCCGCCAACGGACAACAGGCGCTGGAGAAGCTGAAGAATTTCAGCGCCGATGTCATCACCATGGATCTCGAGATGCCGGTGATGTCGGGCTACGAAGCCATCCCGCTGATCCGGGAATCCTGGCCCGCCGCCCAGATCATCGTGGTCTCCGGCACCAGCGAGCGTGAGCGCTCGACAACCTTCGCGGCGCTGCGCAGCGGCGCCGCCGACTTCATCGCCAAGCAGGGCCGCGAGGGCCGCTCCGACTTCCGCCGCGAGATCGTCGAGAAGGTCAAGGCGCTGGGCCGGCCGGCCGCGCCGGTGCGCACGCCGCCGATGGCCAGCGCCCCGATCCAGGCCGGCGCGCCGAAAACCAATCTGCGCCGTGGCAAGCATTCGCTGCTGGCCATCGGCTCGTCCACCGGCGGCCCCGAGGCCATCGCCAATTTCCTGAACGGCCTGAAAGGGTCGCTGCAGTCGCCGGTGCTGATCACACAGCACCTGCCGCCGAAGTTCTCCTCGGTCTTCGCCACCAACCTGCGCCGCCAGACCGGTCTGGACTGTGTCGAGGCCGAAGAGGGCATGATGGTGCAGCAGCGCCGCGTCTACATTGCGCCCGGCGACCGGCACATGCTGGTCCGCCGCGACGGAGCCAGCGTACGCATCGTGATCGACTCCGGCCCGCCTGAAAACCACTGCCGGCCGTCGGTGGATCCGATGTTCCGTTCCCTCGCCGAGATCTACGGCAGCAAGGTGATGGCCGTGGTGCTGACCGGCATGGGCAGCGATGGCGCCCGGGGCGCCGCGTCGCTGGCCGATGTCGGCGCACGAATCGCGGTGCAGGATCAGGAATCAAGCGTCGTCTGGGGCATGCCCGGCGCCGTCGCCAATGCCGGCCTTGCCGAGTCGATCCTTCCCGTCCCCCAACTTTCGCGTCTGGTCCTGGAGCATTGTTCATGAGCGGGATCAGCACTGCCACCCTCTCCTTCTTCGCCGATCTGCTGGAAAAGGAGACCGGCAACACGCTGGACGCCAGCAAGTCCTATCTGATCGTCGGCCGGCTGACGCCGCTGGCGCGCAAGCTGGGCTACGCCTCGCTGGAGAAGTTCGCGGAAGCCGCCGGCAAGCCGATGGGCCGCGACGTCCGGGAAGCGATCGTCGATCAACTGACGACGCACGAGACATCGTTCTTCCGCGACATCCGGCCGTTCGAGCGACTGGGCGAATCCATCCTGCCGACGCTGGACCTCTCCCGGCCGGTGAAGATCTGGAGCGCCGCCTGCTCGACCGGGCAGGAGGCCTATTCCATCGCCATGCTGCTGAAGGAGCAGGCGGTGAAACATCCGCGGCTGCGCTTCGAGATCGTCGGCACCGACATTTCCAAGGAAACCGTCGAACGCGCCAAGGCTGGCGTCTACAACGAGTTCGAGATCAAGCGCGGCCTCTCCGACGAGCGCCAACGGAAGTATTTCACGGCGGACGGCCCTCGCGAATGGCGGGTCAATGACGACCTGCGCCGCACGGTGCAGTTCCGCGTCGACAACATCCTGGAACCGTCGGTCCCGCGCGCCAGCCAGGACCTGATCTTCTGCCGCTACGTGCTGATCTACCTGGAACGCGACGTGAAGCGCCGCGCCCTGGACCAGATCACGCAGCGGTTCCGGATCCCGCATGGCCGGCTGTTCCTCGGCGCATCCGAGTCCACCCTGGGTCTCTCGGAAGACTTCGAGTGGAGCCGCGCCGAAGGCTCGGGCGTGTTCCAGCTCAAGGCCGCCGCCTGATCTGAGGTTGGCGGGCGGGTCTCCGGACCCGCCCCTCCTGTCCCGGCGCAGCTCTGATACCGGACCTGTTATTCTGGTCCGGCGCGGCGCCGGCGCGGCGCCTCGGCTCAATCCATCCAGGCTCTGCTGGATCAGCGGGACTGGCCCGAGCACGAGGCATCCCTGCCCGCCGGCCCTGCTGCCAGCCAATTCCATACGAAAAAGCCCCGCCGGCGCATTGGCCGGCGGGGCTTTCTGTTTTCCTGATGCCCTGAACGGGCCGCGTCGTCAGCCGTTCAGCATGGCGTCGATCGCGGCCTGGTCCATGGCGGCCTGGTCGTTGGCGACGGCCGGACCGTTGAGCAGCTTGTCGTCCTCGTGGACTTTGTCGCGCTTGTGGCCATTGAGCGAGGTGCTGACGCCGTTGACCGGCTTGCCCTCGGTCAGGTGCTGGCGGATGATCAGCAGCCGCTGGCTGACGATGTCCTGAAAGGAACAGGCCTCGAGCACCTGCAGCAGCTCGGCGCGCTTTTCCTTGCCGATCTGGGGCATGTCCATCAGCTCGTCGACCGGATCCATGATGTCCATGGCCGCCTGGGCCAGCACCTTCAGGGAATCGTCGATATGCGCCAGGCAGATCTCCAGCGACTCGCTGTCCAGTTCGGGCGCCTTGCGCTGCCTGGGTTTCGCCGGCTGCAGCACGGGCTCGCCACGCTCGGCGATCTCGACAATGCGGTCGATATAGCCCAGCACTTCCGAAGCCGGAACGGGCTTCTTGCGGGTCTTGAGCGCATCCACGAATGGCTCGATCTCGGACTTAAGGGTCATGTCAGCCAGTACTCCTTTGTCCAGGCGTCATTTGCTCGGGCGCCGCGCGCGGCTGTCGGGCCCAGGGCGATGGAGAGCGCCCGTATGGCCCCTCTCCCGCCGGGTCGTTCAGGCTCACTTCACCAGGGCGGTAATCTCGGTCCGCAGCTCTTCGGACGAGCGGGTCGCCGAGTTCACCGCGTCGGTGATTTCGCCAAGGGTCGAGTTGATGGTCGAGACCGCCGCCTTCGCCGACTGCATGTTGTCGGCAATGTCCTTGGTCACGGCCGTCTGTTCCTCGACCGCGGTGGCGACACCGGTGACGCTGGCCTCGATCTCGGACACGGCCGAGGTGATGGTCGAGAGCACCGAGACGACATCGCCGGCGACGCGCTGCATGCCGGTGATCTCGCCCTTGATCCGGTCGGTCGCCTTGGCGACTTCATTGGCCAGGTTCTTGACCTCGGTGGCGACGACCGCGAAGCCCTTGCCGGCCTCGCCGGCGCGGGCCGACTCGATGGTTGCGTTCAGGGCCAGCAGATTGATCTGCGCCGCGATCTCCTCGATCATCCCGACGATGTCGCCCATGGCGCCCGCCGTGGTCGACAGTTCCTGCACCGCAGTGTCGGCGGAACCGATCTCGGTGATGGCCTGGGCCACCCGCTCAGTGGAGACGGTGGTGCTGTGCGCGATCTCGCGGACTGAACCGTTGAGCTGATCGGCGCCCGAGGAGACTTCCTCGACCGTCGAGAAGGTCGAGCGCGAAGCCTCAGCCACGCTCTCCAGCTTCTGGGTGGTGCTGCCCATCGTCTCGACGACGCCATCCAGATTGTTGTTGGCCAGCCGGATGGCTTCCTCGATCGCCTGACGCTCCTCGATCCTCTGGGTCACGTCCAGGGCGTATTTCACCACCTTGAACGGCTTGCCGCCGAGATCGTAGATCGGGTTGTAGGAGGCATGGATCCAGATGTCCCGGCCGCCCTTGGCCCGGCGCTTGTAGATGCCGGCCTGGAAGTTGCCTTCGGCCAGTGATTTCCAGAACTGCTGATACTCGGCGCTCCCGGCATGATCGTCCTCGACGAACATGCGGTGATGCTTGCCGACAATCTCATCCAGGCCAAAGCCCACGGCCTTCAGGAAATTCTCGTTGGCGGTCAGGATGGTGCCGTCCAGTTCGAACTCGATACGAGCCTGGACGCGGTCGATTGCGTCCATCTTGCCCTTGGTGTCGGCGTCGGCCATCTTGCGCGCGGTCACATCGGAAGCGAACTTGACCACGGCGGATACCCTGCCATCACGTTCGATGATCGGGTTGTAGGTGGCCTGGATCCAGACCTCGCGACCACCCTTGCCGTAGCGCCTGAATTCCTCGGACTTGAACTCCCCGCGGCGCAGGTCTTCCCAGAAGCTCTTGTAGGCTTCGGACGACGCCTCGGCCGGGTCGACGAACATCGAATGATGCCGGCCCTCGATCTCTTCCAGGGTGTAGTTCATGGTCTTCAGGAAGTTCTCGTTGGCGCGGATGATCGTGCCATCCGGTTTGAACTCGATGGCTGCCTGGGATTTGCTGAGCGCCTTGACGATCGACCGGTCATCGACACCGCCCGAACGGACCTTGATGAACATGGCTGTTAAGCCTCCAATTATGCAGCCGGATGGTTGCGGTCTCCGGCCCCTTCCTTCCTGCACGGTATCGGGGGCGTCTTAAGAAACGGTAACGTTGGGTCGGATCGGTGCCGCAACAACCCTGATTTGCGCCCGCCAAGGGCCCACAAACCACGGTTCGGAGAGCTTTCCCGCATCGCTGCGGTAGCAGATAGGTGCCGTGATTCCACCGGTTAGCCTGTCCCGGCGGCGGCTTGGCTGCCCTGCCGTCATGACGGTTGAATTGCCGGCCCCGCTCTCGCATCGTAGCGGCGGGGAGCATGATGGGGAGGATGACGATGCCGTTCCTGCAACGGGATGAAGTTTCCATTTACCATGAGATCCATGGCGAGGGACCGGCTGTCCTGCTGACGCACGGCTATTCGGCCTCGTCGGCGATGTGGCGGAGCAATGTTCCAGCACTGGTCGAGGCGGGCTACCGCGTCATCACCTGGGACATGCGCGGCCACGGCCAGAGCAGTTCGCCCGAGGATGTCTCGCTCTATTCGGCGGCCTTGACGGTGGGCGACATGCAGGCCCTGCTGGACGCCGCCGGGGCCGAGAGCGCCGTAATCGCCGGCATGTCCCTCGGCGGGTTCATGTCGCTTTCCTACAATCTGGCCCATGCCGACCGTATCCGGGCGCTGATGCTGATCGATACCGGCCCGGGCTTCCGCAATGATGCGGCGCGGGAGAAATGGAACGCCTTCGCCTGCAACCGGGGCGACGAACTGCTCACGAAGGGCGACGGCGCCCTGTCGTCGAGCTCCGAGACACGGCTGCAGCAGCAGAACTTCACCGGCCTGCGCAACGCCGCCCACGGCATGCTGACCCAGCATTCCGCCGACGTGATCAATTCGCTCCCGGGCATCGCCGCGCCCACGCTGGTCGTCGTCGGCGACCGCGACGAGCCCTATCTGGCCGCCAGCGACTACATGGCCGACCGCATTCCCGGCGGACGCAAGGTGGTCATCACCGATGCCGGCCACGCTTCCAACATCGACCAGCCGGCGCAGTTCAACGCCGCGGTCATCGAATTTCTGAACGGCTTGCAGGAGAACTGACAATGAGCAGCAACGGCAAATACGCGGATCTGGGCGTGACCATGAACGGCCATGTCGCCGTGGTCGAGATCCAGCGCCCGCCGCACAATTTCTTCGATTTCGCGCTGATCGCCTCGATCGCCACCTGCTTCGAGGATCTGGGAAGCGACGACGCCTGCCGCGCCATCGTGCTCTGCGCCGACGGCAAGTCCTTCTGCGCCGGCGCGGATTTCAGCAGCGGCCCGCATGACGGCAGCGGCTCCAATGGCGGCGCCGGCCACCTGTATCAGGAAGCGGTGCGCCTGTTCCGCACGCCCAAGCCCGTTGTCGGCGCCATCCAGGGCGCGGCGATCGGCGGCGGCCTCGGCCTGGCGCTGATGCCCGACTTCCGCGTCGCCAGCCCGGAGGCCCGTTTCGCCGCCAATTTCACCCGTCTCGGCTTCCATCCGGGCTTCGGCCTGACGGTCACCCTGCCCGAGGTCATCGGCAAGCAGAACGCGGCGATGATGTTCTACACCTCCCGCCGCATCAAGGGCGAGGAAGCACACGCCATGGGTCTGGCCGATGTCCTGGTGCCGCAGGAAAAACTGCGCGAGACCGCCATCGCCTTCGCCGCGGAAATCGCCGAGAACTCGCCGCTGGGCGTCGTCGAGACCCGCGCCACGCTGCGCGCCGGCCTGGCCGACCGGGTGAAGGCCGCGACCGATCACGAACTGGACGTGCAGACCCGCCTGCGCCAGACCGAGGACTTCAAGGAAGGCATCAAGGCCACCGCCGAACGCCGGGTCCCCAACTTCCAGGGACGGTGACCGGAAAGGACGGCAGGCAAACCCGTCCATCGCCTTCACTGCTCAGGTGTCACCCCCGCCATGCGCGGGGGGACCTGTCTGCGTCGATGACGATGGGAGAGTCCGGGGGCAATGCTCTCCGGACCCCCGGGTGATCCTGCGGATCATCAGGGGCGACAGGTTGAGGTTCGCTGAGCCTGTCCGCGATGGCCGCGCTACCGCCGAATCTCGAACTTCACGGGCAGGATCAGGTCGACCTCATCGCGATGATCGGTGTCCGGGATGACCGGAAAGGGTTTCGCGCGCTCGACGGCTTCGAGGATTTCCTTGTCGAGCACGGCATAGCCCGTGCTCTGGATCACCCGGAAGGAGCGCACGTCGCCGTTCCGTTCGATCACGATGTAGACCAGCGCCAGCCCTTCAAGTCCGGCCTCCCGCGCCTCTTCCGGATAGCGGCGATGCAACTGCAGCCAGGCGGTCGCGACGCTGGTGTAGAGCTTGCGGTCATAGTTGCGCCCGCCCCGGCGTTCCACACGGTCCTCGCCAGTACCATCCAGCGTGCGGACGGTCTCGATGCCACCCGCGCCGCCGCGGCCGGGCAGCAGGCTTTCCTGCGGACCGACCACCCCGGCGTTCTCCGGCGCACTGCCGGAGCGGGTGACGGTCTCGGCCCCGCGGGCGGGCCGCGCAGCTTCCGGCACGACGGTGGCGGCGGCTTCGGCCTCCGTTCTGGACCGGGCGGACGCCGGACCTTCCGGCGCAACTGTCTCAACCGATGGCGATGGCGCAGCGGCCTCCGCGGCCACGGGACTCTCGGCTGTTTCGACCGGCGCATCGGCAGCTTCGGCCGCGTTGGTCGTCGTGGCGCTGTCCGGCGCAACGCTGCTGACGCTCTCCAGTGGCGGCAGGTCGTCGGGCGGCGGCGGTGCGGCTTCGGCTGCCACGGGCGCATCGGGCGCGCCGGCCTGAACCTCCTGAGGCGGCGACGTGGGCGCAACCGCGTCGGGCGCGGTGCTTTCCGCCAGCGGCAGGCTCCGTGTCTCGATGGCGGCGGCCTCGACGGGCAGGGCCGGCTGACTTTCCGCGGCCGGCGGCGCGGTGCTGACAGGCTGCGCGTCCACGGACCTGGGCGACTCCACCGGCCTGGGCCGCGCGGCTTCCACCGGCCGCGCCGTGACGGTCGATGAGGGCGGCACGGCGGTGACCGGATCCGCCTCGGGTGTGACCGGCGCAGCGCTCTGCACAGCCGCTTTCGCCGCCTCGGCGGCAGCCACCGGCTTGGTCTCGACCGTCGCGTCCGGCAGTTCCTCGGATGCCGGCTCGACGGCGGAAGCGTCTGGCGGAACTGGCGATTCCGGCGCGGACGTCAGGCTGGTGTCGCGCGCGACGGGCGGCGCGATCTCCGCAGCTTCCGACGGCGAGGCCGCACGCGCCGCTTCCTCGGCGTCGATGCGGGGCGCGGCTTCGGAGGCCGCACGCCCGACCACATCGTCAATCCGGTTCCGTGTATGCGCCGTCTCGGACGGACTGCCGCCGGCGCGGGTGAGCTGCACCTCCAGCCCGCCCTCGCCCTTGCCGCGCGCCAGCGGGTCCGTGCCCTTCAGCACCAGGATCGCGGCCAGCAGCAGGTGCAACAGACAGGCGAGTACGAAGGATGCCGCCCAATGTCTGCGCGCCAGGTCGATCATCCCGGCCCCGGTTGCGCCAGCAGTTGCACCGATTCCACCCCGGCCTCGCGCACCGTGCGCAGGATGCCGACCACCAGCAGCGATTCCGTGCGGCCGTCGGCCTTCACCCGCATCATCAGCCCGGGAGTGGCCGCCGCGCGGCGGGCCACGGCCGCCGGCAGGTCATCCAGCGAGACCTCTTCACCATCCAGCGCCAGCCGGCCATAGCGGCCGATCACCAGAATGGCGTCCTCGGATTCGGGCTCGCCATTGCTCGCCGTGGCGGGCGGTTCGACCTCGAAGGGATCCAGCGAGGCGAGCTGACCGCTGAGCATGAAGAAGATCAGCAGCAGGAAGACCACGTTGATCATCGGCAGCATGCCGTCTTCGGTGGCGCGCTCGCCGGCTGCCTGACGTTCCCGGAACCTCATTGCCCGGTCTCCCCTGTCAGGCTGATGCGGCTGGCCCCGGCGGCCGAGAGGCGATCCATGACCGCCACCGTCTGTTGCAGCGGCACGCCCACCAGGGGGCGGATGATGAAGGCCCGGTCGGGCTGGCGCGCCAGATGGCTGGCCGCGGTGGCCTGCAACTGGTCCAGCGTGACCCTGATCCCCGACATGCGCACCCCGTCGGCGCGGACATCGACCAGCACCGCCCCGGTGAGCGGATCGCCCCCGCCCTCGCCCGCCGGCGGCGTCAGCCCGATCGCCCGCCAGTCGACGAAGGACGAGGCCAGCATGAAGAAGATGAGCAGGATGAAGACGACGTCGATCAGCGGCGTCAGGCTGATCAGGTTGCGCCTCCGCGCGGGAACGGCATCGGCGAACATGGCGTCACGAGACTTCGCCGGCGGAGCGCTTCCCGCCGATGCGGGCCGCGGTCAGATCGTCGGTGAACACCCGGGTCACCATATCGTCCATCTGCTGCGCCGTCCGCTCGACGCGGCGCTCCAGCCAGTTCAGCGCGACGACCGCCGGGATCGCCACCGCCAGACCGACCGCCGTGGTCAGCAGCGCTTCCCAGATGCCGCCCGACAGCACCGTCGGATTGACCTGGTTGCCGGCGGCCTCCATCTGGCGGAAGGCCTCGATCATGCCCAGCACCGTGCCGAACAGCCCCAGCAGCGGGGCCAGCGAGGCAATCACCTCCAGCGGTTTCAGCCAACCGCGCAGCCTCGAGAGAATGCCCAGGCCCAGCCGCTCGATCTCCTCGCGGATCATGGCTTCGGAAGCAACTAGACGGCGGCCCTGGATGGCGTGCCAGACCATCGTGCTGACCGGTCCCTCGCAGTCTTCCAGCAGCTCGATGGCGCGGCCCGCCTCGCCGCCGCGAAACAGCGTCAGCGCTTCCTCGGACCGTTCGGCGTCGCGCGCGCCCAGATGCCGGAGATGCCAGGCCTTGGCGATGATGATGGTCAGCGCCAGCACCGACATGAGCAGCAGCAGAAGCACCACCGGCCCGCCCTGGGCCAGCAATGATATCAGTTCGCCGAATGCGTCGAAATTCACGGCGGCGGCGTCCTTCCCAAGGTTCGCGCCAGCCGGCGAAACCCCGCCGGCGGCAGGGATCTACTTGATCAGCGACAGTCCGCCGCGCGCGGTCACGTCGATCAACGCCAGGCAGCCGGTCTTCGTGCCACTGATGTCGGTGCAGTCGAGCACGTCGTTCAGCAGAATCCGCCCGACCTGGCCGCATTCCATGCCGCTGATGTCGAAGACCTTCAGGCTGGTCTTGTCGACCGGCAGCGGAGCGGTCTCCAGCGCCAGCCGCTTCGCCACCACCCCTTCGGCGTCGAACATCACCAGGTCCAGACGCAGCGATTCATAGGCCACGCCCGATCCGTTCTGCAGCACCACATAGGCGCGGCATGCATTGGAGGCGGGCTCCAGCTTGTTCAGCTCAAGACTTATCCGGGCTTCCTGAGCCTGAGCCGAGAACAGCGGCAGCAGAAGCGCCAGGACAGCAGAGAAGAACCGAAGCCGCATAGGACGAATCCTTGTTGACGTGTCAATTGGGTCGGAAGCTACTGAAAAGACCAAGCTACCGCAAGCCGACCCTGCCGTTTCAGCGGAATTCCAGCCCGTCGAAATCGCCGGATTCACGCCAACCTCTGAGATAGTTGAAATAGGCCTGCGGTCCCGCCGGGTAGCCCCGGAACATGTTCATCTCGATATCGCTCGGCTGGCCTTCATTGTTGTAATAGCCGGGCGTACAGTCCGCGCCGCCGCCCATCCAGCCCGGACCGGACAGCAGCAGCTTGATCCAGGCTTCCTCGGCCTCGGCGGTCAGCTCGACCTCCGCCGCGCCCTTGTCCAGCGCGTGCTTCACGATCATCGCAACGGTGCGGCCGCCCTCGACCAGGTTGTGAGGCACGTTGGAGATCAGGTTGGCGCCCTGGGTCGGCTGCAGGATGAAGGCGTTGGGGAAACCATGCACGAAATTGCCGTGCTTGGTCCGCATGCCGTTGGCCCAGTGTTCGGACAGCCGCTCGCCTTCGCGGCCGACGGGATCGAAGCCCGCCCGGCGCTCGAACGGGGTGCCGACCTCGAAGCCCGAGGCGTAGATTATCAGATCGACCTCATACTCCCTGCCCGCCACGACCACGCCGGTCTCGGTGATCCGTTCGACGCCCTTGCCGTCGGTGTCGACCAGATGGGTGCCGGGATTGTTGAAGGCCTGCAGATATTCGTCGTGGAAGCAGGGCCGCTTGCAGAGCTGCCGGTACCAGGCCTTCAGACTCTCCGCTGTTTCCGGATCGCTGACGATGGCCTCGGCGCGGGCCCGGATCTCGCTCATCTTCTCGTGGTCGGCGACTTCCCAGGCTTCCAGCATGCCCTCGCGGTTCATCTTCTCGGGCGGCAGCGACAGGATGCGGGACTTCACCCGCCGGGCCAGCTCGGTCCAGCCGTCCTGCACCAGATCCTCGTCGGCGTGGCCCATGGCCTGATTGCCGGTGAAATTCTCCAGCCAGCGCTGCTGCCAGCCCGGTGTGGCGATCTCCTTGAACCAGTCGGGATCGATGGGCTTGTTGGCGCGCACATCGATCGACGAGGGCGTGCGCTGGAAGACATAGAGCTCCTTCGCCGCGCGGCTGAGATGCGGCACCGCCTGCACCGAGGTCGCGCCGGTGCCGATCAGCGCCACACGCTTGTCGGCCAGCTTCGTCATCGGCGCGCCCTTGGCGTCACCGCCAGTGTAGTCGTAGTCCCAGCGGCTGGTGTGGAAGCTGTGCCCCCTGAAGTCCTGTATGCCTTCCAGACCCGGCAGCTTCGGCACATGCAGCGGGCCGGTACCCATGCCGACGAACTGCGCCGTGAAGCGGTCGCCGCGCGTGGTCTCGATCACCCAGTGCCTCGCCGCATCGTCCCAGGCCATCTCGGTGACCTCGGTGTGAAACAGGGCGTGGCTGTACAGGTCGAAATGCTTCCCGATGCGCTGGCAATGCTCCAGGATTTCCGGGCCATGCGCGTATTTCTCGGTGGGCATGTGGCCGGTCTCTTCCAGCAGCGGCATGTAGACCATCGAGGCCGTGTCGCACTGCGCGCCCGGATAGCGGTTCCAGTACCAGGTGCCGCCGAAATCGCCGCCCTTCTCGATGATGCGGACGTCGTCGATGCCGGCCTCCTTCAGCCGGGCGCCGGTCAGCAGGCCCGCGAAGCCGCCGCCGACAAAGGCGAAGGTGACATGATCGGTCACCGGATCGCGGGGTTCGACCGGCATGTGCGGGTCTTCCAGATAATGCGCGAAGCGGCCCGTCAGCCGGATGTACTGCTCATTCCCGTCGGGACGCAGACGCTTGTCCCGTTCCTCGGCATATTTGCGCCTGAGCGCTTCCGCATCGATGCTCGTTCCGGCTTCGGCCTGCATGCTCATGTTTCCGCCCCGATCTGTTGTTGGCGACAGAATAGCTTTCCCCGCGCGGCAATCCAGACTGACCCAACGTCAATTCGGAAAGCCAATTCAGATACATGCGGCAATCAATGAAATCAGTCTGAAATTACCTTTCCAATGACACTATCCATTCCCTCTGGCACATAGTTGGCCTCTGCCATTTTGGTCACTATTAGATTCCTAAGAACCTCGTACGAGACCGGCAGCCCCGCGTTCGCCACAAATTTTTTCAAAATTTCCCTACCAGGAAGATCATAAATCCAATCTCCACTTTGAAAACTAGTTTCTATTTTCTTTGTAAGATTCTCGGAACTTGCCCTCACTTGTTGCTCACTGAGATTGTTAGCAATCACATCATTCAAACGCACTCCAGATCTGGATATTGCTTCTGAGATTGAAGCTGCAACATCTTTGGATTTCGGATCGAAACTCAGATTAATACAACGAACAAGTTGTGAATTCACATCCGCACGGAGTTGGTGAGCAAGCACTATCGGTATTGTTTCGCGGGCCGACTTTTTTAATTGCTTCTCAATTTCCTGTATTGAAGGAGGCTCACTAGTCAATACTGCTGATATCGATTGCTGTATGTATTTTGGATTAAGTAAGTAATTCTCAATATGATATACATTCCATTTATACCAAGTCACTGCATCATTAGTTTCTTCGGGAAAGTCAGAATCTCGATCACATATCGAATAAAATTTCGTTGGAAGATCTCCTTTTTCCCACGCCTTTTCCAAAATTTCGTGAAGTTGTCGAACTTTTGCCTTGTTACTCCCAGATATTAAATTGATTCCCCTCAATTTATCCCCGTATATTGCAGATACAAAGCTGCGATCGAAATCCGAGTCACCACCGCCTTCAAGGATGAGCCCTTTCCCTCCCGGTCTGTAGGCCGCCAAATCACCAACCAAATCGGCCAATACAACCTCGATGTCCTTGGTGACACTAAGCGGTCGCAACTGCGATCGATCAGAAATATCTGCACCACTCGGCAACATATGGAATACAGTAAAACCTGTTTTTCCAACTGCTTCTCTGATTAACGTGTCCGAATGGGTTACCAACCAAAGCTGATTCTGCAACGCTTCTCCCAAGTGTTTCCTGTAAAATTCCGGCAATCCACGAATTAGCTTTGGGTTGAGATGAAGCTCAGGCTCATCAAGTAGTATTATTGAGTCTTGGGGTGCTGAACTTCTAATACGTAAGTACCCATACAATATCTCCTTCTCTCCCGAACTCAATTCGTCAAGATCATGAGATGATCCAGTCTGTGTTTCGACCGGAAATTTCATACTTCCGTCTTCTGTAGGCTGGGGTCCATGAAATTTTTTATCAGGAAAAAATGATTCGAATAACTCAATCAGCGTCTCTGATATTGATTCACCGTCCTCGACAGACCTTCCCGCCTTCTCTGCAAGCATTTCTTTTACAAAATTGGCCGCCATCTCACTCTTTACATTCTTATATTTATTTGCATAGTTATATAGCGCGTGCTGACTATATTGTTGATCTTTCTGATCAAGATTTAGATTGATACCAGACACATTTTCACGTCCATAATGACGTTGCGCACCATGAAAGTCGATTACACCAATTTTCCTAGGGCGATACGTTGAAAATATTGTATTTAATATTGGTGATTCGATGATATTCACATTCTCATCGCTCCCAATAATCACACCGGCTTCAACACAGGGTTGAGATAGTTGGTCCATGATCTTTGGAAGTTGCGCGTTGACACGTTCGTCGACTTCAGGCTGCCGCTCTCGAAAATGTGCGGCGAATAGAGCCTTCCGAAAGCCGCCAAACTGGAACGCCTCTGGTAGTATCGCTTGCCAAATCGACTCCTCTAGGAGTTCCGCCGCATGATCCCGGATATATTCTTTTTCACGGTCACGGATTTCAAAATTCGCCAAAATCTCCAAAGGACGATCTCGTTCATTAAATAATTGCCTGATATTTCTTGATGGTCCTTGAATTTGAATTGAAAATTCACCAAAAAACTGCTGCCATTCATTATGCTGATACCCACCATAGACTGATTTCAATAGTCGAATTGCATCAAAAATGCAGCTCTTACCGGAGCCATTTTGTCCAGCGATTATTATTGTATCGTTCAATTCATTTGCTTCCAGGAAAGAAATACCCCGAAAGTTATCGATCTTCAGATCTTTGATTCTCAATTTGCTATCCCTGATCAGAAACTGGGAATGCCTAATTTTGGCGAATTCGTTGACGATACAGCAGATTCGGAGGTCGCTCAAATCGGATGCAGCACGTAGAGCATGATAGTGAGAATTGGAATTACAACGACAGGTTATCCCATTTTCTACACCGTCTGACTACATTATGTATTTGTTCAACCAAGGAGACTGCATGCCCGACACTTCACCCGCCGCGAACCACCTCGACCTGCTGGACGATCTGCTGAAATGCGCCCTGGCCCACGGGGCCGACGCCGCCGATGCGGTGATGATCCGGAGCGATTCCGTCGGCGCTTCCTGGCGCATGGGAAAGGCCGAGGATCTGGAGCGCAGCGAGAGCCATGACATCGGCCTGCGCGTGATCCGGGGGAAGAAGCAGGCCGTGGTCTCGACCACCGATCTGAACCCCGCCGGTTTCGACGAACTGGCCGAGCGGGTGAACGCCATGGCCTCGGTCAGCCCGGACGACGATTTCTGCGGTCTCGCCGATCCGGCGCTGCATGCCACCGAACTGGCCGAACTGGACCTGGACGACGACCCGGCGCAGGAGACGGAACCCCTGATCGAACGGGCCCGCCAGGCCGAGGAAGCCGCCCTTGCCGTCGATGGCGTGAAGCAGTCGGAAGGCGGCAGCGCCAGCGTCGGCCGCTCCACCATGGCGTTGGCGATCCGCGGCGGCGATGTCCGCTTCGAGGCCAGCTACACGGCCTCAAGCCACAGCGTCTCCTGCTCGGTGATCGCCGAGGACGCCGAGGGCCACATGGAGCGCGACTACGAATTCACCTCGGCCCGGCATTTCGAGGATCTGGACAGCCCGGAACAGGTTGGCCGGCAGGCGGCGCTGAACACTGTCCGCCGCGTCGGCGCACGCAAGATGAAGGGCGGGCGGATGCCGGTCATCTTCGACCCGCGTGTCTCCGGCGGCATCGTCGGGCATGTCGCGCAGGCCATCAACGGCAGTTCGGTCGCCCGCGGCACCTCCTTCCTGAAAAACCGGATGGGGGAGAAGATCTTCGCCGATGGCATCCGCATCGTCGACGATCCGCTGCGCCGGCGCGGGCTGCGTTCCCGCTCGGTCGATGGCGAAGGCGTTGCGGTGAAGCGCATGAACCTGATCGATGACGGCGTGCTGCAGAGCTGGATTCTCGACTGCTCCACCGCGCGGCAGCTCGGCCTCCAGACCACAGGCCATGCCGGGCGCGGTACCGGCGGCCCGCCCTCCCCCGGACCGACCAATCTCTACATGGAAGCCGGCAGCCGGACGCCGGAGGAGCTGATCGCCGATATCGGCGAGGGCTTCTACGTCACCGAACTGATCGGCTTCGGCATCAATTATGTCACCGGCGACTACAGCCGGGGCGCGGCCGGGTTCTGGATCGAGAACGGAAAGATCAGCTTCCCCGTCTTCGAGATGACGGTCGCCGGCAACCTGAAGGACATGTTCCGCGAACTAACCCCGGCCAGCGACCTGACCTTCCGCTATGGCACCAACGCCCCGACGCTGCGCATCGAGGGCATGACGGTGGCTGGAGCCTGACCCGCGTGACAGGGCGCACCGACCTTCGCGCGGACCACAGCCTGCTGATGTCGACCGTCCGTCAGGCCGGGGCGCTGGCGCTCGACTTTTTCGAGACCGACCTGAAGACCTGGGACAAGGGCGGCGATCATCCGGTCACGGAGGCCGATATCGCCGTGGACACGCTGATCAAGAAGAAGCTCACGGCCGCGCGTCCCGATTACGGCTGGCTGTCGGAGGAGACGGCGGACGATCTCGACCGGCTGGAGAGACGCCGGGTCTGGATCTGCGATCCCATCGACGGCACCCGCGCCTTCATGCGCCAGGTGCCCGAGTTCACGGTCTGCGTGGCGCTGGTGGAAGATGGCAAGCCCGTGCTGGGTGCGGTCTACAATCCGGCCAAGGACGAATTCTTCGAAGCCGTCCTGGGCGGCGGGGCGCGGCTGAACGGGCGTCGCATCAAGCCGTCACTCGTGGACAATTCAGGCGATGCGCATTTCCTGACGGCGCGCCGGAACATGACCTATTTCGACTGGCCCAAGCATGGCGACGACATGCTGTGCACCTGGATGAACTCGATCGCCTACCGCATGGCGCTGGTCGCCTGCGGCCGCTTCGACGCGGCGATCTCGATGGCGGGCAAGCATGACTGGGACATCGCCGCCGCCGACCTGATCCTGACCGAGGCCGGCGCGAAGTGCACCACGGTCCGAAATGGCGGCTTCACCTACAACCGCGAACGCCCCCGGCACCCCAACGTCATAGCCTGCGGCCCGAACATCCACGCCGAACTGATGGATGTGCTGGGGCGAGGCTAGAAACCGCCGTGCTGGGGATGGATGGTCCGGCCAGCACGGCGGCTCGGCGTCTGCCAGTAGCGCCCAGCCGTCCATTGATGTAGCGCGCCATTCTTTTCCGTGATGCCGGGCGCGGGCCCGGGGTGACAATGTGGCGAGCCTGGTCCTGAACCGCGTTCCACCGGAACCGCTCAGGAATGGGTCCCGGATCGGGGTCCGGGACGCCGTGGAGGTTCGGGAGAATCGCGTTCAACTCAGGCGCGTCCCGTACTGGATACGGGACCCATTCCTGAGCCCTTCCATTGATCAGCCTGGCAGAAAAAGTCCGAACACTACATCAACGAACTGCGGTGCAAATCCGGGCGCATCAGAGCCGCCCACTTGGCCGGCCCAACCCGCATTGCTCCGGTATCGGGCAATGCACCCAATGGGCGGTTTCCCTACCCCCCGGATATTCTCGGCAACACGACGACCTCGGATTCCGGCGCAATCGGCTGGAACCAGTTGTCGTTGTAGAGCTTGCCGTCGATGGCCACGGATATCTGGTCGGCGAACTCTTCGCCGATGCCGGGGAAGCGCTGTTCAAGCGCTTCCACCAGCTGGCGGAGGTTCCTCGCCTCGACCTCGATCTCGGACTCGCCGTCGAACGCATCCTTCAGCGAGCCCCAGATCTGTACCTTCACCATCGGGCCCGAGCCCTCAGCCGGCATGCTCCTGCACCGCCGCCAGAACCTTCGGCGGCGACATGGGCAGGCTGGTCAGCCGCACGCCCGCGGCCTCGGAGACCGAATTGGCGATGGCGGCCAGCGGCGGCACGATCGAGGTTTCGCCGACGCCGCGCACGCCATATGGATGCCCCGGATTCGGGATTTCCAGAATGACCGTGTCGATCATCGGCAGGTCCGAACAGACCGGCACGCGGTAATCCAGGAAGCCCGGATTCTCGAGCTGGCCCTTGGCGTTGTGGATGTATTCCTCGTTCAGCGCCCAGCCGATGCCCTGCACGGCGCCGCCCTGGAACTGGCCTTCCACATAGTCCGGATGGATCGCCTTGCCAGCGTCCTGGAACACGGTGTAGCGCAGGATCTTCACCGCGCCGGTGTCCGGATCGACCTCCGAATCCACCATGTGTGTGGCGAAGCTGACGCCCGCGCCCTCGGCATTGCCTTCATGGTGACCCGCGATGGGACCGCCGGTGTTGGCCGCGGCCTTGGCGATATCCGCGATCGACAGCGGTTCCTGATCGCCGGCATTCGGGCCGGCCGGCTTGGCGTAGCCGTCTTCCCAGGTGACCGCATCCTCGTCGATGCCCCACATCTTCGCGGCGCGGGCACACATCTCCTTGATGGCGCCACGGGCCGCGTTGATGGTGGCGAGGCCGACCGCAAAGGTCACACGGCTGCCGTCGGTGACCGAGTTCTGGCCCAGCACACCGGTATCGGCTACGGTGGTGCGGACATTCTCGTACGGAATGCCCAGTTCCTCGGCGGCCATCATCGACATGGAGGCGCGGGAGCCGCCGATATCCGGATTGCCTTCCGACAGGCTGACCGTGCCGTCCGGGTTCACCGTCAGGCTGACACTGGTCTCGCCGCCAAAGTTGAACCAGAAGCCGCAGGCCACGCCCCGGCCCTGGTTCGGACCCAGCGGGGCGGACCAGTGCGGATGCGACTTGGCGGCGTTCAGCGTGGCCTCGAGGCCGATCGGCGGATAGGTCGGGCCGTAGGAGGCCTTGGTGCCCTCGCGCGCGGCGTTGAGCAGGCGGACCTCCAGCGGATCGAGACCAAAATCCTTGGCCATCTCGTCGATCATGGATTCGACCGCGAAGGCCGCCATCGGCGCGCCCGGCGCGCGGTAGGCCGCCGCCTTCGGACGGTTGGTGACGACGTCATAGGACACCGTCTCCACATGCTCCATCTCATAGGGCGCGAAGGCGGTCATGGCGCCCAGGAAACCCGGTGCGCCCGGATAGGCGCCACCCTGATAGCGCAGCTCGGCCTGGCCGGCGGTCATCTTGCCGTCCTTGTTCATGCCGATCTTCACGTCGATCGAGGTCGAGGAGGTCGGCCCGGAGGCGCGCATGACCTCGGCGCGGGACATGGTCATCTTCACAGGCCGGTTGGCCTTCTTCGACAGCATCAGCGCCACCGGCTCCAGGAATACGGTGGTCTTGCCGCCGAAGCCGCCGCCGATCTCGGAGGCGGTGACCCGCAGGCGTCCGGCTTCCATGCCCAGCAGTTCGGCGCAGGTGTTGCGGACCATGTAGTGGCCCTGGGTGCAGACCCAGAGGTCGGCCTGTCCGTCCGGACCCATCGAGGCCAGGCAGGCATGCGGCTCGATATAGCCCTGATGCGTGGCGGCGGTCTTGTAGGTCCGCTCCAGGACGCGGTCGGCCTTGGCGAAGCCGGCCTCGACATCGCCGTGACCGAACTGGTGCCGGGCGATGACGTTGGCCGAGAACTGGCCCTCGGGCACCGACTTCTTGACCTTGCCCTGATGCAGCTCCGGCGCGCCCGGCTTCATGGCCTCATCGACGTCGGTGACGCTGTCCAGCACCTCATAGTCGACCTTGATCAGCTTCAGCGCCTTGCGGGCGACCGACGCGCTCTTGGCGGCGACGGCGGCGACGGCGTGGCCGTCATAGAGCGCCTTCTCACCGGCCATGCAGTTGTCGAGGATATCGGCGCTGCGGCGGCCCGGCTCGGCGAAGTCGGCGCGGGTCACGACGGCCTTCACGCCCGGCAGGGCCTCGGCGGCGCTGGTGTCGATGGACTTGATGCGCGCATGTGCGTGCGGGCTGCGCAGGATGCGGCCGATCAGCATGCCCGGCGCGCTCATGTCGGCGCCGAAGCGGGCGCGGCCGGTCACCTTGTCGACGCCATCCGGGCGGACCGGACGGGTGCCGACGATCTTGAACTGACGTCCGTCGGGATTGTTGGGTTGGTCGAAAGCCATCACGAAGCCTCCTTCAGTTCACCAGCCGCGGCCATCACGGCGCGGACGATCTTGTCGTAACCCGTGCAGCGGCAGAGGTTGCCAGCCAGCCAGTAGCGGACTTCCTCTTCCGTCGGATTGGGATTGGTTTCCAGCAGCGACTTGGCGGCCACCAGGAAGCCCGGGGTGCAGACGCCGCACTGCAGCGCCGCGTGCTCGAGGAACTTCTGCTGCAGCGGATGCAGCTTCTCGCCGTCGGCCATGCCCTCGATGGTGTTGACCGTGGCGCCATCGGCTTCCGCGCCCAGCACCAGGCAGGAGCAGACCAGCCGGCCGTTCACGGTCACCGAGCATGCCCCGCAGTCACCGGTGCCGCAGCCTTCCTTGGAACCGGTCATGCCGAGGCGGTCGCGCAGCACGTCCAGCAGGGTCTCGTCCGGCTCGCAGAGGAACTCGGTCTCGTCGCCGTTGATGGTGGTCTGTACGTGGATCTGGGTCATCACTTGGCCTCCGCGCGTTCACGGGCGATCAGCGCCGCCCTGCGGGTCAGAACTCCGGCGACATGGGTGCGGAACGCCACCGTGCCGCGCTTGTCGTCGATGGGGCTGGCCGCCGCCGAGCAGGCCGCCGCCGCCGCCTCGATGGCCGCGTCATCGACCTTCGTGCCGATCAGCGCATCGGCCGCCGCGTCGACACGCAGCACCGTCGCCGCCACCGCGCCGAGACCGACGCGGGCCGCCGTGCAGGTCCCGTCGCCGTCCAGCGTCAACGCGACGCCGCAGCCGACCACGGCAATGTCCATCTCGGTGCGCGGGATGAAGCGCAGATACGCGCTGCCGCTCCGGCCTTCGCCGTCGGGCAGATAGATCGAGGCGACAAGTTCGCCCTTGCCCAGCACGTTCTTGCCCGGGCCGGTGCAGAAATCCTCGACCGCCACGTCGCGCTCGCCTTTCGGACCCGCAATGCGGACCGTCGCGCCAGCGGCGACCATGGCCGGCACGCTGTCGGCGGCCGGCGAGGAATTGCACAGGTTGCCGGCCATCGTGGCGCGGCCCTGGATCTGCGTCGAACCGATCAGCGCCGCGGCCTCGACCACGCCGGGCTGCGCCGCAGCCAGTTCGGCATGCTCGCTCATCTCGGCGCTCGGCACGCCGGCGCCAATGCGGAAACCGCTGCCTTCGCGGACAATATCCTTCATGCCGGCGATGCGCTTGATGTCGACGATCAGATCCGGCTCTTCCATTTCCGAACGCATCCGGACCAGCAGGTCCGTGCCTCCGGCCAGTACGCGCGCCAGACCGGCCTCATTGGCCAGCAGCGCGGCCGCATCCGCGACCGACGTTGGGGCTTCGTATCTCATTCGGTTGTCTGCTCCCTGATATCCTCCCCACCCGCTCAGGCGGGCCCTGCAGGCAAATCTATCGCTCTTTGCGCGGGAAGGGAAATGCCGTGGACGCAGCGCCCGGCTGCTGTAGCTTCACCGAATGCCGGACGGGCCAGGGAGGATGCCATGAAAGCAGCAATCATCGGCGGCGGGGTCATTGGCGGCGGCTGGGCGGCGCGGTTCCTGCTGAACGGCTGGGATGTGGCGGTCCACGACCCGGACCCGGAGGCCAGGCGCAAGATCGGCGAGGTGCTGGACAACGCAAGGCGGAGTCTGCCGGCGCTCTATGACCGTCTCCTGCCCGGCGAGGGTACGCTGAGCTTCCACGGAAGACTGGCGGATGCCATCAACGGCGCGGACTGGATACAGGAAAGCGCGCCAGAACGACTGGACCTGAAGCACAGGGTGCTGGCCGCGATCCAGGAAAGCGCCCCTGCGGAAGCGGTCATCGGGTCGTCGACCTCGGGCTTCAAGCCGTCCGAACTGCAGCAGGGCGCGGCGCGGCCGGAACAGATCCTGGTCGCCCATCCCTTCAATCCGGTCTACCTGCTGCCACTGGTCGAGATCGTGGGCTCCCCTGCCAACAGCGCCAATATCATCGCCCGCGCGCAGGAGATGCTGACCGGCATCGGGATGAAGCCGCTGCATGTCCGCAAGGAGATCGACGCCCACATCGCCGACCGGCTGCTGGAAGCGGTCTGGCGGGAGGGGCTCTGGCTGATCCGCGACGGCATCGCCACCACGGAAGAGATCGACGACGCAATCCGCTACGGTTTCGGACTGCGCTGGGCGCAGATGGGCCTGTTCGAGACCTACCGCATTGCCGGTGGCGAGGCCGGGATGGCCCACTTCATCGCCCAGTTCGGCCCGGCGCTGGAATGGCCCTGGACAAAGCTGATGGACGTTCCCGAACTGACCGAGGAACTGGTGGCGACCATCGCCAGCCAGTCAGACGCCCAGTCCGGTCATTTGTCGATCCGGCAACTGGAGCGCCTGCGCGACGACAACCTCGTCGGCATCATGCGCGCACTGAAGAAGACCGGCTCCGGCGCAGGCGGAACAGTGAGCGCGCATGAGGAGAAGCTGGGCGGTCGGGACTGACTGGGACGCGAGGCGCCATCCCCAATCTGTCATGCCCGCTTCATGCGGGCATCTGGTCGAATCATGTGACTTGCGGCGAAGCCCCACCGGACCCCCGCATGAAGCGGGGGTGACCGCCGGAGTGCAGGGCGAGGGAAGTCGCCACCGCCAAATGACATTGAACCGGCCTCCCACTCCGGCGAAACTCGCGGCCGGGGAGGACTGGCATGAGCAAACCTGCAGCGCCGTGGCGCATCGGCGTCGATGTGGGCGGCACATTCACGGACATGGCGATGGCGGACGCGGCGGGCGGGTTGCGCGTCTTCAAGACGCCCTCGGTGCCATCCGATCCCAGCGAGGGCGTGCTGAACGTGCTGCGGCTGGCGGCGGGCGAACTCGGCATGACGCTGGGCGATCTGCTGCGCCAGTGCCGCCTGTTCGTCCACGGCTCGACCATCGCCACGAACACGATCCTGGAGCGCAAGGGCGCGAAGGTCGGGATGATCGTTACCGACGGCTTCCGCGACGCGCTTGAAATCCGCCGGGGCTTCCGCGCCGACCAGTGGGATCACCGCGCCGCCAACCCGCCGGTGCTTGCGCCGCGATACCTTCGCCTGCCGGTGAAGGGGCGGCTGGACAAGGACGGACGGGAAATCGCGGCCCTCGCGGAAGACGACCTGCGCCGCGCCGCCGGGATCTTCGCAGCCGAAGACGTCGAATCGGTCGCGATCTGTCTGCACAACGCCTATGCCGGCGGGGCCCACGAAGACCGGGCCGCCGAGATCCTGAGGGCGGAATGGGGCGGCGAGTGGATTTCGCTTTCCTCGCAGGTGAACCCCGTGATCGGCGAGTACGAGCGCGGCTCGACGACAGTGATGAACGCCTATGTCGCGCCCAAGGTGGTCGGCTATCTGCGCCGCCTCGACGCGACGCTCAGGGACGAAGGCCTGCCCGGCTCGATCCTGCTTGTGCAGTCCAATGGCGGGGCGGTGTCGGTCGCGGAAGCGGCACAACGCCCGGTGAACCTGACCCTGTCCGGTCCGGCGGCGGGCGTCGGGGCGCTGAAGCTCTATCGCGAGTTGACCGGGCTGGACGACCTGGTCGCCATGGAGATCGGCGGTACAAGCTGCGACGTCACCCTGATGGCCGGTGGCGAGACGCCGGTCTCCGACGCGCTGGAGATCGACGGCTATCATCTGGCGACACCCGCGATCGACATTCATACGGTTGGTGCGGGCGGCGGCACGCTGGCGGGCGTGGACAGCGGCGGCATGCTGAAGGTCGGGCCGGAGGGCGCGGGCGCAGATCCCGGCCCGGCAGCCTATGGGCGCGGCAATGACCGCCCGACCGCCACCGACGCGCATCTGGTGCTGGGCCGGCTGAGGCCCGGCCCGATGGCCGGAGGCGCGGTCACGCTGGATCTCGACCGGGCACGGGCCGCCGTCGAGACCCATGTCGCCGGACCGCTGGGCATTTCGGTCGAGGACGCCGCGGTCGGAATTCTCCGCCTGCTGGAGCAGAACCTGCTGCACGCCGTGGAGCGGCTCTCGGTCGAGCGCGGCTACGACCCGAAGCGCTTCACCCTGGTCGCCGCTGGCGGCGCGGGTCCCATGCACGGCGCGGCGGTGGCGCGGGCGCTGGGCTGCGCGCGCGTGTTCGCGCCAGTCGAGGCCGGCGCCTTCTGCGCGCTGGGGATGCTCTGGTCGGATGTGCGCCTGGACCTGCTGAAGGTGCTGGACGGCGATCTGGACGGCATCACCGATACGGAACTGGAGACGGGTTTCGCGCCCCTGCTGGAAGAGGGCCGCCGCGCCCTGGAGGCGGAAGGCTTCGCGCCAGAGAAGCAGCATCTGCAGCGGGTGCTTGACCTGCGCTACAAGGGCCAGCAATGGTCGCTGCGGACTGCTGTCGAGAATCTGGACCGGGCAACGGTCCGGAAGGCCTTCGAGGCCGATCACCAGCGCCGCTTCGGTCATATCCAGCCCGGCGGCGCGATCCTGATCACCGCTGTCAGGGTCGTCGCCACCGGCCTGATCGAGCGCGACGCCCCCGCCGCGCCGGCAGCCGGAAAGACTCGAACACCGGTCCCGATGGACAGCCGCCGCTGCTTCATCGACGCGGCGACAGGCTGGGCCGACACGCCCGTCTACCGTTCCTGCGACCTGAAACCTGGGGCGGTACTGGACGGTCCGCTGATCGTCGAGGCCCCGACAACCACGGTGCTGGCAGGCGCGGGCGACCGGCTGAGCGTCGACCGGCACGGCCACTACATGATCGAGATCGGAGGCGCGGCATGAGCAGCATCGACCCCGTCACCCTGGCACTGGTTCAGAACCGGCTGGATCACATCTCCCGGCAGATGGGCTTCGTCATGACGCGCACGGCGCGCAGCCCGATCTTCAACCAGAGCCACGATTTCTCCTGCTTCATCGCCGATGCAGGCGGCACGCTGATCAGCCAGGCCGACGGCATCCCGATCCACACCGGCGGCGGCGGCTTCACGGTCCGCGCTGTCCTGAAGGCCTTCGAAGGCCGGATCGAGCCGGGCGACATCTTCATCTCCAACGACCCCTACGCCGCCGGCGGCAATCATCTGCCCGACTGGGTGGTCTCCCGCCCCGTCTTCGTGGAGGGACAACTGGCCGGCTGGACCTGCAACCGCGCCCACCAGTCCGACATCGGCGGCGGCGCGGCGGGCACCTACAATCCCGAGGCCACCGAGATCTTTCACGAGGGCATCCGCCTGCCGGTACTGAAGCTGTTCGAGAAGGGGGAGGTGCGTGACGATCTGTGGAACCTGCTTCTGCTGAACAGCCGCACGCCGGAACTGCTCGACGGCGATCTGCGCGCCATGATCGGCTCGACCAATATTGGCGCCGAGCGGCTGGAGGAATTGCTGCTCGATCTGGGGCGGGAGGCCGGCGCGGGCTATTTCGACGCGCTGCTGGCCTATGCCGACGGACGCTTCCGGGAGGCCTGCCGCGAGATTCCAGACGGGCGCTACGAGGCGGTCGAGATCACCGACAATGACTGTTTCGAGAAGCGCGACATCCACATTCGCGTGGCGCTGGTGAAGGATGCGGACGGGCTGACCGTCGACTTTTCCGGCTCGGACCCGCAGATGCGAGGCTTCAAGAACTCGTCGATCGCCAATACCCATTCGGCGGTCTACATGGCGCTGTCGAGCTTCTTCGACCCCGACATGCCGCGCAACGAGGGCGCATTCCGCTCGGTCGAGATCATCGCGCCGGAGGGTACCGCGGTGAACCCGCGCCCGCCCGCGCCGATGACCATGTGCACGGTCTTCATCGCGCACGAGATCGTCCACGCGATCTGGCGCGCGCTGGGCGAGGCGGTGCCGGGGCGCGCCTGCGCCGGCTGGGGCAAGACGATCCACAACATCACCTCCGGCCGCTCCGCCGGGGCCAGCGAGCCCTTCGTCATGTACAACTGGGCGGCCAATGCCGGCGGCGGCGCGGTGCAGGGGCGCGACGGGCTGAACCAGATCGGGCTGCTGATCAGCCTGGGCGGGCTCCACCTGCCCAACGCCGAGGGCTACGAACGGATCTACCCCGCGCGCATCCTGCGCCAGGAGTTCCGCACCGACGGCGGCGGCGCGGGCGAATATCGCGGCGGCACCGGCGTCGACTACGAGGTAGAGACCCTGGTGCCCGCGACCTACTCGTTCCGCGGCGAGGGGATCGGACCACCATCGGGTTTCGGCATTTCCGGCGGCGGCGCGGGCGAAGCCGGCTCGATGGCGCTGTTCCCCGAAGGCGGCGGCACGTTCGATGCGCCACAGTATGGCGTGCGCGAGCTGCCCAGGGCCCGGCTGGAGGCACACTCACCTGGCGGCGGCGGCATCGGCGACCCGGCCCGGCGCGCGCCGGAAGCCGTGCTGCGCGACGTCCGCGACGGCATCGTCAGCCCCGCGGCCGCCCGCGACGTCTATCGGGTGGCTCTGTCGGAAGACGGGCGGACGATCGATCGGGCCGCGACAGACGCGTTGCGATCATAGGAATGGCCTGTTCTTCCCCTCCCCCTTGAGGGGGGAGGGTCAGGGAGGGGGTGAGTTCGGCGAAGCCGAAATCATGGCACTGGCGGAGCAAGAAGCCTGCGGCTGCCCCCCTCCGACCGCTTCGCGGCCACCTCCCCCTCAAAGGGGGAGGAGTGAGCAAGGCGTCGCAGCAATCTTGTCATCCCCCCCTCGAGCAGGGATGACATTTTCTGGATAGGCGGGCCATGCACTTGTCCGGGATGGCGCCAATAGCGGCGGCACCACCCCCATTGGGCGTCAGCGGTTGAGGACGGCGTCCTTCAGGCCGGCGGCGGCGCCCATGATCTGGCCTGTCAGGTCGTCGGGCACGCCGAGTTCGACCAGCGTGTCGTTCAGATGCCCGGCGACGGCGTTGAAGTGGTCGTCGGACAGGCCCTTCTCCTCGACCAGATGCGCGTGCGAGGTCCGCATGTAGTTCTCGACGCCCGTCGCCTCGGACTTGAACAGGGCGGTGAAGAAGCGGTTCTGCTTGGCGTTCTGGCCGGCCATGTCCACGCCCGCGAACATCGGCTCCAGCAGCGGATCCGCCAGCACCTTCTTGTAGAAGAGGTCCACGGCGGCATCGACGGCGGGCTGACCGCCGATCTGTTCATAGATGGTCATTCTTGCATTCCCCCAAAGCATCCAGGCTGTCCCCGCAGGCATTATCCGCATGCCATCCCGCTTTGGAAGCCTTCAGGCGATCTTCGCATCGGCGGCCGCAATATCCTCCCGCAGCGTCCGTTTCAGCACCTTGCCCGTGGCGTTCCGCGGCAGGGCCCGGATGAACTCCACCCGCTTCGGCGTCTTGAAGGTCGCCAGTCTGGCGCGGCAATGCGCGATCAGCTCGTCGGCGGAAAGCTCGGCTCCTGATTTCAGGACGACCACTGCGCAGCCGATCTCGCCCCACTTGTCGTCGGGCAGGCCGATCACCGCGGCTTCGGCGATCTGGTCAAGCTGGTAGACCACGTTCTCGACTTCGGCCGGATAGACGTTCTCGCCGCCGGAGATGTACATGTCCTTGGTCCGGTCGACGATGTAGTAGAAGCCGTTCTCGTCCATCCGCGCCGCGTCGCCGGTGTGCAGCCAGCCATCGGTGATCGTGCTGGCCGTGGCGTCGGGGCGGTTCCAGTAGCCCGGCGTGATGTTCGGCCCCTTGCACCAGAGCTCGCCCATCTCGCCCGGCGCGACCTCGTTCCCGTCTTCGTCGACGATCTTCACCTGGTTGTGCATCACAGGCTTGCCCGCCGATCCGACGGCGCTCATGGCGTCGCGCGCATCCAGCGCCAGCACCGACGGGCTTGTCTCGGTCATGCCGAAGCCCTGCACCAGGGCCAGACCGCGCGCGTCCCAGGTCTCCAGCAGGGGCAGCGGCACCGGCGCGCCGCCGACGCCGGCGCTGACGATGCGGCTGAGATCGGTGTCGGCGAATTCCGGCTGCTGCGCCATGAACTGATAGTTCGCCGGCACGCCGAAGAAGTGGGTGATGCCCAGGTCCGGGTCGCCCAGCAGCCGCAGCCCCTCGGCCGGGTCGAAGGTCTTCATCACCAGCACCGTACCGCCGGCGTGCAGGACCGGGTTGGAGTAACAGTTCAGGCCGCCGGTGTGGAACAGCGGCAGCACCGTCAATTGCACCGTGTCAGGCGAAATGCGATGCGGATTGCCAAGATTGACGCAGTTCCAGAAGGTCATGCCGTGGGTGATCATCGCCCCTTTCGGCAGGCCCGTGGTACCGGAGGTGTACATGATGGTCCACAGATCGTCATGGGTCTGCTCGACCATCTCGACCGTGCCGCCCGCTCTGGCGATCCCCTGTTCGTAGGGACTGTCGGAGCCGTCGCCATCGGTCGCCAGCAGGTGTTCGAAGCCGACTTCCTTCGCCACGGCGACCGAGGTCTCGGCGAATTCCGGGCCGTGGATCATGATCTTGGGACCGGCGTCTCCGGCGATGAAGGACAGCTCAGGCACCGTCAGCCGCCAGTTCAGCGGCAGGAACACCGCGCCCAGTTTGGCGCAGGCGAACTGGACTTCCAGATAGTCCGTGCAGTTGGCCGCCAGGATGCCGACGCGGTCGCCGCGTTCGATGCCGAAATTCTCGCGCAGATGCCAGGCCAGACGGCCCACGCGATCATTGGCCTGGGCGTAGGTGAACCGCCGTCCGCTGGCGAGATCGACCAGCGCGGTGCGATCGCCCTGGAACTGCGTGTGATGCGCCAGCCAGTCGTAGACCTTGACGGACATTCATGATCCTCCCCGTTACATGGAAAGGATCATAAACCGCACAAATCAAAGGTAAATCCCGGCCTCGCGCCGGTCTGCCAGGCGATCGGCGGCGTCAGCTGCGGTTGCGCCTCGGAGCCTCGCGGTCGTGCCACCACAGCCGGACCAGGCGCGCGTCGCCGCTCTCGTTCAGCCGGCATTCCAGAATGCCGTCGAATTCGAGACGCACATTGGCCTCGATCAGGTTGAACTGCGCCGCCCAGCGGGCAATGCCCAGATCGTCCTGCAGAGCCAGGCCGCGATACATGAAGACCACGTCGGACTGTTGCGACAGCGCCTCGCGCCAGTGCCGCAGGATCTCGTCGCGGCCGCGCTTCGGCGGCCCGAACGGCGTTTCGAAAAAGGCGCCGTCGGCGTCGAAGAGACCGGCCATCTGGTCGGCGTTCAGATTCTGCCACGCCGCACCGTATTCCTGGAGCCACCGGTCAAAGCGTTCCATCGTCATATGTTCCGGCCTTCCCGGTTCATGGCTGCGAGCCTCACTCATCGTGATCCGCCGTTCCGTTCAAGCCCCGACTCCCCTGTGAAGTCCTAACCTGCTCAAGGGATTGAGGCAATCGTTGCGTTAACCACATGAGAGCAAAAACCGTGCCGGACAATTCCGGTCATTCCCGGCCGAGCACCGCCATCAGTTCACGCCATTCACGGGGGGCCATGCCGCTGGATTTCTGGTCGACTTCCTCGCCGCCAAGCATGCGGCGGACGGTCTCCAACGCGGCGGCGGAGAGATTGGCCCCGCCCATGCGGTACTGCTCGAAGGCCGCGGCGCAGAGCGGCACCCAGGCGCGCATGCTTTCCATCATCGCGTCGGCATAGACGCGGATCTCGTACTGCGCGTGGCTGTCGGCGCGCAGCGACAGGAAATGCATCAGATTGTGCAGGTCGGTCTTCCAGTACCATTGGGTATAGAAGTTCAGCGACAGGTTCATCCGCGCCAGCTCCCGCGCCAGACCGGATCGCTCAGGGTCCAGCGGTTCGCCGTCCGGGCCCTCGTTCAGCATCTCCTCATAGTGCTCGTAGGCGCGTTCCGAATCCTCGCGCAGCAACTGCATCACCCGGGCGGCCTCCTCGCCCTCCAGCACGTCGCCCCGGCCCTGGCGGTTGTTGGTCGACTGCGCGGACAGGTGTTCCTGGGCGGGGATGTAGAACTCCTTGTCCAGGATCGAGTAGCGGGCCGAGTACTCGTTGACGTTGGCGGTACGGTGGCGGATCCACTGCCGCGCGACGAAGATCGGCAGCTTCACGTGATACTTGATCTCGCACATCTCGAACGGGGTCGAGTGGCGGTGCCGCATCAGGTAGTTGATCAGCCCGGCGTCCTGGCTGACCTGCCGTGTGCCGCGCCCGTAGGAGACGCGGGCCGCCTGCACCACCGCCGCATCGTCGCCCATGTAGTCGATCACCCGGACGAAGCCGTGATCCAGCACCGGTACGGCGCGATAGAGCATGTCCTCCAGCGCCGGGGAGACCGCCCGCCGCGTCGGCTGGGTCTCGGCCCGTTGCGCCTCGATTTCCTGAAGCTGAGCGTCGGTGAGCGGCATCTGGGTCTCCGGTTGCAGGCGGATGGCCCGGCATCATAGGTGATTCGCCGCGGCTGCGGGGGGCGGTGTGCGGGGCGGTGGAAATTTGGCCGCGAATGGCTATATTGGCCCTGCCGGTTCGCCGGCTATGACGATAAACGCTTCATGGAATAAGCGTAGCGGACCCGGGGGCAGTACCCGGCGCCTCCACCATTCTCCCCGCAGAACAGCGCGGATCAAGGACATGGGGGCGAACCAGGATCGACGCGCGTGGTAAAGATGCAGTTTTCGTTCGGAATGGTTCCGCCGTTATCGGGCCGTTTTCACAAGTGCCAATGATAACGAAATGGCGCTCGCTGCCTAACATAGACAGGTAAGCGCGGCCCGGGGGGCGCCGGGCAACAGAAGCCCCCCACTTATTGCGCGAAGGCGTCCGGAGACGGACGCGACAGGAGGGTTCATGGATTACTCCCAGATGGTCGAGGATGCGCTGAAGGGCGTCGTCCGCGCCGCGATGGAGGAAGCGGCGACGGCGGGTCTGAAGGGCAACCACCATTTCTACGTCACCTTCCTGACGCGGCATCCGGGCGTGGACCTGCCGGACCACCTGCTGGAGCGGTACCCGAACGACATCACCATCGTCCTGCAGCACCAGTTCTGGGACATGGATGTCGGCGACGAGGCGTTTTCGGTCTCGCTCAGCTTCAACAAGATGCCGACGCGGATCTGCGTGCCCTGGGACGCGATCACCTCCTTCGCCGATCCCAGCGTGCAGTTCGGCCTGCAGTTCCAGCCGAAGGGCGAGGGCCTGCCGGAAACCGGCGACGGCGAGTACACGCCGATGATCGAGCCGCGCAACGAGGATCCGGCCGGCGACCGGCCCGCCGACGCGACAGATGCGGACGCCGAAGAGGAAAAGACCGGCGAGGTCGTCTCGCTGGACGCCTTCCGGAAGAAGGCCGACTGACGCAAGCCGCAATTGCGTTAACCAAGCTGCTCGCAAATTGCACGATGCAGAACCGGGCCTCGTCTCATTTGGCGGTCACGCTTTGCAACTCCTGATCGGTTATGAGACGCCGGCAATTCTCGCCATGTGCGCGCCGTCACGTTTTTTCAGCCGCCGCGACCGCGCCTAACCCGAAACTGGCGTATATTCCCGACCGTTTCGGGCTTTGAATCAGCGGGTTACCCGATCTGGCCGGTTTCGGAACAGTTCGGCCGGCCATTTTCCGGAAATTCTGGCCTGACACTTGCTGATTGTTTGATCAGCCAAAGGGCTCCCGGCGGTCGGTGGGGTGAACAGGATCCCCGACCCCCCAAATCCAGGCCGCGCCGGCCGCCGAGGTCTTTTGGCTTTCCTCTCCCCCCTTGCTCTGCGACCATTTCAGTTCATCACGGATGAAAGGAGCACGCCTATGCGTTTCGTCATCGCTCTGATCGTGGCGGTCGCCGCCGCATCGCCGGCCAGCGCCGACGGCCTGTTCGGCAAGGCCAAGAACCTTCTCGGCAATGTCACGGGCAGCAAGAGTTCCGGCGGCCTCACCGATTCCGAAATCGGCTCCGGTCTCCGCGAAGCCCTGCGCATCGGTTCGGCCCGCGTGGTCGACCAGGTCAGCGCGCCGGGCGGCTTCGAGACCGATTCCCTGATCCACATTCCGCTGCCCGACAACCTGCAGAAGGCCCAGCGCATGCTTGGCCGTCTGGGCATGTCGAACCAGCTCGACGAGCTGGAAGTGCGGCTGAACCGCGCCGCCGAGCAGGCCTCGGTCAAGGCGAAGGATCTGTTCGTCGACGCCATCGCCGCCATGACGATGGACGATGTGCGCAACATCCTCAGCGGTCCGGACGACGCGGCGACGCAGTTCTTCCGCCGCCAGATGTCGCCCGGCCTGACCGCCGAGATGCGACCGGTGGTCGACCGCACCCTGTCGGAAGTCGGCGCCATCCAGACCTATGAGGAGACCGTCGGCGAGTTCTCGCGGGTGCCGCTGATTCCGGACCTGCGCACGGACCTGACCAACCACGTTCTCCAGCTCGGCCTGGACGGAATCTTCCACTATCTGGCCGTGGAAGAGGCCGCGATCCGGAACAATCCGGCCAAGCGCACCACCGAACTGTTGCAGAAGGTGTTCAGCAATTAGGACGAAACGGCCCTGGGGAAATTGCATCCCCCGGAAAAATGGGCCATTTTCCGGACAGGGGTGATCTGGTGCAACATCACCGCGCCGGAATGAAGGGGCCAGGGCGTGGAGCCAAAGCGATTCATCATTGTCGACGATGACCGGCTGACGGCGGGCCATGCGCGCGCCGTGCTGCAGAAGGCCGGGCACAAGGTCACGGTATTCAGTTCCAGCATCGAGGGCCTTGACGCGATCCGCAACGATCCGCCGGACGCCGTGCTGACCGATGTGATGATGCCGGAAATGGACGGCATGGAACTGACGCAAAAGCTGCGTGAGGATCCGACCTTCGACGAGATGAAGATCTTCGTCTTCTCCGGCAAGGCCTTCGAATATGACCGCGCCCGGGCCATGGAGCTGGGCGCCGACGCCTACATCCTGAAACCCATCAAGGCTGAAAGCTTCATCGCCACCGTCGACCGCATCCTGGGCGACAAGGTGGAGGCCCGATTCTGGGGCGTGCGCGGCACCCTGCCCAAGCCCGGCCCGAACGCCCTGAAATATGGCGGCCACACCTCCTGCATCACGCTGAGCTTCCCGCGCGGGCAGTTCTTCATCTTCGACGCCGGCAGCGGCATCCGGGAGGTCGGCGCCAGCCTGCTGGCCAGCGGCAAGACGCGGACAGAGGGCAAGATATTCATTTCCCACCCGCACTGGGACCACATCAACACCCTGCCCTTCTTCGCGCCGCTGTTCATTCCCGGCAACGACTACGAGGTACTGGGCCCGATGCACGGCTCGATGGGCATCGAGAAGCTGGTCTCGGAACAGATGAGCGGGGCCTATTTTCCGATCACCGTGCGTGAGTTCGGCGCCCGCGTGACCTATCGCGACCTGCGCGAGGGCACCTATGATGTCGCCGGGCTGCAGGTGAAGACCATGCTGCTCTCGCATCCCGGATACTGCCTGGGTTACCGCGTCGACTATGGCGGACGCTCGTTCTGCTACATTACAGACAACGAGATGTTCCTGCCGGACTCCGAATACTATTCGGAGAACTACATGGACAATCTTGCCAACTTCGTCCGCGGGACCGACGTGCTGGTCACCGACAGCACCTATACGGACGAGGAATACAAGACCAAGGTCGGCTGGGGCCATTCCTGCCTCAGCCAGGTGGTCGAGCTGGCCGCCCGGGCCGAGGTGAAGGGGCTGTACCTGTTCCATCACGATCCGGAGCAGGACGATGACGCCATCGACATGAAGCACATGATGGCGAAGATGCTGATGCAGAAGAAGGGCGTCGACATCCCCATCCATTGCCCGACCGATTCCGAGACGATCCTGTTCTGACGCGGGTGATGGACCTTTCGGGCTGGATTTCCGGATGGGCAGGGCAGACGCCGGACAAGCCCGCCATCATCGCCGCGGACGAAACCCTCACCTATCGACAGTTCGCCGACCGCATCGAGGCGCGGGCGGCCTCGCTGCAGACCGCGCTTGGCGTGGGTCCCGGCGACCGCGTCGCCCATCTGGGCGAGAATTCGGTCGAGCAGCTGGCGCTGTTCTTCGCCTGCGCCCGGATCGGGGCGGTGCTGGTGACGCTGAACTGGCGGCTGGCCCCACCCGAACACCTCTATCAGCTCCAGGACAGCGAACCGAAGGCGCTGTTCGCCGACCCCTCGTTCTTCGAGCATGCCGATTCCATCCGCGGTGACCTGCCCGAGGGGATGGCCTTCATCGGCATCGGCGGCACCGCCGGTGGCTGGGATGCGCTGCCCCAGGTGGATACCGCCGTTTCCGTGCCCAGCCCCGGCTATGACGCGCCGGTGCTGCTGGTCTACACCTCCGGCACCACGGGCCGGCCAAAGGGCGCGGTGCTGAGCCAGGGCAACATCTTCTGGAATGCGGTCAACAGCGCCCACGCCCACGACATGACCAGCCAGGACATCGTGCTGGGCAACCTGCCGCTGTTCCATGTCGGCGGCCTGAACAACCAGCTCACCCCGGTGCTGCATTGCGGCGGCACGGTGCTGCTGCACCGGCGGTTCGAGCCGGGAACCACGCTGGCGGCCATCGAGCGCGACCGGCCCACCCTGGCGCTCGCCGTGCCCGCCATGATGCAGGCCATGACCGAGCATCCGGACTGGGCCACGACCGATATCTCCTCGATCCGTTTCCTGATGGCGGGTTCGACCACGGTGCCGGTGGCGATGATCCAGCGCTTCCATGACCGCGGCATTCCCGTCGGCCAGATCTACGGCTCGACCGAGACCTGCCCGCTGACCATCGCGCTTCGCGCACCGGACGCGTGGGGCCATGCCGGATCCTGCGGCCGCACGGCAGTGCATGTGCAGGCGCGGATCGTGGATGCCGACGGCAACGACCTGCCCGACGACCGGCCCGGCGAGCTGCTGGTGAAGGGGCCGAACGTCTTCTCCGGCTACTGGCGCAACCCCGAGGCGACCGAGGCCGCGTTGCAGGACGGCTGGTTCCGCACCGGCGACATCGCCCGGCGCGATGCGGACGGCTTCTATTACATCGAGGACCGGGCCAAGGACGTGATCATCTCCGGCGGCGAGAACATCTATCCCGCCGAGCTGGAGCAGATCCTGGCGGCGGAGGCCGATCTGGCCGAGTTCGCCGTGGTCGGCCGTCCCGACCCGCGCTGGGAAGAAGTGCCGGTGATCGTGGCCGTTCCGCGTGAGGGCCGGACACTCGACCGCGCCGCCCTGCTCGGCCTGTTCGAAGGCCGCGTGGCGCGCTTCAAGCAGCCGAAGGATGTGATCGAGGTCGCCGCCCTGCCCCGCAACGCACTGGGCAAGGTGCTGAAGTTCGAACTGCGCGACATGCTGAAGGAGGGACGGATATGAGCGCCGAACGACCGATGGCCGTGCCGACGCGGCAGCTTGAAACCGACCGCGTCGTCGTCACCGAATGGCGCTTCGCCCCCGGCGCCCATACCGGCTGGCACCGTCACGAGATGGACTATGTCGTCGTCCCCGGCACCACGGGCGAGCTGACGATCGAAACGAAGGACGGCTTCGTGAAGGCGCCGCTGACCGCCGGCGTCTCCTACGCCCGCGAAGTTGGCGTCGAGCACGACGTCATCAACGACAACACCTTCGAGTTCGTCTTCGTTGAAGTGGAACTGAAGTAGGGGTGACCATCCCATGGCTTGCAGCCCTCGGACTTGATCCGAGGGCCTGTGTCGCGGCGTCCGACAAGAGCTTTGTTCACAGATCCTCGGGTCAAGCCCGAGGACTGCAGGAAGTGGTCACATCGCCGAAGCTCACGCCTCCAGCGCGCAGCCCTCGACCGTGATGCGGTGCATGATGCGGCGGTCGCCCTGGTAGTCGTTCAGGGCGTAATGCCAGGTGCAGCGGTTGTCCCAGAACGCGACCGAGCCCTTTTCCCACTGGAAGCGGTAGGTGAATTCCGGCCGCGCGGCGTGGCGGTAGAGATACTGCAGCAGCGGATAGCTTTCGTCCTCGGTCCAGCCCCGGAAACGGATCGTGAAGGCGCTGTTCACATAGAGCGCCTTGCGGCCGCTGATCGGGTGCCGGATCACCACCGGATGCACGGAATCCTGCGTCGCCAGCTCGGGGTTGCCGATGCGGTCCTTGGTATCCAGGCGCTCGCGGTAGGCCGAATTCGCGCCAAATGCACGGCGGCTGGAATGCTCGGCATAGAGACCGTCCAGCGTCTGTTTCAGACCGTCGGAGAGCGCATCATAGGCCGCGTACATGTTGGCGTAGAGCGTGTCCCCGCCCCGCTTCGGCACTTCGCGCGCCACCAGGATCGAGCCCAGCGCCGGTTCATCGTCATAGGAATGGTCGGTGTGCCAGCCGCCGCCGATATTGTCCTTCTGGTCCGGCTCCTTGGCGACCATGGCGATCTGCGGGAACTTCTCGTGCTTCCCGAAGAAGCGGTTCACATTGATCTCGCCGAACTTCTCGGCGAAGGCGATGTGGTCTTCCTCGGTGATCGACTGGTCGCGGAAGAACAGCACGCCGTATTCGCCCAGCGCGTTCTTCAGTTCACCGGCGACATTGCCGTTCACGTCCTTCGCGATATCGATGCCTTCGACGAAGGCGCCCACGCCGCCGGGCGACGGATTGACTGCGACCATCGGATGATCCTCCCAGATTTAATTCATCCTCATTACACGATACCGGACGCAGACGCCATTGCATTCGCCGCCGGGCGGCCATGCCGCGAGGTAATCGTCTGATAGGGAGAGGTGGTGCCGGCGGAGGGACTCGAACCCCCAACCACCCGCTTACAAGGCGGGTGCTCTACCAATTGAGCCACGCCGGCCTGGCGCAGAGCCTAGAGCGTTTTTCGAATTGGTGGAACCACCACCAATTCGAAATAACGCAACTCGCACAAGCCTTTGCCATTCTTGGTTTCATTTCAAATGATTCCATTTGAAATGAAACCGCCCTGGTGCAACTGGCTTTTGCGGAAAATCGGCCCCGAACGCAAGCCTAACCCGATCCGCAGAGCGGGCATTCGGGATCCGGGCGGACCTTGAGAACGCGGAAGGCCGCCGAGAGGCCGTCATAGATCAGCAGCCGGCCGGCCATGCTCTCGCCGACGCCCAGCAGTTCCTTGATCGCCTCGGTCGCCTGCAGCGTGCCCATGACGCCGACGATCGCGCCCAGTACGCCGTCGGCGGCGCAGGTCTGCTCCTCCGGCGGGATGTCGCGGTTCATGCAGCGGTAGCAGGGCAGGTCCGGTTCGTAGCCGCGCCAGGTCGAGAGCTGACCGTCGAAGCGGAGCACCGCAGCCGAGACCAGCGGTTTCTTCGCGCGGAAGCAGGCTTCGTGCACGGCGAAACGCGTGAGGAAATTGTCGGAGCCGTCGCAGACCAGATCGTAATCCGCGACCAGTCCCGCCGCATTGTCGGCGTCGATCCGGGTGCGGTGAGGGATGATGCACACATCGGGGTTGATTTCGGCGACCGCGGCGGCGGCGCTGTCGGTCTTGGCCATGCCGATATCGCCGGTGCGGTGCAGCACCTGGCGCTGCAGGTTGGACAGCGCCACCTCGTCATCGTCGACCACGCCGATCGTGCCGACACCGGCGGCGGCAAGATACATGATCAGCGGCGAGCCCAGCCCGCCCGCGCCGATGCACAGCACCTTCGCGCGCAGCAGCTTCTGCTGCCCCGCGCCGCCGACCTCCTTCAGGACGATATGGCGGGCGTAGCGGTCAATCTGCTGGCTGTCCATGACCAGCGCCGGTCAGCACCACGACATGGTGATGTCGTTGATGTTCTGGCAGGCCGAGCGCAGGGCGAAGCCCCAGCCGTCACGGATGTTGACGTAGTCCTGATCGGTTTCGTTGATGCGCCGTTCGGCATAGGTGCCGGCCTGGTCGCGGCGATAGGCGAACAGGTCCAGCGGCAGCCCGACCGACATGTTCGAACGCAGCGTCGAATCCATGGAGATCAGCGCGATCTTGGTCGCCTCCTCCATCGGCATCTGGAAGTTCATCACCCGGTCCAGGATCGGGCGGCCATACTTGGTCTCGCCGATCTGGAAGAAGGGCGTGTCCTCGGTCGCCTCGATGAAGTTGCCCTCGGCATAGAGATGGAACAGCCGGAGATTGCGGCCGGCGATCTGGCCGCCCAGCAGGAAACTGGCCTGGAAACCCAGCGCGCCCTGCGCCAGTGACGGTCCGTCGATCCGCCGAACCTCGCGGATGGCGTCGCCGACAACCCGCGCCACCGAATACATCGACGACGCACCGCGCACGGTATAGGCCGGATCCCAGTTCGGATCCTCGATCCGCTCGTTCAGCAGCCCGACGATCGCCTGGGTGACAGCAAGATTGCCAGACGACAGCATGGCCACCGTCCGCTCGCCCGGATTGTTCCAAATGTGAAGCTTCCGGAAAGTCGATATGTGATCGATTCCGGCATTGGTGCGGGTGTCCGCCAGCATCACCAGACCTTCCGAGGTCAATGCGCCAACGCAATAGGTCACTTCTATATCCTGAAAAATGCGGGGTACCTGCCCCTGATTACCCGGATGGGAAGATCAGGACAATGACTGTGTTTGCAGCTGGCCTTCCTCGGTCTCGGTGGCTTCCGGAATCAGCAGGAAATCCTTCTGGATCTGCAGGCCGATCTCGATGTTGCGGTCGACCACATCGGTCAGGAACTCGTGCAGCCCGTGGGCGAAGATGTCGTCGACATCGTCGTATTTCAGCTCGCTCTGCAGCTTGCCGGCCATTCTCAGCGAGACTAGGGAACGGCCGTAATCGCTTGAGAGCTTTGTCAGATTCTCGAGGATCTCGTCATAGCAGTAGCGGATCGACCGCGGCATCTCGGGGCGGAGGATCAGAAGCTCGGCCACCTTGATCGGCCGCACCGCCGTGCCGAAGACGCGGCGGTAGTTGCCATGCGCCGACACCGACTGCAGCAGCGCCGTCCACTGGTAGTAATCGGCCGCGCCGCCGACCCCGGCGCCCTGGGGCAGGATCAGGTGATACTTCACGTCCAGGATCCGGGCGGTCGAATCGGAACGTTCGATGAAGGTGCCCAGGCGCATGAAGTTGAACATGTCGTCGCGGATCAGCGTGCCTGCGATGGCGCCGCGGACCTGATGCGAGCGCAGCTTCACCTGATCGACCACCGAAGAACGGTTGCGGGGCGAGAGCGCCCTGGCGTCCAGATCGCGCACGTCGTGCCAGAAGGTGTTGATCGCTTCCCACAGTTCGCGGGTGACGGTGTGCCGCTGCGCGCGGATGTTCTCGCGGGCGGCTCGGATGCAGTTGACGATCGAGGACGGGTTCTCGGGATCGTAGCCGATGAAGGCCGCCGCGTCCTTCTCGGTGACGCGCTTGTGGTGTTTCAGATAGGCCGGCTCGACGCCGCTGGCGATCAGCACCGAATGCCACTCGCGGCTGTTGTCAGCCTCGGTCGGCATCAGGCTCATCCTGTCGGCGACCTCGATCAGGCGGGCGAGGTTCTCGGCCCGTTCGACATAGCGGGATGCCCAGTAGACATCGTCTGCGGTACGACTCAGCATCGCGTCAGTCCTCCAGCACCCAGGTGTCCTTGGTTCCGCCGCCCTGGCTGGAATTCACCACCAGCGAGCCTTCCTTCAGCGCCACGCGGGTCAGGCCGCCAGGCACGATGCGCACCTTGTCCCGTCCCGTCAGCACGAAGGGACGCAGGTCCACATGCCGGGGCGCCACACCTTCGCCGACAAACGTCGGACAGGTCGACAGGGCCAGCGTGGGCTGGGCGATGAAGCCGTCGGGATTGGCCTCGATCCGCTTCAGATAGGCTTCCTGCTCGGCCCTGGTCGACTTCGGCCCGACCAGCATGCCGTAGCCGCCGGAGCCGTGCACTTCCTTGACCACCAGATCGGCGAGGTTGTCGCGGATATATTTCAGGTCATCCGCCCGCCGGCCCATGTAGGTCGGCACGTTCTGCAGGATCGGCTCCTGCCCCAGATAGAAGCGCACCATCTCTGGCACATAGACATAGATCGCCTTGTCGTCGGCCACGCCGTTGCCGATGCCGTTGGCCACCGCCACATTGCCGGCGCGGTAGGCGCGGACCAGACCTCTCACACCCAGCATGCTTTCCGGGTTGAAGGCTTCCGGATCGAGGAAGTTGTCATCGATCCGGCGATAGATCACGTCGACCCGCTTCGGCCCGCGCGTGGTGCGCATGTAGACCACGTCATCGTCGACGAACAGGTCAGCGCCTTCCACCAGCTCCACGCCCATCCGGTCGGCCAGGAAGGCGTGCTCGAAATAGGCAGAATTGAACCGGCCCGGCGTCAGCACCACGATCTGCGGCCGGTCCACCTGCTGCGGCGAGACCGAGGCGAGGCTCTCGCGAAGCTCGTCCGGGTAGTGATCGACAGGCTGGATGCGGTGGCGCATGAACAGTTCCGGGAACAGCCGCATCTCGGCCTCCCGGTTCCCCAGCATGTAGGAAACGCCCGACGGCGTGCGGACATTGTCCTCCAGCACCACGAAGTCGCCATCGACGCAGACCATGTCGACGCCGGCGATGTGGGCGTGGACGCCAGCCGGCGGCCGGGTACCCTTCATCTGCGGCAGATAGGCCTCGTTGGCGGCGATGATCTCTTCCGGGACGATGCCGGCCGCGACGATCTCCTGGCCCGAATAGACATCGGCCAAAAAGGCGTTGATCGCCTTTACCCGTTGCTCCATGCCCTCGGCCATCTCCCGCCATTTCTGGCCGGTCAGCACCCTGGGCACGATGTCGTATGGTATGAGCCGTTCGGGATCGCCGCCTTCGCCATAAACCGCGAAGGTGATTCCCAGTCGCCGGAACATGAACTCGGCTTCTTCACGCTTCTGTTGAAGAATTTCAGGCGGAGTTCCCGCCAGCCAGTCCTTCAGATTGACATAGGCATCGCGGACAACGTCTCCGTCCGCCCACATCTCGTCATATTGCTTCTTTAGAGAGTCGGTCATGCGCCTCCTGATGCGTCAATAGTTGCGTCCCCGACGGATGCATTCAACCGTCGGAATGCGGATAGATCGACGCAGGCAGCCCCCTTTCATAAAACCAATTGCAGATACGCGACGTCAATCCAGCGTCCGAACTTGTGCCCGATTTCCTTCGCCCGCCCGAACTCGACGAAGCCGGCGGCGCGGTGCAGCTTCACCGACGCGGCGTTCCGGTCCGGATCGCTGATGACGCCGATCACGCTGCGGTAACCATCGGTCCGCAGGCGGTCCAGCAGGGCCCCCAGCAGCATGCGGCCCAGCCCGCGCCCGCCGGCGTCATCGCGCAGGTAGATCGAGTTCTCGGCGGTGTAGCGGTAGGCTGGCCGGGGCCGGTAGGCGCTGGCATAGGCATAGCCCATCAGCGCGCCATTCTCCTCCAGAACCAGATAGGGGTAACCCGCGTCGAGCACCGACCAGTAGCGGCGCGTCATCTCTTCCTCGCCCGGCGCTTCCAGTTCGAACGACATGGTGCCGGTCTCGACCCAGTGGGCATAGATCCGGGTGATGGCCCCGACATCGCCTTCATGGGCGTCGCGTATGGTGACCCCGTTGCTCATCCGGTGCTCCGGACCCCCTTCGATTGGAAGGAAAGTGTTGCGGGTTACGCCTTGATTGCCAACAGGAATCAGCTTGCCCCCCAGGGGCCGAGGCCGTTTTCCCGGAATTCATGGAACGCCCGGTCGGGAAAGGCGTTCGGCAGGTCGCCGATCAGGACCTGGTCGCCCAGTTCGGCGCCCAGCCGGTTCAGCCGGTCGCGGTCCTCAGCCGTCAGGCCGCCCATGGACTTGTCGATCGCGTGAAGGATGATCATTGGCGGAAACGGAAAGAAGCGGGCGGCCATGCGCAGCCGCCGGCGCACATGAGCAACGGCGCGCCGCGGATCGCACGGCACACCGTCATTGTCGAAATCCGCGGCTTCATCGTCGCTCCAGCTGAAGTCGCTGCTGTCGGCAAGCTCTACCGGCCGGCCGCGCCAGATGTCGATGCGGCCGCCGCCACGGCGCAGGCGCACGTAGATGATGTCCCGGTAACGCCTGGGCAGCCGCACCTCCAGATGCGGCAGGACGGCGACAAGAATGAGAAGCCCGCCCAAGAGGACGAAAGCCAGGAAGATTGGCGGCATGCCCTGTCCTGAACCTGTTTCCGCCGCAATTCTTGCCCAACCTGCCCGCGCGGCCAAGGGCGGCAATCACATCCGCAACAGGCGCCGGACTTCCGGGCATGCTGCCGGTGGCGGTTCGGCGCGGCGCCGTCTACACTTCCGCACAACTGGCAAGGGCCAGGCACGGTCCGTCACGGGCGCAGGACAGGACAACAGGCAAGTGGGCGAAACGATCCCCGATTTCTGGGTAAGGCTTGACCCGGAACTGAACTGTCAGGACAAGGCTGCACAGAGTCTGCTGGACTACTGGAGAAGCAAGAGGTCCGGCGACCGCCTGCCCGGGCGGAAGGACATCGATCCGGTCGAGCTGAAGCGGCACCTGGCCAATGTCATCCTGATCGATGTCGAGCATGATCCCCTGCGCCTCCGATACCGGCTGATCGGCACAAGCATCACCCGCGCCATGAACCGCGATTCGACCGGCCGGTACTATGACGAGATCTATCCAAGGAAGCTGCTGTCCGACATCTACAAGAGCTTCGAGTGGATTTTCGAGCACCGCCAGCCGCTCAGGACCTATGGCGAGGCGTTCTATCCCGACCGGAACTTCTACACCTACGAAACCCTGAACATGCCGATGTCGTCGGATGGCGAAACCATCGACATGGTCCTGGGCGGCCTCTACTTCCATCCGAAGTCGCGATCCTGACGCGGAACGGGCGTCCGGCGCGGCCTACAGGATCTCGTCCTCGTCATACATCGGATCCGCCTCGACCTCGCCGGCGATCTTCTCCAGCGCGTCCGTCGCGCTTTGCGGTCTTCTGACCTCGGCGATGTGAACCAGCGCATCGCCCTGGTTGACAATCGGCAGCGTGGCGTGACCGATCACCAGGCCGGAGCGGTTGGAGATCACCGGCTCGTCCCGGCTGCCGAACGGATCCGAGATGTTGCCGATGACCTCGCCCTTCTCAACCACCCCTCCCGACTGAACCTTCAGGCTGAGAACGCCGCCTTCCTGGGCGCGGACCCAGCCGGTCTTCTCCGAAAGGGATGACGCGGGCACCGCCTTCGGCCGCTTCGAGGCCGGACGGACCATCTTCAGATGCTCCAGCACGTTGAGCACCCCGCGCAGGCCGATCCTTATCGACAGCTCGTCAAAGCGCAGGCCCTCCCCCGCCTCGAATACCAGAACGGGAACGCCCTGCTCCCCAGCGGCGTGGCGCAGCGACCCTTCGCGCAGCGGCGAATTGATGATGATCGGCGGCGCGAAGGCGCGGGCGAAATCCTCGGCGCCAGGGCTCCGGCGGTCGATGCGGATCTGCGGCAGGTTCGTGCGATGCACCGCCGCGGTATGCAGATCGATCCCGAGCGAACACCTTCCCACCACCTCAGACATGAACAGATGCGCCAGCCGCGCCGCGAGCGATCCCCGCGCGCCGCCGGGAAACGAGCGGTTCAGGTCGCGCCTGTCCGGCAGGTACCGGCTGTGGCCGATGAAACCGAAGGAATTGACGATCGGAACCAGCAGCAGGGTGCCCGCCAGACTGTTCAGCCGTGACGAGCGCGCCAGCCGGCGGATCACCTCGACACCATTGATCTCGTCGCCATGGACGGCGGCGCTGACAAACACCGTCGGGCCCGGCCGGCGGCCGTGGAAGACCATCACCGACAGGGTCGCCGGCGTATGATCGGACATCATCGAGATCGGCAGATCCACCACCTCACTCGTCCCGGGCCGAATCAGCTCCTGCCCGAGCTTGAATGGTTCACGCACCCGTTTTCCTTCTCGGCGAGCGGCTGCCCTTGGTAGCGGTGCGGCCGGGTTTGGCGTTCTTTTCCAGATATTCGATGATCTTGCCGGCGACGTCGATACCGGTGGCCTTCTCCACCCCCTCCAGACCGGGCGAGGAATTCACTTCCATGACCACCGGGCCGCTGTTGGAGCGCAGCATGTCCACGCCGCAGACGTTCAGGCCCATGGCCGCCGCCGCCTTGATCGCCGTGGCCCGCTCCTTCGGGGTGATCTTGATGGACTCGGCGGAGCCGCCCCGGTGCAGGTTGGAGCGGAAATCGCCTTCCTTGCCCTTGCGCATCATGGCGGCGACGACCTTGTCGCCGACGACCAGGCAGCGGATGTCCTCGCCATTGGCTTCCTTCACGAACTGCTGCACCAGGATGTTCGTATTCACGCCGCCGAAGGCCTGGATGATGCTCTCCGCCGCCTTGGGCGTTTCGCCGAGGACGACGCCGATGCCCTGGGTGCCTTCCAGCAGCTTGATCACCACGGGCGCGCCGCCGGCGATTTCCAGCAGTTCCTCGGCGTTCGACGTGCGGTGGGCGAAAACGGTCACGGGCAGGCCGATATCCTGCCGCGACAGCAACTGCATGCTGCGCAGCTTGTCGCGCGAGCGGGAGATGCCCACCGATTCGTTCAGCGGATAGACGCCCATGACCTCGAACTGCCTCAGCACCGCGGTGCCGAAGAAGGTCACCGACGCGCCGATGCGGGGAATCACCGCGTCGTATCCGGTCAGCGACTTGCCCTGGTAGTGGATCTCGGGATTGTGCGGCGCGATGTCTATGTAACACCGCAGATGATCGATCACGTCGATGTCGTGATGGCGCTTCTCGGCGGCTTCGATGAGCCTTTGGTGCGAATACAGGTTCGGGTTCCGGCAGAGCAGTGCGATCTTCATGGTTCAACTCCTCTTGGACTAGATCTTGTCGAGGGCAATGCGTTGAGCGCCCCCTACGAATGAATGGCCGCTGTCGACCAGGAAACGGCGCCTCAGGGCCTGGCGGCCGAGCAGCATCCGGAAACCCATCGCATCGCGATCGGTCAAAGTGATTTCGATCGGCCAGGACAACGTTCCAACTCTGGCTTTCGTTCGGATCACATAGCGCTCCTCACGATGGCCGCTGGAACTCGTCACGGGCCGGTAGTCGTGCACCTGCGCGATGCAGGCGATCTCTGGCCGCTGTCGCCTCTGGATCGGATGAACCAGGAAGCGCACATGCGGCACGCCATCCTGGTCAAACGGCTGGATATCCACCGCATGCAGAGACGATGTGCTTGCGCCGGTGTCGACCTTGGCCTTGACCGCCTCGATGCTGAGGTCGGGCAGCCCCACCCATTCCCGCCAGCCGATCAGGCGGATGCCCCTCTTCTCTCTGCGCGCCATGGTCAATCGCCGCCGATGATTCCGGCTTCGTTGGCACGACGTGTGTTGTTGAATGTCTGATGCGCAACGACCACGAAGAAACTCTCCAGGTCGATCAGCGCATAGCCCCGCTCGTAGAGAGCACGGCTCAGCGCGACGACCTGATCCGGCCAGACTCTCCGCTGGCCAAGCAACTGACGCAGCAGCTTCACGCTCAGACGATACCGACCTCTCGGCTTGCCGCCGAAAGGTTCGTTGTAGATCGCGACGAGATGATCCGCCGCCTTCTCGATCATATGACCATCAAAGCTCTGCATGCTTCCTCCTGAGCACCGATATGACCATTTCTGTTAACTTTGGAAAGCAAAATTTATCCATAGATAATTTTTTCTTTCCTTTTTGCCTTGCTTGGCTTCGTGGCACCGGCCTGCCAGAATCCGTCCGGGGAAGGCGGAGGAGAAGAATGAACCGTTCTGACAAGGCGATGATCGTGACAGCGCAGCCGGAGGCGTCGGAAGCTGGCGCCGAGGTGCTGAAGAAGGGCGGCAACGCCGTCGACGCCGCCATGGCCGCGGCCCTGGTGCAAGGGGTGGTCGATCCGCAGATGTGCGGCATCGCCGGCTTCGGCTCCTGCCAGATCTACATGCCGAAGAAGGGCGTCCACACCTTCATCGACTTCCACGGCAAGACACCGTCGGCGGCCACGCCGGAGATGTGGGAGGACATCATCGTCGGCGAGACCCGCGACGGTTTCGGCTTCGTCCTGGAGGGCGAGGTCAACGATCTCGGCTACCAGTCGGTGACCAGTCCGGGCAGCCTGAAGGCCTATCACGAGGCCGCGAGCGAGTTCGGCACCTGGGACTGGAAGGACATCTGCGCCCCCGCCGTGGCACAGGCCGAGGAGGGCTTCATCGTCCGCCCACACGTCCACTACTGGTGGACCTCGGGCAGCAGCTTCGGCCGCGCCGACGTGACCGAGCGGCTGCGTTTCTCGGCGACCGGGCGGGCCGCCTATTTCCGGAGCGACGGGTCGATCAAGCGCGTCGGCGATCATGTCGCCAATCCGGACCTGGCGAAGACGCTGGCGATGATCGCGGCGCAGGGCCCGGACGTCTTCTACAGGGGCGAGATCGCCGAGCGGATCGCCGAGGATTTCGCCGCTCATGGCGGGCTGTTGAACTACGACGATCTGGCCAACTACCGGACCACGCGGCTGGACCCGATCCGCTTCGGCTATCGCGGCTACGACCTGACCACGAACCATCCGCCCGGCGGCGGCATCATGGTCAACGAGATGATGAACATCCTGGAGAATTTCGACCTGGCCGGTATCGGCCACAACACGGTGGAGTATCTCCGCGTGGTCTGCGAGGCGATGAAGGTGGCGACCGCCGACAAGGACAATCATGTCGGCGACCCGGCCTTCTATGACGTGCCGATGGAGCGGCTGACCTCCAAGGCCTACGCCGCCGAGGCCGCAGCCCGCATCCGCGACGGCGAGAAGCACCATGTCGAGCGCATCGGCATGGAGGAGTCCAAGCAGACCACCCATGTCGCTGTGATCGACGCCGAGGGCAACGCGGTGACCATGACCCACTCACTGGGCATGCCGTCGGGCGTGATCACCGACGGGCTGGGTTTCATGTTCAACGGCTGCATGGGCGTCTTCGATCCGCGTCCGGGCCGCGCCGGATCGATCGCACCGGGCAAGGCCCGGTTCTCCTCGGTCTGTCCGACCATCGCCTTCCGGGACGGCGAGATGAAGCTGGTGATCGGCGCCCCGGGCGGCACCCAGATCGCCATGGGCGTGATGCAGGGCATCCTGAACGTGCTGGATCACGGCATGACCATGACCGAGGCGGTCTCGGCCCCGCGCTTCTCGGCCACCAGCGACATCATCGACGTCACCAACCGCATCCCGCGTTTCGTGCAGCGCGAGCTGGAGGGCATGGGCTACGAGGTCGTGCGCAACCCGAACACCTTCGACATCGCCGCCGTACACGGCATCCGCGTCACCGATGACGGCGGCCTCGACGGCGGCGCCGACCCCGGCCATGACGGCGTTGCGATAGGAGTGCAGATTCAGGTACCGCAATGACACTTCGAAGCTAGTGTTCCAAGCTGCTTTCTACGTTCGGAACAAAGCAAACTAATACAAGGACAACCAGCGCCTGCAAATACAAGACGCCACACCCAACGATCGAAACTTCTTGGAACTGCTGAAAAAATTCCGAAGCATCATCAATTGATAAGAAATAATATATAGAAAAAACCGGCGGAAAAACTAGTACCATTAAAGCATGCGTGAATGCCGTCAAGAATATCAATATTTTGTAAAGGAAGATAGGACCACTATTTCGAAAAAAGCCGTGCATATAGTAGGGCATAACCGGCCTTTCAATTCCAATTCCCAAATTCTTATCGAGCAAAGCCGGAAATTTTATATAATTTAAACAATCAAATATTTTCTCATACACATATTCTAGAGCATAAAATTCTATCAATTTGAGATAACAATAGGCGCAACATATCGGAAGCGCCAGCAACACCAAGCCCACATCTTCTACAATAATTCCAAATATACTAAGACCATCATGCTTCGATGATAAAAAGACAAATGACATACTGAAAAAAACAAGCATAAGAAATTCAAACTTCTGAATTCTCTTGCCAACCTCAACAATATTTTCTCTAGTCATAGAGATTAAGCCATCCAGATGGTCTGGATTGGACTGGGTCAATTCGCTGTATTGCGCCACTACACGCCAAATATTTTTCATCGACTTGCTCGAGATCAAATTTCAGTACATCAAAGCCGCAGTATCGACAATAGACTCAACGGGTGTTGATCCAAGCAACTTACATTCTCGTAACTGAAGCTAGTCCAAAAATCTTACAGCAACAGTCAATGCCCGACCATCCCGCCATCTGCTGGTTCCGCCGGGACCTGCGTCTTGCCGACAATGCCGCCTTGACCATCGCCGCCGGGAGCGGGAGGCCGGTCATCTGCGTCTACATCCTGGACGACGAAACGCCTGGCGAATGGCGCATGGGCGGGGCCTCGCGCTGGTGGCTGCACAAGTCGCTCGAGGCGCTGGATGCGGACCTGCGCAAGCGTCACAACCGGCTGATCCTGCGCCGCGGCCGCGCCGACAAGGCGATCTCGGACCTCGTTGCCGAAACCGGCGCGGAGGCCGTGTTCTGGAACCGCATCTACGATCCCGCCGAGATGGAGCGGGACCGCCGGATCAAGGCGGCGCTGAAGGACAGGAGCCTCCAGGCCGAGAGCTTTCCCGGCAATCTGGCCCACGAACCCTGGGTCCTGCGCACCGGCAATGACGGCCCCTACCGGGTCTTCTCACCCTTCCGCAAGGCGCTGCTGGCGCTCGATCCGCCTGGAGCCCCCCTGCGACCGCCGAAGGGCGTCGGCGTGCCAGAGAACTGGCCAGAGAGCGACGAACTCGACGACTGGAACCTGTTGCCGGTGAAGCCCGACTGGGCCGGCGGCCTGCGCGAAAGCTGGACGCCCGGCGAGGCCGGCGCGATGGCCCGTTTCGAGGCCTTCATCGAGGAGGGGCTGGACGACTACGCGAAGGGTCGCGACCACCCCGCGAAACCGAATGTCTCCCGCCTGTCGCCGCATCTGCATTTCGGCGAGATTTCCGTGCGCCAGCTCTGGGCGAAGATGGACTGGCTGGAGGACCAGGGCACGGCTTCGGTCGGCAAGTTCCGCTCGGAGGTGATCTGGCGCGAATTCAGCCACCACCTGCTGTTCCATTATCCCGACCTGCCCGAGCGCAACTGGCGGGAACAGTTCAACGATTTCCCCTGGCGGGATTACCCGGAGGGGCTGAAGGCGTGGCAGCGCGGCATGACCGGCTACCCGCTGGTCGATGCCGGCATGCGGGAACTCTGGCACACGGGCTACATGCACAACCGCGTGCGTATGGTCGCCGCCAGCTTCCTGATCAAGCACCTGCTGATCCACTGGAAGCGCGGCGAGGAGTGGTTCTGGGATACGCTGGTGGACGCGGACCTGCCCAACAACGCCGCAAGCTGGCAGTGGGTCGCCGGATCCGGCGCCGACGCCGCCCCCTATTTCCGCATCTTCAACCCGATCAAGCAGGGGCAGGACTACGACGCGAAGGGCGGCTACATCCGCCGCTGGGTTCCGGAACTGGCGGAACTGTCCGACCGCAGCCTGCACGAACCATGGAACGCTTCCGAGGCGGAACTCGAAAGTGCCGGAGTCCGGCTGGGCGAGACCTATCCCGAACGCATCGTCGATCACGCCGGCGCGCGCAAGCGTGCGCTGACCGCCTATGAGGAGATCAGACGCGGCTGAAAACCAGCCCTCGCTTTACCCCGCGTGTGGTTCGCTCTAAATACCCGTGAGTAGGCGCCAAGCACGAATTTCACGGATTTCTCATGCAAATTAAAGACGGCTTTGTCGGCACGATCGGCAACACCCCCCTGATCCGCCTGGGCCGGGTCTCCGAAGAGACCGGCTGCGAGATTCTGGGCAAGGCGGAGTTCCTCAATCCGGGCGGTTCGGTGAAGGACCGCGCCGCCCTGGCGATCATCACCGACGCCGAGGAGAAGGGGCTGCTGAAGCCCGGCGGCACCATCGTCGAGGGCACGGCCGGCAACACCGGCATCGGCCTGGCGCTGGTCGCGGCGGCGCGCGGCTACAAATGCGTCATCGTGATCCCCGAGACCCAGACCGAAGAAAAGAAGGACATGCTGCGCATCTGCGGTGCGGAGCTGATCCAGGTCCCTGCGGTTCCCTACAAGGATCCCAACAACTTCGTGCGCTATTCCGGGCGGCTGGCCGAAGAGCTGGCCGAAAAGAGCCCGAACGGCGCGATCTGGGCCAACCAGTTCGACAATACCGCCAACCGCGACGGCCATTACCGCACCACCGGGCCGGAAATCTTCGAGCAGACCGACGGCAAGCTGGACGGCTTCATCTGCGCGGTCGGGTCCGGCGGCACGCTGGCTGGCGTCGCCTCGGCGCTGAAGGAGCGCAAGCCGGAAGTGAAGATCGGCATCGCCGACCCGCACGGCGCGGCGCTCTATCACTATTACGCCCATGGCGAACTGAAGGCCGAGGGCAGCTCGATCTCGGAAGGCATCGGCCAGGGCCGCATCACCGCCAATCTGGAAGGGCTGGAGATCGACTATCCGTACCAGATCGGCGACCCCGAGATCGTCGACATGGTCTTCCGCCTGGCGCAGGAAGAAGGCCTGATCCTGGGCGGGTCCAGCGGCATCAACGTCGCCGGCGCGGTGCGCATGGCGAAGGACATGGGTCCGGGCCACACCATCGTCACGGTTCTCTGCGATGGCGGGCAGCGTTACTTCAGCCGTCTGTACAATCCCGAGTTCCTGCGCTCGAAAGGCTTGCCGACGCCGCCCTGGCTGGACTAATCCGGAGGGGAAGACATTCCTTCCCCCGGAGGCCCCGCCATGACCGAGCCCCTGTTCCGCGACGACGCCTACATGCGCACCTGCGAGGCGACCGTGGTCGCCGTGAACGACCGGGGCGGCGTGGTGCTGGACCGGACCATCTTCTATCCCACCGGCGGCGGCCAGCCCGGCGACATCGGCGTCATGCGCGGCGCCGACGGCACGGCGTATCCGGTCGCCACCACCGTCAAGGGCGAGAGCCCGGACGAGATCGTGCATGTCCTGCCTGAAGACGCCCCGCGCCCCGCGCCCGGCGATCCGCTGACGCTGGAACTCGACTGGGCGCGCCGCCACGCGCACATGCGCATGCACACCTGTCTGCACCTGCTGTCGGCGGTTCTGCCCTATCCGGTGACCGGCGGACAGGTCGGCGCCGACAAGGGCCGCCTGGACTTCGACATTCCCGAGGCGGTCCTGGACAAGGACGAGATCACCGCCGAGCTGAACCGGCTGGTCGAGGCCGACGATCCCGTCGGCTTCCGCTGGATCACCGACGCCGAGCTGGAAAGCAATCCAGACCTGGTGAAGACCATGTCCGTGAAGCCGCCGACCGGCGCCGGCCATGTCCGCCTGGTCGAGGTGCAGGGACGCGACCTGCAGCCCTGCGGCGGCACCCATGTCGCCCGCACCGGCGAGATCGGTCCCGTCGAGGTGCGCAAGATCGAGAAGAAGGGTCGGCAGAACCGCCGCGTTTCCATCCAGTTCGCCCAATAGGAGGCCACCATCGCCTACGCCAATCCGCAATCTCTGGTCTCGACCGAATGGCTTGAACGGCATCTGAACGCCCCCGACGTCCGTGTCGTCGACGCAAGCTGGTACATGCCGCAACTGGGTCGCGACCCGAAGGCCGAGTTCAAGGCCGGGCACATCCCCGGCGCGGTCTATTTCGACATCGACGAGATCGCCGACACCGACAGCGACCTGCCGCACATGCTGCCCAGCGCCGAGAAGTTCTCCTCGCGCTGCCGCCGGCTGGGGCTCGGCGACGGGGTGCGGATCGTGGTCTATGACGGCGGCGGCTGCACCGCGGCGGCCCGCGCCTGGTGGATGTTCCGTGTCTTCGGCCATGACGACGTCTCGGTGCTGGATGGCGGCCTGCCCAAGTGGAAGGCCGAGGGCCGCCCGCTGGCCGACCTGCCCGACATCCCGCGCGAGCGGCATCTGTCGGCCCGGCTGAACACCTTCCTGGTGCGCGATGTCGACCAGATGAAGGAGAACATCTCGAAAGCGAAGGAACAGGTGCTGGACGCGCGCTCGGAAGGCCGCTTCAAGGGCACCGATCCGGAGCCGCGCGAAGGCCTGCGCGGCGGCCACATCCCCAACAGCCTCAACCTGCCGTTCCAGAAGCTGTTCAAGGATGACGGCACGTTCAAGGACGCCGCCGGCCTGAAGGACGCCTTCGACGCCGCCGGGATCGACATGAAGAAGCCGGTGACGACCACCTGCGGTTCCGGCGTGACCGCCTGCATCCTGGCGCTGGGCCTACATCTGATCGGGCACCGCCAGACAGCTGTCTATGACGGCTCCTGGACCGAATGGGGCGGACGCGAGGATCTGCCGGTCAGCCGATGATCGAGAACGCACCGGAACCTTCGATCCCGATCACCATCACCTGGCTGGAGATGACGGAGCAGCCGAACCGGCAGCCTCCGCCACCGCCGGCCGTGCCGCATGCCGTGATGCGGGCCGAGAAGCCGACGGTGCATTTCAGCCGCTATCTCTACGACACGATCGGCGCGCGCTGGACCTGGAGCAACCGCCGTTGGATGAGCGACGAGGAGCTTGGCCGGATCGTGCAGGATCCGGCGGTGGAGACATTCGTGCTCTATGTTCGCGGCGTGCCGGCAGGCTATGCCGAGCTCGACTTCCGGGCGCTGCCGTCAGTCGCCGACCTGGCCTATTTCGGCCTGATGCCGGACTTCATCGGCATGAAGCTCGGGCCGTGGTTCCTCAACTGGGCAATCTCGGAGCTTTGGTCGCGCGGGCCGGACAAGGTCACCGTGAACACCTGCACCGCCGACCACCCCTCGGCCCTGCCCATGTACCAGCGCCACGGCTTCACCCCCGTCCGCCGTGAGGAATCGCTGCTGAGGCCAATGCCGGAATAGGGCGTCGTTCTGATCCGCTGATTGAGGTCAACGCTCAGGAATGGGTCCCGGATCGGGGTCCGGGACGCCGCGGAGGTTCCAGAGCACCCACTCTCAACGCCGACGCGTCCCGTACTTGATGCGGGACCCATTCCTGAGCGTCACAGTCTGCGGGGCGTCTGCGGAAGACCTCCCAGCTCAACTCCCCGCGACGCGGCGGTCGATGCCTTCCCAATAGGGTTCGCGCAGGTCCTTGCGGCGGATCTTGCCGACGGGCGACTTGGGCAGGGGCTCTTTCTGGAACTTCACCTGTGACGGTTTCTTGTAGGAACCGAGCCGCTCCTGACAGGTGCCAATGACGTCGGCTTCTGTCACTTCGTGGCTGCCGTCGAGAACGCAGAGCGCCAGCGGCGTCTCGCCCCAGCGATCATGTGGCACGCCGAAGACAGCGACCTCGACCACGCCCGGCAGGTCGGCGATGACGTTCTCCAGCTCCAGCGGCCAGATGTTGTAGCCGCCGGAGATGATCATGTCGTCGGAGCGGTCGAGAATGTAGAGATAGCCATTGGCGTCGATGCGGCCGATGTCGCCGGTCTTCACCCAGCCGTCGACGATGCGCTCGGCGGTGGCGTCGGGATTGTTCCAGAAGCCGACCATCTGGCCGTCGGCCTTGGCGACGATCTCGCCCGGATCGCCGACGGGGACGGGCTTGTTCTCCTCGTCCCAGATCTCGATCAGGGCGAATGGCAGCGGCAGGCCGCAGGAGCGGATCGGGTTGGAGCCCTCGACCTCGGCAAACCACTGGTCCGGCCCCATCATCGAGACCGGCAGCACCTCGGTCTGGCCATAGCCCTGCCAGAGCACATTGCCGAAGACCTCTCGCGCCTTGTAGGCGGTGGCGTCAGCGATCGGCGCTGCGGCGACCAGCAGGCATTTCAGCGCCGACCAGTCGCGCTCGGCGGCGGTGGGGTCCTGCAGCATGGTGTTCAGCATGGTCGGCACGAAGAAGCCGTAGCCGACCTTCTCCTTCACCATCAGGTCCATGGTCTCGCCGGGGTGGAAATGGTCCAGCAGCAGGTTGCAGCCACCGGACAGGAAGACCGGCAGGAACTGGTAGCCCGAGCCGTGGCTGATCGGCCCGACATGCATGCAGACGTCGCCCGGCTCGACCGGTGGCATCAGATAGAACCAGTCGCGGCCGGCGGCCAGCCAGGCCCGGTGCGTGTAGGCCACGCCCTTGGGCTTGCCGGTGGTGCCACCGGTGTGGCGGATGATGAAATTGTCGTCGCGGTCGATCTCGACGTCCGGATCGTCCGGCGACTGCGCCGCCAGCCAGGCCTCGTAGCCGTCGTCCCGGACGATGACGCGTTCCAGATCGGGCAGTTCCTCGACGAAGCCGTCCAGATCGCTGGCGTAGTGGCCGGCAACGAGCACGGCCCGGCAGCCTGTATGGCTCAGCATGTGGACATGCATCTCGCGGCGGTCGCGGGCGTAGAGCGGGACACGGACGATGTTGGCAATGGCCGCGCCCAGGAAGAAGTCGGCGCTTTCGATGGAGTTGTCCTCCAGCACACCGACCCGGTCGCCGGGCTTCAGCCCCATGGCCAGCAGCCCGTTGGCCAACTGACAGCCGCGCCGCCACATCTCTGCGAAGGTCATCCGGCGGTCGCGCCAGACAATGCATTCCCTGTCGGCGTAGAACTGCGCCGAGCGGCGCATCAGCGTACGTACATCCATCGCAACAATCCTCCCCAGGACACTGCGGACGTTATGGCGGTCCGCTCCGGCCGGTTCAAGCCGCGTGTAACGCGGGCGGGTACGGGTTGCGGCGACCGGGTCAGGATTGGCGGCAGGCACCCACAGACAGGAAAGCGCCCGCCATGCCCGCCCATGAACCCTTTGCGCTGATCGACAGGCTGGACCCCCACAAGGACAATGACGAGACCGAACTCATTCGCACGCTCGACGCGATCGACGACATCGAGGACCGTCCGCGCCGGTTCCGCGAACCCGGCCGTGTCGACCGGGACGAGGCGTTCGACCGGATACGGGCGTATCAGGCCGCCAGAGGCCTAAGAGCCGATGGCCTGATCAAACCAAAAGGTCCGACGGCGAAGCGGATCGCCGCGGAAAGACACCTGCAGAGCCGCGCCGCGCCCCGCCGCATCCTGCTTCCGATGACCGGCGGCGTCGGCCTCGGCCAGCCGAACCGGGCCGCGGATGTCCGCGCCGTCGCCAGCGGGCTGACGCTTGCCGGACATCGGGCCGAACTGCCCGAGGCCCCCGGTCCCGACGGGCCAGACCTGGAGGGCGCAGCGGCGATCCGCGCGCAGATCATCGCCGCCCAGCGCGCGCATGGCGAAAACCCGGACGGCGTCGTGAAGCCCGGCGGCCCGACGCAGAGCCTGCTCGCCTACCTCGCCGCCCCGCATGTCGCGCACCTGGCCGGACCCGACCCGGACAACCCAGCGCCGTTCAGGGCGCAACAGCCGGCAATTGTCGGTCGCACGCGGCTGTCCCGTCCTGGCGCTATCGCAACCTTCCCGCAGGAAGAACGGACCTTGCCGAACCGGGCGGAACACGCGGCGGCGGTTGACATTGCAGGCCTGGCCCGGGAGCTTTTCGGGATCGCCTCCGCCGAGGCCCGTGGCCGCGGCAGCGCGCCGGGCAGGGATCGCCGCGGCCTGCACAGCTCCCAGCGGTTCCTCCGGTCCCAGGGAGAGATAACCGAGGATCTGTTTGACGTTGTCCCGACACCCGATGCGCCCGAAGGCCGGCAATCCATCGAGGAGATCAACGAAGCGCGCAGGCAGCGCCTGCTGCGGATCATCAAGGATGCCATCGCGGACGAGCAGGGCGTGGTCGGCAGACCCAGGATCGATGAAGGTGATGCGTATAGCGGACTGGACACGTATGGCGATGCGGACGGGCGGTAGTCTGAGCCGCAGCCTGGCCGCCTCCGCCCGGGCGCCTGGGCTCCCGAAACTCTTCCTGCTGTTGGCGTGCCTTCAGCTCGTTTCCTTCTCCGGCGCAAACGCGCTGGAGACGGAGGCGCGCTCCTGCGTCCGGAACCAGATCGAGGCGTTGCGCGAAGCCCGCCTGCGCAATCCGGACGATGACTCGCCGCTGTCCCGGCCCGACCGGCTCGACAGTCTCGAAGCCTCGCTGGATCAGATGGATCTCGGCCGGCTGACGGTGTTCTGCAACATGTTCGGACAGCTTGACCGGCGGCTGACCGCGCAATGGCCCTCCCGGCGGACACGCGGCGAGATATTGATTGCGCCCGCTCTCGAAGCTCGAAGACGGGAAATAACCGGCCTGATCGATGGCGTTCTCGACGAGACAGGCCGGAGTTTCGGATCGGATGCGCCGCTGCCGGTCACGATCCTTGTCTCCAACAGCGCCGCGGCGCTGCGGGAAATGGCGCTGGATGCCGGAATGGAAGCCAACCGGATCGCCGGCACGCTCGAGACCTGGCGCGCCACTTGCCGCAGAGACGGCCACATCGCCGGATTTGCTTCCGGCTTCCGGCTGGTCATCTGTCTGAACGGCGATGCCGGTCTGTATGATTTCACCGCACCCAATGTGGTGCGGATCTTCCGCGAAACCGTGGCCCATGAATACTTCCACAGCTTCCAGTTTCAGGCGTCGGGAACCTTCGGCGGCGGCGACTATCACGCCGAGCCCGTGCTGGGCCTTCCCGGACCGGGCTGGATGCTGGAGGGGGTCGCCTACTATGTCGGGCGCCGCACCTTCGCGTCCTTGCCCGAGATCCGGGCAGAGAACGAGGAGACCGTCGCCGACTACGGTTACGACCAAGAATACCGTTGCACGGTTCTGAAGCGACAGGAGGCCGGCTATGAGGCCACGGCCGGACCTCGGGCGGTGGCCCTTCTCGCCGTCATGGCGCTGGAGGAACGGTCCGGCCCGGGCTCCTTCGCCCGCTTCTACAGTGAAATCGGCTTCACCTATGACTGGCGCAGGGCCTTCGCCAATACCTATGGCGGCTCGCCGGAAGAGGTGCTGGACTGCCCGACCGACTGAGCCCGCTCAGCGCTTGCCTGCGACCATCCACATGTTGTCGGATGTCGGCAGCCGGTCGAAGAAGCCGAAGCGGCGGACTTCCATGCCGACATCCTCGATCATCCGTCTCAGCGAGCCCGGCGTGAAGTAGTTCACGTGATCGGGGAAGCGGAAGCCGGACCATTCCAGCCCCATGATCGGCCGCATCACCGCCGAGTAGTTCGGCACCTTGATCACGGCGACGCCGCCCGGCGCCATGGTGCGCGAGATCTCGGCCATGACTTCCTTCGGCTGCACCTCGTGCTCCAGATAGGAACGGAGCGTCGCGGCGTTGAAGAAACCGTCCTCGAACTGCTTCAGCCCGTCCAGCGAGGAGGCGTTGACCGCCCAGCCGCCGCGCTCGCGGAACAGCTTGTCGGCCTCGGCGGCGCTGGCGCTCTCGATCTCGACGCCGAAGGGGGTGTAGCGCGCGGGCATGTCCTTCAGCCGGCCGCCCAGGGCGCAGCCGATATCGACCACATTGCCTTCGGGCACGAAGCGCTGCACCAGATCGTCGACCTGCTTGCGCGGGAAAAGATGCAGCCGCCAGCGGGTCATCTTGGAGGCCTTGTAGGTCAGCGGCCGGGACTTCTTGCGCCGCTTTTCCTCGCGCTGCCAGTTCTTGCGCCAGGCCATGGTCTCGAACAGCTCGTCATAGACCGGGGCCTTGTCCAGATAGACGAAGCCGCATTCCGGGCAGGCGATCACGTCCCACGGGTCCCTGCGGTGGCGGGGCGGATGACCCCGGTTGTCGCGGCCGCATTGCGGGCAGTCGCGCCGCATCACGCGGATCGGTCCGACCTCCGGCAGTTCGATGGTTTCAATGTCGCTCGGGCTCATCGCCGCCTCAATACTGCGTCCCCGCCCGCCTGTCACGCCGGATAGGATGCCGCGCCGCCACGACCGTCTTCACATCGACGCGCCCATGGGTTGTAGTGGCGGCAGACACGCATCCGGGAGATCCAGCATGAAACGACTTTGTTGCCTTGCCGCAGCCGCGGCCATTTCCGTCGGCCTCGCAGCGCCGGCCAAGGCCGGGCCGGAGAGCGATCAGCTCGCCCTCTGCCTGCTGCAGTCGACCGCGCCCGGGGACCAGACCGTGATCGTTCGCTGGCTGTTTGCCGCCATGGCGAGCCATCCCGACATACGCGATCTGGCCTCCATCCCGCCGGCCCAGATCGAGACCGGCAACCGGGCCATGGGCGCGCTGTTCGAACGGCTGATGACCGAGGACTGCCCGAACGAACTGCGCAGCTCCTTCCGCGCCGAAGGCGAGCGGTCGATCGAGCATGCCTTCACCATTCTCGGCGAGAAGGCGGGAACCGACCTGATGGGCAATCCGGATACGGCCGCGGCAACCCTGAAACTGATGCAGCACGTCGATATCACGAAGATCGGCAAGGTGCTGCAGTAACCGGTCGCCTTCTCACACCGGCGGTGGCGTCAGGCCCTTCAGGCCGAGAATGTCGAAGAAGGCCTTCAGCCGCTCGGCGCGGTAGGCATCGGTATCGATGCCCCGGTGGTCATAGAAGCCCTGCCCGGCATCGAGCCCCCGGCGGCCGTCCTCCATCATCTCGCCGATCACCGCAGGCGCGGCGAAGCGGTCCTCGCCAGTGGCGCCGGTCATGTAGCGGCTGGCGTGGTGCAGGATGTCGACGCCGCCCCAGTCGATGAACTCCAGCAGGCCGAGCACGGCAAAGCGGGCGCCGAAGCCGTCGCGGATGGCGCGGTCGATGTCTTCCGGGCTGGCGACGCCCTCCCCGGCCATGCGCGCGGCCTCGTTCATGGCCAGCGCCTGGATGCGCGGAATGATGAAGCCGGGCGAGGGCGCGCAGCGCACCGGCGTCTTGCCCATGGCCTCCAGCCAGCCGATCAGCTTCTCCGTCACGGCCTCGTCGGTGCCGGGATGCGGGCTGACCTCGACCACCGGAATCAGGAAGGCCGGGTTGAGCCAGTGCGCGTTCAGGAACCGCTCCGGCCGCGCAACGAATCCGGCGAGATCGGTGGAAAGAATAGTCGAGGTGGTGGAGGCGATGATGGTGTCCTGCGCCAGCCGCGACGCCTCTCCCAGCGCCTCCTGCTTGGCGTCGAGGGTTTCGGGCACGCCTTCCATGACCAGATCGGCGTCGGCCAGCGCATTGGCCATATCCAAGCGAGCGCAGGTCCGGATACGCCCGGCGATTTCCGCCGCCCTCGCCTCCGGCAGTCCGTGGAAGCCGGTCATCAGGCCGATGGAGCCCCGCACCGCCGCTATCGCTTCATCCAACAGGGCGTCGGCGTCCGGCCGGGACCGTTCCTTGGCGTCGATCAGGCTGACCCGCCAGCCGGCCCAGGCGAAGACATGCGCCAGCCCCCGGCCCATGCGCCCGGCGCCGATCAGCGCGGCGTGTTTCATGCCGGACCGTCCCGCATGATGCGGCGGAGTTCATCCACGCTCTTGCCGCCAAGCCCGACACCTTCCAGGGTCCGGCCGGTGGCGTAGAGATCCTCGCCCAGCGCTGCGCTGGCAATGGCGAGCAGCCCGGCCGCCACAGGCGTCGGCACGCCCGCCGCGCGGCCGCATGAGACGATGAAGCTGAGCCCGATCTGCACGTCCTCGCGCATGTAGCGGTGGCTGCTCAGGTCCAGGTGTTCGCGCCAGTTGTTGGAGACCACCAGCCGGTCATGCGCGGCCTGTCCGTACATCCATTCCTCGCGCTCGGGGTCGTAGTGATCGGCCAGCGGGAAATGCGGCGCACCATAACCGAAGCCCTCACGCACCGCGATGCGCTCGGCGTCCAGCGCGTCGGTCACTGCACGGATGGCAGGCTGCGTGCCCTCGTTGTGGATGTCCCAGTGATCGAAATGCTGGATCGGGCCGGCATTCATCAGGATCAGCGGCGGGTGGATGATCGGCCCTGCATTCATCAACGCTCCGTCCAGCCCGTCGGTCAGCCGCTCGATCGCCGGATAGGCGGCCTCGAAGACCGCGAAGGCCTCGTCGGCGCGGGCAAAGGGGTAGACGCCGGTTGGCAGCCGCGTGGCGCGGGTGACGATGGCGACCGAACCGTCCGGCTGCTTGCGGGTGAGGTAGGGCAGCGTCCCGCTCTCGCCAAAAAGGAGCTTCGCAGTGCAGCCGTTCCGGCGCAGCGTCCGGTCGACCACCCAGGTGCCGAAGCTGCCCGGCGGCATCAGCACCGCCTGCCCGTCGCGCAGGTACGCGGCCATCGCCGTCGCGATGTCTTCCTGTGCGTTGGCGGGCCCTGGCATCAGGATCAGGTCCGCCTCGCGCACCGCATCGGCGATATTGGCGCATCCTCGAACCGGAACATCCCGCGCGCCGCCCGCATCGGCCAGCCGGACCGCACCGCTCTCGATGACCGGCCGCAGCGCCTCGGCGTCGCGCCGCCACAATGCGGTATCGTGGCCCTGCTCGGCCAGATCGGCGGCGGCGGCGTAGGCGCCGTGCCCGCCCCCCAGTACAGCAACCTTCACGCCTTCCTCCCCGACGTCATCCGAAACCTGCATAGCGCCGGCTCCGGACCCTGTCGAGGTGGACGCAAGGCGGCTGTGGCGCTAAATAGCCCGCTCAGATCATCCGGCCGCGCCCGGATTGCGTATCCGGCGGCAAGACATCCTGACAGCGGAGCAGAAGAACATGAGCGGTTCCCCCGACTACAAGGTGAAAGACATTTCCCTGGCCGACTGGGGCCGCAAGGAGATCAATATCGCCGAGACCGAGATGCCCGGCCTGATGTCCCTGCGCGAGGAATTCGGCGAGAGCCAGCCGCTGGCCGGCGCGCGCATCGCGGGCTGCCTGCACATGACCATCCAGACCGCGGTGCTGATCGAGACCCTGCAGACGCTGGGCGCCGAGGTGCGCTGGTCGTCCTGCAACATCTTCTCGACCCAGGACCAGGCCGCGGCGGCCGTGGCCGAGGCGGGCACTCCGGTCTTTGCCTGGAAGGGCATGGATGACGACGAGTTCTGGTGGGCGATCGACATGACCATCGAGGGTCCGAACGGCTGGCACCCGAACATGATCCTGGACGATGGCGGCGACCTGACCCAGCGCATGCACGAGAAGTATCCGCAGCTGCTGGACGATGTCCGCGGCCTGTCGGAGGAAACCACCACCGGCGTCATGCGGCTGTATGAAATGGCCAAGGAAGGCACGCTGAAAGTCCCGGCGATCAACGTCAACGACTCTGTCACCAAGTCCAAGTTCGACAATCTCTACGGCTGCCGCGAGAGCCTGGTGGACGGCATCAAGCGCGCCACCGACGTGATGCTGGCCGGCAAGGTCGCGGTCGTCTGCGGCTACGGCGATGTCGGCAAGGGCTCGGCCGAGAGCCTGCGCAGCCAGGGCGCGCGCGTCGTGGTCACCGAAATCGATCCGATCTGCGCGCTGCAGGCGGCGATGGAAGGCTATGACGTCAAGCGGATGGAAGACGTGGCCGCCAGCGCCGACATCTTCGTCACCGCCACCGGCAACAAGGACGTCATCACCCTGGACCACATGCGGGAGATGAAGGACCGGGCGATCGTCTGCAACATCGGTCACTTCGACAGCGAGATCCAGGTCGCGGCGCTGCGCAATTACCAGTGGCACAACGTCAAGCCGCAGGTCGACGAGGTCGAGTTCCCGGACGGCAAACGCCTGATCCTGCTGGCCGAGGGACGGCTGGTGAACCTGGGCTGCGCCACCGGCCACCCCAGCTTCGTCATGAGCGCTTCCTTCACCAACCAGGTGCTGGCGCAGATCGAGCTGTGGCACAACCACAAGAACTACGCGCGTCAGGTCTACGTGCTGCCGAAGCATCTGGACGAGAAGGTCGCGGCCCTGCACCTCGACCGTCTGGGCGTGCACCTGACCGAGCTGACCGACGACCAGGCGAAGTATCTGGGCATTGCCCAGGCCGGTCCGTTCAAGCCGGAACACTATCGCTACTGATCCGGTTCGGATTGCCGTTCGTTTCACCCCGCAATAATCTCGTGCGGTGATGAACGGCGATTCGATTGCTCGGCTGAGCGCCGCCAGCGTTCCGGCGGCCTTCGCCCTGTGCCTGCCGGCGGCGGCCCAGGATGGCTCCGCCATGGAAGGCGGGACCGCCCTCTACGCCCTGATCGCCGCAGGCGCGCTGGCGATCGTGCTTGCGATGGTCATCACCCGCCTGCGCAGCCTGCTTGCGTCCGAACGCGCCGGCAGACAGGCCGAGTCGGAGGCGCTGGGCAAGCAACGGGCCGAGGAGATCGCCGAGCTGGAACGGCTCCGGGCGGAACAGGCCATCCTGCGCGACAAGATCGATTCGCTCGGCCGGGAACGCGACGGCTACCGCCGGCTCTGCAACGCCACACCCTTCGCTGTCTGGCGGCGCGATGGCAGCGGCTCGATCATCTGGCGCAACCGGGCGCTGGACCGGATCATCGGTCCCGAGGCCGAGAATGACGAGATCGCCTCGCACACCGATCTGGACCGGCCGATCCAGCTGGTCGAGAAGGCCCGGGCCGAAGGTGCGACCGTCACCGAGGAGCGACGCTTCGTGGTCGATGGCCAGCGCCGCACGTTCGAGATCTACGAGACGCCCGCGATGGACGACGGCACCTCGGCCGGCTTCGCCATCGATGTCTCCCGGCTGGAGGGCATGCGCGCCGAGATCCGCCGGCAGGTCAGCGCCAGTAACGAGGCCTTCGAGCATCTGACCGGCGCGGTGGCCATCTATGACCGCGAACGCAAGCTGATCTTCTGCAACAGGGCGTTCCGCTCGGTCTGGGGCCTGGACGAGGCCTTCACCAATGGCGAGCCGACCATTGGCGAGGTGCTGGACCGGCTGAAGGAAATGCGCCGCCTGCCCGAACAGGTCGAGTACCGCCAGTTCAGGAAGTCCCGCGAGGCGCTGTTCAACGCCCTGCTCGACCCGATCGAGGAGCTCTACCAGCGGCCCGACGAACGCATGATCCGCGAAACCATCACCCGCCACGGCCTGGGCGGTCTGATGTTCCTCTATGAAGACGCCACCGACCGCCTGGTGATGGAGCGGAGCCTGAACACCTTCATCGCCGTGCAGCGGGCCACGCTGGACAATCTCTATGAGGCCGTCGCCGTGTTCGGCCCGGACGGGCGGATGAGCCTGTCCAACACCCCCTATCGCCGCATGTGGGGCCTGACCGAGGAGGTCGCCGAGGCGCGCCCGCATGTGCGTGAAGTCGTCGACCGCGTTCTCGACAGCCTGGGCCGGCCGCCGGAATTCGTCCAACGCCGCGACGCCCTGATCGCCAGCGCCACCGAACCGCTTTCGGCGCGCGGGCGGCTGGAGCTTCCCGATGGGCGGATCATCGACGTCGCGACCCTGACATTGCCGGACGCACAGAAGCTGTTCACCTATCTGGACGTCACCGATTCGATGCAGATCGAGCGGGCGCTGCGGGAACGGAACGAAGCGCTGGTGGCCGGCGACATGGTGAAGTCCGAGTTTCTGGAGAACATGTCATACGAACTCCGGACCCCGCTCAACACCATCCTCGGATTCGGCGAGATTCTGCAGAACGCCTATTTCGGCGAGTTGAACGAGCGGCAACTGGAGTATGTCTCCGGCATTCTGGAGGCCTCGGAACAGTTCCTGTCCATGATCAACGACATGCTCGATCTGGCCTCGATCCAGGCCGGCCACATGCAGCTCGAACCGCGCATGATCGACGTGCGCGACCTGATGGAAGAGGCGAAGGAAGAGTATGCCGACCGCGCCGAGCGCCGGCGCATCTCCTTTGCACTCGACGCGCCCGACAACCTGCCCCAGTTCGAGGGCGACCGCCGGCGCGTGCTGCAGATCATCGGCAACCTGCTCAGCAACGCCGTCAAGTTCACGCCGCCGGGCGGATCGATCCTGCTTGGCGCGGCGGGCGTCGAGGGCGGCGTCGACATCTGGATCCGCGACAACGGCATCGGCATCGCCGAGGAAGAGCAGGAGCGCGTCTTCGAGACATTCCGCACCAGCGAGCGCCACACCCGCCGCGGCACCGGCCTCGGCCTCGCCCTGGTGCAGAACCTGATGGAGCTGCATGGCGGTTCGGTGGAACTGGAATCGGCAGTCGGTGAAGGCACGCTGGTGACCTGTCATTTCCGCCTGTCGGGCAGCGTCCCGGACGATCCCCAGCCGATCGGCGTGGACGGCGTGCCCGTGGAAGCCGCGGAGACGTGATCCGGACACAGGAGACGCCGCTGTACTCGGAAGAGGCGACGCGGCGGCTGGGACACCGCATCGCGGCGGCGCTCCGTCCCGGCGACCTGCTGCTGCTGCAGGGCGATCTGGGGGCGGGGAAGACCTTTCTGGCCCGGGCCGTCATCCAGTCCCTGGCCGGGGCGGCGATCGACGTGCCAAGCCCGACCTTCATCCTGGCCGCGCCCTATGACCTGCCCACCTTCACGCTGGTGCATTACGACCTCTACCGCCTCAACGACCCTTCCGAAGTCGACGAGCTCGGCCTGGAGGATGCGCTGGAGGATGGCGTCGCCATTGTCGAGTGGCCGGAGATACTCGGCGGCGATCTGACCGGACAGGCCATCCGCATCCGCCTGTCGGACCGGGATGGCCGCATCGCGGCGATCGAGGGGCCGGCGGATTTCATGGAGCGCCTTGATGCCGTCTGACCGGGAGACCCGCCGCGACCGGATGCTGGCCCGGGCCGGTTTCGCGGGCGCCCGGATCGCGCCACTGGCCGCCGACGCCTCCTTCCGCCGCTATGACCGCATCGAAGGACGGGGCGGCAGGCGCGCGGTGCTGATGGATGCGCCCCCGGGCAAGGAGGACGTGCGCCCGTTTCACCGGATCGCGGAGATCCTGAGGGACTGGGATCTGTCCGCGCCGGCGGTCCTCGGCGCGGACGCCAAGGCCGGCTATCTGCTGCTGGAGGACCTGGGCGACGACCTGTTCAGCCGCCGGATCGAGGACGGCGTGGCGGAAGCCGGTCTCTACGGGCCCGCCATCGACCTGCTGGCCGCCCTGCCCGGCCACCCGCCGCCCGGCGACCTGCCGGCCTATGACCTGGACCTGCTGCTGACCGAGACAGACATCTTTCTGGACTGGCGCTATGCCGAAGCCGCCGGTCACGAGGCCGCGGACGAGGCGCGGCAGGCCTGGCAGGACGCCTGGGCGGCCTGTCTCACGCCGGTGGCGCGGGACAGGTCGGTGCTGGTGCTGCGCGACTATCACGTCGACAACCTGATCTGGCTGCCCGAGCGCGAGGGGCTGCGGCGGGTTGGCCTGCTGGATTTCCAGGACGCGGTGCGGGGCCATCCGGCCTATGACGTCGCCTCGCTGCTGTCGGACGTGCGCCGCGATGTCCCCCCGGCGCTGGAGCAGGAAATGCTGGAGCGCTATCTGGCCGCGACCGGCTTCCACCCGACAGCGTTCCGGATCGCCTACGCGCTGCTGGCGGCCCAGCGCAACGCCAAGATCCTGGGCATCTTCACGCGGCTGTCACGCCGGGACGGCAAGCATGGCTATCGCAAGTGGCTGCCGCGCACCTGGCGGCTGCTGCGGCGCGATCTGGCCGATCCGGCCCTTGATCCCGTCGCCCGCTGGTTCGAGACTTGGCTGCCCAGCGATCCGGCGGAGGATGATGGCGCGACATGACCAACACCGTCCACCCCGAGCTGCCCGACACGGCGATGGTGCTGGCCGCCGGCTATGGCAAGCGGCTGCAGCCACTGACGCTGACCTGTCCGAAGCCCATGGTTCCGGTGGCCGAACGTCCCCTGATCGACCACGCCCTGGAGCGGCTGACCGCAGCCGGCATCACCCGCGTCGTCGTCAACACGCATTACCTGCCCGAGCAGATCGAAGAGCATCTGGCGAAGCGGACGGACCTGGAGGTCGTGATCTGCCGCGAGGAAGAGTTGCTGGACACCGGCGGCGGGGTGCTGAACGCGTTGGCGCATCTCGGTCCCGGGCCGGTTCTGGTGACCAATTCGGACATGATCTGGGAAAATTTCGGCAGCAGTTCGCTGCAGCGGCTCGGCCAGGCCTGGAAGCCCGAGCAAATGGACGCGCTGTTGCTGGTGCAGCCCGTGGTCAACGCGCTGGGTTATCTCGGCGCCGGCGACTTCCGGCTCAGCCCGGGCGGGCGGCTGACGCGTCGGCAGCCGGGCCGGGTCACGCCTTTCCTGTTCACCGGCATCCAGCTTCTCGACCCGGCGCTGTTCGAGGGCATGACGGTCGAGCCCTTCTCCCTCAACCGGCTCTACGACCGAGCCGCGGAGAACGACCGCCTGTTCGGCATTCGTCATGACGGCGTCTGGGTCGATGTCGGCCACCCCGAAGGCCTGGAGGCCGCGGAGCGGCTGCTGACCGGGCAGGTCTGAGCCATGGGTGACGTCGTCAGCATCCCGGCCGCCCTGCCCTTCGCCGAAACCCTGGCGGCGGAGATGCTCACGCGCCACGGCGCGGACGGCGACAACCGGCTGGCCGATGCGCTGATCCTGCTGCCGACGCGGCGCGCGGTGCGCAGCCTGAGCCAGGCCTTTCTGCGTGCCGCCGATGGCCGCGCCATGGTGCTGCCGCGCATCCAGCCGCTGGGCGATCTGGACGATGACGAGCCGGCAATGCTCTCGCCTGACCGGCTGGCCGAGGCCGAGACCCCGCCGGCAATCGGCGCGATGGCGCGGCGAATGCTGCTGGCGCGGCTGATCCTGGCGCGAGACGACATGAACGACGCCGCGGCGGCGCTGGGGCTGGCGCGGTCGCTGGCCGATCTGCTGGACGAGGTGGCGACCGAACGGCTCGACTTCGCAAAGCTGAAGGATCTGGCGCCGGAGCGGTTTCAGGAACACTGGCAGGAGACCATCGATTTCCTGCGCATCGTCACCGACGCCTGGCCGGCGCTGCTGGCCGAGCGGGACCAGATCGACCCTGCGGCCCGTCGCGACCGGCTGGCCGCCGGACTGGCCGAAGCATGGCGCGCAGACCCGCCCGACCATCCCGTCTGGATCGCCGGTTCGACAGGCAGCGTGCCCGGCACCGCCAATCTGATGGCCGCCGTTCTGGGCATGCGCCACGGCCGCATCGTGCTACCCGGTCTCGACGCCGATCTGGACGAGCGCGACCGAGACGCCGCCCGCAAGGAACCCGTGCACCCGCAGCACGGCATGCTGTTGCTGCTGCAGGAACTGGGCGTCGATCCGCAGTCGGTCGGCAATCTTGGTGGGACACAGCCCACGACGCCCCGCCAGCGGCTGCTTACCGAGGCGCTACGCCCGGCCAGCACGACGGAACGCTGGGGCGATCTCTCCGGCATCGACGCATCGGCGCTGGAAGGCGTCAGCCTGATCCGCGCGCAGAGCCCGCGCGAGGAGGCCGCCGCCATCGCCATCCGCCTGCGCGAGGCGCTGGACACGCCGGGGAAGACCGCCGCACTGGTCACGCCCGACCGCGATCTGGCCCGGCGCGTAGCCGCCGAGATGGCGCGCTTCGGCGTCGCCATCGACGATTCGGCGGGCGCGCCGCTGCGCCTGACCCGCGCGGGCGGCTTCCTGCAGCTTGCCGCGCAGGCGCTGTCCGGCGGGTTCGCCCCGGCGGACCTGCTGGCGCTGCTGAAACATCCGCTGGCGGCCGGCGGCATGGAGCCAGCGCGGTTCCGCCGCGAGGTCCGGCGGCTCGAGCGACGGCAGCTTCGCGGCTTGCGCCGCTACGACACGCTGGAGGAACTGGCCGAACGCGGCGAGAACGATCCGGAATATCCGCTCGACCTCGGCTGGCTGCGGGAGATGGCCGGGATCGCAGAGGGCTTCACCGCCGCTGAAGGCGATTTCTCGGCGATGCTGCGGGCACATGTGACGCTCTGCGAATGGCTCGCCGCCAGCGATGCCGAGGAGGGCGCGGCGCGGCTCTGGCAGGGGGAAGATGGCGAGGCCGCGGCCGATGCCGTCTCGGGGCTGCTCGAAGCCGCCATCGACGCGCCGCCGATCGAGGCGGCGCAATGGGCCGCCGGGTTCGACGGGCTGGCGGGCGGCGCAACCGTGCGCCCGCGCTACGGCCTGCATCCACGCCTCGGTATTCTGGGCCCGCTGGAAGCGCGGCTGCAGCGTTTCGACCTGACCATCCTCGGCGGGCTGAACGAGAACGTCTGGCCCGCTGCGCCGGGCCGCGACCCTTGGATGAGCCGCCCCATGCGCGCCGATTTCGGCCTGCCATCGCCCGAGCGGCGGACAGGGCTGCAGGCGCATGACTTCATGCAGCTCGCCGCCACTGGTGAGATCGTCCTGACCCGCAGCCTGAAGGCCGGTGGCGCGCCCACGGTGCCATCGCGCTGGCTGCTCAGGCTGCAGTCGGTCGCCGCCGGCGCGGATCTGGAAATTCCCGAAGACACCCTCTCGACACGCTGGGCCAACCGGCTGGATCAGGTCAGCTCGCCCGTGCCTGTCACCGCGCCGGCGCCCTGCCCGCCAGCAGAGGCGAGGCCTGTCCGTTTGCCGGTGACGGCGATCGAGACGCTGATCCGCGACCCCTACGCCATCTATGCCCGGCGCATCCTCCGTCTCAGGCCCCTCGATCCGATCGACGACACGCCCGGCCCGCTGCTGAAGGGCATCATCATGCACGAGGCCTTCGAGCGGCTGGCGCGGGCGCATCCGCGCGCATGGTCGATGGCGCACTGGCCGGAACTGCAGCGGATCGGGCACGCCGTCCTGGCCGAGGAGGGATTGCCGGATGCGTGGCTGGCGCTCTGGACCCGCCGCTTCGAGAGCGCGGCGCAATGGCTGCTGAAAACCGAGAGCGAGCGCACCGACGGGATCGACCGCAGGCTGGTCGAGATCGAGGGCGAGTTGCACGGGCTGGCGGGACTGCCGGATTTCGTGCTCACCGCGAAAGCCGACCGGCTGGATCTGCTGACCGGCGGCGGGGTGGTGATCGCCGACTACAAGACCGGCTCGCCGCCGTCGAAGAAACAGATCGAGGCCGGCTTCGCGGTGCAGCTTCCCCTGACCGGACTGATCCTGCGCTCCGGCGGCTTCGCCGATGCGCCGGATGCGGAAGTCGCGGAACTGGTCCACATCCAGGTCCATGGCGCGCGCGAGGGCGGCGCATGGAAACCGGTGAAGACCGAGGATCTGGAAGAGCTGATCACCGACACTGCCGACGGTGTGGCCGCCTTGCTGGCCGAATACGCCGACCCGGCGACGCCCTACCGCTCGCGGCCGCATGTGCAGTTCGCGGGCCGTCACGCCGGGGACTATGACCACCTTGCCCGCGTCGCCGAATGGTCGGTCGCCTCCGACGAAGGCGGTGCGGAATGAGCACCGACCTGACCCCGCTGCAGGAAACCATAGGACGCCAGCGCCGCGCCGCCCTGCCCGGATCGTCGGCCTGGGTGAGCGCCAATGCCGGTTCGGGCAAGACCCGCGTGCTGACCGACCGGGTGATCCGGCTGATGCTGGACGGCGCGGAGCCGGGGGCGATCCTGTCGATCACCTTCACCAAGGCCGCCGCCGCCGAGATGTCGAACCGCCTGTTCCAGCGGTTGGGCGAATGGGCGGCACTGCCAGACCGGGAGCTGCGCCGGAACCTGATCGATCTGGCCGGCGAGGAGATCGGCGGCGGCTTTCCGCTGGACGAGGCGCGGCGGCTGTTCGCCCGCGCCCTGGAAACCCCTGGCGGCCTGAAGATCCAGACCATCCACGCCTTCTCGGAATCGGTGCTCGGCCGGTTTCCGCTGGAGGCCGGGCTGTCGCCCGAATTCTCGGTGATGGACGAGGCCGCGGCCTTCGAATTGCTGGAGGAACTGAAACAGCAACTGCTGACCGGTGCGGGGCTGGACGATGAAGCAACGGCGGCGTTGGAGCGGATGCTGGACGGCATGGCCGACCAGATATTCGACGGCCTGCTGCAGAACGCGATCAACGAACGTCGAAAGATTCGGGAGGCGCTGCGGCATCACGGCGGGGTCGCGGCGGTCACCTCGGCCCTGCGGCGGGAACTGGGGATCGGCCCGCATGACACTCTCGAGGCCATCCGGGCCGGCGGCTGCGCCCAAGGCGGCTGGAACGAGATCGGACTGCGGCGGCTGGTCGAGGCGCTGCGCGCCGACGGCGGCAAGCAGGCTGTCGAACGCGCCGAAACCATCACGTCCTGGCTGGCGAGCGACGATGACGGCCGCCTGCTCATGCTCGACGACTATCTCGACGCCTTCCTGACCCAGCAGGGCGGGCCGAGAAAGAACTTCTGCCCGGCCGGCGTGAAGAAGGCCGACCCTGCGATGGAGGACATTGCGGTTGCGGAGCAGGACCGCGTCGTCGCCCTTGCCAACCGCATGAAGGCCGCCGCCGCCGCCGATGCGACGCGCGACCTGCTGCTGATCTCCGAGCCGCTGCTGACGCGCTACGCCGAGATCAAGCGCCGCCGGGCGCTGCTGGACTATGACGACCAGATCGACATGACCCTGCAGCTTCTGGAAAGCCAGGCCGCCTGGGTACATTTCAAGCTGGATCAGGGCATCGGCCACATCCTGATCGACGAGGCGCAGGACACCAGCCCCGAGCAGTGGCGGATCGCCGAACTGCTCAGCGCCGAGTTCTTCTCCGGCGAGGGCGCGCGGCCGGGGCCCCGAACCGTCTTCGCCGTCGGCGACGAGAAGCAGTCGATCTACAGCTTCCAGGGCGCGGACCCGGACGGGTTCGACCGCATGCGCCAGCGCTTCCACGACCGCGCCCACGAGGCCGGCGGCGGCTTCGAGGGTGTGCAACTGGAACTCTCCTTCCGCTCCGCTCCGGAGATCCTGACCGCGGTGGATGCCGTGTTCTCGGGTCCGGCAGGCCAGGGACTGACCGCGTCCGGCGCACCGGTGCAGCATGAAGCGCAGCGCGGGACCGCGCAGGGCGTCGTCGAGCTGTGGCCGCTGGACGAGCCGGTCGGCGCCGACGATCCCGACCGCTGGAAGGCGCCGCTGGACGTCGCCGCCGAGACCAGCACGCGGCGGCGGCTCGCGGTCCGGATTGCGCAACGCATCAGGCGCATGCTCGACGACGGAGAGACCATCTCCGACCGCGATCGGAAGGACGCCGAAACCCGCAGGATCACACCGGGCGATGTGCTGATTCTGGTGCGCAGCCGCGGCCCACTGGTCGACGAGATCGCCCGCGCGCTGAAATCCGCCGAGATCGGCATTCCCGTGGCCGGCGCGGACCGCATGGCGCTGACCGAGCAGATTGCGGTGATGGACCTGATGGCGCTGGGCGACTTCCTGCTGCTGCCCGATGACGACCTGACGCTGGCGACGGTGCTGAAGTCGCCCTTCTTCGGCTTCACCGACGACGACCTGTTCCGCCTGGCCTGGAACCGGGGCGAGGGCGTGCGGCTCTGGCGGGTGCTGCGTGAACGCGCCGGCGAGGAAGCACACTGGCAGGCCGCGCGGGACGAACTGCAGGCACTGCTGGCGGAGGCCGATCAGGCCGCGCCCTACGATTTTTACAGCCGCTTTCTCAGCGCGCGCGGCGGACGGCGCCGGCTGCATGCGCGACTGGGGGCGGACCAGATGGACCCGCTGGACGAATTCCTCAACGCCGCGCTGGAGGACGAACGCGACAACCCGCCGTCGCTGCAGGGTTTCCTTCACCGGCTGCAGCGGTCGGGCGCGACCATCAAGCGGGACATGGATCAGGGCATGGACGCCGTCCGCATCATGACCGTGCACGGGGCCAAGGGTCTGGAAGCGCCCATCGTCTTCCTGCCGGACACGGCGCGGCCCGCGCGGGGCGACAGCGGCGCGCTGATGACCTTGCCCGGGGCGGATGGCGCGAACCTGCCGGTGGTGACACCGGCGGCGAAGGCGCAGCCGGAACGCGTGACCGCCGAGGTCGAGGCGGCGAAGGCGCGGTCGCTGGCCGAATACTATCGCCTGCTCTACGTCGCCATGACCCGGGCCGAGGACCGGCTCTATGTCTGCGGCTTCTACAACAGCGAGCGGGCGAAGCCCTCAGACGACGGCTGGTACCGGGTGGTCGAGGACGGGCTGCGGACCGTCGCCTCGGAAGATTCCGAAGGCGTGCTGCGGCTCGGCAAGGCCCCGCCGCCGGACACGGCGGAGCAGGTGGCGGACAGCGATGTAGAGCTGCCGGCCTGGCTGACCGCGCCGCCACCCGAGGAGCCGACGCCGCCGCGCCCGCTGGCCCCTTCACGCACGGAGGGCGACGATCCGGCACAGGCCAGCCCGCTGCTGCCGGTGGTGACCGGCAAGGGCCGCCGGCGCGGCGTTCTGATCCATCATCTGCTGGAAGTCCTGCCCGAGCTCGACGCCGGTGCCCGCGCGGAAGCCGGCCGCCGGAGCCTGGCCCGTCGCGCGCCGGATCTCGACGAGGCCGAGCGCGAGGAGATGCTGGCCGAGGCGCTGGCGGTGCTGGACGATCCGGCCATGGCGCCGGTCTTCGCACCGGGCAGCCGCGCCGAGGTTCCGGTCACCGGCATGGTGGGCAAACTGGCGGTTTCCGGGCAGGTCGACCGTCTGGCCGTTAACGCCGATGCGGTCTGGATCGTCGACTACAAGACCAACCGCCCGCCCCCGGAAACCGTGGATGGCGTGGCCATGACCTATCGCCGCCAGATGGCGCTCTACCGGGAGATTCTGGGGCAGATCCATCCCGGCAAGCCGGTGCATTCCGCCCTGGTCTGGACCTGGGAGACGCGCATGATGGTGCTGCCCGACGACATGCTGGATGCGGCTCTGGCGTCGCTTGACCTGACCGGGGGCGCTACCTAGATTCGATCCTCAATCGGGGAATCGCGGCTCCGGACACGTCGCGTACCAAGGAGACATCTGATGACGACGGTTAAGGTTACGGACGACAGCTTCCAGACGGACGTGCTCGGCGCGGACGGGCCGGTCGTGGTGGACTACTGGGCGGAATGGTGCGGCCCGTGCCGTCAGATCGCCCCGGCGCTGGACGAGATCGCCTCCGACATGGACGGCAGGCTGACCATCGCCAAGATCAACATCGACGAGAACCCCTCGACGCCGACCAAGTACGGCGTGCGCGGCATTCCGACCCTGATGCTGTTCAACAAGGGCGAAGTCGTGGCGACCAAGGTCGGCGCGGTCCCGAAATCGCAGATCCAGGCCTGGATTGACTCCAACACCTGACATCACCTGCGATAGAGTTTCAGGGGCGGGCCGGAAACGGCGCCGCCCCTTTTCATGCCTGCAACACAGAGCCAAGCCATGAACGACATGAGTGCGCTGCCCGCCTGGGACCTCTCCGATCTCTACAAGGGGACGGACGACCCGAAGATCGAAAGCGATTTCAAGGCGCTGGAGAAGGAAGCCGATTCCCTGCGCGAACGCCTCAACGGCAAGATCGGCGATGCCGGCGGTGACGCGCTGGCCGCCGGGATCGCGGATTACGAGGCGATCCAGGACCGCATCTACCGGCTTATGGCGTTTTCCTACCTGAACTACGCCACCGACATGTCGGAGGGCGCGCGGGTGCGCTTCTTCCAGGGCACGCAGGAGCGGATCAACCGCATCACCGCGAAGCTGCTGTTCTTCTCGCTGGAGATCAACCAGCTCGACGAAACCGTTCTGCAGCAACGGCTTTCGGACTCGGCGAAGCTGGCTCACTACGCGCCCTGGCTGCGCGAGATCCGCGCCATGAAGGACCATGTGCTCTCCGACGAGCTGGAGCGGCTGTTCCACGAGAAATCGATCACCGCCTACAGCGCCTGGACGCGGCTGTTCGACCAGACCATCTCGGGCCTGGTCTTCACCGTCGACGGCAAGGAGATGCCCAGCCAGGACGCGCTGAATCTGCTGCAGAACCGCGACCGCGGCGTCCGCCAGCGCGCCGCCGCCGAGATCAGCCGCGTGCTGGGCGACATCATCAAGACATTCTCCCTGATCACCAACACCCTGATCCGTGACAAGCAGACCGAGGATGAATGGCGCAGGATCGCGAAGCCGGAACATGGCCGCCACATCCTCAACCAGGTGGAGCCGGAGGTGGTCGAGGCCCTGCGCGACGCGGTTTTCGACAGTTTCTCAAGGACGTCACACCGCTACTACGCGTTGAAGGCGAAGTGGCTGGGCCTCGAGAAGATGGAGCACCACGACCGCAACGCGCCGCTGCCGGATCAGGATGATTCATCGATTCCGTGGGACAGCGCGGTGGAAACCGTGCTTAACGCCTATGGCAGCTTTTCGGGTGAACTGCAGACCGTGGCGCGGAATTTCTTCGACAAGCCCTGGATCGACGCCGCCCCCCGCGCCGGCAAGTCGCCGGGCGCCTTCGCCCATCCGGTGACGCCCTCGGCGCATCCGTATCTGCTGATGAACTATCAGGGCAAGGTGCGGGACGTGATGACGCTGGCGCACGAGCTCGGCCATGGCTGCCATCAGATGCTGGCGGCGAAGCAGGGCGCGCTGATGGCCTCGACGCCGCTGACGCTCGCCGAGACCGCCTCGGTGTTCGGCGAGATGCTGACCTTCCAGTCCATGCTGGCCAGCGCCAAAAACCCGAACCGCCGCCGGATCATGCTCGCCTCCAAGGTCGAGGACATGATCAACACGGTGGTGCGCCAGACCGCCTTCTACGAGTTCGAACTGCGCCTGCACCGCAAGCGCCGCGACGGCGAGCTCTCGCCCGAGGAGATCGGCCAGACCTGGCTGGACGTGCAGCGCGAAAGCCTGGGACCGGTGTTCGATCTGAAGGACGACTACGCCTGCTACTGGTCCTACATCAATCACTTCGTCCATGTGCCGTTCTACGTCTACGCCTACGCCTTCGGCGACTGCCTGGTGAACGCGCTCTACATGACCTACCAGCAGCAGCCGGACGGCTTCGCGGACAAGTATCTGGAGATGCTCGCCGCCGGCGGCACGCTGCACCATTCCGACCTGCTGAAGCCCTTCGGCCTCAACGCCGCCGACCCCGCCTTCTGGAAACGCGGCCTGGGACTGATCGAGGGCTTCATCGACGAACTGGAGGCGATGTAGGGGCGAGCAGAAACTGTCAGCCCCAACGCGTCCCGGACCCGATCCGGGACCCATGCCTGAGCCCATCCGCCCTCGCGGCGTTTGAGGAAGCACACAGGCATGGGTCCTGACTTTCGTCAGGACGCGTGGCGCGATGCGAAGACTGAGGCCTTACTCCGGCAACCTGTGCCGCTCGAAGAAGGCCCAGATGTATTCCGCCGCCGGGAAGCCTTCCGGGGCGGGGCCCAGAATGTCGTCCCAGCGGCCACCGATCCAGCGGCGCGCGGCCTGCGGCCAGCGGTGGCCCATGCCTTCGAAGCGGTAGAGGCCGATCTCGCTGCCTCCGCTGCAGCCGCGATGCCAGGCGATGTGGAGCGGTATGCCGTAGTCCCCGGGGTCGAGGGCGACACTGTCCTCCGGCCGGCTGCAGCCATACAGATCGCGGAAGATCGCCAGCGTCCGTTCGACGGGCAGCACACGCCCCCGATCGCCAGGGAACATCGGTGCGACGAGCCCGCCGCCCCATGGAATCAGGAGATCCTCGGTCCCGTTGATCATCAGCAGCGGCGCGGGGCGGGCCGGTTTGCAACTGTGCTCGGCCTTCTCCGGCAGGCTGGCGATCACCGGCGCGAAGGCGGCGAAGACCCCTGCCGCCTCGCACAGCAGGCGGAAACTCATCATGCCGCCATTGGATGAGCCGGTGACGAAGATCCGTGCCGGATCGGCGGTGCCATCGGCCGCCAGCTTGCGCGCCAGCGCGGTCAGGAAGCCGACATCGTCGATATCCTCGCCGCCCTGATTGCCGCGCACCGCCGAAGCCTCGCGCGCGTCGTTCCACTGATTGCCGTGGCCATCCGGATAGACGGTGACGAACCCCTTCAGCGCCCCGGTCTCGTGAAAGCGCGTCGAGCGCCGGATCTTCTCCGCGCTTCGCGAGCCGCCATGCAGCACGAAGACCGCCGGCGCGGGCAGGTCCAGCCCCGGCGGCACATCCAGGATGTAACCCCGGTCCCGCCCGTCATGGCGCAGCCTCTCCGCCGCCGCCGCGAAGGGCAGCAGCAGAGCCAGAACGAAGGTCGCCACCCGTATCATCGCTCGACCTCGCGCAGGGTTGTCATCATGGCCGCGGCCTGGGAGAAATCGGGCGTGAATGGCCCGCCGCCCGGCAAGTGCAGCAGCACCGCCACCAGCAAGTAACCGTGCACGGGCCGCAGCGCCGCCGCGAGATCGACCTGCCGGCCCTCCGGTTCGGCAAGACAGAGCTGGCCGCCCAGAATGTCTTCCTCGGCGTTCATGGAAATGCAGCGCAGTTCCATGCCGCCCTGGTTCAGGCTCCGCTGGATGCCGGTCGCCAGCGCCCTGTGTTCCCGGTCGGAGCCCCGCCGGATCAGCGCCGCCAGCGCCTGCATCTCGAACGCGGTCTGCGGCCCGGCGCGCATCGGCTGGCCGTTGTCCAGCGCCACGCCCCAGAAGCGCAGCCGCATCCGTTCCGGCCTGCCGCCCGCCTGATGGATCTCAAGATCGGTGCAGCGGACATGCATCGCCAGAACCGCGACCATGCCGGACAGGTTTTCGGCGGCCCGGTCCGCCAGACGACGGTCGTCGCTGACGCAGAAGCCATTGGCCACCGGCGCCTCCAGCGTCACGTCGCCGATCGCGAAGCGGCTGGTCTCGGCCGGCCATGCGGCGCAAGGCAACAGCAGCAACGCCGCCGTCAGCGCCAACCGCCGCAGGCCGGGCCGGTTCATCCGTAGGACGCGCCCATGCCCTGGCGGACGTCCATCTGCACGCCATAGGGCGGGATCGGATAGCGCAGTCCGTTCGACGACAGGTGCCCCAGCCCCTCGATCACCTTGGGCAGGAAGCGCGGCGGAATCGCCATCAGCAGCTCGTCCTCCATCACACCGCCGTAACGGCGCTCGGCGAAGCAGGGGATCGACAGGCTCGGCTCGCCGGTCGACAGCGCCCGGCCCCAGCTGTCCGCGCAGGAGCTCTCGCCCACGCAGCCCCAGTTCAGCTTGCGATAGCCGGCCCACTGCAGCCCGTTGATGAACAAGATCATCTGCGCCGGCGTGGCGTAGATCAGGGCGATGTCCGGCGGGTCCAGCCGCCCCGTCGCCAGCGGCGAGACCGCCATCGCCTCGAAGCGGCCATAGGGCACCACGTCCATCGCCGCCTGATGCGCCGCGGTGTCGTCGGAGGTCTCGTACCAGACGCCCTTCATGCGCTCGCCGCCCAGCCATTCTTCGTTCTGCGGATGCAGGCCGATGACCGCGCCGCACTGCGCGCCGACAAGGTCGTCCATGGTGATGCCGACGGTGAAGCCCAGGCGGCTGGCCTGGCCGACGATCTGATCGGTGGTGTGGATCGACTTCGGCCGGCGGATGCGGTTGATCGCTTCCATCTCGGCCTTCGTCTCGAACAGCTTCATGCCGATCGGCGTGGTGCGCAGGCGCAGATAGGTGTTAAGCCCGTCGACAATGGCCTTCCAGTCATAGCTGTCCGGCTCCTTGATCTCGTCCCAGGCATTGGTGGGCGCTGTGTCGGCCATGATCTCTCTCCCCTGATGATCCCGTGGCGGAAGCTTAGACGGAGAAAGGGGCCCGGTGCCAGAAAACGGCGTGGCCCCTTCATGCGCCTGCAACGGGACTTGATCCCGTTGCCCATGCCTGAGCATGACCGCGACCGAGGCGAGGGAGGAAATGCTCCGGCATGGGTTCCGGGATCAAGTCCCGGAACAGGCCAAGCGGAATGCTATGCCCCACCCATCCGCCGTTCCACGCCGCGCAGCGTCAGGGCGGCCAGCACGCCGCCGATGCTGGCGGCCAGCGTGATCCAGCGCGCGGCGGTGAAGTCGCCGCCGGCCGTGGCCGCCGCCCAGGCGACCAGCGGCGGTCCGATCAGGGTGCCGGTATTGGTCAGCTGCATGATGACGCCGCTGGTCATGCCGACCTGCTTCGGCGTCGGGCTGTGCACCACTGCGCCGGAGAGCGCCGCGCCGGGGATCAGGCCGCCGATGCAGGAGAACACACCGGCCAGCGCCAGCCGCGTCATCGGGTCCAGCGAGGCGTCGTAGATGAACTGCGTCACCACGCCCAGCGTCGCCGCCGCACCGGCGATGATCAGCCAGCGCGGCGCACCGGCCCGCAGGAGCGGCCCTGCCCCCATGCAGCCCAGCGCGTTGACGCCGACCACCAGCGCCACGCCGAAGCCCGCGCCATCGATGCTGACTCCGGCCCCGCGCAGGATCGTCGGCATCCAGTTCAGCACCCCGAACCACATCACCGTGTAGACCATGAAGCACGCGCCCAGCAGCCATGGCCCCGGACGCCGCAGCACCGCCCCCAGCCCCTCCAGACGGCGCGTCTGTACCGGCGGCGCGCCGACGCCGCGCATCACCGTCAGCAGCAGGATCAGGTAGAGCGCGGCGATCGCGGCGTTCAGCCACCAGATCATGCGCCAGTCCTCGGGCCGGGCGATCCAGACCGTCAGCCCCATCATCAGGGCGAATCCGGCGGGCATGTAGGTCGACCAGACGGTCAACGCGGTATTCAGGTCGCGCGGATGCGTCGCCTCGACGATCAGACCGGGCGCGGCCACGACGATGCCGACAAAGGCAATGGCCTCAAGCGTGCGCGACAGCAGCATCACTGCGGGACTTCCGGCAAGCGCCCCGGCCAGGTTGCCGGCGATCAGCGCCAGCGCCGCCAGGATCAGGATGCGCCGCCGGCCGGCATTGTCGGCCAGCACCCCGGCGACGATGCCTGTGACAACGGTGAAGGCGGCAATCAGGCTCATGTAGAACCCGGCCCCGACCAGGCTGAAGCCGATCTCGGCGCGGATGCCGTCGATCAGCGGCGGCGCCTTGCCGACCTGGAAGCCCATCACCACGCCGGCCAGCACCGCGCCCAGCACGATCGCCCAACGCGTCGGCGGCGTCTGTTCTTCTTCCCCGGTCATGGGGCGCTTATGCCAGCGGCGGATCGGGTTGTCGCCGGGATTTTCCGCCGTGCACGGTTGTGTCCGGAAGGGATTCGTTTCCCGCATGCTTCTTGCTAGTCTCCTGCGCGCAAGGAAGCTGCTGTGCCGGGGTGAGACGCCTTCATGCAGATCGAGGACACCGAACTGGCGGAGGTGAAGATCATCCGCCCGAAACGGCACGGTGATGCGCGCGGCTTCTTCTCCGAGGTCTGGAACAGCGCTGCCTTCGCCGAGGCCGGGCTGGATCTGCAATTCGTGCAGGACAATCACGTGCTGAACGGCCCGAAGGGCATCGTCAGGGGCCTGCACCTGCAGGTCGACCCGGACCCTCAGGGCAAGCTGATCCGCTGCTGCCGGGGCGCGATCCTGGATATTGCCGTCGATGTACGGAGGGGCTCGCCCGGGTTCGGCCGGCACGTGGCGGTGGAACTGTCCGGCGAGAACTGGGCGCAGCTCTGGGTGCCGCCCGGCTTCGCTCATGGCTACTGCACCCTGACCGATAGCGCCGAGGTGCTCTACAAGGTCACCGGGCTCTACAATCCCACTGCCGAGCGTGGCATTCGCTTCGATGATCCCGACATCGGCATCGACTGGCCGGTTGCGTTGGATGAGGCCGTCCTGTCCGACAAGGACCGGGTCCTGCCGTCACTCAAGGAGTTCGGTGGTGTTTGAGCTCCACAGAAAAATCGAATGGCTGGCCCTGTTCTCCTCCCCCCTTGAGGGGGAGGTGGCCGCGCAGCGGTCGGAGGGGGGTGCAGCCGAAGGCTTCCTGCAGAAACGTTGGAGTCACATTCGGCTTCGCCGATTCACCCCCTCCCTTACCCTCCCCCCTCAAGGGGGAGGGAAGAATCCTGGCCGACACGAACGGAACATGTCTTTACCAACTTCCAGATCTGGAGTTGATCTCTGATGCGGGTGCTGGTCACAGGCGGGTGCGGGTTCATCGGGTCGGCGCTGGTGCGGCGGCTGGCGGGCGAGGGGCACGAGGTGCTGAATATCGACGCCCTGACCTATGCCGGGCTGCCCGAGAATGTCGCCAGTGTCGCGGGCCGGCCGAACTACCGCTTCCTGAAAGCCGATATCTGCGATGCCTCCGCCATCCAAGCGGCCTTCAATGATTTCGCACCCGAGGCCGTGATGCATCTGGCCGCGGAGAGCCATGTGGACCGCTCGATCGACGGACCGGCCGAGTTCATCCGCACCAATGTCACCGGCACCGGCGTGATGCTGGAGGCGGCGCTGGCGCACTGGCGCGGCCTGAAGGGCGCGGCCGGGGACGGCTTCCGCTTCCTGCATGTCTCCACCGACGAGGTCTACGGATCGCTGCCCGACGGCGCCTGTTTCACCGAACAGAGCCCCTACCAGCCGAACTCGCCCTATTCGGCGTCCAAGGCCGGGTCCGATCATCTGGTCCGGGCCTTCGGCGAGACCTATGGCCTGCCCGTGCTGGTCACCAATTGCGGCAACAATTACGGGCCATATCAGTTCCCCGAGAAACTGATCCCGGTGATCATCATGAACGCGCTGGCCGGCAAACCGCTGCCGATCTATGGCGAGGGCGTCAATGTCCGCGACTGGATCCATGTGGACGATCACGTCGCCGCGCTCTGGCGCGCGGTCGAGGCCGGCCGGCCGGGCGAGACCTATCTGATCGGCTCGCGCGGCGAGCAGCGCAACATCGACCTGGTGCGCGGCATTTGCGCCCGGCTGGACGCCCTGCCCGAGGCGTCGCACGCGCCGCATACGGACCTGATCACCTTCGTGAAGGACCGCCCGGGCCACGACGCCCGCTATGCCATCGACCCGGGCAAGGCGGAGGCGGAGCTGGGCTGGCGTCCGGCAATCTCCTTCGATGACGGCATCGACCAGACCATCCGCTGGTATCTGGACAACCGTGACTGGATCGACGCCGTGCATGACCGCCGCCGCCTGGGTGCCGCCTGATGTCGCTGATGGTGCTCGGATCGGAAGGTCAGGTCGGTTCGGCCCTGCGCTGGCGGGCGCTGGACCGTGGCGTCAGCGTGATCGGGTTCAGCCGCCGCGAGCTTGATATCACGGACGGCCCGAAACTGTTCGACGCGGTCGCCTCGATCCGGCCGGACACGGTGATCAACTGCGCCGCCTGGACAGATGTCGACGGCGCCGAGAAGGAGCCCGCGGCCGCCCACGCCATCAACGCCGAAGGCGCCGGCAACGCAGCCCGCGTCTGTTCCCGCACGGGCGCGGCGCTGATCCACCTGTCCACCGACTATGTCTTCGACGGGCGCAAGCAGACGGCCTGGCGAGAGGACGATCCGGTCGCGCCGGCCAGCGCCTATGGCCGCACCAAGGAGGCCGGCGAACGCGCGGTCCGGGACGCCTGGGCCAAGCACATCATCCTGCGTACCGCCTGGGTCTTTGGCGCGGTCGGTGGCAACTTCGTGAAGACCATGCTGCGGCTGGCCGATCAGGACATGGAATGGCTGAACGTGGTCGATGACCAGCGCGGCGGGCCAACACCGGCAGATGCCATCGCCGACGCCTGCCTGGACATGGCCGAGCGGATCGGGGCCTCCGACATCGTGCCCTGGGGCACCTATCATTTCTGCGGCCGGCCATCGGTGACCTGGTACGAGTTCGCCAGCGCCATCCTGAAGGAGCGGGACATCGAGGTTCGGCCCTGCACCTCCGCCGAGTTCCCGCGACCGGCGCAACGTCCAGCCAATTCCGTACTGGACTGCAGCCGCATCCAGCGCGCCTTCGGCATCGAGCAGCCGGACTGGCGCGACCATCTGCCGCCACTGTTGGAGAGTTTCGCCAGAAGCATCGAGGAGAGCGCATCATGAAGGGCATCGTGCTGGCCGGCGGCGCGGGAACGCGTCTGCATCCGATGACGTTGACCGTCTCCAAGCAGCTGCTGCCGGTCTATGACAAGCCGATGGTCTACTACCCCGTCGCCACGCTGATGCTGGCCGGCATCCGGGAGATCATGCTGATCTCGACGCCAGCCGACCTGCCCCGGTTCCGCGACCTGCTGGGCGACGGCTCGGACTGGGGCCTGTCCATCGAATACGCCGAGCAGGCCAAGCCCAAGGGGATCGCCGAGGCGCTGATCATCTCGGAAGACTTCGTCGGCGGCGACAAGTGCGCGCTGGTCCTGGGCGACAACATCTATTACGGGCGCGGCTTCTCCGGGATGCTGAAGGAAGCGGCGGCGTTCGAGAGCGGCGCCGTGGTCTTCGCCTACTGGGTCCGCGACCCGGAGCGTTATGGCGTCGCCGTGTTCGACAAGGATGGCAGGGCCACCGACATCATCGAGAAGCCGGACCCGGCCCCCTCCCCCTACGCCGTGACCGGCTTATACTTCTATGACGGCCGGGCGGCGAAGATCGCGCGCTCGATCGAACCCTCGGCGCGCGGCGAGCTGGAAATCACCGACGTCAACCGCCGCTATCTGGCCGAAGGGGCGCTGAGGGTCGAGACGCTGGGGCGCGGCTTCGCCTGGCTGGACACGGGCACGCCGGGCAGCCTGCTGGAGGCGGCCGAATTCATCCACGCCGTCGAGAAGCGGCAGGGCCTGAAGATCTCCGCGCCCGAGGAGATCGCCTGGCGGCAGGGCTGGATCGACGACAGGCAGCTTCGCGCCCTTGCGGCCCGGATGAAGGGCAATGACTACGGATCCTATCTGGAGGGGCTGCTGGTCGAGCGGTGACTTGGTCTTCGCCGTGGTTTTGGTGGCAGCACTCAGGAATGGGTCCCGGATCGGAGTCCGGGACGCGACAGCGTTTCAGGAGAAACACGATCGAATCGGACGCGTCCCGTACTTGATACGGGACCCATTCCCGAGCCTTGCAATCCGGTCAGCCCTGCAGAACCACCGCCGCCCCTTCACCCCCGCCCGCACCGCAGCTAACCTCGCCGGCGGGGAGGAATCACAATGACCATCACGATCCACGCCATGACCTGCGGCTGGCTGACCATGAGCCTGAAGGCCATGCTGGCCGGGGAGGAAGGCAAGCTGAAGGTTCCGGTGCCGAGCTATCTGATCCGGCACCCGAAGGGCAACGTGCTGTTCGACACCGGCCTGAACAAACAGATTCAGTCCGACCCGGAAGCCCGGCTGGGCAAGATCGCCAAGTACTACGCCATCGACTTCGAGGCCGGACAGGACGTCGCCGCGCAGCTCGCGAAGATGGACCTGGCGCCGAAGGACATCACCTTCCTGGTCAACAGCCATCTGCATTTCGACCATGCCGGCGGCAATGACGCGCTCGACTGCTGCCCGATGGTGGTGCAGCGCCGCGAATGGGAAGCGGCGCAGGACCCCGACATCCAGGCGAAGATCGGCTACATGCCGCAGGACTACGACCACGGCCACGACCGCATCCTGGCCGATGGCGAGCATGATTTGTTCGCCGACGGCTCGGTTGTCTGCATCCCCACGCCCGGCCACACGCCGGGCCACCAGTCGCTGAAGGTGAAGCAGGCCGGCGGCGACGTGGTGCTGACCGGCGACGCCTGTTACCTGCGCCGCACGCTGGAGGAGATGCGCCTGCCGATGATCCTGTTCGACGGCGAGCAGATGATGGACAGCCTGCGCAAGCTGAAGGCCCTGCAGGAGCGCGGTGCGCGCATCTATTACGGCCACGACCCCGAATTCTGGGCCACCGTCCCCCAGGCGCCCGCGGCGCTCTGACCGGAGCGGTTCTCAGATCCCGACCTTACCCTCGAACTTGTTCCGAGGGTCCAGTGACGGAGCGGCGGCGGAACTGATTTCGGGAAACATTGCGCCGGCGCAGATGCCGCGCCGGTTCCTCGGGACAAGCCCTAGGACAAGGCCATCTGCTCGGGCGTCATGCCCGCCTTGAGCGGGCATCCAGGCCGGCCACATCGTCATCGGTTGCTGGCCTGGCCCTCCGGTCAAGACGAGGTGACGGGTAGTGATCGTCTAGATCAGCCCCAGCTCGTGAAGCTCGGCTTCCAGCGCATCCGGCTTCCGGAACAGGTGCGTGCGGAAACCCAGCTTTGCCGCTGAGACCGTGTTGCGCTCTCCGTCATCGACGAACAGCGTGCGCTCCGGCGTCAGGCCGCAGACTTCGGCGGCGTGATGGAAGATCTCCGGGCTCGGCTTGATCATGCCGATGCGCCCCGACACCACGACCGCGCCGAAGCGTTCCAGCCAGGGAAAGGCCGCCTCGGCGAAGGGGAAGGTCTCGGCCGACCAGTTGGTCAGCGCATGCACCGCGACGCCGCGCTCGTGCAGCCGTTCCAGCAGGCGCACGGTGCCGTCGATCTGGCCCTTCATGGTTTCGGGCCAGCGATCCCAGTAGGCCTCGATCTCGCTGCGGTACCAGGGGTGCCGCGCGGCCAGCCAGGCCACATTGTCGGGAAAGGTCTCGCCCGCGTCGTGGCGCTCGTTCCAGGCCTGATTGCAGACATGGGCGAGGAAGTGCTCCATTTCGCGCGGGCGGCCGGCGAAGAGCTTCCGGTAGAGATGGCGGGGGTTCCAGTCGACCAGCACATTACCGAGATCGAACAGGACAGTGTCGACGGGGCCGGTCATGGCGCGGCCAGCCAGCCCGTCAGGCGGATCAGCCCTGGCGCGCCTTCATGCGCGGGTTGCGCTTGTTGATGACGTAGACCCGGCCCTTGCGGCGGATCACACGGCAGTTGCGGTCGCGCGTCTTGGCGGACTTCAGCGAGCTGAGAACCTTCATCGTCTTCTTCTCCGTCGGCGCGCCGGGCGCTGCCGTTGAATGCGTTTGGAGCGGCGGTTTCTAGTCGTGGCGGCCGCCCCTGTCAACCGCCCGGCCACGAAGGGCAGAAAGGCGCTTGCAGCACGCCGCCCCGCCCGCTATAGACGGCCCTCGCAGCGCCGGGCACGCCCCGTCGCCGACCCTTGGGGGCGCGTAGCTCAGCGGGAGAGCACTACGTTGACATCGTAGGGGTCGCTGGTTCAATCCCAGCCGCGCCCACCATTTCCAAACGCTTGGAATGCCTTGGTTTCCCCTCCGGGAACACCCACCTGATCTCTCAGCCGATTTCGCTGCTGTCACGCTCACGTCACAGCAAGAGGCGACATCGCAATGGCAACCATCCGAAAGCGCGGCGAGAAGTGGCAAGTCCAGGTTCGCAAGGCGGGCCGACCGGCAACAAGCCGTACATTCCTGAAGAAAGCCGACGCTCAGCTCTGGGCGACCCAGATGGAGGCGGAGGCAGACCGTCAGGGGCTTCCGACCGACTGGCGGGCGCTCCAGCAGACGACCCTGCAGCAGATCGTCGAGCGCTACCGAGACACTGTTGTGCCAGCCAAGCGAGGGCGGGAGATCGAGACAATCATCCTGAACGCCTTCCTCCGGCAACGCTTCGTCAGGCATTCCCTGTCGGAACTCTCACCCGCTCACTTCGCGGACTACCGGGACGAACGCCTGAAGAAGGTCAAGCCGGTAACCGTCAACCGGGAACTGGGACTGATACAGCACGCTATCGATATTGCGCGGAAGGAATGGAACGTTCCTCTTTCTGCCAATCCCGTTGCGATGATCCGGAAACCCAAGGCAGGAAAGGGGCGAGACCGGCGGTTGGCAGCCGGGGAATGGGACCTTCTCCAGAGAGCCCTTGGCAAATGTCGCAACAAACTCATCCCTTTGGCCGTGCGTCTGGCTCTGGCGACCGCGATGCGGCGCGGCGAACTCCTCAGCGCCCGCTGGGAGCATATCAATATGAAGGCGCGCACCCTGCATTTGCCGATGACCAAGAATGGCCATGCGCGCACCATTCCGCTCTCCGGAGATGCACTCGAAGTCATTCTGAGTCTTCGGTCCTTCGGTCCCTCTCCCCTCCTTTTTTGCGGGCTCTCAGCCGAGTCTCTGAAGCTTGCATGGCAGCGGACCGTCAAACGAGCGGGTATCGAAGACCTTCATTTTCACGACCTCCGCCACGAGGCGATCAGCCGATTTTTCGAGATGGGTCTATCGATCCCAGAAGTGGCTCTCATTAGCGGCCATCGCGACCCACGGATGTTGTTCCGGTATACGCACCTCAAAGCTGAAGATGTTGCTACACGGCTCGTTTCAGTTGAAAGTACGATGTCAGCATCGCTCGGACAGGATCACTCTTCGGGAACGCAGATGGAGCGTCGCTAAGATGGCAACAAATGACAGCCAGAAATACGAAGGCATTGGACTGGAAGCGTATGGTGGCAAGCCTAGGAGGAGCCCCAGATCAGGAGGGGCCATTCACGCCTCCAAAGAACCCGAACCGCTAAGGACGAATGGCTCTGAACGCGGTAGCCTCTCGGAGCGGTTCGGCCACGCCGCCACCTTTGCAGGCCTCGGGCTTGTTCTGATCGTTGGCGGGGGCTTCTCGACAACGTGGGCGCTCAGGTATCTGGAAGGAACTTCGGAGCTCATCCTCGGATTCGCATTCGCTCTGGTCAGCATCTCCGGCCTCCGGGCATGGTGGGATGGCCTGATGGTGATCGGCAGCGGCCTCGATCAGCACAAGCGGACCAACCGCAACGTCTTCATCGTACTGGCTCTGACCGTCCTCTTCCTGAACCTCTTTATGAAAGCGCCATTCGGCAACCTTTGAGTTTCTTTCATCGTCGCCGCTACCATAGACTGCTGCGATGTCGCGCATTCGTGAGGGTACGGCTTGCAGACCCCGGAGGCCAAAGCCCGTGTTGTCATCGACCGCCTGCTCAAGGCGGCGGGGTGGATTCTGCAGGACCCGGACGAGTTCAACCGGATGGCCGGCACCGGGGTCGCGGTCAGGGAGTTCCAGCTCCCGAGTGGCCCCTGTGACTACCTGCTGTTCGTCGGCGGCAAGGCGGCAGGAGTCATCGAGGCGAAGAAGACGGGCACCACCCTCAGCGGGGTCGCCGACCAGTCTGCCAAGTACATGGCGCAACTGCCCTCCAGTCTGGCCAGCTGGGACAGCACCCTGCTGCTGGACTACGAGAGCACCGGCGACGAGACCATCTTCCGTGACATGCGCGATCCCAACCCCCGCTCGCGCCGCCTGTTCGCCTTCCACAAGCCCGAGACCCTGCTGGAGTCCCTGACCTCCGGCGAGACCCTCCGCAAGCGCCTCACGGACATGCCCGATCTGGACCGCAAGGGACTCAGGGACTGCCAGATCGAGGCCATCGAGGGGCTGGAGACCTCCCTAGCCAAGGCCGACCCCCGGGCGCTTCTTCAGATGGCCACCGGGTCGGGCAAGACATTCACCGCCTGCACCTTCAGCTACCGCCTGCTGAAGTTCGCCAAGGCCCGCCGCATCCTGTTCCTGGTGGATCGCAACAACCTCGGCGAACAGACGCTGAGGGAGTACCAGAACTATCGCCCGCCGGACGACGGACGCCCCTTCACCGATCTCTACGTCACACAGCACCTGAAGAGCAGGCACTTCGACAAGGACGCCAGCGTGGTCATCACGACCATCCAGCGGCTCTATGCGATGCTCCGGGGGGAGGAGCTCGACGAGGACCTGGAGGAGGGCTCCGCCTTCGAGAAGGGCGCCCCGGATGTGGTCCCGCCGGTCGAGTACAATCCGGACATCCCCATCGAGACCTTCGACGTCATCGTCACCGATGAATGCCACCGCTCGATCTACGGCCAGTGGCGGCAGGTTCTCGAGTATTTCGACGCCTTCGTCATAGGCCTCACGGCCACCCCCTCCATGCACACCCTGGGTTTCTTCGGTCAGAACCTTGTCTCGGAGTATCCCTACGAGCGTTCGGTCGCCGACGGAGTCAATGTGGGCTACGAGGTCTACCGCATCCGCACTGAGGTGGGAGAGAAGGGCGGCAAGGTCAGCGCAGACTACGCAGTCCCGGTGCGCGACAAGCGGACCCGCAAGACCCGCTACCAGCAGATCGACGAGGACATGGACTATGCGGCCTCGGACCTCGACCGGTCGGTCACTGTCCCCAACCAGATCAGGACCGTCCTGCAGGCCTACAGGGAGAACCTGCCGGACCTCTTCCCTGGCCGCACCTGGGTCCCCAAGACCCTGATCTTCGCCAAGGACGACAGCCACGCGGAGGACATCGTCACCATCGCCCGGGAGGTGTTCCAGGAAGGCAACGAGTTCTGCAAGAAGATCACCTACAAGGTCTCCGGCGAGAGCCCCCGCGACCTGATCCGGCAGTTCCGCTCCGATCCCCAGCCCCGCATCGCCGTGACCGTGGACATGATCGCCACCGGCACCGACATCAAGGCGGTCGAGGTGGTCATGTTCCTCCGCGACGTGAAATCGGAGCTCTACTTCGAACAGATGAAGGGACGCGGCTGCCGCACCATCCCGGATGGCGATCTGAAGCAGGTGACGGGCGACGCCAGCGCCAAGGACCGCTTTGTCCTGATCGACGCCGTGGGCGTCACCGAGACCGTCAAAAACGTCTCCCAGCCGCTGGAGCGGAAGAAGACCGTCAGCTTCGACGAGCTGCTGGACCAGATCGCCATGGGCAGCCGCGACGAAGACGCGCTCTCCAGCCTGGCGTCGCGGCTGGCGGCGCTGGACCGGGCCATCGACGACGAGGATCGGGCCAAGATCGCCGAGGCGGCCGGTGGCAGGACCCTCAGGGACATGTCGAATGCCCTGCTGGACACCATCGACCCGGACGAGCTGGCGAAGGCTGTCGAGGCGAAACACGGCCCCTCGGCGACCGATGATCAGGCGGCTACAGTCGCCGACGATTTGAGGGATACCGCCTGCGATCCATTCAACGATCCGGCGCTGCGCAATCTACTGAAGGAGATCAAGAAGAAGACCGAGATCGTCATCGACGACATCACCGTCGACAAGGTGGTCTCCGCCGGATACGACCTGAAACGGGCGACCGAGACCACCAACCGATTCAGCGATTTCATCGAACAGAACCGCGACCAGCTGCTGGCGCTCCAGATCCTCTACGACCGCCCTTACGGGAAGCAGAAGATGACCTACGCCGCGATCCGAGAGCTGACCCAGGCCCTGACCGCCTCACCCTGGCACCTGTCCACCGCCGAGGTGTGGCAGGCGTACAAGCGGCTGGACGCCTCGAAGGTCGCGGGGGAGCCGGTGGACCGGATGCTGACGGAGGTCATCTCCCTTGTCCGTTTCGCGACCGGGCAGGCCGACCGGCTGGAGCCCTTCCGCGCGGTGGCCAACAGCCGCTTCGAACTCTGGCTGGGACGCCAGAAGAAGGCCGGCAAGAGCTTCACTGACGAGCAGTTGGACTGGCTCCGCCTCATCCGCGACCACATCGCGGCGAACGCAGCCGCCGGGATCGACGACCTGAAGGAGGAGCCGGGCTTCACCGACAAAGGCGGGCTGATCAAGGCGCGGCAGCTCTTCGGCGCGGAACTGGATGGCGTTCTGGATGAACTAAACGGGGCACTGGTGGCGTGAACTCGGGAACCAATCAGACATCATTGTTTGAAGCCATGCCCGCTGGCTGGATCAGCGCAACGTTGGCTCAGATAGCACTTTCACCACGACCGAAAATAAAGCCTGATCCGGATTCAACTCTTCCGTTTATCGGGATGGATCACATTGCTCCCCATTCAACAACGTTAATTGGTTGCGGCCAATTTCGACAGATGAAGAGCGCTGCCGGTCATTTCAAGAAGGGTGATGTCCTCTACGGGCGAATGCGATCCTACCTCAACAAGGTTTACCGGGCCGATTTTGAGGGCGCGTGCTCTGCTGAGTTCATTGTCTTTCCCGGAAGTGAGCACCTCAACAGCGACTATCTGAAGTATCTCTTGCATGATCGGCGGTTTGTGAACTTCTCGGCTTCCAAAGCGTCAGGCGATAGACCCCGAGTCGATATTGATGACATCGGCAGCTATCAATTTTGGCTTGCACCGAAAGCTGAGCAAGACCGCATCGCTGACAAGCTCGACCAGCTGTTCAGCCAGATCGAGAAGGGCGAGGAGAACCTGCGGCGGGTCGAGGCGCTGGTGAAGCGCTATCGCCAGTCGGTCCTCAAGGCAGCCGTCACCGGGGAGCTGACACGCGACTGGCGGGCGGCCGTTGGCGGTCAGGCCGAGACCGGCGAAGACCTCCTCCAGCGCATCCTCAAGGCCCGCCGCGAAGCCTGGGAGGCCGCCGAACTGGCGAAGATGAAAGCCAAGGGCAAGACCCCAAAGAACGACAGCTGGAAGCAGAAGTACAAGGAACCGGAACCGCCGGACACGTCGGAACTGCCAAACCTTCCTGAGGGGTGGGTGTGGGCTTCAGTTGGGCAGCTTGGGTTCGTATCTGGAGGCCTGACAAAGAACGCAAAGCGGGCCGGGTTGCCACTCAAGCGCCCCTTCCTTCGTGTCGCCAATGTCTACGCCAACGAGTTGCGACTCGACGAAGTCCACAAGATTGGTCTTCAGGTCCAGGAAGCGGACAAAGTAACCCTTCAAGCCGGCGATCTCCTCATAGTTGAAGGTAACGGAAGCGCCGAACAAATCGGTCGTGTGGCGATCTGGGATGGCAGCATTCCCGACTGCACTCACCAGAATCATCTGATCAAGGCACGTCTGGTTGAACCGCAGTTGCAGAAGATGGCACTGGCCTGGTTGCTGTCGCCGCACGGGCGAGACTGCATCCGGCTTGTCGCATCATCAACCTCCGGCCTTCATACATTGAGCATTTCAAAGGTCTCTGGCTTGCCGGTCCCTGTGCCGCCCCTGGCCGAGTTACCTATGATCTTCGACTACCTTGAGGCAGCCGAAACAAGCGCTCAGAACGTCAATGCATTGCTTGAACGTGAGGTTTCCCGAGTCTCTTCGTTGCGTCAATCCACCCTTCGCGCCGCCTTCTCTGGCCAGCTGATACCGCAGGACCCGGAAGATGAACCTGCCAGCACCCTTCTGGAACGGATCGCAGCGGAACAAGAAGCGCTGGCCCTGTCGAAGCCTAAACGAGGACGCCGTAAAAAGAGCAAGGAGGCCGCGGAATGAGCGAGGGTCATGCACGCTTGGTCGCCAAGGTGTGGAACTACGCCAACATCCTGAGCGATGAGGGAATCGGGTATGGCGACTATATTGAACAGATCACCTTCCTGCTGTTCCTGAAGATGGACGACGAACGGGAGCACCTGCTCAACGAAGGATCCGCCATTCCCGAGCAGTGGCGTTGGGCCAAGTTGCGGGGACTCAAGGGTGACGAGTTGGAGCTGCAGTACCGCCATACGCTTGAAGCATTGTCCGACGGTGGCGGAATGCTGGGCACCATCTTTCGAAAGGCTCAGAACAAGGTGCACGACCCGGCGAAACTGAGCCGGTTGGTCAGTCTGATCGACGACGAAACATGGCTGGCTCTCAATGTTGATGTGAAGGGCGCGATATACGAAGGCCTGCTGGAGCGGTACGCAGCTGAAACGAAGAGCGGAGCCGGGCAGTACTTCACGCCCCGATCCTTGATCGACGCAATCGTCGAGGTGGTCGACCCCCGCGTCGAACAGACGGTCCATGACCCGGCCTGCGGTACTGGCGGGTTCCTGCTCTCCGCCTATGAACACATGAAGGTCCAGACCCAGGACACACACCTGCAAAGGCAGCTCAGGCGTCGCGGAATTTCAGGCATGGACATCACCGACAGCGTTGTCCGTCTCTGCACCATGAACCTGTATCTTCACGGTATCGGCGGTGATGAAAGTGGCGTCGGACATGGCGACGCGCTTTCTGCCGATCCGGGCAATCGCTTTGATGTCATTCTAAGCAACCCGCCATTCGGCAAGCGCTCGAACATGACCTATGTCGGCGACGATGGCGCGATCCACAGGGAGAACGAGACTTACGAGCGGGCCGACTTCCGCGTTACCTCGTCGAACAAGCAGCTGAACTTCCTACAGCACATCATGACCATCATGGATATCCCCGGGACAGCCGCCGTGGTCCTTCCCGACAACGTGCTGTTCGAGGCCGGGGCGGGCGAGAAGCTGAGGCGGCGGCTGCTGGACCAGTTCGACCTGCACACCGTGCTGCGGCTGCCGACCGGCATCTTCTACAAGCCGGGGGTCAAGGCGAACGTCCTGTTCTTCGAAAAGAAGCCGGCCAGCGAGACGCCCTGGACGAAGGCTGTCTGGTTCTACGACCTCAGGACCAACCAGCACTTCACCCTGAAGACCCGTCCGATGACCCGGACAAACCTGGACGACTTCGTCGCCTGCTACCGCTCCAGCGACCGCCAGAACCGGGAGGAGAGCGAACGCTTCCGGCGCTTCGCCTATGACGATCTGATCGCCCGGGACAAGGTCAACCTGGACATCTTCTGGCTGAAGGATGAGAGCCTGGAGGACGCCGACAGCCTGCCCCCGCCGGACGTCATCGCCGCAGAGATCGTCGAGAACCTGGAAGCGGCCCTGGAGGAGTTCCGCAGCGTCGCCGCCGAGCTGGGCGCAGAAGTCCCCGAGGAGGCCGAAGCGGCGGACTGAGGGGACGGTAAGGGAACGAGGGGAGGCGAGGATGAACCGGCAGTTCGAGGCTCATATCGAGCGCATCCCGGCGAACTTCGAGGCGCTCATGGCTGCACCTGTTCACGCATACGGTGACCGCTCAAGGTTCAAGAAGGCCGGGGGCATCTACGTCCTGATCGAGGACGGGGAGCCTGTCTACGTCGGCAGAACACGGAACCTTTCCCAAAGGCTGCAGGCCCACATCTCCGCATCTCACAATTCAGCCTCCTATGCGGTGAAGCGATTGCGGAAGCGCTACGGGGAGAACGCGACCTACAAGCCGGAGATGTCTCGGCAACACATAACGACAGTCGAGCCCTGGCGTGGAAGGTTCCTCCAAGAGATCGAGAAGATCAGGCAGATGCAGTTCCGTTTCCTGGAGGTAGAGGACCCCGTCGATCAGTACCTTCTCGAGCTCTACACGACGATAGAACTCGGCCTCGAACTATCGGGGTTTAACACGCATTGATCTTGCCCACAGCGCACGGCCGGACCCTATCCCGGTAGGAAGGCATCGGAGTCAAAATCGCGATCATCGAGTGTCAGGAGTTCGACCGCGATACCTGTATCCACCAATAGTTCCTGGAGTTCCGCACACTTGGCATCAAGCCCGGGGGACGTTGCACCCATGACCGCAAGCACCGCCTTGTCCGGTCGAATTCGTTGGGCTACAGCGACGAGGGAAGCGACATCGATGCTCCGCGCCGAGCTCTTCACCTCACAGAGATGGACCAGACCGTCGACGATGCAGATCAGGTCGGCTTCGTTGTCTCCGCGTCTTCGGGGATTGTCTGGATAATCGGCGTAGAGATCGTGAGGGCCTAGATAGAGAAACCCCTCCCGGGCGCGGTCAGCGAGCTTCCGGATACACCAGACAAGCGCCAGGAGTCCGTGTTCCCGCAGAGCCTCCTGAATGAACCCGTTCATCTTGAACTGCCAGGGCCGGTCGACCGGCACAGGCTCCTCTGCGCCACATATCTCACAGGACATTGAGGTCTTCAGATTGTCGACCGCGTTCCAGTTGTTGTGATAGCAGCGCTCGCAACGCCACTCATAGCCTTGGTGGAGGATCTCTCGAGAGCAAAGCCACTGGACCGACGGGACCAAGGTTGCGCGTGCATCCTGTAGACGCCCCTCGATGTCCGCCTCCTCCCAGCCCCCAAGTCCGTCGGCTTCAGCACGAAGCAATGGCTCCAGCAACGCCTGCAACCGGTTGAAAGCGATATACCGACGAGGCAACCTCACCTTTCTTGCCTCGCTCGCAACGATCCCGGCAAGCCGCTCCCACTCCTCATCCGACGCGATTTCGCCGCCTCGGAACCGACGCTTGATCAGTCCGACCAGTTCATCAGCCGGGCCCATTGAGATCGACCCACCCAGCTCATTGAAAACGCCGCACCAATACTCGTGCAGCAGAAAAGCGCTGGCATTTGCCAAGCTCTCGAACCGCGTGAGCGTTCCCGTCAGATAGCGACCTTTATCTGAAGGTCTTGTCCATCCGTAGGGACCCGAGGGATTGTCGGCACGATCCGACCGCGAAAGTGGTGGCCAGTTGTTGGACTGCTCTAGTCCAAATCGGATCGCGTCTGACTCATCGGGAATCGATAGTGGCGGCAGCTCACGCGCCATTGTTCCCATCAGCGTCAGGTAACCGTCGCGTGTTGTTCGCGCGTACTCGACCCCTCGGCGCGGGTCATCCTGATAAGGTGATCGAAACAACCCGTGAATGGGCAACCTCTTCGGCAGTACCCACCTCTGCGCTTCACTTGTAAAACGGATGCCGTTGCCCTGGCGCTGGATCACCAGATCAACTGCGTAGTCCCCGTTTCTGACGGATGGCTTGCTCAAATGCCCCTGAAGCGGCTTAGGGGGCGTGGCGACCGGCCGGAACTCGCGATCACGTATCTCGAACTCCCGCCAAGAACCGGCTCGTGAGAACCAAGCACCCATCGGCCGAACGGCTGCCCTCCGCAGCACTGCATCGCCAGGCACGTCATCGTCGAGATCGAGCGGCTCATGGCATGAATACCCGTTCCATCGGTCGGCTGCTCGGAAGCGCTCACACAGTGCGGACAACTGATCCTGCGACAAGCTCATTGAACTCAGCTCGATCCGCGGAGGGCCCTGATTCGAGGACTGCATGCTGTTACGCGCCTTCAGGAATGCGACTATCGCGTCAAAGAAGGCTTGGCTCTCCAGGCGCTCTGGCGAAACTATCAGGCAGCAGACATCGCGTCCCAGATAGGTCGGCATGCGACTACGGCTATTCCAGAAATGGACACGGTCAGCGAAGGTGTCTCCGACGATCAACTTGAAATAATCCCGACCTGGGTCGCGTAGATCGTCTCGTTCAACTAGATCGGCAGACAGTTGAGCCAGGCCAAAGATGCTCCGCCGTTCAGCCATCTGAGCCAGCAGCGTTACAACGTCCCGGACAAAGTCTCTGACAGCTCGAGGGATGAACCGTTGGTCACGCTGGGCTTCCTCGGACGCCAAAACAATCGATTGAACAGAATCAGCGATCTGGTCTGGTAGCGGCCACCGCTGAAGCGCTGACCGGGCCGTGCCGAAATTGTCTTCTACAAACCGGTCGAATGGCTCCCGAGGCAATGTATCGACCACCGAAATCGGCTGAGGAGCAGAGGCCGCAAAGCTCTGCGAGTACCATGGTGGAACAGCAAGGGAGGAAAGACAGGCGAGCGGGATTTCCGGCCGATAGAAGCGCATGTCGCGCCGCTCGTCTTCAATCGGATCATGAACCAGCAGATGGGCAGGGCAGAAGCGCTCGCGAAGAGAGCGAATACGGTCAGCATCGAGTGGCACATAGGAGTAGATGACATCCGGATCGTAGAACTCGAGCCACGGGAGATACGACTCAAGCGGCCAACCTTCTTCGCATGGCACAACCAGGCTGAAGCGCCCGCCCCAACGGGAATGGCAATTCGCGAACACCGCATCCAGCATCTCAGCCGAGGTTTCGACATCCTCAACCAGGAAGGCGATCCGTATCGGCCGGGTACGGCTGAAGCCGCGAAGTGGTTGCCCGTCAAGCATATGACACCACCAGACCTACACCTCCTGCTTCTATTCCAAGGGCGAACGCGGGCCTGCCGTTCCAGTTGCACCCCTATCGACTCTCGGCAGTACGAGCATCTCCTTCTTTTTCTTCCACTACAAGGAGAGCCAAAGGCTTTCTGAGACCCTCGTCCACCCGATCATGTGCACTGAAATGTGCCTCCGTGAGGACTCTCTCCACTCCAGAAACACAACTCGACGTTTCACTGGCGATCTCAGGTTGCGGATGCATTGCTCGCACTGCCGATATCCACAGCCAGCGCCTGGGCCCGCCTTGCCCTCGCTCCGAGCCGAAAGACAACACGGCCCCACAAGCTGCATTCAAAGGCTCCAAGGAACCTCGCAGAGCTGCTGCATTGATGAGACCGTCAATAAGGCAAGCCCTCTCGATCCACGACAACGTTGTTCATCAGAAGGACCTACAAGCTTGCAACAATACCAAGTGAATGACCACCAACCGCTGTTTTCGAACTCCTCAGTGGTGAAATTACCAATAAACTCTATTAGTGATTCCACCACTAGAATCAGCGGTTTTTCTTTATCCAAGAGGACTGTGGAAGCAGTCCGTGTTGCGTTCCACAATCACGCCAACCACTCCCCGTCCGGTGATATGTGGAAGGCCATCGAGGCAATGTCGGACACCATGGAGGACATGGTCGAGGGGCGAGCCAAGAAGGCCTTTTACCTTTCCAGCCTCGACCCTGGTGTCGGCAAGACAACGACCCTCGTTCAGTTCCTGCGGGTCCTGATGGCGTCCCCGACACACAGTCAGTCCAGTGCACTGATCTGCGTCTCTCGAATCGCGGAGATTCGGAAGATGGTGGAAGAATGCGACCTCAACGCTTCAGAGTTCGCTGTTTTTACCAGTGACGAAAGCCTGAATGCTCTAGGTGGCAGATTACGGGGCGACGCTAGGGTCCTCTTCACCACCCACCAAATGGTACAGAAACGCCTCAATGGCAGACCCTTCGTCACCACCGAAGAGTTTCATTACCGCGGTCGGCCCCGCCCATTGAGGGTCTGGGATGAAGCCATCCTTCCGGGCGAGGCCCTGACCCTCGACAAAGATAGCCTGGCAGCTCTGTTCCGCCCCCTGCGACCCACCTTGCCGGAGCTGACCGAACGCCTGGAGGCTCTCCATTATCAGCTCTCGGTTGCTGAAGACCGGGGGACAATTGACGTGCCGAACCTGTCTGATGCGTTCGGTATTGACCTGAATGACCTGATGCGGACCCTCCAGGATGCTCCGGCGGTGGACCAAAGAGCGGCCACCACACTCTGGCAACTTGGCGGCAAGACAGCCACTGTCCGCCATGACGGTCAGGGCCGGAGGACGATGCTCGACTACCGCGACTTGCTGCCAGAGGACCTTGCCCCCCTGCTTGTACTGGATGCCTCGGGCAGAGTCCGGAACACGTATGACGGCTGGGAAACCGGGCGTGGCAACCTGATCCGCCTTCCGGCCGCTCCCAAGTCCTATCGCAACCTTTGCATCCATGTCTGGAACCATGCCGGCGGCAAGTCAGCCTTCGCGAGGGATGGCAAAAGTCTGATCAGCGGTATCGCTTCCACAGTCAACAGCGAGCCCGACGAGCCCTTCCTGATCGTGCATCACAAGTCCACCATCGACATGAACCTACCTGAGCGACTCTTAGATCATGTGGAGGGAGATCGGAGCCGTCTCAGCTTCATCCACTGGGGCGATCACGCAGCGACTAACGAGTTTGCCTCGATACCCAATGTGATCCTCGCCGGAACCTTGTTCTATCGTCCCTCACTCTACGAGGCGGTTGGCCGCTTGTCCTACGCGACACCGTCAGGCACACCCTTTCCGCAGCCGACGCTAGATCAAATCAGGCTCGGCGAGCACTCTGACGTCATTCTGCAGGCATCCTGCAGAGGTGCCATCAGGGCCTGTGTGGGAGACAGTTGTCCGCCAACCAACCTCTACATCATTGCCAGCATGCGCAGTGGTATCCGGAACGCCCTACCGAGAATCTTTCCCGATAGCCGGATCATTGACTGGCGCCCTGTTGAAACAGTCCTGCGTGGGCGGGCAAAGGAGGCCTTGAACCACATCGAGAAACAGCTTCAGGAGCGACCCGGGGAGATTGTCAGTTTTTCCGAAGTCCGACAGGCCTTGAGGATGACCTCCGCCGCGAACTTCCGAAACGACATCCGCCGTCATGAGAGGTTTGTCGCAGCACTTGCCGAGAGGGGGATTGTCGAATGGGGAACCGGATCACGCATGACCGGCTTCCGAAAGGCAATCGATCTCTGTGAATTCGATGAGGTCTCCGAGACGAGCACCCAATAGACACTCTAGCGAACGTCCCCAAGGCAACACCAAGGAGACGGGTTGCGTTTGGTCCATTGGTTTTGACCTTGGGGATGCGAACGGGCTTCTAAGGGAGTGTCTGCCTGCAATTCCCCCCTGTGGGGTACCGAACGTGGAGTGCTGGTCTTGTCACAGCGCAGTCACACCTGATGTGACAGCCAGCTGCTCGGGTGAACTTACAGGCTAATGTCACTATGTTCTTGAAAGCGAGTCCCGCAAGCGCCATCCTCTCATAGTCTAGCAGCATTTTCGCTGGAGATTCAGGAGGATAAGGCAAAGCTGTCCCGCTATAGACGGCCCTCGCAGCGTCGGGCAAGCCCCGTCGCCGACCCTTGGGGGCGCGTAGCTCAGCGGGAGAGCACTACGTTGACATCGTAGGGGTCGCTGGTTCAATCCCAGCCGCGCCCACCATTCTGCTTTTTAGGACATTTGACCCCTCTAAAATCCTGAAAACACTAGACTTTTCCGTGTTCAAACAGCCTGTTTTCCGGTCGTATGCCAGTGGGGCATCGAACGCCATTCGCATCACCAGTTTGCGTGCCGTCGGACCACCAATTTTCCAGCATTCATAAGGGTTTGCGAGAAACCGCATGGTGTGTTCAAACATCTCCGAAAACGGGCGGACAGACTGAGGCTTTCTGTTGGCCATCTCGAGCGCCATCAGCTTCTCCCGCTCAAGTGCCTCGATCCTGTTTTCGAAGGCTTGCAGGACGCGTGGATTGGAGACCTCGATCATGCGGTCCACAACCTTGCCGATTTCATCGTCAAGTCGTCGCGCCTTATCGGAAGCAACCCGGGCGGCATCGGCCATGCGCTCATGCTGTGCATCCCAGCAGCGAGCAAACATGGCTTTCACCATCTCGAGATATGGACCCGTCGGCGCAAGCGACCGCAGGACATCCTCAAATCGCTCGGTCAGTCTGGCGCGAGGGATACCCTTGCCACGCTCGGCGCAGCCGTGGTGATGGCAACGATAGTAGGCGTATTGCTTCTTGCGACCCTGGCTCCATCCTCCCGTTAAAGAGAAGCCACACGATCCGCAGACAATTGCTCCGCGCAATGGGAAGTCAGCGTGCATATCCTTGCGCGCAGGCATGCTCGGGTCTGCTTTCAGGCGCTCCTGGTTGCGCCAGAAGGTTTCCTTGCTGATCAACCCTTCGTGTCGCCCCTCACGCATCGGAATGCCCCATCTCGGCGCGGCGACATATCCCGCATAAAGGATCTGTTCGAGCATCCTGCGGACTTGCTGTTGGCGCACGCCGTTATCCTTCATCGTGCCGGGATATTCAGGTTGCGCCTGCAGGTAGCGTTGCACCTCAGCCTGACTGGCAAACCGGCCGCAGGCAAAACCTTCAAGCGCTTCCCTGACAATCGAGGCCAGCGGCTCATCGTGAACGAGCACCTTACCGCCGCCCTTGTCCTTGACGTATTTGAGGCCAATCGGCGGAGTGGCCTGGATGCAGTAGCCTTGCTCCACGCGCGCCATTGATTTCTGCTTGTTCTGACGCGCCATCTGCAGGCGCTCGAGTTCACCGGTTGCGGCAAAGACGATCTCGTTGAACTTGCCTTCCGGAGTGTCGTCAAAGTTGAAGTTGAGACACTCACGGACAGCGCCTCGCTCATTCATCACCCGGCGGAGCCCCAGATGGAACTCGACATCACGGGCATACCGTTTGAGGTCATCGAATACGACCACAAAACGTTCATCCGCACGCGCATCCATATAGGCCAGTAGCGCCACCATACCCGGGCGCTGCATGAAATCGCCGCCCCCGGAGACATTGTCAGGGAAAACCGCCTCCACTGCGTAGCCTTTGGCTTCGGCGTACTGGCGGCATCGGTACTCCTGGCTATCCAGGCCCGATCCCTCGCGGGTCTGCTTCTTGCTCGACACGCGACAGTAGATCAACGCTCTTTGCGGCATGCTCACTCGGAACTCTCTTTCCCGTTCTGATGCCTGGCCACGGCATCAGAACGCATAAAGGCTTCAATCAGTTTGCCATGACTGGAATCTACCACTTCAGCCGGACTGCCAGTGCCCTCAGTCCTGATTCCACCCGGTTTTCCACCGGAAACTTGCGCGAGCTGAACCGGATGAACGCCAAAACCCATTGCTACAAACTCGCAGACAATGTTCCAGACGAGGCTCGCGTACTCCGTCTTCTGCGCATCGGACCAATCGGTATCCTCCAGGAAATGGAGGAACTCCCGAGGATCAAACTCGATGGCGAGATTTCCCCTGCAAGCTGATCCAGCCGGCTCATGAGACGACCGCACCGCACCCAGCGCCTCAATTGAATTGGTCGAATTGCTGGTGCGGTGGTTGCCGTCTTTCATGGCCTCTATCCTTTCTGCCGTCCGGGTTGTTCTCTCCCTTGCCAAGTTAACTGAAGAAAAGAACATATCATGAACATCTGTTCCTGGCAAGCTATGTTTGATGTTTTCTAGCGCCTCCGATCATTCGTTCGGTTCTTCTGCTGGCCCGTCTCGCGCTTCTGGCTGAAATCATCCCGGCGCATCTCGCGGGTACGTTCGTATGCGCCGCGCGCCAGCTCCGCGACCTTCAGCAGGTCAGTGCCGATGAAGCTGCTGGTGTCGCGGGAATTGCCGTCCGCATCCGTGTAGGTGCGCGACAGGCTGGTAGCGTAGAAGGGACCGTTCTCACCCTCATTGCGCCAGATGCTGGCTTTGATGGAGCCGTCGCGCAGGGTCTCGGCAGGGCGCTGCGGCTCCTGGCTGTTTTCCTGCCCGGCCTGTCGGGTCGGGCTATGGTCATGCCTGTCTGTCATTTCTACCTCCTGATAGTGCGGTTGAAGTCCTGGGCTGGCGCGCGGTCGCGGCCCTGAGCCTGACCGCCCGTGCGCTTCTCGATGAATGCGGCCTTGCGGGCCTCACGCTGTTCGTTCTCCCAGCGCGCGTTGAACGCGGCGCGGTCCGAAGCGCCCGCCATATCAGGCGAGGGATGCGGCGCAGGCGCAGGGCGGTCATTGGCGACCATCGAGGACTCACGGCCCGGCGTGGCAGCGCTTTCACCCAGCCGGGCGGCGTGAAAATCCGGGCGCGGCGAAGCCGCCTGAATGCCCGAAGGCGAGACAGTTTTGGCGAAGCTGGTCATCCGATACGGCTCCAAGTTCCGTGGCTGTATTGCGGGTAGTGCGCAAAGGCTTGCGGCACAGCTTCCGTAATGACAGGCCGCCAGACGGGGCCGCGCCGCGTCATCACCTGCACGTGCGTATCAGGCCGGAAGTACGGGTTCGGGTGATATCGCCCGGCCATTTGCGGCTGGAGATAATAGGCCCGCCGCTCCGCCCAGAGCGGGTTGGACAGGCCGTCGGCGAACAGCACCATGCGGTCATCCGGCATGCCGAGGATTTCATCGGCGGTGCGCAGCGGACGGCCCACGGTTTTCGGTATCCGGGCCAGCTGCGTCTGATGCGCGATCTCGGCCGCCGCCGCGAAGGGATCGCCGCCCCGAATGATCGACTGGACGGCCGTCATCCGGGCATGGCGCGCGGCCTCGATAGCCTGGCTGTCGCGGTAATGCAGGGTCTCGTTGCCGATCATCCGCGACAGTTGAGACGCCGTGTCCTCGTCGCGGACGCCGAACCAGGTTTGCAGGGCCGCCGACGCGGGCAGAATGGAATCGCCGTCCGTCGCCAAAGCGCGCATCTGCTTGATCGACTGGAAGATGCCCCAGGGCCTGATTCCGGTCCCGGCATCGCGCGTGAACGCCTTGACGGCCAGCGGGAACCTGCCGAGTTGGCCCAGCTCGTCCAGAATCCATGTCTGGCGCGGCGCAGCAGGCGCACGCGACTTGTAGATCTGCGCCGCCACGAACATCGACTTGATGACCGCGCCCCACGTCTCGACGAAGTTCGCGTCCGGCATCAGATAGACGTTGTAGGTCTGCCCCGAGTGGCACAGATCGGCGAAGGAGAAGTCATAGGGCGGCGAGATCGAGTCCAGCAGGATCGGATCGGACAGACAGGCGAAGGCGCGCGTGATTTCGCCCAGAATGCCCTTGAAACCGCCGGAGGAATCCTGCCGCGCAGCGGCAATCTCTTCCTCGACACGCACGGCAATGTCGAAACCGGATTCGGACATCTCGAACGCGAAGTCCAGCCAGGCCTCTCCACCCGTGATCAGCAGATTGATGACCCGGTAGAGCGCCGGATAGGTCAGCACACCGTCGCGGCGAACGATGGTCAGGCTCATGCCCTCGACCAGTTCGCGCGCCCGACCCTCAAAGTAGATGCTGTTTGACGAGCCACTCGGCGGCAGGGCGTTCTCGATGAAAGTCTTGGTGTCGGACACCAGAAACGGGTTGTCCGCATGGATGTAGTCCAGCGGATTGATCCGGTGCGCGGCCAGCCCGTGCAGGCGGCGCGGGTTCCAGTAGATGCAGAACTTGCCGTCCCCGGTCTGGTTCTGCGAGATGGCGGCCAGTTCGCCGCCCTTGATGTCCAGAATGAGCATGGTCGGGGCGTGGATGCCCTGACAGATATTGTAGACGAGCAGGTCGCGGCCCTTGCCGGACCTCGGGCCAGCAACCGTGATCAGCCCGCCCATGCCACTGTACCAGAGCGGATGCGGCCCCATGAAGCCGACCAGCAGTGCATTGGGATCGCGCTGGAAGAGTCCGGCCCGCGCCGCATCCTCCGGCCCGGCGAACCTGGCCGAGCCGAAGGGATGCAACTGGTTGTTGATGGCGGCGCACATGGCCTAGAACGCCACCGCCGGAATGCTGCTGCCAAAGCGCAGCGTGGCGAAGGCCACAATCGCGCCGATGGCATAGTAGAGCGCCATGCGGCTGACGGCGTAGATCACCACGCCCGACAGCGCGAAGCTGGCGAAGTACATCAGGTCCGCCAGGGCGTCAGAGCCATAGGCGTCACGGACAATATTCTCGACCGCCGGGCCGATCAGATTGAACAGGAACGGCGTGCCGATCACGGCAGCAACGGCAGCAAGCGCGATGCCCAGAATGTTCTGGCCGGGCGGACCATCCTTGCCGCCGCCAGTCCCCGCAGGGCTGGGGTTGAAGCTGGTCATCAGGGTGTCTCCGGTTCTTGGAGGAGAAACTCCGGCGGCCATGCCGCCGGAGGCTTGGGAAGAAGGGGCCGGAGGCTAAGCCTCCGGCCCTTCATTCCGGGTTACAGATTGACGATCACGATGATCGCGATGACCGCCAGGGCGATCCCGCCGAAGATCGAATCCCAGTCCGTCTCCTTCTTCTGGAAGACGTCGACGCGACCGCCCCCCTTGTGTTCCCATTTGGCCATCTGAACTCTCCTTTTCTCGAACTTGGCCGTTCGGCCCGGTGATCCGCGAAGGAACCGCTCCTTCGTTCGGCATCGCCTGATCCGGAAGCTAGAGACCGTTCGGACAGCCGGATAACGTAGGAGTTGCGGAATTCTTGCGGAGAAGAGGGAGAGACGGGTGATGACCGCGACGGAAGGCAGTGAAGCAAGCGACGAGCTGCCTGATTACTGGCCGGATGCCCGGCGGTTTCCGCGGGACCACCTTCCGCAGATCGCGGAGGCGGTTCGAAACACAAGGAAAGCCCTTGGGTTATCCAATGCGGTAGTGGGCCGCGAAGTGCGGCAACTGATCGAGCGGCATAACGCCATTCCCGGTCGCGAGCAGGTCGTCGTTCTGGCGGCCTGGGCTGACAGAGGAGATGGCGAGCGCTGCAATCAGGAGCTTCAGTCGATCGGCAAGGGCACCCGGAAATATCTTGTCGGCTACCTCGCCTGGCTCTGTCTGCGCGATGAGGGTGCCGCCCGGGATCTGTACGACAAGGCAGACATACCCTTCCGCCCCATTCGGATGGAAAAGAACTCGCCCGACGAGCCAAGTCAGGCCCCGGAAGCCGCCAGCAAGGATCAGTTCTACGTCTATGAAGCCGCGTTCCTCTGGTACGGAACAACGCCGCCGCCGATCCGCGATCACCATGACGCAATGACGCCCGAGATCGCGCGGATGAAGTTCCTGCTGCACAAGGCGATTGAGCTCGGAATGCTCGACGCCCTGCACTTCAACGTACCGCCGAACGGATATGCCCGGCTTGTGGAGCGAAACGAGCTTCGACGGTTCGCACAGGAAGCGGGTATGTTCCCGAAATTCCTGTTCCCGGAAGCCGGGCCATCATCCGAGGACCCGTCCATCAAACTCTCAAAGCTGGAAACCGAGCTCGATGAGCGGCTTCAGGAACTGCCCATTCCCGTATCGAACTGGACGGATGAGTTCGGCCGCAACGAATGGGCAATCTACGAAGCTGCATTTCTATGGCACGGCTTCGTTCCGCCGCCAATGTCCGTTCATGAGCAGGTGATGCCAGAGCCGGTACGGCGAACCAAAGCGATGCTCCACGATGCCGCCAACTCCGGCGCACTCACGCCCTCAATCGATGGAGCCATCAGGATGCGCAATGTCATGGTCCACGGCACACGTTACGTTACGCGCCCCGAGCTAAGGCGCTTTGCGATATCGATTGAGCAGCGGCCACGTTTTCTGTTTCGAGAGGACGACAACATGGCAAGCATTTGAGAGTTTCCTTTGCGCCGAAGATCGAACGGCCAAATGTGAAAATCTGATGTCGATAGTCTCCAATCGCAGCCATAATGAACGTGAAAGATCGGTTGGTTTTTTAGGGGTAGGCAATGTCATATACGGTTCGACCATATGCCTTGAGAGGACTCTTTCCGAACCTGATGCGAAAATACAAAGTCGCGGATGGCCATATATACATTATCCGTCAATTCTTGGGCATCGGGGAAGCAACCATTGCGACACAGCCCATCAACAACAAAACGACAGTTGATGCATCTGACTCTTTTGCAATTATTGGCCATGGGCACGTCGAAGTAACAACAGATGGGGCGACGCAATTATATCGCAAAGTTCGCGACCCGAGAGGTTTTGCTCACGTTATCGAGTCTCAGAAGCAAATGCAGCGGCAAGTTACCGAGAGGCTTAGCAAATCGGAATCACAATTGAAAAGCCATTCAATAATTATCCCTCGCCCTAACGACACGATGCAGTATGTTTGTCAAGGAGTGAGCTCAAGCGTAGCGCGCCACTATCAATCTCGCTTCGAACTAAAGGTAAAAGCCGGGGATTGGGTCAATAACGGTGATGTCATTGCGGTGTTGTCACCCGGTCGAATATTTTCTCCTTGTGATGGGGTTGTTCAGCACTCGGGCGAGTTCGTGGATGGGCAAGTTTGGGACAAAGCTACCGGTTGGCCAATACGAAACTCTATCGGTTTCGCATCGGCATTGCGCAGTATGGCCATAGCTATTATTCAACCAGCAGCTTCGGCGACTGTTCCAAATGACTATGTAAGAGTTGCTTACAGAGAAGTTATCCAAGATACGCGAGACGCAATTCGGAACTTGAACGCAATGAGCGACCAGAAACTGCTTAAAGCGTTTCATAACTATCGGAACCGGATACCCTCGGAAATGCGGGAAACGATCAAGGTTTCCGCCCTGGAAGGTGTTCAAATGATTGAAAATGCCGCACCCCACCATATCGTCGGGGGGCATTTGGCGGACATACCAGAGTTTCCAACCCAGGCATGGATTGACAAGAATGCTCCCAAGGCAGGATTGGAGTACGTTGCAGCACCGGAAGGTGAAGAAGAATTCGATGTGGATGGCCGACGGGCCGTCGCGCTCGGCGAAAATTCGCATAATAACTCGACGAAGGATGTCGGGCCGTTCACCCTAGAAAGCGGCAAGAACGACGGCAGACTAGAGATTCGAGACAATGAAAGCGCGCTCTCAACTGCAGAACAAGAGGCGCTGAATCGTTATCACATGCAATTCCCGTTTACCCAAGCTGAGTTGGATTCGAAGTGCCGCGACTGGATCGCAACCCTTCCGGCCTCAATGCACGCGCAGGTACGAGCCGACTATAAGACGCTTGTTCAACTTGCTAGCTGAAGCTTGGCGCGGAGGTCGAATGCAGCCCCCCGTAGTGTAGTCGCAAATTCGGGGGTCGTCCCGGTTGAGGCGCATCCAGCGGCAGCCCCAGCCGAATTTTCTCAGCTTGGACTTGTGAAAGAGCGACCTTGTAGACCTCCAAAGACAACACGGCGTGTAGGTTTTGTGGGAAGCGGTGAATCGACGCCTCACAAAATTTGATAGCCCTGAAAACTCCGGTCTCTGTCTTGCCGTATATATCTTCACAGACAGTCGCATTTTCAAATGTTGCAATCACTGTCCCGTCTTGCATTTCAGTTCCGTGGTATTTATCGACAGGATGTTTTTTAAAAAAATCTTCGCCTAAAAAGTCATAATTGCCCAATTCGCACCTCATTCCAAATAATATGGAATTAGTATACTAAAATATTATGCGGTTTTCAAATTTATGCTGAAAGACTTTGAATTAATTCATTAATTACGACATTTATTCTATTAAAAGGGAATTTTTAATCATTTCAGAAGGTAAACTACGGAGTCTTCACAGGTGAATTGGGCACGGCAAGCAAGACAATGACCGCTGGGCCCGCACGGAGCGCACTGAACGGGATTGTCTTGATCTACTTACCCCCCATTCCCCCGGCAATGGCCCTTCATAAGCAGGTGATGCCGGAGGCGGTACGGCGAACGAAAGCAATGCTCCACGATGCCGTCCACGGAATGATTTTCGATTGAGCAGCGGCCACGGTTTCTGTTTCCCGACGATGAAATGTGAATGGACCGCGAATGAAACGGGCCGGAGCTATGGGAGTTTGTCACACAGGCTCCAGAACCGCTGTGCAAACTCCAGCAACACTTCCGAGATCGTATCCGTACGTCCGGCCAGCGCGTTATCGAGCGCCTGTGCGCTGACACCCTTGCCGGTCGGCCGAATGCCCTGCCTGGCTGCGTGGTCGAACAGGGCGTGCGCTCCCATTCCGGTGCGTTCGCTGAGTTCAACAAGCTCTTGCCGGATATCATCTGTGATCACAACGCGGTTTTGCGCGCGCAGTTCGGTTTCGAGGTCCGCAAGAGCCTTCTCTGGTCCATGCTCTTCGGCCTGCCTGCGCAGGGCCTGGAGCCGCTTGAGGCTGGTTGGCGCATTCAGCCGCTTGAGCACCTTTCGGTAGGCCGCCGCCTTCGGCTTGTCTGGTCCGGGTTTCAGATGCGCGGCTGATAGTGCCGCGAACTCGTCCGGACTGAGATCGCGGATAAGAATCTCCGCGAAGCCCCGGGCCAGTTCTGGCGGAATTGCATCGGCAAATTCGAGAAGACCAAGCATCGTTTCCGCCTGAACCTTAACCAGGGACCGCTCAGCGAAAAACTTCCGCTGCGGCGGACGAACGGCCCGCCTACCGTAACCATCTTCATAGCTGTCCAGAACCCGGTAGGGCCGGTCGATGAAGTCGCCCGGGAACAGATCCTCGAGAGGAGCCCCAAGGGCCTGACAAATCGCAGCGACGTCATGCTTGACGATGCCATTCCGGTCGACCGGACGGCGCTCGAGGATCACGTAACTTTCGACGTTCCGGTAGTGAACGCCCACATGTCCGGCAAGACGCGAGATCGTACCGAAGGATGAGGTTTTGATAGCCGTCTCAAGTCTCTCGTTCCGCCTCATTGTCCTCCCGCTATTGCAATTCCCTATGTGTCTGAGAAATAAATACAATTTTATTCAAAGCCGATTGAAAATTTACACCGCCTTAGAACAAGAAAGATAACATAGAAAGCGAATAAATAAATGAATTAGGGTTGTATATTTACATAATTATTTAACTATATTGTGAAATAATAGAAGCGAATAAGGGCGGATAACACCTATATGTGAGGGATTATGAGTAGTGGAGTGGACAATAAGCGCGGTGAAGCGAGCAAAAGTTCAAGCAGCCTGACCGGACGGGTTCACCGGACGGCGCAGGATCTGCAGCGCACAATCGAAAATCTTTCCGTTGACGGCATCATGGATGGCGTTGCAGGCGAGGCCGTTGGCAGCGGCTATCGTGGCAACGCGACTCACGCAGCCCATCGTCAGGCTGGCAGCGCCAATAAGCGTGAGGAAGAGCGCCGCAAGTTCACCCGCGCCATGCATGCCGCGCTCAAACGCCTGGACGACATCAACAATCGGATCGGCGAACTCGATAACGAAATAGCCCAGCATCAGCGGAATATCGGCGTCATCGACCGGATGATCGAGGAGTTGCAGGCCAACGGGGAGCTTGAGGTCAACGAGGACGGCACTCTTAAGAATGATGAGTATGAGCGCCTGCGGAAGGAATACGAGAAACGGACAGGCAAGAAGCTCGATCCGAATGACCCGGAAGCACTGATGATTGCCTTGCAGGAACAGCGCAGATGGGAAGAGGACCAGCTCGAACGCAAGGGACGCGAACGGAAAGGCCTCGAAGAAGACAAGAGACAGCTCGAATCTGAGTTGGAACACACCGCGGAGATTGCTGACAAAAAGGAACGCCTTGCGGCAAAAGGAAAAATTATGAGTAAGGCGCGAGAGGATACGCGCGAGGCGGCAATCTCGGATAGCGAGGATCAGTTACAGAAGGACGAGGCGCGTGAGGCACTTGGGTTATCCGTAGACAAGCATGCTTCACTCGACGGCGAAGAGGACACCGCAGAAACGGTGAAGCGCGCCTCATTCAGTACGGCAGGCTTCAAGCCTATGGCGGGTGGTCCGAAGTTGGGCGGAACCTCCGTCGCAAAAATGACCGACCCGGATGGAACCAATCGACTTAGCCTAGCGGAGACGTTCAATGACGCGTCTGAGGGCAACGATCAGGCACCAGAGCAACCTGTCGGCCCCGATCCAGTCCGGATTGCCATCGCGCCGGAACAGCCTTCAAATCTTGGATAGCAATTGATCAGTCCGCTGGCGCGGGGTCGCGAGCGGCGACTTTCGGTGGCTCGGCGGGCTTGGCGAGGTGTTTGAGGTAGGCACCGTGGATCTCGTTGTATACGGCGTTCATGATTTCCTCTTGGCCCTCTTTTGTTGCGGCCCGGTTGATACCGATATCAAGATCGCTGAAATGTCGGCCATTGGCGTAGATGCCCACCCGCAGCGTGCCGGGATGGCCGTCATTATCCTTTGCCCAGAGATAGCGCACGTTCGTAGTACCGGGTGCCGCTGTGGCGTAGTATTCCGCCGCATACTCGACAGGGCCGCGCACGCGGTCATTATCACCGTAGAGGATCACGGCGATCCGGTCATTCGATGCGGAGTAAGGTGCCGAAATCACGTCGTTTTCTGCCCAGTTGCGAATGTCGGTCGTCTTGAACCAGGCCCCCTCAGCGGACGCAGATGACGCGCCGAAAGCCGTTCCGACCGCGACAACAGCCACCGCAGCAGTTTCTTTCCAGTATGTTTTCAACCTATTGAGCATGAAATAATCTTTCAAATACGCCTCTCTTATATACAATTTTTTATCAAATGGCAAGTTTATCTGTATTTCTATTTGACTGTTCTTAGTATTCATGATCGTCATAAACGATCATTATTGATTGATATTGAAAGGAATGTATTATGAATATTGAGACCAAATGGAAGTGGCGGAGTATCAATGACTTCACGCCCTCACCTCCCGGCAGCCCCTCGGGTCCGGACCGCTCCCCGGAAAGGATCGTTTTTGACGGCCAGTCGATGGATCGGAGGGAAGCGCCATGATCGGGAATGCAATGATTTCAGAAGGTGGGCGGAAGCTGGGCTACGCCCGCGTCTCCACGCAGGAGCAGAACCTCCGCATGCAGTGTGACGCCCTGCTGGCAGCGGGATGTGAGTTGCTGTTTGACGATCAGGGCGTCTCCGGCAAGCACGAACACCGGCCGGGTCTGGACGCCATGCTGGACACCGTGCGCCCCGGCGACACCGTCGTTGTCTATAGTTTCGACCGGCTGGGGCGATCAGTGCTGCATCTGGCGGACCTGTTGGTCCGCTTCCGCAACGAGCGCATCCACTTCCATGCGCTGAATGAAGGGATCAACACCGCCACGCCCGGCGGAAAGCTCGTTTATCACATCTTCAGCGCCATGGCGGAGTTCCAGCGGGAGATCATCGTTGAGAACACGGTTGCCGGGTTGGAAGCGGCCAGGCGGCGAGGTCAGCGCCTCGGACGACCGCCCGCATTGTCCCCTGAGGAGATCGCTCAGGCTCACGGCCTTTATCGGACGCGACGGATGTCTCGCGACGAGATCGCTATGCGGCTGGACGTATCGCGCTCGACACTGGATCGGGCGTTCACGCGCTTCGAGGCAGCATGTGCAGATGATGCCCGCGACCTCGTCCGGATGAATGGCGGAGAGGGCCCCTCCGGACCGTATGCGCATTGATGACGCGACCGCACGTCATATGACCCTGCATGCGGCAGGAGGGTGTTACATGTGGCGGTAGAACAATCCGCTACGCGCAAGCTGTGCGTGGTAATACCACGCCGCTTGGCTGCGGCCGCTATGCGGTCCTCGGGAAGGGGGTCGCTCTTCGCTCACCTACGGTTCACTGGCCGCACCCCCGTTCCATCCCCCTGGCCTAACGATGCTTCACCGACATCACCGCCAATTAGCACCAAGTAATTTCACCGCGACGGAACCAGAAATGAGATTGGCAACCCTTCTTTCGCCAAACGGACGGGTGAAGGGTTGCGGTGCCGTTGGCATGGCAACTGACCTTCCAACATGGGCGTTCATCAGGTAGCAGATTCATGTACAGAACCTCGTTACACCCACATGGGCAGTTCATCGCCGCGAACTCCTCGAAGCCGTCATCCATGACAATGTAGATAGTGCGGCGCTTGAGCTTCGTCGGCAGCGTTTCCGCCACGATCTCGGTTCTGTAGGGCCCGGTAAACCAGCCACGGATGTAGCGCGATGCGGCCTTGAAGAGGCTGTGTAGCGCCTTCAACATGACGGACGAGCCTCTGCAAGCTCGAGCAAGTTCAACAGAGGTGTGACATCGCCATAGCCTGCTTTTCCACCAAGGATCGGGCAGATCCCGACTTCAGGCTCATAAAAGAGTTCCATGCTCGCGAGACTGAAGGTGGTTTCGGCGTACATTTCGTTGGGTTCTTCGCGGTAAGGGTGAATCCTTGCAAGGAACTCGTTTACGGCGAGCGACGACGCAAACATATTGACGCTTATTACAGCAGGGCGATGGCCTTCTGCACCGCGAATATACCCATCTCGAACCTGCTGTCCGTGCGCCTCTGGGTCATTGCGTCTCAATCCAGCTTCAGCGACATCTTGCATCGAAAACAATTCACGGCTGATCAGACTTGAGCGGCCGGGGCGCAGGTAGTGGATTGTGCCACAGACCTCGCTGATTTCAGCGCTCCCTTCTTTCGCCGGACCAGCTACAAGCCGAACACCGATATCGAAATAAGGTATGCAGTAATAGGCGGAAATCGCGTTCAGCAGGAACCGACCATCAACGCTGTCCATGCACCCAAACAACACATCGCATTGCGCAATAGACCGGACAACTTCCGGATTCCACAGGTTCTCGCTAATGGGCACAACTTTGGTCCCAAGGTCCGCCCGGCGAATTGCGTCACTTAGCACTTCGACCTTTGGTCGATTTTTCGCAGCGTCGCAAGCCGTCGAGTTAACGATACGGTTGACGTTCCGATCTTCCATCAGGTCGTCATCAACAATGACGATCTCGCCGACACCAAGCCGCATGAGTTGCTCAATCAAGGGGCTTCCCGTGCCAGAAGCGCCGACTACGCCGATGGACAGTCTCTGCAGGCGTTCAATGGTCCCCTCATCAAACGCTTGCGCGTGAGAGGCGACAAAGCTCGGAAGTTCAAGGCTTCCTGCGTCAGAGTACCAAAAGAGCAGGTCGTCTGCGGCCACACTGATACAATCGATCGGTCGAAAGCTGCGGTCCTGGTCCAGGACGCGGCCAAACATCTGCCCGTCTGGCAGCATGACGACACTCCCAACAACTTGGCATGACTCCAGCCAGCCGCTGATCATTGGAAGAAGTTCGCGATCACCACGGTCATCCGTCTCAGAGAAAGCCGCATATCCGCTGGGATGGCTGTGCACTTTAATGACCGCCAACCCTTCGTCCGCCGCGCGTTCCAGTAACGGAGCAACATAGTCTGGATGCCAGGTCACCTTGGTCGGTGACCTTACCGTGCATTCGTCGTACGGGATGCCGTGCACCTCGCGCACCACAACACGATGACGCCGATCACCCCGGCGATGACCGCATAGCAAGAGAGCCACTGCCTCAAACCCATCGCCAGGGAACAAGCAATCTTGAAGACAGGCGTACTGATCTCCCGAAAGAGCAAGGACTATGCGTTCGGACATCGTTCGAACTCCCTTGCCAGCCAATCCTCAACCAGGATCACATGGGTTCCCAGATGATCCCGTCCGACAACCCAGGGATTCTCCTTCGTCCGATGTCGTGACCACCGCTGAAATGTCTTTCCGGCAATGCCCTGCGTCGCGTTCGTGGCGCCGATGGGGTGTCCATCGCGACGAACGAGATGCGGATAGAAATAGACCATGTTCAACTCGGTGTTCGGATACCCGGTTTCGAGCCGGATGGCGGCAGTCACCGTTTCATGGTTGTAGTCGCCCTGGGTCGGGAAATCGTGGATCAAAACCCACTGCGAACCGTCTGCTACAGCCTCCCAAGGGAGGCCGTAGTCCTCAAGGAACTTCTCGTCATCGGGAAGCAGCTCGAAATCACGCCGAAGAGTCATCTCCGCCCTCCGTCTGATCGCGCGGCAGTGCCTTGAACTTCTCGATGCCCGGCTTGCGAAGGTCAACGGTTTCATCGAGCCCCACCTTCTCGGGACGAGAACCGGCCGCCTTGACGCGCAGCGTATAGCCTTCGACGGGAAGCAGTCCGGCCAGCGTGAGGATTTCCCTCCCCGTCACTTCAACTTCCTGAAGGACGTAGGGGTCTCCGTTGATCTTCACGCGGTAGCCACGCGCAAGCGGCGGCCGTTCGCCACGACGGGCATATTCTTCCAGGTCAATTTCCTCATCGAGGACAGCTTCTACACCGTCATCTCCATGCTTGGGACTGGTGGTCATCTTTCATCACTCCGTGTTTGTTTCTGGCAAAATCAGCCATTAACCATACGTTAATCAAGCATGCTAAGTTTGTCAAGCATATTTCAAGCGCGCTTGATATTCCTAGCGGATTCATGCAAAATGAAGCGAAAGATCAAAGACCTAGGGGAGCCATCGATGACCGCCACAACCGACGAACCGCACTCAAATGCAATCTCGCTGGGCCAGTACCTCGCTTCGATTCGCAAGGATCGGGGCATGAGCCTTAGACAGGTAGAAGAGACCTCCAAAAAAGAAGTATCAAACGCATACCTAAGTCAGATCGAGAATGAGAAAATAAAGAAGCCGTCACCGAACATTTTACATGCCCTATCTGAGATATATGGTGTCAAATTTGACTATTTGATGCAGCTTGCTGGATTCATTGTATCCAATAGCGCCAAAAGAGCTGACCAACGGCACGGTCGGGTAGCGACCTTTGCAGAACACAATTTGACAGCCGATGAAGAATCGGAGCTGATGGAGTATCTTCAGTTCATTCGAGCTAGGAACAAGAAGCGTGACAAGACCTGACGACAGCACACTTTCGCCGGATGATCTGAAGGCAATTCAGAAGCAAGCCCGAAAGTTGATGGACAAGGCCGATGCCTGGGACATTTACCCGGTGCCGCTTGAGCAGATTTTGGACGCGGCGAATGTGCGGGTTGCACACAGAAGCGCCTTCGATCTGGCAGAGTTTCTCGAGTTCGCCAGGGACAAGGCAATTGAGGTAGGTAGCAAGGTCAAAAAGGCGATCAGCAAGACCTTCGGACTCTATGATGCTGGGGACGCCCTTATTCACATAGATGAGTCAGTGAAGCCGTCCAAACAGACCTTTCTGACTCTTCACGAAACCGGACATCACTCGATCCCGACCCATCGGAAGATGTTTCGGTTGTTTCAGGACTGCGAGCAAACCCTCCACCCCGACATTGCAGATCAATTTGAACGTGAAGCCAACAACTTCGCCCGCTACGTGCTCTTCAAGGGAACAGCCTACATGGAACAGGCGGCGGATCACCCTTTCGGAATAAAGACTCCAATCAAATTGGCTAAAACATTTGGCTCATCACTCTACGCCTCAGCCAGAGAGTTTGCCCGAACCAACGCCAAAGCTTGTGTGGTGTTTGTGCTTGAGCCTGTCGAATTTTGCGATGGCATCGGCCCGCTGGCGCAGGTGCGGCGTGTTGAGCCTTCACCAGAATTTCTGATGCGGTTCGGCCGCCCTACTGACAGAGCAGTCGACGAGAATCATGTCCTCTGGCCTGTCGTTCCGATAGACCGAAAGATGTCGCGGCCAACGCCCATGCAGTTAACTGACCGGAATGGTGCCGTTCACGACTGCCTAGCAGAGGCGTTTGATACCACCCATAATATTTTGATCTTGCTGTATCCGGTAAGCGAGCTTAGGCCTCAAATATCGGTGTCTTAAGTGTGTCAAATACAAATATATCATTGTTCATCTATTGTTTTATCATTGCCTATACAACAATACATGCAATATGCGCCACGGATGAGGCTTTTTTTGATTAGGCTTGGGGCCAGATGTGGTATGGAGGATTTATGAGGCAAAAATTTCATCTTTATTTTGACGATACAGGAAGCCGAGACCCAGATCATACCCCTCAAATTATCGGCGGACGTAAAGACAAAATGGATTGCTTCGGGCTTGGCGGCGTTCTCATCCGCGAGGAAGATATTGATTTAATCTTTGAATCCCACAAGGCATTCTGCACGCAATGGGAAATTGATTATCCTCTTCACTCTACCAAAATTCGCGGTGGTCAGGGCAAATTTGGATGGCTCAGAAAGCCGGACAATGCCGCCTCGTTCTTACCCGCTTTGGAAGCGTGGCTCCTATCGCTGCCGATTATTAGCATTGCTTGCGCCGTGCATCGTCCAGGATATGTCGAGCGGTACAAGAATGAGTATCAGGAGCGGTTGTGGTTTATGTGCAAGACGGCTTATTCGATCCTGATCGAGCGAGCCGCGAAATATGCTGAACGCGAAGGTAGAAAACTCGAAGTCTATTTTGAGCAGGCTGGCAAGAAGGAAGATCGAGACATCCTAGCCTACACAAAGGAACTCAAGCAGGAAGGAGCTCCGTTTGCTTCTGCGACGTCGGATGGGTACGAGCCGTTTGGTGCAGAAGATTTTAGGAGGGTTGTACTCGGTGAGCCACGACAACGCACCAAGAAGACGCCGATGGTTCAAATTGCGGATCTCGTCCTCTATCCGATTGCAAAGGGACGCTATGATCCGACGTATCGCCCTTACTTGAAGCTGATGGAAGGCGGCAAGCTAATCGACTGCTTGATCGCAGAGGAAGATCGCTCGACGCTGGGAATCAAGTACAGCTGCTTTGATGGCGTAAATGAGTAAAGGCTCGGGATAACCCGAGCCTTCTCAATAGGTTAGGCCTGCTTGCTGAGCGCAGACCCCCGGGCCCAATGCCCACACTCTCAATATACGCGAGTAGGATTAAAATTTCTATAAAAAATATTAAGCTGTTATTATAATTGAAAAAATTGTCACCTTTCCCCGATTTTACATTTGCGCGTCCTCCAGAGCTCCCTGTCGGGCCAGGCTCTCGTACACCGAATCAGCCTGTCGGTGGTTTAGGCTATACGGCTTCGCCCCCTCGGGCATAGTCTCTCTAAGACCAAACTCCGATATTCGGCAGCACCGCTCTGTCACAGAACTCCCGGAAACTCAGCACGTTGTCGTGGCCCTCATATTCGGCCTCTTTCGACCGCCTGAGGCTCTCGGGAATGACGAGGTGAACGCCGAACGACGCCATGTCCTCGATGACATTGGCCGCGATATTCTCATCCACCGTCGTGAGATAAAGGTTGCGATGACCTTTCTCCCGCTCGACCTGCTTCCAGCGTTCCCGGAGCGTCGTCTTTGCGCTCAGTATCAGGCCGGTCTCTGATCCCGGCTCCCCGCTGTCGATGAACTTCAGCGACGGAAGCACGAAGTCCGGTCGCTTCCTGGCATCGATGATGACCTGCTTCTCGAAGGGGATCTTTCCGTCGCCCAACATGGCCTCGATGTGATGCTCGTAGGAATAGCCCGCCCTCGATTTGCGCTGCTGGCTGGCCGAGAGCATCAGCCGGTCAATCGCCGGAAGCTGGTCTATCAGTCGCCGGATCACATCCGGCGCGTCCACCGTCCTGGGCTCATCACCCAGAACAGACCTGACAAGCTGGACGGAACGCTCCTTTCTCTGGAATTCACGGAACAGATCCCACTCGATGCTGCGGCTGATCTCCCGGAGTGCATCACCGGGGCGTTCCATGCCGAACGGGTTGATGTCCTTGAGCCCGTATTTGTCGAGGAAGGCCTGCCGCGCGAGAAGAGCCAGGCTGGCCGTATCCGGCATAGCCGCATTGCCGCGTGCAAACAGTTCGATCTCGCCCTTCAGCCAGGCGGCAATCACCTGATCGGCGAAATCCAGAACGCGTTCGCGTTCCTGCTGTTTCAGTTCAGCAGGATCAAACTCACCTATCAGAAAGTCCGGATCGATATCGAACAGGTCGGCAAGAAGCGCTGCCTCGTCACTGGCGGAGTCGATTGTCAGGCACTCATAGGCCGTTTCTCCTCCGCGCCCGATACGCCCCGCGACCAGGAAAGATGCCGGCAGAAGCTCTGAGAAAACGCTTTTGGGGAGACGTGTCATATGCGTCTCCTGGCCCTTGCTCGTGTAGTGGACCAGGCGTGATCGCTTCTCTGCATCCCGGCCTTCGGCCTGGGGCCATAGTGTCGTAAAATATCTCTCCCTGATCTCGTCGGCATCGGGATCGTCTCGTTCCATGACCTCAAGGGCAGGGAAGAAGCCCCCATCGCGCTGTTCGTGGGGAATGTAGACACCGGCCTGATGCTTGTTCGGGAAGCGGGCCCAGTCCCTGTCATTGTTCGACAGCTTCTTGATCAGGATACGGTCGGCCTTTCCGAACAGCGCATCCAGTAGATCGGCGTCGCCTGAGGTTACGGACAGTGCCAGTTCACCCTGTCCCGTCATGATGCTATCCCTTCGATCACACCTTCCGCCGAATTGCCCGTGATCCATGCGGCCGCGTCATCAAGCACGGCTTTCAGATCAAGCCGGGTGCGCCCCTTCAGGGCGCATTCCCAGATCACCAGGATGCGCCATCCGGCAGATCTCAGGGCAGAGCGAACCTCATCATCTCTCTGGCGGTTACGCTCCAGCTTTGTCTGCCAGAACTCCGTCCGCGTTGAGGGCATCCTGAAGAGATGGCAGTCGTGGCTGTGCCAGAAACAGCCATGTACGAAGATCACCGCGTTGAAGCGGGGCAGGACGAGATCGGGCTTTCCGGTGACCTTCCCTGAGTGCAACCGGTAGCGAAAGCCCCTCGCATGCAGGCCCTTGCGGATCAGAAGTTCCGGTTTCGTGTTCTTGCCCCGGATGCCGGACATCATCCGGCTGCGCGTTTGCGCATCAACGATATCAGGCAACGGCCTTTTCTTTCTCCGCCGCTTCCAGAGGGGCTTCTTCGGAGAGGATGTAGGGCTGCATGTGGCGCGCAATCGCCTCGACCACCGGCACCACAACGGCATTGCCGAACTGCTTGTAGGCCTGGGTGTCGGAAACCGGGATCTCGAAAGGCTTTCCGCCGTCCTTCTCGAAGCCCATCAGCCGGGCGCATTCCCTGGGCGTGAGACGCCTGGGATTCTTTCGCCCGCGCTGACGGATCAGGATTTCCGAACCGTCCTTGTAATAGCGTGCCGACAGGGTCCTGGCGGTATCGCCTGGACCACAGAGCCCGAAACCGAAGCCGTTGCCCTTCGCGCGGTGTTTCTCCGCGTAGGCCTGAAGGTAACCCCAGAGGTGATCCGACAATGTGTACTTGTCGATCACCTTGCCGCGCGGCCCGGCCGTGAACCGGCCGTCCGGCTCCTCGTTTCCGTCCTCCGGATGCAGGATCGAGCGAAGCTTCGGTCCCTTCAGCGGGTCAGGGATCTCCAGCGCGTCGAAATCGAAATCATTCCCGTCCCGGAAACCCACAATGAAGATGCGTTCGCGATGCTGGGGAACAAACCCCTTCGCATCAATCACCCGGAACTGGATGTTGTAGTTCAGCTCATCCTGGAGCGCGCGGCGGATAACCTCAAAGGTCCGGCCGCGATCATGGCTGAGCAGGTTCTTCACATTCTCCAGCAGGAACGCCTGCGGCCGGTGATGTTCGATAATCCGTGCAACGTCGAAGAACAGCGTGCCCTGCGCGTCGCAGCGGAAACCGTGCAGACGACCCAGAGCATTCTTCTTTGACACTCCGGCGATGGAGAAGGGCTGGCACGGAAAGCCCGCCAGCAGCACATCGTGGGCAGGGATCGTATCAACCGGAACCTTCGTGATGTCTCCGGCCACCTGATGGTCGCAGGTGTGGTTCGCCAGATAGGTCTGGACGCTGTACTTGTCCCACTCCGAGGTAAAGATGCATCGGCCGCCGATACCCTCGAAGCCTTTCCTGAGGCCACCAATTCCGGCAAACAGGTCGATGAAGGTGAACGCGCCGTCGGCGGACGGCTTGCTTTTGATGGTCTTGCGCAGCACTTCCATGACGGCCTTGCGCGGCTCGCCCTGGCCGCTTTCCCAGCGGTATATGGTCCGCTCGCAATAGCCGAGAGCCTCAACCGCTTCGGGGATGCTCAGGCCTGCTTCCTGTCTCAGCCGGGAAAATTCATTCATGGAGTGATTCCTCATTATTCTCTGGGAATCATCCTGACATGATTGCAAAAGAACATCAAGAGAACAAAACGCAATATCCTGGGGCTTCCACAAACATGGTAAGCACAAGTGGGGCAGCCTGATCAGCCGGATTCGCCCTTCACAAGCTTCTCCAGTTTCCGGAAATTCTCTGAAAGCTGCTTTTTGGGCAGATCCGTTTCGCGAAGCCCCTGATCACCAGTGAACCCGGTGAACCCGAAAAGGATATGCCTTGCCAGGATTTCAGCCTCGCGCTCTCCCTCAGCCATTTTCGGATCGACAGGAGACCTTGACCCATGCACGAGCTCGGATCGCAAACTGTAGACTTTTTTCAACCTCTGAACTGATTCATCGAAATCATATCCTTCGTGTGTGCAAAGAATCGATGCCCCACGTCTGCTGAGCATTTCAACCAGCTCTTCTTCTTTCTCCTCCGTAACCAGCAGGCGTTCAATGGAGGTAACATACTTTACAATTCTCGCGGCCTGGAATTCATCCCTTACCGCTTCTCCGAACCACATGAGGGCATCCAATATTCTCTGGGATAGGGGTGCCGGGTTGGCCACGTCGGTACCATGCTCTATCGCCTGTCCGAACAAATCCACCATCTGTTCATATCCGTCTGCACAAACCACCTCCCACCAGTCGTCGGGAAGCTGGTTGGTTTTCCAGTCAACCGAAGATGAGATGCTGACCTCGCCGTTGCCGCCCTTGCTGATCTGGCTACGTCGATCGACAAAGAAATTCGGCCCTCCCATCCGCATATGATCGGAGTATTTTGCCCCCAGAAAAAGATGAATGCAGTCAATCGCGTGCTGAACACGACGGTATGCCGCATTTTTTGCTATCGAAGGAGAGCAACCTATGATCTCAACTCTCGCTGACCAGCCAAATTTACGATAGTAAGACTCAGTTGTTTGCCGCAGATTGCGCCTCACTTCCGCACGACTATCATTTTTATCAATATATTCCTCTAATTCACCTTCAATTCCCTGCAGAAAATCCTCCATAGGCTCGAATTTGATTGGACCAATCTCGAACATTGAGGGGTTCTGGACGCGGCCAAGATGGACCGGAATCCAGAACACAGTATCGGCAAGGCTTTTTTTCGCTATCTTGATCGCAGTTGAAAATGCCTTGTCACATTTGCTTTGGTTTATTTCACGCTGCTCTTTCAGAAATCTGCTGGTTACGATTCCCTTCATGGCATCGAAAACCAGTTTGCTATCCATACGGCCGGCAAATTCACTTTGAGCCACTGCCATATCTGAGGCGTTTTGCAATCGTCTGAATGCGTCTATGCCGCAGGAGATTTGATATTTTCCAGACGGGTGTGGAAGGAGAGCCATTGCCTCTCCAAGGCTCGCGTTTCGCAATCGCTCCTTTGGGTCGATTCTCGAGATGCGTATGATTTCTGAAATGACAAACTCAATTGTCTGCTGTTTTTCATTTGGCATCAGGGCTTCCAGCTGGATTCTTCCAATTCCTCTTAAGATATCACGATACTTTAAGGCGCGCCTTGCAGGCCGGGCTCTCGTACACCGAACCCGCCTGTCGGCGGTTTCGGCCATTCGGCTTCGATCCCTCGCACGAGCAGGAACTGACAGCCGGACAGGGATGGCCTCGGTCCCGCGTCTCCAAGGGACGCTCCTGCGGGGCCAGCCGGGAACCCTGTCCGGCTGATCGCCGCTTCCCGCCACTCCAAGTGTGGCTCCTTGCAGTCTTCTTCTTTGGTTTGAGATAGGGGCTTGCAGCCCCCTTGCCGTCAAGACCAAGCCGGGTCGCCTGAGAAGCGCCCTTTGGCGAAGAGCGGCCAACCGTGGCTCGCGCATGCGCGCTGCGCCCGCACCACCCGTTCCGCTCTTCGGTCTGTGACGGCTTCCCCCCGCTCATTGGCGCGGGCCTAGCCGGTTGCATGGGCTTCAACCGTTTTGCGACCAACCTGACGCACCGTCGGCAGACGGAGGAAACAAGCCGGACCTTCAGCCAGCGTTGACCTACTCCTTCAAAGCGGCACGAAGCTCTTCCAGACAGTTCGAGTCCCTTGCAGCCGTCAGCGCCCCTTCTATGGCCGGGTCCACGTATTCTGCTGGAAACGAATCAATCACTATTCCCAACATTTCAAATGTTTCAATCGAATTAGGAAATTTAGAGGCCGCAAGACAAACCCACGACAATAGGCTTTCGACGTTTCCCACATCCAAATCGACACCAGATGAGCAATTTTTCCTGGATAAGTAGTATATTACTCTGATCCGACAGGGCGACAGAAGTTCCATTGCCGTATAATGCCGAAATATTCCGGATATTATATAATTTCCAATTTCATCTGAAAAAAGAGTCGGACCAATCGAATCCATGTAAGATTCATTGTCCAGATTATTTGCCTCTAATATTTCTTTGAATTCGCAAAGAAGGGCATCTTTATTCCAATCATTCATTTTGTCGTCAATGCAATATGAGTTTTATCACGGTTACTTTCTCTGTCTCGCACCCATTGCCCCTCCTTGCTCAGGGTTTTCTCAGTCTTGGATCCGCTATCTATTCTTTTCACCCGAACTACTGGCGAGTATCGGGACAGCGTACCCTTTGCTTTCAAGTGGTAATCGTGCCCATGAACTATATATCTATTACCAGTCTTCTGATCAATCCATTCGTACTTGAAACCTCTCGGAGCATCATTATTAGGGATATATGAGTTCTTTGTTCCCTTTGGAATTGCTTTTTCAAGAGCTGACTTGGTGATCTGTCGATTCTTATTGAGCAGTTTTTCAGGCCTGATGCCTGTCGCCGCGCCAGACGGCTGCAAGTTCCGCGCAATATTGGTATGCGCCTTTGGCAACGACTTTCCAGCCTTCAGAACGCCTTTCAGCTTTCGCTGCATGCCCTCATAGGCGCGGGCATAATGCTCCACGGGTGCCGCCTTGCCTCGCAGCAGGCTCCAGTTCGCGTCGACCTGTCGTGCGACATAAGCCCGAAAACCTTCCGGGTATTTCGAAAGCTGGATACCGTTCAACGGGCCGTTAAAGTTCATCCCGCCCTGCAAGGCTCTTGTGGTGAAGGGGTTGTTTCTGAACTCCCATGGAACAACATGGCGAACGGTTGACGCGTTCCGGACGCCCATTGCCGCGGCCAACGTTTGTCGACCCTGATTGACGGACATCCCACCAATTGGCGCATAGCTTCCAGCGCCTGTTTTCGGAAGTGTCCGAGGCACAGGCGGCCGCTTCGGCGTCGGCAAAACCTTCAGGATCTTCCCTGCGTTTGCCAGCTGGTATGAGTCTTGTGGGCCCAGGGCCCAGCCCTGTGACGGCAACATGTCGAGGCTTGCACCCGCTGCCGGATTGAATGACGCCAAGGCCAAAAGAACGGTCGAAATCTGCCATGCTCGCATTTGACGCCTCCAGTTGCCTCTACATATGATTTGGTTCGAAAGAGAAGGAGTTCAATATGCGCGTATGGCCTTTGATTATCACAACAGTCCTGGCTGGGTGCCTTCTCGCGTCATGTTCTTCATCGCCACGGCGCAGCCCATCCAGCGACAATTATATAGTTTCCCCAAACTCCAGCTCTCAGATTTCAGAACTGAAAAATTACATCCGGTCCCTAGAAAACCAGCTGGCAGTCGCCCGCAGGGAAGCAGACGAGAATTTCGGCAAATTCAACAATATGCGTGTGTCTTATAATCTTGAAGTAAAAGCCAATCGACGCCTGAAATCCCGGATAAGGACACTAGAAAATCGCATTGGGTTGGTGCAAGATCAGGAAATCGTAATACCATCCGAGTCCGGATCGGGCTCCAAGCTCATTATCCGCAAGAAATAAGTCAAGCTATATCAAGAACGATATTCTCGCTTTGATCGAACACTACAAGTGGATCGCCACTGTCCGGATAAAAAGTCGCGCCTATCCTGACTACATCACCAACATCAAATCGAGGCCTACTTAATACCACACCAATTTCGTAATCTTCCAGACCCAGAAAGAAATCTGACCCGGCATCAAACACAACTTCCTCAATACGGAAGCTTTCTTTGACCTCAAAATGGCCCACATCGATCCAGTTTAATATTTCGACTTCGACAATTCCTCGAACCTCTTCATCCGAATAATTAACTCCTGAAACAACAAAATTGCTGAATTCATCAAGGAGCCAGACAGAGGTTGCTCCGGACTCCATTGCCATTGCCTGCGCTCGCGGCGAGAGAAGATCAATTATGGATGCGATGTCCAGCGCCAGCAGTGAGCCGGACGCAAGTTTCTTACCGAGAGAAGACCTCCGCTCGGCCTCTGTAAGATTGTTCTTGGTGTTCTTGGGGACGGCGCGCTGATTGCTAGGGGCCACCTTCCGCTGCGGCTTTGGAGTTGCCCGCCCCCCAGGCGGCGCGCGGCCCTTGGGCGACTTCTTGAACAGCCGAGGCAACAAGCGACGCGAGAAGAAGGGAATCAGCCGACCGAGGAACCAGAACCCCGCATGTGCGGATGAAACTGGTACAATCGCGCTGGAAATCATCAGCGCCGTCCCACCTGACAGCACGGTACGACGACTCACCGCGTCTTCATTCCGCTTACCGTCGTTGCTGACTCTCGATTGCATAGGGTCAGGTTAGCACAACAACGAGCAAATCGCCATCTGGAACGGCGACACAGTCGAGCAAGATCCCTCCTTCAACACCGGCACAACATTGGCCTCTTGATTGGCCTCTTGATTGGCCTTCTCGCCAACTGTGACACGACTCTATCGGTGAGCAGCCTGATCCGGCTAACGTTCGGGCGCTTGAGTCCTGGATCGCCGAAGCGTCGTCTCTGCGCGTCGACGCGACCGGAAGGCTGCTTTTCGCTCCTCGAGATTGTCGTCAGCAGAGTTCTCATTTCGCTCTCCAACAGGGAACGAGACCTGTTGCCGGCTCGCCGGCTCGGTTGTCTCCAAGGAACTGCGGGAAGAAGGCAAATTTGGCAGGGGCAACTTGTTCTGAACCGCATTCGACTGAACCCTGGATATATCAGCGAAATTGGACAGGTCTGATTGAACCTCCATTGATTGTTGGCCCGTGGTTCTCTGCCTGGCTTTGAACTCTCGGACCAGATGATTTCGTTGGAGGGTGTGGGCGGAAATCAGCCGCTCGCGCTCTGTCAGATCGCGCTGACGCGCCAGATCGGCCTCGCGCATGTTCTCCTCGATCACACGCTTGCGCGCGCCTGTCAGACGATCCCACAGCCCTTTGACGCCGCCGCGCAGTCGCGTCTGGCGGTCCTGATGCTCCTTAACTTCACGCTGGGCCTGAGCCGTTGATAGGGCTTGCCGCTCGGCGCGCTGGCGTTCGACCAGCGCCATACGCTGCGTTTCGTATCGTTTGCGTTCGACCTGCTTGCGGGACTCCAGCTCCTTCTGAAAAGCGCCCATCTTCTGCGTCATTGCCACCGCCATGCGAGCCGTTGCGTCCTCGACGCTGGACAGTGACTTCTCATCGCCCAGCCGTTCGCGGAGTTGCTTCGACTTCACACCGGCCCAGCGGGACAGGCTGTAAACCTCGCCCTCATGATCGACGGCGACATAGCCCCGCCGGTCACCACGTGCGAGCCAGAGCCCACGCTCCAGAAGCGCATTGCTGAAGGCGGTCTTCGTGTCCGAGATGGCCCAGGCGTCCTGTATCGCGGCCTTTATCTCTTTCGCGTCGCGTCCCGCACGTTTGGCCTGTTGCCATTCCTCCAGCGTGAAGTTGCGGGGATCGCGGTTCTCCTGATCAGCAAGCCCGCGCGGCATCTTCCACCCGTGCTCCAGATACAGCTCCCGGCTCATATCCATGAGCTTGCGGTGTGAGTGAGACATCTGCACTGCCTTCATCTCATCGGCCCTGATCCGGCTCCAGACCGCATGGGCATGGCGGCGCATGCCGCCAGGGCCTTCCTTCTCGTGAAAGACAACGGCGCGGGGCTGGCCGGTCAGCCCGAGCTTCTTTTCAACCCTGTCAATCGCCGCCTCGAAATCGGCCGTGCTGACCTCCTCATCGGGTGGCGGATTCAGACTGAGGGAGAACAGGAACTGCTTGCACTTCGTGCCACGGCTGATCGCGTAGCTTTCGGTGAACGCTCCATCCAGCTCGTCGGCAACGAAGCCGCGCAGCTCATGGACAGAGACATGCTCGTTATCCTGCTTCATGAGATGCCGGGCGAGATCCTTCGCGCCACCGCGCTGGTTGCCGACCAGTATCATTCTTCACCGCCCGGCCTCAGGCCCAGCGCACGAATGAGCAGGAGGCGCATGTCCTGTATATCCGCGCAGGCCGCCTGAAGGCTTGCGGCGCACTCATCATCGACCAGCAGCGAACCTCGCTCCGCGAGTTTCGCCATCATGCAGATGCTGGTGGCCAGCTCAGACGGCCCCAGGGCCGCCAGCACTTTGCCGAGCATCGCATAGTCAGGCTTTGGGCTACGCACCGCCGAGCGTCCAGCCGCATGATCGCCGAGCAGACGTTCTCGAATGTAGGTTCCGAGCGGCTTGTTTCCCGCCTTGCGTTCGAGCCAGGCGCGCTCACCCCCTGTCAGCCGAATTGAGAACGGAGCAGGGCGGGATGGTTTCCGGACAGCGCCAGATGCTTCGTTGAAGACGGTACGGGTCATGGCGATGGCCCATCCGACCTGTTCCCCAGATCGTAGGGGATAACATCTTCGCAGTCCTTGAGTTGCCTTTCCCAGTCAGCCAGAGTCTCAAAGAGGGTGTTCAAACTTTCACCCTCGGGGACCACCATTCCTTTCAGATCGTCCTTTCCGTCATGGCCATGCGCCGTGCGGTGCGGTTGCGCCGGGGGCCGGCATTCCGCAGGATGGCGGCCGGCAGGGGAGGCCACATGACATGCTGGACGATCTGAGGGGTATCATCGCGCCGTTCACCACACCGTTCCGGGTCGACGATTCGATCGATCTCGGCGCCATCGAGGCGCAGGTGGACTGGCTGGTCGCCGAGGGCGTGCACGGGTTGGCCGCCGGCGGATCGACCGGCGAAGGCCACGCGCTGAGCCGTGAGGAGCATCGTGATATCCTGACCGAGACGGTGCGCGCCACAGACGGCCGCGTTCCCGTGGTCGCCGGCATCATCTCCAACTCGACGCGCGAGACCGCGCTGCGCGGGCGTCAGGTGGCCGATCTGGGCGTCGTGGCGCTGCAGATCACGCCGCCGCACTATCTGTTCAAGCCCGATGACGACGCCATGGTGGCGCATTTCCGGGCCGTTCACGCCGAATGCGGCCTGCCGATCCTGATCTACAACGTCGTGCCCTGGTGCTATCTCTCGCCGGACCTGCTGCTGCGCATCATGGACGAGGTGCCGGGCGTCGCGGGCGTGAAGCAGAGCGCCGGCGACATGAAACTGTTCGCCGACCTGCAGCGGCGGGCGAAGCCGGAGAACCTGATCTTCTCCGCCGTCGATGCGCTGCTCTATCTTTCCTATCAGCTGGGTGCGCGCGGCTCGATCGCGGCGATCCTGACAGCGGCGCCGGGCCCGTCCCGGCGGCTCTGGGACGCGGTGCAGGCTGGCGATCACGAGACCGCGCGGGACCTTCACGAGCGGCTGATGCCGCTGTGGGACGCCATCGGACAGGACAACATGCCAAGCCTGTGCAAATACGCGCAGACACTTCAGGGCGTGCCAGCGGGCGTCGCCCGCGCCCCGACGTCTCCGGCGACGGAGGCGCAGAAACAGGCGGTGCGCGCCGCGCTGGCCGGACTGGGCCTGCCGGATCAAGCGGAAGCGGCGGAGTAGACAAGCCCATGAACGAACAGACGCTGCGGCCCTGGGACGCCCTGGAGGTCGGCGAGGTGCATACCGCCGGTCCCTACCGCCTGACCGAAGACGCCATCATCCGCTTCGCCGAGAAGTTCGACCCGCAGTATTTCCACCTCAGCCGCGAGGGCGGCGAACGCGGGCCCTTCGGCAAGCTGTCGGCGTCGGGCTGGCACAGCTGCTCGATCTGCATGAAGCTGATGAACCAGGGCATCCTTGCGACCCTGCAGAGCCAGGGCGCCCCCGGCGTGAAGCAGGTGCGCTGGCTGAAGCCCGCCTTCGTCGACGACGAACTGACGCTCTCGACCGAGATCCTCGACCTCTACCCCTCGAAGAGCCGCCCGAACATCGGCTTCTGTCACGTGAAGCACAGCCTGCACGACCATCACGGCACGCTGAAGACGGTCATGGAGAACGTCTTCATGGTCGGCCGGGAGGGGGCGTGAGGCCTGCAGTCCCACATCAGTAGAAAGGAGAAAGCCTACCCCGCCCTTCTGCGCCCAGGCTGCATCTGGCCGGGGGCGGCGCCGGGGTCTTCGTCGAAGAGTTCGGCGAGCTTTTCCATCATCACGCCGCCCAACTGCTCGGCGTCGACGATGGTGACGGCGCGGCGGTAATAGCGGGTGACGTCGTGGCCGATGCCGATGGCGATCAGCTCCACGGGCGAGTAGTTCTCGATGTATTCGATGGTCTCGCGCAGGTGACGGTCGAGATAGTTGCCCGCATTCACCGACAGGGTGGAATCGTCGACCGGCGCGCCGTCGGAGATCACCATCAGGATGCGGCGCTGCTCGGGCCGGCCCAGCAGGCGCTCATGCGCCCATTTCAAGGCCTCGCCGTCGATGTTCTCCTTCAGAAGCCCCTCGCGCAGCATCAGGCCGAGATTGCGCCTGGCGCGGCGCATGGGCGCGTCGGCGCCCTTGTAGACGATGTGGCGCAGATCGTTCAGGCGGCCCGGATTGGCCGGCTTGCCGGCGGTCAGCCAGCGTTCGCGCGACTGGCCGCCCTTCCAGGCGCGGGTGGTGAAGCCCAGGATCTCGACCTTCACCGCGCAACGCTCCAGCGTGCGGGCCAGGATGTCGCCGCACATGGCCGCCACCGTGATCGGGCGGCCGCGCATGGAGCCGGAATTGTCGATCAGCAGGGTGACCACCGTGTCGCGGAAGTCCATGTCCCGCTCCATCTTGTACGACAGGGGCAGAACCGGATTGGCGACGACGCGGGCCAGCCGCGCGGTGTCCAGATAGCCGTCCTCCAGGTCGAACTCCCAGGAACGGTTCTGCTTCGCCATCAGGCGGCGCTGCAACCGGTTGGCCAGCTTGGCGACCACGGCCTGCAGGCTGTGAAGCTGCTGGTCCAACTGCCCGCGCAACCGGGTCAGTTCCTCGGCGTCGCAGAGATCGGTGGCCTCGACCACCTCGTCGAATTCGGTGGTGAAGGGCTGGTAGCGGCGGCGGTCGGGATCATTGGCGAAGTCGTCGGGGTAGATCGGGCGCTTGCCCTTGCCGGCCTCGTCGCCCTCGCCCTCCATGTCGTCATCGCCCATGGCCTGGACCTGCTCGCCCTGCTCCTCGGCGCTGTCGTCGCCCTCGCCCTGTTCGGCGGACTGGGGATCCTGGGCCTGCTCGCTGCCTTCCTCGCCTTCCTGTTCGGACTGCTGCTGCTGTTCCGAGCTCTCGTCGCTGGAATCCTGATCGTCTTCCTCACCGTCGGTGGGATCGTCTTCCATGTAGCCGAGATCGCGGATCAACTGCCGGGCGACGCGGGCGAACTGCTCCTGATTGTCCAGCGCGCCCATCAGATCGTTCAGGTCGCCGCCCGACTTCTCGGTCAGCTCGTCGCGCCACAGGTCCAGCAGGTTGCGGGCGTCATCGGGCAGGTCGGTCGCGCCCAGCGCCTCCCGCATCAGGAAGCCGACGGCCTCGGACAGGGGCGCCTCGGACTGGTCGCGCATGCGGCCATAACCGCGCACGCGGCAGCGTTCGGCCAGCGCGGCGTTCAGGTTCTCGGCCACGCCCGACATGGACCGCGCGCCCAGCGCCTCGCACCGGGCCTGCTCCATGCTTTCGTAGATGGCGCGGGCGGTGCCGCCCAGCGGCATGTTCTTGCGGTGCAGCCTGGCGTCGTGATGGCGCAGCTTCAGCGCGAAGGCGTCGGCCGCGCCGCGGATCTGCGCCAGCTCGTCCGGCTCCATGCGCCGGCTGGGCACCGGCAGACGGGCGCGCTTGCCGCGCAGGGCGGGCGTTTCCGGACCATAGGAGACCTCGACCTCCGACTCGTGCGCAACCGCACGCAGCGCGGCGGCGACGGCGCGCTTGAACGGTTCGGTCGGCGGTTCGTTGCCCTTGCTCAAGCCAGCCTCAGCTCACCGTGGCGTTGGCCGCGGATTCAGGCAGTTCCTGACCCATGCAGCGCTGGTAGTACTCGGCGACGACCGGACGTTCCATCTCGTCGCACTTGTTCAGGAAGGTCAGCCGGAAGGCGAAGCCCACATCGCCGAAGATCTCGGCGTTCTCGGCCCAGGTGATCACCGTACGCGGCGACATGACGGTCGAGATATCGCCATTGACGAAGCCCGCGCGGGTCAGGTCGGCCAGGCTGACCATCGCCGAGACGGCGTCCTTGCCTTCCTTGCTGTTGTAGGCCGGGGCCTTCGCCAGCACGATGTCGCACTCGGCGTCATGCTCCAGATAGTTCAGCGTGGTGACGATGTTCCAGCGGTCCATCTGGCCCTGGTTGATCTGCTGCGTGCCGTGATAGAGGCCCGTCGTGTCGCCCAGACCGATCGTGTTGGTGGTCGAGAACAGGCGGAAGCAGTTGTGCGGATGCAGCACGCGGTTCTGGTCCAGCAGGGTCAGCTTGCCGTCGTGCTCGAGCACGCGCTGGATCACGAACATCACGTCCGGGCGGCCGGCGTCGTATTCGTCGAAGACCATCGCAACGGGGTTCTGCAGCGCCCAGGGCAGGATGCCGTCCCGGAACTCGGTGACCTGCTGGCCGTCGCGCAGGACGATGGCGTCCTTGCCGACCAGATCGATACGGCTGATGTGACTGTCCAGGTTAACGCGCACACACGGCCAGTTCAGCCGGGCCGCGACCTGTTCCACATGGGTCGACTTGCCGGTGCCGTGATAGCCCTGGATCATGACGCGGCGGTTGTGCTTGAAGCCCGCCAGGATCGCCAGCGTGGTTTCGCGGTCGAACAGGTAGGCCGGATCGACGGCCGGAACGCGGTCGGTGCCTTCGGAGAAGGCCGGCACTTCCATGTCGCTGTCGATGCCGAAGACATCCCGGACCGAAAGCGTCACATCGGGGGCTCCAACCGGCAGCGAGGGCAGCTCGGAGGCGTAGTCAGTCGTGGTCATGAACTATCCCTGTGATCTGTCGAGACTGCGTCGGAGCGGGGTCCGTCAGCCAAGACTGGCGCTGAGCACGCCGTAGGCTTCGTTGATGCGTTTCAGCCTGTCCTCGAAACCGCGGTCGCCGCCGTTCGCATCCGGGTGAAAGCGTTTGGCAAGCTGCTTATAACGAAGCTTGATTTCGCGCAAGTCGTCGGTCGGTTCCAGCTGCAATACGCCAAACGCGCGGCGCTGGTCCGGAGTGAAGCGCCGCTGGGGCTTGCGCGCCTCCGGCGGCGGGTCGTTTTCGGTCTCGGCAAAGCCAAACGGATCGGAGAACTTCGCGCCTGCAAAGCGCGACGTCCGGTCGTTCATCTGCCAGGTGGGCCGGTGCGCCCAGGGGGCCGAACGCTGAAACTGGTCGACCTCGTCCTCGGACATGCCGTCGAAATAGTTCCAGGACTTGTTGTATTCGCGGACATGCTCCAGGCAGAACATGTGATAGCCCTCGGACGCATCGCGCGACTTGGGTGCGCGGTAGGCGCCTTCTTCCACGCAGCCTTCGGCGTCGCAGAACCGCTCGACCGGGCGGTTCTGGTCTTCCGACGTCTCGTAGCGCTTTCGGCGTCCGTAGTGCATGACGGCGGAGTATGGGTCGGCGAGGGTTAACGAACAAGCTTGACAGGGTTGATCAGACGGGCTCAGGACGCATGTCATGATCACAAATTCCGGGGATGTTGCATGATGACCTACGCCGAGCGGATCGAGAGCAAGCTGACCGAGGCGTTTTCGCCCGCCGAACTGGACATCCGCGACGATTCCCACAAGCACAAGGGCCATGTCGGCGCGCGGCCGGAAGGCGAGACCCATTTCCACGTCCGCATCGTCGCCGCCGCCTTCGACGGCCAGAACCGCGTCAACCGCCAGCGCGCCATCTACAAGGTGCTGAAGTCGGAGCTCGACGAGCGCGTGCACGCCCTGTCGCTGGAGGTGCTGGCGCCGGGCGAGGGCTGAGAGCCCGGGTGGCGCGACCGTTTCTCCCCTCCCCCCTTGAGGGGGAGGTGGCCGCGTAGCGGTCGGAGGGGGGTGCAGCCGAAGGCTACCTGCACAGCCGGAGCCATGATTTCGGCTTCGCCGAACTCACCCCCTCCCTGACCCTCCCCGCTTCTCGCGGTTTGTGGACAAACCGCTGCCAGCCAACGCCTCAAGGGGGAGGGAAAAGACAGAGCGACTCAATCTCAAGACCTTGAGCGCCAGCGAATCCGGCGTGGCCGGATATGCAGCTACCGGATACCGGGACAGGCCTGATCGCATGGTCCGAGCCGCGCTGCGTGCCAGCCGCTCCATCCCACGCAGCGCCGTTTCAATCCGGCAGCGGGAACCGTTCCAGATACTGCTGGTAGCTGTCCTCGACATCGATCTCCAGCGACCCCAGCAGGCGCACCACGCCGTTGTAGAAGCCGATGGCGACGATCAGGTCGATCAGCGCCTTGCGGCCGATCTCCGCTTCCAGTTCCCGGAACGTGCCCTCGGCCATGGCGCCGTCCAGGGTCATCTCCCGGGCGCCGCGCAGCACCGTGCGGGCCAGCGGTTCCAGACCGCTTGTCCCCCCTTCGGTCTCGATGACCAGATTGCGCACGTCGTCCTCGGTGACGCCGAAGTCGAAGCCGATCTTCACGTGGTGGGAATATTCGTAGGGCGCCCTGGCCAGATAGCCGACCTGCAGGATCGCCAGCTCCTTCAGCCGGGGATCGACCACCGCCTTGAAGCGGATGTACTGGCCCAGCCGGCTGAAGGCGCGGGCCGCGTCGGGGTGATTGGCCAGCGCCTTCACCAGATTGATGTCACGGTCCAGCAGCGGCTTGTCGGCCTCGTCCAGATCGTCCTTCGTCAGATAGGGCACACGGGCCATGTCGGTTCTCCAGTCTCGTTGGCGTCCACTCCTCCCTCCTTGAGGGGGAGGTGGCCGCATAGCGGTCGGAGGGGGGTGCAGCCGAAGGCTACCTGCACAGCCGGAGCCATGATTTCGGCTTCGCCGAACTCACCCCCTCCCCTACCCTCCCCCCTCAAGGGGGAGGGGATTTCAATGCGGCCTCTGTCATCTCATCCCGCGCTGTCGCGTGAGGGTGCGCGCAGGGTGACGCCGCCGTCGACGACCAGCGTCTGGCCGGTGATGTAGCGGGCCTGATCCGACAGAAGGAACCGCACCGCCTGGCCCACATCCCAGCCCGTCCCCTCGATACCCAGCGCGCTGGCGCGGCGGCGCGTGTCGCGGGCCTCGTCGGACATGCCGGGACCGTAGACCATCGGCGTGTAGACCGGTCCCGGTGCGACGCAGTTCACGCGGATGCCTTCGCGGCCATGATCGACCGCCATCGCCTTGGACAGGGTGATGACCGCGCCCTTGGAGACCGAATAGGCCGTCAGCCCGCGCGGGCGCAGGGCCGAGATCGAGGAGACATTGACGATGGCCCCGCCGCCGCGTTTCCGCATCGCGCCGATGGCGTGTTTCGACAGCAGGAACATGGCGTCGACATTGATGCGCATGACCCGCTGCCAGTCGGCCTCGGACAGCGTGGTGATGTCGCCCCGGCTGCCGATGCCGACATTGTTGTCCAGCAGGTCCAGGCCGCCGAAACGTTCCTCGGTCGCCGCAACCAGCTTCTCGCACTCGGCCTCGACCGTGATGTCGGCGCCAATGGCCTCGGCCTCGCCGCCATCGTCGCGGATCATCTGAACGGTGCGTTCGGCCAGTTCCGGCTTGCGGTCGGCCACCATCACCCGCGCCCCGGCCCGCGCCAGCAGCATCGCCGCCGCGCGTCCGTTGCCGATGCCGTCCCCCGCCGCGCCGCCGCCGGCGACCAGCGCGACCTTGCCGGTCAGGCCGAATGATTCGGTATCTGTCATGACGTCCTCCCCAGGAAGGGAAGTCTAGGGGAGGGCGTCGGGTTTGAAAATTGCGCACTCGTTTGAGGCGGCTTCCAAGTTGCCACGCTCAGGAATGGGTCCCGTATCAGGTACGGGACGCGCCGAGTTGATCGTGATTCACCTGAAACACCGAGCCGTCCCGGACCCCGATTGAGCCTGTCCCCGCCTTGCGCGGGGAGGACCCATTCCTGAGCATCACCACGCGATCAGCGGCGCAGAACGCTCTACCCTCGCCGCTGCTCCAGGGCGATGCCGGCGGCGTAGAGCTTGTCGATGGCGTCCTCGTCCAGGCCGGCCTCGCGCAGGATCTCGCGGCCCTGTTCGCCGAAGCCCGGCGGGATCGAACGCACCGTACCCGGCGTGCGCGACAGCTTCACCGGGATGCCGGTGCCCTGATAGCCGTCCTTTTCCACCACCATCTCGCGGGCGACGGTGTGCGGATGCACGGCAACGTCGGGCACGGTCAGCGCCGCGCCGGCGGGCACGCCTGACTTCAGCAGCTTCGTCGCAAGTTCCAGCCCGTCCCATTCGGCGCAGAGCGGTTCGATGATGGCCGCCAGATCCACGCGGTTCACCGAGCGGTCGGGGTTCTTCCGGAAGCGCGGATCGTCGGCCACCTCGGGCCGGCCCAGCACCTCCATCAGGCGGCGGAATTGCCGGTCATTGCCGACCGCCAGGAAGACGCCGCGCCCCTTCGTCGGGAACAGGTCATAGGGATAGATGTTGGGGTGACCATTGCCGGTCAGCCTCGGCGCATTGCCGGACTGGAAGAAGTTCGGCGCGTGCGGGTGCTGCAGCGCCCAGCCGCAATCGAACAGCGTCGCCTCGATATACTGGCCGAGGCCCGAACGCTGCCGCTCGTGCAGGGCGGCCAGGATGCCGATGGCAGCGTAGAGGCCGGTGCCCAGATCGACCAGTGGGATGCCCAGCCGCATCGCCCCGGAATCCGGCGAGCCGTTGACCGAGAGCAGCCCGTTCCAGGCCTGGATCGCCGCGTCATAGCCGGGCTGGCCGCCGAACGGACCATGACTGCCAAAGCCGGAGATCTGGCAGTGCACCAGCTTCGGGAAACGCTTTGCCAGCACGTCGGCATAGCCGATGCCCCATTTCTCCAGGCTGCCCGGCTTGAAGTTCTCGATCAGGACGTCGGCGCCTTCCAGCAGGGTAATAAGGACCTCGCGGCCTTCCGGCTGGCCGAGGTCGAGACCGAGCGAGCGCTTGTTGCGGTTCACGCCGGAGAAATAGGCCGAGAGCCCGTCCTTGAAGGGCGGGCCCCAGTCGCGGGTCTCATCACCTTGCGGCGGCTCCAGCTTGACCACATCCGCGCCGTGATCGGCCAGGATCTGCGAACAGTAAGGGCCGCCCAGCACGCGGGTCAGGTCGATGATCTTCAGTCCGTCCAGCGCGCCCATCATGCCTCCCCGGCAAGCTCTAGAGTCTTTATCCACCACATCAGAGTGTCATGCCCGCTTCATGCGGGCATCCGGTCGAATCAACCAACCGGCGGCAAGGCCGCTCCGGCCCCCCCCCCCCCCCGCACAAGGCGGGGGTGACACACGATGCGCTTCACCTACCGATTGTCGTCGGCTTTGGCAAAGGCCGCGCGGCGGTCTTTCGCCCAGATCATGAGATTGTACGCATCCATCACCAGACTGAGCGCGATGGTCAGTGCGGTGTAGCCCAGCCACCAGTGGAACGCGGTCCAGGCATCGAATGCCGGAAACAGGGTCAGCATCCAGGGCAGCAGGATCAGCCATGGCAGGTGCACGATGCTGGTCAGCCGCGTGAACGGGGCCCGCCTGTGCATCTGTCCCGCCACCATCAGGCAGAGCAGATTGACACCCCCAATAACAAGGGCGGCCGTCTCCTGCCAGAAGACGGCCGCCCCGATGAACTGCGGAATGTTCAGCGCCGCGCCCCACGGACCCACCCACCCGGCTTCCCGGGTGATGTCACGGATCATCCGGAAGATGTCGGTGAACAGGTACATGGGGCTGTTGCGTCAGCCGCCGGCAATCAGCTCCGACTGCTTCACCAGCGCCTCGGCCTGCTTGATCGATGCGATGTCGATCAGACGACCGTCCAAGGCGACCGCGCCGCGGCCTTCCTTCTGCGCCTGCTCCATGGCTTCCAGGATGCGCTTGGCCTTGTTCACTTCCTTCTCGGAGGGGGTGAAGACCTCGTTGGCGCCGCCGATCTGGCTCGGATGGATGGCCCACTTGCCTTCACAGCCCAGAATGGCCGAACGGCGCGCCTGCGCCTTGTAGCCGTCCGGGTCGGAGAAGTCGCCGAACGGGCCGTCGATCGGACGCAGGCCGTTGGCGCGGGCGGCGACCACCATGCGGGCCACGGCGTAGTGCCACATGTCGCCCCAGTGATAGTCGCGGCTGCCGTCCTCGGCCGGGTCGGTCAGCACGCCGTAATCCGGGTTCGGGCCGCCGATGACGGTGGTGCGGGCCTTGGTCGAGGCAGCATAGTCGGCGACGCCGAAATGCAGCGACTCGTTGCGCGGGCTGGCGGCGGCGATGGCGTCGACATTGGCCATGCCCAGTGCGGTCTCGATGATCATCTCGAAGCCGATGCGCTTCTTGCGGCCCACGGCAGCCTCGGCCTGGGTCACCAGCATGTCGACGGCATAGATGTCGGAAGCGGTGCCGGCCTTCGGGATCATGATCAGGTCCAGACGCTCGCCGCCCTGCTCGATCACGTCGATCACGTCGCGGTACATGTAGTGGGTGTCCAGGCCGTTGATGCGCAGCGACATCGTCTTGTTGCCCCAGTCGATATCGTTCAGGGCTTCGATGACGTTCTTGCGGGCCTGCGGCTTGTCGTCGGGAGCCACGGCGTCCTCGAGATCCAGGAAGATGACGTCGGCGTCCGACTTGGCCGCCTTCTCGAACATCTGCGGAGAGGAACCCGGTACCGCCAGTTCACAGCGGTTCAGGCGCGGCGTGGTCTGCTCGACGATCGTGAAGCTCATGGTGTGTCCCCATTATTGATTGTGGTTCCGGCTATAGCCGCTGCGTCAGCGCCGGGCAAGCGGGTGACGTTCCTGTACTGTCCGCTGCAGCGCATCGTCCGACAGGTGGGTGTAGATCTGCGTCGTTGCGATGTCGGCGTGACCCAGCAGGGTCTGCAGTGTCCTGAGGTCCGCGCCGCCCGAGAGCAGGTGCGTGGCGAAGGCATGACGCAGCACATGCGGCGACACGCGTTTCGGCTCGATCCCCGCCCGCGCCGCCAGTTTCTTCAGTTCCAGCGCGAAGTGCTGGCGCGTCAGATGTCCTTCCCGCCCTCGCGACGGGAACAGATGATCCGACGGCGCGCCGCCTTTCAGGAAGCGGGGCCGCACGGCAAGGTAACGCTCCAGCGCCTCCAGAGCCTCGGCGCTCATCGGCGCCAGCCGGTCCTTGCCGCCCTTGCCGCGCACCATCAGGAAGCGCCGGTCGCCCGACAAAGGCGGATAGGGCAGCGTCAGCAGTTCGCTGACACGCAAGCCGCCGGCGTAGAGCATCTCCACCAGGCAGACCTGACGCAGGCCGCGAGGGCTGTCGTCCTCGCGCGCCGCATTAACCAGGGCCGAGATTTCGTCGACCGACAGCACCTTCGGCAGCGGCCGTCCCTGCCTCGGCGTGTCGAGCACCGCCGCCGGGTCGCCGCCGATGTGGCCCTCGGTGAACAGGAAGCGGTAAAAGCGGCGCACGGCGGAGGTCTTCCGCGCCTGCGTCGAGGCGGCCAGACCGGCGCGGGAAAGCTCAGCCAACCATGCCCGCAGATCATCGGTCGCCGCGGCTTCCAGGCTCCGGCTCCGCGCAGCCAGCCAGCCGGCCAGATCGGAAAGGTCGCGCCGGTAGGCCGCGATCGTATTGGGAGCCGCGTTGCGTTCGGCCAGCATCATGTCGAGGAAGAGCGCGATCAGGCGCTCGCCGTCGGTGGAGGGCGAAGCGGACCTAGCCACCCTGTCCGATCACGGCTTCGAGGATAAGCTGCCGCGCCTCGGCCGCCAGCCCGGCCCGGCGGAGCGCGCCGGCCACCGTGGCCAGGGTCACCGGGTCCAGCCCCTGCGGTCCGTCCGCGCCGATGATCGTCAGTGCGGCCTGCAGGGTCTCGCCGACACGGTTCGCGCCCGAGGCGACGACAAGCTGACGCCAGAGCGCGAAATCCGGGGCGGTCTGCTGCGCCGCCGCCGGGACAGCTTCCAGCAGGCGCGCCCAGACCCCGGCGTCCGCCGGGTCGCCCAGCGCGTCCAGCGCCAGCAGCACCATGAAGGCCCGGGCGGTGTCGCCGCCCTCGGCCAGTTCGCCGTCGAGCCAGAGGTCGAGAACGCGGTCGTCGGCGCCCTGCATCCCCGCCAGCCGCGCCAGCGGATGCGCCGCCTGCAGCGCCTCGCCGGGCAGCACGCCGGAAGCCGAGGCCCGGCGCAGCGCCGTCAGCCAGATCTCGGCCTGCTTCGTCTCGCCGTTCAGCAGCGCGATCCGGAAAGCCGCAGGCGCGATGAAATAGGAGCCCGCATCGGGCTTCAGATTCTTCAGGAAACCTTCCGCGAAGGCAGCGGCGACCGGCTTGTCGCCCGGTCCGGTGGCGGAATTCCAGAGATCGTTCACGGCTTCGGCCCGGACCGCTGCGGTCTGCGCCGTCATCGCGGTCACCGTCGGATTGCGGAAGGGCGCGCCGTTCTCGCCCGCGGAGCCGCCGAACAGCAGCATCACCACCGCCGGCGACATGCCGGTGTGGCGGACGGCCCGGACGCCGGCGGCGATCCGGCTGTCGGAATCCGCCGCCGAAGCCGTCAGCAGCCGCCGCGCCAGATGCGGCGGCATCACGTCGGAATTGCGGATCACCGTGGTCTTGCCGCCCAGCGCCATGGACAGGTGCAGCGCGGTCATCTCCGGTGTGGCCTCGATATTCACATCGGCGCCGTCCAGCAACGCATTGGCCAGCGTGCGGAAAAGCGGGTCCGGATCGCTGGCTTCGGCCAGCAGGGACAGCGTCAGGTCAGCGGCGTCCAGACGCTTCGCAAGGATGTCGCAGAATACCGAGGCGCGCTGCCAGTAGCCACGGCCACCCAGCCGGATCTGGCCCTCGACCGTGCCGCAGGCGCGGTCGTTCTCGCCCAGCGCCAGCAAGGCTTCGGTCAGCGGCTCGGCCACTTCGGGCGGCGGCGCCGCGCCGCCAGCGGCCTGGGCCAGCGCCACCGCGCCTTCGGCGTCGCCCAGCGTCAGCACCAATTCGATCCGCCGCGCCAGCAGGCCCGCATCGCCGGGCCGGGCCTCGGGCATCTGCCCCCCGGACAGCAGCAGCCGCCGGGCGAGATCCCGTGCGACGGGCGAGCGGTAATGCGCCGGCAGACGGGCAAACAGCGCCTCGATCACACCACGGTCGGAGCCTTCCCAGAGCGTGAGCGGCAGTCCGCCATCCTGCTCGCCCAGCACTCCGGCCGAGCTCTCGCCGGGCGCATCCAGGCGGTTGACGCGGATATCGCCCGGCGCAGCCGGGCGCGTCGGCTGCTGCTCGACCTCGGCGGCGGGGCGAAGCTGCTTCGGACCGGCAGGCTGCTGCTGCGCCAGGGCCGGCGAGGCCGCGGCGAACAGCACACAGGCCAGTCCGGCAAGCGCCCGCCTAGTTTGGAAAACGCTCATCGGGCAGCACCTTGCGTATCTGTTCGGTCGGCGGCGGAATGTCGTTGGTGGCGAAGAAGGCCGCTCCGGCAGCCGCCACCAGCAGCAGAAGAAGAAACATGATCAGGAAAAGTCGGCGCATGATCTCTGGGAATTTCCTTGGCCTGCAAAGGACTAGGCGGTATGTCAGGCGGCCCGTTGACAGAGGTGCGGACCTGGCGGCACATGGTCAGTGATGCAGCCGGGCGCAGCATATCCATGCCGCCGCCCGCCCGCAATCATGGCCGCAGCCGCGTACCGTCCGATTGTCCGGCCGGAATGCGTCGGAAGAATGGCAAGGGGCGGAACGAAAGGACGTTTGGGCCGATGGCCGTCGAGGCAGCGCGACCGATCGAGGAAGAGGACGACGACCGTTCGATCGTGCTTGTCGGCCTGATGGGCGCGGGCAAGAGCACGGTCGGCCGCCGCCTGGCGCAGCGCATGGGCCGCCGCTTCGTCGATGCCGACGACGAGATCGAGGACGCCGCCGGCCTGACCATCCCCGAAATCTTCGACCGCTATGGCGAGCAGCATTTCCGCGACGGCGAGCGCCGCGTGCTGGCCCGGCTGATGGGCGAGCGCGGCATGATCATCGCCACCGGCGGCGGCGCCTTCATGAACCCGGAGACTCGGGACGAGATCCGCAGGCACGGCCGCTCGATCTGGCTGCGCGCCGATCTGGACACGCTGGTCCGGCGCTGCGCCCGGCGCACCGACCGCCCACTGCTGAAGGGCAGCAGTCCCGAAGCCACCCTGTCGCGGCTGATGGCCGAACGCTATCCGGTCTATGCCGAGGCCGATTATGTCGTCGAAAGTGGCGGCGAGGCCCATGACCAGGTGGTCGACCGCATCCTGCAGGTGCTGGGGATGGACACGCTATGAACCGCACCGTTTCCGTCGATCTGGGCGAGCGCAGCTATGACATTGTCATCGGCGCGGACCTGCTGGCGCGCGCCGGCGAGCTGATCCGGCCGGTCCTGGCGCGGCCCCGCACGGTGATCGTCACCGACGAGACCGTGGCCAGGCTGCATCTGGACACCGTCGAACAGTCCTGCCGCGACGCCGGCATCGAGAGCGCCGCCGTGGTGCTGCCGCCGGGCGAGGGCACCAAGTGCTTCGCCGAACTGGAGCGGCTGCTGGACGGGCTGATCGAGCGCAAGGTCGGGCGCGACGACATCATCCTGGCGCTGGGCGGCGGCGTGATCGGCGATCTGGCCGGCTTCGCCGCGTCGATCCTGCGCCGTGGCGTCGACTTCATCCAGGCGCCGACGACACTGCTGAGCCAGGTGGACAGTTCGGTCGGCGGCAAGACCGCGATCAACGTGCCCCAGGGCAAGAACCTGATCGGCGCCTTTCACCAGCCGAAGCTGGTGCTGGCCGATGTCGCGGCGCTGGACACCCTGCCCCGGCGCGAGGTGCTGGCCGGCTATGCCGAGGTGGTGAAATACGGGCTGCTGGGCGATCGCGATTTCTTCGAGTGGCTGGAGACCAACGGCAAGGCCGTGATCGACGGCGACCGCGAGGCCCGCGCCGAGGCCGTGGAGCGCAGTTGCGCCGCCAAGGCCCGGATCGTCGCCGCCGACGAGCGCGAGGGCGGCGTCCGCGCCCTGCTGAACCTGGGCCACACCTTCGGTCACGCGCTGGAGGCCGAGGGCGGCTATGACGGCTCCATCCTGCATGGCGAGGCCGTTGCCATCGGCATGATCCAGGCCTTCGAGCTGTCGGCGCGGCTGGGCCTCTGTCCGGGACAGGACGCCGGCCGGGTGCGGCGGCATTTCGAGGCTGTCGGCCTGCCGGTCGCGCCCGCCGACCGCGGACTGGACGGCGCCCCGGCGGAACGCCTGCTGGACCACATGGCGCAGGACAAGAAGGTGCGCGACGGCCGTCTGACCTTCATCATGGTGCGCGGCATCGGGGACGCTTTCGTCACCCGGGACATCGCCGCGCCCGACATACTGGATTATCTCGCGGGGAAGGCCGCCTGACCCATGGACTGGACCCTGATCGTCTCGCTCGTAGCGATTGTCCTCTTGCTTGTCTGTTCCGGATTCTTTTCCGGCTCGGAAACGGCGCTGACCGCCGCGTCACGGGCGCGGATGCACCATCTGGAGCGGCTGGGCAACAAGCGCGCGGTGCGCGTCAGCCGCCTGGTCGAACAGCCGGAGCGGCTGATCGGCTCGATCCTGCTGGGCAACAACCTGGTCAACATCCTGGCTTCCTCGCTGGCGACCAGCGTGCTGATCGTACTGGTTGGCGACGCCGCCGTGGCGGTGGCGACGGTGGTGATGACGCTGCTGGTGCTGATCTTCGCCGAGGTGATGCCCAAGACCTACGCCATCCGCAATCCCGACAAGGTGGCGCTGGCCGTGGCCCCGCTGATCGGCGTGCTGGTGCCGCTGCTGGCGCCCGCGGTGAACGCCGTGCAGGCGGTGGTGCGCGTAGTGCTGAAGGTCTTCGGCCTCTACGACCTGCCGGACAATGGCGTTTCGGTCGAGGACGAGCTGAAGGGCACGATCGAGCTGCACGCCCGCGAGGGCTCGGTGCGCAAGACCGCCAAGGACATGCTCGGTTCGATCCTGGAACTGGAAAATGTCGACCTGTCGGAAGTGATGATGCATCGCCGCCGGGTGGTCATGCTCAACGCCGACGACCCGCCGGAGAAGATCGTGGCCGAGGCGCTGGCCGCCAACTACACGCGCATCCCGCTCTATCAGGGCGAGCGCGAGGAAGTGGTCGGCGTGCTGCACGCCAAGGATCTGGCCCGCGAACTGGCCAAGAATGACGGCGACGCCTCGCGCGTGGACGTCAAGGCCGTGGCCCGCGAGCCCTGGTTCGTGCCCGAGACCACGACCCTGCGCGAGCAGCTCAACGCCTTCCGCCGCCGGCACGCGCATTTCGCGCTGGTCATCGACGAGTATGGCGACCTGCAGGGCGTGGTCACCCTGGAGGACATTCTGGAAGAGATCGTCGGCGACATTTCCGACGAACACGACACCGCCCAGCAGGGTCAGGGCGTGAAGCCGCTGCCGGGCGGCTCGTATGAGGTCGAGGGGTCGGTGACCATCCGCGACCTCAATCGCCGCTTCGACTGGAGCCTGCCCGACGAGGAAGCCGCGACCATCGCCGGCCTTGTGGTCTACGAGGCGCAGACCCTGCCCGATCCGGGCCAGATCTTCCGCTTCCACGGCTTCACCTTCGAAGTGCTGGAACGCCGCCGCAACCGCATCAACCGCCTCCGCCTGACCCCGCCCGAGCCGGAACAGGATTGATGCGGGCGCGGGCCGCATTCGGGATGGCTGGACTGGTTGCCGGCCTGGTCCTGTTGGTCACGCCGTCAGCCGCCCGCCAGCTCCAGGAATTCTCCATTGCGGGGGAAAAGCTGGCGGTTCCGGTTGCCGATGGCTTCTGCATTGCCGATGAACGGGATGTTCATGGCGGCGCCTTGCCGGTTACCTCGTTCGACCGTTTCCGCAAATCGGTGGCCATTCGGGCGATGCACATTGATTGCGCGGCGCTTGACCGGCTTCGCGCCGGGAGACCGGTAGCATCGATCAGGTTGCGAATGGTCGGATTGTTCCGGATGCCAGACGGGCAAGTCGAACTCAGCGATGCAGCAAGGCTGCAGTTCCGCATGACCCATCTTCTGTTTCAGTCCGATGAGTATGCGGAGCAGAAGGCGGCTTTGGTGAATGCCATTGTCAGGGGCATCCGCGAACGTGACGGCCACGAAGTGACCTGCCACGCCGTCGAAACGGACACCACGACACTCGGGGGCAATGTCTGTCTTGAGGTCAATCACCCATCGGGCAGGCATTTGATACAGATCGCGGGAGCCGGCGAGATCGTGGCGCAAAGGCTTGTGGTTGCGTTCGTGGCCGACGCCAATCCCGGAGAACCCGATCCGCCGGACTTCCATGACGCAACCGACCTCCTGTACTCAATCCAGCCGGTCCAGCCCGAGTGACCGCAGAGCTTTTCGCCATCATTGCCCCGGTGTTTCTGGTGGCCGGGATCGGCTTCGGCTGGGGGCGGCTGAAGCTGCCCTTCGATACGGGCACGGTGACCGGCATCGCCACCAGTATCGGCACGCCGGCGCTGATCCTGTCGACGCTAGCGGGCCTCAACGTCACCCCCGCCGCCTTCGCCGAGATGCTGCTGGCAACGGTGCTGACGCTGACGGGCTTCGCGGCGGCCGGTCTGATCGTGCTGAAGGCGTTGCGCATGTCGCCGCGCGCCTTCCTGACGCCGGTGATGATGGCGAATGCGGGAAACATGGGGCTGCCGCTCTGCCTGTTCGCCTTCGGACAGGAAGGGCTGTCGCTGGGCATCGCCGCCTTCGCGGTGATCGCGGGCTATCACTTCACCTTCGGCATCGCCACCGTGTCGGGCCGCTGGTCGGTCAGGGCGATCGCCCGCACGCCGGTGGTCTGGGCCAGTCTGCTGGGCGCGGGGCTGCTGGTCTGGGGCGAGCCCCTGCCAGGCTGGATCAACAACACGCTGCAGGTGCTGGGCGGCATCGCCATTCCGCTGATGCTGATCGCACTGGGCGTCTCACTGGCCTCACTGGAAGCGCGCAGCCTGAAGGACGGCGCCATCGTCGCGGTGCTGAGACTGGCCGCCGGAGTCGGCGTCGGGCTCGGCGTCGCCGAACTGATGGACCTGGAAGGCGCGGCGCGTGGCGTGGTCATCATCCAGGCAGCCATGCCGGTGGCCGTGTTCAACTATCTCTTCGCCGCCACCTATGACCAGCGGCCGGGCGCGGTCGCCGGTTCGGTGCTGATCTCCACCGCGATCTCCTTCGCCACCCTGCCCTTCCTTCTGCTGCTGGCGCTGGGACGGTTCTAGGAAGCCTCGCCGCCGAAGGGTGCGGACGCGAGCAGCTCGGCCAGCAGGGCGCGGGCGGCGCCGTTGAGATACCCGGTCCGCCGGCTGACCACTGCGACCGACTGGCTGAGATGCAGCGCCGGGGCGTCGATCACGGCCAGGCTGCCCCGCCGGATCTCGTCCCGAGCCGCGCTCTCGGGCACCAGGGCGACGCCGAAGCCCGCCTCGACCAACCGCTTCTGCGCGTTCAGGCTGTCGATGATCATGGTCTCGAAATCATCAACACCGGCCCGCGCCAGCGCCCGCTGGACGTGCTGCAGCACGCTGTTGGGGCGGCTGCGTCGGGTCGGGAACACCAGCCAGCGCTCGCCCTGCAGCCGCGTCAGCGCGCGGAGCCGCCTGCCCGCCAGCGGGTGATCCGCGGCGCAGACAAGATGCAGCGGCTCGGCCCCGATCTCCCGGTTGGTCAGCTCGCCACTCGGCGGCGGATCGTAGCGCAGGCCCAGCGCCACCTCGCCGCGCCGGACCAGTTCGCTGACCTCGGCGCTGGTCGCGGTCCTGAGGTCGAGCGCCACCGCCGGCCGCTGGCGCAGGAAGGCCTGCAGCACCCCGATCACCGGCGAGTCCGCCAGCGTCCCGACAATCGCCAGCGACACCTCGCCCGCGCTTTCGTCGGACAGCGCCGCAACCGCCGCCGCGCCGTCCTTCAGCGCCGCCAGCGCCGCCTCGGCATGGGGCAGGAAGGCCTCTCCCGCACCGGTCAGCACCAGTCCGCCCGATCCGCGGTCGAGCAGCGGCGCGCCCAGCGCGGCCTCGAGCTGGCTCAGGCGGCGGCTGATGGCAGGCTGCGAGCGATGCAGCAACTCGGCGGCACGGGTGACGCCGCCATGACGGGCGACGGCGACAAAGGCCTCGATCTCGGCGCGGGAGGGCATCAGAAAATCTGATCTATGTGAAAATACTATGCATTGGACGAATGTATCGGAGGAACCGAGGATGCGCCACAGGCAACCACGGAGACACACCATGCCGCTCAGCGACAGCCAGCGCGAGAAGATCGAGCAGTTCCACCGGATGCACCATCAGGATGATGTACTGGTGCTGCCCAACGCCTGGGATCACGCCAGCGCCGTGCTGATCGCGGATGCCGGCTTCCGGGCCATGGCGACGACCAGCGTCGGCTACGCCCTGACGCGCGGGCGGCCCGATGGCGAGAACCTGACCCGCGACCAGAACCTGTCCCATGCCGCCGAGATCGCGGCCTGCTCACCCGTTCCGGTCTCCGCCGATCTGGAAGCCGGATATGGCACAGCGCCCGAGGCCGTGGCCGAAATCGTCACCCGCGCCATCGAGGCCGGGCTCTCGGGCTGCAACATCGAGGATGTCGCGGCAGGCACAGCGAAACTGATCGACTACGACCTGGCGGTGGCGCGCATCCGGGCCGGCGCAGCGGCGGCCGCGAAACTGGGCGCGCCTTTCGTGCTGAACGCGCGCACCGATCCCTATCTGGTCGGGCACGGCGATCCGGACGAATGCTTCGCCGAGGCCGTGCGCCGCGCCAACGCCTTCCTGGAGGCCGGCGCGCGCTGCATCTATGTGCCGGGCGTCGTGGACCGGGACACGCTTGCCCGGCTGGCGGCGGCGATCGACGGCCCGCTGAACGCCCACGCCATCGGCGGCGTCGGCGCGCTGAGCCTGGCCGACTACCGCGCCGCCGGCGTCCGCCGGGTCAGTCTCGGAGGCAGCCTGATGATGTCGGCGCTGGCCCATGTCCGCGACACGCTCGTCGCTATCAGAGGCGGTGATTTCGGCTACGCCGCTTCAGCCATGCGCAACGGCGAGATGAACGCCCTGATGGAAGACTGGCAGAAGGGGCTCGGCTAGACGCCCTTGCGGCTGGCGAAGGCGGTGATGAGGGTGCCGTCGTCCAGATAGTCCAGTTCGCCGCCGACGGGGACGCCGCGGGCCAGGCGGGTGATCTGCACGCCGCAGGCCTCCAGACGCTCGGTCAGGTAATGCGCGGTGGTCTGGCCGTCGACGGTGGCGTTGGTGGCCAGGATCACTTCCGTGACCGCGTCCGTCCCGGCGCGCGGGATCAGGCTCTCGATGTTCAGGTCCTCCGGCGTCACACCGTCCAGCGCCGAGAGCACGCCGCCGAGCACGTGATAGCGGCCGCGGAAGGCGCTCGCACGCTCCAGCGCCCAGAGATCGCCGACCTGCTCGACCACGCAGATCGAGGCCGGGTCGCGGCGCGGATCGGCGCAGATGGCGCAGGGGTCGGTGGTGTCGATATTGCCGCAGGTCGTGCAGACGCCGACAGCCTCCGCCGTCTCCGCCAGCGCCTCGGCCAGCGGCAGCATGACGGTCTCCTTGTGCTGGATCATGTGCAGCGCCGCCCGGCGGGCGGAACGCGGCCCCAGCCCGGGCAGCTTCGCCAGTTGCCGGATCAGCCGTTCGACGTCAGATGCGGCCATGGATCGACCTCGATTTGGTACGCTTCCACAACGCAGCGCGCACTGTCGTCATCCCCGCTTCATGCGGGGATCCGGTTGCGGTGTCCTTTCGCGTCACTGCCGTGCAGGAAGTGATCGACGCGCTGACCAGACCCCCGCATGAAGCGGGGGTGACAGCATGAGATGGCGGCAGGCCCCGGTGCGTCATCTTCGAAGTGCTGGAAATCAGAACGGCAGCTTCATGCCCGGGGGCAGGTTCAGGCCGCCGGTAACTTCGCCCATCTTCTGCTGCATGGCCTCGTCGGCGCGGCGCTTGGCGTCGGCATGAGCGGCGACGATCAGGTCTTCCAGCATCTCCGGATCTTCCGGATCGACGATGGAGGGATCGATCTTCACCGCCTTCATCACGCCCTTGGCCGTCAGGGTGACGCGGACCATTCCGGCGCCCGACTCGCCGGAGACTTCCATCTCCTCGAGTTCGGCCTGCATGGTCTCCATCTTCTCCTGCATGGCCTTGGCCTGCTTCATCAGATTGCCGAGATTCTTCATGTCTCACCTGTGTCTTCATCGCCTTCGCCGTCTTCGTCGGCGGGCTCAATCAGGGGGGTCAGGGCCTCGTCGCGCAGCACGCGGGCCTTCGGGAAATGTTCACGGACGGCCAGCAGCAGAGGATCGTTCTCCCGCGCTTCCGCCTCCGCCGCCGCACGCTCGCGCTTGCGCGAGGCGACCGTCGGCTCGCCGGGCTGGTTGGAGATGATCACGCCCCAGCGGCCGCCGGCCGACTTGTTCAGGAAGCCGACCAGACGCTGGCTGAGATCCTTCGGCGCCTCGCCTTCCAGGCCGATCTCCAGCCGGCCCGGCTGATACTTGACCAGCCGCACATGCTCCTCGACCAACGCCAGCAGGCGGATCTCGTTCAGGTCGTCCAGCAGTTGCAGCACCGCCTCGAAGCTCTGCGGCTGCGCCTGTTCGGGCGCGGCGGCGGTGGGCGCAGGCTGCGGCGGGGCGGAATGCGCAGGACCGCCATTGGAGACAGCGCGCACACCGCCTCCGCCCGAGGGCGCATGGCCGCCAGACGCCCCCGCAGGCGCGCCGCCACCCTGCTGCACGCGCTTCACCAGTTCCGCCGGGTCGGGCAGGTCGGCGGCGTAGGCCAGCCGCATCACCGCCATCTCGGCGGCGGCGATGGGCATCGGTGCGTTGCGCGCCTCGGCGACGCTCTTCAGCAGCATCGACCAGGTGCGGCTGAGCACCGGCATGGACAGCGCCTTCGCCAGCCGCTCGCCCATCTCGCGTTCTTCCGCGGCGCGGGCCTCCTTCGGCTCGTGACCCGGCGCGATGCGCTCGGCCGACAGCCAGTGGGTGATTTCAAGCAGGTCCTCGAGAAGCTGGACCGGATCGGCCCCGGCGTCATAGAGCGTGCGCAGGGCGCCCAGCGCTTCCGCCGCCTCGCCCTTCATCGCCGCCTCGTAAAGCTCCAGCACCTGCAGCCGGTCGGCCAGGCCGAGCATGTCGCGCACAGCCGCCGTGTCCGCCGCGCCGGCGCTGTGGCCGATGGCCTGATCCAGCAGCGACAGCGAATCCCGGACCGAGCCGTCCGCCGCGCGGGCCAGAAGCTGCAGCGCGCCCTGTTCCAGCTCGACGCCCTCGGCCTTCGCCACGCGGTCCAGATGCTCGATCAGCAGGCCCGGCGGCACGCGCTTCAGGTCGAAGCGCTGGCAGCGCGACAACACCGTCACCGGCACCTTGCGGATCTCGGTGGTGGCGAAGATGAAGATGACGTGCTCGGGCGGCTCCTCCAGCGTCTTCAGCAACGCATTGAAGGAGCTCTTCGAGAGCATGTGCACTTCATCGATGATGTAGATCTTGCGGCGGCCCTGAACCGGCAGATAGGGCACGCCCTCCAGCAGTTCGCGCATGTCGTCGACGCCGGTGCGGCTGGCGGCGTCGAGTTCCTGCACGTCGATGTGCCGGCCCTCGGCGATCTGCCGGCAGTCCGTGCACTCGCCGCAGGGCGTCATGGTCGGGCCGTCACTGGCCGAGCAGTTCAGCGCCTTGGCGATGATGCGGGCGGTCGTGGTCTTGCCCACCCCGCGCACGCCGGTGAGCATGTAGCCGTGATGCAGCCGGTCGTGGGAGATCGCATTCGAGAGTGTGCGGACCAGCGCGTCCTGGCCGATCAGCTCCTCGAAGGTCTGGGGGCGGTACTTGCGGGCGAGAACCTGATAGGGCGCTGAAACGGCCTCGGTCATCGTCCCGCGAAATCTCCTGTGAGAAGAGAGGTGGAAGGTTGCCAGGCGACCCGGACCGAATTCGTTACGGCTGCTTCCTTCCGGACCTGACCGGGTTGGCGAGTGGTCCGTCCACCGGCAACCTTCCGCCCCCTATATCGCGCGGATGCGGGGGCGATTTCAAGGGGGAACCGAAACCGCGCTGCGTGGGATGGACCGGCTGGCACGCAGCGCGGCTCGGGACTATCCGGAAATGCCCGTCATGCCCGGCTTGGCCGGGGGAGTGAAGATGGTCGAGGCCCTCAGCTCTTCTCCTCCCCCCTTGAGGGGGAGGTGGCCGCGCAGCGGTCGGATGGGGGTCCAGCCGCAGGCTTCCTGCTGAAGAGTCAGAGGCACATTCGGCTTCGCCGATTCACCCTCTCCCGGCCTCCCCCCTCCAGGGGGAGGGGAACAACGCGGAACGCACGGCATAGCAGAACCAGGCAAGGCAACCGCCAGAACGAATCCTAGCTCCCCAGTTCCTTGCCCCGCGCGGTTGCAGCGGCGACGGCGCGTCGCATCAGGTCCTTCAGCCCGCCCTCGCCCATCAGTACTTCCAGCGCGGCGGCGGTAGTGCCGCCGGGGCTGGTGACGTTGACGCGAAGTTGCGCCGGTTCCTCGTCGGCCTCGCGGGCGAGACAGCCGGCGCCATAGACCGTCTGGCGGGCGAGCTGCATGGCGATATCCGCCGGCAGGCCCGCGGCGGTTCCGGCCTCGGCCAGGGTCTCGATCAGATGGAAGACATAGGCGGGGCCGGACCCGGAAACGGCGGTCACCGCATCCATCAGGCCTTCGTCATCGATCCAGGCGACGTCGCCCACGGCGGCAAGAAGATCGCCGGCGCGGCGCTTCATGGCGCCGGTGACGTTGGCGTTGGGACAGGCGACCATCATGCCCTTGCCGACGGCGGCGGGCGTGTTCGGCATGGTGCGGACAATGGCGGCGTCCTTGCCCAGCACGCTCTCGAAGAAACCGATGGTGGTGCCGGCCGCGATCGAGAGGAACTGCGTCTCCGGACCGGCGAAGCGGGCGAAGCCCGGCACCACGTCGCCCATCTGCTGCGGCTTCACGGCGAAGATCACGCAGTCGGGGTTGAAGCCGGAAGGAATGTCTTCGGCGGCCGCGACCGCCATCACGCCCGTGTCCGACAGCGCCGCGCGGCCGGGCTCATATGGCTCCACCACCACGACCGTGGCCGGGTCCGTGCCATTGGCGATCCAGCCCTGCAGCATCGCCCCGCCCATCTTTCCGCAACCGACCAGCAGCAGTCCCTCGGCCATGATCAGATCTCCACGAAGTCGGAGCAGTAGGGGTTCATCTTGCGCTCGTTGCCGAAGGTCGAGGTCTGGCCGTGACCGGGCACAAAGGTCATGTCGTCGCCGAGCGGCCAGAGCTTCTCGCGGATCGAGGTGATGAGTTGCTTGTGGTTGCCGCGCGGGAAGTCCGTGCGGCCGACCGAGCCGTGGAACAGCACGTCGCCGACAATGGCGATGCGGCTGGGCTCGTGGAAGAAGATGATGTGGCCTGGCGTATGGCCGGGGCAGTGCCGGACGCCGAGGGTCATCCCGCCCACGGTGACCTCGTCGCCATCCTCCAGCCAGCGGTCGGGGGTGAAGGTCCGCGCGGTGATGCCATAACGCTCGCCCTGGTCACCCAGCCGGTCGAGCCAGAAGGTCTCCTCCTTCTGCGGTCCCTCGATGGGGATGCCGAGCTCTTCCGAGATGTCGAGGACCGCGCCGGCGTGATCCATGTGGCCATGGGTGACCAGGATCTTCTCCAGCTTCACCTCGTGCTTCTCGGCGACTTCCAGCAGGCGCTCCTTCTCCCCGCCCGGATCGGTCAGCGCACCGACCATGGTCTCGGGATCCCAGATCACGCAGGCGTTCTGCCGGAAGGGGGTGACGGGACAGATGGCGACTTTCATGGGACGGACCTCGAAACGGGATGATGGCGCTCCCGGAATTGATCGGAACCCGCCCGTCCTGTCAAATTCGGGATTGTCCGACCCACCATCCCCATAGTGCGGGGATCCGTCTTGCCCGTCTCAGGCGGCTTTCAGGCCGTGGGTCAGGATCTCGGCGGTCTGCGCCTCGGGATAGAAGGTCGTCGCGATGTCCTCGTTTTTCTTGTAGATGGTCGCGCGCACATCGCCGGGGATCTTCTCCAGCGAGCGGTAATAGCGGTTCATCGACAGCGACTTGCCGACATACTGGGAGAACATCTTCGCCTTGTGGGTAGCGGTTCCGGCGCCGGGCTTCAGCGCTTCCATCCCCAGAAACTTCCGGATGTGGTTCACGATGGTGTTGCGGTCCCGCAGCATGTCCTCGAACTTCACGAACAGCGTCCGGTCCATCGCCGCCTGATCGCCGAACGGGAAGTGGGAGAACGGGTTCCGGTACTGGCGGACGCAGTAATCCATGTCGGTATAGCGGTCCATCAGCGAGGCCACGGCGGTGACCGGATGGCGGATCATGAAGATGAACTTCGCCTCCGGGAACACCTGCATGATCGCGGGAATGTAGAGCGCGTTGTCCGGCGTCTGTTCCCCGAAGACCGCGCCGGAGGAGCCGGTGGCGGCCGCGAATTCGGAATACATGGCGGCGACCGTATTCGCCCAGGTGCCGTCACCCTCGTCGAAGCGCGCCATATAGCGGTCGAAGTCGAGGGCCTCGACATAGGCCTTCTGCGACAGCGCGTCCTTGGTGACGTCGGAACGCGACGAATTCACCAGGTTCTCGTAGAAGCAGAAGTGAAAGAGCGACTGGTGCAGGAACCGTGTCGGGCGGCTGTTTTCCAGAAAGTCGATCAGGTCGCCGCAATGCTCTCCGCTGACGCCATCAATATCGGCGCCCTGTTCGACAACCTGGCGGATCATCATCCAGAGATTGTTCAGGCGGGTCATCACCATGGTCGCCTGCACGGCGCAGATGTCCGGCATCTGGTCCAGGGTCACGCCGGTCACCGTAGTGCCGCTGCGCTCCGAACCCATGATGAAGAAGTCGATCCTGTCCGTTGCGGTCATCTTTCCCGGCTCCCGTGCCTATCCAGCCCGGCCGGTCTTCGCAGATCAGGGTAAATGTCGCGTTAAGGAACGAACTGCCGCAACGTGACGGTGGCCTCGTTTCGGTTGCATTCCCCTTTGCCAACCGCACTGCGATCACGGAACATGGTTTCGGGGTCATTCAGGTTGCAGGGGGTCCGTCATGGCCGAGTTCCGCAAGATCAAGAAGCTGCTGGTCGCCAACCGTTCCGAGATCGCCATCCGAGTCATGCGCGCCGCGAACGAAATGGGCATCCGCACCGTCGCGGTCTACGCCAATGAGGACAAGTTGGCGCTGCATCGCTTCAAGGCCGACGAGAGCTACCTGATCGGCGAGGGCATGGGTCCGGTCGCGGCCTATCTGTCCATCGACGAGATGATCCGGGTGGCGAAGATGGCCGGCGTCGACGGCGTGCATCCCGGCTATGGCCTGCTGTCCGAAAACCCCGACTTCGCCGAGGCCTGCGCCGCCAACGGCATCACCTTCATCGGTCCGGGCCCCGAGATCATGCGCTCGCTGGGCAACAAGGTCGCGGCGCGCGAGGCCGCCATCGCCGCCGGAACCCCGGTCGTGCCCGCCACCGGCCCGCTGCCCACCGACATGGCCGAGGTCGCGAAGATGGCGGCCGACGTGGGCTATCCGGTGATGCTGAAGGCCTCATGGGGCGGCGGCGGACGCGGCATGCGGGAGATCGAGTCCGAGGCGCAGCTTGAGGAACAGGTCAATGCGGGCCGCCGCGAGGCCGGCAACGCCTTCGGCAATGACGAGGTCTATCTGGAGAAGCTGATCCGCCGGGCGCGGCACGTCGAAGTGCAGTTGCTGGGCGACCATCACGGCAATGTGGTGCACCTGTGGGAGCGTGACTGTTCCGTGCAGCGGCGCAACCAGAAGGTCGTGGAGCGCGCACCCGCGCCGTACCTGTCCGACGCGCAACGCACCGACCTGTGCGAAAGCGCGCTGAAGCTGGCCCGCTCGGCCGGCTACGTGAACGCCGGCACCGCCGAGTTCCTGATGGATTACGACACCGGCGAGTATTACTTCATCGAGGTCAATCCGCGCATCCAGGTCGAGCACACGGTGACCGAGGAAGTCACCGGCATCGACATCGTCCGCGCCCAGATCCGCATCGCCGAGGGCGGCCATATCGGCGATTTCGACGAGACCGGCGTGCCGCATCAGGAAGACATCAAGCTGAACGGCCACGCCCTGCAATGCCGCGTGACCACCGAGGACCCGGAAGCCAACTTCATCCCCGACTATGGCCGCATCCTGGCCTATCGCGGCGCGACCGGCTTCGGCATCCGCCTCGATGGCGGCACGGCCTATTCCGGCGCGGTGATCACCCGCTACTACGACAGCCTGCTGGAGAAAGTCACGGCCTGGGCGCCGACGCCGATCCAGGCGATCCGCCGTCTGGATCGGGCGCTGCGCGAGTTCCGCATCAGGGGCGTCGCGACCAACCTCGCCTTCGTCGAGAACCTGATCAACCACCCGAAATTCATCGCCAACGAATACACCACCAAGTTCATCGACGAGACGCCGGAACTGTTCGAGTTCCCGGTACGCAAGGACCGCGCGACCAAGCTGCTGAACTTCCTGGGCGACGTCATCGTCAACGGCAATCCGGAGGTCGAGGGCCGCGTCCGCGCGCCCGACGGGCCGGACCCCGTGGTTCCTGCACTGCAGAACGACGCCCCGCCGAAAGGCACGCGCAACCTGCTGGACGAGCTGGGCGCGGAGAAGTTCTGCGAATGGATGCAGTCGCAGGACCGGCTGCTGATGACGGACACCACCATGCGCGACGCGCACCAGTCCCTGCTGGCGACCCGCATGCGCACCTATGACATGGTGCAGGCGGCGGAAGCCTATGCGCACAACATGTCGGGACTGTTCAGCCTGGAATGCTGGGGCGGCGCGACCTTCGACGTTTCCATGCGCTTCCTGAAGGAGTGCCCGTGGGAGCGGCTGCGCGACCTGCGCGCGCATATCCCGAACATCCTGTTCCAGATGCTGCTGCGCGGCGCGAACGGCGTCGGCTACACGGTCTATCCGGACAATGTGGTGAAGGGCTTCGTCAATCAGGCCGCCGAGAGCGGCATGGACGTCTTCCGCGTCTTCGACAGCCTGAACTGGGTCGAGAACATGCGCGTCGCCATCGACGCGGTCCGCGAGACCGGCAAGCTCTGCGAGGCGGTGGTCTGCTACACCGGCGACATCTTCGACGACAGCCGGGGCACCTATGACCTGAACTACTACGTGAAGATGGCGCGCGACCTGAAGGCTGCCGGCACCAACATCCTGGGCATCAAGGACATGGCCGGGCTGCTGAAGCCGGCCCAGGCGCGGGTGCTGGTGAAGGCGCTGAAGGAAGAGACCGGCCTGCCGATCCACTTCCACACCCACGACACCAGCGGCATCTCGGCGGCCAGCGTGCTGGCGGCCTCCGAAGCCGGCGTCGACGCGGCGGATGCGGCGATGGACAGTTTCTCCGGCCTGACCAGCCAGCCCAATCTGGGCTCGATTGTGGAGGCCTTGCGCCACGGGCCGCGGGAGACCGGGCTCGATCCCTCCACCATCCGGCAGTTCTCCGACTACTGGGAAGCCGTGCGCCGCGAATACCGCGCCTTCGAGAGCGATCTCCGTTTCGGGGCCTCGGAAGTCTATCTGCACGAAATGCCCGGCGGCCAGTTCACCAACCTGAAGGAGCAGGCGCGGTCGCTGGGTCTGGAGGAGCGCTGGCACGAGGTCGCGAAGACCTATCACGACGTCAACCAGATGTTCGGCGATATCGTGAAGGTGACGCCGTCGTCCAAGGTGGTCGGCGACATGGCGCTGGCCATGGTCTCTGCCGGCCTGACGCGCGCCGACATCGAGGATCCGGACAAGCCATTCAGCTTCCCCGACTCGGTGGTCAGCTTCTTCCATGGCGATCTGGGCCAGCCGCCCAACGGCTTCCCGGCGGCGCTGCAGAAGAAGGTGCTGGGCGAGACCAAGCCGCTGACCGACCGGCCCGGTGCATCGCTGCCTCCGGCCGATCTGGCCGAGAAGCGGAAGGAAGCGGAAGCCGATGCGGGACGCGAGATCAGCGAGGAAGAGTTCCAGTCCTGGCTGATGTATCCGAAGGTCTTCAAGGACTTCGCCGCCTTCCAGGCCGAGTTCGGGCCGGTCGACAAGCTACCAACCATGAACTTCTTCTACGGCATGGAGCCGGGCGATCAGGTCACCGTCGAGATCGAGCAGGGCAAGGCGCTGGTGATCCGCTGCCTGGCGGTGGCGGAACCGGACGAGGAAGGCGTGGTCCGCATCTTCTTCGAACTGAACGGCCAGCCGCGCCGGGTGAAGATCCAGAACCGGAAGATGGACGTTTCCGGCGACCGGCATCCGAAGGCCGAGCCGGGCAATCCGAAACACGTCGCCGCCCCGATGCCGGGCCTAGTCGCCACCGTGGCCGTCGAGGCCGGCGCGAAGGTCAAGGCCGGCGATCTGCTGCTCACCATCGAGGCGATGAAGATGGAAACCGCCATCCGCGCCGAGGCGGACGGCGAAGTCGCAAGAGTCGTCGCCGGCGCCGGCACCCAGATCGACGCCAAGGACCTGCTGGTGGAGATGGCTTAGGACCCGGCTGCGACCACCTGCCTTCTGACCGCCGTCCGCGCCGGCGTTACATTTCAACCTGTGGGCCATGGAGGCAGGTCATGCGGTTCGGCAGGCTGGCGGAGCATCAGATCCGGAAGGCGGAGGCCGAGGGTCAGTTGAAGAACCTGAAGGGCGCGGGCAAGCCCCTGCCGCGTGACACCGCTTCGGGCAGCGCAGACGCCGTGGGCTTCCGCATCATGTCCGAGAACGGCGCGGTGCCCGAGGAGATCACCCTGCGCAAGGCGGTCGAACAGCAGCGCGCGGTGCTGCAGCAGACCACCGATCCCGCGCAGCACCGCAGGGAGATGCGCAAGCTCTCCGACATGCAGCTTCGCCTCGCCATCCAGGAAGAGGCCCGGCGGCGCTTCTATTGAGAGACGGCATGCACCCACTGCTCGAGAATTTCGTCGCCCGCGCCCGTGAGGCCGCCGCAGGGGAAGACCCCGCCAGCGCGGTGCGGACGGTACTGCAGGATGTGCTGGCCGAGCCCACCACATATGCCGAGATCATCGCCGCGCAGGACGCGGACGAGGACCACCTGTTCGAGGACGATACCGTGTCCATCTGGACCTGCCGGTTTCATGGCCGCGAACTGACGCCACCGCATGAGCACCGTCTGCCGGTGCATATCGCGGTCGTCGGCGGCGTCGAACGCAACCTGATGTACCGCCAGCGATACGGCGAACTGTTCGAGGCGGCGGAAAAGGACGTCCATGCCGGGGAGATGCTGTCGCTCGGCCCCGAGGCGGTGCATGCGGTCACCGCCGGAACCGAGGAGCCCAGCCTGGCGCTGCATGTCTATCTCGGGCCGCTGACCCGGATCGAACGGTCGCTGTTCAACTGGCGCACCGGCGAGGCGCTGCCCTTCACCATGGAAAACTTCACCGCGATGTCGCGGCGGATCTAGCCCCCGACGATCGGCGGGAAGACGATGAAGTAGATCGAGATCGTCACCACCGACAGTACCGTCGACAGCAGGATCACAGAGGACGTGCGCAACACGTAGATGCCATAGGCCTGGGCCAGCACGAAGCTGCCCGCGCCGGTCGGCAGCGCCGCCATCAGCACCGCGACCTTGGCCCAGAGCGGGTCCACCGGCAGCAGCCAGAAGAAGGCCAGCGCCGTGCCGCCGGGCTGCCCGATCAGCTTGATCGCCGTCATCACGCCGACTTCCGTGCGGCCCTCACTGCGCGGCTTGCCGACCATGAACAGGCCGATGGCGAACAGGGCGCAGGGTCCGGCCGCCGAGCCGAGAATGCCGGTGAAGCTGTCCACCGGGATCGGCAGATCGTACCCGGTGAAGGCCCAGACCAGCCCCAGCAGCGGGGCCACCAGCATCGGATTGCGCGCCATCGAGCCGAGGATGCTGCCGAGCACGCGGATTCCGGTCTTGCCGGTCTCGGTGCCGGTCTCGATCAGCGCCACGGCGATGCCGACCACAACGGCAGTGTTGATCACGGTGGCCACCACCGCTGGCACCGCCGCGGCCTCCCCGAAGGCGGCCACGGCCAGAGGGATGCCCATGTAACCGGAATTGCCATAGACCCCGTTCATGCCATGAATCGCCGCCTCGGCTAGGGTCCGGCGAAACAGCAGCCGCGCGACAATGATCGCGGCCAGCCAGATCGCCAGCAGCGGCGTCAGGAAGCCGATCAGGAAGTCCGGCTGCCAGAGCTGTCCCACATCCACCGTCGCCATCGCCCGGAACAGCATCGCCGGCAGAGCCACCCAGTAGACGAACCCGTTCAGCGCCGCGCTGCTCTCTTCCCCCAGCAGCTTGCCCGCCCCGCACAGGTATCCCGCGCCAACAATGGCGAAGACCGGCAGGACGATGTTGACGATGGGCTCCATGCACCGGGCATAACGCCGGAACCGGAACTGCGCCAGAGAGTTCGGGATCGAGGCGCAACCGTTCTCTCACTCCCTCCCCCTGCGAAGGGGGAGGGTCGGGGAGGGGGTCGAAGGCGGCGCCACCATTCCACTGCTGACAAGTTTGCAATGCTGTTGACCCCCTCCGACCGCTTCGCGGCCACCTCCCCCTTCGCAGGGGGAGGGATTGGCCCTGCGCAAACCAACCACCGGGACCTAGTGAGTCTCCTCCCGCGCTTCCTTGAGCGCCTCGTTGTGGGCGGCGAGCACGTCGCGGTAGCGGACGATGCCGATCAGGTGCCGCTCGTTGGCGCTGTCGACGACGGGCAGGAAGCGGAAGGCGGTGCCGCCGAAGGCCGTCATGGCCTCGTCCAGCGGGGTGTTTGGGGTCAGCAGCGGACCGGGCTGGGAAGCGATGTCCACCGCCAGTCCGAAATCGTCGAGCTCGGGATCCAGCAGGGCGTATTTCACGTCCGTCTCGTTCAGCGCCCCGATGATCCGCTGTTCCTCGTCGACCAGGAAATAGGCCTGCGCCTCGCTCTCGCGGTAGACGTCGCGCAGTTGGGCGAAGGTCATGGACGGGCTGATGGTCTCGACGCTTTCCAGCATGACATCGCCCACGGTTCTGGCGTGCAGCAGCACTTCGTCAGCCTCGGCCAGTTTCACGGCCCGCCGCGCCAGCTGCCAGTGGAAGAAGCTGCGGTACTGGAATTGCTGCGCCAGGATCGCGGCCAGCACGACGGCCACCATCATTGCGATGGTGACGCGATAGTCGCCCGTCAGCTCGAACACGATCAGCGTGGTCGAGATCGGCGCGCCGAGGATGGCGCTGGCCACCGCGCCCATGCCGACAATGGCGTAGAGCCCGTGCTCGGCCGCGAGCTCGGGGAAGACATGCGCCGCGATCAGTCCGAAGGCGCCGCCGGTCATGGCCCCGATGAACAGCGCCGGCGAGAACACGCCGCCCCCGAAACCGCCGGCGATGCAGACCGAGGTCGCGGCCATCTTCGCGGCCACCAGCAGCACCAGAATTTCCAGCGTGTAGGACTGTTTCAGCGCGTTGTCGGTGGCCTCATAGCCGACGCCCAGCACTTCCGGGAACAGCAGCGCGATGCAGCCGACGGTCAGGCCGGCGAAGGGCGGCCGCCAGAAATGCGGGATCTTCAGCGCTTCCAGACTGTCCTTGGTCACCGCCACCGACCAGAAGAAGATCAGCGCCATCGCGCCGGAGACGATGCCCAGCAGCATGAAGGCCGGGAATTCCCAGAAGCTGAGAATCTCGTATTCGGGAATAAGGAAGGCGGGGAAGTCGCCGATATGAATGCGGGTCACGATGGTGCCGATCACCGCCGAGATCACCACCGGGGCCAGCGCCCGGAGCGCGTAGTGGCCCAGCACGACCTCGTGGGCGAAGATCACGCCCGCGATCGGCGCGTTGAAGCTGGCGGCGACGCCCGCGGCCACGCCACAGGCCAGCACCGAATGCCCGTCGACCCGTCCCAGATGGAACTTCTTGATCAGCACCCCGGCCAGCGACCCGCCCAGATGCACGAGCGGGCCTTCCCGTCCCACCGACGCGCCCGACCCGATGGAAAGCGCGCTGGCGAAGGCCGCGCCCAGACCGGCGCGGAAGGACATGCGACCGTCGTGATACATGCCGGCCTCGATCACGTCGGCGACGCCCTGGGGCCGCCCACCCGGCATGATGTAGCGCAGGAACAGCGCCACCAGCAGCCCGCCCACGGCCGGCGCCAGCACCACGTGCCACCAGGCCAGGTTGCTGACGGCCTCGACCAGGTATTCCGAACGCTCGCCATAGAACAGCCACTGCAGTTCGCCCAGCAGCCAACGGAAGCCGTAGGCCGCATAACCGACGGCAAGACCCACCACCGCGGCGAACATCAGGATGCGGATCTGGTCGCCCGCCGCCATCTCGTGGACCTGGCGGAAGTCTCTCAGGCTCGATCTTCCGAAAACGGCGACCCAGGCGCGCAGCCTCTGGATCAGCCAGTCCATGGCTCAGGCGGCTCCGCCGTCGCGGCGGCGCATGGCCATGCCCTTGCCGGCGCGCTCTGGCCAGGGCAGATCCTTCTGCAACTCGGCCAGCGCCACGACCCGGGCGAACAGGTCGTCGGGCATGTCGGCCGAACGGCGGCTTTCCATGTCCACATGCACCATCATCTGTTCCGAGGTCGCGGACAGATAACCCTCGTCCTCGTTGAACATCTCGAAATAGGCGTGCACCCGCTTGCGGTCATGGGCCAGAAGCTGGACCGTGTAGCGCAGCTTCGTGCCTTCCAGCACCTCGCCGATGTAATGGACATTGGTCTGAAGGGTGAAGAACGACTTGTTCTCGCGCTTCACATAGTCGAGGCCCATGTCGAGATAGTCGAACAGCCCGTCGGTGGCCTTGTCGAAGGCGACATTGTAGTAGCCGACATTCATGTGGCCGTTGTAGTCGATCCACTCCGGCAGCACCGTCGCCTCCAGAATGTTCATCGGACCGGTATTCGACATGTGGCGACGCCCTCCCCTTCGTCCCGTCCCGCAACCGTGACTTTCGGTCATAACGCATTGACGGCGGCGATCAAGACAGCGCTGACGGAACCGTGACATGCGCGCGCTTCCGGGCTGCCCGCCCCGCCGTTATCCTCCCGCCGGTCCACAGGAGGAAACGACCTTGATCACCATTCATCACCTTGGCGTCTCGCAGTCCGACCGCGTGGTCTGGCTGATGGAGGAACTCGGCCTGCCCTATGAACTGAAGTGGTATCACCGCAAGGCGAACCGGCTGATGCCGGAGGAATATTTCGCGCTGCACCCGGCGGCGACCGCTCCGGTGATCGAGTATGACGGCCGCGTGCTGACGGAATCGGCGGTGATCCTGGAACACATCTGCCACACCCATGCCGGCGGGCGCTTCACGGTCGGTCCGGACCAGCCGAACTACGCCGACTATCTGTACTGGATGCAGTTCAACAACAGCGCGCTGGGCCTGTTCTTCGCCACCCTGGCGATGGGCGCGAACCCGACCGGCGAGGCCGCGCCGCTGGTGAAGGAACTGCTGGGCCGACGCTGGGCCGGCTATCACGCCTATCTTGAGGAGACCCTGGGCAAGCATGACTATCTGGCCGGCGACGAGTTCACCTGCGCCGACATGATGGTGGTCTACAATCTGGGCAACATCCTGTCGTCCAGCGGCAAGACCGTCGCCGACCTACCCAACACGAAGGCCTATCTCGACCGCATCAGCGCCCGGCCCGCCTATCAGAAGGCCATGCGGATCGCCGGCCCGGAAGCCACGCCGCCGGCTTAGGGCAGCACGGGATGTCACCCCCGCCCTGTGCGGGGGTCGGGTCAGCGTTGAAACCGCCGAGACCGTGCCTGCGTTCCGCTCCAACCGGATCCCCGCACAAGGCGGGGGTGACGCGACGTGCGAGAGTGCGAGCTCTCGTCGCGGGACAGGGTTCCGGGCTGATCAGCAAGTTCTTGTGTTGAGGGCGCGTGCGCTCCCTCCCCCTGAGGAGTTGGCTGGCAGCGGACTGCTTGCAATCCGAGAGGGGCGAGAAGGTCTCGGCGCTCGCCCTGCGACAAACACGGGGTGTCACCCCCGCTTCATGCGGGGGTCCGGTGCGGCTTCGCCGCAAGTCACATGTTTCAACCGGATGCCCGCATGAAGCGGGCATGACAGTCTGTGCCGCAGGTGGTCCAGCCTAGCCGCGCAGCTCCCCGCCAGTGGTCTTCTTGACGTTGGCGACGATCTTTTCGGCGACCTTGTCGATTTCCTCGTCGGTGAGGGTCTTGTCGGCGGGTTGCAGGCGGACGCCGATGGCGATGGACTTCATGCCCTCGCCGATGCGCTCGCCTTCGTAGACGTCGAAGATGTCGACGCGCTCGATCAGCTTCCTGTCAGCGCCCTGCGCCGCCCGGACGATGTCGGCCACGGCCACGCCCGTCTCGACGACGAAGGCGAAGTCGCGGTTCACCGCCGGCAGGTCGGAGACCTCCAGCGGCGGCCGCGTGGCCTTCCGGCCCGCCTTGGGCAGCGGCACGCTGTCCATGTAGACCTCGAAGCCGACCAGCGGACCCTTCACGTCCATGGCGTCCAGCACCGCCGGGTGGATCTCGCCGAAGGCCGCCAGCACGTTCTTCGGGCCCAGCCGGATCACACCGGAGCGGCCCGGATGGTACCAGGCCGGCGCTTCCGCGGCGACCTGCGGCTTGGTCGGGTCCACACCGACGGCGGCCAGCGCCGCCAGCGCATCGGCCTTTGCGTCGAAGGCGTCGACGGGGCGCATGCCGCCGGCCCAGTGCCGCTGGCCCATCTGACCACGCCGGATGCCGGCGGCGACAATGTCCTGACCCGTGGGCGTCGTGTCGCGGTATTGCGGCCCGGCCTCGAACAGGGCGACGTCGCCCAGGCCGCGGTCGGCATTGCGGCCGGCGGCGGCGATCAGGTTGGGCAAATTGGACGGCCGCATGCAGTCCAGATCGGCCGAGATCGGGTTGGACAGCAGCATCTCGTCCTGCCCGCCACCGAACAGCTCGGCCTGCGCGCGCGGCAGGAAGGACCAGGTGACTGCCTCGACCATGCCCCGGCCCGCCAGCACACGGCGGACGGTGCGCAGGTTGCGCTGCGCCGCGGTCAGGCTGGGCTGCGCCACTTCCGACAGGCGCGGCAGCCGCGCGGTCTCGATCTTGTCGTAGCCCCAGATGCGGACCACGTCCTCGACCAGATCGGCCTCGCCGTCAATGTCGATGCGCCAGGAGGGCGTCACCGACTCGATGGCTTCGCCGCCGCCCGAGACCTGATAGCCCAGATCGGACAGGATGCGCTTCGCATCCGCTTCCGGCACATCGACGCCGCCCAGCGCGCGGATGCGCGAATGGCGCAGCGTCACCGGCTTGGTGATGTCGGGAATCTCGCCGCAGGTGACATAGTCACTGGCCTCGCCGCCGCAGAGTTCGGTCACCAGACGCGCGGCGACCCTGATGCCCCAGGCAACACTCTCCGGGTCGACGCCCCGCTCGAAGCGGTAGCGCGCATCGGATTCGATGCCATGGCGGCGGCCGGTCCGCGCCGTGCGCACCGGATCGAACCAGGCGCTCTCGATGAAGACATTGACCGTTTCCGGCTGGCAGCCGTTCGCCTCGCCGCCCATGACGCCGCCGAAGCCGTGCGCGCCGCCGTCATCGGCAATCACGCATTCCTCGCCCGACATCTCGTAGGTCTCGCCGTCGAGGGCCTCGAACTTCTCGCCCGGACGGCCAAGACGGACCTGGATGTCGCCCTTCACCTTGTCGGCGTCGAAGACGTGCAGCGGACGGCCGAGGTCGTAGGTCACGAAATTGGTGATGTCGACCAGGGTCGAGATCGGGCGCAGGCCGATGGCCAGCAGCCGTTCCTGCAGCCATTTCGGGCTGGGGCCGTTCTTCACGCCGCGCACATAGCAGCCGTGGAACACCGGGCAGGCGTCCGCCGTCTCCGGGTCCTCGAATGTGAAGCGCACGCCGATCGGGCTGTCGAAACCGCCGGAGGGGCCTTCCAGGTTCGGCGCCTTCAGCGTGCCGAGACCGGCGGCGGCCAGATCGCGCGCGATGCCGAAGACGCCCAGGCATTCCTGACGGTTCGGCGTGATCGCCACCTCGATCATCGGATCGTCCAGACCCATCACCGGCGCAAAGGGCTGGCCCAGCGGCGCGTCCTCGGCCAGTTCGATGATCCCGTCATGCTCGTCCGAAAGGCCCATCTCCCGCTCGGAGACCAGCATGCCGTTGCTCTCGACGCCGCGGATCTTCGACGGCTTCAGCAGCAGGCCGGTGCCCGGCACAGTCAGGCCGGAGCGGGCAAAGACGCCCATCATGCCGGTCCGCGCATTCGGCGCGCCGCAGACGACCTGAACGGTCTCGCTGCCCGTATCCACCTTGCAGACCCTCAGCCGGTCGGCGTCCGGGTGCTGCACGGCCTCGATGACACGGCAGACCGTGAAGTCCTTCAGCTCGGCGGCGCGGTCCACCACGCCCTCGACCTCCAGCCCGACGGCGGTGAGTTTCTCGACCACCTGATCCAGCGTGGCGTCGGTCTCCAGATGCTCTTTCAGCCAGCTCAGCGTGAATTTCATCGGCTCAGCCCCCCGCCCAGCGCCGGCACATCGAAGGGCATGAAGCCGTAATGCTTCAGCCAGCGCAGGTCGCTTTCGAAGAACGCGCGCAGATCGGGAATGCCGTATTTCAGCATGGCGATCCGGTCGATGCCCATGCCCCAGGCGAAGCCCTGCCACTCGTTCGGATCCAGGCCGCAGAACTTCAGCACGTTCGGGTGCACCATGCCGCAGCCCAGGATCTCCAGCCAGTCCTCGCCCTCGCCGATGCGGATCTGGCCCTTGTCGAAGGAACAGCCGATATCGACCTCGGCGGAAGGCTCGGTGAAGGGGAAGAAGCTCGGCCGGAAGCGCATCCGGATCTCGTCGACCTCGAAGAAAGCCTTGCAGAAGTCTTCCAGCACGCCCTTCAGGTGGCCCATGTGCACGTCGCGGTCGATCACCAGACCCTCGATCTGGTGGAACATCGGCGTGTGGGTCATGTCGCTGTCGGAGCGGTAGGTCCGCCCCGGCACGACGATGCGGTGCGGCGGCTGGTTGTTCTCCATCCAGCGGATCTGCACCGACGACGTGTGGGTGCGCAGCAGCTGCCGCTCACCGTCCTCGCCCGGATGAAAGAAGAAGGTGTCGTGCATCTCGCGCGCCGGATGGGCCGGCGGGAAGTTCAGGGCGGTGAAGTTGTGGAAATCGTCCTCGATATCCGGCCCCTCGGCCACCGCGAAGCCCATGTCGGCGAAGATCTCGTTGATCTCGTCGGTGACCTGGCTGATCGGGTGGATGCGCCCGGTCTCTTCCGGACGGACCGGCAGGGTCACGTCGACGCGCTCGGAGGCCAGCCGCGCTTCCAGCTCCGCCCGCTTCAGCGCCTCGCGGCGGGCCTCAATGACCTCGCCCAGGCGGTTCTTGAGCTGGTTGAGCTGCGGCGCGACCTGCTGGCGCTCGGCCGGGTCCATCTTGCCCAGCCCCCGCATCAGTTCGGTCAGCCGCCCCTTCTTGCCCAGGGCGGCCACGCGCGCAGCCTCGAGCGCCGCCATATCGGCGGCGCCCTCGACCTGGCCGGTCAGTTCGGCCTCGAGTTCCTGAATATCCATGTCGGTAACGCTTTCGCTGTCGGCGAAGCGTCAGCCAGCCCCTCAGGCGTCGGCGTACTTCGCTTCGCGGGCGGTCCGGGCCTGATCGACCAGAACCTTGAAGCCGTCGGGATCGCGCACGGCGATGTCGGCCAGCACCTTGCGGTCAACTTCAATACCGGCGTGCCGCAGGCCGTCGATAAAGACGCCGTAGGTCAGGCCATGCTCGCGCACGGCGGCATTGATGCGCTGGATCCACAGGGCGCGGAAGTTCCGCTTGCGGACCTTGCGGTCGCGGTACTGGTACTGCAGGCCCTTCTCAACGCGCTGACGCGCGATCGACAGGACGTTGCTCTGGCGGCCGCGGTAGCCCTTGGCCTGTTCCAGGATTTCCTTGCGGCGGGAGCGGCTGGTGACGCCGCGCTTGACTCGTGCCATCTCTCATATCCTCCGGGTCAGCCGTTCGGCAGGAACTTCTTGCGCACGACCTTGGCGTCGGATTCGGCCATGATGGTCGTGCCCCGCTGATCGCGGATCTGCTTGTTGGTGCGCTTGATCATGCCGTGCCGCTTGTTGGCCTGGCCACGGCGCACCTTCCCGGAGGCGGTCAGGCGAAAACGCTTCTTCGCCCCGCTCTTTGTCTTCATCTTGGGCATTTGCTTCCTCTATGAATGCAGGTTTGCGGGGCCTTGCGCCCCAAGCTGAACGACCGCCTCGGCATGCCCTGCCGGACGATCGGAGAGCGGGCTTATAGCCGCGCCCCGCGCAAGGTTCAAGTCCCGCATGACGCACGCGTCACAATTGACGCGCCGGCGCGGATATAGTAGTTTCCGTAAGGTCAACTCAGGGAGCGGAGGTTACAAAGATGACGCCGCCGAAGAAGCGCTGATCGATACCGAAATGCCGGCCGGTGAGATCCGGCCAAGACCGAATACGCGGCCACCAGATCCACGGATCGGCCGCGATATCTGACCGGCGATGATGCCGGACCCCGGAAACACCGGGACGGGCCGAAACGGAAGGCAGAGCGGGCGGCAAGGTCGAATCCCTCGAAGCGCAAGCCTCCGCCCAGCCATCGACCCCTCCGTGCACGCGGCCTTGACAATGAAACGTGCAACGAAGCCCCGCCGGCGCCCTCCGGCGGGGCTTCTCCTTGTGCGGGCATGATGGACGGGGCCGCGATGGTGTTAACTGCCGCGGCCATGACCGATGAACCCGAAGCCCTTGTCCGCCGCCTCTGCCTCGCCCTGCCGGAAACGGCTGAGAAGGAGGCCTGGGGCGACCCCACCTTCCGGGTGCGCGACAAGATCTTCGCCATGGTCAAGCGCGGCGACGGACGCGTTTCGGTCTGGTGCAAGGCCGCGGAGGGCTTTCAGGAGATGCTGATCGAGAGCGATCCGGCGCTCTATTTCCGCCCGCCCTATGTCGGCCACAAGGGCTGGGTCGGTCTGCGGCTGGACGATGGCCCGGACCCGGCGGCCGTCGACGCCGCCATCCGCCAGAGCTACCGCCTGATCGCGCCGAAGAAGCTCGCGGCCCTGCTCGCGCCATGATCCGGCCCTGGACTCCCGCCGATTCCCTCGCCTGTCTGGCCGTCTTCCAGGCCGCGGTCCGCGCCGGCACGGCTTACGCCCGGCCAAAGCGCATGGCCTGGGCGAAGATCGACTACAGCTTCATCAAGTGGCGGACGCGGCAGCGGCGCTTCATCACCCTGGTGGCCGAGCGCGACGGCCGCATCATCGGCTTTACCGAGTTCCGCCGTGACGGACACGTGCACATGCTGTTCGTCCATCCGTCCGCGATGCGTCAGGGCCTCGCCCCGAAACTGCTGGCCGCCGGCGACGCAATCATGGACGGCAAGGGCGTCGCGAGGCGCGACTGCTGGGCCAGCCAGAATTCCCGCCCCGTCTTCGAACGGGAAGGCTACCGCGCCATGGGCGGCAAGCCGAAACCCGCCAGAGACGAATGGCTGCTCGCCTGGAGGATGGTGCGGCGGTGAGTATCATGGGTTGCTGAACATTGCAGGAACAACCTTCGAATGACATGATCCGCCCATGAGCAAGCCGAAGGAAACGCCCGCGCATCGTCTCGTCGCCGAAGCCGGCTTTGGCGATGCCATACTGGGTCTCGGGTTCAGCAAGGTCTCGAAGACCCAATGGAAGCGCGAGGGCGACCGCGTTATCTGGCGGGTCGCCGTGGCGCAGGCGGACAAGAACTGGCGCGGCTGGATCGAGGTCGAGTACGGGCTGGAAGTACCCGGCTTCGACGATCTGGTCATGCAGATCATCGGCGACCGGCCGAGCGAGCGGCTGAACGGCACCTCGGCGCGGGTCCACTACCTGTCCTCGGTCAGCGCCGACCTGATCGGCTCGATGCGAGAAGACTACGAACGCCGGCACCCGCCGCGGTCAGGCTTCAAGGGCTGGCTGGCCGATACCTTCAAGGGCAGGCAGCCGAAGTTCCACCAGTTGCCCAAGAGCATTCCCTTCTATGAGGAGATCGGCGGTTACCCGGGCGGGTTCGGCCATGTCTGGGCGACCGAAGGCAACGACCCGGCGGAACTGGCCAGGCTGCTGGCCGGCCATTTCGAGCGCCACACCCTTCCGTTCATGAATTCCATGAACAACATCCGGACGTATTACGAGCGGGAATACGGACCAAACTGTCTACGCCCCCGGCACACCTACTGGCCGCGTGTCGCCATCGCCTCCATGGTCGGCGACCAGAACATGATCGATCGGATCGCAAACGACATGATCCGAGATGCCACGATGAGCTATGAGGAAGGCTTGGCCCAATCGAAGGAATGGGTGAAGCAGAACACCCGAAAGTATCACCCGTCCACCCATTTCACCCCACATGAGCAAACGGTGATCTCGCGCTTGGGTGCAATCGCTGGGTGCAGGGTTCTATACCGTGCGGCCGAAGTCTGCGGGTTCACATTCGACGATCCGGGTATCGACTTCGCCCTTCTGGAGAAGGCGGAAGAGCAGTTTGGCGACGATTGCCCTAGCTTCTCGGACGCACGAGCACTGCAGGCCAAGGGCATCGACTGGACCGACGGCTACTATTGATTTCCAGTGACAGCATCGACTGCCCCCTGTTTTGCAATTGAGCCTGCAATCGCCATGAAGACCACATCAGTCGTCAGGCTCTGTCGAATCACGCTGCCGGCTGGGGCGTTGTGGGCCGCGGCGAAGAACGCATCGATCCCAACCGTCAATTCGTCGATCACCGACTGATCGACACCGCCATTTGTGAGGATCTGGCGAACACCTGATCGGAATTTCACGGGATCGACCTCAGTCAACGGCACACGAAGCGTCCTCACACTCCCGTTCACATCCGGAAGCTCAAGATCTTTTCCAAGCTTCTTCTTTGCATTGTCTGAAACCTGGCCGTTGACTTTGCGATCTCTCTTCCGCGCTTCGGCGGCAAATTCTGTCTGCAGCTTGCTCAATTCCGCCCGGTCTGTCTTGACCTCCCAAGCGGTTCCCTTCTCGCCTTTCACTTTCCGGAACCATAGGCCGCCAAACAGGCTTTCCATCACCTCATCGGTCACCTCGTCGTAGTGACGGACGAGATCCTTCTTCCCGCTTCGTTCGATCCTGTACCGCCTCAGAAATCCCTCGTCCCCCAGCGGACGTGTGAATCCGGCGAGGTCGAGCCATTCCTTGACCAGCCGCTCGCCGGCCTTGCCCTTCTGGATGTTCACGAGCCCGACAATCTTGCCCCGTGTTTCCTTGTCGAGCTTCTCCCACGTCTCCTTGCTCAGATGTTCGGTGACGTTGAAGCCCTTGATGTCGTGGTCGGTCATCCGCTTCTCGGCATCGGACAGCATCTTTCGGTAACCCTGCTGTTCCTTCAGCTTCGTCAAACCGCTGACGTCGGATAGCTTATCAAGAGCTTTCCCGGCCTTCAGAAACTTGCCAAGGAACGGCAACGAGGCGCCGACAGCCAGCAGCAACTCGGACCGGAGGCCCCTCAGTTCAGCTGCGCTTGCACCGTTCTCCTCTTCTTCGCCGAGCTTGCGATAGAGGCGCAGGGCTTCGCGCGCTGACATGATCTCGCCGGTGATCGGCGCAAACTCCAGCGCCAGCAGCACCCCGCGACCCAACGCGTCCGGATCGACGAGACCTCGGTTCCAGTTGGCCGCCAGGGCTTCCGCCGCATCACGCAGTCGCTGTTCATCAACCTCAATGCCCCGGTCACGCGCTTCGTCAAGCTGAGCCGCGACATAGTCCTCCACGGCGGCATTCATCCGTGCCGCCGATGTCCGGTCGCCAAAGTTGCGATAGGCCAGTCTCGCCGTCGAGACGACCCGCCTTTCCTTGTCCTCCAGCGGCTCGCCGGGCTTGCCGAGATCGAAGACCAGCTCTGCCGGAGATGCAGCCAGACCGTCCTCGCCCGCGCCGCCAGCCAGCAGATCATCGCCTTCACTGCCCGCCAGCGCGCCCCATTGCGCCTGGATGGCGGCGTCTTCGGCGTTCATCGCGCCGAGGCTCACGGCGGCGGCCTGCTGCGCTTCAGAGGGCAGGGTTTCCGGTTCCTGGAAGAAGGTGCGGATGGTGGAGGGGCGGTCGCGCAGGACACGACCGACCAGTTCCGGCTCGCGCGGCGTGTACGTCTGCGGCCGGTCGGGATCATCGCCGGCCAGAGCCGCGAGTTTCGGCGCGGTGATCCGGTCCAGCATGTCATGGGTGGGGCCGAAGGGTTCCATCCGGCCGTCGACGGTGAGGCCGTGCATCTGCTGGAACCGCCTCAGCGGTGTTTCCGCATCCGTTCCGCGCACGGGCAACCCGGCCAGGAACAGGGCGTGGCGCGTGGCCGCCAGATCGCGCGGGTCGTTGTCGCCGCCCGCGCCCACCGGCCCCCAGAGCGGGACGGTCCCGCCACGCGCCGGTATTCTCCGCCGGGGGCCACCCCTCTCGTACAATTCCGCCGTCATGCGCTGGACCGTCGGGCCATTGGGATTCATCAGACCGTCGGGCTTCAGGCCACGCGGACGCTGATAGGCGCGGATGCTCTTGATGGCCCCGCTTTCGCCCGGGTCGTCCACCGTCCGCGCCGGCGAGCGCCGTCCGTCCAGCTTCTCGGCCATCCCGGCCGCCCGGATCAGCTCATCCGGGTCGTTGTCCAGCCCCGGCCCGACCCGGTCGCGCAGCCAGAAGGGATCCACCGCCGCCATCGCCCATCCTCCTCGAAACAGTTCCGATGGAGGAAAGAGATATCCGCCCGACAACTATGCGTTGCGGGAAAGTGGGGACTGCTGTGAAAGGACGGGTAACGTTCCTCCCGCTTGAGGGGGAAGGCCAGGAGGGGGTGAGTTCGGCGAAGCCGAAATAACTCGGTCCGCCCACTTGGGGATGGATGGGCCGGCCAAGTGGGCGGCTCAGGCCTGTCCGGATACGCACAGCCGCGCTGCGTGCCAGCCGGTCCATCCCACGCAGCGCCGTTTCGACAAGAAGCCTTCGGCTGCACCCCCCTCCGACTGCTTCGCAGCCACCTCTCCCTCAAGGGGGAGGAAAGGGCCGGCGCTTCAAGCTGACAATCCGAGCCGCGCTGCGTGCCAGCCGCCCCCATGATCTTGGGGTGACACAGGATCAAACCAGGCAGCGCAGTTCCTACAACCCCAGCACCAGCTTCGCGACGATGTTCCTCTGGATCTCGTTGGAGCCGGCGTAGATCGAGGCGGCGCGGTGGTTGAGGTGGCGCGGCATGGCCGTCAGCGCATGGGCGGGGCCGATGGGTTCGACATTGGAGCCGGCGGTGCGGGCGTCCTTCTGGTGGGGTGCGGCGTAATAGGCGACGGCCTCGGCGGTGAGTTCCGCTGTCCGCTGCAGCGATTCCGAGCCGCAGACTTTCATGATCGAGCCGCCGGCGCCCGGCGTCTTGCCCTCGGCCACCTCGCACATGACCTTCTTCTCGGTCACTTCCAGCGCCATGATCTCGGCTTCGGCCTCGGCGATGCGGCGGGCGAATTCGGGGTCATGGATCAGGGCCGCACCGCCGCCATCGGGCTCGGCCCTCGCCACGGCCTTCAGGTTACGGATCGAGGCGTGCAGGCCGGGCGAATAGGTGTCGCCGCCACGCTCGAACTCCAGCAGATACTTGGCGACGGTCCAGCCGCTGTTCTCCTGCCCCACCAGGTTCTCCGCCGGCACGCGCACATCCTCGAAGAAGACCTGGTTGACCTCGTGATCGCCGGCCATGGTGATGATCGGGTCGACGGTGATGCCCGGCGCCTGGAAATCGTCGATCAGGATGAAGCTGATGCCTTCCTGGGCCTTGCCCTCGGTCGAGGTGCGGACCAGGCAGAACATGCGGTTGGCGTGCTGCGCATAGGTCGTCCAGATCTTCGAACCATTGATGACATAGTCGTCGCCGTCGCGCACCGCGCGGGTCTTCAGGCTGGCCAGATCGGAACCCGACCCGGGCTCGGAATAGCCCTGACACCAGGTGTCCTCACCCGAGAGGATGCGGGGCAGGTACTTCTGCTTCTGCGCCTCGGTGCCGAAATGCATCAGCACAGGGCCGACCATGCGCGTGCCCATGATCAGGAAGGCCGGCGCGCCGGCGGCTCCGCATTCGGTGTCGAAGATGTAGCGCTGGATCGCGCTCCAGCCGGGCCCGCCATGCTCGGCCGGCCACATCGGCGCGGACCAGCCCTTCGCCGCCAGCTTCGCAAACCAGCGCTGGCCGATGTCATGCTCGGCAAAGGGGCCGGTCGCCAGATCGGCGCCGCGCCTTATGTCGTCGGTCAGATTCTCGGCGATGAAGCCCCGAACCTCGTCGCGAAACGCAAGATCCTCTTCGGTCAGCGCCAGATCCATGATGTTGTCCTCCCCGTTGACGGGCCTATTGTACGCACGCGTATCAACAGGGGAAAAGAACATGATCGAGCAGGGACTGGGGCCGCTGGCCATGGCGCTGGCGTCCGGGCGGACGACGTCGGAGGAACTGACCGAGCGGGCGCTGGCGGCGGCGGCCGAGGGCGAAGGCCCGACCTGCTTCGTCAGCCTGCGCGGCGAGAAGGCGCTGGCCGAGGCGCGGGCCGTCGACGCCCTGCGCAAGGCGGGCTGGCGCTCGCGGCCCTTCGCCGGCATTCCGATCTCGATCAAGGACCTGTTCGACGAGGAGGGCGTGGTCACCACCGCCGGATCGAAGGCCCTGGCCGACGCTGCGCCCGCCGCCGCAGACGCCGCCATCGTGCACAGCCTGCGTCGGGCGGGCTTCGTCGTTGTCGGCCGCACGGTGATGACCGAATTCGCCTATTCCGGCGTCGGGCTGAACCCGCATTACGGCACGCCCGCCAGCCCGTGGGACCGCGAGACGCGCCGTATTCCCGGCGGGTCAACCTCCGGCGGAGCGGTCAGCGTGGCCGACGGCATGGCCGCCGCCACCATCGGCACCGACACCGGCGGCTCCTGCCGCATCCCGGCGGCCTTCTGCGGCATTGTCGGCTTCAAGCCGACCGCCGAACGGATTCCGCAGGACGGCTGCTTCCCGCTCAGCTTCTCGCTGGATTCCATCGGTCCGCTGGGCAACAGCGTCGACTGCTGCGCCATCCTGGACGACATCATGGCCGGCGGCGAGGGCATGGGCGCCGAGCCAGGTCCGGTCGCCGGGCTGCGTCTGGGCGTGCTCGACAATTTCGTCCTGGACGGCATGGATGACACGGTCGCCGAGGCGATGGAACGGGCGCTCACCCTGCTCGCGGACGCCGGCGCGCATGTCGAGGAATTCGAGCTGCCGGAACTGGCGGACCTGCCTGGGCTGAACGCGGCCGGCGGCTTCGCGGCGGCGGATTCATATGCGCTGCACCGGGCGCTGATGGCGGAGAAGGGCGACCTCTACGATCCCCGCGTCATCGGGCGCATCCGCCGCGGCGCGGACATCTCCGCCGCCGACTACATCGACCTGATGAAGGCCCGCGCGGCGATGCAGCAGGCGACCGACAGGGCCACCGCGCATTACGACGCCGTGGTCATGCCGACCGTGCCCATCGTCCCTCCGGCGATCAGCGATCTGAACGCCGACGCGGACTACATGGCGATCAACATGCTCTGCCTGCGCAATCCGTCGATCGGCAACTTCCTCAATCGCCCCAACATCAGCCTGCCCTGCCACCGCCCGGGCGAGGCCCCCGTCGGCCTGATGCTGATGGGCCAGCGCGGCCGCGACCGCGACCTGTTCGCCATCGCGACGGGTGTGGAAGGCGTTCTGGCGGAGTGATCTGCACCGCCGCGCCTCTGGACATGCTCAGCGCGTTCCGGGCAACGACCCGCGACCCATTCCTGAGTGCATCCGCTTGCACGGAGCAGCAAGCACCTCCCCTCACCGACCCGCAGGCATCACCGGGGCTCTGAGATCCAGCGTGTGCGGGAAGGCCGGATTGGCTTCGGCCGGCGGCACGAAGTGCGAGTCCGGGGTGTAGCCCATGGGCTCGAAGCGGGCGAGACGGCGGCCTTCGGCTTCCTCGGCGTTGACCGGCGCGGTCTCGTAGTTGCGGCCGCCCGGATGCGCCACGTGATAGCGGCAGCCCGCCACCGCCCGGCCCGTCCAGGTGTCGATCACGTCGAAGGTCAGCGGCGCATGCACGCCGATTGACGGGTGCAGGGCCGAGGCCGGCTGCCAGGCGCGGTAACGCACGCCGGCCACGTGTTCTTCCGAGATGCCCGTCGGTTGCAGCGGAACGCGGCGGCCATTGCAGGCCAGCACGTAGCGGTCGGGATCCGACAGGCCGCGCATCTTCGCCTGCAGCCGCTCCACCGAGCTGTCGACATAGCGCACGGTGCCCCCGCCGCCGGCTTCCTCGCCCATCACGTGCCAGGGTTCCAGCGCATAGCGCAGTTCCAGCTCCATGCCGCGATACGCCACCTCGCCATAGCGCGGGAAGCGGAATTCGAAGTGGGGCGCGTACCAGTCCTGCTGGAAGTTGTAGCCCGCCTGCCGCAGGTCCTCGAGCACGTCGGTCAGGTCGTCCCAGAGGTAGTGGGGCAGCATGTAGCGGTCGCGCAGCCGGTCGCGATGCCGGATCAGGGGGCGGGTGTAGGGCTGCTCCCAGAAACGGGCGATCAGGCCGCGAAGCAGAAGCTGCTGCGCCAGCGACATGTCGGCATGCGGCGGCATCTCGAAGGCGCGGAACTCGACCAGGCCGAGGCGGCCGGTGGGACCGTCGGGCGAGTAGAGCTTGTCGATGCAGATCTCCGACCGGTGGGTGTTGCCGGTCATGTCGATCAGCAGGTTCCTGAGCGTGCGGTCGACCATCCACAACGGCCGCTGCTCGCCCGGACCGGGCAACTGCCCCAGCGCGATCTCCAGTTCGTAGAGCACGTCGTCGCGGCCCTCGTCGACGCGGGGCGCCTGGCTGGTCGGGCCGATGAACAGGCCGGAGAACATGTAGGAAAGGCTGGGATGGTTCTGCCAGTAGCGGATCAGCGAGCCCAGCAGGTCCGGACGGCGCAAGAAGGGGCTGTCCGCCGGATTGCGGCCACCGCAGACGATATGATTGCCACCGCCGGTGCCGGTGTGGCGGCCATCGACCATGAACTTCTCGGCGCGCAGGCGGGACTGTTTCGCGTCCTCGTACAGCGAGCGTGTCACCTGCTTCAGCGTGTTCCAGTCGCCCGAAGGGTGGATGTTCACCTCGATCACGCCCGGATCCGGGGTGACGCGGATGACATTCAGGCGCGGGTCCGGCGGCGGCTCGTAACCCTCGATGTAGATCGGCATGTTCTGCTCGGCGGCCACGTCCTGGCAGACAGCCACCAGATCCAGGTAATCCTCGGCCGAGCGTGTCGGCGGCATGAACACGTTGATGCGCCCGTCGCGCGGCTCGACGGCCAGCGCGGTGCGGATATCGCCGCCGACCAGGCCGACCTGGCCTTCCGTCGGCTTTGCCTGCGAGCCCTTCGGCGGCAGGGCCTGATGCTGGCGCTCGTCATTGCCGTCATCGCGCCGCGAGGCGGTGAAGGGCGTTCGCCGGCGGTCCGGCGGCGGCAGATCGCCCTCGATCGAGAACGGGTCCTGCGGGTTGTACCAGGGGAACTGCGAGGCCGGCAGCCAGGGCAGGCTCTCGATGGGCAGGCGGAAGCCCACCGGACTGTCGCCGGGCAGCAGGAACATGTGCTCGCCGCGGAACGGCCAGGGGCCGGTCATCCACTGGCGGCCGGCCTTGGCCTGCCAGGCCTGGATCGGCAACACGTAGCCCGACGGCGTGCCGAGACCCTTGCGCAGGATCCGCGCGAGCCGGGCCCGGTCGCGGTCCTTGGCGAATTCCGGATGGTCCGGGTCCAGGTTGACCGGCAGTTCCTGTTCCGCTTCCAGCGCCTTCAGCGGATCCTCATAGGCGGGGATGACGAAGTCGCCGTCCACTTCCAGGCGTTCGCAGATGCCCAGAATGAAGCGTTTCGCGTCCTGATGGGTGGGGTGATAGTCGCTGTCCTCGCGCGCGATCCGCTCGTCCTCGACCCAGAGCGGCAGTCCGTCGCCGCGCCAGAACAGGCCGAACGCCCAGCGCGGCAGCGGTTCGCCGGGATAGAGCTTGCCCTGGCCGAAGGTCAGCAGACCGTCCGGGGCGAAACGCTCGCGCAGGCGCAGCAGCAGGTCATAGGCCAGGCGACGCTTGTTCGGACCCATGGCCTCGGTGTTCCACTCGTCCCCATCCGGGTCGTCGATGGAGACAAAGGTCGGTTCGCCGCCCATGGTCAGGCGCACGTCGCCGGCCTGCAGCCTGTTCTCGATCTGCTCGCCCAGGCTGTCGATGGCCGCCCACTGGTCCGGCGTGTAGGGCCAGGTGACGCGCGGTGTCTCGTAGACGCGGTCGACCGACATGTGGTGGCTGAACTCGACCTCGCAGGGGCCGACAAGGCCGGTGATCGGCGCGGCGCTGGTGGGGCGCGGCGCGCATGCGAGCGGGATATGCCCCTCGCCCGCCAGCAGGCCCGAGGTGCCGTCCAGGCCGATCCAGCCAGCGCCGGGGATGTAGACCTCGGCCCAGGCATGCAGGTCGGTGAAGTCCTTCTCTGGTCCGGTCGGCCCCTCGATCGGCTTCTCGTCGGGGCGCAACTGGATCAGGTAACCAGAGGCGAAGCGCGCCGCCAGGCCCAGATTGCGCAACACCTGCACCATCAGCCAGGCGGTGTCGCGGCACGATCCGCGCCCGCTATCCAGCGTCTCCTCCGGGGTCTGCACCCCGGGCTCCATGCGGACGATGTAGTCGATGCGCTTTTCCAGATCCTGATTGATGCCGACCAGGAAATTGGTGGTGTTCTGTTCCGAGCGGTCGATGCCGGCCAGCAGCTTCGTCAGCAGCGGCCCCGCCGGATCGGGCGTCAGATAGGGCTCCAGCTCGTCGATCTCGTCGGCGTCATACTCGAACGGGAAATTCTCGGCATGCTCGGCGGTGAAGAAGTCGAACGGGTTCAGCACCGCCATCTCGGCGACCACATCGACCTCGACATGAAAATGGTCCACCGGCTCGGGAAAGACCACGCGGGCCAGGAAATTGCCCAGCGGGTCCTGCTGCCAGTTGATGAAGTGTTCCTTGGGCGAGATGTTCAGCGAGTAGCTGACGATGTTCGTACGTGCATGCGCGGCAGGCTTCAGCCGGATGATCTGCGGCGAGAGCGCGACCTTCCGGTCGTAGTCGTAGATTGTCTTGTGATTGAGGGCCGCATGAATCGGCATCGGGATCGCCTATGACCGTTCTTGTTGGTGACTGACAGTAGGCAGACGCGCCCGATGCTTCAATGCGCGGATTCGGCCACCGTCTGCTGCTTCGCGCTGGTCGAGCGGTAGGCCGAGACCCCCTCGGCGAGGAAGCGGTTGTTTTCCTCGCGCAGCTTCGCTGCCGCGTCGTCATACAGGAACGGCAGGAAGGCGTAGCGGTGGCCGGCGGTCATCTTGGTGACCGTGTGCAGCAGCGAGCACGAGAACACGATCGCGCCGCCGACCGGTGCGCGGTAGGTGCGCGTGCCGTATTCCGGGAAGCTCAGATCGCCGCCTTCATAGCCGTCGTTCAGATTGATGGTGACAGCGAAGCGGCGGTGCGCCGTGCCCTTGGTGGTGTTGTCGCGGTGCGGGCGGAAATGGCCGCCATCCTCGGCGGTGTAGCGGGCGACGATATAGCGCTCCATCCGCGTCACCTCGAACTGATGCACCTTGCGGATCTCGGGAACGATCCGCCGGCGCACCCGCGCCTGGGTCTCGGAAATCACCTTCTGATCGGTGATGACGTGGTCCTTGCGGGACTTGTGGCTGTGGTCATAGACCGCCACTGTCTGGCCGTCCCTGTCGCGCATGAAGCCCGATTCCTCGCCGCCGCCGGTCGCATAGAGTCCGATCAGGCGCTCGCAGAGTTCCGGTTCGAAGACATTGGGCAGCACCAGCACCGGCGCGCTGACATCGAAGCCTGCGAAACGCTGCGGCGGCGGCAGGGTGTCGAGATAGCTTATGATCTCCGGAATGTCGCTGCGGTCGGCGCGGAAGGGCAGCACCTTTAGCACCCGCATCGTCGGATCCATCACCACCCAGATGCGCCGCAGGGTGAAGCGTGACGTCTCGGGCTCATGATCCACCGGCAGCGCGCCATAGAGCTTCGCCGCCTTGCCATCGAAATCCCAGAAATAGCGATAGCCCGGATAGCGGTCGGCGATGCGTTTCTGAGTCTCGTCGGAGGGGTCGGCGCTGACACCGAAGAAGGAGCCGATATGGTCATTGAAGAAGCGGCCATGCGCCCGCACAGCCCGCAACGCAGCCTCGGAATGAGGGTCCGCCGCCGAGCCGAAGAAGCACAGAACGATGTAGCGACCCGCCGCCGTCTCGAAGGCGTAGCGCGGGTTCGCAAAGGATCTCTGGTGAAACCACGGCGCGGGGTCGCCGGGCATCAGATTGACATGGCCGCCCATGGCCCTGTTCTGCCTTTACAAGCTGCTGCTGGTATCGCCAGCTAAGAGCATGGATTTGCGCCGGTTTTCAGGGTTTGGCAACTGGAAAATGGAGAGCGCCTATACCGGGCTACGGCGAAACTCGAGCGCATCCCTGCGGATTTCCGCCTTGCGGGCGCCATCCATCCTGTCCCAGGTCGAATACACCCGGCCAAGGCGGTGGTTTCCTTCCAGATGCGACCGCTTCCGGTCCATGAAGTCCCAGTAGAGATAGTTGAACGGGCAGGCGTCGGGTCCGGTCTTCTGCTTCACGTCAAAGGCGCAGCCGGCGCAGTAGTCGCTCATGCGGCTGATGTAGTTGCCGCCGGCGGCATAGGGCTTGGAGCCGAGAATGCCGCCATCGGCGAACTGGCTCATGCCCAGCGTGTTGGGCAGTTCCACCCACTCGAAGGCGTCGGCATAGACGGCCAGATACCATTCGTGGATCTCGGCCGGACGAACGCCCAGCAGCATGGCGAGATTGCCGGTAATCATCAGGCGCTGGATATGGTGGGCATAGGCCTCGTCGCGCGTCTGTTCGACGGCATGGCGGACACAGTTCAGCTTCGTGTCCCCCGTCCAGTAGAAGCCCGGCAGCGGGGCGTCCTGGTCCAGCGCGTTCATGTCCCGGTAATCCGGCATCTTCAGCCAGTAGACCCCGCGGACATATTCGCGCCAGCCGATGATCTGGCGGATGAAGCCCTCGACCGCGTTCAGCGGCGCATTTCCGTCCTCATACACGTTCTCGGCGCGACGGCAGACCTCCAGCGGATCGAGCAGGCCGACATTGATGCTGACCGACAGCAGGCTGTGGAACATGAACCGCTCGCCCGCGATCATGGCGTCCTGATAGTCGCCGAAATTCGGCAGGCAGTCGGCGATGAAGTGATCGAGCGTCGCCTCCGCCTGTTCGGCGGTGACGGCGAAGCGGAAGTCTTCCAGATCGCCGAAGCCGTCCGGGAATTCGCGGGCGACCAGCGCCAGAACTTCCTCCGTGATCGCGTCCGGCGCGAACCAGCGCCGCTCCGGCAGATCCAGTCCTTCCTTCGGCGGCTTGCGGTTCTCCTGATCGAAGTTCCAGCGCCCGCCGGCGGGATCGTCGCCATCCATCAGCAGCCCGGTCCGGCGGCGCATGTCGCGGTAGAAATGCTCCATGCGCAGTTGCTTGCGGCCCTCGGCCCAGCCGGCGAAATCCTGCCGGCTGCACAGGAAGCGTTCGTCGTTCAGGATACGGACCGGGATGCCGAAGCGCCTTTCCCACCCCAGCATCTCCTGCATCAGCCGCCATTCGCCGGGCTCGGTGACGACAATCTCGTCCGGCGCCACCTCGGCAGCCAGCCGCGCCACCTCCCCGGCGAGCGAGCCGGTGTTGTCGGGGTCGTCATAGGCGGTGTAGCGGACATCTCGGCGATCCGCCCTCAACCGGTCGCGGAAATGGCGCATGGCCGAAAAGATGAGCGCGATCTTCTTGCGGTGATGCGGGACGTAGGTCGCCTCTTCACGCACCTCCGCCATGAGCACCACGTCGGTTTCCGGATCGGAATAGTCCAGCGACGACAGGCCGGGGCTGAGCTGATCGCCCAGCACGAGCACCAGCCGCCGGTGAACGCTCACGGCCTGTGGGTCAGATGCGGATGAAGTTCTGCATCAGTCGCGAGATGACGCCGTGGAATTCCAGCGGCGCATCGGTGGCGATGATGCAGATGCAATCGGTGCTGCCGTCGGAGACCGGCTGGTGATGCACATCCTCATCCAGATCGGCAATGTCGCCCGCCTGGAAGCGGCCGATCTCGTCGGTGTAGGAGCCGCTGACGATCAGGGTCATCTCGTGGCCGCCATGCCCGTGCTGCGGCACCGAGCGGCCGGGTGCGATGCGCAGCATCTTCACCCCCTCGTCCTCTCCATTCTCGCCGGGCAGCTTCGCCTGGCGGATGCCGGGACCGACCAGACGCCAGCGGATATCCGCCATGTCCTCGGGCAGCATGGCGCCCAGCGGTGCTGGAATGCCATGACGGCCGGCGCCGCGCGGGCGGACATAACCCTGCGGATCGGCCGCCGCGATGCGCCTGAAGACTTCCTCCAGCGATTCATCGCTGACCACGGCCGGCGCCGCATCGTCCAATACCGCCCCACCAATGGAATCGGCCAGGCTGGCGCGCTTGCGGCAACGCGGGCACATGCCCAGATGCGCCGCCACGATCAGGGACAGGCCATGCGACAGCCCGCCCGATGCATACGACATCAGTGTCGTGTCACTCGGATGATGACGAATCTCACTCACGCTTCATCTCCTACAAGGTCGCGGACCTTCTTGAACGCCAGCCTGAGCCGTGACTTCACGGTGCCCAGCGGCAGGTCCAGCTTCCCGGCAATCGCCGAATGCGGCAGTCCCTCGAAGAAGGACAGCCAGACAATCTCCCTCTGCTCGGGCGGCAGGGCCAGAATGGCCTTGCGCACCCTCTTCTGGTCGTCCTGAACCGACAGCACCTTCTCGCCGTCCGGTTCGGGCTCCGGCTGGAACATCGGATCCTCGTGGTCCGGTTCCGGGCGGTTGCGCCGCCGGATCATGTCGATGCGCTTGTTCCGGGCGATGGTGAAGATCCAGGTGCTGGCGCCCGCCTTCGCCGGATCGTACAGCCGCGCCTTGGTCCACACGGTGACCATCGTCTCCTGCACCACTTCCTCGGCCAGATCGTCGCCCGAGCCGGACTTCATCATGAAGCCCTTGATCCGGGGTCCGAAGTGACCGAACAGGTCGGCGAAGGCGGCGCGGTCGCCCTGCTCGGCGATCCGGACAATCAACGCTGCATAGTCCACGTCGTCGCCGCCGCTGGATCGTGCCGTACTGGTATCGCCGGTCGGAGCCGTCATCAACATGCACCCTCTACGCCGCGAGTCTCCCGGCGGATCACCCGAAGAATAAACGACATTTTCACATTGGCCGGGTGTGATCTAGCCCGAAGGAACCTCCGTAGATCGGCCATGTCTGACTTTCCAATACAGAAGGGCGCCCGCATCGCCGTCATCGGCGGCGGTATCGCCGGCCTCTCCGCCGCCTGGCTGCTGAGCCGAAGCCACAATGTGACCATCTACGAGCGTGCCGACTACGCCGGCGGGCATACCAACACGGTCGACGCCGAAACGACGGACGGGCCGGTCGCCGTCGATACCGGCTTCATCGTCTTCAACGACCGCAACTACCCGAACCTGTGCGCCCTGTTCGACCATCTGGGCGTCGACAGCGCGCGCTCCGACATGTCGTTCTCGGTCTCGGTCGATGGCGGGCGCTTCGAATACGGCGCGGCGCGGCCGACCATGCTGTTCGCGCAGCCGGCCAACGCGATCAATCCGGCCTATCTCAGAATGCTGCGGGACATCTTCCGCTTCTACCGCGCCGGACAGGAGGCGCTGCAGTCCGACACCGACGCGGCAACAGGGTCGCTGGGCGACTTCCTGCACGCGCTGGACGCCGGGCCGGAGCTGGCGCGCTGGCACGTGCTGCCGCTCAGCGCCGCGATCTGGTCGGCTCCGGCGCAGCGCATGCTCGACTTTCCCGCTCGACCCTTCCTGCGCTTCATGTCCAATCACGGGCTGCTGGGCCTGAACGACCGGCCCCAGTGGCGGACGGTCAGGGGCGGTGGCCGCAGCTATGTCCGCGCCCTGCTGGCCGGCATGACCGCGGATATCCGCCTGAACACCGGCGTCGAGGCCGTGACCCGCACGCCGCAGGGCGTCCGTGTCGAGGACAGGCAGGGCGGCGTCGACGTCTTCGATCAGGTGGTCATGGCGAGCCATGCCGATGAATCCCTGCAGATGATCAAGGACGCCGACAATGCCGAACGCCGCGTGCTGGGCGCCTTCCGCTATCAGCGCAATCTGGCGGTGCTTCATCAGGATCCGCGCTTCATGCCCCGGCGGCGGCGGGCCTGGGCGAGCTGGAACAACCTGATGTCCAGCAAAATCGACGGCAGCCCGCCCATGGTCACCTACTGGATGAACCGGCTGCAGCCTCTGCCAACGCGGGAGAACCTGTTCGTCACGCTGAACCCGGACCCGGAGGAGATGCCGGAAGCGGTGCTGCGCAGCTTCCCCTATGATCATCCAATGTTCGACACCTCGACCGACCTGATGCAGCGCATGATCTGGAACATCCAGGGCCAGCGCGGCCTCTGGTTCTGCGGCAGCTATCTGGGGCACGGCTTTCACGAGGACGGCATCCAGTCCGGCCTCGCCGTGGCCGAGGCGCTGGGCCATGTGCGGCGGCCATGGTCGGCACCTGACGAGAGTGGCCGTCTGTCGATCCCGGCGAACTGGGCCAGCGTGCCCGAAACGCCCGGCCGCGCGGCGTGATGGACTATCCCGCCGCGATCTATCAGGGCCGGGTGGTCCATGTCCGGAAGCGGCCGAAGCGTCATCGCCTCGATTACCGCGTCTTCGCCCTGCTGCTGGATCTGGACCGGCTGAAGGAGGCGGAGGCCGCCAGCCGCTGGTTCCGCCACAACCGCTTCGGTCTGCTGAGCTTCCATGACCGCGACCATGGCGACGGCGAGGGACCGGCCCGGGCCTGGGTCGACCGGCTGTTGGCCGAAACCGGCCTGCCGCGGCCGGACGCGGTTGAACTTCTCTGCTATCCGCGGCTGTTCGGCTATGTCTTCAACCCGCTCAGCGTCTATTTCTGCCGAGACGCCAATGGCGATCTGATCGCCACGGTACAGGAAGTACACAACACCTTCGGCGACCGTCACGCCTATGTCCTGCCCGCGCGCGGGGATGCCGGCGCGTCGCTGGTGCGGCAGCGGGCCGACAAGAGCTTCTTCGTCTCGCCCTTCCTTGATGTCGCCGGCGAGTACCGCTTTTCCATCCGCCCACCGGCCGAAAATATCGCCGTCGTGATCCGCCACCACGACCGCGAAGGCCCGCTGCTGGACGCCGCCTTTCATGGCCGGCGCGCGCCGTTCACCAGCCGCCAGATATGGCGGACGCTCTTGCGCCATCCGATGATGACCCACAAGATCATGCTGGCAATTCACTGGGAGGCCCTGAAGCTGTGGTTGAAGGGCGTTCCCTATGTCGGAAGGCCCCGGCCGGAAACGGTAAACGAGAGGGCGAACAGGGCGGAACAATGAATCCTGCTGGCCGCGAGGAAACCGAGGGCGCGCCGCCGACCGATGCGCGATTCTGGCTGATGCTGCTCAGGCCGGCTCTGAACCGCATCCGTGAAGGCGCGCTCGAGCTTCACCTGCCGGACGGGCGGGTGATCTCGGCCGGTTCCGGCGAACCGTCGGCCAGGATCGAGATCCGCCGCTGGCGGGCGCTCCGGCGCATGGCCTTTGGGGGCGAACTGGGCCTGGCCCGCGCCTTCCTGGACGGCGACTGGGACACGCCGGACCTGATGGGCTTCTTCCAGACCGCGCTGGCCAACATGCAGCAACTGAAGCCGTCGGCGCACGGATCGCTGCCGTCTCGTCTGGCCGGGCTGTTCCACCATCGCCGCCGCGCCAACACGCGCCAGGGCAGCCGGCGCAACATCGCCGCGCATTACGATCTGGGCAACGACTTCTATGCCGAATGGCTGGACCCCTCGATGACCTATTCTTCGGGCTTCTTCGAGGGCGGCGCCAACAGCCTGGAGTCGGCGCAGCAGGCCAAGTACCGCCGGATCTGCGACGCCGCCGGGATCAGGCCGGGCGACCGAGTGCTGGAGATCGGCTGCGGCTGGGGCGGCTTCGCCGAGGTCGCGGCGCGCGAATACGGCGCCTCGATCGAGGGCGTGACGCTCTCGACGGAGCAGCTCGCCTATGCCCGCGAGCGGGCCGAGCGGGGCGGATTCGCCGACCGTGCGAAGTTCCACCTGACCGATTACCGCGACACGGACGGGCATTACGACCATGTGGTCTCGATCGAGATGTTCGAGGCTGTGGGCGAGGAGAACTGGCCCGTCTATTTCAGCACCGTGCGGGACCGGCTGAAGCCCGGCGGCTCGGCCATGCTGCAGTCGATCACGATCCGCGACCGGGATTTCGAGAGCTACCGCCGCCGTCAGGATTTCATCCAGCGCTACATCTTTCCTGGCGGCATGCTGCCCTCGCCGGAACGCTTCTGGTCGGCGGCGAAGGACGCGGGGCTGGTGCCGGGCGGCGAGAGCTTCTTCGGCCAGTCCTATGCGACCACGCTGATGGAGTGGCACCGCCGCTTCAACGCCGCCTGGGAACGCATCGCCGCCATGCCCGGCTTCGATGCGCGGTTCCGGCGGATGTGGAACTTCTACCTGCTCTACTGCGCCGCCGGCTTCAGCGCCGACGCCATCAATGTCGGCCAGTTCCGGCTGGTCAGGCCCGATCAGACGTAGCGCTTCCTCAGATCCCCCTTCTGGATCTTGCCGGTGGCGGTCATGGCGAAGCCGTCGACGAACTCGACGATGCGAGGGATCTTGTAGGCGGCAATGTTGTCGCGGCAGTGCTGCTGCACGGCCTCGGCCGTCAGCGTCACACCCTCCTTCGGCAGGATGAAGACACCGACCTCCTCGCCGAAGATCCTGTCGGGCACGCCGATCACGGCGCAGAGCGAGACGCCGTCCATCATGTAGACGACATCTTCGACCTCGGTGGAGTAGATGTTCTCGCCGCCGCGGATGATCATGTCCTTGGCCCGGTCGACCAGAAACAGATAGCCGTCCTCGTCCAGATAGCCGAGATCGCCGGTATGCAGCCAGCCGCCGCGCAGGGTTTCGGCGGTGGCGTCGGGGCGGTTCAGATAGCCGGTCATGTTCTGCGGTCCCCGGCTGATCAGTTCGCCCACCTCGCCCTGCGGCACGTCATTGTCGTCCGCATCGACGATGCGAATCTCGTTACCCGGCACTGCCAGGCCGACCGAGCCGATCTTCCGGAAGGCCTCATCCGAGGACAGCGCCACGATCATGCCGCAGCTTTCGGTCTGGCCCATGCAGTGCACCAGCCCGGCATTGGGGAACATGTCCTGCACCGCCTGCAGCCGCTCCATGGCCATGGGCGCCGCGCCGAAGCCGATGACCTTCACGCTCGAGAAATCGAGCCGGGACTTCATCGGGTGCTGCTCCATCATCAGAAGCTGCGACGGCACCGCGAAGAAGGCGTCGATCCGGTGGTCGGCGATCTGCTTCATGGTGCGCTCGGTCTGATAGCTGTCGACGATCAAGGTCGCGCCCAGCGTGAAGATCACCAGGAAGAAGACGTGGCTGGCGATGTGGAACATGGGCGTGCAGGCCAGGAAGCGGCTTTCCGGCCCCGAATGCTCCCAGGCCTCGGGACAGAGGATCGCCCCGGCCAGCAGGCTGTAGTGGGTGTGGATCACACCCTTGGGCGAGCCCGTCGTGCCGGACGTGTAGTAGATCGCCGCCGGTTCGTGCACGCCGATGCCCCGCGTCGGCTGCCACTCGCCGGCATAGGGCGGCGGCGGGTCGCGGTCGACGTTGAAACGCGGCACTTCGGTCTCCGCCAGTTCCAGCGATTCGTCGATCAGCCGGTCGAAGCGGGTTTCCTGCACCATCAGCACCGGGGCGGCGTCACTGATCATGTAGGCCAGTTCGCGCGCCACCAGCTTCGGGTTGATCGGCACCGCCACCGCACCGGCGGCCAGGATGCCGAAATACCAGATCGGGTAGTGGTCGGAATTGTCGACCAGCAGCGCCACCCGGTCACCCGGCTTCACGCCCGCGATGCCGATCAGCCAGGCCCGCACGGCGTTCACCTTCCGGAGCAACTGCGCATAGGTGAGGATGCGGCCGTGATGGATGATCGCGACCTTGGAGGGGAATTCCTCCGCCGCCCGCGCCACCAGATCGGTGAAGGTCATCTCCCCGTCGATGCCGTGCGTTGTCGCCAGCTCTGCGGCAAGCGCCTCCGGCGAGACGCCATAGCGGCGTTGTGTCGTTGCTCCAAACGAACTGTTCAATTCCATCCCCCAATCATTGTCGGAACTCGGCGTTGTCACCCCTCCCCCCCTTGAGGGGGAGGTGGCCGCGCAGCGGTCGGAGGGGGGTGCAGCCGAAGGCTTCCTGCACCAGCGCTGCAAAGATTTCGGCTTCGCCGAACTCACCCCCTCCCTGACCCTCCCCCTCAAGGGGGAGGGGATTCGAGTGCGGTCATCTCTCAGGCCCTGCGATACGCCCCGCCGCTGATCTCCAGGCCGCCGACGCAATCGTAGACGGCGTCGACCAGCGCCTGGCCACGGTCGTTCAGCAAGAGCCCGTCGCCCATGCGGTTCATGGTGTAACCGAAGCTGATCCGGTTCTCGGGATCGGCGAAGCCCAGCGATCCGCCCGCGCCGACATGGCCGAAGGCCCGGGCGCCCATGATCACGCCCTCGATGCCGAGACCGCGATTGTCTATGGACTTCATGAAGCCGGGGCCGAAACGCACCGGTATCTGCAGCGTGGCGTCCAGATTGCTGGCCGCCGAGACCTCCGACATCGTGTCGATGGTCCCGCGCCCAGCCAGCTTCACGCCATCCCATTCGCCGCCATTGGCGAAAGGCCGGTACATCAGCGCCAGTCCGCGGCCATTGGTGATGCCGCCTCCGGCACCAAGCTCGGCCGCGTGGCCTTCCCGCGTGTTGCAGCCATGACCCAGAAAACCGCCGGAGTTGAACAGGAACAGGTGCGGGATCGAGCCCGGCTGGTTCATGCCCATTTCCAGAAAGGGCGGCATCGGATCGCCCTGCTGGTGACGGCGGAAGATCATCGGCGCGACGCGCGCCTCGATTTCCTCGGGCAGGCCGATCCAGAAATCGATGCCCAGCGGGCCGGCGATCTCGTCCTGGAAATAGGTCCCCAGCGATCTTCCGGAAACCCGCCGGACCAGTTCGCCCACGGTCCAGCCGAATGTCATGCCGTGATAGCCGCCGCGCTCGCCCGGCCGCCAGAACGGCTCCTCGGCGGCGAGACGCTCGCACATGTAGTCCCAGTCGTAGATGCCGTCCTTCTTCAGCTTCTCCCGCAGGACGGGGACGCCGACCGTGTGATCCAGCATCATCCGCACCGTCGCGCCGGCCTTCGCGCCCTGGCCGAATTCCGGCCAGATCTCGCTCACCGGCGTCGAGAGCGCGAAGGCGCCCTGATCGATCAGATGATGGGCGCAGATCGCCGTCGCGCCCTTGGTGGAGGAGAAGACCACCGAAACCGTGTCTTCCTCCCACGCCGCTCCGGTCGTCGGATCGGCCTCGCCGCCCCACAGATCGGCGACGATTTCCCCCTCAATGGTGACGCAGCAGCTTGCGCCTACCTCGTTGCGTTCATCGAAGTTCGCCTGAAACGCCTCCCGGACCTTTTCGAAGCCGGGTCTGACGTGGCCCTTCATGCGATGATGTCGGGTTCGAGCATCGCCTCCAGACGGGCGATCTCGTCCTTGAGCTGTAGTTTCTTGCGTTTCATGCGCTGCATCTGCAGGTCGTCATAGCTTCCCTTGTCCCCCAGGGCGTTGATTGCGGCGTCGAGATCGTTGTGGCTGATCCGAAGCTGACCGAGCCGCTGCTCGACCACGTCCCGATCCTCGCCCTTCACCTCTGTCATCCGGTTTCTCCCGCTTGGCCGCTTCAATGTCTGCAGTCTATGGTTCCGCGGCGCACGACGAATGGTAACATGCGCCCGCGCGGCGGGGAACGCGGTGCTGCGATATCGGGCTGGAAGGCAGGGCGGATGGCGGTTTTCTCATCGGGCGTTTTTCCGCCGAACGAGTTCTGGGACTACGGAACCCGCGTCTATGCCCGGGGCGAGGCGAAAGCGGCCTGCCTGACGCTGCAGGACCGGCACGGGCTGGACGTCAACGTGCTGCTGTTCTGCTGCTGGGTCGCCTCCAGCGGGCGCGGCGTCTTTCGTGGCGACGAACTGGAGAATGCGCTGCAGGCGGTGGAACGCTGGCGCAACCGCGTCATCGAGGTTCTGCGCACCCTGCGTCACGACCTGAAGGACGGCATGCCGCCGGCGCCGAAGCCGCTGTCGGACGATCTGCGCCGTGTCGTCGTCGAAAGCGAGCTGCATGCCGAACACATCGAGGTGCTGATGCTGCACCAGTCCATGGACCGGGCGGGTACGGGCACCTTCGACTCCGCGCAGCAGCTTGAGGATTCGGTCGTCAACCTGTTGCGATACCTGACAATCTCAGGGGCCGGGACCGGTCAGGCGGAGCTGGAACTGCTGATCGAGATACTCGCCGCCGCCTTTCCCGAGGAAACGCGGCAGCGGATCGCAACGACCTGCGGCGGGCTGGCCTTTCGGCTGAACGCCGGCGACGACAGCGTGCTGGGCGGCGGCTGACAACAGAAACTTCATCATATTCCCAATCCACCCTTGAACCGGTCCGGATCGAGGCGCAACATTACTTCTTGATGACAGCCGGGAAGCGGCTGCCACGTCCGGAGCACCTTTTCAGGGGGAGTAAGACGTGACTTCAAAACCTTCACTCGAACAGCTTCAGAAGAAACACGCGGAACTCGACGACGCCCTGCGTCGCGAGGAGATGAGGCCGTATCCCGATGATGCGGAAGTGACGCGCCTGAAGAAGGAGAAGCTACGATTGAAGGATGCCATGGCCAGCCTTGTGAGAGAGGCGGCCTGACACCTTTCGCCATCGCGGCCCGAACGCCGCGCAACGGAGGCCCTGTCGAAACGGCAGGGCCTTTTGTATTTGGCCAACCGGACGGAAATTCCCTTACCCTCGAACCATGAGCAGCATCGAACTTCACGAACTTCTGGCCCGCGCCTTCGACCGTCGGGGCGGCGCCGGACACCGGGTTTCCGACCTTGTCCGACTTTCAGCCGGCGCATCGCGCGAGGCCTGGTCATTCCGGCTTCACCGGCCGGACGGCGGCAGCGAGCCGCTGATCCTGAAGCGCGACCCGATCGACGCCGAACCGCTGCCGGAAGAGGACGCCGACAACCGGTTCGGCGCGGACCGGGCCACTGAGGCCGCGATCGTGGACGCCGCCTGGCGCGCCGGCGTGCCCGCGCCGCGGCTGACCTTCCTGGCCGAGCCGGCGGACAGCCTGGGCACCGGTTTCGTCATGCAGGCGCTGGAGGGCGAGACCCTGCCGCAGAAGATCCTGCGCGATCCCGGCCTGGCCGCGGCGCGCGCGGCCCTGCCGGAACAGCTCGGCGCGGCGCTGGCGAGACTGCACCTGCTGCCGACCGATTCGGCCCCAAAGGTGCGCACCTTCACGCTGGACGACCATCTGACGGCCTTCCGCAAGGTGCTGGACGACTATGGCCAGCCGCAGCCGGGCTTCGAGTTCGGCCTGCGCTGGCTGCACCGCCGCCGCCCGCCGGAGGAGCCGCTGGTCTTCGCCCATGGCGACTATCGCATGGGCAACATCATGGTGGACGCGAAGGGACTGGCCGGCGTTCTGGACTGGGAAGTCGGGCATTTCGGCGACCGCTATATCGACCTGTCCTGGCCGTCGGTCCGGGCCTGGCGCTTCGGCCGGGACGAGACGCCCATGGCCGGCGTGGGCCAGCGGGAGGCGTTCTTCGCAGCCTACGAGGCCGCCGGCGGCAAGCCGGTCGACCCGGAAATCGCGCATTACTGGGAGGTGCTGGGCACGCTTCGCTGGGGCGTCATGTGCATGACCATCGGCCAGCAGTTCACCTCCGGCCGCGAGCGCTCCGTCGAGAAGGCAGTGATCGGCCGCCGCGTCGCCGAGACCGAGCTCGACTTCCTGATGATGATCGACGCGGCCTGAACAGGCTGCCGGCCCGTTCTTCCGGGGCACGGAGCGCCATCGGGAGTCGGCGAGTGGGTGCAGATCAATGTCAGCGCACACGCGCTCGATGCGCCGCTGCCGAAGTGAATCTGTATTCAATTTTTCTTGGTAACCTGTTACCGATCGCTTGATTTCTCTCACAGCACGGTCAGGTTGTAGAGTTCGCGGCTTTCGCAGACTTGTTTTTATTGCTCAATCAATCAATAATTTCTTCATGTGTTCCGATGTGTCTGCGAACAGTCCTGATCGGGACGCCGCTCTGTTCGCAGCAGCGGCCGGATCACCTTACGCGGAGGCGCTGGCGCGTCACTGGCTGCAGGCCGCAGGCGACCGGATCGCTCCGAGAAAATCCGACTTTCGCCCGGAGCTGATGGGCCGCTTCCTGACCCGGGTGATCATCTATGAATACGAGAACCCCGGCGTCATCCGGTTCAGACTGGCCGGCACCTATTTCCGCGAGATTCACGGACGTGAGCTCACCGGGACGAACTTTCTGGACCTGATGCAGGGCAAGGACCGGCAGAATGCGTCGTCGCGCCTCTTCGGCATGACCGGATGGCCCTGTGGCGTTCACACGATCAACACCAGCCAGCACGAAAGCGGCCACCCGGGCGAGTTCCGTTCATTCGGATTGCCGATCACGGACAATGACGGCCGGTTCGTGCACTCGATTCATGTCAGCGACTTTCTCGGCGACGATGCCGGCCCCGATCCCGGCAAGATCCGCAGCATGGGCGCCATCAGCTCCCACTGGATCGACATCGGGGCGGGCGTACCCGCAACGCCACCACCGGTCTGACCGGCCAGAAAAAAGGCGCGCCAGAGTTCCCGGCGCGCCTTCTGTCTTCGGAGCCGCACACCCGGCCGGCCAAACCAACCCCGTGTGTGCAACTGGAGGACGGCGGGATGGCCAGCCCGGCCATCCCCATCCCGCCTGCTCCGTCCTAGTTCTTCGACTTGTCGACCAGGGCCTTCTCGCTGATCCACGGCATCATGCCGCGCAGCTTCTCGCCGACTTCCTCGATCGGGTGCGCGGCGTTGCGGGCGCGAGTGGCCTTGAAGCTGGTCTGGTTGACCTTGTTCTCCAGCATCCAGTTGCGAGTGAACTTGCCCGACTGGATGTCGTCCAGGACACGCTTCATCTCGGCCTTTGTTTCCGGGGTGATGATGCGCGGGCCGGTCACGTACTCGCCATACTCCGCGGTGTTGGAGATGGAGTAGTTCATGTTGGCGATGCCGCCTTCGTAGATCAGGTCGACGATCAGCTTCACCTCGTGCAGGCACTCGAAATAGGCCATTTCCGGGGCGTAGCCGGCCTCGACCAGGGTCTCGTAGCCGGCGCGGATCAGCTCGACCAGACCGCCGCAGAGCACGACCTGCTCGCCGAACAGGTCGGTCTCGCATTCTTCCTGGAAGGTGGTCTCGATGATGCCGGCGCGGCCGCCGCCGATGGCCGACGCGTAGGACAGGCCGACATCCAGCGCGTTGCCGGAGGCGTCCTGATGCACCGCCACCAGGCAGGGCACGCCGCCACCGCGCTGATACTCGGAGCGCACGGTGTGGCCCGGGCCCTTCGGCGCGATCATGAAGACGTCCAGATCGGCGCGCGGCTCGATCAGGTTGAAGTGGATGTTCAGGCCGTGGGCGAAGATCATCGCCGAGCCTTCCTTCAGGTTCGGCTCCAGCTCGTCACGGTACAGATCGCCCTGCAGCTCGTCCGGCGTCGCCACCATGATGACGTCCGCCCAGGCGGCGCCTTCAGCGGCAGTCATCACCTTGAAGCCGGCTTCCTCGGCCTTCTTGCGGGTCGACGAGCCCTCGCGCAGGCCGATCGCCACCTCGGTGACGCCGCTGTCGCGCATGTTCATGGCGTGGGCATGGCCCTGGCTGCCGTAGCCGACAACCATGACCTTCTTCGACTTGATCAGGTTCAGGTCCGCATCGCGGTCGTAATAAACGCGCATTTGTCTGTTCTCCCTCCGGGTGTCTTTCAATTCGTGCCGGGTCCATGCGTGTTTGACTGCTTCGGGTCAAGTCCGTCCTGATGCATGGCCGTCAAGATATTCCCTCCCCCTTGAGGGGGGAGGACAGGAGGGGGTGAGTTCGGCGAAGCCGAAATCGTTTCGATCTCGGTGCAGGAAGCCTTCGGCTGCACCCCCCTTCGACCGCTTCGCGGCCACTTCCCCCTCAAAGGGGAAGGATCTCTCCTCAGTCCCTTTCGGCGATGCCGAGCCGCCAACCTGGCCGGCCCGTCCATCCCCAGGTTGGCGGTTTCGTTTCCTAGAGTTCGTCCGGTCCGCGGCTGATGGCGGCGATGCCGGTGCGGCTGATGTCCACCAGGCCCAGCGGCTCCATCAGATCGGCGAAGGCGTTGATCTTCGAGGTCGAGCCGGTGATCTCGAAGACGAAGCTGCGGTCGGTGGCATCCACCGCCTTGGCCTTGAAGATGTCGGCGATGCGCAGGCTCTCGACCCGCTTCTCGCCCGAGCAGCGCACCTTCAGCAGCGCCAGTTCGCGCTCGATATGCTCGCCGTCCACGGTCAGGTCGGCGACGCGGTGCACCGGCACCAGCCGGTCGAGCTGCGCCTTGATCTGCTCGATCACCATGGGCGTGCCCGAGGTGACGATGTTGATGCGGGAGAGATTGTTGTCCGCGTCCACTTCTGACACGGTCAGGCTCTCGATGTTGTAGCCGCGGCCGGAGAACAGGCCGACGACACGGGCCAGCACGCCCGCCTCGTTGTCGACCAGAACCGCCATCGTGTGGGTTTCGATTGTATCGGTCATATCATGTCAGAGAGGCCGGACGTTGGTTTCGCCCGGCGCTCTTCCCTCGTTCTTCTTTGTCTTTTCGTTGGCTGGATCAGACCAGGGCGTAGCCGTCGCCGGTCACCTTGGGCGCATCGTCGGGATTGGCCTCGTTGCCGAGGATCATCTCGTTATGCGCGGCGCCGGACGGCACCATCGGAAAGCAGTTCTCCTCCCGGTCGACGCGCACGTCGGCGATCACTGGCTTGTCGATCTTGATCATCTCGTCGATCAGCCCCTCCAGATCGGAGGGCTTCTCGGCCACCAGACCGACCGCGCCGAAGGCCTCGGCCAGCTTCACGAAGTCCGGCAGGCTGTCGACATAGCTCTCGGAATAGCGCTTGCCGTGCAGCAGTTCCTGCCACTGGCGGACCATGCCCATCCACTGGTTGTTCAGGATGAAGGTCTTCACCGGCAGGCGGTACTGCGCCAGCGTCGACATTTCCTGGATGTTCATCAGGATCGAGGCCTCGCCGGCGATATCGATGCACAGCCGGCCCGGATTGGCGATCTGCGCGCCCATCGCGGCGGGCAGGCCGTAGCCCATGGTGCCCAGACCGCCCGACGTCAGCCAGCGGTTCGGCGCCTCGAACTTGAAGAACTGCGCCGCCCACATCTGGTGCTGGCCCACCTCGGTCGAGATGATCGGGTCGAGATGCTTTGTCTTCTCGTAGAGCATCTCGATCGCCTTCTGCGGCTTGATCACGTCCTTGGTGTCCGCATAGGCGTAGCCGTTGCGCGCGCGCCAGCGTTCGATATCGGCCCACCAGGCGGCGGTCCGTTCCTTGTCGGCCTTGCGCGCGCCGGCCTTCCAGATCCGGATCATGTCCTCGAGCACGTGCGCCACGTCGCCGATGATCGGGATATCGACGCGAACATTCTTGTTGATCGAGGACGGATCGATGTCGATGTGGATCTTCTTCGAATAGGGCGAGAAGGCGTCCAGGCGGCCGGTCACCCGGTCGTCGAAGCGCGCGCCGATGCAGACCATGACGTCGCAGTCATGCATCGCCATGTTCGCCTCGTACGCGCCGTGCATACCCAGCATACCCAGGAACTGCCTGTCGGAGGCTGGATAGGCGCCCAGACCCATCAGCGTGGAGGTCACCGGATAGCCGGTCATGCGCGCGAACTGGGTCAGCAGCATCGACGCCTTCGGCCCCGAATTGATGACGCCGCCGCCGGTATAGAGGATCGGCCGCTCGGCATTGCCGATCAGCTCGACCGCCTCGCGGATGGCGTCCAGATCGCCCTTCACCTTCGGCTTGTAGGTCTTGTGCCGGGTCTGCTCGGCGGTCTGGTACTTGCCGCCGCCGATCTGCACGTCTTTCGGAATGTCGATGACCACCGGGCCAGGCCGGCCATTGGTGGCGACGAAGAAGGCCTGGTGCACGACGCGGCTCAGGTCGTCCGTCGATTTGACCAGATAGTTGTGCTTGGTGCAGGGCCGCGTGATGCCGGTGGTGTCGCACTCCTGGAAGGCGTCATTGCCGATCATGTGGGTCGCGACCTGACCGGTGATGCAGACCACCGGAATCGAATCCATCAGCGCATCCGTCAGGCCGGTGACCGCATTGGTCGCGCCCGGGCCGGAGGTGACCAGAACAACGCCGGGCTTGCCGGTCGAGCGGGCATAGCCCTCGGCCGCATGCACCGCGCCGCCTTCCTGGCGGACCAGGATGTGCCGGATCGAGTTCTGCTGAAACAGCGCGTCGTAAATGGGTAGTACCGCGCCCCCCGGATAACCGAATACGGTGTCCACGCCCTGATCAACGAGTGCCTTGATCAGTATTTCGGCGCCGGTCATTGCCTGGGTCGACATGGTCCTGTCTTTCTCTGTTCTCGGTTGCAGCAAAACAAAGCCCTGCGACAGCCGCAAGAATGGCTGCCTGTCACAGGGCGGGCGGACCATAGGGAAGGATCAGGAGGGCGTCAACCAGAAATCGCTTATTTTTGGAAAGATATTGGCAGTCATTCTTTCCAGAAGTTGCGCGTCTTCGACGATGTCCGCAACAATCTGATGCCTGAGCCATGTGACCTGGCGTTTGGCGTAGCGGCGGGTGGCGGTCTGCGCATCCGCGACCGCCTGCTCCAGCAGCACATCGCCCCGTCCGGCGGCGATGAGCTGCTTCACGCCCAGCGCCTTCATCAGCGGCAGTTCGGGGTCCAGACCGCGTTCCGCCAAGGCCATCACCTCGTCGATCGCGCCCTGTTTCACCATCTCCACGAAGCGCTCCTCGCAGCGGCCGTAGAGCCAATCGCGGTCGGGCAGCAGCGCCACCTTCAGCGAGGGCCGCTCCAGCATCGCGGGCTCGGGCGGCTGCGCCTGCCACCAGCTCAGCGGCTTGCCGCTGGCGAACCAGACCTCCATGGCGCGCACCATGCGCTGGCTGTCGCCGGGATTGAGCTTTTCGGCGGTCTCCGGGTCGCGTTCGGCCAGTTTGGCGTGGAACTTCTCGTTGCCCTGTTTCTTCAGCATGGACTGGGCGCGCTGGCGGTCCAGCGGCCCGACATCGGGGACCGGCGAGAACCCCTTCAGCAGCGCCTGCACATAGAGCCCCGACCCGCCGGTGACGATGGGCAGCTTGCCCTTCCGCAGCGCCGCCGCGATCTCGTCGGCCGCCAGCTTCGCCCAGCGCGCCGCCGAGCAGACATCGGTGGCGTCGAGAAAGCCGAACAGCCGGTGCGGGGCCTCGGCCATCTCCTCATCCGACGGGCGCGCGGTGATCAGCCGCAGATCGCGGTAGACCTGCATGGAATCGGCGTTGATGATCACCCCGTCGAAGCGCTTCGCGGCCTCGATGGCCAGCCGCGACTTGCCGCTGGCCGTGGGGCCGAGTATCAGCAGCACACCGTTCCGCGACCCGCCTTCTGCCGGAGTTTCCACCATGACTTCCGTTTTGACGCTCGTTGGCCAGCCCGGTCAACCGCTGGATGAATCACTCTTCGCCCGTCTCTCCGGCCTGGCGACGGTCGAACGCCAGCGCGAACAGATCGGCAAGGGCGTCGCCGAGTTCTTCTACGCCGCTGACGATCTCGCCGGATTGCGGGCCAAGGCGGCGGAAAACCTGGATGGCCAGCCTGTCGATTTCTGCATCAAGACGGCGGTGCCCGAGGGCCACTGGAAGCTGCTGATCGCGGACATGGATTCGACCATGATCACCGTCGAATGCATCGACGAGCTGGGCGATTTCGCCGGCAAGCGCGATGCGGTCGTCGCCATCACCGAACGCGCCATGCGCGGCGAGATCGATTTCGAGGGCGCCCTGCGCGAACGCGTGGCGCTGATGAGGGGCCTGCCCGAGAGCGCCCTGCCCGACTGCTTCGCTGAACGGGTCGAGCTCTCGCCCGGCGCGCGGGAGCTGGTGCAGGGCTGCCGCGCCGCGGGCATGCACTGCGCCCTCGTCTCCGGTGGCTTCACCTTCTTCACCGAGCGCGTGGCCGAGCTCTGCGGCTTCCACGAGAACCGCGCCAACCGGCTGCTGATCGAGGGTGGCAAGCTGACCGGCACCGTCGCCGAGCCGGTGCTGGGCCGCCAGTCGAAGATCGAGGCGCTGGACGAACTCTGTGCGCGGCTGGGCATCTCGGCGGACCAGGCCGTCTGCATCGGCGACGGCGCCAACGACATCGGCATGATCGAGAAAGCCGGCCTCGGCGTCGCCTACCGCGCCAAGCCGATCACCAAGAACGCCGCCGACTGCGCCATCGACCATGGCGGGCTGGATGTGCTGCTGCGGTATCTTGGGATCTAGGACGGCTCAGAACACACTCTGAATCGCCACAGCGCTTGCGCGTCCCGGACAACGATCCGGGACCCATTCCTGAGCATAGATGGCTGCGCCCCGTCAGCGGAAACGCTCAGGAATGGGTCCCAAATCAGGTTTGGGACGCGCCGAAGGGGTGGCCAATCGTTTCCAAACTGGATCGCCGCCGCCCGAACGGGCGTAGAAGGCGCTCCCCCCGGGAGAGCGCCTCTTTCCGTCAGGCGAAGGTTACGCCGTTCTCGTTCATCGGCAGGGTCGTGACCCGCTTGCCGGTCACGGCGTGGATCGCGTTGGCCAGCGCCGCGCCCGCGGGCGGCAGGCCGGGTTCGCCGACGCCGGTCGGGGCTTCCGTGGAGGCGACGATATGGGTCTCGATGGAACCGATATCGCTGATCCGGAGCGGTTCGTAGTCCGGGAAATTGGTCTGCTCGACCTCGCCATCGGCGAAGCTGATCTTGTTGCGCATGATCGCGCCCAGACCGTAACCGATGCCGCTTTCCATCTGCGCCCGGATCACGTCCGGGTTGACCGCGATGCCGCAGTCGACCGCGCAGGTGACCTTGTCGATCTTCACCGCGCCGTCATTGACCGAGACCTCGACCACTTCGGCGACATAGGAGTTGAAGGACTTGTGCACGGCGATGCCGCGGCCCTGATTGCCCTTCAGGGGCGTGCCCCAGCCGGCCTTCTCGGCGGCCAGCTTCAGGACACCGGCCAGACGGGTCTGATCCTTGTCGCCGCCGGCCAGCAGGCCCAGGCGGAAGTCCAGCGGATCCTTGCCCGCCGCCTCGGCCGCCATGTCCATGGCCACTTCCATGACATAGCCGGTGTGGCTGTGCCCGACCGAGCGCCACCAGAGCACCTTCATCGGCGACTTCCAGTCGTTCAGCCCGACCGAGAAGTTCGGCAGGCTGTAATGGGTGTCGGCGACGCCCTCGACCGAGGAGTGATCGACGCCGTCATGCACCACGAAGCTCTCGAAGGGCGTGCCCTTCATGATCGACTGGGTGGCGATGCGGTGGTCCCAGCCGGCCAGCGAACCGTCGGCATTGACGCCGATGCGCACGCGATGCGCCGCCATGGGCCGATAGTAGCCGCCGGCCAGATCGTCCTCGCGGGTCCAGACCGTCTTCACCGGCGTCTTGCCGCCCATCATGGCGAAGGCGATGGCCGCCTCGACATGATAATCGCTGTCCGGATTGGCGCGGCGGCCGAAGGAGCCGCCGGCATAGAGGGTCTTCACCTCGACCTGCTCGGGCTTGAGCTGCAGCACGCCGGCCACATAGGGCTGGGTCAGGCCGGGGAACTGGCAGCCGTCATGCACGCGTACGCCGGTCGCTGTCGGCTCGATCATGCAGTTCAACGGCTCCATCGGCGCATGGGCGAGCTGCGGCAGCACGAAATCGGCTTCCACCACCTTCGCAGCGCCATCGACCGCGGCCTTCGCCGCCGCCATGTCCGCGCCCTTGCGGGCCTGGAACTCCGGCTTGTCGAGCAGGGCGAGGTGCTCCTCGACCATCCGATCACTGGAACGGGTTTCGGCAGCGGAGAAATCCCACTCGGCCGTGACGGCTTCGCGCGCGGCAATGGCCGACCAGGTGGAAGTCGCATAGACGATGACGCCAGCCTTGTTCGGCATGCCCACGGCGCGAACGAAACCGTGCATGCCCTCGGCGCCCGAAGCATCGAAGCTCTTCAGCACGCCGCCGGGCTTGGGCGAGCGCAGGATCACGGCGGTGACCATGCCCTCCGCCTTCACGTCCATGGCGAACATGGCGGTGCCGTCAGTCTTGGCGGCGCTGTCCTGGCGCGGCAGCTTCGCGTTGCCGATCAGGCTGAACGCCTTCGGATCCTTCAGCGCGGGCTCGGCGGGCGGAGCCATGCCGGCCGCGACCTCGACGAACTCACCGAAATGCGCCGACCTGCCGCCGCCCTTCAGCATGCCGCCCTCGACGGTGATGGCCGAGGCGTCCACGCCCCAGGCCTTCGCGGCCGCCGCCACCAGCATCGCCTTCGCGGCGGCGCCGGCCTGGCGGTACTGCATGAAACTGTTGGCGATGGCGGTCGAACCGCCGGTGCCCTGCATGCCGAAGAACAGGTTCTGGTACCTGTCCTTGTCGGCGGGCGCGAAGTCGATGGTCACCTTCGACCAGTCGGCGTCCAGTTCTTCGGCCACCAGCGTTGCGAGGCCGGTGGTCGTACCCTGGCCCATCTCGAAATGCTTGATGATGACGGTGACCATGCCATCGGCGTCGATCCTGACGAAGGGGTTCAGGTCCCTGCCCGTGGCGGCCAGCGCGCCCCTTCCGTTGAAGCCGACGATCAGGGCCGCGCCCGCAACCGCGGCGGCGCCCTTCATGAAACTGCGGCGTGATGTCTGAACGGTCATGGATCAGCCCTCCATCATGTCGGAAGCGCGGTGGATGGCGGCGCGGATCCGCTGATAGGTCGCGCAGCGGCAGGCATTGCCATACATGTAGGCGTCGATGTCCGCGTCGGTCGGCTTCGGCGTCTCGGTCAGCAGCCCGACGGCGGACATGATCTGGCCCGACTGGCAGTAGCCGCACTGCACGACGTCCAGTTCGCGCCAGGCGGCCTGCACCGCCATCGCGGTCTTGCCCTCGATGCCCTCGATAGTGGTCACGCTCGCCCCGGCGACGTCGCCCGCGGCGGTCTGGCAGGATCGGGTCGGCACCCCATCCACATGCACCGTGCAGGCGCCGCAGCTGGCGACACCGCAGCCGAACTTGGTACCGGTCAACCCGATCTCGTCGCGAATGGTCCAGAGCAACGGCGTGTCGTCCGGGACGTCCACCGTCACCGGCTTGCCGTTGAGTGTCATAGTGATGGCCATGATTGTCTCCTGTCGGGCGCGCGCACGCCGCAACGGCGGCCGCCGCCCTTGATTTCCCAACCCCGCGAACGGGTCATCCTCGTTTGTCGGCATCCTTGCCTAGGCAAGATGACAAAATTTGTCCGCGTGTCCAATTTGACAGTTGGACAGATTTTGTCAATAACGATTCCATGGACCCCAGAGAGGAAAAGATTCTCGACGCCGCGATGCGCGTCTTCACCCGTTACGGGGTGCGCAAGACGACGATGGCCGACATCGCCGGCGAGGCGGGCGTGGCCCGTCAGACGCTCTACAATGTCTACGCCAACAAGGAAGACGTGCTGCGCGGCACCATCCGTCACAGCATGGCGCAGTCGCTGGCGGATATCGAGGCGGCCTTCACCGGCACGCCGGATCTGGCCGGGCGGCTCGATATCATCCTCGACCATCTGGTCGTCCGCCCCTTCGACATGATCACCGCCTCGCCGGAGGCGGACGATCTGATCAATGGCGTGAACGCGGCCTGCGTCGATGAGCTGGCGGTGGTCGGGCAGCGCTTCCGGGAAGTGCTGGAGCGTGTCCTCGCGCCTCACGCCGCGGCCGTGGCGAAGTCCGGCATGACCGTGCCTGAACTGGCCGATCTGATCTTCACCGCCGGCAAGGGCGCCAAGACCCAGGCCCGCGACCGCGCCCACATGCTGGCCCTTGTCGCCTCATTGAAGACCATGGCGCTGATGGCCGCTGGTGAACCCGTCCGCCTGGCGGAGCCCGCGTAGGAGACATACAACCGGGTTCCCTTCCTTCCCCTTCAAGGGTGGAGGAGAAGAGAGCGGCTGGAACTTCAGGCTCCTGAATGTCGCCAGCGCTTACGGCGTCGCCAGCTTGCCCGTCAGCCATCCCGCGACCCAGGCGCCTGCGGCTTCGTTCTGCGGTGACGTGGTCAGCGAATCCAGCGCGCGAAGCGCCTGGTCCTCGGGGATCGCCGTGCCGGCGCGCAGGCGGATCAGGGCGGCCGAGATCGACGGGTGGAATTCGGGGTGGAACTGCGTCGTCAGCACCGGGGCGGCGTATTCGATGACGCCCAGCGGGCAGTGCTCGCTGCCGCCCAGCAGCGTCGCATCCGGTGCCAGTTCGACGACCTGATCCTGATGGCTGACGATCATCGGCCAGTCGCGCGCACCATCCGGTGTCTCGATCCGGTAGCGGTCGATGCCGATGCCCCAACCCTTCGGTGACTTGATCGCCCGGCCGCCCAGCGCCTCGGCGGCGATCTGGTGGCCGAAGCAGATGCCGATCTGCGGCACACGCGCCGCCGCCGCCTCGCGGATGAAGCTCTTCAGCGGCTCGATCCAGGGCTCAGGGTCATAGACGCCGAAGCGGGAGCCGGTGATCAGCCAGGCGTCGGCGGCCTCCGGTCCGCTGGGAAATTCGCCGTCGAGCACGCGCCATGTGCGATAGGTCCAGCCCGGCAGATGCGGCGTCAGCCAGCGTTCGAACATGTCGGGAAAGCCGCCATGAACCGCCTTCATGTCCGGATAGACGTCGCCGGTTTCCAGAATGCCGAGCTGCATGATTTGGCCCTGCCCGATTGATCCGGCGGCTGATATACCGCAGGCAGCGGATTCGGGAACAGAGGGATTTCGGCACATGGAACAGGTCAACAACGGCGCGGCGCTCGGTTTCGACGCGGAACGGCTGGACCGGCTGCGCGGCTGGATGGACGGCTATGTCGGCAGCGGCCGCCTGCCCGGTGCAGTGACCCTGGTGGCGCGGCGCGGCGAACTGGCCTGGCTCGGCTGGACCGGCCAGCGCAATGTCGCCGCGGGCACGCCCTGGACCGATGACACCATCGTGCGGGCCTATTCCATGACCAAGCCGATCACTTCGGTCGCGCTGATGCAGCTCTACGAGCATGGGAAGTTCCATCTTGACGATCCCGTCAGCCGCTACCTGCCGGAACTGGGCGAACTGAATGTGCTGCGGCCCGGCGCGAGTTCGGTCAGCGATGTTGTCGACTGCGAGAACCCGATGACGGTGACCCATGTGCTGACCCACCGGACGGGCTTCACCTACGGCTTCCAGGGCGGCGTGCTGGGCGAGGAATACGAGCGCCGCAAGCTGGCCTTCGGTCCGAAGGGCGCCAGCCTGGAGGACGGCGTGAAGGAGCTGGCGGAGCTGCCGCTGGCCTTCCAGCCGGGCGCGCGCTGGAACTACGGCGTCTCCACCGACGTCGCCGGCCGGCTGGTCGAGGTTCTGTCGGGCCAGGATCTGGAAAGCTATTTCAACGAGCACATCCTGGGTCCGCTGGGCATGGCCGACACGTCCTTCGGCGTGCCCGACGCCAAGCTGGACCGCTATGCCGAGCTCTACACGCCGAACGAGGACCTGTCGCTGAAGCTGCTGGAGACGGCGGAGAAGTCGGTCTACCGCGAGGCAAACGTGAAGACCTTCTCCGGCGGCGGCGGCCTGCAGTCGACCATCGGCGACTACTGGAAGTTCGCCGAAATGCTGCGCCGGGAAGGCCTGTCCGCCGACGGCAAGAGGCTGCTGGGCAACCGCACCCTGCGCTTCATGGCGTCGAACCATCTGGACGGCGATCTGGCCGCGAACGGCCAGCCGGTCTTCTCCGAGGTCTCCTATGCCGGCATCGGCTTCGGCCTGGGTTTCGCGGTGATGCTGGAGCCGCCGAAGTCGGAAAGCATGGGCAGCCCGGGCGATTTCGGCTGGGGCGGCATGGCGTCGACCGCCTTCTGGGTCGATCCGGTCGAGGACATGGTGGTCATCTTCATGACCCAGCTCGTCCCCTCCAGCTTCTATCCGATCCGCAAGGAACTGCGCGCGCTGGTGCATCAGGCGCTGGTGGATTGAGCCAGGCCACAAGCTTCGTCCTGATCCGGCACGCGCCGACGGCCGCGCCCGGTCGCTACATCGGGCGCACCGACCTGCCCGCCGTACTGCCGGAGCCCGAGGCGCTGGGTCCGCTCTGGGACGCGTTGAGCGGGGTCGAGCACATTTGTTCCAGCCCGCTGATCCGGGCGCGGCAGACTGCGGGGGCGCTGTTCCCGGAACTGCGGGCGGCGATCGAGCCGGATCTGGCGGAACAGGATTTCGGCGCCTGGGAGAACCGGCGCTGTTCGGAGGTGGAGATGCCCCAGGGGCTCGACGCCGCCGAACTCGCGGCGATGACCCCGCCGGACGGCGAGAGCTTCTTCGCGCTCTGCGGCCGTGTCGGGCCAGCGCTGGAGCGGCTGCGCGCGGCGCATGAAGGCGACACGCTGGCCGTGGTTGCCCATGCCGGTGTGATTCGCGCAGCGCTGGTGCACGCGCTGAATGCCCCAGCCGCCGCCGGCATCGGCTTCGAGATCGCACCGCTGTCGCTGACCCGGATCACCCTTTTCCCCGATGGCGGCGGAGCCGTGGGATACGTGAACCGGCTGGTCTAGCCTTCGAACCCCTTCTCGCCCTTGTCGCCGTAGAAGCCGGCGGTGTTCCGGAAGATGTTCGGCTTGCGGTAGATGGCGAGGATCACGCAGCCCTCGTCGGAATGGGTCTCGTGGAAGCTGCCGGGCTTGCGCCAGACATATTCGCCCGCACGGGCGATGCCGTCATGGTCGTAGAACGAGCCCTCGATGACATAGGACTGCTCGATCTCGGGATGCTTGTGGAAGGGCAGCTTCGCGCCCGGCTCCCATTTCAGCAGGCAGGTCATCTCGCCCTTCGCCTCGTCCTGGTAGAGCACCTTGATCTGGATGCCCTCGAACTGGCTCGGCTGCCAGTCCATCGCCGCCGGATCGACATAGGTCGAGCCGTCCACGGTCGGCTGCGCCTTGCTTTCGGCGCGGGTCAGCGTTTCACCCATCGTTTCCTCCCCGTCAGAAGAACAGGCTCAGCACCCCGGTATAGGTGTAGAGCCGCGCGTTCGAGACTTCGCCATTGCAGAAGAACCCGGTCAGCGGAATCTCGCCGAAGCGTTCGGCGATCATGTCCAGCTCGGTCCGCTCCGCCGGGAACATGGCCGGGCCGCGGCCGAGGCAGGAATAGTACAGCGCGCCCTTCGGCGTCCTGTCCCCCACCCGCTTCTGCAGGCCGTCCAGCATGCGGACCATGTCGGCCTCCGCGCTGGCGGCGTCGCGGCGGCAGAACATGATCTGCGCCCCGACCATCGCCTCGGCGCCGATGGCGACGACACCGTATTGCGGGTCGAGGCCGACAATGTCGCGCACCATGTAGTCACCGGAATCCGCGCCGGTGACCGGCAGGCCGGCGAAGATGAAGCCCGGGATCCGGTCCAGATTGCGCGCCAGCAGTTCGCCGATCTGCTCCTTGAAGACCTCGAAGGCCGGACGGCCGTCGATCTCGATGACGATGTTCTTTTCGGCCCTGGTAATTTCCATCAGCGGCCCGATCGGGGCGCAGCCCTGGGTCAGTGCGGTCTGCACCTCGACTTCCGCCGACAGCATCACACCGGAGACCGGCTCGGCGCAAAGCCCCCTCGCGATCATCGGATGCCCGGCGCGCGAGGCCGCCAGACCGCCTACCCAGAATCCGCCCGCCGCGCCGGCGAAGGCGTCGATGTCGTCCGGCAGGTTCTCGGCCTCGGGATTGCCATGCAGCACGCCGAACCAGGGATCGAAGCCGGCCGGGGCGCCGCTGCCGTTCAGGATGGCGAACTGGCCGGGATCCAGCGGCGCGACCATGACCGACATTGCCGGTTCGTCGAACAGCTGGTTGCGGCCGGCGGCGATGCCGATGCCGGCGGTGCCAACCCAGTCGTCAATGCCGGTGCGGCCGCGCAGCGCCGTCAGGATCTGCTGCGCCGCCGGGGCGTAGTGATCCGATAGGTAGACGAAGCCGATGCCGCCGCGCCCGTCCAGCGTCTCGTCGAGCTGATCAAGACAGGCCGCCGCTGCGGTCCGCCAGTCGGGATCCGCACCGTGTCCAAAGGGAAATTGCTCCGCCGCCATGCGCCCATCTGACTTCGGGAATGGGCATCGGGGCAAGGGGCAATGCAGCCATGCGCGGCGGGGCGCACAATCTGTTGTAGATTCCTGTTGTAGATTCGCTGCGCGGGACGGTGGCGCGGGGCCGTCCGTCCCCGGGGGAGGCCATCGATGCAGCAGACCAACCGCCCGAAGCCCCTGGAGGGGCTGATCGTGCTCGACTTCACGGCGTTCATTGCCGGTCCCTATGCCAGCCGGCTGATGGCCGACATGGGCGCCACGGTGATCAAGATCGAGCCCCTGAGCGGCGAGGCGACACGCTCCGCGCCGCCGGCTTCCAATGGCATGGGCGGCGTGTTCTCGGTCATGAACGCCGGCAAGAAGAGCGTGACGCTGAACCTGGCCGAAGCGGAAGGGCGCGCCCTGGCCATGCGCCTGTCGGCGAAGGCGGACGTGGTGCTGGAGAATTTCCGGCCCGGCGTCATGCGGCGGCTGGGGCTGGGATATGACGATCTGTCGAAGGGCAATCCGGGCCTGGTCTACTGTTCGGTGTCCGGATACGGCCAGACCGGCCCCGGCGCACAGGGCGCGGCCTATGCGCCGATCGTCAACGCCGCCAGCGGCTATTCACTGGGCGAATTCCGCTATCAGCGCGCCAGGGACAAGCCGGAGCCGACGCGCACGGTGGCCGCCGATGTGCTGGCCGCCAATCACGCCCTGATCGCGATCATGACCGCGCTGTACCGGCGGCGGGAGACCGGGCGCGGGGATCATGTCGATTCCGACCTGCAGACCGGCCTGATGAACATGATGCCGTTTGAGCTGCAGGAGGCGCAGTTCCCGATTCCCGACGACCGCATCATGAGCTTCGAACCGATCCGCGCCCGCGAGGGCTTCTTCATCGTCGCCCCGGCGACGGACAAGAACTTCCGCGATCTGGTGGCGGTGATGGGCGGGCCGGACTGGGCCGCCGATCCGCGATTCGCGACGCCTGCCGGACGTCTGGGGAACTGGAGCGAGATCATCGCGCATGTCGAGGTCTGGGCCGCGGACCGGACCGCCGAGGAAGCCGCAAGCATGATCAGCAAGGCCGGCTGCCCGGCCCGCCATTACGTCACCCCGGCCGAGGCGCTGGACGATCCGCACCTGAAGGAGACCGGCGGGATTGTCGAGGTGACCGACCGCATGGGCAGGCACCGGATCGTCAACACGCCCTTCCGCTTCCGGGAGGCGCAGGCGGGCGTCACCGCCGGCGCGCCGGAACTGGGCGCGGATACTGCGGAGGTGCTGGACAGCCTGCTGGGTATCGGCGGGGTGGAACTGTCCGGCCTCCGCCAGCGCGGGATCATTTGAACGGCCCGGTTTCCGTGGCGTCGGACGGGTTTTCGCGCACATAACGCCGCACCCATGTGTCGTCGATTGACCAATCCGTGTCGCACGCTAATTTCCGCGGCGGGTCACCTCCCCCCAACGGGAGGCTAGATACTGGAAGGTATCCATGCAGAAACCGGAAAGGCGTCCGGCGGCGCCTGAATTCTCGTCCGGTCCGTGCGCGAAGCGCCCGGGCTGGTCCGCCGAAACCCTCATCGATGCCGCGCTGGGCCGTTCGCACCGCGCCGCCATCGGCAAAGCCAAACTCAAGGAAGTCATCGACCGCTCCCGCGCCGTGCTCGGCATGCCCGAGGACTGGGTGCTGGGCATCATGCCCGGTTCCGACACCGGCGCCGTCGAGATGGCCATGTGGTCGCTGCTGGGCCAGCGCCCGGTCGACGTGCTGGCCTGGGAAAGCTTCGGCTCCGGCTGGGTCACCGACATCACCAAGCAGCTGAAGCTGGACAATGTCCGGGTCATCGAAAGCGGCTATGGCGAACTGCCCGATCTGGGCCAGGTCGATTTCAGCCATGACGTCGTCTTCACCTGGAACGGCACCACCTCCGGCGTCTGCGTCCCGAACGGCGACTGGATCGCTGCGGACCGCGAGGGCCTGACCATCTGCGACGCCACCTCGGCGGCCTTCGCGATGGATCTGGCCTGGGACAAGCTTGATGCCGTCACCTGGTCCTGGCAGAAGGTGCTGGGCGGCGAGGCCGCGCACGGCATGCTGGCGCTGAGCCCGCGCGCCGTCGAGCGGCTGGAGAGCTACACCCCGGCCTGGCCGATGCCGAAGCTCTTCCGCCTGACCAAGTCGGGCAAGCTGAACGCCGGCATCTTCAAGGGCGAGACCATCAACACGCCGTCCATGCTGGCGGTCGAGGATGCGCTGGACGGCCTGAAATGGGCCGAGGGCGCGGGCGGACTGCAGGGCCTGATCGCCCGCTGCCGCGAGAGCCTGGGCCACCTGGAAAGCTGGGTCGCGGGTTCCGACTGGGCCGCCTTCCTGGCCGCCGATCCGGCCTCGCGCTCCCACACCTCGGTCTGCATCTCCATCGTCGATCCGTGGTTCGGCACTCTCACCCCCGAGCAGCAGAAGGACGTGCCCAAGCGGCTGTCGAAGCTGCTGGAGGACGAGGATGTCGCCTATGACATCAACGGTTACCGCGATGCCCCCGCCGGTCTCAGGATCTGGTGCGGCGCGACGGTGGAGCCGTCGGATGTCGCCCTGCTGACGCCCTGGCTCGACTGGGCCTATGCGTCCGTGAAGGCCGACATGCAGAAGGCCGCCGCCTGATCGTTTCGTAGTGCAGCCCTCGGGCTTGACCCGAGGGTCTGTGAACAAACCATCCATCGCCACGACACAGATCCTCGGGTCAAGCCCGAGGAATGCAATCCAGTTGTTAGGGGAAACCCCAATGCCCAAAGTTCTCATTTCCGACAAGATGAGCCCGCTGGCCGCCGAGACCTTCCGTCAGCGCGGCGTCGAGGTCGACGAGAAGGTCGGCCTGTCCAAGGACGAGCTGATCGCCATCATCGGCGAGTATGACGGTCTGGCCGTGCGGTCGGCCACCAAGGTCACCGCCGACGTGCTGAACGCCGCCACCAACCTGAAGGTGATCGGCCGCGCCGGCATCGGCGTCGACAATGTCGACACCAACGCTGCCACTGCGGCGGGCGTCTGCGTGATGAACACGCCCTTCGGCAACTCCATCACCACCGCCGAGCACGCCATCGCCATGATGATGGCCCTGGCCCGCCAGATCCCGCAGGCCGACGCCTCCACCCAGGCCGGCAAGTGGGAGAAGTCGAAGTTCATGGGCGTCGAGGTCACCGCCAAGACGCTGGGCGTCATCGGCTGCGGCAATATCGGCGCGATCGTCGTCAGCCGCGCCCAGGGCCTGAAGATGAAGGTCATCGCCGCCGACCCGTTCCTGTCGGTCGAGCGCGCCAAGGAGCTGGGCGTCGAGAAGGTGGAACTGCCGGAGCTCTATGCCCGGTCCGACTTCATCACCATGCACACGCCGCTGACCGACCAGACCCGCAACCTGCTGAACGCCGCGGCTTTCGCGCAGATGAAGGACGGCGTCCGCGTCATCAACTGCGCCCGTGGCGGCCTGATCGTCGAGGAAGACCTGAAGGCGGCGTTGGATTCCGGCAAGGTCGCCGGGGCGGCGCTGGACGTGTTCTCGACCGAACCGGCCAAGGAGAACGTGCTGTTCGGCCATCCGAACATCATCACCACCCCGCATCTGGGCGCGTCGACCGACGAGGCGCAGGTCAACGTGGCGCTGCAGGTCGCCGAGCAGATGTCGGACTTCCTGATCTCCGGCGCGGTCTCCAACGCGCTGAACATGCCCTCGGTCACCGCCGAGGAAGCCCCGCGCCTGCGCCCGTACCAGAAGCTGGCCGAGCAGCTCGGCGCCTTCATGGGCCAGACCGTGAAGAGCGGCGTGAAGGGCGTGCGCGTGGCCTATCAGGGCCATGTCGCCAATCTGAACGTGAAGCCGCTGACGGCCATCGTGCTGCAGGGCCTGCTGAAGCCGCTGATGGATTCGGTGAACATGGTCAACGCCCCGGTGCTGGCCAAGGACCGCGGCATCAAGATCGTCGAGGAGCGCGACGAGAACCCCGGCAACTACCAGACCGCGATCCGTGTCTTCGTCGAGACCGAGAACGGCACCCGCTGCATCGGCGGCACGCTGTTCGCCGGCGAGTTCCCGCGCGTGATCGAGATCGACAACATCCAGATGGAAGCCGAGATCGGCGCCAACATGCTGTTCGTGCACAACCACGACAAGCCGGGCTTCATCGGCCGCCTGGGCACCATGCTGGGCAATGCGGGCGTCAACATCGCGACCTTCCACCTCGGCCGCTCCAACGGCAACGCCGTCGCCTTCATCGAGATCGACGGCCCCCTGCCCGCGGATGTCCTGGACGCCGTCAAGAACATGACCGACTACGTCCAGCGCGCGGATCAACTGCGGTTCTAGGAAGAGAAACCGCGATTGCTTCACCCGTCACCCCCGGCTTGACCGGGGGTCCAGGCCTGCAACCTCCGCGGAGTTGGCCGGCCTGGATGCCCGCTCGAGGCGGGCATGACGGGATGGGCTGAGTCGTCCTACCCCTCCGCCGCGAAGATCGCCGCGCCGAGGCTCTGCAGCCGCGCCTTCAGCGCCGGATCGGACACGTCCGCCAGCAGTTTCTCCAGCTCGGCCTGTTCGTCCGGCGTCAGGGGGCGCAGTCTGGGCGCGCGGCGGGGCTTCGGTCCGCTGACCGGGCCCTGACGCAGCTTCATCCGCGTCACCGCCCGCCAGCCGAAGAAGCGGTTCACCCGCTCGATGATCACCGGCTCCAGATGCTGGACCTCGGCGGCCCAGCCCGAGGCCACCAGCAGATGCAGCGTCGCGCCGTCGCCATCCTGCTCCGTCCGGGGCCACCAGAGCCGCTCGGGTCGGGAGTTCGCGGCCAGGCTCGGCCCGGCGATCTCCGGCCAGCGCTGCAGGATCTCGACATGCGCGAAGCCGCGCCGCTTCAGCGCCGGAGACAGGATCGCGGCGGCCTGTTCGCCGGCGGGCTTGAAGCCGCCGCCGCGCCGTGGTTTCGCCTCCTTGCCGCCGCTGTCTTTTGCCGCCACGTTGCCGCCCATGAGTTTCATCGACCCCAGGCGGATCGTAGACGATCTGCTCGACCACTACGACCGCCATCGCCGCGTGCTGCCCTGGCGCGCGCTGCCCGGCGAGACGCCCGATCCCTACCGCGTCTGGCTGAGCGAGATCATGCTGCAGCAGACCACGGTGGCGACCGTCGGGCCGTATTTCCGCGCCTTCACCAAACGCTGGCCGACGGTCGAGGCGCTCGCCGCCGCGGATCAGGACGCGGTGATGCACGCCTGGCAGGGCCTCGGCTACTACAGCCGGGCGCGGAACCTGCTGAAATGCGCGAAGGCGGTCGCCGGGGAGCACGGCGGACGCTTCCCCGACACCGAGGATGCACTGGCGAAGCTGCCCGGCATCGGTCCCTATACCGCCGCCGCCATCGCCGCCATCGCCTTCGACCGGCCCGCCATGCCCGTGGACGGCAACATCGAGCGGGTCACCGCGCGCCTGTTCGCCATCCAGGGCGAAATGCCCGGCTCCAAGCCCGAGATCCGGAAGTTCGCCGGGACGCTGACGCCGCAGAAGCGGCCCGGCGACTTCGCCCAGGCGCTGATGGATCTCGGCGCCACCATCTGCACGCCGAAGTCGCCCGCCTGCGCCCGCTGTCCTCTGGCCCGGCACTGTCTGGCGCGGGAGAAGGGCATCGCCGCCGAGCTGCCCCGCCGCGCGCCGAAGAAGGCGAAGCCCACCCGGCACGCGGTCTTCTTCTGGCTGGTGCGCGACGATGGCGCGGTGCTGTTCGAGAAACGGCCCGACGAGGGCCTGCTCGGCGGCCTAGCCATGCCGCCCTCGACGCCCTGGCGCGAGGGCGCGGCCTGGAGCGAGGGCGAGACGCTCTACCACGTGCCCATGCACACCGAATGGCGCGCGCTGAACGGCACGGTCCGGCACACCTTCACTCATTTCCACTTCGACATGACGATCTGGACCGGCCGGGCCGCCGGCAGCGGCCCCGAGGGCATCTGGCAGCGGCCGGAGGCGTTCGGCGATCTCGCGCTGCCCACGGCGGCGAAGAAGCTCTGCCGCCACGCGCTGGATGGCGGGACGCTGGTCTAGCCGACCGGGCAACCGTGGTTCCGGTTGAGGCGCTCAGGAATGGGTCCCGGATCGGGGTCCGGGACGCGTGAGAGCTTGAGAGCAACTCCCCCGAAACACCGCCGCGTCCCGGCCTTGAGCCGGGACCCATTCCTGAGCCTTCGCGTCACGAAGAACGCTTCAGACATTGAAGACACCGAAACCCGGCTTCCACCAACGGGCGGACGCGCCTTACACTCATCGCGTCACCCCGGCCCTGTGCCGGGGTCCGGTGCGGCTTCGCCGCAAGTCATGGGCTTCGACCGGATGCCCGCATGAAGCGGGCATGACACGCTTTGGCCGGATGCAGCTCACCTGCGTCCCGAGGGGGAGAGAACCATGGCCGACCTGCTGAGCATGAGCGCGACGATCATCGACGAGGGGCTTCCGGACGGCGCGCCGGGCATGCTGGACCGCCGCACGCGGGAACTCTCCGAGCTCGGCGACGGCGTGGCGCTGGTCGAGGCGTTCAGCCATGTGGTGGTCTTCGACACCGGCGACGGGCTGGTGCTGTTCGATACCTCGCTGGAGGGACACGCAAGGCCGATCATCGAGAGCATGCGCAAGTGGTCGAAGGACCCCATCGACACCATCGCCTTCACCCACGGCCATGTGGACCATGTCGGCGGCGCGAAGGCCTTTGTCGACCACGCCGCCGACCGGGGCGACCGCCGCCCGCGCTTCGTCGCGCACAGGAATGTCGAGCCGCGCATCGACCGCTACATCATGACCTCTGGCTACAACAAGGTGATCAACTGGCGGCAGTTCGCGCTCAGCCGGGGCAAGCGCATGTCCGACATGGACGACGCCCCCTTCGGCCCCGGCGAATGGGTCCGCCCCGACACCACCTTCGACGAGCGCATGTCCGTCCGCGTCGGCGACGACCTGATCGAGATGCGCCACGACAAGGGCGAGACCGACGACCACCTCTGGGCCTGGCTGCCCGAGCGCAAGGCGATCTGCGCCGGCGATTTCCTGATCTGGATGTTTCCCAATGCCGGCAACCCGCAGAAGGTGCAGCGCTATCCGCTGGAATGGGCGCACGCGCTGCGCCAGATGCAGGCGATGAACGCGGAACTGCTGATCCCCGCGCATGGCCTGCCGATCGGGGGCAGGAAGCGCATCTCCGAGGTGCTGGACAATATGGCCCGGGCGCTGGAGGGGCTGGTCGAGGAGACGCTGACCCTGATGAACCAGGGCGCGCGGCTGAACGACATCATCCATTCGGTGCGCGTGCCCGCCGACCTGCTGGAGAAGCCGTATCTGAGGCCCATGTATGACGAGCCCGAATTCGTCGTCCGCAACATCTGGCGGCTCTATGGCGGCTGGCATGACGGCAACCCGGCCAACCTGAAACCGGCGAAGGACGCCGAGCTGGCCGACGAGATCTGCCGCCTCGCCGGCGGCGCCCCGGCGCTCAGCTTCCGGGCGCGGGAACTCTCGGAAGCCGGCCAGCACCGCCTCGCCTGCCACCTCGCCGAGATCGCCATGCAGGCCGCCCCCGACAGCGCCGCCGTCCACAAGGCAAGGGCGAAGGTCTACGCCGCCCGCCGCGACGACGAACTCAGCCTGATGTCGAAGGGCATCTATGGCGCAGCAGCAGCGGAGAGTGCGCAGAAGGTGGAGGAGTGAGAACCTCCTCAATCATCCGGGTTAAGGCTGATTTCCGAAAACTCGGGGATAGCGTTTATTGCAGTAATCATGGACACCGCGGAGGCTGACAGACACCGCGCCGGTGATCTGTACCTGTGTCGCTAACACCTTGCAGTCATACTCGGATGCAGCTGACTTGCACCAGTTGTTGACGCCCAACCCGATCAAGCGCTCGGAATAGAGGCTCGCCTGACACCGGAAGGAACTGTCATGCTGGGCAAGGATGTAAAGCCCCAGATTGTCGCCGCAAATATCAACGAATTCCGGCATGGTCAGATAGAGCCGCTTGCCAGCTTGGGCCGACTGGCCACCCAGACCGGCAAAGTAATGGCGATTTCGCGATAGATAGTCCTGAATAGTTCCCGTCAGAGAAGAACAGAGGATAGTACGATCGCAGATGCCCTCCAGCGCGCAGGATGAGACCGAGTTGTAGTAGAAGGACAGCGTTGTCAGAATGTCCTGCTTCTTCGGGTCGGCCAAAATGAGCTCCGCCGCCCTCCGTTGGGTTCCATCGTTTACGCCGCCTTCAGCCAGCAGTGGCCGCCAGAGCTGTTCGAAGGCAACAATGGCTTTCTGAACCTCGCCCTTTTCGCGGCGTTCCAGCATCTTCAGAGCCTCGCCGATTTCCCGGTCCGAGCGGAATTCTAGGTACTGGAACAAGCCGACAATACCGAGGAACAGGCCAGCGATGACGGCGATGCCGTCTTTGTGTCGCCCGAAAGCATCGATCAGGTTAATAAGCCTGCGCATGACGGTTCAGCTCACCGTGTTCCACTCACTGCTGCAACAGCTTTCGCGGCAGACATCGGTACCGGCGCAAAGACATACACAACTATTGGCATCGACAAGATCGAATTCGCTGGAAGCGCTCTCGCTAGCCGTCGTGATGATGTAGCTTTGCTGGTAAGCCTGATGATCTGATCCGTTGTAGACAGCGTCGCCATTCCCGGTACCCGCAAAGCGGAAGCCTTCAAGGGCCTCCCAGACGCCCTCAGGGTCAAATGTGCCAACTGTCTGGCAGGCGTTTGCGTAGAGTACGGCCTGCAGATAGGCAGTGTGCGCGATCGGCGAAGGCGGAGAACCATATTTTTCTGCAAAGCCCTTCACGAAGGCGACCGTACCGTCGTCTCGCAAACTCCAGTCCCAGTTGACAGCGCCGTGCACTCTGATTCCGTCGGCGCTAAGAGCCCGCGCCAAACTCGGCGAGAGCAGCGGACAGACAAGAGCCGCGCGCTGGTCCAGGCCGAAAGCGCGGACCTGCACAAAGAAGTCCACCGCCTGACGCCCTGTACCGTGGAATACAATCGTGTCGATCTCGGCGTTTAAGACTTGGGTCATGACCTGGCTGTAATCGGACTGACCTAGGCCGACCTGCTGCTCGAGCACTACCTTCAGACCTTGGCGTTCTCCGGCCTGACGGAAGTAGCGGGCCCCCTGCACCGCAGAGGGATACTGCGGAACCACCTGCATGACGTTGCGACCCGGGCCATATTCCCGGACGATGAACCCAGCGATGGCTACCGCGCCGATCGGATCATTGATGTAGTGACGGAAACCAAAACGACTGCGCTGTTGATCTGTTAGACTGGCGTCAGTCACGCTGCCCATCATGTAAATCACGCCTGCCCGTTGCGCACGCTGCAGCAATACGCTGGCCGTCTGGCTGGTCCCCGCGCCTATTACAGCTGTGGCCCTGTCTCTTTCGATCGCAATGTTCGCCGCCTCAGCGGCAACGGCCGCTCTTGTCTGTGTGTCGACGAGGGTGGACAAGACTCGTTTGCCCAACACGCCCGCGCCATCCAGCTTCAGCGGCCGCAGCGTCTGCAGCATGCCGCCATCACCGCCGCCATTGATATGCTCCAGCGCGAGCTCGAACCCCCGGACTTGCTCCTGGCTCTCATCCGCGAAGGCACCAGTCAACGGCACCAGAAGCGCCAACGTAACAGTATCGCGAGCGCCCGGATCATTCGTGAAACTTTGCGCCCTCGCAGCTGAAACATACGGCGCGGCAACCGCAGCTGTGCCCGCTTTGACAAATCCCCGGCGGGTCATTCTCTTCGTCATTGGTACAGCCCCCTACTTGCCGACGCGAGAATCCTAGCATGAACTGCAACCTTCAGAAGCCAAAGTTGAGGCGAGAGGTCCCGGGTTAGCACCCCCGCTTGGCCGGCCGCCCCGCCTTCCCGCCATCGCGCGGACCGACAACATGGGGAGGCCGGTGATGCCCGATTTCCGGAATGGCGACGCGGAGATTTATTAAGAGGTGCACGGGCGAGGCTTTCCCGTGCTGGTACTGGCGCCGGGGAGATCCGCTCGTCTCTGGAGAAATTGCGGGGGATGCCCTTGGACCCGATCGCGAAGCTGTCCCGCGGCCATCAGGTGATCGCCATGAACAAGCGCAACGCCGGTCAGCGTTTCGATGCGGCGTTGACCCGGTCGGCGCGAACCGGCAGGAACACAGGCAAGGCTTGACCTCGCCGTACCCCGCTCCCGATTTCCCGGAAGAGTCCGCTGCCATGAAGATCCTCGGCCAAGCCAACTCGATCAATGTCCGGAAGGTGCTCTGGACCTGCGCCGAACTGGGGCTTGCGCCTGAACGGGAGGATTGGGGCGGCGACACGCGCCCGACGGCCACGCCCGAGTTTCTCGCCATCAATCCGAAGGGTCTGGTTCCCGTCCTGATCGATGGCGGACGCCCCCTCACCGAATCCAATGCCATCTGCCGGTACCTCGCGGCCCGGGAGAGGCGGTTCGACCTGTTGCCGCAGGCCGCCGGTGCGCGGGCCGAGGTCGAGACATGGATGGACTGGCAGATCAGCGAACTGAACACCGCCTGGCGCTTCGCCTTCATGGGGCTGGTGCGCAGGCATCCGGCCTTCGCCGACGCGTCCGCACAGGCCGCCAGCATCGATGCCTGGAACAGCGCCATGACCCTGCTGGATCGCCACCTGGCGGCGTCGGGCGCCTATGTGTGCGGCGATACCTTCACGCTGGCCGACATCGTTCTCGCACTGTCGGCCAACCGCTGGGAATGCACGCCCATGCCGCGGCCGGACCTGAAGGCCGTGAGCGCCTGGATGGAGCGCATGTCCGGCCGGACCGGGTTCGTGTCCCACTGCCGGAATGGCGTCGCCTGAGGACGCACGGCCCGGCATCCCGTCCCCCGGCTTGACCCGGCCGCCCCGCCTCCCCACCATCGCGCGGACCGACAACAGGGGAGGCCGGTGATGCCCACATTCCGGAACGGCGAGGCGGAGATCTATTACGAGGTGCATGGCGAGGGCTTTCCCGTGCTGGCGCTGGCGCCGGGCGGGCTCCGGTCGTTTCTGGAGAAGTGGCGGCAGATGCCCTGGGACCCGATCGCGAAGCTGCAGGACAGCTATCAGGTGATCGCCATGGACCAGCGCAATGCCGGGGCGGGCTCGACGGCGCCGATCTCGGGCTCTGACGGCTGGGCCACCTATTGCGGCGACCAGCTCGCCCTGCTGGACCATCTGGGCGTCGAGCGCTGCCACGTCGTCGGCATGTGCATCGGCGGCAGCTTCATCATGGAGATCGCGAAGACCGCGCCCGAGCGCATGGCCTCGGCGGTGATGCTGCAGCCCATCGGCCTGGACGGCAATCGCGAGGTCTTCATGGACCTGTTCAACGGCTGGGCCGCCGAGCGGAAGCCGGAGCACCCCAACGTGCCCGAGGCGGACTGGGCGTCGTTCCGCGCCAACCTGTTCGCCGGCGACGGCTTCATGTTCAACGCCGGCGACGCCGAGGTCTCGGCCTGCACGACGCCGATCCTGGTGCTGATGGGCAACGACGCCTACCACCCCGAAGCCACGTCACGCCGGGTGGCGAAACTGGCCCCCAATGCCACGCTGATCGAGAAGTGGAAGGAGGACGAGTTCCTCCCCGGCACCGACAAGGCGATCAGGGAGTTTCTGGCGGCGCAGGGTTAGGGTGCGCCAGCGCCGCGGTTCAGTTCGCAGACAGGGCGGCGATGCGGCCGGCCCGGGTCGGGGCGCGCAGGGCGGCGATGTCGTTCTTCGCCCCGCGATGTCCGTGACGCGCCGCCCGCGAGATCAGGTCGAAGGCGGTTTCCGGATCCTTCCGGACGCCGCGCCCGTCGCGATAGGCCGTGCCGAGCTGATAGATGGCCGGCGGGTCGCCCCGCTCCGCGCCCTTGCGGAACCAGGCCACCGCCTGCGACCAGTCGCGGTCGACGCCGGCGCCGCGAGCGTGCAGCAGACCCAGGTAATAGTTCGCCCGGCGGTCGCCGCCCTCGGCCGCCTTCATCAGCCAGTGGCGCGCCTTCGCATTGTCGACCGGACCGCCCTCGCCGCGCATCAGCATCATGCCGGCGCGCATCTGGGCGTTGGCGTGGCCCTCACGGGCGGCCTCGATGAACAGGCGGCGGGCGGCGGCAAAGTCGATGGGCCCGCCAAGCCCCTTGTACATCATGCGCCCGAGATTGTTCTTCGCCGCGGCGCGGCCGGCCTTGATGCCGGCCAGCAGGAGGGCTCGGGCCTTCACCGCATCGGCCTCGACGCCGAGACCCTCCAGATAGAGCAGTCCGAGATTGTTGTAGGAGTGGATGTCGCCGGACTGCTGCAGCCGCTCCCAGATCCGGCGCGCCTCGTCGTAGCGCCCGTCGATGAAATGGGCATAGGCCGCGCGGTGCTGGCGGACGTCCGAATCCTGCGCGATCTGGCGCGCATGGGAATTGCTGGCGCCCAGGGCGACCCAGAACAGGACACTCAGCGCGACAAAAACTGAATGGAACTTCGCATTTTGCATCGGACAACCGCCTTTTCGTCAATCGCGGTTGTTGATGGATCAACTTTCATGCCAACTTGCCGGAGCAAGTAATTCGAAGGCGGCTCTTTCGGATCCCCTGAGGGGTGCGCCGAAACGCCCCGGCCCTAGCCTTTCACCGGGGCGGCCTCGCCTTCCATGCGGTCGACCAGGGCCATGAGATCGTCGCGCAGCCGTTCCAGATCGGCGGAGCCCAGTTCGGTCTGGCATTCCACCGTGTGCTGCGCCCAGGCGGTCGAGGTTTCCAGATCGCGGCCCGCGGATGTGGGCCGCACCAGCACGACGCGGCGGTCCTTCTCGCCGCGCACCCGTTCGGCCAGGCCGGCCTGTTCCAGCCGGTCGACCAGCGGGGTGATGGCGTTCTGCGCCAGGCCCAGCCGCCGGGCGATGCCGTTCACCGGCTTCGGTCCGTCCTGCCAGAGCACCAGCATCACCAGATATTGCGGATAGGTCAGCCCCAGTTCGTCCAGCAGGGGACGATAGGCCCGGGTCACGGCATTGGCCGCCGCGTAGAGTGCAAAGCAGAGCTGATCGTCAAGCCGCAGACCGTCTGGATGCTTCATCGGGGCACTCCCAGAATACATCACGCATGAATTATCTGCGCGCGTGGATCATCGAACCTGCCCGGAAGGCAAACGGAAACCGGCTGATGGAACGGCCTTCTGCCGACTGGGGCGGCACGATCTTACTGACCCGGAGTCATTCCGCCACCCCCAAGTGACCCCGGAGGTGGCGGAACGGTCTGATTGTCAGGCGAGACTGCCGCCGCCGCACGCGATGCGCGGCGTAACGCAGTCAGGCCGCCTTGATGTCGGTCAGGAAGGTCTCGACCTCGCCCCGGAGATCGCGCGACTGACGCGACAGCAGGTTGGCCGCGTCCAGCACCTCGGCCGCGGCGCTGCCGCTTTCGCCCGCGGTGCTGTTCACATCGTCGATATTGCGGGACACGTCCCTGGTGTTGGTGGCGACATGCTGGACGCTGCGGCTGATCTCCGTCGTCGCGGCGCCCTGCTCCTCCACCGCCGCGGCGATGGCGGCCGCGATCTGGCTGATGTCCCGGATCGTTGCGCCGATGTTGCGGATGGCATGGACAACGTTGTCGGACGAAGCCTGGATGGCCGCGATCTGACTGCCGATCTCGTCGGTCGCCTTGGACGTCTGATTGGCCAGCGATTTCACTTCCGAGGCAACAACCGCGAAGCCCTTGCCGGCGTCGCCGGCCCGCGCGGCCTCGATGGTGGCGTTCAGCGCCAGCAGGTTGGTCTGCTCGGCGATGTCGTTGATCAGCGAGGAGACGTCCGCGATCTTGCGCGAGGCGGCGGAGAGTTCCTCCACCGTGCCGTTGGTCTCGTCGACCTCGTCCACGGCGCGCTGCGCAGTGCGGGCGGCGTCGGAGACCTGCCGCCCGATCTCCTGGATCGAGGCGTTGAGCTCCTCCGAAGCCGTGGCGACGGCATCGACATTGTTGGAAGTCTCGCCGGCGGCGGCGACCACGGCGGTCGCCCGCGAGGTGGTCTTCTCCGCCGCGCCCGTCATGAAGCGGGCGGTGGATTCAAGCTGGCTGGAAGCCACGCCGAAATTCTCCAGCAGGCTGCCGACGGCGGCGTCGAAGCGGGAGGTCAGGCCCTCGATGCGAGATCCCCGCTCCAGCCGCTTCTCCTGCTCCAGCCGCTGCTCCTCGGCCATGCGGGCGGCCTCGGCCATGTTGTCGCGGAATACGGCCAGCGCGCGGGCCATCTCGCCGATCTCGCTGGCATTGTCGCTGTAGGGGATCTCGATATCCATGCGGTTCTCGGCCAGCTCGGACATGCGGCCCGTCAGCGTCTGGATCGGACCGGAGATGCCCCTGCCGATCAGCCAGGCGCCGATGCCCAGCAGAACCAGCGCCACGCCGAACGCGGCCCAGATCAGATTGGAGGTGAGCGTCATTGTGGCGGCAACCGCGGCATCCGTTGCGCCGTATCGGCCGACATAGTGCTCCTGCATCTGACCCAGCAGCGGCTGCATCGCCGTGTAGACCTCACCCATCTTCTGACGCAGCGCTTCCTGCGCCAGGATGCCGTCGGCCATGGCATGGAAGTCCTTCTGATAGGCATCCAGCCGGGCCAGGATGGTTTCGCGACGGTTCGCCGGCACCGGGCTTCCGGGCAGCGCGGCCTTGAATTCCTCCACGCGCTTGTCCAGCCGGTCGACATACTTGGTGTCGATACGGGCAAGGAAGTCCTTCTCGTGGCGGCGCATCATCAGCATCAGCACCTGCAGGCCGTCCGCGTCTTCGGCCTTCAGTTCGGTCTCGATCCCGTGCACGGACTTGCGCAGCGCGCCCAGCAGGCCGCTCTTCTCGTCCAGTCCGGCCTTGCGCGCGGCGGCGACATAGGCGGCAAACTCGGCTTCATAGCCGGCGATACCTTTCGCGACACGCCCCATCAGACCGTCGTCGTCGCCCGTGGCCGAAAGCGCCGCAGCCAGATTGCGGGCTTCGTCGGCGGCGGCGTTGAAGGAGCCTTCCAGTGCCTCGTCGCGCGCGACCATGAACTCCAGCGCCGCCTGACGGGCGACCGCCATGGAATCCGTGATCGTACGGGCCTTCAGGAATTCGTCGACAGCCACCTGGCGCTGCTGCATCAGGGCGGCGCTGCGCATCTCGCCAAACTGCTTGACCGCGCCCACTGCGACCAGTGCGGCAATGCCTATTCCGGCGAGGATCTTCACCTTCGTCCGGATGTTGCGGTTGTTGAACCAGGTTTTCATGCGATCAGACCCCATTTCTGGCCGCTGCCTGGTGGCAGAGCGGTCATTGCGTTTCCGTGATGGACGGGTCTTTGCAACCGCGCCCCTTAACGTTGAGTAAAATGTGAGTCGCGGTTCGTGTTTGGGAGGTATGCGAATTTCTGGCGTCTCGACGCCCGGCGCGATACGGAGACGGGAGAGGACCGAACCGGGAAGGACATCGAGATGTTTTCACGATCGCGCAGAGGGGGCCTGAGCGGCCTTGCGGCCCTGCTCGCCGCCGCCATCCTGATGGCACTCATGACCGTCGCCTCCGCAGCAGAGCGCACCGCCATCCTGACGGCCTTCCAGCCGGAATATGACGCGATCCGCGCGCGCATGACCGATGTCGCGGTCCGCACCGAGCGGGGCGCGGAGTATCTGACCGGCACGCTGGGCGGGCGCGAGGTGATTGTCGGGCAGACCGGCATCTCGATGGTCAACGCGGCCATGAACACGCAGCTGCTGATCGACCTGCACGCGCCGAAATCCATCATCGTTTCCGGCATCGCGGGCGGCGTGAATCCGGAGCTGAAGATCGGCGACGTCGCCATTCCTGCCGAATGGAGCCAGTACCTGGAAGCCGTCTTCGCCCGCAGGGAAGCCGACGGAAGCTGGTCGATCCCGCCCTTCTTTCGCCGCGACGTGCCCAACTACGGCATGATCTTCCCCAAGCCGATCGCGGTCTGGCGCGGCGACAAGGGCGCGGTGGAGCGTCTCTGGTTCGACGCCGATCCGGCCATGCTGGCGGCGGCGGAAAAGGCCGCGGCAGAGGCCGATCTGCGCCGCTGCGGATCAGACGGCGCCTGTCTGGAGGGGCAGCCCGCCATCCGCGTCGGCGGCAGGGGTGTCTCCGGTCAGGCCTTTGTCGACAACGCGGATTTCCGAGACTACGTGGCCGGGACCTTCCAGGCCGACGCGCTGGACATGGAATCGGCGGCGGTCGCCATGGTCGCCTTTGCCAATGACACGCCCTTCCTGGCCGTGCGCTCCATGTCGGACCTCGCCGGCGGCGAGCCGGACGGCAACGCCATGGGCGTCTTCTTCGGCATCGCCGCCGAAAACGCAGCCCGCACGGTCGAGGCCCTGCTGCGCAACCTGCCCACGGATCGGTAGGCGGGCCGGTGAAAGCCGGCGGCATCAATTGAATCTGCATCCCTCGGGCTTGACGAGTTTACCCCGGCCCCCGAGGCGGGGAGGGTCCGTGTTGCGGCGTTCGACATGAACTTTGTTCACAGGTCCTCGGGTCAGGCCCGAGGACTGCAAGTCTTGGTTGGGACGCCGCGATCCGGATTTGTGGCGCCCCCTAACCCGGCATCTCGCCCCAGTCGGGCGGCTCGGGCATGTCGGCGGGGCCTTCGGACCACATGCCGGCGCGTTCGACAGCGCCGATGAGGCGCTCGCGGAACCACAGGTTCACCGCGTCCTGATCCGCGCCGGCCGCCCAGTAGAGGCTGGTGTCGTAGGCCGGGGTGCGGATCGGGAACGGCAGCAGCACGTTGCCGAACTGCGCGTTCAGGGTCCGGGCGTGGCTCTGCGGCATGGTCAGCAGCAGGTCCGTCCGCCCGACCGCCGCACAGGCGCCCCAGTAGTTCTGGCAGCGCATGCGGACGCGCCGGCGCAGGTTTCGCCGCGACAGTTCATATTCCTCGGCGCTCAGCCCCCGGCTGCGCGAGGAGACGACGATATGCTCCTGCGCCAGATAGGCCTCCAGCGACAGCGGCCCGGCCGCCGCCGGGTGGCCGCGCCGCGCCACCACCGACAGCCACTCGCGGCCCAGCCGGCGGCGGCGGACGGCGTCGGTCAGCGGCAGCGGCACATCGACGGCCAGATCGATCCGGCCCGCGCCCAACTCCCGCTCGATATCGCGCCGGTCGACGCGCACCACGATCAGGTCGATGCCCGGCGCGTGTTCGGCCAGATCCTGCATCAGTTCGGGCAGCACGGCGGCCTGCATCGCCTCCCGCATGGCCAGGGTGATGCGCCGCGAGGCCGTGCCCGGATCGAAGGCCTCCGGCACGCCCAGCGTCGCCTCCAGCCCGTGCAGCGAGCCGCGCACCTGCTCAATGATGCGCCGCGCCAGCGGAGTCGGCGACATGACATGGCCATTGCGCTGGAACAGCGGGTCGCCGAACAGGTCCCTCAGCCGCCCCAGCGCATGGCTCACGGCGGGCTGCGACAGGTTCAGCTTCCGGCTGGCGGCGGTGACCCCGCCCTCGGCGTAGATCGCCTCCATCACCACGAAGAGGTTCAGATCGATACGAGATAAATTCATTTGGTGAATGGAATAGCATTCTAACAATGCATTTGTCACATGATTGCGGCGCACCCATTCTCCAACCCACACAAGCTGCAAAGGGGATACGGAGATGGACTTCGACCACACACCCAAGGTGACCGCCCTGATGGAGCGGCTGCAGGCCTTCATGGCCGACGAGGTGGAATCGGCCGCCGGGCGCTATCGCGACGAGGTCGAGACCGGCGAACGCTACAAGGCGATCCCGGTGATGGAGGAACTGAAGGACAGGGCGAAGGCCGCCGGGCTGTGGAACCTGTTCCTGCCGGGCGAGCACGGTGCGGGGCTGACCAATCTGGAGTACGCGCCGCTCTGCGAGATCATGGGCCGCATCGACTGGGCGCCGGAGGTCTTCAACTGCTCGGCGCCGGATACCGGCAACATGGAAACGCTGGAGAAATACGGCACCGAGGCGCAGCAGCGCGAATGGCTGGACCCGCTGCTGTCCGGCGAGATCCGTTCCTGCTTCGCCATGACCGAGCCCGCCGTCGCCTCGTCGGACGCGACCAACATCGAGTGCCGGATCGAGCGCAAGGGCGACAGCTATGTCGTCAACGGCCGCAAGTGGTGGTCGACCGGCGCGCTGGACCCGCGCTGCAAGCTGTTCATCGTCATGGGCAAGACCGACCCCAATCACGCCGAGCGGCACCGCCAGCAATCGATGATCCTGGTGCCGCGCGACACGCCCGGCGTGCGCATCGTCCGCTGGCTGCCGGTCTTCGGCTATGACGACGCGCCGCACGGCCATGCGGAGGTCGAGTTCACGGACGTCACAGTACCGGCGGAGAACATCCTGCTGGGCGAGGGCCGCGGCTTCGAGATCGCCCAGGGCCGACTGGGGCCGGGCCGCATCCATCACTGCATGCGCGCCATCGGCCAGGCCGAGGTGGCGCTGGAAAGCATGTGCCGGCGGGTAAAATCCCGCGTCGCCTTCGGCAAGCCGCTGGCCGAGCAGTCGGTGACGCTGGAGCGGATCGCCGAGGCCCGCATCGGGATCGATCAGGCGCGCCTGCTGGTGCTGAAGGCCGCCGACCGCATGGACAAGGTGGGCAACAAGGCCGCCGCGGCGGAGATCGCCATGATCAAGGTCGCCGCGCCGAACATGCTGCAGCGGGTCATCGATTTCTCGATCCAGGCCCATGGCGGCGCGGGCATGACCGATGATTTCGGCCACGGCGCGGCCGCCGCCAGCGCCCGGGCGATGCGCATCTTCGACGGTCCCGACGAGGTTCACCGCAACCAGATCGGCCGCATCGAGCTGCGCAAGCATCCTTGACCGCCGCGCCCTGACCGTCAGAATTTCCGGCAACTGTCACCGGTTGCCGGAAATTTTCCCATGGATGACTTCGATCTGAAGATTCTCGCCCATCTGCAGGCCGACGGGGCGATGTCCATGGCGAAACTCTCCGAGGAGATCGGCCTCTCGCTCTCCGCCTGCCACCGCCGGGTGAAACTGCTGGAAGCCGCCGGGGTGATCGACGGCTACGCCGCGCGGCTGGATCGCCGGTCACTCGGGCTGCGGTTCCAGGCCTTCGTCGAGATCAAGCTGGTCTCGCAGCGCCCGGACGACATCGAGGCCTTCGAGAAAGCGGTCCGGCGGACGCCGGAAATTCTCGAATGCCACCTGATTTCCGGCGATTTCGACTATCTGGTCCGCGTCGCCACCAGCGACACCGAAGCCTATGAGGCCCTCTACCGCCGCGTCCTCTCGCAGCTCCCGTCCGCCTCCCAGGTGAAGACCATGCTCAGCCTGGGCTCGGTGAAGGAGTTCACGGGGTATCACGTCCGGTAAAGGAAACCGCTTTCGATCCCCTCCCCCTTGAGGGGGGGAGGGCCAGGGAGAGGGTGAGTTCGGCGAAGCCGAAATGATGGCTCCGACTGTGCCGGAAGCCTTCTGCTGCACCCCCCTCCGACCGCCTGCGGCGGCCACCTCCCCCTCAAGGGGGGAGGAGCTGGCCCGCGCTAACCGAAGGTCCAACCGAAGTCGTGAAAGTAAGAGTTCAGTTGGCGAGCGCGTCCCGCACAGGCACATGCTCGTAGCCGAGGTCATCGGCGACGGCCTTGTAGGTGACCTTGCCGTTCCAGACATTCAGCCCTTCGGCCAGGTGCGGATCGGCGGCGAGTGCGCCCTTCCAGCCCATGTCGGCGATGCGGAGCGCATGCGGCAGGGTCACGTTGTTCAGCGCATAGGTTGAGGTCCGCGCCACGGCACCGGGCATGTTGGCGACGCAGTAATGCACCACGCCGTCGACCGTGTAGGTCGGCTCGGCATGGGTGGTCGCGTGCGAAGTCTCGAAGCAGCCGCCCTGATCGATGGCGACGTCCACCATCACCGCGCCCTGGCGCATGGTCGACAGCATGGCGCGGGTGACCAGCTTCGGCGCAGCAGCGCCGGGCACCAGCACGGCGCCGATCACCAGATCCGCCCCGGCGACGCATTCGGCCAGGTTGGCCCGATTGGAGAACCGGGTCTTGGCGCGGGATTCGAAATACATGCCCAGCCGCTCCAGCACCGCCGGATCGCGGTCCAGGATGGTGACGTCCGCGCCAAGCCCGACGGCCATCTGCGCGGCGTTGAAGCCGACCACGCCGCCGCCGATCACGGCGACCCTGCCCGGGGCCACGCCCGGCACGCCACCCAGCAGCACGCCGCGGCCGCCGTGCGCCTTCTCCAGCGCCGTCGCGCCGGCCTGCACCGACATGCGGCCGGCCACCTGGCTCATGGGTTTCAACAACGGCAAGCCGCCACTGCGGTCGGTCACGGTTTCGTAGGCGATGCAGGTCGCGCCGGAAGCCACCAGATCGCGGGTCTGGTCGGGATCCGGGGCCAGGTGCAGATAGGTGAACAGGATCTGGCCCGGGCGCAGCATGGCGCGCTCCGCCGGCTGCGGCTCCTTCACCTTCACGATCATGTCGGCGGCGGCGAAGATCTCGGCGGCGGCAGCGGCAATGGTTGCGCCGGCGGCCTCATATTCGCCATCGCCCGCGCCGATGCCCGCGCCTGCGCCGGTCTCGACCAGCACGTCATGGCCATGCGCGACCAGTTCGCGGACGCTCTCCGGCGTCAGGCCGACCCGGTATTCGTGGTTCTTGATCTCCTTCGGAACGCCAACCAGCATAACCCTGCCCCTATGGTTCGATTGCGAAGCCGATTATCCACTTTCCGTAAGGGAATTCTTGCCACATTTTCCGGCAGGCATATCCGGATCGAGAAAATTTCCGGCCTTGCGCCCGATCAACGGAATTTCTTCCAGACCGGCACGACAGGCGCCCTCAGATACGCCCTTCCCCCGCCAGCCGCGCGGTCAGGGTGGCGAGCTGCAGCGTGATCTGGGGCACGGCGACCGACTCGCCGAAATGGCCCTTGGTCATGGGGCCGACCGCCAGCAGGGCCCGATTGGGCGCGCCACCGGCGGACACCGTCTCGCACTGCGTGGTCATGGCCAGTCCGACGCCGCTCGGGTCGGGGGCGAGCAGACCGTCGTCGATCGCCTGCCGCAGAAATCCGATCCCCGACTGCGCCGGATCCGGATTCGGACCGGTGCAGTTGATGATGCGGTCATAGGTTGCCGTGCGCAGATCCTCTCTGCCCCGGTCCCGCACGGTCACCGTCAGTCCACCATCGGCGAGGCCGGCCGAGACAATCCGCGCCGCCGAGACGGTCAACGAGCCGTCGGCGATCCGCTGGCTGACAACGCGGTTGATCTGCGGCGCGACGCGGAAACGGTGACAATCGTACCAGGCCTTGAGATGCCGGAAGAAGCGCCGCTTCTCGGCCACGGGCAGCACCGGCCAGACATGCCGCGCGGCGTCGCGGATGGAATCGAAGGCGTTGCGCCAGCCGATCCCGTTCGCATGGTCGGCAGCGGCGTCGGCGCGGACCCAGCGCAGCACCTGCAGCACTGTCTGCGGCATGCCGTGTCTTTCCACCAGCGCCGGAACCGGCGCGGCGATGCGGCGGAGCAGTTCGGCGATGCCCGGAAACTCGCCCTGTTGGCGCGGCAGCAGCCCGTGCCGGGAGATGGCGTCGATGCGGCCACGATGCCCGCGTTCGGTCAGCGAAGCGATCATGTCCACCGCGGTCAGGCCGCTGCCGATCAGCAGCACCCGCTCCTGCGGCGCGATGCCCGCGAGAAATTCGCCGCTCCAGGGATCGGCGGCATAGCCGGGATGCGCCCGCACTTCCGGCGGCAGGACCGGCAGCGGGGCCGGGCTTTCATTGCCCGCGGCGAGGATGACGAGACCGGCTTCGAGGACATCGCCGTCCTCGAGACCGATCCGGTAGCCGGATTGGCTCCGCTGCAGCGACAACACGCGGCCGCGGTGGTGTCGGATGACAGAGCCCGACGGGTTGCCGGCCACCGCCGCCCGGAACAGCCCATCCATGAAGCGCCCGAAATCGCCCCGCCGGGCGAAGAACTCGCCCTCCTCGGTGACGCCGCCGGGGTCGGCGGCGCGGGTGCCGCTCTCGTCCAGCCAGCGCGCGAACCTGCCGAGGTCATCGCGGTCCACGACCATCAGGCTGTCCTCGACATTCAGCCGCACGGCCGGATCGTCGACATCATAGGCCGCCCCACCCCCGACCCTGTCGCGCGGCTCGATCACCGTGATGTCGAGCGGCGCGCTGGCGGCGCGGGCAAGGTGGATCGCGGCGGCCGCGCCGGAATAGCCGCCGCCGATGATGACGATGGATGCGCTCACGGGCCTATTCGAAGGAACAGTTCACCGACCCGAACGGGCCGTAATCGGCCTCGATCCGCGTGCCCGAGGGACATTCGACCGGGCGGATGAAGGAACCGGAGAGAATGATCTGCCCGGCCTCGATCTTCTGGCCATAGGTCGCCATGCGTTCGGCCAGCCAGACGATCCCCATCACCGGATCGTTCAGCACGCCCGCCCCCAGGCCGGTTTCCTCGACCTCGCCATTGCGGGCGCAGATGACCCCGGTCCAGCGCAGGTCCACCGCCGCCGGGTCATGCTGCTGGTTGCCGATGACGATGCCGGCATTGGCCGCATTATCGGCGATCGTGTCGACGATGGTGCGTTTCAGTCCTTTCGCCGGGTTCGCCCGCTCCACCCGCGTGTCCAGGATTTCCAGCGCCGGGACCACGTAATCGGTCGCCGCCAGCACCTCCTCGCGGCTGACCGCACCGTCGAGCGACGCCTTCATGCGGAAGGCGATCTCCGCCTCGACCCGGGGCTGGATGAAGCGGCCCCTCGGCACCGAGGCACCGTCGGCAAATTCCATGTCGTCATAGAGGATGCCGCTGTCGGGAATGTCGACGCCGACAGCGTATTGCATGGCCTTGGAGGTCAGTCCGATCTTCCAGCCGATCACCGTACGTCCCATGGCCAGCTTCTGTTCGATCTGGGCGGCCTGGATGGCGTAGGCGTCGTCCATGGTCAGCTCGGGATGGGTCATGGAGACGATGGGGATCTGCTCCCGCCGCGCTTCCGCCTGCAGCAGATCCGCCGCAATCCGCGCCACCAGTTCTTCCGATGCGGCCATGTTCTCCCCTCCCCCGCGGCTCTTTCTTCTTCCCCGGGCAATCTTCCGACGGGCCGGACCCGTATCGCAACGAAAGAATGACAAACGGAGAAGACATGCCGGTTTTCCGGAATGCAGTGGTGGTCGGCGCATCAGGCGGGATCGGCGCAGCCATGGCGGAGCGGCTCGAGGCGCGGGGCGCGCGGGTGGCCTGTCTCGGCCGTGGTTCGGAACCGCGGCTCGAGCTGACCGACGAAGCCTCGATCACCGCGGCGGCCAGCTCGCTCGCGGATCGGGCGCCCTTCGATCTGATCTTCATAGCCACCGGCATCCTGAGCGCCGGCGGTAAGGGTCCGGAAAAGAACCTGCGCCAACTCGAGCCCGATCAGCTTTCCCGGATCATGGCCGTCAACGCCATCGGGCCGGCGCTGGTGATGAAGCATTTCCGCGATCTGATGCCACGGGACGGCCGCGCGGTGATGGCGGCGCTGTCGGCGCGTGTCGGCTCGATCGCCGACAATGGCCTCGGTGGCTGGTACGGCTATCGCGCGTCGAAGGCTGCCCTGAACCAGTTCGTGAGGACCGCCGCCATCGAGATCACGCGGAAGCGGCCCGAGGCCGTGGTTTTGGCTCTGCATCCCGGCACGGTCGAGACGCGCCTGTCGGAGAACTTCACCACGGGCCGCCGGACGTTCACGCCGGAAGAAAGCGCCCGCCGACTGCTCGACGTGATGGAGAACGCCGGACCGGAGATGTCAGGCGGCTTCCTGGACCATGCGGGAAAGCCGATACCCTTCTGAGCCGTTCACCGGCGCATCTGGAAGATCGAGAACTGCCCGTTGGCGGTCGCGGCCAGTTTGCCGTCGTTCATGATCTCGGATTCCATGGTCGCGATATTTCGGCCCTTGTGGCGGACGGTGGTGATGCAGGTGATCGCGCCGCCGCTCACCGGCCTGAAATAGTTGATGGAACAGTTCGCCGTGGCGCAGGCCTCGCTCTCGGCCAGCATGCTGTAGAGCGCCGCACCCATGCCGGTATCCGCCAGCGCATAGAGCACCGCGCCATGCACCACGCGATGCGGGTTCATGAGCTCGTCCCGGACCTCAACCTCCAGCGTGCTGCGGCCTTCCGACACGTCGGTGACCTGAAAACCGATCAGATCGGCATAGGGGTGCTTCATCGGCGGGATCTCCACTGGTCCTTCGCCCGCACCCTGCCGCAACGGCCGTCCGCGGCCAAGCCTGTCAGGCGTGCACGAAGTGGAGACGATCGAACCGCTGCCGCCAGAGCGCGGCCTCGCCGGCCAGCGCCGCCGGATCGTCGGCCGCCAGCGCCCGGGCGATAAGGCTTGCCAGCCGACCGGCGTCGTCCGAGGTCATGCCCCAGCGGACAAGCTCCGGCGTGCCGATCCGCAGGCCGTTCATGTCGCCCTCCACCGCCGGCAGGGGCAGTCCGATGCCGCAGGCGAGCAGGCCGGCCTTCCTGAGCTGCTTCGACATGGCCTGTCCACCGCCGTGCCGATGCGCCTCGATGGCGAACTGGTGCGAGCCTGTGAAGCCCTGTCTCGTCGCGAAGACCGGCAGGCCTTCTTCCGAAAGCGCCGTGGCGAGAGCGCGGGCCATGGCGATCATCTCCCGCGCATAGGCCTGGCCGAAATCGCGCCAATCCAGCAGGCTGACAGCCAGCGCCGCCGACTTGGCCGCATCGAAATTCGCGGTCATGCCGGGAAAGGCGATCCGGTCCAGGCGTTCGGCCAGATCATCGTCATCGGTCACGATCAGGCCGCCGGCCGGACCGCCGAGGCTCTTGTAGGTGCTCATGGTCATCAGGTGCGCGCCCGCCGCGAGCGGATTCGCCCAGGCGCGGCCCGCGATCAGGCCGCACTGATGCGCCGCATCGAACAGCAGCAGCGCGCCGGCCTCGTCGGCGATGGCCCGGACCTCCCGCACCGGATGCTCGAACAGGTTGAGGCTGCCGCCGATGGTGATCAGGCGCGGCCGCTCCCGCAGCGCCAGCTCCCGCAGCCCGTCCAGATCGACCGTGTAGCCGTCGCCCGCCACCGGCGCCGGCAGGGTGCGCAGCCCGTAGAGCCCTGCGCAGCCGGCTTCGTGATGGGTGACATGGCCACCGATCGCCGGCGGCGGCGCGATGATCGTGTCGCCCGGCCGGCAGGTCGCCATGAAGGCGTAGAGATTGGCCAGCGCCCCCGACGGGACACGGATCTCGGCATGGCGCGCCTGGAAGACCTCTGCCGCGAGCCCGGCGGCGATGATCTCGATCTCCTCGATCGCCTCCAGGCCCATCTCGTACTTGTCGCCCGGATAGCCCAGCGAGGGACGCGAGCCGATTCCGCTGGCCAGCAGCGCTTCGGCCTTCGGGTTCATGACATTGGTCGCCGGGTTGAGGTTGAAGCACTCGCGTTCGTGGATCTCCCGGTTCCGCTGCGCCAGGCCTTCGATCCGCTCGAGCAGCGCCGGCGAGGCGCTTTCGGCGACGGAACCGGACACGGTGCGGGCGTAATCTTCGCAGGGGGCGGGAACCCAGGGGCGGGGCGCAGGCATGATCGCAGTCTCCGGTTCGAATGCGCCGGCATGGTGAAACGGCGCTACTGGACCCGCAAACCAGAAAGCGGCATGTTTGGCTTCAGAAAAACTATCGGTAGCAAATGCCTGTCTCACCTCCACGCCCCAAGGGTCCGCCGCTCAATGCGCTCCGCACTTTCGAGGCGGCGGCCCGGCTGGGCAGTTTCGCGCTGGCCGCCGAGGAATTGTCGGTGACGCCCGGCGCCGTGTCCCAGCACGTAAAGGTGCTGGAGGGCTGGGCCGGGATGCCGCTGTTCCGCCGCCGCGCGCAGGGCGTCGCACTGACGGCGGAGGGACAGCGCCTGCTGCCGGGCCTGAGCAGCGGCTTCGACAGCCTGTACCGGGCCGCGCGCCTGTTGCGCGAACTGGGCGAGCCGGACGCCGTCGGCATCGCCGCCCTGCCGTCGGTCGCACAGCTCTGGCTGCAGCCGCGCCTCGGCCAGATCCGCCGGACCATGCCGGGCATCGCCATTTCCGTGCATGCGCTGGAAACGCCCCCCGATCTGGGCCGCAACCTGTTCGATCTGAGTCTGTTCATTCGCGATCCTGAGCCCGGCGACCGCGCGGTCGCGCTCGCCGAAGATCGCATCTTCCCGGTCTGCGCGCCGGGGATCGCCGCACAATTGCAGTCCGGCAGCAATCTGGACGGGGTCGTCCTGCTGGTGGACGAGACCTGGGAGTCCGATTGGGCCGCCTGGACGCGGACGGCGGGCATCACGCTGCCCGAACGGCCGCCGGAACAGCGCTACTCGCTCTACAGCATGGCGCTGGCCGATGCGCGCGACGGGGCTGGCGTGATCATGGGACACGAGAGCCTGGTCGCCGCCGACCTGGCCTCCGGCGCGCTGGTGCGGCCCTTCACCGCCGTCTGCGACACGGGCAAGGCGCTGGTTCTGGAACTGCCGCCGGCGCCGACCGCCGCCGCACGGGAACTGGCGAAGCTGCTGAAGTCCGCTTCCTAGACCGCCAGCACGGCCAGCACGCTGGGCATGCCACGGCCCAGCAGGGTCCATTCGGCATTGTCGGAAACCCGCCAGACCTCGCCGGTGTCGGTGCCCGTGAGAACTCCGCCCGGATTCTCCGGATCCACATTCAGGCCGTGGAAGTTGGCCGCCGAAGGACTGTGGGCGGGGTCGCAGAGCGAGCGCCAGCTTTCGCCGCCATCGGTCGAGCGGTAGAGCATGGCCTGCGCCCCGCCCTCGTCCTTGTAATGGCTGAAGGCAGTCGGCGCACTGGCGACGGTCAGCGCGTGCGGCGCACGCTCGTCGATGCACATGGGCCGCGAATAGCGCGGCAGCACGCCCTTCCAGGCATAGGTCCAGGTCGCGCCGCCATCGTCGGAGCGAAAGACGCCAGCATTGCCCTCGACCATCTCGGCGATGCCGTCGGGCCGGCCATAGCCGGTCGAGGCGAAGATGGTCTCCGGCGCTGCCGGATGCTGAAACATCATGTGCAGATCCGGATTGTCGCCGGGCAGCACCATGCGCCAGCTTTCGCCGCCATCCTCGGAGAGCGCGACCCCGCCGACCTCGACACCCGCAGCGATGCGGTCGGGGTCGGTGGCATCCACCACCAGCGCCCTCAGGCGCCCGGGGATCGGCGGCGTGACAGGAATGCCCCAGCCGCCGGCTTGCCGCGCCAGCGCGGCGAAGCCTTCCACCTCGCGCCAGCTCTCGCCATTGTCGGTACTGCGCCACAGGCCCGCCGGCTGGGTTCCGGCATAGAGGCAGTCTCGGCCTTCGCGCACCTGCCAGACCTCGATCTCCGGCAGATCGCTCCGCCGCCAGGTCAGCCCGCCATCGTCGGAAAAGAAATGTCCGGTGCCCGCGCCAGCATGCAGCCTGTCGCCAATGCGGACCAGTTCGCGCACGCCCGGCTCGGCCAGCACGGGGCTCTGCGGCTCCACCGCGCCGTTGATGCGGTAAAGTCCGCGTGAGGTTCCGGCCAGAATGTCCATTTCACGCCTCCCCAACGCGCATGTGACTGGCCACATTCTGCGCCCGTCCCACCTCTGCCGCCAAGAGCGATTGTCGCGAAATCCCGGGAATCCGGCGATTCGCCTGTCGGCATCCCGGTCCCTCGACCAGTACAGCCGTCACATTCGGTTACACAAAAAATGCCGCTATATCGTTTCGATATATCTTGATTCGATAGATAAGGGCACTAAATCCCGGTTATCGAGAGATTAACCAAGCCGGCGCAGCAGAAAGACCGGCCAGACACGAGAGAGAGAAGATCATGCGGCGCATCGTTTCCCAGCACCTCGGCCTCTGGGTCCTCGCTGGGGCCCTGTTTGTCGGACTGGGCGTAGCCTCGGCCATGCCGGACCCGAAGAACGCCGAAGCGGTTTCCAAGGAACGGGTCTTCGTCCCCCGGGGCGCGCAGACCGTTGTCCAGGACCCCAAGGGCGTGCACTGGGGTTACCGCAGCTCGCTGGCCGCCGGCGCCCTGTAAGCGGCCAGAAAGGTTCACCCCGCCGGAAGCCCCTGCACCTCCCTCGCTTCCGGCACTCCAGGCGTCACTCGGCCCCCCTCCCGAGCACGCCGATCCCGCGGGCGGATGCGCTCCCTCCCCCTCAACGCGCATCCGCCCGCCTCTTTTTCAGGCACTGCACTCCCTCATCCGCTTGACCTCGTTTCCCGCCGCGCCATGCTCCGGGGAAGGACTGGACCATGGGGAGGAGAGCCTTGGCTTACGAACAACTGATCTTCGAGCGTGACGGCGGGGTCGCCACCATCACGCTGAACCGGCCCGACGAGGGCAATGCCTGCGGCGCGCAGATGATGCGGGAGCTGTTCGAGGCAGCGACCGAATGCGATCAGGACGACAGCATCCGCGCCGTGATCCTGACCGGAGCGGGCAAGATGTTCTGCGTCGGCGGCGATCTGGGGGACTTCATCGCCGCGGGCGACAATGTCGGCACGCTGCTGACCGGCATGACCAAGGACTTCCATGGCGCGATCTCGATCTTCAACCGCATGAACGCGCCGGTGATCTGCGCCGTGAACGGCACCGCCGCGGGCGGGGGTATGAGCCTGGCCGTGAGCTGCGACCTCGTGCTGTCCGCTGAATCGGCGAAATTCGCCATGGCCTACACCGCCGCCGGCCTGACGCCGGACGGCTCGTCCAGCTATTTCCTGCCGCGCCTGGTCGGCCTGCGCCGGGCCAAGGAGCTGATGCTGACCAACCGCCGTCTCACCGCGGATGAGGCGCTGGGCTATGATTTGATCGACCGCGTCGTGCCGGACGCCGAGCTGATGGACGAGGCGCGCAAGCTGGCCGCCCAGTTCGCGAGCGGCCCGACGGCGGCCTATGGCGGGGTCAAGCGGCTGCTCGCCGGCACCTTCGCGGAGACGCTGGAATCGCAGATGACGCGGGAGGCCCGCACCATCATCAAGCGCGCGAAGAACCACGATGCGCAGGAAGGCCTGCAGGCCTTCTTCGAGAAGCGGAAGCCGAACTTCAGGGGGGAGTAGGATCCATGGCGATTTCCACCGCCGAACATCCGAAGAAATTCACCGAGGTCCATGGCCGGAAGATGGCCCATGTCGAGATGGGCGAGGGCGATCCGATCGTCTTCCTGCACGGCAACCCGACATCGTCCTACCTGTGGCGCAACATCATGCCCCACGCGAAGGGCCTCGGCCGCTGCATCGCGCCCGACCTGATCGGCATGGGCGATTCGCAGAAGCTGGATGACAGCGGGCCCGACCGCTACCGCTTCGTCGAGCACCGGCAGTATCTGGACGGCGTGCTGGACGCGATCGGCGTCGACGGCAACGTCATCCTTGTGATCCACGACTGGGGCTCGGCGCTGGGCTTCGACTGGGCCAACCGGCACCGCGACCGGGTGCAGGGCATCTGCTACATGGAAGCCATCGTGCGTCCGATCCCGACCTGGGACGATTTCTCGAAGCAGGCCGCGCCCGTGTTCCAGGGTTTCCGCTCCCCGGCCGGCGAGGAGATGGTCCTGCAGAAGAACATCTTCGTCGAGAAGGTGTTGCCCGGTTCGGTGCTGCGCGGCCTGACCGACGCCGAGATGGCCGTCTATCGCCGACCCTTCGCCGAGGTCGGCGAGGACCGTCGCCCGACCCTGACCTGGCCGCGCCAGATCCCGATCGAGGGCGAACCCGAGGATGTCGTCGCCATTGTCGGCGACTACGCCGAACGGATGGCCGAGAACGATCTGCCGAAGCTGTTCGTCGACGCGAAACCGGGCGCGATCCTGACCGGCGGCAATCGCGATTTCTGCCGCACATGGAAGAACCAGACCGAGGTGACCGTGGCCGGCAGCCACTTCATCCAGGAAGACAGTCCCGACGAGATCGGAACGGCTCTGGCAGACTGGATTCAGGGTATCAGATGACCCGGCGCCGGCCTGTATCCCTTGGCTTCCGGGGGATACAGGCCGTGTGATCGATTTACCACTTCTGTGACTTTCCGGCTTTCCCCGATTCCTGTGGATAAACCTGTGTGCATTCCCTGAGGCCGAAGCCTAGGCAGCCGTTTTCATTAAAGATTTATGATGATGCCTATTTTCTAGGCAGAAATTGCAAGAGTTTGATTATATTAAGAAAATTCGATTACATAAGCGTGACATCCGTATGAATCGGCCGAAACCCGCAGGATTCCGGGGATTCCGGAGGAGCCGGGATTTCCTTGTGAACCATTATCGGGCGAGTCAACGGATTTTCTCCCGCATCGCCGAAAAATTGCTCTTGCGTTGCAACAAGAAAAAGCCTCGCGCGTGCTTCATCCATGGCGTGATCCGGTACTGACGCAGGGACGCCGCCGGGGTCAGCCGTCCAGGCTGGCCGCCTCGGCGTCGATCGGCGGCCACGGCAGGTGCTGGCCGCCATCCATGCAGATCATCTGACCGGTGACCGACGGGCTGGCCAGCAGGAAGCGCACGCCGGCGGCGATCTCGTCCGGATTGGCGCCACGCTTCAGCAGGGTCGAGCGCCACTGTTTCCAGAACTGCTCGTCCGACTGGCGCTCGTTCGGCAGTACCGGACCTGGCCCGATGGCGTTCACCCGGATGCGCGGCGCCAGGGCCATGGCCATGGTCTTGGTCAGCATCTCCAGACCCGCCTTGCTGACGGTGTAGGAGATGAAGCCGGGCAGCGGCTTGCGCACACGCATGTCGATCAGGTTGATCACCGATCCCTGCATGTCTTCGGGCAGGGCGGCGGCGAACTGCTGCGCCAGGAACAGCGGCGCGCGCAGATTGATGGCGACGTGATCGTCGAAGCTCTGCTGCGTCGCATTCGTCATGCGGTCGTTCTCGAACAGCGAGGCGTTGTTGATGAGCACCCCGACGGGCTGGCCCAGCGCCCCGGCGGCGGCGGGAACGAGCTCCAGCACCGCGTCGTGATCCTTCAGGTCGGCCTGCACCGCCGCCGCGGTCACGCCCAGCGCCTGCAGCTCGGCCACCGTGGCCTCGGCCGGCCCACGGGAGGTGTTGTAGTGCACCGCGACCGGGTGCCCGTCGGCGGCCAGGGCCAGCGCGATCTCGCGGCCGATGCGCACGGCCGCGCCGGTGATCAGGACCGCGGGTCTGCCGTTCGCGGTCAATGGAGCGCCGCCATCTGTTCCACCGGCATGCCCGACAGGCCGGTGAACTGGGCCACGACATAGGCGCCGTAGGCGACCAGCAGGACCAGGCCCGCGGCCCGCCCCACCGGCAGCCGGGCGAAGGCCAGCGGGAACAGCACCACCGCCGCGCCCAGCATGACCCAGAGATCGAAGCTGACGATCTGCGGCGGCACCGGCACCGGCGAAACCATCGCCGTGATGCCCATGATGCCCAGAATGTTGAACAGGTTGGAGCCGATGACATTGCCGATGGCGACATCGCCATGCCGGCGCACCGCGGCGACCACGGATGTCGCCAGCTCCGGCAGCGAGGTGCCCAGCGCCACCAGGGTGACGCCGATCACCGCTTCGCTGACGCCGGCAGCGATGGCGATGCCACGCGCGCCGTCGACCAGCAGCGTGGAGCCGATCAGCAGGCCCGCAAGCCCGACCACCAGCAGGCCGATCATCACCGGCCAGGAGGTGGGCACGCCCTCGGAAAGCTCGTCGACCTCGCCCGAGTAGCTGTCCTCGCCGCCGCGCTTGGCGGTGCGGTAGGCATACCAGAGAAAGACGAACAGCAGCAGCAGCATGCCCAGGCCGGGCCAGAAATCGATCAGGTCCAGCGCGGCCAGCACCATGAACAGCCCGGTCGCCGCCAGCATGGCGAAGCCTTCGCGGCGCATGGTGTCCCGGTCGCAGAAGAAGGGCGCGATGATCGCCGGAGCGCCCACCACCAGCAGCACGTTGGCGATGTTGGAGCCGACCACATTGCCAATGGCGATCGCGGGCGCATCGTCGAGCACCGCCTGCACGCAGACCAGCAGTTCAGGCGCTGAGGTGCCGAAGGCAACGACGGTCAGGCCGATCACCAGCTTGGAAACGCCAAGCCGGCCGGCCATCGCCACGGCGGTGCGGACCAGCGCCTCACCGCCAACCAGCAGGAGCACGAGCCCGGCCGCCACCATCAGGTACAACATGTGCGGAATTCTTCTCCGTTCTTCTGACGGCTGCGCCGTCCTGCCCAGGTCTTCCCCCGAAACCTGTCTGGGCTATATGGGTTGGAAATTCAACGATTGAAGCGGCGGCGCACGGCGTTGCTGTGCGCCCCTTCACGCTCCGCTATGATAGGGGCGAACCTGGAGGAGTGATCCATGCCCCTCATTCGCACACTGCTGATGGCCGCCGCCCGCCGCGCCGCCTCGGACCCCGAATTGCGGGCCAAGGCGGGCGAGGTTGCGCGCACCGCCGCGCGCCGCGCCGGCGAACAGACCCGCAGCGCCCGCCAGACCCTAGACGAGGAGATCGACCGGGCCTTCGACGAGGCGCCCGAGGACGCCACAAGGGCCGAGATCGCCGGCCGGGTCACCCGCCGCCTGTTCGACCGGGTGAAGGGCGACAGCTGACACGCAACATCCGCTTGACGCGGCTCATGCGGCCGGACCATCAAGGCGCATGATCCCGCTTCGCGCCGCCGCCATCCTGATGCTTGCCCTTGCGCTGCTCCCGGCCGCCGCCGCCGCGGCCGAAACGGGCTCGGAAACCGGCCTGCCGCTGCCGCGCTTCGTCTCGGTCAAGTCGGGCAAGGCGAACCTGCGCACCGGCCCCGGCACCGCCTATCCTATCCGCTGGGTCTACCGGCGCGAGAACCTGCCGGTCGAGATCCACGGCGAGTACGGCCACTGGCGCGCCATCCGCGATCCCTGGGGCGAGACCGGATGGTTACATAAGAGCTTGTTGTCCGGCCGGCGCACCGCAATGGTGATCAAGGATCTGACGCCCCTGCTGCGGGAGGCCCGGCCCGACGGCGGCATCCTGCTCTATGCGGAACGCCGGATCATCGCGACGCTGGAACTCTGCCGGGACGGCTGGTGCCGGCTGTCGATCGAGGGGCGGGCCGGCTGGATGCCAGACGAGGCGATCTATGGCGGCGAGGCGGATCTGACGAAGGGGAAGAAGAACCAATGACCGTGATCATTGCCGGCGGCGGCATTGTCGGGCTGGCGACCGCGCTGAGCCTGCACAAGGCGGGAATCGCCTGCCGCGTCTACGAGGCCGTGCCGGAAATCCGCGCGCTGGGCGTCGGCATCAACCTGCTGCCGCATGCGGTGCGCGAACTGACCGAGCTGGGCCTGGCCGACCGCCTGGCCGAGGTGGCGATCCCTACCGCCGAGCTGATCTACGCCAATCGCCACGGCCAGCAGATCTGGCGCGAGGCCAGGGGCCGGGACGCCGGCTACAACTGGCCGCAGTTTTCCGTCGCCCGCGGCGATCTGCAGATGATCCTGCTGGAGGCGGTGCGCGAGCGGCTGGGCGCCGGCGCGGTCGTGCCCCGCCACGCCCTGACCCGCTTCGAGCAGGACGCGGACGGTGTGACCGTGCAATTCACCGACCGGGAAGCCGGCCGCGACCATCCGCCGGTCCGGGGCGATCTGCTGATCGGCTGCGACGGCATTCATTCGGCCGTGCGCCGCCAGCTCTATCCGGACGAGGGCGCGCCGATCTGGAACGGCTGCGTGCTCTGGCGGGCCACCAGTACGGGCGATCCGTATCTGACCGGGCGTTCCATGGTGATGGCCGGACACGCCAACCAGAAATTCGTCTGCTACCCGATCTCCCGCGCCGAGCACGACAGGGGAAGCTCACTGATCAACTGGATCGCCGAGATCCGCTATCCCACCGATCCGCCCTGGCGGCAGGAGGACTGGAACCGGCCCGGCAAGATCGAGGATTTCCTGCCCTCGTTCGAAAGCTGGGATTTCGGCTGGCTGCGCGTGCCGGAGATCATCCGCCGCGCCAACGCGATCTACGAATACCCGATGGTGGACCGCGATCCGCTGCCGCAATGGACCTTCGGGCGGGTGACGCTTGCCGGCGATGCCGCGCACGCCATGTATCCGATCGGCTCCAACGGCGCTTCACAGGGCATCCTGGACGCCCGCGTGCTGGCGATGCATCTGGCGCGCGCCAACGGCGACTTCGAGAGCGCCTTCGCCGCCTACGAGGAAGCGCGCCGTCCGGCCACCAGCGCCATCGTGCTGGCCAACCGCGGCAACGGACCCGAACAGGCGCTGCAACTGGTGGAAGAGCGCGCGCCGGACGGCTTCGAGAACGTCCACGACGTCGTCCCCTCCGCCGAACTGGACGAGATCGCCGCCCGTTACAAGACGACGGCGGGTTTCGACGTCGACGGGTTGAACAGCCGGGCATCCTTCGATCCGTGAGAAATGCCCCGCCGCATTGCGCGGGGTCCAGCGAAGAAGAAGCTGCCGGCTCGTGAGCCGGACCGGCCATCTCTGTTCGACTTGCCTCAACCGCAGACGTAGACTGGGGACACTCCCTGACCGAGTTCCTGGTCGAATGATGAGGAGGCCTGCATGCGTGCACTGCTCTTCACAACAGGATCGCCGTTTGCGCGGGCTGTACGGATCGTGCTGCACGAGCTTTCCCTGGATTACGAGAAGCGGGAAGAGATCACCACGCCGAGTGTCGAGCAGAGAGCCGCCGCGACGCCAACCCTTCAGGTGCCGACCTTCTGGGACGGCGAACACACGCTCTGGGAAAGCGGGGTGATTGCCGAGTATCTGATGAGCACCTACGAGGCGCCGAAGAATGCCGACCCGCCGCTTGCACGGCACGCCTTCCGGCCCGGCTTCGAATGGAATGACAAGCTGTGCTTCGCGACGATCCAGACATTCGGCAATGCGGCGACGACAATCTCCCAGATGAAGTGGTCCGGGGTGGAGATCCGCGACAGCGCTCATCTGCAGCGATCCGCGGAAAAGCTCGATCACATTTTCCATTGGCTGGATGCCCGGATCGACCAGCCCGGTGAAGGATTCATGCCCGGCTGCGTGTCGATGCAGGACATTTTTCTCGCGGCGCATGTCCGGTTCGTTCAGGCCCGGCCTCTGGGCGTCGATCTGCAACTCGGGAAACACCAGAAACTCGAGCGACTGCTGAACCGGCTGGACGAACGCGAGAGCTTCAGGGCGAATCCGGTCTGGTGGTGGGAACCGGGCGTTATCGGATACGAGACGGATGGCACCCCGCGCTATGCGGCCGGTACTGAGCCAGACTAGCCCGGCTTCAACGACGCCATTCCGGTTCTCTAGAACAGCTTCAACTGGTCCCCGGGGGCTGACGGGACCGTGAACTGGGTGGGGTCGAGCAGCAGGCGGCGCTTGTTCAGTCCAAGCCGGCGGGTGGCGATGCGGAAGCGGCGGCCCATCATCTCGGCATAGGGGCCGGTCCCGGACATGCGCATGCCGAAGGCCGAGTCATAGTCCCGGCCGCCGCGCATGTCGCGGATCAGCTTCATGATGCGGCTGGCGCGGTCCGGCGTCTCGGTCTCCAGCCATTCCCGGAACAGACCGGCGATCTCCAGCGGCAGTCGCAGCAGGATATAGCCCGCCTCGGTCGCGCCGGCGGCGGCGGCGCGCTCCAGGATCGCCTCCATCTCAGGTTCGTTCAGGGACGGAATCATGGGCGCGGCCATGACGGCGGCGGGGATGCCGGCATCGGCCAGTTCCCGGATCGCCTGCAGGCGCTTCTCCGGCGTCGACGCGCGCGGCTCCATCGACCGCGCCAGCGCCCGGTCCAGCGTCGTCACCGACAGCGCCACCTTGGCCAGCCCCTTCGCCGCCATGGGCGCCAGGATGTCGATGTCACGAACCACCAGGTCGGACTTGGTGACGATGCCAACGGGATGGTTGAAGCGGGCCAGAACCTTCAGCACCTCGCGGGTGATCCTGCGGCGGCGCTCTATGGGCTGGTAGGGATCGGTATTGGTGCCGATGGCGATGGTCCGGCATTCATAGGACTTCGCCCGGAGTTCCTTCTCCAGCAGCAGCGCGGCGTCGGGCTTGAACAGCAGCCGGGTCTCGAAATCGATGCCCGGCGACATGCCCAGGAAGGCATGGGTCGGCCGCGCGAAACAGTAGATGCAGCCATGCTCGCAGCCGCGATAGGGATTGATCGAGCGGTCGAAGGAAATGTCCGGCGAGGTGTTGCGGGCGATAATCTTCCGCGTCGCGTCGCGGGTCTCGGTCGTCCGCGCCGCGCCCGAGCCGTCCCGCCATTCGTCGGGTCCGCCCCAGCCGTCGTCGGCCCAGACGCGCTCTTCCTGTTCGAAACGGCCCGAGCGGTTCGACCGCGCGCCACGCCCCCGGATCTGCCCCGGCGCAGCCTTCGCGCTCATGTCGAAGCCGTGGCCCTCATAAGGTATGTTCTGCTTATGTTCCACTCCTGGAGTGAACCATGGCGCAGGGAAACGGTCAAGAATTCTTGGGGGCGGGGCGACCGTGAGTCTGTGCGCATACCGGGCACTCACGCGTCCTGGACTCGATCCAGGACCCATGCCGGAGCTTCGACGGCTGATCAGCTTTGGAGGAAACGCTCAGGCATGGGTCCTGACTTTCGTCAGGACACGCGAGTGTTCTGGAATTTCGGCCCGGTGTCGGAAAACCGACCTAGTTGCTCAGGCCGTCGCCCTGGCCCTGCAGCACCACCTCGACGCGGCGGTTCTTCGGTTCGTAGGCCCCGTCGGCGGTGGGCACCTGGGGCGCGGTCTCGCCGAAGCCCTTGACCTGCAGCCGGGCGGTGACGCCGTTGCGCTTCACTTCCGCCGCCGTGTTCTTTGCCCGCCGCTCGGAGAGCGCCTGGTTGTAGGCGGCGGGGCCCGAACGGTCGGTGTGACCGGCCAGCTCGATCACCGCCGTGCCGTCCTTCTTCGCCTGCTCGCTGGCTTCGGCCACCGTCTTGCGGGCCTCGGGCGATAGATCGGCCTTGTCGAGCCCGAAATAGATCACGTAGGTGCGGCGCAGATTGGCGGCCGCACGGGCCTGGGCAACCGGCAGCGGCGTCGGCTTCGGCCTGGCCTGCGGCTTCGGAATGGTCTCCGCGACCCGGCGCGGCGGCTGGCTGCGGGCGGCGACCGCCGGCAGGGCGGCCTCCTGCACCGACGCGCTGGAACCGCCCATCGGCCCGTTGCCGAACCGGTAGCGCAGGCCCAGCAGCGCCGAATGCGTGGCGTAGTTCACAGTCACCCGGGCATTGTTGGCGTTCCGGAACTCGGGGTCCGAGGTCTTGAAATACTTGTATTCGGCGGTCAGCGAGAGCTGCGGCGTCAGCGCGAAGGCGACGCCGGCCAGACCCTGATAGGCCAGCACGATGTCGCTGTCGTCCAGCGCCGCGCCGCCCAGATTGCTGAAATTGTCCGCGCCGACGCGGGCCGCGCCCAGACCGCCGCCGATATAGGGATAGATACCGCTGGGATTGTCGTATTCGTAGATCAGGTTGCCCAGCATGGAGAAGGACGACAGCGCGCCATCGGTGTTGGCGTTGTTGAACTGGTCGGCGCCATTGTGGCGGTAGGCCAGCTCACCCTCGATCCGCACGCCATTGTCGAACTGGTAGCCGGCGACGCCGTTGCCGCCCATGCCAAGCTGCGTGTCCAGCGTGCCCACGGCCGCGCCGCCCACGTTCCGATCGGTCTGCAGATGACCCATCACGCCCAGGCCGAGATAGGGGCCCTCAAGCTCGGCTTCCGCCGATCCGGTCGCTGCGGCCATCGCGACGATGGCGGCTGCCCAACGCAATCGCATGTCCTACGTCCTGTTAACTCTGACCCCCAAAGGCGGAGGATACCGCCAGAATTCCCTCTGTACAGTGGGTTTCTTAATGAATTCCAATACGATGCGGCGTATTGCTTTACCGCTCGCGCAACCGTGGCAAGAGTTCGACGAAGTTGCAGGGCCGGAACCGGATGTCGAGCTGCGTCGCCAGGATCATGTCCCAGCCGTCCTTGCATGCGCCCGGCGAGCCCGGCAGCGCGAACATGTAGGTGCCGCCGGCCACGCCCGCGGTGCAGCGCGACTGGATCGTCGAGGTCCCGATCTTGTCATAGGACAGCATCCGGAACAGCTCGCCGAAGCCGGCGATTTCCTTCTCCCAGACGTCGGAGAAGGCTTCCGGCGTGACGTCGCGGCCGGTGACGCCCGTGCCGCCGGTGGAGATCACCACCTCGATGCCCGGGTCGGCGACCCACTCCCTCAGCTTGTCCGCAATCACCGCGCGGTCATCCTTCACGATCTCCCGCCGGACCAGTTCGTGGCCCGCCGCCGTCAGCCGCTCGACCAGCACGTCGCCCGAGCGGTCGTCGTCGAAGGTGCGGGTGTCGGACACCGTCAGCACGGCGATCCGCACAGGTACGAAATCGCGGTTCTCGTCAATCGGCATCAGTTCCTCCTCCGGCGGTGGATCCCGCGATATCGGCCGTCTGCGGCATGGGCAGACGTGGCCAGCGGTTTGAGGCCAGCAATTCCTGGCTGGGCACGGGTTCACCCAGACGGTCGCGATAGACCCAATAGGCGGCCAGCACGTCGCGCACGAAATGCCGGGTCTCCCGCGAGCCCATCAGTTCCAGGAACAGCAGCGGATCATTGCGGTCGCCGAAGCGCTTCTTCCACTTCGCCAGGTTGCCCGGTCCGGCATTGTAGGCCGTCAGCATGTGGATCAGGCAGCCCTCGGGCTCCACCTTCTCGGCCAGATAGCCGAGATAGGCCTGGCCATATTTCAGGCTGATCTCGGGATCGTGCAGCAGCCGCAACTCGCGCCTGGGGAAGCCGTTCTGTTCGGCCATGTAGCCGGCCGTGCCGGGCATGAGCTGCATCAGGCCGCGCGCACCCCGGCCGCTGCGGGCCTCGGGATTGTAGCCGCTTTCCCGCCGCGCGACCGCCAGCAGCAGCGCCCGCCCGATCATGTCATCGCCCCGGGTCCGCCAGTTGGGCAGGGGATAGAGAGCGGGGTCGTGGATCTCGCCGTAATTCGCCCGGCGGATGCGGGCGATGCGATAGGCCGAGGACGGCGCGGACAGCGCACCGGCCGCCAGCAGCAGCAGCGCCCCGTCCTCGCGGCTGGCCCGGCGCATCAGCCGCTGGAGTTCCATGTCCGCGCGGCTGACCTCGCCCACCTGCATCAGCGCCAGCGCGCGGCGCACCGGCTCGTTCGCCATCAGCGCCTCGATCACCCGGCGGTCGCCGCCCGCAGGCGTCCAGTCATACGGCCTGAGCCGCGCCAGCTGCGCATGGGCGAGCTGGCCGTAGATGTCACGGGGCCAGCGCACCGCCTTCTCCAGCGCCGAGATCGCCTCGCTGTAGAGACCGGCCCGAAGCGCGGCCCGCGCGTGCCAGTAATCGATGGCCCCGCCGACATCGCCCAGCTTGCCGCCATCGGTCGCGGCGGCCAGACGGAAGGCCTCCAGCGCAGCGATGTGGCGATCCTCGGCCCAGTGCGCGAGGCCAGCATAGTAGGCCCCCAGCCGCTTTCCGCCGCCCTGGCCCTGAATGGCGATGCCCGCCTGTTTCAGCACGCGGTCGAAGCGGTGGTTGGACAGGTGACCCCGAGCCAGCATGGCTCGCGCTTCGGCGTGGCCGGCCGGCGTCATGCGGCGGCTTTCGGTGGCCAGCATCTTCTCGGTCACCGTCATGCGGTCGCGCAGCACGTTGCGGCTGACCTGCTTCAGGATCCGGCGGTCCGTGCGTGAGCGCCTGAAAGCCGGTTTCGCACGGGCGGTAGGCCCGGTGACCAACACCGGCAGATCGTCGGGATAGCTCAGCCGGGCGGTGCGCGGCGCGGTCAGGGCGTTCCAGCCGCTTGCCGGCCGCCGCCGTTTGGCCAAGCGGTGCAACTTCTCGGCCAGCGGGTGATCTGCATAGAGCTTCATCCAGCCATGCAGTTCCGCATAGGTGGAGCGCCAGCCTGTTGGGTGCATGTAGCGCTGATAGAGCACATGCCCCATCAGCAACGGATCGCCCAGCGCCTTGATCTCGCGGTCCGCCTCGCGCCAGCGGGACTCGGTCTGAAGCGCGAAAATACGGGCGTAGCGGGCCGCATCCTGATCCGACAACACGCGGGGCAGCGGCTCGGCCGCCAGCGGCGCCGGCAGCAGCAGGAACAGACAGACAATCCAGGCCCGGCGCAGCATGGCCGCCAATGAAGCCCGATCAGGCGGAATCTGCAAGCTTGTCCCGGCGTCAGACTGCGACAATGATGCGGGCAGGAAGCATTTCACGGACAGGAGCCGGCATGTCCCTGCCGCCCGAGATCACATCACGGTTGCGGTTGCCGCTGATTGCCGCGCCCATGTTCCTGGTTTCCGGCCCCGATCTTGTGATCGCAGCCTGCCGCAACGGCGTCATCGGATCCTTCCCAACCGCCAATTGCCGGACAACCGACGAGCTGGACAGGTGGATGACGCGGATCGCGGCGGAAACCGGCCCGGACGCGGCGCCCGTGTGCCCCAACCTGATCGTGCACCGCACCAACAGCCGTCTGGATGACGACGTGGCGGTGCTGGCCCGGCACCGCCCCTCGCTGGTCATCGCCAGCGTTGGCAGTCCGGCCGGCATCATCGAGCGGGTACATGAATGGGGCGGGCTGGTGCTGGCCGACATCGCCTCCATGCGCCACGCCGAGAAGGCGATCGCGGCGGGCGCGGACGGGCTGGTGCTGCTGACCGGCGGCGCTGGCGGTCAGACCGGCTGGGCCAATCCCTTCGCCTTCGTGCGTGGCGTGCGGCAGATCTTCGACGGGCCGTTGGTGCTGGCCGGCGGCGTCGGCGACGGGCGCGGCCTGCGCGCCGCCGAGGTGCTGGGCTGCGATCTGGCCTACATGGGCACGCAATTCATCGCCACCCGCGAGAGCATGGCCGATCAGCGCTACAAGCAGATGCTGGTCGAGAGCGGCATGGACGACATCAAGCTGACCACGGCGATGACCGGGCTGGAGACCAACATGCTGATCCCCAGCATCGTGGCCGCCGGTCTGGACCCCGACAACCTGCCCCAGCGGGGGTCGATCGAGATCTCCAAGGACATCAATCCGGACGCGCCACGGCGCTGGAAGGACATCTGGTCGGCCGGCCATTCGGTGCAGTCGGTCAGGGCGGTGACCGGCGTGGCCGACCTGGTGGCCAGGATTGCCGCGGAGTACGCCTCAGCGGAATAACGCGGAGTCATTACGATAATTTAATTGATCGGGTCGATAATAATGCTAGAGCAAGTGATGTGACTGCTCGACGGAGGACGTGATGGCAGCCGACGATTTCTCGAAGGCTCAGATCAATCGCGAGGAATGGGGCGTCGACGACACGCTGAACTATCAGCTTGTCACGCTGTCCAACAAACTCTCGCTGACCGTCGCCCGCCGCGCCCTCGCCGATGACGGCCTGACACTGCGCGAATGGCGCATCATGGCCGTGATCTTCATCTTCGGCCCGTCCATCGCGCGGGAGATCTCGGACCGCGCCCTGCTCGATCCGGCCCATGTCAGCCGCAGCGTGCACGCCATGGAGAAGTCCGGCCTGGTCGGGCTGGACCGCAACCGCCGCGACCGTCGGCAGGTGGTCGTGAAGCTGACCGAGCGCGGCGAGGAAATCACCCGCCGGGTGCTGCCCAAGGTCATCGGCATCAACAATGCCTTCCGCGAGATCTATTCCGAGGCCGAGTTCCAGACGCTGATCTCCCTGCTGGCCCGTGGCAACGAATTCGCCGACAAGCTGCTCGGCAGCGACAGCCTGCCGCTGTCGGAAGACTGAGATCCGGATCCTTCTGACGATATCGGCGCTGCTGGCCGCCGCTCTCTGGCTGGCGCAGCCCGCCGCAGCCTCCGACGCGCAGCCGCATACCTATTCGCCCCTCATCGAGGATGTGGATGCAAAGGGCCAGTGCCGGAAGGGCACCAGCCAGTGCCGCATGGGCGGTGACTGCGTCGAACGAAACAACAAGTGCTACAGCTGCCGCCGGGGCCAGAAGTTCAACCACAAGATCGGCTGCTACGAATGCCCGCCCAACCGCACGGCGTTCGAGAACGGCGACGACATCGTCTGCAGGTCCAACCTCAGGCAGCGGCTGGAGTAGGGGCAGGCGGACCGCTCACAACCGCTGTCAGCGCGCTTTTTCCGGTGGTCTTGGCTGCACGGTAAGGCTTGACCTGATGGCCTTATCCTCGGGCCTGTCCCGAGGATCCAGTTCGGCATCACTGCCGTGAACTCATCAATCAGAACAGCGGTCTGCGCTGGCGATCGTCTGGACCCTCGGGACAAGCCCGAGGGTAAGGCCGAATTGACGGGGGCAATGCGCCCGAGGAGCGCGGCTTCCTACAGGATGAACTTGCTGAGATCCGTGTTGGTCGCCAGTTCGGCCACCCGCTCGTTCACATAGGCCGCGTCGATGGCGATGGTCTCGCCGCCGCGGTCGGAGGCGGTGAAGCTGACCTCTTCCAGCAACTTTTCCATGATCGTGTGCAGCCGCCGGGCGCCGATGTTCTCGACACCCTCATTCACCTGGACGGCCAGGTCGGCGATCGCGTCGATGGCCGTTGCGTCGAAGTCCAGCGTCACCTCCTCGGTCGCCATCAGCGCCGTGTACTGGCGGATCAGGCTGGCCTCGGTATCGGTGAGGATGCGCTTGAAATCTTCCTTGGTCAGCGGCTTCAGCTCGACCCGGATCGGCAGGCGGCCCTGCAGTTCGGGCAGCAGGTCGGCCGGCTTGGCGACATGGAAGGCGCCCGAGGCGATGAACAGGATGTGGTCGGTCTGCACCGCGCCGTGCTTGGTCGAGACCGTGGTGCCCTCGATCAGCGGCAGCAGGTCGCGCTGCACGCCCTCGCGGCTGACATCGGCGCCCTGGCGGTCGGAGCGGACGGTGATCTTGTCGATCTCGTCAAGGAAGACGATGCCATTGTTCTCGACCGAATGGATGGCGTCGGCCACCACGCTCTCCTCGTCCAGCAGCTTGTCGCTCTCCTCGGCGATCAGCAGATCATAGGAGTCCGACACCGTGACCCTGCGCGGCTTGGTCTTGCCGCCCATCAGGCCGCCCAGCATGTCGTTCAGGTTCAGCATGCCCATCTGCGCGCCCGGCTGGCCGGGAATGTCGAAGGTGGGCAGCGACATGCCGCCAGTGTCCTTCACCTGCAGCTCGATCTCCTTGTCGTCCAGGTCGCCCTCGCGCAGCTTCTTGCGGAACTTCTCGCGCGTGTCCTTGCTGGCGGTCTCCCCGACCAGCGCGTCCAGCACCCGCTCCTCGGCAGCGAGCTCGGCCTTCGCCTTCACTTCGCGGCGCTTGCGCTCACGCACCATGGCGATGGCCATCTCGACCAGGTCGCGGACGATCTGCTCGACATCGCGGCCGACATAGCCGACCTCGGTGAACTTGGTCGCCTCGACCTTGATGAAGGGGGCTTCGGCAAGTTTCGCCAGCCGGCGGCTGATCTCGGTCTTGCCGACGCCGGTCGGGCCGATCATCAGGATGTTCTTCGGCAGCACCTCGTCGCGCAGTTCCTCGGGCAGCTGCTGACGCCGCCAGCGGTTGCGCAGCGCCACGGCGACCGCGCGCTTGGCGTCGGCCTGGCCGATGATGAAACGGTCCAGTTCGGAGACGATCTCGCGGGGGGAAAAGTTGGTCATGGTCTCTCTTTGCAGCGCGTCCCTGACCTGATCAGGGACCCATTTCTGAGTTTTTCCACAGGCGGCCCCGAACCCGGGAAGGCTCAGGCATGGACCCCGGATCAAGTCCGGGGAGCCGCTCCTATGTCTCGATTGTCTCGACGACGATGTTCTCGTTTGTGTAGACGCAGATGTCGGCGGCGATCTTCATGGCCTTGCGGGCGATGGCCTCGGCGTCCATGTCGTCGCGGTCCAGCAGCGCCCGTGCGGCGGCGAGCGCGTAGTTGCCGCCCGAGCCGATCGCGATCAGCCCGTCGTCGGGCTCCAGCACATCACCCGTGCCGGTCAGCACCAGCGAGGCTTCGGCGTTCACGACGGCCATCATGGCTTCCAGTCGGCGCAGATAGCGGTCGGTGCGCCAGTCCTTGGCCAGTTCGACGGCGGCGCGGGTGAGTTGTCCCGGATGCTGCTCAAGCTTGCTTTCCAGCCGCTCGAACAGGGTGAAGGCGTCGGCGGTCGCCCCGGCGAAACCGGCAATGATGTCGCCCTTGCCCAGGCGGCGGACCTTGCGCGCATTGGCCTTCATCACGGTCTGGCCGAGGCTGACCTGACCATCGCCGGCCACCACCACCTTGCCGCCCTTGCGGACCGACAGGATGGTCGTGCCGTACCAGATATTCGGATTGTCGTGGTTCATGGGGTCTCCATACCGGAACGGAGCCGTCATGTAAGCCGGATTCCGAAGCCGTCAACGGCGCGGGTCCAATCCCTGGTATCAATTGACACCTGTGTACCAATGTACCAACATGGTTGCCATGAAGACGATCGACCGCATCCAGACCGGCGTCCGCATGGAAAAACGCCTCGTGAAGGTGCTGAAGGGCACGGCCGAACATCTCGACATGTCGTTCGGCGACTTGCTCGAATGCATCTGTCTGCACGGCATCGAGGGCAAGGCGCCGTTCTCCGAGGACACGCTGGGCAGGATCCGCAAGCTCCGCGACGTCTATGACCTGGATCTGACCGCCGCTGACTGCCATCACCTGATCGACAGGGAGACCGGATCATGACCATTGATCCCGAGGCGCTGCTCGACGATTTCGAGACCCGCCGCATGCACAATTGCGATTTCGGTCACGCCGCCCATGTCGCGGTCGCCTGGGCCATGTTGCGCCGCTATGACTTCACGGACGCGGTCGCACATTTCGGCGCGGGGATCCGTTACCTTGCAGCGGCGGGCGGTGCGCCGGAGAAATACAACGCCACGATCACGGTGGTCTTTCTCAGCCTGATTGCCGAGCGCATCCATGCCAGTAACCATGACAGCTTCGACGCCTTCGCCGCGGCCAACCCGGATCTGATGACGAAGGACGCCGTGACCCGGTTCTACTCGGACGCCCGACTCAACTCCCCCATGGCCCGCGCCGGATTCATGCTGCCGGACCGGGTGGGCGTGTGAGCCGCATACGCTCGGTGTCGCCCCCGATTTGAGTTGATGACAGTTTCTGGAGTTGGTGATGATCCTCCGACCGGATCCCCGAGTGCCGCTTCGCAGCATCGGGGACGACAGGTACGATGTGGCATGACGCACAGGGAGGGTAACTGAGATGCTGAAACTGGCACTGCGCATCACGGCGATCCTCGCCGCCCTGCTGTCTCCCTCCCTCGCACCCGCGCAGAGTTACGAGTTGCTGTATGATCGGGCGGGGGAGCAGAATCGGGCGGTGTGTTTTGGCTCGGAGGCGACAGTTTCCTATCTGGAAGCGCTGCACTTTCAGATGATGGTACTCGGAAACGGGTATGTAGAGGCGATCTTCGCGATCAAGCCAAGAATGGCCGGACGTGGCGATATCGACTGTTTCATCCTCAAATCCAGCGCACTCTTCCAACAACCTGCTGACATCATCGATATTGTCGAGAAGAAAGCTCTCGAAAGCTGGTCACAGATCAAGCTCTATGGTGTGAAGTGCAGCGGGGTCACAACTTCAGAAGGCAATCTGTACACCCAACAGAACGCAGGAAAGGATGTCTACGTCATCGTCTCAGACCACTTCGTCCGGAAGCGGCCATGAGAATGGCAAGCCAGGGCTGGGTGAAGGTGCGGATAGGTATGTGAGTCCGAACTGCAGCCCTCGGGCTTGACCCGAGGGCCTGTGACGAGGTGGCGATGCAGAACGTGTACGGCATCTGCTTTGTTCACAGGTCCTCGGGTCAGGCCCGAGGAAGCCATTCAAGGTGTCCTCAGAACGGCTCCGCGATGGCCATGATGACGATGACGATCATCAGTACCGCCGGGACCTCGTTCCAGATCTTGTAGAAGCGGGCGGAGCGGGTGTTCTCGTCACGCTCGAAGGTCTTGCGCCAGCGGGTGAACATGCCGTGGATCACGGTCATGACGATGACCATCAGAAGCTTGATATGCAGCCAGTGCGCGCCCTCGTAGAATCCCGACGAGAACCCGATCCAGAGCATCAGGCCACCGAACACCCAGGCCGCGATCATGGACGGGTTGATGATCCCGCGCAGCAGCTTGCGCTCCATGATCTTGAAGTCCTCGGACTGCTTCGATCCCGGCTCGGCGCCGACGTGATAGGCAAACAGGCGCGGCAGGTAGAGCATGCCCGCCATCCAGGCGATCACCGAAATCACATGCAGCGCCTTGAACCAGATGAAATATTCTTCCATTCGCGTATCCCATCCTCTCGGTTCTTCAATCCCCTCCCCCTTGAGGGGGGAGGCTGGGAGGGGGTGAGTTCGGCGAAGCCGAAATCGTTGCTCAGGCGGTACAGGAAGCCTCCGGCTGCACCCCCCTTCGACCGCTACGCGGCCACTTCCCCCTCAAGGGGGGAAGAGAACCTAGGCCGATGACCTCTTCCAGCTTTTCACCAGGTTGGCGAGCTCGGCCACGTGCTCGGGCGGGGTTTCCGGTACGAAGCCATGGCCCAGATTGAAGATGAACGGGCCGTCGCCCAGCGTGTCGAGGATGCGGGTCGCCTCGTCGCGCATGGCCGATCCGCCGGCCACCACCAGACGCGGGTCCAGATTGCCCTGCACCGTGACATGCGGCTGGATGTTGGCGGCCGCCCAGGCCGGATCCATGCTCCAGTCGATCGAGAGTCCGGCGATCCCGTCGATCCGCGCCGCGGCGGCGTAGGCGGCGCCGATGCCGCGCGGAAAGCCGATCACCGGAATGTCCGGATGATCCGCATGGATCGCGGCGGCGATGCGGCGCAATGGCCCGAAGACCAGCTTTTCGTGATAGATTGCGGGCAGCGCCATGGCCCAGGTATCGAAGATCTGCACCACCTCCGCGCCGGCCTCGATCTGGCGTTTCAGGTAGAGCGCCGTGGCGTCGGCAATCACGTCGATCAGCCGCTGGAAGCTCTCCGGCGCCTGGAACGCCCAGTTCTTGATGTTGGGATAGTCCTTCGAGCCGCCGCCCTCGACCATGTAGGTCGCCACCGTCCAGGGCGCGCCGGCGAAACCGATCAGCGTGGTCTCGGCCGGCAGGGACTTCGACAGCCGGCTGACGGTCTCGTAGATCGGGCCGAGGGTCTCGTGCAGGCGGTCAACATTCAGCTCGGGAATGGCGTCATCGCGCCGGATCGGATCCAGCACTGGCCCCTCGCCCGCCCTGAAGGCCAGATGCTGCCCAAGGGCCTGGGGCACCAGCAGGATGTCGGCAAACAGGATCGCCGCGTCCATGCCATAGCGGCGGATCGGCTGCAGGGTCACTTCCTCGGCCAGATCGGGGCGGTAGCAGAGATCCAGGAAATCCCCCGCCTCGGCCCGCGTGGCGCGGTATTCCGGCAGGTAGCGTCCGGCCTGTCGCATGAACCAGAAGGGCGGCCGGTCCAGGGTTTCGCCACGGAGCGCCCGCAGCAGGAGCTTGTCGGTCATGTCGTCCAGTCGTTCAGTGATGAGGCGCGCTTCGTCAGGGCTGCAGCGGCACGGTGAGTTGAGTTCCTTCGACAACAATGCCGCCACGGTCGCCGATGGTCACTGCGCCATATCGCTCGGCGTAGATTTCCGGCAGCGGCCTGGCCCCCGGCATGGCCAGCCAGAGCCGCAGCAGGTGACGCTTGCGCTCGGGCTCGGGCCAGTCCTCGTAGGACAGACGGTCATGCAGGATGGTGTGATTGTGCAGGAACTGCATGTCGCCGGGCCGGAATTCCATGGTCAGGTGCATCTCGGGATCCTCGGCCAGGGCGTCGAAACGGTCCAGCGCCTCGATCTCACGCGCGGTCAGCCGACGCGCCTCCTCGAACTTCTGCGCCGAGGTGATGTAGCGCCGCGCATAGATCGCCGAGAGATGGCCGGCATGGTGGTTGAACACGGGGATCTCGAAGAACCGCTTCTTGCCCGGCGGGATCTCGCCGCGCCGATCGGTCGGGAAGGCGTGGAACAGTTCGGCCAGCAGGTCCGGGCAGTCGCGATACATGCGGTCATAGATCGCCATCGAGGAGACAATGGCCGACTCGCCGCCGCGCTTCGCCGTCTTCAGGCAGAGCAGGCCGACCACGTCGACGCTGTCGGTGTGGAAGGTCTGCCGTTCGGTGGTCTGATAGATGCGGACCTTCGGGTCGTCGGTCGAGAGGCCCAGGTCACGGACATGGCCCAGCAGATGGCCCTTGCCGTTCTGCGACCGGGGCAGCCCCATCAGCAGGCCCAGCCCGTAATAGGCCGCAGCGATCTTCTCGTGGCTCCAGGCATCGACCGGCATGCCGCGCAGCAGCAGAAAGCCCCGACCCTGCAGCAGCTCTCGGCTCCAGGCGCCGACGGCCTTCTCGAGAACCGGATCGGCAAGGTCCTGCCGGGTCAGGCGGTCCAGGGGTTCCTTCCGGGACAGAAAGCCGTCGACCCGGTCGCCAAGACGGGCGATGAAGTCGCTGTCCAGATGGGTGATCCAGTCCGTGCGGTCCCGCATCTGCGGACCGGTCCAGACCGATGGTCCGTCCGGCGGCGCCGGCAGATGGCCCGCGGTGTCGCTGGCGGTTAGGCTCATGTCTCTCTCCCCAGGGCTCCAGGCCCTTCTTTCTCTTTTTATATATAGAAATAGGTTGTTGTTGTGATTGGTCCTGTGAGTCCTGTGGAGAAGATTCCGTCCCCGGGCGATCCACAGGCCAGTCCGGTGGCCAGGCATTTCTCCCCGCTATTCACAGGCGTGATCGGAATCGGGGAAAGCCCCGGTGGCAAGGCCGGCAGTGGATTCGTCCCGTTGCGGAACCGTCATCCCGGACTCGCTGCACGTGATTCCGGGAAGGGGGCAGGGGCCCGTTGTGACCGAATCGTGACGGTACTGTTTCCTGATGGTCAGGGATGAAATCCGCCAGCATTGCGCCTGCACCCCGGATATGCACAGATTTGGCGAGTTAGTCACAGCCCGCGCCCCCCATCGTCATGTCACCGGCAAACCGTTTTCACCTGCATCTCGTCTCCGACGCGACCGGCGAGACCCTGACCACGATCGCCAATGCGGCGGTCGTGCAGTTCGAGGGGGCCGAGCCGGTTCAGCATCTCTGGCCCATGGTGCGGTCCAGGGCGCAGGTGCAGACCGTGCTGGCCGGGATCGAGGCCGAGCCGGGGCTGGTGCTCTTCACCCTGGTCAATCCGGAGACCCGGAACGCGCTGGAAGACGGTTGCCGGCGGCTGGGGGTCAGGCATCTGTCGGCCATCGATCCGGTGATGATGGTGCTGCGCGAGTTCCTGGGCAACCAGACCACCGGCCGCCCCGGCACGCAGCACGAGATGAACCGGGAGTATTTCGAGCGCATCGAAGCGATGCACTACACGCTCAGCCATGACGACGGGCAGCAGACCGAAGATCTGGATCGCGCCGATATCGTGCTGGTGGGGGTGTCGCGCTCGTCGAAGACGCCGACTTCCATGTATCTCGCCAATCGCGGGCTGAAGGTCGCCAATGTGCCGATTGTGCCGGGCGTGCCTTTGCCCGACGAGCTGTTCGGCCTGAAATACGCGATGGTGATCGGCCTGACCACGGCGCCGGAGCGGCTCAGCCAGATCCGGCGTAACCGGCTGCTCTCGCTGAAGGAAACCAAGACCTCCGACTATGCCGACGAGGAACTGGTGCGTGAGGAACTGACCGCGGCGCGGCGGGTCTTCGCCAAGCAGCGCTGGCCGGTGATCGACGTGACACGGAAGTCCATCGAGGAGACGGCGGCGGCGATCCTCTCGCTCTATCAGCGGCGCCAGGCGGAGCGGTCGGCGTGAGGCTGATCCTGGGCTCGGGCAGTCCGACGCGAAGGGCGATGCTGCTGCAGGCCGGCCTGGACTTCGATGTGGTGGTGCCGGATGTGGACGAGGACGCGGTGAAGGCGGACTGGACCGGCACGCCGGCGGGTCTGGCGCGTGAGCTGGCGCGGATGAAGGCGCTGGCGGTCTCCGCGCTGCACCCGGACGCTCTTGTCATCGCAGCGGACCAGGTGCTGGAGCTGGAAGGCTGGATCTTCAGCAAGCCCGGCAATCGCAGGAAGGCCGCGCGGCATCTGAACCGCCTTGCCGGACAGACCCATGAACTGCATACCGCCATGGCGCTGGGCCGGGGATCGGCCGTCGTGCATGAGGAACTGACGACACCGAGGCTGACCATGCGGGCCATGACAGAGACGGAAATCGCCGATTATGTCGCCGCGGCGCCGGAGAGCGCCTGGGGCACGGTCGGTGGCTATCAGGTGGAAGGCCCGGGAATCCGCCTGTTCGAGCGGATCGAGGGCGGCTGGCACGACATTCTGGGCCTGCCGCTGTTGCCGTTGCTCAACTGGCTGCGGGCGGAGGCGAGCGCATGAGCATGATGCCCACAGGTGCGGCGCGGGTCGCCGGGGTCACCGGCTGGCCGGTCGAGCACAGCCTGTCGCCCCGCCTGCACGGCTACTGGCTGCGGAAATACGGGATCGACGGGATCTATGCGCCCTTCCCCATCGCGCCGGAAAATTTCGAGACCGGAATCCGGGGACTGCAGGCGGCCGGGGTCAGCGGCGTCAATGTGACCGTGCCGCACAAGCGCCTGGCCTTCGAGATCGCGGACACGCTCGATCCGGCGGCGAAGCTGGTCGGCGCGGTGAACACGCTGGTGTTTCGCGATGACGGTGGGATCGAGGGCCGCAATACCGACGCGCCCGGATTCAGGCTGAATCTGGAGGCGGCTGGCGTAGACATACCTGCAGGTCCAGCCCTTCTTTTCGGGTCGGGCGGGGCTGCCCGAGCAGTCATACAGGCCTTACTTTCGGCCGGATCGCCGGAGATTCGGATGCTGAACCGGAACCCGGGCCGGGCCAGGGAACTGCTGCAGGACGCCGGAGATGATCGGCTGAAGTTTGCCGGTCATGATCCCGAAACAGTTGATATTTCAGATGTTTCACTGGTGGTGAACACGACATCCCTGGGCATGGCCGGCGGTCCTGACCTGGACTTCGATCCCGCCCGCCTGCCCCCGGAAGCCGTGGTGCACGATATCGTCTATACCCCCCTGGAGACGGGATTGCTGGGTAGGGCCAAGGCGCGCGGTCTGAAGACCGTGGACGGGCTGGGCATGCTGCTGCATCAGGCGGCGCCGGCCTTCGAGGCATTCTTTGGCACGCGCCCAGAAGTCGACCAGGCGCTGAGGGCGCATCTGCTGGAGGTCATGTGAAATGGTGTTTGTCGTTGGATTGACCGGCTCGATCGGCATGGGAAAGTCGGCTGTGTCGGACATGTTTCGCCGGGCCGGTGTGCCTGTCTGGGATGCGGACGCCGCAGTGCATGAGCTCTATCAGCCCGGCGGCAAGGCGGTTGCCGGCGTCGGTGAGCGTTTCCCATCGGCGATCGTCGATGGCGGCGTGAACCGGGACGCGCTGAGCCGCGAAGTGGTTGGAAACGAAGCCGCCATCAAGGATCTCGAGAAGATCGTGCATCCCCTGGTCGGCGAACACAGGTTGGGTTTCTTCGCTCAGGCCGAGGCGGACGGACATGATCTGGTCGTGGTCGATGTGCCCCTGCTCTACGAGACCGGCGGGGAGAAACGCATGGACCAGGTGGTGGTCGTGAGCGCCCGGCCCGAGCAGCAGCGCGAGCGGGTGCTGGCCCGGCCCGGCATGACGGCCGAAAAGTTCGAGGCGATCCTGGCGCGGCAGGTGCCGGACGCGGAGAAGCGCAGTAGGGCCGATCATGTCATCGACACGAGCACGACCCTGGAGGCGACCGAGTCGTCGGTGGTGGCACTGGTAGGGCGGTTGAAGCGGATGGCCGCCGACCGGAAGGACTGACCGGAATTTCGAGCTGTTATCTGGCGTATATTGTGGTAGGTCTTTGGATGACTACCAGATGGGGCTGACAGACAATGCGTGAGATCATCCTCGATACCGAGACCACCGGGCTGGACCCCAAGGATGGCCACCGGATTGTCGAGATTGGCTGCCTGGAGCTGGTGGACCGTGTCTGGACCGGCCGCACCTATCAGCAATACATCAATCCCGACCGGGCGATGACCGAGGACGCCTATCGCGTGCACGGCATCTCCGACGAGATGCTGGCCGACAAGCCGCGTTTCAACCAGATCGCCGACGCCTTTCTGGATTTCGTCGACGGCGCCACGATCGTGGCCCACAACGCGACCTTCGACATGCGGTTCATCAACTGGGAACTGAACAATGCGGGCCGCGAGCCGCTGCCGATGGACAAGGTGGTGGATACGCTGGCCATCGCCCGGAAGAAGTACCCGGGCGCGGCCAGCAGCCTGGATGCGCTCTGCCGCCGCTTCGAGGTGGACAATACCGACCGTACGCTGCACGGGGCGCTGATCGACTCCCGGCTTCTGGCGGATGTCTACTATCACCTGATGGGCGCGAAGCAGGCCGGCCTGGAACTGGTCAGCGGTGGCGGTGGGGCAGGCGGCGCCCAGGAGCGGGCCTATCGCGAACCGAGGCCGCATGCCGCGCCGGAAGCGGACCTGGAGAACCACCGCAGCTTCCTTGAAAGCTTCGTCAGCGACCCGATCTGGTCGCGCGGCTGACGCCCACCATCCTGCGGTTTCTGCGAATTCGGCTTGCCACGCCGGACGATCCGTGTATGAAGGAGGCGCGCCAGCAAGGCCGGTTCCCAGCCGTCCGGCGCAGGCCGCCAGCCCGTTTTCCGGCAGGCCGGCCGATCAGGTAGCCCCGTTCATTCCGGATTGCACCCGACCACCGACGTCACATCTCTCATTCAGAGCGAGTCCATGAATCTACGTGACCTTAAGGCCAAGTCTCCGACCGAGCTGCTGGAAATGGCGGAAGAGCTGGAGATCGAGAACGCCTCGACCATGCGCAAGCAGGACATGCTGTTTGCGATCCTGAAGGCGCTGGCCGAGGACGGCGAGGAAATCACCGGCGTCGGCGTGCTGGAGATCCTGTCCGACGGTTTCGGGTTCCTGCGTTCGCCGGAGAGCAACTATCTGCCGGGCTCGGACGACATCTATGTCAGCCCGACCCAGATCCGCCGTTTCTCGCTGCGCACCGGCGACACCGTCGAGGGCGAGATCCGCGCGCCGAAGGACGGCGAGCGCTATTTCGCGCTACTGAAGGTCAGCCTGATCAATTTCGAGGATCCCGAGGCGGCGCGCCACAAGGTCGCCTTCGACAACCTCACGCCTCTCTATCCGGATGACCGGCTGAACATGGAGTTCGCCGATCCGACCAAGAAGGACATGTCGAACCGGGTCATCGATCTGGTCAGCCCCATCGGCATGGGCCAGCGCGCCCTGATCGTGGCGCCGCCGCGCACCGGCAAGACCGTGCTGCTGCAGAACGTGGCGCATGCGATCGAGGCGAACCATCCGAACGTCTATCTGATCGTGCTGCTGATCGACGAGCGGCCCGAGGAAGTCACCGACATGTCCCGCTCTGTGAAGGGCGAGGTGGTGTCCTCGACCTTCGACGAGCCGGCGACCCGCCACGTCCAGGTGGCCGAGATGGTGATCGAGAAGGCCAAGCGCCTGGTCGAGCACAAGCGCGACGTGGTGATCCTGCTGGATTCCATCACTCGCCTGGCCCGCGCCTACAACACCGTGGTGCCGTCGTCGGGCAAGGTGCTGACCGGCGGTGTCGATGCCAACGCCCTGCAGCGGCCGAAGCGTTTCTTCGGTGCGGCCCGCAACATCGAGGAAGGCGGTTCGCTGACCATCGTCGCCACTGCCCTGATCGACACCGGCAGCCGCATGGACGAGGTCATCTTCGAGGAGTTCAAGGGCACCGGTAACTCGGAAATCATCCTCGACCGCAAGCTGGCCGACAAGCGCACCTTCCCCGCCATCGACATCACCCGCTCCGGCACCCGCAAGGAAGAGCTGCTGGTGGCCAAGGAAGACCTCACCAAGATGTGGGTCCTGCGCCGCATCCTGGCGCCCATGGGCGTGACCGACGGCATGGAGTTCCTGCTTGGCAAGCTGAAGGGCAGCAAGAACAACGCCGACTTCTTCGATTCGATGAATGCCTGACTGAGCAGGCGGGATGGGGCTGGCAGGGTCGGCCATCCCGCCGTCCTCCAGCCTGACGCTCTCGGGCCGGCCAAGGGGGCGGCTCAGGCGTAGCCGGACGTTCACCACCTCATCGCCGATGCCGCGCTCTTTCGCCATACTCTGACCGGATCCCCGCATGAAGCGGGGATGACACTCTGGGGCAGATTGCCAGGGCGGTGAAACTGCCCCGGTTCCGGATCTGATCATTCCGATCTCTCCCGCCGCTCCCGCGTCCTGACGAAAGTCAGGACCCACGCCTGAGCGTTTCCACTCCTACCAAGTCTGCAGAAAGGCTCAGGCATGGGTCCCAAATCAAGTTTGGGACGCGTGAACCTACAGGTCCGGCGTCAGCCACCATCCCGCCTCACAGCACCGCGCCCTGTCACTGGCCGCCGACCGGATCCCCGCGCAACGCGGGGATGGCGGCTTTGGTTCGTAACGACAGATCGAGATACCAGGTAGGGCCAGAATACTTTCAATATGGCCTTGTAAATCAGTAAGTTAGGTCCAAAGTAGAAATCTGGACGGCCATTGCCGATTCAGCACTACCGACGCTCCGCCCCGCCTCACGCCCGCTTCTGGATGCCCGGACTGTAAAGGCTCAGCAGCTTCCGGTCCGCGTCCCAGCCAGGTACGCCGGGCCAATCGTCGGCATTGGCCACGGCCGTGAGTTCACGGTCCAGCGCTGCGAGAGTCTTCGGTGACCAGCCGCCGGCGGCCAGGTAGTCGGCGAAACCCAGCGCCAGCACGCAGGCGCGGGTTCGGATGATCCCGTCGCCGGCCTCGGCGGCCAGGATACCGGCCGCGGCCAGCATGATGTAGAGCGGTTCGGCGCGTGCGAAGTCGCGCGCCTTGACCCCCTCGAGCAATGTCACCGGCGCGTCGGTGAAGCGGGCGAAGCCCTGGCTGAGCTCCTTCAGGAAGGCCGGCGCCTCGCGATGGCTGATCTCGACGCCCGGCGCATCGCGGTCCAGCGCCGCGACACGGATCGCCTCGTCCTGCCGCGCGGTGACGCGCAGGTGGCGGACATGCCGCGACTGCCCCACCCAGGACTTGAAGCCGTTCATCAGCGGCCCGTCGGGCCCCTCGCTCAGCACCGTTCCGGGGTGGTTCTCCGGGTCATTGCGGTCCTCGGCGGCGGCCAGCGCGGCCCAGCCATTGTGCGGCACGTCGGTGAAGACGCTGCGGATCGCCGCCTGATATCCGGCGATGAAGACCTGCGACAGCGAGCGCGCCATCAGGCCGCCGCGCAGCGCCATGAGCACCGGCGGCAGGCCGCCCAGCGCGTGGTCGTGCCAGTGGTCATGCCAGACAGCCTCGTCCGGCCCGGCGACCCGCGGGGTCTCGCCGTTCAGGAAACGCTCGATCTCCGCCGCCGCGCCGCTCATGCGCCGCCGCCGGTGCAATTGCCGCAACGGCCGTGCAACTCGATGGTGGCATGATCCATGGCGAAGCCGATCCCGTCGGCGCGCCCGGCAAGCTGTTCCTGCACGTCGGTGTCCTGGAACTCGGCGACATCGCCGCAATCTTCGCAGATGGCGAAGACGGCGAGCCCGCCCGGGCGGTGGCGGTGGCTGCAGGCGACCCAGGCGTTCAGGCTCTCCAGCCGGTGCGCCTTGCCATGCTCGACCAGTTTCTCCAGCGCCCGGTAGACCTGCAGCGGCGCCTTCAGCCCGTCGCCGCGCAGTTGGTCCAGAATGGCGTAGGCGGACATCGGCCCCTCGGCCTCGGACAGCACCTGCTGCACCAGGCTCTGGTTGCGGGTCAGCGTTGCGTCGGATCCGCTCATCGGGCGGCCTCTCCCCTGGGTGCGATCAGGCTCAGCACGAAGGCTAGCAGGGCGGCGACGACAATCGAAGGCCCGGATGGCGTGTCCCAGGCCAGCGACCCGCCCAGACCCGCGCCGACCGAGGTGACGCCGATGATGGCGGCGATCACGGCCATGCGCTCGGGGGAGCCAGCGAAGCGCCGCGCGGTGGCGGCGGGGATGATCAGCAGCGAGGTGATCAGCAGGATGCCCACCAGCTTCATGGCGATGGCGATGATCAGCGCCAGCGCCAGCATGAAGGCGATGCGCGCGCGGGCCGGGTTCAGACCCTCGGCTTCCGCCAGTTCCTCGGAGACTGTGGCCGCCAGCAGCGGCCGCCAGATCCAGACCAGCAGGCCCAGCGCTGCCGCGCCGCCGACCCAGATCACCACGATATCGGTCTGGGAGACCGCCAGGATGTCGCCGAACAGGTAGCTCTGCAGGTCGATCCGAGCGCCCCGCATCAGGGAGACCAGCACGATGCCGATGGCCAGCGTCGAATGCGCCAGGATGCCCAGCAGCGTGTCGATCGGCAGGGTCCGCCGGCGTTCCAGCATGTAGAGCGCCAGGGACGCGAAGGCGGTAACGGCGAAGACCGCCAGGATCAGGTCCATCGCCAGCAGCAGCGACAGCGCCACGCCCAGCAGCGCCGCATGGGCCATGGTGTCGCCGAAATAGGCCATCCGCCGCCAGACCACGAAACAGCCGAGCGGGCCAGCCACCAGCGCCACCCCGGCGCCGGCGATCAGGGCGCGGATCAGGAAGTCATCCATGGCTGTGCCCGTGATGATGATCGTCGCCATGGCCGTCGGTGATGGACCCGTCGGGGTGCTGGATGCGACCATCGGGCAGGTGGGTGTGGTCGTGTTCGTGCTGATAGACCGCCAGCGTTTCCGCGGCCCGCGCGCCGAACAGCTTCAGATATTCCGGGTTCGCGGCCACGGACATCGGCGTCCCGGCGCAGCAGACATGGCCGTTCAGGCAGACCACCGTGTCGGTCGCGGCCATGACGATGTGCAGGTCATGGCTGATCAGCAGCACGCCGCAGCCGGTGCGGTCGCGCAGTTCCTGGATCAGATCGTAGATCGCGACCTCGCCGGAGAAGTCGACGCCCTGCACCGGCTCGTCGAGGACCAGCAGGTCCGGCTCGCCCAGGATGGCGCGGGCCAGCAGGGCGCGCTGGAACTCGCCGCCGGACAGGTTCTGCACGTCCGAGCCGGCCAGGTGATCGACGCCGGTGCGCTGCATGGCGCGCTCGATCTCGTCCGGGGCGTGCGGCGCGGTCAGGCGCATCATCCGCTCGACCGTCATGGGCAGGGTGCGTCCGACCGACAGCTTCTGCGGCACATAGCCGATGCTGAGCCCCGGCTTGCGCGTCAGCCGCCCCTCGCTCGGCCGCAGCACACCGGTCGCCAGCTTGGCCGTGGTGCTCTTGCCCGACCCGTTCGGCCCGATCAGCGTGACGATCTCGCCCGGCTGCACGGTCAGATCGACCCCGCGCACCAGCCACCGCCCGCCATCCGCGTAGCCAATGCCCTCGCCCTGTACCAGCGCTTCCGACAAACGTGCCTCCTGTCCATCCGCGTTACGGTATTACATAACATACCGACCGGAAGGCAATGTCGGCTTGCATCAGCGCTGCAGAGTCCCTTAGTTGATCGGAAAGTCCGTGGATGAAGTGAAAGCGCAAGGCCAGCCATTCCGTGACCCCGCGAACCAGCATGCGTTCATTGGTGAGTGATTGTTCCGTCAGGCTGTTCCGGGCGCTGACTGTTGGCCTTTGCATTTTTCTGATTGCGCTGAACGCTGCAGCCGCTGTCTCGCATTTGCCCGGTATTGCTATCGACGAGACATCGAGAATATCGGGACCAAGCAGTGGACACATCGATTCCGGGGTGGTTCATGCGGATTTCACGAGCCAGCACGGACATACACACAACGTCCCGGAGCATGATCACAGCCCGGTGTTTGATGCGCCGGCCCGGCTCCTGTTTCCGGACGAGATGCTGAGGGACGTCGCGAGCAGCGGGATCGACGCTCTCCGGCCCGCGCCAGAGTATCAGATGGAACGGCCTCCCAGATCCTGATCAAGCCGCAACGCAGCGACCATCATGATCAATCCCGGAGCCAAACGGAGTTCCAAATGCATACCGAAAAACCCGGCTGGAGAGGCGGGCGGTCAGCCCGTCTGATCCTTCCAGCCTTGCTGGCCATTGTCTTCACTGGCCTTGCCGCGGGAAGCGCCGCCGCGCACAACGTCACCGCCGGCGACGCTGGCTACATTCAGGAAATCTGGGGGGTGAAGCTGATCCCCTTCGCCTATCTGGGCGCCAAGCACATGGTGACCGGATACGACCACATACTGTTCCTCTTTGGCGTCGTCTTCTTTCTTTACCGGATGAAGGATGTCGCCATTTACGTCAGCCTCTTCGCGCTCGGACACTCGGTCACCATGCTGTCCGGCGTCTGGTTCGGATGGGGTGTGAACGCCTACATCATCGACGCCATCATCGGTCTGTCGGTGGTCTACAAGGCGCTCGACAATCTGGGCGCCTATCAGCGCTGGTTCGGGTTCCAGCCGAACACCAAGATCGCGACGCTGGTCTTCGGCCTGTTTCACGGGACGGGTCTGGCGACCAAGATCCTGGACTACCAGATCGCCGAGGACGGCCTTCTGCCCAACCTGCTGGCTTTCAATGTCGGCGTCGAACTGGGCCAGGTCGTGGCGCTGTTCGTGATCCTCATCGTCATGGGCTACTGGCGTAGGGCCAAGAACTTCTTCCAGCAGGCCTACACCGTCAATGTCGTCATGATGTCTCTCGGCTTCATGCTCATCGGCTTCCAGCTCACCGGCTATTTCCTCTCAGCCTGAGAAATCGGAGTTATCCATGTTCAATTCAGAGAAACCCAGCCTCGAGGAGCTTCCCAGCTCCCGGCAACTCATCCGTTCCACCATCATCGCCTTCGTGGGCGCGGTCCTGATCCTCGTCGGCGTCGTTCTGCCAGCGGAATACGGGATCGATCCCATCGGCGCCGGCCGTGTTCTCGGTCTGACCGAGATGGGCGAGATCAAGTCCGAACTTCGCGAGGAGGCCGAACGGGATCACCAGAACAGCCAGTCGAACGCGGGCTGGAAGGACCGGGTGGCCGGTCTGTTCAGTCTGGTTATCGGATCGGCGCACGCGGCGGAATCCGGTGACTGGAAGGACAGGGAGGTCTTCACTCTCGAACCGGGCGGCACTCATGAACTCAAGCTGACCATGAAGAAGGGCGCGCAGGCGTCCTACCGGATGATCGTCGAGGGCGGCCGGGTGAACTATGACCTGCATGCGCATGCTGGCGGAAGGGCCGTGACTTACGAGAAGGGGCGCGGATCGAGCGGTTCCGAAGGTGAACTCGTGGCGGCCTTTGATGGCAATCACGGCTGGTTCTGGCGCAACCGCGACAGCGAGACGGCGACTGTCACGCTGCTGCTCAAGGGCGACTATTCAGCCATCAAACGGTAGTCAGTAACCGGGTTGCAGGCGGGTGAGGGGTTTGATGACAGGCCATCGACCTGTTGCAGGCCACTCACCCACTCACCCATCCACCTTCCCCAGCACCGCTTGCCAGTCCTGACGTCCGCCGAGGACTCGCAGCACAGCCAGATGATCATTCTCGATGCGGTAGACAATCAGGTGGCTGGCGGCCGGGTGAATACGAACAGGTGGGGTGAACTCCTGGCGTTCGCGGGCGATGCCGGGCATGGCGCGCAGGCGTTCGAAGGCTTCTTCCAGCAGATCCATGTAGCGTTCGGCCTGATCAACCGACCATGTCTCGGCGCTGTAGAGCCAGATTTCCTCGAGGTCGGCCTGAGCGGCAGGTGAGAGCCGGTAGTGGCTCAGTTCAGCGTCCGGCATGGCGGGAGCGCATCCGCGATCGGAAAGCCATAAAATCGAAAGGCTCCGGCGCGCCGCTCTCGACGCCTGCATCGATGGCGCGTTGCAGCAGGGCGATTGCCTCCTCGCGTTCCTGATCGCGGCGGATCAGATGGCGGACATAGTCGCTGGTGTTGCTGAACCGCCCGTCCTGAAGGCGCTCCTCGACCCAGGATTTCATGGGATCGGGCAGGGACACGTTCATCGTCGCCATGATCTGGCCTCCACTATAACCGGAGAGAAGATAGCAAACTTTGCCATGATTGTTGACAGGCTTTGTCAGGTATGGAGACCCCTCCTACCCGATATCCAGCACCTCCCGGTGGCGGATGAAGGGGCTGTGGGCGGGGGCGTCGGGTTTGATGCGGCCATCGTCGCCCCAGTCGGCCATGCCGTTGAAGGGGATCGCGGCTTCGGTCTCGATGGTCTGCAGGCGGGTGACCCAGTCCTCGCCGATCGTCTTCAGCCGGGCCTCGACCACGTCACTGTCGGAATAGCGCAGGCCCGCCTCGACGCCATAGGCGACATGTGGCGCAAGCACGTCATAGCCGACATAGGCCAGCGAGAAGTTCACCGGCCACAGCATCAGGTCGATATCCCCGCTGCGCCCGTTGTAGGCATAGGTTTCGGGGCTGGTGCCGACGGTGACCGAGATCATCGCCTTGCGGCCCACGAACCGCCCGTTCTCGAAGCGGAAAGTGCTCTTGTAGACCTCGCCATAGACGAAAACCCGGTCCAGCCAGCCCTTCAGCATGGCCGGCGGCAGGTGCCACCACATCGGATACTGCAGGATCAGCAGGTCGGCCTGTTCCAGGCGGTCGATCTCGGCGCGCACCTCTTGCGGCAGGGTGGCCCGGGCGGAGGCCTCGCGCTGCTCCGACTGCACATCGAAGCGCGTGGGGTCGAGCGGCGGGTCGTAGTGTGACGCCCGCTCCAGCGGGTCGAAGCCGTCGGCGTAGAGATCCGTCAACGTGACGGACCAGCCCCGCGCCTCCAGCGTTTTCCTCGCCAGTTCGGCCAGATGCGCGTTGTAGGACTGCGATTCCGGGTGCGCCAGGACGATGTGGGCCTGCATGGACAGCTCCTTCTGTTCGGCGGCGTCGAGGCCGCTCAGATCGTGGCGTGGCCGAGCGCGGCGCGGAAGCGGTTCTTCAGATGCACGCCGTCGCGCGGCGGCAGGGCGCGAGGCAGTTCGTCCGCCGCGATCCGCACCGTGGCGAAGGTGCTGCCGGCGCGGGCGTGGATGCGGTCCCGCAGCGCGCCGATCTCGCCCATCCGGCTCAGCGTGCCGGTCCAGGGATAGTCGCAGGCCGCTGCGATCCGGGCCAGATCGATGCCGCGCCCGGTGTGGCTCATCTGCATGCCGGTCTCGCCATAGTGGCCGTTGTCCAGTACCACGACCGACAGGTTCGCCGGCATCTTCTGCGCCGCCGTCGCGATCGCGCCCAGGCCCATCAGCATCTCGCCGTCGCCGGTCAGCACCAGAATGGGACGCTCCGGCTGCGCCATGGCGAGGCCCAGCCCGACCGTGCAGGCGCTGCCCATCGCGGCCCAGAGATAGAAGTTCCGCGCGTCATCGCCCGCCGCCATCAGATCGTAGGACGCGGAGCCCAGGCCGCTGACCACCAGCAATTCGCCCCGGTCGCGCAGCAGTTCCGCCACGGCGGCCCGCCGGTCCAGCCCTTCATGGTTCATCACTTCACCCATTTCTTCTCTCCGATCAGGCTCTGGCCGAGCAGCACGGCGCAGGCTTCATCTCCGTTGAAGGCCATGGTCGCGGCGCCATGGACCAGCCGCACCACGTCCTCGGCCCTGTCGGCGCGCCAGGTGCGGACGCCCATCAGCTTCAGCGCGGCCTCGGTCGCCTGGCCCATCGGGTTCTGCCACGGATTGAACTCGGCCCAGTCGCCCCGCATGGTCACCAGGGTCAGCAGCGGAAACTTCACCATGGCCTGCAGGGCCAGCGTGTTCAGGCAGTTGCCGACGCCGCTCGACTGCATCAGCAGCACGCCGCGCTCGCCGCCCAGCCAGGCCCCGGCCAGATAGCCGATGCCCTCTTCCTCGGTGGTCAGCGCCAGCGAGACCAGGGACGGGTTGGCTTCCGCCTCGGCGATGGCCTTCGAATGGCCGGCGTCGGGCACGTAGGCGACATGACGGATGCCGAAATTCCTGAGCGTCGGCAGGATGCTGGCCTGCCAGTCCGGCTCGGGTGCAGGGGCTTGTGTGGACATGATTTCCTCCATCCGCGCCGCTTCTCTGGCGCGCCGGACATCGCTACGCCCCCGCAGAGGCAGACAAAAGAAGTATGGAGAGCTAACAGCTATACAGATATTCTTTTGCTCATGGACATGAAGCAGCTTCGCACCTTCGTCGAGGTCGCCGACCGGGGCAGTCTCACCCGGGCGGCGGACAGCATCCACGTGGCGCAGCCGGCGTTGGGGCGGCAGATCCGGCTGCTGGAGGAGGAACTGGGCGTCCGCCTGTTCGACCGGCACGGCCGGGGCATGCTGCTGACCGATGCGGGGCGCCGGCTGCAGGACCGCGCCCGCGCCATCCTGCGGCTGGTGGAAGACACGCGCAGCGAGATCTCGGCGGCGTCCAGCGCGGTCACGGGATCGGTTACGCTGGGCCTGCCGCCGACGGTGGGCGAGCTGCTGGCGGGACGGCTGGTCGAGCGCTTCCTATACCTGCATCCGGGCGTGGCCGTGCGCATCGTGCCGGCCTTCAGCGGCTATCTGCGCGACTTCCTGCGGCGGGGCCAGGTGGACTTGGCCGTGATGTACGACCCCGAGGGTGGCGGCGAGATCCGCACCGAGCCGCTGATCACCGAGAGCCTGTCGCTGGTCGGGCCGCCGGGTTCGCTGCCGCTGGACGATGCGGCGGAGATCGGCTTCACCGCAGCGGCGGAGCGGAGGCTCGTCCTGCCGGGCCGGGGGCAGGGACTGCGGGAACTGCTGGAAGACGAGGCGCTGAAGGCCGGGCTGCAGCTCGACGTCGCGGTCGAGGCGGATGCCCTGCAGACGATGAAGGACCTGGCCCTGCGCGGCATCGGTTTCGCCATCCTGCCGGCTGCGGCGATCCAGGCGGAGGCGGACGCCGGCGCACTGGACGCGCGGGTGATCACCGCGCCCCGCCTCAGACGGCGGCTGGTGCTGGCCCGCTCGCTGCTGCGCGCCGACACGGCGGCCGTACGCGCCTTCGCTGATGTGCTGAAGGCCGAGATGGCGGAGATGACGCAGAGCGGGATATGGCAGGCGGAGGGCTGACGGGAGGGGTTACGTCAACGCCTCCACCCAGCTCCGGACCGCCGCTTCCATCTCTGCCTCGGAGTATCCGGCATAGCCAAGGATGAAGCCTTCGTCGTCCGGCGGGCCGGCGAAGAAGCCGGAGAGGGGGCGGACGGTAACGCCGGCCTGCGCGGCGATCGCGGAAGCCTCGACATCCGACAGGCGGCCGGCGAGCTCCGGGCCGGGGCGGGCGATCAGATGCATGCCCCCGGCTTCCGGGCCGGCCTCCAGCAGGCCGCCCGCCTGGCGCTCCAGCGTCGCCAGCAGCGCCTTCTGCCGCGTGCCGTAGAGCCGGCGCATGCGCCTGAGATGGGTGGCGAAGCCGCCCTCCCCGATGAAGCGGGCCAGCACCGGCTGCGACACCAGCGAGGCCTTGGGGCCGATGCGTTCGAGAATCCGGCGGACGGGCGGGACCAGAGGCTCCGGCAGCACGGCGAAGGCCAGACGCAGCGCGGGAAACAGCACCTTGGAGAAGCTGCCGACATAGAGCACGCGGCGGCTGTCATCCAGGCTCATCATGGCGGGCAGGGGCTGGCCCTGATAGCGGTACTCGCCGTCGAAATCGTCTTCCAGGATGTAGCCGCCGGTCGCCGACGCCCAGGCAAGCAGCTTCAGCCGCCGGGCCAGTGGCATCACCATGCCCAGCGGAAACTGCCGCGAGGGCGTGACGACAACCGCCGCCAGTCCGTCCGGCGCGCGGTCGATGTCGAAGCCCTGCGCATCCACCCGGACGGGATGACAGTCGAGACCGAGATCGGACAGCGCCTGGCGCAGCACGCCGTGACCCGGTTCCTCCACCGCCACGGTGTCGCCCGGGGTCAGGGCGGCGCGGGCCACCAGTTCCACGGTCTCGGTCAGGCCCGAGGTGACCACGATCTGCTCGGGCGCGCAGTCCAGGCCGCGCCAATCGCCGAGATGCGCGGCGATGGCGGCCCGCAGCGGCGGCCAGCCGAAGGGGTCCTGACGCGCCATCAGGGCGGGCTCGGGCTTGCGCCAGACCTGATCGGACAGGCGCGCCCAGTCGGCGAACGGGAACTCCCGCTGATCCGCCGCCGAATGCAGGAAGGGCCTCACCGGCGCAAGCGGGATGACGGGGGCTTCGCGCCGCGCCTGACCGCGGCCGGGGGCGGGCAGGTCGGGCAGGTCGGCGGCGACGTAGACGCCGGAGCCCTGCCGCCCCTCGAGGTAACCCTCGGCGATCAGCTGGTCATAGGCGCCCGTGACCGTGACGCGGCTGACCGAGAGCTCCTGCGCCAGTCCGCGGCTGGAAGGCAGCCGGTCGCCCGGCCCGATCCGGCCCCGATGGACCAGATCCCGCAGCGCCTGTGTCAGTTGCGCCTGCAGGGATGCGCCCGCGTCCCGCTCCAGGGCGATGGACAGGAACGCCGCATTGAAAGTGGCCTTATTCATTCTTCCACTATTGGATATTTCACAAGGCCACTCAAATCACTAGTTCGAGGATGAATGAACGGGCGCGGGCCGTTGCCTCCCCCCTTGAGGGGGAGGTGGCCGCGCAGCGGTCGGAGGGGGGTGCAGCCGAAGGCTATCGGCAACAGCTTGGCCAATGGTCGGGCTTCGCCCGATTCACCCCCTCCCTGACCCTCCCCCCTCAAGGGGGAGGAGAATGGGCCGTGCCCTGTCCGGATATGTAAGGAACACGGTCCGGTGACGGATCTGAAGAACAGGAGACTGACATGACCACGCCCCCGCCCAGCGACCGGATGAGACTGCGGCGCAGCCACCTGCGCGGCCATTACGACCGGGAAAGCATCGACGCCATCCTGGACGCCCAGCCGATGTGCCACGTGGGTTACGTCAAGGACGGCCATCCCTTCGTCACCCCCACCTTCCAGTGGCGTGAGGGCGACCGGGTCTACTGGCACGGCTCGGCGGCCAGCCAGATGCTGCGCGCGGCGAAGTCCATGCCGGTCTGCCTGACCGTGTCCTGCCTGGACGGCTTCGTCATCGCCCGCTCGGGCTTCCACCATTCGGTGAACTACCGTTCGGTGATGATCCTGGGCGAGGCCGAGATCGTTGAGGGTGCGGACGAGATCCAGGCCCGCGTCGACACCTTCATGGACGGGCTGTTCCCGGGCCGCGCCGCGACCCTGCGCCCGCACACGAAGCAGGAGATCAAGGGCACGACGGTTCTGTCGCTGCCGATCTCCGAGGCCTCGGCCAAGATCCGCACCGGCGGCCCGATCGACGACGAGGAAGACTATGCCCTGCCGATCTGGGCCGGCGTCATCCCCGTGCAGCAGGTTGTGGGCGAACCGATCCCCGACGAGCGCAACCTGCCGGATGTCGAGATCCCCGATCACATCCGCAACTTCCGCATGGGCTGATGGGCTGCACGCAACCAGGTCTGCCGGAAACGCAAGCGTGTCTTGCCCGGCAGGCCGGGTCGTGCTGGCATTCACCTGCCGCCGACGGGGCGGCGATCCGTGGGAGGAGACCGCAATGATCGGATACACCACCATCGGCGTGGCGGACATGGACCGCGCCAAGAAGTTCTACACCGACCTGCTGGCCGATCTGGGCGCGAAGGTCATGATGGACGCCGGCCGCATCGCCTTCATCGGCAACGAGCGCGGCAAGCCCATGCTGGCGGTCTGCGAGCCCTACAACAAGGAAGCGCCGGAGCCGGGCAACGGCACCATGGTGGCGATCACCGCGGCCAGCAAGGACCAGGCGAAGGCGCTGTACGAGAAGGCGATGTCCCTGGGCGCAACCGACGAGGGCGAGCCGGGCCAGCGCATCCCGGATGTCTTCTACGGCGCCTACTGCCGCGATCCGGACGGCAACAAGCTCTGCTTCTACGTCTTCGGCTGATGCGTGTGCGCCGGTCGCCCCGTGCGGCCGGCGCGTGATCGTCCGCCTCGGCGCCCGACCCGGCGCCCTGCTCTCGACCGATGCTTGCATGATTCCGGATCCGGGCTCATTCTGGCGTGTATTGGGCGCGGGTAAAGGGGGCTTGCCGTGCCGGAAGAGGCGCAGGAAGAAACATCCGGCCGCCTGGAGGCGTTCCGGGATGCGGTGATCGAGCTGGTCGCCCGGCACCGCATGTTCTACCTGGCGCTGGGCACGGGCGGAGCCATCACAGGCTTCGTGGTGCTGGAAGGCGGCACGCCGGAACTGATCGTGCCCTGGCTGGTGGGCGCGGTCCTGCTGGGTCTGATCGCCCTGATCGGTACGATCACGGTGTCGGGCGACGAGACGGAACCGGCAGGCTTCGCGCCGCGCTTCGGCGGCATACGCGTCGTTGGCATGCTCATCGCCGCGGGCCTGATGATCTGCTGCGCCTTCATCGCCGGTCCGGACCCCGAGGACGGTCCCTTCATATTCGTCAGCGGTTTCGTCACGCTTTTCCAGGCGGTATTCGGTCTGCTGGCTCTGCTTGCCCTGCGCAGTGTGCTGGCCGGGTTGGCGGGGATCGTCCGCCTGCTGCTGAGGCGCTTCGGCGCGCGCGACGGGGTTCTCGCCTCGATTACCGCCGAACGTGCCTATCTGCTCACGGCGCTGCTGTACCTGATTTATCTCGGCGTGATCCTGGTGCAGAAATTCGAATGGGCGCTTGCCATCGCCAGCCTGTTCGTGGTGCCCGGCATCCTGGCGCACCGGCACCTTTTCCGGCTGTCGACGGGGACCGGGTTGGTGGCCTTCCTGCCGGTGATGTGCGCCATGTCGATCATCGGCGCCGAACTGCTGCGGGATCTGGGATTGCCGCGCCCGGCCGAACCCCTGAGCCCGAACCCGGATCTCGAGCTTCCGAGCCTGATCGCCAACTCCCTGCCGTTTCTCGCCAGCGGCAATGACACCGGCGCGGGTCTGGCCACCATCGTGGTCGTCCTGAACGCGGCCTTCTTCCTGCTGATCCTGCGCAAGTCGCCGGTGGCGCCGCCGCAGAACGGCCGCACCGCCTCCGCCCTGGCGATCAACCCCGAAGCCAGCCGCTATGTCGGCGACGATGGCCACGCCGAGCGCCTGGCGGACCTGATCGCGCGCTCCAATGCCGGCGTCATCGGCATCACCGGCGTGCGCGGCGCGGGCAAGTCGGCGCTGCTGAGCGTCACCCGCCGCCGGTTCGGCGAGAACTACTGCGCCATATGGACCACGGCGCCGGTCTCCTATCAGGACGACGAGAAGCTCAGTTTCCTGCTCTCGGTCAGCCGTGCGCTCTGTCAGAAGGCGCTGGATGACGCCGGCGCCATCGTCTACGGCAGCCGGGGCGAGATGCTGCAGGCGGTCGAGGAATTCCTGCGCAGCATCCGGCGGCCGATCCTGGTCTTCGGCGCGATCATCGGGGCAATCTATTTCCTGTTCGGCCAGACCAATGAATCCAACGTGCTGCTGGGCAAGAAGGAAGCCCTGACGCTTCCCGAGCGCTTCGCCCTCGGCGATACCCACATTCCGCTATCGCCGATTGCCGTGGCGAACTCGACGATCAGCGCCCGCGACGGCCTGAACGCGATGTACCAGGAACTGCTGACAGCGGAGCGCTCGGCGGTCCGGGGTCTGAGCGCCCGTGTCCGTTCGGCCCTGGCGGACTGGCCCGAAGACATCAAGGCGCGGGTGATCGTCACGCCGGTCCCCGAAACGGCCGGTTTCGACCTGCTGCGGCTGAACTTCATCCGGCGCTCGGGCGATGGCGGGGACGACGCCGATGCGGATATCGACGCCGGCATCATCGGTCAGCTCGCCCAGCGCCGGCAACTGGTGGCCCATGCCCAACCGCCGCCGCCGGGCTCCTTCGGGGTGGCCCGGCTGGCGTCCGCGAACTTCGTCAGCAGCGGTCTGGATCTGCTGGCGCGGGACTCCGATCTGGTGGTCCGGCGTTTCGCGCCGGCGGCATCGGGTCCGCGGTTCGAGGCCTATCTGGATCTGCAGATCCTCGCCTGGCGGCACATCCTGGAGCGCAAGGGTTCGATCTACCTGCAGGCCCGGCCAGGCAACAATATCAGCAGTGAGTTCGAACAGGTGATCTTCTCGCTTGGCGTGCTGCGGGGCGAGCCTCGGGTGGGCGTGCATCTGGCCAGCACCACGGCGACCCTGCATCAGGTGCTGGGCATCGACCGGTCCCACCGTTTCGCCAGCGGCCTGCTGCCGACCGATTGGGCCAGTCTGATGCTGTTCGCCCATTACTTCGACACGGTCGATGTGCTGTCCGACTCCGCTGCCGCCGCCGAGGCGAAGAACGCGGCCTGGGACGCGCTGACATTGAACAGGGGGGAGCTGGAGCGGCTGCTAGTGGTGCTGCAGCGTTATCTGTCCGTGCTTGACGGTGGCACCCTGCCGGGCCGGGACAACAGCATCGACACCGGCGCGGGCAGGCCCTCCGCATGGGATCAGCATCTGGAGGACCGCACCGTGGCCCTGTTCGACAGCCAGGCCGGTCTGGCGGTGCTGATCCTGCTGGGCATCTGCCTGCTTCCGGAATTCCTGAAAGGGCTGAACTTCGCCATTCGCGGGGCGCTCAACTTCCGGATCCTGGTGCTGATGCGCAAGGCCAACGAATTCCTGGAGTTCCTGAACTACTCGGAGGGGCGGGAGGCCAGCGCCAGTTTCGGTTTCCGGGGCCTGAACCTGGGCGGCAAGCGCACCCTGGCGGCGCGCAACCTGACCCTGCAAAGCCTGACCGACCGCTATCAGGATTTCGTCTCGCTGCTGCTGACCTTCTACAACGGCAAGCTGATCGTCATCGTCGACGAGATGGACAAGATGAGCGACCCGGACCACGTCAAGAACGTGCTGCGGGAACTCAAGGGCGCTCTGTTCCAGCGCGGCTGCTACTACCTGATCTCGATTTCGGAGGACGCCGCCAACGCCTTCCGCGGCCGCCTGGCCGAGGGCCGGGACATCTTCGAAAGCACCTTCGACGACATCATCGACATCCGCCAGATGGGCGTCGCCACCGCGCGAGAGATGGTGGCCAAGCGGCTGAGTCAGGATCCCACCGCGCCGGATCTGGAGGCCGAGGCGGTGGACATCCTGACCGTTTTCTCCGGCGCGATCCCGCGCGAGATCGTGCGCCACCTGCGCGACGTGGTGCTGAAGGCGGAGAAGGGGGCGACCGTCTCGGCGCAGGAGATCGGCCGCAGCATCCTCACCACCGACCTGGAACAGTGGAAGGATTCCCTGATGAGCGCGCCCTTCGAGGGTCAGGTCGTCGTGCAGCTGCGCGAGGAAATCGCGCATGTGCAGCAGTCGCTGAGCCAGAACTTCGCGCCCGGTCAGCCCTGGCCGGAGGGACAGCCGGATTCGCCCGGCATCCGGCTGGCGCGGTGCCAGCAGCTTCTCGATCCCGAGGACGAGCTGCGCGGCCGCAAGTCAGGCACCGATACCCGCGCCACCGAAATCAGCAGCAACGAGAGCGAGTACCGCCAGCTGGCCGAGCGGCAGACCTGCCTGAGGCTGCAGATCATGAACCTGCTGATGCGCCACATCTGGACGAAGGGCGCGCTGTCGCCCGGCGCGGCGGAAACCGCTATCCTGGCCCTGCGCGCCGTCTCCCTCCAGCCCGCGGTCGCCATTCAGCTGCTCGAGGAACTGGCGACCGACCATCTGCAGCTGTTCTTCCCGGAGTAGGGGGCGCTAATTTCCGGTGGATGCCGTCGCCATCGATGGTCGCCGCTTGCGCTTGTCTTCCGACAGCCGATACTGGACGGACGCTGGAACAGGAGGCCGTGATGCGGCTGACTGCAATGATCGTTTCGGCCCTGTGGGTGCTTGCCGGGCCGGTACAGGCGGATGAATTTCGCCATCACATGGACTTGTGCGGCACACAGGGGGCTGGACAACAGCAAGCGGACTCCTGCACCTGGCTGCTGCAATCGGATCGTCTCAACGAAGACGGCATGGCGTTGGCCCTGGCAAACCGTTCTGAGGTGCTGTTCAAGCTGGGCCACAAATCCGCCGCGGCTTCCGACATGCGCGAGGCCATGCAGTACGAGCCCTGGACACGCATCACTCTCAACAATCGCGCGCTTGGCAATCTGCGGGTGGGGAACCATGAATGGGCGCTTGCGGACGCCAACCGCCTGATTTCCATCGCACCCGACAATGCCCGAAGCCACTTCGTGAGAGGCATCGTGCATGAAGAGATGTACCGGTTCGATGAGGCGCTGGCCGACTACGAACAGGTTCTGCGGCTGGAACCCGATCTTCAAGGCATCCATTCAAGGCTGGGCGAGCTTCATTACCTGCTCGACAATCATGAGGCGTCCGAGGGCTACTACAATGAACATCTCCGGCGTTGGCCGGATGATCCGAAGGTTCTGGCTCTGCGAGGCCTGCTCTTCGCAGAGCTCGGAAGAACCGACGCGGCGCTCCTGGATCTCGACCGGTCCATCGGCCTCGATCCCGGTTCACATCAGGCTTTCGGGACGCGCGGGTCAATCCACAGGAAACACAAGCGCCTCGATCAGGCGCTGGCCGACCTCAACCGGGCGATCAGCATCGATCCGCAATGGGCGTATCCACGATACGAGCGCGGGTTGACCCATCGTGCGATGGGACAGGTCGAGTTGGCGCTCGAAGATTTCAACAACGCCATCTTGTTGGATCCGGAGTCTTATGATGCCTATTTCGAGCGCGGCCGGATCATGCAGGACTGGGGGAACATTCAGCTCGCGGTCGAGGAATATGACCGGTATGTCGAACTGGCGGCCAGTCCGAAGCAGCAGGCGGCCCACGCCAACAAGGCCGCAGACTATCTGGCCACAGGTCCGAAGCGGTTCCCGGAACCGGCGCTGCGCTATGCCCGGATGGCTATCGAGCTCGATCCCGACACCCTGCGCTACCTCATCACGCTGGCCGATGCGCTGACGGTGGCCGGGCGCCCCGACGACGCCATCGCGCTCTACGAGAAGCTGATGCAGCAGAGCGATATCATGGTGAGCACTTATCAACTGTTCCTGAACATGAACGGCGCCTATGACGGGCCGATGCACGGCAGGTATTCAAAGCAGATGCGCGATGCCCTGCACGACTTCGTGCGCAAGGGCTGCCCGCTGGACCCCCACGGTTGCGGCTGAGCGCGGCCACCCGGCGGCAGCGCCGCCGGGCGACCGCTTTGTCTGCTAGAGCAGTTCCTTCGCCAGGATTTCCATCGCCTCGATGGAGCCGGCGCGGCAGAGCATGGCGTTGACCTGACGCTTGCGGCCGGCTTCCTTCCAGACCGAGATCTGTTCGCGGATGTGGCCGGCAGGGCCGACCAGGGCGACCTTGTCGACCAGTTCGTCGGGAACCATGGAGAAGGCCTCGGCCTTGCGGCCCTCGAAGAAGGCGTCCTGGATCGCCTGCGCCTGCTCGCCGAAGCCCAGCCGCGTGGCGTATTCCTTGTAGTAGTTCTTCTTCCGGCTGCCCATGCCGCCGATATAGAAGCCCATGTTCTCCTTCACCGGCACGCGGGCCTTGGCGATATCGTCGTTCACCGAGACGGCGACGAAGGGGCAGACGTCGAAATCGTCCAGGCTCTTCGCGCCGCCGGACTGATCGAAGCCCTGATCGATATAGACGCCGATCGATTCATAGTTCGACGGGTCCATGTAGACCGGGATCACGCCGTCGCAGACCTTGGCCGCGTTGCGGATGCCACCCGGCGAGACCGATGCCGAGTAGACCTTCAGTTCGTGTTCGGGATGCAGCACGGTCTTCAGCGCCTTGCCCATGCCGGTCGCGCCCTCGCCCATGTAGGGGATCTGGTAGTGCGCGCCCTCGTGGGTCAGCGGCTCCTTGCGCGCCACGACCTTCTTGATGATGGAGACATATTCCTCGGTCAGCTCCAGCGGCTTGCCATAGGGACGGCCGTGCCAGCCCTCGATCACCTGCGGGCCGGACGGGCCGAGGCCCAGGATGAAGCGGCCGCCGGACATGGCCTGCAGGGTCAGCGCCGTGGTTGCCATCAGGGCGGGACTGCGCGCCTGCATCTGGCAGATGCCGGTGCCGACCTTGATCTTTGTGGTCTGGCTGAGGATCCAGGCCGCCGGCGTGATCGCGTCCGCGCCCCAGGCCTCGGAGGTCCAGACCGAATGGAAGCCCATGGCCTCCGCCGCCTTGATCATCTGCATGTCGACACGGAACTCCGCCGCGCCCGTCCCCAGAATCAGTCCGACTTCCATCTTGTCTCTCCCCGTATGGCGTCGTGCATGTGTGAGCCGGACAGTACGGAAGTTCGAGGTGGGAGGGAAGCGGGGGCGTGGCGCTTGTCCTCCGACCGGCGGTTCGGCGGCGATACTCAGGAATGGGTCCCGGCTCGTGGGCCGGGACGCGTCAGCGTTTCAGGAGAGTCGCGATCAACTCCCACGCGTCCCGTACCTGATACGGGACCCATTCCTGAGCGCTGATGCCATTCAAACCGGGTTGCGGAAGAACTCGGCCATTCTTTGAATCGCCCGAACGCGCTACATTGCTGGGATGGAACAGGCCGTGATCGACAGTCCGCTGGGACCCATCCGTATCGAGGCGCATGAGGGCCGGATCGTGCGGCTGCGCTGGTCGAAGGACGCCGCCGACACGCAGCTCCCGGCGCCCGGCAGCCTGCTGGCCCACGCCGCGGAGCAGCTTGCCGAATACTTTGCCGGAGAGCGCGAGGCTTTCGACCTGCCGCTCGACCCGGCGGGTACCGCGTTCCAGAAGTCGGTCTGGCGCGCCATGGTGGCGATCCCGAAGGGCGGCTACCGCACCTATGGCGACGTCGCTGACGAACTTGGCGCGTCCGCCCGTTCGGTCGGCACCGCCTGCGGCGCGAACCCGATCCCCGTGATCATCCCGTGCCACCGCATCCTCGCCGCCGGTGGAAAGCTGGGCGGCTTCTCGGCCGAAGGCGGCGTCGAGGACAAGGTCTGGCTCCTCCGCCACGAAGGTGCGCTGCTCTAGCGTTACCGTCCCGGCAGCCTCGCCAGATCGCACGTTCACACCACGTGTCATCCCCGCCTTGTGCGGGGATCCGGTCAGTGGTGCACTTGCGCCAAGGCCTTGCCCGTTGAGACGCCCACCAGATCCCCGCCTTGAGCGGGGGTCCAGGCTGGCCGCCTTCTCCTCCGGCGATCCATCGAGAGACGGCTGACCCGGATGCCCGCTCAAGGCGGGCATGACGTGACGGTTCGGGCAATCCGCCTTGCCGCCCTTCCATGCCCACCCTACCATCCGGCGCAGGACAATCGGCGTCCGGGAAGGGCGCGGGAGGAACAGGGGAGTCACCATGGGACAGGACATCACCATCCAGACGAAGGACGGCAACGAGATGGGGGGCTATCTGGCGCTGCCGCCGGGCGGGTCCGGGCCGGGCGTCATCGTCATCCAGGAGATCTTCGGCGTGAACCAGGTGATGCGCGACATCTCCGACGAGATCGCCGCCAAGGGCTTCGTCGCCTTCTCGCCGGACCTGTTCTGGCGCATCGAGCCGAACATCCAGATCACCGACAAGACCGAGGCCGAATGGGCCCGCGCCTTCGAGCTGTTCCAGGCCTTCGATGTGCCCAAGGGCGTCGAGGACATCCAGGCCTCGATCGACGCGCTGCGCGCTCATGACGCCTGCACCGGCAAGGTCGGCGCGGTGGGCTACTGCCTCGGCGGGCTGCTGACCTATCTGACCATGGCGCAGACCGACGCTGATGCCGGCTCGGGCTTCTATGGCGTGAACATCGACAAGATGCTGGATCAGGCCGCGAACATCACCAAGCCGCTGATCCTGCACATCGCGACCGAGGACGGCTTCGTCGACAAGGACGCCCAGGCGGCGATGCATGCCGGCCTGGACGGCCACGCCAACGTGACGCTCTACGACTACGAAGGCCAGGATCACGCCTTCGCCCGTCACGGCGGCCAGCATTACGACGCCGCCTCCGCTGCGCTGGCCAACCAGCGCACGGAAGACCTGTTCAACTCGGCGCTCAGGTAAACACCCACAACTGCGCGTTCCGGCCCCCGAGCCGGAACCCGTGCCTGAGCGCAACCGGCCCCAAGGCTCTGGTGGCAACGCTCCGGCATGGATCCCGGATCAGGTCCGGGATGCGAAACCAGAAGGAACGAACTCATGGTCAAGGCAATCCGCGTGCACAAGCCGGGCGGTCCGGAATCGATGGTGCTGGAAGATGTCGAGGTCGGCGAACCCGGCCCCGGCCAGGCCCGCATCCGCCACACCGCCATTGGCCTGAACTATATCGACGTCTATCACCGCTCGGGCCTGTACCCGCTGCCCGCGCCCTATGGCGTCGGCATGGAGGGTGCGGCGGTGGTCGAGGCCGTGGGCGACGGCGTCACCAACATCGCGGTGGGCGACCGCGTGGCCTATGCCGACCCGCCTCCGGGCAGCTATTCCGAGGCGCGTCTGGTCACCGCGAACCGCATGGTGAAGGTGCCCGACAGTGTCGATGACGAGACCGCCGCGGCCATGATGCTGAAGGGCATGACGGTCGAATATCTGGTCCACCGCACCTTCGAGGTGAAGGCGGGCATGACCGTGCTGTTCCATGCCGCGGCCGGCGGCGTCGGCCTGATCGCCGGACAGTGGCTGAAGGAACTGGGCGTGCGCGCCATCGGCACCGCCGGCGGGCCGGAGAAATGCGAACTGGCGAAGGCCCACGGCTATGCCGAGGTCATCGACTACAACAGCGAGGATTTCGTCGCGCGCACGAAGGAACTGACCGACGGCAAGGGCGTGCCGGTGGTCTATGACTCGATCGGCGCCTCGACCTGGGAGCGCTCGCTGGCCTGCCTCGCCCCGCGCGGCATGTTCGTGAATTTCGGCAACGCCTCCGGCCCGGTCCCGGCCTTCGATCCCGGCAAGCTGGCCGCCGGCGGTTCGCTCTACATGACCCGCCCGTCGCTGATGGCCTACAACGCCACCCAGGCGGAGCTGGAGCTCTCCGCCGGACGGCTGATGGACATGGTCGGCTCCGGCAAGGTGAAGATCGACATCAACCAGCGCTACGCCCTGGCCGACGCCGTGCAGGCCCACAAGGACCTCGAAGGCCGCAAGACCACGGGCAGCACGGTGATCCTGCCGTAGGATTTCTGGAGTCCTGACGGTGCGAAAACGCCGTCAGACTGGTTCCGTCCGTGATATCGAAATTCGGGTGAGGAGCGTGAATTGGGCGGCCGCTGCAGTTGCCGACATGATGAAGACCGGCAGATGTCCGGCCGCCATGACGATTGCCCCGCCCAGCAGGGGCGTCAGATAGGCGGGGGCGGTCAGACTGTTGAAGTATCCGCTGTAGGCTGGCCGCCGGTCTTCGGGTGAAATTTCCATCAGCAGGCCGATCACGGCGATTGTGAGGCCGTTGGCGGCGGACCCGAGCACGAAGAATATGGCCGCGAACATGGGGAGCGGCCAAATCCCGCCTGGCGGGAAGAAAAGCAGCAGGATCAGCGCCGCTGGAGGCAAGATCCGTAGCAGCGCGATGGCCCGCATCAGAGGCAGTTTCCCGCGCTTGTCGCCCCACCAGCCCCATAGTGGGTTCGACAACAGCGCGCCCGCTGTCTGTGCAGCAAGCAGGATTGCCACGTTCTCCAGGCCGATGGCGAATTCGTCGAGAACCGATACGAAGAAGGGAGCGGCCATCAGGACCGCACCTCCGCACCATTGGGCGCAGACGAAGGACCGGAAGACCGGATCGTCGAGAAGCGCCCGCCAGCCCTGCTGCAGGTACGCTCGGAAATCCGCCACCGGCCTTCGCGACTGCGGTTCGGGAGGTTCGCCCATTCGGGCGAACAGCATGGACGACACCAGCATCAGACCGCCGGCCAGCGTCAGAATGATCGCATATGATTGCGGAAAGGGGGCCGAGCGCAGGATCTGATCCGCTACGGCTGCAACCCCCAGTGCCGCGACGCCGCCGCCGAAGAAACGGATCGCCAGCATCCGGCTTCTTCTGTCCGAGGGTATGCTGCGCGCCACGATGTCGTTGTAGGGCGCGCCGACCATGCCGCTCAGGATGGCGTACAGGGACCAGAGGAACAGGGTGACCAGGCCGAGATCGGGCATGGACACGCCCGCCCCGGGAGCCGTTGCCAAGACCAGGGCCAGCAGCATGATCGCCATGGTGCGCCCGAACGCCCCGACAATGTAAAAGGGCATCGATGCGCCGCCACGCTGGGCCGCGAACCCGACGAACAGTTGGGGCAGCGCCCAGCCTAGTCGCAGGATCGCCGACACCGCGCCAATGGCAAGGGCGCTGCCGGTCAGTTGATGGATGAGCGCCGCCATGACAGTGGAGCTGTCCACCGCGGATGAACCCGCCTGAAAGCTGGCCCCTGCGCCTGCGATATGCCAGAAGCGGCGCTTTGGGGTCATTGTCCGCTCCAGTCGGCGGGATCGACAAACAGGCCGAACCAGACGGACCAGAGCCCAACGAGCAGGAAGGCAAGCCCGAGCAGCCATCGCCGCGTGCGCAGCCAGCCGGCAAACCGGTCCAGTTGCCGCGCCAGAGTGGGCATGAGCAGCAAGGGAAGCAACGGCAGCGACAGGCCGATCGCGAATGCGCCCATCAGCGCGAAGCCCGCAACCGAAGACTGGACAGTGGTTGCCGACGCCAGCAGGCCGAACAGGATTGGCGCGGCGCAGGCGGGAATGTTCATTCCGAAACCGATCCCCATCAGCCATGGACGCTTCTGCAGCAGGCGGCGCGGTTCGTGGAGTTTCTGGAATCCGGCAAGGCGGAGACGGCCGCCAGCCAGCAGGATTGCGCCGATACCCGTGAAGATCAATCCGAACACGAGCCAGAAGCCGGTCTGGACTTCGATCAGAAGCTGGCCGAGCAGTACGATGACCCCGCCGAACCCGCCCATGATTGCCATTCGCGCCAAGATGAAGGACGCCAGGGCGCCAACTCTGGCCCCGGGTCCAACCTTGCGGAGACTATCCAGAACAAGCAGGTGCGCCCCGATCGTGCACGGCTCGACAAAGCCGAGAAGACCAAGCCCGAAGGCAAGCGATAACGTGTGCGTTCCAAGGTCCATCGTCGCTCCGGCGGCTGCTCTCCCCATCAAGAACCTTCCACTAGCTGTAAGCTCAAGCCCCATTGTTGGATTTGCGCGTGGGGAACAGGCTCGACGCGAAGAATCGAGTTGGCTACGAAACCGGAATGACGGAGGCTGATTCTGACCGGGAGGCGCTGCTGGCGCTGTCGTCGCCGCCGGGTTTCATTGTCGACCCGGAGCTGCGGTTCCGTGACCCGCTGCAGTCGAGCATGCTTGACCTCTGGCGCGCCCGCCGGACTGGCGGCCGCCTGCCCGCGCGCCGGGACTTCGACGTGCTGGAGATGCGCGACTACCTGGGCTGGCTCTCCATCGCCGAGGTTGTCGAGGGCGGCGAGGACCTGGTCTACCGGCTGGTCGGCACCGGCGTTGTCGACCGCATGGGCCGCGACATCACCGGCCGGCTGGCCAGCGAGATCCTGCCGCCGACCGCCCTGCGCATCTTCCGGCACCTGATCCGCCATCCGGCGCCCCTGCGCGGGCACGGTGCGGCGGGCTGGCGCGACCGGGATTTCCTGCACCACGAGATGCTGCTGCTGCCGCTGGCCGACGACGGCGAGACGGTCGACCGGGTCTTCGTGCTGACGACGTTCGAAAATGCCGGAAAATGATGTTTCTTGCTGCAGCAACAAGTTTTGGTCGACGCAGAGAACCGGTTCCTGTACGAAGCCGGAATGAAGGAGAAGATCCCTATGCCCGCGGCATTACAGGAGCTTTCCGCGCCGCCCGGTTTCATCGTTGATGACGAGTTGCGGTTCAACCATGACCGGCTGCGCCGGCTCTTCGAGATGTGGCGCGCGCGCCGCGTCGACGGGCGGCTGCCGGCGCGGGGGGACTTCGACGTGCTCGAGTTCCGCGACTTCATGGGCTGGCTCTGTATTGCCGAGGTGCTGCCGGGCGGCGAGGATCTGCGCTACCGGCTGATCGGCACCAACATCGTCGACCGCGTGGGCCGCGACAATACTGGCAAGCTGGTCAGCGAGACCCTGCCGCCCGAGGCGCTGCGCATCTATCATGGGCTGCTCCGCTGCCCTGTTGCGCTGAAGACGCATGGCGAGATCGGCTGGCGCGGTCGGGACTTCCTGTATCACGAGACCCTGTTGCTGCCGCTGGCCGATGACGGCGAGACCGTGGACCGCTTCTTCGTGCTGATGGCGATCGACCGCTCAACCCCCTGACGCGCCAAACGCGCGCCTCCCGCCGGCGATGGCTGCTAGACTGCGGCCTGCACATCCTGGGGAGGAACACGCCATGGCATGGGATTTCGAGACCGATCCCGAATTTCAGACAGCACTCGACTGGATGGACGATTTCGTCCGCCGCGAGGTCGAACCGCTGGATCACGTGCTGGGCAGCCCCTGGGACGTGGCCAATCCGAAATTCGTCAAGCTGGTCCGGCCGCTGCAGGCCGAGGTGAAGGAGAAGGGGCTCTGGGCCTGTCACCTGGGCCCGGATCTGGGCGGGCCGGGCTATGGTCAGGTCAAGCTGGCGCTGATGAACGAGATTCTCGGCCGCACGAATTTCGGGCCGGTGGTCTTCGGCTGTCAGGCGCCCGACACCGGCAATTCCGAGATCCTCGCCCATTTCGGCACGCCGGCGCAGAAGAAGCGCTGGCTGGAGCCGCTGCTGGCCAACGAGATCGTCTCCTGCTTCTCCATGACCGAGCCACAGGGCGGCGCCGATCCCGGCGTCTTCGTCTGCCGCGCGGAACCGGATGGCGATGACTGGGTGATCAATGGCGAGAAGTGGTTCTCGTCGAACGCGCGCTGGGCCAGCTTCCTGATCGTCATGTGCGTGACCGACCCTGAGAAGCCCACGGTCGGGCGCATGTCCATGTTCATCGTGCCGGCCGACACGCCGGGCGTGGAGATCATCCGCAATGTCGGCTTCGCCACCGAGAAGGAGGGCAGCCACGCCTATATCCGCTACACCGACGTCCGCGTGCCGAAGGAGAACATGCTGGGCGGGCGCGGCGAGGCCTTCAAGGTGGCGCAGGTCAGGCTGGGCGGCGGGCGCATCCACCACGCCATGCGCACGCTGGGCCGGGTGCGGATGATCTTCGACATGATGTGCGAGCGCGCGCTGTCCCGCGAGACCAAGGGCGAGCGGCTGGCCGACAAGCAGATGACCCAGGAGAAGATCGCCGACGCCTGGATCATGATGGAGCAGTTCCGCCTGTTCGTGCTGCGCACCGCCTGGCGGATCGATCACCATCAGGATTACATGAAGGTCCGCCACGACATCGCCGCGGTGAAAGCGCAGATGCCGAAGGTGCTGCATGACATCGCCTCGGCGGCGCTCTACCTGCACGGCTCCATCGGCATTTCCGACGAGATGCCCTTCGCCGACCAGGTGCTGCAGAGCTTCCACATGGGCCTCGCCGACGGCCCGTCGGAGGTGCACAAGATCACCGTCGCAAGGCAGCTCCTGCGCGGCTACAGCCCCACCAACGAGCTGTTCCCCAGCTACCACCTGCCCCGCCAGAAGGCCGCGGCGGAGGAGAAATACGCCGCCCTGCTGGCGGAATTCGAGGGGGAGTAGGGAATCCCCAAACTCGGCCTGCCCCTGGGATTGATGAATTTACCCCGGCCCCCGAGGCGGGGAGGGCCCAGTGCTGAATTCCTGCTTGGCGTTCGTTTCCGGTCGTTCTCGCAAACGGCGATGCCGAACTGGGTCCTCGGATCAAGTCCAAGGACGTGCGGTGAAAGGTGAGACGCCAGCACCTCTTCCCCTCCCCCCTTGAGGGGGAGGTGGCCGCGCAGCGGTCGGAGGGGGGTGCAGCCGGAGGCTTCCTGCTCCGTCAGCGCCGTCATTTCGGCTTCGCCGAATTCACCCCCTCCCAACCTCCCCCCTCAAGGGGGAGGGGAATTTTGGACCATCGGATGACAAGGGCATCGTCCGAAACTAACCTCTCCCGCACCGCGGGGAGGCGGTGTGCGGCTGGGGAGGGCTGCCATGGATCTGAAACTGAGCCCGGAATACGAGGCGTTCCGCGCGGAGGTGCGCGCCTTCATCGCCACGCATGGCGGCAAGGCCCCGCGCGGCCGCGGGCATCCGAAGCATCCGGACCGGCTGGCCTGGCAGAAGCTGCTGATCGAGCATGGCTATGCCGCTCGCACCATCCCGGCGGAATATGGCGGCTACGGCGCCGAGCCGGACATCCTGCAGTCGCGCATCATCGCCGAGGAGTTCGCCGCCTCCGGCACGCCGGGCGGCATCGCCAACCAGGGCATCTCCATGCTGGTGCCGACGCTGCTGGAGCTCGGCACCGAGGCGCAGAAACGGCAGTGGATCCGGCCGACGCTGCGTGGCGAGGTGGTCTGGTGCCAGGGCTATTCCGAGCCGGGCTCCGGCTCCGATCTCGCCAGCCTGAAGACCTCGGCCGTGGTCGAGGACGGCCACTTCGTCATCAACGGGCAGAAGATCTGGACGTCGACCGCGCGCCAGGCCGACATGATGTTCGCCCTGATCCGCACCGAGCCCGACGCGCCGAAGCATCAGGGCATCTCATTCCTGCTGCTGTCGATGGACACGCCCGGCATCGAAGTGCGGCCTCTGGTCGACATGACCGGCAAGGCGAACTTCAACGAGGTCTTCTTCACCGACGTGAAGGTGCCGGTGGACCAGATCGTCAGCGAACGCGGCGCGGGCTGGAAAGTCGCCAACGCCGTGCTGGGCCATGAACGCGGCATGCTGGGCGATCCCAATGCCGGGCTGAACCGGCTGGCCGCGATCATCCGTCTGATGGAGACCGAGACGCTGGACGGGTACCGGGTGATGGACAATCCGGTTTTCCGCGATCGGCTCATCAAGCTGCAGGCCGAGGTGCACGCCATGAAGATGCACGGCATGCGGCTGATGACCATGAGCCAGAAGGGGGAATCGAAGGGTCTCGCCGGGCTGATCGTGAAGCTGCAGGGCTGCGAGCTGAACCATCAGCTCGCCGGTTTCGCCATCGACGTCATGGGCGAACTGGGCGTGCTCTACGAGGAGGGCGCGCACCTGCGCGACGGCGGCTTCTGGCAGTCCCGCTACATGTACGACCTCGGCCTGATCATCGGCGGCGGCACCGCGCAGATCCAGAAGAACATCATCTCGGAACGGGGCCTCGGGATGCCGCGGGAGCCAAGATGAAACTGCGCTGCGTGGGATGGACTGGCTGGCACGCAGCGCGGCGCGGGGTTTCGGGAATTGCACCACGGCGTTCCGGCCCCCGAGCCGGAACCCATTCCTGAGCATTGCTGGCAAAGTAAGCCGTTGCGGAAAGGCTCAGGAATGGATCCCGGATCAGGTCCGGGATGCCGCATGAGGATGGGGACGGAACATGGAATTCGGACTGTCGGAAGACCAGAAGCTGCTCACGGAGCAGGTGGCGCGGTTTCTCGAGGACGCCTCGCCGCTGGACACCGTGCGGAAGGTCGCGGCCGACGGGGATGCGGTGGCTGCAACCGCGCTGGGCGAGGCCTGGGCGGAGATGGGGCTGGCCGGGATCATGGTGCCGGAAGCGCATGGCGGGGCCGGGCTGGGACTGCTGGACGCGACGCTGGTGCAGGAGATGCTGGGCCGGCATGTGACGCCGCAGGGCTTCATGGCCTCGGCGGCGGTGGCGGTGACCGGACTCATGGATGCGGCCAGCGAGAGCCAGCAGGCCGACTGGCTGCCGAAGCTGGCGTCGGGCGACATGAGGATCGCCGTGGCGCTGACCGAAGCGGCAGCGGCGCGGGATGGCGCGGGCGTGGCCGCCGGGCCGGGCGGGCTCACCGGCCGGGCGCTCTTCGCGATGGAGACCGAGGCCGCGACGCATCTGTTGATCGCCGACAGGGAACGGGGCCTGCATCTGGTCGAGGTGGACGCGCCGGGCCTGACGATGACCCCCATGCGCACCATCGACCGCACGCGGCAGGTCGCGGAGCTGGTTCTCGAGAACGTTCCGGGCGAGGCGCTGACCGGCGGCCCGGATGCGCAGACCGCCGTGACGCGGATGATCGCCACGGCCCGCACGCTGATCGCCGCCGACAGTCTCGGCGCAGCGCAGATGATGCTGGAGAGGGCGGTGGCCTATGCCGGTGAGCGGCAGCAGTTCGGGCGCGTGATCGGCTCGTTCCAGGCGGTGAAGCACATGTGCGCCGAGATGGCGGCGAAGCTGGAGCCCTGCCGCTCGCTGGTCTGGTACGCGGCCCATACCGCGGACGCCGAGCCGGACGAATTCCCGCTGATGGCGGCGCTGGCGAAGTCGCACATGGCCGAGGTCGGCACCTTCGTTGCGCGTACCGCAACCGAGGTCCACGGCGGCATGGGGTTCACGGACCTGATGGGTCTGCATTACTGGTTCAAGCGCATCGGCCTGAACCGGCAGCTTCTCGGCGGACCCGAAGTCACCCGCGCCGACGCCGCCCGGATGCAGGGCTTCGCGGCCTAGCCGGTCCGGCGGCTGATACTGCGTTCCTCGGGCTTGACCCGAGGACCTGTGTCGTGGCGCTGGCGATTTTGTTCACAGACCCTCGGGTCGAGCCCGAGGGATGCAGTCAAGCTGGAGAAGAAGAATGAGCTACGAACAGATCCTCTACGAGGTCGAGGACAACATCCTGACCATCACCCTGAACCGGCCGGAGAAGCTGAACGCCTTCACCGAGCAGATGCGGACCGAGGTGATGGACGCGCTGGACAGGGCCGACGCCGACGATGACGTGAAGGCAATCATCTTCACTGGTGCGGGCCGTGGATACTGCGCCGGCGCCGATCTCAGCCGGGGCGGCGGCACCTTCGACTATTCCAAGCGCGGCTACGAGCCCGGCGAGGTGGTGCGCGATGGCGGCGGGCTGATGACGCTCCGGCTCTACAACTGCAAGAAGCCGGTGATCGGCGCCATCAACGGCCCGGCCGTTGGCGTCGGTTCGACCATGCAGCTTCCGATGGACATCCGCATCGCCTCGGAGAAGGCGCGCTTCGGCTTCGTCTTTGCCCAGCGCGGCGTCGTGCCGGAAGCCTGCTCGTCCTATTTCCTGCCGCGTCTGGTGGGTATCAGTCAGGCGCTGGACTGGGCCTATTCGGGCCGTGTGTTCGAGGCCGACGAGGCGCTGGCCGGCGGGCTGGTGAAGGAAGTCGTGCCCCATGACGAGCTGATCCCGCGCGCCCGCGCCATCGCGAAGAGCTACATGGAGCGTTCGTCCGCCGTGTCCGTTTCGATGATCCGCGCCATGTTCTGGCGTCTGCTGGCCGCCGACCACCCGATGGAGGCGCACCAGATCGACAGCCGCGGCATGGTCGCCATGGGCGCGGCGGCGGATGCGCAGGAAGGCGTCAGCTCCTTCCTGGAGAAGCGCGCGCCGCAGTTCTCGATGAAGCCGTCGCAGGACATGCCCGCCTTCTATCCGTGGTGGGAAGAACCGGAGTTCAAGTAAGCGGAAACCGCACACCCGGGGATGGCATGGCTGGCCGGGTGTGCGGCTCCGAATATCAGAACCTGACACTCCGCGAACGCGACCCACCCTCACCGCCGTCCGGACCCCTGGCGCGCGCTGCGCGGATCGGGGGTGACACCGAATGACATCTAGGAGCACTGACCGGTGACCTACATCCTGCATAACCGTCCCGGTTCCGGCGGTTTCGTCATCGAGGCGGTGCTGGACTTGGCCGGGGCGGACTGGCGACTGGAGACGGTGGACTCGCCGGTCAGCACGCCGCTGCCGGAGAGCTTCCGGGCGGTCAATCCGGTGAAGCAGATTCCGGTGCTGGACCTGCCGGACGGCACGCGGATGACCGAGAGCGCGGCGATGCTGATCCACCTCGCTGCCGCGTTCCCGGAATCCGGTCTGGCTCCGCCGCCCGGCACTTCGGCGCATGCGCAGTTCCTGCGCTGGACCGTGTTCCTGTCGAACGCGGTCTACGAGGCGGTTCTGCGGCGGACCTATCCGGAACGCTACACCGCCGATCCGGCGGGCGCGGATGCCGTGCGGCAGGCGGCGCTGGCGACGCTGGATCAGGGCTTCGCGGTGCTGGAGGATGCCATCGTCGGCGGCGGATTCCTGCTTGGCGAAAGCATGACGGCGACCGATATCTATCTGGCGATGCTCTACTACTGGCACGACCGGCTTCGGGGCGGCCTGCCGGGATGCACCGCGATCACACGCGCCGTGAGGGCGCATCCGAAGGTGGCCCCGTCCTGGCGGCGCAATTTCGAGCGCGGCTGACCGGGACCGGCCACGACAACAGGGGAGGAGACGCGGCATGAAGGCAGCGTTGCTGAAGCAGGCGGGCATCGAGAATCTCGAGGTCGTCGACATGGACGAACCGACGCCCGGCCCGGGCCAGGTGAAGGTGCGCCTGCGCGCCTCGACGCTGAACTACCGCGATCTGGTCACGGTTCAGGGCGGCTATGGCTCCAAGCAGAAGCAGTCGGGTCTGATCCCGCTGTCCGACGGCGCCGGCGAGGTGGTCGAGGTCGGGCCGGGCGTCACCGCCTATCAGGCCGGCGACCGTGTGACCCCGATCTTCTTCACCAACTGGTTCGCGGGCGAGCCGACGGCGCAGGCCCAGTCGCTGGCGTTGGGCGGCTCGGCCCAGGGCTGCGCTGCCGAGTATGGCGTTTTCCCCGTGCATGGCGTTGTCCCGACGCCGGATCATCTGACCGACGCCGAGGCGGCGAGCACGGTCTGCGCCGGGCTGACGGCCTGGCAGGCGGTGGTCGAGAAGGGCGGAATCCGTCCGGGCGACTGGGTGCTGACCCAGGGTACCGGCGGCGTCTCCATCTTCGCGCTGCAGTTTGCCAAGGCGATGGGCGCGCGGGTGATCGCCACCACCTCGTCGGACGTGAAGGCGGCGCGGCTGAAGGAGCTCGGCGCCGACCACGTGGTCAACTATCTGGACATCACCGAATGGGGCAAGGCGGCCAAGAGCCTGACCGGCGGCAATGGCGTCGATCTGGTGGTCGAGGTCGGCGGCGCGGGGACGCTGACCCAGTCGCTCAAGTCGCTGCGCATCGGCGGCACGGTGGCGATGATCGGCATCCTCGCCGGTCAGGCCTCCGAAGTGAACATGGGCTACGTGCTGATGACCAACAGCCGCATCCAGGGCATCACCGTCGGCAGCCGCGAGATGCACCTGGCCATGTACCGCGCCATGGAGGCGCACAAGATCAGGCCGGTGATTTCCGACAGCTTCCCGCTGGCCGACATCCGCGACGCCCTGGCCCACCAGAAGGCCGGCAAACACTTCGGCAAGATCGCCCTGGAGATCTGAGGGCGAGGCAGGTTCTGGGGACCGGATGCCCCCCGATCAAGTCGGGGGCAAGCTCTGACAAGCCCGGCATGACGAGTTTGGACGGACAACCGCGCTCCGGCGTCACCCCGGCCTCGTGCCGGGGTCCGGTATCGGCGGGCATTCGTCGATCTCATTGCCGATCAGAGAGAAGTACAGGTCTCGCCAGTCAGGGTTGAGCGCCTCGATCACATTGAACTTGTAGGCGCGAGGCCAGCGTTTGATGGTTTTCTCGCGGGCGATCGCGGTTCTGATGTCATCATGCATTTCGTACCAAGCCAGATGTCGCAGGCCGTAGCGTGTCACGAAACCTCCGGTTTCTCCGGACCGATGCTGCTGGCACCGGCGGATGATGTCGCTGGTGACCCCACAGTAGAACGCGCCATTGCGGCGGTTCGTCATCAGATAGACGTAGGATTGCCGAAGCATGTCCGGATCGTAGCCGGACCGGATGCCGGGACAAGCCCGGCATGACGAACTCAATCGCACCGTTGCCTATCGCTGTCACCCCGGCCTTGTGCCGGGGTCCGGTATCGGCGCCGGGTCAGTCCGCCTGGCCTTCGGTCTGGATCATCTGCTGGTTCTGCTGATAAAGGCGCACGAAGTCGATCGGGTCGAGGAGCAGGGGCGGGAAGCCGCCGTCGCGGGTGACATCGGCGATGACGCGGCGGGCGAAGGGGAACAGCAGGCGCGGCACCTCGATCAGCAGGGCCGGCTGCATGTGCTCTTCGGGAATGTTGTTCAGGACCGCGACGCCGCCATAGGCCAGCTCGACCAGAAAGGCCTGGTCCTCGCCAGCCTTGGCGTCGACCTCCAGCTTCAGCACCACCTGGAAGACATTGCCGTCCAGGCGCGCCGCGTCGATGTCCACATTCACCGCGATCTGCGGCTTGGCGTCCTGCTGGATGTAGATCTGGGGCGCGTTCGGGACCTCGAAGCTGAGATCCTTGATGTACTGGACGTTGAGAATGATCTGCGGCTGTTGCTGCTGCTGTTCGTCGGCCATGTCGGACGGTCCTGCGTCAGGTAATGGGTGCTGGGCCGTCGGCTAGCATGCTGCGGCCGGAAAGTCAGGCCGAAATCCGGCCGCTCAGCGGGACAGGCGCTCCCGGTCCGGCTCGACGGTCTCGTACTCGCCGTCGATTACGTCGCCGCCGGCCCCGGGCGCGCCCGGCCCCGACCGCGGTCCGCGCGGGCCGCCGGTGCTGAAATGGAAGCTGCCGGAAGACTGGAAGCGGATGCGGCTGGCGATCCAGTGTGCGATCAGCTTGCGGAGCGGCGGCAGGAACAGCAGGAAGCCCAGCGCGTCGGTCACGAAGCCCGGAGTCAGCAGCAGCAGGCCCGCGGCGAACAGGCACAGCCCCTCGAACAGCTCGAATACCGGCGCCTGGCCCTGCTCGGTCTGCTCGCGGATGCGGCGGACCACGCCAAACCCCTGAATGCGCATCATGATCGTGCCGGCAATGCCGGTGCCGATCACCACCGCGATGGTCGGCCACAGGCCGATCAGATCGCCGGCCTGGATGAAGACCGCGATCTCGAGAATCGGAACGCCGATAAATAACAGCAGGAGCAGCAGAGGCATGGCTTGTTCGCCTGTCCGGTGAGTCTTATGTTAGTCCAGTACGCCGGCAGCGGGCCAGGCAACAGCGAATGTGAACCGGACCACGGAGCAATCCGGCGGCCGGAACGGGTGATATGGGTAGCGACTTCCCGATTTTCGAGATCATCATTTTTGGCATGATCGCCGCGTTCTTCGTGCTGCGGCTGAAGAACACGCTGGGCAAGCGCACCGGCCACGAGCAGGAACAGCCGCCCACGCGCATCCGCCGGCAGCAGGACCAGAGCCCGGCCAACGGTCCGGCCTCGTCCGATGACAACGTCATCCGCCTGCCCGGCGCCGAGAAGCCTGCCAATGACGCCTTCGAGGAAGACGAGGCGGAACCCGCGACGCCGCTGGACCGCGCCCTGCGGGAAATCCGACAGGCCGACAGCGGTTTCGATCCGAAGGGCTTCGTCGAAGGCGCGCGCGGCGCCTACGAGATGATCGTCACCGCCTTCGCCCAGGGCGACAAGCGCACGCTGAAGCCGCTGCTGGCCTCGAAGGTGCTGCAGAACTTCACCGCCGCGATCGACCAGCGCAAGGCCGAGGGGCTGACGCAGGAGACCGAACTGGTGGGCTTCAACGCCGTCGAGATCATCGACGCGCGCATCGTGCAGCGCACCGCCGAGGTCACGGTGAAGTTCGAGGCGGAGATGATTTCGGTGACCCGAAACGCCGAGGGCGAGATCGTCGACGGCAATGACAGCGACGTCACCCGGGTGACCGACATCTGGACCTTCGCGCGCGATACACGCTCCCGCAATCCCAACTGGGAACTGATTGCCACACGATCGGCGCATTGACGCCCGATTGCGGCCGGAAGGCGGCGCTTCGATGACGCCGCCCCAATCACTGCCGCCGTCACCGCCGAGGTAGCCGTCCGTGTCCCGCCTCCTGCCCCTAATCATTTCCATCCTGCTGGTGCTGGCGCTGGTCGGCACCTTCGTGTGGCTGCTGTTCGATCCGCTGGACAAGAGAGAGCGCCGCGTCGAGGTGCGCTTCGAGCGGGCCAGCCTGACCGCGCTGCCCGGCTGGAGCGCCGACAGCCTGGCCGGGTTCCGCGCCGCGCTGGACAGGAGCTGCGAGCGCTGGCCGAACCGTTCCAACGCCATGGGGCCGGCCATGGCCAGTGCCTGTGCCGACCTGCCCGGCGGCGGCGACGCGGCGCTGAAGGCGCATCTGGCCGATCACTGGACCGCATGGCGCATCGAGGCCGCAGGCAAGCTGACCGGGTATTTCGAGCCGGTCTACCGGGGTGCGCGCACGCAGTCGGCAGCCTATCCGGTGCCGCTGCACAGGGTGCCCGACGATCTGATCACCGCGCGGCTGAGCGATTTCGACGAGGATCTGAAGGGCACCATCCGCGGCCGCCTGCAGGGCAGCCGGCTGGTGCCCTATCACGACCGCAAGGCGATCCGGGAGGGCGCGCTGGCGGGCCGCGATCTGGAACTGATCTGGCTGGCCGATCCGGTCGACGCCTTTTTCCTGCAGATCCAGGGCTCGGGGCGCATCGTCCTGCCCGATGGCTCGACCGCCCATATTGGCTATGCCAGCCAGAACGGCCAGCCCTATCGCGCCATCGGCCGTGACCTGATCGAGCGGGGTTTCGTGCCGCGTGAGCAGATGTCGATGCAGGCCATCCGCGGCTGGCTGACCGGCAATCCCGGCGCGGCGGACGCGATCATGGATCTGAACCCGTCCTACGTCTTCTTCACCGAGCGGGACCAGGCCGGAGCCATCGGCGCGGAGGGCGTGGTGCTGACCGCCGAGCGCTCCATCGCCGTCGACCGCCGCACCTGGCTGTTCGGCCTGCCCTTCTGGATCGACGCCGGCGAGGGGATGCGGAAGCTCACCGTCGGCCAGGACACCGGCGGCGCCATCCGCGGTGCGGCCCGCGCCGACTACTTCGCCGGAACGGGTGATGCTGCGGGCGACCTTGCCGGCGGCCTCAACCGCAAGCTGACCATGTACCTTCTGCTGCCCAACGGCGTGGACCCGGAGACGGCGCTCAGGCGGTGATGCCGACCAGACCCCCGGATAAACCGGGGGTGTCACTTCTAGCCAAGACTGACGCCGTGCTCAGTTTGTCACCCCTGCTTCATGCAGGGGTCCGGTATTATCCGTGAGGCAGCACGCAGTGGTTGTTATGCTGGCGCACGATGAACCGCACCTACTACGTCTACATCCTGACGGATCACCGCAACGGCGTGTTCTACACCGGCGTCACGAACGACATTCTCCGCCGCTGTCAGGAGCATCGTGACCTCAAGTCCTCAAAGTTCACTCGCAAGCATGCGATCCGACACCTCGTCTGGTACGAACCACATGACGACATCGAACGTGCCATCTGGCGGGAGAAGAGGATCAAACGCTGGCCGCGCGCCTACAAGTTCAACGTCATCGAAGAGCTGAATCCCGAGTGGCGTGACCTGTATTTCTCTCTCACCGGTTCGGAGATCGATGACTGCCCGAAGATACCGGACCCCCGGATAAACCGGGGGTGACAGTGTTGGCACGGCATCAACTCCGAGCAGGAGCGGTCACCCCTGCTTCATGCAGGGGTCCGGTTGCAGTCTCACCGGGCGGCCGCCGGAACCGCCCCTACTTCGCCTTCCAAACCGGCGCGCGTTTCTCGATGAAGGCGCGGGGGCCTTCCTTGAAGTCCTCGGTGCCGGCGAGGAAGCGCATGGCGTCGGCGCTGGCGGCCCAGAGGTCGTCGTCGGAATCCATCATGGCGCGCTTTGTCACCTGCATCGCGCGCTGCACGGCCAGCGGGGCGTTGGCGGCGATGCGGCCGGCCAGTTCCATGGTCGTTTCCATCAGCTTGTCCTGGGTGGTGACGTAGTTCACCAGCCCCAGCGCATGGGCGCGGGCGGCGGGGATCGGGTCGCCGGTCAGCATCAGCTCCATGCCGACAGCGGGGCCGACCGCGCGCGGCAGGCGGAACAGGCCGCCCGCCGCCGGGACCAGCGAGCGCTTCACCTCGGGCACGCCGAAGATGGCTTCCTCCGCCGCGACCACCATGTCGGAGGCCAGCACGATCTCGCAGCCGCCGGCCAGCGCCGGACCGTTGACGCAGGCGATCAGCGGCTTGGTGCGTTCGCGCTTCACCAGGCCGGCAAAGCCGCCGCGTTTGGTGGAGAGCCGCCCGGCATCGCCCGCCGAGATGGCTTTCAGGTCCGCGCCTGCACAGAACACCTTGCCCGAGGAGGCGATGATGCCGACCCAGAGCTCGTCATCGCCCTCGAACGTGTCGATCGCCGCCTCAATCCCCTCGGCGACGTCGCCGTTCACGGCGTTGCGCGCCTCGGGACGGTTGAGGGTGATGATGAAGATGTGCCCGCGCTTCTCGGTCTCGATGATGGCCATGGATGTCTCCCCTAATTGCGGCGGCCAGCATGACACCCCGGCCACATGCATTCCAATTCAAACATCGGCCCCAGTCATTCGGCGGTGGAATGCCGGTGGCGTCCGAGTTCCTGCCGGGCCGTCTCGATGAAGGTCCGCGCGGCGGGCGAGAGTGTGCGGTTGCGCGACATGGCGATGGCCATCGACTGCACCGGCATCCGGACCACGTCCTCCAGCAGGAAGAACCGGTCCCGCAGGGTTCCGAAGCGGGGTTCCAGACTGATGATCGGGGCGAAGGCGTCGGTTGCGTTGACGATGCGCCGCATCAGGTCGAAATCGTCGACCGCGTATTGCGGCTGGAACCGCTGCAGCCGGTGGCGCGCGTAGATCTGCGCGATGTCGGTGAGCAACGGGTCCAGCGTCGCCGGGATCACCGCCGGATAGTGCAGCACGTCGCCTTCGGTCACCGTGGCGCGCTGTTGCAGCGGATGACCCAGGCGCATCATCATCACGCAGGCGAAGTCGACGATGTGCTCGACCTGGAACTCGGGCCACTTCTCCAGCGTCCGGTGCGGGCCGGCCAGTAGGTCCAGATCGCCGCCCAGCAGCCGGGGGGTCAGATCGTTCACCGGCCCGGTGATCACCTCGATGGATATGCCCGGATGCTCGCGCGCCAGCCGCGCGATCGCCTCGCCGAGAAAGGTCTGGTAGACCGTCGGCGCCGCGCCCAGTCTGAGCCGGCCGGTGTTCAGCGCGGTCACGTCGGCCATGCTGCCCAGCAGGTCGTCCATGTCCCCAAGAATCGTGCGCGCCCGGGCGACGAAGACCCGGCCGGTCTCGGTCAGGCGCACGCCGCGCGGCAGGCGCTGGAACAGGGCCACGCCGAGCTCGGCCTCGACCTCGGCGATGCTGCGGGTCAGCGCGGACTGCGTGATGTAGAGCGTATGCGCCGCGCCGGTGATGCTCTCCGCCCGGGCGACTTCGACGACATGCCTCAGCTTGCGCAGGTCGATGGCCATTTTCTCATTCTCCTGACGAATGCCGCATGGCAATGAATGAATTGGACTGCATGGCAGATTAGTATGATCTTTCCATTGCCGGGTAGCTCGGGGAGGAGCTGAACGATGAAGTCACCTATCTGCGAGATGCTGGGAATCGAATTCCCGCTGGTCGCCTTCACCCATTGCCGCGATGTGGTGGTCGAGGTGTCGAAGGCCGGGGGCATGGGTGTCCTCGGCGCGGCGGGCATGTCGGCGGAGAAGCTGGAGGTCGAGCTCAACTGGATCGACGACAGGATCGGTGGCCGGCCCTATGGCGTCGATCTGATCGTGCCGGCGAAGTTCGCGACCAAGGGCGAGAAGTCGAAGCCAGGCGACAACGTCTCGAAGGTCCCGGACACGCACAAGGACTTCGTGAAGAAGATCCTGCGCGACCACGACATCGACCCCGACGAGATCGTCACCGACGAGCGCATGAAGCGCGGCACGCGGCTGGGCGACAACATGGCCGACAATGGCGCGCAGGCGCTGCTGGATGTCTGCTTCGCGCATCCGATCAGGCTGATCGCCAACGCGCTGGGCACGCCGCCGGCCTACATGACCGAACGCGCCAAGGCCGAGGGCGTGCCGGTCGCCGCCCTGGTCGGCGCGAAGGAGCACGCGATCAAGCAGGTGCTGGCGGATGTCGACATTCTGGTGGTCGCGGGCGGCGAGGCCGGCGGGCACTGCGGCGATGTCTCGACCCTGGTGCTGGTGCCTGAGATCGCCCGCGCGGTGCGCGAACTGCGCCCGGATAATCCGGTGTCCATTCTGGCCGCGGGCGGCATCGTCACCGGCGAGCAGATGGCCGCCTGCATGGCGATGGGCGCGGATGGCGCCTGGACCGGCTCGGTCTGGCTGACGACGGCGGAGGCCGAGACTTCGCCGGTGGTGAAGGAGAAGATGCTGGCCGCATCCAGCCGGGACACGATCCGGTCGAAGGCCCGCACGGGCAAGTATTCGCGCCAGCTCCGCTCGGCCTGGACCGACGCCTGGGAGAGCGAGGCCGCGCCCGCGCCGCTGCCCATGCCGTACCAGTCCATCGTCACCGAACCGGTGATGGGCCGGGTGACCCGCATGGCCGAGGGCGGCCACGAGGGCGCGAAGCAGCTCGCTTCCTATTTCGTCGGCCAGGGCGTCGGCCTGATGAACGAACCGCTGGGCGCGGGCCAGGTGGTGCAGGCCTTCAAGGAAGACTTCATCGCCGCGTATGAGCGGATGAACGGGCTGTTCGAGTGACGGCGGAAACGCTGCCGGGTTTCTGAGCTCATGACCCTCACCCTCGGCAACATCAACGAGGCGGTCAGCGCCGCGCTGCCGGACCGCACGGCCATCATCTACCGCGACCGGCGGCTGACCTATGCCCAGGTGGCCGAACGCTCGCGGCGGCTGGCGAACTTCTTCCTCGACCAGGGCATCACCGTTCACCGCGAGCGCGATGAGCTGGAGAACTGGGAATCGGGCCAGGACCACGTCGCCATCTACATGTTCAACTGCAACGAATATGTCGAGGCGATGCTGGCGACCTGGAAGGCGCGGGCGGCGCAGTTCAACGTCAACTACCGCTATGTCCGCGAGGAACTGGAATATCTGCTGAACGACGCGGACGCGAAGGCCATCGTCTTTCACGCCCGTTTCGCGCCGGTGATCGCCGAGGTCCGGGCGCAGGTGCCGACCCTGCGGCTGTTCATCCAGGTCGATGACGGGTCGGGCGAACCGCTGCTGGACGGGGCCTTCGACTACGAACAGGTGATCGCCGATGCCTCGGATGTGCCGCCGCCGGTGACGTCCTCGCTGGACGATGTCTTCATCCTCTATACCGGGGGCACGACAGGGATGCCGAAGGGCGTGCTCTGGCGGCAGGAAGACGCCTACATGAGTCAGATGGGCGGACTCTACAACGGCCGCGACCGGATCGCCGACCTGGACGAATGCGTTCACCGCGCGGTGACGATGAAGAGCCACGTGATCTTCCCGCCGCCGCCCTTCATGCATGGCGCCGGATGCTATCTGGCGGTGCGCGCGCTGAACGAGGGCAACACGCTGCTGATCCCGAACGTCACCGATCGCTTCGACGCGGCGGACGCGCTGGTGCTGATCGAGCGGGAGCGGGCGAACCTGTTTCTCACCATCGGCGACGCCTTCGGAAGGCCGCTGCTGGATGAGCTCCGGCGCAGGGACTACGACGTCTCCAGCCTGCGTTACATGACCAATACCGGCGCGATCATGTCGAAAGGCGTGAAGGCGGGGCTGATGGAGAAGATCCCGGGCCTGACCATCATCGACTCGCTCGGCGCCTCCGAGACCGGCGTGCAGGCACAGCACGTCTCCAGTGCGGCCGGCGCGTCGGCAAAGGCCGATTTCCTGACCGTGGACAACACCATCATCGTCAGCGACGACCGCCAGCGGACCATCGAGCGCGGCTCGAGCGAGACCGGCTGGCTGGCCAAGAAGGCGCTGGTGCCGCTCGGCTATTACGGCGACAAGGCGAAGACGAAGCAGATCTTCCCCGTGATCGACGGTGTCCGCTACGCCATCGGCGGCGACAAGGTCCGCCTGCTGGAAAACGGCGAGATCGAGTTCTTCGGCCGCGAGTCCGTGACCATCAATTCCGGCGGCGAGAAGATCTTCGCCGAAGAGGTGGAGGAGGCGCTGAAGCCGCATCCTTCCGTCGCCGACGTGCTGGTCGCCGGCCGCCCGTCGGAGCGCTGGGGCAACGAGGTCGTGGCGATGATCGAGCTGCGCGACGGCGCCGAACCCGACGAGGCCGGGCTGCTGGCCGAGGCCGGGAAACACATCGCCCGCTACAAGCTGCCCAAGGCGTTCCTGTTCGTGGAAAGGGTCGGTCGCCTTGCCAACGGCAAGCCCGACTACCGATGGGCCAAACGAACCGCGGAGGCATCGGCATGACCAACGACCAGACACCCGTGATCGTGGGCGTGGCCCGGATCACCGACAGGGGCCGGCCGCTGGACGAGCTGCCGGGTCCGATGGGACTGCTGGAGATGGCGGCGGAGCGGGCCTTCGCCGATGCCGGGCTGGACCGCGCCAGGGCCGCCGAGCTGGACACCATCGCCATCGTGAAGTGCTTCCGCGAATCGACGCCGAACTCGCCGGCCTCGCTGGCGCGGCGGCTGGGCGCGGACCGGGCGAAAGGCTGGCTGATGCCCGACAGCGGCAACGGCCCGCAATATCTGGTGAACCGCTACGCCGAGGCCATCGCGGAGGGTGAGAACGGTCTGGTGCTGATCGCCGGCTGCGAGCCGAAGGACAGCGTGCGGCGGCTGAAGAAGGCCGGCATGCCCATCGACTGGGCGGAAGCTCCCGACACGGAGGCCGAGTTCCTCGTTCCCGACGCGAAGATGTCGAACGGCTACGAGACCGCGCATGGCGTCTGGCTGGCCGCGACCGTCTACGCGATGATCGAGAACGGGCTGCGCCATCACTATGGCCGCTCGATCGAGGAGCACCAGATGGCCATGGGCCGCCTGTTCGCGCGCTTCTCCGAGGTGGCGGCGCAGACGGAGGGGGCGTGGTTCCCCCAAGTCAGGACGGCGGAGGAGATCGCCACGCCGTCGGCGGACAACCGCATGGTCAACTGGCCCTACACGAAGCTGATGAACGCCTTCAACAATGTGGACCAGTCGGCGGCGATCCTGATGACGTCGCTCGGCCGGGCGCGGGCTTGGGGCGTGCCGGAGGACCGGATCACCTATCTGCATGGCTGCGCCGACGCCTTCGAGCCGATGATGGTGTCCGAGCGGCGGGACTATCACTCCTGCCCCGCCATCGGGATGATGGGCCGCAAGGCGCTGGGCATGGCCGGGATCGGTCTGGATGCGATCGAATGGTTCGACCTCTATTCCTGCTTTCCGTCCGCGGTGGAGGCGGCCTGCGACGAGCTGGGCATCGCTGCGGACGATCCGCGCCCGCTGACGGTGACCGGCGGTCTGCCCTATCACGGCGGGGCCGGGAACAACTACGTCACCAGCTCGATCGCGGCGATGGTGGAGCGGGTGCGGGCGAAGCCTGGCGCCAAGGGCATGGTCACGGCCAATGGCGGTTATCTGACGAAGCACGCGGCGGGGATCTACTCGACCGAGCCCTCGCCGGCGCATGACGGCAGCGGCTGGGCGCGGGAGAACCCGGCCAACTACCAGGCCGAACTGGACGCGCTGCCGACCCCGCCGGTGGTGAAGGCCGCCGAGGGCGACGCGGTGATCGAGACCTACACCGTGGTCTTCGGCCGCGACGGCGCGCCCGCCAAGGGCATCCTGTTCGGCCGCCTCGGCGACGGATCCGACCCGATGGCCCCGCGCTTCGTCGCCAACACGCCGGACGACGCGGACCTGCTGACCGCGATGACGCGGGAAGACTTCATCGGGCGGTCCGGCAGGGTGGCGAATGTGGAGCGCATCAATATCATGCGCCCTTGAGGCATCGCTCCGGATCAGGTCCCGGGCGCGGCTGAACTCGAACCGACACTGGGGAGAAGACCATGAAACTCTATCACGCGCCGAATTCGCGTTCGGTCCGCATCGTCTGGCTGCTGGAAGAGCTGGGCCTGGATTACGAGCTTGAGGTGATGCCGCTGGGCGACGCCAAGTTCCGCACGCCGGAATACCGCGCCAAGCATCCGATGAGCCGGGTGCCGCTGCTGGAGGATGGCGATGTCCGCATCTTCGAGAGCGGCGCCATCGTCGAATACCTGATCGCGCGGCATTCCGACGGCGCGATGAAGCCCGCCGCGGATTCGCCGGAATTCCCGAACTACCTGCAATGGATGCACTATGCCGAGGGCATGATCATGCCGCCGGTGAACACGATCATGGTCGAGACCTTCTTCCTGCCGCCCGAGCGCCGCAACGAGGAGAACGTGAAGCGCGCCACCAAGCTGTTGAACAACATGCTGAACGCGGTCGAGAAGCATCTTTCCGACGGGCGTGAATGGATTGCCGGGTCATTCTCCGGGGCCGACATCATGTGCGGCCACGCCTGCACCGTCGGTGGCCGGCTCTCCGGCGGTCTGGACGACAAGCCCAACGTGAAGGCCTATGTCGACCGCATCGCCGCCCGTCCGGCCTGGCAGAAGGCGCAAGAAGCCGGGAAATAGGGGAAACTGCGCACCTGGGGATGGATGGGCCGGCCAAGAGGGCGGCTCAAGCCTTGCCGGGTACTCCGAACAGCACTGCCAGGTTTTCTGGAAACACCTGATTGTCATGCCCGCCTTGTGCGGGCATCCGGTCGAACCAACGATTTGCGGCGAAGCCGCACCGGACCCCCGCATGAAGCGGGGGTGACACCTGGGGCCAGATATTGGACTGATAACAAAATCTCCTCCCCCCTTGAGGGGGAGGTGGCCGCGGAGCGGTCGGAGGGGGGTGAAGCCGAAGGCTATCGGCGCAGATATCTTCGTTTATTTCGGCTTCGCCGAATTCACCCCCTCCCTGACCCTCCCCCCTCAAGGGGGAGGGGAGCAGGGCATCGGCACCCTTCGTTATTCGTGGTGCGCTTCCGCCAACTCCACCGGCACGCCGGGTTCGAACTTGGACTGGCGGATGCCGAGCGAGGTCTTCACGTGGGAGACGTTGGGCGCGGCGGTCAGTTCAGTGGTCAGGAAGTGCTGATAGGCTTCCCAGTCCTTGGCCACCACCTTCAGGATGAAGTCGATCTCGCCGGCCAGCATGGTGCATTCGCGCACCAGCGGCCAGTTGCGGACCTTTTCCTCGAAGGCCTTCAGGTCGGCCTCGGCCTGGTTCTCCAGACCCACCATGGCGAAGACGGTGACGCCGAAACCGAGCATCTCCGGCGTCAGGTCGGCGTGATAGCCTCGGATGTAGCCGGCTTCCTCCAGCGCGCGCACCCGGCGCAGGCAGGGCGGTGCCGAGATCCCGACGCGGCGGGCGAGCTCCACATTGGTCATGCGGCCATCGGCCTGCAGGTCGGAAAGGATCCGCCGGTCGATCTCGTCAAGCTTGACACGCTGCATGAATAGAACTCTCCAGCCAAATCCGGCGCAACATTATTGCGCGAATCGCCGGGAGGCAACCGGAGATTTATTGCGGGCGCGAAGGCGTGATCAGCCAGTCGATTCCGGCCATGAAGCCCCTGCGGCAGGCGTCGAGAAACCGGCCCGTGGCGGCGGGCAGGGCGTTCACGTGCCGCGCCTTCAGCTGGAGGATCGGCAGGTAGAGCGCCGCGGCGATGCCGACATTGATCAGCCCGGCATAGATAACGTCGAACAGGTAATGCGAGCCGTTCATCATGCGGAAGCTCCCGACCACGACGCCGGTCCAGAGCGCCACCCTGATGAACTGCCGCCGCCGCCGGCCCGAGGCGAAGGCGATGGGCAGCGCGATCAGCGCGAACCCGGCGGACGCGTCGCCGGAGACGAAGGAGCAGTTCCGCTCGCAGCCCTTCGCCGGCAGGATCGGCGGCTGATAGGGCTTGTCGCCGCCATATTCCACGGTGTGCAGTGGGCGCGGGCGGTCGAATTCGTTCTTCAGGATCAGATTTGTGACCAGGCCCAGGCCGATCCCGACCACGGCCAGCACATAGAACACCCGGCGCACGGTCAGGCCCCGATGCGCCCGCATCCGCCCCGAACGCACGGCCAGCAGCACCACCAGCGCGATCAGCGCCCAGTAGAAGACCGGCCGGATCACGTCATGGAAGACATAGCCGACCACGCTGTCATGCAGCCAGAAGGAGCCGCCGCCTTCGTAGAACAGGCCCGCGACGCGGTGATCCAGCGGCAGGAAGATCCCGATCGGCGCCAGCAGCAGGGCCAGCGTGATGCAGATGTCGCGGATGCGGGTCAGGCCGGGTGCGCGCATGGGTCTAACGCACCGGTTCTGCAGTGACGCCGCGCCGGGCCAGATAGCCCTGCAGCCACCAGGCCGTGACGCCGCCCAGCAGCGCGCCGGCGATCACGTCGGAGAGAAAATGCGCCCCGTGGGCGATTCGGCCCAGGCTACCCGCAACGGCGCAGCCCCAGATGAACCAGCGGAAGCGGGGGAACACGGCCGCCAGCACGAAGGCAGCGGAGAACAGCGTGGTCGTGTGGCCGGACGGATAGGACTGAAAACCCCAGTCGGAATTGAACAGCGTCCAGTCGGCGGCGCGGCCGTCTTCGAGATAGGCGGGCCGGGCGCGGCCGAAGATCCACTTGAAGACGTTGGCCACGATGCCGGAGACCGCCACGGCGGCGATCAGCCAGATCTGCACGCGCACCAGCCATTTCAGCCGTGTGATGACGCCGGGATCGGTCACCAGCCGCGTCAGCATCAGGCAGCCCAGCAGCCAGCAGCCGGCGGTGACCAGAAACCACTTGCTGTCCCCCATGTCCTCGGCGGCGCGCAGGGCGTCGAACAGGGCGCTGTCGGTGCGGACCATGAATTGCGTCAGCCAGAGATCGAACCAGGCCGAGCCGACCACGGCGCTGGCGAGCAGGCCTTCATAGGCGGCGATCTGCCAGCGCGTCAGCCAGCGGCCTTCGGTCTCGGCGCGGCGGTGCGCACCGGCTTCAGCGAGCGGATTGGCGCTCAACGTTCCGGCTCCGCGATGTAGAGCGTGATCAGCACCCGCTTGCCCCGCGCATAGTTGAAGCCGTCCAGCGCCCCGGCGGCGGTGACTTTCTGTCCGTTCTCCGCCACGCGGTCAAGGAAGGGCTTGAGCTGGCGCTGCTCCACCGCGGCGACGCCGCAGGCCGGTTCGGCGGCGAGATGATCCGCCGCCGCCGCGCCGCCGACCAGCTTCGTGCGCGTTCCGGTCAGGAAAACCAGGCTGGGTTCGCTGTAGCCCGCGCTGGCGAGGAAGGGCGTCTCGCAGCCCGGCCTGTCAGGCAGCATCGCCGCCAGCTTCGGCGAGACGAAGACGGGATGAAGGCCGGGCAGGAAGCGGCCGAAGACGACGCCCGTGAACAGGCCGGCGCAGATGAGCCAGACGGTCAGGTGCCGGCCCGCGCCCGCGCCCACAGCCAGCTTCCATGCTGCCCAGAGCGCGGGGAGCAGGATCACGCCCGCGAACCAGAACGGGTCGAATCCGGTGATGCCGGTGTTGATCGCAAGCACCGGCATGGCCAGACCCAGCGCGACGGTGATCAGCGCCCAGAGCCCGAAACAGAGCCAGCGCCACCACCGCGCCGGCCAGTCGCCGTCGGCCAGCGCCGCCACGGCCAGGATCGCCAGCGCCGGATAGGCGGGCAGGACGTAATGCGCCAGCTTGGTTGGCGTCGCCTCGAAGATCGCCCAGGTCAGCACGGCCCAGCCGAGCAGCATCCAGACCTCGGCCCGGGCGCGGCTGCGCCAGATCCAGGGCAGGGCGATCAGGCCGAGCAGCGAGAGGGGCCAGAAGGTCAGCGGCGCCAGCGCAAGGTAGAGACCCGGCGGCGCGCCGTGGCTTTCCTGACCGCTGGCGACCTTGGCGGCCAGGTCCTTGCCCACCGACTCGGCGAAGAAGCCGCCGTCGGAGATGATGGTGATCGCCACGAACCACGGCGCGGCGAGGGCGGTGAAGACGAGGAAGCCTGTCAGCGGCCGGAGGGCGGCCATCCAGCCGAGACTGCGTTGCCGCCAGCTTTCCGCCGCCGCCAGTCCGACGACCGGCAGGAAGGGGATGGGCCCCTTGATCAGGAAGCCCAGCCCCAGTGCGGCCCAGAAGCCATAGGCGCTTGCGGCGGGCCGCGCCCGCATCTGCAGCACCCGGATCAGGCAGGCCAGCGCGGCCAGCGTCGCCGCCAGCAGCATGGCGTCTGTCTTGCCGATCCGCGCTTCCACGTTCAGCAGAACCGAGGAGGCCATCACCACCCCCGCGCCGAAACCGATGCCGGGACCGAACAGCATGCCCCCGATCGCGGCCGTCAGCAGCACCGCCAGCACCGCGCCGATCAGCGACGGCATGCGGTAGACCCAGATCTCGTCGGCGATGCCTGTCAGGTGCACGGCGGCGGCCTGCATCCAGTAGATGCCGGCGGGCTTCTTGTGGCGCGGCGCGTCCTGGAAGCGGATGTCGATATAGTCGCCGGTCTCGACCATCTGCTTGGTGGCCTGGGCGAAGCGGCTCTCGTCACGGTCCGACGGCGGCAGGCTGGCGATGCCCGGCACGAAGAAGGCCAGCGCGATCAGGGTCAGCAGGCCGTATCTCAGGCCCGCGGACCAGTCGCCGATGCGGTCGATGAAGGCGGCCGGGGACATGGTCTATCGCTCCGGGCCGGGCGGGCGGTCAGGCCTCGGACGGCGCGATGCCGAGGGCTTCCAGATAGAGCGCCAGCACGGCTTCCTGCTCCTGCCGGTCGGAGGGCTCCATCTTCCGGATCTTGATGACCTGCCGCATGGTCTTGGAATCGAAGCCATGGCCCTTCGCCTCGGCGTAGATCTCGCGGATATCCGCCGCCAGCGCCGTCTTTTCCTCTTCCAGGCGTTCGATGCGCTCGATGAGCTGGCGCAGATGATCGGCGGCGACGGCTTCGGTCATGGTCTCTCTTCCATATGCAAGGTGTCCGGCAGGGCGCGGAACTTAGCCGGGGATGGGCTGGGGCTCAATACAAACTCCGAGGCGCGTCGGACAGTGATGCGGGGTCCGTTCCGGAGTGCTGATGGTTGCGCCCCTGTGGTGGCGAGGCTCAGGAATGGGTCCCGGGTCAGGCCCGGGACGCGGAAGCGCCCGGTGGCACACGCCGCGTGTCACCCCCGATTCGTGAGCTCATTCTTTCCCTCCCCCTCGAGGGGGGAGGAGAGGTTGCGCCAGCGCCCGATCGCCTGCTCCAGCGTGTCACCCCTGCTTCATGCAGGGGTCCGGTGCGGCTTCGCCGCAAGTTGGATGATTCGACCGGATGCCCGCATGAAGCGGGCATGACAGTTGGGGTGGCGGTCACGCCCTCAGAAAAACGCCATCGTCCGCACCTCGATGGACCGCCTCGGCCTGGCGTTCTTCGGGCTGGACGGGTCGTCGAAGGCGGAGTGGACGTTGAAGCGGGTGCGGCCGTCGGTTGCGCTGTCGTAGGTCTTCAGCAGCAGCGCATGGTCCTTCGTCATACGCGGGAAATAGTACCAGCGGTGATCGGGCGAGTGGCGCATGGTGTAGATCTCGCCGTCGCGGTCCGGGTATTTCAGGTGCATCACCATCATGTCGCCCTCGGCCACCGAGCGGGCGTCGCAGACGCCGAGCGGCAGCTCCTCGACCGTGTCGTAGAGCGGCTTCCAGACATTGTAGAAGGCGACGCGGCGGCGGAGCAGGTCCTCGGCCTCGTCGCCCATGATGTCGCGCACCCGCTGCGGGCCGGAGCGCGGGGTGAAGTCGCTGTGCACGGCGAAGGGGATGGAGCGGTTGGTGGTGTTCTGCTTCGTCACGTCCAGTGAACTCCGCTGGCGCAGCGTATGGTCGAAGACCACCACCCGGGCGGCGCCGGTGTGGCGCTTCACGAAGTCGACTGCCTGCGGGTAGAACGCGGTCTCGACCGCCTTCATGTCCTCGAAATTGCAGAACGGGCTGGCGAAATCATGGATCTCGAAGCCCTCGGCATCGGCCGAGGCGGTGTCCGCGATCGGCCAGGCGTCCTCCACCGTGACGATGTGGCGGTCCTGACCGGCGGGGCGCAAGGTGGTGCGCTGGCCGTCTTCGGGCTCGTAGAACCAGTAGCCGATCGGCGTGTCGCCATCCTCGGAATAGTTCATCAGCGTCTGGACGCGGTGTGGCTCGGTCATGGCGGCGTCTCCTCCCGGTGGCGAGTCTACCGGCGGGGCGGGACCGGCGCTACTTGTCCTTGCGCTCGACCCAGACCGGCACGATGGAGGCGCGGTAGCGGGCGGCGATCTCCTCCGGCGTCAGCGTCTCGCCGGGGGCGGCGGTGCGGTAACGGATGTCGTAGCCGTCCAGCAGCAGCTTCAGATAGCCGATCTTGATGGCGAAGTTGACGTCCTGCACCTGGCTGCCCTGCAGCAGCGACACGGCCACCGCGGCGACATGGCCGTAGCGGTCGAAGACCGGGCTGCCGCTGGATCCGGGCTGCAGCGCCGCGGTGTGCTGCAGGCGGGTCACGTCGCCCTTGTCGCCGGACTGGCCGCTGACCACGCCGGCGGTGACCTTCAGCTGCTCGCCCAGCCGCTTGGCCAGCGGATAGCCCACGGCGGTCAGTTCGGCGCCGTCGCCGGGCTGGTTGTCGTCGGCCAGCGCCAGCGGCGGACCGAACTGCGACGGATCCTCAATCTTCAGGATGGCGATATCGGTGCGCTCGTCGGCCAGCAGCACGCTGGCTTCCTGCCAGGGCCCGTCGCGGGGGCCGACGCGGATGTGGATTGTGTCCTCGATGACGTGGAAATTGGTGACGATGTGGCCGTCGGCGGAGGCGACCCAGCCGGTGCCGTTCTTCAGCGGCTCCTCGTCGAAGTTCATGCGCGGGCCAAGCCGGGCGTAGCGGATCACGTCGCCGCCCGGACGGCCGCTGAGCGCCACCAGATGGCCGCGTTCGAAGCGCCACACGGTCTCGGCGCGGGCGCGGTCGTCGCCGTAGAGCGGGCCGCTGAGCAGGCCTTCCTCCAGCATCTCGAGCTCGAACTTGATCTCGCCGGCCTGCCAGTCGCTGCCATCGGGCACGCCGAGCACCATGGCGCGGTAGACGCGGCCCGGTTCCAGCAGCTCGCGGTAGATGCCGACCTGGACCTTGCCGTCGGCGCGCTCCCAGACACCCTCGACGGGGTCCGGCTTGCGGCGGCGGATGTACTTCTCGAAGACTTCCTTCTGCCGAGGCACGGTGGTGTCGGCCAGGGCGATCTCGGTGCGGTCGGGCAGCGTCTCCGGCCAGATCACCGGCACGATGTCGATGCCGCGCAGCCGCGCCGTGGCTTCCAGCCGGTTGCGGATCTGATGCGCGAAGATCCGGCTCTCGCGGTCGGTGACGCCGCTGGCGCCGTGCAGCACGATGTTGAAGGTGACGCCGCGCGCGCCGTCCAGGCCCGAGCGCACCAGTTGCGGCTCCACCCGGCCGAGCACGAAACCGCCATTCCGGAAGGTCCGGGCGAAGCGGATGGTGTGGCGCACCGGATCCGGCTGCAGGTCGGTGACCAGGCTGCGCACCGCCTTCTCGGCCAGCGCCGCGGCGTCGGCGATGGTGATGCGCCAGGCGTTGACGATGGAATGCGGCGGCAGGGCGGGCCGGGCGATCATCTCCACTTGCGCCTGCGCGTCGGCGGGCGGCGTGTCGCCGGTCTCGGGGTCGTCCGCCCACGCGGCTCCCGCAAGAGCCATGGCGGCGCAGGTCGCGATCAGGATCGCGCGGAACATCTGACGCTACTCCAGATACAGGGTCTCGACCCGGCCAAAGGGACCATGATCAGGGCGAATGTGTGGCCATCAGGGTCAAATGTATGTGACGGCTTTCACCCGGAAGGGCCGGACAGGCGCTATTCCGCCGCCTCGGCGCTGGAATCGGCCTCGGCTTCCCGGTCGGCGGCCTCGATTTCCTTCAGCTTGCGGTACAGCGTGGACCGGCCGATATCCAGCCGCCGGGCGATTTCCGACATCTGGCTGTCATAGCGGTCCAGCGCGAAACGGATGATGTCCAGTTCCACATCGGCCATCGGCCGGACATGGCCGTCGACGGCCAGCAGGGGCAGGTTGCCCATGGGCGTCGGTGCAGGCTCCGCGACGGCCGCTGCTTCGCCTTCGCCGCTGCTCGCTGCGGGGCGGACGCCCTGGCCGGTAATCTGCGGGAAATCGTCGATCGACAGCAACTCGCCCTCGGCCAGCACGATGGCGCGGAAGATGGTGTTCTCCAGCTGCCGCACATTGCCGGGCCACTCGTAATTGTTCAGCAGCGCCATTGCTTCCTGGGTGACGCCCCGGATGGGCTTGTTCTCGCTGGCGGCGAAGGCGCGGGTGAAATGCTCCACCAGCAGGCCGACATCCTCGTGCCGGTCGCGCAACGGCGGGATCATGATCGGATAGACGTTCAGGCGGTAGTACAGGTCCTCGCGGAAGCTGCCCTCCCGGACCATCTCGGCCAGGTCGCGGTTGGTAGCGCTGATCAGGCGGATGTCGACCTTGATCGGCTTGGTGGAGCCGACCGGATCGACCTCGCCCTCCTGCAGCGCGCGCAGCAGCTTCACCTGCATGTCCAGGCGCAGTTCGCCGATCTCGTCGAGGAACAGCGTGCCGCCGGAGGCCTCCTGGAACTTGCCGGTGTTGCGCTGGGTGGCGCCGGTGAAGGCGCCCTTCTCGTGGCCGAACAGCACGCTCTCGACCAGGTTTTCCGGGATCGCGCCGCAGTTGACCGTGACGAAGGGCCGGCCGGCGCGGTCGCTGCTGCCCTGGATGGCGCGGGCCACCAGTTCCTTGCCGACGCCGCTCTCGCCCTCGATCAGGATCGGGATGCTGGAGGCCGCGGCGCGCTTCGACAGGTCGATCACGGTCGACATGGCCGGGCTGGTGCCGATCAGATCGTCGAAGCCCAGTTCGCCGCTGATCTTGCGGGTCAGGCGGGAAATCTCGCCGGTCAGCGTCGACAGCTTCAGCGAGTTCTCCAGCGTCACCCGGATGCGCTCCGGCGAGGCCGGCTTGACCATGAAGTCCGTCGCCCCGGCGCGCATCGCCTTGACCACCGTGTCGACGCCGCCATGCGCGGTCAGCACCACGATCGGCAGGTCCGGTTGCGAGGGACGGATCTGTTCCAGCACCTGCAGCCCGTCCACTTCAGGCATCACGAGGTCCAGTAGCACCACGTTGATGGCGCCGCGGCGCGCCGACATGATCTTGTCGATTGCCTCGGCCCCGCCGTTGGCCTTCTCGACGCGGAAATCCGCCTTGGAGACCACCGATTCGAGCAGGCGGAGCTGCGTTGGATCGTCATCGACAATCAGAACGGTCTTTGCCATATGTGATTTACGGGCTCCGGGTACGGATGGATGTACCAAGTTGAAACATTTCCCGATCTGACACAAGCCTTCCATCACATTGGCGGCTGTTTCGGCGGCGTGGCCGGGTGTGCGGCTGGCGGCGGCGGCGACAATATGGTTGAAGACATTTCCCCGTGAGTTTTCCGGATAGGTAGCGATGACAATCCTGGTAACCGGCGCCGCCGGTTTCATCGGTTCCCACGTCGCGCACGTGCTGCTGGATCGTGGCGACGAAGTGGTGGGGCTGGACAATCTGAACGACTACTACAGCGTTCAATTGAAGCGCGACCGGCTGGCGCGGCTGCAGGCGCGGCCCGGGTTCAGCTTCCACCAGATCGAGCTGGCCGATTTCGACGCATTGACGGCGCTGATGCAGCAGATCGGTCCGGTGCGGGGGATCGTGCATCTGGCGGCGCAGGCGGGCGTGCGCTACTCGCTGACCAATCCGCACGCCTATCTGCAGGCCAACCTGGCCGGTCATCTGAACATGCTGGAGATCGCGCGGCATGCCGACGGGCTGGACAACATGGTCTACGCCTCGTCCAGCTCGGTCTATGGCGGCAACACCAAGCTGCCCTTCGCCGTCGAGGATCGCGTCGACAGTCCGGTCTCGCTCTATGCCGCGACCAAGAAGGCGGACGAGCTGATGAGCCATTCCTATGCTCATCTGTTCCGTATCCCATTGACAGGACTGAGATTTTTCACCGTCTACGGGCCCTGGGGCCGGCCGGACATGGCGCTCTGGCTGTTCACCGAGGCGATCCTGGCGGGCAAGCCGATCAGGGTCTTCAATCACGGCGACATGCACCGCGACTTCACCTATGTCGACGACATCGTCACCGGCGTTGTCGCCTCGCTGGACCATCCGGCGGCCGATGACGGCCAGACCCCGCCCTGCAAGATCTACAATATCGGCAACCACCGCGCCGAGCCGCTGCTGCGCTTGATCCAGGTGCTGGAGGATGCGCTGGGCATGCAGGCCGAGAAGATCATGGAGCCGATGCAGCCCGGCGACGTGCAGGCGACCTATGCCGATATCGAGGCCATCCGCCGCGATGTTGGCTTCGAGCCGACCACGCCGATCGATGTCGGCGTGCCGCGTTTCGTCGAATGGTACAGGGAGTATCACGGTGTCTGACCGCCCCGAAGATATCGATCCGTCCGAGGTGTCGTGGTTCGACATGGTGCGGATGATGGGCGACAATTCCGAGGGCCAGTTCCGGGCGCTTGGCCTGAAGATCGAGGATGTGAGCAAGGGCCGCGTGCTGGCCCGTCTGCCCTGGCAGGAGGAGCTTGTGGGCGACCCGCAGCAGCGCATCCTGCATGGCGGCTGCATCACCACGCTGATCGACAGCGCATGCGGCTATGCGCTGTTCTCATGGCAGGAGAAGCTGCCCGACATCGCCACGCTGGACCTGCGCATCGACTATCTGAAACCGGCGCTGCCCGACATGGACGTCTTTGCCGAGGCCGAGGTCTACCGCACCACGAAGTCGATCGCCTTCCTGCGGGCCAGCGCCTACCAGACCGAGGGCGATCCGATCGCCAACGCCGTCGCCACCTTCATGATCGGCGCCAACGCCGCGAAATACGCCGCCAGGGGAATCCCGCAATGAGCATCACCGACGCCGTGGCCCGCGCCCGCGAGACAGGCGAGTATCAGGCCGTCATCGACAGCATTCCCTACATGCGCTTTCTCGGCCTGACCGTGGCGGGCGACGAGAACGGTCCCATCGTCACCATGCCCGGCAGCGAGCACATCATCGGCAATCCGGTGCTGCCGGCGATCCATGGCGGCGTTGTCGGCGCCTTCATGGAATCGGCGGCTATCGTGCATCTGATCTGGGCGCGCGAGAGCCGCCAGGTGCCGAAGATCGTCAACCTGACCATCGAATACCTGCGCTCGGCCCGGGTGGTGGACACCTACGCCCAGGCCACCATCACCAAGCACGGCCGCCGCATCGCCAACATGCGCATCGAGGCCTGGCAGGCCGACCGCGCCAAGCCGGTCGCCGCCGCCCACGCGCATTTCCTGCTGCCGGGGGAGTAGGGAGGCCTCTTCAATCCTTGCGCGATCGGCTTTCGTCACCCCCGCTCAAGGTGGGGATGACGGAGAAGGAGGATGAGTAGGTTGGACGGGAAACTTTTTGCAGGCGCCGACATACGGTGCGCCCCGTGAGCGGGCGGGCTTCGCCGACCCTGGTCGTCCGGCCGCGTCCCGAGTGGCAGCAGTTCCCGAAGGCCGACATGGAAAGCCTGCAGGGGCTGGAAGACCGGATTCCGCACATCCATGCGCTGGGTATCCAGCTTGTCGAGGTCGACGGGCCGGTCGCGGTCTCGCGCCTGCCCTGGGCGGATCATCTGGTCGGCGACCCGGATACCGGGATCATGCATGGCGGACCGATCACCACCCAGATCGACAATCTCTCCGCCGTGGCGATGCATTCAGGCATCGGCCACGCCGTGCCCTGCGCCACCATCGACCTGCGCGTCGACTATCTGAAGCCCGCCGAACCGGGCCGTGACGTCTATGCTCGTTCCGAGTTACGCCGCCTGACCCGCCAGGTCGCCTTCATCACGTCGGTCGCCTATCAGGACGAGGCCGACCCGATCGCGCTGGCGAGCTGCACCTACATGCTGCTGCCCGAACGCCAGAGCTCAATGAAGGCGGAGGGATAGGGGCCGGCGCGGCACTCTCCGTGTCCTGACGAAAGTCAGAACCCATGCCTGAGGGTTGCCGCGGACACCTCATTGGCGGAAACACCCAGGCATGGGTCCTGGATCAGATCCAGGACGCGCTAACCAGTTGATTTCCCTCAACCCTCCCGCAGCTGGCGTGCCAGGGCGGCTGCGTCGGTGACCGGCAGGCCGCAGACCATCTCGCGGCAGACCCAGGCGGTGGGCTGGCCGTTCTGCATGCTGCGGCCATGCGCCGGGTGGCTGTCGGGCAGGGCCGCGCCGGGTGCGACCTGGATCAGCAGGCGGTCGGGACCGGCTTCGCGGACGCCGGCGATCAGCTCCGCCGTTGCGCCCGCCTCACCCATCACCACCACATCCAGTGCCGCCATGTCGAAGGCGACGGCGTTCAGGGCGCTGGCCACCGGGAAGAAGTTGCGCGTCACCTGCGCGGCGATCACCTGCAGCACGCGGTCGAAGCGTTCGCGGTAGACCGCGTCGCCGGTCAGCCGCCAGAGCCGGCTGAGCACGTCGAGCATGATCCCGTTGCCGTTCGGCGTGGCGTTGTCGGCCAGCGTCAGCGTGCGGACGATCAGCGCCTCGGCGTCATCGGCGGTGAGGAACCACGCGCCACTGTTCGGATCCAGGAAGTGGGTTTCCACAGCCTCGACCCAGACCTTCGCCTTCTCGACATAGGCCATGTCGCCCGTGACCTCGTAGAGCGCAATCGCGCCCCGGCTCATGGCGGCATAGTCGTCCAGAATGCCGGAATTCTGCGCCCCGCCGGCCCGCCAGGCGTGATACAGCCGCCCGGCACCCGCATCCAGATCGCGGCAGACCGCGTCGAAGGCGGCTGCAGCGGTCTCGATCCAGTCGGCCCGCCCGAAACTCAGCCCGGCCTCGGCCATGGCGGCGATCATCATGCCGTTCCAGTCGGCCAGCACCTTGTCGTCCCAGCCCGGTCGGATGCGGGTCTTGCGATGCTCGAACAGCTTCGCCCGCGCCGCCGCCAGCCGCGCCTCGATGGCCTCGTCCTTCAGATCGGGATCCAGACGCCGGTTGGGGATGTTGTGGCCCTCGAAATTGCCCTCTTCGGTGATATCGTAGTGCTGACAGAAGAAGCCGGCGTCGTCGCCGAGCACCGACTCGACCTCGGCCTTCGACCAGACGTAGAACTTGCCCTCCTCGCCTTCGGAATCCGCATCCAGGGTGGAGGCGAAGGCGCCGTTGGCGGCGATCATCTCGCGGGTCAGCCATTCCGCAGTCTCGGCCACACGCTGCTGCAGGATCGGCAACCGCTCCCGCCGCCAGATCTGGCTCATCAGCATCATCAGCGCCGAATTGTCGTAGAGCATCTTCTCGAAGTGGGGGACCAGCCACTCGGCATCGACGGAATAGCGCGCAAATCCGCCGCCCAGATGGTCGTAGATGCCGCCCTGGCTCATCCGCACCAGCGTGTTCAGCACCGCGTGCCGGGCATTCAGGTCGCCGGTCCTGAGATGCCGCCGCCAGAGCAGTTCCAGCACCGGAACCTGCGGGAACTTGGGCGCGCCGCCGATGCCGCCATGCTCCGGGTCCATCTCCTGCAGCAGCCGCTCGCCGATCTGGTCCAGCACGTTGGGCGTGATCTGCGGCAGGCTGTCGGGCGTCGCGCCGGCGGCGGCGCTGGTCTGCGCCAGCGCCTCGGTGATCTTGCCGGCATTGGTCAGCACGGTTTCGCGGTCCTGATCGTAGACATCCCTGATCTGGCGCAGCACGTCGGGAAAGCCGGGCCGGCCATAGCGGCTTTCCGGCGGAAAATAAGTGCCGCCCCAGAACGGCCGGCCATCCGGGGCGAGGAACATGGTCAGCGGCCAGCCGCCCTGCTCGCCCAGCATCTGCAGGGCGCTCATGTAGATCGTGTCGATGTCCGGCCGTTCCTCCCGGTCGACCTTGATGTTCACGAACAGCTCGTTCATCAGCTGCGCGATCACCGGATTCTCGAAGCTCTCGTGCGCCATCACGTGGCACCAGTGACAGGCGGCGTAGCCGATGGACAGCAGGATCGGCTTGCCGCTCTCGGCCGCGGCCTTCAGGGTCTCGTCGGACCACATCTGCCAGTGCACCGGATTGTCGGCGTGCTGCAGCAGGTAGGGGCTGGCGCTCCGGGCCAGGTTGTTGCGGTTGAGGTCCAGCGACATATCCAAGCCTTCGACACGGTGGGGCGCGGCCCGTTAGACTGCGCGGAGGATTCGCTCTGACCATAGGACAGCGCCGATGAAAGTCACCATCAACATCGACTGCACGCCCGAGGAGGCGCGGACCTTCTTCGGCCTGCCCGACGTGAAGCCGATGCAGGAACGGATGATGGCCGAACTGGAGGAGCGCATGCGCCAGGGCCTGAACGAACTGGAGCCCGAGGCGCTGGTCACCAAGTGGCTGCCGCTGGGGCTGCAGGGCATGGAGCAGATCCAGCGCGCCATGTGGCAGACCTTCTCCGGCGGCGGATCCTCCACGGACAAGGACTGAGGCTGGCGTGAGCGGCCTGTCGGGCGGCGACACGATCTATGCGCTGTCCAGCGCGCCGGGGCCGGCGGGCGTCGCCGTGGTCCGGGTTTCTGGCGCCGCCACCAACCGGATCATCCAGGAAATTGCGGGGGACCTGCCGCAGCCGCGGCGCGCGGTCCTGCGCGGGTTGCGCGATCCGGCCGATGGCGGGCTGATCGACCGGGCGCTTGTGCTGCGCTTCGATGGCCCGGCGAGCTTCACCGGTGAGGATAGCGCCGAGTTCCACATCCATGGCGGCCGCGCGGTGCTCGAGGCGCTGTTCGCCGCTCTGGGGCGTTTCGAGGGCGCGCGGCTGGCGGAACCCGGCGAGTTCAGCCGCCGCGCCTTCGTCAACGGCAAGTTGGAACTGACCGAGGCCGAGGGCATTGCCGACCTCGTCGCTGCAGAGACCGACGCGCAGCGCCGTGCGGCGCTGGCCCAGGCGGACGGGGCGCTGGCGCGGCTGCACGGCGGCTGGCGGGAACGGCTGATCCGGCAACTGGCCCATGTCGAGGCCTGGCTGGATTTCCCGGACGAGGATTTGCCGGACGACGTCCTGGATGGGCTGCGGAGCGATCTCGGCGATCTGACGGGGGCGGTGACGGCGCATCTTTCGGATGCGCGGCGCGGGGAGCGGCTGCGCGACGGCCTGACCGTCGCCATTGTCGGTCCGCCCAATGCCGGCAAGTCGACCCTGCTCAATGCTCTGGCGCAGCGCGACGTCGCCATCGTCTCGGAAACGCCGGGCACGACGCGCGATGTGCTGGAGGCGCATCTCGATCTGGGCGGCTGGCCGGTCGTGCTGATCGACACCGCCGGGATCCGGGAGACCGAGGACGCAGTCGAGAAGGAGGGCGTCCGGCGGGCGCGGGATCGCGCGGCGAAGGCGGACCTTGTGCTGTCGCTCAGGGCAGCGGGTACGGCTGCCTCGGAGGCGGATTTCGAGCCCTACTCGGCAATTCCTGACAATTCCTTAAGCGCTGTATGGCCGGAGACCATACTCGTTCTGAGCCAGGTTGATCGGGCGAAATCGGACCTACCAGGGGGGTCGGCGGCGGCCGTCGACATCCGTCTGTCCGCGCGGACCGGGGAGGGGATGGACACACTACTGGCGCTGCTTGCGGAGCGGTCCGAGCGCCTCATGTCCGCCGGCGGGGCGGCGCTTCCGACCCGATTGCGCCACCGGCAATGTCTCGAAGAGTGTGTCCAGCATCTCGACCGGGCCGCGTCGTGGACAGCTGAACGCCCTCCGGAACTTCTCGCCGAGGACCTCCGCCTGGCCCTCCGCGCGCTTGGCCGGATCGCCGGATCGGTGGATGTGGAGGATCTGCTCGACGTGATCTTTCGGGAGTTCTGTATCGGGAAGTAGACGAAACCGCGCCCTGCGGGATGGGCCGGCTGGCGCAGGGCGCGGCTCCGTGTTCCAGAACTGACACCAGGAGGATCGCCGATGCCGCGCTCCAGCCCCACTCGACATCCCCGCTTCACTCGATGTTTCACGTGAAACACCCCAGCTCACTCACTCAGCTCGCTCCGATGTTTCACGTGAAACACCCTCACCCGAGTCCCGCCATCATCACTGCCCATGTTTCACGTGAAACACCGTCGCTCTCTGCTTGAGACGGGAGCGCAGGAGGCGTATATCCCCGGCCATGGAACCCGTGGATCAGATCGCCTGGGACGTCATCGTCATCGGCGGTGGTCATGCCGGCTGTGAAGCCGCGGCCGCTTCCGCCCGTTTCGGTGCTCGGACACTTCTGCTGACCCACAAGGCCGCGACCATCGGCGAGATGTCCTGCAACCCGGCCATCGGCGGTGTGGGCAAGGGCCACCTGGTCCGCGAGATCGATGCGTTGGACGGATTGATGGGCCGCGTCGCCGATGCGGCCGGGATCCAGTTCCGTCTGCTCAACCGATCGAAGGGCCCGGCGGTGCGCGGGCCCCGGGCGCAATCGGATCGCGCCATATACAAGAGTGCCATGCAGGCCGCCCTGGCGGCGCAGGCGGATCTGACGATTCACGAGGCCGGCGCCGAGGATCTGATCCTCGCCGGGGACGGCGCTTCGGTCACCGGCGTTGTTACCGATCGTGGCGAGTGTCTGACCGCCGGCCGGGTGGTCCTGACCACCGGCACCTTCCTGCGCGGCCTGATTCATCTGGGCGAGAAGAACTGGCCGGCGGGCCGGGTGGGCGAGGCGCCCGCCGTCGGTCTGGCCGAGACCCTCGACCGGATCGGCTTTGCGCTGGGGCGTCTGAAGACCGGGACGCCACCGCGTCTGGATGGCCGCACCATCGACTGGGCCGCCCTCGAGCGGCAGCCGGGCGACGAACCACCGGTGCCGTTTTCCTGGCTGACCCGCGAGATCACCACGCCGCAGGTCGCCTGTCACATCACCGAGACCACGCCCGGTGTCCACGCCGTCATCCGGGACAACCTGACCCGTTCGCCGATCTATTCCGGCCAGATCGAATCCACCGGGCCGCGCTACTGTCCGTCCATCGAGGACAAGATCGTGCGCTTCGCCGGCCGCGACCGGCATCAGATCTTCCTGGAGCCGGAGGGGCTGGACACACATCTGGTCTATCCGAACGGGATCTCGACCTCGCTGCCGGAGGAGGTCCAGCGTGAGATCGTCTCGCTGATGCCGGGTCTGGCAAAGGCGGAGATCGTCCGGCCGGGCTATGCGATCGAGTATGATTTCGTCGATCCGCGGGAGCTGTATCCGTCGCTGGAAACCCGGAAACTGTCCGGCCTGTATCTCGCCGGCCAGATCAACGGCACCACCGGCTACGAGGAGGCGGCGGCGCAGGGTCTGATCGCCGGCCTCAATGCAGCGCGCTCCGCGAGTGGATCGGCGCCGGTGATCCTCGGACGGGCGGATGCCTATATCGGCGTGATGATCGACGACCTGGTGACACGCGGGGCGACCGAGCCCTATCGCATGTTCACCTCCCGCGCCGAGTACCGGCTGACCCTGCGCGCCGACAATGCGGATCAGCGTCTGACGCCCATCGGGATCGAGGCCGGCATTGTCGGCGGTGAGCGCGCGGCGTTCTTCTCGGAACGGATGGCGGCGCTCGATACGGCTCGTGACCGGCTGCAGGCCGCGAACCTGACGCCGCCGGAAGCGCAGCGCCATGGCCTGAAGGTGAATGGCGACGGTGTCCGCCGTAGCGGGATGGACCTGCTGCGTTATCCCGACATCGGCTTTAACGATCTTGTCCGGGTCTGGCCGGAGCTGGCCGGGATCGAGGCCGGCATTGTCGAGCAACTGGAGATCGAGGCGGTCTATGCCGGATATCTCGATCGCCAGCAGGCCGACATCGTTGCCTTCCGCAAGGACGAATCGGTGCGGCTGGACCCCGATATGGACTACGCCGCCATCGCCGGGCTCTCCAACGAGATGCGGGAGAAGCTGACGGCGGCGCGGCCATCGACGCTCGGCCAGGCGAGCCGCATTCCCGGGGTCACGCCGGCGGCCCTGTCGCTGCTGCTGTCGGCGATGCGCCGGCCGGACCGCCGGACGAGCGCCTGAGATGGATCGCGCCGCGTTTCTTGCGCGGACCGGTGTTTCACGTGAAACCATCGAGCGGTTGGACATCTACGCGGCAGAGCTGATCCGCTGGAACAAGGCCATCAACCTGGTCGCGCCCCGGACTCTCGAGCACGTCTGGGAGCGGCACTTTCTGGATAGCTGGCAGGTGGTGTCGCTCGCCGGCGCCGTCGATGGGCCGTGGCTCGATCTCGGCAGCGGCGGCGGATTTCCCGGTCTGGTGGCCGCGGCCTGTCAGCCCGCGCCTGTCACCCTGGTCGAATCGGATCAGCGCAAGTCGGTCTTCCTGCGGGAAACCGCCTGGCGCATGGGTGTGGATGTCACGGTTCGGACCGAGCGCATCGAGGCGGTCGCGCCGTTTGCCGCCGCCATGATTACCGCACGGGCCCTGGCGCCGCTGCATCGGCTGTTTGAATATTGTCACGGATTCGCCGGGCCGGAGACACGAATGCTGTTTCTGAAGGGACAAGATGTAGATGGCGAGTTGACGGAGGCGGCCAAATATTGGAAATTTGAAGCCTCACGCCACCCGAGCCAGAGTGATCCGCGGGGCGTGGTCCTGTCCATCTCGGAGCTGCGAAGCCATGGTTGACCCTCAAGCCGCCGGACGCGCCCGCATCCTGGCCGTCGCCAATCAGAAGGGCGGCGTCGGCAAGACCACCACCGCCATCAATCTCGGCACCGCCCTGGCGGCCGTCGGGCGTTCGGTCCTGATCGTCGATCTGGATCCACAGGGCAATGCCTCGACCGGTCTGGGCATCGGCATGGCGCAGCGTCGCCACAACAGCTATCAGGTGCTCATCGGGGCCGAGTCGGCGGGCGAGGCGGCCACGCCCACGGTCATACCGCGGCTGGATCTGATGCCCTCGGCGCCGGAGCTGAGTGGGGCCGAGCTGGAACTCATCGAAATGAAGTCGCCGCAGCTTCGTCTGCGGCAGGCCCTACGAGCCCTCCCGGCCAAGTATGACTATGTCCTGATCGACTGCCCGCCCTCGCTGAACCTGGTCACGGTCAACGCCATGGCGGCGGCCGATGCGGTCCTGGTGCCGCTGCAATGCGAGTTCTTCGCGCTGGAGGGCCTGTCGCAGCTGCTCAACACCATCGAGCGGGTCCGCGCCTCGCTGAACCCGAAGCTGGAGATCCAGGGCATCGTCCTGACCATGTTCGACCGCCGCAACCGCCTGTCGGAGCAGGTGGCGGACGACGTCCGCACGCATATGGGCGCCAAGGTCTACGAGACCGTGATCCCCCGGAACGTCCGCGTTTCCGAGGCGCCGTCGCACGGCCGGCCGGCGTTGCTCTACGATCACAGATGCGCCGGCAGCCAGGCCTATATCCGCCTGGCCGGCGAGCTGCTGCGCCGTGAGCGCAGCCGCGCGGTGGCGGCCTGATCATGTCGGACGCCAACGAACCGCCGCGCCCGGCGCGGGGCCTCGGACGAGGCCTTTCGGCCCTGCTGGGCGAGAGCCCGGAGAGCGATGGCGAGACCGTGCAGCGCGCTCGCAGCACGCGGACCATGCCGGTCGAGCGACTGCGTCCCGGCCGCTATCAGCCGCGCAAGCGCTTCGACGAGGAGGAGATGCGGGCGCTGGTGGAATCGGTGCGCCGCCAGGGCATCATCCAGCCCATCGTGGTGCGCCGCGACCCGGACGTGCCCGAGGTTTTCGAGATCATTGCCGGCGAGCGCCGCTGGCGCGCGGCCCAGACCGTGCAGCTGCACGAAGTTCCGGTCATCATTCGGGACATCAGCGACGATGACGCGCTGCAGCTCGCCCTGATCGAGAACATCCAGCGCCAGGATCTCAACGCCATCGAGGAGGCGGAGGGCTATCGGCGGCTGACCGAGGATTTTGGCCATTCCCAGAACGAGGTCGCCGAGGCCGTGGGCAAGAGCCGCAGCCATGTCGCGAACACGCTGCGCCTGCTGACGCTGCCGCCGGAAGTCTCGGAGATGGTGCGGGACGGGCGGCTCACCGCCGGTGCGGCCCGTGCGATCCTGAACGATCCGGACCCCGTCGGCACGGCGAAGCGGATCGTTGAGGAAGGGCTGAATGTCCGTCAGGCCGAGGCCATCCGCCGGGGCGTCGAACAGGCCGCGAAGCCGACCGCCGAAGCCCCACACAAGGACGCCGACACCATTGCGCTGGAGCAGAGTCTGCGGGATTCGCTGGGCCTGCAGGTCGACATCAAGCACAAGGGCGCCAAGGGCGGGCAGGTCGTCGTGAAGTACCGCACCCTGGAACAGCTCGACGAGATCTGCCGCCGCCTGACCCGTTCCTGACACCCGGCCGCCGCGGCGGTTTCATGCCACCGTCACATCGTCGGGCCAGCATTCGCCGTTTCTGACGCTGGAGGCCGCAATGAAGATCGTCGCCATTTCCGACACCCACATTGTCCCGAAGGGCCAGGCGTCCCGCGGCATCGACACCGCCGCGCGGTTGCGCCTGGCGCTGGCCGACCTGGCGGATCACGGCGACCCGGACGCCTACGCGCATCTGGCGGAACTGCTCGACGGGTTTCCGCTGCCGCTGAAGTTCATGATCGGCAATCATGACCACCGCGCCAACTTCATCGCCGCCTTTCCCGATGCCCCGCTGGACGCCAATGGTTTCGTGCAGTCGGTCGCGGATGCGGAAGTCGGCCGCTTCATCTTCTGCGACACCTACGAGGCCGGACGCGTCGATGGGCGCATGTGCGCCGATCGCCTGACCTGGCTCGACGAGCGGCTGGCGGAGCGCCGGGACCGGCCGGCCTATGTCTTCTTCCACCATCCGGCCTGGCGAAATCATGGTCATACCGACGCCATACGTCTGACCGATGCCGGCAAGGTGGCCAGGATCCTCAAGAAGTACGACCATGTCCGGCATCTCTTCGCCGGTCATACGCACCGAATTTCCTCAGGCGTGTGGAACGGCGTATCCTTTGCCACGCTTGGGGCAACGCATTACAACAACGGCATGCCGGTGGTAGGTCCGGATGCCTGGCCGGGGCGTTATAACACGCCGGGATACAGCACGGTCATACTGATCGATGACGACCAGGTCGTCGTGCATCCGAACGAGTTCCTGCACGCCAACGAGGAGCTCGACAGCAGCCAGTTCGACCCGGTGGCGCTCAGGAAACTGCTGGATGCCGGTGGCGACCTGTCGGTACTGCAGGGTCACGGGGACTGACGCGGGGCGCTGCCTGCGGCTAACATCGGCCTCTGACAACCGCCGGAGAAGCCGATGCCCGACCGTCCCGTCATCGTCGCCAATCACTATCAGAACGAGAACTGCCATCCCGACGGCAAGATCAAGGTCGGCATCGCCGCCGATGCGGACTGGCGGGAGGAGCGGCTGGCGAATGCGAAGCGTCTGTTCGCGGCCGCCCGCGCCGCCGGCATTCCCATCGTGCATGTGCGTCTGGCGGTCGATCCCGGGTTTCGCGGCGTCGTCGCCAATACCGCGCTGATCGAGGAATGGATCCGGCTGGGCGCCTGGCGCGAAGGCACCTGGGGCGTGGAGTTCATCGACGGGCTGGGGCCCGAGGGCGACGAGATCGTGGTCACGCACACGCGGAACAGCGGTTTCCATAACTCGACGCTGGAGGAGGCGCTGTTCAGCCTGGGTGCAAGGGAGCTGATTTGCTGCGGTGTTTCAACGGCCTACACGGTCGAAAGCACGGTGCGCCATGCCACGGATATCGGCTATCGCGTCACCGTCGCCGCCGACGCCTGCTCCACCGCGACGCAGCAGCAGCACGAAAATGCGCTGGCGGCGATGCAGCCAATCGCCAGAATAGCCGACGTGAATCAGCTCATCGCCGAAATGGGCGGCTGAGCAGGCCTGAAGATCGGGGAGGATCGGAACATGGGCAAGCTGGACGGCAAGGTGGTCATCGTCACGGGCGCGGGGCGCGGCATCGGACGCGAATGCGCGCTGCTTTCGGCGAAGGAGGGCGCGAAGGTCGTGGTCAACGATCTGGGCGGATCGATCGACGGCGGCGATGACGGCGACGTCTCGGTCGCCGAGCAGGTCGCCCGCGAGATCCGCGACGGCGGCGGCCAGGCGGTCTCCAACGGTGGCAGCGTCACCTCGCTGTCCGACTGCGAGGCGATGGTCGAGCAGGCGCTGGGCGAGCTTGGCGGGTTGCACGGCATCATCAGCCCGGCCGGTATCCTGCGCGACGCCATGCTGCACAAGATGTCCGAGGCCGACTGGGACGCGGTGATCGACGTGCATCTGAAGGGCTCGTTCAACATCTGCCGCGCCTCGGTGAACCATTTCCGCGACCAGGAAGACGGCTCGGTGGTGTTGTTCTCCTCGACCTCGGGCCTGATCGGCAATATCGGCCAGTCGAACTACGGCGCGGCCAAGATGGGCATTGTCGGCCTGGCGCACATCATGGCGATGGAGGGCGAGCGCAAGAATGTCCGCTGCAATGTCATCACGCCGACCGCCTGGACCCGCATGATCGGCACCATCCCGGTGAAGTCGGAGGCCGACGCCCACCGCTTCGAGATGATGCAGAAGAACACCGCGCCATCCCACATCGCCCCGCCCTCGGTGGCGCTGCTGGCCGACGAGGCGAAGGACATCACTGGCCAGGTCTTCTCCGTCCGCGGCAAGGAGATCTTCATCTGGTCCCAGCCCCGGCCCATCCGCAACATGACCCGCATGGAAGGCTGGACCGTCGACGCCGTCCTCGAACACGCCATGCCGATGTTCCGCGGCGCGACCACCGACCTGGGGAACGCACGCGTGGTGTTTCCTTATGATCCTGTATAGGTCCGCCTGAGGGCCGCGCCGCGCACAGAGTTTCACCCCCGCTTCATGCGGGGGTCCGGTGCGGCTTTGCCGCCGGTCTGATGATTCGACCGGATGCCCGCATGAAGCGGGCGTGACGATCTGGAGGGGTGATGAGCGCCGAATCAAACCGGCCAAGCTCTTGAAACACCACCTTATCCTCGGCTTTGCGCCAGCGGCCAAGGGCGTGACAGAGGACTGGCGGGGACTGATGGAATGATTGTCGAGAATGTACGCCTGCTCAATCATGAAGGGTCGAGCTGAGGAGACTTGCGTTTGAGAGATTGGCAAAGAGTGTTGTTGGTCGGCCTTGCAGTGATCGTCGGCGTGACAGTCACTATTAGAGTGCTAGGGTTGTTGCTGTGGTTGGAGTTCCGCCCCCCAATCACTTGCAGCGGCGATTGCCCCGAATTTGAAGAGCATGTTCGGAGCCGCATTGACGAACTCGGAATCACGGCTACGCAACTCGACTATGTTGACCGCAAATTTCCGATTACCGAGGGTCGAGGCACAACTTGGATCCATATTCACAAAGACTGTGAAGCGTATTGTCGTAAATACAGGTCAGGAACTGATAAAGTCCTGTTCACAGATAGGCGTTTGCATCGAAAGCAGAGTTCTGTAAATCCAGCGCAATTCTCAGTAATATGCATTACTATAGACAAAAAAACATACTCACAGAAAAGGAACTGGAAATATATAATAGAGGAAATCACCCCGACTATGATACTGTGTGTCATTTATCAGAGCCACGCGAGCCGTTTGTCACCAGCGACGGTAAAAGATCAAGGTACATGATTTGTGCAAATGGAAGCGGGCAATTCGTTTACGCAGTATTTGAATCGCCCCGCGGTGCTGTGAAGGAAGGCAGCACAACGATGTCCAAATCAATCGCCATCATTCATCCAGCCGATCTTTCGCAATAGAGTACTCATCCGTACTTGAGGAAAAGAAGGATAAACGGGACAAGCTTAGCTGCTGTCCAACACCCCCTGCAGGATGAAAGCCGCAGCATGGGCGTCGATGACCTCGGCGCGTCTGCGTCTGCTGGTGTCCTGTTCGATCAGGCTGCGTTCGACGGCGGCCGTGCTCAGGCGTTCGTCGCGGAGCAGCATGGGGAGGTCGAAGAGCTTCTCCAGATTGCGCTGGAACGCGCGGGAGGCTTGGGCGCGCGGGCCGGAGGAGCCGTCCATGTTCAGGGGATGGCCGATGACGATGCCGCCGATCCCGTACTGCTCGATAATCGCGCGCAGCGCCTCGGCGTCGGCGGCGAATTTCTTGCGCGTCACGGTGAGATGCGGCGTCGCCACGCGGTGATCCGGGTCGGAGAGCGCGACGCCGATGGTCTTGGTGCCCGGATCGAGCCCCATCAGCCGCTTCCCGGCAGCGGCGGCCTTCAGCTCGGCGGGGCTGTCGACGGGGCGGCCTATGCCAGCACCTCGGCGATGTCGTTCTTGCCGCACACATCGCGGCCGCGCATCAGGTAGAGCGGGCGGGTGACGAAATCGACGGAGCCGCCGGTGCGTTTGGTGATCTCGGCGCCGATCTGGCGGTCGAAATGGCTGGTTGTCGGCATGAAGCGCAGCACGTAGCCGGCGCGGCGGTGGGCCGAGCGGTTCGGCTTCGATCCGTGCACCATGTAGATGTCGTGCAGCGAGATCTGGCCGGGCTCCAGCACGATGTCGTGGGCGTCTTCCTCGCGGTATTCGTCGGCGCGAAGCTGCTGGTTCAGGGTCAGGTCGCCGGAATTGTTGGTATCGTGGCCGCGCAGGCGCTGGTCGCGGTGGCTGCCGGGAATGACGCGCAGGCAGCCGTTCTCGGTCGTCGCGGCGTCCATGGCGATCCAGACCGAGCAGGTGGCCAATGGCCGGATCGGCCAGTACTCGCCGTCCTGGTGCCAGGGCGTCTCCTTGCCGGAATACGCCGGCTTGCCGAAGACCGTGGTGCCCCAGAGCAGGAAATCCGGGCCGATCACCTGTCCGACCATGTCCAGGATCTCCGGGATCGCCGCGTAATCCAGCCAGACCCGGTCGCCCTTCAGCTTCTGGGGCCCGTGATCCGGCTCGTGCGGCGTGAACATGGCGTCGGGCGACAGGTGCGGATTGGCCGCGATCAGCCGGTCGAGATCGCGGCGCATGGCGTTCAGCGTCGCCTCGGGCACCCGATAGTTCGCGGGCACGACAAAGCCCTGTTCGTGATAATGGCGGACTTCGGCATCGGTCAGCATGGTCCCGGCCTCCCTTCCGGTGCGCAATCACCGGAATTGTTGCCACGGACACGCGGTCCTGGCCAGCGCCTTGGCCTCATGGCTCGGAGGCGTCGCCCTCGTTCGCGGCGCGTGCGGCGGCGAGCCAGGGCGGGTCGCGTTTCTCCAGGAAGGCCTTCATGCCGGCCGGCGCCTCGGGCCGTCGGAGCAGGCCGACGAGGTGGTGGGCCGCGGTGTCCATCACCTCGGTCAGGTCCTCATCCTCGGTGCGCAGGACCACATCCTTCACCGCAGCGACGGCGGCCGGGTCATTGCGGTCGACCTCGTCCAGCACGCGGGCCAGCACGGTTTCGGTCTCCTCGTCGGAGCGGGTCAGGTAGTGGGCGATGCCGAGCCTGTAGGCCTCCTCACCGGAGATGCGCTGGCCCAGCACGGCGATGCGGCGGAGCTGTCCGGCGCCCATGCGCCGGGCGATGAAGGGCAGGATCTGCGAGGGGATGAAGCCGACGCGGGGCTCGGGCAGGGCCAGCTTGGCGTCGTCGCGGATGATGGCGACATCGGCGCAGCAGGCCATGCCGAAGCCGCCGCCCGCCGCGCCGCCCTCGACAATGGCGATGACGGGCTTTGGTAGGCGGTTGAGATCGTCCAGCACGTCGCCGAAGAAGCGGTAGGGGCGGAACATCGGGTCTTCCTCGCCCGGCGCCGGGGCGGGGGGCATGTCCTGCATCGCATGCAGGTCGCCGCCAGCCGAGAAATTGCCGCCCGCGCCGCGCAGGATCAGCACCTTCGCACGCTCGTCCTTGCGCACGTGGCCGACGGCGTCGCCGATCTCCACCATCATGTCGTGGGTCAGGGCGTTGCGCTGCGCCGGCCTGTTGAAGGTCAGCCATGCGCGCGTGCCGCGCCGTTCCAGCGTGATAGCCGCGTATTCCGGATAGTCGCTCAACCGTGGTCCTCCCCGGCGGCGATCATATGGCGAAATGCCTCGAGCGCCAGTCCCGGGTCCCGTCAGGGAGAGTCCCGCCCGCTGGTCTACTCCGCCGCCTCGGCCTGGGCCTTCGGGCCGATCAGCCACCAGGTGGGCATCAGGCCCTTGCCCTTGATCTCCACTTCGCCGCGCGGTTCGAAGTCGTAGGCGTGCTCCAGGGCGTCGACAACATCGCGGGTGACCTGGATACGGTCCGCCTCACCGGTGGTCTCCATGCGGGAGGCGGTGTTCACCGCATCGCCCCAGAGGTCGTAGAGGAAGCGGCTGTCGCCGACCACGCCGGCGATGATCGGGCCGCGGGCGATGCCGACGCGGATATGCAGCGGCGTGCCGTCGGGGCGTTTCAGATCGCGCACCTCCTGCATCATGTCGAGCGCCAGCGCCGCGATCTCCCTGGCGTCGCAGCTCGAACCCCTGGGCGCGCCGGCGGCGACCATGTAGGCGTCGCCGATGGTCTTGATCTTCTCGACGCCGTGGCGCGTCACCAGGCGGTCGAAGCGCTCGAACGTGCCGGACAGGATATCCAGCGTCTCCTCCGGCTTGCACTGGGCGGCCAGCATGGTGAAACCCTCGACATCAGCGAACAGGACCGTGACGTCGGCCAGTTCCTCGACCACGCGGGTCTCGCCGTCGCGCAGCCGCGCCGCCACCGAGGCCGGCAGGATACGGTCCAGCAGATCGCGCACCCGGCCGCGTTCCTCCTCGACCAGTTCGCTGGTGGCGAAGGCGCGGCGGCGCAGCAGCTCCAGCCGCCTCAGCGCCACGAAGCCGATCACGTTCGCGGCCACGATCAGCATCACCGTGTAGATCACAGCGGAAATGTCCGCATGCGGCCAGCCGAAGCCGATGGTGACGCCCAGATAGATCGCGGTGCAGATCAGCGCCGCATTGACGGCCTGGATGTAGAAGAAGGGCAGCAGCGAGTAGATGATGAAGATCATCAGCACGAAGCCATGGTCGACCGGATTCTCCGCGCCGCCATAGATGTTCGCCCAGGACTGGAAGATCGTGTAGCCGATGGCCAGGAACATCAGCAGCCCGGGCCAGCGCGTCCGCCAGTAGGATGCATAGCTGAAGCTCAGCAGCAACACGATCAGCACGTTCATGCCGATGCCCCGGGCCAGCGCGATGTCGACGCCGTTCGCGGGGTAGAAGGTCAGGTCCTGCGGCACGAAGACCGTGTTCAGGACCAGTGCGATCCAGAATGCCACCCTCAGCGCCGAGAGATTGTTCTCCCGCTGTGCCGCGCGGTAGCGGTCGTCCCAGTCCTCGTCCATGAAACGGAGCGTGTAGTGACGGAGCTTCGGCAATCCGTCCTCGAGGTTCTCAAGCCGGGTGTGCTGCATGAACTTCATGCGCGGCAGGATAGGGCGCAATCACCGGACCGCCAGCCGAAAACGCGTGACCGATTGCAACCGGTCGCCAGCGTTGCATATAATGGACAAAAGCCATTAATAACCGGCCAACAGCCAGTAATGGGGATGGATCATGGATCAGGCGGTTTCGGACGTACGGGCTTTCACCCGCTTCTACACCAGGCGCATGGGCGTTTTGTCGGAGGGACTGGTCGACACGGACATCCCACTGCCTCTGGCGCGGATCATCTATGAACTGGCCCAGGTCGAGGACATGACTGCCGGTGCACTGGCGCGGGATCTGGCGCTCGACCCGGCCTATGTCAGCCGCCTGATCAAGCAGCTCGAGAGCCGGGGCCTGATCGCGAAACGGCCCTCGGCGCAGGACAAGCGGGAGAAACTGATCGCGCTGACCGATGCGGGCCGGCGGCAGTTCGCCGAGCTCGATGCCGGGTCGCGGGCCGAGGTCGCCGGCTTGCTGGAGACGCTGTCGCCGGCCGAGCGAAACGAGCTGACGGGCGCGATGGGACATGTCCGGCGTCTCATGGATCGCGATGCGACGACCTCCGCACAGCCCTTCATCCTGCGCCCGCACCGGCCTGGCGACATCGGCTGGGTGATCAGCCGCCACGGCGCGCTCTATGCCGAGGAGTTCGGCTGGGACATCACCTTCGAGGCGCTGGTGGCGGAGATCGCCGGCCAGTTCATCACCGAATTCCAGCCGGAATGGGAGCATTGCTGGATCGCCGAGCGGCACGGCCGGAATGTCGGCTCGGTCTTCGTCGTCCGCCAGTCGGACGAGGTCGCCAAGCTGCGCATGCTGATCGTCGAGCCGTCGGCGCGCGGGCTCAGGCTGGGCGATCATCTGGTGCAGACGGTGATCGATTTCGCGCGGGCGAAGGGCTACCGCAAGCTCACGCTCTGGACCAATGACTGCCTGCATGCCGCCCGGCGCATCTATCAGAACAAGGGTTTCGTGCTGGTCGACAGCGAAGCGCACCACAGCTTCGGCGTCGATCTGGTGGGCGAGAACTGGGATCTGCAGCTTTGATCTCTTGTCGCGCACCTACAGCGGGACTTGATCCCGCTGCCCATGCCTGAGCGCAGATGGCAGATGCGTTGCTTGCCGAAACGCTCAGGCATGGGTCCCGGGATCGAGTCCCGGGACATGCCGCAGGTGCGATGAACCGCTGATACCCGGTGGACCGGCTCACGCCGGGCGGCTGGTGCGACAAGGTACGACGTGAACTCCGGCCGCCTATGCCGCCGGTGCGCGGAGGACGATGACGAGGCCCTTGCCGGCGACGGCTTCGCCGTGGGCGGTGCCGCCCATGGCTTCCATGTTGCGCCGGACGATCCACAGCCCCAGCCCGTCATGGCCGCTGTCGCCTTCCTTGCGCATGGAGAAGCGCCGCTCGAAGATCTGCTCCAGATCGCTGGCGGGCACGCCGGGGCCGGTATCGGCGATCCGGATCTCGATCTGGCCCGCGGCCCGGTCGGGCTGGACGGACAGGCTGACTGTGCCGCCCTCGGGCGTCAGTTCCAGCGCATTCTCCAGCGGGTTCTCGATGGCGGTGCGCAGCAGTTCCGGGTCCGCGCGCAGGGTGGCGGCGCCGCCGGGTTCGGTCTCGATGGTGATGCCGCGGTCGCGCGCGATCGGCCCGTAGGCGTCGGCGACTTCCTTGATCAGCGATGCGGCGTTGACGCGCCGCGCCTTGGGCGTGACCAGCGCCGCCGCCGTTTCCTCGCTGCGGCGGATCACCGAGATCAGGTGGTCCAGACGCTCGACGGAGCGGTCAATCAGTTCGACCGAGCGGGTGCGGCGGGGATCGTCCGCCACCGCCTTGCGCAGCGGCTCGACGGCCTGCGCGATCACGCCGACGGGCGTCTTCAGCGCGTGGGCGTTCTCCTCGGCCAGCCGCGACAGCACTTCGCCCGAACGGCGCAGGCTGGCGACCATGCGGTCGAAGGCGTTGGCGACGCCGTCCAGCTCCGGCAGGCGGTTGCGGTCCCGGAAACGGGCGTCGGCGCCGCCCTCGCTGGCGCGCCGGGCGATTTCGGCAAAGCGGCCCAGATCCTGGCGCACGCTCAGCAGGATCAGCAGCACCAGCCCGACCATGACGACATAGATCACGCCGCTGGCGATCATCTCGGGCGTGCGCCAGTAACTGCGCTGCGCTGCCGGTCCGAGGCGGCCAACCTCGTGGCGAGTGATGATGACGACCCAACAGCCGCTGGCCTTCGGCACGGGCGCGACCGAGGCGATCACCCGCCGGTCGCCGGTGACGGCCTCGTAGGCCACGCCCTCCCGCCCGCCGCCGTCGCAATTCGGCCCGATGCGGTCCAGCGCCCCGGTGGCCAGCAGGGCCATGCGCTCCTGATCCACCGAATCCACGGGCAGGGCCGGGGCGGCAGCGACGAAGAAATAGGCGTCATCGGCCTCGCCCGCGGGCCGGAACAGCAGGCGCACCTGCGCCGCGCCGGTGTGGAAGCGGGCGAGTTCCGTGTTGAGGTCGGGCAGCTTCGCCGGATCCATCGCCGGCGTCAGTCCCGCCGCGATCAACTGCCCCTGGGCCGCCACGGACTCGCGCAGCAGCTGGTTGCGGGTCTGGTCGGCGTCCAGAAGCTGCTGATAGATGATCGCGGGCGCGGCCAGCATCACCGCGGCGATGATGGCGAAGCGCAGCCAGAGCGAGCGGAAGGCGCGCATGATCAGGCGTCCCCGGGCGCCCGCCAGCGATAGCCGAAGCCGGGATAGTTCTCGATTTCGGCGAAGTCGGGGTCCAGCGCCTCGAACTTGCGCCGGATACGCTTGATGATGCTGCGGACATTTGTCCGGTAGCCGTCCTCGCCCGCCCCTGCGTGGAAGCCTTCGCCCCGCACCAGGTCATAGATCTCACGGTAGCGGCAGTCCTTGCCCGGCCGCGAGGCCAGATGCCGGACCACGCCAAACTCCGCCACGGTCAGGTCGACCTCGGCGCCGTTCCAGCGGGCGCGGGCCGAGTCCGGATCCATCTTCAGCGCCCCCAACTCGATCGCGCCGCCCGGTTCCGCCTCGCCGCCTGCCGGTCCCGCCTTGCCGCCGTCCACGATCAGCTCGATCCGGCGGCGCAGGATCGAGAAGCTCCGCGCCTTCTCGATGAAGTCCACCGCGCCGCCAATCAGCGCCGCCTCCTCGTAGATCTGGTCGCTGAGCACGGTCAGGAAGATCACCGGCGCATGACCGCCCTCGGCGCGATAGCGCTTCAGCACCTCGATGCCGTTGATGTCCGGCATCTTCCAGTCCAGCAGGATCAGGTCGGGGCTGGGGTCCTGCGCCAGCCGCGCCAGCGCGGGCTCGCCGCCGTCGGCCTCCTCGACCTCGAAGCCTTCGTCGCGCAGGTTCTGGCCGACGGATTCGCGGAACAGGTCGTCGTCATCGACAATCAGGATGCGTTGTGACTCAGCCATCGGCCAGCACCCTTGCACAACGCGCGTCGATTTCCGACTCGGTCGGTGCGGCGGTCGCCTCGAAGGTCAGTGCCTTGGCTGCGCCGCTGGCGACATCGGCGAACAGGAACAGCTGCAGCTCGCAGCCCGGGAAGTCATAGCGCCAGACCAGCGCCGGTGGCCGCTCGCTGATCTGTTGCGGCGATCCCAGTTCGGCGCGGAGCTGGCTGTCGGTCAGCCCGACCAGCTCGGCGAAGCTGCGCCTGGGGCCGGAGCGCACCACGGCCAGCTCGGCGCTGCCGCCACTGCCGGCCTCGGGCCGCGGCTCGGGCGCGGGCGGGATGGCGCCGTCTTCGCCCACGGCTTGTGGACGCCCCGCCGTTTCCGCCGGTCCGCCCAGCACCTCGGGCACACCGGTCGCCGGTTTCGACGTCTGTGGCTCCTGCTCGACGCCGGCGCTGCAGGCGGCAAGCCCCGCGGCCAATCCGAACGCAACCATGGCTTTCAACGGGCCCATCCGTGTCAGATCCCCAATCCTGCCCGGGACTTTAACCTTGCGGGACTCCCGCTGCCAGCACCACTGTCACGGTTGGCTCGGGGTCGCGAATCAGCGGATTTCTTGACAGACTCGCGCCCGCGCATATTTTGGCGCGCCATCAGCCGCCCAGCGGAGGACCCAGAAGGGTTACATGACCGTCCAGATCTACGCCATCAAGAAGGCCAGCCGGCGCCGGCTCACCGCCGTCATCGCCGGCATCGCCGCCGTTTCGGCGGCCGCCGCGGTCTGGTTCCTGTCGGCGGACGAGGAGCTGCGCTCCAGCACCGCACGCGCTGCCGTCGACGGCAAGCCCTTCCGGGTCGAACTTCTGGACACCGAGCGCAACCGCAATCTCGACGGTCTGCTGGACCGCGCGGTCAACGCCATTCCCGGAACGGACGTCCCCTCGGAGACCGAAGGCGAGGCCGGCGAGCGGCTGGTCGAGACAGTGATCAAGCCTGGCGACACGCTGGCTAAGGCGCTGGGCGCGGCAGGCGCGGACAATGTCCAGGCGCATCTGGCGGCGACCTCGCTGGGCAAGCTGACCGATCTGCGCCGCCTGAAGCCGGGGCAGGAACTGACGCTCTGGTTCGACCGGGCGACGGATACGCTGACCGGCGTGCAGTTGAAGGAGAGCGTCGAGCGCACCGTGCTGACGCGGGCCGATGCAGAGGGCAACTTCACCGCGTCCGAGGAGAAGACCGTCTTCGAGCAGCAGACGGTGAAGGCGAAGGGCGTGATCGACGATTCGCTGTTCCTGGCCGCCGGCCGCGCCGGTCTGGAGCATCAGGTCACCGCCGAACTGATCCGCATGTTCTCCTTCGACGTGGACTTCCAGCGCGGCATCCATCCGGGCGACAGTTTCGAGCTGACCTACGAGCGCTTCCTGGACGATGACGGCAAGGTGCAGAAGACCGGCCGCATCCTGAAGGCGACCCTGAACCGTCAGGGCAAGCCGTTGACCTATTACCGCTTCCACCCGAAGGGCGAGACCTGGCCGGGTTATTTCGACGCCAAGGGGCAGAGCGCCAAGAAGACGCTGATGCAGACGCCGATCGACGGCGCGCGCATCTCGTCGGGCTATGGCCGCCGCCGGCATCCGATCCTGGGCTACACCAAGATGCACAAGGGTGTGGACTTCGCCGCCCGCAGCGGCACGCCGATCATGGCCGCCGGCGATGGCGTCATCGAGAGCATCGGCTGGAACGGCGGCTATGGCCGTTACATCCGCATCCGCCACAACGGCACCTACAAGACCGCCTATGCCCACATGCGCGGCTTCCGCAGCGGGCTGAAGCGCGGCGCGCAGGTGAAGCAGGGTCAGATCATCGGCTATGTCGGCACCTCGGGCCGCTCCACCGGGCCGCATCTGCACTACGAGGTGCACAAGGATGGCCGTCAGGTGAACCCGCGCTCGATCAAGCTGCCGACGGGCATCAAGCTCTCGGGCAAGCAGCTCGCCGCCTTCGAGGCCCATCGCGACAAGATCGACCAGCAGATCGCCAACATGCCCTGGCTTGCCGAACCCGAGGTTGCCACGAGCGGAGAGACTCCCGCCGGGGATTGACTGTCGGCCTGAACGGGGGCTGTCCCGAAACGTCCCTCACCCTCGACCTCCGCCGAAACGCGCAGCGCGGTTTCTGTCAGCTTACCCCGCGGTCCAGCCCTTCCCAGTACGGCTTGCGCAACTCGCGCTTCAGGATCTTTCCGGTGGCGTTGCGGGGCAGTTCGGCGATGAAGTCGACCGATTTCGGGCACTTGTAGTGGGCGATGCGGTCGCGGGCGAAACCGATCACCTCGCCTTCGGAGATCTCCGCGTCCTTCGCCTTGACGACGATGGCCTTCACCGCCTCGCCCCAGCGCTCGTCCGGCACGCCGATCACGGCGACATCGGCGATGGCGGGGTGGCCGTAGAGGGCGCTCTCGATCTCGGCGGGGTAGATGTTCTCGCCGCCCGAGATGATCATGTCCTTCACCCGGTCGTGGATGTAGAGAAACCCTTCCTCGTCGAAGAACCCGGCGTCGCCTGACCAGAGCCAGCCGTCCTTCAGCGTCTTCGCGGTGGCTTCGGGCAGATTCCAGTAGCCGCTCATCAGCGTGTTGGAGCGCAGGATGATCTCGCCGACCTCGCGCGGCGGCAGTTCGTTGCCGTCCTCGTCGACCACCTTCACGTCATAGCCCGGCGCGGGCTTGCCGCAGGAAGCCAGCCGCTCGGGCTTCGACAGGTCGTGATCCTCCTTCGGCATGTAGACGCCGCCGCCATTGGACTCGGTCATTCCATAGGCCTGGCCGAAGACCGGGCCCATGATGCCAATGGCCTGTTTCAGCAGTTCCACCGGGATCGGGGCTGCGCCGTACCAGATCTCGTCCATCGAGGAGAAATCCACCTCGCGCACGCCGGGCGTCTGCACCAGGAACAGGATCAGGGCCGGCACCAGGAAGGTCTTGGTGACGCGGTGCTCGGGGATGGCGCGCAGGATGTCGGCGGGGATGGCGTCGGCAAGGATCACCGTCTTCGCGCCGACATACATGCCGCACAGCGCATTGTTCAGGCCGCCGACATGATAGAGCGGCATGCAGACCAGATTGACGTCCGCGTCCGACCAGCGACCGTAGGCGGAGTTGTCCGGGTCCGCGATCATCGGCCAGAGGTTGAGGCCCGACTGGTGGCTCAGTTCGACGCCCTTCGGGTGGCCCGTGGTGCCGGAGGAATAGAGCTGCGAGGTGGTGCTGTCCGGATCGACCGCGACCGCCGGATCGCTGTCGCTCTGCCCGTCGCGCCAGGGAAAATAGGCCGGATAGCCGCCCGCGCCCTCCAGCGAGATGACCCCGCGCACCTTCGGCATGGCCTGCATCTGCTCGGTGGCGAGATCGGCATAGCCCTCGCCGACGAGGAACACCTCGGCGCCCGCGTCGTTGACGATATAGGCGATCTCCGGCCCGGCGAGGCGGAAGTTCACCGGCACGATCACCGCGCCGGCCTTGGCGCAGCCATAGTAGATCTCCATGAACTGGTCGCAGTTCTTGGTCAGCAGGGCGACCCGCTGGCCCGGCTTCACGCCCATCGCGATCAGTCCGTTGGCGACCTGATTGCTGTAGCGGTTCAGGTCGGCATAGGTCGCGCTGCGGTCGCGGAACACGGTGGCGACGGCGTCGGGCCGCGTTGCCGCGTGCCCCCTCAGCACATCGGCGACATTCGTCATGGTCATCTGATCATCCTCCCCAGGAAACAGGCCGTTGGCTGATATGCCAGAGCAAAGGGGCTTGCGCCAGCCGCAACGGCATGTAATGTAATTACATAACAAGTTACGAAATAACGTTACGGAACCACCATGCTTCGCCTGTCTCTTCTTGCCGCCCTTGCGGCGCTCGCCTCCACCACCGCCGCAGCTGCGGAGCCGCCGCGCGTGGTCACCTCGATCCTGCCGGTGCACTCGCTGACGGCCTCGGTGATGGAGGGTGTCGGGACGCCCCACCTGCTGGTGCCGCAGGGGGCGTCGCCGCATCACTTCTCGATGCGCCCTTCCGATGCCTCGGCGCTGCAGCAGGCCGATCTGGTGTTCTGGATCGGACCGGCGATCTCGGCCTTCCTGGAACGGCCGCTGTCGACGCTCTCGGGCAAGGCGGAAGTCGTCACGCTGATCAACGCCAGGGGTCTGAACCTGCTGGAAATCCGCGAGGGCGCCACCTTCGAGGCGCATGATCACGACCATGGTGACCATGATGATCACGCGAAGAAGGACGACCACGACCACGACCATGCAAGGAAAGATGATCACGACGGTCACGGCCACGACGGCCACGAACATGACCGCCCGGAGCATGTCGAGCCGCACATCTGGCTCGAAACCGGTAACGCCATCGTCATGGCGCGGGAGATCGCCGAGCACCTGTCCGAGGCCGATCCGGCCAACGCCGCGACCTACAAGGCCAATCTTGAGCGTCTGACCGCCCGGCTGCAGGCGCTGGGGGCGGAGCTGACTGCAACCCTGAAGCCGGTCGCGGGCCGGCCCTTCATCGTCTTCCACGACGCCTGGCAGCATTTCGAACGTCAGTTCGGGCTCACCGTCGCCGGCTCGATCACGGTCGGCGACGAGGCCGGTCTGGGCGCGCGGCGCATCAGCCGCCTCCGGTCCCGTATCCGCGAACTTGGCGCCGTCTGCATCTTCGCCGAGCCGCAGTTCGACGACCGCATCGTAGGCACGCTGGCCGATGGCGCGGACGCCCGTGTCGGCATCGCCGATCCGCTCGGCAGCCGCTCCGCCGAGCCGGGCCCCGGCCTCTACGAGGCGTCGATGCGTGAGGCCGCCGCCGCGTTCCGCGATTGCCTCGCTGGCTGATCAACATACTGAGGGAATGAGTCCAATGAAGGTTTTGAAGAAAGCCGCGATCGCGCTCGCCTTGCTGGCGGCGCCTGCAGCCAACGCGCAGGTGTTCGAGGTCATCCACGCCGATGTCGAGAAGGGCGGGTTCGAGCTCGAGGTGCTCAATGGTCTGACCCTGTCGGATGTGGCGGTCGGCGACGAGCGTTCGGCGCACGAGATCGCGTTCTCCTATGCGCCCTTCTCCTGGTGGAAGCCGACAGTCGCGGTCGAGATCGCCAACCCGAATGGCGGCAATGCCGAAGTCGAGGCGTTCGAGTTCGAGAACGTGTTCCTCTGGCCGCTCGGCGGCGGTCACGATCATTCGCATGATCATGGCAGCGGCGAGCTCCACTTCGCGGCCGCCGGTTTCATCGGCTTCGAGCTGCCGAACCAGACGGGCCTGAACGAGGCGGCTCTGGAAATCGGACCGATCTTCGAGATGGAATATGGCGGCTGGCTCGCCAACGCCAATCTCGCCCTCGAGATCCCCTTCGCCGACGGCGAGGATGTCGGCTTCGCCTACGCCCTCACCGTCTCCCGAGAAGTCAGCCGCGGCATCCGTCTGGGCGTCGAGTTCTTCGGTGACATCGAGGAGGCCTTCGGCAACGCCCCGGCCTTCGACCAGCAGGAGCACTTCATTGGGCCGGCGGCCTATTTCGCCTGGGACCTCGGCCACGGCCGTATCCTGGAACCGCGTGTGGCCCTGCTGGCGGGCTACACCGATGCCGCCGCCGATGCGGTCCTGTCCTTCAATGTCGAGCTGAAGTTCTGAGCCGCGCGCCGGACTGGGTGTGACTGTTCCAGAGGCGGGTCGATTGAGTAGTCCGGACCGGCGGCGGGCAGCCTTACGTCACTTGTCTTTCCTGAACTTCACGGGAAGCAGCAACGTGGCCGTATCGTCTGTCCGGGATTCCGGGAAGGGCGGAAACGGTGATGCCCTGGACACGGCTTCCATCATTGCGTCGTCCAGAATTCTGTGCCCGGTGCTCTGATAGAGCTGGTGTGACTCCAAGGTACCGTCACGGGTGATCACCAGCATGACAATGCCCATCCCCTCAATTCCGCCTTCCCGAGCTTCAGGCGGATACTTCGTGTGCAACTGAAGCCAGGCCTGACATACCGAGACGTATTGGTACCTTTCCATCCTGGCATCCGGGGGCGGAGCACCGTCCTGCTGTGCGCGACGAAGTTCGGCGCGCAGCCTGTCGATCACGGTTGATTGGCCGGCCGATCCGGTCTCGGCCGAGGCTGGGACGAGGGTCGCCAGGACGCCGATCAGGGCGAGTGCGGCCACCGGCAGGCAGCGCATGGCTCAGGCCGCTTCCCGCTGCACGTTCAGCAGGTTCATCACCAGGGCCAGCATGGTGTCGCAGACCTGTGCGCTGGTCAGGCGGCCGTCGGCGCGGTACCAGTTGAACATCCACGAGATCATGCCGCCGATGGCCAGGGTGGCGATGTTCACGTCGGGGATGCCGAACTGGCCCTTCTCCACCCCCTCGCGGATGATCGCGGCCAGACGGCGGTCGAAATCTTCCTGCATCTCGCTGATGCGGTTGGCGGATTCGACCGGTACATACGGCATCTCGCGGAAATAGACGGCGATGTTGGCCTGATGGTCGATCACCACCTGGCAGAAGTCGTGCACCGCCTGTTGCACGCGGTCCAGCGGTTCGCCATCGGCTTCGGCCGCAGCGATCACGGCCTCGAGACATTTCAGCGTGCCGCGTTCCGAAATCTCGCCCAGCAGGGCCGCCTTGTTGGGAAAGTGCGAATAGATGAAGGGCTTGGTCACGCCAAGCTCGCGGGCCACCTCATCCAGTGTGGTGCCCTGATAGCCCTTTTCGAAGAAGAGCTGCCGTGCCTCCTCCAGAATGCGTTCGCGCTTCAGCTGCGCGATCTCCTCGCGCATCGCGGATCTCATGCCTTCTCCCTCCCCGGCTTCTGCGTCCGGACCGTTCGTGTCTGGATCTGACGTCCATTAACTACAAACAGTAGATGGGGATACTAACAGGTATCGCCTCAATACGAAGGGCAATGTTCACGATGCGTCATACAGTCCATTGTCGCGCATCGTTCGGAAGGCGGCGGTGGTGGCTTCGGCCAGGTGATCCAGGTCCGAATCGGTGGTTGCGGTGGAAAGGCAGCCCAGCCCGTAGGTCGAGGTGAAGACCCCGTTGGCGATCAGATTGTGGCAGAGCGCGCCGATCCGGGCGGCTTCCTGCGCGTCGGGGAAGGTGTCACGATAGCTGGTCATGCCGCGGCCATGTACATGTATCTTGAACAGCGAGCCGGACCCGGTGACCTGCCCGGGCACATTGGCGATGCGGATGGCCTCGCGCAGCATCTCCCGGCATGTCTCGCCGTTGGCGTTCAGCTTCTCGACCGCGTCCTCGGTCCAGTCGGTCATCGCCGCCTTGCCCGCCGCGATGGTCATGGAATTGGCGTTGAAGGTGCCGCCATGCGGCAGCGGCGCCTTGGCCCCGTCGACGCAGAAGACGCTCATCGCCTCGCGGCTGCCGGCGATGGCGCCGACAGGCAGGCCGCCGCCGATGATCTTGCCCAGCGCGGTCAGATCCGGCGTGATGCCCATGATCGACTGCGATCCGCCATATGCCTGCCGGAAGGCGATCACCTCGTCGAAGATCAGCAGCGCGCCGCTGCGCTCCCGGAAGCGGACCAGCATGTCCAGGAATGCTGGCGAGGGCGGTAGCAGGCCGATCTGCGTCGAGACCGGATCGAACAGCACCCCGGCGAGCTCGTCGGCGTGGGCGTTCAGGATGGCCTCCGCCGTTTCCGGCTCGTTGAACGGAATGACGATGACGTCGGAGAGCACCCCGTCCGGCGTGCCCTGGCTGTAGGCAACGCTGTTGGGCCGCTCCGCTCCGCCCCACTTGTCCGGTCCCGCGCCCAGGCTGACCTCGGCGAAATCGTAGGAGCCGTGATAGGCGCCCTCGCACTTGGCGATGCGCGGCCGGCCGGTGTAGGCGCGCGCGGCCTTGATTGCGTTCATCACCGCCTCGGAGCCCGAATTGCAGAAGCGGATCATGTCGAAGCCGGCGGAGCGCGCCGTCAGCATCTCCGCCAGCTCGATCTCGGCCTCGGTGGCGAAGGAGAAGGCGGTGCCCTTCATGGCCTGCTCGGCCAGCGCCGCCGCGACGCCCGGATGGGCGTGTCCGTGGATCAGCGAGGTGAAGTTGTTGTTGAAGTCGAGCAGCTCATTGCCGTCCACATCGGTCACCCGCCCGCCCCGGCCTTCCTTCACATAGATGGCGTGCGGCGTCAGCCGGATGGTCGAGCGGCTGCCGCCGTCTGGCAGAACCTGCATCGCGCGCTGCGTCAGCTTGGCCGACCGGCTCTCCGGATCCGGAAACATGGCGAACCTCCCCTGTTGACCATGAGCAGAAGAATTTGATCAGGGCAGATTGTAGAGCGCAACCGCGCCGTGCACGTCGATCTCCAGGGCGCATTTGACCATGACTGTCGCCGGATCGCCGAGCGCTTCGAGATGGGCGACCGCCTGTCGGATCAGTTCCAGAGACCGGTCCCGGCCCACGTCCGGCATCAGGATCAGGCCCGGGTGCAACTCCTCCCGCCGGGCCAGCGCCCTGAAATCCCCGGCGTTGGAGGTCACGATCACCAGATCATCTTCAAGGCACCGGGCGAGAACGGCGTGATCCGGCAGGCCGAGGCCGCCCATGTTGCCTGGGTGGACGGCATAATGCCCGTCTTCCCGCATCAGCCGCAGCGCCACGCCCGGCGACAGGCATTCATCCAGGTAGAGCCGCAAGCGGGCAGCCTATTCCGGCTTCCGCCAGGGCTTCCCCTTTTCCGGCCTGCCCCGCTTCGGGTGGGTCCGGGCATAGAGCGCGGCGGCCTCGAAGGCCTCCCGCGGAACGTCCGGATAGTCTCCGGTCAGATCATCCACGGTATCGCCTCCCTCGACACGGCCAAGCACGGACCGGCAGGTGATGCGGGTTCCCCTGATCACAGGCTCCCCGCCCAGAATTTTGGGGTCGGAAACAAGAAATGCCTCACGCGCGGCGAGGTAGAAACCGGTGCGGGACCATACATCCCCGGCAAGGGTGTCGAGTTCGAGCTTCACGCCCGGCGACAGCTCGACAGTCCCCAGACTGTCGCCGCGCGCGGAATGGATGCTCTTCCAGACAGCGCGTTTGGACGCCGCCGCCATCGTGATCCCGTCAAGCCGGGACATGGCCGCCGCATAGGCCGCGGCCGGGGCCGGGACGCGTGCGTGAGTTCCGCGGGTCAGCCCAGGCCGGCGGCCCGCCTTCGGAACGATGCCTTCCTCGCAGGATTTCTCGATCCGGCGCATGGTCACGCCCGCCAGGTGGGCGGCCTCGCGGATGGTCAGGTCATGGTTGGCGATCCGGTCGATCATAATTCTTTCCCTCAAGGGGAAAGATAAATTCGGAAGCCGATATCGTCAAGCTCGCGGCGAAGGATGCGGGTCACACCAGCTTGCGGAGTTCGGTCTTCAGGACCTTGCCGTAGTTGTTCTTCGGCAGCGCCTCGACGAAGCGGTAGTCCTTGGGGCGCTTGAAGCGGGCGATGTTGTCGAGGCAGAGGCGGTCCAGTTCCGCCGGGTTCGGCGCGGCAGGCCCCTCGGCGACGATGAAGGCCACGACCTCCTCGCCCCAGTCCGGGTGCGGCCGCCCGATCACCGAGGCTTCAGCGACGCCGGGATGGCGCAGCAGGACTTCCTCGATCTCGCGCGGATAGATGTTGGTGCCGCCGGAGATGATCATGTCCTTGGAGCGGTCCTTCAGGGTCAGGAAGCCGTCTTCGTCGAAGCTGCCCATGTCGCCCGTGTGCAGCCAGCCGCCCTTCAGCGTCTCCGCGGTGGCCTCGGGCTTGTCGAGATAGCCCTGCATGACGATGGGGCCGCGCGCGACCACCTCGCCGATCTCGCCGGCGGGCAGCGGATTGTCGTTCTCGTCGACCACGCGGACCTCAACATCGGTGCGGGCGACGCCGGTGGAGCCCAGCCGCTCCAGATAGCGCGGGTGATCCGTCATTGCGTGCAGGTCGCGGCCCAGACCGGTGATGGTCATCGGCGCCTCGCCCTGGCCGTAGATCTGCGCGAATTTCTGGCCCAGCAGCTCGATCGCCCGGGTGATGTCGGCGACATACATCGGCCCGCCGCCATAGACGATGGTCTTCAGGTTGCGGGTGTCGGCCTCGCCGGTGCGGGGGTCGTTGATCAGCCGGTGCACCATGGTCGGCGCGAAGAAGAAGCTGACGCCGGGCCACTTGCCGATCAGCTCCAGCGTCTCCGCCGGATCGAAGCCGCCACTTTCGGGTATGACGTTGCAGGCCGCCTTCAGCACATGCGGCAGGGCGTAGAGGCCCGAACCGTGCGACAGCGGCGCGGCGTGGATCATGGCGTCGCCGGGCGCGATCCGGTCGACGTCGGCGAAATAGTTCAGCACCATCATCAGCAGGTTCAGGTGGCTCAGCATCGCGCCCTTGGGCTGACCCGTCGTGCCGGAGGTGTAGAACACCCAGGCCAGGTCATCGCCATTGCGGGAGACGGGCTCTGCGGGGCCATCGCCTTCCCTGAGCCGCAGATGCTCCGCGCTGCCGGTGATGATGATGCGGGGCGGGGTTTCAAGCTCGGCTGCCGCCTCCGCCACTGCCTCGGCCAGATCCGGCGTCGCCAGCACGGCGCGGGCCTTTGAATTTTCCAGGATGTAGGCGAATTCGCGCGGGTGCAACTTTGCGTTCACCGGGACTGCGGCCATGCCGGCCCACCAGACGCCGTAGAGGCATTCCATGTAGTCGGCATTGTTCTTCTGGATCAGCGCCACCCGGTCGCCGGGCCGCAGCCCGAGTTCGCCGGACAGCCCGCCGGCCAGCCGCGATGCACCCGCAGCGAGTTCGGCATAGCTGGCGGTGACCCGCTCGCCCACCGCGACCGCGGGCAGGCCGCCATGCAGCTTGCCGGCCCGGTGGAGATGTTCGGCGATGTTCATGGGCGGGCCCTGCCGTCAGTTCGGGCGTTCGCCGCCATCGCCCATCACGGCGATCATGTCGCGCAGCGCGTCTCCGGCGGCGGTGCCCAGACTGGTCTGCAGCGCCTGCATCAGGGTGGCCATGACGGCGGCGGAGAAGACCTCGCGGCTCATGCCCTTCTCGGTGCATTCCTCCAGCGCGGCATCCAGATGGCGGGTCACCACCTCGGCGGCGGCGCCAAGCTGCGCCTGCACCTGTTCGTCGGGCATGTCGTTCATGTCTTGCTCTCCCCTGCGGCTCCGGTCCGTCTGTTTGGACACGGAAAGGCGGCGTAAGTCAAACCGACGCTGAAGGCATCGGAAAAGGAAAGGCCGCCCCGGTCGATGCACCGGAGCGGCCCTGTCCTGGAGCCGGGATGTGACCGGGTCAGCGTCCCAGGTTTTCCTCCGGGTTGGCCCGGATGTGGTGGATCGACAGGTCGGCGCCGTTGAACTCTTCCTCCTCGCCGAGGCGGATGCCGATCACGGCCCTGAGCCCGCCATAGACGATGAAGCCGGCAACCAGGGCGAAGATCGCGCCGATCACCGAACCGACAAGCTGCGACAGGAAGGTCACGCCGCCCAGGCCGCCCAGGGCCTCGGTGCCAAAGATGCCGGCGGCAATGCCGCCCCAGAGGCCGCAAAGGCCATGCAGCGGCCAGACGCCCAGCACGTCGTCGATCTTCCACTTGTTGTGGCAGAGCTGGAAGAAGACCACAAAGATCACGCCGGCGACCGCGCCGACGACAAAGCTGCCCAGCGGATGCATGACGTTGGAGCCCGCGCAGACCGCGACCAGGCCGGCCAGCGCGCCGTTATGCACGAAGCCGGGGTCGTTGCGGCCGGCGACCAGCGCCGCCAGGATGCCGCCGACCATGGCCAGCAGCGAGTTCATGGCGACCAGGCCGTCAATGCCGTCGACGGTGCCCGCGCTCATCACGTTGAAGCCGAACCAGCCGATGCAGAGCAGCCAGGTGCCCAGCGCCAGGAATGGGATGGACGAGGGCGGGATGCCGGCCGGCGAGCCGTCGCTGCGATAACGGCCCTTGCGCACGCCCAGCATGACCACCGCGCCCAGCGCGATCCAGCCGCCGACGGCGTGTACGACGACACTGCCGGCGAAATCGTTGAACGGCGCGCCGAAGCTGCCCTCCAGCCATTCCTGGAAGCCGTAGTTGCCGTTCCAGACCAGGCCCTCATAGAAGGGATAGAAGATGCCCACCACGATCGCGGTGGCGATGGCCTGCGGCCAGAACTTCGCGCGTTCGGCAATGCCGCCGGAGATGATCGCCGGAATCGCGGCCGCGAAGGTCAGCAGGAAGAAGAACTTGATCAGGCTGTAGCCGTTGGGTGCAAAGGCCTCCCCCTCGCTGCCGTTCAGCACCGCCGCATTGACCAGGAAACCGGTGCCGTAGGCCACCATGTATCCGATGAAAAAATAGGCAACCGTCGAAACGCTGAAATCGACGATGATCTTCACCAGGGCGTTGACCTGGTTCTTGTGCCGGACGGTGCCGACCTCGAGGAACGCAAACCCGGCATGCATCGCAAACACCAGAATCGCGCCCATCAGCACGAAAAATACGTTCAGCCCGTTAACTGCTTGTTCCACTGGGTTCCCCCTTCTCACACAGCCTTGATGGCCCGCGGTTGTTACCGCCGCGGTTGGTTTCAGCGACGAGAACACTCAATCTGCATGCCAAATAGGCAGATTGAAATAGCGAATGTGAATCAGGGGGTTAGGAATCGGCCGGAGATGTGCACAGAAAATGTGCATAAATCTTGGTCACAGTGCCCGGGCCGCATGGCAAATCTGCCAAAAAAATAGGCCCGGCGGGGTGTGCCGGGCCTCTGGAGTGGGGCGGTCCCGGGAGAGGGTCGGGACCGCCCGGCTGTGGTTGAACCGGTTCCTAGATCCGCTGGGATCCGCTGGCGCCGAATTCCGGATAGGCCTCCATGCCGAGCTCTGCCCGGTCGAGACCCATGACTTCGTCTTCCTCGTCGGCGCGGACGCCGATGGTCAGCTTCAGTGCCGTCCAGACAATGGCGCTGGCGATGGAGACGAAGAGGCCGATGGCGATGATGCCGACCAGCTGGCCGCCGAAGCTGGCGTCCGAGTTGGAGAGCGGCACCGCGATCGTGCCCCAGATGCCGCAAACCAGGTGGGCCGGGATCGCGCCGACAACGTCGTCGATCTTCAGCTTGTCGAGCAGCGGCACGGTGACCACGACCAGCACGCCGCCAATGGCGCCGATGATGACCGACAGGCCCATGGTCGGAGCCAGCGGCTCGGCGGTGATGGACACCAGACCACCGATCGCGCCGTTCAGCGCCATGGTCAGGTCGACCTTCTTGAACATCACCTGGCTGGCGATCATCGCCGCAACAACGCCGGCTGCGGCCGCGGTGTTGGTGTTGGCGAAGATGTTGGCGATGGCGACGGCGTCAGCGCCGGAACCCAGCGCAAGCTGCGAGCCGCCATTGAAGCCGAACCAGCCCATCCACAGGATGAACGTGCCCAGGGTGGCCAGCGGCATCGACGAACCCGGCATCGGATTGATGCGGCCCTCGGCGGTGTACTTGCCCTTGCGCGCGCCGATGATGATGGCGCCCATCAGGGCGGCCCAGCCGCCGGTCGAATGCACCAGCGTGGAACCGGCGAAGTCGGAGAAGCCGAACTCGGCATCCAGCCAGCCCGCGCCCCATTCCCAGGAGCCCTGGATCGGGTAGATGATCGCGGTCAGGATGGCGACGAAGATCAGGAACGGCCAGAGTTTCACGCGCTCGGCCACGGTGCCCGACACGATCGAGGCGGCGGTGGCGACGAACACCATCTGGAAGAACCAGTCGGAGGTCGCGGCGTAGCCGGCGTCGAAGTTCGCGCCTTCCTCGGCCAGGGCGGCCGCATCGTCGGGCGACCAGAACAGGCTGAAGGAGCCGATGATGCCGCCTTCGTCGATGCCGTACATCAGGTCATAGCCGATGAGGTAGTACATCAGGCCCGCGATCGAGTAGAGCGCGATGTTCTTGACGCAGATCGTGGCCACGTTCTTGGAACGGACCATGCCGCTTTCCAGCATGGCGAAGCCCGCGGCCATGAACATGACCATGAAGCCGCACATCAGGAACAGCAGCGTGTTGAAGACATAGGCCGTCTCGCCCGAGACTTCGGCCATGGCCGGTCCCGCGAGCACGGCAAGGGCGCCGGCAACCGCCGCGCCCAGGCTCAGTTTCTTGATCGTCATTGTCTGTGGTCTCCTGGAAATCAAAGCGCGTCGCCGTCGGTCTCGCCCGTGCGGATGCGCATTGCGCTCTGCAGGTCGAGAACGAAGATCTTGCCGTCACCGATCTGGCCGGTGCCGGCCGCCTGGCGGATCGTCTCGACCGCGCGTTCGGCCAGCTCGGCCTTCACCGCGATCTCGATCTTCACCTTGGGCAGAAAGCTGACGGCGTATTCCGCGCCGCGATAGATTTCGGTATGGCCCTTCTGCCGGCCATAACCTTTGACTTCCGTGGCCGTAAGCCCGTCGATCCCGAGCGACGTGAGCGCCTCCCGGACCTCGTCAAGCTTGAACGGCTTGATCACGGCGATGATGAGTTTCATGCGCCAATCCCTCTTTGTTGGTCGCGGGCCACACCGGCCCGAATGCCGCCAAATAGTTCAAGCGCTGTGCCGAACTCGAAAAATTCAATTGCTATAATAAGTTAAACAGGAAGACGCCGGATTCTGCCGCCGAATCAGAACCGGAAATGATCAAAAAATGTGCAAATAGGACAATCTGCACATTTTTTGATCAAGCACCGTTCAGCGCCGCCTCGATGGCCTTTCCGGCGCGCAGCAGGCCGCCTTCGCCGTCGGGCCGCGCCGCCGCCATCAGCCCGACCGGCAAGCCGTCGCTGTTCCCGCAGGGCAGGGTCAGGGCGCAGAGCCCCAGGAAGTTGATCCGGCGCGTGTTCAGCGACGAGGCATTGGCGTAATGGCCATGCGCATCGGCGTCGCCCTCGACCAGGGCGATCGGCGGCGCGACAACCGGGGCCGTCGCCTGGATGACGGCGTCATAGCCGCTGGCCTCGCCCAGCCAGACGCGGCGCAGGTCGGGGAAACGGCGGCGTAGGATCTCGGCATCCGCGGCCGAGGCGTCCTTCCCGGCGCTGATGCGGCGGTAGATCGGATCGAAGATCCGGCCCGGCTTGGCCTCCAGCGTCTCGCCCCAGATGGCCCAGCCCTCCAGCGTGATCGGATTGCCATGTTCTGCGGTCAGGTCGTCGATGGCCTCGTAGGAGTCCAGCCGCCGATCGTCGATTGTCGCGCCGGCGGCGCGCAGCTTCTCCACCGCTTCCTCGATGCGGCGGGCGACGCCGGGTTCGATCAGGTTCTCGTCATGGCCGCGCGCCCAGAGCAGGCGCAGGCCGTCAGCGCGTGCGCCCGACAGATCGGCCGCCGCCCGGCCCGACAGCACCGCATGCAGGGCGTTGGCGTCGGCGACATCCCGGGTCAATGGGCCGATCGTGTCCAGCGACGGGGCGAGCGGCAGCACGCCCTCCAGCGAGATCGCGCCCCAGGTGGTCTTCAGCCCGGTCAGGCCGCAGAAGGCCGCCGGAATGCGCACCGAACCGCCTGTGTCGGAGCCGATGCCGGCTGCAGCCAGGCCCGCGGCGACCGAAACCGCCGCGCCGGCCGAACTGCCGCCCGGTACACGGGGGCTGCCGGCCGGGCTGTGCGGGTTGACCGGCGTGCCGGTATAGGGGTTCGCGCCCAGGCCGGAATAGGCCAGGTCGGGCAGGTTGGTCTTGCCAAGACAGACCAGCCCCGCATTCACCGCGCGGCCCAGACACTCGGCGTCCGTGGCCGGCACCCGCCCCTTGAACAGGCGGCTCGCGCCTTCGGTCGGATGACCTGCCGTGTCCACCAGATCCTTCCAACTAATCGGCACGCCATCCAGCGGCGACAGGCGCTGTCCGGCCCCGGCGCGGCGGCGGGCGGCCCGCGCTTCCGACAGGGCCCGCTCTCCGGTCACCGAGACATAGCAGCGCCGCTCGGGATCCTCCGCCACGATCCGCTCGAGAAAATGTTCGGCGATCGCAACCGGGTCCGCCCGGCCCTCGCCAATCGCGGAACCGAGTTCAAGAGCGCTCATCTGATGATAGTCGGGGGTCATGCGGGCCTCGGCGGGTTGTTCAGTCGGCTATTGTTACAACTGATTTTGACGCAGATGCGTCAATATTTTCAGTTTGCTTCGCCATGACAATTGCCGGAGCATTGATGAGCTTGCCAGATCAATAACAAAAAAGGCTCCCACATGGGCGGCAATACAATCTTCGAGGTTCGCAAGGACGACCCCTCTGTCACGCGCTGCATCGAGCATCCTGTCTCCCTGTCACAGGGACAAGCGCTGATTCGCATTCATCGCTTTGCGGTGACCGCCAACAACGTAACCTACGCCATGGTCGGCGACCGAATCGGCTACTGGAAGTTCTTTCCTGCCAGCACGGATGGCTGGGGCGTGGTCCCGGTCTGGGGACTGGCCGAAGTGGTCGACAGCCGGACTCCCGACGTGCCCGTGGGCGAGCGGCTTTACGGCTACTGGCCGATGGGCGGCTACCTGGTGATCGAACCCGCCGGCGTCGGTGAGCGGCAGTTGTTCGACGGCGCCGCGCACCGGGCGGAGCTGCCGCCGACATACAACCGCTATCTCCGCCTGCTGGCCGACCCCGACTATGACCCGTCGCTGGACGACGCCCGCATGGCGCTCTGGCCGCTCTACGCCACCTCGTTCTGCCTGCATGACTTCCTGTCGGACCGCGCATGGCATGGCGCCGAGCAGCTCATCGTGCCCAGCGCCTCCTCGAAGACGGCGATCGGGCTGGCCTATGCGGTCAAGGACGACCCGGCGGCGCCGGAGATCATCGGCGTCACATCGGCCGCCAATGCCGGCATGGTCGAGGCGCTTGCGCTGTACGACCGGGTGATCTCGTATGACGATATCGAGACCGGGCTGGCCGACAGACCGTCCGTCATCGTCGACATGTCGGGCAATGGCGACGTGCTCGGCCGGCTGCACCGGAAGCTGGGCGAGAACATGCGCTACACCTCCAATGTCGGGCTGACCCACTACGCCGACAACCGGATGGGCGCGGATTTCATCCGGGACCGCAGCGAAATGTTCTTCGCGCCCGGCCACATCCAGAAGCGGACCAAGGAATGGGGGCCGGGTGAGTTCGAGCGCCGCGCCGCCGAATTCTGGCGTAACGCGGCCATCCGCTCCCGCGGCTGGCTCAGCATCACCCGCCACTACGGCCCCGACGCCCTGGCGCAGGTCTGGGACGCCGCCATCCGCGGCGCCATCCCCCCCGACATGGCCCGCGTGGTGTCTCTGTAGGACAACACATTGGATGCAGAGTGTAGCCGCAGCAGCAGTGGCGGGATTCGGATCGCCGGAGCGTACCCAACCCCTCAGATCTGCAGGGCGTAGCCGCCGTCGGCGGTGACGGTCTGGCCGGTGACGAAGCCGGCGATGTCGTTGGAGGCCAGGAACAGCACCGGTCCGACCATGTCCTCCGGTTCGCCCCAGCGCCGCATCGGCGTCTTCTGCACAATGGCGTCGGAGATCTGGTCGTTGGTGTGACTGACCTCGGTGATGTTGGTCTTCACATAGCCCGGCGCGAGCCCGTTCACCCGGATGCCGTCGCGGGCGAAAGCCACGGCGAGCGTCTTGGTCAGGTTCACGACGCCCGCCTTTGAGGCGCCATAGGCGGGGTTGCCGCGCACCGCGCCATAGGCCGCCAGCGAGGCGACATTGACGATCGAGCCGCGCCGCTTCGACAGCTTCGGGCGGAAACCCATGCACAGCCGCATCACCGCGTTCAGGTTCACCTCCATCACGCGGCGGAAGCCCTCCATGTCGAACTCCTGGCCCTGATAGAGCACCATCGCGCCGTTGTTGATCAGCACGTCCAGCCCGTCGATCGAGGAGATCAGCCGCTCCACCTGATCCGGATCGCCGGCGTCGAACTGGCGCACGTCCAGCCCGTGCAGGTCGGTGTCATAGGCCTCGCGCGGCTTCGTGCCGGTGACGGTCACCGCCGCCCCCAGCTCCCGGAACGCATGCGCCATCGCATTGCCCATCCCGTTGGTGCCGCCGGTGATCAGCACCCGCCGCCCCGTGAAATCGAACTGCTTCATTGTCGTTCCCCCCTCATCCGGTTTGTCCTTTCGGGCCCTGCGCACGCCCTGCACCGCGTGTTGTCCGGCCGGAGTCCAGCTTGTTGGCAATACCGGCTTCGAATAGCCTTTCAAAGCCGCAATAATCGTTCACCGGAGCTTCGGGCCCGGATCAAGGGCCGGCATTGCTCGATGTATCGGATAGTGAAGGCGCCCCCAGAATGGAGACTGATGCAGCCCGGATGAGCCTTCCAGGATTCAGCATGAGTCGCTTCTGCAAGGTGATTTTCGCCCTTGTAGTCTGCTGGCCGAATCTGGCGGCCGCCGGCTCGTACGAGATAAGCCAGGGTCTGGCCGAGATGCAATTCATACCGGTATGCGTCGGCCGGCAGGAGACCGTCCGTTATGCGCGCATGCTGAGAACCTATTTCGATCGCCATCCAGGCACCACTCTGCCCGTTGCCTTGGCAAAGACATCAGGGCAGTTGATCGGCAATGGCGGGGATGATTTCAACTGCTATTACATGGATGCAAAGCCCATATACCATCATGACCCGCCTGATGTGATCGATGTCGCCCGAGAATTCGGCATAATTATCAAAAGATTCAATGGATACGATCTTTTGTTCGCAAGAGCAGACATCATTGATAACATTGGCAGAGTGATTACTGCCGTTGAGGCCGGTGATTACATGTATGTTTTGCCGTTTAACCCGAATGAAGTCAGGCGTACGGGGCCCTAAGGGACGTATTTGCCGGTTTGTGTCCGTAGGGCCCATCCATCCCCGATCGGGCGGCTTCCTACTTCTCCCGCGGCGGCGCGTCGCGGCCGAAGTTGGGGGCGTCGCTCTCCTGGCCGGCGTCGATGATGGCGCGGCGGATCTCGCGGGTGCGGCTGAACAGCTTGAACAGGGCATCGCCGTCGCCCCAGCGGATCGCGCGCTGCAGCGCCGTCAGGTCCTCGCTGAAGCGGCCCAGCATCTCCAGGACCGCGTCCTTGTTGTTCAGGAACACGTCGCGCCACATGGTCGGGTCCGAGGCCGCGATGCGCGTGAAGTCACGGAAACCGGCGGCGGAGAACTTGATCACCTCGGATTTGGTCACGGCTTCCAGATCATCCGCCGTGCCGACGATGTTGTAGGCGATCAGATGCGGAATGTGGCTGGTGATGGCCAGCACCTGATCGTGGTGCTGCGCGTCCATGATCTCGACATCCGCGCCCATGGCTTCCCAGAACTGCCGGACGCGCGCCACGGATGCCTCGTCGCAATGGCCGTTGGGCGTGATGATCAGCCAGCGGTTGGCGAAAAGGCTGGCGAACCCGGCGGCCGGGCCGGAATTCTCGGTGCCCGCGACAGGGTGGGCCGGGACGAAATGGGCATGCGCCGGCAGGTGGGGCGTCACGGCCTCCACCACCTTCTGCTTCACCGAGCCGACGTCGGAGAGGATCGCGCCGTCCATCAGCGCCGGACCGATCTCCTCGGCCACCTGCCCCATCGCGCCCGGCGGGGTGCAGAGAATGACCAGGTCCGCGCCTTCGACGGCCTCGGCATTGGCGGCGAAGGCCTTGTCGACCAGACCCATCTCCAGCGCAGCGTCGCGATGGGTGGAATCCGGCGTGGCGCAGACGATCTCCCTGGCCAGCCCGCGCTCGCGCACCGCGCGGGCAATGGAAGAGGCGATCAGGCCGATGCCGATCAGGCACAGCCTTTCAAATGGCTTGAAATCGCTCATTGGCCCTGCAGGAACTCCGTCAGGGCCGCGATCACCGCCTTGTTGTCATCCTCAGTGCCCACGGTGATGCGCAGGCAATCGGGCAGGCCGTAGCCGGCCACGGGCCGGACGATGATGCCGCGCGACTTCAGATGGGCGTCCGCCTTCTGCACCTGCTCCGCGCCGCCGGGGAAGCGGGCCAGCGCGAAATTGCCGATCGAGGTCGGGACGCTCAGGCCCAGCTGGCGCAGCGCCTCGGTCAGCTTCGGCAGCCATTCGCGGTTATGCGCCACGGCGGCGGCGATGTGGTCCGTGTCCTCCAGCGCCGCAATGGCTGCGGACTGCGCGGCCAGGTTCACGTTGAACGGCCCGCGCGCGCGATGCAGCACGCCGATCACGGCCTCGGGCGCATAGGCCCAGCCGATGCGCAGCCCGGCCAGCCCGAAGATCTTGGAGAACGTGCGCAGCATGACCGTGTTGTCATGCGCCGCCACCAGCCGCACGCCCGGATCATAGTCGTTGCGCTCGACATATTCCGCATAGGCCGCGTCGATCACCAGCAGGATGTCGTCGCGCAGCCCGTCGCGCAGCCGCTGCACCTCGGCTTCCGGCAGATAGGTGCCCGTCGGATTGTTCGGGTTGGCCAGGAAGCAGACCCGCGTGCGCTCGCTGACCGCGGCCAGCAGGGCGTCGACATCGGCGGTAAGATCGGTCTCCGGCGCCATCACCGGCGTCGCGCCGTTTGCCTTCGCCGCTATGCCGTACATCAGGAACCCGTGGCGGCTGAACAGCACCTCGTCGCCGGGGCCGGCATAGGCCGAGACCAGCAGGCCGATCAGTTCATCCGAGCCGTTGCCGCAGACCAGCCGGTCCGGGTCCAGGCCATAGTGCTTTCCCAGCGCCGCGCGCAGGCGGACAGCACCGCCATCCGGATACTCGGCGACGCGGTGCGCCATCTCCTGCAGCGCCCTGATCGCCTTCGGGCTGGGGCCGAGCGGGGTTTCGTTCGCCGACAGCTTGCGGACATTGGCGAGGCCCTCGATCTCGGCTTCGCCACCCTTGTAGGGCATGATGTCCATCAGGCCCGGCTGCGGCGCGGGGGTGGTCATGGTCTTCTTCCTCAGTCGTCGAGTATGCCGAGCGGCGTGGCGGCCGCACCGACGGTCTTGATCAGGGTGATCGCGCCGTTGCTGGCCTCCAGCATGCGGCTGATACGGTCATCGCCACGGGCGATGAAACCGTCAAGCGCCAGAAGCTGACGCATGGCGCCGTCACTCTCGTGCGTGGCCAGCACGCCGCCGCTCAACCCGCAGTCACTCATCAGCTCGCCCAGGCGGGCGCGCGAAAGTTCAGGATCGGTGGTGGCGATCAGATAGCTGACATCCGCGCCGGACGGTTCGGGCGGGTAGGTGGCGACGATCATCAGCCGGCGATTCTCGAACCGGCCGGTCGCGCTCTCGAAAAAGGGCAGAATGCCCACGATGTTCATTGTTTCCCTGTCTTCCGCGGCCAGGCTCGGCCACCAGGGATGGGTCTCGCCATGCTCGGGCCAGGGCAGCACGCCGATGGCGCCCGCGCCGGCGCTGGCTTCCTGCAGCACCCGGCTGGGACTGCCGCAGAGCTGGATCGGGGTCAGCACGCCGAAATGGTTGCGCACCAGGTCCCAGTGCGAGATCGAGCGCTCGGGCGAATAGAGCGCGACCTTCAGCGGCTGCTGCATGAAACAGGCGGCGGAGACGATCTCTCGCCAGATGCGCACCACCGTCGCCGCAGGCAGGGCGCCCTCGTGGTTCGACAGCAGCTTGCGCAGCAGATCGGCCTCGCGGCCCGGGCGCACGAAGGCGGTCGTGTCGCCCCCGGCCGTGCGCTTGGCCAGGCCAACACGTTTGACCACGGCCGCACGTTCCCGCAGCAGGCGATGCAGATCGCCATCGATGCGGTCGATTTCGGCGCGCAGCTTGTCCAGACTTGCCGTGCTGTCGTCGGCCATTCCGGCCCACCCTCCCTGGTTCCGTTCGGCGGCGGCGGAGCATAGTCAGAAGCGCCGCGCGCGGGAAGCGGCAATCCGCCTCGCGTCCGCTGGACAAGCACATGGCCCGCTGCTACTGACCCGGACATCGCAGGATGAGGGACGGGGTCCGACCATGAGTTCTCAGAAGAAGCCGCTGGTCATTGTCACACGCAAGCTGCCTGACGCGATCGAAACGCGGATGATGGAGCTGTTCGACACGCGCCTGAACCTCGACGACAAGCCGATGACGAAGGCCGAGCTGATGGAGGCCGTGAAGGTCGCCGACGTGCTGGTCCCGACGGTGACCGACCGCATCGATGCCGGCATCCTCAGTCAGGCCAACCCTGATCTTCGGCTGATCGCCAGCTTCGGCACCGGCGTCGACCATATCGACCTGGCCGCTGCCCGCCAGCGCGGCATCACGGTCTGCAACACGCCCGGTGTGCTGACCGAGGACACCGCCGACATGACCATGGCGCTGATGCTGTCGGTGCCGCGCCGCCTGACCGAGGGCGAGCGCAAGCTGCGCGAGGGCGACTGGAGCGGCTGGTCGCCGACGCACATGCTGGGCCACCGCATCTGGGGCAAGCGCCTGGGCATCATCGGCATGGGCCGCATCGGCACCGCCGTCGCCCGCCGCGCCAAGGCCTTCGGCCTGTCGATCCACTATCACAACCGCCGTCGCCTGCATGAAAGCGTGGAGCAGGAGCTGGAGGCGACCTACTGGGAGAGCCTGGACCAGATGCTGGCGCGGATGGACATCGTCTCCGTCAACTGCCCGCACACGCCGGCGACCTATCACCTGCTGTCTGCGCGGCGGCTGAAGCTGCTGCAGCCGCAGGCCTATATCGTCAACACCGCGCGCGGCGAGGTGATCGACGAGAATGCGCTGACCCGGATGCTGCGCGCGGGCGAACTGGCAGGCGCCGGGCTGGACGTGTTCGAGCATGAACCGGCGGTGAACCCGAAGCTGGTCGAACTCGACAATGTCGTGCTGCTGCCGCACATGGGCTCGGCCACCATCGAGGGCCGCGTCGACATGGGCGAGAAGGTTCTGATCAACATCAAGACCTTCGTCGACGGCCACACCCCGCCGGACCGCGTGTTGCCCGACCTCTGATCAAGGGTCGAACCGGAACGCTGCAATATTCCATCCGGTTCGGCGCGTCCTGGACTTGATCCAGGACCCATGCCTGAGCCTTTCCGCGTTCGCGGCGTTGGAGGAAATGCTCAGGCATGGGTCCTGACTTTCGTCAGGACGCGAGGTGGCATCTCGAAAAGGAAAACGGCGGCCCGGCACCTTGCCGGACCGCCGCTGATGTCCACCCTGTCCGGGCGCTGACCGGTCAGCCGGTCTCGACGTTCCGGATGAAGGTGTCGATCTCGTTGCTGATGCCGCCGGTTTCGTCATTGGCGGCCCTGGCGGCCAGGGTCATCCGCTCGGCGGTGGTCACGGTGCGGTCGCTGGCCTGATCGACCTCGGCGATGTTGCCCGACAGCCTGTCGGTGCCGCTGGCGGCCTCCGCCATGTTGCGGGCGATGTCGGCGGTCACCGACTTCTGCTCCTCGACCGCGGCCGAGATCATGGTGGAAATCTCGTCCACCGAGCCGATGCTGGCGACGATGGACTGCACCGCCTGGACCGATTCCGCGCAGTTCTGCTGCACCTGCAGGATCTTCCGGGAAATCTCCTCGGTCGCCTTGTTGGTGCTGTTGGCCAGGTTCTTCACTTCGGAAGCAACGACCGCGAAGCCCTTGCCGGCGTCGCCGGCGCGGGCGGCCTCGATGGTCGCGTTCAGGGCCAGCAGGTTGGTCTGTTCGGAGATCTCGCTGATCAGCTCCACCACGCCGGCGATCGAGTCGGACTGCTCCTGCAGCTCCTCCATCGCGGCCTGTGCGGCCTTGGCCTGGTCGGAGGTGAGCTGCACCGACTGCGAGGCCTTCAGCACCTGCTGCGCGATGTCGGCGAAGGAGGCGTTCATCTCCTCGACCGCTGCCGAGACGCTCTGCACGTTGGACGCGGTCTGCATGGAGACGCTGGCGGCGTCGACGCTCTGCGACTTGGTCTGCTGGGCCACGCCCGACAGCATGGCCGCGGCCTCGTCCAGCTCGCCGGAGACGCCCTTCATCGCCTGGATCCGTCCACCGATTGCGGCGCGGAAGCTGTTGACGGTTTCTTCCAGCTTCCTGGCCCGGGCCTCGCGCTCGGCCGTCGCAGCCTTCTCATGCGATTCCAGTTCCCGCGCCTTGACCATGTTGTCGCGGAACACCTCGACCGCGCGCGCCATCTTCCCGATCGCGTCGCGGTTCGTCGTTGACGGGATTTCGGTATCCAGCTTGCCGGAGGATATCTCGCCCATGGCCGAGGTCAGACCGTGGACCGGCTGTACGATGCTGCGAACGATCAGCCAGGCGATCGCCGAGCCGAAGATCACCGCCAGGATGGCGACAATGCTGGTTACTAGAATGGCGTTGTCACTGAGCGCCTGCATGTGCGGCCCCAGTTCATCCTGCCGGGCCTTGTAGGCCAGCTTCATGTCCTCGACCATGGTCGCAACCTGCGGTCCGACATGATCCAGCGTGCCGGAAATCATCTGGTTGCGGGCGGTGATGATCATGTCGACCATGCTCATGTCGTCGCCATACTGGTTCACGCCCTCGATCAGCGGTGTGAACTGCTCTGAGACCGCAATGACTTCCAGCGTTTCCAGATCCTCCACCGCGCGGTCACGGTGGCTGTTGGCCTGCTCCATGTCGGCCGGATCGTTGTTCAGCAGGAACTTCCCGGCGAACAGGCGCATCATCATGATGTCCTCCAGCACGCGCGAAGCGCCCTTGGTGGCCTCCAGATTGCCGGCGGTGGCCATTTCCTCGACCAGCGCCTGCGCCTTCAGCGCCAGGCTGGGACCCAGCTCATCCAGACCGGCGACCATCCGGTTCCGCTGCTCCTGCATGGCGGTGACCTCGATGAAGGTCGCGCCATAGCGGGCCATCTGTTCGCGCATGCCGGCCAGGGCCTGGGCTTCTTCCTCGCTCAGATCGGCGGCCGCGGCCTCGTCGAACAGGGCCATCGCCGCCGCCAGCCGCTTCTGCACCACTGCGATGCTTTCCTGCGATCCGGTCTTGATGAAGTCCTTCATGCCAAGCTGCGTCATCAGCACATTCGCCTGAATCCGGCCGACATGATTGGTGTTGGTGGCCGTTTTCCGGTACTCGGTGACGTCCTTGCCAGTGGAGTTCATGGTGAACATGACGAACGCGGCCAGCGCGGCCATGGTCACGAGGATGGCGGCGAACGCACCGTAGAGACGGGTGCTGATCTTGAAATTTCTGAGCATTCTTCAATCGGCCTTCGCGGGGGGCGGAATTTGTGACCGATCAATTACACCCAGAGCCGTTGCGTATTTGTTAAGGGCCTGTTCGGCCGCGGGAATCGGGTCAGACCGGCGCCAGGCTCTCCGCGATGCCCAGCAGCCAGCGGTCGCTGCCCTGCGGCCCGATCAGCGACAGGCCCACCGGCGCCCCCTGCGCCAGGCCCGCCGGGATCGTGACCTGTGGCAGGCCGGCATGCCCGGCGATGCAGGTCAGCGCGATCACCCGGTAGCGGAAATCGTCCAGCAGCTTCGCGTCCCAGTTCAGCACCGGCGCAGGTCCGGGCGCGGTCGGCAGCAGCAGCACGCCGTCGTCGCCCAGAATGCCGGCCATGAGCTGGCGAATGCGGGCCCGTACCGGCTGCATGGACGCGACCCCGGCTTCGGTGATCCTTGACGCCATCTGAAAGCGGTCGCGGACGCCGGGACCGAAATCCGGGCGGGTCTCGCTGACCCAGTCCCCATGCACCTGCCAGATCTCGGCGGCCTGCAGGATGCGGAAGGCCTCCTTCCACAGTTCCGGCTCGACGCCGATATCGACCGGCGCGGCGCGCACGCCCCCGCTCAGCGCGCCGATCGCGGCCTCGAGCTGTGCGGACGTCTCCCTGTCTGTCAGGCGGAACAGCGACGGATCGATCAGCCAGGCCGGCTCGCCGCGCACCGCCTCCGGCGGCAGCAGGACCTCGCCGACACGGGTCAGCAGGGACGCCTCGCGCGCGAACCAGCCGCAGGTGTCATAGCTCGGGGCCAGCGGCATGCAGCCGTCCAGCGGGACCGCGCCGTGGCTCGTGCGGATGCCGAACAGCCCGCAATAGCTGGCCGGGATGCGCACCGAGCCGCCGGTATCGGAGCCGATGGCGAAATCCACCTCGGCCGCCGCCGTGACGCTGGCCGAACCCGACGACGATCCGCCCGGAATGCGCCCCGGTGCGGCCGGATTGACCGGCGTGCCGTAATGATGGTTCTCGCCGTTCAGGCTGTAGGCCAGCTCGTCGGTATGGGTGACGCCGGCGAGCGTCGCGCCCGCGTCCAGCAGCTTCGCCAGCACCGGGCAGTCGTCCTCCGCCGGGCCGTGGGTGCTGAGCCAGTCGGGATTGCCGCAACCCGCCACCCGTCCGGCGACGTCATAGAGGTCCTTCAGCCCGAAGCGGAGCCCGTCCAGCGGGCCGGAAGCCGTGGGTCCCCGCTCGAATTTCTCGATGAAGCCGCTGATGGAAGCCATGGCCGGAGTCTCCTTCGAACCGCGTCACTGCATGGATACCGCAGTACCTCAGTCACCGCACCCGCGCCAGCGCGGCGACAGCATGGCAGCGTCAATTTCCGGCCTGCGATTCGGCGGCGGATCGGCTATGGTCCGCCGTAACGCGCCCTTAGCTCAGCTGGATAGAGCACGAGCCTTCTAAGCTTGGGGTCGCAGGTTCGAATCCTGCAGGGCGCGCCATACTCTCTTTGATCTCACGGCAGTTCGCTGCGCGAATGCCTCCGATGGGGCGAGCATTCGCTCGGTCGCGCCGTCGCGCTCCGGAGCGACACAGGGCGCGACAGATTGATGAGCCTTCGACGTCTACGCGCTTTCCGCCGGCCAGGAGAAGGTGAACCGTGCGCCGCCGCCGGGGCGGTCACTGACGGCGAGTTCGCCGTTCATGGCTTCGGCCAGGCGGGCGCAGATGTAGAGGCCCAGGCCGGTGCCCGGGTCGATGCCGGCGACATAGGCGTCGTCGCGCAGGAAGGGTTCGCCGATCCGCCGGGCCAGCGCCGCCGGCATGCCGGGCCCGTTGTCCCAGATCTCCAGCACCGCCCTGCCGTCGCGCCCGCTGATCCGGATGCCGATCTCGCCGCCGTCGGGCGCGTGCTTGGCGGCGTTGGACACCAGATTGTTCAGGACCTGGGTCAGGGCTCTCTCGTCGGCCACGATGCGCGTCGGCAGCCCGCTGCCATTCTCGATCGACAGGTTCAGCCGCTTCCTGCGCGTCAGCGGGTCGAAGCTCCGCGCCACCCGCTCGCACAGCGCCGGCAGGTCCAGTTCCGCCGGAACCAGCCGGAAGGTGCCGCTTTCCAGCCGCGCCGTATCCAGGATGTCGCCGACCAGCGAGAGCAGAAGCTGGCCGCTGAAGCGGATGGATTCGGCGTAGTCGCGATACTTGTCGTGACCCAGCTCGCCCCAGGTCTCTTCCAGAATCAGCTCCGAGAAGCCGATCACCGAGTTCAGTGGCGTGCGCAGGTCGTGGCTGATATTGGCCAGGAATTCCGACTTCTGCCGGGAGGCGGTCTCCGCCTCTTCCTTGGCACGCATCAGCTCCTGCTCGCTGTGCTTGATGTCGGTGACATCGACCTGGACCGAGACGAAACCGCCCCGGCTCATGGGCCGGTCGGTGGTCTTGATCCAGCGGCCGTCCTTCAGATGCACGATGAACGAGCCGGTCAGGCTGTTGCGGTACTCGGCCTTGCGTTTCAGATAGTCCTCGCCGTCACCGAACGCGTCGCCGACGACGACATTGCCACGTTCGACGTCGATGCGTCCCAGCGCGGCGAAATGCACGCCGGGTGCGGCTTCCTCGGCGGTATAGCCATAGAGTTCGCGGAAATTGCGGTTGCAGGCCACAAGGCAGCCGTCGCCGTCATAGATGACGATCGCCTCCGAGACGTTCTCCAGCGCCTCGGCGAACAGCTCGCCCCGGTCGCCGGCGGCGTCCCGGGTCAGGGCGCTGTTCATCGGCGCCGGGGAGTCGGGTTTGTCGATTCTGCCCATCGCTGTCATTCCTGACTGGCCGGACAAGCGGTCCGGCAGCGGGCCTTCCATACGCTGCGAATCCTTGCCGACAAACTAACGCGTCCCATGACGGTCGGACAGGAATCAGTTGTTTCGGCGCAAACGCAGACGGGCGGGCCCCGAAGGACCCGCCCGCCTGTTTCAACGCGGTTTGCCTCGCTCAGTCGAGGTCGAAGCGGTCGGCTTCCATGACCTTGTTCCAGGCGGCGACGAAGTCGGTGACGAACTTCTTCTCCGCGCCGTTCTGGGCGTAGATCTCGGCCAGCGCCCTGAGCTGGGAGTTGGAACCGAAGATCAGGTCGACACGGGTGCCGGTGTACTTGACCTCGCCGGTGGCGCGGTCGCGGCCCTCGAAGACCTGATCGCCGCCGTCCTTGCCGCTCCAGGTGACCGACATGTCCAGCAGGTTGACGAAGAAGTCATTGCTGAGCGTGCCCACCCGGTCGGTGAAGACGCCGTGGCTGGAACCGCCATGGTTCGCGCCGAGGACCCTGAGGCCGCCGACCAGCGCGGTCATCTCCGGCGCGGTCAGCGTCAGCAACTGCGCCTTGTCGACCAGCAGCTCCTCGGCCGAGACCGTGTACCTGGCCTTGGCGAAGTTGCGGAAGCCGTCGGTGTCCGGCTCCAGGAAGCTGTAGGATTCCACGTCCGTCTGATCCTGGCTGGCGTCCATCCGGCCCGGCGTGAAGGGCACGGTCACGTCGTGGCCCGCAGCCTTAGCCGCCTGCTCGATCGCCGCGGCGCCGCCGAGCACGATCAGATCGGCCAGCGAAACCTTTTTGCCGCCGGTCTGCGCGCCATTGAAGGCGGCCTGCACGGCTTCCAGCTTCGCGATGACCGCACCGGTGCGCGCCGGTTCGTTGGCGTCCCAGTCCTTCGCCGGAGCCAGCCGGATGCGCGCGCCATTGGCGCCGCCGCGCATGTCCGAGCCGCGGAAGCTCGAGGCCGAGGCCCAGGCGGTGAAGACCAGATCGGAGACCGAAGCGCCGCTCGCCAGGATCTGCGCCTTCAGGGCCGCGATATCCGCGTCGTCGATCAGGTCATGATCGACCGCCGGGATCGGGTCCTGCCAGATCAGTTCCTCGGCCGGGACTTCCTTGCCGACATAGCGGGCGCGGGGGCCCATGTCGCGGTGGGTCAGCTTGAACCAGGCGCGGGCGAAGGCGTCGGCGAACTGATCCGGGTTCTCGTGGAAGCGGCGCGAGATCTTCTCGTAGGCCGGGTCCATGCGCATCGCCATGTCGGCCGTGGTCATCATGATCGGCACCTTGCGGCCCGAGCCGTCGACCTGCGGCGCGTGGTCCTCGTCCTTCAGTCCCACGGGCTTCCACTGGTTGGCGCCGGCGGGGCTCTTGGTCAGCTCCCATTCGTAGCCGAACAGCATGTCGAAATAGCCGTTGTCCCACTGCGTCGGGTTCGGCGTCCATGCGCCCTCGATGCCGGAGGTGATGGCGTCGACGCCCTTGCCGGAACCGTGCGTGCTGAGCCAGCCCTGACCCTGCGCCTCGATCGGCGCGGCCTCGGGCTCGGGGCCTACAAGCGCGGCGTCGCCCGCGCCATGGGCCTTGCCGAAGGTGTGGCCGCCGGCAGTCAGCGCGACGGTCTCCTCGTCATTCATGGCCATGCGGGCGAAGGTCTCGCGGATGTCGCGGCCGGACGCCACCGGGTCCGGATTGCCGTTCGGGCCTTCCGGATTGACGTAGATCAGACCCATCTGCACGGCCGCCAGCGGGGCTTCCAGCTCCCGGTCGCCATGGTAGCGCTCGTCGCCCAGCCATTCGGTCTCGGCGCCCCAGTAGATATCCTCCTCGGGCTCCCAGATGTCCTCGCGGCCGCCGGCGAAACCGAAGGTCTTGAAGCCCATCGATTCCAGCGCGACGTTGCCGGCCAGGATCATCAGATCGGCCCAGGACAGGCTGTCGCCATACTTCTGCTTCACCGGCCAGAGCAGCAGCCGCGCCTTGTCCAGATTGCCATTGTCGGGCCAGCTGTTCAGCGGGGCGAACCGCTGCGTGCCGGTACCCGCGCCGCCACGGCCGTCGGAGGTCCGGTAGGTGCCGGCGCTGTGCCAGGCCATGCGGATGAACAGCGGGCCATAGTGGCCGTAGTCGGCCGGCCACCAGTCCTGCGAGGTGGTCATCACTTGGGTGATGTCCTGCTTGACGGCGTCGAGATCCAGTTTCGCGAAGGCCTCGGCATAGTCGAACCCTTCGCCTAGCGGATTACCGGCGGGCGGGTTCTGGTGCAGCATCTTCAGATTGAGCTGGTTCGGCCACCACTTGCGGTTGGTCTGGGCGGCGTTGGAGGTCGGCAGGCTGTGGCCGTGCATCACGGGGCACTTGCCTTCGGTCGAACGCGGTGTATCGGGCATGGGTCACCTCTCCTCTAAGGCGTCGGGTTGCGCCGTCGGGCCATTGGCCCTGGCTACAGATGGCAATGTAAGCGCACGCTTTTCAATTGGAAAATTGGAATAAAGAATGATATTGATCGGAAATATCGATTAATTGGAGACAGGCGCCTGGCGATGAACACCCGCGACCTGGAATATCTGATCGCCGTGGCGGAGGAGCTGCATTTCGGCCGCGCTGCCGAACGCTGCAACGCCAGTCAGCCCGCGTTGAGCGGACAGGTGCGCAAGCTGGAGGACATGCTGGGCGTCCAGGTGTTCGAGCGGACCCGGCGTCATGTCCGCGTGACGCCCATCGGCGAGCAGATCGTGGTGCAGGCCCGGGCGGTGCTGCAGCAGGTCGAGACGCTGCAGCAGATCGCGTCCCTCAACCGCGATCCCTCGGCCGGGCGCTGCAGCATCGGCATGCCGCCGACCATCGGCCCCTATCTGACGCCGCTGCTGCTGCCCGCGATCCGGCATTACCTGCCTGACCTGCAGATCGCCCTGGTCGAGGATTTCACCGACAGTCTGGAGCGGCAGCTCGCCGAGGGCGAGCTGGACATCGCCGTGCTCGCCACCACGCCGGTGCGGACCACGCTGGACGAGATCCGCCTGTATGAGGAGCCGTTCTGGATCGCGCTGCCGAACGGCCACCGGCTGACAGAGCAGGAGACCGTCGACGTGATGCAGATTGAGCCGGGCGAGCTGCTGTTGCTCTCCGACGGCCATTGTCTCCGGGATCAGATCTACGAGTTCTGCAATCTGGAACGGGGGCGGACCGACGGGGCCGGACCGAAGACCCAGAAGACCAGCCTGCCGACGATCCTGTCGCTGGTCGGGGCCGGACAGGGCGTCACCCTGGTTCCGGCGATGAGCCTCTCGGGCGCCTGGGTGACGGATGCGGGCATCTCGATCCGGCGGGAGCAGAGCGGCGCGGCCGGGCGGACGGTGCGGCTGACCTACCGCAAGGGCTATCACCGCATGGCGCTGGTGGAACGCCTGGCCGGCATCATCGCCGGCATCGTGCCGGATACGGTCAGACCGATCCGGATGTGAGCGAGCCGGGCAGGCTTAGAACCGCTGTCGTGCCCTTGCCGGGTTCGCTTTCCAGATGCAGCGAGCCGCCATGCAGTTCGGCCAGCTCACGGCTGATCGGCAGGCCGATTCCAGCGCCGTCAACCATCGGGTGGCCCGGGCCGCGCGCGCGTTCGAAGCGTTCGAAGATGCGCGCCAGATCGGCCGGCGCAATGCCCTTGCCCTGGTCGGCGACGCGAATCTCGAGATCGGCGTCGTCCGCGCTCAATGTGACCTCGACGGGCGTATCCGGCGTGCCGTATTTGCGGGCGTTGGTGAGCAGGTTCAGCAGGATCTGCCGGAACTTGCGCCGGTCCGCCTCCACTTCGGTTCCATCCGCGAGGTTCCGGTACGCCAGGTCGAGCCGGTTGCCATATCGGGCGAATTCGGGCCGGATGAGCTCGGAGATCACATCCATTTCTTCATGCAGATCGAAGAACTCCCGGCGGATCGACATCTGCCCGGCTTCGATACGGGCGATGTCCAGCAGGTCGTCGATCAACGCCAGCAGATGCTTGCCGCTGGAAAGAATGTCGCCGACGAAGCGGCGGTGACGGTCGGAAAGCTCGTCGCCGGCACTGTTCAGGATCAGCTCGCTGTAGCCCAGGATCGGATTCAGCGGCGTGCGCAATTCGTGGCTGACATTGGCCAGGAAGTCCGACTTGGCCCGGTTCGCGGCCTCGGCTGCCAACTGTGCCTCGCGCTGCGCGGTGACATCGCGGGCGATGCCCTCGATCCCGGCCGGATTGCCTTCGCCGTCGATCAGCATGTAGGCATTGGTCGAGATATGGATGATGCCGCCATCCTTGCGAACCATCCGCGCCTCGACATGCCGCGCCTCGCCGGCGCCGTCCAGAATGGCGGCGGCCATGTGCTGGCGCTCGGACGGGTCGAGATAGAACTCGGACAGCTCGTGCCCGATCATCTCGTCCGTGGTGTAGCCGAATATGCGCTCGCAGGCCGGGGAGACATTGACGATGAATCCGTCATTGTCGGCGCGGTAGAAGATGTCCGGCAGGTGCCGCAAGAGCCGGTCGATATCCGCCCGGGAATGCAGCAACGCCTCGCGCGCCTCGACCGTCTCGGTGATGTCCTGCATCGATCCGATCGAGAGGGTTCTGCCGCCCTCGACCACGCTGACGCCCATGCGCACCCGCGCCGTCCGGATCCCGCCGTCCGGCCGGACGATACGGAACTGCACCAGGTTCTCGGCCGGCTCGCCCTCTTCCCGGCGGCGGTAGCGCGAAGCGACCGCGTCCTGATCCGCCGGATGGACGACATCCATCATGTGCAGGCCGATCAGGTCGGCGGACGGTCGGCCCAGAATGTCGCAGAACATGGCGTCGACATGGATAAAGCGGCCGGCCTCGATGACGAAGACGCCGTCCTGAAGATGCTGCATCAGGGCCATCAGCGTCGCCTCGTCGAGCGCGGCGACTTCAGGTTCTGTCTGCATCTTCATCGTTCTTTTCCGCGTCATCCCAGCTTCCGGTGCGTTGCCCGCGCCCGGGGCATGGGCGGCGAACCGCCCTCCGCACGTTCGAGCGACCAGCGGCAGCCGGGACGGTCCGGACAACACAGTTCACCCGACAGGTCATAACATAGGGTAAACCGGGGCAGAACGCGCTGTCACGCAGCGTCAGTCACGTCTCCGTAACGACGCCGAGGACGGATCAGGCGGCGCGGATGCGGGTGAAGAAGCCCTCGACCTCGTCCTTCAGCACCTGCGCGCGTCCGGAAAGCTCTTCCGCGGTCTGGTCGACCTGACCGGCAGCCTCGCTGGTCTCGCCGACCGAGACGGAGACGGCGCCGATGTTCTCGGTCACGTCGCGGGTGCCCGCGGCGACCTGCTCGATGTTCTGCGCGATCTCCAGCGTCACCTGGTTCTGCTCCTCGACGGCCGCGGCGATGGAGGCGGCGACCTCGTTGAGCTGTTCCATGGCCTCGTCGATCCCGTGGATCGCATCGACGGCCAGCTTGGCGCCCGACTGCAGCCCGTTGATCTGTGCAGTGATCGACAGGGTGGCGCTCTGGGTCTGCTCGGCCAGTTGCTTGACCTCCTGGGCCACGACCGCGAAGCCCTTGCCAGCCTCGCCGGCGCGGGCGGATTCGATGGTCGCATTCAACGCCAGCAGGTTGGTCTTCTCCGCGATCTCCTGGATCAGGTCGACGACCTTGCTGATCTCGTCGCTGGAAGCCGAAAGCTTGCCGATCTCGTTGCTGCTGTGCGCGACCTTCTCGGATGCGCGCTGCACGGCGCGGGACGAGTTCTCGGCCTGCTCGGCGATCTCCTTGATGGCGGCGGTCATCTCTTCTGTAGCCGCGGCGACGGCCTGGGCGTTGACCGAGGCCTGTTCCGAGGCGGCGGCGACCGTGGTGGCGCGGGTGCCGGAGGTCTGCGCAACCGAGCTCATGGAGCGTGACGAGGCGCGGAGCTGCTCGACGCCGATGGAGACATTGCCGACGATCTCCTGAATGGTCTGGTCGAACTGGATGATGGCCGTCTCGCGCTGCTTCGAGCGCTCCAGCTTCGCGGCCTCTTCCCTCCGTTGTTCCTCGGCCAGCCGTTCGCCTTCCTTCAGATCTTCCTGGAACTGCAACAGCGCCTTCGCCATCTCGCCGATCTCGTCGGCACGCTGCGCGGCCGGGATTTCCTCGTTCCGCGCGCCGTCGGACATGCGGCCCATGGTGGCGCCCATCTCGCCCAGCGGGCGGGTGATGGAGCGGCCGATCACGACGCCCGCGGCGATGCCGAGCGCGATGCCGAGTACGGCGATGATGATCATCAGGCGGACGCCCATGATCTCGTCGGCCAGTGCCTGTTCGGTGGAGGCGATGGTGAAGTGCTCCAGCTCCAGCAGCAGCGCCTCCAGTTCGTGATCCAGCTCCGCCTGCTCGGCTTCCAGGGCCTCGACCTCGTGCAGCACGGATTCCGCCCGGCCTTCGGCGGCGGCGGCCAGCACCTTCTCGGCCTGTTCGTCATAATGCTTGTGCTTGATCTCGATGGCCTTGAGGACTTCCAGGACGTGGGCGAATTCCTTCTTCGCCTCCTCGGAGTTGGCCTTTTCGATGCCGTGCTGGGCCAGTTCCTCGCCTTCGAGAATTTCCTTGTCGACCTTGTGCGCCAGTTCGGTGAAGGCCTGGCGGTCATGCGCCAGGTCGGCGCCGTTGCGTATGCCGCCTGCCCGCAGCGACCGTTCCAGCAGGATGGCCTGTTCAAGCTGATGCAGCGTGATCGCGGTGACCTTCTCCATCAGGGGCATGTCTTCCTTGGCGATTTCCTGAAGTTCGTTGCCGACCTGTGTCATCTTCCATGAGCCGACAGCGGCGATACTCACGCCCACCAGAGCCACCAGCGCGACAATGGCGTAGATCCTATGCTTCACCGACATAGCGTGTTCCTTCTGGGTTGCCCCAGGCTTTCACCCAGGCTTGCACGCCCTCGGTGGTATCTCGAAACCCCTAAAAAAAGATGAAAATGCGGCGACTCCGGCCAACAAAACCCAACAATAACAGGCAAGAAATTTTTGATGATGTGTCCACTATGTGATGAATTTGAATGCTGTGTGATTATTTTTTCGCCAATGTTTGTTCATATTTGGGGCATGAGACAGAAAGTAATGTCAAGTATAACTGAGGTGGATGAAAAACTGTACACTTTGGATAATTATAGAACAAAAAATGGCTTTGATGGCCAGATGTTACTTCATGTGTGATTGATGCGGTGGCGAACCAATCCGGATGATGCTGGACAGGCTCGCCGGCACTCGTCCAGACTCGCCCGGCTCGTGGTTCACGCAGGGGAGGAATGGCGATGAGCGGACCTGTTGCCGTGGTTGTCGGGGCCACCACCAAGTGGCGCGCCGACGGTCACATGACGAAACTCATTCATGGCGGAGAGATCGAAGACGCCGACGTGCCCGAGGGCATCCGCTACGGCGTCGGCGGCGCCATTGCGCAGAAATTCGCGGCCGAGGGCTGCCGCCTGGTCGTCACCAGCCGAACCGCAGCCAATGCCGACGGGCTGGTCGAAGTGATCCGGGGCCAGGGCGGGGACGTCTCGGTGGTCGAGATGGACCTGGCCGACGACCGCTCCATCGCCGAGGGCTTCTCCCGCATCCGGGCGACGGCGGGCGACCCGGAGATCCTAGTCTACAATGCCGGCTATCCGGACGGGCGCGAACTGCCCCGGGAGATGGAGCTGCTGGAGAACATGCCGACGGCGATATTCGACACCGCCATGGCGGTCTCCTGCCGGGGGCCGTTCCTGGTTGCGAAGGAGGTGTTGCCTGCGATGCGGGCGAAGGGGCAGGGCTCCTTCTTCTTCTCCAACAATGCCGCCTCGCTCCGAGGCCGCAAGCGCAACACCGGCGAGTCGCTCTACTATCCCAGGGTGATGATGCGGACGCTGGCCCAGGTGCTGACCGAAGAATACTCGGAGCACGGGGTCCATGTCGCCAACGTGATCATCGACGGGCTGATCGATTCGCCCGGCACCCGCCGCCTGCCCAAGGCGCAGGCCAATACCGACATCATCATCAACCCGGTGAAGATCGCCGAGGCCTTATGGTACCTGCACACCCAGGACCGTTCGGCCTGGACCCACGAACTGCAGCTCACCCCTTTCCCGCAGAAGGTGAGCTTCTAGACAGGCAAGACGGCGGAGCGGCCAGGCTCCCCCTATTCCGCTGCTGCTGCTGCGGCCTGTTCGGCGAGGGCGGCGCGGAGCTTGTATTTCAGGATCTTGCCGCCGACGGTCTCGGGGAACTCGGTCATCGCCACCACGGCCTTGGGCGTCTCGAAACCGGCCAGCCGCTCGCGGCAGAAGCCGATCACGTCCGCCTCGTCCAGCGTCGCGCCAGGAATCAGGATCACGCAGGCGGTGACCATCTCGCCCCAGCGGTCGTCGGGCGTGCCGACGACGGCGGCGCGGGCGATGGCGGGATGCTGCTGCAACACCGCCTCGACGCGGATCGAGGAGACGTTCTCGCCGCCGGACTTCACGATGTCCTTGTAGCGGTCGACCATGATGCGCAGCCCGTTCTCGTCGTAGCGGAAGCTGTCGCCGGAATGGAACCAGCCGCCCTTCAGGGATTCCCGGGTGGCTTCCTCATCCCGGTAGTAGCCCGAGAAGATGGCGGGCGAGCGGTACACCGCCTCCCCGTCCACGCCGGGCTGGCCGCGCAGGTCATTGCCGTCGGCATCCATCACCGTGGAGGCCAGGATAGGCACCGGCACGCCGACATAGTTCACCGCCGGCGCGGTCTCCAGGAACAGCTTGCGGTTCCGGTTGACGTTGAAGGTGTGGCAGGGGACGCATTCGGTCTGGCCGATCAGCTCGTAGGCGGTCAGCTTCGGCGAGCAGAGCTCGGCCAGCTGCGCCAGCGACTTCGGCGCCATCGGCGCCCAGCCGTAGAACATCACCGTGACATTGCCCAGGTCATAGGCATCCGGCTTCTCGTGGCAGGCCTTGATCACGCTCTCGACGAATTGCGGCGAGCCGCCCCAGAAACAGGTGACCCGCTCCTCGGAGATCGCCTTGGCGACGCCGTGCCCCTCGGGCTTGCGGCCCATGATGACGGTGCCGCCGGCGGTCAGCGGACCCAGCAGGATGAGCTGGTCGCCGATGTGGAAGGTCATCGGCGTGAAGGTCGACAGCCGGAGATCGCCCTCGAATTCCAGACCGCGGGTCAGCATCAGCGTCTGGCTCATCGCGGTCATGTAGGAATAGGTGTGGGAGATCATCACCGCCTTGGGCGCTGCCGTGGTGCCGGAGGTGAACAGGATCTGCCAGATGTCGTCGGAGTGGATGCGGACGTCCGGTTCCACATCGCTCTGATCCTCGATGAAGTCGTCGAAGGATGGCACCTCGCCGCCATCCCTGCCGCCGACCAGCATGATCGGCCTGAGACCGCTGGCGGCCAGCGGCGGCCCCAGCTTCTCCCACTGCACGGCGTCGGCGATCACCGTCTCGGCGCCCACCCGCTTCAGGCAGTCGGCGATCACGTCAGGGGCCATCATGATGTTGACCGGCGCGGCGACCAGCCCGGCCTTGGCGATGCCGATCTTGGTCAGCCAGGCCTCGACCGAATTCTCCACCAGCATCGCCACCCGTGCCGCCTCGCCGAGATTCAGCGACAGCAGCCGGTTGGCGACCCGGTTGATCAGCGCATTGGCCTGGGCGTAGGTCACGCGCGCATGCTTCGGATTGATGATCGCGTCCTCGGCGGCGATCAGGCATTCCTTGTCCGGTGTCGACCAGGTCACCCGCTCGATGATGTCGCCGACCGCCATGCGGTTCCAGCGCTGGTCGTTGCGGCGGTTGCGGAAATTCTCGACGTCGATTTCCAGGTCCATGGCAATCCTCCCCGATCGCATGTCTGTGCTTGCTGGCCGGGATGCTACAGGGTTTCCCCCCGCGAAAGAAACAGTGTGGACGAGACCTGACGAAAGTCAGGACCCATGCCTGAGTGTTTCCTCAACCCGGGAATCGGCGGAAAGGCTCAGGCATGGGTCCCAAATCCAGTTTGGGACGCGCCGATGAGGCGGAAAGGCGGTTGCGAACTCACCCCGCCTCACCCCGCGCCGGACTTCTTCGCCTTCAGGATCCGCGCCATCTCGCGCCAGGTGACGGTGCCGATCAGCGGATGCGCCAGCGCGGCATTGACCCGGCGCGGCCCCATCAGGTCGAAATGCTCCTTGTAGGTGCCGCGGCACTGCAGGAACACGGGCAGACAGCCCAGCGAGACCGCCACCGGCAGCAGTTCGCGGTACCCGGCCTCGCCCGTCCGGTCGGAGACCAGATGCGCGGTCAGGCGGCCGTCATCCAGCCGCCTCGGCCGGTCCATGACGATCATGCGGCCCTGGACACGGCGGCGGGTATCCTGAGCGGCGGCACCGCGAAGGGCTGCCCGCGCCGCTGCCGCATCGCCTCGGGCATCACGTCCATGTTCGGCCAAAGACCGGACAGCAAGGCGTCGCGGTAGCCTGGCGGCAGCCCGGCCCGGTCCATCGCCGCCGCCGCGCCTGCATGGTCATAGGCCAGCCGGTGAAAGGTCAGGGTCGCGCCGTGCTCGTCCGGCGTCAGCACCATGAAACCGGTCTCCGGTTCGCCGTCGTTGAAGGGCATGCCCGCGACCCCGGCATTGATCCAGTACCGTCCCCCGGTCTCCGTCGCGAAGGGGATGCCGCTGTGGCCGGCGATCACCGCATCCGCACCCGTCAGCGCGAGCTCCTCGTCAATGGCCTCCAGATCGGTCGGGAAGATGAATCGGTTGATGGCGGAATAGCCGCCATGAATGACCTCGAAGCGCCGCCCCGCCATGCAGAAGGCGATCCGCGCCGGGCAGGCGGCCATGAAGGCGCGGTGTTCCGGCGTCAGCTCGGCATTGGCGTGGGCCAGCCAGTCACGGGAGGCGAGATCGCAGGCGCTGCCTTCCTCGAAGCCGCAGCCGCAGCCGTCCGTCTCCGCGCCGAAGCTCTCCTCGCAATTGCCCAGCACCACGTGACCGCCAGCCTGCATGACAAGGTCGGTGGTGGCCGCCGCGTCGGCGCAATAGGCGACGATATCGCCGGTATTGATGCGGTGGGTCGGCGGGATGCCCAGCCGGTCGGCCTCGGCCAGCAGCGCCCCGGTCGCCTGCAGGTTGCTGTATGCGCCGCCATAAAGCAGCACCGGCGCGGCGAACTCGCCCAGATCCAGCGTCTTCATGCGGCGCTGCAGGAGCCGCCGCCCAGCACGCAGAATTTCGCGCAATGCGGATGGTTCAGCTTCACCGGCGCGCTGGCCTCGGCCAGGGTCGCGCCCATCTCCAGGCCCCGGTCATGGGGGATCAGCGTGCAGGGCGCGACGACGGCACGGTCCTCGCCCTTGCGGTGGATCACCATGCGCGAGCTGGCGCACATCATGGCGTCCGGGCTGACATCCAGAATGCCCCAGCAGGCGGTGGTGATCTCCGGCACGTCGGCGGCGGCGTCCATCTCCGGGAACAGCACCAGCCGTTCGGGATCCTGCACGTCCAGCATCACGCCGCGCTGTTTCAGCATCCGCGCGAAGCCGCGGCGCAGCTGGTCCTCGGACTCCTTCCAGAAGGTGCGGCCGGCGATCGACAGGTGGAAGCCGTTGGCGGCCAGCCAGTCCAGGCCCGGCAGCATCCGCGCCCAGGCCTTCTCGCCGCGCTCCATGTCGTGTAGCCGTTCGGAATAGTGATCGACCGAGATGCGCAGGCGTAGCCGCTCGCCGAATTCCCGGTGCAGCGCCAGCAACTCGTCGGCGCACTTCATCATCGGCCGCATGGCGTTGGTCAGCACCAGCACGCGGTAACCGCGCGTCAGCGCCGAGCGCAGCATCGGCAGGAATTCGGGGTTCATGAAGGGTTCGCCGCCGGTGAAGCCGATCTCGGCGGCCTCGAAATCCGCGTCCAGTTCGTCGAGAAAGCGGTCGACCTCGTCGAGGGTCAGATAGACCAGCGCGTCATTGGTGGGGCTGCTCTCGATATAGCAGTTCACGCAGGCCAGATTGCAGAGTGTGCCGGTGTTGAACCAAAGCGTCGACAGCCGGGTCATTTCGACCGAGGCGCGGGGCGAACCGTCGGCGGTGACATCGGGGTTTCGGAACTTGGCCGGGTCGAGCCCTGCCGGGCGGGTGTCAGTCGCGGTGCCGGACATGAAACTCCCTTCGTCATTCCGCCCCCGAATCAGGAAGCGATGTCAGTAATGTAACACGCGCGGAAGGTGGGCGGACGCACCCGGAGTGTCAATGAAAGCCGGGCCAAGCTCACGCAGCGGTGACCTGGCGCTATCGCTGGCGACGACCGTCACAGGTTAGAATCCACCTTACACACAGATCGCAACTAGCTCGGCGCGCCCTGGACTTGAGGAACTTGTCCCCGCCTGGCGCGGGGAGGGCCCATGCCTGAGCCTTGCCGCTCCCTCAGCGCTCGCGGAAACACTCAGGCATGGGCCCTGACTTTGGTCAGGACACGTCAGCGAATTTTTCGATGCTGCAACCGGGTTCAGTCCTGTAGACGGATCGCATGAGCACCATCGCCGCGCCGCATCCCCGCACCGCCATACTGCTGATGATCCTGGCCAGCGCCCTGATCGCGGTGACGACGCTGATGGCCAAGGCGCTTGGGCTCGGCGCGGCCTCGGGTGGCGAGGCGCTGCACCCGCTGCAGATCAGCGCCGGGCGCTTTTTCTTCGCCTTTCTGGCGATCGCGGCGGCCAATGCGGTGATCCGGCCGGGCTTTCAGGGCGCCAATTGGCCGCTGCATTTCGGGCGCTCGCTGTCGGGCTGGCTGGGGGTGAGCTGCATGTTCGCCGCCGCCGCCCGGATGCCGCTGGCGGATGCCACGGCGATCAGCTTCCTCAGCCCGGTCGTGACCATGCTGCTGGCGGTGATCCTGCTGCGGGAAGTGGTGGGTCCGCGCCGCTGGCTTGCCGTGGCCGTCGCGCTGGCCGGTGCGCTGGTGCTGATCCGGCCGGGCACGGCGGCGTTCCAGCCGGCGGCCCTGATCGCGCTCGGCGCTGCGGCGGCGATGGGTATGGAGGCGATCCTGATCAAGCGCCTCAGCGACCGCGAGCCTGTCTCCCGCATCCTGCTGATCAACAACGCCATGGGCGCGACCATCGCCTGTACCGCCGCCAGCTTCGTCTGGGTCTGGCCCGCGCCGGAGCAATGGGCGCTGCTGGCGGCGCTGGGCCTGACCATGCTCTGCGGCCAGGTCTGCTTCGTGAACGCCATGCGGCGTGGCGAGGCGAGCCACGTCATCCCCGCCTTCTACGCCACGCTGATCTTCGCTACGGCCTATGATTTCGTCATCTTCGGCGATGCGCCGGGCTGGATCGCGGCGGGCGGGGCCGCGCTGATCGTCGCCGGTGTGCTGGCGCTCCTGCGGGCCGACGCGCCGCGCCCCAGCTGACGCGCATGGGCCACGCCGAAAGCCTTGCCAGCCGCCCCGTCCGGGCCTAAGAATCGCGGCCTCGAGCGGGTATGATGTAATGGTAGCCTGTCAGCTTCCCAAGCTGAACGCGCGGGTTCGATTCCCGCTACCCGCTCCAGCCTTTCCCGCTCCGCAATGATCCCTCCCGCCGCAGCCGGGTTTCCGCTAGAATTCTGTCGTCCGTCCGGCGGGCGGATCTGCCCTTGTGAGGGAGGCTGACGGCGATGCGGGTTCTTCTGGCGATGTTCTGCTTCATGCTGGCCGCGGGCGCGGCGCGGGCGGGCGACATGGATTCGGCCCGGGCAGCGCTGGACCGGGGCGATTTCGAGGCTGCGGTCTACCATCTCGGCGAGGCGATCCGGACCGGCGACACGGACGGGCTCAGCGTGGGCGAGCTCTATTACGAGCGCGGGCTGGCCAAGGGACGGCTGGGGCGCAATGACGAGGCGCTTGCCGACTACCGGCAATCCGTGCAGAGCGGTTTCCGCGAGGCCGGCGTCTACTCCTCGATGTGCTACACGCTGAGCGACCGGCTGGGCCGGCATGACGAGGCCCTGCCGAACTGCAACGAGGCGCTGCGCATCGACCCCTATCACGCCCCGACCTATGGCATCCGTGCGCTGGTCTCCTGGCGGCGGGACGACATCGCCGAGGCGGAGAAGGATTTCCGCCACGCCATCGCGCTGGATTCCAAGAACTGGGGCAACCGCTACAATCGCGGCAACATGTACCACAGCCTCGGCCGTCGCGCCGAAGCCGAGCAGGACTACCGCGCCTTCCGCGACCTGGCGCCGGAATGGGCCCGCAAGCTGAAGGCCGACCGGCTGCAGGAATACGGCATCAGGCCCTGATGCGGCGGGCGCTCAGGCCTCCGGGCCGATGATCCGCCGGTAGAGCGCCGCCGTGGCCGCGTCGAAGCAGCAGAAGATCACGCGTTCGGGCCGTCTGGCTGTCTCGCGCACGGTGGTGACCGCGATCTGAGTGGCCTCTTCGAGGGGATAGCCATAGATGCCGGTGGAAATCGCCGGGAAGGCGATGCTCTCGACACCGTGCCGGACGGCGAGATCCAGCGAGTTGCGGTAGCAGGCGGCGAGCAGTTCCGGCTCGCCCGCCGCGCCGCCGCGCCAGATCGGGCCGACGGTGTGGATGACGTGCCGGGCGGGCAGGTGATAGCCCCTGGTGATCCGGGCTTCGCCCGTGGGGCAGCCGCCGATGCTGTGGCACTCGGTCAGCAGCTCCGGCCCGGCCGCGCGGTGGATTGCTCCGTCCACGCCGCCGCCGCCGAGCAGGCTTTCATTGGCGGCGTTGACGATGGCGTCGACGTCGAGCGTCGTGATGTCGGCGGTGAGAACCTCCGGGGTCAACCGTCCTGGCCCGGGCTCATCAGCTTGTGCAGCGGCGCGATGAAATAGCGGATATAGGCGTCGTCGACATTGGACTGGCTGCGGCTGCGCCACGCCTTCATGGCGTCGTCATAGCTGGAATAGACGCCGACCAGATCGGTCCGGCCGGGATCGGCCAGCACGTTCTCGCGCGGATCGACCAGTGCGCCCCCGAAGACCAGATACAGATCCTGTGTGCTCATGGCTGTTGCTCCCTCGTGACCGGCAGGCCGTTGCGCTGCTGCTCTAGGCCAGGACGCCGCCGCCGCCCACAGGGCATTTCGCCCCATCGCCGGTCATCCGCCGGGTGACAGGACCCCCCGGTCTGGCTAACACTTGGCGGTGTCGCATGCCTGACGGAGGCCCTGCTCGCATGTATTCGGACCTGTTCCTTGTCCTGACCACGGGACTGTCGACGCCGCAGCTCGGCCTGACCTTCCTGGGCGGCTACCTGCTGGGCGCGATCCCGTTCGGGCTGCTGCTGACCCGGCTGGCGGGCCTGGGCGACGTGCGCAAGATCGGCTCCGGCAATATCGGCGCGACCAACGTGCTGCGCACCGGGCGCAAGGACATCGCCGCGCTGACCCTGGTGCTGGACGGCGGCAAGGGCGCGGCGGCCGCGCTGATCGGCTGGCAGCTCTACGGTTCCGACGCGCTGGTGCTGGCCTCGATCGGGGCGTTTCTGGGGCACCTGTTCCCGGTCTGGCTGGGCTTCCGGGGCGGCAAGGGCGTGGCGACCTTCCTGGGTATCGCACTGGCGGTGCATTTCCCGGTCGGCGCGATGGCCTGCGCCACCTGGCTGCTGGTCGCGGTGGCGCTGCGTTTTTCCTCGCTGTCGGCGCTGGTCGCGGCGGCGGCGACGCCGGTCTACGCGATCTGGCTGCACAGCCATCTCTACATGGAGATGTTCGTGCTGCTGGCGGCGCTGGTCTTCATCAAGCACCGCGCCAACATCCGCCGCCTGGTCATCGGCGAGGAGCCGAAGATCGGCGCGAAGAAGAAGGGCGACGGCGCCTGATCCGCATTCCCGGGGCCCTGCTCGCGCTCGGCCTGCTGAGCGCCTGCGTCACCGACGAGAAGCGGCCCCTCACCCGCTCCGACGTGATCGACGGTTTCGACCGCGTGGCCTTCGGGCGCGAGTTCTCGCCGAAGGATTCGCCCTTTCTGGTGAAGTATGACGAGCCCATCCGCATCCTGCTGGTGCATGCCGAGGGCGACCGCGAGCCCCTGCTGCGCGTGCGCAAGGTGATCCGCCGCATCAAGTCCTTCCACCGGCATCCCGAGTTCCGGGCGATCGACACGCTGAGCATCGAGGCTTATGCGCCGGACCGGGAGAAGGACCACAACATGATCATCTTCGCGGTGCCGGGGCGGTACTGGGACCGCGTGCATGCCCGCGTCGTGGCGGGACGGCCCAATGCCGGCGCGGGCACGGTGGGCGAGGCCTTCTACTACTACCGTTGCGGCGGCACGCTGCAGAACGACGGCGGCCGCATGACGCGGACGCTGATCTTCCTGGATACGGAACAGAACGCGGACCGTGACGGCATTGGCCATCTGGACGAGTGTTTCGCCGAGGAGATGCTGCAGTCCATGGGCCTGCCCGACGACAGCGACGACCTGATCTGGTCGATGTTCAACGACAACAATGACGTGAAGTGGCCGGGCGACTTCGACAATCTGCTGATGTCGATCCTGTACACGCCCGAACTTACCGCCGGCATGCAGCGCGAGGATGTGCGCGAGCGGGTGCCGCAGATCGTCGACGAGTTATGGGCGGATCATCTGGCCGAGCGCCGCCGCCGCGGTGCCGGAAAGGCGGGTTCCTAGACGAGGAAGATCGCCATCAGCACCAGCAGGATGATCATGAAGACGATGCCGAACTTCGTCATGCCCATGAAGTTGCCGTACATGGACTTGTGCTGAGAGATGTCCATCGAACCCGGTTCATGCATGAGAATCGTCCCCGTCTGATAGCCTGACGCACTGCGTCTGATTGCGCGCGAAGATAAGCGCAGGGCGTGATTTCGGCAAGCGGCCCCGGCGCATCACGCGGCGGCGAAGCGCCGCAGCACGTGGTCCGCGATCTCCGCCAGCGGCGCGATCCAGATGTCGCCCCGCGCCTCGGCGTGATCCAGCAGCCGCTCCAGGATGTTCATGCGGTGATGCCGGCCAATCACCGAGGGGTGACAGGTCAGGGTGAAGACGCCGCCCTCGCCGATGATCCCGTCCATCTCGGCCTGCCAGATCGACAGCACCTCGTCCGGGCCGTGGAACTGCGCCATCAGATGCGGCGGCATGAACCACATGAAATAGGGCGCGTCGTCCAGGCACCAGTCGATGGGAAACTCCAGCAGGTCCGGCTGATCGGGATAGATGTCGGAGAGCAGATGCGGGGCCTCGCCGGCGAACAGGCTGGAATCATAGCGGAAGCCGCGTTCGTCCAGCAGCCGGGCCGAATGCAGGTTCATGTCCCAGGCCGGCGAGCGGTAGCCCACGGGATCGAAGCCCATGTGCTGGCGGAAGACGCTCATCGTCGTGTCCAGGATCGCGGCCTCGGTTTCCGGATCGTCGCGATAGAGCGAGACGTTCTCGTGTTCGTGGCCATGCGCGCCGACCTCGTGCCCGGCGTCGGCCAGAGCGCGGAAGCGGTCCGGCCAGCGCTCGATATTGGCGCTGGGGACGTAGAAGCTGGCCTTCACGCCGCGGCGTTCCAGAAAGGCCGAGATGCGCGGCAGGGCGGTGTAGAGGCCGTAGAGTCCGCGGCTGTATCCCTGCAGCCGCTTCGGCGAACGGTCCAGCAGGTCGGCGCCGGTGCGGGGGCCGGCGGGATCGGGCCGCGCCGGGGCGTAGGCATAGGTCACGTCGCAGTCGAAGGTGAGCGCCATGGCGCCCTTGGCGCCGCCCGGCCAGGGGCCGCGGAATTCGTTCAGCATGATGTCGGTCGTCCTCCCGGCCGGAAGTCTGGCACGAAAAAGGGCGCCCGCCAAAGCGGACGCCCCGTTCCGTTCAGGATTGCGTCAGTGCTTACTGACCGCTCACCTTGATTTCCGCACGGCGGTTCTTGGCTTCCTTGACGCCGTCGCCGGTCTTCACGGCCGGCGAGGACTCGCCAAAGCCGATCGCGGTGATCGCCGATTCGGCGACGCCCGCTGCGATCAGGGCGTCCTTGACCGTCTTCGCACGCATGTTCGACAGCTTGGCATTGTACTTGTCGCTGCCGGAGGTGTCGGTGTGAGCGCCAACCACGACCTTCGGGTTCTTGCGGCTGAGAGCGTCGGCAATGGCGCTCTGCAGGCGGGACGAAGCCAGGTTGCTCAGGTTGGAGCGGTCGAAGCGGAAGTAGATGACATAGTCATTGTCAGCCTTGGCCTTGGGAGCCGGCTTCGGCGCGGGCGCGGGCACCATCTTGGCCATGGCGGCCTCGAAACCGGCGCGGCAGCGGGCGATGTCGAGCAGCTGGAAGCCCTCTTCCTGCTCTTCCAGCCAGCAGTCGAACTTGGTCTGGGCTTCGGCCAGATCGGCCGGCTGCGACTCGGCGTAGCCTTCCGCGTACTTGCCCATCAGCGCGTCATGCGCAGTCGACAGATCGCCGACTTTGTCGGCCGCGATGGTGCGGCTGGACACGGCATCGGGCAGAACCTCGAAGCCGGCCGTCGCATCGGCGGCCTTGCCGCTGTAATGCGTCACGGCGGCGGTATCGCCGGTGACCTTCTCGAAATCCGCCAGGGCGGTGTAGCGCGGCGCCAGTTCGGCGTTCAGCGCGGGATATTTCGTCTGAGGCTTCGGCGCGGCCGGCGCTTCGTCGCCGCCCGACGCACAGGCGCTCACCAGCAGCAGCGCCGCCGGTACAACCAGTGTCTTCAGCAAAGTCTTCATCAACTTGCCCCCTTCTATTGTTATGCGGCGGCGACATCCGAAACCGCCGCCTGATCCATTCAGCATTGCCGACACTGCCGTCCGTCAGTGCTGCCCCGTCGTATCCGCTTGTTCGGACACGGCGAACGCAGCGCCCGAGCAACTAGCGTGCCAGTCATTTTCCTGCAATTGAAGCCTAATCTGGCAAAGGGAGCCATGAAAAGGGGGGCAGGCCGCAAAAAAGAAGAGCCGCCGCCTGTTGGCGACGACTCTCCTCGATGGTCTCGAATTGCACCAGTCGGGTGCGTTTCGTTACTTCCGCTTGTCGATGGTGACCACGACGCGGCGGTTCAGCGGCTCGCGGACGCCGTCGCCGGTCTGGACCGCCGGGGCGATCTCACCGACCGCGGCCTTGTCCATCACGCTGTCCGGCATGCCGGCGCCAGCCAGGGCGGCGGCCACCGCATCGGCGCGGCGCTGCGACAGGGCCAGGTTGTAGTCGTTGCTACCCGACGTGTCGGTGTGGCCGATGATGTTCACGTCGTCACCCTGGCGCTTGCCATAGGCGCCGGCAATGGCGTTCACCGTGTCGGTCGCCGCCGGGCTCAGCTCGGCGCTGTCGAAGGCGAAGTAGATGGTGAACTCCTGCGGCGGCATGGCGGCCGGGGGCTTCGGCGTGCTCTGCACCACCTTCGGCGCCTCGATCGTGTTCAGCGCGGCATTGGCGGCATCGCGGCAGCGCCAGATATGCAGCAGCTGATAGCCTTCCTCGGTCTCCTGCAGCCAGCAGTCATAGGCCGCCTGGGCGGTGGCCAGCTCGACCGGGTGGGTGTTTGCCGCGTCATTGCCATAGGCGTTCAGGATGCGCTGATAGGTGCGCTCCGCATAGGCGGTGTCCGTACCCGGAAGCTGACGCGAGGTCGGCAGGTCGGGTTTGACCGAATGGCCAGCCCCGGCCATCGCGGCCTTGGCGCCGAAATGCTTCTCGTCGGCGGCGTCGCGTTCGATCGCCTCTTCGGCGGCCATGGCGCTGTACTCACGCTCCAGCGCTTCGGCAAGTGCCGCGTTCTCGGTGGCCATGACGGCCATTTCTTCCTTCTTGTGCGCGCCTGCGTGGGCGGCGGCGCCCGTAGCGATGACAGCCACCGCCGTCAGGGCGGCGACAGTCTTGATGTTCTTGATCTTCGGCATTTCATGCACCTCTTCTTATTCGCTCATGTGCGTCGCAGTTCGTGCTGCGCGCGGCGATCCCCCATCAAGTGGTAGCGATCGCCTGCCCTTCAAGCTTTGCTTTGCAGGATGACCATGCAATGACAGCGCCGTGGCCATTTGGTGGCCGCGGGGCTCGTTTCGCAATCGGGATTGTATTTCGGGGGGTTGCCGCTATGCGGCGTCGGCCTTCATGCGGCGCTTGCGCTCATACATGCGGCGGTCCGCCTCCGCCAGGGTCGACGAAGCGTCTTCTCCGGCCCTGAAGGGGAAGATTCCGTAGGCGACCTCGATGGGAACTTCCTGGCCCTCGATAGACAGGGGCTTGTCCCGGATCGCCGCCGCCAGCTCCTCGGCCTTGGCCATGGCGCTGGATTCGTCCATCTGCGGCAGCACCACGGCGAACTCGTCGCCGCCCAGGCGGCCGACCACGTCGGAATCGCGGGTGCTGGCGTTCAGCATCTCGGCGACATGCAGCAGGGCCTGATCGCCGGCCTTGTGGCCGTGTACGTCGTTGATCTCCTTCATGCCGTTGATGTCGAAGAAGATCAGGCTGGTGGGCACGCCATAGCGTTCGGCGTAGGAGATCATCCGCGACAGGTCGCGGACAAAGGCGCGGCGGTTGGCGACCGGCGTCAGGGGATCCTGATCGGCCAGCTTCTCCATCTCGTCGGCGCGGCGTTCGGCGTCCTTGAGCTGCCGGCGCAGGTCGTCGACCTCGGCCATCAGCCCGGCGATCGCGTCGCGCACCTTCGGCGTCAGCTCGTTCAGCGGAATGCCGACGATCGATCCGGTATCCTCGATCTGCCGCGGCGGTTCGGCGGAAACGGGCGCAGACGCCTGCGACGCAGGCGCGGCCGAGGAGGCTGGACGTGCGGCGGACGTGGAACGGGCGTTCCTCAGATTTCCGTAACCGCCAACTTTCATGCCTTGCTCCCGAATATCCGGCGCAGTGACCCCGATGACCAGTGTGATCCGGAGAGGTTAATAAATACTGTACCGGACCGGGAAACCCCTTGGCAAACAGCTTGCCAGCAGGGTCGCCATCCCTATACTCCCGCGCTTTCTCGAACCAGGGCAGGCAGGAAACTCATGGCCGCCGACAGTCAGAAACCCCTCGTGGGGGTCATCATGGGCAGCCAGTCCGACTGGGAAACCATGGCCCATGCGGTCGACATCCTGGAGACGCTGGAGGTGCCGCACGAGGTGCGCATCGTCTCCGCGCATCGCACCCCCGATCGCATGGCCGACTATGCGAAGACGGCGGCCGAAAGGGGCCTGCAGGCAATCGTTGCCGGTGCGGGCGGGGCCGCGCACCTGCCGGGCATGGTCGCGGCGCAGACCCGCATCCCCGTGCTGGGCGTGCCCGTGGAGAGCAAGGCCCTGTCCGGCATGGACAGCCTGCTGTCGATTGCGCAGATGCCGGGCGGCGTGCCCGTCGGCACCCTGGCCATCGGCAAGGCCGGCGCGAAGAACGCGGGCCTGATGGCGGCGGCCATTGTGGCGCTGCAAGATCCGGCGCTGGCGCAGCGGCTGGAAAGCTGGCGGCAGGCCCAGACCGACGCCGTGGCCGAGGAGCCGGTGCGCGGATGAACCCGCTGCCCCCCGGTTCGGTGATCGGCGTGCTGGGCGGCGGACAGCTCGGCCGCATGATGGCGCTGTCCGCGGCGCGCTTGGGTTACCGCGTGCATGTCTACACGCCCGATGCAGGCAGCCCGACCGAACAGGTCTGCGATGCGGCCACCGTCGCCGGCTGGGACGACACCGCCGCGCTGGACGCCTTCGCCGAAGCGGTCGATGTCGTCACCCTGGAATTCGAGAACGTGCCTGTCGCCGCCGTCGAGCGGCTGGCAGCGAAGGTGCCCGTCCGTCCCGGCGCGAAGGTGCTGGGCGTGGCGCAGGACAGGCTGGCCGAGAAGACAACCGCAAGGGAACTCGGCGTGCCGGTCGCACCCTTCGAGGCGGTGACCAGCCTGACCGATCTGGAAGACGCCGTGGCCCGCATCGGCGCGCCGTCAGTGCTGAAGACCCGGCGCGAGGGCTATGACGGCAAGGGCCAGCGGATCATCCGCGAGCCGGCCGGCGCTGTCGAAGCCTTCGACGGCATTGGCCGTGCGCCCGCCATCCTGGAAAGCTTCGTCGATTTCACCGCCGAGATCTCGGTCATCGCCGCACGCGGGGCCGATGGTGACGTGAAGACCTATCCGGCGGTCGAGAACCGCCACGAGAACCACATCCTGGCGCTGACCATCGCGCCCGCCGGCGTCGCCTCGCAGGCGGTGAAACAGGCCGAGGATGCCGCCCGCACACTGATCGAGGCGCTGGAGGTGGTCGGCCTGCTGGCGGTCGAGTTCTTCGTCACGCCCGAGGACACGGTGCTGTTCAACGAGATGGCGCCCCGGCCGCACAATTCCGGTCACTGGACCATCGAGGCCTGCCGCGTCAGCCAGTTCGAGCAGCAGGTCCGCGCCGCGGTCGGCCTGCCGCTGGGGGCCACCGGCTACTGGCGGCGCGCGGCGATGCGCAACCTGATCGGCGACGACGCCGGCCGCTGGGCGGACCTGGCGTCGGGCGGGGATTCCCTGCACCTCTACGGCAAGGCCGAGGCCCGGCCCGGCCGCAAGATGGGCCACGTCACCAGACTCTACGCCGCCGACCGCCCCTCCTGGCCGCCCAAGGACAGCGAGCTGCCGTAGGCTCTGCGGCGCTTGTCGTTGGCAAGGCTCAGGCATGGGTTCCGGGATCAAGTCCCGGAACAGGACGAGTTTGTTTGGCCCCCATCACATACCACCACCTGCAGCGGGACTTGATCCCGCTGCCCATTCCTGAGCCTCGCCGTGCGCAGGGCGGTCCCGCTTCCGCTCCTGTTGACCCGCCGCGCCCCGCATTGAATGCTCGCCCCGGGGAGGAACCGCGATGAAAGCCATGATCTGCGAGAAGATCGGATCGTTGGACGATCTGGTGATCGGCGAGTTGCCGCGGCCGTCGCCCGGGCCCGGCGAGGTGCTGGTGAAGGTCGAGGCGGCGGCGCTGAACTTCCCAGACACGCTGATGCCCCAGGGCAAGTACCAGTATGCCGGCGAGCCGCCCTTCAGCCCCGGCATGGAATGCGCGGGCACGGTCGCGGCGCTGGGCAAGGACGTCAGCGGCGTTTCCGTCGGCGACCGCGTGGCCGTGCATCCCTGGGTCGGCTGCTTCGCCGAGTATGTGGTCTCGCCGGTGGACTGGCTGTTCCCGCTGCCCGACGGCATGGACTGGGAGACAGCGGCGGCCTTCTGCCTGACCTACGGCACCATGCGCCACGCGCTGGTCGACCGGGGCGACCTGAAAGCCGGCGAAAACCTGCTGGTGCTTGGAGCCTCCGGCGGCACCGGCATGGCGGTGATCGAGGGCGGCAAGGCCCTCGGCGCCCGCGTCATCGCCGCCGCCAGCACCGACGAGAAGCTCGCCGCCTGCAAGGCCAGGGGCGCGGACGTGCTGATCAACTATTCGGAAGGCCCGGAACTGCGCCATCAGGTGAAGGAGGTCACGGACGGCAACGGCGCGGACGTGATCTTCGACAGCGTCGGCGGCGAGTTCAGCCAGCAGGCCATCCGCTCGATCAACTGGGGCGGGCGCATGCTGGTCATCGGCTTCGCCGCCGGCGGCATCCCGCAGCTTCCCGCCAACCACATCCTGATCAAGCAGATCGAACTGGTCGGCGTCGCCTATCAGGGTTTCTCGAGACGTTTCCCCGAGAAGAGCCGCGCCAACATGGAAGCGAATTTCGGCTGGTGGCGGGAGGGGAAGCTGAAACCTCACATCGGCAAGGTCTACAGCCTCGACGATGGTGTCGCGGCGGTACACGCCATGGCGAACAGGCAAGCCGAGGGGAAGCTCGTCATCCGGATGGGGTGAGGCTTCGGCCGCCTTGGTGTTTGCGAGGCTCAGGCATGGGTCCTGACTTTCGTCAGGACGCGTGGGAGCGGTGGATACGGCGTTTCCATTCAACTCGACCCGTCACCCCCGCCTTGAGCGGGGGTCCAGGCCTGCCGCTTCACCTGCGCAGCCGGACCGTATGCTGGCCTGGATGCCCGCTCGAGTCGGGCATGACGGGTTGGCGTTGATCGATCAGGCGGCTCACGCGACGAGCATGTCGTCATCGATCGCATACAGCGGCTCCGCCCCTGCGACCGCGGCGGCGGCGTGGGCGCCGGCGGCGGGCATGAGCTGGGTGGCGAAGAACTGCGCGGTGGCGATCTTGGCGTTCAGGAACGGGGCGTCGTCGGCGCCGCTTTCCAGCAGCTTTGCCGCGGCGACCGCGCCCTTGGTCAAGAGATACCCGCCGGTCACCAGGCCCATTACCCGCAGAAACGGCACTGCGCCCGCGCCGGCCGCGTTCATGTCGGTACCCAGCATGCCGCCCAGCGCCCTGGCGGCGTTGGCGGCGGCCTCGACGGCCTCGGTCAGCGGCTGCGCCATGGCCTGCACGCGGGCGTCGGCGGACTGTGTGGCTGCCTCGGCGGCGGCCAGTGCGTCGTTCAGCAGGGTCTTGATCGGCTCGCTGCCGTTCATGGGCAGCTTGCGCCCCACCAGATCCATGGCCTGGATGCCGTTGGTGCCCTCGTAGATCGGCAGGATGCGGCTGTCGCGGTAATGCTGGCCGGCGCCGGTCTCCTCGACGAAGCCCATGCCACCGTGCACCTGCACGCCGATCGAGGCCATCTCGACGCCGATATCGGTGCCGAAGCCCTTGGAGATCGGGGTCAGCAGCTCGGCCAGCCCCTGACGCGCCCGGCGGACGTCCTCGTCGGGGTGCCTGCGGGCGAAGTCGAGGCATTCGGCGTTGTAGATGCAGATGGCGCGCGCGGCTTCGGTGTTCGCCTTCATGGTCATCAGCATGCGGCGCACGTCGGCATGGTCGATGATCGCGCCGGAACCGCCCTGCTTCATCGGCTTGCCCTGCACGCGGTCCCGGGCGAAGCGCACGGCCCGCTGGAAGGCGCGGTCGGCGACGGCTACGCCCTGGGTGCCGACCGACAGGCGCGCATTGTTCATCATCGTGAACATGGCCCGCATGCCCTTCATCTCCTCGCCGACCATCCAGCCGACGCACTGGTCATTGTCGCCATAGGCCATGACGCAGGTCGGGCTGGCATGGATGCCGATCTTCTCCTCGATCGAGGCGCAACGCAGGTCGTTGCGTTCCCCCAGCGAGCCGTCGTCATTGACGAAGAATTTCGGCACCAGGAACAGGCTGATGCCCTTGGTGCCTTCGGGCGCGCCCGGCGTGCGGGCCAGCACCAGATGGACGATGTTGTCCGTCATGTCGTGCTCGCCATAGGTGATGAAGATCTTCTGGCCCTTGATCAGCCAGGAGCCGTCGCCGCGCGGCTCGGCCTTGGTGCGCAATGCGCCGACATCGGAACCCGCCTGCGGCTCGGTCAGGTTCATGGTCGCGGTCCACTCGCCGGAGATCATCTTCTCCAGGTACTTGTCCTTGAGCTCGTCCGAACCGTAGGCCTCCAGCGCGTCGATGGCGCCCTGGGTCAGCAGCGGGCAGAGCGAGAAGGCCAGGTTGGCCGCGTTCCACATCTCGGTCAGCGGGATTGTCACCGCCCAGGGCAGGCCGCCGCCGCCCTTCTCCATGTCGAAGGGCACGCCATTCCAGCCGCCTTCCGAGAACTGGCGGTAGGCTTCCGCGAAGCCGCTGGCAGTCCGGATGACGCCGTTCTCCAGCTTCGCGCCCTCCTGGTCCCCGGACCAGTTCAGCGGGGCCAGCACGCCGCCGGCGAACTTCGCGCCTTCCTCCAGGATCGCGTCCACCAGATCCGGTTCGGCATGGTCATAGCCGGGCAGCTCGCTCAACGCCTTCAGGTCGCAGACATGGTTGAGGATGAAGCTGAAATCGCGGACGGGGGCGGTGTAGTCGGACATGCGTCTCTCTCCCGGAGGATGTTCTTGCCATCAAGCATCGCACACTTAAGCGATGGCCCCGGGCAAAAAAAGTCCGGTTCCGGATCAGATTGTCGCGCCACTTCATCGTGCCGCTTGGCGGGGCGGGTGCGGTTTCCCTATGGTGACCAGTGGTTTCACCGGGAGGACCCGCCGATGAAGATGCCAGAGCCCGACAGCGCCGCGTTCGACAAGCGCAGCGATCTGGTGACGGCGTTCCGCGCCTTTCTGCCCGCCGACAGTGTGGTGGTCGACGAGGCCGCGCTGAAGGCCTTCGAATGCGACGGGCTGACCGCCTACCGCCAGCCGCCGATGATCGCGGTGCTGCCGGAAACCACCGAGGAGGTGGCGCGGATTCTCAGGCTTTGCCGCGACAACAACATCAAGGTGGTGCCGCGCGGATCGGGCACCTCGCTCTCGGGCGGGGCGCTGCCGCTGGCCGACGGCGTGCTGCTGGCCATGGGCAAGTTCAACCGCGTGCTGGAAACCGACTACGCCAACCGCTGTGCCGTGGTGCAGCCGGGCGTCACCAATCTCGCCATCAGCCAGGCGGTGGAGGGAGAAGGCTTCTATTATGCGCCTGATCCCTCCAGCCAGATCGCCTGTTCCATCGGCGGCAATGTGGCGGAGAATTCCGGCGGCGTGCACTGCCTGAAATACGGCCTGACCACCAACAACATCCTTGGCCTGGAGATCGTCACCATCGATGGCGAGATCATCCGCCTTGGCGGCAAGCATCTGGATTCCGACGGTTATGACCTGATCGGCGTGCTGACAGGCTCGGAAGGGCTGCTGGGTGTGGTCACCGAGGTCACGGTGCGCATCCTGCGCCGCCCGGAGGTGGCGCGCGGCATCCTGGTCGGCTTCGACACGGTCGAGGAAGGCGGGGAATGCGTCGCGAAGATCATCGGCGCCGGCATCATTCCCGCCGGCATGGAAATGATGGACAAGCCCGCGATCCACGCCGCGGAGGCCTTCTGCCATGCGGGCTATCCGATGGACGTGGAATCGTTGCTGATCATCGAACTGGATGGCCCGGCGGCCGAGGTCGAGCACCTGACCGAGGTGGTCCGCGAGATCTGCGCCGGCTGCAACTCGGTCTCGGTGAAGGTCAGCCAGTCGGAAGAGGAGCGGCTGAACTTCTGGGCCGGGCGCAAGGCGGCCTTTCCGGCGGTCGGGCGCATCTCGCCGGACTACTACTGCATGGACGGCACCATCCCGCGCAATCAGCTGCCCATTGTGCTGAAGCGCATGACCGAGATGAGCGAGCAGTACGGTCTGCGGGTCGCCAATGTCTTCCATGCGGGCGACGGCAATCTGCATCCGCTGATTCTCTACGACGCCAACGTGCCGGGTGAACTGGAGCGCGCGGAGGATTTCGGCAATGACATCCTGAAGCTCTGCGTCGAGGTCGGCGGCGTGCTGACCGGCGAACACGGCGTCGGCGTCGAGAAGCGCGACCTGATGCCGGAAATGTTCACCGAGACCGACCTGAACCAGCAGCAACGCCTGAAATGCGCCTTCGATCCGGACGGCCTGCTCAATCCGGGCAAGGTGTTCCCCACCCTGCACCGCTGCGCCGAACTCGGCCGCATGCACATCCACAAGGGCCAGATGCCCTTCCCCGACCTGCCGAGGTTCTAGGTGCTGGCCGACGTGGAAGATCGCGGTAACCGCCCGCCGCGCACTGCCCGTGCCCTTCGGTCGAATGCGACCGAAGCTGAGCGCAGGCTCTGGCGGCATCTGAAGACCAGGCAGGTCGTTGGCTTCAAGTTCCGCCGCCAGCATCCGATCGGACCCTATGTCGCCGACTTCTGCTGTCTCGAGAAGCGGTTGATTGTCGAGCTCGATGGCGGTCAGCACGTCCGTCAGGTGCGCAAGGACCAACAGAGAACCGAATGGCTGGAAGCCGCCGGCTACCGCGTCGTCCGATTCTGGAACCGCAAGATCTTCGAGGACATCGACTCCGTGGTCCGGGAGATCGAGGCTCATCTGACAGGACATAGGGAATGAGAGAGTTGGATACAGAGCTGAGGCGCAACTTCCCCTCCCCCTTGAGGGGGGAGGGTCAGGGAGGGGGTGAGTTCGGCGAAGCCGAAATCATGGCTCCGGCTGTGCAGGAAGCCTTCGGCTGCACCCCCCTCCGACCGCTGCGCGGCCACCTCCCCCTCAAGGGGGGAGGAGAAGAAAGGACGGCCCCAGGTTCAATCCGGGGAATGCACGCTCATGTCTGACGCTTTCCGGCCGCTGAACGAGGAGCATCTCAGGGAATGCGTGGCGTTTGCCGTGGGTAGCGGGGAGCCGCTGCAGGTGACGGGGCGCGGGACGAAGGACGGGCTGGGGCGGCCAATGCAGGCGGCGAAGCGGCTGGATCTGTCGGCGCTGAACGGCATCAGCCTCTATGAGCCCGAGGAGCTGGTGATGACCGCGGGCGTGGCGACGCCGCTGGAGGAGATCGAGGCGGCGCTGGAGGAGCGCGGCCAGTGTCTGATGTTCGAGCCGCCGCATCTGGGCTGGCTCTATGGCGAGGAGCCGCGCGGCGGTTCCATCGGCGCGGCCTTCGCCTGCAATCTGGGCGGACCGCGGCGGTTCAAGGCGGGTGCGGCGCGCGACCACCTGCTCGGCTTCCGTGGTGTTTCGGGCCGGGCGGAGATCTTCAAGTCCGGCGGCCGCGTGGTGAAGAACGTCACCGGCTATGATCTGTCGAAGCTGGTCTGCGGCAGCCACGGCACGCTGGCTGCGCTGTCGGAGGTGACCTTCAAGGTGCTGCCCGCGCCGGAGAAGGCATGGACCGTGCTGGTCTTCGGGCTCGACGCGGTTCAGGCCGCCGAGGCGATGGCCGAGGCAGCGGGCTCCCCCCACGAGGTCTCCGGCGTCTGCCACCTGCCCTGGACCATTGCCGCCGAATCCGATGTCGACTTCATCCGCGAGGCCGAGGCGTCGGTGACCGCGTTCCGAGTCGAAGGGCCCGGGCCATCGGTTGAGCACCGCGCGGCGGCGCTGCGCAAGGCTTTCGGGGGGCGCGGCGCGACCGAGGAACTGCACAGCCATCGCTCCGCCGGGTTCTGGCGCGAGGTTCGCGACGTGCAGCCGCTGCTGGGCCGCGACCGGGCGCTCTGGCGGGTCTCCCTGACGCCGACGGACTCGGGTGTCTATCTGACCGATGTGCTGCGCAAGACCGGCGGCGACGGCTATCTCGACTGGGCCGGCGGGCTGGCCTGGATTGCGGTGGATGCCGATGACGATGCCGGCGAGGCCGTGGTGCGCGGCTTGCTGAAGGGCGGCCACGCGACGCTGATGCGCGCGCCCGCGTCCCTGCGCAATTCGGTTCCGGTGTTCCAGCCGCAGCCGGAGGGTGTCGCGGCGCTCAGCCGCCGTATCAAGGAGGGATTCGACCCCAAGGGGATACTCAATCCCGGCCGCATGGTGGAGGGCTGGTAATGCAGACGTCCTTCTCCCTGGCCCAGTTGGCCGATCCGGCCATCGAGCGTTCCAACGAGATCCTGCGCTCCTGCGTGCATTGCGGTTTCTGCACCGCGACCTGCCCGACCTATGTGACCCTCGGTGACGAGCGCGACAGCCCACGCGGACGCATCTATCTGATCCGCGAGATGCTGCAGAAGGGCGGCGCGCCGGCGCCGGAAGTGGTCACCCATATCGACCGCTGCCTTTCCTGCCTGTCCTGCATGACCACCTGCCCGGCCAGCGTGCATTACATGCATCTGGTCGATCACGCCCGGGCGCACATCCGGGAACATCACGACCGGACCTTCATGGACCGGACGCTGCGCGGGCTGCTGGCGATGCTGCTGCCCTATCCCAACCGGTTCCGGCTGGCGCTGATCGGGGCGATGGCCGCGCGCCCGCTGGCCGGGCTGTTCTCGGGCCGCCTGAAGGCGATGCTGTCGCTGGCGCCGAAGAGCCTGCCCGGCCCGTCATCGGTCGACCGTCCGCAGACGCACCGCGCCGAGGGCGCGCGGCGCAAGCGCGTCGCCATGCTGTCGGGCTGTGCGCAGCAGGTGCTCAATCCGGCGATCAACGAGGCCACGGTGCGGCTGCTGACACGGCTGGGCTGTGACGTGGTGGTGGCAAAGGGCGCGGGCTGTTGCGGGGCGCTGACCCATCACATGGGCATGGAGGACGAGGCCTTCGACAGCGTGAAGGCGAATGTCGCCGCCTGGTCCCGGGAGATCGGCGGCGAGGGACTGCACGCCATCGTCATCAACGCTTCCGGCTGCGGCACCACGGTGAAGGACTACGGCTTCATGCTGCGCAACGAGCCCGAATGGGCGGACCGCGCGGCGAAGGTGTCGGCGCTGACCGTGGATGTGACCGAATTCCTCACCGGGCTGGGCCTGCCGGATGATGCCGCCGCGCCGGAGGATCTGGCCGTGACTTATCACTCGGCCTGTTCGCTGAGGCATGGACAGAAGATCGTCGACCCGCCGAAGACGCTGCTGAAGGCCGCCGGGTTCCGTGTCGCCGAAGCGGCGGAACCGCATCTCTGCTGCGGCTCGGCGGGCACCTACAACATCATGCAGCCTGAAATCGCGGAGAAGCTGAAGGCGCGCAAGATCGGCAACATCGCGCGGACGAAGCCCGACGTGATCGCTGCCGGCAATATCGGCTGCATGACCCAGATCGGCTCCGGCATGGACGTGCCGGTCGTGCATACGGTCGAACTGCTCGACTGGGCTACGGGCGGTCCCAAGCCGCAAGCGCTGGGGAGTTAGGGAACCGCCAATCTGTAATGGCGCTGGTTTCTTCTCCTCCCCCCTTGAGGGGGAGGTGGCCGCGTAGCGGTCGGAGGGGGGTGCAGCCGCAGGCTTCTTGCTCCGCCAGTGCCATGATTTCGGCTTCGCCGAATCCACCCCCTCCCTGACCCTCCCCCCTCAAGGGGGAGGGGAATGGGGCCGATACTCTATCTCGCCCACCCATCCTCTTCCTCGCCGCGTCCCGGACTTGATCTGGGACCCATTCCCGAGCGTCTCCGCCGCCGCCGTGTTGCCATCACGGCTCCGGCATGGGGGCCGGACCAGGTCCGGGGCGCGCCGTAGCTTGTGGTTCCCCTATGCCGGTCCGCCATCCGTCGAGGGCGGCATGTCGAGCGTCGGGTTGCGGTCGAAGAAGCCGTCGGCCATCAGCGAGAAGCCGCAATGCACTCGGGGCTGCACGGGCCAGTCCTCCAGCCGGGGCAGATGGACGATGCCGAAGGTGTGCCAGAGCACGATGTCGGTGTTCTCCAGCGGCCGGTCGGCCTCGGTCCAGACGCCGATGCCGTCATCGCCTCGGCTCTGGTTGACATAGTCGCCGGCCGGATAGCGCTGCTCGGGATCGTGCGGCGTCACCCAGACATGGTTTGCCGTGAACGCCGCTCGCTTCGCCAGCAGGGTTTCCGGGTGGTGGAAGGTGCGCACCATGCTGGGCGCCATCAGCTTGTAGCCGACCGGCTTGCCCATGCCGTTGGCGCTGCCCGGATTGATCAGCTTCCAGTAGCGCTCGGTCTCGGCATTGCGCCTGCGCCGCGCCGCCTTCTCCGAGGTCAGCACGGTTTCCTCGGCGTAGAAGGCGTTGCCGTTCGGGTTCTCCGGCCCCATCGGCGGCTGGATCACGTTCACCTCGACCGCTGAATTGGCGTCGCCGTCGATGGCGCTGTCCAGACGGGCGCAGAACAGGTGCAGGTGGTTCGGCGCGACCACGCCCGGCGCGACATGCCCGCCATATTTCTCGCCGGAGACGCTGTTCAGCCCGCCGGTGTTCATGATGCCGGTCAGCTTCACGTCCAGTTCGATCGTGCCGTCCAGATAGAGGTTCCAGAAGAAGCCGTATTCGTAGTTGCCCACCGTGGCGATCGACGAGATCACCAGCCGCCGCGACCGCCGTGTCTCCACATCCATGGTCATGTAGTCGGTGTGCTTCCACAGCATGCCGTCGTCTTCCTCGTGCATGCAGATGGCGTTCTCGATGGGCATGGGCTGGCCCGCCGTGTCGACCACGAGGCCGTCGAAATAGTGGATATGACCGCGGCAGTCGCAGCCCAATGTCAGCGAATTCGCCAGCCGCCCGATGCCGTACTCGCCCACGTCGAAGGCGTTCTTACGGTAATGGCCGTAGCTGGGGTCGCCATAGGGCACCACCATCTCGGCGATGGAGGCGCGATAGAGCACCGGCCGTTCCCGGCCTTCGTGCACGAAGCGCAGATCGTTCAGCACCAGGCCTTCGCGGGCCGTGAACTCGACATGAAAGCGCCAGTTCAGCCATCCCACCTCGCGCCCGTCGACGGTGAAGCTGGGACCGTCGGGCTGCCTGATGTCGATGGCTTTCAGATCGTCACGGATGTCCTTCGCAATCTCGTCGAACCTCACCGAGTAGTTGTGCTCCGCCATCGGTACGGGAATCACGTCCGGCGTGCGGTCCAACACCTGTATGACCTCTTCCCGGTTCAGGTCGTAGAGCACGTTCAGCCCCTCGACCGGATGGGCATAGCCATTGTCGTGTTCGCTGTTCCGCCAGAAGACCCAGCAGTGAACGACGCGGACGTCCTTCTCGTCCTCGAAGCCGAAATTGCCGGCGGAGAACGGATCGACCTGGATATTGGTCAGATCGGTGATGCCGCGCTTCTTCATGGCGGCGATGAAGTCCGGATGCTGCGCCACGTTCTCGGCGCAGGCGATGATCTCGTCGACCATGACGGCAGGCCGGGCGCCGGGCACCGTCTTGTGGCTTTCCAGCAGCCCGGCCCGCAGGTCCAGCAGGCATTCGAAGACGTCGCCGGTGGACACGTCGTAACAGCAGACGAAGGCGCGGCGGGGGAAGTCCTGCCCCTTCTTCCAGCCGCGGATGAAGGACTTCGTCGGATAGTGCAGTTCCACGGTCTCGAATTTCAGCGTCGCCGTGGCGAACTCGGCTGCCCGGACCAGCGCGACGGCGGCCTCGATCTCGGCGGCGCTCAGCGGGTCCAGCGGGTGGGTGATCCGGTTGGAGGCCTTGTCCATCACGTTCATGGCCGTTCTCCTTCCCTGATTTCGCGTCCGTTCGGGTATCCTAGAGGTTCCGGACACCGGGTCCAGAAGGGGAGGAGAAGCATGATGGAGATCGATGGCGGCTGCCTGTGCGGCGACGTCACCTGGCGGGCGCGGATCGACCCCGGCAAGGTCGGCGTCTGTCACTGCACCGACTGCCAGATCAACAGCGCCACGGCCTTCCGCTGGGCGGTGATGGTGCCGGCAGCGGACTTCGAACTGCTGAGCGGCGAGCTGAAGGTCTATGTGAAGACCGCCGAGAGCGGCAATCCCCGCGCGCTGAGCTTCTGCCCGCGCTGCGGGACGTCGATCCATGGCGGCGATGTGGAGAACTCCAAGACCTATTCCCTCCGCCTCGGCAACTGCAACCAGCGGGCTGAACTGCCGCCGAAGGGGCAGATCTGGTGCCGCTCGGCCATGCCCTGGGTCGACCATCTCGGCGAGATCCGCAAGATCAGCGAACAGGGCCGTCCGCCGCCGCGGTGAGGCGATCCAGCGATTGAATGGGCTTCACAAAGCTCGGCGCGTCCCAAACCCGATTTGGGACCCATGCCTGAGCCTTTCCGCCGACGAGGTGCTTGTGGAAGCGCTCAGGCGTGGGTCCTGACTTTCGTCAGGACGCGTCAGAGTGAGGGCGAGCAAATCGCCAGTTTGAAAGTATTGGATGCATCAGGCTCATCGGTGCACGTTGCACCACACGACCGCCTCGTCGATCGTGGCCACAATCGCGCCCTTCGGAGGCTCTGGACGCCCGATCATCAGTACCGGCAGGCCCAGGCGCCGCGCCGCCTCGAGCTTGGCGTAGCCCGCTGATCCGCCGGAGTTGCGGCAGACGAGGTGGGTGATGGCGTGCCGCTTGAGCAGTTCGGTCTCGTGGGCCAGGTCGCCGGGACTGCCGGTGATCCAGCGGAAAGGGCCGCGATCCTCGGGCGCATCGACGCTGCGGACCCACATGTCGGCTGGATGGGCGCGAAACGGTGTCAGATGCCGCTGACCGAGAGCCAGGAAGGCCTGTGCGTCCGACGGAAGGGCGGCTGCCGCTTCCGCGAGTGAAGCACAGCCGATCCACTGATCACCCCCGACCGGTGCCCAGGCCGAGCGGATGACATGCAGCACAGGTACGGTCTGCGCTGCCGCGTGGCGCTTCATCTGAGCCGCGAAGGGGTGGGTGGCGTCGACGATGCGGTCGATGTCCCGCGCCCGCACGAAATCCGCAAGGCCTGCCGCGCCGCCGAAGCCGCCGGTTCGGGTCTCGACGCCCAGATCGCCGGGACGCCCGGTCGCGCCGGCCAGTGATGCGATCACCTCGAAATCGGGATCGCCGGACAGCGCTGCCGCGATGGCGCGGGCTTCGCCGGTGCCGGCCAGCAGCAGGATGCGTCTCATGCCTCGGCCACGATCCGGCCCTCGCGGTCGGTGATCATCAGGCCGACAGCGACTCCGCTGCCCGCCAGCAGAGCCTCGGCCCGGGTCCGGCCCGCCGCCGCGACCATGCCGGCGAGGTCGATCCGGGCGCTTTCGGCCAGCTCCAGCGCGTGCTTTGCGGTGCGCGCGCCCGACAGCCTCTCCGGCTGGCCCGACATCTCGGCCAGCGCCTTCAGATCGACCTGACTGCGCCCGGAATGCAGGTCGTTGGCGCCCTGTGCGAACTTGGTCAGCTTGGCGAAACCGCCGGCGATGGTCAGACGCGGCACCGGGTGGCTCTTCAGGTATTTCAGCGTGCCGCCGATGAAGTCGCCCATGTCGAGCACGTGATCCTCCGGCAGATGGTGGCGCGCACGGACTGCGGCCTCCGAGGTCGAGCCCGTGGCGGCGGCGACATGCTCGAAGCCATTGGCGACCGCGACGTCGATGCCGCGATGGATCGAGGCGATCCAGGCCGAGCAACTGAAGGGTTTGACGATCCCCGTCGTGCCAAGGATGGAAAGACCGCCGACAATGCCGAGCCGGCCGTTCCAGGTCTTCTCCGCCAGCTTCTCGCCACCGGGGATGGAGACCTCGATCTCGACATCGCCGGGTGCGCCAAGCTCGCTCGCCACCTCGAAGACCGCCGCCCGCATCATGTCGCGCGGGACGGGGTTGATGGCCGGTTCGCCCGGCGGCAGCGGCAGGCCGGGCAGGGTGATGGTGCCGACACCGGGACCGGCGCGGAAGCGCACGCCCTTGCCGCCTTCCAGCCGTCGCACCGTGGCGACGATCATGGCCTGATGGGTGACATCCGGGTCGTCGCCGGCGTCCTTGATCACGCCGGCTGTGGCCGAGTCCTTCTCGAGTCCCTGATAGGCGATGTCGAAGACCGGTTTCTCGCCGCGCGGCAGGGTGATGCCCACCTGCGCAGGGATCGCGCCGGTGATCAACCCGGTGAAGGCGGCCTTCGCCGCCGCCGTGGCGCACGCGCCGGTGGTCCAGCCGCGCCGCAGCTCATTGCCATTCCGTTGCTGCATGGCGCTCCGCCGATTGCCCTCCCGCCTCCGACGTTCTACATGACCGGGGCGGAAACACATCCTAAGGGGAAGAAACAGGATGGAAACGATTATCGGCGGCGGCGAACCGGCTGGCGGAGCGCCGGCGGACCTGATCAAGGACGGCGACATGCAGACCTTCATGGCGGATGTCGTGGAGGCCTCGCGCGAGCAGCCCGTGCTGGTGGACTTCTGGGCCGAATGGTGCGGCCCCTGCAAGCAGCTCACGCCCGTGCTGGAGAAGGTCGTTACCCAGGCCGGCGGCAAGGTGAAGCTGGTCAAGGTCAATGTCGACGAGAACCAGCAGATTGCCCAGCAGATGCGGGTGCAGTCGATCCCGGCCGTGTTCGCCTTCAAGAACGGCCAGCCGGTCGACGGCTTCATGGGCGCGCTGCCCGAGAGCCAGGTGCGCGAGTTCATCGACCGCGTCGCCGGCGGCATTGGCCCCAGCCCGGCCGAGCAGATCACCGAGGCCGCCGAGGCGGCGGTTGCGGCGGGCGATCACGCACAGGCGGCCCAGGCCTGGGCGGCGCTGCTGGAGCAGGAGCCGGAGAGCCCGGTGGGCTTCGGCGGACTGGCCCGCGCCTATATCGAGCTGGAAGAGATCGATGCGGCCGAGCAGGTGCTGGATCAGGCTCCGGCCTCGATCGCCAATCACCCCGAGGTCACCGGCGCGCGCGCCGCGATCGAACTGGCCCGCAAGGCCGCCGATCCGGGCGCATCCGACGAAGTGGTCGCGCTGCAGGCGGCGCTGGACGGCGATGCCGCGAATTCGCAGGTCCGCTTCGACCTGGCCGAGGCGCTGCTGGCCATCGACCGGCGCGAGGAGGCGGCGGACCACCTGCTGCACATCTTCGCCCATGACCGCGATTGGAACGAGGACGCCGCGCGCAAGAAGCTGCTGCAGCTCTTCGAGGCCTGGGGCCCCAAGGATCCGCTGACCAAGCCGACCCGCCGCAAGCTCTCGGCGATGCTGCTGTCGTAGCGGCCGATTGGGGCGATTTCGGTCCCAACAGTTGCAGCCCTCGGGCTTGACCCGAGGGTCTGTGTCGCGGCGCAGATGGCAGGCTTTGTTCACAGGTCCTCGGGTCAAGCCCGAGGACTGCAGATCCATATGAGCAGGTCTGTGCGGACTTCTGACAAGGATCGTATCTGTGGCTGCCTTGCAGAACCACGCACCGCGCCAAAGCGCGCATTGACCGGGCGGGGCGCGCTGTTGGTAATGGCGGCATGAGCGAGATCCGCACACGTGTCCTGATCATCGGCGGTGGACTGGTGGGCCAGAGTCTCGGCCTGGCCCTGGCGCGCGCCGGTATTGCAAACGTCATCGTCGACCGCGAGAGCCCCGAGACCCAGACCGCGCCGCCCTTCGACGGCCGGGCCTCCGCGATTGCGGCGGCGAGCTGGCGGATGCTGCAACGGCTGGATGTCGCCTCACGCGTTCAGGATGTGCAACCCATCGAGCAGATCCGCGTCTCGGACAACTGGTCGCCGCTGTTCCTGCATTACGACCATGCCGAGCTCGGCGACGAGGCGCTGGGGCAGATGGTGGAGAACCGCTACACACGGTTGGCTCTGCTGGACTCCATCGCCGCGACCGAGGGCGTTGATCTGCTTGCCCCGGCGGAGGCCGGCCGCGTGCGGCGCGGGCATGGCGGGGTCGAGGCTAGCCTGCGCGACGGGACCGTCATCCGGGCCGAGCTCTGCGTTGCAGCCGACGGTCGCATGTCGCGCCTCAGGCAGGAAGCCGGGATCGACACGATCCAGTGGCGCTATCCGCAGGACGGCATCGTCTGCACCATCGCCCATGAACTGCCGCATGACGGCATCGCGCATGAGCGGTTCCTGCCCGCAGGGCCCTTCGCGATCCTGCCGTTGACGCAGAACCGCGCCTCGCTGGTCTGGACCGAGCGCAGCGATCTCGCGCCGGGGTTCATGGAGTTGCCGGAAGACGCCTTCGTGGCCGAGATCCAGCAGCGGGTCGGGGGCTTTCTGGGCAATCTGAAGGTGGTCGGGCCGCGCTTCCGCTATCCGCTGACGCTGGTGCTGGCCAAGGCCTTCCGCGCCGAGCGTCTGGCGCTGGCCGGCGACGCCGCGCATGGCATACACCCCATCGCCGGTCAGGGCTTCAACCTGGGCCTGCGCGACGTGGCGGCGCTGACGGAGGTGCTGTCCGAGGCTGCGAAGCTGGGCCTGGACCTGGGCAGCGCCGAGGTGCTGGCCGATTACGAGCGCTGGCGGCGGACGGATTCGGTGGCGCTGACGGCGGTGACCGACATCCTGAACCGGCTGTTCTCCAACGATCTGCCGCCGGTGCAGCTCGCCCGCGATCTCGGCCTGGCCGCCGTCAACCGGGCCAGGCCGTTGCGCAAGTTCTTCATGCGCCACGCCATGGGCGACGTCGGCGACCGCCCCGCGCTGCTGCGCTAGCCCGTGATCAGCCGCCCGATCTGACGGGTGGCGAGCACCAGACGGCCGAGATCGACGGCGCCGGCCATGCGGATGTCGTTCATGGTCTGCTCGGCCTGCGCCAGTTCGCGGCGGTGGGTCATGCCCAGCGCGGCCAGCGCCTCGTCCGCCGACGACGAGCCGCCGGCGAAGGCCTGGACGGTCAGCTGCCTCTGCTGGGCGTAGCTGTCATCGACCAGCATGTTCACGGCATGGCGGTCCCAGGCGCTTTCCACCGACAGGCTGCTGGCTTGTGCGCGCAGCCAGTCGAGACCCAGCCGCGCGCCAATGGCGAAATAGGTCTCCGCGACATGCGCGATGTCCCGCGCCGCGGTCTCCGCCGCGTCGACCACGTCCAGCGTGGTAGCGAGCGCCTGCAGCGCCGCGACATCGGCGGCCAGCGCGGCGTCCACGCCAGCGGCCTGAAGATCCGCCGTGCGCTGCCGGTAGGCGGTGAGTTCCATCTCGCCGAGCTGTTCATCCAGCCGCCCGCGCAGATCCGCGATTGCCGGGCCGAATCGCTCGGCGATCCGGATCCGGTCGATGGGCTGCGCCGCATTGCGCAGGAACCAGAGCCCGGCCCGGACCATGGCGTCCTGCACCATCACCAGCATGCGGGTCTGGACCTCGGCCGGCGCCCGGTTGTCCAGGGCGTCGATGGCGTCCCAGATCGGCTCGAGCCGGAACACCTCGCTGGTCGCCATGGCGGCGCGGGCGACATCGGCCGCGTCGGAGCCCAGGTCATCCATGGCCAGGCGCGGAAAGGCCGGTCCGGCGCGGTTGACCATGAAGTTGGCGATCCGTGTGGCGATGATTTCCCGGCGCAGGCGGTGGCTGCCGATGACTTCGGGGTAGCGTTTCTGCGCGGCCTCCGGGAAATAGCCGAACAGCATGTCGTCCAGCCCGTCCTCGTCGGGAAGGCTGCTCTCGATCAGCTCGGTCTTCAGCGCCATCTTGGCATAGGAGAGGATCACGCACAGTTCCGGCCGCGTCAGGCCGGCGGTGCGCTCCAGCAGTTCCTCGTCGTCGGGCAGGAACTCGATCTCCCGGTTGAGCAGACCTTCGCGGGCATAGGACCGCATCAGCCGGCCCCAGGGGCCGTTGCCATGCCGGCCGCGCGAATGGGCCACGGTCACCGCCTGGCCCTGGACGTAATTGTCCTCCAGCACCAGCTCCGCGACCGCCTCGGTCATCTCGGCCAGCAGCGTGTCGCGCTGTTTCCGGGTCATGTCACCCCCGGCCTCGACCGCACCCAGCAGGATCTTCAGGTTGACCTCGTGGTCGGAGCAGTCGACGCCGGCCGAATTGTCGACGAAGTCGGTGTTGATGCGTCCGCCCTTCGCGGCGAACTCGATACGGCCAAGCTGGGTGACGCCCAGATTGGCGCCCTCGCCGATCACCCTGACACGCAGATCCTCGCCATTGACGCGGATGGCGTCGTTGGCGCGGTCGCCCGCATCGGCATTGGCCTCGCTCTCGGCCTTCACATAGGTGCCGATGCCGCCGAACCAGAGCAGGTCCGCCGGGGCCAGGATGATGGCTTTCAGCACCTGCTGCGGCGTCATCTCGCCGGGTTCGATGTCCAGGGCCGCGGCGGCCTCCGGCGTCAGCGTCACCTTCTTGGCCGCGCGTTCGATGATCATGCCGCCTTTCGACATCAGGCTCTGATCGTAGTCGGCCCAGCTTGAGCGGCCGAGATCGAACATCCGCCGGCGCTCGGCGAAGCTGCTCGCCGGGTCCGGATCGGGGTCGATGAAGATGTGGCGGTGATCGAAGGCGCCGATCAGGCGGATCTGTTCCGACAGCAGCATGCCGTTGCCGAAGACGTCGCCCGACATGTCGCCGACGCCCACCACGGTGAAGGGCTCGGTCTGGATGTCGGTGCCCATCTCGCGGAAATGGCGCTTCACGCATTCCCAGGCGCCGCGCGCGGTGATGCCCATGCCCTTGTGGTCATATCCGGCCGCGCCACCCGAGGCGAAGGCATCGCCCAGCCAGAAGCCGTAGTCGATGGCCACCTGGTTGGCGAAGTCGGAGAAGGTGGCCGTGCCCTTGTCGGCGGCGACCACAAGATAGGGATCGTCGCCGTCCCGGCGCACGGTCGCCGGCGGATGGATGATCCCGTCCGGCCCGATATTGTCGGTGATGTCCAGCAGCCCCGAGATGAAGGTGCGGTAGCAGGCAATGCCCTCGGCCATGAAGGCGTCGCGGTCCGACGGCGGCGGCAGGCGCTTGGGCACGAAGCCGCCCTTCGAACCGACCGGCACGATGACCGAGTTCTTCACCATCTGCGCCTTCACCAGGCCCAGGATCTCGGTGCGGAAATCCTCCCGCCGGTCCGACCAGCGCAGCCCGCCGCGGGCCACCGGGCCGCCGCGCAGATGCACGCCCTCGAAGCGCGGGGAATAGACGAAGATCTCCCGGTGCGGGCGCGGCAGGGGCAGGTCGTCCAGCGCCTGGCTGTCGAATTTCAGCGACACATAGGGCAGTCCGTCCACGTCGGCCTTCTGCTGGAAGAAGTTGGTGCGCAGCGTCGACTGCACCGCGTTCAGGAAGCGCCGCAGGATGCGGTCCTCGTCCAGGCTGGCGACGGCGTCCAGCAGCAGCTTCACCGAATCCACGATGGTGGCGGCGGTTTCCTCGGACGGGTCCGCCTTGGACGGGTCCAGCAGGCTGTGGAACAGCTCCAGGATCAGGCCGGTGACCTGACCGTTCCGCGCCAGCGTGTCCTCCATGTATTCCTGGCTGAAGCCGATGCCGGCCTGACGCAGATACTTGCAGTAGGCGCGCAGCAGGATGACTTCCTCGGACTTCAGGCCCTCGGCCACGATCAGTCCGTTGAAGCCGTCATCTTCCATCCGGCCGGAGAAGATGTTGAGGAAGCCGTCCTCGAAGACCGGTTTGATCTCGGCCAGGTCGAGCGGCGTATCGCCGGCGCCGCGCATCTCGAAATCATGGATCCAGCACAGCGGCTCGAGCGGATCGCCCACGGCGTAGCTCTGTTCGGAGAGCACGCGCAGGCCGAGATTCTCCATCATCGGCAGCACGTCCGACAGAGCCAGCGCCTCGCCGCGCCGGAACAGCTTCAGCCTCAGATGCGTCTCGGGGTCTTCCAGCCGCCGGTAGAGGTTCAGGCCCGGCAGGTCGCCGCTGGTCTGCTCGATATGTTCGATGTCGATGCAGGCCATGCCCGGCGGGAAGACTTCACGATAGGCAATCGAGAAGGCGTCGCCATAGGTGCGGAACAGGGATCCGGCGCGCTCCTCGCCGAACGCGCCTTCCAGCGCCTCGCTCAGACCATCGGGCCAGGACCGCGCCGCCGCGACCAGCCGCGCCTCCAGTTCGGCGACGCTGACTTCCTGCGCACCCGGCGAACCGCCGACGATGACATGCACACGGGCCAGCGAGAGATCGCCGATCTGGGTGTAGAAGGCCGAGATGTGGCCGCCCAGCGCCTCGGCCAGAATGACCTCGAACTTGCGCCGCAGTTCGGAATCGTAGCGCTCCCGCGGCACGTAGATCAGGCAGGAGAAGAAGCGGCCGAACCGGTCGCGCCGCACGAAAAGCTTGATCCGGGGCCGGTCGAGCAGGGCGAGAATGCCGGTCGCGGTGCGGAACAGTTCGTCCTCGCCGATCTGGAACAGCTCGTCGCGGGGGTAGGTGTCGATGACATTGACCAGCGCCTTGCCGGCGTGGCCGCGGGGATCGAAGCCCGAGCGCTCCAGCACCCTGGCGGCCTTGCGGCGCAGATAGGGGATCTCGCGCGGGGTCCGGTTGTAGGCCGCCGAGGTGAACAGGCCGACAAAGCGTCGTTCTCCGGTGACATTGCCCTCGGCGTCGAAGCGCTTGATGCCGATATAGTCCAGATGCACCCGCCGGTGCACGGTCGAGCGCTTGTTCGCCTTGGTGACGATGACCAGCTCCGGCCGGCGCATGAACTCCTGCACTTCGGCCGTCAGATGCACTTCCTCCGGGTTACGGACCATGATCCGCCGTCCGGGATCGGACAGCAGACCCAGCCCCGATTCCGGGATCAGCTCCAGCCGTTCGCCATTTGCGTCGGCGATGTAGTCGTATTCGCGATACCCAAGGAAGGTGAAGTGGTTGTCGATCATCCAGCGCAGCAGCGCGATGCCTTCGGTGATCTCATCTTCCGGCAGCGCGGGCGGGCTGGTTTCCAGTTCGACGACCAGCTTCTCGGCGGTGTCCAGCATCGGTCGCCATCCCTGGACGGCCAGCGTGACGTCGCGGATGGCCTCGCCGATGGCCTTCTCCATTGCCGCCAGATCGGCCGGGTCCGTATGGGTGCTGAACTCGATCTGGATCAGGGATTCCGGCTCTCCGCCCTCGCCGCAGCCGGTCAGCGCGCCGTTCGCATCGCGCTTCAGCGGCGCGACGGGGTGGATCAACTGGTAGATCTGTCCGTTGAAGCCCTGCAGTGCGGAAACCACCGAATCCACGATGAAGGGCATGTTCGGGGCGACCGTCTCGATCACCGTATGCGGGCAGGTCCAGCCATGTTCGTCCAGCCGCGGATTGTAGACACGCACGGCGTGGCCGCCGGGCTTGCGCCGTCCGGCGAGTTTCCACAGCGACAGCAGCGCGCCGTATGTCTGGTCGGCCGAGCGAGCGCCCGCGTCATCGGGCGGCAGGTCGTGCAATGTCAGGGCCGCGAATTCGGACAGCGCATCCTCCGCGCCGGCTGGCAGCCGTTCCTGGCAAAGCTGACAGACATCGGCGATCAACTGCTCTCTGGGGTCGGTCATTGCATCCATGTCGGTCTCCCTTGACCGTGGTTCGGGGACGGTCATGCGCCCCGAAGCCTGATTATGATGCAGATTGCGCAAATTTTGTTAACCGTGCCAACGGCGCAACTTTATCGCCGCTGTCGGGGAAAATCGGCAACTTGCTTGCGATGACCGGTTGACCGCGGGCCAAGTGGTTGAAAAACTTCCATCCGGCCTGTCGTTGCGTAAGGGGGCGGAACCAGCGGGTCCCGTCGCCCCGGCAATGTACAAGAACAGGCTTACCATTCTTGAGGAGGGGGCCTGAAAATGGCGTCGGGAAACGAAGCACTCAGTCAATTCATGGAAGGCCTGGAAAAACGTAATCCAGGCGAGCCGGAGTTCCACCAGGCGGTGATGGAGGTCGCTGCGACCATCATTCCGTTCCTCGAGCGGAACCCGAAATACAAGAAGATGCAGATCCTGGAGCGCATGGCCGAGCCGGATCGCGTGGTTTCCTTCCGCGTCTGCTGGGAAGACGACGAAGGTAATATCCGCGTCAACCGCGGCCACCGCGTGCAGATGAACAACGCCATCGGCCCGTACAAGGGCGGCATCCGCTTCCATCCGTCGGTGAACACCTCGGTGCTGAAGTTCCTGGCGTTCGAGCAGGCCTTCAAGAACAGCCTGACCGGTCTGCCCATGGGCGCCGGCAAGGGCGGCGCGAACTTCAATCCGAAGGGCAAGTCCGAAGGCGAGGTCATGCGCTTCTGCCAGAGCTTCATGACCGAGCTCTACCGCCACATCGGCGCGAACATCGACGTGCCCGCCGGTGACATCGGCGTGGGCGGCCGCGAGATCGGCTACATGTTCGGCCAGTTCAAGCGCATCACCAACTCCTTCGAGGGCGTGCTGACCGGCAAGGGCCTGGAATTCGGCGGTTCGCTGATCCGGACCGAAGCCACCGGCTACGGCGCGGTCTACTTCCTGGAGAACATGATGAAGGCCGCCGGCAACAGCGTTGCGGGCAAGACGGCCGTCGTCTCCGGTTCCGGCAACGTGGCCACCCACGCCGCCGAGAAGCTGATGCAGCTTGGCGCGCGTCCGGTGACCCTGTCGGATTCGGGCGGCTTCATCCACGATCCGGAAGGCTTCACGCAGGAGAAGCTGGACTGGGTCAAGGATCTGAAGAACGTCCGCCGCGGCCGCATCAGCGAGTATTGCGACCACTTCACCGGGTCGACATTCCACGAGGGCAAGCGTCCCTGGGATGTGCCCTGCGAACTGGCCCTGCCGTGCGCGACGCAGAACGAGGTCGATATCAATGACGCCAAGACCCTGATCGCGAACGGTCTGATCGCCATGTCCGAGGGTGCGAACATGCCGACCTCGAATGAGGGCGTGGACGCCATGCTGGACGCCGGCATCATCTTCGGCCCGGCCAAGGCCGCCAACGCCGGCGGCGTGGGCGTGTCCGGTCTGGAAATGAGCCAGAACTCGGCCCGTATCTCCTGGGGCATCGACCAGATGCAGGAGCAGCTGAAGCAGATCATGGAAGACATCCATGGCCGCTGCGAACGCTACGGCAAGGAATATGGCCGCGAAGGCATGACCGACTACGTGGCTGGCGCCAACATCGCCGGCTTCGCGAAGGTCGCCGACGCCATGATGGCCTACGGCGTGGTCTGATCCATATCGTCAGTCGCTGACGAATCTGGCGCCCGGTTCTCTCAAGGAGGGCCGGGCGCTTTTCTTATGCGGCAGCGGGTCGGAGTCCCTAGGGTTTCCAGCCGGTGACAATCGCGTCGACCTCGAACTCGACAAGCCATTCAGGGTTCACGAACCGGTCGATGGCCATGATTGTATCGACAGGTTTGACCGCTCGAAAATACTCCTTTCGGACTTCGATCGCGGCCTTCCAGTTCTCGATGTCGGTGAGAATGACCCGGGTTCGGACAACGTCGTGCAGACCCGATCCTGCTTGCTCTAGCGCCGCCTTGATGATCTCCAGACACTGACGGCTCTGTGCCGCAACGTCACCGAGTCCGACAGTCTTGCCTTCGGCATCGACGGGTGCTGTTCCCCCGATGCTGACAAATGGGCCAACGCGGACAGCCCGGCTGAAACCGACAACGTCTTCCATCGGGTTGCCGTTCGATATCAGTTCTCGATCGAATTCCATGGTCGGCCTCGCCTTGTCGGAACAAACGGATCGGGTAGCGCCTCATTAGTGGGCATCCTCCCGGAATTATCAACGCGACTCGTCCGGGATACGAAGGCGATCTGGTCGACTGGCCACATATGGCCAGGTCAAGCAGAGAGCATCACAGGTTGAAATGGACGTGCACGATGGCGCGCCGCCCGCCGCCAAGTCTGACGTGGTCTGATCCACGGCCGTTTCCATCGGTCAATCGGGACGCCCGGTCTTCCTCTGGAAGGCCGGGCGTTTCCGTTTATGCTCCGCGCATGACGCCCTTCGCCCGCTACGCCCTGACGCTGTCGGTTCCGGCCGGGATCGACGTGTTCGGCAATGCCGTGTTCTCAACGCTGGCGGGCGAGCCGGGGTATTTCCTCTGGACGCTGGGCTATGACGGGCTGTTTCTGGTCTGCCTGAACCTGTGGCTGGCTCGGCGGTTTCTCTGGCGTCCGGTGGCGGAACTGCTGGCGGGCGACGACGCGCCGGGGCGGCGGCTGGCTCTGAACCGGCTGGCGGCGCGCAGCGCGGGCTGGACCTTTTGCTTCTTCCTGCTGGTGCATCCGGTGGGCTTCTTCCTCAGCCCGATCGCCGGCTCCTATGGCGGCAATTTCGCCCTGCCGCTGGACTATGTGTATTTCATCTCCGCCGTTCTGGCGGTGACCGCGGCCTATCTGGTGTTCTTCCTGACCAGCGGGCAGGTGACGGCGATCAAGCTGGACCTGTTCAACCGCCGCGGGCTGATCCTCCCGGCCTCGGGCGCGCGGATCCGGCCGCGCATCGTCTTCGCGGTCGGCGTGATCTCCGTCCTGCCCATGCTGATCCTGGCCATGGAGCTGTTCTGGTTCATCCGCTATCGCGACAAGGGACTGGATCTGCCGCTCGACGATGCGCTGCTGATCGACTTTACCGTCACGGGCGTGCTGATCCTGCTGGCGCTGATCTTCCTGCCGCGCACGATCACAAGGCCGATCGAGGTGCTGGAACAGGCGGTCGAAAAGGTCGCCGCCGGCAATCTGGCGGTCAGCGCGCCGGTCACCTCCGACGACGAGATCGGGCAGCTCACCACGCGCTTCAACGACATGGTCGAGGGCCTGCGCGAACGGCAGAAGGTGCGCGAGACCTTCGGCAAATATGTCCCCGAGGCCGTGGCCGAGCGGCTGATCCGCGATCCCTCCATCACCGAGGGCGAGGAGCGCGAGGCGACCATCCTGTTCACCGATATCTCCGGCTTCACCGGCATCTCGGAGCGGCTGACCCCGGCGCAGACCATCGCCATGCTGAACGACTATTTCGAGGTGGTGCTGGACCCGATCCAGCGGCGCGGCGGCACCGTCAACGCCTTCATCGGCGACGCCATCTTCGCCAGCTTCAACGTCCCCGCCCCCGATCCCGATCATGCGGCCAAGGCCGTGGGTGCGGCGCTGGAGATCCAGGACCTGCTGAAGGACCGCAGCTTCGGCCCTGACGGCGATATCCGGCTGGAAACCCGTGTCGGCATCAACACGGGCCGGGTGGCGGCGGGTGCTGTCGGCGCGGGCGGACGGCTCGGCTACACCATTCTGGGCGACGCGGTGAATGTCGCGCAGCGTCTCGAGGCTCTGGTGAAGGAGAAGGGCGGCCCGGTCCTCGTCAGCGCCGCCACCCGCGAGGCCGCGGGCGACAGCTACAGTTTCGAGCTGGTCGGCGACATCACCGTCCGCGGCCGCGCCGCCGCAACGGCGGTGTGGCGGGTGGTTGGGTGAGGCTGATGTGCGTCGGGGATTGTTCCGGACCCACCGGCGCGCCCCGGACCTGATCCGGGGCCCATTCCTGAGTGGGCACGGCGGATCAGCGGCAGCGGAGATGCTCGGGAATGGGTCCCGGATCGCTGTCCGGGACGCGTCCGCGAGGCTGAAGTCCGGCGGTTTCTCCGGACGCGCTGCTACACGTTGAACCGGAAGTGCATGACGTCGCCGTCCTGGACGGTGTAGTCGCGGCCTTCCAGGCGCATCTTGCCGGCGTCCTTGGCGGGCTGTTCGCCGCCCAGGGTGACGTAGTCGTCGAAGGCGATGGTCTCGGCGCGGATGAAGCCCTTCTCGAAATCGGTATGGATCACCCCGGCGGCTTCCGGCGCGGCGGCGCCGGCTCGGACGGTCCAGGCGCGGGACTCCTTTGGGCCGGCGGTGAAGAAGGTGATGAGGTCCAGCAGCCCGTATCCGGCCTGGATGATGCGGTCGAGGCCGGTTTCCTCCAGTCCGATGCCTTCCAGGAACAGGGCCCGCTCCTCCGGGTCGGTGAGCTGCGCGATCTCGGCCTCGATGGCGGCGGAGATGACGATGGCGCTGGCGCCCTCCGCCTCGGCCTTGGCCGCGACCCTGGCCGAGAACTCGTTGCCCTCGGCGGCGTCGTCCTCGGCGACGTTGCAGACATAGAGCACCGGCTTGGCGGTCAGCAGCTGCAGCATCTGGAAGCGCTTCGCGTCCTCGGCCGAGACCGGCAGGATGCGGGCGGGCTTGCCGTCCTTCAGCAGCTCCAGCGCGCCGCTCATCAGCTCGACATCGGCTTTCAGGCTCTTGTCGCCGGACTGGAACCGCTTCTGCAGCGGGGTGAGCCGCTTCTCCAGGCTTTCCATGTCGGCGATCATCAGCTCGGTCTCGACGGTCTCGGCGTCGGCGACGGGGTCGATGCGGCCATCCACATGGGTGATGTCGTCATCCTCGAAGCAGCGCAGTACATGCACGATGGCGTCGACCTCGCGGATATGGCTGAGGAACTGGTTGCCCAGACCCTCGCCCTGCGAGGCGCCGCGCACCAGGCCGGCAATGTCGACGAAGGTGAGCTGCGTCGGGATGGTTTCCTTCGACTTCGCCAGGCCGGACAGCTTGAACAGGCGCGGATCGGGCACCGCCACGCGGCCCAGATTGGGCTCGATGGTGCAGAACGGATAGTTCGCGGCCTGCGCGGCGGCGGTCTGCGTCAGCGCGTTGAACAGGGTGGACTTGCCGACATTCGGCAGGCCGACGATACCGCACTTGAAACCCATCTCAGCTTTCCTCCGTGGACGGGCCCCGGGCCGCGTCGTCTTCATCCTTCGCCACGGCCGGCTTTGGCGGCTTCGGCGGTTTCGGTGGTTTGGGCGGCGGGCATTTCAGCGCCACATCCGTCAGGAAGGCGGGCGCATCGCCGGCCGCCAGCTTCGGCGCGGCAAAGGACACCGCGTCGATGATCTGCTGCAGCAAGGGTTGTTCGGACTTCCCGAACGCGCCGAGCACGTGGCCGGTGACCTTGCGCTTGTCGCCGGGGTGGCCGATGCCGATGCGCACGCGCTGGAAATCGGGGCCCAGATGCTGGGTTATCGAGCGGATGCCGTTGTTGCCGGCATGGCCGCCGCCGGTCTTCACCTTCACCTTGCCGAAGGCGACATCGAGTTCGTCGTGGAAGACGGTCAGGTCCGCCGGCGTCAGCTTGTGGAAGCGTAGCGCCTCGGCCACCGACTGGCCCGACCGGTTCATGAAGGTCGATGGCTTCAGCAGCAGCACCTTCGTCCCGCCCAGACGGCCCTCGGCGACCTGGCCCTGGAACTTCTGCCGCCAGGCGCCGAAGCCGTGATCCGACGCGATCGCGTCCAGCGCCATGAATCCGGCATTGTGCCGGTGCATGGCGTAGTCACGGCCTGGATTGCCCAGTCCGGCGAAGATGTGCATGGAACCCTCCGGAACCGGGGGGCGGCGGGATTACTTCTCGGCGTCGCCGCCGTCTTCGCCCTCGCCCTCGGCGCCGTCTTCGTCCTCGGCGTCCGCAGCGGCCTCGGCCTCGGCTTCGGCCTGCTCCTCGGCGGCTTCCTCGGCCACGGCGGTGGCGGCGGCGATGGTGGCGATTGTGAAGTCACGGTCGGTGATGGTCGGCTCGACGCCTTCCGGCAGCTTCACGTCGCTGATCTTGGCGGCGTCGCCGATATCCAGGCCCGACAGCGGCACCTCGATGAACTCGGGGATCGCGGTGGCCGGGCAGGAAAGCTCGACCTCGTGGCGGACGACGTTCAGCACGCCGCCGCGCTTCAGGCCCGGGCTGTCCTCTTCGCCCAGGAAGTGCACGGCGACTTCCACCTGAACGCGGGCGTCGGCGGAAATGCGCAGGAAGTCGACATGCAGCGGCACGTCGGTGACCGGGTGCAGCTGCACATCCTTCGGCAGGATGCGCTGCTTGCGGCTGCCGATCTGCAGTTCGTAGACACGGCCCTGGAAACCGCCGCGGTGCAGTTCCTTGTCGATGATGCGCTGATCGACGGCGACCAGCGCCGGATCCTTGCCATCGCCATAGACAACACCAGGGACCAGGCCCTCGGCGCGCAGGGCGCGGACGCCGCCCTTGGTGGCGCTCTCGCGGGCGCTCGCTTCGATCACGTCAAAATCGGCCATAACTCTTCTCCTCTGCCGCGCCCCGCAGCCTTGCCGCCGCCTGGGCCGGTGAAATCTCAGTCAAACAGGCTGGAAACCGACGTTTCCGACGAAATCCGCCTGATCGCCTCAGCCAGCAGCGGTCCGATATGGACCTGCTGGATCTTCGGCTCGTTCTCCATATCCTCGGTGGCGCGGATCGTGTCCGTGACCACCAGCGATTCCAGCTCCGACTCGGCCACGCGCTTGACCGCACCGCCTGACAGCACCCCGTGCGTGACATAGGCCGAGACGGACGTGGCGCCCTGTTCCAGAAGCACCGACGCGGCGTTGCAGAGTGTGCCCGCGCTGTCGACGATGTCGTCAACAAGAATGCAGCGGCGTCCCTCGACGTCGCCGATCACGTTCATCACTTCCGAAACGCCTGCCCGTTCGCGGCGCTTATCCACGATCGCCAGGTCCGCGTCAAGCCGCTTGGCGAAGTACCGCGCCCGCACCACGCCGCCCACGTCTGGCGAGATCACCATCAGGTCGTCATCCTTGCCGAACTTGGTCTTGATGTCATCGATCAGGACCGGGCCGGCATAGAGATTGTCGAGCGGAATATCGAAGAAGCCCTGGATCTGTCCGGCATGCAGGTCGACGGTCAGAACCCGGTCGGCGCCGGCCTTCTCGATCAGGTTGGCGACCAGCTTGGCCGAGATCGGCGTGCGGGGGCCAGGCTTCCGGTCCTGCCGGGCATAGCCGAAATAGGGCAGGACGGCGGTGATCCGGCGGGCCGATGCGCGGCGCAGCGCATCGATGCAGATCAGAAGCTCCATCAGATGGTCATTGGCCGGATAGGAGGTCGACTGCACGACGAAGACATCTTCGCCGCGAACATTCTCCTGGATCTCGACATAGACCTCTTCGTCGGCGAAACGGCGCACGACGGCATTGGTGGGGCGTACGCCCAGATCGTCCGCGATCTGAGCCGACAAGAGCGGGTTGCTGTTCCCTGCAAGAACCTTCATTGGGGCGATCGCGATGTTGTTGGAGACGGTCCGGGCTGACGGCGCGCTTGTATCAGCCGAAGCCGGGACTGTCCATCCGCTGTTACGCTTTTCTGACAGGCTGCGGGCGTCTGTCAGTCGGCCGCCCGAAGCTGTTGCATCAGTTCGACGACACCCGGGGCCGCGGCGGCGGCGGCAAGCTGTGCGACGACGCCCCAGCGCCGGGACAGCCGGCCCGTGGGCACGGTGTTCTGCTGCTCCAGCCGCCCGCGCTGCCGCCCGGTCCCGTCCTTCAGCAACCAGATGATGCGGACCAGATCGTTGGAGGCGTCGACAGGGCGCACGCTGACCAGGGCGTCCAGGGTCGGCAGCCCCGTGGATGCGGGATTGGTCACGCCGGTCACGCCCAGCCGGCCAAGCTCGGACACCATCGCCATGCGCAGCGCCGCTGCGCCGTCGCCCGGGGCGCTCTGGATCGGCGAGACGAACAGGCTCGCGGCCTTCTCCTCTTCCGCCTGCGGCGACTGCAGGCCCATCAGCACCAGCATCCGGCGCGCGGCGTCCTCGGCCAGACGCCCGACCAGCACCGTGTCGCCGGCCTGATAGCTGTCCCAGTCGACCTCGCGCTCCCAGACGTCCTCGGCGATGGCGGAACTGTCGGGGCGGGCGAACTGGACGTGGAGGGCCAGCGTCGCCGTGTCTCCCTCGAGGCGCACCGCGTCGGCCTGGGACAGCATGCGGTAGCGGTTCGGGATCTCGTAGGGCGTGGCGGCGACGTCGTTCTCCTGCAGCCGCGCAATGACGGCCGCGGTCAGCGCTTCCAGCGGCGTGCCCTCGGTGCCGCTGAACGGGTGCACGATCAGCGCCGATGACGGTCCCGGCGGCGGCAGCCCGCCCGACTTGTCTCCGGGGCTGAACGGCCGCGGAACGCTGCCGCACGCCGCCAGAAGGACGCAGGCAAGCAACAGGAAGAGTCTGGAGGATCGAAACCAGGGGCCGGCCAATTCCCCTCCCCCCTTGAGGGGGAGGTGGCGGCGAAGCAGTCGGAGGGGGGTGCAGCCGGAGGCTTCCTGCAGAAACGTTGGAGTCACATTCGGCTTCGCCGATTCACCCCCTCCCTGACCCTCCCCCCTTCTCGCGGTTTGCAAGCAAACCGCTGCCAGGCAGCGCCTCAAGGGGGACGGAAGGGGCATAGCCACGCCCGGAAGATACACCTCAGATGATCGCACAGGTCGCCAGCGAGAAGACGATGAAGACAATCACGAGCATGATGATCCAGGGCATGGCTCAGACCGCCTTGAGGTCCGTCGAATGACGGCTGAGCACCTCGTGACCGGTCTCGGTGACCAGCGAGGAACGTCCCAGCGTCATGGCTGTGCCGCTGTCGCTGTCCATCAGGATCATGTGCAGGAAGAACGCCATGCCGGGCTGCAGTTTGACGGGGTTGTCCGCATAGAACATCGGCCAGTCCATCCAGATCGGGGAGAATGCTGCGCCCATGCAGTAGCCGCAGGCGTTCAGCCGGTGATCCCGGTATCCGGCGCGGTCGAACACGTCGGCATGAACCTGAAAGACGTCGCCCATGACCGCGCCCGGTTTCAGCGCCGCCTCGCAGGACAGCAGCGCTTCCTCGCAGGCCTTGTGCATGTCGCGCTGGCGGTCGGTCACCGTTCCGACCGGCAGGGTATGCATCATGGCCGCGTGATAGCGGCGGTAGCAGCCGGCATATTCCAGGGTGAGCTGATCCTGCGGGTCGAGATGGCGGCGGCCCGACTGATAGCGGCAGAGCAGGGCATGTTCCGCCGAGCCGATGATGAACTCGTTGCCGGCGTAGTCGCCGCCGCCCCGGAAGACAGCGCCCTGCATGGCGGCCAGAATGTCGCCCTCCCAGGCCCCGGGCCGCGCCTCGGCCAGTGCGGCGTCCAGCGCATCGTCGGAGAGTTCCGCGGCGCGGCGGACATAGCCGATCTCGGCGGGCGACTTCACCAGCCTGAGCCGGCTGACCAGCTTCGATGCGTCGATCATGACGCCAAAGCCTTCCATCGCACGGTCCACCATGCGCAGCGACTGTCCGGTCAGGCCATAGGCGTCCAGTTCGATGCCGAGGCGCGTGCCATCGAGATCCAGCTCATCCAGAATGGCGCGCAGATCCTCCGCCGGATTGGCGCCCTCCCGGTCCCGCCAGATGCGGATATCGGTCACTGTCGACGTGAGCTGCGCCTGCCGCAGGTCCGGCGCACGGGTCAGCAGCACGATCCGGCCATCCGCGGTCAGTACCATGCACTGGAAGAAACAGTAGCCAAACGTGTCGTAGCCGGTCAGCCAGTACATGCTTTCCTGGCGGAACATCAGCAGGGCGTCCAGCCGCCCCGCCTTCATCGCCTCGCAGGTCTTTGCCACCCGCCCATCGAACTCGGACCGCTCGAAATGCAACGCCATCATTAGTCTCCCTGCAGCATGATGGCCGAGACCAGCCGACCATAGTCTTCTTCCTTCCTGTGTACGCTTCGGCGGTAGCTGTAGAACAGTTCGGGCTCCGCATAGGTGTCCCGCGCCAGGTCGGTGTAATTCTCCGCCGCGATGCCCGCATCGCGGATGCGCCGGGCGATATAGGCGGGCAGGTCGAAGAAGGGCCGCGGCGCGCCGTCGGGCTGGTGGAAAAGGTCCGCATTGGCCGAGTCGTCGTTGGTGAAACGCTCGACGAATTCCGGCCCGACCTCATAGGACGCCTGCGCCAGGGTGGGGCCGAGCGCGGCGGTGATGCGGACACGATCCGCGCCCAGCCGCTCCATGGCCTCGACCGTTGCCCCGATCACGCCCTTGAAGGCGCCGCCCCAGCCGGCATGGGCCGCGCCGATGACGCCAGCCTCCGGGTCGGCGAACAGCAGCGGCCCGCAGTCGGCGGTCAGGATGCCCAGCGCCAGTCCGGGCGTGTTCGTGACCATGGCGTCGGCCTTCGGGCGTTCGTCCCCGAAAGGCCGATCGACCATGACAACGTCGGCGCTGTGATGCTGGTACAGGCTCAGCAGATGATCCGCGCCGAGCGCCCCGGCCATGCGTCTGCGGTTCTCGATCACATTGGCCCGGTCGTCGCCCGAGCCCAGCCCGCCATTCAGCCCGGCATAGATGCCGCTCGAAACGCCGCCTTCCCGCGTGAAATACGCGTGGACGACGCCGTGCAGGGCTTCAAGGGCCGGTGCTGTAAGCTTCTTCAGCGACATATCCGGTGGGCGTTCCGATCTCTGGATGGCTCAGGCACATCACCTTGAACAGGTGACCCATGTGCTGCGGGTCGGTCAAGCGCCTGAAGCCGGCGGTCAGTCCCTCCGCCGCGTCGGGCGTGGCGCCCTTCAGCAGCTGCGCCAGCCGCGCCTCGATCCCCAGCCGCAGCAGGAACTGCCGCTGCCCGATGGGTCCGTGCACGGTCGCGCCCAGGTCCTCGGCCATGTCGGCGGCGGCGGCGAAATCCACATGTGAGGTGATGTCGGCCTCGCCGGGCGTTTCCAGCAGCGAATGGAAGGCGTGACCCTTCATCGCTTGCAGCGTGTCGCCAGGCGCGGTCAGGCCGTGGCCGTAATCGATGAACAGCGCCGCGCCGCCATGCGCCGTGACATGTTCGGCGACCTCTCCGGCAACGAACAGGCGCGACGGGGAGATCTCCATGATCTCGCCCTCTGCCATGGGTGGCAGCCCGCCGGGCACCGGCATGGGCGGATCGATCTCGACGAATTCCAGATGCTCCGCCCCGACACCCACGGCGCGCTCGGCCCAGCCTTTGCCGCGCTTCACAAGCTGGCGGATCGGCAGGGCGTCCAGGAATTCGTTGGCGACCAGCAGCATGGGCCGGTCGGGCAGTTCGTCGAAATCGTCGACGAAGCCCGGGGAGAACTCCGCCAGTCGTTCGGTCTGCATTCGGCGAAGGACGGGACTGGCCTCGACCAGGCGCAGGCTGGCGCTCTGCACCAGTTCGGGCGCGGCGCGGCGCATGGCCCGCAGCGCATCCGCCATCAGCGTGCCCCGGCCCGGACCCAGCTCGGCAATCACGGTTTCCTTCGGGGCGCCCATGCGCTGCCACATGTCGGCCATCCACAGCCCGATCAGCTCGCCGAACATCTGGGAGATCTCCGGCGCGGTGATGAAATCGCCGGTCGCTCCGATGCCGTCGCCGCGGGTGTAGTAACCATCTTCCTGATCGGTCAGCGCCACGGCCATGTACTGGTCCAGGGTGATCGGACCGTCCTTTGAGATGGCCGCGCGCAGCCGTTCCTCCATCCGGTTCATGCGCCATGCCCCGTTCTTGGCTTCTGCAGCGCCCGCATGACGAACCACAACCCGATCAGGATCATCGGGACCGAAAGCTGCTGCCCCCGGCTGAGCCAGCCGAAGGCGAGTTCCAGCCCGGCGTCCCACTGGCGGAAGAACTCGACGATGAAGCGGCTGGCGCCATAGCCGGCGATGAAGACGCCCATCACCAGACCGGGTCGGCGATAGGCCGACAGCTTCCAGACAAGGAAGTTGACGATGACGAACAGCAGCAGGCCTTCCAGCGCGGCCTCATAGAGCTGGCTGGGGTGACGCGGCTGTCCGTCCGAGCCCGGGAAGATCATGCCCCATGGCGCATCCGTGGGCCGGCCGTAGAGCTCGCCATTGATGAAATTGGCGATGCGCCCGAAGAACAGGCCGATCGGCGCCACCGTGCCCAGCACGTCACCGAAGCTGAGCGCCGGAATGCCCTTCACGCGGCAGAAGATCAGCCCGGCGATGGTGACGCCCAGGATGCCGCCATGGAACGACATGCCGCCCTGCCAGACGGCGAAGATCTCCGCCGGGTTCTGCAGGAAATAGGGCAGGCCGTAGAACAGCACGTAGCCGAGACGGCCGCCCAGGATCACCCCCACCGTCGCCCAGATGAAGAACTGGTCGGGGTGGTCGCGATGCACGGGCGTGTCGCCGCGCCGGCCCAGCCGCATGGCGTAGCGCCAGCCCAGCAGCAGCCCGGCGATATAGGCCAGCGCGTACCAGCGCACCGCGAAGGGGCCGATCTGGAAGACGACCGGATCGATCTCCGGGAACGGCATCGGCGGATCCTCGCCGGTTGCGGCTTACTGCTGCGGCTGCTGCGGCGGCAGCGGCGTGCCGTCGATCTGGAACTCCTCGATCTCCGCGCCGGACCGCAGTTCGGTAACAAGACCGTTGAGAATGTCGCCCGTCATTTCCTGGCGGAGCTGATCCTGCTTCTCCTCGAAGGGCGGGAACTCGCGGCGGTCCTCGACCTTGATGACGTGCCAGCCGAACTGGGTCTGCACCGGCGCCTTGGAATACTCGCCCTTCTTCATGGCGAAGGCGGCGGCCTCGAATTCAGGCACCATCTGGCCCTTGCCGAAGAAGCCCAGATCACCGCCGCGGGGGCCGCTCGGGCCGCGCGACTTCGTCTTGGCCAGCTCGGCGAAATCGGCGCCGCCATCCAGTTCGGTGATCACCGCCTTCGCGGCTTCCTCGGTCTCCAGCAGGATATGCCGGGCATTGATCGACGGCTCCGGCTCGGCCTCCTTGACGAAGGCGTCATAGCGGGCCTTCAGCGCCTCGGGGGTGGACTGCTCCTCGATCTTCTGCAGCAGGTAGAGCTCCAGCAGGCGGGTCTGACGGAACTTCTCGACATCGGCCTTGAGTTGCGGATCGTCGACCAGATCGGTCTTGGCGGCCTCGACGGCCATCAGCCGGTTGTTGACCGCGCGGCGCACCAGCAGCGGATAGAGCTGCGGGATCGGAATCTGCTGATACTGCGCCGGCAGATCCTGGATCATGGCCATGACCTCGGACAGCATGATGTCCTCGCCGTTCACCCGCGCGGCGACGCGATCCTCGGCCTTCTGGCCTTCGGCGGTCTGCGCGGCGGTCTGCGCGGCGGCCGGGACGGCGGCCAGTGAAATCGCGACCGCCAGCATGGCCGCCATCGAGCATCGGTGAAGCATCTGAGATTCCTGTCCGTCATAGGGTTCGGTTGCCGCCAGACATACAGCGAGCGTCCCGGCCTCACAACAGCACGCGGATCAGATGACGCAGTGTTGTCCCGCCGACGTGACGAAGGCCCCAAAGCCGCGTTGACTCGGCCATGCCCGCCGCCTATGTCAGCCGGTGTTCTGCCGGGATGTGTCCCAAGACTCCCGGCCCGGCCTTCGGCCCCCGCTCCAGACGACCCGCATCCAGGGAACAGAATTCATGATCGGCGCTATCGCCCGGAAGATTTTCGGAACGCCCAACGACCGTGTGGTGAAGACCTTCCAGAAGCAGGTCGCGCCCATCAACGCCCTGGAGGCCGAGGTCGAGGCGAAGTCCGACGACGAATTGCGCCAGCGCATCGCCGAGATGAGAAACGAGGTCGCCGGCGGCAAGCCGCTGGACGACCTGCTGGAGGAAACCTTCGCCATCGTCCGCGAGGGCGCCAAGCGCACTCTGGGCCAGCGCCATTTCGACGTGCAGCTTGTCGGCGGCATGGCCCTGCATCAGGGCCGCATCGCCGAGATGAAGACCGGTGAAGGCAAGACCCTCGTCGCGACGCTTGCCGTGGTGCTGAACGCGCTGACCGGCAAGGGCGTGCATGTGGTCACGGTCAACGACTATCTGGCCCAGCGCGACAGTGAATGGATGGGCCAGGTCTATCGCTTCCTCGGGTTCTCCGTGGGCTGCATCGTGCACGGCATGAACGACCTGGAGCGCCGTGAGGCCTATGCCTGCGACGTCACCTACGCCACCAACAACGAGCTCGGCTTCGACTATCTGCGCGACAACATGAAGTTCACGCGCGACGAGATGGTGCAGCGCGGCCATCACTTCGCCATCGTCGACGAGGTGGACTCGATCCTGATCGACGAGGCGCGGACGCCGCTGATCATCTCCGGCCCGGCCGAGGACAGCTCGGCCATGTACCAGGCCATCGATCCGCTGATCCTTGAGCTCTCCGACGAGCATTTCGAGGTCGACGAGAAGTCCCGCGCCGCAACCCTGACCGAGGAAGGCCAGGAGTTCATGGAGCAGCGTCTGGGCGAGCTGGAAATGCTGCACAGCCCCAGCCTGTACGACATGGAGAACGTCACCGTCGTTCACCATCTCAACCAGGCCCTGCGCGCCCACAAGCTGTTCCAGCGCGACACCGACTACATCGTGCGCGATGACAAGGTGATCATCATCGACGAGTTCACCGGCCGCATGATGGAGGGCCGGCGCTATTCTGAAGGACTGCATCAGGCGCTGGAAGCCAAGGAACACGTCTCGATCCAGCCCGAGAACCAGACGCTGGCCTCGATCACCTTCCAGAACTATTTCCGCGGCTATGACAAGCTGGCCGGCATGACCGGCACCGCGGCCACCGAGGCCGAGGAGTTCGAAGCGATCTACCGCCTGCCGGTGGTCGAGATCCCGACCAATGTCGAGGTGGCGCGCAAGGATCACGACGACGAGGTCTACCGCACCGCCGCCGAGAAGCACGACGCCATCATCGAGCTGATCAAGGAATGCCAGGAGCGGGGTCAGCCGGTCCTTGTCGGCACGGTCTCCATCGAGAAGTCGGAACTGCTGGCGGAACTGCTGAAGAAGGCGAAGATCCGCCACAACGTGCTGAACGCCCGCCATCACGAGCAGGAAGCCCAGATCATTGCGCTGGCCGGACAGTCCGGCGGGGTCACGATCGCCACCAACATGGCCGGCCGCGGCACCGACATCCAGCTTGGCGGCAATCTGGACATGCGCCTGGCGAACGAGCTGGAAGAGCTGCGCGACGAGAGCAAGCGCGCCGAGCTGGAGGCGAAGATCCGCGCCGAGGTCGAGGCCGACAGGAAGAAGGTGCTGGAGGCCGGCGGCCTGTTCGTCATCGGCACCGAACGGCACGAAAGCCGCCGCATCGACAACCAGTTGCGCGGCCGCTCGGGCCGTCAGGGCGATCCGGGCGCGTCGCGCTTCTTCCTGAGCCTGGAAGACGACCTGATGCGCATCTTCGGTTCCGAGCGGATGGACACGATGCTCCGCCGCCTGGGCCTGAAGGATGGCGAGGCCATCGTTCATCCCTGGATCAACAAGGCGCTGGAAAAGGCGCAGCAGAAGGTCGAGGCGCGCAACTACGACATCCGCAAGAACCTGCTGAAGTTCGACGACGTGATGAACGACCAGCGCAAGGTGATCTACGAACAGCGCCTCGAGCTGATGGACGCCGAGGAGGTCCAGGAGACCGTCCAGGACATGCGCCACGAGACCGTCGAGGTCACGGTCGGCCATTTCATTCCGCCGAATGCCTATCCCGAGCAGTGGGACTCCGAAGGCCTGCAGGCCGAGGTCCAGCGCATCTTCGGGCTGGAACTGCCGATCACCGACTGGGCCGCCGAGGAAGGCATCGCCGACGAGGAGATCATCGAGCGCGTGAAGAAGGCTGCGGACAGCCTGATGGCCGAGAAGGCCGCGCGCTACACCCCGCCGGTGATGCGCATGATCGAGAAGAGCCTGCTGCTGCAGATCCTCGATCAGACCTGGAAGGAGCATCTGCAGCAGCTCGATTTCCTGCGTCAGGCGGTTGGCTTGCGCGCCTATGCCCAGCGCGACCCGCTGAACGAGTACAAGGCCGAGGCGTTCGAGTTGTTCGACGGCATGCTGAACCGCATGCGGGAGACCGTGACCGGCGCGTTGGCGCACATGGAATTCCGGGTCTCCGATCCGACCGAGGAACTGGTCCAGCCGCAGGCGCCCTCCGAGGATGAGCTGGTCGCCGTGCATCCCGAGGCAGAAGCCATGGCCGGGGCGGCCGCGCCCGCTGCAGGCGGTGCACAGGCCGGCGCGGCGCAGACCGTGACCAGCCGCCAGACCGCAGTGATCGATCCGGAAGACCCGGCCACCTGGGGCCGCGTCCGCCGCAACGCACCCTGCCCCTGCGGTTCCGGCAAGAAGTACAAGCACTGCCACGGCACGGTGGCGTAGGTCTCGTTCGCGTCCCAAACTTGATTTGGGATCCATTCCTGAGCGTTTCCGCAGACGAGGTGCTTGAGGGGGCGCTCAGGCATGGGTCCCGACTTCCGTCAGGACTAGCTGAACTCCTGAAGATTGGCGGCCCTCAGTAGCGCTTGATGCGGATCGAGTTGCGGCCGGTCTGGATGTAGACGGTGGAGCGGTTCACGCGCAGGTTCCGGCGGGCGCTGTAGTTGCGGCCGGTGCGGGCCTGGACGTCGGCGCGGACCGCCTGACGGGCGCTGGAGGCCTGACCGTTCCACGCCGCCAGAACCAGCTTCTTGTAGCGCTGGCCGCGCTCGGGCGTGCGGCTGTGATAGAAGGAGGCCGCACGGGTCCAGGACTTCGTCTCCTGGAACAGGTCCGACAGGAAGCTGGCGGCGTAGCCGGCGTTCACCGCCGGGGTGAAGGCGGCTTCAAGATCGGCGAAGGCGTCGGGGTGGTGCATCAGGTTGACCTGGAAACAGCCCACATCGATGTTCTCGACGCCGCGTTCCTGCAGGCTCTCGACCAGCGCCACGGCTTCCTGACGGCTGTCGAGCCAGTAACCCTTGCCCTCGGCATGGATGGTCCATGGCCAGGAAGTTCTTGCCTTGCTGCCCGGCAAGGTCCGCCCGCTCTCGACCAGGCCGATGGCGTTCAGGAGTCCGGCGGGAATGCGGTGTCGGCGTTCGGCCTCGGTCGCCGCATGACGGCAGGATCGGGCGGTATCGCCGCTCTTCAGCGTGGTCCGGGCCGACGCCTCGAAGGGTGCGGCAAGGCAGATCGCGATGATGATGGCGGACAGGATACGCATGATCACTCCAGTACTTGGCATGACAGAAGCAAGTCCCGGGCCACGTGCTGCCTGGAATTTCATGCCGGGGCATGATCATTTTGCATGTGCGAAATTTTTCCCTTGAAACTGTTCGCACCTGCGAGATAGGGTGCAGCCACGTCAGCGCTGACATCCGTCTTGCGCTGACGCGACCCGGTTTTCCGGGTGTTTCCTCCCTAGACTTGGGCCGCTCCGGATTTCGGGGCGGCCTTTTTTCTTTGTTGTCAGGGTCTTACTCGGCGGCCTGCGCCGTATCCCACTGCTCCGCCGCGCCCAGTACCTCGACCAGATCGGCCATGTCACGGGACAGGTCCAGCAGACGCGGCAGCCGCCTGAATCGGCGCTCGTCCATGTAGAGCGCGCGGTTGATCTCGATCTGCAGCGCATGCAGCCCCATGCCGGGACGGCCGTAGTGGGTGGTGCAGAAACCGCCGGCATAGGGTGCGTTGCGCGTGACACGGTAGCCGCGGGCGGTCAGGAACTGGTCCGCCAGATCGGTCAGGTAGCGCGTGCAGGAGGTGCCGAACCGGTCGCCCAGCACGATGTCCGGACGGTCGGGCCGGCGCCGCCGGTCGCGCGGCAGCGCCGAGGACGGCATGGAATGGCAGTCCAGCACCAGGCAGGTGCCGAAACGGGCCATGGTCTCGTCGACCAGCTCGGCCAAGGCGGCGTGATAGGGGCGGTAATAGTGGCGGATGCGCCGTTCCGCCTCGCCGACCGGCAGCTTGCCGCGATAGATGTTCTCGCCGCTAGCGACCACGCGCGGCACCGTGCCGAGCCCGCCGGCCACCCTGAGCGAGCGCGTGTTGGCGTGGCCGGGAAGCGGACCGGAGAACATCGCCGGGTCAAGCTCGTAGGGTTCGCGGTTCACGTCGCAATAGGCGCGGGGAAACTCGGCCGCCAGCAGCGGCGCGCCCCGGCCCGTCGCGGGCTCGAAGATCTCGTCGACGAAACTGTCCTCGGACTTGCGGATCGCCTGCGGATCCAGACGCGAGGCGGCAAGGAAGCGGTCGTGATACTGCCGCCCCGAATGCGGCGAGGCCATGACCACCGGCGCCCGCGGTTCGCGGCCCGGCAGGATCCGGAAGGCCGGATCGACAAGTTTCTCGCCGAAGGGAATGTCCACGGTGGCCGTTTGCTCCGCTGCGCCCGGCCCCGCGCCGGTCGTGCTCCGGCGATGATAGGGCCGGGGCTGCTGCTCCGCAAACCGTGCCTTGCACATTTCCGCCACCATATCTTTACTTCCCTCGGCCAGGGATGGCATATCGGGCCGACAGACAACGGGGTACGAATGGCGCGCATACTACTGGCGGAAGACGACAACTCGCTCCGACCCTATCTTGCGCGCGCGCTCCGGCGCGACGGGCATGACGTCGTCTCCGTGCGCGACGGCATGGAAGCCCTGATGCATCTCGGCCCCGACAAGTTCGACCTGCTGCTCGCCGACATCGTCATGCCCGAACTGGACGGCATTGAACTGGCGCGCCGCGCCGAACGGTCCGACCCAAATATCCGCGTCATGTTCATCACCGGCTTCGCCGCGGTCGCCATGCAGTCGCACCGCCAGGGCAAGCACGCCGCGAAGGTGCTGTCGAAGCCCTTCCATCTGAAGGATGTGGTGGCGGAGGTGCAGTCGCTGCTGGACGAGGCCGGCGTCCTGTCGACCGACCGTCCGGAGGATCCGGGCGGCCTCTGAGCGCCGCCGGACCCGACCATCCGAACACCGTGAACTGGGGAGGATTCACATGGCCTACAAACCCTTCGACCTGAGCGGTCGCGTGGCGCTGGTTACAGGCGGCAACGGCGGCATCGGCCTGGGCTTCGGCGAGGCGATCGCGGCTGCGGGCGGCGATGTCTGCATCTGGGGCCGTAACGAGAAGAAGAACGCCGAGGCTCTGGAGAAGCTGCAGGCGGCCGGGCCGAACGGCAACCATTCGGCGCTGTTCTGCGATGTCGCCAAGGAAGCCGATGTCGAGGCCCGCTTCGCCGAGACGCTGGAACGTCACGGCCGCGTCGACGGATGTTTCGCCAATGCCGGTGTCTCCGCGCGTGGCAAGTCCTTCATCGAGATGGATATCGAGGACTGGCGCTATGTCATGTCGGTGAACATGGATGGCGTCTTCTACACCTTCCGTGCCGCCGCCCGGCACATGGTGGAGCGGGCGAAGAACGGCGATCCCTTCGGCCGCCTGGTCGGCACAGCCTCGCTGGCGGCGCTTTCCGGCCCGGCGCGGAACGAGCACTACGCCTTCTCCAAGGGTGGCCTGGTTTCGATGATGAACGCGCTGGCGATCGAGTTCGCGCGCCACGGCGTCACCGCCAATTCGATCCTGCCCGGCTGGATCGAGACCGAGATGACGGAAGACGCCTTCGCCGATCCGCGCTTCAGCGGCAACGTGATGCCGCGCATGCCGATGCGGCGCTGGGGCAAGCCCGAGGATTTCGGCGGCATCGCCGTCTACATCATGTCCGACGCCTCGTCGTTCCATACCGCCGAGAGCTTCCTGATCGACGGCGGCTACTGGGTCTTCTGAGGCGCGGGCCGCCGCCCAATGACAGTCAACGGAGGCCGTGATGCTCCGCCGAATTCTTGCCGCCGCCGGCCTGTGCCTGATGTTCGCCGGCGCTCCGGCGCTGGCGCAGTCCGGGACGCCGGCGACACCGGCAGAGCTGCTGGCCGAGGCGGAAGCGCGGCTGGCCGCCGACCCGCAGGACCAGAAGGCGCTGGTCGCCGCTGCGCGGGCGTCGATCATGCTGCGCGACGGGCCGCGGGCCATCCGCTATCTGGAGCAGCTCCGCGAGGGCTCGGACAATCTGGATATCCGCCGCGCGCTGCTGCTGCAGTATTCGGCCGCCGCCGACTGGGAGAAGCACGCCGGCATCATGGATGACGTGATGCGGCTGACCGAAGCCGGCACGATTCCGGCCCAGGCGCTGCGGGAGGAAGTCTTCGCCGTCGACACCTTCCGGCATGGCGTCCACGCGGTCAGCGCCTTCCGGCATTTCGAGCCCTCCGGCCCGCACCGCCACATCTATACCGGCGTCGTGAACCGCGCCGACGCGCCGGGGGAGGCCCCGCTGCTGGTCACCTTCGGCTCGACGGTCGTCACCGACAATTTCGACCGCGAGGAAAACCCGGACCGCAAGTACGAGCGGCTCTATTCCTACGACACGCATCTGACGCCGGCGGAAGGCTCCTACAAGCACGAGACCCTCCGGTTCGCCACCGCCGTTCCGGCCTATCCCGACTTCCGCCAGGCCGTGATCGACTATCTCGACGGCAAGCTGCAGCCGCAGTCGAGCTCAACGGTGCCGATGAAGCAGAAGTAGGGGCAGAAGCCGCCGCAACATTGCCCACGCGTCCTGACGGAAGTCAGGACCCATGCCTGAGCGGCCCCGGCGCGTTAGCATTGCCGGATGAGACGCCCGACGATTGTCTACATTCTGGCGAGCCAACGCCGCGGCACCATCTACATCGGTGTTTCGACCAACATTCATCAACGATTGGAACAGCATCGCAACGGAGCCTTCGAGGGCTTCACGAAAACCTATGCCGTCAAACGGTTGGTCCATTTCGAGGTTTTCGACAATGTCATTGATGGCCGCCGCCGGGAGCATCAGCTCAAGACCTGGCGTCGGCAGTGGAAGATCGAACTGATCGAACGGCAAAACCCGGACTGGAACGATCTGTCTCGGGATTTGCCGCTGGGGTGACTTCCAGCATCCACCCTGCGCTTCATTAGCACTCAGGCATGGGTCCTGGATCAAGTCCAGGACGCGTATGTGTTTACTGCGCCCGAACCGGCAAACTACGGGTCCTGACGAAAGTCAGGACCCATGCCTGAGCGTTCCTGCTGCCACCACGCAGCAGCATGTACTCGGGCATGGGTCCCAATGTTCGTAGAACCAGTTGTGCCTACGCCGCCCGGTGGTCGGGCGCGGCCTTCCAGAAGTATTTCTTGAAGCCCCGGCGCTCGTCCTCGACCTTCACGCGGAAGACCATGCGCAGCGGCATGCCGACCTCGACCTTGCCCTTGTCCACGTCGGTCAGGTCGGCCATCAGCCGGCCGCCGGCCTGGAAGGTGACCATGCCGAAATGGGTCGGCGGGTCCGGCGAGTAGGTCAGGCCGTCCGCGGTCCAGGACTGCACGGTGCAGGGCTCGTCCGCGAAGGGGTAATCCTCCTGGCTCTTCCACTCGCCGCAGTTCGGGTTCACGCAGATATGCGACTTCGGATACTGCACCGTGCCGCACTTCTTGCACTTGCCGCCGATGAAGCCGAGCACCTTCTTGCGGTTCCGGTACAGCGTGGTCAGCGCGGTCTGCGCATCGACCTCGGCGCGGATGCCCTTGTCGCGATCGATCAGGTCGTTGAAGGCCAGATAGCGATTGTAGTTGCTCTCTTCCTTGCGGCGGGCCAGATAGCCCTCGACGCCGCCCAGGCTGGGCTTGTAGCTGGCGATGGCGTCGGTGGTGCGGAACAGCATCAGGTCGCAGCCCTGACCCCAGCCGATCACCAGGATGGTCTTGCCCGGACCGGCGTTCTGCAGCGCCTTGGACAGCATGACCAGCGCGTGCGCGGTGCCGGATTCGCCCATCACCGCGTGCAGGTTGTCCTGCACCGCCTCGTCCCGGATGCCCGCCATCTTGGCGATGCGCTGCGGCACGCCACGGATCAGCGCCGGCATCACCAGCATGTCGATATCGGCGCCCGAGACGCCGGTCTTCTCCAGCAGGGCCTGAACCGCCGGCGGGACGATCTTGAAATAGCCCTCGTCGCGGATCCAGCGCTCTTCCCAGTTGTAGTCGAAGTCGCGGTTCTTGCCGCGGTAATGGTCGACGAAATCGGTCGAGACCTGCTTCGTGCCCAGCAGTTCGGCGATCACATTGTCATTGCCCAGCGTGAAGGCTGCGGCGGCGTCGCCCATCTGCAGTTCCTGCGGACCGGAGGCGGCGGTGTCGCGCGTGTCGGCGGCCAGGAACATGACCGTGCCGTCACGGCCCTCGGCATTCTCCAGCGCCTCGATCAGGCCCGAAGTGCCGGCGCGCTGCGACGAGGTCAGGTCGATGGTGCGCAGATCCTCGCCCAGGTTCAGCGCCGTCGCCGCCACGGTGGCGTTCTGACGGTCGTCGAACGGCATGGTCGTCGAGGCGAAATAGATCGCCCTGAGATCCTCGGGCGGTGTCTCGCCCAGGCAGTCGCGGGCCGCCTCGACCGCCATGGTCAGGCTGTCCTCGTCCCAGTTGCACATGGAACGTTCGCCCTTGGCCAGCCCCGCCAGCCCCGGGTTGAACCAGCCGTTCGCTTCAACCACTGCCTTGCGCTGCAGCCTCAGTCGCGGCACGTAGCCGCCAAACCGGGTAATCCCTGCCATATTGTCCTCTGTCGCTGTCTCCCCCGTGCGCGATCGCGCACATGCAGCCAATAAAGCCCAAGCCCCGTTGCGCTGCAAGAGGGCGGGCCTTGCGTCAGGCTGGGGCGGCATCCCGCTGCGTTCATGGCGATGCCGGGCCGCGCGGCGCGCTGACGGTTTCGACGGAATGGGTGTAGACTGACGCCATGCACGAACCACCGAGATCGTCCGTCCGCGAGGATGGGGTTCGCCCACTGTCCGACCCGCTGATGACCGTCAAGCCGTGGCTGAAAGGCCTCGGCTGGCTCAGCCTGGTCTCCGGCGTGCTGCTGTGCGCGCTCTTTCTGGGCACGGGGAACGGCGAGGCGCTTCATGTCGGGGGACTTCAGCTGCTTAGCGCCGGATTGATTGCTGTCGTGGTGCTGCTCGCCTTGCCGCGCCGCCGGCCGGACATCTTCTACCTGCGAAGTTTTCGGAAGGATCGAGATTCATACCTCATTCGCGACATGATCGAGGTGGCGTTGGGCGCCGAACTGCGCCTTGCCGGCATTCGCGATCCGAAACGCCGGATGCCGTTGATCCTTCGACCCCTGCTGATGACGGTCATGATGCTGCAGTATGCCGGTGCGCGGTATCTCAATCTGGAAGCGGGCGATGACTGGAAGGCGCGGCTCTGGTGTTCTCTGCGGCTGGGTCGCGGCGCGATCCTCGATCTTCGCGATCAGACCCCGTTCGTGAAGGAAGAGGTGGACCTCGCCCTGGCGACGCTGGGGACCGGACGGGTCCTTTTTCTCACCGGCGACGATGGGAAAAGCGGTGAGGCGGACGATCGCGAGGCCGTCCGAAGTCTGAGCTGGAGCGACGCGGACAGGCAGGATCCCGAAGCCTTCATCGGCGCCGTGCAGGAGTTTGTCCGGTCTCTCGACGGAGCGCCGGAACCGGCGGCGGACAGCGGCTTCGATCTGGCTCGCGATCATGTCTTGCCGCCGGCAAGGCGCCGCAGGGAACAGGTGCTGGCCTGGGTCCAGATCCTCGCCGGATTTGCGGCCGTCACATGGTTGTCGGTGACCGAAGCGGCGGACATCCGCATCGTGCTGGCTGTTCTGTCCGCGATTATCGTGCCGTTTGTCTTCGTATTGCTCGTCAGGGCGCTGATCGGCAAGGCCATGCGGATGCGCCTCGCGCGGCGCTACAATCCGGCCTACCTCGAAATATTGCGCCGGGAGTTCATCGCCGCGCTGGCCGCGGTCGCTGTCATGGCGGTCGGGTTTCTTGTTGCCGGGTTTGTCGCATGGAGTGCCTATCAGGACCTTGTCGGGCGGGCGAAGGCCGCCGCCGTGTACAGCGATCTCAGACAGCTTGCGCTGGGCGCAGAGATGTACCGAGTCGACGTGGGGCGCTATCCGCCCCTTTCCGGGGATGTTTCCGCCTTGATCGAGCGGCCCGGAGGCGATGATGGAAATCTCTGGAGCGGACCCTATTTTCGAGCCCGGAATCAGGATCCCTGGGGCGAGCCCTATCACTATGTCGCGCCCGAAGCGGGGCGGCCGGGCAGTCTGGGTTCCTCCGGACCGGACCGGCAGATCGGCACCGCCGATGATCTGGTTGTGCCCTGCTGCCGGGAATGACGGGAAACGGAGAGAATCTTGCCGGCACAGGCTGAGTTCTGGGACAGGGTAGCGGTGAAATACGCGGCTTCTCCTGTCGGAAACGAACGCGCTTACGAGCAGACACTGGAGCTGACCCGCGGCTATCTGGGGCCGGGGACGAGCGTGCTGGAGATCGGCTGTGGCACCGGCACGACGGCGCTGAAACTGGCCGGCGCCGCCGGTCACATCACCGCCACCGACATCTCGCCGGCGGTGATCGGGATCGCCGAGGGGCGGCGGGCCGAGGCCGGCGCCGAGAACGTCACCTTCGCCGCCGCGCAGTCCGACGCCGCCGGCGCGGGCGGGCATGACGCGGTGCTGGCCTTCAACCTGCTGCATCTGCTTCCCGACCCGTCGGCCACCATCCGCCATGCGCGCGAGATGCTGAAGCCGGGCGGCGTCTTCATCTCCAAGACCATGTGTCTGGCCGAGAGCAGTTTCATCTTCCGGCCGATGATCTTCGTCATGCGGCTCATCGGGAAGGCGCCCTATGTCCGCTTCCTCCGCCGGGCCGAACTGGAGGCGCTGATCGCGGCGGAAGGCTTCGAGATCGTCGAGCACGTGGCCTTCGACGGCGCGCCGAACAGCCGCTGCATCGTCGCCCGCCGCATCGACGTCTGATCCCCTTGACGCGCCAGACGCGGGACGTTAGAACGCGCGCCTTGTCAATTGGTCACTGCCCCGTTCGTCTAGTGGCCCAGGACGCTGGCCTCTCACGCCGGAAACAGGGGTTCGATTCCCCTACGGGGTACCAATCTTTGATTGCGAAATTTCGCGGTGCCAACGTTGTGGCTGGCTAACCGGAACGCTCAAGAGCTGCGATTTGACCAGATGCTTTCTCGGCAACCCCAATAGATAGAGTCTTTGAGGGCTTTGATGTTCGCTAGGGATTGCAACGATGGCATGTAGACGAGGAAGAGCTGCGCCCAATACAGCGACCAAATTCAAGCTTTTCGCCGACTCAGCCGGCTTCTGCCAGAATCCTGATTGTACTAGAGAGCTTTTTCCGACTGATCGGGACGACCATCCTCATTTGGCCGAAATAGCTCATATCTTCGCGGCTACCGACGGCGGCCCGAGAACCAATGCGAGCCTAAGCGAAGAGGAACGAGGCAATTACAATAATCTCATTTTGCTCTGTGCCAACTGTCACACGCTGGTAGATAAGACACCAGATCAGCATACTGCGGAGCTAATGGTTTCATGGAAGGCTCGGCATTGCGCCAAGCGACGTCAAGCATTTGGAGTTCAAACACTATCTTCCCGGAAAGACTTGCGCGCAGTGATACAGCCATTGTTAGGCGAGAATGCAACAGTCCATGCCGAGGTTGGGCCGGACAACGAATATCGACTTAATCCTGAGGCTGCGGAAGCTCGTGTTTGGAAAAGAAGAGTCAAAACTACGATTATCCCGAATAGTCTAAAGGTATTGGAGTGGCTCGATCTGAATTCATACTTGCTGAATGAACAAGAAATTAAAACAAAAGATCGCTTCCGGTACCATGTTGAAGGGTTAATATTGCGACATTTGGAAGGCGAACAACTTCCAAATGCATTTTTTCCTGTAGAAATGAACGGCATGGCGGATTGAAATAATGGATAGTTTTATTCATGATTTGCTGATGAGGCACGATTCAGTTGTCTCAATTGAATGGGAGTCCGGCGGAATAGTGCAGATTCATCGCAAATCTTACCCTTCATTTAGGGCGGCTATATTGCGTGAAATACGGGTAACTCCTGAACACATTGAACCCTATCTCGATACTTCGGTTTCTGTAATATCAAATTTCCCCAAAATTGGGAAATGGACTGGTGCAGCAATCAATCTTTGCGAGACGAATAGTTTTGCATGGGGTCAATGGTCCTTGATGATGAGAGCAATAAACAATGAATCACCCGAAACTACTCAGAATCCTGAAATCGCGTTCAACCGTAGAGCATTGGCACAGCACAGCCGAGTTTTGAATGTAGAGTTTGAATTCGACCATTTGCTATTGGTGACTCATGATCGAGGAGTCGTGCTAAAGGTTGCAATGTTATACCAGTATGACCTGACGGGCGATGACGTGCGAGACGCATGGGACGAGTTTGGGAAGTTCGATGTTCTTTTGAAGACTAATCCAAATGGTTCAATTCTTGATGGTGCGCGGGAAGTAGCAAACTCTTTGGGAACAAAGGTGTTTGGAATACGAGATACACTTTCATATTTGGCGCGAGGAAAATTTTGACACTATCCGAAGTTCTAGAGCGGTCAGGTGTATTAGAAATGATTGAGGACTGCAGAAATCTGGATTCGGGTATAAGGTGGTATGTCTTCGGATCAATGCTCTCTGGTTTGGCAGCTCCGTCCGATATTGATATTCTTTGTGTGGTTCCTGATGAGTATCCCTTGGCGAATGTCAAAAAAGTCTGCGTAAAGTACCTGACGAAAGCGCCAATTGACCTAAGGCTATTGCATAAATCAGATGAATCAGACCTCAATTTTATTGAGCGAATCAAAATTCAGGAAATATGAAAGAATGATTGACAATTTCTTCTCTAATTTTTGGACCACAACCTATAGATTTGATGATTTAGATAGTATTTTTTCGCGCATAGGATTCAGGAGGGCCGAGAATCAGAGGATTTTGCTCTCGATTTTCGCTCGACCAGTATTGAATTTTTTGCTTCCCGACCCTTGCGTGCAGCCCGGAACATGACATGGTCGCTCCCGCGTCAATCGGGGGGAGAGACAGATGAGCGGCATTCTGGACCAGATCGAGTTCCGGCAGATTCCTGTGAACGGGATCGAGCTTCGCGCGGCGGTGGCGGGCTCGGGAACGCTGGTGATCATGGTCCATGGCTTCCCCGAGAGCTGGTATTCCTGGCGGCATCAGATCGGGCCGGTGGCCGAAGCGGGCTACACGGTGGCCGCCATCGACGTGCGCGGCTATGGCGGCAGCGCGAAGCCCGAGGCGGTCGACGCCTACACGCTGGAGCAGATCACCGCCGATGTGGCCGGCGTCGCCGATGCGCTGGGCGGCGGCAGGGCGATCCTGATGGGCCATGACTGGGGCGCGCCGATCGTCTGGAACACGGCGCTGCTCTATCCGGAGAAGATCACGGCGGTGGCCGGGCTCTCTGTGCCCTATCTGCCGCAGGGCGAGTTCGCCTTCATCGATGTCGTCCGCAAGATCTTCACCGAGCGCGGGCGCTTCTTCTACCAGGTCTATTTCCAGGACGAGGGCGTCGCCGAGGCCGAGCTGGAAGCGGATGTGCGCGGTGCGCTCAGGCGCTTCGTCTATGCCATCTCCGGCGATGCGCCCGACGGGACCTGGCCGCTGGACAAGCCGCATGGCGCTGCGCTGCTGGACCGGCTGCCGGACCCGGACCCGTTCCCGGCCTGGCTGACGGAGGCGGATATCGACTACTACACCCACGAGTTCGAGCGCTCCGGTTTCCGCGGGCCGCTGAATCGCTACCGCAATCATCACCGCGACCACGCCTTCCTGCGCCCGCGCGCGGCGACGCCGATCGCTCAGCCCTCGCTGTTCATCGGCGGCACGCGCGATCTGGCGATGAAGATGCTGCCCGGCGCCGACATGGTGGCGATGATGAAGCCGAACCTCACCGGCCTCCGCGGCGCCCACATGCTCGAAGGCATCGGCCACTGGACCCAGCAGGAAGCCCCCGAAGAGGTGACCCGCCTGCTGCTCGACTGGCTGGCGGGGCTGGACTGACGCCGGTCAGTCGGCCTTCGGCCTCTCACGCCGGAAACAGGGGTTCGATTCCCCTACGGGGTACCAATCTTTCCGGATAGGAATGTGGAATCACTGATGACTGCTGTCGTCGTTCTGTCCGGCACGTAGAGGCGTTCTATCGCCCAGGCAGATGCGATGAAGCGCCCAGAGCACAAGTGCCAGGCTCAGGAATGCCCCGAGCAGCCCTCCGACGTAACCCCCTACGATTTCCCCAGACAAGCGGTCTGGCAACATTAAGGTGGTGGTAATGACGAATGGCAGGACCAGGGACGCGTTGACCCAATAGATGTGGTAGCTCACCCGATACTTCAGAACGAAAAACAAGAAAAAGACCATCGTCATTGGATAAGACGCCCAGGCGAAGATCAGCCGCCACTGAAGCACCGGAGGCGTTGCATCCCAGCGTTGTGCGCCCTGATCGCCCAGCAACACGAAAAACGGCGGAAGGTTGTGGAAGGCCGCATACAGCATGTCGATGATCAGGAAGGCCAGGACCAGCCAGTAAAGCCATCCGCGCTTCTCGAATTTCTCAAGTTTCACGTATTTCGGCTCCTCAATTTCAGACTGTCCGCCTGGAGAGAGCGGAGTCCACCCATCTCCGCCGCCGGGCCCGCGCCCGCGTGTCCTGCTTCAACGAAGCAGATGCGCGGCATTCGAATTTGTAACGTCGACCTTCCGCGCCGTTTGGAATATCAAGACCGTCAAACGCAGCAAACTGGAACATCTCATGCCCGATATCATCTACACCAAGGTCGACGAAGCCCCCGAACTGGCCTCCGCCTCCCTGTTGCCGATCATCCAGAAATTCGCTGCAGCCGCAGGTGTCAGCGTCGGCACGAAGGACATCAGCCTTGCCGGTCGCATTCTGGCGGCCTTTCCCGAACATCTGAGCGAAGATCAGCGCCAGTCCGATGATCTGGCGGAACTGGGCGATCTGGTGAAGACGCCCGAGGCGAACGTGATCAAGCTGCCGAATATCTCGGCTTCCGTGCCGCAGCTTGTCGAGGCCATCCGGGAGCTTCAGGCGAAGGGTCTTGCGGTGCCCGACTATCCGGAGAACCCGAAGACCGACGCCGAGAAGGCCGCACGGGCGAAATATGACGCGATCAAGGGATCGGCGGTGAACCCGGTGCTGCGTGAGGGCAATTCCGACCGCCGCGCCGCGAAGGCCGTGAAGAGCTACGCACAGGCCAATCCGCACCGCATGGGCGACTGGACCGCCGACAGCAAGACCCACGTGTCGTCCATGGCGGGCAATGATTTCTTCTCCAACGAGAAGTCGGCGACGCTGAAGAATGCGACCGGGGCGAAGATCGTGCTGGAGACCGCCTCGGGCGAGACGGTTCTGAAGGATGGCCTGCAGTATCCGGCAGGCACTGTCGTTGACGCCACCTACATGAGCGTTGCTGCGCTGAAGGACTTCCTCGCCGCCGAGATCGACCGGACGAAGGACGAGGGCATCCTGTTCTCCCTGCACATGAAGGCGACGATGATGAAGGTGTCCGACCCCATCATCTTCGGCCACGCAGTGAAGGCCTTCCTGCAACCCGTCTTCGACAAGCACGGGGATGCGATGGCCGCGCTGGGTGTGAACCCGAATTCCGGCCTGGGCGACCTGCTGGCGCGCGTGAAGGGCAATGCGGCGATCATGGCCGACATCGACGCCTGCATGGCGGCGCGCCCGCCGATGTACATGGTCGATTCCGACAAGGGCATCACCAACCTGCACGTCTCCTCGGACGTGATCATCGACGCCTCGATGCCCGCCCTCATCCGCGCGGGCGGCAAGGGCTGGGGCCCTGATGGGAAGGAGCACGACGCCAACTGCGTCATCCCCGACAATTCCTACGCGCCGGTCTATGACGAGACGATCAGGTTCTTCAAGCAGAACGGCAAGCTGAACCCGGCCACCGCCGGCACGGTCCAGAACATCGGCCTGATGGCGCAGAAGGCCGAGGAATACGGCTCGCATCCGACCACGTTCGAGATCCCCAAAGCCGGTACGGTGAAGATGATTCTCGATGATGGCACGGTCCTGCACGAGCACACGGTGGAGGCGGGCGATATCTGGCGCTCTTCCTCGACCCGGCAGGCGCCGATCGAGGACTGGGTCAATCTGGCGATCTCCCGTCAGAAGGCCGAAGGCTGCGAGGCGATCTTCTGGCTTGACGAGAACCGCCCGCACGACGCCCAGCTCATCGCCTATGTGAAGCCGATCCTGGAAGCGCAGGGCGTGGCGGACAAGTTCAGGATCATGGCTCCGCGCGAAGCCACCCGGGCCTCGCTGGAGACGATCACCGGCGGCAGGAACTCGATCGCGGTGACCGGCAACGTGCTGCGCGACTATCTGACGGACCTGTTCCCGATCCTGGAACTGGCGACGTCCGCCAAGATGCTGTCGATCGTGAAGCTGATGAACGGCGGCGGGCTGTTCGAGACCGGCGCCGGCGGTTCCGCGCCGAAGCATGTCCAGCAGCTCAACGAGCAGAATCACCTGCGCTGGGACAGCCTCGGCGAGTTCTGCGCGCTGGGCGAAAGCCTGATCTTCCTCGCCGACGCCAGGGGCAACGAGAAGGCCCGGGTGCTGGGCATCGCCGTCGAGAAGGCGACGCAGGGCATCCTCGACCACGACCGTTCGCCCTCGCGCAAGGTCGGCGAGCCCGACAACCGCGACAGCCATTACTGGTTTGCCCGTTACTGGGCAGAAGCCCTGGCCGCGCAGGACCAGGATGCCGGTCTTGCGGCCCATTTCGCGCCCATCGCGGAAGCGCTTGCGTCGGGCGAGGCGAAGATTGTCTCGGAGCTTGCGGCTGTCCAGGGGCCGGCGGCGGACCTCGGTGGCTACTACCGCACCGACCCGGCAAAGACCGCCGCGGTCATGCGTCCCTCGGCGACGCTGAACGCCATCATCGGGGGCTGAGCCCGACCCATCCCGGTCCGCGCGCCCATCCGTGGCGCGCGGTTCCGCTTGGAGGGCGGCGGCGGGCGGTCATCCCGCCGCATTCAGCCGCGCCACTTCCGCTTCCAGTTCCGCGACGCGCTGGATGAGCTTCTGGTTCACCAGGTGCAGCATCTCCTCGTCGTGGCGGGGGGTGATGTGCTGCGGGCAGTTCACTTCCCAGGCCGTCAGGTCGAACAGGATGGCGCGTTCGATCTTTGCCCTGTACCCGGTGTCCGACAGCCGTTCGAGCAGCGCCGGATCGTCCTCGACCACCCGCGCCTCGGCCCAGACCTTCACCCGGCGGCGGTTGGCGTAATCCATCAGGAACAGCATCACCTTCGGGTTGTCGGCGATGTTGCCCAGGCTGACATACTGCTTGTTGCCGCCGAAATCGGCGATGCCGAGCGTTGTCGGGTCCACCACCTTCAGGAAGCCGCGCGGCCCGCCCCGGTGCTGCATGTAGGGCTGCCCGTCCGCGCTCACGCTGGCCATGTAGAAGGAATCCCGCGCGGCGATGAAGCTGGCCAGTTCGCCATCGATCTCGGCGCGCCAGCCCTGATTGTCCTCGACGCGGGCATAGTGCTTCCGCGACCCCCGCGCCTCCTGCTGGCGCAGCACCGAGGGCGAGAAACTGGGGTTGATCTGGACCTTCTTCATGGCGGCGTCCTCCGGAGATTCCTGCACCCGATCTAGCGCGGTCTGCGCAAAACCGGCGGCGTTCCCGACATCGTTACCTGTGAACGACAAGAAACCGGCCACGGGTCGGGCACAAGACAAGGGAATGAGACCATGCTGAAGAAGATCGCACTCGCACTGACCCTCCTGACCATTTCCGCCACCGGCGCGTCGGCCGAGGAGTTCTATCTCAAGAGCAAGGGGCAGATTCACGCCTGCTACACCAAGTCCGTGATGGCCCAGATGGTGAAGGCTTCGGTGGACAAGAACTACGGGGCCGCCGCCGGCCGGGTTCTGCGCCTGCAGTCCGAGGCCTGCCCGGAGAAGGGTCCGTTCCGTCACGATACCCTGAACGCGAAGGTCATCTCGTCGGAACGGTTGGACGACCGGAACTATGACCGCCTGGCCCTGGTCGAGTGGCGTTTCACCGGCAACAACCGCCGTCACTATTCCTTCCTGATGCGGTCGCGGAACGGCTACTGGGTCGACTTTGTCGATGCGGTGATGTCCGCGCGCACTACCAGGGGCGTCATCGACTGGCTCCGCCGCTGATCACCTCCCGGGCGTGCGGGCCCTCCGAGCCCCGCGGGCGCACATGCGGCCGCGGGGGTCTCCGTCTCCGGGGATCGCGAGACCGTGCCAACACAGGGGCTGACGCACCCGGCCCTGGCGCCTATCGTGGGCGAAGACCGACAGGCAGGAGGCGGACATGGCGGAACGGCTGAGCGATGCGGAGCGGGCGGCGGCCCTGGCCGAGCTTGATGGCTGGTCGATGGCGGATGGCCGCGAGGCGATCAGGAAGACCTTCGAGTTCAGGAACTTCAACGAGGCCTTCGGCTTCATGAGCCGCGTCGCCATGCAGGCCGAGAAGCTGGATCACCATCCCGAATGGTTCAACGTCTACCGCACGGTCGAGGTCACGCTGGCGACCCATGACGCAGGCGGGCTCACGGGTCTTGACGTGAAACTGGCGAAATTCATGAACCGCGCGGCCGGGTAATCCGTAGAGAAGCCGTGCGCCTGCTCCGATCGATACTGCCGTTTGTCATCGCCGCCCTGACCGGCCTCACGGCGCCCGTGCTGGCCGACAACGACAGGGGCTTCGAACTGGCGAAGGCGCCCGGCGCCATCGTCATCATGCGCCATGCGCTCGCTCCGGGTATCGGGGATCCGGACAATTTCGAGGTTGGCGACTGCACGACCCAGCGCAATCTGGACGACCGCGGCCGCGCGCAGGCCCGGGCCATTGGCGCGGCCTTCCGGGCCGAGGGCATCATCTTCGACGAAGTGCTGAGCAGCCAATGGTGCCGCTGCCGCCAGACCGCCGAACTGCTGGGTCTCGGCGATGTCGAGGACCTGCCGGCGCTGAACTCGTTCTTCCGGAAATACGAACGGTCGGAACCGCAGACGGCGGAGCTGCAGGAGTTTCTGCTCGGCCGGCTGCCCGGCGCGCGCATCATGCTGGTCACCCACCAGGTCAACATCCGCGCGCTCACCGGGCGTGGCACGTCCTCCGGCGAAGCGCTCGTGCTCCAGCGCGGCGAGGCCGGCGAAGTCCGCGTCGTCGGCAGTATCCTGATCGACCCCTGAAGGTTACGGCGACGCCAGCAGTTCAGTGCAGTCCTCGGGCTCGACCCGAGGACCTGTGAACATGGCTGATCACATTCGCCGGGACACAGACCCTCGGATCAGATCCGAGGGCTGCAGCGTGAAGAACGATCGGAAATCCGTTACCGCGCCGCTTCGGGGAAGTGATCCTCGAACGCCGCGACCACCTGGCGGTAGGTCTCGCGCTTGAAATCGATGGCCATCTCTTCCAGTTCCGAGAGGCGGGCCCAGCGCCAGACGGCGAATTCGGGGTGTTCGGTCTGGATGTCGATGTCGCTGTCCTCGCCGGTGAAGCGCAGCAGGAACCATTTCTGCTTCTGCCCCCGAAAACGGCCCTTCCAGACATTGCCCGCCAGCTCTGGCGGCAGGTCATAGGCGATCCAGCCGTCGTTCACGGCGATGATCTCGGCCTTGTCGGTGCCGACTTCCTCGCCCAGTTCGCGCAGCGCGGCCTGCTCGGGCGTCTCGCCTTCGTCGATGCCGCCCTGGGGCATCTGCCAGGCCTCGACGCGCTGGTCGATGCGCTGGCCGACGAAGACCTTCCAGTCGCGATTGACCAGCATGATGCCGGCGCAGGGACGGTAGGGCAGGTCGGTCATCGGGCGCGCTCCGCTGGCGTGGTTCAGGGTTTCATCGTGGCGGTGACGGGGGCCAGTTCGAAGCCGCGCTTTCGCATCTGCGGGATCCAGTGGCGCAGCCTCTCGATGGTCACCGGATAGGCCTGGGCGAAACCGACAGCCGCGCCGCGCGACAGGGCGATCTGTTCAAGCTGCGCCAGCCGCCGGTCGATCGGGTCGCGGGCCGCCTGCTGGTCGATGAAGCGGTCCGAGGTCGCGGTCGGCAGGCCCAGGTCCTGCGCCACCTTGCTGGCGATCGAGACCGGCGTGACCTTGGCGTCGACCCACGCAAGGCCGCGCGCACCGAGCGCTTCCAGCACCGGGCGCATGTGCTTCTCGGAAACCGTCAGCCGCGAGCCCATGAAACTGGTCAGCCCGACATAGCCGGTGGCCCGCGAAAGCACCCATTCCAGCCGGTCGGCATTGACGTCTGGCGGGTTGGTGGTCAGCAGCGCCCGGTCGCCGGGATCGTTCAGCTCGATATTGCGCGGCTCCATCGGGATCTGCAGCAGCACCTCGTGGCCGGCGGCGCGGGCGACCGGCACCCATTCGTCCAGCCGCCGGGAATAGGGCGTGAAGGCCAGGGTGATTTCCCCCGGCAGGTCCTGGATCGCCGACAGTGTCGCCGGCTCGGCCAGGCCCAGCTCGGTGATGACAATGGCGATCATGCGGGAGTCGGCGCGACGCTCATGCTTGCGGCCATAGACCTTCCAGGCTTCCCGCCCGTCCGTGCCCCGGATCGGCAGCGGACCGTAGCGGCCCTTGATCACCAGGTCCGGATCCGGCGCGGGCGCCAGCGGCGAGGATGGCTCGTCGTCCAGCGGCGGCAGGCTGACCGAGCGCGCCGAGGTGCCGTGCTGGCCATTGCGCGGTTTCTGCGGCCCGGGTTCCGCTACCGGCGGGGCCGGTTCGGCCATTTCCGGCTTCGGCGCGGTGTCGGGCTTGTCCGGTGCGGGCTCCGGCTGAGCCACGGCATTGCGCGGAATGTTCGGCGGCTCCGCCGCTTCCTCGTCATCGGCGGGGGCGGCGTGTTCCGGCGCCGGGGCGAGGTCATCCGGCGCCGGTTCCGGCTTGTCACCGGCCGTGCCCTCGGGGTTCTGCGCATCCGTCTCTGCGGCAGGCTTCGGGGCGGGTTCGTGGGCCGGCTCGGCGTGCGCGTCCTTCTCCGGTTCGTACTGTTCCGCGGGCGGCGGGTCGGCAGCCGCCATCTGCTCCTGCTGGTCGGCCCACCAGAGCCAGCCGCCCACCGCCGCATAGGCGAGCAGCACCAGCGGCGCCACGATCAGAAGCGCTGTCTGGGCTACCGGTCGTCTGCCGCCCGCCACAGGCCTGTCCGGATCAGTTCAGGCTGGCGCGGGACAGCGAGATGGTCGTGATCGCGTCCAGCGCCCGCTGCAACTGATAGTCCGCCCGCTGGGCCGGCTCGTTGGCGTTCTCCGCCTCACTCTCGTCGGCGTCGCTCTGGTTGCCGTCACCGTTGCCGGTGTCGTTGTCCAGACGGTTGCGCAGATCCGCTTCCGAGCGGCGGTTGGTGGCGTCGACCACTTCCAGCTTGGCCTGCGGCACGTGGATGTCGGGCTCGATGCCGGTGGCCTGGATCGAGGTGCCCGACGGCGTGTAGTAGCGCGCCGTGGTCAGCTTCAGGCGGTTGCCGCCCGAGAGCTGGATGATCGACTGCACCGATCCCTTGCCGAAGGTTCGGGTGCCCATCAGGATCGCGCGCTTGTGGTCCTTCAGCGCGCCGGCGACGATTTCGGAGGCGCTGGCGGAGCCGCCATTGATCAGCACCACGACCGGCAGTCCTTCGGCGATATCGCCGTCACGCGCGGTGTAGCGCTCGATGTCGGAGCTCTCGCGGGCGCGTGTGGAGACGATCTCTCCCCGGTTCATGAAGGCGTCGGAGACGCTGATCGCCTGGTCCAGCAGGCCGCCCGGATTGTTGCGCAGGTCCAGCACCACGCCCTGCAGGTCCTCGCCGATCTCGGACTTCAGCTTGTCCATCGCGGTGCGCAGGCCGCTGGTGGTCTGCTCGTTGAAGCTGGTGATGCGGATATAGGCGACATTGCCCTCGCGCCGCGAGCGCACCGAACGGACCTTGATGACGGCGCGGGTGATGGTGACGTCGAAGGGTTCGGCCTCCCCCTCGCGCAGCACGGTCAGCACGATGTCGGTGCCGACCAGACCGCGCATCTGCTTCACGGCCTCGGTCAAGGACAGGCCCAGCACCGGCTCGCTGTCGATGTGGCTGATCAGGTCGCCCGGCTGCATGCCGGCGGCGGCGGCAGGGGTGTCGTCGATCGGCGCCACCACCTTGACGAAGCCGTTTTCCATCGTGACCTCGATGCCCAGGCCGCCGAATTCGCCGCGAATGTCGACTTCCATCTGCTTGACCCGGTCGGGGCTGAGGAAGGCGGAGTGCGGGTCGAGGGACTGCAGCATGCCGTTGATGCCGGCCTCGATGAGTTCCTTGTCGTCGATTTCCTCGACATAGTTGGAGCGGATCTTGGCCAGGGCGTCGCCGAACAGTTCCAGCAGACGATAGACCTCCCGATCCTCCTGGGCGCGCGCCGGAGCGCATCCCGCTACGCTGCCCGCCAACAACACTACAGCCGTCAGCAGCACGGCGAAAATGCTTTGCCTGATCATTCTCGGTAGGACCTTCTCTGCTCTTGCGCCAGCCAGGGCGCGGGATCGATGGGCGATCCGCCGCGCCGCAGTTCCAGATAAAGCTCGTTCCCGTCAGCCGTCGTCCCGCCGGACATCCGGCCAACAGGCTCGCCGGCCAGCAGCCACTGACCGGCGACAACGTCGATGCCAGAAACTCCGGCAACAAGCAAATGATAGCCGTCGCCGAAATCCAGTATCAACAGCCCACCATAGTGCCGGAAGGGTCCGGCAAAACGCACGATCGCGTCATGCGGGGCGGTGACAATGGCGTCGGGGCGGGTGCGCAGCACGATGCCGTTGGGATCGTGCTCGCCAAGCCTCTCGCCGAAGCGGCTGGCGATGCGGCCACGGGCCGGCAGGTCGAGCCGGCCTTTCAGCGCCGCGAAGCCCGCGCGCACCGGTGTCGCGGCGGGCGCGGCCACCGGCGTCAGATTCTCCAGCCGCTGCAGCAGCGCCGTCAGCGTCCGCACCTCCTCGGCCAGCGCCTGGATGCGCGCCCGCGCCTTCCCGGCCGCCTCCTCGGTTTCCCGCGCCATGGCGCGGCGCTTCTCCAGGCCCTGCTGCAGGGCTTCCCGGTCGGTCTTCAGCGCCGCCAGGGTGGCCTCGGCTTCCGTGCGCAGTTGAGCCAGGCGCTGCTCACCCTGTCTCAGCGTCTCCAGTTGCGCCGCCAGATCCAGCATCATCCGGTCCAGTCCCTCGCGCACCCCGGCCAGGGCCGACGCGGCCAGCCGGCTGTCCTCGGCTTCTCCGGGCCGCGCGACGGCGGCCAGCGGCGGGGCGGCGGCGAGACCGGCCAGCGCCGAAAGCGCTTCGGCAATCAGGGAGCGTGTGCGGCCAAGCCGGTCCTGGACCGCCGCGATCCCGGTCTCGGTCTCGCGCCGTTCCCGCTCGAGACGGTCAAGTTCGGCCTCGCCGTCGCGTACGCGGGCGGCGATCTCCTTCAGGTCCTCGGATTGCTGCTGCAACTGTTCGCGCAGCTTGCCGGCGGTCTGTTCCAGTCGGCGGGCGCGTTCTTCCTCGGCCGCCTTCTTCTCGCGGACCTCGTTAATGTCGCGATCCGTGGTCTGCGCAGCCGCCGGAGCGGCCAATGCCAGTGCCAGCACCAGTCCGGCCCAGGCAGGCGCCTTACGCAATCGCGCGGGCCTCGCCCCCTGCGGCCGCCGCCGGGGCGATCAGGCAGCGCCCGGTCATCTCGGCGGGCTGCGGCAGGCCCAGCAGGTGCAGCACCGTCGGCGCGATGTCGGCCAGACGGCCCGGCGTCAGCGCCACCGACTGCGGACCGCCCACCAGCGTCAGCGGCACGGGGTTGGTGGTATGCGCGGTGTGCGGCTGGCCGGTATTCGGGTCCAGCATCTGTTCCAGATTGCCGTGATCGGCGGTGATCAGCATGGCGCCGCCGGCAGTCTCGACCGCTTCCGACAGGCGTCCGAGGCAGGTGTCGATGGTTTCCACCGCCCGGATGGCCGCCTCCAGCACGCCGGTGTGGCCGACCATGTCGGGATTGGCGAAGTTGACCACGATCAGGTCGGTCTGTCCGGCGCGGATGGTCTCCACCAGCCGGTCGGTCACCTCGCCCGCCGACATTTCCGGCTGCAGGTCATAGGTGGCGACATCGGGTGAGGGGATCAGGATCCGGTCCTCGCCGTCGAACTGGGTCTCCTGCCCGCCGTTCAGGAAGAAGGTCACATGGGCGTATTTCTCGGTCTCGGCGATGCGCAACTGGCGCAGTCCGGCGCGCGCGGCGACATCGCCCAGCGTGGCCGCCAGCTTCTCCGCCGGGAACATGGTCTTCAGGAAGGCGTTGAGCGCGTCCGAATACTCGACCATGCCGATGGCGGCGGCGAAAGCGGGCACGCGGCCCCGGTCAAAGCCGTCGAAATGGGGGTCCAGCAGCGCGGTCAGGATCTCGCGGGCGCGGTCGGCGCGGAAATTCGCCATCAGCAGGCCGTCGCCGTCCTGCATGCCGGCAAAGCCGCCGACCTTGCGCGGTTTCACGAACTCGTCGGTCTCGCCGGCCGCATAGGCGTCGGCCAGCGCCTCTCGCGCGGACCCGAAGGCCGGAACCTCGCCGCTGACCATGGCGTCATAGGCCAGTTTCACCCGGTCCCAGCGCTTGTCGCGGTCCATGGCCCAGTAGCGGCCGATGATGGTCGCGACATGCGCGCCGTCGGGCAGCGCCGCCTCGAAATCCGCCAGGAAGCCATCGGCCGAGGAAGGCGGCGTGTCGCGACCGTCCAGGATGGCGTGAACCAGGACCTCGACGCCCTGCGCCGTCAGCGCCGTGGCCAGCGCCGCCATGTGATCCTGATGTGAATGCACGCCGCCGGGGGACAGCAGGCCCATCAGGTGAACGCGCTTCGTTTCCGCGGCCAGCCCGAGCAGCACCGGGTTCTCCGCCAGCGTCCCGCTCTCGACCGCCTCGTCGATGCGCGGCAGATCCTGCAACACCACGCGGCCCGCGCCGATATTCATGTGGCCGACCTCGGAATTGCCCATCTGCCCGTCGGGCAGGCCCACGGCGAGCCCCGAGGTCTCGACCAGGGTCTGCGGACAGGTGGCCGACAGCCGGGTCCAGTTCGGCGTCTTCGCCAGGCGGATGGCGTTGGCATCGGCGGCTTCGCGGTGTCCCCAGCCGTCCAGAATGCACAGCACGACGGGGCGGATCTGATTGTTCTCGCTCATCCGCCGGATATAGCCCACCTGCCGCCGGATTTTGAGTGTTTTCGCCGCGTCATGGCGTCCCTCGCAGCCCTCATTTTCTTCATCGCCGTGCCCGAAACGGGTGTAGCATTCCCCAAGGGAAACCGGCGATCAACGCCGGATCCCCGGAGGGAACCGACATGAAATATCGAGACTGTCTGATCGCCGTCGCGATCATCGGGCTGTCGGGCCTGGCGCCTGCCAGCGCGGAAGAGAGCCTGCTGGAGCGGGGAACCTACCTGATGCGCTCCATCGTGGCCTGCGGCAACTGCCACACGCCGAAAGGGCCGGAAGGCGAGCTGCCGGGCATGGAGCTCGCCGGCTGGGAGAATCTGGTCGAAACACCGGAATTCACCGCCCGCTCGCCCAACATCACGCCCGACGTGGAGACCGGCATTGGCAGCTGGACCGACGCCGAGATAATCGCCGCCATCCGCGAGGGCCGGCGTCCGGACGGGAGCATCATTGGCCCGCCCATGCCAATCGTGCTCTATCGCGGGCTTTCCGACAGGGATGTTCAGGCAATCGTCGCCTACCTGCGTCAGGTGCCGCCGGTGAAACGGGTGGTGGCGAAATCGGAATACAGGATTCCCCTACCGCCGGCCTACGGTCCGCCGGTCGGATCGGTCCCGGAAGTCGACCGTTCGGACAAGGTGGCGTACGGGGCCTATCTGGCTGGGCCGGCCGGGCACTGCATCGAGTGCCACTCGCCAATGGGGCCGCATGGCCCTGACATCGAGCACAATCTTGGCGCCGGCGGGTTCGAGTTCCACGGGCCGTGGGGCACCAGCGTATCCGCCAACATCACGCCCACCGGGCTGGCGGACCGCTCGGATGCCGAAATCAGGCAGATGATCACCACGGGCACCCGCGCCGACGGATCACGCATGCTGCCGCCCATGCCGTTCGGCTACTACGCCAACATGACCGACGCGGATCTTGATGCGCTGATCGCCTATCTCAGGACGCTGCCGGCGAAATAGTCGCGTCAGTCGCGGTGGTAGGGATGGCCGGACAGGATCGCCGAGGCGCGGTAGAGCTGTTCGGCCAGCAGCGCCCGGACCAGCAGATGCGGCCAGGTCAGGCGGCCGAGGCTGATGGTCAGGTCGGCCATCGCGCGGGTCTCGGCGTCCAGCCCGTCGGCGCCGCCGATCAGTATGGCCAGGCGCCGGCGGCCGGTGTCGGCATAGCCCTGCAGCAGCCTGGCGAAGCCGCGGCTGTCGAGCAGCTTGCCGCTCTCGTCCAGCGCGATGATGGCGTCATGGCCCTCGGCCTTCTGGCGCAGCAGCGCATTCTCGCGCTGGTTCCGCTCGATGTCGGAACCGCCCTTGCGGTCCTCCAGCTCGAGAAGCTCGCATGGCCATGAGAGGCGTTTCAGATAGGCGTCGAAAAGGTCGCGCTCCGGCCCGCGGCCAAAGCGCCCGATGCTCAGGATGGTGGCTCGGATCACCTCAGGCGGTCACGGCGTCCGGCGCGGTGAGCTCGGCCGTCCACATCTTCTCCAGATTGTAGAAATCCCGCACTTCGGGGCGGAACAGATGCACGATCACGTCGCCGGCGTCCACAAGCACCCAGTCGGCGGCCGCTGCCCCTTCCACGCGGGGGCGGCCGTGTCCGGCGTCCTTGAGCTTCTCGACCAGATGATCGGCAATGGCGGAGACGTGTCGCGCTGAACGGCCAGAGGCAATCAGCATGTGATCGGCGATGTCGGTCTTGCCGGCGAGATCGATACGCACGATCTCCTCGGCCTTGTCATCGTCCAGCGACGTTTCGACCAGATCGAGGATTTCATCGACGATCTGGCTGGTCCGGTCCTGACTGACTATCTCAGTCCTCCATTGCGGGCGCGTCTGAAGGGGGCCAGGGCGTCGCGCCGGTCGACCTGACCCAGGTTGCGGACATCGGATGCCGCTTCATGCGAAAGAATCCCCAAGCCGGCGGGTCCGCATCCGCCAGGGCCCGGCCATCCTGCTGGCTCCACTGGAAGCGCCTGAACCGGCTTGCCGCCTGTTGACCCAGCACATTCCAAGAATACGGCTCGCGGTCGAATACGGCAACGGGCATCGCGCCCAGTATCTCTTCCCAATGGTTCCATTTCGGCAACTGTTGCAGATTGTCCGCGCCCATCAGCCAGACAAAGCGGTGCTGGCGGTGCCGCCGCTTCAGTTTCGCCAGCGTGTCGACGGTGAAACGGGTGCCGATGCGGGCCTCGATATCGCTGACATGGATGCGGGGGTGGTCGGCGACCCGCCGCGCATGCGCCAGCCTGATGTCGAAAGGCGCCATGCCCCGGCTCCGCTTCAGCGGGTTCTGCGGCGAGACCAGCCACCACACCTGATCCAGCGCCAGCAGCCGCAGCGCGTTGAGCGACAGATGCCGGTGACCCCCATGCGCGGGATTGAACGATCCGCCCAGCAGTCCGATGCGCTGTCCCTGGCTCGTCAATGAATCGGGTACTCGTTGCTTCTTCCTTCCCCCCTTGAGGGGGAAGTGACCGCCGCAGGCGGTCGTAGGGGGGTGCAGCCGAAGGCTTCTGGCTCCATTGTCGCCATGATTTCGGCTTCGCCGAACTCACCCCCTCCCTGGCCCTCCCCCCTCAAGGGGGAGGGGACTATCAATGTGGCCCCGGTCATCCTAGGGACGGGTCTGGCCGGTTCCGCGCACGGCGTACTTGAAGCTGCAGAGCTGCTCGACGCCCACCGGACCGCGGGCGTGCATCTTGCCGGTGGCGATGCCGATCTCGGCGCCCATGCCGAACTCGCCGCCATCGGCGAACTGGGTCGAGGCGTTGTGCATGACGATAGCCGAATTGACCTCGTTCAGGAACCTCACCGCCGCCGCATCGTCCTCGGTGACGATGGCGTCGGTATGCTCGGAGCCATGCGCGCGGATGTGGCCGATGGCGGCGTCCATGCCGCTGACCCGCGCGGCGCTGATCACCGGCGCCAGATACTCGGTGTCCCAGTCCTCGGCGGTGGCGGCGGTGGCCCGGGGCTCCAGGCCGCAGACAGCCGCATCGCCGCGCACTTCGCAGCCGGCGTCGACCAGCGCCGCCAGGATCGCCTTCGCCGAGTTCGCGTCCAGCCCGTCATCCAGCAGCAGCGTCTCGGCCGAACCGCAGATCGAGGTGCGGCGCATCTTGGCGTTGACCACGATCTCGCGGGCCATTTCCGGGTTGGCGGCGGCGTGGACATAGACGTGGCAGCGGCCTTCCAGATGGGCGAAGACCGGCATCCGGGCCTCTTCCTGCACCCGGGCGACCAGCGACTTGCCGCCGCGCGGGACGATCACGTCGATGACCTCGTTCGCGGCCAGCATGGCGCCGACGGCGGCGCGGTCTGTCGTGGGCACCAGCTGCACCGCCGCTTCCGGCAGGCCGGCGGCGCGCAGCCCCTCGGCCATCGCCGCATGCAGCGCGCGGTTGGAATGGAAGGCTTCACGCCCGCCGCGCAGGATCACTGCGTTGCCCGCCTTCAGGCAGAGCCCGCCGGCATCAGCGGTGACATTCGGGCGGCTCTCGTAGATCACGCCGATGACGCCCAGCGGCGTCCGCACGCGGGAGATCTTCAGCCCGTTGGGGCGCTCCCACTCGGCGATGGTGCTGCCGACCGGATCGGGCAGGGCGGCAATGTCCTCCAGACCCTTCGCCACGCTGTCGATGCGGGCATTGTCCAGCTTCGCGCGGTCGATCAGCGGCGCGGCCAGCCCGGCGGCCTCGGCCCCGGCGATATCCTCGGCATTGGCTTTCAGGATGCGGGCGGCCTGGTCGCGGATCGCCTCGGCCCCGGCGGTCAGGGCGCGGTCCTTGGCGGTGGACGGCGCGGTGGCCAGCACGGAGGCGGCCTCCTTCGCGGCCCGGCCCATGCCCAGGATCAGCGCGCGGGGATCCTCCGCCCGCCCGAAATCGGCCTCGACAACACTCATGTCCCTGCCTCCGTGGCTATCGCCGTTTCCCGTGAGTTAGTCCGTACTGGACCCTCGGGACAAGCCCGAGGGTAAGGGTGGTGGCAGGGCTCATGTCCCTGCCTCCTCTTCCCGCCGCTCCATGACCATGTCATCGCGGTGGATCATCTCGTCGCGGCCACGGTAGCCGAGCAGGGCCTCGATTTCATCGCTCTTGTGCCCGGCGATGCGGCGCGCATTGGCCGACGAATAGGCGGACAGGCCGCGCGCCAGAATGCGTCCCGCAAGATCGCGGACCCAGACCGCGTCGCCGCGGCCGAACTCGCCCTCGACCTGCCTCACACCGGCCGGCAGCAGGCTGCGCCCGCGCGCCAGCGCCTTCGCCGCGCCGTCGTCGATGGTCAGGCTGCCGCTGGGCTTCAGCGAGCTGGCGATCCACTGCTTGCGCGCCGTCCGGGGCGTGGCCTTGGCCTGGAACCAGGTGCAGCGCGCGCCGTCGGCGATGCGCTGCAGCGGGTTCAGCACCCGCCCGTCGGCGATCGCCATGTTGCAGCCCGCGCCGACGGCGATCTCGGCGGCCTGCAGCTTGGTGGTCATGCCGCCGACGCCAAGCCCACTACGGCTGACTCCCGCCATATCCATGATGCGGCGGTCGATGCGGGCGACCTCGGGCAGGAACTCCGCCGCCGGATCGCTCGACGGATCGGCGGTGTAGAGCCCGTCCACGTCGGACAGCAGCACCAGACAGTCGGCCGAGGCCATCTGCGCCACCCGCGCGGCCAGCCGGTCATTGTCGCCATAGCGGATCTCGGCGGTGGCGACGGTGTCGTTCTCGTTGATCACCGGCACCGCGCCCATGTGGAACAGCGTGTCCAGCGTCGAGCGGACATTGATGTACTGCCGGCGGTTCTCGGTGACGTCGAAGGTAACCAGGATCTGCCCGCAGATCAGCCCGTGATCGGCCAGCGCGCCCTGCCAGGCATGGGCCAGCTGGATCTGTCCGACGGCGGCGGCGGCCTGTTTCTCTTCCAGGCGCTGGCGCGCGGGGTTCTGGCCCAGCCGCCGACGGCCCAGCGCAATCGCGCCGGAAGAGACGATGGCGACGTCCTGCCCGCGCGCGCGGGCGGCGGCGACATCGGCGGCCAGTGCGGCCAGCCAGTTCCGGCGCAACTCCCCGCTTTCCGGATCGACCAGCAGGGCCGAGCCGATCTTGATCACCAGCCGCTTTGCCTCTGTGAGACGGGCGGCGCCCTTCAGGGCCGCCACGGTCCGGCCTCCCGCTCCTCGGTCTCCGCCTCGATCTCCGGGCGGATCACCTTCGCCGCGGCGCGCAGCAGATCGCGCACGCCGTCGCCGCTGACGCCGGAGATCACCATGACCTGGCGGCCCGAGGCCTCGGCCAGCGCCCGGCGTTTCTCCGCCAGTTCGTCCTCGGGGATCGCGTCGGACTTGTTCAGCACCACCAGCTCGGTCTTGTCGGGCAGGCTGCCGCCATAGGCCAGCAGCTCGTCGCGCACCGTGCGGTAGGATTCGGCGACGTCCTCCGCGGTGCCGTCGACCAGATGCAGCAGCACCCGGCAGCGCTCGACATGGCCCAGGAAGCGCGTACCGAGGCCCACGCCCTCATGCGCGCCCTCGATCAGGCCCGGAATGTCGGCGATGACGAAGCGGAACTCGTCCACATCGACGATGCCCAGATTGGGGTGCAGCGTGGTGAAGGGATAATCGGCGATCTTCGGATTGGCGCGGCTGACGGCCGACAGGAAGGTAGACTTGCCGGCATTGGGCAGGCCCACCAGTCCGCCATCGGCGATCAGCTTCAGGCGCAGCGTGACCCGCATCTCCTCGGCCGGCTGACCGGAATCGGCGCGGCGCGGCGCGCGGTTCGTGGAAGATTTGAAGTGGGCGTTGCCCTTGCCGCCGTCGCCGCCCTTCAGCAGCACCACGCGGTCGCCGGGGTTTGTCAGGTCGGCGATCAGTTCCTCGCCTTCCTCGTCCAGGATCTGGGTGCCCACCGGCAGTTTCAGGATCGCGTCCGCGCCATTGGCGCCTGTGCGGTTGCTGCCCTCGCCGTCGCGGCCGTTGGCGGCGCGGATGTGCTGCTGGAACCGGTAGTCGATCAGCGTGTTTAGGCCCTCGACGGCCACGGCGACCACATCGCCGCCCTTGCCGCCGTCGCCGCCATTGGGGCCGCCGAACTCGATGTATTTCTCGCGCCGGAACGACAGGCAGCCATTGCCGCCCTTGCCGCTCTGCAGATAGACGCGCGTCTGATCGAGGAACTTCATCGCGGAAGCCCTCTGTGCCTGTTCATGCTGGTCTGCTTCGGCGCTTGGCCGGTGAAGGCGGGCGCCGTGTTGGCCCGCCCCGTCATCGCTGGCGCGCCCTTATTCGGCCGCCTGCGGCTGCACGACGTTGATCGTGCGCCGGCGTCCGCCATGCGAGAAATACACCTGACCCTCGACCTTGGCGAAGATCGTGTGATCCTTGCCGATGCCGACGCCGGTGCCCGGATGCCACTGGGTGCCGCGCTGGCGCAGGATGATGTTGCCGGGAATGACGTGCTCGCCGCCATACTTCTTCACGCCAAGGCGCTTGCTTTCGGAATCGCGACCGTTACGGGACGAACCGCCTGCCTTTTTATGAGCCATCTCTGATTCTCCGCCTGGTCTGCGTCAGCCCGAAATGCCCGTCACGCGAACGACCGTCAGATTCTGGCGGTGGCCCTGCGTGCGGCGATAGTTCTGCCGGCGCTTCTTCTTGAAAACGATGATCTTGTCGCCGCGGGTCTGATCGAGGATTTCGGCCTCGACCTTGGCGCCCTCGACGACAGGGGTGCCGATCTTCATGTCGGCGCCGTCGCCGACGGTCAGCACTTCCTCGAACGCGATGGTGTCGCCCGGCGCGCCGGCCAGGGTCTCGACTTCGAGGACATCGCCCTCGGCAACGCGGTACTGCTTTCCGCCGGTCTTGATTACTGCGTGCATTGTTCTTCTGTCCGGTTCAGCCTGGCGCCGGCCCGCATTCATTGCGTCCGCCGCACACAAAACACTAACGCCGCCGGACCCAAGGCCCGCCGGGAGAGGCGGCTTTTAGACCCCGCCCGGTGCGCTGTCAACACCTGCCGACCGCGTCAGTTCGGCTTCGATGACGGCCTTCTCCTCCGCGGGCGGCGGCAGCGCCTTTCCGTCCTTCGCATAGACCAGAACCGTGCGCCCCCGCGCCACGCAGCGCTCGCCCTCGAAGACTCCGGAAATCACCACGTAGCTGGTGTTGCCCACACGCACCACCCGGGTGCCGACATCCAGTTCCGACGGAAATCCGAGCACGCCCAGGTAATCGATCTCGACCCGGGCCACGACCCAGGGATTGGCGATGGAGGCGTCCGCCGACATCTGCGTGATCAGCTTCACCCGTCCGGCCTCGATGAACTCGGCGAAGACGGTGTTGTTGATGTGGCCGTTGGCGTCGGTGTCGCAGAAGCGCGTCATCGCCTTCGTCCAGCGCCAGAAACTGGCGCGGTCGGTGGGGTCGGGTTCGGGCAGGTCTGTCATGTGCGGCTTATTCGCCCGGGCGTGGCCACCGGTCAACTCCATAGCTGTTCCGGCGGCGCTTCCCGAGGGATAATCGGGGCATGGAACAGGAACCCGTCACCCCGCGTTCGCTGCCGCGGCTGCGGCGGTATCTGATCGCCCCGATCCGGCAGCGGCTCTGGCTGCAGGTCCTGATCGGCATGGCCCTGGGCGTCGGCTTCGGCACGCTTGTCGGTCCGGCCTCGGGCATCGTGACGGCGGACTGGTCGGTGCTGATCGGCAACTGGGTGGCCCTGCCCGGCCGGCTGTTCCTGCTGGCGATCCAGTTCGTGGTGGTGCCGCTGGTGGTTGCTTCGGTGATCCGCGGCATTGCCGGCGGCGGGGCCGGTTCCGACCTTGGACGCATCGGCGGGCGGGCGGTGATGTTCTTCATCGTGACGACGCTGCTGGCGGTGGCGATCGGCGTGGCCTCGGCGCTGCTGATCCAGCCCGGCTCCTTCGTCGATCCCGGCGCGGTGGCGAGCGTGCTGGATCAGGCTCCGGCCGCGGCCGAGGCCCCCCGCGCGCCGCGCGCCGAGGAGATCCCGGACCTGATCGTCGGGCTGTTTCCGACCGACCCGCTGTCCACCTTCGTCAGTGGCAACATGCTGCAGATCGTGATCGCGGCGGCGGTCTTCGGGCTGGCCCTGGTGATGACCCCGGCGGACCAGCGCAAGGCGCTGCTCGACCTGATGGCCTCGGTGCAGGCGGCCTGCATGGTGATCGTCGGCTGGGTGCTGAAATTCGCGCCGCTGGCGGTGTTCGGCCTGCTCGCCAACATCACCGCGCGGGTCGGGCTCTCGGCGCTGCTGGGCGTCGGCATGTATGTGGTCAGCGTGCTGGCGGGGTTGCTGTTGCTGATGGCGGTCTATCTCGCGATCGTGCGGCTGCAGTCCGGGATCGGCATTGCCGCCTATCTCTCGCGCACGCGGGAGGTGATGCTGCTGGCCTTCTCCACCTCCAGCTCCGCCGCCGTGATGCCGCTGACCCTGACAACGGTGGAGCGCAAGCTGGGTGTCGACAGCGCGGTCGCCCGCTTCGTCATCCCGCTGGGCACCACGATCAACATGGCCGGAACCGCGCTCTATCAGGGCGTGGCGACGATCTTCCTGGCGCAGGTCTTCGGAGTGGAGCTGGGGATCGGCGCGATCCTTCTAATCGTCATCATGGCCACCGGCGCGGCCATCGGCTCGCCCGGCACGCCCGGCGTCGGCATCGTCATCCTGGCGACCATCCTGTCCAGCGTCGGCATCCCGCCGGCCGGCGTCGCCATCATCCTCGGCGTCGACCGTCTGCTGGACATGTGCCGCACGGCCGTCAATGTCAGCGGCGACATGGTCGCCTGTCTGGTTGTGGACCGGAAACTGGCGGCCGAGGGCGGAAATGAACCCGGCGAAGCCGCGCCCTGACCGCCGCGGCCGGTCGCTCGCCACACCGCCGATGCGCCTTCCCGCCGGAAACGCATTGCGGCGCGCCGGTCCATCCGCTATTGATCGCGCCGCCTTGCCCGATGGGCGGCCACATTGCCTGTCTTTCAGGTCCGCGGAGAGGTGCCGGAGTGGTCGAACGGGGCGGTCTCGAAAACCGTTGTACTGGCAACAGTACCGAGGGTTCGAATCCCTCCCTCTCCGCCAGAGCCTTTTCGCGCAGCGAAACGGCTGAACATGATCTTCCCGGCACTCAGCGCCACCCACAAATTTGTTTGACAACCGCCCCGGCTGGGTATCATTGCGCCCGCCTTCACCTGCTTCCGCGTGAAGGCCTGAGCCACCCCCTTCCGTTGGAGAACAATCAGGGATGCGCAAGGTCTTTCTGGTCGCGGTTTCCGCGGCATTTTCCGCATGCGTCGCCGGTTCCGGCGCGGCTCTCGGTGACGAGGAGAAGATCCTCAACGTCTATAACTGGAGCGACTACATCGCCGAGGACACGCTTGCCCGCTTCACCGAGGAAACCGGTATCAAGGTGAATTACGACGTCTACGATTCCAACGAGATCGTGGAGGCCAAGCTGAGCGCCGGCAAGTCCGGCTATGACGTCGTCTTCCCGTCCGCCATGCCGTTCCTGGCCCGTCAGGTGAAGGCCGGCATCTACCAGAAGCTGGACAAGGCGAAGCTGACGAATATCGGCGGGCTGGAGCAGGGCGTGCTCAACAGCCTGCAGAAGGCCGATCCCGGCCTGGAATACGCCGTTCCCTACATGGTCGCCGGCACGGGCGTCGGCTACAACATCCAGAAGATCCAGGAACTGGCACCGGGCGCCCCCGTGGACAGCTGGGCGCTGATCTTCGATCCGGAATGGTCCGCGAAGCTGAAGGGCTGCGGCGTGACCCTGCTGGATGACCCCAGCGAGACCTTTCCGGCGGCCCTGGCCTATCTCGGCAAGGACCCCAATTCGGACAGCACCGAGGATCTGAAGGCCGCCGCCGCCGTCATCGACGCCATCCGCGGCAACCTGAAATACATCCACTCCTCGACCTACATCAACGATCTGGCCAATGGCGAGATCTGCGTCGCCCATGGCTATGGCGGCGACCTGATCCAGGCCCGCGACCGCGCAACCGAGGCGAACAACGGCGTGCAGGTCGAGGTTTTCCTGCCGAAGGAGGGCGCCCAGGTGGTTATCGACGTGATGGCGATCCCGGTCGACGCGCCGCATCCCGGGAACGCGCATGTCTTCATCGACTTCATGATGCGTGCGGACGTGGTCGGGCCGATCACCGAGGAGGTCGGCTACGCCAACGCGGTCAAGGGAGCGGATGCCTATGTTTCCGAGGAGCGGAGGAACGACCCGGTGATCTATCCGCCACAGGCCACCCGCGACCGGTTCTTCTCGGTGTCGCCCAAGTCGTCGTCCTATGACCGGCTGCGGACCCGCGAGTGGACCCGGATCAAGACTGGCCAGTAAGGCCGGTCCATCCCCGGACACCCCGTTGATCGGCGGGCGGAGGCGCTGCACACTCGGCCTCCGCCCGTCTTCCTTCGCTGCTGAGGGATCGCGCCCATGACCGAGCCCCGACCGCAAGCCGCCCGGCAGCAGAACCTGTCCGAGCCCTGGGTCGATCCCGATGCCCGGCCGCTGATCCAGATCGAGGGCGTCACCAAGACCTTCGACGGCGAGGTCGCGGTCAACGATGTCAGCCTGGACATCTATCGCGGCGAGCTCTTCTCCCTGCTCGGATCGTCCGGCTGCGGCAAGACCACCCTGCTGCGCATGCTGGCGGGCTTCGAGACCCCGAGCGCCGGGCGGATCATCATCGACGGCATCGACATGACGGCCGTGCCGCCCTACGAGCGGCCGGTGAACATGGTGTTCCAGTCCTACGCGCTGTTCCCGCACATGACGGTGGCCCAGAATGTCGGCTTCGGCCTCCGCCAGGACGGCGTCCCCAGGAAGGAAGTGGCGGCGCGGGTCGAGGAGATGCTCGGTCTCGTCGAACTCGCCGCCTATGCCCGGCGGAAGCCGCATCAGCTTTCCGGCGGTCAGCGCCAGAGGGTCGCGCTGGCGCGGGCGCTGATCAAGCACCCGAAGGTGCTGCTGCTCGACGAACCGCTGGCCGCCCTGGACAAGAGGCTGCGCGAGAGGACCCAGTTCGAACTGGTCAACCTGCAGGAGAAGATGGGCATCACCTTCGTCATGGTCACCCATGACCAGGAGGAGGCGATGACCATGTCCGGGCGCATCGGCGTGATGAACACCGGCAGCCTGCAGCAGGTGGGCACGCCGTCCGAGATCTACGAATACCCGGCGACCCGCTTTGTCGCCGACTTCATCGGCACCGCCAACCTGTTCGACGGGGTGCTGGGCAGCGATGACGGAGCGGGCGCGCCGATGCACTGCGCCGAACTGGGCATCGACATGCGGGTCTCCCGGCGCGGCGCGGCCGCGGAAGGGGCTCCGGTCACCGTCATGGTCCGGCCAGAGAAGATGCACATCTCGCTCGACGCGAACGCCGCGCCGCAGCCCAACCGTCTGACCGGCGTGGTCCAGGACATCGGTTATTTCGGCGACATGTCGGTCTATCACGTGCGGCTGGAATCGGGTCGCATCGTGCAGACCTCGCAACTTAACTCCCAGCACACGGCCGAGCGCCGCATCACCTGGGAGGACCGTGTCGTGCTCTCCTGGCATCCCGACAACGCCGTGGTGCTGACACGGTGACCGGGGCGGGCAGACTGCGCGCCTGGTTCGGCCGCTGGCTTGTGCTGGCGCTGCCCTATGGCTGGATGCTGTTCTTCTTCCTGCTGCCCTTTCTCATCCTGCTCCGGCTCAGCTTCTCGGAAGCTCAGATCGGCATTCCGCCCTATTCCGAAGTCTTCGAATGGCTGGGCGGCCTGCAGTTCGAGATCAACGGCTCGCTGGTGAACTATCACTTCCTGATCGACGATCCGCTCTATGCCTCGGCCTATCTGAACTCGATCCGCATTGCGGCGATCTCGACCCTGGCCTGCCTGGTGATCGGCTATCCGCTGGCGCTGGGCATCAGCCGGGTGCGCAGCCCGTCGCTCCGCACCACGCTGCTGATGCTGGTGATCCTGCCGTTCTGGACCTCGTTCCTGATCCGCGTCTACGCGTGGATCGGCCTGCTCCGAAACGAGGGGCTGATCAACCAGATCCTGATGGCGGCAGGGATCACCGATCAGCCGATCCCGATGCTGCACACCCCCTTCGCGGTCTATCTGGGCATCACCTACACCTATCTGCCGTTCATGGTGCTGCCGCTCTATGCGACCCTGGAGCGGCTCGACGGGACATTGCTGGAAGCTGCCGCCGACCTGGGCGCGAAGCCGGTCTCCGCCTTCCTGCGCATCACGCTGCCGCTGTCCCTGCCCGGCATCATCGCCGGCTCCATGCTGGTCTTCATTCCGGCGGTGGGCGAGTTCGTCATCCCGGACCTGCTCGGCGGGTCCAGCACGCTGATGATCGGCAAGGTGCTGTGGAACGAGTTCTTCCTGAACCGCGACTGGCCGCTGGCGGCGACCGTGGGCGTGGTCATGCTGATCCTGCTGGTGACGCCCTTCGTCTGGTGGCAGCGGCGTCAGGCGCGGCAGGAGAACGAACTGTGAGGGCCCGGCGCTTTCCGGTCGTGCTGACGGCCATGGCCTTCGGCTACGCCTTTCTCTACGGCCCCATCGTCTCGCTGGTCGTCTACTCGTTCAACGAATCGAAACTGGTGTCGGTCTGGGGCGGCTTCTCGACGAAGTGGTACGGCGAACTGCTGCGGAACGAGGCCCTGCTCGCCGCCGCCGGCCAGAGCCTGCTGGTCGCGGCCCTGTCGGCCACGGTGGCGGTGCTGCTGGGAACGCTGGCCGCCGTTGCGCTGGTGCGCTTCGGGCGGTTCCTGGGGCGCAGCCTGTTCCAGGGCATGCTGACCGCGCCGCTGGTGATGCCGGACGTACTGCTGGGCCTCTCCATGCTGCTGCTGTTCGTCTCGCTGGAACGCAATCTGGGCTGGCCGGACGGGCGCGGGCTGCTGACCATCTCGATCGCCCATATCTCCTTCTCGATCGCCTATGTCGTGGTGGTGGTCCAGTCCCGCCTCAGACAGGCCGACCGTTCCATCGAGGAGGCGGCGCTGGATCTCGGCGCGCGCCCGGCCCGGGTGTTCTTCGTCATCACGCTGCCGATGATCGCGCCGGCCCTGCTGGCGGGCTGGCTGCTGGCCTTCACCCTGTCGCTGGATGACCTGGTGATCGCCAGTTTCACCTCCGGTCCCGGATCGACGACCCTTCCCATGGTGGTGTTTTCCTCGGCGCGGCTGGGTGTCAGTCCGCAGATCAACGCCCTTGCGACGATCCTGATCGTCGCGGTCGCGCTGTCGATCCTGATCGCCGCCCGCGTGATGAACCGCAGTCGGACCTGACCCTCAACCCCCCCGATGCTTCACCGACAGGGCATATGACCGGGAATGCGGCCCTGCGATTGACGGATCTTGCACGGCTTGTGTTCGAAGATTCCCGCTCCGGCATTGGTTGTGTGAATCTGCCCCTCAATTCGATGGTTGAGTTGCGCCATCGGAATAATCAAAATAACTGAATTTCGCAATCATCCATCCATGATTGTTTCATGTTTGAAGGAGATTGGGGAAATCGCGTGTGAGGTAATGAAGAGGCGCGGGTTTGAAAAAGAAAAAGAACCTGCTTGAGCGAATTATCGATGCCGAGCCTGTCACGCTCTATCTCTACGATTTGAATGAACGCAGGAATGTCTTCGTCAGTCGCCACTGGCTCGCCGCTTATGGTTATTCGGCCGAGGAGACTGGGGATATGGGGCCGGACCTGATCCCGCGTCTTTTCCACCCGGATGACCTGGCTCGGATCGCGGACAGTCACGAGGCGTGGAGGAGTGCTGATGAGGGCGAGGTGCGTTCCATCGAGTACCGGATCAGGGACAAGAAGGGTAACTGGTGTTGGCTGCTCAGTCATGAATCGCCCTACCAAAGAGACGATGATGGCCGGGTGAGCCAGATTGTCGGCGTGGCGCATGACGTGACCGACAGCAAGCGCGAACAGGCGTTGCAGGCCGGTCAGAACCGGTTGACGGAAATGATCGCCAGGAGAGCGCCGCTTCCGGAGGTATTGAACAGTCTGATCACGCTGCTCGAGGCGTACGCCACGGACATCACGGCATCGATCCTGTTGCTGGATGAGGACAAGGTTCATGTCCGCCATGGCGCCGCACCCTCGCTGCCTGTCGAGCTTGTGGCGGCTTTCGACGGACAGCGGATCGGACCTCAAGCGGGTTCATGCGGAACTGCGATGTTCCGAAAGGAAGCGGTGTTTGTTGAGGATATCGCGACCGACCCCCTGTGGCGGGAATACAGGGATGCCGTATTGCCACACGGATTCAAGGCGTGCTGGTCCACGCCCGTGTTCGGTTCGACGGGTCAGGTGCTCGGATCGTTTGCCATCTACTATCGGGAAACAAGACTGCCGCCGCCGGATCATCAGCGGCTCGTTGACGTCGCCACGCAAGTTGCTTCGGTTGCCATCGCCAACCAGCTTTCGGACGAGGCATTGATCGAATCGGAGGCGCAATACCGTTCCCTGTTCGAGAACATCAACTCCGGCTTCGTGTTGTTCGAGGTTGTTCAGGATGAGCAGGGCCGCCCTGTCGATCTGCTTGTTCTGGCGGCGAACAGGATGTTTGAGCAGACAACCGGCGTTGCTGTTGAAAAGGCCGTTGGCAGGCGTCTGACTGAAACAGTCATTGGGATCGAGAAAGACTCCGCCAACTGGATAGGAACATACGGCGAGGTGGCTCTGACTGGAGTGGCCAGGCAGTTTGAGCACCATTCCGAACTGCTGGACGCCTACTATGTCGTCACGGCCTTCCGTTCCGGGCCCGGGCAATGTGCGGTCTGTTTCCTGGATATCACGAAAAGCAGAAGGGCGGATGCGGCCTTGTCCAGAAGTGAGGAGCGCTACGCGCTTGCCATGAAGGGCAGCAATGACGGGATCTGGGACTGGGATCTGACAACGGATGAAGTGGAATATTCGTTCCGTTGGAAATCCATGCTTGGCTATGCCGAGAATGAGCTGGATGACAGCTTTTCAACTTGGGAGAGGCTCGTTCATCCGGCAGATGTGCGACGAGCGAAGAGAGCGCTTCACAATTATCTTGATGGCAGACGATCCGATTTCGGAATTGACCTCAGAATGCGCCACAAGGACGGGCACTGGGTAGACATTCTTTCGCGCGGCTACGCTGTGAGGAGCGAGGATACTGGCAAGCCTGTCAGATTCATCGGCACGCATGTTGATATTTCCGAGCAGAAGCTCTCGGAAAGGAAGATCAGACAGGGCCTGCTGGGTACGGTCGAGGCCGTTTCCAGAATGCTGGCGGCCAGAGATCCCTATACCCATGGGCATCAGAACCGCGTGTCCCAGCTCGCGGTTGCGATCGCTCGGGAGATGGGTCTCAGCGGGGATCGGTTGGAAGGAATACGGGTTGGCGCCAGTATTCATGACATCGGAAAGATCCAGGTGCCCGGAGACATTCTGGTCAAGCCGAGCAAATTGGTTGATGCGGAATATGAACTGATCAAGACGCATGCCCGAGTCGGGTATGAAATACTCAGGGGCATTCAGTTTCCCTGGCCGGTGGCGGAAATCGCGTATCAGCATCACGAACGTCATGATGGCTCGGGTTATCCCCAGGGATTGACAGGCGACGAGATATCGTTGGAAGCACGTATCGTTGCTGTGGCCGATGTCATTGAAGCCATGGCATCTCACAGACCCTATCGAGCCGCGCTAGGAGTTGGAGCCGCCCTGGACGAAATCAGGCGGTACCGGGCGGTTCGGTATGACCCCGACGTGGTCGATGCCTGTATCGCCGTTTTTGAACATGGGTTCGAGTTCGTTTTCTCAAACTGATCGAACCGGTATTTGGAGGTTTCCCGCAATGCTGGTTTGGAAGGATGTTTCCGAATTCCGTCTCGTCGAAGGGTTTCGATCTGTTGGGTCCCATAAGTGCATTTGTCCTGGCCGCCAGCAATGACCCGCGCGGTCTGTTGGTGGAAACAGATTAAGCGGTCATGGGGTCAAGGCCGGGAACTGCCGATGGCCGAACCCTCTCGAGCGGTCAGGGTATCAGGACGGTCGATCCGACCGTCTTCCGGCCCTCCAGCGCCCGGTGCGCTTCGGCGGCGTCGGCCAGCGCGAAGGTCTGTCCCGGTTCGCTCGTGATCTTGCCGGCCAGCACCAGGTCGAACAGTTCGCCGGCCATCTCCAGCATCTTCGCCCTGGGTGTCGCGTAGTGGATCATCGCGGGGCGGGTAACCCAGATCGAGCCCTTGGCGGCCAGCAGGGCCGTGTCGATCTTCACGGGGCCCGACGTTGTACCATTACTGACCAGCGACCCGCGCGGCTGCAGGCAGTCGAGCGAATCCATCAGCGTGTCCTTGCCGACGGAATCGTAGACAACCGGCACGCCCTTGCCGCCGGTGATCTCCTTCACCCGCTCGGGGATGCTTTCGCGCGCGGTGACGATGACATGGGCACAGCCATTGGCGCGCGCGGCCTCGGCCTTCTGGTCGGTGCTGACCGTGCCGATCATGGTGACGCCCAGCGCCTTCGCCCACTGGCAGGCGATCAGCCCGACGCCGCCCGCCGCCGCGTGATAGAGGATCGTCTCGCCGCCCTGCAGCGGATAGACCTGACGGAACAGGTACTGCGCCGTCATGCCCTTCATCATCAGCGTCGCCGCCGTGCTGTCGGAGACGCCGTCGGGCAGCGGGATCAGCACGTTCGCGGGCATGATCCGGACATCGGAATAGGCGCCCTGCGGCCCCAGCAGATAGCCCACGCGATCGCCGGGACTGACTTCAGTCACGTCCTCGCCGACGGCCTCGACCACGCCCACGGCGTCCGAGCCCAGACCGTTGGGCAGCTTCAGTGGATAGCGGCCGGTGCGGAAGTAGATGTCGATGAAGTTGACGGCCACATGGCTGTGGCGCACCCGCACCTTGCCCGGTCCGGGCTCGCCCACGTCGGCCTCTTCAAGTCGGAGCACCTCGGGGCCGCCGGTCTCGGAAAAACGGATCGCCTTCGCCATGTCGCTGGTTCCTTGCTTTCGGGAGGGAGGCTTCAGAAGCCCCAGGAGACGCCGCCATCGACGGTCACTGCCGAGCCGACCACATAGTCGCCCGCGCGGCTGGCGAGATAGACGGCGGCGGCGGCCATATCCAGCGGCCGGCCCACCCGCTGCGCCGGGATGTGTGAGGTCCAGCCGTCCGGATTGTCCCGTGCGGCCTGGTTCATGTCCGTCGGAAACGCGCCGGGATTGATGGTGGAGACCACGATGTGATCCTGGATCAGGCGCATCGCCATGCGCTTGGCGAGGTGGGACACCCCGGCCTTGCTGGCGTGATAGGAGTAGCTCTCGTTCAGCGGATTGACGAAGAAGCCGTCGACCGACGAGACCATGATGACCTTCGACAGGTTGTCGGGCCGCGCATTGGCTTTCAGCGCCCCGTGCAGCGCCTGGGTCAGGAAGAACGGCGTCTTCACGTTCAGGTCCATCACCTTGTCCCAGCCGTTCTCGGGGAATTCGGCGAAGGGCGCGCCCCAGGCGGCGCCGGCATTGTGCACCAGGATGTCGAGGCTGTTCTGCTTCGCCAGATAGGCCTCGGCCAGTTCCCGCGAGCCGTCCGCACCGGACGCATTGACCGCCAGCGCATGGCACTCGCCGAAGGATGACAGCTCCTTCGCCGCCGCCTCGGCCTGTTCGGGCTTGCGGCCGGTGACCCAGACCTTTGCGCCCTGCTCCAGAAAGCCCTGAGCGATCATGCGCCCGATGCCGCGCGTGCCGCCGGTGACGAGCGCCGTGCGGCTCTCCAGTGAGAATGCGTCCTTCATGATCATCTTGCTGTTCCCCGATTTCCTGTTTTTCGACAGTGCCCTGCCGGGCTCATTCCGCCGCGTGCAGCAGCGCGCCCCGCCGGCCGGGCTGGCGGTTCGGCGCGAAGCCGTTCCTGGCCAGCGTCTCGTCCGCCGAACCGTAGAACTCGCCGAGCCGGTAGATCTCGCGGGCTTCCGCGCCGTTGGCGATGTCGCGGCCGAACTCGCGGGAAATCCGCACCAGCTGCTCGATCTGTTCGACGCTGGTCATCTTGCCCGTGCGCTGCTGGTTCCAGATATTGTCCTCGATGCCGCAGCGGACATGCAGGCCCATCGCAATGGCCATCATGTTGACCGGCAGCACGTTCAGCATTGACGATTCCAGCGTCAGCACCGCGCCGTCGGGCACCGCCCGCACGAAGTTGGCCAGGTTGTAGATGTTCGGCGCGTCGAAGCCGCCGCCGATCGCCACCCAGGTCAGGATCAGGGGCACGTTGCAGGCGCCGCGGCGCATCATCCGCTCCACCGTTTCCAGTTGCGTGATGTTGGCGAGCTGGAAATGCGTCTGGATGCCGTTGGCGGAGAGGCGGCGGATGTGCTCCTCGACCCAGCCCGGTCCGGCCGGCACCGTCATCTCGCGATAGGCTTCATAGAGTTCTGGCCGGGCGATGGACGTGCCGGCCAGGTCACGCTCGTTCATCTGCTCGACGATGTTCATCTGGTTGGTGTTGATGGCGATGGTCACCTGGTCCGGCGTCGGCGTCAGCTCGGCCAGCATGTGCCGGGTGTCGTCGGACAGCCATTTGGCTTCCGCGCCCTCGCCTTCCGGCGCGAAGGAGATCGAACCGCCGACCTGCAGCACCATGTCGGGTACGGCCACGCGCAGGCGTTCCAGGAGTTCGTTGAACTTGGAGAGCCGCTTGGAGCCCTTGCCGTCCTCTTCGCGGACATGAAGGTGCAGCACCGTGGCGCCGGCATTGTAGCAGTCCACGGCCGCCTGGACGTGCTCGTCCATGGTCACCGGAATGTCCTCGGCGAAGTCCGCCGGCTCCCACTCGGGGCCATAGGGCGCGGCAGTGATGACCAGCTTGTCCTGGTTCTCGGGATGCAGGGAACCGTCGAGGAAGTTCATGATCGTTCCTTTCGGATGGTTTGAAGTGACGGCGCGAAGATCGGGCCGTGTGTTCAGAACGGCCGGTCGCCTGAGACCGTGACCCGCTGGCCGTAGCGGCGTTCGCCCTGGTAGTCGAAGAGGGCGCGATGCTGGGTGGCGCGGTTGTCCCAGAAGGCGATGGAGTTGGGCCGCCAGCGGAAGCGGCACTGGAACTCGGGCGTCTCGATGTGGCGGTAGAGCATCTCCAGCACCGCATCGCTGTCGGGTCCCGGCAGCTGCCGGATTCGGGTGGTGAAGCCCCGGTTGACGTAGAGCGCCTTTCGGCCCGTCACAGGGTGGGTGCGCACCACCGGGTGTTCGCTGCTGGGCAGGGTCATGTTGGCGCGGTCGTTCTGCTTCAGGCGGTAACCGTGGGCCTTGGCGCTGTCGTGGAAGGCGGTCATGCCCTCGATCATCCGGCGGACCGGTTCGGCCAGCCGCTCATAGGCCTCGTACATGCTGGCGAACATGGTGTCGCCGCCACCATCGGGCGGGACCACGGACATGTGCAGGATCGAGCCCATCGGCGGCTCGGCGTCGCTGGAGACATCCGTGTGCCAGACCTCGCCGGCCACATGTTTCGAGTTCTTGTCCGCTGCGACGACAAGGATCTCAGGATGATCGGGCAGGTCCTGGGGCGCATTGGGATGCACATGCAGTTCGCCGAAGCGCCGGCCGAAGGCCTTGTGCTGCTCGATGGTCAGCTCCTGATCGCGGAAGAAGATCACCAGATGCGCCATCAGCGCGCCGTGGATTTCCTCGAACTGCCGGTCGCTGATCTCCCTGGACAGGTCGACGCCCGAGATTTCTGCGCCGATCACCGGCGTCAGCTTGGTCACTTCGATGGTCTGATAGGCGTTCATGTCAACGGTCCTCCCTTCAGGGTGGCGCGCAGCATCTTGCGGGGCGCGTTGCCGTAGTCGCTGACGGCGTAATGCTGGGTCAGCAGATTGTCCCAGAGCGCTACCGTGCCCGGCCGCCATTTCAGCCGGACCTGAAACTCGGGGTGCTGCGGCTGGGCCTTCAGGTAGTCGAGCAGGGCGCCCGACGAGGCGAAGTCCTGGCCGAAGCGGACGCTCTCGAAATCGAAGAAATTGGCGAGGTGCGTGGTGAAGGGCTGGTTCACGAACAGCGTCTTCTCGCCTGTCTCGGGGTGGGTCACGACGACCGGGTGCTCGACCGTGGGCAGGCGTTCGGCGAAGTCGCGCCGTTTCTCGCGCGGCATCTGTGCGCCGAAATACTGTTCCAGGCTGTGCTTGGCGTAGAGACCGTCGATCCGTTCCTTCACCGCATCGGGCAGCCGCTCCCAGGCCATCGCCATGTTCGCCCAGAGCGTGTCGCCGCCGGTGGACGGGCAGAGCTCACAGGCCAGCACCGCGCCGCGCGCCGGGGCGGCGGTATAGGACGTGTCGTTGTGCCAGATGTTCTCCCGGCTGACCTGTTCCACCGCGTTCGGCCTGTCGCTGGTGCCGCGATAGATCGGGAACAGCAGCGGCGCGTCGGGGTGCATGGGGCCCGTGGGGTGCGGCTCGAGCGTGCCGAACAGCTCGGCGAAGGCCTGCAGTTCGGGCGCGGAGATCGTCTGCTGGCGGAAGAACAGCACCTTCCGCTCCAGCCACAGCGCGCGCAACTCTGCGGCTAGGTCCGGATTGCGGCCGGCTTCCGCCAGGTCGAGCCCGGTGATTTCCGCGCCGAGGGACGGCGTGCAGGTCTCGACGGTGTAGGCGGGCTTCGGGGACAGGCGGGTCCGTCCGGCCGAACCGGCTGTCTGTTTCTGATGCAGATCGCTTTCCATGCCGCACACCCTGCCGGACGCGACGTGAAGGGCGTACCGGAAATCGTGGTGAATTCCGTTCAGTGAAATTAGACTGACCATCATGGCGGACCGGGACGGCAATATCGTGAAGCACGGAGGCAGCGGCGCGCCGCCGCGCGAGGTGCTGCTGCGCGGCCTGTCCGTCCTGGAGAGCCTGAACCATCGGGCGGTCAGTTCGGTCGAGCAGCTTTCGGAATCCACCGGCCTGCCCAAGCCCACTGTGGTCCGCATGCTGAACATGCTCGTCTCGGCCGGATACGTGCAGCGCCTGCCCCGGCGCAGCGGCTACGTGCTGGATGAGAGCGTGCTGACGCTGTCCTCGGGCTTCCGCAGCCATGACCTGATCGTGCAGGTCGCCAGGCCGCTGATGTCCGCCTTCACGGCGCGCACCCGCTGGCCGCTCAGTCTGGCGACGCTGGAGCGGACGACGATGCGGGTCAGGGCTGGCACGCTGCAGGAAAGCCCCTATGCCACAGAGACCGACATGAGCCGGATCGCGCGCCGGCTGCCGATGCTGTTCTCGGCGCTTGGCCTCGCCTATCTGGCCCATTGTCCAGACGATGAGCGCGCGACCCTTGTCACCCAGCTGTCATCCATCAGGAACCGGACCGACGATCACATGGCCGCCATCCGGTCGCTGCCCGGCGCCGTCGCCCGGATCCGCAGGGCGGGCTATGCCGCCAGCCCGCCGGAATCGGACAATGCCGCCGTAGGCCTCGCGGTTCCGGTGATGCAGGGCGGGCGGGTCGCCGCCTGCATCTCCCTGCGCTACCTTTCTCGCGCCATGACCGAGGCGGAGGCTGCGCGCCGCTACCTCGCCCCCCTGCGCGAGACCGCCGAAGCCATCGCCGAGGCCGCCCGGCCAAACCGGCGGTAGTTGGTCAGATCAGCTTGGCGTCCCAGCGGTTGGCCCGCACGGTGTCGCGGATCAGTTCCAGCACCAGATCGCGGATGGCCTCGTGGGCGAAGGTGGGGCGGCGGTCGGTGCGTTCGCAGAGATAGAGGCGGCGGGTGAGTTCGGGCTCGATGATCGGCCGCGCGACCAGGGTGCCGTCGTTCAGCAATTCCGACATGAACAACGGCGTGCCGATGGCGCAGCCGAGCCCTGCAGCGAGACAGCCGCCGATCGCCTGCACCGAATTCATCTGCAGCCGCGCATGACGCTCCAGCTTCTTCAGCAGCGCCGTGTCGTCGACCAGGGCGCGCGCGGAAAGGCCCTGCCGGAGCAGGATCAGCGGCAGGCCGAACAGTTCCTCGACGCGCAGCGGAGCATCGGCGGGCCCGATGATCTCCGGCTTGCCGATGCAGACCATGCGCTCTTCCAGGATGGCTTCGGTCTTCAGAGACGGGTCCGTGGGCGGGTTGTAGACCAGCGCCAGATCGACCTCGGATGCCATCAGATGCATCAGGGTCGCGCCCGACAGGCTCTCCGAGAGTGACAGGCGCACCTTCGGCAGATCGGACAGCACGCGGGAGAACAGCTCTACGCCGACCGCGCGGACCGCCGAATGGGCCATGCCGATCACGACCTCGCCGGCGATCTCGGTGTTTTCCCGTCGCAGGTCGGCGACCGCGTCGTCCATCGCGTCGAGGATGGAGCGCGCATGACGGTAGAGCCGTTCGCCCGCCGCCGTCGGCTGTACGCCGCGCGGCTTGCGCTCGAACAGCGGCTGACCGAGTTCGGCCTCGAGATTGGCGAGGTGATGGCTCAGCGCGGAGACCGCCACGCGCTGCCGCTCCGCCGCCCGCGAGACGGCGCCTTCTTCATAGATGGTCGCGAAGTAGCGGAGCTGGCGGCTGTCCATCGTTCTGATTTTTCGAAACCACTGTTCCGAACATTATAATTTTCAGATGAATGACGCCGCAATACTCTTGCCGCCGGATAGAAGGGGAGCGACATGGTTTCTGCTGCACGACCTCTGGACGGTGTCACGGTCGTCGAGATGAGCCACATGATCATGGGCCCGTCCTGCGGCATGTTCCTGGCCTATCTGGGCGCCGAGGTGATCAAGGTGGAGCCGCCCGAGGGCGACAAGACCCGTCACCTGACCGGCATGGGCCGCGGCTTCTTCCCCACCTTCAACCGCGGCAAGCGCTCGATCACGCTGGACCTGAAGTCCGAGGCCGGTCGCGCGGCGCTGGATGCGCTGCTGAAGGATGCGGATGTCTTCCTGGAGAATTTCCGCGACGCCTCGCTGAAGAAGATGGGCTTCGACCCAGACACGCTGCGCGCGAAGTATCCGAAGCTGGTGGTCGCCTCCTGCAAGGGCTTCCTGCACGGCCCTTACGAGAACCGCACGGCCATGGACGAGGTCGTGCAGATGATGACCGGCATGGCGCACATGACCGGCCCGACCGGCCGGCCGCTGCGCATCGGCTCTTCTGCCAACGACATCATGGGCGGCCTGTTTGGCGCCATGTCCGTGATGGGGGCGCTGATGGCCCGGCGGGACACGGGCGAGGGCGCGAAAGTGCGCGTCGGGCTTTTCGAGAACTGCCTGCTGCTGGTGGCCCAGCACATGGTGCAGTTCGACATCGAGGGCCGCGAGGCCCCGCCCATGCCGGAGCGCGAGTTCTCCTGGCCGGTCTATGACATCTTCCGCAGCCGCGATGACCGGCAGATATTCATCGGCGCGGTGACCGAAGGCCAGTGGGCGGTGCTGTGCAACCTGCTGGGGCTGGAGCACCTGCTGGGCGATCCGGGTCTGCAGACGCGCATGGACCAGATCAACGCCCGCGACCGCACCCTGCCGGTTTTCGAGAAGGCTGTGGCGGGCAAGGATTTCGACGAGCTGGTCGCCATGTTCGAGGACAGTGGCATTCCCTTCGCGCCGATCCGCCGCCCCGCCGAGATGTATCAGGACCCCCACGTCCTGCGGCCCGGCGGGCTGCAGACGTCGGCGCTGCCCGAGGGCGGGAGCTTCCGCGCGCCCGGCCTGCCTGTGGAGGTCGACGGCGTGAACCCGGTGCCGCGGAACTGCGACCTGCCCGACATCGGCGACGACACGGATGAGATACTTTCGGGCCTTGGCCTGAGCGCGGGTCAGATCGCCGCCGCGCGGGGCAGGAACAAGGAGGCTGCGGCATGAGCCGGCTGGATGCGATCTATCCCCGCGATCGCGTGAGCCTGCGCGAGGTGGGCCTGAGGGACGGACTGCAACTGACCACCGCCTTCCCCTCCACCGAGGCCAAGCGCGATTGGCTGGCGCGGGAGAGCGCGGCCGGCGTCCGCCATTTCGAGATCGGATCCTTCCTGCCCGTGAAGAGCGCGCCGCAATTCGCCGACCTGCGCGAGGTGATTGCCATCTGCCGCGAACTGGGCGTGCACAGCTCGGCCCTGGCGCTGAACGAGCGCGGCGCGGTCGACGCCGTCGGCTCGGGCGTGGACGAGATCGTCTGCGTGGTCTCGGCGACCGAGGATCACAGCCAGGCCAACATGCGCCGCTCGATCGGCGACGCGGTCGAACTGGTCCGCAAGACGGTGCGGCTGGCGGCGGAGTCCGGGCATCGCCCCGTCGTATATGCCGGTGTCGCCATGGCGTTCGGCTGCTCGATCTCCGGCGATGTGAGGGAACGCGACGTCGTCCGGATTGCCCGCGACTGCGCCAGGGCTGGCGCGGACGTGATCGGCCTGGCGGACACGGTCGGCTATGCCGGACCGGACCAGATCGCCAGCCTCTGCCGCCAGGTCGCGCCGGTGATCGGCGATGCGCGGCTGGGCATTCACCTGCACGACACGCGAGGCATGGGCTTGGCCAACGCCGCCGCAGCGCTGGATGCGGGCGTGCGCATCGTCGACGCCTCGCTGGGCGGACTGGGCGGCTGCCCCTTCGCCCCTGGCGCGACCGGAAATATCGTGATGGAGGACCTGGTCTTCCTGTGCGAGCGGAAGGGCTTCGGAACCGGTATTGATCTCGACCGTCTCGTCGCGGTGCGGGATGTGCCGGCCGCCGAAATGCCGGATGAACAACTCTACGGGGCCATGGCGCGCGCGGGTGCGCCGAAACTGGCCTGGCGGAGCGCCACCAACTAGAACCGATCCAAACCAGAACCGGGAGGAACCCATGAAACATCTTGCGAAGACCATTGCCGCCGGCGCGATCGCGTCCGCTGCCCTGATGGGCGCTTCGGCGACCGCCAACGCCGCGGAGACCATCCGCTGCAGCCATCAGCTGCCGCCGCAGCACCACATCGCCCAGGTCATCGACCGCTGGGCCGCCGAGGTCGAAGCCCAGTCGGGCGGCGAGCTTGACGTACAGGTCTTCGGCGCCAACAGCCTGGTCGGCGCCAAGGAGAACATCGTCTCCACCGCCAAGGGCGACATCGAATGCGCCTTCTCGGTCAGCTTCCAGTGGGGCAAGACGCTGCCGATCATGACCGTCACCGTCGCGCCCTTCGCCTTCGGCGATCTGGACATGTGGCGCCGCTGGCCGGAATCGGAAGCCGCCGGTTTCCTGACCGAGAAGCTGCGCGAGAAGGGCGTGCAGAACGTCGTCTGGCTGTTCACCACAAACACCTCGGTGTTCACCTCCAACGGCAGCAATCTGGTCAAGCCGGAAGACTTCAAGGGTGTGAAGATCCGCGGCCTGGTCCCGGCCTTCAACGCCTCCCTGGAAGCGCTGGGCTCCGCGCCGGTCTCCATGTCCGGCTCCAAGGTCTATCAGGCGCTGGCCACTGGCGTGATCGATGCAGGCCTGACCGACATCGCCGCCGCGGTGAGCCGCAAGTATTACGAGGTCCAGGACCACTTCACCGTGGTGCCGGTGCTCTCGGTCTACTTCCACGGCTACATGAACCCGAAATTCTATGACGGCCTGTCCGACAAGGCGAAGGCCGCCCTGGACGCCGCCGGCAAGAAGGCCGCCACCTGGGCGATCGAAGCCTCGCAGGCGGCGGCCGCTGCGGCCCCGGACCAGCTGCGCGAGAAGGGTGGCACCGTGCATGTCGCCACGGCGGAAGAGAACGCCGCCCTCGCCGCGATCATGCGTCCGGCCTTCGACAAGGCTTTCGCGGGTGAAGATCCCGACAGCCAGAAGATGGTCGAGCTGATCAAGAAGCTGGAGAACTGATCTCCGATGCAGGACGGATCGCATCATCAGGGGGGGGCCTCGGCCTCCCCCTCGCTTGCCGGGCGGGTCGCCGCGCCGGTGGTCTGGCTCGGCGGGGCGATCAGTGCAGTGCTGATCCTCGCTGCGCTGGTCGTGACCATCTTCGCGGTGGTGATGCGATATGTCCTGAATGAACCCCTGCTCTGGACCGATGAGGTCACGGGCTGGGCGCTGGTCGCCATCGTCATGCTGGGCTCGGCCGAGGCCTACCGGCGCAATGACCATATCGCCATCGACATCCTGTTCGACCGCACGAAAGGCGGGAACCGCTGGGCGCTGGAGTGTCTGGGCCATGCCGCCGCGGTCGGTTTCGCCATCATTGTCGGCGTCAGCACCTGGGAAGCCGTCAGCTTCGCGCAGAGCTTCGGCGTCTACACCTCCGGCCATATCGAGATCGAGACCTGGTATCTGCAGCTGCCGATCCTTGTCGGATCGGTGCTGCTGGCGGTCATGGGTCTGATCCGGCTGGCCGAGACCCTGATCCGGGGGCGCGGCGCATGACCATGTTCCTGGTCTTCGGCGGGCTGATCCTGCTGCTGCTGACGGGCATGCGCGTCTATGCGGCGCTGGGTCTGACGGCCGCCGCCATCCTGATCATCTTCGAAGGCGGCATCGGCAGCATCGCCGACACGGTCTTCGCCCATCTCGACAAGCCGATCCTGATCACCATCCCGCTATTCGTCTTCATGGCCCAGGTCATGATCAAGGCGAAGGTGATCGACGATCTCTACGACATGGCCCATACGGTCGTCGGCCATGTCAGCGGCGGCCTGGGTGTCGCCACGGTGCTGTCCTGCACCATCTTCGCCGCCATTTCCGGCTCTTCTGTCGCGACCGCGCTCTCCATCGGATCGAGCGCCATCCCGCAGATGAAGCGCTTCGGCTACCCCGAGCGCAGCGCGCTGGGCGTCATCGCCGCCGGTGGCACGCTGGGCATCCTGATTCCGCCATCGGGGCCGATGATCCTCTACGCCATCGTCTCCGAGGTCTCGATCGGCGCGCTGTTCCTGGCCGGGATCATCCCGGGCCTGCTGATGGCGCTGCTGTTCTCGCTGTTCTGCGTGGTGCAGGCGAAGCGCAACAGCGACCTCTCCGCGCCGCCCTGGGCCGGCTGGGGCAAGGTCACAGTGGCGCTGAAGAAGTCCTTCTGGGCGGTGATGGCGCCGCCGGTGGTGCTGGGCGGCATCTATTTCGGCGTCTTCACGGCATCCGAGGCCGCGGCCGCCGGTTCCCTCTACGCCCTGATCGTGGCCGTCATGGTCTACCGCAATTTCGGCTTCGGCGATCTGTGGGACTGCGCCTACCAGACCATGCGCACCTCGATGATGCTGTTCATGATCATCGTCGGCGCGGCAATCTTCGGCTATGCCATCACCATTATCCGCCTGCCGGTCGGCGTGACCGAGATGGTCGCGGGCCTCGGCCTGAGCCCGCTCGGCTTCATCCTGGCGGTAATGGTGATGATCTTTGTCATGGGCATGTTCTTCGAGAGCATCGCCATCATCCTGATCACCACGCCGATCCTGCTGCCGACCATGATCGCGCTGGACATCGATCTGGTCTGGTACGGCATCCTGCTGATGATCAACCTGGAACTGGCGATGATCACGCCGCCGGTCGGCATGAACCTGTTCGTCATCAAGGGCATCACCGACGCGCCGCTGATGGATGTGGTGCGCGGCGCGGCGCCCTTCGTGGCGCTGATGCTTTTCGGCCTGGCGGTGCTTGTGGCCGTGCCGGATCTGGCGACATGGCTGCCCTATTCGGCGGGCTTCGGGCGATAGCGTCTCAGCCTGCCTCCAGCCCGTAGGCCTCCACCACTTCCGGGGCGGCGATGTTGGCGTGCAGCGCCAGCAGGATCAGACGGGCGTCGGGGCCGCTCTCCGCGCCGATCGCGCTTTCGATGCGGTCCTCGGCCGCCGCTGTCGCTGCCTCGCCATTGTCCTCGGCGTAGACCTTCGGGCCGTGCATCAGATAGCCGAGCAGTTCCGCGGCATGGGCGCAGGCGGCCTCGTCCGCGCCGGCCTGCCGCTCCTCCAGCATGCGGATGATGGCGATCTTGACCGCGCCGGGGACGAGGCGCGGATGCACACCCACGGCCCGGACGGCGGCGTCGAGCCGCTGCTGCTGGCGCGACGGACCGAAAAGCTGGAAGATTCCGAACATGCGCCGGATGTTACCCGACCCGTCGACTTGCTGAACAGCGTCCCGCTCATCCGGGGTGCCCATCCAGGATCACGCCGCGGTCGCTCAGGCCGGCGATCTCGTCCGCGCTGCAGCCGAGTTCGTCGCTCAGCACTTCCGCCGTGTGCTGGCCCAGCAGGGGCGGGGCCGAGAGCGGCGGCTGGCTCGCGCCCGGAAACTTCATGGGGCGTCCGGTCATGCGGATCTCGCCGGCGCTGGGGTGATCGGCGGTGACCACCATCTCCCGGGCGCTGCTGTGCGGATGCTCCAGCGCAGCGCGGACACCGAGGATCGGCGCATGCGGGACGTCATGGGCTTCCAGGCGTTGTTCCCACTCTGCGACAGTGCGGGTCCGCATCACCTCCGCGATCATCGCCTCGAGCACCTCGCGGTTTGCCTTCCGGTCGGGCAGCGTGGCGAAACGCGGGTCGTCCGCCAGTTCCGGCCGGTCTAGCGCGGCGCAGAACCGGGCCCAGAAATTCTCCGCCAGCACGGCCACGATGACATGGCCGTCGGACGCGGGGTAACTGCCATAGGGCACCACGGTCGGGTGCATGGAGCCCACGGGTTCCGGATCCTCTCCGGTGATGAAACCGAGCTGCGCCAGATAGCCGAGCATGCCCATCAGCCCGTCATGCAGGCTGATATCGATCTGCCGACCCCGGCCCGTGGCGTGGCGTTCGTGCAGCGCCGCGAGGATGGCGATGGGCCCGTAGACCCCGCCCACCATGTCGCCCAGCGGCAGGCCCAGCTTGACCGGCGGCCGGCCCTTTTCGCCATTGACCGACAGCGCGCCGCTCATCGCCTGCGTGACGATGTCGAAGGCCGGCTTGTCCTTCAGCGGCCCGGTCTGCCCGAAACCGCTGATCGAGCACTGGATCAGCCCCGGATTGAGCGCGGACAGCGCCTCGTAGCCGAGCCCGAGCCGATCCATCACGCCGGGGCGGTAGTTCTCGACCAGGATGTCGGCCTTCGCCACCAGCCGGCGCAGCAGATCCTTGCCCTCTTCCTGCTTCAGGTCGATCACCAGCGACTTCTTCGACCGGTTCAGGGCCAGGAAATAATGGCTCTCTCCGCCGAGAAAGGGCGGGAAGGCGCGGGTCTCGTCGCCGCCGGGCGGCTCGACCTTCCAGATCTCCGCCCCCAGATCGCCGAGGCTCTGTGTGGCGTAGGGTCCGGCGAGAACCCGCGTCAGGTCGAGCACCTTCAGCCCGGCGAGCGGTCCCGCCCAGGCGCCGGACATGGCCGTCAGCCCGCCCGGCTGGGCAGTTCGACGACGCCGGTGCCCAGCACGGACAGTTCGTTGTGCTGGTTGTGGGCAGCCTGTTCGATGTCGATCAGGTGGCGGTCGTTCTCGACGCGCTTGCCGGTCACCCTGCCGGTGATCACCAGCATGTCGCCCACGGGGTTATGGCGGCGGATCTTGCAGGACGCCTTGCGCAGGAAGCCGTCGTCGCCCATCCAGTTGGTCATGTGATGGGTCAGCCAGGAACAGCGCTCCGGCCCATAGTCATAGGCGCCGGGCGTGCCGACCATCTGCGCGAACTCGTCCTCCCAATGCACCCGCTCGGGGCAGTCGGGGATGCCGAACCTGTTCTTGATGCCCAGGCCCGGATGCGCCGTGATCTGCCGCCAGTTCAGCTTGTTGGCGCGGATGTAGAGCCCGCCCCAGCCTTGCGCATAGGCGATGAAGCCGGTGACCGTCATCGGCCCCTTGGCCATGGGCGGCAGCTCATCGCCGACGGCCACGTCTTCGTAGTAGCGCGGCGTCGATCCGCGGACCTCTTCCTTCGCATAGAGGTCGTAGAATTCCTCGAGCTGCTCAGGCGTGTAGGCCTCGGCGTCGCGGGCCTTCACTTCCTTGTACTTGGTGCCGCGTTCGCGGGCCTCGTCGCGGTCGGTGCGGAAGCACCAGCTATCGGCCTCGGCGACCTTGGTGCCGTCCTGCTTGTAGAAGTCGACGTGATAGATCTGCTGGAAGGCGCGCCCGGCGAAGCGAGTCTGATGCTCGATCAGATCCTTCAGCCGCGCCTCTGTGGTGATCTCGTCATTGCGCAGCACCGGTTCGTGCCAGGTCCAGTCGGCGCCGGCCCACATGGCGTGCACGCCGCTGAGGCCGCCGACATAGCCCGAGACGATGCGGTCGGTGGCGAACAGGAAGCTGGGCAGGGCGACGATGCCGCCGAAGCGCGACTTCGCGGCGTAGTCCGGGTCGCACCAGAGCGGATTGTCGTCGCCGATGCCGTGGGCGTAGTGGCGGATGTTGTCCCGAGTCGCCTCGTGGCACCAGGGCTCCAGCGAGCCGGTGATCAGCTTGCCCATGCGGCGGCGGAGCTGGTCCAGCCCGGCCTCGGTGATCTTCGGAAACATGTCCGTCTGCGCGTTCATTCGTCTCTCCCTGAAATCCTCACTGGCCGGAGCCGGCCTGTTGCCCTTCACGGTCCCTCAGGACCTTGCGGTTGACCTTGCCCGCCGGTGTCTTCGGCAGTTCGGTCACGACCGCGATCTGTCGCGGATATTCGTGCTGGCTGAGGCGGTTGCGGACGAAGTCCTGCACCTCGCGGCGGAAGCCCTCGTCGTCGGCGCGCGGGCTGACGAGGAAGGCCTTCACCACCTGTCCCCGCTGTTCGTCGGGCACGCCGATGGCGGCGGCCTCGCGGATGTCGGGATGGGCCAGCAGCGCGTTCTCGATCTCGACGGCGCTCATGGTCCAGCCGGCGGAGATGATGACGTCGTCGGCCCGACCGTTGTGATAGAAATAACCGTCCGCGTCGGTGTGGCCGAGATCCTTGGTCGGTACCCATCCGTCGCGGCGTTTCAGCATGATCTCGCCGATCTCGTCCGGCGCGGCGCGGCTGCCGTCGGGTCGTTGGATCTCGACTTCGACATTCGGCACGGGCTTGCCCAGCGAGCCGGGCCGGACCTCGAAATCCTGTGCCCCCGGATAGTTCACCAGGATCACGCCGACTTCGGTGGTGCCGTACATGCTGCAGACCGGCGCGCCGAAAGTGCGTTCGGCGAAATCCGCGGTCTCGGTGTCGATGGGCTCCCCGGTGAAGGACAGCTTCTCGATGGCGAACCGGTAGCGCCCGGCGGTGCCGGCGTTCTTCATCATGCGGTAGTGGGTGGCCGCCGCCGACAGGTTGGTGACGCCGTAATCCTGCAGCGCCTTCATCAGCCGGTCGGCGTCGAAACGTCCGGCATAGACGCCGGTCGTCACCCCCAGCGCCAGCGGCGCCAGCGTACCGTGCCACAGCCCGTGGCCCCAGGCCGGCGAGGACGGGCAGAAGAACTCGTCGCCGGGCCGAATGCCGGTGCCGTAGAGCGCGGCGATGGCCACCAGCACGATGGCGCGGTGCGTGTGCCGGATCGCCTCGGGCAGTTCCCGCGTGGTGCCGGACGTATACTGGAAGGCGGCCATGTCGTTCGCCGCGCTGGCGACCTCGAAACGGTCAGAATAGCCCGCCAGCCGGTCCATGAACGCCGCGTCCGGCGTCACCACCTCGACACCGTCGATCCGGCCCAGCGCTTCGGCCTTGTCACGGCTGGTCAGCAGCAGCTTCGGCGTGCAGTCGTCCAGCCGCAGCCTCGCGCCCTCGGGGCCGAACAGGGTGAACATCGGCACCGCAACCGCGCCGGCCTTCATGCAGCCGAACATGCCGGCATAGAAGCCCAGCGAGGGCTCCAGCATCACCGCGACGCGGTCGCCGGGTTCGACGCCCCGGTCCAGCAGCCAGTTGGCGAAACGCGATGACCAGTCGGCGACCTGGCGGAAGCTCAGGAACTCGTCGCTGCCATCCTCATGGGCGATGCGGATGGCGATCCGGGCGGGGTCCGCGGCGTGCCGGTCGATGCACTCATGAGCGATGTTCAGCCGCTCGCGGTCGCCGTCGAACAGGTCCCACAGCGCCGGGGTCGAGAACCGCGCCAGGGCGTCTGCGTGAGACGTGTAATCCGTGAGCCTCCCCATGACCGATCCGCCCTCCCCAGCGGCTGTGTCCGATCGATGCCAAGGGTATTTGCGGGGCGATTTTGTTGTCAATATGCGTACAGTATTTTATATACGCAATGAATTGCTTCCGGAGATTGCCTTGCCCGACACCGCCCCGACCCGCCGCGCCGCCCCCGCCGTGGCCCGCACCGTCGCTGTCCTGCGCCAGCTTGGCCGGGCCGCCGAGCCCGTTGGCGTCAACCAGCTGGCGCGCGAACTGGACCTGGTGCCAAGCACCTGCCTGCACATTCTCCGGGCTCTGGTGGAAGAGGGTCTGGTGGCCTTCGATCCGGCCTCCAAGCGCTACACGATCGACATTGGCATCCTGCCGATCGCCCGCAGCGCCATTCACCGCAACGGCTTCGCCAGCCTGATCGAACCCCGCCTGACCGAGCTGTCGCTGGGCTTCGGCGGCACCGCCGTGGCGACGCAGCTCACGGCGGGTGAACACATGGTGGTGGTGGCGCTCTCCCGCGCGGCGCTGCCGTTCCGCCTGCAGGTCGATCTGGGCAGCCACTTCCCGGCGCTGATCAGCGCAACCGGACGCTGCCACGCCGCCTTCAACCTGCCCGACGCCGGGGAGGCGGAGCTGCGCGAGCGTTTCGAGCGGTTGAACTGGGACGACGCGCCGGCGTTCGACGAGTGGATGGCCGATATCGAGGAGACCCGGCGGCAGGGCTATGCCGTCGATCGGGGCCGCTACATCAGCGGCGTCACCATCCTCGCCGCCCCCTTCTTCGACCGCGCTGGCCGCATGACCCACAGCATCGTCGCCATCGGCATCTCCGAGAAAATTGAGGCCCAGGGCGTTGCCGACCTGGGCCAGAAGATGCTCGCCATCCGCGACGAGGTCGCGTCAATGCATGTGGGCGGCGGATGAGGGAGAGACGTCAGAGCGGGTAGTCGCGCTCGGGCTCGATGCCGCAGCTCTCGATGAACTTCCGGACCTGCGTGACCTCGTCCTTGTGCACGTCGTGGCCGCCATGATGGATCACCACGGTGCTGCCGTTCAGGGTCACCGCGATGCGGCTGCCGTGGCGGTTTTCCATTTCCGCGCCCAGCTCGCCCAGCACGGATTCGACATCCCGGAAGCTGAGATTGGCGTTGACCGGGTGCTGGAAGATCTGGTGCAGGATCTTGCGGTGATGATGGTTCATGCGGGCTCTCCATTGCTTGCAACAGAAAGCTAGAACCGCGGGCGGCCCCGGGCCTTGATCCGGATCAAACGTCTTGCCCCTTCCATACTTCTTCGGCACGAAACGATGACAGTTCTATTGGTCTTCGAGGTCGGTTAGCCTTGCGTGATGGGATACTGTGTTTTCATGATCCGTCCGGACTCGATCTATGATGATCATCCAGACACGCAGTATCAGTTTCCCCGCCAATATCTGAAGCGCGCGAGAACGGCGGAAGGTGATTGGATCGTCTATCTGGAACCAAAGAAGGTCCGGGCGTCGCGAGGGTATTTCGCGATTGCGAGGATCCAGCAGATCATCCCTGATCCGAAAGCCGATGGAATGTATCTCGCGGTCGTCGAGCCTGGCAGCTACCTCGACTTTGCCAGTCCAGTGTCGTTCAGCGACTCGGGAGAGCCGATCGAACAGGGACTTCTGAACGACGAGGGAAAGTTGTCGGGTCGGGCCCAGGCGGCAGTACGACCGATCTCGCCATCTGATTTTCTGAGAATAATTGAAGCCGGCATTGATGAGCGGGAGCCGTTGATGCCACGTCTGGACCCAGCCCCTCACATGCAGCTTGAAGAGCGGCAGCAGCCTTTTGTTTTTCAGACCGAAAGAGAACGGTTGGAGCGACTCACAAGTCGGATAGTCAGGGATCGCGCGTTCCGTAGTCGGGTCCTGCGCACCTACGATGAGAGATGCGCATTTACGGGTCTGAAGTTCATAAATGGCGGTGGACGGGCGGAAGTCGACGCCGCGCACATTCGCCCGGTTGCCGCTGGTGGCCCTGACATCGTCCAGAATGGCATCGCTCTCTCTGGAACTGCTCACTGGATGTTCGATAGAGGCCTGATCAGCCTGTCAGATCAATTTGAGATCCTGATTTCTCGGCAGGTCAATGACATCGACAGCGTCCGGGGCTTTGTGAATCAGAGCGGACACGCATGGTATCCGAAGCGGGAATCCGAACGGCCGCACCCACGTTTCATCCAATGGCATCGTGAAAACTGCTTCAAACAATAACTGCAGTTCGTCCCTTCAATACTTCTGCGGCACATACAGCTCCCGCGGCAGGGTCTCGCGCTCGTAGTTCGGGTTGAACACGCGGTCGGGCAGGTCGACGTGCTCGTGGGGGACGGGTTCGTAGGGGATCTGCTGAAGGAAGCGGTCGATGCAGTTCAGTCGGGCGCGCTTCTTGTCGTTGCCCTCGACGATGTACCAGGGCGCCTCGGGAATGTTGGTGCGTTCCAGCATGTCTTCCTTGGCCTTGGTGTAGTCCTCCCAGCGGACGCGGGACTGCAGATCCATGGGGCTCAGCTTCCACTGCTTCATCGGGTCGTGGATGCGCATCATGAACCGGAGCTGCTGTTCCTCGTCGGTGATCGAGAACCAGTACTTGATCAGCCGGATGCCCGAGCGGACCAGCATGCGCTCGAACTCCGGCACGTCGTGGAAGAACTGTTCGACCTCGTCCTCGGTGGCGAAGCCCATCACCCGCTCGACGCCGGCGCGGTTGTACCAGGAGCGGTCGAACAGCACGATCTCGCCGCCGGCGGGCAGGTGCGGGACATAGCGCTGGAAATACCACTGCGTCTTTTCGCGGTCGGAGGGCGCGGGTAGGGCGACGACGCGGGCGATGCGGGGGTTGAGGCGCTGGGTGATGCGCTTGATCACACCGCCCTTGCCGGCGCTGTCGCGGCCCTCGAACAGGACGACGATCTTCTCCTTCGAATGCGCCACCCAGTCCTGCAGCTTGATCAGTTCGGACTGCAGGGTCAGCAGGGCACGGAAATATTCGGGGCGGGTCAGGGCGTCGGGCCGGGTCTTCTTGTAGATCCGGCGAATCTCCATCGACAGTTCCGGGTCGGAGAGCTCGATCTCGTAATCCTCGTCCAGCGCGTCGGCCAGCTCCGCCTCCAGCCAGTCTCCCGCGTCCCTGTCCGTGTCCAGCTTCGCCATCTCGGCTCTCCCCCGCTTGGTCGCGCCGTCAGCATCGGCGCGGCGGTAATCTGGCGCGGGATCGTGACGCTTCTGTGACGTCCCTGCCGGCGGGCGCGGCTCAGGCCCGGCGGGAAATCGGGTTTCCGGGCTCTGCACTGGCGGCCAGCCGCGCCGCGGCCTGGAAGCGCGTGCGGTACTCGGCGGGTGGCAGGCCCGCGGCCTCCCGGAAGGCCTTGGCGAAGGAAGAGCGGTCGGCATAGCCGACGCGGGCGGCGATATCCTCGATCGGCATGCGGCTGCCCGCCAGCAGGCGCATTGCGCGTTCCATGCGCAGCCCGGTGACATAGGCGCGGGGCGACTGGCCCGTGGCCCGCTGGAACCGGCGGGAAAGGGTCTGCGCGTTCATGTTGGCCAGATCGGCGGCGGCGCCGACCAGCCCGGCGTCGGCCAGATGCATGTGGAAGAACTGCTTGGCCAGCGCCACAACCTGATCTCCGTCTTCCGTCTCGGCGGCGCTGGAGAGCGACCATTCGTGCAGCGCCTCGCTCCAGGTGCGGCCATAGAGCGTGGCGAACTCGATCGCCAGCGGCGCGCCGTGGAAATGCGCGATCATGAACAGGCTGACATCGGCTGAGTAGACCGACTGGCCGCCGGTGACGATCTCCCGGCGGTCGCCGGAGACCACCAGGGTCCGCTTCCTCAGCACGTTCACCGCCGGATAGCGGGCCTGGAAGGCCTCGGCATAGAGCGCGTGCATGGCGCTTTCCTGACCGTCGAGCAGCCCGGCGTCGGCCAGCCCGTAGGCGCCGGAGCACATGGTCGACATGAAGGCCCCGGCGGCGTGCTGGCGGCGCAGCCAGTCCCGCTCCGCCGGCGCGAGGATCGGGCCGTAGTCCGGGTCGCTGAGGCAGCCATCGTCATAGAGCGTCGGCACGATGACGGCGTCGTAGACCCGCTCCTCGTCCAGTGGCGCATGCGGGGTCAGCGGCAGGCCGCTGATGGTGCGGCGCTGGCTGGCGTCGGCGGCGACGATGCGGGGCAGGAAGCGGCGGCCCTCGACCGGCCCGGGGGGCAGCACGTTCACCGCCTGCAGATCTTCGTAGACCGCGGCCATGTTGGCCATGCTCGCCTGTGGCAGGGCCAGGATGGCGACGCGCACCGGCTCGGCGGCGGCTTCGCTCTCCGGTCTCGATGACGGCCAGGTGCGGTAACCGCTCGACCGGGTCTGCATCCGTTTCGCCCTCTGTTTGACGCCTGGTGACATATACCGGCCAGCGGCGGCGCTTCAGGCTGGAGGCGCACATTAGCACAGAGGAGCTTGCAATGATTGCCAGACACGCCGCCCTGCTGACCGCCGCCCTGATCGCGACCTCGACCGGCGAGGTGCTCGCCGACGCCATGCGCACCGCGGACGCGCCATACGTCGCCGCCTATCTGGTGAAGAAGAAGGAAGGCATGAGCTTCGAGGCCTTCAGGGCGCATCAGCTCGACACCCATGTGCCGCTGGCACTCTCGCTGCCCGGCCTGCTGGACTACAAGCTGACCTTCTTCCCGCCGAACAATGGCGAGCCGCAGCCGGTCGACGCCATCGCCGAGGTCACCTTCGGCAACCAGCATGCCTACGAGGCAGCCATGGCCTCCGAAGCGGGTCAGCGGGCGCTGGCCGATCTGCCGAACATGCTGGACCTGAATTCGGTCATGGTGCTGACGGCGAAGACCGGCGACATCTACGCCGCCCACATCGATTCCGACTGAGATCGGGACCGCCGCCTGCTGCGTGATCGCGGCGGGCGGCTGCCTTCGGTTCCGTGCCGCGTCAGCTCAGTTCCAGCCCTCGACCCCGGCCATGTTCGGCAGGGTATGAGCGATGCCCTTGTGACAGTCGATGCAGGTCTTCTCTCCGCTGGCGAGGAATCGGGAATGAGCTTCCGACGCGCGCGGCGCCTGGACCGAGAAGTCCATGTATTCCTCGCTGTGACAGTTCCGGCATTCCAGCGAATCATTGGCCTTCAGCCGCGACCATTCATGCTTCGCCAGTTCCAGCCGCTTGGCCTCGAACTTCTCGCGGGTGTTGATGGTGCCGAAGATCTTGCCCCAGACCTCTTTCGATGCCTGCATCTTCCGGGCGATCTTGTCGGTCCATTCGTGCGGCACGTGGCAGTCCGGACAGGTCGCGCGCACGCCGGACCGGTTGGTGAAGTGGATCGTCGGCTGCAGCTCCTGATAGACGTTGTCGCGCATCTCGTGGCAGGTGATGCAGAACGCCTCGGTATTGGTGGCTTCCAGGGCGGTGTTGAAACCGCCCCAGAACAGCACGCCGGCGACGAACCCGCCGAGCGCCAGCGTGCCGAAGCTCAGATGGGCGGCCGGATGGCGCAGCGTCGACCAGTAGGCGGCCAGCAGGCGCAGCAGTCTCTTCATCGCGTGCTCCTCGGTCCGGACTTCACTCGGCCGCCTCGACGGCGAGCAGGCTGTCGATGTCGACGAAGACGTTGCGGATCGGCACCGGCACACGGAGCTGAACGACATGGCACTGGTTGCAGAAGTACCGCCGCGGCGAGACCGCCGCCAGGAACTGCCCGTCCCGGTCCATGAAATGCGTGATGCTCACCATCGGCGCGCCGCTTTCCGCAACGCGGGAACGCGCGTGGCAGGACAGGCACTGGTTGCCGTTCCGGTCGAGCTGATAGCCGTCGATCCGGTGCGGGATCGTCGGTGGCTGCTCCGGGTAGTTGCGCGCCCGGGAGCGATCGGTTTCCTCGACGGCGGGAAGCCTTGGCGCTTCCCCGTTCTCGCCGAGTTGCGCCGAGCCGCGCAGGCCCGTCGGGTTCTCCTGCGCCGTCAGGCCGCCCGCCGAGACGAGGACGGCCAGCAGGGCGGCGGCCAGGAAGAGACGTATCGGTCCGTTTCGTCCGAAAGACATTGCTTCATTCCTCCCCTGCCGCTCAGACCCGCTCGATGCGGACGGCGCATTTCTTGAAGTCGGTCTGCTTGGAGATCGGATCGGTGGCGTCCAGCGTGACCTTGTTGATCAATTGGCTGGCGTCGAACCAGGGCACGAAGATCAGCCCGCGCGGCGGCTTGTTCCGGCCGCGCGTCTCCACACGCGTGCGGATCTCGCCTCGGCGGGAGATCACCCGGATCTCGGTGCCGCGCCGCAGTTCCAGCGCCCGCGCATCCGCCGGGTGCATGTAGCAGACGGCGTCCGGCATCGACCGGTACAGTTCCGGCACGCGCTGGGTCATCGAGCCCGAATGCCAGTGCTCCAGGACCCGTCCGGTCGACAGCCAGAACGGATATTCCGTGTCCGGGCTTTCCGCCGGCGGTTCATAGGGCAGGGCGAAGATCACCGCCCGGCCGTCCGGCTTGCCGTAGAACTGGACCTCCTTGCCCTTCTCGACATAGGGGTCGAGGCCTTCCCGGTAACGCCAGAGCGTTTCCTTGCCGTCGACCACCGGCCAGCGCAGCCCCCGCTCCTGATGGTAGCGGTCGAAGGGGGCGAGATCATGGGCGTGGCCCCGGCCAAATGAGGCGTATTCCTCGAACAGCCCCTTCTGGACGTAGAACCCGAACGCCTGCGATTCGTGATTGCCGTAGTTGTCGGCGGTCTCCGACAGCGGATAGCGGTCGACCTGACCGTTGCGGAACAGCACGTCATAGACTGTCTTGCCGCGATACCCGGGCATCTTGTCCAGCAGGTCATCCGGCCACACGTCCTCGATCGCGAACCGCTTGGAGAACTCCATGAGCTGCCAGAGGTCGGACCTGGCCTCGCCGGGTGCGGTGACCAGCTCGTGCCAGAACTGGGTGCGGCGTTCGGCGTTGCCATAGGCGCCTTCCTTTTCCACCCACATGGCGGTGGGCAGGATCAGGTCGGCGGCCTGCGCGGTCACCGTGGGATAGGCGTCCGAGACGACGATGAAGTTGTCGGGGTTGCGGTATCCCGGCAGACCCTCCTCCATCATGTTCGGCGCGGCCTGCATGTTGTTGTTCACCTGAACCCAGTAGGCATTCAGCTTCCCGTCCTTCAGCATCCGGTTCTGCAGCACCGCGTGGTAACCGGGCTTGCCCGGGATCGTGCCTTCGGGAAGCTTCCAGATCTTCTCCGCGTAGGCGCGGTGCTCCGGGTTCATCACCACCAGATCCGCCGGCAGCCGGTGGGCGAAGGTGCCGACCTCCCGCGCCGTGCCGCAGGCCGAGGGCTGGCCGGTCAGGGAGAACGGGCTGTTGCCCGGTTCGGCGATCTTCCCGGTCAGCAGGTGGATGTTGTAGATCAGGTTGTTGGTCCAGACGCCGCGCGTGTGCTGGTTCACGCCCATGGTCCAGAGCGACATCACCTTTCGGTCCGGATCGGCGTAGAGCTCGGCCAGTTTCAGCAGCGTATCCTTCGGCACGCCGGACATCTCGTGCGTCTTGTCGAGCGTGTATTCTGAGACGAATTCGGCGAACTGTTCGAACGTCATCTCCGACGAGCCGCCGGCCTTGTCGGCGTTCTTGGCGGCCTGCTCCAGGGGATGCTCGGGGCGAAGTCCGTAGCCGATGTCCGGGTTGCCGAGCCGGAAATTGGTGTGTTTCCGGACGAACTCGGTGTTCACCGCGCCGCTCTGGATGATGTGGTTCGCGATGAAGTTCAGGATCGCCATGTCGGTCTGCGGCGCGAAGACCGCCGGAATGTCGGCAAGCTCGAAACTCCGGTGTTCGAAGGTCGACAGGACGGCGACCTTCACATGGGGGTGGCTGAGGCGGCGGTCCGCCAGCCGGGTCCACAGGATCGGATGCATCTCCGCCATGTTCGAGCCCCAGAGCACGAAGGCGTCGGCATGTTCGAAATCGTCGTAGCAGCCCATCGGCTCGTCCATGCCGAAGGTGCGCATGAAGCCGCCGACGGCCGAGGCCATGCAGTGCCGGGCATTCGGGTCGATGTTGTTGGAGCGGAAACCGGCCTTGAACAGCTTGGCGGCCGCATAGCCTTCCCAGACGGTCCACTGGCCGGAGCCGAACATGCCGACCGAGGTCGGTCCCTTGTCCTTCAGGGCCTGCTTGAACTTCTCGGCCATGATGTCGAAGGCCGCGTCCCAGCTCACCGGCGTGAAGTCGCCTTCCTTGTGATAGACGCCGTCCCGCATCCGCAGCAGCGGCTGCGTCAGCCGGTCCGAGCCGTACATGATCTTGGACAGGAAATAGCCCTTCACGCAGTTGAGGCCGCGGTTGACTTCCGACTTTGCGTCGCCGTGGGTGGCCACGACCTTGCCCTTCTTGGTCGCCACCATGACCGAGCATCCGGTGCCGCAGAAGCGGCAGGGCGCCTTGGACCATGTCAGTCCCGTGCGGTCGCGCTCGGTCACCAGGTTCTGCGCGCTGGCCGGCAGGCTGATGCCGGCTGCCGCCGCCGCGGCCATTGCCGCCTGGGACTTGAGAACCTGGCGTCTGCTCAGGGGTTTCGAGATCATGCGCGGTCTCCCGGATCAGGAAGTCGGTGCGTCTGCCGACGCGGAATCGTCGATCAGGTGAAAGACGAGATTGGCCGCCACCACGCCGTCGCGCAGGGCCAGTTCCTCGGCAAAGCGGGTGATGGCGGTCTCGTCCGCGGTCTCCATCACGGCGACGATCTTGCCCGACGGATCTTCAGCGGGGATCTCGGCCCCGGCGTCCAGGACAACGGACCGGATCTCGGCCAGGCGCTCCGGCCGGACGTGGACAACCAGGCTAGACAGATGCGTGTCGGTCACTTGGGACTCTCCCCCCTGAAATGTCGGATCAACCCGGCGGTCCCGGTGGACCGAGCAGGATCTGTGAAATCCAGATGACGAGGCCGTAGGCTCCGGTGAACGCGACCGAGAAGCCCGGGATCACCACGAAGCAGGTGATCAGGAAGACAATGGTCTCGCGCTTCTTGCCGCCGGTGGCCGGTGTCGCAGGATCGGTCTGCATGGCTTCTGTCCGGGCCCTGTCGCTGGCCCACCCCCCGAAACTGATCTGATGTGGATCAGGCTAGTTGGTGTTCCCGCCGCCCGCCTTGACATGAATCAAGTCGCCGAAACCGATTCCGGTTTTTCTGTTGGCGACCGGACATCTCCGGCAGGGAGAGGTGATGATGAGAGAGAGCGGCAGCGCCAGCCCCCTGGGCGATACCAGACTGTTCGGCCATATCGGCGCCCGCGCGCTCGATACGCTCGAGCGTGCGGGCAGGACGCAGACCTTCGGCAAGGGCGACCTTCTGTTCCGGCGGGGCGAGAAGGCGCGGTACTTCTTTCTGGTGCTCTCGGGCTGGGTGCGGGTCTATCGCGACACGTCAGCCGGCGAACAGGCCGTGCTCGGTGTCTTCGGGCCGGGTGAGTCCGTGGCCGAGGCCGCGTTCTTCCTGGGCGGATCCTATCCTGCTTCGGCGGAGGCGGCGGAGAACACGCGGCTGCTCGCCGTGCCGCAGGGTGCGCTGACCGGGCTGATCGCCGACGATCCCTCCGTGGCCATGGCCATGATGGGGTCCATGGCGCAGCATCTGCGCGGTCTCGTGAATGATGTCGAGCGGCTGAAGACAAGGAACGGCGAGCAGCGCCTGGGCCTGTTCATCCTGGAGATGTGCAGATCGGGCCCCTCCGGCTGCTCCGTCGACCTGCCCTACGAGAAGTCGCTCATCGCCGGCCGTCTGGGAATGCGTCCGGAAAGCCTCTCCCGCGCCTTCGCCCGTCTGGACCGCGAGGGCGTGCGCCTGGATGGCAACAGGGTCACCGTGACGGATATTCGTCGGCTCGAGGACTTCTGTCAGATGGCGCCCAGGCGCCGTTCCAGCAGCCCCGAGCGGTGACCGGTGCGGCGGGACGGTTTCGGGGCTAGAGTCCGCTCAGCCACAACAGGGGAGCCGCCGCAGCCATGAGAGCCGTCACCGTCACCGAATTCGGGCCGCCCGACACCTTTCGCTATCTGGATGCGCCGGAACCCGAGGCGGGGCCGGGGCAGTTGCTGCTGCGGGTCCGCGCCGCCGGGATCAGCTATGTCGACCTGCTGGTGGCGCAGGGCCGCTATCAGGTGAAGCCGCCGTTGCCCTACATTCCCGGGACCGAATTCGCCGGAGAAGTCGTTGCGACCGGCGACGGGGTGAGTGGCTTCGCGCCGGGCGACCGCGTGGTAGCCGGCAACATGGGCGGAGCCTATGCCGATTTCTGCGCCGTGCCTGCCACGGCGGCGGTGAAGATGCCCGATGGCATGAGCTTCGAGCATGGATCGGTCTTCCGCGTCAGCTATGGCACTGCGTACTACGCGCTGGTGCAGCGGGCGGCGACCGAGCCGGGTGAGACCGTGCTGGTGCTGGGCGCGGCGGGCGCCATCGGCACCGCCTGCATCCAGATGGCGAAGGCGCTGGGCGCGCGGGTGATCGCCTCAGCCTCCAGCGAGGCCAAGCGGGCGCTGGCCCTGCAATGCGGCGCGGACGAGGCCATCGACACCCATGCCGAGGACTGGCGCGACCAGGTCAAGGCGCTGACCGGCGGCAAGGGCGTGAACATCGTCGTCGATCCGGTCGGCGGCGATTTCACCGAACGCGCCTTCCGCTCGCTCGGCTGGAAGGGCCGGCATCTGGTGATCGGCTATGCGGCCGGCTCGATCCCGAAACTGCCGGTGAACCTGGCGCTGCTGAAAGGCTCGGCGCTGGTCGGGGTGGACTATCGCCAGTTCGGCGTCTTCGAGCCGGAGCTTCTGAACGAGAACCTGACACGACTGTTCGCGCTCAATTCGGAAGGCCGGGTGACGCCGCCGGTGCACGCAACGCATCCCATGGCGGACTTCGCGAAAGCCATGGGCACGGTCATCGACGGCAGCGCCACCGGCGGCCGCGTCGTGCTGGTGAACGGGTAGAAGCGTCGCTGTTTTCGGCATGATCGCCACCGCTCTTGCGCGCCCTGGACCCGATCCAGGGCCCATGCCTGAGCGTTTCCGCGAATGCAGTGTTTGAGGAAGCGCTCAGGCATGGGTCCTGACTTCCGTCAGGACGCGCAGAGTCGTGGTTGGTTCGGAAGCACCGGACCTGCGGCTACCTCAGGCCTCGCCGACGCAGTCCATCATGGCGGCTTCGGCGGCGTCTTCCGCGGACTTGCCGCCCCAGAGCACGTACTGCACCGCGGGGAAGAAGCGCTCGCATTCGGTGAAGGCGATGTCGAACAGGGCCTCGATCTGGTCGGGGTCCACTTCGGCGCCCTGACCCAGCAGCAGCGCATGGCGGAACAGCAGCATCTCCTCGTCGCGCCAGAGGTCGAAATGGCCGATCGTCATGCGCTCGTTGCCCAGGACCAGCAGCCCATGCAGGTCCTTCTGGCGTTCGGCCGGGATCTTCAGGTCGAAGACGCAGGCGAAGTGCAGCGACCGGATCTCCGGCCGCCAGGAAATCCAGATGTGGAAATCGCACCATTTTCCGGCCACGCCAATCGTCATTTCGTCGGTGGAAGACCGGTCCGACGTCCATTCATTGGCGTCAACGAAGTCTTCGACCGCATCCAGAGGATTGGAAGTGACGGGATCGGCAAGATCGAGCATGAAGGTCATTGGACCGTTCTCCCTGCCTGCGCCGGCACATATGGACGTGCCAGCATATCTCGTATTCACGGCGATAAGTCACCGCGAGATGTAGGCTAGGTGGCGGGGAGTCCTGGCGTCAATCGCCGAATTTTTTCGCTTCAAGCGTCTGGCGTTTCGGCCTTTTTCCGGCGCGGGGCGCGCTTCGGCTTCTTCAGTTCCTCGACTTCCCGGCGCAGTGATTCGATTTCCTCGGCAAGGCGCTCGTTCTCGATTCGCGCCTCCGCCGCCATCGCCTTCACCGCCTCGAAGGCTTCGCGGTCGACAAGGTCCATGTCGGCGATGACGCGCTCCAGCTGCGTGCGCACCCGGGCCTCGACCTCTTCGCGCGCGCCTTGGAAGGCACCGGCGGCGGAAGTCATCACGCGGGAAATGTCGTCGAAAAGCGGATTGCGGGTCTGCATGGCGTCCTCGTCCTGTCGTTGCAGTTCATATGGGCCGGACGGTGCCGGGGTGCAACGCGGTTTGTTGTCCTGCAATTTTTCCGTCATTTCCTCCGATATGGGCCTTGCCAGCCCTCCGGATTTGTCCTACATCACGCGCCGCCGAGCGGGCGTAGCTCAGGGGTAGAGCACAACCTTGCCAAGGTTGGGGTCGTGAGTTCGAATCTCATCGCCCGCTCCAGTTTTCCTTTCATCATGATCCTGTAATGATCCCCCATGCCGGGTGCCCTGCGGCCTTGCCGAGGGGTGAGTGGCAAGTTTCGGGGCAGGCGCGATGAGCGACACGATCACATTGCTGGATGGCGGCATGGGGCAGGAGCTGACGCGGCGCAGCAGGCTGCCGGCGACGCCGCTCTGGTCGACGCAGGTGCTGCTGGACGAACCGCATTTGGTCGCCGACATCCACCGCGACTACATCGCCGCCGGGGCGGACATCATCACCCTGGCCTCCTATTCCTCGACGCCCTGCCGGTTCGAGCGGGTGGAGGCGGATCCGGGCCTGTTCGACGTGGCGCAGAAGGCGGCCAATGACATCGCGTTGCGCGCCCGCGAAGCGGCGGGCCGTGACGGCGTCCGGATTGGCGGCTGCCTGCCGCCGCTGTTCTTCAGCTACCGCACCGACGAGATCATCTCCGCCGAGGAATCGATGCTGACTTACCGGCGGATCGTCGCAGCACAGAAGGACACGGCCGATCTGTTCATCTGCGAGACCATGTCGACCATCCGCGAACTGACCTGCGCCGTCACTGCCGCCGCCGAGAGCGGCAAACCGGTCTGGTGCGCGGTGACGGTGGACGATGCGGATGGCAGTCAGCTTCGCTCCGGCGAGCCTGTGACCGAGGCCGCGGACGCCGCCATCGAGGCCGGCGCGTCGGCCTTCCTGATCAACTGCAGCTTCCCCGAGGCGGTCTCCGCCGGGCTGGAGGCGCTCGGCCGGGTGCCTGTGCCCACCGGTGGCTACGCCAACGGTTTCACCACCATCGCGCCGCTGCAGCCCGGCAACACGGTCGAGGTGCTGGAGGCCCGCAGCGATCTCGACCCCGAGGGCTATGCCGATCATGTCGATCGCTGGATGGATCTCGGCGCCACCATCGTCGGCGGCTGCTGCGAGGTCGGCCCCGCCCATATCGCGCTGCTCGGCCGGCGGCTGGGCAAGCGGGTGACCACGCCACCGAGCGGCGGTTCGTGACCGACGGCAACGTCGAATTCGGCGCCTTCGACCTGATGCTGCTGGGGGTCTTCTTCATCAGCTACAACGTGCTGGGACTGGTGCAGATCGCCATGCTCTTCGGCCGGCGTTTCATCGTCTTCGCCGGCCTCACCGCCGCCGCGCTGCTCGCCGCGCAGGGCTTCGCCTGGTTCGACTATGCCGAGTTCTGCGCCGAACCCACCAGCGCCATCGTCTGCGGCCGGGACCAGCAGGGCCTCACCGGCATGGGCATGGTCTGGGTCTATGTATCCGCGGCCATGCTGGCCATGTTCGGGCTGAACCGGCTGGTGCGGAGGAGATCCGGCGCGTCCTGACGAAAGTCAGGCCCCTTCGCTGCTGGCGACTTTGATTGAGCCGGTTCTGATGCCCCGGCTCCAAAACCGTCATGCCCGGCGTGACCGGGCATCCAGGCCGTTCTCCTGCGGAGACTTGCAGATCCTGGAGCAGACGGCGGGCCTGGATCCCCGCTCAAGGCGGGGATGACGGAATATGGGTGCGTCCTAGTTCCCGCTGAAATTCGCCGGGCGCTTCTCTATGAAATGCGCGACGCCCTCGCGAAAGTCGTCGGATTCGAAGCTGCCGGGCATTTCCGAATTGGCGGTCAGGATGGCGCTTTCCAGGTTCTGGTGCAGGGCGGTGTAGACCTGCGCCTTCATCACCCGCATCGACCGGGGGGAGACCGCGGTCGCCAGTTCCTCGGCATAGGCGCGGCACTCGTCCAGGAAGCCTTCGGTGGGAACCACCCGGTTGACCAGTCCGAGCTGCAGCGCCTCGTCGGCGCGGACCTTGCGCGCGCTCATCAGCAGGTCCAGCGCTGCGGCGTGGCCGACCAGCGCTGGCAGCATCCAGGAAATGCCGTGCTCGGCGATCAGGCCGCGCCTGGAGAAGGCCGTGGTGAACACGGCCGAATCGGAACAGAAGCGCACGTCGCAATAGAGCGCCATGACCATGCCGAGACCCGCGCAGGGCCCGTTGATCGCGCCCAGGATCGGTTTCGGCACCGTCGGGAAGTAGGAATAGCGCTGGCCGTAGTCGCGGCTGAGCTGCAGCCCGCCGGCGACCGAATTGTTCTTCGGCATCACAGTCTGCAGCCGGCTCTTCGCCTTCTCGGCCTCGTCCTGCAGCCCGCCCAGCAGGTTCATGTCGGCGCCGGCGCAGAAGCCCCGGCCCGCGCCGGTCAGCACGATGGCGCGCACCAAATCGTCCGCCGTGGCCTCGGTCATCGCCTCGTGCACCTCGCGCTCCATCACCCGCGTCCAGGCGTTCAGTGCCTCCGGCCGGTTCAGGCTGATCGTCAGGACCGGTCCGTCCTTTTCGTAGAGAATTTCCGTGAACGCCATATCATCCTCCCCATGGTCGATCGGCCAATGATGGCGCAGGGGAGGCGTGGATGAAACCTTTCGAGGTACATGTCAGCGACGACGAAATCGCGGATCTGAAGGCCCGGCTGGCGGCGACGCGCTGGCCGCGCGAGGAGCCCGAGGACGCCGGCTGGGATTACGGGGCGAACATGGCCTATGTGAAGGAGCTCTGCGGCTACTGGGAGCGCGAATTCGACTGGCGCGCGGTCGAGAAGCGGATCAACGGCTTCGACAATTTCATTACCGAGATCGACGGGATCGACATCCATTTCCTGATGGAGAAGGGCTCCGGCGCGAACCCGACGCCGCTGCTGATCACCCATGGTTGGCCGGGCTCGTTCCTGGAGTTCATCGAGATTGTCGAGAAGCTGGCCCACCCGGAGCGCTTTGGCGGCGATGCGGCGGACGCCTTCACGGTGATCGCGCCCAGCCTGCCGGGCTACGGCTTCTCCGGCGCGCCGAAACAGCCGGTGGACTGCCGCGACGTGGCGGGCCTCTGGCGCAAGCTGATGGTCGAGGTGCTGGGGATCGACCGTTTCATCGCCCAGGGCGGCGACTGGGGCAGTCTGGTGACCTCATGGGTGGCCGCCGATCACGGCGACGTCTGCATCGGCGCACACCAGAACATGATGATCCTGCAGCCGTACCGGGACGCGAATTCCCGTCCGCCGGACGCCGAGGAGGCCGCCTGGCAGCAGCGCCGGGTGAAGAGCATGGCCGGCGAGACCGCCTATCAGATGATCCAGGGCACCAAGCCGCAGACCCTGGCCTACGGGCTGACCGATTCGCCCGCCGGGCTGGCCGGCTGGATCACCGAGAAGTTCCACCGCTGGGGCGACACGGGCGGCGACATCGAAAGCCGCTTCTCCAAGGACCGGCTGCTGGCGAATATCGCGCTCTACTGGTTCACCAACACGATCAACACCTCGACCTGGATGTACTGTTCGATCCCGCTGGGGAAGAACTTCTCTCTGGACGAGGGGCAGCGGATCGAGATCCCCTTCGGTATCGCCGCCTTCCCCGACCTGTTCCCGATGCCGCCCCGGCAATGGGTCGAGCGCTCGGCGAATGTGGTGCACTGGACGAACATGCCGTCGGGCGGCCATTTCGCCGCGATGGAGGAGCCGGAGCTTTTTGTCGAGGACCTGCGCGCGTTCCGCCGCCTGATCGGCTGACGCGGACCGCCCGCGTCAGCCCGCCGAGCGGCTGAGCGCCTGCTGCACCGCGCCGGGCAGGCGCAACACGGCTGTTGTGCCCTGTCCGGGGGGGCTCTCCAGATGCAGGGTGCCATCATGCATTTCGGCCAGCGCCCGGCTGAGCGGCAGGCCGATGCCAGTGCCCGTGTGGCTGCGCCGCATGGCGTCCTCGACCTGGGTGAAGCGTTCGAAAACACGCTCCAGATCGCGTTCCGCCAGGCCGATGCCACTGTCCTGGACGCGGATCTCCAGATCCGCGCCCGCCGCGCGGGCCGACAGCACGACCTCGCCGCCGTGATAGCTGAACTTGACGGCGTTCGAGAGCAGGTTCAGCAGGATCTGCCGCAGCGCCCTGGGATCGGCGAGTATCTCGGCGTTGGCGGGGACATCCTCCTCGATGCTCAGGCGGATGGCGCGTTCCTGCATGGACGGCCGTATCAGGCTCACGGTTTGCGTCAGCATCTCGTGCAGGGGCACGATGCCGGCACTGATCTCGAACTGGCCGGATTCGATCTTGGCGGTATCCAGCAGATCGTTGATCAGGCTGAGCAGATGCCGCCCGCTGGCGCCGATATCGGTGGCGTAGCTCTGATAGCGATCCGACAGCGGGCCGAACATCGACCCGGCCATCAGGTCGGAGAAGCCGATGATAGCGTTCAGTGGGGTGCGCAGCTCGTGGCTCATGTTGGTCAGGAAGTCGGACTTGGCCCGGCTGGCCTCTTCGGCGTTGTTGCGTTCGATCTCCAGTTCCAGTTGCCGCTGCTTCAGCCCCGTGATGTCGCTGCGCACGACAACCGTCCCGCCGTCCGCCGTCCGATGGTCGGACACCCGGCACCAGCGGCCGCCCTGGATCTCGAACTCCATGAAGTCATCCTCGCTGTCGCGCAGGGCGGAGCGGCGCTCGAACCAGCGCACCCGCGCGGCGGCGTCATAGCTCTCGGGCAGCGCGTCCCGGAAGATCGCCATCATTTCCATGAAGGGCAGGCCCGGTTCCAGCTTGCCGTCCGCCCAGGGATTGCTGGTGCGGAAGTTGTCGTTGCACAGGATCAGCCGGTCCTCGGCATCGAACAGGGCGATGCCGTCGGAGATGCTGCTGATTGCCTTGCTCAGATGGTCGCGGCTCTGCTCGTCGGCCTGCTCGGCGAGCATAAGTTCGGTGATGTCGGTTCCCGACCCCAGATAGCCGGTGAACTGTCCTTCGGCATCGAACTGCGGCACGCCGGAGGAGCGGACCCAGTTCGGGCCGTTCGGCCCCATCCGGTAGAAGGTCACGTCCCGGAAGGGCTCGTGCCTCTCAAGCTGGCCAAGATGTTCATCCCACGCCGGGTCGGGCTCGCTGGGGGCCCCCAGTTCGATCCTCGACTTGCCATAATGCCATTCCGGCGGCACGCCCGTATGGCGTTCCACATTCTCGGAAAACCAGACATAGCGGTGATCGGCGTCGGTCTCCCAGAACCATTGCGCCGACGCTTCCGCCAGGTTGCGGAAACGGAATTCGCTGGCCTCGAGCTCGGCCTGCGCACGCAGCAGCTCGGTTTGCTGTTCCTTCAGCCGCTCGTTCAGTTCTTCCAGCTCGATCTGCTTTTCCTTCAGATCGCTGACGTCGGACCAGAAGGCGACGCGTCCACCGCCCCTCAGACGGCGGTGGCGGCCCACGACCCAGCGGCCCTCGGCCGTGTAGGCCTCGATCTGGCGGTCATAGCGGTTGTACTCGGCCAGCCGCTCGCGGAAATACTCTTCCTCGCGGCCTTCCGAGGCCGGGATGTGCCCGCGTTCGATGTTGGTCCTGAGCAGTTCGGAAAGGGACACGCCCCGGCGGAAGACGTCCTGAACGCCCGGGGTCAGGTCCAGCATCGCCGTGTTCCAGTGCAGCAGCCGGTCGTCGGCGTCGAACAGCGCAAAAGGCGAATCGAGCGCCTCGATGGCTTCCCGCAGCCTCAGGTCGGCGGTCTCGCTCTGCCGGGTTCGCTCATCGGAGCGGCGGCTGAAATGCAGCGCCGCCGCACCCAGTGCGAAGGCGGCCACCAGCAGTCCGGCGAACAGGAGACGCCAGCCTGTCGGGATCGATGGCGGCGCCAGCAAAAACAGGCCAACCGCGGCGGGCAAGCCCGCCACAGCGATCGCCGCGGGCAGATTTCGCCCGGCGATCCGTTTCAACCTTTCGGTCCAGCCTGACATGTCTGTTCGTGCGCTACCGGGGGGCTTGAGCGCCCTCCATTCCAGCTTCCCTCCGGCAAGGTTAAGCCTCAGAAGTTACCAAATACACTACATTCTGGGCCTCGTTCCGGCAGCGCATCAGCTGTCGGCGTCGCTGTCCTCACGGTATCCGCCCAGGAAATGCGGCGGACCCTGATAGCGGTGAAAGCCCTGGTAGGGCTTTGATCTCGTATGGTCGGGTACCTCCCAGTCCTGCCGGATCGACTGGCTGACGCCATGCACGTAGTAGTTCGATCCGGAAACGTAGGACGCACCCTCCGACAGCAGGAAGCAGATCACGGAAGCGACCTCGGCTTCGGTGCCCATGCGCTTGAACGGCATCTTCTTCAGCCCGGCGGTGAATTTCGCCTGCATTTCGGGCGTGTAGGTGTCCATCCCCGACGAGGCGATGTAGCCCGGCGTGACGCAGTTGACGCGCACGCCGTGATTCGCCCATTCGACCGCCAGCGTCTCGCTGACGGCCAGCATGCCGGCGCGTGCGCCACCGGTATGCACCATCATCGGCGTACCGCCGACCGGGTCGGCGACGATGTTGACGATCGAACCGCCATGCTCCTTCATCCACTGGTTGAAGGCTTCCCGCGCCACGGTGAACCCGGACACCAGATTGTTCCGGACGACCGTCTCGAATCCCTTGGTCGACATCTCGGCCGCCGGCGAGGTGAATTGCCCACCGGCATTGTTGACCACGCCATCCAGCCGGTCAGCGCGGGAAATCGTGTCTGATATCAGTGACTTGACCGACTCTTCGTCGCGCAGGTCGCAGGCATGGCAGAGTGCCTTCCCGCCATCCTCGGCGATCTCGGCGGCCACCGTCTCCAGCTTCTCCAGCCGCCGTCCCGCCAGCATCACGGTGGCGCCCAGCGATGCAAGCTCGTGGGCCGTACAGCGGCCGATCCCGGATCCGCCGCCGGTCACCAGCACCACCATTTCTTCAAAGAGACCGGGACGGTAGATCGACCGGTATGTCATATTTTCGCCTCACCTGTTGTGGAAACTGGACACGGGATGCGAGCCTCCTATGGTCAGTCTGCGGGGCGGCCATCACACTTTGGAAACCTATTCGTTGCAAGGTTGTAAGGCGCAGCCCAATTGATGTCCTGGGAGCAGGGCGTAAGGAGGACGGTCGTATGGGGATCCTGAAGAACTTTATCATGGCGCCGGCGGCGCTGGTTGTCATGACCGGCATCGCGGCGGCGGACGCCCCGAACGATCCCTACGAGAAGACCAACCGCGAAATCTTCGACTTCAACATCGGTCTGGACCGTGCGGTCATGCGGCCGGTCGCCCGTGGCTACCGCAATTTCGTGCCGGCGCCGGCGCGGGATGGCGTCTCCAATGCGCTGGAGAACCTGACCGAGCCGCGGACCTTCCTGAACAATATCCTGCAGGGCGACGCCGAGGGTGCGTGGCACACCTTCCTGCGCTTCACCATCAATACGACCATCGGGCTTGGCGGCCTGTTCGACGTCACCACCGCGGGAAATTTCAACCGCGAGAAGGAAGACTTCGGCCAGACCCTGGCGGTCTGGGGCGTCGACAGCGGTCCCTATGTGATGCTGCCGCTGTTCGGCCCGTCGACCGGGCGCGACACCGCCGGCTTCATCGTCGATACGGTGACCGATCCCTTCGGCCTGGTCTTCGGCTTCGTGCCGTCGATCGCACGCACTGGCACCGCCATGGTCGACAACCGCTCCGAGCGGATCGAGGAGTTCGAGGCGCTGGAGGACACGGCGATCGATCTCTACGCCTCGGTCCGGACCCTCTACTACCAGAACCGCGAACATCAGATCCGCAATGGCGAGCCGCCGGCGCTGGACGATCTTTACCGCGATCTGGAGCTGGAGAAGGACGTCACCGTCCGCTTCCCGCGCGCGACAACCAACTGATTTCAGAACATCCCGGCGGCGGCGGAGCCTGGCTCTCCGCCGCTTATTCGTGGCCGTTCCGGGACGTGTACGGCCGGGATGGGACCGGAGGGAAATAAGCGCTTGCGCGACACGCGCCCCTGCCTATTGTGCCGGCTTTGATGACTGATGCTGCCGCGCCTGATTTCCTGCCCTTCCCGCACCAGCACCTGCTGGGAACGCAGAACCTTTCCCGTCCCGACGTCGAGCGAATCCTGGATCTGGCCGACACCTATGTCGACAAGAACCGCCAGCGCAGCCGCGCCGTCCAGTCGCTCTCCGGCCAGACCCAGGTCAACCTGTTCTTCGAGAACTCGACCCGGACCCTGACCTCGTTCGAGCTGGCCGGCAAACGCCTCGGCGCCGACGTGATCAACATGAACACCGAGGTCTCCTCGACCAAGAAGGGCGAGACCCTGATCGACACGGCGATGACGCTGAACGCCATGCACCCGGATATCCTGGTGGTCCGGCACCCGGCGTCGGGGGCGGCGGCGCTGCTTTCGCAGAAGGTCGACTGCGCCGTGGTGAATGCCGGCGACGGCAAGCATGAACACCCCACCCAGGCGCTGCTGGACGCGCTGACCATCCGGCGGCGGCTGAGCCGCCTGGAAGGGCTGACCGTGGCGATTTGCGGCGACGTCGCCCACAGCCGTGTGGCGCGTTCCAACATTCACCTGCTCAACACCGTGGGTGCGCGGGTCCGGGTTATCGCGCCGCCGACGCTGCTGCCCTCGGGCATCGCCGATCTGGGCGTCGAGGTCTTCACCGACATGCGGGCAGGACTGGACGATGTGGACGTGGTCATGATGCTGCGCCTGCAGCGGGAGCGCATGTCAGGCTCCTTCCTGCCGTCCTCGCGCGAGTACTATCACTACTACGGCCTGGACCACGAGAAGCTCGCCTGCGCCAAGCCGGACGCGCTGATCATGCATCCGGGTCCGATGAACCGCGGCGTCGAGATCGACACCGAGGTGGCCGACGATATCCACCGCAGCGTCATCCGCGAACAGGTCGAGATGGGGGTGGCCGTGCGCATGGCGGTGCTGGAACTGCTCACCTCCCATCGCGGCAACAGGGGGCCTGCCTGATGGCCCGGCATCGCATTGCCTACATGAACGGCCGTGTGCTGGATCCGGCCAGCGGCCGGGACGAGATCGGCCATGTCCTGATCGAGGATGACCGAATCGCCGCCGTCGGCGCTGATATCTTCCCGAAGGGCGCGCCGGACCGGACCGAAGTGGTCGATGTCGGCGGGCTCTGCGTCGCGCCGGGCCTGATCGACATGCACGCCTTCGTCGGAGAGCCGGGGGCGGAGCACAAGGAGAGCTTCGAGAGCGCCGCCGCCGCCGCCAGGGCCGGCGGCGTCACCACGCTCTGCACCATGCCGAATACCGATCCGGTGATCGACAATGTGGCGCTGGTCGAATACGTGCTGCGCCGCGCCAACGAGGGCTCGGACGTGCATATCCGCCCCTTCGCGGCCGCCACCCAGGGGCTCGCCGGACAGCAACTGACCGAGTTCGGCCTGCTGAAGGCGGCGGGTGCGGTGGCCTTCACCGACGGTGACCGGGGCATCGCCGATGCCGGCGTGATGCGCAAGGCGCTGAGCTACGCCACGGCCTTCGATGCGCTGATCGTGCAGCATGCCGAGGAGCCGTCGCTGGCCCGCGGCGGGGTGATGAACGCTGGCGGCCTGGCCACGCGGCTGGGCCTGTCAGGCATCCATTCCGCGGCCGAGACCATCATGGTCGAGCGCGATATCCGGCTGGTGGAGATGACCCGCGGCCGCTACCACGCCGCGCATCTGACCACCGCCGCCGCGCTGGACGCGGTGCGCCGCGCCAAGAAATCCGGGCTGAATGTCACCTGCGGGACCGCGCCGCATTACTTCACGCTGAACGAGAACGAGGTGAACGGCTACCGGACCTTCGCCAAGGTCTCGCCGCCGCTGCGTTCCGAAGATGACCGCCGCGCCGTGGTCGAGGCCATCCGAGACGGCACCATCGACGTGATCTCCTCGGGCCACACCCCGGAAGATCCGGAAGCCAAGCGCCAGACCTTCGAACAGGCGGCTTTCGGCGTTGTCGGTCTGGAGACCATGCTGGCGCTGGGCCTGCAGCTTCACATGAGCGAGGGCGTGCCGCTGCTGACGGTTTTGGCCTGCATGACCTGCAACCCCGCCCGGGTGCTTGGCCTGCAGAGCGGCGCGCTGGAGCCGGGACGGCCGGCCGACCTCGTGGTCTTCGATCCGGAAGCGCCGTGGATCGTCGATTCGAAGAAGTTCCGCTCGAAATCCAAGAACTCGCCCTTCGACGAGCGTCCGCTGCAGGGCCATGCCGTGCGCACCGTCGTCGACGGCCACACCGTCTTCGTCCGCCGCGTGGAGCGGTAGAGGATCTTTCGCCGGTCGAAATGCCTCCTATCCCTCGGACTTGATCCGAGGGTCTGTATTGCGGCGTCTGTCATCGATCCTGTTCACAGGTCCTCGGGTCAGGCCCGAGAACAACAGTGAGGCCAGGTTGCCCGGCGTTGTCAGCGGTTCCGGATCGGCTCAGGGCGGGGTCATCGCGCCGGTCTCGCCAGCGGGATTGGTGAAGGTGGCGAAGTCGTCCTCGTCCCAGACCTGGCGCATCTGCTGCAGCGCCCAGGTCACCGAGGGGAAAGCCAGTTCGTTCCACGGGATCTCGTCGAAATCGAAGAAACCGACTTCCACCGACTCCGGGCCGGGGCTGATCACGGGCGAGGCCATCTGGGCCTTGTAGATCAACTGCACCTGGCTGATCCGGGGGATGTTGTAGACGGCGAGCAGCGGCCCCATGATCAAATGCGCGTTGGCTTCTTCCATCGCCTCACGCGCGGCGCCCTGTTCCGAGCTCTCGCGCTCCTCCATGAAGCCGGCGGGGATGGTCCAGAAGCCCTTGCGCGGCTCGATCGCCCGGCGGCAGAGCAGGATCTTCTCTTCCAGCCGGCAGACCGCGCCGACCACGATTTTCGGATTGACGTAGTTCACCCAGCCGCATTCGCCGCAGACCATGCGCTCGCGGTTGTCGCCCGGCGGAACCCGGGTCTCGAAATTTTCGCCTCCGGGGAGATGCTTGCTCATGGGTGACTGTCCAGCCGTGGTGTTGTGTCGGTGCTGATCCGCCGCTGGATTGCACTGCGGAATCATGTGTTTGGACGCGTGCCTTTTCGAGACAGAGCGCTCGTTTCCGATGCTAATTGGCACAGCTCCCGGTGTCCATGCGGCCGATATTGGAACAAAATGAGGGTGGTATCCAAAAACTACAACGGTTCCAAACTGCTGAAACGCATAAAGTTTTAGGAGAAACATCTGCACTGCAATGGCACGGCATGGGAGTTGCAGCGGCAGGACGGCGGCGCTTGGCGCTTTTTGGTTAAGGTTTCACGTGCCGCAGCATTCCCTAATCGGTTTGGTGGACCCCAACCGACACTGTGGGCGGAGCGGTCGCAAGACTTCTCCGCCCCTTTTTTCTGCGGTGTCGGGGAGCCGCCTACTGCTGTTGCAGGCGGTTGATCTGCGCCTGGACGCCCTGCGCGGCGGGCGAGCCCGGCGGCAGCAGTGTCAGCAGTTTCACCCAGCGCTCCATCGCCGCTTCCTTGCGGCCCGCCTCGGCATCGGCACGGCCGAGCATGAACAGCGCATCCGGATTGTCCGGGTTGAGCTTCGCGACTTCCGTAAAGGCCTGGATGGCGCGCTCGGTCATCGGTCCGTCGGGGCTGTCTTCCTGCACCGCAATGGCATAGCGTAGCCGCGTCTCGGCATCGCCCGGGCGAACCCGCACGGCGTTGCCATAGGCGTCGACCGCACCGGCGGTGTTGCCCATGACGCCATAGGCGCGGCCGAGACGCATCCAGCCGTCATAGTCGTCCGGTTCTTCCGCCAGCCGGTCGGCCAGCCGCTCGACCATGCCCTGGATCATCGCCTGGCGGTCATCGGCGGACATCTCCTGCGCGGCCTGCATCTGCTCGGCGGTCGGGCCGGGCGCGGCGGGTGCATCGTCACCGGCCCCAGCCTGTGGCAGCGGCGGCAGGTCAGGCAGCGCCGGGGCATCGCCCGCGGGCGGCTGTCCGATCTCCGCCGGAATCTCGATGTCTAGATCGCGGGCAACCTCGCGCAGGCGCTCCAGCAGGGCTGGCATCCATGGCGCGTCCGAGGGCGAGCCCTGCGCCAGCGCCAGCCAGCCGTCATAAGCTCCCTGCAGATCGCCGGCCTGACCCCGGGCCAGCGCCAGATAGTATTTCGCGCCCGGATGCTCGGGATCGATGGTCAGCACGCGCCGGAAGGCCAGGCTGGCCTCTTCAGTCACCACGCCGCTGGAGGAGAACACCAGCGCCTCGCCCAACTGCATGTGGGCAGCCGGATCGGTCTGCGCTTCGGGCAGCGCTGCGGCCTTCTCGTAAGCGCGGGCGGCGTCGCCGAAGCGGTCCATCACGCTGTAGGAACGGCCGAGCAGCATCCAGCCCTCGAAATTCTCGGGCTCCTCCTGCATCCGCTGTTCCAGGTTGCCGACCATCTGCTCGACCGACGCCAGGCCTTCCTGGGTCTGGCCCGGATTGCTGGCCGGGTTCTGGCCGGTGGCGGCCATGCGCGCCGCGGCCCGGGGCACGTCGGAACGCTCGGCCAGGGGCTGGGAGGGCAGGTCCGGCCGGCCCAGCTCCAGATAGAGCAGCCCGGCGGCGACCGGCACGGCCAGCGCCACGGCGACGGCGGCGATCAGGCTGCCGGTGCGGCCCTCGGAAAGCTCGGGCTCGGCGTCGCGGACGGCCTGAAGCATCCGGCGTTCGATCTCGTTGCGCGCACCCCGCGCCTCGTCCGCCGAGATCACGCCGCGCGCCTGTTCGGCCTCGAGATCGTCGATCTGGCTCTGATAGACGCGCAGGTCATAGTCGCCGCGCCGCGCCGCGCCCTGACCGGCCCGGGTCAGCGGGCGCAGCAGGAACAGCGCCACGACCGCCGTGATCACGGCAATGAAGATCCAGAGCGTCACGGCGCTATTCCTTCTCGGTGAGCGCGCGCCGCAATTCGGCCTGCTCTTCCTCGGTCAGGGGGCGGGATGCGCCAGCCGGTCCGCCGGCGGTCGAAAGCTCCGGGCGGCGGCGCAGATAGAAGAAGGTGATGGTCGCGCCGATCAGGAAGATGATCGGGACGCCGAACCACAGAAGATAGGTTTTCGGCTTCAGCGGCGGGTTCAGCAGCACCCAGTCTCCGAAGCGCTCGACCATGTAGTCCAGCGCCTCGCTGTCGCTGTCGCCGGCGGCGATGCGCTCGCGCAGCACCACGCGCAGGTCGCGGGCCAGTGGCGCATGGCTCTCGCTGATCGCCTGATTCTGGCAGACCAGACAGCGCAGCTCCTTCATCAGAACCTGCGCCCGGGCTTCCTGCTGGGGATTTTCCAGCGGCTTCTCGGTGAAGATCGCGTGCGCGGGAATTGAAAGAAGCAGCAGACCGAGTGCCAGAAACACCGTCCTGCCCCTGGACCTGATCCAAGGGCCCAGAGAGGCTGATCCGCTGAACCGGGTCCTTGGATCAAGCCCAAGGACAGACTTCGACTGTGCGCCTCTCACTTGCGCAGCTCCGCCAGCAGGGGGCGCAGTTCCTCGTTCAGGATCTGCGGCGTGATCGGGCCGATGATCTTGTGGACGATGACGCCGTTGCGGTCGATCACGAAGGTCTCGGGCACGCCGTAGACGCCGAAATCGATGCCGGTACGGCCGTTCTGGTCCGATCCGATACGGTCATAGGGATCGCCGAACCGCTTCAGCCAGCCGACGGCGTCGTTGGGACGGTCCTTGTAGTTCAGGCCGAAGATCGGCACCTCGCCCTGTTTCTTCAGGTCCATCAGGATCGGATGCTCGACCCGGCAGGCGACGCACCAGCTCGCGAAGACGTTCACCAGCACGGGCTCGCCGCCCAGATCGGTTCGGGCCAGCCCGTTGTCCTTGCCCGGCAGGGGCGGCAGGTCGAATTCCGGCGCCGGCTTGTCGATCAGCACCGACGGGATCGTTTTCGGATCCAGCGACAGCCCCTGATAGAGGAAGACGCCGATCACGGCGAAAACCGCGATGGGCAGGGCGGCCCAGAGCCAGCGCGCGCCACTGCCGGAGCGGGCGGTTTCTTCGGTCACTTCGGACATGCTCAGTCTCCTGCGCCGGCCAGGGCCGGATTCGCGGCTGCCGCGGCCCGCTTGCGGGCGGGTGCGCCGATGCGGTGACGCCGGTCGCTCAGCGAGATGATGCCGCCGATCGCCATCATCAGCGTGCCGAGCCAGATCCAGACCACCAGCGGCTTGTAGTAGAGTCGGACAGCGAAGCCGCCCTGGCCGTCAGGCTCACCGACCACGGTGTAGAGGTCGCCGGCCAGCGTCGTGCGGATCGCGGCCTCGGTGGTCTCCATCGGCGGCGAGTTGAAGGTACGGGCTTCCGGATGCAGCACGGTGACCGGCTGGCCGTCGCGGAAGACGACGAACGCGCCGGCAAGCGCCGTGTAGTTCGGTCCCGGCACTTCGCGCGCACCCATGAAGGTCAGGTCGAAGCCGCCGACGCTTTCGGTGTCGCCTGGGCGCATGATCAGCTGCTTTTCTTCCTGCCAGGTCTCGGAGGCGGTGATGCCCAGCACCATGACCGCCACGCCCAGATGCGCCAGCAGCATGCCGTAGGATGCCTTGGGCAGCCCCGCGGCGCGCCGCCAGCTGTCCATCGGCGCAGCGCGGAACAGTTTCACCCGCTCGGCCCATTCCCAGATTGCGCCCAGACCCAGCCAGACGAACAGCAGCATGCCGAGCACGGCCAGCAGCGAGACGTCGAAGGCGAAGTAGAGGGTGATCAAGGCCGCAACGGCAGTCAGGCCCATGACGTATTTCAGCCGGCGCAGCACGCCGCCCAGATCGCCGCGCTTCCACGCCATCATCGGGCCGATGGCCAGAGCCGCGATCAGCGGCGTCATCAGCGGCACGAAAGTGGCGTTGAAATAGGGCGGGCCCACCGAGACCTTCTCGCCGGTGACGGCGTCGAGGAACAGCGGATAGAGCGTGCCCAGCAGCACGGTCAGGCAGGCCGTGGTCAGCAGCAGGTTGTTCAGCACCAGCGTGCCTTCGCGGCTGACCGGCTGGAACATGCCGCCGCCCTTCAGCGCCGGAGCGCGGAAGGCGTAGAGCGACAGCGAGCCGCCGACGACCACACCCAGGAAGGCCAGGATGAAGACGCCGCGGGCCGGGTCGGAAGCGAAGGCGTGCACCGAATTCAGCACGCCGGAGCGCACCAGGAAGGTGCCCAGCAGTGACAGCGAGAAGGCCAGGATCGCCAGCAGCACGGTCCAGCTCTTCAGAGCGTCGCGCTTTTCCACCACGATGGAGGAGTGCAGCAGCGCCGTGGCCGCCAGCCAGGGCATGAAGGACGCGTTCTCGACCGGGTCCCAGAACCACCAGCCGCCCCAGCCCAGTTCGTAGTAGGCCCAGTAGCTGCCCAGCGCGATGCCGCAAGTCAGGAACATCCAGGCCGCCAGCGTCCAGGGCCGGACCCAGCGGGCCCAGGCCGGATCGACGCGGCCCTCGATCAGGGCGGCGACGGCGAAGCTGAAGGCGACCGAAAGGCCGACATAGCCGAGATAGAGGAACGGCGGATGGATCGCGAGGGCCGGATCCTGGAGCAGCGGGTTCAGGCCCTGCCCCTCGAAGGGGGCCGGGAACACACGCTCGAACGGGTTGGAGGTGAAGATGATGAAGGCCAGAAAGCCCAGGCCGATCATCGCCTGCACCGACAGCACGCGAGCCTTGAGGGTCGGCGGCAGGCCGCCGCCGAACCAGGCCACCGCGGCCCCGAACAGGGTCAGAATAAGGATCCAGAGCAGCAGCGAGCCCTCGTGGTTCCCCCAGACGCCGGAGATCTTGTAGATCATCGGCTTCAGTGAATGGCTGTTGGCGACGACATTCGTGACCGAGAAATCGGAGGTGACGAAGCTGACCGTCAGGCAGCCGAAGGCGAACAGGATCAGGAAGAACTGCGCCTGCGCCGCGGGTCCGCCGACCGCCATCCAGGCCGCGTCGCGCCGCGCCGCGCCGATCTGCGGCACGATCGCCTGCACGGCGGCAACCACGATCGCCAGGATGAGTGCGTATTGTCCGAGTTCAGGAGCCATCAGTTGCTTCCCTCGCCGCCTTCGGGCTTGAAGTGGCCGGACTTCTTCAGCGCCTCGGCGACCTCGGGCGGCATGTAGTTCTCGTCATGCTTGGCCAGCACTTCCTGGGCCATGAACTGGCCCTGGCCGTTGAGCTGGCCCAGCGCGATGACGCCCTGGCCCTCGCGGAACAGGTCGGGCAGGATCTTGTTGTAGGAGATGGTGACGGCGTGTTCGCCATCGGTGACGCGGAAGGTGGTGACGATGCCGTCCTTCGCGATCGAACCGTCCTCGACCAGGCCGCCGATGCGGAAGCGCTTGCCCTCGTCGAAGCCCTCCTCGACCACCTGGGTCGGGCTGCGGAAGACGTCGAGCTCGTCATTAAGCGCGAACAGCGAGGCCGCGACCGCGCCGCCCACGAACAGCACGCCCAGCAGAACCAGGATCAGCCGCTGACGCTTGGGGCGCACGCCCCGTCCCAGACCCTTGCTCATGCGTCGCCTCCCCTGCGCCGGCGGCGCGGGCTCAGCGCGCGCAGCGCCTCGGCTTCCTTGCGGGCCTTCGCCGCGGCGCGGATGCTGACGGCCAGCAGCACCGCCATGCCGCCCAGTACGGCGGCGTAGGACGGCCAGATGTAGGCCGCGTATCCGCCCATTTCGAAGAATTCCATCATGATGACCTCACTCCGCAGGCTGCATGGCCGCGTGACGGCTGGCCTGCGCGATGCGCAACTGCCGGCTGGTGCGGGCATGGATTTCCGCCCGGACCCGATAGATCAGTACCACCAGGTAATAGGCCAGGAAGCCGACGATCATCAACAGCAGCGGCCAGAGCATGGTGTTGTCGACCTTTGGGCCTTCCATGGTGATCAGCGTGGCGCCCTGGTGCAGCGTGTTCCACCAGTCCACCGAGAAACGGATGATCGGCACCATGACGACGCCGACAATGGCCAGGATCGCGGCCGCGACGGCGGCCTTGGCCTCTTCCTCGAAGGCGTGCCACAGCGCCATGTAGCCGATATAGATGAAGAACTGGATCAGCACCGAGGTCAGCCGCGCGTCCCAGACCCACCAGGTGCCCCACATGGGCTTGCCCCAGAGCGAGCCAGTCAGCAGGCAGAGGAAGCAGAACATCGCCCCGATCGGCGCAGAAGCCTTGGCGATCATGTCCGCAACGGCGTGCTTCCAGATCAGCGCGATGGCGCTGGATACCGCCATGCCCATGTAGACGCCCTGGCTCATCATTGCCGACGGCACATGGATGAACATGATCCTGACCGTGTCGCCCTGCTGGTAGTCCGGCGGCGCGAAGCCCAGTCCCCAGACCAGGCCGGCTCCGATACAGGCGATGGCGACCACCACCGCAAACGGCAGCACCGCCGCGGTCAGCCTCAGGAATCTCGTCGGATTGGCAAATCTGTGCATGTCACCCCTTGCCGCGCCTCCGATCCTAGATAGGAGACGATTTGGCGATCGGAAGTGATGAGTTTCTCATCCCGGCCCGCCCAGCCTCATTCAGCCTATTTGTCAGTCAAGTGCAAGCCTTAGCGCCCAGCCTGCGGCGATCGGAGCCATCACGATCGCGCCAGAGAGGATCGCCGTCAGGAACAGCAGGTGCGGGCTGGGGCTGAAGCCCTGCACCGCGGCCTCCACCGCGCCGACGCCGAAGATCAGCACGGGGATGTAGAGCGGGGTGACGATCAGGGTCAGCAGAACCCCGCCGCGCCGGACGCCCACGGTCAGCGCCGCGCCGATGGCGCCGATCAGGCTGAGCGACGGTGTGCCGAGCGCCATGGCGGCGACCAGAATGGCGAAGCCCTCGGGCTGCATCTGCATCAGGATCGCCAGCACCGGCGACGCCGCGATCAGCGGCAGGCCCGTGGTCAACCAGTGCGCCGTGACCTTGCCCAGCACGACGATCGCCAGCGGCACCGGCAACAGCGCCAGTTGATCCAGCGACCCGTCCTCCAGATCGGCCTGGAACAGCCGGTCCAGCGACAGCAGCACCGACAGCAGCGCCGCAACCCAGATCACGCCCGCCGACATCCGCTCCAGCAGCGCCGGTTCCGGCCCCACACCCAGCGGGAACAGCATGATCACCATGACGAAGAAGGCGATCACCAGCAGGCTGCCGCCGCCCTGCCGCCCGGCCAGCTTCAGATCCCGCTGCACCACCGCGATGTAGGCGCCCAACATCAGACGACCGGGCTCCGGCCGCAGACCGAAGGCGGCGACCTCAAATCCCCTCCCCCTTGAGGGGGGAGGGTCTGGGAGGGGGTGAATCGGCGAAGCCGAATGTGTCTCTGAGGCTTCGGCAGATAGCCTTCGGCTGCACCCCCCTCCGACCGCTGCGCGGCCACCTCCCCCTCAAGGGGGGAGGAGAAACCATATCGGGTGCCGGTCACATACGGACCCATCACGCTGCCTCGTCGTCGTCGAGCCAGTCTTCGGGGGCGGGGGGCACGATATCGAGGGTCCGGCCCTCGATGCCCGGCAGGGGCGCGTGAGTGGCGGCGACGATCAGGCCGCCATCGGCCAGATGCTTGCGCATCACATCGCCCAGCACGGCAATGGTGGCGGCGTCGATGGCGGTCAGCGGCTCGTCCAGCAGCCAGAGCGGCGCGTCGGCCAGGATCAGCCGTCCGAGCGCGACGCGGCGGCGCTGGCCGGCCGACATGTAGCCGACGGGCAGTTCCGCGAGATCCAGAATGCCGAAGCGCTCCAGCGCCTGATCCGGCGTGGCCGCATGATGGCCGGAAAGCCGCGCTGCCATCTCCAGGTTCTCCCGCGCCGTCAGCGCCGTCTTCAGCCCGTCCTTGTGGCCGGCATAGATGAACTCGGCGGTGAATTCCTCCCGCTGGCGCAGCGCAGGCTCGCCGCGCCAGCGCACCTCGCCGGCGAAGGGGCGGGCGAGACCGGCGATGATCCGCATCAGGGTCGACTTGCCGGCGCCGTTACGCCCGGTCAGCGTCAGCGCCTCGCCAGCGCCCACGGTGAAATCCACACTGGCGAAGATCAGCCGCTCGCCGCGCATGGCCGCGAGATTCTCGCCTTCCAGCAGCGGCTTGTCAGATGTCACGGCTGCGGCTCATCTCCGCGCCGACACTCTCGGCGTCGCCGAAGACGTCCAGCTTCTCGATGCAGACCGTGGCCGAGCGCACGCGGCGATGCTCCAGCGCCATGTCCAGGATGCGGTCGCCTAGCACCTCGACCAGGGCAATATGCCCGGAGGTGGCGATGTCCTTGATGCCGTTCAGCAGGTCTTCATAGGAGACGACGCCGCTGATCCCGTCCTCGTCCGGATCGCGCAGGGTCTCGGCGGTCAGGTTGAAGCGCACGCGCTGCTGTCGGCCCTGTTCGTGCGGGTGGATGCCGATCTCCATGGCGAGCACCAGGTCGCGGATGAAGATTCTGTATGTGTCTGCCAAGCGCGCCTCCGCGACCGATGGCAAGGCTGTATCGACTTTCGCGCCGCCGGGTCAAGCGCTGGCCGCCGGTTCCGTGTGGTTAATCGAAGTTTTACCCTGTTCGCGGATGGTGTCGCGCAACCAGAAGAGGGAAGCGGCCATCAGCGCCGCGTTGCGGGAGCGAGCACATGTCCAATGTCCACAGGCTGGAAGTCGAAGCGCCGGAAACCACGGCGGCCGATGCCGGTGCAGTGCGCGAACTGGCCACCCATGCCGGCCAGATGAACGAGCAGGTGGTCGATCTGGCCGCCGATCTGGCCGCCCTGCGCGAACTGTCGGCCAGTCAGGTGGCGAAGTTCCACGATCTGAAGAACAACGGCGCGCGCGTCGCGCAGTCGAACGGCGAGATCGAGGGTGCGGTGCAGAAGGCCAGCGAGACCGCGCGCCAGGCCAATGAGGAGGTCGCTGCCTCCCAGGAGCAGATCCGAGCCGCGACCGCCGAGCTGGAGCAGCTTGTCGCCTCGGTCGACGCCATCAGCACCCGCCTGGGCGGACTGCAGGAAGCGCTGGGCAATGTCAGCAAGGTTTCCGAGGGCATCACCCGGATCGCCGCGCAGACCAATCTGCTGGCACTGAACGCCACCATCGAGGCGGCGCGGGCCGGCGAGGCGGGCAAGGGCTTTTCGGTCGTCGCCGACGAGGTGCGTGAACTGGCCAACCAGACCGCCGACGCCACCAAGGAAATCGGCCGCACCGTCAGCCAGCTGACGGCCGAGACAAAGAAGCTGGCCGAACAGTGCGCCACGTCCCAGACCCGGGCCAAGAGCGTCAGCGACGGCACCGAGAGCCTGAACCGCATCGCCGTCACCATGGGCGACGTCATCGGCCAGGTCGAGGCCGAGACCAGTATCATCCGCGAGGCCGTGACAGGTTCGATCGAGGGCTACCGCCATGTCGACGAGGGCCTGAACGATCTGGTGGAGATGGTCGAGGCCTTCGACCGCAATCTCGACAACGCCAACACCCGCGTCGACGAACTGGTCGAGGTCGGCGAGGAACTTGTGGTCACGACGATCAACATGGACCCCGACACCGAAGACGGCCAGGTGGTCGGCAAGGCCATCGCCGCCGCCAACGCGATCTCCGCCCTGCTGACCGAGGAGGTCTCGTCCGGCCGGATGAGCATGGCGGACCTGTTCGACCAGGATTACCGCCCTGTCGCCGGCACCGATCCGCAGCAGTTCACCACCCGCTACAGCGATCTGACCGACCGGCTGTTGCCGGCCATTCAGGAGCCGGTGATGGAGGGCGACGAACGCATCGTCTTCTGCGCCGCGGTGGACCGGAACGGCTATCTGCCGACCCACAACACCAGGTTCTCCCAGCCGCAGGGCCGGGATCCGGTCTGGAACGCCGCCAACTGCCGCAACCGGCGCATGTTCGACGACCGCGTCGGCCTGGGCGCGGGCCGCAACGAGAAGCCCTTCCTGGTACAGACCTATCGCCGCGACATGGGCGGCGGGCAGTTCGTGCTGATGAAGGACGCCTCGGCCCCGATCATCGTCGGCGGACGGCACTGGGGCGGCATCAGGATCGGCTACCGCACCGACTGATCCGCAGGGCCACGCTGCGAAACAAGACGTTGCCGGTCCGGAATCCCGGCGCTAGAACCGGCGCAAGGATTTCCGAAGGGGCCGACAACGAACATGTTCAAGAAGATTCTGATCGCGAACCGTGGCGAGATCGCCTGCCGCGTCATCAAGACCGCGCGCAAGATGGGCATCCAGACCGTCGCCGTCTACTCGGACGCCGACGAGGGCGCGCTGCACATGCAGATGGCCGACGAGGCCGTGCATATCGGCGCCGCCGCCGCCTCGGAAAGCTATCTGGTCATGGACCGCATCCTGCAGGCCTGCAAGGACACCGGCGCCGAGGCCGTGCATCCGGGCTACGGCTTCCTGTCGGAGAACCAGAAGTTCTGTGACGCCCTGCAGAAGGCCGGCATCGCCTTCATCGGCCCGAATGTCCGCGCCATCGCCGCCATGGGCGACAAGATCGAATCCAAGAAGCTGGCCCAGGCCGCCGGCGTCTCCACCGTGCCGGGCTATACCGACGTCATTGACACGGTCGAGGAGGCGATGAAGATCGCCGCCGACATCGGCTATCCGGTGATGATCAAGGCCTCCGCCGGCGGCGGCGGCAAGGGCATGCGCGTCGCCTGGAACGAGGCCGAGGCGCGCGAGGGCTTCAAGTCCGCCAAGTCCGAGGCCGCATCCAGCTTCGGCGACGACCGCGTCTTCATCGAGAAGTTCATCGAGGAGCCGCGCCACATCGAGATCCAGGTGCTGGCCGACGGGCAGGGCACGACCCTCTATGTCGGCGAGCGCGAATGCTCGATCCAGCGCCGCCACCAGAAGGTGATCGAGGAAGCCCCCTCGCCCTTCCTGGACGAGGCCACCCGCAAGGCCATGGGCGAGCAGGCCGTGGCCCTGGCCGAGGCGGTCGAGTACCGCTCCGCCGGCACCGTCGAGTTCATCGTCGACAAGGACCGCAACTTCTACTTCCTGGAGATGAACACCCGCCTGCAGGTGGAGCATCCGGTCACCGAGCTGATCACCGGCATCGACCTGGTCGAGCAGATGATCCGCGTCGCCAATGGCGAGAAGCTGGCCCTGACCCAGGCCGACATCAAGCTGAACGGCTGGGCCGTCGAGAGCCGCATCTACGCCGAGGATCCCTATCGCGGCTTCCTGCCGTCGATCGGCCGCCTCAGCCGCTGCCAGCCGCCGATGGAGAGCGACACCGTCCGCGTCGACACCGGCGTGGTCGAAGGCTCCGAGATCTCGATGTTCTACGATCCGATGATCGCCAAGCTGTGCACCTGGGCGCCCACCCGCGAGGCCGCCATCGACAGCATGATCGACGCGCTGAACGGCTACTGGATCGAGGGCATCAGCCACAACATCAACTTCCTGAACGCGGTCTGCAGCCACCCGCGCTTCCGCGAGGGGCGCCTGTCGACCAACTTCATCGCCGAGGAATATCCGGAAGGCTTCGAGGGGGCGCCGCTGCCGCCCGAGAACGAGCGCCGCCTGGTCGCCGTGGCCGTGGTCGCCCATCTGCGCGACACCGCGCGGGCCGGGTCCATCGACGGCCAGGTGCCGCATTTCCAGGCCCGGCTGGGCCGCGACTGGCGCGTGCAGTGCGGCGACAAGCACTTCGACGTCACCGCCGTGGTCGGCGAGGGCGGCACCGACATCACCATCGACGGCCATCATCTGGTGGTCGAGAGCCCCTGGAAGCCGGGCGACCAGCGTTTCCGCGGCGCCGTGGACGGCCGCGTGGTCGAGGTGCTGATCGCCCGATCCGGGGAGGGCTACCGCCTGACCTTCGACGGCACCACGCTCGACTTCGCCGTGCGCTCCCCGCGCGCCGCCGAGCTGGCCGCCCTGATGCCGGTGAAGGAAGCCGCCGACCTCTCCAAGCTGCTGATCTGCCCGATGCCGGGCGCGCTGATCCAGCTGCATGTCGAGGAGGGCGACGAGGTCCAGACCGGTCAGGCACTGGCCGTGATCGAGGCGATGAAGATGGAGAACACGCTGCGGGCCGAGACCACCGGCGTCGTCGCCAAGATCCACAACCGCCCGGGCGACAGCCTGGCCGTCGATCAGGTCATCCTCGAACTGGAATAGCCCCCGCCATGGCCGAACCCCGCGCCACCGCCGCCGTCCGCGTGACCTGGAAGGGCAAGGTGCAGGGCGTCTGGTTCCGCGGCTTCGTCATCGACAACGCCACCGAACTCGGCCTGAAAGGCTGGGTCCGCAACCGCCCCGACGGCACCGTCGAAGCCGAGATCATCGGCGACGGCAAGACCATCAACGACCTCCTCCGCCGCGCCCGAAAGGGCCCGCCCGCCGCCCGCGTCGACGAAGCGATCGCCGAGCCGATCGACGTGCCGGAGACCGTGCCGAACGGGTTCGTGCAGCGGGAGACGGGGTGAGGTGGCGGTGATCGCGGGTGCGCCGGCGGATGTTTCCGTTTCCGAGTAATGCAACACCGATGTTCCGGTGCGGTAGGGTCAGGCCGATGCGGTGAGGCCGGACCTGATCCAGTCGACATAGTCCATCTTGTGCCGGGACAGGCGGGTCTCGGGGTCGCCGAGTATGTAGAAGGCGTGGCCCGTGTGGACCTCGTTGTCCAGGGGCCGGACAAGGATGCCCTGATCGACCAGCGCCTTAGTCGTGATGGACCATCCCAGGGCGATGCCTTCCCCGGCAATGCAGGCCTGAATGACAAGCTGATATTCGTTCAGCGTGAGCGTCTCGGGGAGCTGAAGCTCGCCGAACCCCTGCGCCGACAGCCATTCGCGCCAGTTCATCCGGTTCCGGAAGGCTTCGTGGTTGTGAATGATGTCGTGGTTCGCGAGGTCGCGGATATCGCTCACCGGCCCCCTGCGCGCCAGATAGGAACGGCTGCAGATCGTGTAGAGGACCTCGTCCGAAACGTGCCAGCAGTTTGGAAGGTCCCAGTCCACCGGCCCCCGCCGGATGGTGAAGTCGACGTCGCCGCCGGGCTCGACATTGCGGTCTGTGGCAAGAAGTCTGACGTTCAGATCCGGATGCGCCCGCTGGAACGATGCGGTGAGCGGCAGCAGCCACTGGGTGGCGACCGAGGTGGATGACGCGATCGATATGGTCCGGTTTCCCGTGGCCGAGATCGATCGGAGGGCGCCATCGATGCGCCGCAGCGCCGGTTCGACCGCCGACATCAGCTCGGCGCCCGCGGCGGTGAGCTGAACACCGCGATTGCCGCGCACGAACAGCGCCCCGCCGAGACGGTCCTCCATCGCCCTGACGGTCTGGCTGATGCTGGGCTGGGTGACGTTCAGTTCTTCGGCGGCGCGCTTGAAGCTCCCCAGGCGCGCGGCCGCTTCGAACACCACCAAGGCATTCGCGGACGGCAGCAGACTGAGCGATCTGGACATAATTCCAGATTATACCGGTATGGCCGATCGGCATCTACCGGCCCCGTCACGCACCGTCTACCTGAGGGGCATGAGAATTCCACCCGTCAACATGGAGCCCACCCGCTCCGGCTGGTACGCCGCGATGGGCCCACGCCCCGAGGCCGCCCGGCTGGAGGGCGACCTGCGCTGCGACTACCTGGTCGTGGGCGGGGGATGGATGGGTCTTCACGCGGCCCGGCGTCTGGGAGAGCTTGCCCCGCAGGCGAAGGTCGTTCTGGTGGACGCGGGGCGCATCGGCGATGGCGCGGCCGGCCGCTGCGCCGGCTTCGCCATCGATCTGGCGCACAATCCGCGCAACCGCCACTTCGCCGAGGACAGGCGGGGGAACGAAGAAGAACTGCACGTGAACTCCGAAGGCATCGGCTATCTGAGGTCGGCCTGCGAGGATCTAGGGGTGGCCTGCGACTGGGACCCGTCCGGCAAGTATCACGCCGCCGCCACGCCCAGGGGGCATCGCTGTCTGCTCGAGATGTCCGAGGCGCTGACGCAGATCGGCAAGCCGCATGAATGGCTGGGTTCTTCCGAGATACAGCGCGTAACCGGATCGAAGCATTATACCTCCGCCATTCACACGCCGGGCACGGTCCTGCTGCAGCCTGCCAGATACCTGACCGGACTGATGGACAGGCTGCCGGACAATGTCACCGTATTCGAGAAGACCCCGGTCACCGATATCGCCTATGCCGACCCCGAACATGCCTGCGAAACGCCCGGCGGCGTCATCCGTTGCAGGAATCTGCTGCTCTGCAATGCCGCGTATCTGACCAGATGCGGCTTCTTCGCCGGTACGGCGGTGCCGGTCTACACCTTCGCCTCCATGACCCGCGCCCTGACGCCGGACGAACTGGCGCAGGTCGGGGCCGGGGGGCCGTTCGGGGTGATCCCCGCGGAAAGCTTTGGCACGACCTTGCGCCTGACGCCGGACAACAGGCTCTTCCTGCGCAACGTCTACGCCTATGCCCGCGGCTTCAGGGCCGGGCGCAGGGACGTGGACCGCGCCCACAGGCACCATCTCGTGGCTCTGGAGCGCAGATACCCCGAACTGGCGCATGTCGGATACGAACACAGCTGGGGCGGCCTGCTCACCCTGGCGCAGAACGGCGGAATGGTGTTCGGGGAGCTGGCCGACCGCGTGTTCGGCGCGGCGTTCTGTAATGGCACGGGCGTGGCCAGAGGCACCGCGTTCGGAAAGTGCCTCGCAGAGCTGGCCCTGGGCCGGACGTCGCGCAGCACGGAGATACTGCAATCCAGAACCGCTCCCGTTCGGCGCTTTCCCGAATGGCTGACCGAAATCGGGGTGCGGGCAACGACCACGTTCCGCTTCCTGCGGGCCGGCAAGGAAACATGACAGGAGACAACAATGGCTGATCTGGCAGGTATCAATCTCGCCATGCAAACGCCGTTCGGCAGCGATGGCGCCATCGACTTCGACGAATGCAGGCGCCTGATCGATGCCTATATCGACGTTGGTGTTCATGGCCTCGTTCTGGGATCGGGAACCGGACAGCATCCCTATCTCACCGAAGCCGAGTGCAACGCGTTCTACGAGATCGGCGTCGCGCAGATCGATGGCAGATGCAACGCCATCTGCCAGACCTCGGCGTTGAACATGGACGAGGTCGCGCGCCGCTCGGCCCACGCCGAAGCCATCGGCGCGGATGCGCTGATGATCCTGCCCCCGTATCTGGAGGGGCCGGTGGATGACGATGGCCTATTCGAGTTCTACAGGGACATCAACGCCGAAGTCGGCATCGACATTGTCGGCTACAACATCCCGCAGGCCACGGGCATCTCGGTGTCGCCTGAACTGTTCAGCCGGCTGGGGAAGCTGAGCAATTTCAACTACATCAAGGACAGCGGCGGTGACCTGACCGTTCAGCAGCAATACCTGCAGGGCCACTGCAGGGTTCTGAACGGTTGCGACACCATGACGGTCTATTCCCTGATGGCCGGTGTCCACGGGTGCATCTGGGGCGGCGCGAACTACATGCCGGCCGAGGCAGTGCAGTTGTATCGCCTCACGTCCGAAGGCGACCATGCTGCTGCGCTGGCGCTCTGGCAGAAGATGCTCCCGTCGCTGCTTCACATCTGGACCCACGACTACATGCAGTGTGTCCTGGTTGCCGCGCGTCATCGCGGCTTCGGGCTGGGCAATGTCAGGCGTCCTCTCAGACCGCTCAGCAAGAGCGCCGAAGCGGAGATGATCGCGACACTGGCGCCGCTCATGGCCTGATCTCACCCGGTCACCCGACCCCCATGCTTCGCCACGGTGTCCAGCATCAGCGAGTCATCATCCGCGCCGTGTTCCTCTGACGCGGCGAGGTACCAGTTGTGGGCGTCCTGGCCGATGGTCATGCCGAGACCAAGGTCGGCCGCCATCGCCAGGCAGTAGCGGGCGTCCTTCTCGCGCAGGCCGATGGCCAGGCCGGCGCTGTCGGCGCGGCGGGCTTCCAGCATGGGGCGGATCATGCGTTTGGTGTGCGGGCTGCCGACCGGGCCGGTCTCGATCGCCGCGACGGTGGTGTCGACGTCCAGCCCCAGTTTGCGGGCCAGGTTGGCGGCCTCGGCCACGGCGGCGACATGCACCGCACCCAGCAGGTTGTTGATCAGCTTGTAGGCCGTGCCCGTCCCCACCGGCCCGAAATGCAGGATCGACGACGAGACCGCCTCCAGCCAGGGCCGCGCGGCCTCCAGGTCCTCCGGCGCGGCGCCGACCAGCAGCGTCAGCTCCCCCTTCGCTGCCATCCCCGGCGGGCCGTTCACCGGACAGTCGATGTAGCGCAGGCCCCGCTCGGCGGCGGCCTCGGCCAGTTTCCGGCTCTGCCCGTGGGAGACGGTCGAGCACTCGATGACGAAGCCGCCGGGCGGCAGCGCATCCATCGCACCGTCCGCGCCGAACCAGCAGACGTCCGAGGCCGGGTCGTCGGCGATCATGGCGAACACCGCCTCTGCCCCCCGCGCCGCCTCCGCCGGGCTGGCTGCGGCCGCCGCGCCTGCGGCGACCAGCAGCTCCGTCTTGTCCGGGGAGCGGTTCCAGACGGTCACTTCATGGCCCGCGCGCACGAGACACGCCGCCATCCCGCTGCCCATCATCCCCAGCCCGAGAAATCCGATCTTCGCCATGGTGTTCCCTCCCGCTGTCGTTGGTTGCGGGAAGTCTAGGGGTGGTCCGGCGTTGAATGAAAGGGGCCGCAAATACTTCCTCCCCCTTGAGGGGGGAGGTCAGGAGGGGGTGAGTTCGGCGAAGCCGAAATCATGGCTATCCCAGTGCAGGAAGCCTCCGGCTGCACCCCCCTCCGACCGCTGCGCGGCCACCTCCCCCTTCGCAGGGGGAGGAGTTAGCCGCCAGCTCCGTCATGCCCGGCTTGAACGGGCATCCAGGCTAGCCGTCTCTCAGCGGGTGGCGGGCCTGGACCCCCGGTCGAGCCGGGGGTGACAGGTGTGTAGAGGCGGAGGCGAACGGGGAGGGCAAGTCCTGATACGCCTGAGCCGCCCACTTGGCCGGCCCGACCCGCATTGCTCCGGTATCGGGCCATGCACCCACGCAGCGCGGCTTCTCTACCTTGCGCCTCTTCCCCTCCCGTGATCCGATACGGCCCAGGCAATTGCAGGGGAGGGCAGCGCCGTGGATCTGGGGGTTTTCTGTTACAACACCGAGTACGCCATCCGGCCGGAAAAGCTGGCGGTGATGCTGGAGGAGCGGGGCTACGAGTCGATCTGGCTGCCCGAGCACACCAACATCCCGGTCTCGCGGCGGTCGGAGTTTCCCGGCGGCGGCGAGCTGCCGAAGCCCTACTACCACATGATGGATCCCTGGGTGTCGCTGGCCGCGGCGGCGGCGGTGACGTCGAAACTGAAGCTGGGCACCGGCATCAGCCTGGTGATCCAGCACGACCCGATCGTGCTGGCCAAGACCATCGCCACCGTCGACGTGCTGTCCAACGGCCGGGTGCTGTTCGGCATCGGCGGCGGCTGGAACGCCGAGGAGATGGAGCAGCATGGTGTGCCCTTCAACCGCCGCTGGAAGGTGCTGCGCGAGAAGATCGAGGCCATCAAGGCGCTGTGGAGCGAGGAAGTCGCGTCCTATGAGGGCGAGTTCGTGAAGATCGAGCCGACCTACAGCTATCCGAAGCCGGTGCAGAAGCCGAACCCGCCGATCATCCTAGGCTCGGCGACGGGGCAGGGGCGGCAGCGCGTGGTCAATTACTGCGACGGCTGGATGCCGATCAACGTGCTGCTGGAGGACATGCCGGCGGCGATCGAGGACCTGAAGCGCCGGGCGGAAGAGGCCGGGCGCGACCCGGACTCGATCCCGCTTTCGATCTTCGCCCAGGTCGGCGTGAACGAGGACCTGCTGCGCCGCTACCGCGATCTGGGCATCAGCCGCACGGTGATCGGCGTGCCGACCTCCCGGCCCGAGAAGGCCGCCGAGGTGCTGGACCGCTACGCGCCGCTGATCGGCGAATTCGCGGCGTGACAGACTGAGCCGATGGGAGGCCACCATGATCGAGGAACATGTCCTGAAACGCGAACCGCTGGTGCTGACCCAGGCGCAGCGGGAACAGTATTTCGAACAGGGTTTCCTGCATCTGGACGGCTTCATCTCGGATGAGTGGATGGCGCGGCTTTGGGAAGTCACCGACCGCTTCGTCGAGCAGAGCAGGAGCGTGGAGCGCTCCGACAGCACCTTCGATCTGGAACCCAACCACTCGGCCGATGAGCCCCGCCTGCGCCGCCTTAACCAGCCGGCCGAGCAGGATCCGGTCTACCGCGAATTCGCGCTGGAAGGCCCCATTGTCGACCTCGCCGAGGACCTGTTGGGACCGGATGTGAAGTACCACCACAGCAAGCTGAACTTCAAATGGGCCTCGGGCGGCGAGGAAGTGAAGTGGCACCAGGACATCCAGTACTGGCCGCACACCAACTATTCGCCGCTGACCATCGGCGTCTACATGAACGACGTGACCGACGAGATGGGGCCGATGGGCATCGTGCCGGGCAGCCACAAACGCGAGCTCTATGACCTGTTCGACGATGACGGCAACTGGACCGGCGCCATCAAGGAGCGGGAACTCGGCGGGATCGACCTGGACAGCGTGGTCTGGCTGAAGGGCAGGCGCGGCTCGGTAACGATCCACAATTGCCGCTGCGTGCATGGCTCGGAGCCGAACCGTTCGGCGGTGACGCGGCCGCTGCTGCTGCACACCTATGCGGCCGCCGATGCGCTGCCGATCTGCGCCTCCATCGCCGATGGCTGGCCGCTCGCCAACACCATTGTGCGCGGCAAGCCGGCTCGGTGGATGCGCTTCGATCCGCGCCCCTGTCTGATCCCGCCCGACTGGTCGGCGGGCTACAGCTCCATCTTCGCCCTGCAGCAGGGCGACGAAGCCGAAGCCGCGGAGTAGGGGAAGCGGCTGAGAAGCCCCGCGTCCCAAACTTGATTTGGGACCCATGCCTGAGTGTTTCCGCAAACGGGGCAGCGGAGGAAATGCTCAGGCATGGGTCCTGACTTTCGTCAGGACGCGCTGTTGTGGCGATTTGAGGCGGCGCTCAGGCGACCGGTTGCTGGTCCGCCCAGGCGAAGTAGATCTCCCGCGCCTGGCGGCAGACGGGGCCGGGTTGCAGTTGGCGGTTCTCGTAGCGGACCATCGGCGTGACCTTGCCGTAATTGCCCGTCGAGAAGATCTCGTCGGCATCCAGCAGGTCGGCGGGGGTCAGCGTGGTTTCCTCGACCGGTTGGCCGGCGTCGCGCAGCAGGCCGATTATGCGCTGGCGGGTGATGCCGTTCAGGAAGGTGCCGTTCCAGACCGGGGTCTTGGCGACGCCGTCCTTGACGATCCAGACATTGGCAGTGGCCAGCTCGGCGATGTTGCCCGACGGGTCCAGGATGACGGCGTTGTCGAAGCCGCGATTGTTGGCCTCCCGCAGCGCCCGCTGTCCGTTCGGATAGAGGCAGCCGGCCTTGGCGTCGGTGGGCGCCATGTCGCGCGCCGGGCGGCGGAAGCTGGACAGGCAGGCCGAGAATCCGTCCGCGCTGGGTAGAGGCGATTCATAGACCGAGAGCACGAACTCGGTGGATTCCGGCGTCGGGGAGACGAAGCCTTCCCGCGCGAAGAACATGGGCCGGATGTAGTAGGCCTTCTCCGACGGCAGCCGCCGCACCGCTTCCAGGCAGAGCTCCTCGACCTCGTCGACCGTGAGTTTCGGCTCCAGCAGCATCGCCGCCGCCGAACGCATCAGCCGCTCGCAATGGGGCCGCAGGTCGGGGGCGCGGCCATTGATGGCGCGGGCGCCGTCGAAGACCGAACTGGACATCCAGAAGGCGTGATCCATCGGGCCGGTCAGCCTCGGCGCCTCGTCCAGCCACTCGCCTTCATAGTAGAAAATCTGATCGGTCATCGGTCTCCTCCCCGCGCAAGCCGCCCCTAATACTGGCACCAGCGGATACGGTAAAGCCATCGGATGTCCCTGAGCGGGATGGTGACCTCGTCGCCGTCGCCCACGACCGGGCGTACCGTTACCGCCCGAGGCGGCCGTGCGGTCAGATGCCGGATCTGCGCCGGTCCTTCCCGTGGGACCATGATCAGGCGGTCGCCGGGATCCGGCCGCCGGGCTGGCGCGGCGATCAGAACCGAGTCCTGCGGGAAGACAGGTTCCAGCGATTTGTCGGTCACGCGGAAGGCCAGCGTCCGGGGGTGACCCCGCTCGGTGAAGGGAATGCGCCGCCAGGCCTCGCCGGCGTGGAAGCCGTTCTCGTCGAAATCGCCCGATGACAGGCCGTCCAGATCGGCGCAGGGCAGGCGCTGCGGCACCGGCGGGCTGGGCGCCAGCATCGCGCCGAGCTCGGACGCATCCGTGCCGGTGCTGTCCAGCAGTCGCGCGATCACCTCGGTCGAGGGCCAGCGCGGCATGCCGTCCGGCCTCACCCGCTTGGATGGATTGAAGGACGTGCGGTCGAACCCGGCCAGGCTGGCCAGCGCCGACCGCGACAGCTTCTCCCGCTCGGCCATGCGGTCGATGAGCAGCCATATCTGTTCGGCGGTGATCATGGCGGCATGATCACGCGGCCCGCCGGCGAATTGAACGCTTTTCTGCCGCCGGCCGGGGAACTACGGTCGCCGCCATGATCATACCCTTCGCCCTTGCCCGCCCGTTCCTGTTCGCTCTCGACCCGGAGCGTGCGCACCGCGCGACGCTCACGGCGATGAAGCTGGGGCTGGGCGGCGCGGCGTCAGCACCGGCAAAGCCGGTCACGGTCGGCGGGGTCCGCTTCGCCAACCCGGTCGGGCTCGCCGCGGGCTTCGACAAGGATGGCGAGGCCGTTGATCCGCTGCTGAAGGCCGGTTTCGGCTTCGTCGAGATCGGCGGGGTGACGCCGAAGCCGCAGCCGGGCAATGACCGCCCGCGCGTGTTCCGGCTGACCGAGGACCGTGCGGTGATCAACCGCTATGGCCTGAACTCGAAGGGCGCGGAGCATGTCGCCCGCAATCTGGAGCGCCGCCGAGCCAGCGGGACAGTCGGCATCAATCTCGGCGCCAACAAGGAAAGCGCCGACCGCACGGCCGACTATGCCGAATGCCTGAAGGTGCTGGGCCAACTGGTGGATTTCGCGACCGTGAATGTCTCCTCGCCCAACACGCCGGGGCTCAGGGCGTTGCAGGACCGCGCGGCGCTGACGGCGATCTTCGACCGGCTGCATGCGGTGCAGTCTCAGGGTGCGGCGACGCCGTTGTTTCTCAAGGTCGCGCCGGACCTGTCGGATGAGGACGTGGCCGACATCGCCGCCGTCGCGCCCGACATCGGTGTCTCGGCGCTGGTCGTCGCCAACACCACCATCGCCCGGCCGGACAGCCTGAAAAGCCCGCATGCGCAGGAGACCGGCGGCCTCAGCGGCGAGCCCCTGATGAAGCCCTCGACGGAATTGCTGCGCCGCTTCCACGAGAAGCTGGCAGGCCGGGTGCCGCTAATCGGCGTCGGCGGCATCATGTCCGGCACGGATGCGAAGGCGAAGATGGATGCCGGGGCCGAGGCGGTGCAGATCTACTCCGGTCTGGTCTATCGCGGCCCGGACCTGATCGCCGAATGCGTCCGCGCGGTGTCGGGGGGATGAGCCGCGCCGGCCGCACGGCCACCGAGACCGGCATGCTGATGATGACGGTGGCGATGCTGGTCCTGCCGTGTATCGACGCGGTGGCGAAGTCGCTGGCCGGGATCGTGCCGCCGGCGGAGATCGCGCTGGCGCGGTTTCTGGTGCAGACGCTGGTGCTGCTGCCGCTGGTGCTGAAGGCCGGGCCGTTCCGGTCCCCGGCGGTCTTCGGGGTCAATGCGGCGCGCGGCGCGCTGATCATGCTGGCGACCATGTTCTTCTTCTGGGCGCTGCAGTACCTGCCGCTGGCCGAGGCCATCGCCATCTTCTTCGTCGAGCCGCTGATCCTCACCCTGCTGTCGCCGGTGCTGCTGAAGGAGCCGGTGGGCTGGCGGCGTCTGCTGGCGGTCTTCGTCGGGTTCGGCGGGGCGCTGCTGATCATCCGCCCGACCTTCCAGGACACGGGCTGGCCGGCGCTGCTGCCACTGGCGGCGGCGCTCTGTTTCGCCTTCTATCTGGTGCTGACCCGGCGGATGGCGACGGGCATGGATCCGGTGCTGATGCAGTTCCAGGCGGGGCTGGGCGGAGCGGTCACGGCGACGGCGCTGCTGCTGGCCGGCTGGTGGAGCGGCTGGCTGCCGAACGTGATCCTCCCGGTCCTGCCGGACATGCAGTCGATCCTGCTGCTGTTGCTGCTCGGGCTGATTGCCACCGGCGGGCACATCCTTGTGGTGCATGCATTCCGCCGCGCCGGGGCCAGCATCCTCGCGCCATTCCAGTATCTCGAGATCATCAGCGCCACCCTGCTGGGCTACCTGATCTTCGGTGATTTTCCGGACGCGATCACCTGGACCGGCATCGCCATCATCGTCGGCTCCGGTCTGTTCGTCTTCTACCGGGAGCGCAGGCTGCAGGAAGCCTGAGCGGGTCTACTTGACCTTCTTGGCCTTCTTCGCCTTGTCCTTGGCGCCGCCGGTGACCTTGTCCTTGACCGCCGAGCCATCCGCCGCATCCTCGGCGGACTTGCCTTTCGCCTTGGCCTTGCCGGCCTTGTCTTTCGACAGAGCCTCGTTGGCCTTGTCGGACGCGTGCTCGACCGCCGACTCGCTTCGGTTCTCCAGCGCCTTCTGAGCCAGCGCGCTTCCCGCGCCAAGGGGGATGATCAGGGCCGATATGGCAACAACTGCGAACTTCATACTCATACTCCGGTTCAGATCTGCCGTCCTGCGGCCTCCCAGTAGGGTTCGCGCAGTTTCCGCTTGAAGATCTTACCCGAATCCTGCCGCGGAAGCTCTGCCTCGAAGACGATCAGCTTCGGCACCTTGAACTTCGCCAGCTTTGAAGCAAGGAAGCTTCGGATATCGGCCTCGGACAGGTTCTGGTCGGCAAGCTGCACATGGGCCGCCAGCGATTCCCCGAACTCATCGTCGGGGATGCCGAACACGGCGCAGTCGCGCACGCCGGGCATGCCGATCAGCACGCTCTCGATCTCCGCCGGATAGATGTTCACGCCGCCGGAGATGACCATGTCCTTCTTGCGGTCGCAAAGGAACAGGAAGCCGTCCTCGTCCAGGAAACCCACATCGCCGCAGGTGACCAGATCGCCGAGGCCCGCCTCGGCGCGCTTGGCGTCGTTCTTGTTGTAGGTGAAGTCCGGCCAGCCCTTCAGCCGCATGAAGACCTCGCCGATCTCGCCCTGGGGCAGTTCGTTCATGTTGTCGTCGACGACCTTCACATCCGCCCAGGGCAGGGCGCGGCCGACGGTGCCGGGCTTGCGCAGCGCCTCATCGGAATTGTGGAAGAAGACCGCGCCCGTCTCGGTGCCGCCGTAATACTCGTTGATGACGGGTCCCCACCATTCGATCATCTGCCGCTTCACGTCCGGCGGGCAGGGCGCGGCGGCGTGGACGACGAATTTCAGCGACGACAGGTCGTATTTCGTCCGCACGGCCTCGGGCAGTTTCAGCAGCCGCACGAACATGGTGGGCACCATGTGGACATGGGTGATCCGGTACTCCTCGATCAGGCGCAGCAGATCCTCGGCGTCGAAGCGCGGCTGCAGGATCACCAGGCCGGCCATCTTCGCCGACCACAGTCCGTAGGCGTTGGGCGCCGAGTGATACATCGGGCCGGTGATCACGGTGCGGATCGAATTGTCGGGCTTCAGGCCGAAGACGATGCCGAACAGCTCGTTCATTTTCTCCTGCGTGGCGAGATCGGCCGGATCGCGGCGCACGCCCTTCGGGTTCCCGGTGGTGCCGGAGGTGTAGATCATGTTGGTCCGCTGCCCGGACGGCTCGCGGGCGAAGGCCGGCTGTTCGGCCAGCCAGCGGTCCCAGTTGGTCCGGCCCGCAGGCGTCCGCCGGGCTTCGTCGGGAATGCCGTAGGACGCGGCGATCTCGTCGGGGGTCTCGACCACGAAGACGGCGCAATCGTCGGGGATCGCCTTCTCGATCGGGGGCAGCATGTCGGCGTGAACCACCAGCGCCTTGGCGTCGCAGTCATCCAGGATGTAGGCGACCTCGTCCGCCGAGCCATGCCAGTTGATCGGCACCGCATAGGCCCCGGCAAGCGTCGCGCCCATCGACGCCTCGAAGAAGGCGAAATCGTTGCGCAACAGCAGGCAGACCGCGTCATCCTCGCCGACGCCCAGCTTCTCGAAACCGCCGGCGGCCTTCAGCACGCGGGGTTCCATTTCCGCCCGGGAAAGCTGCCGCTTCCCCGACAGGATCAGTCCTTCATACATCCCGCTCCTCCCCAGAAACGATATCCGCACATCTTTACGCAGCCGTCCCGATGCTGTGAAGTGGCCGCAGGCGAAATGCTAGCGTACAGGTGCTGCACGGCATGTTGGATTGGCGTCGACTTCTTTCGGCGAGCCGTCAGCGGGGCGACCGCTCGGAACCGGTTGATCCGGCCCGGAGCCCGTTCCAGAAGGACTTTGATCGTATCGTCTTCTCCTCCGCCTTCCGGCGATTGCAGGACAAGACCCAGGTGCATCCACGCCCAGGCAACGACTATGTCCGCACGCGCCTGACGCACAGTCTCGAAGTGGCTTCCGTGGGCCGGTCGCTGGCCGCCGGCGCGGGGCAGGTGATCGCCGGCCGCCGGCGTCTGCCGCCCGATCTGGGGCCCGCCGAGTTCGGCCATATCGTCTCCGCCGCCTGTCTGGCGCATGACATCGGCAATCCGCCCTTCGGCCATCGCGGCGAGGCGCTGATCCAGGAGTGGTTCGCCACCAGCCCCAGGGGCAGGGCGGCAATCTCCGGCCTGAGCGACGGTCAGCGGCAGGACTTCCTGAAGTTCGAGGGCAACGCCCAGGGCTTCCGGATACTCACCCGGCTGCAGAACTGGGAGAACGCGGGCGGCATGCGTCTCACCGCGGCGGTGCTGGGTACCTTCAGCAAGTATCCGCGGCTGTCGGATGCGAAGCTGCCGCCCGGCCCTGCCCCCGCCGGCGCGCGCAAGTTCGGCGTCATGCAGTCGGAGGCGCAGATCTGGCGCGACCTCGCCCGTGAACTGGGCCTGCCGGAGACCTCGCCGGGCGTCTGGTCGCGGCACCCGCTGGCCTGGCTGGTCGAGGCGGCGGACGACATCTGCTATTCGGTGGTCGATCTGGAGGACGGATTCAAGCTGGGCAAGCTCAGCTTCCGGCAGGTCGAGGAACTGCTGCACCCCATCGTCCCGGACGGACGCCGCTATCACGAGATCCGCGAGGAGGGCCGCCGCGTCGGCTATCTCAGGGCCAAGGCGATCGGGCGGCTGGTCGAGCAGGTGGTGGAGGCGTTTCTGGACATGGAGCCGGCCATGCTGGACTCAAGGGCCGACCGGGCGCTGCTGGAAATGGTGCCGGCCCGACCGGCGCTGGCCGAGATCGCCCGGGTCACGGCGCGCGACGTCTTCGTGCCCGACGAGCACTACGACATCTCCTTCGGGGCAGACCGGGCGATCGCGCATCTGCTGGACCGGCAGCTCGGGTCGGCCCGCGGCGGCTATGACGGCGTGCTGGAATGCACCGATAACGTTTCGGGGATGACGGACAGTTTCGCGTTGCACAGCTATCGCGAGAGCATGGACAGTTTCAGGCGTCACAGCCTTGGGGCTGAATGAGGGGAAGATGATGCAGATCGACTATTACTGCGCGCTGAGCTCGCCTTGGTCCTATCTGGGCCACGAGCGGCTGGGGCGCATGGCGGCGGAGGCCGGATGCGCCGTCGCCATCCATCCGGTGAACGCACTGGCGATGTTCGAGAAGACAGGCGGCCTGCCGCTGCCGAAACGTTCGCCCGAGCGCCAGGCCTACCGGCTGCTGGAACTGCAGCGCTGGCGGGAGCGTCTGTCGGTGCCGCTGAACCTGCACCCGAAACACTTTCCGGCTGACGAGACCCGGGCCGCCGAACTGGTGATCGCGGCGCGCGAGAATGGCGAGGACGCCTTCGGACTGGCCGGACGCTTCATGCGCGCGGTCTGGGCGGAAGAGCGCGATATTTCGAACCCGGATATGATCGCGGAGATTGTATCCGAGGCCGGCCTGGACCTGAAGGGGTTATCTGATACCTCATCAGGCATTGACGCAGCGTCCATAAGGGCGCAAGACACTGAGCGTGCCATCGCACGGGGCGTATTCGGTGTTCCGGCCTATTCGTTGGGGGACGAGTTGTTCTGGGGACAGGACAGGCTGGACTTTGTCGGGGAGCGAATCAGCCGTTGACCGCAAGACTTGAGGACACGCCCGTCCTCGACGACGAGATCCTGGCCGAGATGACCGGCGGTTCGGGAGAGGAAGTCGTCGAAGCGCTTGTCGAGGGTTTCCTGGACGAGGTGGAGGGGCGTGTCGGCGCTTTCGATCAGGCTCTTGCCGGTGACGACGTCAATGCCATGGGCTTCCAGGCGCATGCGCTGAAGAGTGTATCCAGGACCTATGGCGCCATGCGCCTCGGCGCGCTTGCCGAACGGCTGGAGAAGGCCGCGCGCAATGATGACTGCGCCAGCGTCCGCGAGGACGCCGGATCTCTGAGCGAGATCTGGCGCTCGACCAGCGCCGCGTTCAGGACGCGTTTTCTCTCAGGCTGACTGCGCCAGATGGGCGCCGGCCGGTGTTGGTAGCTGCACCGTGACTGTCAGGCCTCGGCCGCTCGCGCCTTCGATCAGCAGCTTGCCGCGATGCAGTTCCGCCAGCTGGCGGGAGATCGGCAGACCGAGCCCCGTGCCGCCGGCGATCTCCGACGAGGCGACGCGCCCGAAGGGCTCGAGCGCAAGCTCGATCTCAGAGCCCGACATGCCCGAGCCGTTGTCGACGACGCGGATGAGACTGTGGTTCCGCCCTGTGTTCCCGGAGAGTTGGATCTCGCCATCGTGGCGGGTGAACTTCACCGCATTGCCGACCAGGTTGATCAGGATCTGACGCAATGCCCGGCGGTCCGCCCAGACCTGCACCTTGTCCGATCCCATGTCGATGCGGATCGATCTTTGGCCGGCCTCCTCCCGGAACAAGGACCGGACCCGCTCGAACTCGCCGCCCAGGTCCAGCCATTCGGGATCGCAGCTCTGCCGGTCGGCCTCGATGCGGGACAGGTCGAGGACGTCATTGACCAGGCTGAGCAGATGCTGACCGCTGGCGGAGATGTCGCCGGCGTAGGAGCGGTAGCGGGCGTTGTCGAGGCGGCCGAACATCTCCTGTTCCATCACGCTGGCGAAGCCGATTATGGCGTTGAGCGGGGTTCGCAGCTCATGGCTCATGTTGGCGATGAACTGCGACTTTGCCAGGTTGGCGGCCTCGGCGCCGGCGCGGTCCCGTTCGGCCTGTTCCTTCGCCGCGACGAGGTCGCTGATGTCCTTGGAGACGCCGCGATAGCCGATCAGGACGCCGTCCGGCGCCAGGATCGGGCCGCAGGTGGTCGACACCGGAACCGGATCGCGCCCCTCGAAGGGGAAGTGGATGGTGTGATCCTTGATCGTCTCCCCCGCCTTCCAGGCGGCAAGCAGGGTCTCCCAGCCGGCGTGATACTGTTCGGGCAGGGATCGGATCGCCATGCGGGTGATTCGTCCCCAGTCATGGCCCAGAAAGGCCTCCGGTCTCCGGCCGCTGACGCGCTCGAAACCTTCTGACAGATAGGTGACGCGCATTTCGGCGTCGGCCTCGAAGTACCAGTCGCCGGCCAGATCGGAGAAGCTCTGCAGACGTTCGCGCGAGCGCTGCATCTCCACCTCGGCCAGTTTCCGGTCGGTGATGTCGATCAGATAGCTGTCCAGATGGCGCTCGCCGGAGATCGGGTCGGTGGCGACCCAGGCGTTTTCCAGCATCCAGCGTTGTTCGCCGGTCTGCGGATGCCGGAACCGGTACTCCATGCGATAGGGAATGTTGTCCTTGCGCCGCTTCAGCTCCGCGGCCTCATAGCGAAGCAGGTCATCGGGATGGATCACGTCGCGCCAGCGGCTCACATCGACCGTCCCGTCAGGCCCCACTACGCCGACCATGTCCGCCGCATCGCGGCCCCAGACGCGGGCGCGCTGACCGGCCCCGATCAGGCGGACATAGATCATCTGCTGCGTGCTCTGCACGAAGGACCGGTACTGCTCGATCTGCTTGCGGCTCTCGGTGGCGTCGATCAGCAAGATCGCCAGCGCGCCATTCCGAAACCGCAGCCGGCTGGTGTTCATGGTCCGGCCGTTGCCGGTGCGCACCACCAGCGGCTCGGCGTCCGCCCTGGCGAAGTGCTTCAGGGTCGAGCGGACATATCTCTCTTCCTGTCCGGCCGCCTCGGGCAGATAGCCGAAACGGATGCTGTCCTCGATCAGCTTGCCGAAAGGCTCGCCGAGCCTCGGATAGTCGTCGCGCTTCGGAAAGAAGCGGTGGAAGGCCTTGTTGACCGCCAGCAGACGCCAGTCGGGATCAAGGAACATGATCCCGGTTTCATTGTTGTCGATGGTCGAGATGACTCCGGCGATCAGCGAATTGGAATGCGCCTGCCGGTCGAACAGGCTGCCGCGCAATTCATAGACGCCAGACTGCTGCTCACGGACGGAGACGACCAGTGTGCCGCTCTCCGGAGTCTCGTGATCGACAACGCTGCGGTCGCGGGACAGTCGAGCCAGAGCCGCAGCGCCGCCGAGGCGCTCCACCAGCCCGGAGATGCCGCCCTCGTCCCTCAGCGTCAGGGCGTCCAGCATGCCGCGGCTGGCGGCCACGACACGGCACGCGCCGTCCGGCTCGGCCGCCACAAGAGCGGCCGGGCGCGAATCGGCCCGAAAGCTGGCCAGCAGCAGATCAAGATCGTGGTGTCCGGACACGCTGAAACGTCCACCTAAACCGGTTTCGGCGTCAGATTAGGCGTTGAAAGTTCACAATTTGCAAATTTTGAGGCGGGATCGAACGGGGTCGATCCGGCTTGTTTGCGACCCGTGCGACGCCTTGGCGGACAAGACGCAAAAAGCCCGCGGACGTCCTTCCGGACATTCCGCAGGCTCGTTCAGGCCGGACCTGGTGCGGGGGGCTTAGAGCCCGTCGCGCTGCGCCCGCTTGCGCGCCAGCTTGCGCGCACGGCGGATCGCCTCAGCCTTTTCCCGCGCGCGGCGCTGGGACGGCTTCTCATAGTAGTTGCGGAGCTTCATCTCGCGGAAGATGCCTTCCCGCTGCATCTTCTTCTTCAGGACCTTCAGGGCCTGATCGACGTTGTTGTCGCGAACGCTGACTTCCAAGTTGGACCTCTCTCGAGCCTTATCCGTTACCATCGGCCTCCGCACCGTCAGGGAAAACGAAGGCATCGCCGGCGAGCCCTCCCGCCAGCGGAGCGCGCTCTATATCACGCCGAATCCGCTTCGCCAAGGGTCAAGCATGCAACAGCCGACATTGCTTCCGCGACGGTGCGCGGGCACATTTGCCGAAGTACGGAAATTCGGGGAATGAGGTTGGAATGACGGGGATCCAGGCGCCGCTGGACGTCTATCGCGACAGTGTGAGACCGGAGTGGATCGACCACAACGGGCACATGAACATGGGCTATTACATGGTCGTCTTCGACTACGCGACGGACGCCTTCTTCGACCTGTGCGGCCTGACCCGGGAACACCGCGAACAGCAGCAGATCACCACCTTCTCGCTGGAGGCCCACATCAACTATCTGGGTGAGGTCCGGGAAGGCGATCCGCTGAGGTTCCGGACCTGGTTGCTGGATTTCGACGAGAAGCGGATTCACTACATTCACGAGATGCTGCATGCGGAAGAGGGTTTCCGCTCGGCCACCAACGAGCTGATGAGCCTGCATGTCAGCCGGGAGACGCGCCGCGCCGCGCCGATGCACCAGAGCATCCGCGACAGGCTGATGGCGATCCGGGTGGCGCAGGAGGCCAGCGGAATCGCCCCACCGCCCGAGGCGGGACGTTCGATCGGACTGAAACACCGGAGGAAGTGACGCAGACCCATGCATGAGGCCGAACTGATCGGACTGGCTGTCGTCGCGGGCGCCGCGATGCTGATGGGCGTGCTGTTCAGCCGTATCCGTCAGCCGGTGGTCGTTGGCTACATTGTCGCCGGTGTCGTTCTGGGGCCGTCGGTGCTGCGGGTGATCGCCAACCGCGAGGATGTCGGCCTGATCGCCGAGATGGGCGTGCTGATGTTGCTGTTCCTGATCGGCATGGAGCTCAGCCTGAGAAACTTCCGCCGGATCTGGCGGCTGTCACTGACCGTTATGGCGCTGCAGCTTGCCTTCGGCCTCGGCCTGGCCTGGCTGATCGGCGGCCTGACTGGCTGGCGGGTCGAACTGACCCTGATCGTCGGCTTCGGGCTCAGCCTCTCGTCGACCGCGGTGGCGATCAAGATCCTCGATGATATCGGGCAGTTGCGCACGGAAGTCGGGCGGACGGCGGTCGGCGTGCTGATCGCTCAGGACCTGGCCGTTGTCCCGATGCTGATCATCGTCTCCGGCATGGGTGAGGCCGACGCCGGCACGCTGGACATTGTCGTCCCGGTGGTCATCGCTGTCGTGGTGCTGATCGGCATCGTCTTCCTGCTCAGCCGCCGCAAGCGTGACCACCTGCCATTCGCGCACTGGTTCAGCGACCATCCCGATCTGGCGGCGATGACCGGCCTCGCCCTGTGTTTCGTCGGCGCGGCAATCAGCGGCCTGATCGGGCTGTCGCCGGCCTATGGCGCCTTCGTCGCCGGCCTGGTGGTGGGCAACACGACCGAGCGAGCGAAGATGATCTCGGCGGTACAGCCGATCCAGTCGGTGCTGCTGATGGTCTTCTTCCTGTCGGTCGGACTGCTGCTGGACCTCGGCTTCATCATCGACAACTGGGTCATCGTGCTGGCGCTGCTGCTGGGCATCACCCTGACCAAGACGATCGCCAATATCGGCATCCTGCGCATGCTGGGCGAACCCTGGCCGCGGGCCTGGCTGGCCGGCACCGTGCTGGGACAGGTCGGCGAGTTCTCCTTCGTGCTGGTGGCGGCCGGTCTGGCCGCGGGCGTGATCGATTCCTACGGTGGCAACCTGATGACCTCGGTGATCGTGCTCAGCCTGGCGTCCAGTTCGCTGGTGCTGTTCACGGCGCGGCGCATGTCCGAAGTGCGCTGGCGGCGGGTGCGAACCTTCGAGGACGCGATCACGGCGGTCTATGGCAAGGGCGCCCGGAAGCTCGTGGCGGGACCCAGCCGGGCGGCGCAGGACGCCGTCCGGGTCACGCGGACCGCCGGCGAGATCAGCCGGGGCGAGATGGACCGGCTGATGAAGCGGGTGCGGCCGAAGCGGGACGGCGAGGACGGGCCGGATGATCGGCCGGGAGACTGAACGCCGCCTGGTGCAGGAACTCGGGCTGCCGGTCTGCGGCATTGACGAGGCGGGCCGGGGGCCGATCGCCGGGCCGGTCGTCGCGGCGGCGGTGATCCTGCCGCCGGGCCTCGATCTGCCGGGGCTGAACGATTCCAAGAAGCTCTCGGTGGCGAAGCGCGAAGGGCTGGCCGAAGCACTGCATGAACAGGCGGCCATAGGTATCGGAATCTGCTCAGAATCCGAGATCGACGAGATCAACATCCTGCGCGCGGCGATGCTCGCCATGCGCCGCGCTGCCGAATCACTGGACCCGAAACCGGGCTTCGCGCTGGTCGATGGCAACCGGATTCCGGAAAATCTGCCCTGTCCCGCCGAGGCTCTAGTGAAGGGGGACGGCAGGGAGGCGTGCATCGCCGCGGCCTCCATCATCGCCAAGACGCACAGGGACAAGATCATGTGTGACCTGGCCCTCCGGCACCCCGGATATGGGCTGGAAAGCCATGCGGGCTATCCCACGAAAGCGCATGTCGAAGCCCTCCGGAAGCTCGGTCCAAGCCCTGTTCACCGGCGTACCTTTCGTCCAGTTCGTGACATGTTCACTTGAACAATGGCCCGTAACCACATGAGTCTGCGAATAAATTCTTGACCCCTCGAATCGGGCGCGCCACCTTGTGGACGAATCACGCAGCCACCGAGGGGGCCGTCCCAGGACGGCAGGGCTCATGCAGGAATTGCCTGTCAATCGCATCGTCCAGGGCGACAGCATCTCGATCATGGAGGGATTGCCGGCCGGCTCGGTCGACATGATCTTCGCCGATCCGCCCTACAATCTTCAGCTCAAGGGCGAGCTGAAACGGCCGAACGACAGTGTCGTCGACGCCGTCACCGACGAGTGGGACCAGTTCGACTCGGCCGAGGATTATGACGCCTTCACCCGGGCATGGCTGACGGCCGCGCGCCGCGCGCTGAAGGATGACGGCACGCTCTGGGTCATCGGCAGCTATCACAACATCTACCGCATCGGCGCGGTGCTGCAGGATCTGGGCTTCTGGATCCTGAACGACGTGGTCTGGCGCAAGGCCAACCCGATGCCGAACTTCCGCGGCCGCCGGCTGACCAATGCGCACGAGACCCTGATCTGGTGCGCCAAGGCCGAGGGCGCCAAGGGCTATACCTTCAACTACGAAGCCCTGAAGGCGCTGAACGATGACCTGCAGATGCGCTCCGACTGGCTGCTGCCGATATGCTCGGGCGGCGAACGGCTGAAGGTGAACGGCAAGAAGGCGCATTCGACGCAGAAGCCCGAAGCGCTGCTCTATCGCATCCTGCTGACGGCGACGAAGGACAATGATCTGGTCCTGGACCCGTTCTTCGGAACGGGTACCACCGGCGCGGTTGCCAAGAAGCTGGGCCGCCGCTTCATCGGCATCGAGCGCGAGGGCCGCTACTGCCGGCTGGCGCAGGCGCGGATCAGCCGTGTGCGCACCCTGCCGCCCGAGGACCGCGTGATCACCCCACCCAAGCGGCAGGAGCAGCGCATCCCCTTCGGCATGGTGGTCGAGCGCGGCCTGATCGAGCCGGGCACGCATCTGTTCGACCCGTCCCGGCGGCACAGCGCCAAGGTACGCCCCGACGGCTCGCTGGTCTGCGCCGACGCGACCGGATCGATCCACAAGATCGGCGCCCATGTGCAGCGCGCGTCCAGTTGCAACGGCTGGGTCTACTGGCATGTCGACGTCGAGGGCAACCTGAAGCCGATCGACATGTTCCGCCAACAGATCCGGGAAGAGATCGGCGCGATCTGATCCGTTGCCGCAGCGTTTGCCAGCCATGGCGATCACGCAATTCCCTCCGCCGTCATTCCGCTCTAGAACTCCGCTGAGGGAGTGAGCAGGGGGAGCCGGAACCATCAGCGCGCCGTCCGACATCCGGCAGGGAAACCATGCCAGCCATCCGGACCTGCACCTGGTGCTGTCGCCGCGCGGCGGCGATGTGGCCGCGCCGGCCGCCGGGGGCGGATCGCTGTTCACGCTGCTGGCTCCGGGCATCTTCGTCTTTCTCTGGGCCACCGGCTTTATCGGCGCCAAGTTCGGCCTGCCCTATTCCGAGCCGCTGACCTTTCTCGCGATCCGCTTCGCGCTGGTCGTCGCCGGGCTGCTGGTGTTCTGCGTCGCGGTGCGCGCGCCGTGGCCGAAGCGGGCGGCGGACTGGCTGCACATCGCCGTGGTCGGCGTGTTCCTGCACGGGGTCTATCTGGGCGGCGTCTTCATCTCCATCAGCCTGGGCGTCGAGGCCGGCACTTCGGCCCTGATCGTCGCCATCCAGCCGCTGCTGGTGGCGCTGCTGGCCGCGCCGCTGCTGGGCGAAAGCGTCAACTGGCGGCAGTGGATCGGTCTGCTGCTGGGCATTGCGGGCGTGACCCTGGTGGTATTCCGCAAGCTGGAACTGGGCATCGGCACGCCCGTCGGCATGGGCTTTTCGATCATCGCCCTGCTGGGGATCACCGTCGGCACGCTCTATCAGAAGCGGTATTGCGGGACGATGGACCTGCGCACCGGCAATGTCATCCAGTTCACCGCCGCCTTCGTCTTCTGCGCGGTGGGCGCGAGCCTGTTCGAGAGCTGGCGGGCGGAATGGACGCCGGAGTTCATCTTCGCCCTGGGCTGGCTGGTCGTCGTGCTGTCCTTCGGCGCGACCACGCTGCTGTTGCTGCTGATCCGGCAGGGCGCGGCCTCCAAGGTGTCCAGCCTGTTCTTCCTCGTCCCGGCGGTGGCGGCGCTGATCGCCTGGCCGCTGTTCGGCGAGACCTTCGGGCCACTGGCGATCGCCGGCATGGCGCTGGTGACCGTGGGCGTCGCACTGGTTACGCTGGGCGGAACGAAGCGCTGATTCCACGGAGCGAGGCATGACAGGCGAGGCGCGTATCTTTCCGGTACTGCTGTCGGGCGGGTCGGGCACCCGGCTCTGGCCGCTGTCGCGCAGCCTCTATCCGAAACAACTGCTGGCGCTGTCGGAAGAGAACACCATGCTGCAGGCGACGGCGCTCCGCATGCCCGCAGATGCGGCCTTCGCGCCGCCGCTGGTGATCTGCAACAACGACCACCGTTTCATCATCGCCGAACAGCTCCGGGCCATCGGGCGTGAGGCGCTGACCATCATGCTGGAGCCGGTCGGCCGCAACACCGCGCCGGCCGCCGCCGCCGCCGCAATCCACTGCCGCCGCCAGCGCGAGGATGCGATCATCGTGCTGCTGCCCGCCGATCACGTGATCCGCGACATCGCGGGCTTCCGCGCGGTCATGGACGAGGCCGTGGCGCTGGCCGATCAGGGCCAGATCGTCACCTTCGGCATCACGCCGACCGAGCCGCATACGGGTTACGGCTATATCCGTCAGGGCGCGGGCATCGGCGGCAACGCCTTCCACATCGACCAGTTTACCGAGAAGCCAGACGCGACGACGGCGGCGGCCTATATCGCCGAGGGCGGCTACAGCTGGAACTCGGGGATGTTCGTCGCCCGCGCCGATGTGCTGGTGGCGGAGATGTCGGCGTTCCGGCCTGACATTGTCGAGGCGGTGACGGAGGCGCTGGACCGGGCCGAGCCGGACCTCGATTTCCTGCGCCTCGACGCGGAGGCCTTCGCCGCCTGTCCGGCGCAGTCCATCGACTTCGCGGTGATGGAGAAGACCGAGCATGCGGCCGTCATCCCCTGTTCCATCGGTTGGTCGGATATCGGCTCGTGGAACGCGCTCTGGGAGATCGCGGAGAAGGACGCAGACGGCAACGCCACCTCGGGCGACGTCATCCTGCGCGACGTGAAGAACTCCTACATCCGCACCGAGGCGACGGTGGTGGCCGCCATCGGCGTCTCTGACCTGACCGTGGTGGAGACCTCCGACGCCGTGCTGATCGCCCATCGCGACCGCGCGCAGGAGGTCAAGGAAGTGGTCGACGTTCTGAAATCCAGCGGCCGGGTCGAGCATGAATCCCATGTCCGCCACTACCGGCCCTGGGGCTACTATGAGCCGCTGGATTACGGTCCAAGGTTCCAGGTGAAACGGCTGATGGTGAAGCCGGGCGCGAAACTGTCCTTCCAGTTGCACCATCACCGTGCGGAACACTGGGTCGTCGTCTCGGGGACCGCCGAGGTCACCAATGGCGAGAAGACCGTGCTGCTGTCGGAGAACGAATCCACCTACATCCCCATCGGCCAGGCCCACCGCCTCGGCAATCCCGGCAAGGTCGACCTGGAAGTCATCGAGATCCAGTCCGGCACCTATCTGGGCGAAGACGACATCGTCCGCCTGGACGACCCGTACAACCGGGGGGAACACGAGACTAAGTGAAACCGCGCTGCGTGGTGTGACCTTGGGCAACCCCAAGGTCACGGGGCAGCTGGCAAGGCCGGCGGCTCAGGCGTTTCCGGATGCGCGCTTGCAGATCGTCGATGCAGGGATCAGCAGCCCTGTTCTGAACCGCTGATCAGCCCTGACCGCTCAGGAATGGGTCCCGGATCGTGGTCCGGGACGCGCCTGAGTCGAGAGTGCGGGCCCACATGCTCCGACGCGTCCCGCACTTGATGCGGGACCCATGCCTGAGCATCTCAACTTAGGAAGCGGCGCAATCAGCGCCTGCCCCCTCACATGTTGATCGTGCGCTTGTGGACCGCCAGGGCGGCTTCCTTGACGGCTTCGTTCAGCGTCGGGTGGGCATGGCACATGTGGCTGATTTCGGTCGCCGTGGCGCCGAGTTCCATCGCGGCCAGCGCCTCGTGGATCATGTTGCCGGCGTCGGGGCCGATGATGTGGACGCCCAGCACGCGGTCGCTTTCCTTGTCGGCCAGGATCTTCACCATGCCGTCCTTCTCGCCAATGGAGCGGGCGCGGGAATTGGCCGAGAACGGGAACTTGCCGGCATTGTAGGCGACGCCGGCTTCCTTGAGCTGTTCCTCGGTCTTGCCGATGGAGGCGATCTCCGGCCAGGTGTAGACGACGCCCGGGATGTGGTCGTAGTTCACATGCCCCGGCTCGCCGGCCAGGTAGTCGGCGACCACGACGCTCTCGTGCTCGGCCTTGTGCGCCAGCATCGGGCCCGGGATCACGTCGCCGATGGCGAAGATGTTGGCCGCGCTGGTGCGGAAGTGGTCGTCCACGGGGATGAAGCCGCGCTCGGTCTCGATGCCGACATTCTCCAGTCCCAGCCCGTCGGTGTAGGGACGGCGGCCGACCGAGACCAGCACCACCTCGGCGGTCAGTTCCTCGGCGTCGCCGCCGGCGGCCGGCTCGACGGTCAGCTTGACCTGGGTCTTCTGCGCCTCGGCCCTGGTGACCTTGGTCGCCAGCTTGAAGTCGATGCCCTGCTTGGCGAAGATCACGCGGCTGCGCTTGGAGACCTCGCCGTCCATGCCCGGCATGATCCGGTCCAGGAACTCGACCACGGTGACCTGGGCGCCCAGACGCCGCCAGACCGAGCCCAGCTCCAGTCCGATATAGCCGCCGCCGATGACGATCAGGCTCTTCGGCACCTTGCCCAGTTCCAGCGCGCCGGTGGACGAGATGATGCGCTTCTCGTCGATCTCGACATTCGGGATGGTGGCGACATCGGAGCCGGTGGCGATCAGGATGGTGTCGGTCTTCAGCGTCTGCTTCTTCTTGCGGCCGCCCGGCGCAACCTCGACGGTCTCGTTGTCGACGATGCTGCCGTGGCCGACGATGTAGTCGACGCCGTTCTTCTTGAAGAGTCCCTCGATGCCGTCGGTCAGGCCGGTGACGACCTCGTCCTTGCGGCCCAGCATGGTCTTCAGGTCCAGCTTCGGCGTCGCCTTGATGCCGTGATCGGCGAAGTGGTGCTCGGCCTCCTCGTAGAGGTGGCTGGACTGCAGCAGCGCCTTGGAGGGGATGCAGCCGACATTCAGGCAGGTGCCGCCCAGGCGCCCGCGCTTCTCGATGCAGGCCGTCTTCAGCCCGTTCTGCGCCGCACGGATGGCGGCGACATAGCCGCCCGGGCCGCCGCCGATGATGATCAGGTCGTAGCGATTGTCGTCACTCATGGTCGCTTCCCTTGCGATTCTCTCTGGCGTCCCGGCCCGCGAGCCGGGACCCATTCCTGAGTATTTCCGCCGAACCCGAGCGACAGGAAACGCTCAGTAATGGGTCCCGGATCAGGTCCGGGACGCGTGTCTTGCCTACAGATCCAGGATCAGGCGGCGCGGATCTTCCAGGTTTTCCTTCACCTTCACCAGGAACAGCACCGCCTCGCGGCCGTCGATGATGCGGTGATCGTAGGACAGCGCCAGATACATCATCGGACGCAGCTTGATCTCGCCGTTCACTTCCATCGGACGCTGCTGGATCTTGTGCATGCCCAGGATGCCGGACTGCGGCGGGTTCAGGATCGGCGTCGACATCAGCGAGCCGTAGACGCCGCCATTGGAGATGGTGAAGGTGCCGCCCTGCAGGTCGTCGAGGCCCAGCTTGCCGTCACGGGCGCGCGCGCCCAGATCGGCGATGGTGCTCTCGATGCCGGCAACCGACTTCTGGTCGGCGTCGCGGACCACGGGCACCACCAGTCCGTTCGGCGTGCCGACGGCGACGCCGATGTGGTAGTAGTTCTTGTAGACGATGTCGGTGCCGTCGATCTCGGCATTGACCGCCGGAAGCTCCTTCAGCGCCGCGATGCATGCCTTCACGAAGAAGGCCATGAAGCCCAGCCGCGCGCCGTGCTTCTTCTCGAAGGCATCCTTGTAGGCCGAGCGCAGGGCCATGACCTCGGTCATGTCCACCTCGTTGAAGGTGGTCAGCATGGCGGCGGTGTTCTGCGCCTGCTTCAGCCGGTTGGCGATGGTCTGGCGCAGCCGCGACATGCGCACGCGTTCCTCGCGCGCTTCCTCGGGCCGGGGGCCGGAGGAGCCGGGCACCATGGCCGGCGCAGCGGCGGTGGCGATCGGCGCGGCGGCCTTCTTCGCCCGGTTCTCGGCGATCGCGGCGGCGACGTCGGCGCGCGTGATGCGGCCGTCCTTGCCGGTGCCGTCGATGCCTTCCAGGCTGACGCCCTTGTCGGCGGCCAGGGCCTTGGCCGAATCCATCGCCACGACGTCGCGGGCCGGCTGGGCCGGAGCGGGAGCAGGCGTGGGCGCCGGAGCCGCGGCGGGCTTCGCTTCCTGCTTCGCGGGCGCAGGCTCCGTCTTCTTCGCGGCCGGAGCGGCAGCCTTGCCGGCGGCGCCTTCGTCGATGGTGCAGAGCAGGGCGCCAACCCCGACCGTATCGCCCTCGCCAGCGACAATCTCGGCCAGCGCGCCGGCGGCGGTCGCGTTGACCTCCAGCGTCACCTTGTCGGTTTCCAGCTCGCACAGCGGGTCATCCACGGCCACGGCGTCGCCGGGCTGCTTGAACCACTGTCCGACGGTGGCTTCGGTGATCGATTCGCCCATGGTGGGCACCTTGATTTCGACGGCCATTTTCGCCCTCTTCTGTACGCGGGGGTTAGCGGGTCAGTATTCCTGGTGGGTCAGCACCGACACGTCACCGGTCAGCGCCTTGGTGCAGAGGATGTCCTGCTCTTTCTGATGCACGCTGTTCAGGCCCGTCGCCGGCGAGGCCATGGGCGGCCGGCCCGCATAGACCGGACGGTGCGCCTTCTTCATGCCGGCCATCTTGAAACAGGCCTCCAGCCAGTTCTGAACGAAGTTCCACGATCCCATGTTCTTCGGTTCTTCCTGACACCAGACCACTTTCTCGACGTGTTCGTAACCCTTCAGTTCCTCGATCAGGGCTTCGGTCGGATAGGGGTAGAGCTGTTCGATGCGCAGGATGTGTGCGTCGTCCGCACCCAGCTCCTCGCGCTTGTCATACAGGTCATAGAACACCTTGCCCGTGCACAGGATCAGCCGCTTCGCCTTCTTCTTCGGCGAGGGCAGCTCGTCTTCATAGAGCACGCGATGGAACGACGAGCCGGGGCCCATGTCCTCAAGGCTCGAAACGCATCGCTTGTGGCGGAGCAGCGATTTCGGCGTCATCAGGATCAGCGGCTTGCGGAAGTCGCGATGAATCTGGCGGCGCAGGATGTGGAAATAGTTTGCCGGGGTGGTGCAGTTGGCGACCTGCATGTTGTCTTCGGCGCAAAGCTGCAGATAACGCTCGAGCCGGGCCGAGGAATGTTCCGGGCCCTGGCCCTCCATGCCGTGCGGCAGCAGCATCACCAGCCCGCTCATGCGCAGCCACTTGGCTTCACCATTGGACAGGAACTGGTCAATGATGACCTGCGCCCCATTGGCGAAATCGCCGAACTGCGCTTCCCACAGCACCAGCGCCTTCGGCTCGGCCAGGCTGAAGCCGTATTCGTAGCCCAGCACAGCGGCCTCGGAGAGCATGCTGTCGATGACCTCGTAGGTCTCCTGATCCTCGGCGATATTGCTGAGGGGGCGGTAACGCTCCTCGGTCATCTGGTCGACCAGCACCGAATGACGCTGGCTGAAGGTGCCGCGGCCCGAATCCTGACCGGACAGGCGCACCGGAACCTTCTCCAGCATCAGGCTGCCGAAGGCGAGCGCCTCGGCCGTGGCCCAGTCGATGCCTTCGCCGGTGTCGAACATCTTCTGCTTGGCCGCCATCTGGCGCTTGATTGTCCGGTGGGCGTTGAAGTCTTCGGGGATGTGCGTCAGCCGCGCGCCGATCTCCTTCAGCTTGTCGATCGGCACGGCAGTGTCGCCGCGGCGCGCGCCCAGCGGCGCGATGCCGAAGCCGCTCCAGCGCCCTTCCAGCCAGTCGGCCTTGTTCGGCTTGTAGCTGTTGCCGGCCTCGAACTCCTCCTCCAGGAACTCGCGGAAGCCGGACACCATCTGGTCGGCCTCCTCCTGGGAGACGACGCCCTCCTCGGCCAGTTTCCTGGCGTAGATCTGGCGCGTCGTCGGATGGCTGGCGATCTTGCGGTACATCAGCGGCTGGGTGAAGGACGGCTCGTCGCCCTCGTTGTGGCCGTGACGGCGGTAGCAGAACATGTCCAGGACCACGTCGACGCCGAACTCCTGACGGAACTCGGTGGCGATCTTGGCGGCATGGACGCAGGCTTCCGGATCGTCGCCGTTCACGTGGAAAATCGGCGCGGCGACCATCTTGCCGACATCAGACGGGTAGGGCGAGGAGCGCGAATAGCTCGGCGCCGTGGTGAAGCCGATCTGGTTGTTGACGATGATGTGGATGGTGCCGCCGACGGCGTAGCCCTTCAGGCCCGACAGGCCGAAACATTCGGCGACCATGCCCTGGCCGGCAAAGGCGGCGTCGCCATGCAGCAGCAGCGGCAGCACCTTGTGCGAGCTGTCGGGGCCGAGCTGGCGGATCTTCGCCCGCGCCTTGCCCAGCACCACCGGGTCGACGGCTTCCAGATGCGAGGGGTTGGCGGTCAGCGACAGGTGCACGCTGTTACCGTCGAACTCACGGTCCGAAGAGGTGCCCAGATGGTACTTCACGTCGCCGGAGCCCTGCACGTCCTCGGGCTTCGCTGCATTGCCCTGGAATTCCGAGAACAGCGCCCGGAATGGCTTGCCCATGACGTTGGTCAGCACGTTCAGGCGGCCGCGGTGCGGCATGCCCAGGATGATCTCCTGCACGCCCAACTGGCCGCCGCGCTTGATGATGGCTTCCATGGCCGGCATCAGCGCCTCGCCGCCGTCCAGGCCGAAACGCTTGGTGCCGGTATATTTGACGTTCAGGAAGCTCTCGATGCCCTCGGCTTCGGTGATCTTGTTCAGGATCGCCTTCTTGCCCATCAGGGTGAAGCTGGCTTCCTTGTCCGGACCTTCGATGCGGTGCTGGATCCAGGCCTTCTGTTCGGCGGACTGGATGTGCATGTACTCGACAGCGATGGTGCCGCAATAGACCTTCTGCACCACGTCCATGATCTCGGTCATGGTGGCTTCTTCCAGGCCCAGCACGTTGTCCAGAAAGATCGGGCGATCCATGTCGCCGGGCCCGAAGCCGTAGCTGGCCGGATCCAGTTCCGGATGCTCGGTCGGCGGGTTCAGGCCCAGCGGATCGAGATTGGCCCGAAGATGCCCGCGCACGCGATAGGCGCGGATCAGCATCAGCGCGCGCAGGCTGTCCAGCGTCGCAGAGCGGGCGGCATCGGAATCGACCGCCTTGCCCTTCTTCGTCGCGGCCTTGACCGCCACGCCGAGCAGTTCATACGGGTCGTCCGGTTCCAGCGCGCCGTTCTTCGCGCCCCAGCTTGCGCCGCCGGTGGCCCGCTGCACCGTCTCCAGATCATCGCCAAGGGTGGAGAAAAACTCCGCCCAGCTCGCATCGACGGACCCCGGATCCGCGAGATATCGCGCATAGAGTCCTTCGATGAAGTCCGAATTGCCGCCATTCAGAAAGGCGGCTGCCAGATCCTGTGAGCCCATTCTTGCCCGGCGCGGGGCTTTCCCCCGCGTCCCTTCCTTACGTTGTTCAAGGGGCGGGTAACATGCTCAAGCTTTCAGGCCCCTTAACCCTTCAGCTTCTCCACCAGCGTCGTGCCCAGCGCCGCCGGCGACGGAGACACCGTGATTCCGGCAGAGCGCATGGCGTCCATCTTGTCCCCGGCGCCGCCCTTGCCGCCTGCAATAATCGCACCGGCATGGCCCATGCGGCGGCCCGGAGGCGCCGTGACGCCGGCGATGAAGCCAACGACGGGCTTCTTCACCTTGGACGCCTTCAGGAACTCGGCGGCTTCTTCCTCGGCGGTGCCGCCGATCTCGCCGATCATGATGATGCTTTCGGTCTCATCGTCGCCCAGGAAAAGGTCAAGGCAGTCGATGAAGTTGGTGCCGTTGACCGGGTCGCCGCCGATTCCGATGCAGGTGGTCTGGCCCAGGCCGGCCGCGGTGGTCTGCGCCACGGCCTCATAGGTCAGCGTGCCGGAGCGGGAAACGATGCCGACCGTTCCGCGGCGGTGGATGTGACCGGGCATGATGCCGATCTTGCACTCGTCGGGCGTGATCACGCCCGGGCAGTTCGGGCCGATCAGCCGGCTCCTGGAGCGGCCGAGAGCGTGCTTCACCTTCACCATGTCAAGGACCGGAATGCCTTCGGTGATGCAGGTGATCAGTTCGATCTCGGCGTCGATGGCTTCCAGGATCGCGTCAGCCGCGAACGGCGGCGGGACATAGATCACCGAGGCGTTCGCGCCGGTGGCGTCCTTGGCGTCGGCGACGGTGTCGAACACCGGCAGGCCCAGATGCTGGGTGCCGCCCTTGCCCGGGCTGGTGCCGCCGACCATCTTCGTGCCATAGGCGATGGCCTGTTCGGAATGGAAGGTGCCCTGATTGCCGGTGAAGCCCTGGCAGATCACCTTGGTGTCCTTGTTGACCAGAACAGCCATTTATGCAGCCTCCTTCACGGCCTTGACGACCTTGTCCGCAGCGTCCGCCAGATCGTCGGCGGCGACGATGGTCAGCCCCGACTCGGCCATGATCTTCTTGCCCTGTTCGACATTGGTGCCTTCCAGCCGCACGACCAGCGGCTTGTCCAGGCTCACCTCGCGGGCTGCCGCGACCACGCCCTCGGCGATGACGTCACAGCGCATGATGCCGCCGAAGATGTTGACCAGGATGCCCTTCACGTTCGGATCCGACAGGATGATCTTGAACGCCTCGGTGACCTTCTCCTTCGTCGCGCCGCCGCCCACGTCCAGGAAGTTGGCCGGCTCGGAACCGTAGAGCTTGATGATGTCCATGGTGGCCATGGCCAGGCCCGCGCCGTTGACCATGCAGCCGATCTCGCCGTCCAGTTTGACGTAGTTGAGGTCGTACTCGGAGGCCTTCACCTCCATCGGATCCTCTTCCTCCACATCGCGCAGCTCGGCGACATTGGGATGGCGGTAGAGCGCGTTGTCGTCGAAATTCATCTTCGCATCCAGCGCGATGACGTCGCCGCCGCCGGTGACGACCAGCGGGTTGATCTCGACCAGGCTGGCGTCCAGTTCGACGAAGGCCTGATACAGCGCCAGGATGAACTTGGTCGCCGACTTCACCTGATTGCCTTCGAGGCCCAGGAAGAATGCGATCCTGCGGGCGTGATAGCCGGAAATGCCGGAGCCCGGATCGACCTTCACGCGGATGATCTTCTCCGGCGAATGCTCGGCCACATCCTCGATGTCCATGCCGCCCTCGGCCGAGGCCATGAAGGTGATGGATGAGGTGCCGCGGTCCAGCAGCACCGACAGGTACAGTTCGCGGGCGATGTCGCAGCCGTCCTCGATATAGAGGCGCTTCACTTCCTTGCCCGCTTCGCCGGTCTGCTTGGTGACCAGCACGTGGTTCAGCATCTCTTCGGCGTTGGCCCGGACCTCGTCGACCGACTTGGAGACGCGCACGCCACCCTGGCCGTCGGGATTGCCCTGGAAGCGCCCGGCGCCGCGGCCGCCCGCATGAATTTGCGACTTGACGACCCAGATCGGTCCGCCCAGTTCCTCGGCGGCCTTGACCGCTTCCTCGACCGTGAAGGCCGGCTGGCCCTTTGGCGTGGCCACGCCGTACTGCCGCAGCAGCGCCTTGGCCTGATATTCGTGAATGTTCATGGTGTTCCCGGTTTCCGAGACAAAGAAGATGCAAGGCCGTGGATAGGCCCGCACGACCGGGGCGTCAACCTACCGGCGACATTGCGCGGGATCAATGCAGTGGAGTTCTCGTGTCCGCGTCAGATTGGCGCTAGGTACCGACCCGCGGAAGTCTCTCGCGTGTTCATTGGCGGTCACACGACCTCATGCCGAAGGCGGATTGCTTCCCCGGAACAGCCGCTTGATCCGGCGCCAGAAAAGAGCAAGCGGCAGAAGGACAATGAACCAGGCCTTCTTCAGGAACAGAAGAGCCGTGGCAAGAAAGCCGGCCGCAGCGGCTTTGCCGGACTTGCCTGTCATCATACCGACGGCCATCGCTCCTACCCCCATCGCAGCGACGATGTCGACGTCGGGATCGAAGTCGGCGTACCGGAACCCCTCGACGTGTCGGTAGTGGTCCAGCCCGGTCTTAAGATTGATTTCAGCGGTACGAAATGCCTCTGGCTCTCCGAACCAAGATACCACGGTCACACCTTTGCGCCCCAGCTTCAGAGCATAGGCGGTAATAGCTCGGGTGCCCTGATCGGAATGCCCGTTGATCGCCCACATTGCCAGTTGGCGTTCACGGTCAAGGGAAGGCAATTCTGCCCACCCGTCGACAAAATACTTTGGATATCCGGGCTTTCGTTCACGGTTCGCCGCATCGGCGGATCTCTGAAGGACTTCCATCAGATCATCCGGGTGGACCTGATCCTCCCAGTCCGCCATGGTCATGTAACCTGTTTCCGCGAAAAGGAATGAGAACCCGCCCAAATCGCCATTTGCGATGATCGCGTCTGATTTGCTCCGATGATGGCCCTCGCTAAGGGCGAGGAATCTAGTGGCGTCCTTTGCTTGCAGACCAACCCAACCGACAGGGACTGCAACCTCGGCATGGGCGTGTTCGATCGGGATCATTGCCGGGCCGTCCAGCCATCCGAGCTGCATGATCTGCCGCTCAATATTCGCTTGATTGAACTGACCTTCAGCTTGGGCCGCGAATGCGACGGCATTCAGAACTAGGGCGAGGGCAAAGGTCTGCGCCAAACTCCCGATCACAGTCCGAAACATTAATCAATCTCCCTCTGACCCTGCGATCCAGTGTCTCAGAATGCACCAGAAACGCAAGAGGGAAATGGATTTGACAATTTTTAGTTGTGCCCGCGCATCGGGAGATTTTCCCCGATGCGCGGCAGGCACAATCCAATCAGGCCAGGCTGGGGTCGATGCCCTTGCAGGCCTCGACGAGGCCCTTCACGGCGTTGACGGAGTTGTCGAAGCCGGCCTTTTCCTCGTCGTTGAGGCTGATCTCGACGATGCGTTCGACGCCGCCGGCGCCGATCACGACGGGCACGCCGACATAGAGGTCGTCGACGCCGAACTGGCCGTCCAGATAGGCGGCGCAGGGCAGCACGCGCTTCTGGTCGCCCAGATAGGCCTCGGCCATCTGGATCGCCGAGGTGGCGGGCGCGTAGAAGGCCGAGCCGGTCTTCAGCAGGCCGACGATCTCGGCGCCGCCGTCGCGGGTGCGCTGGACGATCTGGTCCAGCTTCTCCTGGCTGATCCAGCCCATGTTCACCAGATCGGGCATCGGGATGCCGGCGACGGTGGTGTAACGGGTGGACGGCACCATGGTGTCGCCATGACCGCCGAGAACGAAAGCGGTGACGTCCTCGACCGAGACATCCATCGCCTCGGCCAGGAAGAAGCGGAAACGGGCCGAGTCCAGCACGCCGGCCATGCCGACAACCTTGTGCTTGGGCAGGCCACAGGCCTTCTGCAGCACCCAGACCATGGCGTCCAGCGGGTTGGTGATGCAGATGACGAAGGCGTCGGGGGCGTATTTCTTGATGCCCTCGCCGACCTGGCTCATCACCTTGATGTTGATGCCCAGCAGATCGTCGCGGCTCATGCCCGGCTTCCGGGCGACGCCGGCGGTGACGATGATGACGTCGGAACCGGCGATGTCGGCATAGTCGGTGGTGCCGGACATGCCTGCGTTGAAGCCCTCGACCGGCGCGCTTTCCGCCAGATCCAGGCCCTTGCCCGCGCCCAGGCCGTCGACGATGTCGAAGATGACGATGTCGCCCAGTTCCTTCATCGCCGCGAGATGCGCCAGCGTACCGCCGATATTGCCGCCGCCAATGAGTGCGATCTTCTTACGCGCCATGTCCTTCGGTCCCCCTTGATGGCTCAGGATGTGATGTCGATGCCGGGTTTCTTAACGCCACACCGGCCGCGGCGCCAGTGTGACACGCCGCCCGGCTTCAGGTCACGGAAATCAGCCGCCGACATAGCTGGCCAGACGGGTCTGGTAGAAGATGATTCCGGCCAGAATGGCCAGCAGGACGGTCCAGATGGCCATGTTGATGCGGCTGGAGCGCCGGGCCCGCTCGGCATCGAACCACGTGCGCGGCCGGATGCCCTTGGCGCGGAACACCACCTGCGCCGACAGGTTCACGCAGACCACGTTCACCGACAGCAGCAGCGCGGCCTGTGTGGCCAGGCCGAACTGCCCCCAGCCCAGCATGATGCCGATGGTCGTCGCCGGAGGCAGCAGCGCCACGGCCACCATGACGCCGACCAGCGTCGCCGACAGACCCGAGGTCAGCGACAGCGCCGCGGCCGCGCCCGAGGCCAGCGCCAGGGCGATGCTGTCCAGATCGACGACGGTGCGGGAGACCAGTTCGTCGGATTCGAGGTTCAGCGGGAAAATCAGCCCGATACAGATGCTGAATCCCAGGGTCAGCGCCACGCCGGCCAGATTGGTGACGATGGCCTTGCCGATCATTTCGATGTCGCCGATGGCGCTGGCGAAGGCGAGCGCCAGGTTGGGGCCGAGCAGGGGCGCGATCACCATCGCCCCGATGACCACGGCGACGCTGTCCTGCATCAGGCCGATCGACGCCACAATCGCAGACAGCGTGACCAGGATCAGGAAGTTGCGATCCAGCTCCGCACCACTGGCAACCTGGCTGCCGAGTTCCTCGCGGGTCAGCCCGCCCGCCACTTGCTTCGGCTTGGGTTTCTCGGCCTCTTCCCGGTCTTCCTTGACGATGGGCAGCGTGGCCTCGACCGGCAGGATGATGATGCGCCAGTTGTCGGTCGCCGACAGGGTCATCTGCAGCATGTCCAGCAGCTTCTGGCGGTCGGTGGTGCCGCAGGCGATGCGCGTCACCCGCCGGCCGTCGTCGGTGCGGGCGCCGATGATCACGTCGTCCGCGCCCGCCTCCTCGCAGAGCTGGCGGATGCGCGGCGTGTGGCTGTCCTCGGCGATCACCTCGATCACGCGTGCTGTCATGCGTCCCCCCGTCTCCGATGCGGATTGCCGCATTGGACCTTTGCGCGCAAATCTGGCATAGGCGGCGCGTCTCACCAAACGGTACGCCATGCCCAGCTTCGCCGTCGTGATTCCCGCCATGAACGAGGCCGGCAATATCGGCCCGCTGGTTCGGGAGATTCACGACCTCCTCACCGAAAACCCGCCCGCGGAGATCATCGTCATCGACGATGGCTCCGACGATTCGACGCCTGACGAACTCAGGGCGGCGATGGCGGATGTGCCGATGCTGCGGGTGCTGCGCCACGACGTGCGCTCCGGGCAGAGCGCGGCTGTGCGTTCCGGCGTGCGGGCGGCCAGGTCCGAGGTGATCGTCACCATGGATGGCGACGGCCAGAACCCGCCGGCCGATATTCCGAAGCTGCTTGCCGCGCTGGCGCCGGATGCCGCCTCGGAACCGGCGCTGGTCAATGGCTGGCGCACCGGGCGCAAGGCCACTGGCAGCCGCAGGTTCGCCTCCCGCTTCGCCAATGCGGTGCGGCAGTGGGCGCTGAAGGATGACTGCCCCGATTCCGGCTGCGGCCTGAAGGCCTTCTGGCGGGAGAACTATCTGGTGCTGCCGTTCTTCGCGACCATGCACCGCTTCATGCCCGCCACGTTCGGCCTCTACGGGCGGACCACGGCCATGGTCGAGATCGGCGACCGGGACCGCTCGACCGGCAGTTCCAAATACACAAACTGGAAGCGCGCCCTGGACGGCGTGTTCGACCTGCTGGGCTTCGTCTGGCTGCGCAAGCGCACCCGCAAGCCGGTCGCCACCGAGATCCGGCGATGATCGAGACGCTGGCCGCCTGGTGGGACAGGATGACGGGCATCGAGGCCTGGATCCTGATCTTCGGCCTGGTGGCCCAGTCGATGTTCTTCATGCGCTTCCTGGTGCAGTGGCTGGTCACCGAGAAGGCGAAGCGATCGGTGATCCCGTCGCTGTTCTGGTACTTCTCGCTGGCCGGTTCGATCCTGATGTTCTCCTATGGCATCCTGCGCGAGGACGCCGTGATCATTGCCGGGCAGGCCATCGGCTACGTCATCTACACGCGGAATATCTACTACATCCGCCGCGACTGGCTGGGCGCCTATCTGCTGCCGTTGGTCGCTTTGGCGGCGATCGTGCTGATCGTCTTCGACTTCTACGAGAACTCGTCCGTCGACGAGGCCGGCGCGGCCTTCGCGCTCTGGTGGGAGCGGCTGGCCAGCGCGAACGCCTCGATCGCGGTGTTCGGTTTCTTCGCCCAGGGCCTGTTCTACTGCCGCTTCATCGTGCAGTGGGTGGCGACCGAGCGGCGCAAGCTCTCGGTGGTGCCGGAACTGTTCTGGTATTTTTCGATCACCGGCGGGCTGCTGATGTTCACCTATGGCGTGTTCCGCACCGACCCCGTGATCATGATCGGCCAGTCGACCGGCATCTTCATCTATTCCCGCAATCTCTGGTTCATCTGGAAGGAAAAGCGGGAGAATGCACGGACGGCTGCGGCCGACTGATCGAAGCTGACCGGATCGGACTGCGCCAACTCCACATCGTCACCCCCGCCTTGAGCGGGGGGCCAGGTTCGCCGTCTTTCCCAGGTGCTAGCAGTCCCTGCAGGCGGCTTGCCTGGATGCCCGCTCGAGGCGGGCATGACGGCCTGCGAGACCATCCCGCCTCTGCCGGTTCCCCGAACAGGGCGGGCTTGGCACGCCGGGTGAAACGTGGGTCTCGCGTCGAGTCCTAATCAGTAGGTCGCGCGGCCGCCGGAGATGTCGATGACCTGGCCGGTGGTGAAGCTGCAGTCCTCCGACGCCAGCCAGGCGATCAGCGCGGCGATCTCGCCGGTCTCGACGAAGCGGTTCTTCGGGATCTTCGACAGCATGTAGCCGATATGCTCTTCCGACATCTGGTCGAAGATCGCCGTGCGCGCGGCCGCAGGGGTGACGCAGTTCACGGCGATGTCGTGGCCGGCCAGTTCCTTGCCCAGCGACTTGGTCAGCGCGATCACGCCGGCCTTCGATGCCGAATAGGCCGAGGCATTCGGGTTGCCCTCCTTGCCAGCGATGGAGGCGACATTGACGATGCGGCCATAGCCATTGGCGATCAGCTTCGGCGCGACGGCGCGGCAGCAGTAGAAGACGCCGTTGAGGTTGATGTCGATGATCCGCCGCCATTCCTCCGGATCGTATTCCCAGACCGGCGCGTTGGCCCCGGCGATGCCGGCATTGTTGACCATGATGTCGATGCGGCCGAGCACGGCCTCGGTGGTGGTCAGCGCCATCTCGATGGCCTGGGGGTTGGTCACGTCGACATCGATCGCGGTTGCGCCGATCTCGTCCGCCGTCGTCCGCGCCAGATCCAGATCCCGGTCCCACAGCGCCACCTTCGCACCCGAGGCGATGAACCGCTCGGCAACCGCACGGCCAATGCCCTGCGCCCCGCCGGTCACGATGGCCCCGCGGCCGTTCAGGTCGATCTGGTTCATTGTGGCTCCCCCCTCTGCGTGGTCGGCGTCAGACCGGCTTTTCCATCGTCAGCAGCAGGCGCCAGGTGATCTGGTCCTCGCGGGGCTGGCCGGCATAGTCCGGATGCACCTGCAGGCTGTCCGGATTGTCGACGGTCCAGCGCTCTGCCTCCAGCGTGCGGAACCCGATCCGCTCCAGGCGTTCGATCATCTCGGAAGCCGGGATGCGGTTGATGTACTGGACGTCGTTTTCCAGCAGCCGGTCGAAGGTCGACCGCGAATGCGTCAGGTAATGTTTCTTCGAGCGGCTGGAATCGTAATGCGCCAGATGGTCGTCGAGGCCGACCTGCGCCACCATCCGCCCGCCTGGCCTGAGCACGCGGAACCAGTCGGCGGCATTGCTGTCGAACCCGTTGGTCGTGACATGCTCCAGCACGTCGACCGAGAAGATCATGTCGAAGCTCTCGTCGGCGTAGGGCAGCTTGCCGTTATGGTCGATGTCATAGCGCATGTTCAGCGCGGCATAGACCTGATCGAAATCCTTCGCCTGCTCCATCTTGGCCAGCTTGCGGCCGGCCCGGGCGCGCTGCTCCTGCGTCAGGTCCAGGTCGAGAACTGCCTGCTTCAGCACCGGAATCTTGAGCTGCAGCGCGCCGAACGCCCGGTTGTCCCAGACGTCGAAACAGGCCGTGTGGCCTTCGTAGACCACCGCCGGCAGCATCGAATAGGCATGCATCCAGCCGGTGCCGAGCTCCAGGAGGTCCGGGCTGTCGCCCAGATCCGCCTCGCGAAGCCGGTCCAGCACCCACCCCGCGCGCTCCATCGACAGCTTGCGGTCGACCTTGCGGTTGCCGAGCCAGCGATAGAGCGCCTTGGTCGGGCCGTTCAGCGAGAAGGCCCGAAGCGCGGTGGCGGCCAGATAGTAGTTCAAGCGGTTCTCCGCCCTCTATTCGGCGTCGGCGGCGACCTGCACCTTCACCATCCGGCCCGGCTCACGCGGCGGCTCGCCCTTCGGGATGGCGTCGACATGCTCCATTCCGGACGTGACCCGGCCCCAGACGGTGTAGTTGTTGTTCAGGAAATGGCCGTCCGCCAGCATGATGAAGAACTGGCTGTTGGCCGAATTCGGGTTCTGCGCCCGGGCCATGCCGACCACGCCGCGGTCGAAGGGCTCGCTGGAGAACTCGGCCTTCACGTCGGGATGACGGGAACCGCCGCGGCCGGTGCCGGTCGGATCGCCGGTCTGGGCCATGAAGCCGTCGATGACGCGATGGAAGATGACGCCGTCGTAGAAGCCTTCGCGGGCGAGGGTCTTGATCCGGTCGACATGCCCGGGCGCCACGCCCGGCAGCATCTCGATGGTGATCCGGCCGGTTTCGGTATCGATGTAAAGTGTGTTTTCCAAGTCCGCAGCCTCGCTTCGATTCGCATTCACAATCAACAGGGCGCCAAGCAGCGCCGCCAGAAACAGACGCATCCGTTACTACTCCAGATTATCCGTGGATCGGTTTCCGTCAGTCACAACCGCTATCTAGCCGGTTTTCCGGGCGCGGGAAACCGCAGAACGGGGCCACCGCATCAACTCAGCGTTTGTTCCGGTGATAGGTCAGCGCGTTGCGGATCAACATCTCCAGGCGGTCGTCGTCGGGGACGCTGCCACTGGCGAAGTGGATGGCGCGGCTGCCTTCATAATCGAAACCGTCGGGGAACAGGTTCCGGAACTCCGGCAGCAGCGTCGTCTGGCAATGGACATAGACCGCGAAACCGCCCTGTTTCGGCACCCCCAGCCTGACGGTGGTGCCCGACTTCGTCTCGGGCGTCAGATAGGCCGGCTGGCCCCATTTCAGCGTTTCCTGCAGCGCCCCGACGCCGGGCGTCCCGGCGGCGACGCGGTAGATCAGGTCGCGCAGGGCCAGCAGGCCGGGGCGCGCCTCGTCGGGGAAACTCTCGAATGCACTCGCCACGTCCGCGCTGGGGAAGTCCGGCGCGCTCATGCCGCCGCGCCGCTCTCGCCAAGGTCCCAGTAGAGGCCGGTCATGATCCGGCTGGCGCTCTCCATGGTCGGCAGCAGGACATGCTCGTCCGGGGCGTGCTGCGAACAGGCGGCGTAGGAATGGGGGATCCAGATCGCCGGCAGGCCCAGCAGGTCGGTGAACAGGTCGTTGCAGATCGAACCGCCCAGGCTGGGAATGATTGCCGGGTCCTCGCCGATGGTGCGCGCCATCGAGGCACGGACCGCGCCGACCCACTGGTTCTGCAGCGGCGTCTGGCTGGCGGCGAAGGCGCCCGAGTTCTTCTCGTCCGGCGGCAGCACCTGAACGTCCGGGAAGCCCTCTCGCTCCAGATGCCGTTTCAGGGCGGGGACGATGTCGTCGAAGTCGATGCCGACCACGAAGCGGAGCTGGCAATGCGCCCAGGCGCGGGGCGGGATGGCGTTCACCGGCCGGTCCGGGTTGCCGGTGCGATAGGCCAGCACCTCGAAGCTGTTCCAGGCATAGACTCGCTCGGGCGGCGTCAAGCCGGGTTCGCCCCAGTCGACGTCGATGGTGGGACCGCCCGCGCCGGCGTCGATCTCGATCGTCTTCAGCGCTTCCCGCGCCGCCGGGTCGATGCCCTGCGGACGCCACTCCGGCACCCGGATCGCGCCATTGTGGTCGGAGATCGAGGCGATGGCGTGGGCCAGTCTCAGCCCCGGATTGGCGATCAGCCCGCCCCAGTTGCCTGAATGATGCCCGCCCGCGCGCAGGTCGCAGAGCAGGTCGAAATTCACCGCCCCGCGCGCGCCCAGCGTCAGGGTCGGCCGGTCCGGCTTCACCCGCGGCCCGTCGGAGGCGACGAACACGTCCGCCGCGAAGGCCTCCATGTTCTGCTCGATTACCTCGCGCAGACCCTTGGAGCCGACTTCCTCGCCGGTCTCGACGATGAATTTCGCATTGAAACCGAGCCGCCCGCGCTGCTCGATCACCGTCTTCAGCGCGTTCATGTTCAGCGTGTGCTGCGCCTTGTTGTCGGCGGTGCCGCGCCCGTAGAGCCGATCGCCGTCGCGCTTCAGCAGCCAGGGCCCGTCGCCCTTCGTCCACTGGTCCTCCAGCCCCCGGATGACGTCGCCATGGCCATAGCCCAGCACCGTCGGCAACCCGTCGGCCTCGTGCCGCTCAGCCAGCAGGATGGGGCCGTGGCCCAGCGGGTTCTCGAACTTCCGCCATGTGAAGCCCATGCCGACAAAGGCCGGGCCGATCACCTCGTCCAGATAGCGGTGCAGCTCCGGCATCGATTCCGGCTTCTGGCTCTCGGTGCGCACGGCCACCCGCGCGGCCAGCTCATCGAAGAACGGCCCGGCGGTGACGTAGTCGGATGCGGCCTGGATGGCGGATTCGCGGGTCATATCATTACTCATGCCTGTCCTCGGACTTGATCCGAGGACCCAGTCCGGCATCGCCGCTGCACTGGACCCTCGGGTCAGGCCCGAGGGTAAGGCTGTGCGGTTTGCCGCGCCAGTACCCGAACGGCTGACACCGCACCATCTGCATGGCAACATCGCCGGAGATGACGGGAGGATACGATGCCCCACGACGGACATCATCACGATCACGACCATACCGAGCCGCCGCACGATCTGGTGCTGCGCACCAAGGCGCTGGAATCGCTGCTGGTGGAGAAGGGGCTGGTCGATCCGCAGGCGCTGGAGGAGATCATCGAGCGCTACGAGCACAAGGTCGGGCCGCGCAACGGCGCGAAGATCGTCGCCCGCGCCTGGACCGAGCCCGACTACGCCGACTGGCTGCGCCGTGACGCCACCGAGGCCATCGCCTCCATGGGCTTCACCGGCCGGCAGGGCGAGCACATGCACGCGGTGTTCAACACGCCCGAGCGCCACAACCTGGTCGTCTGCACGCTCTGCTCCTGCTACCCGTGGACCACGCTCGGCCTGCCGCCGGGCTGGTACAAGTCCAACCCCTACCGCAGCCGGGCGGTGATCGACCCGCGTGGCGTGCTGGCCGAGTTCGGCACCGAACTGCCGGGGAATGTCGAGATCGACGTCTGGGATTCGACCTCCGAGATGCGCTACATGGTCATCCCCGAACGCCCCGCCGGCACCGAGGGCTGGAGCGCCGAGCAACTGGAAGAACTGGTCAGCCGCAACTCCATGATCGGCGTCGAGAAGGCCCGCAATCCGGAAAGCGTCTCCGCATGAACGGCCCGCACGACATGGGCGGGATGCAGGGCTTCGGCCCGATCAATCCCGACCCCGAGGAGAAGGAAGAGCTGTTCCACGCCGAATGGGAACGCCGCGCCTTCGCGCTGACCCTGGCGTCCGGGTTCCTGGGCAAGTGGAGCATCGACGAGGCCCGCTTCGCCCGCGAGACCATGGACCCGGACCTCTATCTGGGTGCCGGCTATTACCACAAGTGGCTCGACGCCTCGGAGCGCCTGCTGGTGCAGAAGGGGCTGATCACCGAGGAGGAACTGGCGACCCACAAGGCCGCCGAAAAGGTTGATCCCGACAGCATCCGCCTGCTGAAGGGCGGCACGGTGGACCAGACCTTCCTGAAGGGCGGTCCCGCCAGCATGGAAATGGACACCGAACCGGCGTTCAAGGTCGGCGACCGGGTTCGCTCGAAGCAGATGAACCCCACCGGACACACCCGCAACCCGCGCTACATCCGCGGCCATGTCGGCGAGGTGGTGCTGTATCATGGCGGTCACGTCTTCGCCGACGCCAGCGCGAAGCGCGAGCGCCGGGGCGAGCATCTCTACACTGTGGCATTCAAGGCGACCGACCTCTGGGGCGAGGACGCCTTCGACGGCACGGTGAAGGTCGACCTCTGGGAACCCTATCTGGAGCGGGTGTGAGTTGGGTGCTTGAGACGATGCCGGGATTTTCCCTTCCCCCCTTGAGGCGCTGGCCGGCAGTCGTTTGCTGGCAAACGACGAGAGGCGGGAAGTGGCTGCCGAAGGCGGTCGAAGGGGGGTGCAGCCGAAGGCTTCTGGCTCATGGTGCTGCGTCATGTTCGGCTTCGCCGGTTCACCCCCTCCCTGACCCTTCCCCCTCAAGGGGGAGGGAGAAGAACGGCGGCCCGGTATGAATTCCAATGCGGCGCCTCACCGCCCCGAAGATCTGCCCGGCATTCCGAAGGATCAGGACGGTCCCACCTTCCGCGAACCTTGGGAGGCCGAGGCCTTTGCGCTGACCATCCGCCTGCACGAGGCCGGGCGCTTCACCTGGGAAGAATGGGCGGCGACGCTGTCGCAGGAGATCACGGCGGCGCAGAAGGCCGGCGATGCCGATCTGGGCGACACCTATTACAGCCACTGGCTCGCCGCGCTGGAACGGCTCTGCCGGGAGAAGGGGCTCGTCAGCGCCGACGACCAGTCCGGCCGCAAGGAAGCCTGGCGCGAAGCCTATCTCGCGACGCCGCACGGGCAGCCGGTGGAACTGAAACGTTAATTTCAGCGAAGACCGTCATCCCCGGCCTGGGTCTGGCTTGGACCGATCCTATGCGTAAGGCACCGCCACCCTGCCGATCTTCTCACGGGCGATGATCATCTTCTGGATCTGGGCGGTGCCGTCGCCGATCTGCAGGCCCATGATGTCGCGCAGGCGCTGCTGGTGCGGGGTGCCCTTGTCGTAGCCCATGTGGCCATGCAGCAGCAGGCACTGGTGCACCGCCTCGAAAGCGGTCTGCGGCGCGAACCACTTGCACATGGCGGCTTCCGCCGTGTGCTTCATGCCCTGGTCGCGCAGCCAGAGTGTCTGGTAGCAGAGCAGTTCCGCCGCGCGCAGCTTGGTTTCGGCCACGGCCAGCGGCTCGGTGACGCCCTGGTATTTGGCGATGGGATTGCCGAAGGCGTGGCGCTGCTGCACCCATTCCCAGGTCTCGTCCACCGAGGCCCTGGCGCAGCCGATCACCTGCAATCCGATCAGCGCCCGCGAATAGTCGAAGCCGGCCATCACCTCCCGGAACCCCGCGCCCTCGGCGCCGAGGCGCTGGTTGCCGGCCACCTTCACATTGTCGAAGAAAACCGAGCCGCGCCCCACCGCCGTGGAGCCGACATCGTCGAAGGTGGAGGTGCTGACGCCGTCGGCATCCATCGGCACCAGAAAGGCGGTGACCCCGCGCGCACCGTCGTCGGGCGTGCCGGTGCGGGCGACGGCGATGATCCAGTCGGCCTGCGCGGCGCAGGAGATCGAGGTCTTCTCGCCGTTCAGCACATAGCCGTTGCCGTCCCGCTCGGCCTTGCAGATCAGGTTGGCGGCGTCCGAGCCGCCGCGCGGCTCCGTCAGGCCCAGCGCGATGATGTCCTCGCCCGTGGTCAGGCGGGGCATGCAGGCGTTCTGCATCTCCGGCGTGCCATGCTTGACGACAATGTCGCCCAGCAACGAAGTCAGCAGCGGGATGTAGGAAACGCTGAGATCGCCCCAGCCGACCCGCTCGATCAGCATGCCCGAGGTGACGCCATCGATGCCCGAGCCACCGAATTCCTGCGGCAGGTCCGCACCGATCAGGCCAAGCCCGCCCATTTCGGTCAGCAGCCCGTCCTCGAAACCGCCCTGCTTCTCGCGATCCTGATAGCGCGGCAGCAGCTTTTCCGTTGCAAACCGCTGCGCCGTGTCGCGGAACGCCTGCTGTTCTTCCGTGAATCCGAATTCCATATGCTCATCCTCCCCGATGCAGGCGCAGGTTAGCGGGAAAGACTCCGGCTACGAAGAATTCTGATTGTACGGCCCAGGAAGCAGCCGGAAACCCATCCGATCGCCAGGGTGAACAACAACTGGAAGGCTGCGGTGCCGTGGATCGCGGGATGCACTTCCTCGACGAAGCCGTTGGCGAAGTTCGACCAGAACATGATCATCAGGCTGAGCAGCGTGAACCATTCGCCCCTGACCGTTACAGTCTGCGCGCCGGTTTCCATGATCCACTTCGTCTGAAGCTTGTAACCGGTCGCCACCCCGACGAAGTAGCCGATGCCAAAGCCACTCCAGGCCATGACCGGGTCGGGCAGTTCAGCCACGGTGCCGAGCCCGATCGCCCCCAGTCCTGCCAGAACATAGCCGCTCCGCCGGCTGATCTGGCGTGATCGTGTCGCCCTGAACCCGAAGAGCACGAGCAGGAGCAACAGGGGCCAGACCCAGACAGGCGCTCCGTCAAGTATGTTCAGCAGCATTCCCGGGCATCTGGTTCGGTGCTACAGCCGCTTCGCGACCTCCTCCAGCATCACCTCCGACGCGCCGCCGCCGATCGACATGACGCGGGCGTCGCGGTACATGCGCTCGACCGGATTTTCGGTCATGAAGCCCATGCCACCGAAGAACTGTGTGCATTCATAGAGCACCTTGTTGACCATCTCGCCGGTCAGCGCCTTCACCATGGAGACCTCGCGGACGCAGTCATGGCCGTTGGCGTCCAGCCAGGCGGCGTGCCAGAGCAGGTGCCGCGCCGCCTCGACCTGGGAGGCGGCCATGGCGAGGCGCTGACGGATCGCGCCCTTGTCCCACAGCGGCGCGCCGAAGGCGTTGCGCTGCTTGACCCAGTCCAGGGTGCGCTCGATGCCTTCCATGGCCATGCCGACCGAGGCGGCGCCAAGAGTCAGCCGCTCGTTCTGGAAGTTGTCCATGATGGCGTAGAAGCCCTTGTTCTCCGTGCCCAGCAGGGCGTCGCCGGGCAGGTAGGCATCCTCGAAGATCAGTTCGGCGGTGTCGGATGATCGCCAGCCGGTCTTGTCCAGCTTGCGGGCGACCTCGAAGCCCGGCGTGTCGCGCTCGACGATGAAGATGGAGATGCCGCGGCTGCCCTTGACCGAGGTGTCGGTCTTGGCGCCGACGAACAGCACGTCGGCGGTGACGCCGTTGGTGATGAAGATCTTGCGCCCGTTCAGCCGCCAGCCATTGCCGTCCTTCACCGCCTTGGTCGCCATGCCGGCGACGTCGGAGCCCGCGCCCGGCTCGGTCACGCCGACGGCGGTCAGGATGTCGCCCGCCACGATGGCCGGCATGTACTTGTCCTTCTGCTCCGGCGTGCCGTAGCGGTCCAGATGCGGCGAGGCCATGTCGGTATGGACCGAGATCATGGCGTGGAAGCCGCCGAAGGTGGAGCGGCCGAGCTCCTCATGCAGGGCCACGGTGGCCAGCGTGTTCATCTCGGAGCCGCCGTACTTCTCCTCGTAGCGGATGCCGAGCATGCCGAGGTCGCCAAGCTTCTTCAGCACCGATTTCGGCGACTGGCCGTCCTTTTCCCACTGATCGCCATGGGGCATGACCTCGTCGGCGACGAAGCGGCGCACCGTGTCGCGCAGCATGCCGATTTCCTCGGTCATCTGGATCGGATCCTGGAAGATCATGGCTCAAACTCTCCTTCTCTCCGCCCGTCCCGAATCGCGTGGTAACCGATTCGCGGCGGCAGGGGTGAAATCCCCCTTTGTTCGCATCTGTTCACGAAAACAGATTCAAATCTGTTCTCATCCGGCCGGCCCTGAATGCGGTCGTGGACTCGTTCCGTTCAAGTCGCGTGACCGTCCGGGCGGTTTCTGGCCTACTTATGGTTCCAACCGGGGAGAAGAACAAGAGATGCTGAATTTCGAGGCAGTGCTGCGCCGCTTCACCGATGCGGTCGAGGCCAATGATGCGGAAGGGCTGGGGGCGCTGTTCGCCGAGGACGGCGTCTATCACGATTATATCTACGGACCCTTCCGCGGACGGGCCGAGATCGGGCGCATGCTGAACAGCCATTTCTGGGGCGATGCGAAGGACTTCCGCTGGCAGATGCTGGACCCCGTGTGTGACGGGCGGGTCGGCTACGCCCGCTACTACTTCAGTTTCGAATCGACCATGCCGGCCTATGCCGGAAACCAGGTGCTGCTGGAGGGCGCGTCGATCTTCCATTTCGATGCCGACGGACTGATCGAGACCTACCGCGAGGCGGCCAACGGGGCGGCGGCGATGGTGCAGCTCGGGGTGACGCCGGAGCTGATGCACTCGAAGTCTTCGAAATGGGCGCGGGAGCTGCGTTCCAGGCCGGAAGCCGCCAGCCACGTCACCGGAAGGACCGCCCTCGACCGCTGAGCCGCGGCGGTTGCTAAACTACAGCTTCGACCGCGACATTATCGCCCCTGTGGCCGACGAAGATTGGCCGGTAGGTTCCGCCCCGGTTATAAGAATGTGATGGGGTCGCGCGGTCTGCGCGCCCCTGTCGGTTGGGATATAGGGATCGGAACGGAAATCATGCGGCTGATTCTCGCCTTCGTGGCTCTCATGGCGCTGCCGGTGACGGCTTTCGCCGAACTGGGCAAGGCTTCGCCCTGGCAGCTTGGCATGCAGGAGGCTGCGTCGCCCCTGATGCAGGAAATGATCGATTTTCACGATCTTCTGCTGGTCATCATCACGCTGATCACGCTGTTCGTGCTGGCGCTGCTGATCTGGGTGATGGTGCGCTTCAACACGAAGAGCAATCCGACACCGTCGCGGACCAGCCACAACACGCTGATCGAGGTGATCTGGACCGTGGTCCCGATCCTGATCCTGGTGCTGGTGGCGATCCCGTCCTTCAAGCTGCTGATCAACACTCACGAGGTCGAGGACGCCGAGATGACGCTGAAGGCGACCGGCTATCAGTGGTACTGGGGCTACGAGTATCCCGATCATGGCGGGTTCTCCTTCGACGCCACGCTGGTTCGTGAAGGCGAGGAGGGCTACGACCCGGCGCTGCGGCTGCTGCAGACCGACAATGCCGTGGTGCTGCCGGCGCAGACCAAGATCCGCGTCGTCGTCACGGCCGCCGATGTGGGCCACAGCTGGGCGATCCCGGCGACTGGCGGCAAGGTCGACGGCTGGCCCGGGCATGTGAACGAGCTGCCGATCTACTTCGAGAAGCCGGGCATGTATTACGGCCAGTGCTCGGAGCTCTGCGGGCGCGACCACGGCTTCATGCCGATCATGGTGAAGGTCGTGAGCAAGGATGAATTCGCCGCCTGGGTCGAGAAGGCCAAGGTGGAATTCGGCGACGCCGGCAGCGACACGAAGGTCGCGTCGGCCGAGCGCCGCTAACAGGTTCGAGCAGGAGGCAGCCCGATGAGCTATCTCGGTAAGTCCGTCGATTCCCACGGCAACCCGACGGGTTGGAAGCGGTTCGTCTATTCCACGAACCACAAGGACATCGGCACGATGTATCTGATCTTCGCGATCATCGCGGGGATCATCGGCGGCGTCATGTCCATGCTGATGCGCATGGAGCTGCAGGATCCGGGCGCCGGCATCCTGGGCGGCGATCACCACCTGTTCAACGTGCTGATCACCGGTCACGGCCTGATCATGATCTTCTTCATGGTCATGCCCGCGCTGATCGGCGGTTTCGGCAACTGGTTCGTGCCGCTGATGATCGGCGCGCCGGACATGGCCTTCCCGCGCATGAACAACATCTCGTTCTGGCTGCTGCCGCCGGCGCTGGGCCTGCTCGTCATCTCGATGTTCGTGCCGGGACCCGCGGGCAATGATGGCGTCGGAGCGGGCTGGGTGATCTATCCGCCATTATCATCGACAACGGGGCATCCGGGCATGGCGATGGATTTCGCCATCCTGTCGCTGCACATCGCCGGCGCCTCGTCGATCCTGGGCGCGGTGAACTTCATCACCACCATCTTCAACATGCGCGCGCCGGGCATGACCATGCACCGCATGCCGCTGTTCGCCTGGTCGGTGCTGATCACGGCCTTCCTGCTGCTGCTGTCGCTGCCGGTTCTGGCGGGCGCCATCACCATGCTGCTGACCGACCGCAACTTCGGCACGCACTTCTTCGACGCGGCCGGCGGCGGTGACCCGATCCTGTTCCAGCATCTGTTCTGGTTCTTCGGCCACCCCGAGGTCTACATCCTGATCCTGCCGGCCTTCGGCATCATCAGCCACATCGTCTCGACCTTCTCGAAGAAGCCCGTCTTCGGTTATCTCGGCATGGCCTACGCCATGGTCGCGATCGGCGTGGTCGGCTTCATCGTCTGGGCGCACCACATGTACACGGTCGGCCTCAGCCTCGACGCCCGCGCCTACTTCACAGCGGCGACCATGGTCATCGCGGTGCCGACGGGTGTGAAGATCTTCTCCTGGATCGCGACCATGTGGGGCGGCTCGATGAGCTTCCGCACGCCGATGATCTGGGCGATCGGGTTCATCTTCCTGTTCACGCTGGGCGGCGTGACCGGCGTGGTGCTGGCCAATGCCGGCCTCGACAACTACATGCACGACACCTACTACGTCGTCGCGCATTTCCATTACGTGCTGTCCATGGGCGCTGTTTTCGCGATCTTCGGCGCCTGGTACTACTGGTTCCCGAAGATGACCGGCTACATGTATTCCGAGTTCATCGGCAAGCTGCACTTCTGGGTCACCTTCGTCGGCGTGAACGTCCTGTTCTTCCCGCAGCATTTCCTGGGCCTGGCCGGCATGCCGCGCCGTATTCCGGACTTCCCGGACGCCTATGCGGGCTGGAACGAGGTCTCCTCCTACGGCGCCTATCTCGCTGGTGTGGGCGTGCTGGTGTTCCTCTGGGGCGTGATCGAGGCCTTTGCCGCCAAGCGGCAGGTCGGCGAGAACCCGTGGGGCGAAGGCGCGACCACGCTGGAATGGAAGCTGCCCTCGCCGCCGCCGTTCCACCAGTACGAGGATCTGCCCTCGGTCACCGAGCGGCAGCAGGGCTGATCCGGAGCTGAATCCGCAATGAGTGACGCCGCCATCCAGTCGGAGCAGTTGACGACGGTCCGGGCCAGCGAGGCCCGGGCCGCCGACTTTTTCGCCCTGCTGAAGCCCAGGGTGATGTCGCTGGTGGTCTTCACCAGCTTCGTCGGCCTGCTGGCGGCGCCCGGCGCGATCCATCCGGTCACTGCCTTCATCGCCATCCTCTGCATCGCAGTAGGGGCGGGCGCTTCCGGCGCGATCAACATGTGGTTCGACGCCGACATCGATGCGCGCATGGCGCGCACTGCGGCGCGGCCGGTGCCATCCGGCGCGGTCAGCGCGGGTGATGCCCTGGCATTCGGGCTGTTCCTGTCAGCGGCCTCGGTCTTCACTATGGGGCTGTTGGTCAATCTGGCCGCTGCCGGGCTGCTTGCCTTCACGATCTTCTTCTACGCCGTCATCTACACAATGTGGCTGAAGCGCCTGACGCCGCAGAACATCGTCATCGGCGGTGCAGCGGGTGCATTCCCGCCAGTGATCGGCTGGGCCGCGGTGACCGGCGATCTGGCCTCGATGCAGGCCTGGAGCCTGTTTCTCATCATCTTCCTCTGGACCCCGCCGCATTTCTGGGCGCTGGCGCTGTTCCGCAACGAGGACTATGCCCGGGTCAAGGTGCCCATGCTGCCGGTCGTCGCCGGGGAGCGCGCGACGCGGACGCAGATCCTGATCTATTCGCTGATCATGACGCCGGTGGCGGCGATGCCTTTCGCGCTGGGCTTCGCGGGTTATCTCTATCTGGCTGGCGCGGTTGTGGCCGGCGGTCTGTTCCTGGCCCTGGCCCTGACGGTGTACCGGGAAGCCGAGGGCGAGTTCCGGCAGGCCCGGCGGCTGTTCGGCTTCTCCATCCTCTACCTGTTCCTGATGTTCGCCCTGCTGGGCGTAGAGCATCTGACGGGGATCGTGTGATGTCCGAGTTTCCGCAGCCCCTGACCGTCGAGGAAGCCAAGCGCCGCCGCGGCCGCAATCTGGTCGTCGCGCTGGCGCTGGTGGCCTTTGTCGCCATCGTCTTCGCCGGTTCGCTGGTGAAGATGTCCCAGGGCAACATTCCGGTCCTGAACGCCGATATCGGGGTGCAGAAATGACCGCGACCCGGCGCACCGTGATTTCCTGTCTGGCGATCGTCGCCGTGATGACCGGTCTGAGCTTCGCCGCCGTGCCGCTCTATGACCTGTTCTGCAAGGTGACCGGCTATGGCGGCACCACGCAGGAGGCCTCGGCCCCATCCGAGCGAATTGGCAAGACCAGCATCACTGTGGCCTTCGATGCGTCGCTGCATCGCGACATGCCATGGAAGTTCCGCGCCGTGCAGCCGAAGATGGTGCTGAAGACCGGCGAGACCGGCCTGGCCTTCTATACCGCGACCAATACCAGCGACCGGCCGGTGACCGGCACCGCGACCTTCAACGTCACGCCGCAGAAGGCCGGTTACTACTTCACCAAGATCGAGTGTTTCTGCTTCACCGAGCAGACCCTGCAGCCCGGCGAGAGCGTGCAGATGCCGGTGCAGTTCTATGTCGATCCGGAGATCGAGGAAGATCCGGACACGGACGAGGTCAGGACGATCACCCTGTCCTACACGTTTTTCGAGGCGGCCGGCACGGGCCGCTCCGAAGAGGAAGAAGAAGCCAACGCCGCGACCGGTGCGGCAGTGAGGGAGTGAGAGCATGGCTGACGCTCACGCAAAGAATCATGATTACCATTTGGTGGATCCGAGCCCCTGGCCCGCGGTCGGAGCAGTGTCGGCTTTCACCATGGCCATCGGCGCGGTGCTGTCGATGCGCGCCAGCGAGTATGAATGGTCGGTCTGGCCGTACCTGATCTTCTTCGCCGGCCTGCTGGGCGTGCTCTACACCATGGTCGTGTGGTGGCGGGACATCACCGACGAGGCCGAGAACAAGGGCTATCACACCCCGGTGGTGCAGCTTCATCACCGCTACGGCATGATCCTGTTCATCGCTTCGGAAGTGATGTTCTTCGTGGCCTGGTTCTGGGCCTTCTTCGGCGCCGCGCTGTTCCCGAACGAGGGCATGGGCAATGTCTGGCCGCCTGAGGGCATCGAGGTCTTCGACCCGTGGCACCTGCCGTTCATCAACACCGTGATCCTGCTGCTGTCCGGCACCACTGTCACCTGGGCGCATCACGCGCTGAAGGAAGGCGACCGCAAGGGTCTCGTTCAGGGTCTGGTCTACACCGTGATCCTGGGCGCGCTGTTCTCCTGCGTGCAGGCCTATGAATACGCGCACGCGCCCTTCGGCTTCACCGACGGCATCTACGCCTCGACCTTCTTCATGGCGACCGGTTTCCATGGTTTCCACGTTCTGGTCGGCACCATCTTCCTGATCGTCTGCCTGGCGCGGGCGATGAAGGGCCACTTCAAGCCTGACCACCACTTCGGCTTCGAGGCGGCGGCCTGGTACTGGCACTTCGTCGATGTCGTCTGGCTGTTCCTGTTCTGCTGCATCTACTGGTGGGGCGGTGCAGGCGGCGTGATCTATCACGGCTGACGCCCGGTAATCCCGGCCCGGAAGGCATGGAAGACTTCTTCGTTTCCCCCTTCCGGGCCGGCATGACCTGCCGCTGCCCACGCTGCGGCGAAGGCCGTCTCTACACCGGCTTTCTCAGCGTCGCCAGAAGCTGCGACGCCTGCGATCTCGATTTTTCGAAAGTCGATTCCGGCGACGGCCCGGCCGTCTTCGTCATTTTCATCATCGGCGCCATCGCCGCGGGCCTGGCGCTCTGGGTGGAGTTCAACTTCGCACCGCCCTTCTGGGTGCACGCCCTCTATCTGGTGCCCCTTATCCTCGGCGGTTCGCTGATGCTGCTGCGGCCCATGAAGGCGCTGCTGGTCGCCTACCAGTTCCGCAACCGCGCGACCCAGGAAGTCGATTTCAGTGAATGATGCGGTCCGCCGCTGGCTTTCCATCGATGGCCTGCTCACTGTGCTGCTGGCGGTCAACTGGCTCTGGTTCGTGTTCCTGCTGGTCACGGTGACATGGCCCTTCCTGATTCCGAAAACCTCGGAATCGACCTGGCCCTCAACGATCGAATCCGCCCCCTCGCCAATCCAGATTCAGCCGACCGGAGCGGCGGAGTCGGCAAATGACAATCCGGTGCTGTTCGCACTGGTCCTTTGTCTGACCACAGGCTCCATCCTGGTGACGCTGGCGGACGGTGCGCGCAGGCGGGGACAGCGGCCAATGGTCCTGCTCTGCCTGGGCGGCAGCGCTCTGGCCGGTCTGGGGTTCGTTGCCATCCAGCTTTACCGGTTCGCTGAGCCGTCATTCATTTCGGCGGGCGACTTTCGGGGGCTGCTGCTTCTGGACAGCGCGAACAGCATTTCGCTCAATCTGCTTGCGGGTCTGGGCCTGCTGCTCATCTCAACAGTACTGATGCTTGTCCGCCGGTCCGGAGAAGTACCCAGCCTGGGGGAACAGGTCTCGGCCTGGCACTGGCACGCGCTGGACACGTTCTGGCTGGTTCTGGTGGCGCTGGCGTGGCATTGGGGCGTCATGGAGAGTTTGTAAGATGCGTTTCCGCCCCTCGCTCTGGCTGACCGTGTTCTCGGCCATCAGCTTCGTCATCCTGCTGGGCCTCGGCACCTGGCAGGTGCAGCGTCTCGAGTGGAAGGAAGGCCTGATCGCCGGGATACAGGCTGGCCTGTCCGCCGATCCCGTCGCCCTTCCCGCTCGCCTGGAGGACGCCCCAGGCTGGCGTTTTCGCCGCGTGACGCTGCAGGGCCGCTTCCTGCATCACGCCGAGGCGCACCGCACCGGAAAGGCGGAGAATGGCCGCATCGGCTTCCGCATCTTCACCCCCCTGCAGCGCGAAGACGGCGAAACCGTGATGGTCGAGCGTGGCTGGGTGCCGGAGGCTCTGAAGGATCCCGCCACGCGTGCCGCCGGACAGGTGACCGGCCCGGTCCGTGTGACGGGCATGCTGCGTCTGCCGGACGAACGGAACTTCTTCACCCCCGGTGATGATCCGGCGGGCAACATGTGGTTCGCCTCTGACCCGAGGGCCATGGCCGCCTCGGCTGGGGTCACCGTGCCGGGTTTCTACGTCGTGCAGGAGGAGGCCGAGGTCGAATGGCCGCGCGCCGCGCCCGCCGATCTCAGCCTACGCAACAACCATGCCTCCTACGCCTTCACCTGGTACTCGCTGGCGCTGATCCTGCTGGTGATCTGGGTGATGCTCGGCCTGCGGCGCGGACGGGAGGCAGGCGCATGACCGAGGCCTACGGAAAGCTGGAGGAAAGGTTCCGCCGCCGGGCGCGAGTCCACGACGCGCTGGCGATCCTGCACTGGGACAACGCCACCATGATGCCGTCCGGCGCCGCCGACGGACGGACGGACCAGATCACTGAACTCAGCCTGATCGCGCGGGAAATACTGATGGCGCCGGAGACCGAAGGGCTGCTGATCGAAGCCGAGGCAGGCCGCGCCGCCCTGTCGCCGCTGCAATCCCGTAACCTCGACCTGATGCGGCGGGAGCACCTGCTCGCCACCGCTGTCCCGACCGACCTTTTCGAGGCGCTGCAGCGTGCCGGCGCGGCATCCGAGATGAACTGGCGCACGGCGCGGCCGGCCAACGACTTCGCCTCGCAGCGTCCGCATCTGGAGGAAGTCTTCCGCCTGACGCGGGAGACGGCGGCGGTGCGCGCGGAAGCCCTGGGCGTGTCCCCCTATGACGCGCAACTCGAGCTGTTCGAGCCGGGACTGCGCGACGCCGACGTCGCGCCGGTCTTCGAGGATCTGTCGGAATGGCTGCCTGGCATGATCGAGGACATTCTCGCCCGTCAGTCGTCACAGCCGGCGCCGCTGGAGCCCGCCGGACCGTTCCCGATCGCCGCGCAGAAGCAGATCGGCGAGGCGCTGATGACCGCGCTCGGTTTCGACTTCGACAATGGCCGGCTTGACGAGAGCGCCCATCCCTTCACCGGCGGCGTGCAGGACGATGTCCGGCTGACCACGCGCTACCGAGAGGATTCGTTCCTCGAAGCTCTGATGGGCATCGTCCACGAGACCGGGCATGCCCTCTACGAACAGGGCCTGCCCGACGAGTGGCGCGGCCAACCGGTCGGCAATTCCGGCGGCATGGCCCTGCATGAAAGCCAGTCGCTGGTGGTCGAGATGCAGCTCAGCCGCGGCCCCGCCTTCATCGCCCACCTGACGCCGATGCTGACCGGGGCCTTCGGCGAGCGGGCCGGACTGGATCTGGACAATCTGCGGGCCCTGGTGACCCGGGTCCGGCGCGGCCTGATCCGTGTCGACGCGGACGAGGCGACCTATCCACTTCACGTCATCCTGCGCTACCGCCTGGAGAAGGCGCTGCTGGCCGGCGACCTGGCGGTGTCCGACCTGCCCGGCGCCTGGAATGATACCCTGGCCGAGCTGGTCGGGGTCCGTCCGCCCGACGACCGGGACGGCTGTCTGCAGGACATTCACTGGATGGATGGCGCGGTGGGCTACTTCCCGACCTACACGCTGGGCGCACTGGCGGCGGCGCAGCTCATGGCCGCGGTCCGGCGAGACATTCCCGATCTGGATGACCGCGTCGCGCGCGGCGATTTCGCCGTCTTCACTGGCTGGCAGCGGGAGAAGGTGCACCGCCGCGCCCTCTCCGGCACCACCGGCGAGATCGTTGAAGACGCCACCGCCGCGCCGCTCTCGGCGGAAGCGTTCCGCGAGCATCTGACGGCAAGGTATCTGGGCGGCAGATAGGAAATTCACGTTTCCAAATTCCGGGCTCCCGGACTAGGTTGCCCGCAAGCAACAGCATTCGACGGAGGAGGGGAAACCATGCGTCTCATGACTTTCGAAGTAGGCGGTAAGCAGAGCTTTGGCGCGGTGGAGGGCGACGGCGTCGTCGATCTGGCGGCTGCGATCGGCGGCAAGTATCCGGACCTGCTGAGCCTGATCGAGGCCGGCGCCTATGACGAGGCCGCGGCGGCGGTTAAGGGCAGGTCGCCGGATCACGCCCTGGCGGATGTCACCTATCTGCCGGTCATTCCCAACCCGAACAAGATCATCTGCGTCGGTCTGAACTATGACGACCACCGCATCGAGACCGGCCATGAGCCGTCGGGCTATCCGGTGCTGTTTCCGCGCTACGCCAACTGCCAGGTCGGCCACGGCCAGGCCATGGTGAAGCCGAAGAACTCGGACATGTTCGACTATGAGGGCGAACTGGCCGTGATCATCGGCAAGGCCGGCCGTCATGTCAGCCGCGAGAACGCGCTGAAGCACGTTGCCGGCTACTCCTGCTACAATGACGGCTCTGTCCGGGACTGGCAGTCGCACACCCACCAGTTCATGCCAGGCAAGAACTTCACCGCCACCGGCGGCTTCGGCCCGTGGATGGTGACGGCGGACGAGATCCCCGATCCGTCGACCATGACGCTCACCACCCGGCTGAACGGCCAGGTCGTGCAGAACGCCACCACCGACTACATGATCTTCAACGTCCCCTACGTGATCAGCTACATCTCCAGCTTCATGGAGCTGCAGCCGGGCGACGTGATCGCCTCCGGCACGCCGGGCGGCGTCGGCATGAAGCGCACCCCGCCGCTGTTCATGAAGGAGGGCGACACCTGCGAGGTCGAGATCAGCAAGGTCGGCACGCTGGTGAACCCGATCGTCAACGAGGCCTGACCGGGTTCAGCGCCCTGCCAGCCAGAGCAGCAGGGCGGAGACGGTGACCACTGCCGCGCCGGTGGTCACCAGCACCGTGGTCGACGCGCGCAGCACCGCCGCCCTGTACTGGGTCGCCAGCACGAACATGTTGGCGCCGGTCGGCAGGGCGGCGATGGCGATGACCAGCACCGCGATGTCCCAGTCGAGCCCCAGCACCGGCACCGCCAGCAGCGCGGCGATCACCGGATGCAGGAACAGCTTCATGGTCGACGCCATCAGCACCTCGACCTTGCCTTCGGCGATGGGACGGCCATAGAGCGAACCGCCCAGCGCGAACAGGGCGCAGGGTCCGGCGGCCGAACCCAGCAGGTCGCCGAAACGCGTGAGCGGCGTCGGCAGCTCGGTGCCGAACATGCCCCACAGCGCGCCGGTCAGCATGCCCAGCATGAACGGATTGCGGCCGAATCCTCCGGCGACCTTCAGCAGTAGCCGGAAGGGCGAGAAGGAACCGCCATCGGAAGCTTCAAGACAGGCCATCACGATGGAGATCAGGATCAGGTTGTCGGCCAGCAGGATCAGACCGGCCGGCGGTCCGGCCTCAGGCCCGAACGCGCCGATGATCAGCGGCACGCCCAGATAGGCGATATTGGCGAAGGACGCGCAGCCGGCAAGCACGGTGAGTTCGCGAAAGTTGCGACCGGGAAAGATCAGGCCGCCGACCCCCAGCGCCAGCATGAAGACCAGCACCGACGCGCCGGAATAGGCCGCGATGATGCGCCAGTCGAAGAAGGCGTCCAGCGGCGTCCGCGACATGGTGAAGAACAGCATAACCGGCAGGGCGAACAGGTAGACGAAGCGGTTCAGCCCGGCCAGGCCCTCTTCGGAGAGAGCGCGGAAACGCATCGCGGCATAACCGGCCAGCACCAGCGCGAACAGCGGCAAGACCGAATCGAGGACGGCGTTCATGTCATCAGGCGCGTCGGTAGCAGCGCTTCCAGATAGTCGGCCTCCGGCGGCGTCTTCCGCCCCGTCGTGCGGCTGAAGAAGGTGTTCACGTATTCCACCTGCGCCACTGCCTCGCCGCTGACGGCATTGGCGATCAGGTGTCCCATGCGCAGCGAGTTGCTGCCCGCGCCCAGCAGCGAGGTGCGGACTTCCAGCAGATCGCCCATGCGGGCCGGGCGGCCATAGCGCACCTGGATCGCGGTCACCGCGCCGGCCGCGCCGGTCTTCCTCATGGTGTCCCGGTGGCGGCCCAGACGGATATGCACGGCCCAGAGCGCGCGGGTGATCAGGTCATAGATGGCGCGGCAGGTCATCAGGCCGCTGTGGTCGCAGTCGCGCACTTCGACGGTTCCCCGCCAGGTCAACCAGGCGTTGGAGGGCGCGCGCGAAGGCATCAGCGGGTCTGCCACAGGACGCAGCGCCCGCAGCGGATCCGGTCCGCCGCGCGCGGCCTCGGGCCAGTCCCGGGGCTCACGGCTGCTGATATCGACGGGGCGAAACGTGGTCTCGAAGCGCATTGTCAATGTGCTCGACGGCTGGATCAGCGCCGACCCGTTGAGCATCGCGGACCCGTCGCGGTCACCGGTCAGCAGGCCCTCGATCACGGCGGCGTCGCCGGGCGTCAGCTCGCGGCGGAAATCGATGCGGTCACGCAGAGGGAAGATCGCCTGCCCGCGGTCCAGCAGGGTCTGTCCGTCCAGCCCCAGCTTCTCGGCCGCGAGATGCCGGGCGCTGTCGAGGGAGTTCGCGTGATGCTGGATGTTGATGTGGCCGCCCAGTCCCTCCTGCCAGGTGTTGAAGACCCCGCGCCACCAGACCGGCTCAGTCATCGTAGCCGAACTCCGAAGGCGCGGAGATATAGGCTTGCGCCGCCTGGACGATGTCTTCGGGGATCTCGGTGCGGCGGCGCCTGTCGAGATCCAGTGGCAGTCCGCTGGAGCGCGCGGTGAGGGCAAGTTTGCCGTCGCTCAGCCGGATCATCCTGTGTGCGGTATGCAACTCGCGGGACTCGAACCTGAGGAACCCGGTCTCGACCTTGAAATGATCGCCCGGCCGCAGTTCGCGACGGTAGTTCAGCGTCATCTCGATGGCGGCAAGACCGATGCGGCGGCGTTCCACTTCGGCGCGTCCCAGCCCGATCAGATTCATCATGTAGAAGAAGGCGTCGGAGAGCGCGGCGTCATAGAACTGCACGTTCATGTGCCCGAAGTGATCGCAGTGCTCCCGCCGGACCATGCCGCGATGGGTTTCGACCGGACCGCTCACTTTCGTTTCACCTCATCGTCGGGCAGGGCCAGATCCTGCCCGGAGGCCAGGACATGGGCTGGTACCGGCCGGTCGCGTCCCGGAATGGATATGTCCTTCGACGCCAGGCCGCTGGCATCCAGCCCCGCCGCCTCGGCGACCTCGGCCGAGAAGATCACCTGGCTGCCGTGATCCTTGTTGGCGGCTTCGAGGCGGCTGGCGATGTTCACGGCATCGCCGATCGCGGTGAAGGACACGACATTGCGGTAGCCCATCTCGCCGACGATGACGTCGCCGATATGCACGCCGATCCCCAGCCGCATGGGCTGGTCCAGATCGGCCTGCAGCGCCTCGTTCATCTGGTCCAGGGCGCGCGACATGTCCCGGGCGGTGGCCAGCGCCTGCCGCGCTCCGGCTTCGCCGCCTCCCTCGATGCCGAACAGCGCCATCACCCCGTCGCCGATGAACTTGTCCAGTCGCCCGCCATTGGCCTCGACCGCCTCGCCCATGTAGCGGCAATACTGGTTCATCACGAAGACGACGTCATAGGGCAGCTTGGTCTCGGCGAAACGGGTAAAGGCGCGCAGATCGGCGAAAAGGATGGCGATACGCCGCTCGGCACCCTGGGCATAGCCGGGATCCTGGAAGGCCTCCTTCATCGGGGTCGGCTGCGGCAGCAGGGGGATGACGCCGATACTGTGCGGCGGCGCAAGCTGGCAGGCCAGCCTGACGCCCTCCGGCGCGCCGATGCGGCGCAGCACCTTGGCCTCCAGGGGTTCCATCTGGGGCAGGTCTTCCCGCCCATGGGTGATCTTGATGCGGCAGGTCGAGCAACGTCCGCGCCCGCCGCAGATTGCGGCGTGGGGAATGCCGGCGCGGCGGCTGGCTTCCAGAACAGAGACCCCCGGCTCGACCGAAATGCGGCGGTCTTCCGGATAGTGGATCGTGATCCGGCCCCGGCGTCGGTCCATCAGGTAGTGGCCCGCACGCGCCGCACCGAACAGGCAGATGAAGGCGATCATGCCGTTCCAGGCGGCGTCGCGTGTCTCGTAGACCCATGCGCCGGCCTCCATCGGCATGGTGGTGCGCGCCAGATAGGCGCTCAGCCAGACCGGATCGCGGGACAGCGCCTCGACCTCCTGCCCGCCATTGACGAAACCGACAAGGCTGAGCACCAGCAGCAGCACGGCGGCGGTGTAGAGCGCTGGGACGCAGGGCGCGTAGAAGCTCTTCAGCCGGAGCCACATGTGCAGGCCGACACAGGCATGGGTCCAGGCGATCACCGTCAGGACGGCCTGCTGCAGCCCGTTCCAGGGATCCAGCTGCCACAGAGCCATCAGCACCCAGGAATAGGTGTCGTCCAGACCGTAGTTCTCGTGCAGGCCCCGATTGGCCAGGATGTGCAGCACCAGAAGCGGCGGAATCGCGATGCCGGTGACATACTGGGTAATGTCGGCGCGGCTCATGCCCCGCCAGGTGCGCCGGCGATATGCGGTTACCGCGACCATGGCGGTGTGCGCCACTACTGCGCCGGTCAGCAGCGCAGTGCCCACCCAGCTCCGCCAGGCGAGCAGGAAGACCTCCCGCCCCATGTCCATCGCCTTCACCGAGATGATGCCAAGTGAATGGTTCAGCAGATGGGTCGCCAGGAAGGCGAACAGCACCAGCCCGGCATAGAGCCGGATCCTGCCCACCGAGGTCATCGGAAGTACTCCGGGGCACGGCGCGGGTCGCGCCTGCCGGATGGCCCGGCGCGGCTCAGACCGCTGTCTCGCCGTAATAGAGCGACTGCACGTGCCGCGCCTCGGCGAAGAACAGCCAGCGCTCGATCATGGCGCCGGCCAGATGCGCCGGAACGGCCAGCCAGCAGAGCGCGTGCGGCGCAAGGCCCGCCAGCGGCAGGGCGATGATCGCCGCCGGCAGCGCGCCGCCAACCAGCACGGCGATGACCCGCAGCTTCATCGCGTGCCTGCGGGCGACGCGGAAGCCCATTTCCCGGGTCAGCCAGTTTTCGGTCACATGCGGGCGCTCGAACAGCCGCATGTCATTGCCATCGATGCCGGTGGCGTCGGCCAGCGTGGCCACGGGCTCCTGCGTGTCGATCCGGCCCCAGACGGTGACCTTGAAATACCAGAGGGTGAACAGGAAGAAGAGCGCGACGCCATAGCCCATGTTCGACGCGCCGCCCGCGGCGGCCAGCACGATCAGGCTGCCCGACGTCGCCGCGAACAGCAGGAAGACCAGGCTGGTCGGCTGCCGCGACCAGGCTGGAACGGCAGCCAGCGACTGGTAGATCATGCCCGTCGCCCGCACCGTCGACAGACACAGCAGCAGCAGCGCGAAACCGGCGGTCATGGCCAGCGGGTGACCAAACCAGGCGCTGGTCTGGGCCCGCTCGAACGGAAAGGGCGTGCCCGTAGCGATCAGCACCATCCCGGTGAAGGCGGCGGTCATGGTCACCAGGGCCAGGACGCCTTCCCGGCTGAGCCAGCTGGTCCGCCACTGGCTGAGGGCGAAACGCGCCCGCGTCGGAGATTTCAGGTGAGCGACCGAACTCATCAGCCCGCCGCCGGCCAGCACGAAGCCGAGGACCGCCGTGGTCCAGAAGCCGGTTTCGCCGACATACCGGCTCATTGTCGCCGCGGCCGCAAGCGCGCCGAATCCGGCGCCGGATAGCGTCGTGAAGACAATCAGCGAGAATGCAGGGTGCATCCTTCTCCCCCGGGATGGCGATCCGCTGTCCTAGATGCCGAAACCGCGGGGGTTGCGCAAGCCTGCCGCCGTCATTGCAGCGGCGGCCGTCACTCCTCCTGCTGCGGCGCCGGGGCAGGGGGCGGGTCGTCGAGCAACTTGTCGCCCCATTCGTCGAGCAGCTTCACCCGCTCGGCCTGGGCGCGGTTGAGCAGGTGCTGGTTCGCCAGGTCCACCCAGGTGCGGGCGATGAAGGGCGACAGCCAGAGCAGCGAGAGCCCCAGCCCCGCCGCCGCCATCGCCATGCCGAGATATTCCATGTCGAACAGCAGCACGAAGAAGGCGACCTCGAAGCTGTTCCCGTTGGTCCAGAGATAGTAGAGCGCCGGCACGGTGCCCGCGAAGTTCATGCCGGCGACCGTCGTGATTGCACCCGGCAGGTGGAAGTTCCGGAAGCACATGATCAGGATCGTGGGCGCCATGTAGACCGCGAACACCGTGAAGGTCGACGGCGCCACCGGCAGCAGCAGCAACAGCAGGGCGAACATCATGCCCGGCGCCGACATGGTGGCCGACTTGCGCTTGCCCTTCCCTTCGGCGCCGCTCCCGTTCCGGCCTTCTTCAAGCGTTGCGTCGGTCATAGCATTTCATACATGGCGAAATAGAAGACGGTCATGAAGGCCACCGACATGCTCAGCAGCCGGGCGTAGCGAAAACCGCGGCGCTGCGCCAGCAGCGCCTTGGTGCGGCTGTTGGATGAGCCGATCTCGATCAGCTTGTCGATCGACTTCAGCCGCTGCCGCGCCTGCGCGCGTTCGCGCAGGTCCTGGGCGATGGTCTGCTTGATGTTCAGTTCCCGCACCAGATCGCTGATGCTGCCGCTGCCGGAGAACTTCTCGATTATCTGCGCCAGCACCATGCGGCGGACCTTGCTGGAAATGTCCTTGGTCGCCGGGGTCAGCGCATTGGCGAGCGCCCCAGTCAGCCGGGGCAGCGGCCGGCCCATGAAGGTGCGCTGCAGATAGGCCAGAAGATCGCCGACCGCGACCAGTTCCTCGACCCGGGTGGGGTGCTTCTTGCCGATCGCCCGGATCAGGCCGTCGGCCGAGCGGTCCTTGGCCAGGATGAAGGCGGCGGCATGGCGGTCGATCTGGAGTTCCGAACCGGGGCGCATCGCCGCAATTTGCTCCAGCGCGACAAGCACGTCGCCTGGCAGCATCGGGCAGAAGGCCGTCATGTCATTGCCCAGGCATGCAGTCTGCGGCATCAACTCGTACAGCGCCCGCTCCAGCCCGAAACCGGGCCGGTGCGCTTCGTACATGATCGATTTGATGGACGCGCTCACCAGGTTGGGCAGGGCCGATTTCACGCTGCGCGAACCGGTCGCCTGCCAGTGGTTCAGCAGCGTGGTGCCCATCAGTTCGTGCAGCTCTTCCTGCCGCGCCTTGTCGCCCTCGCGGAAGGCCGTCCAGATCGTTCCGGGAATGCCGGACGGGGTGATCACCAGATTGCGGTAGCGCAGCGGTCCGGCCGGATCCAGCGCCATGCAGATGCGCGAGACCAGTTGCTGCATCTCGGAATCAGCGCCGTCCTTGTCGCCCTCATACATGCCCAGCGAGTTCTCGATCAGATCCGCGGCCTGGTTGTCTTCCAGGACGTTGCGGACCCATTTGTCGACGCGGCCGCTGGTGATCGCCTGGGCGGCGTCGGCGGGATTGTTCTGGAACGCCCAGGCCAGCAGTTCCGGGCTGTGATAGTCGCGGTTCAGGAACAGGAACGGTCGCGCGGCGCGGATGCCGCCAGTGGTCGGTCGCGGCATGTCCCAGTGGCCGGAAACCCAGGCCTTCAGGTTCTCCACGGTCCACCGTCGGCCGGCGTCGTCGGCCATGGTGCCGATCAGCAGCGCCTGCAGCGCCGAGGAGAAGCGCCGCCGGTTGACAAGGGTGGCGTAGGAACCGCGCGTGATCCGCTGCGCCTGGCATTCGACGGCGTCGAGATGGCTGCCCGGCGCCTCGCCCGACACCATGTGCAGGATGGCGACGCCGAAGGCATGATAGTCGTCCGAAGGGACACCGTCGCCGCGCCCGCCAGGCACAGCCAGCGCGGCGGGAATGGATTCGTAGACCTCCGGCTGCTGCTCGCCGGGCAGGTGGATGACGCACTGGTCCAGGACGACCTCGCCATCCGGCCGTACCAGGATCGCCTCCGGGCGGATGCCGCGATGGGCGACGGCGCCCGGGTGCAGGTCGACCAGACACTGGATCAGGTCCGGGATGATCTTGTGCACCAGATCCCGCTCAGGGACGACGCCGTCGGGATAGCGCTCCATGATCGGGCGCGCGCCGGCATTGTCGAAGATGATCGCCTGATAGTGTCGGCCATCCTTCATGCGGATGGGGCTGGAGGCATGGGGTAGCCGGATGCCCCGAGGCATCATGTCGATCAGCTTGTCGATCTTCTCGTGGCGGATGTAGATCCCCGGCTCGCAGAGCGCGCAGTAGAACTCGTCGGCGTTGCCCAGCGGGTCGTTCACGGCGAAGGCGCGGATGCCGGGCCCGCCCAGGTTCGCGAGCGGACGCGAGAAGTCGGGACGGAAGCGGCCGCCGAGGACGAGGTTCTCGCCTTCCTCCTTCAGAGAGACCTGATTTTTCTGGACCTTTCCGGCCAACTCTCCGGACCTCGCGTCGCCTTGGATTGCAGCCTTCGACCATCGCCGATTGTGCTGAAGGAACGGTTAAGGCGCTTGTTGTTGACCCTCGGTCAGTTAGATGGCACAGAATGTCGCACCCATAACAAGGCAAACGGGAGGAAGACATGGCGACCAGGCATCTCTACGCCATGCCGGTGGAACAGACGGGCTGGGAATTCGACGGCGCCACGGAAATCGCTTTCACCTGGGAGTATGACGACGAGCGCGCGGCGCTGCTGGCGCTCTACGACAAGGGCAAGAAGCAGCAGTGGGACGCCGCCGAGCGCATCGACTGGAGCCAGGAAGTCGATTGGGAAAACCCGATGGCGATGCCGGACGAGGGCATTCCCATCTACGGCACCGACGCCTGGAACAAGATGAACGCGAAGGAACGCGCCGAGCTGCGCCGCCACCTTCAGAGTTCCACGCTGAGCCAGTTCCTGCACGGTGAGCAGGGTGCGCTGATCGCGACCTCCAAGATCGTGGCCACGGTGCCGAACGCCGATTCCAAGTTCTATGCGGCGACCCAGGTGATGGACGAGGCCCGCCATGTCGAGGCCTTCTCCCGCCTGCTGCACGAGAAGGTCGAGCTGGCTTACCCGATCACGCCGGGGCTGAAGTCGCTGCTGGAGCAGGGGCTGAGCGACCGCCGCTGGGACATGACCTATCTGACCATGCAGATCCTGATCGAGGGCCTGGCCCTGGCCGCCTTCCAGCGGCAGCGCGATCACTCGCAGAACGATCTGGTGCAGGCCGTGAACGCCTACGTCATGCAGGACGAGGCGCGCCATGTCGCCTTCGGCCGGCTGGCGCTGCGCGACTACTATCCCGAACTGACAGAGGCCGAGCGGGACGAGCGCGAGGAGTTCGTGGTCGAGGCCTGCTATCACATGCGTGATCGCTTCAACCAGATCGAGGTCTGGGAGAATGTCGGTTTCTCGAAGGAGCAGGTGCTGGAGGCCGTGGCCAATTCCGAGGTCATGAACCAGTTCCGCCAGCGTCTGTTCACCCGCATCGTGCCGACGGTGAAGGATATCGGCCTGTGGGGCGAACGGGTCCGCAAGGCCTATGCCGACATGGGCGTGATCCAGTATTCGGAAATCGACGCCGAGGCGCTGCTCGACGCCGACAACAGGGTCGCCGAGGAATTCGACGCCCGGGCCTTCGTCAAGGAAGGCATCGGCGACGGCGTCGCGGCCGCGGAGTAGGGTTTGGCCATTGTGTCACGGAATGGGCGGTCGCTTCGGCGGCCGCCCTTTTTCATGGGTCCGGCTTGCGCACATCCGCGCCCGCTTGCATAGTTCAAGCTCAAACAATCAACAAACAGGGAGGGGAGAAATGTCCCGTTTGTCTTTCCGGACCGTCGCCGCTTCGGCCGCGGTTGCACTGGGTATCGCCGGATTTGCGGCCACGGCCCAGGCCGAGACCGAGCTTGTGGGCGCAAGCTGCTTCCCGCAGGGCTCGTTCTTCTCCAAGCGGTTCGAGGCCTTCGTCGAGAAGGTGAACGCCGAGGGCAAGGGCGTGGTGCAGATCAAGTATCTGGGCGGCGCGCCGGCGATCGGCAGCCCCTTCACCCTGGTGCAGAAGCAGGCCCAGGGCGTCTATGACATCGTGTCCTGCACCGGCGCCTATTATCAGAATGTGGTGCCCGAGGCCGACGCGTGGAAGCTGCTGGAGAAATCCGTCGACGAGGTTCGCGCCAATGGCGGCTGGGCGCTGATGGAGGAGATCCACCGCGGCAAGAACCTGGTGCCGCTGGCCCGGTTCCACTACGGCACGCCGTTCCATCTCTACCTCGCGCCGGGCAAGGCCATCGACAAGCCGGACCTGACCGGCCTGCACCTGCGCGTCGCGCCGATCTACACCAACTTCTTCAAGGCGCTGGGCGCCACCACACAGAACTCCAACCTGGCGCAGATCTACTCGCTGATGGAGAACGGCACCGTCTCCGGCTACGGCTGGCCGATCACCGGCCTGCGTCCGGGCTGGGAGAAGGTCACCGGCGTCCGCGTCGACCCGGGCTTCTATGACGCCGACATCAACCTGCTGGCCACCGCCAAGAGCTGGGACGGCCTGGACCAGGCCGCGCGTGATCTGATCACGAAACTTGCCATGGAGGCGCAGGCCGCCGGCATTGCCGCCGACACCGCCGCAGTGAAGGATTCGGTCGCCAAGCAGGCCGCGCAGTACGAGATTGTCACCTTCACCGGCGCCGATGCCGAGAAGTGGACCAGCACCGCCCGTAACGCCGGCTGGGAAGGCGTGGTCGCCAACAGCCCGGACTACGGCCCGAAGCTGCGCAAGGCCTTCGCCAACGAGTAGGGACAGATCGCACAAACCAGGGGTCTTGCCCTCGGGCTTGTCCCGAGGGTCCAGCAATGCGCAGATGCGTCAGTTGGATGTCCGCATCTTCATTGAGCGGCAGGGCCGCACTGGGCCCTCGGGACAAGCCCGAGGGACAGACACTTGGGAGTTGCGTTGAAGTGTACTCGCTGCCGACAGAGAGTTCCGGGTATCCGGTGAAGCATGTTTGACCGGATCGACAGGGCTGTCGGGCGTGTCTACGCCTTTATTGGTGCGGTCGTCGGGCTGACCATAGGCGGCTTCGCGCTGGGCATTTCCATCGATCTGCTGCTGCGCCTGCTGGAGGCCGGGAACATTCCCGGCCTGCAGGAAGTCATCGAGTATCTGCTCTTCGCCGGCGTTTTCCTGGCCGCGCCCTGGGTGCTGCGGCTCAACGCGCATGTCCGCGTCGATCTGTTTGTCAGCAACCTGCCGCCGGTCCTGTCCCGTCTGCTGGACCGGGCGATCGACGCCCTGGGGCTGCTGATCTGCCTGGTGCTGGTCTGGTATGGCTGGACCAACTTCTCCAGCGCCTGGATGTTCCAGTCGATGCAGATGAAGTATTTCCAGATGCCGGAATGGCTGCTGCTGACCGGCTTCGTCGCCTGTTTCGCCATGCTGGCGCAGGAGTTCCTGTTCCGCCTGATCCGCAACGGCGCAGCGCCCGAATCCGCCGCCGAACCCGGCAAGGGGCTCTGAGCGATGGAGTGGTACTGGGCGCTCTGTCTGATGCTGGGGATCGTGATCGGCCTGATGTTTCTCGGCCTGCCCGTGGTCTTCGCCTTCTTCGCCGCCAACATCGTCGGCACCTTCATCTTCCTGCGGGGCGAGATCGGCCTGTCGGTGATGCCAATGGAGTATGTCTTCTCCATCGCGCGGTTCTCGCTGACGCCGGTGGCGCTGTTCATCCTGATGGGCGAGATTCTGTTCCAGACCGGAGTGGCGTTCCGCGCCATCAAGGCGATCGACAGCATGATCGCGCGCGTGCCCGGCCGGTTGACGGTCGTCTCGATCGCCGGTGGCACCGTGTTCTCGTCGCTGTCGGGCTCGACCATCGCCAACACCGCGATCCTGGGCAGTGTACTGCTCCCCGACATGCTGAAGCGCGGTTACCAGCCAAAGCTGGCCATGGGGCCGATCATGGCGGTCGGCGGCATCGCCATGCTGATCCCGCCCTCGGCGCTGGCCGTGCTGCTGGCCAGTCTGGCCGAGCACTCGATCAAGGATCTGCTGATCGCGGGCATCCTGCCGGGCTTCATGATGGCGCTGCTGTTCGTGGTCTATGTGATGGCCCGCTGCCGCATGAACCCGTCGCTGGCCCCGGTCGAGGACGAGCCGGATGTCCGCCGTGGCTGGGAGCGCTGGGGCCCCTTCGTGCGGGACGTGCTGCCGCTGTTCACGATCTTCGTTGTGGTGGTGGGCTCGATCTTCTTCCGCATCGCCGCGCCGGAGGAAGCGGCGGCGCTTGGCTGCGTCGCGGCCGTGGCGGTCTGCGCCTGCTACCGGGAACTCACCTGGGCGCGGCTGATGAAGGCGCTGACCGAGACCGCCAAGATCAACGTGATGATCCTGTTCATCATCGCCGGATCGCTCACCTTCAGCCAGGTGCTGCAGATCTCCGGCGCGACCAGCGGTCTGCTGCAGCTTGTCGGCGGCCTGGAACTGACCCCGCTGACCGCCATGGCGCTGATGATGATCATCCTGCTGTTCCTGGGCGCGTTCATGGATCAGGTGTCGATGGCGCTGCTGACGCTGCCCTTCTTCCTGCCCATTGCCGACAGTCTGGCGCTGAACCCGATCTGGCTGATGGTGATGATGCTGATCGCCATGGAGATCAGCCTGCTGACGCCGCCCTTCGGGCTGCTGCTCTACATCATGAAGGGCGTCGCGCCTTCTGAGATCAGGCTGACCCAGATCTACGCCGCCGCCATGCCCTTCATCGGGCTGGAGCTGCTGGTGCTGATCTTCCTGATGATCTTCCCGGAAATCGCCGTCTGGCTGCCCAGACAGTTCGGATAGGCGACATTTGCCGTTCCTGATGGTGTGATGGGGCGCACGGCGTTGCGGTTTGCGCCTGCAGCGCTGTCTTCCGTTTCAGGAGTCAGAATTAACCATACTGACGATGGTCCGGTGCAAGTGCCCGGCGGCGGTTGTGGGATCAGAATACCAATTTCTTCCCCGATCTTAACCCAATGCTAACCATGAATGAGCGTTCTGGTGGAATTGGCCGGGGAAATCTTCGCTGGCGCGGCGAGTTGGAGTGCTTACGTCATCTGGAGCGGCGGCGAAGGTGAACCCGGGAACCGGCGAGCGGGAACAAAGGGGACCAGCATGGGTCAGACAGCGTTGAACGAGATGGGCATGGCCGGCAGCGGTATCCTGAAGCATGTCGACCGCCGCGCCGCGCCGCGCTTCCCGATCGCCCTGCCGGTCAAGGTCGGCGCGGCGGGCAGGGTCTCGCGCCACATGACCATCGACGCCTCCACCGGCGGGTTGCTGCTGCGCCCGGCGATCGCCAAGGTCCGGGACGGCGAGGTGATCACCCTTGATGTCGGCAAGGTCGCCATGGGGATCGCCGCTCAGGTCGTCGGTCAGCGCGGCGACAAGACCGCGCTCCGCTTCCTGCACGTCAGCGAGGGCGAGGAGATCGCCCTGGCGCTGTCGGAGCTTGCCCAGCGGCGCTGAGGCGGAGATTGCCGGGGCCGTACGCAACGGCTACAACCGGCCCCATGAACAGACTGCTGTTACCGCCGGGATGGCCCCGGCCCAAGGGATACGCCAACGGTGTCGCCGCGCGCGGCGCGATGGTGTTTGTCGCCGGCCAGATCGGATGGACGCCAGAAGGCGTCTTCGAGGCATCCGACCTTCCCGGCCAGGCGCGCCAGGCCTTCCAGAACACTCTGGACGTCCTGACCGAGGGCGGGGCCGGTCCCGAGCACATGGTGCGGCAGACCTGGTACATCACCGACAAGCGGGCCTATCTGGACAATGCGCGCGCGGTGGGCGAAGCCTATCGCGACGTCTTCGGTCGGAACTTTCCGGCCATGGCGGTGGTCGAAGTGACCGCGCTGATGGAAGACCAGGCCCTGATCGAAATCGAAACCACGGCCGTGATCCCTGATGACCGGCCGGATGAGGAGGAACAGTCATGAACGCGGACACCACCGGATCGTCGCAGAAGATGGCGGCTTTCAACTGGGAGGATCCGTTCGATCTGGACGGGCAGCTGACCGAGGACGAGCGCATGGTTCGCGACATGGCGCGGGCCTATTCGCGGGAGAAGCTGCTGCCGCGGGTGATCGAAGCCTTCCGCGAGGAAAAGACCGACCGCGCCATCTTCAACGAGATGGGCGAGCTGGGCCTGCTGGGCTCCACCATCGACGGCTATGGCTGCGCCGGCACCAACTACACGACCTATGGCCTGATCGCGCGCGAGGTCGAGGCCGTCGACAGCGGCTATCGTTCGATGATGAGCGTGCAGTCCTCGCTGGTGATGCACCCGATCCACGCCTTCGGCACCGAGGCGCAGCGGGAGAAATATCTGCCCAAGCTGGCAACCGGCGAATATGTCGGCTGCTTCGGCCTGACCGAGCCTGATCACGGCTCCGACCCCGGCGGCATGAAGACCCGCGCGAAGTCGGTCGACGGCGGCTATGTGCTGAACGGCTCGAAGATGTGGATTTCCAATGCGCCCTTCGCCGATGTCTTCGTGGTCTGGGCCAAGACCGATGACGGCAAGATCCGGGGCTTCGTGCTGGAAAAGGGCATGAAGGGCCTGAGCGCGCCGAAGATCGAGGGCAAGTTGTCGCTGCGCGCCTCCGTCACCGGCGAGATCGTCATGGACAATGTCGAGGTTTCGGAAGATCACCTGCTGCCCAACGTTGTCGGGCTGAAAGGGCCTTTCTCCTGCCTCAACAACGCCCGCTACGGCATCGCATGGGGCGCGCTGGGCGCCGCCGAATTCTGCTGGCATGCGGCGCGGCAGTACACGCTGGACCGCAAGCAGTTCGACCGTCCGCTGGCGGCGAACCAGCTCGTACAGCTCAAGCTGGCCAACATGCAGACGGAAATCGCCATCGGGCTGCAGTCCTGCCTGGCCGTCGGCCGTCTGAAGGACGAGGGCCGCTGCCCGCCGGAGGCCATCTCCATCATCAAGCGCAATTCCTGCGGCAAGGCGCTCGAGATCGCCCGCATCGCCCGCGACATGCATGGCGGCAACGGCATTCATGAGGAGTTCCACGTGCTGCGCCACGCGATCAATCTGGAAACCGTGAACACCTATGAAGGCACGCATGACGTTCACGCGCTGATTCTGGGTCGCGCACAGACCGGCATCCAGGCGTTCTTCTAGGACACTCCCGTCAGGACATTACAAGAAGACCGGGAGAGTATCGTGACCGACGACATGACCGAACACCTGCCGCGCCGCATCGCCGAGGCGCGGGAGGCGGCCGGCCTGAGCCGCGCCGAGCTGGCGCAGCGCATGGGCGTCGTGCCGGAAACCGTGGACGCCTGGGAGGACGCCGAGCGTGTGCCCCGCGCCAACCGCATCACCGTGCTGGCCGGCGTGCTGGGTGTCTCGGCCATGTGGCTGCTGTCGGGCGAGGGCGACGATCCGGGCGCGGTGGACACCACCATCGGCCCCGGCCGCACCGAGGTTCAGGCCGAACTCGACGCCATCCGTGCCGATCTCGACCGCCTCTCGGGCGCCATCGGCAACCTGGTGGAGCGGCTGGGTTGAGGGTTTCTCGCCCGCACTGCGCGTCCTGACGAAAGTCAGGACCCATGCCTGAGTGTTTCCTCCGCCACTCCGTTTGCGGAAGCACTCAGGCATGGGTCCCAGATCAAGTCTGGGACGCGTGGTGGTGTTTGCGATGAGGGCGAGAACTGGCTCAGGCTGGGGGTGACAGAATAGCCTACCCCTGCGCGACGATCTCTTCCTCGACATCGCGCAGCTTGTCCTTGCCGAAGAAGATTTCGTCGCCGACATAGATGGTCGGGCTGCCGAAGGTGCCGCGGTCGACGGAGGCCTGGGTATTGTCCATCAGCTTCTGCTTGATCGCGGGATCCTGCACGCCTTCCGCGATCAGGTCGGCGTCCAGGCCGGCGGCCTTCAGTTCGGCCATGACAACCGCCGGGTCGTCCATCTTCTTCGAATTCTCCCACATGCTCCGGTACACCGCTTCGATGTAGTCGGCGTAGAAGCCCTCCCGCTCGGCGACCAGCGCGCCGCGCATGATCATCACCGTGTTGACCGGGAAGTTCTCGTTCATGCGGAACTTGGTCAGGCCGTGCTTCTGCATGAAGCGACGGGTTTCGATCTGGCCGTATTCAGACTTGTTCAGCACGCCCTTGTTCCACTCCATGGGCGACTTGTTGTTGGTCAGCTTGAAGACGCCGCCCAGCAGCACGGGAACGTAATGGAACGTCGCCCCGGTCCGCTTCTCGATCTCCGGGATCACCCGATGGCAGCAATAGGTGTTGGGGCTTCCGAAATCGAAGTGAAACTCGACGCGCGCCATGTTAAATCCTCCCTGCACGGTGCCCGGCCATTTCGGCCCGCGCCCGGTCCCAAGTCAACCATGGGGGGACGGCGATGCAGATCATCGAGACGGTCGAGCAACTGGAAGCCATCTATGGCGAGAAGAACCCGAAATCGGTGCTCAAGGAAGCCGATCACCTGATCCCCGAATACGCCGCCTTCGTCGAGCGTTCGCCCTTCTGCATGCTGGCGACCGTCGGGCCGGAGGGTCTGGACGTTTCGCCCCGCGGTGACCCGGTGGGGCAGTTCTTCCGCATCCAGGACCCGAAGACGCTGCTGCTGCCCGACCGGCGCGGCAACAACCGCATCGACAGCCTGCGCAACATCGTTCGCGATCCCCGCGTGTCGGTGATCTTCATGATTCCGGGCATCGGCGAGACCCTGCGTATCAACGGCACGGCGGACATCGTCGTCGATGACGGGATGCTTCAGAGCATGGCGATGGACGGCAAGCTGCCGCGCAGCATCGTCCGGGTGCATGTCGAGACGGTCTATTTCCAGTGCCAGAAGGCGCTGGCCCGGTCGCGGCTGTGGTTCGCCGACAGCCAGGCGGCGCGGGAGGACGTGCCCACCGCCGGCCAGATGCTGCAGGCGCTGATTACCTCCGAGCCCTTCGACGGCGCCGAGTATGACCGGAACTATCCCGACCACATGAAGAACACGATCTACTGACGGCCTTCGCGCCGCCAGATCAGATCCGGTTCACGGGAATCTTCAGGTAGCTGACGCCATTGTCCTCGGCGGGCGGCATGTGCCCGGCGCGGATGTTCACCTGTATCGACGGCAGGATCAGTTTCGGCGCGGCCAGCCCCTTGTCGCGTGCCTCGCGCATTGCGACGAAGTCGTCTTCCGTCCTGTCCCCGCCGACATGGATGTTGTCGCGACGCTCATCAGCCACCGATGTTTCGACCCGGTAGGTCTTCCGGCCCTCCGGCAGATAGTCGTGGCCGACGAAGATCCGGGTGTCGTCCGGCAGAGCCAGGATCTTCTGGATCGAGTTGTAGAGGGTGCGGGCGTCGCCGCCCGGAAAGTCGCAGCGCGCAGTGCCGTAGTCAGGCATGAACAGCGTATCGCCGCAGAAGGCTGCATCGCCGATGACATAGGTCAGGCAGGCCGGTGTGTGCCCGGGCGTGTGCATCACCCGCGCCTCGATTCCGCCGATCTGGAAACTGTCGCCGTCTTCGAACAGCCGCTCGAACTGGCTGCCGTCGCGGGCGAATCCGGCTTCGGCGTTGAACAGGTCGCCAAAGACGTCCTGCACCGTGGTGATCCGGGCACCGATCGCGGTGACGCCGCCGAGTTGCTCCTTCAGATAGACCGCGCCGGAAAGATGGTCGGCATGGGCGTGGGTCTCCAGGATCCAGTCGCAGGTCAGGCCCTTGCCGCGGACATGCTCGATGACCCTGTCGGCAGAGGCCGTGCTGGTCCGCCCCGACGGCGCGTCATAATCCAGTACCGGGTCGATGATGGCGCAGCGCCCCGTGGCCGGATCAGACACAACGAAGGTGGCCGTGTTCGTGCCTGTCTCGTCGAGGAAGGTTTCGACCTCTGGCCTCTGGCTGCTCTGCGGCATGGCGATTTCCTCCGGTTCCCGGTTGCGGTCTGTTGCCACTCTCGACATATTCAAAAAACTGAATATATCAAGCCTTGCATCCGGTCGCAGCCCTGCGTCGGGCGCATCCTGTCTTGAAAGGAAGTGGCCATGGAACTGTCGATTGTGCTGCCGGCGATCCTGTCCGGCGCGGTTGTCGGCTTCTCGCTCGGCCTCATCGGGGGCGGCGGATCGATCCTCGCCGTGCCGCTGCTGGTCTATGTCGTCGGTGTGACGGATACGCACCTTGCCATCGGTACGTCGGCGGTGGCGGTCGCGGCGAGCGCGCTGATCAATCTGCTGGTCCATGCCCGTGCGGGCACGGTGAAGTGGCGCTGCGCCGGGTTCTTCGCGGTGTTCGGCGTCATTGGTGCAGCCCTCGGGTCGACTCTGGGCAAGCTCACTGATCCGGAACTTCTGCTGGGCCTGTTCGGCGGCATCATGATCATCGTCGGTCTGGCGATGTTCCGCCGCAAGGCGGGCGGCGGCGATCCCGATGTCCACATGAGCCTGGAGACCCTGAGGCGCCTCGGCCCACGCCTCGCCTTTGGTGGCACGCTGGTCGGCGGCCTTGCCGGGTTCTTCGGCATTGGCGGAGGATTTCTGGTGGTGCCCGGGCTGGTCGGCGCAACGGCCATGCCGCTGCTCAACGCTGTGGGATCGTCGCTGGTGTCGGTTACGGCGTTCGGCGCGACCACTGCCGCGAACTACGCACTGGACGGTTTTGTCGACTGGGCGATCGCGGGCCTGTTCGTGATCGGCGGTCTGCTTGGCGGCGCCGGCGGATTGTTTGCCGCGAGGAAACTCGCCGGCAAGGGCCGGGCGCTGTCTCTGGTCTTCGCGATCGTGGTGGTTTCCGTCGGCTTCTACGTGACGGGCCAATCCATCTTCGCCGCGGCCTGAACCCTCAGATCCGGTTGGTCAGTGCCTGGGTGAAGTCAGCCTTCAGGTCCTCGACACCCTCCAGCCCGACCGACAGCCGGACCAGGCCCGAAGTCACGCCAATGGCGGCTCGCTCCTCGTCCGAGATGGCGCGGTGGGTGGTGGTCTCCGGATGGGTGATCAGGCTCTTGGAATCGCCCAGGTTGTTGGAGATATCCACCAGCTTCAGGCGGTCCAGGCAACTGAACGCCGCCGCCTTGCCGCCGGAGAGCTCGAAGGCCACCAGCGTGCCGCCGCAGCCGGACATCTGCTGCGCAACCAGGGCCTTCTGCGGGAAGCTCGCCAGACCCGGATAGATCACCCGCTCGACGCCGGGCAGGGTTTCCAGATGCTGGGCGACGGCCAGCGCATTGCCGCAGGCCTTCTCCACCCGCAGCGGCAGGGTCTCCAGACCCTTGACCAGAACCCAGGCGTTGAAGGGGCTGAGCGACGGCCCGGTATGGCGCATGAAGGGCATCAGCAGATCGTCGACGAACTGCCGTGTAGACAGCACCGCGCCGCCAAGGCAGCGGCCCTGACCGTCGATATGCTTGGTCGCGGAATAGACGACGACGTCGGCGCCGTGCTCCAGGGGCTTCTGCAGCATCGGCGTGGCGAAGACATTGTCGACAACAACGCGCGCACCGGCGGCGTGGGCCAGTTTCGAGACCGCCTGCAGGTCGATCAGCTCCAGTGTCGGATTGGCCGGCGTTTCCAGGAAGACGCAGGCCGCGCCAGGCTTCAGCGCCGCTTCCCACTGGTTCAGATCGGTGCCGTCCACCAGCGTTGTCTGGACGCCGAAGCGGGGCAGGATCTGGGTGAGGATATGGTGACAGCTTCCGAACAGGGCACGGGAGGCGACGACCCGGTCGCCGGTCTTCAGTTGCGCCATCAGCGAGGCGAACACCGCGGCCATACCGGAGGCGGTGGCGAAGCAGGCCTCGGCGCCTTCCAGCAGCCGCAGGCGCTCCTCGAACATGGCCACCGTCGGGTTGCCATAGCGCGAATAGATGAAGCCGTCCTGCTCGCCCTTGAAGCGGGCCTCGGCGTCGGCCGCGGTCTCGTAGACGAAGCCGGAATTCAGGAACAGTGCCTCGGAAGTCTCGCCCTGACCGGAGCGGTCCAGACCGCCACGGACCAGCCGGGTTTCCGCCGACCAGTTCGCCGGATCGTCCAGCCCGGCGGTCACTGCTGCCTCCAGGGCAGGTCGTGATAGCGCCAGCCGCCAACGCTGCCGCGGCGGGCGCGGTCGTCCTTGTCGCCCTCGAATCCTTCCGCGACGTTGTAGCAGACGTGGTAGCCGGCGGCCGTCAATGCCTTGGCCGCGGCCTTCGAGCGGACGCCCGAGCGGCAGATCAGATAGACCGGCTGCTCCGGCTTCACACCGGCGGCGCGCACATCGTCGACGAAGTTCTCGTTGATCTTCATCTCGGGATAGCTCTGCCATTCGATGAACAGCACGTCCTTGCCCAGCGCGGACAGGTCGGGCACCCCGACAAACTGCCATTCCGGCACGGTGCGGACATCGATCAGCACCGAATCCTTTTCCGACGTCAGTGCGTCATGCACGTTCCACGGATCGCGGTCGCCCGCGTAGCCTTCGCTCATTGTCCGATCACCCTCAGATCGTGTGGATGCCGCATTCGGTCTTGTCCTCGCCGCGCCACCGGCCCGCGCGCGGGTCCTCGCCCGGGGCGACGCGGTCGGTGCAGGGCATGCAGCCGATGGACAGGAAACCGTCCGCCTCCAGCGGATGGCGCGGCAGGTCGAATTCCTCGAAATGAGCTTCTATGTCTTCGCGGGTCCAGTCGGCAAGCGGATTGAACTTCACGCGCCCGTCCGCCGCCTCGATCGCGGGCAGGTGAGAGCGTTCGCCGCCCTGATAGCGCTTGCGGCCGGTGATCCAGGCGTCATAGGGGCGCAGCGCCCGCTGCAGCGGCTCGACCTTGCGGATGTAGCAGCACAACCCGCTGTCCCGCTGGAACTGCAGCAGGTCGCCGTCGACCGCCTTCACCTGGCGCGGATCGGGGCGCACGGAATGCACCATGGTCAGGCCCAGGCGCTCGACCAGTTCGTCGCGGTAGCGCAGGGTCTCGCCGAACAGCCGTCCGGTGTCGACGAAGGTGACCGAGATGTCCCGATCGACCTGCGAAGCCAGATGCAGCAGCACCGCGGCCTCTGCGCCGAAGGAGGAAACCAGCGTCAGCTTGCCGCCATAGGTGCGGCAGGCAACCTCGATCAGGTCCTTCGCGCCCAGATGGCCGAACGCCATGTTCATCTCGTGCGCCTGGTTGGCGGAGCGGATGAGCCGTTCAGTGTCGGCGAAGGGATGCTGGCCAAAGAAGGACATGGATATTCTCTGCTGTTGAAGGCGTATTCTTGGCGTCATGCCGGGCGTGTCCCGGCATCCGGGCGGATCATCGAACGGGCGGCGAGGCCGCGCCCGGACCCCGGCGCATGACCGGGGGTGTCGGGTTGGGCTAGCTGGCCAGCGCCACCGGCGACGGCGTGTGACGCAGGCGATAGGCGGGCACCGCGGCGTCCGCGCCGGCCTGGTAGACATTGGCGAACCGCTTCGCCGCCGCCTGCCAGGTTTCCAGCCGGATGTCGTCGGGCACCACCACCACGTCGAAGCCGCAGCGCAGCAGGTAGCCGTACTGATCCGCGATCACCGGTCCGTCGGCCCGGATCTCGCCGGCATAGCCGTAGCGGTCGCGCAGGATGCGGGCCTGGCTGAAGGCGCGGCCATCGGCGAAGGCCGGGAAGCTCAGTACCACGGCTGCGATGCGGTCCAGGTCCTCGGCCAGTTCCGCCGGGTCGGCGTCGTTCGGCAGGATCACGCCGATGGCGCCAAGGCCGCGCAGGATTTCCCGCTCCGCCTTCCACAGCTCCAGTGAGACCAGCTTCGCGCCGGGCATCAGGGCCTCGGCCAGGGTTTCCGCGGTCTGCCAGCGATCGCGCAGCAGCTTTCCGTTCTTAAGCAGCGCCATAGAGAGCCTCCTTGAAGGGATTGAGGCCGATGCGGTCGAAGGTTTCGATGAAACGCTCGCCCGCATGGCGGTTGGCGACATAGGTCTCGACGATGGTTTCGATGGCGTCGACGGCGTCCTCGCCGGTGAAGGCTGCGCCGACGACCTTGCCCACGGACGCGTTCTCGTCCGCGCGGCCGCCCAGGGTGATCTGGTAGAATTCCTCACCCTTCTTGTCGACGCCCAGGATGCCGATATTGGCCACGTGGTGATGCCCGCAGGCATTGATGCAGCCCGAGATGTTCAGCGTCAGCTCGCCGATCTCGTGCAGCCGGTCCAGATCGCCGAAGCGCTCGGAGATCTGCTGGCTGAGCGGGATCGAGCGTGCGTTTGCCAGGCTGCAGTAATCCAGTCCCGGGCAGGCGATGATGTCGCCCAGCAGACCGATGTTCGGCGTGTCCAGATCGTGGTTCCCCAGCGCCAGCCAGAGATCGTAGAGATCGTCCTGGCGGACATGCGGCAGCACCAGGTTCTGCTCGTGCGCCACCCGGATCTCGCCGAAGGAGTAGCGGTCGGCCAGCTCGGCCACGGCGTCCATCTGCTCGGCCGTGGCGTCGCCCGGAATGCCGCCCACCGGCTTCAGGGAGATGTTGGCGATGGCGTAGCCGGGCTTGCGGTGCGTACGGACGTTGGACTTCACCCAGCGGGCGAATGCGCGGTCCTCGAACTGCTTCGCGGCGAAGCCGCCGGAATTGCCGTTCAGCTTCTCGAAGGCCGGGTCGGCGAAATGGGCGCGGATGCGGGCGACTTCCTCGGCCGGCAGCTCCAGCACACCGTCGCGGATCGTCTCCCACTCCGCCTCGACCTGGCGGGTGTATTCCTCTGCGCCGATCTCGTGCACCAGGATCTTGATCCGGGCCTTGTACTTGTTGTCCCGGCGGCCGTAGCGGTTGTAGACGCGCAGCATCGCCTCGAGATAGCTCAGCAGGTCACGCTCGCCGACGAAGTCGCGGATCAGCCTGGCGATCATCGGCGTACGACCCTGGCCGCCGCCGGCCCAGACCTGGAAGCCGGTCTCGCCGTCAGCGTTCTTCACGATCACGATGCCGATGTCATGCACCTTGATCGCGGCGCGGTCGGTCTCGGTGCCGGTGACCGCGATCTTGAACTTGCGCGGCAGGAAGGCGAACTCCGGATGGAAGCTGGACCACTGCCGGATGATCTCCGACCAGACGCGCGGATCGTCGACCTCGCCGGCGACAGCGCCGGCGAACTGGTCCGCGGTGGTGTTGCGGATGCAGTTGCCCGAGGTCTGGATGGCGTGCATCTCCACCTCGGCCAGTTCGGCCAGGATGTCCGGGGTCTCTTCCAGCTTCGGCCAGTTGTACTGGATGTTCTGGCGCGTGGTGAAATGGCCGTAGCCGCGGTCATAGACGCGGGCGATCCGGGCCAGCTTGCGCATCTGCACCGACGACAGCACGCCGTAGGGAATGGCGACCCGCAGCATGTAGGCGTGCAGCTGCAGATAGAGGCCGTTCATCAACCGCAGCGGCCGAAACTGTTCCTCTGTCAGTTCGCCGGATACGCGGCGGGCCACCTGGTCGCGGAACTCCTCGACACGGGTGCTGACAATGTCGCGGTCAATGTGATCGTACTGGTACATGTTCGGGGTCCTCAGGCCGCCTGGGGCTTCAGGTAGTCGACCGACGGGCCGGTCAGGCGCAGGCGCTCGCGGTACTTCACCGGGCGCGGGTCGCTGCCGTTCAGCTCGACGGCGATCTCGTAGGGGCCGACGGCCACGGCCGGGTCAAGCTCGGCGCGGGCCAGCAGATCGGCGACGGCCTCCTTGCCATGCGCGACCTCGGCGCTGGCGATGTGCTCGGACCAGCCATTCGCGGTCTTGAAGATGACGATGCCGTCGTTCAGGCGGTTCGCGGTGATGACGAAATGCGACATGGGGGTGTCTCCCTTATCAGAGCGCCAGCGCCAGGCGCTCGGTTGCGTCGGGCAGGGCGGCGGAAGCGGCGGCGTCGCCGGCAACCTCGCCAATGAAGATCAGGGCCGGAGAGGCGACATCCTCGCGCTCCAGCAGGTCGGGCAGGCCGTCCAGCGTGCCGCGGATGACGCGCTGGTCGGGCAGGGTGCCATTCTCGACGATGGCCACCGGCGTCTTCCGGCTGCGGCCATTGGCGATCAGTTGCGCGCGGGCCTCGCGGGCGGTGGCGATGCCCATGTAGACCGCCAGCGTGTGCCGGGCATTGGCCAGCAGCCGCCAGTCGATCGCCGCCTCGCCGCCGTCCTTGCCCTGGCCGGACAGGAAGGTCACGGCGCTGGCGTGGTCGCGGTGGGTCAGCGGAATGCCCGCGGCGGCGGCGCAGCCCGAGGCGGCGGTGATGCCGGGAACGATCTCCACGTCGATCCCCGCCGCCTTCAGGTGGTCGGCCTCTTCCCCGCCCCGTCCGAAAATGAAAGGATCGCCGCCCTTCAGGCGGATCACCAGATGCCCGGCGCGCGCTTCCTCGACCAGGATGTCGTTGATCTGATCCTGGCTGCGGAAATGGTCGGCGCGGGCCTTGCCCACATAGACGCGGCGCGCATCGCGGCGGGCCAGGTCCAGAATGGCTTCCGGCACCAGCCGGTCATGCACGATCACGTCGGCCTGGCGCAGCAGGCGGTGCGCCTTCAGCGTCAGCAGTTCCGGATCGCCCGGACCGGCGCCGACAATGGCGACGCGGCCGGTGATCTCGCCGGCGGCGGTGCGGTTGAGCTGCGCCAGCATCTCCTGACGGGCCGAGGCCTCGTCGCCGGCCAGCACCTGCTTCGCCGCCGTGCCGGAAGGGAAGCGGTCCCAGAACTTGCGGCGCTGCACCGCCGTCGGCAGCACGGCCTTCACGGCGTCGCGGAAGCTGTCCACGAAGCCGGCCAGCGCGCCCAGGTTCTTCGGCAGGGCGGCCTCGATCTGGCCGCGGACCTCGCGGGCCAGCACCGGGGCGGCGCCGCCGGTCGAGATGGCGACGGTGACCGGGCCACGCTCGACGATGGCGGGCATGGTGAAATCGGAAAGCGCCGGACGGTCGACGACATTCACCGGCACGCCGGCCTCGCGGGCGGCATTCGCAACCCGGGTGTCAATGTCCAGATCCTCGCTGGCGGCGATCAGCAATTCCTGGTCATACAAATCGGAAGTGTGAAACTCGCGATGCCGCAGGATGACAGCGTCGTCGCGCGCCCAGTCGAGGACCTGCTGCGACGGGATTTCGGTGACGATAGTCAGCCTGGCGCCGGCCGAAAGCAGCAGGCGCCCCTTGGCCACGGCGGCTTCGCCACCACCGACCAGAAGGGCGTTACGCCCTTGAAGTTTATAGAAAATCGGAAACGCCTTCATGGCGAAACCTCCGTGCCGCAACCCAAGGGCCCACGGAGATTTCCCCGTGGCGCTTTAGCGATTGGTGACGCGGCGCAAGCTGCCCAATCAAATTCCGCGGGTCCGGTTGATGGTCCGGACCAGACCTTTTCAGCTTCCCGTCTGTCGATGCCCCGTCGCCCGATCAGGCTGTCTGGATATCTGCGTGTAGCTGACATGGAGGAGAATTTGTCATTTCTCCCGGGAGGTCAACAAAAAAATTCCGCAGCGAAAGGTAATTAAATTTTATCACACTTGAATTGTGTGATTAAGCCTTCCCGATCACCATGAACATCCGCCGGAAGGGGAACAGGGTGATCCCGTCTTCCGCCGTCGGGTAGGCGATACGCAGGCGCTGCCGGTAATCTGCCGTGAAGGCCTCGAAATCGGCCTCCGACAGTTCCCGCTGGATGGGCAGAAGTGTGGTGCCCCGCACCCATTCCAGCACCGGGTCCTCACCGCTCAGCGCCTGGGCGTATTCGGTCTCCCAGATGTCGACCGAGGCGGCGAGCGGGCGCAACAGATCGTGATAGAAGCGGACGTCGCGGACCGCATCGCCCAGCAGCTTGCCCGCCAGCTTCTCCCGGAACCGATCCCCGGCGGCGACGTCGGCGATCAGTGTGTGCGAGGGCGCGGCGAAGTTGTTCGGCTGCTGTATGGCCACGCATCCGCCCGGGGCCAGCGCGCCGACCAGCCGCGGCAGCAGGCTGGCGTGATCGGAAACCCACTGGATCGAGGCGTTGGCGAAGATCAGGTCGGCGGGGGCGTCTGGCTGCCAGGTTCCGATATCGGCCTCGGCGAAGGCGATGCCGGGATGCGCGGCGCGCGCCTTCTCCAGCATGGCGGGATTGTTGTCGACACCGGTCACTTCTGCGCCGGGCCAGCGGGCCTTCAGCGGCGCTGTGGAATTGCCGGGACCGCATCCGAGGTCGAATATCCGCTTCGGATCGTCCAGCGAGACCCGCGCCAGCAGGTCCAGCGCCGGCCGGGTGCGCAGATCGCCCATAGCGCCCTTCATGTACTGGTTCGGGTTCCAGCTGTTTCGGGACATGGGCAGCGCTCCGGGTTTGACGGCCATCGGGCCGGGCCGGATACTTCGTAGCGGGGAGGACTTCATCATGCAATTCGACAGCTACAACACGATCGCGTTTCAGAGGTCGGGCAAGGTGCTGACGGTGACGCTCAACCGGCCGGACGTGCTCAACGCGGTGAACGCGGAACTGCACGGGGAACTGAGCCGGCTGTTCCATGATCTGCAGACCGACGAGGCCGAGGTGATCGTGCTGACCGGGGCGGGCCGCGCCTTCTGCGCCGGCGGCGACATCGACTGGATGCAGCAGGGCATCGACGATCCGGCCAGCTTCGAGCGCACGGCGATCGAGGCCAAGCAGATCGTCTTCGGCCTGCTGGACCTGGAGAAGCCGATCATATGCCGCCTCAACGGCGACGCCGTGGGGCTGGGCGCGACCATCGCCCTGTTCTGCGACATCATCATCGCCAACGAGGATGCGCGCATCGGCGATCCGCATGTCTCGGTCGGTCTGGTGGCCGGCGACGGCGGCGCCATCATCTGGCCGCAACTGATCGGATATGCCCGGGCGAAAGAGTTCCTGATGACCGGCCGGCTGATCGCGGCGAAGGAAGCCGCCGGGATCGGCCTGATCAACGCCGCGGTCGAACCCGCGACCCTGGACACCGAGGTGGCGAAGATGTCCGGCTGTCTGGCCGCTGGCGCGTCGAAGGCGATCCGCTGGACCAAGGTCTCGGTGAATATCGGCCTGAAGCAGATGGCGCACGCGATCATGGACGCCTCGATCTCCTATGAGTTGATGTCGAACATGTCGAAGGACCATCAGGAGGCGGTGAGCGCATTCCGCGAGAAACGCCGTCCGGAGTTTACGGGCGAGTAACCCGCCCGGGTCATGATGGTCGCCGGATCCATTGTCCCGGAAACGGAACAGGTGGTAATTTGCAGCGGCAATAATATGCGTCAGCCTGTGACGGCCTCGGCGTGAAACCGGTCCGGGACTTGCCAATATTACACTCAAAGGGGCCCGGATGACCCTCCGCTGTCCCGAAAAGACACAGAAACTTGCCAATATTGGCACAAATTGTACGGAAATGGTTCAAGGCTGATGGTTACTTTGCCCGGAGCGGACGGACTGGACGGACTTCTCGACGACACGCTCGGCGGGTTCGAGGAGATTCTGGACAACGAGTCCGGCGGCGTGGAAGAGGACACCCTGTTCGGCAGCCCCGAACCTGAACCCCGCGAGTCCGGCGACGGATCCGGCGAGTCCGGCGAAGGCGCCGGCGGCGAAGGCGGCGAAGAGGGTGGTGAGGGCGGCGATGGTCCGAGCGGCTTCCTCAATCAGCTCCAGACGTCCTTTTCTGGCTCGGCGTTGCGCGACAAGATCTTCGGCGGCGACGAGGCCGAGGACTTCATTTTCGGCGACGGCAATGACTTCGGCCGTGGCGGTGGCGGCAACGACACGTTGCAGGGCGACGAGGGCGACGACATTCTGCTGGGCGAGGACGGCGACGACGCCATCATCGGCGGTCTGGGCTCCGACAAGCTGATCGGCAAGCTCGGCAACGATTCCATCGAAGGTGGAGAGGGCGGCGACGACCTGCGCGGCGGTCTTGGCCTGGACAGCATCTGGGGCGGCGACGGCGACGATTTCGGCCGTGGCGAGGAAGGCGACGACCAGCTTTGGGGCGGCGCCGGCAATGACAAGCTGCGCGGTGACGATGGTAATGACTCCATCGACGGCGGCGATGACGACGACACCCTGTTCGGTTTCGCCGATTCCGACAGTCTGATCGGTGGTCTGGGCCGCGACATCCTGCGCGGCGGCACCGAAGACGACACGCTGGTCGGCGGCGAGGACGACGACACGCTGCGCGGCGGCGACGACAACGATCTGCTGGATGGCGGCTCGGGCGACGATCTGCTGACCGGCGACAATGGCGACGACACGATCCTGGGCGGCGCGGGTAATGACCGCCTGGAAGGCAAGTCCGGCGCTGACAGCATCGACGGCGGCGACGGCAATGACGACATCCGCGGCGGCAGCGACGCCGACACGCTCAACGGCGGCGCGGGCAACGACATCTTCCGTGCGGGCATCGGCGACGACGTTGTCGCCGGCGGCGATGACGACGACACCATCCATGGCGAGGGCGGCAACGACCAGCTTGCGGGCGACGCCGGTATCGACCGCGTCTTCGGCGGCGCTGGCAACGACCTGATCTCGGGCGGCGCGGACAACGATACCGTCTCCGGCGGTTCCGGCCATGACACGATCGACGGCGGCGACGGCGATGATTTTGTCGGCGGCGGCACCGGCAATGACGAGATGGATGGCGGCCTGGGCGCCGATTCCATGAATGGCGGCGTCGGCTTCGACCTGATCCGCGGCGGCGCCGGCAACGACACGATCACCGGCGGCGGCAATGCCGACACCATCTTCGGTGGCGACGGCACGGACAATATCCACGCCGGTGCGGGCAATGACGTCATTGACGGCGGCGACGGCATGGATCTGCTGATCGGCGGCACCGGCAACGACACCATGACCGGCGGCACGGGCGATGACTGGTTCTATCTGAACGGCGACGATTTCGGCCACGAGGTCATCACCGACTTTTCCGAGGGCGACCTGCTCGATTTCTCGGCCACCAGCTACACCCGCGACGACCTGATCATCACCGAGGTCGACGGCAACACGGTCATCGAGGCGGGGCCGAACTCGGTCACGCTGCTCGGCGTCACTGGCCTGGCCCCGGCCGCGCTGTTCTTCTTCATCGGCGAGGAAATTCCGGTCGGGGAAGAGGCTTCGGAGCCGGACTTCTCCGACATCGAAAATGGCGTCAACGCCGAGACGGGCGATGACGGCAACGACCGTATCCGCGGCGACAACAACGGCGACGACGTGATCGTCGGCCTGGGCGGCGACGACAAGCTGGAAGGCCGCAACGGCGACGACTCACTGTTCGGCGGCGACGGCGAGGACACGCTGGAAGGCGACAATGGCAACGACCTTCTTGTCGGCGGTGCGGGCGCGGATCAGCTGAAGGGCGACGGCGGCGACAACACGCTCTACGGCGGCGCTGACAATGACAAGATCGATGGTGGCAATAATGCCGACGAGATCTATGGCGGTGACGGCGACGACGACATCGACGCCAAGGAAGGCGTCAACCAGGTCGATGGCGGCGACGGCAACGACACCATCGACGGTGGCAATTCCGGCGACACCATCACTGGCGGCGCAGGCAATGACGTCATCGATGCCAAGGAAGGCGTCAACGAGATCGATGGCGGCGACGGCGACGACAGCCTGAAGGGCGGCAACGCCAGTGACACGATCATTGGCGGCGCCGGCAACGACACCATCGACGGCAAGGAAGGCGCGAACCTGCTCGATGGCGGCGAAGGCGATGACCGCATCTCCGCCGGGAACGCCAACGACACCATCACCGGCGGCGCAGGCAACGACACGATCGAGGCAAAGGAAGGCGCCAACCAGGTCGATGGCGGCGATGGCAATGACATCATCTCCGCCGGAAATGCCGACGACACCCTGATCGGCGGTGCAGGCGACGACATCATCATTGGCAAGGAAGGCGCGAACCAGATGTTCGGCGGCGACGGCAATGACCAGCTTTCGGGCGGCAACGCCTCCGAGCTGTTCAGCGGCGGCGCGGGCGACGACCTGTTCGTGACCGGCCACGGCAACGACACCATCCAGATCGCCGAGGCGGATTTTGGCAATGACACGATCAGCGACTTCCGGAATGGCGACCGTATCGATTTCACCGGTTCCGGCCTGACCGGCTCCGACCTGGCGCTGAGCGAAACCGGCGATGGCCTGCTGATCAGCGCCGGCGACAACAGCCTGCTGCTGCGGGGCGTCGACCTGAACGACCTGGCGGAAAACGCCCTGATCATCGACGGATCCGTCGACCGCGGCGGGCGCTCCATTGGCGACGAAGAGGCCAGTGACGACGAGTCCGGTTCCGACGGATCGGGTGGTTCGCGTGGCTCTGACGGTTCACGCGGTTCCGATGGCTCCCGCGGTTCCGACGGTTCCCGCGGTTCTGATGGCTCCCGCGGCTCCGATGGTTCACGCGGATCTGACGGTTCACGCGGTTCCGATGGCTCCCGCGGTTCCGACGGTTCCCGCGGTTCTGATGGCTCCCGCGGCTCCGATGGTTCACGCGGATCTGACGGTTCGCGTGGTTCCGACGGGTCCCGTGGCTCTGACGGCTCTCGTGGTTCGGATGCGTCCGGCGCTGAGGCGCGCGATGCTGGCGGCTCCATCAGCTTTGAGGACTATCTCGAGGGCGGCCTGGGCGACCAGGCGCAGTATGGCGGCGACGATACGCCGGACTTCTCGTCGATCGAGAATGCCCGTGGCGCCGAGGACGGCAACAATGGCAACAACCGCATCAAGGGCGGCCGCGGCGACGACACGCTGGTCGGCGAAGGCGGCGACGACAAGCTGGAAGGCAAGAGCGGCGACGACAAGCTGTTCGGCGGCAGCGATGACGACGACCTGCGCGGCGGCGACGACGACGACCTTCTGGTCGGCGGTTCGGGCAATGACGAGCTGGACGGCGACAAGAATGACGACCTGCTCTATGGCGGCCTCGGCGACGATGAGCTGAAGGGCGGCGACGGCCAGGATCATCTCTTCGGCGGCGCCGGAAATGACGAGCTCAAGGGCGAGAAGGGCGACGACACGCTGACCGGCGGCGACGGCGACGACACGCTGGACGGCGGCGATGGCGACGACACCTACATTTTCGATCTCCGCTTCGAGGATGACACGTCCGACATCATCGACGACAACCGCGGCGACAACATCCTGCAACTGCAGGACAGCAGCGACGGCAGCGATGGCCTGGATCTCGACGAGGTGGCTTTTCGCGACAATGGCGACGGCACCTGGACGGCGGCCTTCCCGGATTCGGCCGGCCAGATCACCTTCGATCCTTCGGTGATCGCGGAGATCCGCCTGATGGACGGCCTCGGCGATCCGGGCGCGACGCTGCAGTACAACAGCGGCACCGACAGCTATGATGTGGTCAGCGGCGACGGCGATCTGATGCTGTTCTGATCACACGGCCCTCCCCCGGATTGATCGCGCCCTCACTATGCGGTCACAATGCGGCTGCAAACGGTCGGTCCTGGGGAGGAGCCATCATGTCGAACGATATTCTCTATGAAGTGCGCAACGGTGCGGCCTGGGTGACGCTCAATCGCCCGGACGCGCTCAACGCCATGAACCAGAATATCCTGGATGCCTATGCCGATCTGGTGCGGCGGGCCGAGGATGACGACAATGTCCGGGCGCTGGTCTTCACCGGCGCGGGGCGGGCCTTCTCTGCCGGCGCGGACCTGAAATACGTGCTCAGTTTCATCGGCGACGGCGACCCGGTGAAGGTGCGGACCTTCATGAAGCAGGCCTATGAGGCCTTCGCCCGCGTCGGCGAGTGCGAGAAACCGACCATCGCCGCCGTGAACGGTGTCACAGCAGCCGGCGGACTGGAACTGCTGCTGGCCTGCGATCTGGTGATTGCGGCGGCGTCGGCGAAGATCGGCGACGGCCACATCAATTTCGGCATGCTGCCCGGCGGCGGCAGCGCCATCCGCCTGCCTCGCAAGATCGGCGAGACCCGCGCGCGCTACCTGCTGTTCACGGGCGAGTTGCTGCCGGTGACGGAGATCGCGGACTGGGGTCTGGTCAATCAGATCGTCCCGGACGCCGAGCTGATGGCGCGGACCGAAGCCCTGGTCGAACGTCTGGCCTCGAAGAGCCCGCTGGCCATGCGCCAGATGAAGCATCTGGTCGATCAGGGGCTCGACATGCCGCTTGACCGGGCGTTGCGCACCGAGATGTCGGTCTGGGAGAGCTATGGTCAGTCCGCCGACCTGAAGGAAGGCCTCACCGCCTTTTCCGAAAAGAGGACGCCGCAATACAGCGGTCGTTGAGAATTACCCTGCGTATTCTGAAAACCTGGCGAAAATATTGATCGTTTCGGGGGTGGATTTCGCGTGTGATCGCACGCGAATCTGCTTTGTTCATGCGTGAAATATCCGGGGGTTGTGTTTTTTCGGACTCAAAGGAGAAATATCCTTAAAATTTGCGGCGAAATGTAAGTCCGCAAAGCACTATTTCTAAATTCTTTCGGGTTACATCGGCCTCTGAAGGCGTGAGGAACGATGATCGACATCAACACATTGGCGGATGCCCTCATGACGGGTGGCGAGCCAGGTGCGGAAATGCACTGGCTCAGAACCGAGATTGCGGGCCTGACGATCGGTTACGAACCGTCGCCGGCGGCGATGAGGTTCCGGGCCATGGCGGCTGTGGACGATTACTGGCGCTCCCTGCCCAAGACCGAGGGCGTCGCCGAGGTCATGAAGGTCGATCCGATGCAGATCGCCGGGGCGCTGGGTTCCGTCATGTTGATCGACGTCGTCGATGATGGCAGGGATTTTCGCTACGCGATCTATGGCAGCCGGATCGCCGAGATCAGCGGCTTCGACATGACCGGCAAGTGGCTCAGCGACATCCCGACGTCGAGCCCGATCGCGACCTTCTTCCACGCCGGATATCTGGGTGTCGTCCGTCATCGCCGGCGTCTGTTCACCATCCACCAGGCCCCGGCCAACATCATGATCGGATTCTGGCACCGCCTGATCCTGCCGCTCGGCCAGGCCGGTCAGGTCCGGCGTCTGCTGGTCTGCAATGTCGGCGCCCGGCCCGACGGGGTCGAGAAATAGCCGCTGCATTCGCGTTTTCTGCGCCGCGCCTGTTTTCTCGTGGCGGCATGACCCTATACTCCGGTCATCCAGTCCGGCGGTAACGGGGAGTTCGGCATGAAATTCGGTGTTGGTGACAGTGCGCGGCGTATCGAGGATCCGGTTCTGGTCAGGGGCCGTGGCACCTACACCGACGATGTTCATGTCGAGGGCGCGGCGCGGGGCGTGGTGTTCCGCTCACCCGTGGCGCATGCGCGCATCACCCGGCTGGACGTCAGTGCGGCCCGGGAGGCCGAGGGCGTCATCGCGGTTCTTACGGCGGCCGAGATGCAGGAAGACGGCATCGGTCCGATCCCCTGCATGCTGGACATCAAGAACGCGGACGGGACATCGCATTTCAAGCCGAACCGCTTCCTGCTGGCCGGCGAGATCACCCGCCATGTCGGCGAGCCGCTGGCCTTCGTCGTCGCCGAGACTGTCGGCGCGGCCCGGGATGCTGCCGACCTGATCGAACTGGAGTTCGAGGAGCTGCCGGTCGCCATGGGCACCTATGAGGCGACCCTGGACGGGGCGCCGCTGGTCTGGGACGAGGCGCCCAACAACATCATCCTGCATTACGAACGCGGCGATAAGGAAGCGACCGACGCCGCCTTCGCCAGCGCCGCGCGCGTCTCCAAGGTGCGGGTCATCAACAACCGCCTGGTCTGCAACGCCATGGAGCCGCGCTCGGCTGTCGCCGAGGTGACGCCGGACAGCGACCGCATCACCTTTTACGTGCCCAGCCAAGGCCCGGGCATGCAGCTCATGCAGTTCTCCATGATCTGCGGCATCCCGGCGGAGAAGCTGCGCGTGATCACCGGCAATGTCGGCGGCGGTTTCGGCACCAAGGCCTTCGTCTATCCGGAAGCCTGCCTGACGCTGTGGGCGGCCAAGCGGCTGAACCGGTCGGTGCGCTGGACCGGCGACCGCAGCGAGATCTTCCTGTCGGATGCCCATGGCCGTGACAATGTCACCTTCGTCGAGGTGGCAATGGACAAGGAAGGCCATTTCCAGGCCCTGCGCGCCAAGACCTATGCAGCGCTGGGTTCCTATCTGTCGAACTTCTCGACCATGATCCCGACCGACGCCTGCGCGGGCATGTATACCGGCCTCTACAAGATCCCGGTGATGCATCTGCAGGTGAAGGGCGTGATGACCCACACCGTGCCGACGGATGCCTATCGCGGTGCGGGGCGTCCGGAGGCGGCCTATCTGGTCGAGCGGCTGGTGGAGCAGGCGGCGCGTGATCTGGGCATCACCTCCGATGAGATCCGCCGGCGCAACTTCCCGACGCGGGAACAGATGCCGCACACGATGGGCCTGGGCGACGTCATCGATTCCGGTGATTTCCCGGGACACATGGCCGAGGCCATGAAGGATGCCGACTGGGACGGGTTTGCCGCCCGCCGCGCGCAGTCCGAAGCCGCCGGGAAGCTGCGCGGCATCGGCATGGCCACCTATATCGAACGCTGCGGCGCGGGCGCGGGCGTGCCGGCGCGGGTGAGCGTCGAGGAGGACGGCAAGGTCCGGATATTCTCCGGCGCGCTGGATTCGGGTCAGGGACATGCCGTGTCCTACGCCCAGATCCTGTCGGAGAAGCTGGGCATCGACGCCGACGCCATCGAGATGATCCAGGGCGACACCGACCGCGTTCCGGCCGGCTTCACCGGTGGTTCGAAGTCCATTCCCGTGGGCGGTAACTCGATCCTGAACGCTTCCAACCAGATCCTCGAGAAGGGCAGGAAGGTCGCCGCGAAGATGATGGAGACCGCCGAGGTCGATATCGAATATGCCGACGGCGCCTTCACAGTCACCGGCACCGATCGTTCCATGTCGATCTTCGAGGTCGCCGACGCGGCGCGCGATCCGGCCAACCTGCCGGAGGGCGTCGAGGGCGGGCTGGAGGCCGAGGACAATCACACCAATGTCCCGACCTTCCCGAACGGCACCCATATCTGCGAGGTCGAGATCGACCCGGACACCGGCCGCGTGCAGATTCTGGACTATGTCTGCGTCGACGATTTCGGCGTGACGCTGAACCCGTTGCTGCTGGAAGGTCAGGTGCATGGCGGCATTGGCCAGGGCATCGGCCAGGCCTGGACCGAAGACGCCACCTATGACGAGAACGGCCAGCTTCTGGCGGGCAGCTTCATGGACTACCAGATGCCGCGCGCGGACGATTTTCCGCCGATCCGCTTCCGCACCCACAACGTCCGGTGCACCACCAATCCGCTGGGTGTGAAGGGCGCGGGTGAGGCCGGCGCCATTGGCGCGCCGCCAGCCTTCGTGAATTCGGTCCACAACGCCGTCCTGAATGCGGGTAAGTCCATCGAGGGTCTGGAAATGCCGCTGACCCCTCGCAAGGTATGGGAAGCGCTGAACGGATAGTTGCCGGAGAGGTTGAGGAGTACTTTTCTTCCGCCCTCGAGGGGGGGAGGGGAAGATGCGTGAAGCGCGAAGAATAACGGGAGGACATCATGGGCGACTGGATCAAGCTGACGGCGTCGGACGGGCATACTTTCGACGCCTGGAAGGCCGAACCCGCGGGCAAGCCGAAGGGTGCGGTCGTGGTGATCATGGAGATTTTCGGGGTCAATTCGCATATCCGCGAAGTCGCCGAGGGCTATGCGCGCGACGGCTATCTGGCCATCGCGCCTGCGATCTATGACCGGATCGAGCCCCGGCTGGAATGTGGATACACACCCGACGAGATTGCAAAGGCCCGCGACTGGCGCGCCGCCTGCGATCTGGACAAGGTGATCCTGGACGTCGAGGCCGCCGCCGACGAAGCGGGCAAGGCCGGCAAGGTGGGCATCGTCGGCTACTGCTGGGGCGGTTCGATCGTCTATGTTTCCTGCTGCCGTCTGGCGGACAAGATCGCCGCCGGATCAGGCTATTACGGCGGTCAGATTCTGCCGCATCTCGGCGAGAGTGTCGGTGCGCCGCTGCAGCTCCATTTCGGCGAGAAGGATGCGGGCATTCCGCTGGCCGATGTCGAGCAGATCCGCACCGCGAAGCCCGAGGTCGAGGTCTTCATCTATGAAGGCGCCGATCACGGCTTCAACTGCGACCATCGGGGAAGCTGGAACAAAAGCAGCGCGGCCACGGCGAAGGAACGCACCCTGGCGCATTTCGCCCGCCACGTCGGTTAGAGCAGGCTGGACCCTCAGATCGCCACGGCGAGCCTGGGCTCCGTGTTTTCTTCCATCGTCACCTGGTTGCGCCCGTTCTCCTTGGAGCGGTAGAGCGCTTCGTCGGCGCGCTTGATCAGGGCCGCAGGTGCTTCGTCTGGCTTGAAGTGGGCGACGCCGAAGGACATCGTCACCTGTGAGATCTCCTCACCGGTCCGCTTGCGGACGATCCGCTTGGCCGCAATGTCCTGACGGATCAGATCGGCCACCCGGGCGGCCGCCTTGATGTCGGTCTCGGGCAGGATCAGGGCGAATTCCTCGCCGCCATAGCGGCAGGGGACGTCGCGGCCCTTCAGTCCCTGGCTCAGCACGCTGCCGACCAGGCGCAGCACCTGATCGCCCAACTGGTGCCCATAGGTGTCGTTGAACTTCTTGAAGTGGTCGATGTCGCAGATCACCAGCGACAGCGGCGTCTTCTTCTCGCGCGCCGTGGCGGTGTGCTGCATCAGGGACTTGTCGAAACCGGCGCGGTTCGACAGGCCTGTGAGCGCGTCGGTGAGCGCCTCGCGCCGAGATTCCGCGAGCTTTTCCTGCAGGTTGCTGATCTCGTTCGCCGACTGTTTCAGATCCTGTTCCAGCTTCTCGGAACGGGTCTTCATCTGTTGGGTAGCGACAAGCATCTGCGTGGCGATGGATTTCACCCGGCCTTCGTCACCGATCACGCCCAGGCCCGATTCCAGCCCGTTCAGCGCATTGCCGAACGCGCCGACATCGCTGCCGGCGGCCTGCACGTTGCGCACGACGTTGCGGATCTGATCCTGCATCGCCTCGCCCGTGGCCGTCAGTATCTGCGTGTCGCGCTCCATGCCGTAATGATCGGTCAGAACGGCCTCGGCGGCAGCGCGGAAGCGGTCAGGCGTCTCGTCGGCGACGTCACGCAGCCGCGCGACCACCACCGGGTCGCGTTCGGACACGTAATCATAGAAAAGGCGGTAGAAGTCGGGCGTCGCGGGCAGGCCGTAACTGTCCATCAGCTGAATGGCGATCTCGGAATAACGTGCTGCGTCTTCTTTCGAATCCAGCTGATAGAGCATCTGGCGCCCGTCCTGTTCCTGCTTCCGGCCCCTGTCGGCGACCGACGCTTCCCTTGGGGCAGAATCTAGTCGCCAGACGTTTCAAAACCGTAAAACGGTTGTTAAGGCTTGAAGGATCAGACGCCCAGATACCGGTGCGCGATCTCCGGATCGGCGGACAGTTCGGCCGAGCTTCCGGTCCAGGCGACGGCGCCCTTTTCGATGATGGTGTGCCGGTCTGCCAGCCGGGTGAGCGCCGCGATGTTCTTGTCCACGACCAGAATGGCCTGACCCTCGGATTTCAGGTTCTCCAGGATCGACCAGATCTCCGCCCGGATCAGGGGCGCCAGCCCCTCGGTCGCCTCGTCCAGCAGCAGCAGCTTCGGGTTGGTCATCAGCGCCCGGGCGATCGCCAGCATCTGCTGTTCGCCGCCGGAAAGCTGGTCGCCCATGTTGCCGGCCCGCTCCCGCAGCCGGGGAAATGCCTGCAGGACGCTGTCGAGGTTCCAGCGCGCCGCGCCCGGCGAGCGGTTGTCTGCGGTGGCGACCAGGTTCTCACGCACCGAGAGATTGGGGAAGATCTGGCGGCCTTCCGGCACCAGTCCCAGCCCCAGCTTGGCGATCTGGTATGAGGGCAGTCCCGCGATTTCCCGGCCTTCGAACAGGACCGAGCCGCCATGCGGGCGGGTCAGACCCATGACCGAGCGGATGGTGGTGGTCTTGCCCATGCCGTTGCGGCCCATCAGGGTCGCCACCTCGCCCGCGCCGATCTCCAGCGAAATCCCGAACAGCACCTGGCTGCGGCCGTAGGACGTCTCGATGCCCCGGACCTCAAGCATCCTGGTCGTCCCCCAGATAGGCGGCGCGGACATCTTCGTTGTCGCGGATCTCGTCCGGGGTGCCGGTGGCGATGGCGCGGCCATAGACCAGCACGGTGATCCGGTCGGCCAGGGCGAAGACGGCGTCCATGTCGTGCTCGACCAGCAGGATGGTGACGCCGCCCTTCAGGCCGTTGAGGAAGTTCACCATGCGCTGGCTGTCTTCGGGGCCCATGCCGGCCATGGGTTCGTCCAGCAGCAATACCTTCGGCCCGGTCGCCAGCGCCATTGCGATCTCGAGCTGCCGCTGCTCACCGTGGGAGAGGCTGGCCGCGACGGTGCCGGCGCGGTCGCCGAGGCCGACGCGCTGCAGCACCTCCATCGCCGGATCGACCAGTTCGGACTGGCGGCTGACCGGTTTCCAGAAACGGAAACTGTGTCCGTCATGTGCCTGCACCGACAGCATGACGTTCTGCAGCGCGGTGAAGTCCTGCAGGATGTTGGTGACCTGGAAGCTGCGGGCCAGTCCGATGCCGGAACGGGCATGCACGGCCATGCGAGTGATGTCCTGGTCGAAGAACAGGACGCGGCCGCTGTCGGAGCGGATTTCCCCGGTCAACTGGCCGATCAGCGTGGTCTTGCCGGCGCCGTTGGGTCCGATCACGGCATGGATTTCGCCGGCATGGATGTCCATGGTCAGGTGGTCGGTGGCGGTCAGCCCGCCGAACCGCTTCACCAGGTCGTCGATCTGCAGCGCGAGCTCAGCCATCGGACTTCTTCCTGCCCCCGAACTCGCCATTCAGGATGCCGACGATGCCGCCGCGCGCGAACAGCACGATCAGGATCAGCAGCGGGCCGAAGACCAGCTTCCAGTAGATGCCGACCTCCTCGCAGTCGCCGCTGCTGACCAGGTGGCAGGTCTCGACCATGACCAGCGGCAGGTTCTCCTCGACCAGGGTAAAGAAGGACGCGCCCAGCACCGGGCCGAACAGCGTGCCCATGCCGCCCAGAACCACCATGATGATCAGGTCGCCGGACCGGGTCCAATGCATCATGTCCGGGCTGACGAACTCGGTCAGGTTGGCCATCAGGAAGCCGGACAGGCCGCAGATCATGCCGGAAATGGCGAAGGCGGTGAGCCGGTAGCGGTAGGTCGGGAAGCCGATCGCCTTCATGCGCCGGTCGTTCGACTTCGCGCCCCGGATGGCCATGCCGAAGCGTGAATTCACCAGCCGCCAGGTGATCAGCACCGAAATGGCCAGCGCCGCCCAGGCGACATAGTAGAGGTCGGCGTCGTCTCCCAGATGGAAGCCGCTGCCGAACTCGGCCATCTCGTAAATCGACAGCCCGTCATCGCCGCCATAGACGTCCAGGCCGACGAAGATGAAATAGACCATCTGCGCGAACGCCAGCGTGATCATGATGAAATAGACGCCGCGGGTGCGCAGGCAGATCGCGCCGATCAGCAGCGCTGCGAGGCCGGAGATCCCGATGGCGCAGACCAGCTGCAGCCAGCCATTGTTCATCCAGTCCTGGCCGTCCTCGAAATAGTGGTGGAAGCCGATGCCGACGACATAGGCGCCGATGCCGACATAGGCCGCGTGGCCGAAACTGACCATGCCGCCATAGCCGAGGATCAGGTTGAGGCCCACCGCGCCGACGCCGACCACCAGCGTGCGCGCGACCAGCGTGATCCAGAAGGGCTCGTCCATCCAGTTGGCGAAGCTGGGCAACGCCAGCAGGATGGCGAAGGCCAGGAAGCCGGCAATCCATTCGCGACGGGCCATCAGCCGCTCCTCGGCGGGAACAGGCCCTCGGGCCGGAAGGCGAGGATCACGGCCATCAGCAGATAGCTCATCATCGAACTGATCGAGGGCGCGGCGGTGTCGGCGGCGATCTGGCTCATGAACAGGGACAGGAACTCCGGCAGGAAGGCGCGGCCGACCGTGTCGATCAGGCCGACGATCAGGGCCGCCACGAAGGCGCCGCGGATCGAGCCGATGCCGCCGATGACGATCACCACGAAGGCCAGGATCAGGATCTCGTTGCCCATGCCGATCTGCACGGTGAGGATCGGGCCGGCCATCAGCCCGGCCAGACCCGCCATCGCCGCGCCAAGGCCGAAGATCAGGGTGAACAGCAGGCGGATGTTCACGCCGAGCGCGCCGATCATCTCGCGGTTGGAAGCGCCGGCGCGGATCAGCATGCCGATCCGGGTCTTCGCCACCAGGAAATAGAGGCCGGCGGCAACGCTCAGCCCGACAAGGATGATGGCCAGACGGTAGGACGGATAGATCACCCCGGGCAGGATCTCGAAGCTGGTGCGCAGGAAGTCGGGCAGGGGGATGTTCATGCCCGCGGGGCCCCAGGCCAGCTGCACGAAATCGTCGGCGAAGAGAATGAGGCCGAAGGTTGCGAGCACCTGGTCCAGGTGGTCACGGTCATAGAGGGTTCGGAGACAGATCATCTCGACGATCATGCCTACCAGCATGGCGGCCGGCAGGGTCAGGATCGCCGCCAGCACGAAGGATCCGGTGAGCTGGGTCAGCGAAGCGGCGATGAAGGCGCCGATCATGTAGAGCGAGCCATGCGCCAGGTTGACCAGATCCATGATGCCGAACACCAGCGTCAGGCCGGCGGCCAGCAGGAACAGCAGCAGCCCCAGCTGCACGCCGTTCAGGATCTGCTCGATCAGAAGGATCCAGTTCATCGCGTCGAGTTGGCCTTGGTGCTCCGGCCGTCACCCCGGGCTTTTGCCAGGGTCCGGTGAGGCTTCGCCGCCGGTCAGGTGGTCTGACCGGATGCCGGGACATGCCCGGCATGACGTCGGTTCAGGTGGAAACCACTACGGCCCCGAAGCCATCGCCCCGGGGCCGTGCGGTCAGGATCGCAGGGCGATCACTTCATGGCGCATTCGCCGGCATACGGGTCCTGATGGTTCTCGAACACCGTCTGCACCGTCCTCACCGTGTATTCGCCCGCGTCGTTCTTGTAGGTCTCGCGCAGGTAGAAGTTCTGGATCGGGAAGTGGTTGTTGCCATAGCTGTACTTGCCGCGGACCGAGGCGAAGTCGGCCTTCTTCATCGCGGCGCGCATGCCGTCCTTGTTCGACAGATCGCCGCCCACGGCGTCGACCGCTGACTTGATCAGCATGATCGAGTCATAGGACTGCGCGGCGTAGAAGGACGGATACCGGCCGGTCTTGGCCTTGTAGTCGGCGACGAACTTCTTGTTCGCGGCGTTGTCCAGATCGGGGTTCCACTGCTGCGTCGCCAGGCTGCCGACGGCCAGGTCCTTCAGCAGCGGCATGGAGATCGCGTCAACCGCGAACACCGAATAGAGCGGGATCTGACCCTTCAGGCCGGCCTGCTCGTACTGGGTGAAGAACTGAACGCCCGCCTTGCCCGGATAGAAGATGAACACGGCTTCGGCGCCCGACGCGCGGGCCTTCGCCAGTTCGGCCGAGAAGTCGAGCTGGCCCGGCCATTTGGTCAGGTCCTTGCCCAGGATCTTGCCCTTGTAGGTGCGCTCGACGCCGGCGACCATGTTCTTACCGGCGGCGTAGTTCGGGGCCATGATGTAGAGCGACTTCACGCCACGCTGGTTCAGCACCTCGCCCATCGCCATCGGCGTCTGGTCGTTCTGCCAGGAGGTCGAGAAGAAGTCCTCGTGGCAAAGCTTGCCGGCGATCTGCGACGGGCCGGCATTGGCGGAAATCAGGAACGGGCCCTGACCCACGACCGACTTGTAGGACGCCAGCAGCACGTTCGACCAGATGTAGCCGGCGACGAACTGCACCTTGTCCGAGTTGACCAGCTTCTCGGTCTTCTGCTTGCCGATCTCGGGCTTGAAGCCGTCATCCTCGTAGATGATCTCGACGGACTTGCCGCCCATCTTGCCGCCGATGTGCTCGACCGCGAGATCGACCGCATCCTTCATGTCACGGCCGATCACGGCCGGACCGACGGTCAGCGTGGTGACAAAGCCGATCTTGACGCTGTCGCCGTGCGAGGCGGCATGGGCCGCGCCGGTCGCCAGCATCGCCGCCGCCGCGGCAAGGCCAATGGTCTTCCTGAGCATCTGATGAGCCTCCCTGCTCCTGTTGTGGGCTGATGCTTTTTTCGTAGAGCCCTCACGAATACCTGTCAGCATGCACTTTAATGCATATTCCGTTGAGGTATGCAAAAAAATGCAGTTTGTGCGCAGGATCTGCGCGACGTCCTGTTTATCCGATCCCGCCTGTCTTGGCACGGAATTCCGCGCCCCCGGCGGGTTCGCCAATATTTTAAGCTTGAACTAACTGAGCGCAACGAAAAGCTTGCGCCCTACCGGTCGGCGCCTCAGCCGAGACAGCCATGCTGTCTGTAATGCGGCTCCAGCTCGTCGAAGCTCTTGGCCTCGAAGGCTTCCGCCCGGCGCTCAAGCTGGATCTGCTGATCGTCGGTGAGTTGGTTGGCCAGCACGCCCAGCGTATGCAGGATGTAGCGGTCGATGGTGATTGACGAGGCCTCGCCGAAGGTCTCCAGCGTGATCCGGCCCCAGTAGTAGGCCGTGGCCGGATCGCCGCCGCCCTCGGCATAGCGGTAGACCGTGCGCAACTGCGCCATCGGATCGCCCTGCAACGCCACCAGTTCCTCGCAGCGCGCGCCCGGATCCTCGACCTTGCCCGTGGTGTAGAGGCGGCTCGCCGCCAGCGCGATGGCCGGCGCGTAGCCCGCTGCCGCGGCGGTCTTCAGCCGCTGCTCCGCAAATCTCGAATCCGGCTGCCCCAGAACATGCTGCGCCGGGGCGTAGCCCTGGTCGGCGGCGCCTTCCAGCATGCGGTTGATCTCGATCGAGATGGCCCGGCCGGGCCCGACGGGCTCGCCATAGTCGGCCATGACCAGCATCGCCCATGCCTCGCCCCGGTCCGAGAACGGCTGCACCAGTTGACGGGCCAGGGCGTATTCGCCCCGCTCGACGGCCTCCAGCGCCGGCCGGGCCTTCTTCTGTTCCGCCTCTGTCAGCCAGGGGGCCAGGTGATCGAGCACCGGGTGCGCCTCACCGGCGGCGCTCATACCGATCCAGAAGCCCTGCAGCGGCGCGCCCTCGAACACGAACAGACTGTTGCCGACGCGGCGTTCCACCCGATAGGCGCCATAGCGCGGCCGCATCCAGCTCTCGATGCCGATCTCGCTGGCCCAGCCCTTCAGCGCGTCGCGCCGCGACAGGCTCTCGTTCAGGGCTAGGCCGGCCATGCCGGGCTCCAGGTCCGCGGCGGTGTCGATGAAGGCGTAGAGGCCTGGATCGGCGCTGGGCATCAGCGGAATATCGAAACGTAGGCCGATCAGTTCCCGGCCGCGGGTCAGCAGCGTCGCCGACAGATTCCCGGTCTGGCCGTTGCCGATGACGATACGCCGGTAGCCGGGCAGGCCGGCGACGTCCTCCTCGACCACACCCTTGCCCGCGAAGAGCTCCATCGCCGACAGTTTCGCCGCGACCTGATCCGCCGAGGGGTGGAGAGGCTGGGGAGAAAACGCAAGGGCCTGGGTGATCATCAAGAAGCCGAAGACGGTCATCAGCAGAAAGCGCATCGCCATACTCCCATTGGTGCGCCGGAACGGTGCCATGAAAGGCCTGTAGCGTCTGCGCACCCGATCACATTGCAGGCCCGGCAATATCTGCAGGCAGAATGTTCCGCCCCGGTTGATCTTGCCTAGTACGTAAAATTTTATCGATCATTAAAATCGATATTTTTCAGATAGTTATGAGACATCTCCAGATGGCCCGGCGATTGCGCTCAAGGGTCTGCGGGCAAAAAGCCTGCTTTGACTCTGAAAAACTCAGAATGGAGAAACCAAAATGCTGTCTGTTAATACCAACGCCGGTGCGATGGCCGCGCTTCAGAACCTGAACTCGACCAATTCGCAGATGGCCGAAGTCCAGAACCGTATCAACACGGGCCTCAAGGTTGCCGGACCGAAGGACGATGGCGCGACATTCGCCATTGCCCAGAACATCCGCTCCAACATTGCCGGTCTCGATGCGGTGAAGGACAGTCTCGATCGTGGCGTTTCGGCGACCGACACCGCCATTGCGGCGGGCCAGTCGGTTTCCGACCTGCTCATCGAGATGAAGGAAAAGGCAGTTGCGTCGACGGATGCTAGCCTGGATACGGCGAGCCGGAATGCGTTGAATTCGGATTTCACCGCCCTCCGTGACCAGATCTCGACCATCGTGTCGAACGCAGAATTCGACGGCATCAACCTGATTGACGGTTCGGCGAGCAGCATCGCCGTTCTGGCCAACGACGAGGGTTCGACCATCACCGTGTCGGCCCAGCTGTTCACGCTCACCGGTCTGAGCATTTCCGCCGCCGCCCTGGACACCGTGACCAATGCGACCGCTGCGCGGTCCGCCGTGGACGCGGCCATCGCCACCGCGAACTCGCGTCTGGCTGCCCTGGGTACCGATGGAAAGAGCCTGGAGATCCACAAGGACTTTGTGGGTCAGCTGCAGGACACCCTCGCGCAGGGCGTCGGCAACCTGGTGGACGCGGATCTGGCCAAGGAAAGCGCAAGGCTCCAGTCGCTGCAGATCAAGCAGCAGCTGGGTGTCCAGGCGCTGTCCATCGCCAATCAGGCGCCGCAGTCGATCCTGGGTCTCTTCTAAGAGACTCGCCGCGTACGGGATATGGGGTCTCCGGGCCCCATATCCCAAGGCGCGCCGGCAGGTTCGAAGTAGGCAGAATCTGCAGGCAAGTCTTGCCTACCCGGCAAATTGTGCCGGAAACATTTGCCGGGTGACTTTGTTGCCGGGCAATTTTTTCGTATCCGATTCAACAAGTTGGTAATTTCTGCCGTGTTGGCGCGGTGGTTGCTCCTTCGTCGTTGCGGGCAAAAGGTCCGCGAACTTTGACGATCCAGAATGGAGCTTAGAAAATGGCACTTTCGGTCAACACCAACGCGGGGGCGATGGCCGCCCTCCAGAACCTCAACAACACCAACAAGGAACTGCAGGAAAGTCAGCTCCGCATCAACACCGGCCTGAAGGTCGCGGGTCCGAAGGACGATGGCGCCACGTTCGCCATTGCCCAGAACATCCGCGCCAACGTGGCCGGTCTCGAAGCGGTGAAGGACAGCCTGGACCGTGGCGTTTCGGCGGCTGACACCGCCATCGCCGCCGGCAGCGGCGTTTCCGACCTTCTCATCGAAATGAAGGAGAAGGCGGTTGCCGCCACTGACGCCAGCCTGGACACGGCCAGCCGTGATGCGCTGACCGCTGACTTCACCGCGCTGCGCGATCAGATCACGACCATCGTCTCGAACGCCGAGTTCGACGGTCTGAACTTGATCGACGGTTCGGTCTCCAGCATCGCGGTCCTGGCGAACGACGAGGGCTCGACCATCACGGTCTCCGCTCAGCTGTTCACCCTGACCGGTCTCAGCATCTCGGCTGCGACGCTCTCCACGGTGACCAACGCGACCGCTGCCCGTTCGGCAGTGGACGCGGCGATCTCCACGGCGAACGCCTCGCTGGCTGCGCTGGGTACCGATGCGAAGAGCCTCGAGATCCACAAGGATTTCGTTGGTCAGCTGCAGGACACCCTGACACAGGGCGTTGGCAATCTGGTGGATGCGGACCTGGCGAAGGAAAGCGCGAGACTTCAGTCGCTGCAGATCAAGCAGCAGCTGGGCGTCCAGGCGCTGTCCATCGCAAACCAGGCGCCGCAGACGATTCTCGGCCTCTTTTAACAGATAGCGTAGGTGGGCGCGGTTCCTTCGGGGGCCGCGCTCCCCAACGCGCTGTAGCCTGACGCCGCACCGTGTCCCGGGGCGGCGGAAGGCCGCGAGGCCGGCTCTCGAGAGTTGGCAGGATGATAAACACAGCAACGACATTGGCAGTTTCAGCGCCGGCCGCCCGGCCGGTGGAAGCAGCGGACACGACGAAGCGCGACCGTGATGCGGAAACCGTCAATCCCGCAGTCGCGGCAGCCGCCGAAAGGCGGGACGCGGCGAACGAGGAAGATCCCGGCGTGGACCGGGCCGCGGCCGCCGAAGCGGTGGCGAAGGCCATGTTCACCGAGTTTCCCTCGAACGCATCGCTGGAGATCGCGGTCAATGACCAGGACGATGGCTTTGTCTATCGCGCGGTCGACCGGGAAACCGGCGAGGTGATCAAGCAATTCCCGGCGGAAGAGGTGCTGGAGCGCCTGGAACGCATGGCGAAGACGCAGGGTCTGGCGGTCGACGGACGGGTCTGAACCAAGTCCCTGTCTCCGGGCGGGGCAAGATAATAGGCTGGTTGCCGGGCGCTCCCGAAGGAGACGCGTGTGCGACGCAGGCTGTTGAAGATTCTCGGGTTTACGGTCGTGGGAGCGGTGCTCCTGCTGGCCGCGCTTGGCGTTTGGCGCAAGGAAATCGTCGAGCGGGCGGCCGTCTGGCAGCTCGATCGGATGGGCATCGAAGCACCGGCCCTGACGGTCGAGCGGCTGGATTTTGGCGGCCTGACCGTCACCGGCCTCCGGGCCGGCGCCTTTGCATCCGCGGACCGGATCGACGTGGCCCGGCAGGGCTGGGACCCGCTGGGCTGGCGCTACCGGGCATCCGGCATCCGGGTCGAGGCCGTCTATCTCGGCGACCGGCTGTCCGTCGGTCCGTTCCAGATTCTTCCCGGCGGCGGGGGATCGGGCGGCGAAGCCGCGCTGCCCGACGTCGTTGTCGAAGGCCTGGACCTGACCGCGGCGACCGATTTCGGTCCCGTGCGCCTGCTGCTGCCGGGCACGGTCAGTGCCGCGCCGGGCAGACCTGTCCGGCTCGACAGCGCCATCACCTTCACCCATGACAGGCTGAGTGCCCGCGGCGAGATGCGGACAACCGCGTCGACGGATGGCCTGGCTGCGGTCACGGCGCGATTTGACGAGATCGAACTGACAGCCGAAGGCCGCTCCTTCCGCGCCGGCGATGTCGAGATCGATGCAGACCTGCAGCCCGACTTCGCCGATATCCGGCTGCGCGGGCGTCTGCCCGGCCTCTCGGCGGCGGTCGAACTCGACCTGACCGCCGCCGCGCCGATGCTGCACCCGGTGCTCGAGGCCCGGGCTCGCCTGCAGCTCGACAGTCTCGATCCGCTCGGCAGCTTTCTGCCGGACGCCGACCTGCCCTCCGGCTCGCTCAGCGCCGAACTGACGGTCGGCGGCGAGCTGGATGTGGCCAGCCTGCTCGGCGGCGAACAGCCGTTTCACGCCTTCGTCGGCGATATCGGGCTGCGATCCGAGGGCGCGCTGACCGGCATCGCGAGCGTGGCTGACGCGCTCGACTATGCCACCGTGAGCCAGGCGGCGGTGGCAGCCGGCGGTCAGGTCTCGGTGGAAATGGGCGACGCCAGCTTCCGCTTCGAAGGACTGAACCCCGACCTGATCCCGCCGGAGATCGCAGCCGCAGGCCGAGCGCCGCTGATCGGCGAAACCGTCACCGTCTCGGTCCGCTCCGGGACGCTTGTATCCGGCCTGGACATCGCGCGCCTCGTCACTGGGGAGGCGTTGCAGGCCACGCTGTCCGGACGGTTCGGGATCGAATCGCTGGCGCGGGCGGAGCTGGCCGTGGGACTGGCGCGTATTGCGCCGGACCGGCTGTCGGCCGATGCCGTGAAGGTGGATATCCGCGGTGCCAGTGTCGATGGCGTCCCCCTGTCTCTCGCACAGCTGACGGGGAGTGGCTGGCTGGGCGACGGCGCATCGTTCGACGGATTGCTCGAGATCGAGGCCGGTCCGGTGGCGCAGGGTGGCCGGGGCGCCGAGACCGTCACCGCTCGGCTGCCTCTGAACTACCGCAATGACGGCCAGACCGGAGAAGGCCGGCTGACGGATGGGGCAGTGACCCTCGCCGGCGTCCGCACCGGTTCCGATGAAGTCTCCCTGCCCGGACCGGTCGAGGCGAGCCTGTCCGCCCGGGTGAAGACCGGCCCGTGCAGCCTTCGGGCGTGTGCACCGGAACCGGAAGCCGCCACTGCCACAATCATGGCCGGAACGCTGGCGCTCGAAACCGCGGCGGCGGGGCGCATCGATATGGAGGAAATCTCGACCCAGGTTGCGATCCTGTCACTCTCGGCGAAACGGCCTGTCTTCGATCTGAAGGCGGATGTTGCGCGGCTGATATCGGTGCAGCACGGCCAGGCGGAGGACCTCTCGCTGGAAGGCCGGACGGATTTATCGTTGTCCCGGCTGGCGCATCGCCTGACGGTGGCGCGGATCGACGCCCTGCCCGTCAAGGGATTGCGTCCCCCTCCTGTCGCACTCGGCGTCGAACTCTCGGGTTCTTTGTCCGATCCCCGGATCAATGGCGAGATTTCCCTGATCGGCCGCACGATCCCACCGCTGAAGGTCTCGGCGAACAGGCGCTCCGTCCGCGTGGAGATGCTTCAGGCCAACCTCGCCGACATTCTGGAACTGGATGCGGTGGGCGCGGTGCTGCCGGTTCTCGTGGAAGAGGCGGAAGGGCGCGTCTCGGTCCTGGTCGAGCTTGATCCCGCCACCGCCTCGCCGACCGTGGAGCTCGAGTTCATCGATGTCGGCGGCGCGGCGAATTCCGTCTTCTTCTCGCTGCTCAACGGGCGGTTCAGGCTCGGTTCAGTTGCGCCTGTCAGAAGTGATGGCATCCAGACGCTGACACTGAAGCGTCTGGATGCAGGCGCAGTTCTGGAGAATGTCGAAGTGGATATCGCGATCAACGAAACCGCCGGAGAGACCCAGGCCGTGGTGTCGCGGCTGTCCGGCGACGTCTTCGATGGCCGCTTCGCCTTCGATCCCGTGACCTTTTCCAGCGAAGGCGAGCTGCCGGAACTGCGGCTGAAGCTGACGGATGTGGAACTGGGGGCGATGACGGGGCTGCTGGGTCTGGAAGGGTTCGCACTGGAAGGACGCATGGATGGCGAGATCCCGTTCGCCGTCGACAGCGAGAACCGCGTCGCCATCCGCGGCGGGCGTCTGGCCGCGACGGGACCCGGCGTGATGCGCCTGAAGCTGGACGAGTTCCGCGCCATGCTGGCCGAGAGCATGGGCGACCAGGCGGATATCCTGCTGAACGCGCTGCTGGATTTTCACCACACCGTGCTGGAAGCGCGCATCGACAAACCCTTCGACGGCGACGAGAAGGTCGCGATCCGGCTGGAGGGCAGCAATCCTGCGCATCTGGACGGGCAGCCCTTCGTCTTCAACATCAGCCTGGAGAGCAATGTCATCCGGCTGGCCGAGCCGCTTTACGGACTCTATCGCTCCACGCTCGGCAGCGTGGAAAACTTCGTGCGCACCTTCAACGAGGACCGCTAGTATCAGGGGGCGACCCCGGTTAGGAGCATGCAGGATGGCCAAGATCGCACAAGCAGGACCCACCGCACTGGCGCTGATGGCGCTGGTCGCCCTGTCGGCATGCGAACCGAAGGTCGCCGTCGAGGCGCCGAAGGAGCCGATCACGATCAACCTGAACATCAAGCTTGATGCGGAGTTGCGCGTGAAGCTCGAGGAAACGGCGAAGAAGGACATCGCCAAGAACCCGGAGATCTTCTGATGTTGCGGAAACTGTTTCTGTCCATCGCCCTGCTGCTGGGGCTGACGGCCGCCGCGGCGGCGCAGTCGCTCGATTCGCTCCGGGCGAGCGGTGCGGTCGGCGAGCGCTTTGACGGCATGGCCGTGGCCCGCGACAGCAGCGCCGCCGGCGTCGTCAACAAGGTCAACCAGCAGCGGCTGCAGATCTATCAGGACCGCGCCCGGCAGGAAGGCGTCAGCGTGCAGCAGGTCGGCGAGGTCTACGCCAACCAGATCCGCCGGAGTGCGCCACCCGGCACATGGTTCCAGGACCGGAGCGGCCGCTGGCAACGCTGACCGGAACCGGGGGGAGGATCATATGTTCGGAAAACTGAGGCTGGACGGCCGGGTGGCCATGGTCACCGGCGGCAGCAAGGGGCTGGGCCGCGCCATGGCCGAGGCGCTTGCGTCCGCGGGCGCGATGGTGGTCATGACCGCGCGCAGCGAGGGACCGCTGCAGGAAGCAGTCGAGGCGATCGAGCGCAAGGGCGGCAAGGCCGACTACCGCGTCTTCGACACCACTGATGAAGAGGCGGGCAAGGAGGCGATCGCCTCCATCGTCCGGGATCACCGGCGGCTGGAAATCCTGATCAACAATGCCGGCGCGATTCACCGCGCGCCGCTGCTGGAGAGCCGGACAGAGGACTACCGTCACGTCGTCGAGACCAATCTGATCGCGCTCTACACTCTGGCGCGTGAGGCGGCGCGGCACATGGTCGAGCGCGGCTATGGCCGGATCATCAATATCGGCTCGGTCATGACCACCATCGCGCGGCCGAACATCGGCCCCTATGTGGCGACCAAGCACGCGGTCGCGGGCATCACCAAGTCCATGGCCGTCGAACTCGCGCAGCAGGGCGTCACCGTCAACGCCATTGGTCCGGGCTATTTCGGCACCGAGTTCAATGCTCCGCTGATGGCCGATGCCGAGTTCACCAAGATGGTCGAGGACCGCACGCCTATCGGCCGCTGGGCGAAGCCGGAAGAGATTGGCGGTGCGGCGATCTTCCTCGCCTCCGATGCGGCGGCCTTTGTCACCGGCCACACGCTCTATGTGGATGGCGGGCTGACGATCAAGCTGTAAGCCCGGCCCTGAGAGCGATCGACGCGCCCAGACCCAGCAGCGCCAGTAGGAAGACCCGTCGGAACAGTGGTTCCGGCAGGCGCTGGCGCAATCGCCGGCCCAGGCTCATGCCGATCAGGGCGGGGATGACGCCGGCCAGGGATACCCAGGACAGTTCCGACGACAGGAGGCCCTGGCCGGTCAGCGCCACGCCGAGGCCCAGCGTCGAGACCGTGAACAGGATGCCCATGGCCTGCACCATCTCGTCCCGAGTCAGACCGATGGCGTTGAGATAGAGCACGCCCGGCACCACGAAACTGCCGGTCAGGCCGGTGAAGACGCCATTCAGCGCGCCCGCGACGATCCCGCCGACGCCTTCCGCCGGGCTGTCGAGGCGCGGTTTCCAGCCGCTCAGGGCGAGCAGGGCATAGGCGATGATCAGCAGGCCGAGCAGCAGCGAGAGCGTCGCCGGCTCGAACCGGCTCAGCCCCAGCGCGCCGACGAAGATGAAGCCGAAGGCCGGGACCAGCGTCCACTTCAGCCGCCCGGTCAGGGCCATCAGCCGTCCGCCCTGCAATCCCTGGATCAGGTTGGTGATGAAGGACGGCCAGAGCAGCAGCGCCATCGCCTCGATCAGGCCGGAGGTCAGCGCAAACAGCGCCAGACACACCGTCGGCAGGCCGAAGCCGACGACACCCTTGACGGTCCCGGCGGCGAGAAAGATCAGCGCCGCGACGGCAATTCCGGCCGGGTCGCTGAACAAGCCTCAGACCAGCCCCGGCACCGGGCGGGCGAAATCGCTCTCGGGAAAGACGGTGCGTTCGACGAAGTCGGGGTCCATGGCCATGTGCTGGATCAGCAGCGCCTTGAACACCGAGCGGATGTCCATGGTCGGCTTCAGGTCGCGGTTCTCGTGCAGGTCGCGCGCCTTCAGGCCGGGCCAGTCGGCATGCACTTTCCCGCCCTTCACCGCGCCGCCGGCGATCAGCGCCGCCGTGGCGGTGCCATGATCGGTGCCCGTGGTGCCGTTGGGGCGCACGGTACGGCCGAATTCGGTGACCACGGCGACGGCCGTCTTCTCCCAGGCCGGACCCAACCCCTGTTTCAGCGCCGCGACCGCGCCGTCCAGCACCGGCATGCGGTAGCTGAAATAGATCGTCTGCGACGCGTGCGTGTCCCAGCCGTCGATGTCGAAAGTGGCAATGCGCGGGCCATCGGGCTCGCCCAGAAACCGCCCTGTGGCGCGGGCAAGCTGTGTGATTGCTTCCAGGTCGCGGATCGAGGGGTGGCTGGTGGCGGCGTCCGCGCCCAGCAGCCGCTGATCGCGCTCCACCGAATCCGCGCCCTCGCGGATGGCATCACGCAGCGGGGCATCTCCGCTGCCCATCTGGCCGAGCACGGAAAGCAGCGCACCGTCGGCCTCGGGCAGCCTGCGCGGTGACCAGATCCGGACGCCGTTCGCGCCTGTCATGATGACGGGCATGGCGTAGCCGCTGGCCAGGCCCATGCGGCGTGACGGTTCGCCGTACCAGGCCAGCGCACGGTTGATCCAGCCGCTGGACGTGCTGCTGAGATGGTTCAGCCCGGTTTCGAGCAGATCCTGCGCATCGAAATGGGAGCGGTTGCGGGAGACCGAATGCACCGCATGGGCCACTGCCAGGTCGCTGGCCCGCCACATCTCATGCAGCGTCGGCAGGCTGGCGTGCAGGCCGAAAGTCCCGTCCAGGCTGAAGGAATCGCCGCCGCGCGGGGTGGACCCGTCGCCAAGCTGGCCGCGGACGGATGCGAAATCCGGGTCGCCGATGGCCGGCACCGCGCCAAGGCCGTCCATGCCGCCGCGCAGCACGATGACCACCAGCCGCCGGTCGGTCTCCGCCGAGGCTGTCAGGGCGCGGGACGGCAGTGCCCCGGCGAGCCCCAGCGCGGCCATGGATTTCAGCGTGTCGCGACGCGTGATCATTGCCTACCTCCTCTGGAAGGCGGGGCTGGCCAGCAGGGCCGCCAGCGCGGTTTCGTTGGGCAGACCCTCCAGCGCTGTCCGGTCGGCGTCGGGCAGCAGGTCTCCCAGCACCTGACTGGCGGTCTCCCGCCAGTCCGGCTGCTCCCGGAAGCTGTCGCGCACCGACGCCTGGGCGAAACGCGCCCGGCGCACCGCTGCGTCAGGCGTCAGCCATGCCGCTTCCTCGTCGGGCCATCCGGCGGGCGATCCCGCCATGAAAGGCAGATTGCCGAAGCTGTTCAGCGCCTCGATCACGGCTGCGATGTTGCTGGCGTCGTCCAGGGCGCGGCGCACGGCGACGGTGTATTCCACCGGCCGCTTGATCTTGGTGAGCACCGGGGTCCAGGCTTCGTCGGCGCCGATCAGCGCGAGAGCCAGTTCCTTCAGATCGCCGTCGGTTTCCAGGAAACGCTGCTGGAGCTTGTCGACCAGCGCTTTCGGCGGCCGGTCGGCGACAAAGTGGCGGGCCAGCTTGAAGGCCATGTGGCGCGCGGTTGCCGGATGACGGGAGAGCGCCATCAGAACGTCGCGACCTTCCTGCACACCGTTCTCGGCAAAGGACCGCCCCAGCACCGTCTTCGCGCCCGGCGCATGCATGCCGGCATCGAAGCGGAAGCCGCCCGGGTTTTCCTGCCAGGACCGGGCGAAGGTCCAGCCGGTCAGCACCCTGGCGAACTCCTGCACGTCCGACTGGCCGTAGCCCTGATCGACGCCCAGTGTGTGCAGCTCCAGGATCTCGCGGGCCAGGTTCTCGTTCACCCCGCGCCGGCCGTAATAGCCCGCCGACGAATCCGCGCCGGAGGAGCGGTAGTTGTCGAGGTAGAACAGCATCCCGGGATGTTCGCTGGATGCCCGCAACATGTCGGCGAAACGTCCGGCGACATGCGGGCGGATCGCCTCGCGCTCGTGCCCGCCGGCCATGCCGATCACCACGCCCTTGGCCCCGGATACGGTGAAATGATCGCCCCAGAACCAGACCAGCCTTTCGTGGAACGGCGAGTCCGTGGTGATGGCCGCGTGCAGGCGCGACCCGGCTTCCCGCGCCCAGACCCGCTGATACGGGCCCTGGATGCGCTTCACCAGTTCCGCCACCGACGTCGTCACCGCCGCCCACCAGTCCAGCACGTTCTCGCTGACCGGCGGCAGGTCGATCATGGCGGCCGGAACCGGCTGCGGCCGGGTTACCTGCTCGGCTAGCCAACCCCGGGGATCGGAGGCGATGCTGTCAATCTCGTCGGGCTTCGGGCCGAAGCCGAAACGGTGTGCGGCGATGAAGGCCTCGTGGCGGGACATGGGGTGGTTTCCTCTAGCTCATGTCGGGCGGCAGGGCGCAGACCTGATTGTACGCGAAACGACGGCTGAGACCGCCTGATTGTTGATAGATGTCCTGCGTCGCCTGGAAGGCCTCCTCGGTGATTTCCGGATGCCGGGTCCAGTTGCCCAGCTTCTGATAGGCGTCGATGCAGCTTGCCAGCACCGGCTCGTCCGTGTCCGGGAAATAGGGCTTCAGCGTTGCCGCGATGCCGGCTGCGGTTTCGTCGTTCAGCCAGTTGCGGGCCTTGCGGTAGGCGCGCATGAAGGCCAGCGCCATGTCGGTCTTCAGCCAGTCCGGCGTGGCCACCAGGCTGGAAAAGCCGCAGGGGCCGACCTTGGGGCCGACCTGGGCGACCACGTGACCGATGCCGTCGGCCTGAAGCTGCTGCGGATAGGGGCCCTGCTGCTGCACATACTGGCCCTGGCCGTCGCGGAAGGCCTGGTCGATCGCCGCCGCGCCGCCGGGCGTGATCGGCACCAGCTTGTCGAAGTCGATGCCGGCCTGAAGGCAGCCATAGCGGAACATGACCTGCGGCTGGCCGCCGCCAAACATGACCACCTCGGAGCCCTCCAGCTTGTCCCAGGTGAAGTCCGGGTCGGGCTCGCGGGCGGTGATGAAGAAGCCGTCCATCTCGTTGACCTGCGCGAAATGGCGGATCGCGGGCGGCTCGCCCTTGTCCAGCGCGGTCAGACCCTGACTCAGCGCCGACTGGATGACATCGACCTCGCCGGCCTCCAGCGCCTTGATCGCCGACGTGCCCGGCGGCGAGACCGTCCACTTCGTCTCCAGCCCCTCTTCTTTCAGGAACCCGGCCGCGAAAGTGGCGATCAGCGGCGAATAGAAGGCCGAGAAAAGTGTGAATTCGATGCGGATGGTGTCCATGCCCGTGCCTCCCCCGGCGGTTGTGCGAAGGCGGAGTGTGACGGCACGGCCGATGGGCGGCAAGTCCGGCCTCTTGGCGTCCGGTTTCTTCGATGATGAAATGGCGGCGGGAGGATCACGACATGACTGCACCGCTGCACACAGAACCGCTGCATCCCGAATTCGGGGTCCGCGTCACCGGCGCGGATCTGAAAGAGCCGCTGGACGCGGATACGGTCGAGGCGATCCATGAGCTGATCGACCTGCATTCCTTTCTGGTCTTTCCGGACCAGTTCCTCGACGACGATGCGCAGCTCGCGTTCACGCATGCCCTGGGCACGCCGGAGCCGGAGCATGTCACCCTGGGGAACACCGGACGGATCGTCTATTTCGGCACCATCGGTAATGTCGATGCGGACGGGACCAAACGGGGCAATGCCGACCGCAAGGTGTTCTTCCAGACAGGCAACAACATGTGGCACTCGGACTCCTCGTTCCGCGAGGTGCCGTCCTACGTCTCCCTGATGTCGGTGCATGAGGCGCCGGACGAGGGTGGCGAGACGCTGTTCGTGAGCCAGCGCGCCGCCTATGCCCGCCTGCCGGCCGAGAAGCAGGCCGAGATCGAGCCGCTGGTGGCCATCCATGACTATGTCTATTCCCGGACGAAGGTGCATCCCGAGGCTGTCTCGCCGGCCCATGCCGCCTCCCTGCCGCCGGTGTCGCAGAAGGTGGTGCGGAAGAATGCCCGCACGGGCGCGAAGAACTTCTATGTCGGGTCCCATGCGCGCGAGGTCGAGGGCTGGGGCTGGAACCGCAGCCGGGACCTGATCGACGGCCTGCTGGAGGAATGCATCGGCGAGGAGCACATCTACGCCCATCGCTGGCGGCCGGGCGAACTGGTGATCTGGGACAACCGCTGCCTGCTGCACCGGGGCGCGGGCTACGACGCGGACAAGTACCGCCGCTACATGCGCCAGACCCGGGTCATGGGCCGCGACAACACGGTGCGCGAGGAGGAAGGCCGGGCCTGAGCGGCATCGCGCCGGGCGTCAGACCCCGAACAGGTCGTTGGTCGTCAGTACCCGGTGCACTGCGATGGCGGCCTTCGCCGAGATCTCGAAGGTCTTCGGCGGGTTGAACTGCTCGACCACGACCGCCTTCGTGTCGCGCCTGACCAGGCGCTTGCACCAGGCCGTGACCTCGCCGTCTTCCGCGCTGGTCTGGACCACCACATAGTCGCCGGGCCGGGCCGGGCGCTTGCCGGAGACGTAGATCAGCTCCCCCTCGTCGAAGCGGGGGACCATGGAATCGCCTGCCACGTAGATCGCGTAGACATCCACTGCGGTGGCGATGCCCGGCGGCCGCCGCACGTGATCGATCGGCAGGCCCTGTTCCAGCTGGAACGCGCCTTCCAGGCTGCCGGCGGCGGTGCCGAGCACCGGCACATCCTGTGGCATCTGGTCGCGAACCGGTAATGCCGGTGTTTCGGCATCGATCGACGCAGCGTCCGCGGGCGGTTCGACCGGTCCGCGGCCCGTCGCCAGCCACTCGAAGGAGCAGTCCAGAACCCCGGCCAGTTTCTCCAGCGTGTCACGTCGGGGATTTCTCGACAGGCCCCGACGGATGTTGCGGATGATCTCCGGTCGCCCGACCGCCAGCATGGACGCGCGGTAGTCGGTCAGCTCCATGATCCGGAGCCTCTGATCGATACGGTCAAGCAATTCCTGATTCGCCATGCAGTGAATATGGCACTGTTTAGTCGGTATTTCCAGTATTCCTACCGAAATTATTGCATTGCACACACTTCCGAATTCAGGTCGCGTTAACTAACCTTGACCATATTGCCTGCCGGTTACTCTCTCAGGCGGTCCAGATGCAGATCGAAGCGACAGCGCTGGATACCGCGTGGCTGCTTGTGACGGCTGCGTTGGTGTTTCTGATGCAGGCCGGATTCTGCGCGCTGGAGGCGGGCTTTGTCCGTTCCCGCAACACCATCAATGTCACAGCCAAGAACCTGATCGATTTCTGCATTGCGGGGCTGGTGTTCTGGCTGTTCGGCTTCGGGCTGATGTTCGGCGAATCCGACTACGCCGAAGGCCTCCATGCCGGCTGGCCCGCTGCATTCTTTCTGTTCCAGCTCATGTTCTGCGGCACGGCCATGACACTGGTTTCCGGCGCCGTGGCCGAGCGGGTGCGCTTCAACGGCTACGCCCTGCTGGCGGTTATCGTGTCCGGGCTGGTCTATCCGGTTGCCGGGGGCTGGGCCTGGGCCGGCCTCGACGGCGGACCGGCCGGCTGGCTGGCCGAGCTCGGATTTCTGGATTTCGCCGGTTCGACCGTCGTTCATTCGGTCGGCGGCTGGGTCGCGCTGGCCGCTGTTCTGGTGATCGGTCCGCGTCACGGCCGCTTCGAGAAAGGCGCCGAGATGGCGCAGCCGCACAGCCTGCCGCTGGCCGGTATCGGGCTGCTTTTCCTCTGGCTGGGCTGGATCGGTTTCAATGGCGGATCGACGCTGGCGCTGACCGACGCAACCGCCGGCATCATCGTCGCGACCATGCTGGCCGCCTGCGCCGGCGGCTCGGCCGCCACGGGGCTTTCAATGGCGGTCTACGGCCGCACCCGCATCGAATCGCTGATCAACGGGGTGCTGGGTGGCCTGGTCGCGATCACCGCGGGCGCCGACCTGGCCGGACCCGGCGAGGCGGTCGTGGTCGGCGCGGCCGGTGGCGCGGTGGTCATTCCGGCTACGGTCCTGCTGAACCGGTTGCGCATCGACGACGCCGTCGCCGCCGTGCCGGTGCATCTGGGCGCGGGTATCGTCGGCACCCTGGCCGTCGCCTTCCTCGGGTCCGAGGAGATATTCGCGCGGTCCTGGCTGGAACAGCTTCAGGTGCAGGCGCTGGGCATCGTGGCCGTCGGGGCCTTCGCCTTCACTGTGTCTCTCGTGACGCTGCTGATCATGTCCCGCTTCATCCGCCTCAAGGCGACCGCCGAGGAACAGCAGATCGGCCTGAACGCCGTCGAGCACAACGCGGTTTCGGCTGCGCATCAGCTCGCCCTGGCGATGCAGGAGCAGTTCAGCCACGGCACAATTGGTGAAGCGGTCGAGGTCGAGACCGGCAGCGATGTCGAGATCGTGGCGCGGCAGTACAACCGCGTGGTCGCCCGCGTCCGCTCGGACACCGAACGGCTGGAACGGAACGTCCAGGAACTGGAGGCGGCGCAGGATCAGGCGGAGCAGGCCAACCGGGCCAAGTCCCTGTTCCTGGCCAACATGAGCCACGAGTTGCGCACGCCGCTGAACGCGATCATCGGTTTCTCGGAAATCATGGCCAACCAGTCCTTCGGGCCAATGGGCAATGAACGCTATGGCGAGTATGCCGGCGATATCAACGACGCCGGGCGGCATCTGCTCAGCCTGGTCAACGACATGCTGGACCACACCAGCATTGAATCCGGCAAGGTCGAGCTGAACGAGCGGGAGATCGATCTCGCCGATCTGGCGGCCACCGTGATTCGCGGCCTTCGTCCGCTGGCGGAGCAGTCGCGTGTGACCCTCTCGCTGGACAACGCGCCGGGCCTTCCGCCCCTGATTGGCGACGAGCGCATGGTGCGCCAGATGACCCTCAACCTGGTCAGCAATGCGATCAAGTTCACCGATGCGGATGGTCAGGTCGTCGTCAAGCCGCGGCTGGAACCGGACGGCAGGCTCGCCATCGTGGTCTCGGACACCGGCATCGGCATGACCCGCGAGGAAATCGAGAAGGCCATGGAGCCCTTCACCCAGTTGCAGCAGGACTACAACAAGACCCAGGGCGGCACCGGCCTCGGCCTGCCGCTGGTTCGCTCGATGGCCCGGCTGCATGGCGGCACGCTGACCATCGATTCGATCAAGGGGCACGGGACCAACGCCACCGTCCGCTTCCCGCGCGAGCGCACCCAGGCCGCCCAGGACGCCGCCGACTGACGGCTCAGGCCTTCGCCCGGCCCTTCGGCACGACCTCGTAACCCGGTTCCTCCGGCTCGTCATCGACCATCTCGGCGGGGAATCCCGGGGCGAGGATCTGCTGGCCGGTGGCCTCCTCCAGGCGGCGGATGATGTTCGGCGACCATTCGCGCGGGCCATAGCGGCCGATGCCGTCGTCGAAGATCTCGATCAGCTTCGGCGAGATCTCCAGCGGCACCCCGGCGCGTTCGGCGATCGTCTGGAACAGTCCGATATCCTTCTTCACCAGATCCATGGTGAAGTTGATGTCGCGGCTGCCGTTCAGAATCACCTGACTCTCGGTCTCGTGCACGAAACTGTTGCCCGAGGAGATGCGGATCGCCTCGTAGGTGGTGTTCAGGTCCATCCCCGCCGCCTTCGACGTCACCAGCGCCTCACAGAGCGTGATCAGGTTGGCGGTCGCCAGATAGTTGGTCATCACCTTCAGGACCGAGGCCGAGCCCAGCGGGCCGGTGTGCAGGATGCGCCGCCCCATCGTGGTGAGCACCGGCAGGGCCCGCTCGAATGTCTTCCGTTCACAGCCGGCGAAGATGGCGATGTTTCCGGTGGCGGCCCGGTGACAGCCACCGGAGACAGGGCAGTCGATGGGCTCGCCGCCCCTGGCCTCGACCAGTCCGCCCAGCCGTTTCACCTCGGCCTCGTCCGTGGTGGACATCTCCGCCCAGATCATTCCTGGTCTCAGGCCGGCCAGAACGCCGTCTTCGGCCTCCATCACCGCAGCCGATGCCGCAGGCGAGGGCAGGCAGGTGATCACCATGTCGCAGGTTTCCGCCATCGCTTTCGGCGAGTCGCCCCAGCTTGCGCCCCTTTCGACGAAGGGAGCGGCCGTGGCGTGGTCGAGGTCGCGGACCCAAAGGTCGTGGCCGTTGCGCAGCAGCGATCCGGAGAGCTTTCCGCCGACATTGCCGAGGCCGATGAAACCGATCTTCATGCGATGCGCCCTCCCTCGTCAGGAGGCCACCTCAGCACCCCGGATCGGGTGTCATCAAGTCCATTCGGTTTCGAAGGGGGGTTCCGCCGCCGGCGGACAAGGGGGAGGGGGTGGTGGAGCCAGGCGGAATCGAACCGCCGACCTCTTGAATGCCATTCAAGCGCTCTCCCAACTGAGCTATGGCCCCATCTGTTTCCCCGGAAGGGCTTTCGCCCTGTCGCGCTGTCTGCCGGGTTTGGGAGCCCGTCCAGCCGCGGAGGCGTTTTCTAGTCAGGCCGCCTTCCGAATGCAAGCCTGCAATTTCACTTAACGATCAACGTTTGTCGTCGTCGTCATCCTCGTCGTCGTCACCGCTGTCATCGTCATCATCCGAATCGTCGTCTTCGTCGGCTTTCAGCGGGTCCAGGATGTCGGCGTCGCCCTCGGACAGGTCCATCGGCTCGTCGTCATCGTCATTGTCGACTGCGGGCGATCCGACTTCATCGTCATCATCATCATCATCGTCGTCATCGGCCAGCAGGGCGTCATCGTCGTCGTCATCGTCGAGGAGGACGTCATCGTCGTCGTCATCGTCCTCTTCCTCTTTCTTGGCCTCGGGCGCCGGCTTCTTGGCCTTCTCGTCGACCGTCGGACGGCGCTGCTTGAAGACGACAAGCGGCTGGTTCTCGGCGCCACACTTCGGGCAGATCAGCTCCTCCTTGCCAAGATCGTAGAACTTGGTCGCGCAGCTGCTGCAGGTGTGTTTGGTGCCCCAATCGGGATTCGCCATGACGGGAACTCTGTTTCGTATCGGTGAAAATCAGGAAGGGCGCTCAATAGCCATTCGCGGTGGCCCCTGTCAAAGCCTGAATCAGGCTTTCCACCGGTAAAGCACGACGCGGATGCGCCAGAGCAACTGTCCGGACCGCGCATAGGCGATGACATTGCGGATGCGGCGGCCCCAGGTTCCGGCCGCCAGTAGCGCCCGCCTGAGCAGCAGCGGCAGGGCCCCGGCGCGCCGTGCGGCCTCGTGGTCGGGGGCGTATCCCTTGGCTTCCAGCACTTCCGCCGCGCCCTTCTGGGTCAGCGCGATCTCGATGTCGGTCAGTTCCTCCCGCCAGGCCTCGATCCGGTCGGCGCGGGGCTTTCGGACCAGGTTCTGGTGCAGATGCCTCTGGTCTTCGGGGATCTTGGCCAGATAGGCCTCCCCGTCCAGTTCGCCCGGATCGGCGATGGGCGGCAGGCCGTCACGCTCGATGAACCGGCGCACCTTCGACATGGTCGCGTCGTAGTCGGCGATCAGATCCTCGTAGCGGATTTCCAGCAGGTCCGCTCCGGCGACGCGGTCCACCCGTCGCGCATTCGCCGCCCAGCGCCGCGCGGCGTCCAGCGGATCGTCGTTCATCACCCGCGCGGTGTAGCTGCCGACCGACTGCTTCTGGCTGCCGAACACGCCGCGCGGATCCCGGATGATGTGCAGGTACCGCGCGGAAGGGATCTCGCTGCGCAGCCGGGCGATGTGGTGCGTCAGCCGCGTGCCCTTCACCAGATAGTAGGGGACGTCGAGACCGTCGAAATGCAGGTCCAGCACCTTGCGCAGCACGTCCTCGAACCGCGCCGGCCTGGGCAGCGCCGCCAGTCCCTGCGAGAGCTTCTCCCGGGTCAGGTTCCACTGGCCGAACTTGTCGTCGCCGAAGAACGTGCTCACGACGCGGGCGATGTCGGCCTCGTCCTTCAGGTCCGAGCCGGTCTCCAGCAGGTCGGCGAAGGCCTCGGTCTCGATGGTGACGGCGATTTCATCGTGCAGGTCCAGCCGGCTGGCCAGAAAGGTCGAGCCCGAGCGGTTCTCGTACATCAGGAACACGATCTGCCGCTCGCCCAGCGGCAGTGGCGTCTCGTCGGTCTTCTGGTCGGTGACGGGGTCCCTCATCGCCGGCGGAGCATAGCCATCAGCGCGCCCGGCGTCAGCGTCCGGGGATCGGGCAGCGACAACGCGCCGGTCAGCCGCCAGGCCAGCAGCGTGTGCAGCGCCATCCGGGCGGTGATGGTCAGCGCCGTGACCACGGCGACGCCGACCGCGCCATGCTCCTCGACCACCAGGATGTTGGCGACGACATTGACCACGACCGCGCCGATGGTGAGCGCCGACATCAGGTTCTGGTGCCCGGACATCTGCAGCATCATGCCGGGGCTGCCGACAATGGCGCTGACCGTCTGTCCGGCGGCCAGGATGATCAGGATGGTGGCGGCGTCGCCATAGGGCGCGCCGAACAGCAGATCCAGCAGCGGCTCGGCGAACAGCAGGATGAAGATGAAGACCGGCACCGACACCACGGTCGACCAGGTGGCCGCCGTCCGCGCCAGACGCTCGAAATCCTTCACCCGGCCCTCGTCATAGAGCGACGCCAGAAGCTGCGGCAGGGCCATGTTGATGACGCTGAGGCCGAAGATCACCAGGTTGGTCACCCGCATCGCCGCGCCATAGAGCGCCACTTCCGCTGCGTCGCGATAGGCCGAGAGGATCCAGACATCCGTCGCCTTCAGCACCAGCGCGCCCGAGGAATGCAGCAGCATCGGCGCCGACAGCACGGCCAGGTGGCGCGGCCCGAAGGCTTCGGTGTCCGGCGGGCCGCCCGAATGGGTGGCGGTGAAGCGCAGGCAGATCAGCATGGCCAGCAACGCGATCAGCGCCGAGGCGGCGGCGTAGATCTCGGTGACTGCCCAGGCGCCGACCTGCGCCCCGGTCAGCAGGGCGATGAGCGCGGCGATGAACACCAGCCCCTCGCGCGGGGCGCTGAGCAGCAGCGCGCCGGCGCGGATGCGGCCGACGCCGCGCAGGAAGGCGGCGGCGATCTCCTCGATGGAGCGGGTCAGGATGATCAGCAGGATCAGCACCCCGATCAGCCAGCCCAGCTCGCGCCGGAACACGCCCTGTTCCATCCAGGGCCAGAGGCCGAGAAAGGCCAGTGTCATGACCGCCGCAACGACCAGGAAGATCAGCGCCGTCGCCCGCAGGATGGCGCGGGCGCGGTCCCAGGCCCCGACGCCGCCCGCGATCCCGGCCAGTTTGGTCACGCCGGTCTGCATGCCGAAGCTCTGGATCATGGCGCCGACGGCGACGATCTGTGCGAACACGGTGTAGAAGCCGAAATCGTCCGGGCTCAGCAGCCGGGTCAGCACCATCGCAACGGCGATGTTGAGCAGGCCCAGCGAGCCGCGGTTGATCAGCCCGAAAATGGCGCCCACGCGAAGGCTGCGTCCTTGCTGTCCGGAACTGGCTATGTTCCCTGTCTCCCGTGGCCCTGACGGCGGCGATTGCGCCGAAGCATCAGCCTATATCTTGTTCAGCCGCCGTTCGATCCCTTCCGCGCCTGGGGTCGCGGCGTAGATCTCCAGGTGCCGGCTGCGCATCCGCTCGTAATACTCAGCCAGCGGCTGGGTCGAGTTGCGCATCAGGCCACGCAGGTTCTTGCGGTCGAACAACATGCTGCACCCCTTGATCCAGCCCTCGTCGGCGCTGACGTCGTCGCCCACGGCCTTGCGGATCCAGCCACGCACGATGCCGGAGACATCGACCTCGGCGACGCTCATGGCGTCCAGCCCGGTGATCGCGCGGTCGGCGCCCTCGGCGACCTGTTTCAGGCGCTCGGTCTCCATGGCGATACCTGTTCGCACTGCCTGGCCCGCCGCGCGGTCGAGCAGCAGGTTGACCTCGTCCAGGAAGCCGGTCTGTTCGGGAAACGTGACCCGGCATTGCACGGTCATCTGGTTCATGAAGCTGTACCAGAACACGCCGGAGCGCAGGTTGCGGTCCACCAGCGCCCAGTGCCGGCGGTCGACGCCGGTCACGCCGGTCAGGCTGCCGTCGGCATAGAGGATCGGGTCGTCATACTCGGGCGGCGGCAGGGGCTCGCCCTTGGCGCAGGCGGCGATCGCCAGCAGAGACAGGATGGCCGCCAGCCGCCTCACTCCGCCGCCTCCGCGTGGCGCGTGGCGATCAAGTGGATGCATTCCATGGTCATGATGACCACGCCGTCCTGATTGTAGGTGTCGTGGCGCATCCGCACTGCGCCGCGCGTCGGGTTGCGGCCGGGCGGGGTGATCTCGATGACCTCGCATTCCACATGGATCGTGTCGCCGGGCCTGAGCGGCTTGGTCCAGCGCAGCTTGTCCATCCCCGCGCCGCCGCGCGCCACCGGCTGCACAAGCTGCAGCTTGAAGAACAGCGCCATGGAGAAGTTCAGCGTCTGCAGCCCGCTACCGATCAGGCCGCCGAATGGTCCATCGTCGGCTTCGGCCAGATTGGTGTGGAAGACCTGCGTGTCGAAGGCCCGCGCGAACTGCAGGATCTGGCCCTCGGTGATGGTCGCGCTGTCCGTCACGAACACATCGCCCATCTCATAGTCTTCGAAATATCGGGTCGGGCGCATCATCGTTCCGGGGTGCTGCTGGCCGAACCATGCTATAGAGCGCCCAGCGAGACAAGCATCCGGGGAGGGAATGCCATGGCCGACGCGCCTCTGTTCGAACTTCAGCACTGCCTGATGGCGGAAAGCGACATCCTGCCGATGCTGGATGGCAAGCGGGAGAAGCTGGGCGAGCGGGTGATGGATCCAAAGGCGCAGGTGGTGGCGGAATTCTCCAAATCCGTGCGCGTGCCGGGCTATTTTCCGCCGCTTCCGGAACTGCGCCAGCAGATGATCGTGCTGGTGAATCTACTGGACGAACCCGCACCGGAGCTGCCCGAGATCCGCGACCTGACGATCCCGGGTCCGGCTGGCGACATAGCTGCCCGGCTCTACAGGCCGGTCGAGACGGCCGAGGCGCTGCCGGTGCTGTGCTTCTATCACGGTGGCGGCTTCGTGCAGGGCGATCTGGACAGCCATCACGGCCTATGCGCCCGGCTGGCGCTGTGGTCCGGGGCGATGGTGGTGGCGATGGATTACCGCCTGGCGCCGGAGAACAAGTTCCCCGCCGGCGTGGATGACTGCATGGCCGCCTATCGCTGGCTGCGCGCCAATGCCGGTGAGCTGGGCGGCGATCCGGCGCGGGTGGCGGTCGGCGGCGATTCGGCGGGCGGGAATCTCTCCATCGTCGTCTGCCAGCAGACCGAGGCGGCGGGCGAGACCGTGCCGGACTTCCAGATCCTGATCTACCCGGCCACCGACCAGGCGCCCGACACCCCGTCGCGCCGTGAACTGGCCGAGGGCGCGATCATCCCGGCGGACCGTATCCAGTACTACAAGGAACAGTATCTGAACGGCGACCGCGACGACGGCGATCTGCGCGCCTCGCCGGGCCGGATCGCGGAACTGAAGGGCCAGCCGCCGGCGCTGATCCAGACAGGCGGCTTCGATCCACTGCGCGACGAGGCCAAGGAATATGGCGACCGCCTGGCTGCCGCGGGGACTGACGTGACCTATCACGAATATCCCGGCCAGATTCACGGCTTCATGATGCTGGCGAAGGCGATCCCCGAAGGCCTGAAGGCGACCCGAGAGGCCGCCAACTACATGCGCCTGCAGTGGGGCCTCGACTGACCGGCACCTAACCCCGTCGCCAGTCCTTCCACTGCGCCAGGGAGAGGAGGAACGTGGCCAGCGACAGCAGCGCCACCGCCGCGCCGGCCCAACCCAGCGCCTCCAGACCGTAGCGGGTGAGCACCCAGGCGGCGACAAGCGCGCCGATGGCCTGGCCGACATACATGGATGAGGCGTGCAGAGAGAGCACGACGCTGCGCTGCTCCGGCGCCAGCAGCACCAGACGCGCCTGCTGCGCCGCCGCGAAGCCGAAGCCGGCCGCGCCCCAGATGCCCATCAGGATGACCGATACCGCAAAGCCGTAGGACATCAGGTCCAGCCCCGCCAGCACCAGCGGCAGGGCGGTCATGGTCGCCATCATCGTGACCTGCGGTCCCCAGCGGTCGGAGGCGCGTCCGCCCAGCATGTTGGCGACGACGCTGCTCCCGCCGAAGATCAGGAACGCGGCGGCCATGTTCTCCGGCGCGATGCCCGCCTTCTGCTGCAGCAGCAGCGCGATGAACGTGTAGGGCACGAACTGCGCCGCCATCTGGCTGACGCCCATGGAGACGGCGATCATCAGCCGGGCATTGCGCAATACCTCGCCCAGCACCCTGAAACCTGCTCCCTGCGCCTTCAGCCCGCCCGGCACCGTCAGGGCCACCACCAGTGCGGCGGCCAGCGCGATCCCGGCGACGAACCAGTAGCTGCCCTGCCAGCCGAGCAGGCTGCCGACCCAGACGCCGATGGGAACGCCCAGCACCGAGGAGATGACGAAACCGCCGAAGACCAGGGCGATGGCGCTGGCGATCTTCTCGGGCGGCACCAGACCGGTGGCGACGCCGACCGCGACCGGCGAGAACAGCGCAGCCCCGATCGCCGCCGTCAGCCGCGCCGCCATCAGCACGGTGAAATCGGTGGTCATGGCGCCGACGGCATTGGAGCCCGCGATCAACAGGGCCGCAGCAACCAGCAGCATCCGGCGGTCCACGCGACCGGTCAGCGACCCCAGCACCGGCGCGGCGAGTGCGTAGGTCAGGGCGTAGATGGTGATCAGGTGCCCCGACATGGCGTCGCCGACACCGGTGTCCTGCGCGATCGCCGGCAGCACGCCCGCAATCGTCAGCGCGCCCGTCCCGACCGCAAAGTTGCCAAGGGCGAGGCCCCAGAGAGGGTTCAATCCACTGTTCCCTTGTCACCCCCGACGCCGCAGCGCGGCGCTCGAGGAGCCGGTTGGAGTCGGCTCCGGTTCCCGGAGTGCGTGATCGGCCGCTCGCCAGACCCCCGAGTTTGCTGTGCAAATCGGGGGTGACAGCAAGGCGCGGCCGCTTGCCCCTACGCCATCGCGTCGGCGTAGAGCGCCTTGAAGCCTTCCGCGTCGACGGGGCGGGCGTTGGTCATGGTGGTGGGGTCGACCAGCGCATGCTCGATCATGCCCGGCACCATGTCCTCGGTGATGCCCATTTCCGAGAGGTTTGCCGGCAGGCCCAGCTTCGCGTTCAGCTCCTCGATGGCCTTGTCCAGCGACTGTCCGGCGGGCACGCCCATGGCGTGTTTCATGCGGTCGCGCTTGTCGCCCAGAACCTCGTCATTGTAGCGCAGGCAGGCGGGCAGGCAGACCGCGTTCAGCGTGCCGTGATGCAGGTTCAGGTGATCGATGCGGCCGGCGGCGTGGCTCATGGCGTGCACCGCGCCGAGCCCCTTGGTGAAGGCCAGCGCGCCTTCGGACGCGGCGATCATCATCTGCTTGCGGGCCTCGCGGTTCTTGCCGTCCTCGGTGGCGGCGATCAGGTGGCCCTGACCCACGGCGCGCCACAGCCCGTCCAGGCCGATGGCCTCGGCCGGCGGATTCTCGACCGGGCTCATCACCGCCTCCATCAGGTGGGTGACGGCGTCCATGCCGGTGGCGGCGGTCAGCAGCGGCGGCAGGCCGATGGTCAGGTCCGGATCGCAGAGCGAGACCTTCGCGATCAGGTTCGGGCTGGCGAAGATCAGCTTGCGGCCGTCCTCGGTCTTGATCACCGCGCCGCGGCTGACTTCGGAACCGGTGCCCGAGGTCGTCGGGATGGCGATCATCGGGGTCGTCGGGCCGATCTTCATCGCGCCGCCGGTGGCCGCATTGTACTCGACCAGCGGCTCGTCATGGGTCAGCAGCAGCGCCGCGCCCTTCGACAGGTCCATCGACGATCCGCCGCCCAGCGCGATGATGCCGTCACAGTCATTGTCGCGGAACATCGCCACGGCATCCTTCACCGCGCGCTCGGTCGGGTTTTCCGGCGTGCCGTCATAGATGCTGACATCGACATCGTTGGGGATGCGTCCCCGGATGGTGTCGACGATGCCGATCGCGACCAGACCCTTGTCGGTGCAGATCAGCGGCCGCTTGATGCCGAGTTGCTTCAGCGTGTCGCCGAGCATGTCGATGGCGCCGTGTTCGATGTGGCACTGATTGACGAATGTGATGAGCGCCATGGCCTGTCTACCTCCCCTGAAACCGTATTGCCTGAACCTTAGCGGCAGGGGCGTTGGAGGCAATCCGGATTGTCGCGGCTCTTGCGGGCCAGTGCTTTGCGAAAGCATCATGCGACGACCGGCGAGGCGGGAGGGAACATGGTGGCGGCGGCGGTGTCTGAACTGGATGGGATCGACGTCAGCGATCCGGCGCTCTATGCCGAGGATCGCTGGCAGCCGCTGTTCGAGCGGCTGCGCAGGGAAGGGCCTGTGCATTACTGCGCCGACAGCCTCTACGGCCCCTACTGGTCGGTCTGCAGCCACGACCTGATCATGCAGGCCGAACTGGACGTGCAGCATTTTTCCAACCGCGCCGATCTGGGGGGCATCCAGATCAACAATATCGCGCCGGACCTCGACCGCCCGGCCTTCGTCTCGATGGACCCGCCGGATCATACGCCCCGCCGCCGCGCCGTCGCGCCCATCGGCAACCGCCAGAGCCTGCGGGGCTACGAGGATCTGATCCGGGAACGCACCGGCGCGCTGCTGGACGGGATCGCCCCGGGCGAGGAATTCGACTGGGTGAAGCGGGTCTCGGTCGACCTCACCTCGATGATGCTGGCGACCATGCTGGACTTCCCTCAGGAACGGCGGCACGAACTGATTTACTGGTCCGACATCGCCACGGCCAACCTGAACGCGCCCGCGCCGCTGGTGAGCAGCGAGGACGACCGTTACGCGGTGCTGGAGGAGATGGCGACCGCGTTCGAGCCGCTGTGGGAAGCGCGCCGCGACGGTCGGGGCGGCTTCGATCTCGTCACCATGCTGGCCAACGATCCCGTGACCCGGGACATGAACCATGTCGAGTTCATCGGCACGCTGTTCCTGCTGATCGTCGGCGGCAACGACACCACCCGCAACTCGATGAGCGGTGGCCTGATCGCGCTTCACGAGAACCCGGACCAGCTTGCGATGGTGCGCGAGGACCGTGATCTGGTGCCGAACATGGTCTCCGAGATGATCCGCTATCAGACGCCTGTGATTCACATGCGGCGCACGGCGCTGTCGGATACCGAATTCGCCGGCGAGTCCATCCGCAAGGGCGACAAGGTCGTGCTCTGGTACGTCTCCGGCAACCGCGACGAAGGCGTCTTCGATGATCCGGAAGCCTTCCGCGTGGACCGCAAGAACGCACGGCGGCATCTCTCCTTCGGCGCCGGCATCCACCGCTGCGTCGGCGACCGGCTGGCCGAACTGCAGTTGCGCATCCTCTGGGACGAGATCCTGAACCGGGGCATGGGTTTCGAGGTCACCGGCGAACCCGAGCGCATCTACTCCAACTTCATTCGTGGTTTCTCCTCCCTGCCGGTGCGGCGCGTGAGCTGAGGGCTCGCCCTCTTGTGATGCGCCCCCGCCCCGCCCGGGCGCTATCCTCCGCCCATGAGCATGCCCCGCGACAATGACGGCTCCGTCGAGCCGCTGCGCCATGCGCCGGGTGTGGTGGCCCGGGTGAGCACGCGCGCCGATACCGGCGGGCGGCTGGACTGGACCAAGGTAATGGTGCTGTCGTGGCGGCCGGCCTGGTCGATCCGCAGCCGCCGGGGCAGTCTTGGGCCGTTCCTCGACATGCTGCGGGATTGGCGGGGCGGTTTGAGGACTGCACGTCAGGGTGGCAATTCTCCCGGTCCGGGTTCAGAGTAGGTTTCACTGCAAGTCTGCATGGGGAGCGGAACATGTCGGATGAAACTGACAGCCGCCCGCTTGTGGTGGTCGCGATGCTTGTCGGCGCCATTGCGGGACTGGGGGTCATTGTCTGGATCGTTGGCGCATGGCAGGGGTTCACGGCCCATGAAAACGCCCGCGAACAGCTGATCAACCTGCTGGGGACGCTGTTCCTGCTCGCGGTCTTCGTGGAGCGGACGCAGGAGGTCTTCGTCGCCACCTGGCGCAGCATCGGCCGCGCGCGGATCAAGGACGAGATCGCCTCGATCGACGACGAGATCGCCAGTTTCGCGTCGGACGGTGAACCGGACGAGCTCAAGACGCTGCAGGCCCGCCGGCGTGCGGCGGCGACCCGGTTCAGCGAGTATCGCTTCGAGACCCGCAAGCGGACCTTCCTGCTGGGCGTCGTGATCGGCACGCTGATCGCGCTGTTCAGTCCGACGGTGCTCAGTGTGACCCTGGTCGTCGATCAGGGCGTTTGCAGTGACGCCACCGCCTCGACCGGCGCATGCGCCTGGTTCCTGGTGTTCAGGGCGTTGGACATCTTCCTGACCGGTCTGCTGATCGGCGGCGGTTCCGAGGCCATTCACAAGGTGATCACGCTGTTCCTCGACTACACCCAGCGGCTGCGGCCGCCGCCTGCCGGCGCGACCGCGCCGAAGCCCGGATCGGCGAACCAGGGCAATACCGGCCAGACCTGAGATCCGGACATGCGCGGGCTGTCCGGCGCAACGCCGCCATGCCCTTGACGCTACGTCGGGTCATGTCAGGATACTCGCCAGTAGATATATCCGGGGGAGGATACGGGCCATGATGACCGGCGACGAGTATCTGAAGTCACTCGATGACGGGCGCGCGACCTATTTCGAAGGCCGCAAGATCGAAAACATCCTGGACGACAGGATCCTCCGCGAATCGGCGGAACTGATCGCGGAAGGCTATGATCGGATGTACCGGCCCGGCCCGGACGCGCAGAGCCCGCTGATGGACATCCCGACCAATGCCGAGGAGCTGAAGGCCCGGCTGCCGGTGATGACCGCGGCCGACATCGTCGCCAACACGACGAACCAGTCGATCATGACCCTGATGACCGCCGCCGGGCGCATGGGCCACGAACTGCCGGTCTATGCGAAGCGCATCGAGAACTGGGTGAAGGACGCCACGAAGCGCGACATCCGCATCACCGAATGCATCACCGACGGCAAGGGCGACCGCTCGCTCAGCCCCGGCAAGCAGCCTGATCCGGACGCCTATACACGCGTCGTCGAACGCCGCCCCGACGGCGTGGTGATCCGCGGCGCCAAGCTGCACATCACCGGCGCCTCGCTGGGTCACGAGACCATGGTGATCCCGACCAAGGCAATGAAGCCGGGCGAGGAGGACTACGCCATCGCCTGCGCCATCCCCGTGAACGCGCCGGGCGTCAAGATCGTCAACACCTCCTACGCGCCGCGCCACGAGGACGACCGCGTCTTCCCGGTCAGCCGGCAAAACCACATGCCCGAAGGCTTCGTCATCTTCGACGACGTCTTCGTGCCCGAAGAACGCATCTTCCTGAACGGCGAGACGCAGTACGCCGCCATCTTCGCCCACTCGCTGGGCCTGTGGGAGCGGCTGGGCGGCCTGACCTTCATGTCCAATGAGGCGGACGAACTGGTCGGCTTCGCGCAGCTCATCGCCGAGGCCAACGGCCTCGCCAAGGTCGCCCATGTGCGCGAGAAGATCTCGGAGATGATCATCCACGCCACCCTGATCCGGGGTGCCCTGGAGGCGGCCATCGCCAATTGCGAGATCGGCGACAATGGCGCGGCCTTCCCGTCGGAGCTCTACATCAATGCCGGCAAGTACCAGGCGGCGGCGCAGTACAATCTGATGTGCCGGCACCTGCACGATATTTCCGGCGGGTCGGTGCTGACCGCGCCGGGGATTGCCGATCTGGAGAACAACGAGGTCGGCCCGCTGGTCCGGAAATACATGACCGCCAGTCCCGAGGTCGACGGCGAGACCCGGATGAAGCTGTTCCACGCCATCCGCGACCTGACCGCAGACGCCATGGGCGGCTGGCGCTTTGTCACCAACCTGCAGGCCGGCGGCGGGCTTTATGCGCAGCGCATCGTCACTCGCAAGCACTACGACATGGACCGCGCCAAGCGCATGGCCCTGCACGCCGCCCGGATGCTGCCGGAGGGCGAGGCGGCGGAGTAGCTTCCAGCAACGCGTGTCACCCCCGCTTCATGCGGGGGTCTGGTGCGGCTTCGCCGCAAGTCTCATGATTCGACCGGATGCCCGCATGAAGCGGGCATGACGAAGGAGCGCAAGGCAGATGACGAACCCCGAAGAGCTCATCGTCACCCCTGATTGGGTCGAGGCCCGGCTGGGGTCCGACGGCTTCCGCGTGATCGACGCCGGGGTCCGCTTCGAGACGCATCCGGTCGGGGCGTCGACGATCCATTCCTGCCGCGAGGCCTGGCGGGAAGCGCACATTCCGGGCGCGGCTTACCTGCACATGGTCGACGACCTGTCGGACCCGCAGGGCGCCTATCCCTTCACCATCGCCCCGCAGGCGCAGATTGACCGCGTGCTCTCCGCGATCGGCGTTCGGTCAGATGACACCATCGTGCTTTATGGCGGCGAGGGGGCGACGCCGGTCTCGGTGCCGCGGGCCTGGTGGGTGCTGACGGTCTCCGGCTGCGCCGATGTGCGGATCATGGATGGCGGACTGAGCCGCTGGCGCGCCGAGGGCCGGCCGCTCGTCAGCGGCGAGGAAAGTTTCGCGCCGTCGGATTTCGGAGGTGTTCGCAACGAAACCGGCATCGCCGGTCGCGACGACATCGCCGCCGCCATCGGCTCGGGCGGACAGATCGTCAATGCGCTCGCGCCGGCCCAGCATGCGGGCACGGGGGGCACACACTATGGCCGCCCGGGCCGCATTCCCGGCAGCGTCAACGTGCCGGCGCAGGACATTCTCGATCCGGTGACCGGTGATTTCGCGCCGCTGGAAACCATTCGCGCCGCGGTCGGCGGCGTCGATCCGGACGCCCCGGCCATCACCTATTGCGGCGGTGGCATCGCGGCGGCGGTGACCCTGTTCGCCATGCGCGTCGCCGGGCGGGACGGGATCAGGCTTTACGACAACTCCCTGCTGGAATGGTCCGCCGACCCGGACCTGCCGATGGAATTGGATTGATACTCGGCAGTGGCTGCAGTCCTCGGGCTTGACCCGGGGACCTGTGAACAAAGTCGTTGTCGAACACCTCGGCACAGACCCTCGGGTCAAGCCCGAGGGATGCAGTTCTCTCCCGTGGCCGAGCCTTCAGGCACCCAAAGCCTTCGCCGCCACCCGCCCCGACTGGATCGCGCCTTCGATGGTGGCGGGCAGGCCGGTGGCGGTCCAGTCGCCGGCGATTGTGAGGTTGGTCCAGGGCGTGACTGGCCCCGGACGGCGCTTCTCGTTGGCCGGGGTTTCCAGGAAGGTCGCGCGCTTTTCCTTGACCACGCGGCACAGCGGTTGCGGCGCGTCCGGCGTGCCGAGTGCGACGGCGATTTCCGGCCAGATGCGGGCGGCGATCTCGTCCGCGGAGGTCTCGGCGAAGGCGTCTGCCGCGCTGACCGTGACCGAGGCGACATCGCCCTTGATGAAGAGCCACTGCGCGACGCTGCCCGTCAGCCCGGTCACAGGGGGCAGTTCGGGCATCCGCTCGGGCAGGTAATGCAGGTTCAGGATCATCCGCGCGCCGACTGGTGCGTCGATCTCCGGCAGCAGTTCCGGGATCGCCCAGGCCGGCAATGCGGAGACCACGCCATCCAGCTTGCCGAGCTTCACGGTCTCCCGCGTGGTCTGGAAGACCGAGAGCCGCGCCCCGTCGCGCTGCAGTTCCCGAACCCGCGCGCCGAAGCGGAAGCTGACGCCGCGCTTCTCCAGCAGGGCCAGGGCCGGGTCGATCAGCGCGTCGGCCAGCGACTGCTTCACATGCACCGGCCGGGAGGCACGTTCGCCCTTGGCGAAGGTGCGGCGGTAGACCTCGGCCAGCAGAGTGGCCGCCCCCTCGTCCGGGGCGCAGTTCAGCGCGCCGATGGTCAGCGGCTCCCAGAAACGGTTCCACAGCACCGTGCCGGGCGTCAGGCAGTCGGCGACGGTCTTCTCCGGTCCGGCGGTCAGCAGCCGCCAGCCCTGCAGGAAGTCGCGCAGCCGTGCGCCCTTCACCGTGCGGATCGGCGTCAGAATCCACCACGGCACCGGCCCGCGATTGGGGCGCACCGTCCAGCGTTCGCCGGTGGTCACGTCGACGAAGGGGTAGGCCGCCGGTTCGATCACCCCCATGCGGGCGCGCGATCCGCATTCGTCCAGAAAACCGAAGACGGAGTCATTGGCGCTCATCATCAGGTGATTGCCATTGTCGATCTCCCGGTCGAGGACGGCATCGTGATAGCTGCGACAGCGCCCACCGGCCTGCCGTGCTGCCTCGTGGATCACGACCCGGCGCCCGGCCTTCGACAGCGACAGCGCTGCGGCGAGCCCGGCCAGACCGGCGCCCAGCACATGTACCGTGCCGGTCATCCGATCAGCGCACGCAGGGCCCGCCCGGCCTTGGCGAATTTCGACATGCGCACCGGCTCGACCGGGTTGCGGAAGCCCCGCGCCATCAGCCGCTCGAGATAGCCGCGATAGACCTGGCCCATGACCAGCGCGGGCTTCAGCTTCTGCCGGTCGTACTGTTTCAGCAGTTCATCGGTGTCGCGGAAACGGGCGGCGGCTTCCTCGGCGATGGCCTCGCAGACCGGGCGGAAGCGGGCGTCGCGGACGATCTCCATCGGGTCGTCTGTCTCGATGCCTTCCTTGCGGATCATTTCCATGGGCAGGTAGAGGCGGCCTTCCTCGGCGTCCTCGCCGATGTCGCGCAGGATGTTCGTCAGCTGCAGCGCATCGCCCATGGCCAGCGCGAACTGTGTGGCGTCCGGCTCGCCGAAGATGCGGATGGACAGCATGCCGACCGCGCCCGCGACACGACGGCAGTAGAGATGCAGCCCGGCGTGATCCAGCCGCTCGGCGCGGCCGAAATCCAGGTCCACATCCATCAACATGCCCTCGATCAGCTCGATGAATTCCTGCTTGGGCAGGTCATAGGCTTCGACCGCGGGCAGCAGGGCGCGGGTGGTCAGCCGGGTCGGATGGCCCTGATAGAGCGCCTCGATCTCCGCGCGCCATTCCTGCAGGCCGTGGCGCTTCTCGGCCTCCTCTCCCGGTTCGTCGGCGATGTCGTCGATCTCCCGGCAGAAGGCGTAGACCGCGTACATGGCGTTGCGCGGCTGTTCCGGCAGGATCTTCATGCCCAGCGAGAAGGAGGTGCCGGAATCCGCGACGACCTTCTTCACATGCGCGATGGCTTCTGCATCCATCAGGCCCGGCCCCCGAGCCAGAACCGCGCCAGCGCGCCAATGGCGATCGCGGCCATCCGGGGCTTGCCGAAGGCGACCCGCTCGGCCAACGGATCACGGCGGCGGAGCTGCCCGATCAGCGCATCAGCCAGGGCGATGATCACAGCCGATTCGGCGCCCAGATGGCGTGAACGGAGCTTTCCGGGCATCAAACGGGCATTGATCATCAGGTTTTCGCAGCCATCGAGGCACTGATCGAGCACGCAGCGCAGAGCTGGGGACGTGCTCGTCTCGTCCAGCGAATCGGCGCCGATCCCGGCCTCCGCGAGCCAGTCCTGGGGCAGGTAGACGCGATCCATCTCCCGAAAATCCTCCTGGCAGTCCTGCAGATGGTTGATCACCTGCAGCGCGTCGCAGAGCGGATCGGATACCGCATAGTCCGCCGGGTCCTCACCATGCAGGTCCAGCAGATAACGCCCGACCGGCGAGGCTGACAGGCGGCAATAGGCCATCAGGTCGTCCCAGCTGTCGTAGCGGGTCTTGACCGAGTCCTGCATGAAGGCGCGCAGCAGGTCGCGCGCATGGGCATCGGTGACACCCGTCTGGCGCAGGCTGTCGCGCAGGCGGTCGGGTTTCGCCAGCTCCGCATCGCCGGATCCGTTCACCAGCGCGCGGTCATACGCCTCCAGCCGGTCCAGTTTCTCCTGCGAGGTGAGCTCCGGATTGTCGGCGATGTCGTCGGCGGCGCGGGCGAAGCGGTAGAAACAGGCGACGTGGGGCCGGAGCGGCTTCGGCAGCAGGAAGGAACCGACGGGGAAGTTCTCGTCCCCGGCGCCCTTGCCCGATGGCGTCTCGATGCTGCCGGCTGCCGTGCTCACGTCTTCTCCCTCGCCTGGTAACGGCCCTTCCAGCCACCACCCTGACCCCGCCAGTGCCGCCGCGCACTGTCGATGGTCATGGCTGTGTACATGATGCCGGCCAGCGGGAGAAGGAACCGCATGTAGGAGGGCGATCTGTAGAGGCTCACGGCGCTGCCGAAGCTCATGGTCATCAGGGCAAATGCCCCGGCGCTGACCAGAAAGCCGCTGCCGGTGATCAGGTCAAAGGCCAGAAGCAGCGGCGGGGCGAGGTAGAGCAGCAGCATCCCCAGCACGCTGCCCGACAGCAGAAAGGTCGAAAATCGAAGCTGCGTGAAGGCCGAGCGGGCGACCATGTCCCAGACGCCCTGCAACCCGCCATAGGCGCGCGCGCTGACAACCGTTTCCGACAGGCCGAGCCATATGCGCCGCGTGCCCGAAATGGCGATCCAGCGCGCCAGGGCGCAGTCGTCGATCAGTTCGCCCCTGATGGTCTCCATCAGCCCGGCGGTTTCCGCGACTTCCCGCCGGACCAGCATGCAGCCGCCCGCCGCCGCCGCGACCTTGCTGTTCGGGTTGTTCACCCGCCGGAAGGGATAGAGCTTTGAGAAGAACAGGACGAAGGCCGGGATCAGCAGCTTCTCCCAGAAGGTCTCGACCTTCAGCTTCACCATCAGGGAGACCAGGTCGCGGCGGTCGAATTCGGCGAAACCGACCAGGCGGCTGACGCTGCCCTCTGGGTGATGAATATCGGCGTCGGTGAACAGGATGAAGTCGGGCTGCTCGGCCTCGGTGCGCAGGCGCCGGAGCCCCTGTTCCATCGCCCAGACCTTTCCCATCCAGCCTTCGGGCCGTTCCTCGGCGTCGATGACGGTGGTGCGCGGTCCGGCCGCCGCACGCGCGACATCGCCGGTGCCGTCTTCCGAGCGGTCGTTGATGACGATGACACGGTAGTCGCCCGGATAGTCCTGCGCCTCGTGCCGGGCGATGGTCTCTGCGATCACATCGGCCTCGTTCCGGGCGGGAACGATGGCCGTGACCGAGGGCCAGCGCTCCGGCGCGGGGATGCGCGCGGGCAGGCGCTGATTCAGCTCCCAGTAGAGCCCGTGGAAGCAGATCAGATAGACCCACGCCGCCAGCACGATCCAGGTGAGTATGTCGTCAATCGGCATGCGGCCCTCATAGCAGCGCTGCACGCGGCGGGCTATCGGAAGGCGCGCGCGATGGCAGAATGGAACTCGACAGGCTGCCCACTCACCTTACCCTCGGGACAAGCCCGAGGATGAGGCGTGAAGGGGTTGAGGGGAGAAAACATGTCCGAGAAACCAATCCATCAGATGGATGCGCTGGCCGTGGCCGATGCGATCCGGGAGGGCCGGACAAGCGCCGTCGAGGCGCTTGAGCACTTCCGGGATCGCGTCGAGCGGCTGAACCCGGCGATCAATGCCGTCATCGCCCATGATTTCGACGGCGCGAAACAGGCCGCGGAGGGTCTCGACAAGCTGATGGCGCAGGGCTACCGGCTCGGGCCGTTCCACGGCGTGCCGATGACGGTGAAGGAGAGCTACGACCTCACCGGCTTCCAGACCACCTGGGGCGACCCTGTGAAGAAGGGCAACATCGCCAGCGCCGACGCGGTGGTGGTCGAGCGCATCAAGCGCGCCGGCGCGAATGTCTTCGGCAAGACCAACATCCCGCTCAACCTGACCGACTGGCAGTCCTACAACGAGGTCTACGGTTCCACCGGCAATCCCTGGGACCCGAAGCGGACGCCGGGCGGTTCGTCCGGTGGTTCGGCGGCGGCCCTCGCGGCGGGGCTCTCGGCGCTGGAATTCGGATCCGACATTGGCGCATCGGTCCGCAACCCCGCCCATTTTTGCGGCACGTTCGGGCACAAGCCGACCTATGGCATCGTGCCGAAGCGCGGCCACTGGAAGGCGCCCTCCCACGCGCCGGGCGACATTTCCGTGTGCGGTCCGCTGGCCCGTTCGGCTAGGGATCTGGAGGCGGCGCTGCTGGCCGTCGCCGGGGAAGACCCGGTCTATGGCAAGGGCTGGACGCTCACCCTGCCGCAGCCGCAGAAGGATGATCTCGGCGATTTCAGGGTCGCGCTGATGACCTCGTCGTCGGTATCGGACGTCGAGATGGAATATCAGGACGCGCTGCACGATCTGGCCGAGAAGCTGCGCAAGGAAGGCGCGACCGTTGATGAACGCGAGCCGTTCGAGGCGGACTGGGAGGAGTATCACCTCGACTACTTCCGCCTGTTCCGGCCCGTAACGCACAGCCGTCTGCCCGCCGACACGTTCCGCTGGTTCCAGGAGGAGGCTGAGAGGCTGGCGGACGACGACGACAGCTACTACGCCATGAATGTCCGCGCCGGCACGATCACCTATTACGACTGGGCCGCCGCCGATCAGCGACGCTACGGCTATCGCGACAAGTGGAAGGCCTTCTTTCAGGACTACGACCTGCTGCTCTGCCCGCAGGCCGCCTGCGCTGCCTTCCCCCGCAACGAGGCCCAGCCGCGCGAAGTCCGCGAACTGACAATCAACGGCAAACAGGTCGGCTACAATGACCAGCTGTTCTGGGCGGGCATTTCCGGTTCGGTCTACCTGCCCGGCACCGTCGCCCCCATCGGCCTCGGCCGGGAAAGCGGGTTGCCGCTCAGCGTACAGATCATCGGGCCGTATCTGGGCGACCTGACGACGATCCGCTTCGCCCGCCTGATCGAGGAAGCCTTCGGCGGGATGCTCAACCCGCCGGGGTATGAGTGAGTTCCGGACGGCTGATCGCGTTGCAAGGCTCAGGAATGGGTCCCTGATCGGGGTCAGGGACGCCCTGAGCTGAGCGAGCGCGCACCTGAAACCCGGCGCGTCCCGCACTCGATGCGGGACCCATTCCAGAGCCTCGCCGCATCACAGGTGGTGGAAACTCGCCTTACCGGTTCGGCCAGTCCGGGTCGCGTTTCTGCTGGAAGGCAGCGAAGCCCTCCTTGCCGTCCTCGGTACCCGCCATGATCGGCAGCATGAGCTGCGTGTATTGCTGCGCCTCGCGGATCGGCATGTCCTGGACAGCGTGGAAGGCGGTCTTGCCCAGGCGGATGGCGGTGGGGGAACGCTTGACGATATCGGCCAGGATCTCGTCCAGCGCCGCGTCGAGGCCGCCGGGTTCGGCGACAGCGTTCAGCAGGCCCTCCTCATACGCCCTCTCGGCGCCCCAGGGCGTGCCGCGCATGCAGAGCTCCAGCACCTTCCGGCGCGGCAGCACGCGCAGCATGTAGGGCAGGATGGTCATCGGAAACAGCCCGACGCCGACCTCCGGCGTGCCCAGCCGCGCCCCCTTCACGCCCACGGCCAGATCGCAGGCGCAGACCAGTCCGAAGCCGCCACCCAGCGCATGGCCGTTCACCCGCGCGATGATCGGCAGGGTGCAGGCCTCGAAGGCCTCGAACATGTCGGTCAGCTTCAGCTGCGGCCGCGAGGGCTCCGTCTTGAAGGGGCTGCCGTCGGGCTGAGGCGAGAGATCGCCGCCCGCGCAGAAGGTCTTTTCCCCCGCGCCTGTCAGCACCACCGCACGGACGCCCTCATCGGCCTGCGCCGCCTTCAGTCCCGCCGCGATCCCGCCGGTGACGTGATCGTTCATGGCGTTGTTGCGCTCGGGCCGGTTGATGGTGATCCAGAATACCTGGCCTCGCCGTTCGGTCAGAACGGGTGTGTCGTCGCTCATTCGCTTGTCTCCCCCTCAGGCGGCTGCGGCGCTTTCGGTCTCCACGATCCAGCCGCCGCCCAGCACGCGGGAACCATCATAGAAGACGCAAGCCTGTCCGGGCGAGACGCCGAACTCCGGATTGTCGAACATGACCTGGGCCATGCCGCCGGTCGCGGGGAACAGGCGCGCGGGCACCGCAGGTGCGTTGTTGCGGATCTTTGCCGTCACGGCCAGCCCGTCCGCCGGCACAGGTCCGGCAAGCCAGTTGAGGTCCTTGACCGTCAGGCTGGCGCAGGCGAGCGCTTCACGTGGGCCAACAACAACGCGCGCCCTGTCGGGCTCCAGCCGCACGACGAAGCGCGGGGTGGTGTCCTCGCCCCTCCCGTCGATGCCGCCGCCCAGGCCGAGACCCTTGCGCTGGCCGATGGTAAAGCCAAGCACGCCCTCATGCTGCCCCAGCACGCGGCCATCCAGATCGACGATCTCGCCGGGGATGCGCGCGTCGGGACGCAGTTTCTCGATCACCCGGCGGTAGTCGCCATTGGGCACGAAGCAGATGTCCTGGCTGTCGGGCTTGGCCGCCACGGGCAGGCCAAGCCGCTCTGCGTGGGCGCGGACTTCCGGCTTCGGCATGCCGCCCAGCGGAAAGCGCAGGAAGTCGAGCTGTTCCGCCGTCGTTGCGAAAAGGAAATAGCTCTGGTCACGGCCATCGTCGGCGGCACAGTGCATCTCGGCGCCGGCCGGGCCGTCGACCCGCTTCACATAGTGGCCGGTCGCCAGCGCCGCCGCGCCGAGATCCTTCGCCGTTTCGAGCAGGTCGCGGAACTTCACCGTCTGATTGCAGCGGATGCAGGGTACCGGCGTCTCGCCGCGCAGATAGGCGTCGGCGAAATCGTCCACCACCGATTCCCGGAAGCGGCTTTCGTAGTCGAGGACGTAGTGCGGGATGCCGATGCGTTCGGCGACGTTGCGGGCGTCGAGGATGTCCTGCCCCGCGCAGCAGGCGCCCTTGCGCTCGACCGCGACGCCATGATCGTAGAGCTGCAGGGTGATGCCGACGACGTCATAGCCGGCTTCCTTGCACAGCGCCGCCGTGACCGACGAATCAACGCCGCCGGACATGGCGACGACGACCCGCGTCGAGGCGCGGTCGCCGGGAATGTTCAGATCGATGGAAGCAGGCGGGGGCATGGTGGCGGGAGATATATCGCCCGCCACCATCCGTGCAAGGTCTGGATCAGACCGGATCCCAGGAGAACACGTCGCCCGAACGCTCGAGCGCGAAGAAGTTCTTCTCCAGCGTCGGCATGCCGTGGTCGGCGATGGTCTCCGGCGTCCAGCCGTCGGAATTGTGCACCGAGCGAATCGGGCGCGGCTGGCTGAATAGGTAGATCTCGTTCGAGCGCACGCCGAAGATCTGGCCGGTGACATGCTTGGAGGCGTCCGAGGCCAGATAGACGGCCAGCGGCGCCTGCTGCGCCGGGGTCATGCGCTTGATCTTCTCCAGGCGCGCCTGCTGTTCCGGCGTGTCCGAAGGGATCGTGCCGATCATGCGCGACCAGGCGAAGGGCGAGATGCAGTTGGAGCGGACGTTGAAACGGCCCATGTCCAGCGCGATCGACTTCGACAGGCCGGCAATGCCCAGCTTCGCCGCGGCGTAGTTGGCCTGGCCGAAATTGCCGATCAGGCCGGAGGTCGAGGTGAAGTGGATCATCGAGCCGGAGTTCTGCTCGCGGAAATACGGCGCGACCGAACGGGCGACGTTGAACGAACCCTTCAGATGCACGGCCAGCACCATGTCCCAGTCGGGCTCGCTCATCTTGTGGAAGATGACGTCGCGCAGGATGCCGGCATTGTTGACGACGCAGTCGACCTGACCGAAGGCGTCCAGCGCCGTCTTGATCATGTCCTCGGTGTCCTTGCGCTCGGACACGGAACCGAAATGCGGGATCGCGGTGCCGCCGGCGTCCTCGATTGCGGCCACGACATCGCGGGCCGGCTTCTCGTCGCCGCCATCGCCGGACACGGAACCGCCGAGGTCGTTGACCACGACCTTGGCGCCGTGCGCGGCCATCAGTTTGGAAATTTCCCCGCCGATGGCGCCGCCGCCACCGGTGACGATGCAGACCTTGCCGTCAAGCATCTTCGATTCGCTCATTCTTCTTCTCCCCAGCGAATGATGTAAGTGGACTGTCGGATCAGGGCGTCAGGACGACGCGGCCGACGATCTTGCCGTCGCGCAGATCCTCCAGCGTCGACCAGGCCTGATCCAGCGGACGTTCGGCAACCGGCAGTGGCGGGACCTTGCCCGCCTTCACCAGATCCATCAGTTCCGCCATCTCCTGCGGGCTTCCGACCATGGAGCCGCGCACGGTGATGTTTTTGAAGGCGAACAGCGGCACCGGCAGGGTCATCGCGCCGCCGAACAGGCCGACAATGGCGAGCACGCCGCTCGGGCCCAGGTTCGTGACGCCGAAGGTCGCCGTCTTGTCGGAACCGACGAAGTCGACCGCACCCGGCAGGCCGCCGCCGGTCAGTTTCATCACTTCCTTGCGAGTGGCCGGGTCGGACGGATCGAACACATGGTCCGCGCCCGCCGCCGTGGCGGCCTCCAGCTTAGCCGGATCGATGTCGAAGACCACGGTCTTTGCGTTGAAGACCGCCTTGGCGATCATCAGGCCGGCCATGCCAACGCCGCCGGCGCCGATGATGCCCACAAAACCGCCGCGTTCGGCCGCTTCCTTCACCTTCATCAGCGCACCATAGGCGGTGATGCCAGAGCAGGCGTAGGTCGCCGCCAGGCCGGTCGGGACATCGCCGTAGTCATAAAGAAACTGCTCGTCCGGGCACATCACGTGGTCGGAATAGCCGCCATCGACCTGGACGCCCAGATTGCGGGGCGTGGCGCAGAGCTGCGTGTTGCCGCCGGTGCAGACATCGCACTCCATGCAGCCGATCCAGGGGTAGACGATGCGCTTGTCGCCGACCTTGGCTGTGGTCACGTCCGGCCCCACCGCGGCGACTTCGCCGACGATCTCGTGGCCCAGGGTGAAGGGCAGCTTGCGGCCGCGCGTGACGTCGGCCTTGTTGCCGCCGCCCATGTCGAAATAACCCTCGTGCAGGTGCAGATCCGAATGGCAGACGCCACAGGCCTCGATGCGCACCAGCACCTCCTTGCCCTGCGGCGCGGGGTTCTCGTAGGTGAATTCCTTCAGCGGCGCCCCGTACTCGTCAAACTGCATGCTGCGCATGGTCTCGTCTCCCCTCCCACAGGTCGTTGCGTATTGGTGACGCGACACAGTAAGCCCGGCCGCAACGGGCCACAACCGCCCTCGCCATGCGCGAATGCAGTGTGTTCATGGCGCTTGACGGCGGTTCACACCCTGCTAATAAGGCAGGAACAGGGAAACATACCCGATAGTAAAACAAAGCTACCGGGACCAAAAAAGGGGAGGGGCTGCGTGGGCCAGCAGATGGCGCGCCGTAGCTTTGCCGCAGGTGATGCGGCATGACGGCGAATATCCTCGAAGTCGATAACGTTCATGTCCGGTTCGGCGGCATCGTCGCTCTGGACGGCGTGTCCTTCACCATGCCGGAAGGCAAGATCGTCGGGCTGATCGGTCCGAACGGCGCGGGCAAGACCACGCTGTTCAACTGCCTCAGCCGGCTTTACGTGCCGACCGAGGGCGACATCCGGTTCAAGGGTTCGACCATTCTGGACAGCCCGCCGCATCACATTGCGGATATCGGCATCGGCCGCACCTTCCAGAACCTGGCCCTGTTCAGCTCGATGACCGTGCTGGAGAACGTCATGGTCGGCGGTCACTCGACCACGAAGAGCGACTTCATCTCCAACTCGATCCGGCTGCCCTGGGTCCGCAAGGAAGAAGACGAGCTTCGCGACCGCGCTCTGGACCTGATCAATTATCTGGGTCTTTCGCATGTCGCCTATAGCATTGTCGGCGGCCTGCCCTTCGGCACACAGAAGCGGGTGGAGCTGGCGCGCGCGCTGGCTTCGGATCCGGAACTGCTGCTGATGGACGAACCGGCCGGCGGCCTGAACCATGACGAGCTGGACGATCTGGGCGAGGTGATCCAGCAGATCCGCGACGACCGCGGCGTCACCGTTCTGCTGGTGGAACACCATATGGGCCTGGTGATGAGCATCTCGGACAAGGTCGTGGCCATCGACTTCGGCCGGAAGATCTCCGAAGGCACCACCGAGGAAGTCCAGAACGATCCGGAAGTGATCAAGGCCTATCTGGGGACGTCGAGCTGATGGCGCTGTTGGAAGTCAAGGGCCTGAAGGCCTACTACGGTCAGATCGAAGCGCTTCACGGCATCGATTTCGACCTGAACGAGGGTGAGATCACCACGATCCTGGGCGCCAACGGCGCGGGCAAGACGACCAGCCTGCGCGCCGTCTGCGGCATGGTCCAGACCGATGGTTCGATCGTCCTGGATGGCGAATCGATCCAGGGCATGTCGACCGAGAAGATCGTCGCCCGTCACCAGATCGCGCATGTGCCTGAAGGGCGCGGCACCTTCACCCGTGTCACCACCGAAGAAAATCTCCGCCTCGGCGCCTACACGCGCAAGGACAAGGAGATCGAGAAGGACTACGAGCGGGTCTATCACTACTTCCCGCGGCTGAAGGAGCGGCGCGAGCAGCAGTCCGGCACGCTGTCGGGCGGCGAGCAGCAGATGCTGGCCGTGGGCCGCGCCATGATGCTGCGGCCGAAGATCATGCTGCTTGACGAACCGAGCTTCGGTCTCGCCCCGCTGATCACCGAGGAGCTCTTCGAGATCCTCAGCACGATCAACCGCGAGGAAGGCGTGGCGATGCTGATCGTCGAGCAGAACGCCAATCTGGCGCTGAACATCGCCAGCCGGGCCTATCTGCTGGAAACCGGCAACGTCGCCATGACCGGCCCCGCCGATCAGATCATGAACGACGAGCAGGTACGCAAGTCGTACCTGGGCTACTGAGGGAGACCGCACACAATGAGTGGATTTGACATCTTCCTGCAGCAGTTCCTGGGCGGCATCGCGACCGGCGCGATCTATGCCTGCCTGGCGCTGGCGGTGGTGATGATCTATCAGGCCATCGACCACTTCAACTTCGCCCAGGGCGAGATGGCGATGTTCTCGACCTTCATCGCCTGGGGCCTGATGGAGGGCACCGTGCTGGGGTTCCAGTTCGGGCTGCCCTACATCGTCGCCTTCGTGCTGGCGATCGTGCTGTCCTTTATCGGCGGCGCGCTGGTCGAGAAGGTGGTGTTCGCGCCCATCCAGGACGCACCCGTTCTCAGCCATATCATCGTCTTCATCGCGCTGTTCTCGATCTTCAATTCGGTCGCGGGTTTCATCTGGGACTTCACCATCAAGCCGTTCCCGAGCCCGTTCGGCGAAGGCAAGCTGTTCGAGGGGCTGCCGATTGGCAACCATCAGATCGGCATGGTGGTCGTGACATTGCTGATGCTTGGCGCGATCTATGTCTTCTTCCGCTTCACGCCGGTCGGCCTGGCCATGCGCGCGGCAGCCGCGGCGCCCGATTCGGCGCGGCTGGTCGGCATCAATGTCGGCCACATGCTGTCGCTGGGCTGGGGTCTCGCGGCCGCGGTCGGCGCTGTGGCCGGCATGCTGATCGCCCCGGTGGTGTTCCTGGAGCCGAACATGATGCTCGGCATCCTGCTCTACGGTTTCGCCGGCGCAGTGGTCGGCGGACTGACCAGTCCCGGGGGCGCCGTCGTCGGCGGCTTCCTGGTCGGTATCTTCGAGAACATGATCGGCACCTACGTGCCGGGCGTCGGCAGCGAACTGAAGCTGACCGTTGCGCTGCTGCTCATCGTGATCGTGCTGCTGGTGCGGCCGTCCGGCCTGTTTGGCCGCTCCGAAGTGAAGAGGGTCTGATCCATGACGGACACCACCATGAACCCTTCCGGGGCCGCGCGGCCCCAGGATCCGCGCCGCAGCCTCTCTGTCGGCGGCCTCTCGCTGCCGCAGTGGAAGACCCTCTGGCTTGCCGTCGGTCTGGCCGTGGCGATCATCGCCCCGTTCGTTCTGGAAAGTTACTACGTCTTCCAGGCCACGCAGGCGCTGATCTACGCCATCGCCATTGTCGGCCTGAACCTGCTCACCGGTTACAACGGGCAGTTCTCGCTGGGTCACTCGACCTTCTTCGCGATCGGCGCCTACTCGACCGCGATCATGATGAACACGTTCGAGATGGGCTTCTATTCGACCATCATCCCGGCGGCGTTCATCACCTTCGTGTTCGGTTTCCTGTTTGGTCTGCCTGCGCTCAGGCTTGACGGTCTGTACCTCGCGCTGGCCACCTTCGCGCTGGCCACGGCGACGCCGCAGCTTCTGAAGTACGAGCCGTTCGCGGTCTATACCGGCGGCGTGCAGGGGCTCGACGCCTTCAAGCCGGACTCGCCGTTCTCGTTCCTGGACAATGACCAGTACATGTACTTCTTCGTGTTCCTGATCATGATCCTGATGTTCTGGATAGCGCGGAACATCGTCTACAGCCGAACCGGACGCGCCCTGATCGCCATCCGCGATAACCCGCTGTCGGCCAAGACCATGGGCGTCAACAGCGCCATGTTCAAATCCGGCATCTTCGGTGTCAGCGCCATGTTCACCGGCATCGCCGGCAGCCTGAGCGCGGTGGTCATCGAGTTCGTTGCGCCGGAAAGCTTCCTGTTCACCCTGGCGGTGCTGCTGCTGGTGGGCTCGGTTCTGGGCGGCGTGGCCTCGATCTACGGCGCGCTGTTCGGCGGCGCCTTCATCCTGCTGATGCCGAACATCTCGGAATCCATGACGGGCATGCTGGAAGGCTATGTGAACTCGCCGGAAGGCCTCACCTGGGCGGTCTACGGCATCCTGCTGATCGCGGCGGTCTACCTGATGCCGGGCGGCGTCGCCCACCTGGTTCAGGTTTACACCCGAAATTCCGTTGCCCGGGGCATGGGTTATGCGATCAAATGGGCAGTCATCACAGTCGTGGCACTGGCCGTAATCGCACTTCTGTTCCTGTAGGCTTGGGGGCAGAATACCACCACATTCGAAGCCAGGACGGCATCGTGAACCGGTTTTCAGGGGCTCAGGGACCGGAAATGCAACAAGAGAAGAGCCCGTTCAACAGAGGAGACTGAAATGAGCATTCTCAAGACTGCGCTTCTCGGTTCCGCGGCGGCCCTGGCGCTGACCGTCGGCGCCGTGCAGGCCGAAACGGTCGGTGTCACCGACACCGAGATCAAGATCGGTAACACCAATCCCTATTCCGGCCCGGCTTCGTCCTACGGCACGATCGGCAAGTCGATCAGCGCCTGCTTCGACAAGCTGAACGAAGATGGCGGCATCAACGGCCGCAAGCTGAACTTCGTTTCGCTGGATGACGGCTACAGCCCGCCGAAGACCAAGGAGCAGATCCGCAAGCTGGTCGAGCGCGAGAAGGTCGCCTTCCTGTTCCAGACCCTGGGCACGCCGACCAACTCGGCCGTGCACGGCTATGTGAACAAGAAGAAGGTCCCGCACCTCTTCGTCGCCACCGGCGCCACCAAGTGGGGCGACCCGAAGAACTTCCCGTGGACCATGGGCTGGCAGCCGAACTACCAGACCGAAGGCGCGATCTTCGGCAACTGGGTGCTGCAGAACAAGCCGGACGCCAAGGTCGGCATCCTCTACCAGAACGACGACTACGGTAAGGACTACGTGCACGGCTTCAAGGACGCTCTGGGCGACAAGGCCAAGACCATGATCGTGTCCGAGCAGTCCTACGAAGTGACCGATCCGACCGTCGATTCGCAGGTCGTGAACCTGGCCGCTTCCGGCGCGGACGTCTTCTTCGACGTCGCCATTCCGAAGTTCGCCGCCCAGGCGATCCGCAAGAAGCACGACATCGGATGGGATGCGGTGCACCTGCTGAACTCGGTTGCGGCCTCGGTTGCCTCGACCCTGCGTCCGGCCGGCATCGAAGCCAGCCAGGGCGTCATCTCGACCGTCTACCTGAAGGATCCGACCGATCCGGCATGGGCCAACGACGCCGAGAAGAAGGAATGGGAAGCGTTCATGAACGACTTCTATCCTGATGGCGATCTGGCCAACCCGTTCAACGCCTATGGCTGGGCCGTGTGCCACACCATCAAGGACGTTCTGGAGCGGGCCGGCAACGACCTGAGCCGCGAAAACATCATGAAGTCCGCTGCTTCCATCAAGGACCTGCGCGTCCCGATGCTGCTGCCGGGCATCCTGATCAACACCGGCCCGAACGACTTCTATCCCATCGAAGGCATGCAGATGCAGCGCTTCGAAGGTGAGGAATTCGTCCGCTTCGGTCCGGTCGTGAAGGCTGACGAGCCGGCTTCCTGATCCGGTTCAGGACCACTGACGGGAAGGGCCGCCGGTTCGCCGGCGGCCCTTTTCATTTGCGCCACGCGCTTCACGCCCACTTTTCCCGGGGGCCGAATTGGTGCTCAATACCGGGATGAACCAGGCGCCCCAATTCGACGAGCAGGGCAGGTACGTCGCCGTGACCGGTGACGTCACCGTCCGGGTGCAGCCCGCCTTCCTGCCGCGGCAGTCGGACCCGGAGTCCAGCCAGTATGTCTGGGCCTATGAGGTCACGATCGAGAATGAAGGGCCGCGCAGGGTGCAGCTTCTGAACCGCTACTGGCACATCACCGACGGTCTGGGCCGCATCGAGGAGGTCCGCGGGGCCGGAGTCATCGGCAAGCAGCCGGTGCTCTCGCCGGGGCAGAGCTTCAGCTACACCAGCGGCTGTCCGCTGCAGACCACCAGCGGCATAATGGTCGGCCACTACGAGATGGTGGCGGAAGATGGTGAACGCTTTCTGGTGCAGATTCCGGCCTTCTCCCTCGACCTGCCGCATGGCGGCCAGTCGGTGAACTGATTCCCCGCCCGCCATGCTGAACCTGCGCGGAGTCTATCTGATCAACGGCGTGCTGGTGACCATGCTGGGGCTCACCATGCTGGTGCCGGCGATCGTCGACCTGGCCCTGGATCACCCGGACTACAGCGCCTTCCTCGCCTCGGCCGGCCTCACCATCTTCGTCGGCGGCACGGTGACGGCGATGACCTATCGCCGGGGCGCGTCGCTGGGTATCCGGGAAGCCTTCATCCTGACCAGCAGCGTCTGGATCGTGCTGCCGGCCTTCGCCGCCCTGCCGCTGGTGCTTTGCGATCTGCGGCTGTCCTATACCGACGCCTTCTTCGAGGCCATGTCGGGCCTGACCACGACCGGCTCGACCGTGATCACCGGGCTGGACGCCGCGCCGCCGGGAATATTGCTCTGGCGGGCGATCCTGCAATGGCTGGGCGGGATCGGCATCATCGTCACCGCCATTGCGGTGCTGCCGATGCTGCAGGTCGGCGGCATGCAGCTCTTCCGCATGGAAAGCTCGGAACAGTCGGACAAGGCGCTGCCGCGCGCCGCGCAGATTTCCGCGGCCACGGCCATCGCCTATGCGGTGCTGACCGTGGCCTGCGCCGTCGCGCTCAACGTGGCCGGGGTGCCGGTATTCGACGCCATCGCCCACGCCATGACCACGGTCGCCACCGGCGGCTTCTCCACCATGGACGCCTCGGTCGGCGGGATGAACAACGGCGCCGCGGAATGGATCATCATTGCCTTCATGGTGCTGGGATCGCTGCCCTTCGTGCTCTATCTGCAGGCGGTCCGCGGGCGGCCGATGATGCTCTGGCGCGACACCCAGGTGCGCTGGTTCTTCGCCACGGTGCTGGCCGGCATCCTGCTGGTGCTGCTGGCGACGGGGCTGCGCGACGTCTCGGCCGATCTGCTGGAGGCCGTGCGCCGGGCCACCTTCAACTGCATCTCGATCATCACCGGCACCGGCTACGCCTCGGCGGATTATGGCGGCTGGGGGATGTCGGCCACGGCGCTGTTCTTCTTTTTCACCTTCATCGGCGGCTGCGCCGGCTCCACCTCCTGCGGCATCAAGATCTTCCGCTTCAGGGTGATGTTCGAAAGCGCCCGGGTGCAGATCAATCAGTTGATCCGGCCCAACACCGTGATCGTCGCGCGCTTCAACGGCCGGCCGCTGGAAACGCATGTGATCGACGCGGTGATGGGCTTCTTCTTCCTGTTCGCCATGGTCTTCGGGATGCTGGCCTTCCTGCTGACCCTGACCGGGCTGGACCTGACCACGGCGCTTTCCGGCGCGGCCACGGCGGTGTCCAATGTCGGTCCCGGCCTGGGCGACATCATCGGGCCGTCGGGCACCTTCCAGCCCCTGCCCGACACGGCCAAGTGGCTGCTGGCCACCGGCATGCTGCTGGGACGTCTGGAATTCCTGACCGTGATGGTGTTGTTCACGCGCCGTTTCTGGCGCGCCTGAGCGGGCGCGACGTCAGTCGGTCAGCTGACGCTCCAGAATCATCTGCATCCGGTCGAGGCTGTTGTGCATGATCTGCAGTTCCTCGTCCGAAAACATCTCCATGAGCGCTTCTTGCCGGTTCCGAACCCGCGGCATGACGGAAAGATAGAGCTGACGGCCGTCTTCGGTCAGATCCAGCACGCGCTTGCGCGAATCGGTCGTGTCGGCGTCGTCGGAGATAAGACCCTTCCCCGCCAGCGCGTTCTTGACCCGGCTTATGACGGCCTTGTCCATCTGGGTGCGGTTGGCCACATCGCTCGGTGAAGCAGCGCCGAAGGATCCCAGTGTCGCCACGATCCGCCACTCGGAAAGCGTGAGGCCACTGACGTGCTCGTGCCAGCGCGTACCGGCCCGGTTCACCATCTGAGCCAGCCGGTTGAGCTTGTAGGTCAGGAAGGACGAAAGGGGCAGGTCGTCCCGTGTCGTATCAGCCATGACGATACCTGATGTTGACCAATCAACTTCCAGTTTGCACCATGTCTCATGCCTAGGCAAGGTTTCGGGGAGGTTGCCATGCCGCTTCACGACAGCAGAATTCCGCCTGTCGACCAATGTGTCGTTTCCGAGATGCTGAAGAAGCAGGCGCGCCTGCAGCCGGACAAGACCTATGTCCTGTTCGAGGATGGCGAGCAATGGACCTATGCCGAAACCCTGTCGCGGGCGCGCCGCGCAGCTGCCGGTTTCAGGGCCCTGGGCGTCGGACGCGGCGATCACGTGCTGTCATGGCTGCCCAATGGCAAGGAAGCGATCCTTACCTGGTTCGGCCTGAACATGCTGGGCGCGGTCTATGTGCCGATCAACACCAGCTATCGGGGCGGCCTGCTGGAGCATGTGGTGGCGCTGTCGGATGCGAAGCTGATCGTGGTGCACCAGCAGCTGATGCCGCGCCTGGCCGATGTCGACCGGGCGCTGCTGACCGACGCCATCGTCATCGGCGGCGCGGGCGTTGCGATCGACGGCCTGACCAACCACCCGGCCGAAGCCCTGCAACCGGAAGCGGAAGCCGAGGCGGAAGAGACGGTGCAGCCCTGGGACAGCCAGTACATCATCTTTACCTCCGGCACGACGGGCCCGTCCAAGGCGGTGCTGTCGTCCTATCTGCAGGCCTATTCGATGGGCGTGGAGGGCAATGCCTATCTGACCGGCGAGGACCGGATCCTGGCCAATCTGCCGCTGTTCCATGTCGGCGGCACCATCTTCGTCTACATCATGCTGCATCACGGCGGCTCGGTGATGATCGAGAACGGGTTCCGCACCGACGACTTCTGGGAGACGGTGCGCAAGTTCGGCATCACCTCCACCTGTCTGGTCGGTGCGATGACGCCATTCCTGCTGAAGCTGCCGCCGTCGAACCGGGACCGCGACCACCCGATGACGTCCATCGTGACGATCCCGTGGAACGAGGATTCGCTGGCGCTGTCGAAGCGCTACGGCGTCGACATGTACACCGCCTTCAACATGACCGAGATTTCCTCGCCCATCGTCTCGGAAGCCAATCCAGCGAAGCTGGGCACGGCGGGCAGGCAGCGTCCCGGCGTCGAGTGCCGTGTGGTCGACGAGAATGACTGCGAGGTCGCGCCGGGCGAGGTGGGCGAGCTGATCGTGCGCACCGACCGGCCCTGGGCGATGAATTCCGGCTACTACAAGAACCCGGAGGCGACGGCGAAGGCCTGGCGCAATGGCTGGTTCCATACCGGCGACGGCTTCAAATACGACGAGGACGGCAATTTCTACTTCGTCGACCGCATCAAGGACGCCATCCGCCGGCGCGGCGAGAACATCTCCTCCTTCGAGGTCGAGAGCGAGGTCACACAGTTCCCCGCCGTGCGCGAGGCTGCCGCGATCCCTGTGCCAAGCGAGTTCAACGAGGACGAGGTCATGGTCGTCGTCGCCCCCGCACCGGGCCAGGCCATCGACGCCGAGGAACTGTTCCGCTTTCTCGAACCCCGCATGGCCCACTTCATGCTGCCCCGCTTCATCCGCATCGTCGACGACCTGCCCAAGACTCCGACCCAGAAGGTGCAGAAGGTCAACCTGAAAGCCGACGGCATCACCGCCGACACCTGGGACCGCGAGAAGGCCGGTATCAAGGTGAAGGGGGAGCGGATCGCATAGGAAACCGCGCTGCTTGGGATGGTCATCGGGTGACTGGTTTGGACGGAAAGCAGCACGACCTTCACCCGCATGGCTGTCATCCCCGCCTTGTGCGGGGATCCGGTCGGAGGCTCCGTCTTGAAGGCCTTTGCCGGTTGCTTCGCTGACCAGCCCCCCACGAGGCGGGGCTGACATTCTGGTGTGCGTCCGGAATGTCTCGGCTGCCTGGCGCGGTAGGGAACGCTTCAGCGACCGCCGCAAGCATCCCTGCCATGCATGCCCGCCGCGCCCCATCTTCACTCGCCGTTAGCGGTTTGCTGCGCTAGGTTGGGCGCAATTCAACTGTTTCCGGTCTCTTCTTGCCGCAATCCTTCACCAGACTGCCGCCCAATGTGCAGGGCGCGCTGTGGCTGCTCGCCGCGGGCGTGTTCCTGTCAGCCATGGGTGTCTTCATCAAGGCCGCCAGCGCCGAGCTGCACCCGTTTCAGGTGGCCTTCTTCCGCGCCTTTTTCGGCTTCCTGATCATCGCCCCCTTTGCCCTGAAGGGCGGCTTCGCCTCGGTGAAGACGCGGCGGCCGTGGATGCATCTGGTGCGCGGGCTGATCGGCGGCACGGTGCTGCTGATGATGTTCTATTCGGTCGCCAACCTGCCGTTGGCGGACGTCACCGCGCTCAGCTTCACCAAGCCGCTGTTCCTGATCCCGCTGGCGGTGCTGTTTCTGGGCGAGAAGATCCGGCTGCGCCGCACCATCGCCACGCTGGTCGGTTTCACCGGCGTCATCATCATGCTCCGGCCCGGCGGCGAGACCGACCCGGTCGCCTTCATCGCGCTCGGCGCGGCGGCGCTGATCGCGGTGATCACGCTGTTCATCAAGATCCTGTCGAAGGAAGACAGCCCGAACACGCTGGTCTTCTGGTCCAGCCTGATCCTCAGCTTCGTCGTGCTGGGTCCGGCGCTGTGGCACTGGAAGACGCCGAGCATGGAGACCTGGCTGCTGCTGATCGGGCTGGCGGCGGTCGGGACCATCGGCCAGTCGATGCTGGTGCGCGGCTATGCGGCCGGCGAGGCGACGGCGGTGACGCCCTTCGACTACAGCCGGCTGATCTATGCCGGCGTCTTCGGTTTCATCTTCTTCGACGAGATCCCGGACATGTGGACCATCGCCGGGGCGCTGATCATCGTTGCATCGACCATCTATATCGCCCGCCGGGAGGCCAAGCTGAAGCCCGGGGCGAAAACAGCCGCCGCGACCTTCGACGGTCCGGCCGGATCGAACTCGCCGGACACGGCCAGGCACGGCTATCCCAGTGCTTCCGAAGCCCCCGCGGCGCGGGAGGCTACGGCGAAGACGGGCTGAGGAAGGCTCATGCCGCCGCCGGCAGGGTGACCGTCACCGTTGTACCGGTGTCCCGGCCGCTTTCGATCCGCAGGTCTCCCTGCATCATCTCGGCCAGCTTGCGGGCAAGGGGGAGTCCCAGCCCGGTGCCGCGATTGGCGGCGTTCACATCCGACTTCACCTGGGTGAACGGTTCGAGAATCAGCGGGATGTCGGACGGCTTGATGCCGATCCCGGTGTCGCGGACGGTGATCTCGATCTTTCCGGCTGCGGCGGGTCTTGCCTGCAGCGTGACCCGGCCGCCCTCGGGCGTGAACTTCAGTGCGTTGTTCAGAAGATTGACCAGGATCTGGCGCAGGGCGCGCGTATCGGCACGCAGCGTCAGGTCCGATTCCGGCCGGACTTCCAGGACGATGCCCTTCTCCCCGGCCAGATGCTCGACCAGGGTCAGGCTCTGTCCGGCGACTTCGGCGAAGCTCACATCGGCGATCTCCAGATCGAACCGGCCGGCCTCGATCTTGGAGAGGTCCAGAAGTCCGTTGACCAGCGACAGCAGGTGCGAGCCGGCCTGGTGGATGTCGCCGGCATATTCCAGGTAGCGCGGGTTGCCGACCGGGCCGAGCAACTGTTCCCGCATCAGTTGGGCGAAACCCAGTATGGCGTTCAGGGGGGTGCGCAGTTCATGGCTCATCCCGGCGAGGAAGTCCGACTTGGTCCGGTTCGCAAGCTCCGCCTCTTCCCGCGCCCGGGCGAGATCGATCGCGTTGGCGCCCATCCGGCGCATGAAGATCACGCCGATCAGCAGGATCACCACCACAAAGCCCAGGATACCCGACAGCAGCCAGGGGATCATCTGGCTGCCCGGCAGATCCGGCCGCCAGACCAGTTTCGCGTCCGGCTCGTTCATGACCTGTAGGGCGATAGCGGCCTCGCCGTCTCCGACATTGCCCAACTGCCAGCGCAAGTCCTTGACCAGGCTGGACGCCTGCAGCTCCGCGATCAACTCGGCGTCGATGCGGCGCATGAAGATCATCACGTGATCGGTACTGTAGTCGTCGTCGCCCTGATAGGTGGTCATGCGCAGGGCGCCGGTCATGAAGTAGCTGTCCTCGACATTGACATATCCCCGCACGGCGGCCGGCTCCGTGTCGTCCTCGGTGGCGCGCGCGGCGTCGAGCAGGGCGCGTTCGCCGGGCGTCGGATCGGAGGAACTCTCCTCGATGACGCCCTCCCGGATCTGGAGAACAATGCGGTTCTGGCCGTCGACGACGCGTATCAGATCGACATCGGCATTCTCGAACAGGTACTCGCCCATCTGGCTGTCGATCCACTCGGCATCGAAGTTCCGGACAATGTTCTCGACCGCCTGGTCCCAGTAGCCATATTCCTTGACCAGCAGGCTCATCTCGCCCAGCCGGTTCTGGAGATTGCCGCCGACGATCTTCATGGAAGCGCGAATGGCGTTGCGGTCCTGGACGAAGACAATCAGGAAGGAAAGCGCGAGAACCATCAGGACGCTGACGGCGGCCATGGCCCCGAACGCCAGTCCCAGTGTCCGCGCGGATCCGGATTTTCCACCGGACAACGTCATCCTGAGCGCCCCTCGTCCCGAACCACGCGCCAGCCATCCTATGAAGCCGTGAAACGGCGTGGTCATGGAATCGGAGCGGGCCTGTTTTCACTTCCGATACAGCTTCGGAATTGTCCCGCCCGGATCGTTAACGAATCGTTAACCAGCTTCGGGCGCTGCGGCTGCCCTGCTTTGCGAGCGCCGCTTCCATGCCGGGTTTGCGCCGGTTCCCGACATGTGATTTATGGCCCCCACCAGACAGAATTCCTGAAAGACATGCGAAGGGGGAGATGATGAAACTCAACGGTGCAGCAGTGGTGGTGACCGGCGGCGCTTCGGGCCTGGGCGGCGCGACGGCGCGTGAACTGGCTTCGGCGGGCGCGAAGGTCGCGGTGTTCGACCTGAACGAGGAACTCGGCAACAAGATGGCCGAGGAAATCGGCGGTGTCTTCGCCAAATGCAACGTGGCCGACGAGGCCTCTACCGTGGCCGCGTTCGAGACGGCGAAGGCCGCGCACGGCCCGTGCCGGGTGCTGATCAACTGCGCCGGCATCGGCACGGCGATCAAGGCGACCTCGAAGGGTGAGCCGCATCCGCTGGACGCTTTCAAGCGCATCATCGATGTGAACCTGATCGGCACCTTCAACTGCATCCGTCTCGGCGCGACCGAGATGGCCGCCGGCGAGCCGGACGACAATGGCGACCGCGGCGTCATCGTGAACACCGCGTCCGTCGCGGCTTTCGACGGTCAGATCGGCCAGGCTGCCTACTCGGCGTCGAAGGGCGGCATTGTCGGCATGACCCTGCCGATCGCGCGCGATCTGATGAATGACGGCATCCGCGTCTGCACCATCGCGCCGGGCCTGTTCATGACCCCGCTGCTGGCCGGCCTGCCGGACAATGTGAAGGACGCGCTGGCCGCCTCCGTGCCGTTCCCGAAGCGTCTAGGCGATCCGTCGGAATACGCGATCATGGCCCGCCATATCGTCGAGAACCAGATGCTGAACGGCGAGACCATCCGTCTGGACGGCGCGATCCGGATGGCGCCGCGGTAAGAAACCGCCGGCCTTGGGTTGGAGCGGCTGGCAAGGCCGGCGGCTCCAACCTCGGAGAACTGGCGCCGGCATTTCGTGGATGACGATCTCAATGCCAGAGCAGCATCGCTGCGACAGAGGCCCTCGGACTTGATCCGAGGGACTGTGCACCGGCCTTGCCATTGTTCAGACATCCTGCATCGACGAGACGAGACGGATCCTCGGGTCGAGCCCGAGGACTCCATTCAATGGTGAGGGCCTCGCCCTGCCAAGCGACACCGGCCGGGCGTTTTCAGAACACTTCCGGACGCGGAGAGGCGGATTGACCGCCCCTGCTCCGGTGTCATGCTTCCGGCTGTGTGACTCCGCCAATCGGGGTGGGGTCTCCAGCGTTGGGAGCTTGGTTCATGGCCGATACCGAAGGCGGCGAGCGCCGGGGGCGCAGGCGGGGACGCCGCAGGGGCGCGGAGACCGAATCCGACGCGCCGAAACAGGTCATCGAGCAGCGCCCGTTCCAGCAGCCCCGGCTGCCCTTTCCGCCCACCGAGCTGCTTTCCGCTGACGAACTCGAGAAGATCCACCAGTCGTCGCTGACGGTGCTGAAGGAAATCGGCATCGACATCATCCACGAGGAAGCCAAGGCTATTCTGAAGGAGGCCGGCGCCGACGTGCAGCCTGATGGCGACCGGGTCCGCTTCGATCCCGAGCTTGTGGAAAGCGTCATCGGCCTGGCGCCGGAAGCGTTCGATTTCCACGCCCGCAATCCGGCGCACACCACACGGATGGGCGAGAACTACATCACCTACTGCGCCGCCGCCTCGGCCCCCAACGCCGCCGACATGCAGGGCGGCCGCCGGGCGGGCAACCGCGAGGACTACCGCAACTTCCTGAAGCTGGGGCATCAGCTCAACGCCGTCCACATCTGGGGCGGCTATCCGGTCGAGCCCGTCGATATCCATGCCTCGGTCCGGCACCTGGAATGCCTGCACGACATGCTGACCATGTCGGACAAGGCGATCCACGCCTACAGCCTCGGCAAACAGCGCAATCTCGACGCCATCGAGATGGTGCGTATCGCCCGGGGCGTCGACATGGAGACGCTGAAGACCCAGCCGTCGGTCATCTCCATCATCAACTCGTCCTCGCCGCTGAGGCTGGATACGGTGATGCTGGAGGGCGTGCTGCAGATGGGCCGGCACGGCCAGCCGGTGGTGGTGACGCCGTTCACGCTGGCCGGCGCGATGGCGCCGGTGACTCTGGCCGGCGCGCTGGTGCAGCAGAACGCCGAGGCACTGGCCGGCCTGGTCATCAGCCAGCTCGATTCGCCCGGCGCGCCGTTCGTCTATGGCGGCTTCACGTCGAATGTGGACATGAAGTCCGGCGCGCCTGCCTTCGGTACGCCGGAGATGATGCGCACCTCGATCATCGGCGGACAGCTCGCGCGCCGCTACCGGCTGCCCTACCGGTCGTCGAACGTGAACGCGGCCAACGCCGTGGACGCCCAGGCCGCCTATGAGAGCGTGTTCGCGCTCTGGGGCGCGGTGATGGGCGGCGTCAACATGCTGAAGCACGGGCTCGGCTGGATGGAGGGCGGTCTGCATACATCGTTCGAGAAGTTCATCCTCGACGCCGACCTCTTGCAGATGGTCACAGAGTTCCTGACTCCTATCGGCATGACCGACGCCGACATGGCAATCGAGGCCATGCGCGAGGTCGGTCCCGGCGGGCACTTCTTCGGCTGCGAACACACGCAGTCCCGTTACAAGACGGCTTTCTACAACCCGATCATCTCCGACTGGCGCAATTACGAGAGCTGGACCGAGGCCGGCAGCCCGGAGGCCTATGGCAAGGCCAACCGGATCTATCGCGATCTCGTCGCCGCCTACGAACCGCCTGCGATGGAAGCCGACCGCCGCGAGGAACTCGACGCCTTCGTCGCCCGCCGCCTGGAGGAAGGTGGCGTGGAAACGGATTTCTGAGGGTGATCCGACATCGCAAGCCTTCAGTGGGTCTTGATCCCGCTGTCCACGCCAGAGCCAAGGTGACGGAACCGCCGTTGTCGGAAGCGCTCAGGCATGGGTTCCGGGATCAAGTCCCGGAACAGGCCCGTGTAAGGGGCTGAGGGGGAAGCCAGATGACCGCATTCCACGCCACAAGGGTCGACAAGCGGGCGCTGCGGGCCTGGCGGCTGGAGCGGGTGCGGGAGCAGCTCAGGCAGCGCGATCTGGCGGGGATCCTGCTCTATGATCCGCTGAACATCCGCTACGCGACCGACACGTCGAACATGCAGGTCTGGACGATGCACAATCACGTCCGCTACGCCTTCATCGCCACCGACGGACCGGTGATCCTGTTCGACTATCACGCGACAAGACACCTGTCGGAAGACATCGAGGTGGTCGACGACATCCGCCCGGCGGTCTCCTATTACTATTTCGGCGCCGGTCACCATGCCGAGGCGCGGGCCGCGAAGTTCGCCGCCGGGATCGATGAACTCATGCGGGAACACTGCGGCCGGAACCGGCGGCTGGCCGTGGACAAGATCGAGCCGCTCGGCCTGTTCGCGCTGCAGAAGCTCGGCATCGGCATCCACAACGGCCAGGAGGTCATGGAACTGGCCCGCTACGTCAAGAACGGCGTCGAGATCCAGGCCATGCAGGAAAGCATCGACGCCTGTGAAATCGCCATGCGGCGGATGAAGGAAGTCTTCGAGCCGGACATCACCGAGAACTATCTCTGGTCGGTGATGAACCAGGTGAACGCCGAACTGGGCGGCGAGTGGGTCGAGACCCGGCTGCTGACCTCGGGGCCGCGCACCAACCCCTGGTTCCGGGAATGCAGCGACCGCGTGATCGAGCGCGGCGACATCATGAGCTTCGACACCGATCTGGTGGGGCCGGGCGGCTACTGCTGCGACATCTCGCGAAGCTGGCTCTGCGGCGGCGGCAAGCCGTCCGACGAACAGCGCTGGCTCTACCAGGTCGCGCGCGAGCAGATCGAGAACAACATCGCCATGCTGAAGCCCGGCATGTCCTTCCGGGAGATCGCGGAACTGGGCTCGGCCCTGCCGGAGGATTGCGTCGGGAACCGCTACTCCGTGCTGATGCATGGCGTCGGGCTCTGCGACGAATACCCGTCGATCCCCTATGAAATCGATTATGACGAGCTGTCCTATGACGGCATCGTCGAGGCCAATACGGTGATGTGCGTCGAAAGCCTGATCGGCCGCGTCGGCGGGCGCGAGTGCATGAAGCTGGAAGAGCAGGTGCTGATCACCGAGACCGGCGCGAAACGGCTCTCGACCTTCGAGTATGAGGACCACTGGTTATAGCGAAACCGCTCGCCCGGGGTTGGCATGGCCGGCCGGGCGAGCGGCTCAGGCCTTGCCGGACTTGCACCGGCAGTTCACACATGCCTCACACCCGCTGCCCTTCAACCACGCCCACCAGCCCCTCGCGCAAGGCGGGGGTGACACCCGCGATTGTGCGCTGTTGAATCTCCCTCATGACCATCAGGGGAGATGACGGATGAGCGACGTATTGCAGATCGAGAAGCGAGGGGCGGTGGACTGGGTGACCATGAACCGGCCCGACGCCTACAACAGCCTCAACGCGGAGATGATCGATGCGCTGCTGGACTATTTCCAGGGGCTCTACATGGATCATTCGGTACGCGTGGTGGTGCTGCGCGGCGCGGGGCGGGGCTTCTGCGCCGGGCTGGATCTGCGCGAACGGGCCAGCCGGAATTCGGAGCAGCCGGAATCGCGCTCCTCGGCCGATGGTCTGCGTTCGCAGCGGCGCATTTCCGAGATCGTCATGCGCATGCGGCGCTGTCCGCAGCCGATCCTGTCGCTGATCCACGGCGGCTGCGCCGGCGGCGGTTTCGCCTTCGCCCTGGCCTCCGACATCCGCGTCGCCGGCAGGAGCGCCAAGATGAACGCCGCCTTCATCCGCCTTGGCCTGACGGCCTGCGATATCGGCGTCAGCTATTTCCTGCCGCGGCTGGTGGGCGTGTCGGTGGCCAGCGAGCTGATGCTGACCGGGCGCTACATCCACGCCGACAGGGCGCTGGCGACGGGGCTGGTCTCGGAAGTAGTGGAGGACGCCGACCTGGAGGCTGCAGCCGAACCCTATGTCGATGACCTGCTGCACGCCACGCCGCTGGGCCTGCGCCTGACCAAGGAATGCCTCAACATGACGATCGACGCGCCCGGCCTTGAGGCGGCGATTGCCATGGAGGACCGCAACCAGATCCTCTGCGCCAGCGGCCCGGATTTCCACGAGGGCGTCCGTGCGTTCATGGAGAAGCGCAGGCCGGTCTACTCGGGCACCTGAGCCCCGGCGGACCCGCCCTATGGCGTTGCCGCGCCGCGGCAACCGACCTATGCTGCCCCGCAACGAATTTGAACAGGTGGAGCAGGGGCGATGAACGTCACATCCGGGGAGTATGGAGACGCCATCGTAGTGAGGGTCTCGGGGCGGATCGACCAGAATTCGGCGGCGCAGTTCCAGAAGGAGCTGACCTCGCGCGTCGATACGGCGATCGAGAAGAACGCCCAGATCGTGGTGGACCTGTCGAAGGTGGATTACATCTCCTCGGTTGGTCTCAGGGCGCTGATGATCGCCAACAAGCAGGCCGCTCCGAAGGGCGTGACCATCCGCGTGGCCTCGATGCAGGAAGTCGTCCGCGAAGTCTTCACGATCAGTCATTTCGACAAGGTCTTCCCGACCTTCGACGAGATGCCTTCGGCCCTGCAGGCGGTCTCGGCGCTGGCGGCGGCGGCCTATACCGACGAAGACTGACGGCATGAAGGTCAAGTTCTGGGGCACGCGGGGTTCGATCCCCACCGCCATGCCGGATCACGACATGCGCAGCCGTGTCACCCGGGTGGTGGAGGCGGCGCTGCAGAGTGGCAAGACCGATGCCGAGGAGATCGTGGAATCCATGCCGTTCCACCTGCGCGGCACCTATGGCGGCGAGAGCTCCTGCGTCCAGGTCGACGGCGGCGGCGACGAATATATGCTCTGCGACATGGGCTCTGGCGCGCGGCGCTTTGCGCTGGACTGCCTCGGCCGGCATGGCCCCGGCAACCCGCAGGTCTACAACGTCTTCCAGAGCCATGTGCACTGGGACCACATCATGGGCTTCCCGTTCTTCGTGCCGGCCTACATCCCCGGCAATGTGGTCCGGATCCACGGCTGTCATGACGTGCTGGAATCGGCCTATCGCGGGCAGCAGTCGGATCCCTGCTTCCCGGTGCATTTCGACTTCCTGGCCTCGCACATCGAGTTCGTACGGCTGCAGCCAGACACGACCTACGATATCGGCGGCATGTCGGTGACCCCCTTCGGCCAGCTTCACGCCGGCGATTCCTACGGCTACCGCTTCGAGAAGGACGGCAAGGTCGTGGTCTATTCGACCGATTCCGAGCACAAGTTGGAGGATCAGGCCGAGACCGACTACTTCGTGAACTGTTTCAAGGATGCGGATGTGGTGGTCTTCGACACCATGTATTCGCTGGCCGAGGCGACGTCGCTGAAGGAGGACTGGGGTCACTCGTCGAACATGGTCGCCGTCGAGCTGTGCCATATGGCCAACGTCAAGCAGCTCTGCATGTTCCACCACGAACCGATCTATTCGGACGAACAGATCGACGATGTGCTGGCGCAGACGGTGCGCTACGAGGAGATCATGCGGGGCGAGTACACACCGTTGAAGGTGCTGGCGTCCTATGACGGGTTGACCGTCGAGACCTGATCGATGGCGGACGCGCCAGCTTCGCCGCCTGAGGTCAGCGCCGCCGAAATCCGCGAGCAGCTCAACCCGTTTCAGCGATTGCTGACCTATTGGCGCGGCCGCGCCTTCGGCGTGGCGGTGCTGGCTGCCTGCCTGCTGCTGCATCTGACGCTGATCGACGACCGCAGCGTGATCCGGCTGATCCAGATCGATCTCTATCAGCAGATCTGGCCGCGCGAGCAGGAATCGCATCTGCCCCTGATCGTCGCCATCGACGAACGCGCCATCGCCGAGAAGGGACAGTGGCCCTGGCCCAGGACCGAGATCGCCGAACTGCTGATCCGCACCGCCGAGGCGGGACCGCTGTCGATCGGGCTCGACATCCTGTTCCTCGACCCCGACCGGCAGTCGCCGGCGAGAGCGGTCACCGACAAGAGTGTCGTACCGCCACAGCTGCGCAGCTTTCTCGACACGTTGCCGGACTATGACCGCACCCTCGGCGAGGCCATGGGCCAGACCTATTCGGTGCTGGCGCTGGCCGGCACCCGTCATGGCAAGGGGCTGAATGGCCGACCGCCGCCGGCCCGTATCGGTTTCGACGACCTTTCGCTGATGGACCACCTGCATCGCTTCCCGGGCGTCGACCGCTCGATTCCCGTGATCGCCGATCGGGCCTTCGGCCGGGGACTGGTGAACGCCATCGAGGATCCCGACGCCATCATCCGCCGCATTCCGCTGGTGGCGTTGGTCGACGGGCAGCCGGTGCCGGGCTTCGCCGTGGAACTGCTGCGCGTGGCCATGGAAGAGGGCCAGATCCGGGTGCTTGGCGAGGGCGATGAGGATGTCGAGGCGGTGATCATCGGCGACTGGCGCATTCCCGCACAGCATGACGGCACGATGCTGGTGCCCTTCTCGCCGCCCTGGGCGGATCGCTATGTCTCGGCGATGGATGTGCTGAATAGCGATCCGGAAACCTTGAAGCGGCTGGAAGGCGCCATCGCCATCATCGGATTGACCGGGCAGGGACTGGTGGACTTCCCCACAACGCCACTGCGCGATCGCCTGCCGGGGGTCGAGGTGCATGCCCAGGCCATCGAGGCGATGCATGAGCAGTATTTCATCAGCCGGCCCGAATGGACGCCGGTGACCGAGGTGTTGCTGCTGCTGGGGACAGGCATCCTGTTCGTCTTCTGGGTGCCGCAACTGAGGCCGAGGCTGGCGGCGCCGATCGTGCTTGGGACGCTGGCCATCGTCTTCGCCGGCGGGGTGGTGGTGTTCATCCTGACCCAGATCATCATCTACACCATGGGGCCGAGCATTTCCGGCGTGCTGGTCGGCATCGCGATGATGATCACCACCCTGCAGCTTGCCACCGCGCAGCGCCGGGCCCTCGCGGCCACCCTGCAGCGCCAGCGGGAGGAGCGCGCCCGCATCCAGGGCGAGCTCGACGCCGCACGCGACATCCAGTTCAACCTGCTGCCGAAGCTGGAGGATGTGCACAGGAACGATCCGCGCTATTCGCTTGCCGCCGGTCTGGAACCGGCACGGGATGTGGGCGGCGACCTCTACGAGTTCTTCCTGATCGACGAGGATCACCTGTTCGTCGCGGTCGGCGATGTCGCGGGCAAGGGTGTGCCGGCCAGCCTGTTCATGGCGGTTTCCAAGGCGCTGTTCAAATCCGCCGTGATGCGCGGCATCGAGGGGATCGACGAGATCACCTTCGCCGCCAACAACGAGATCAGCCGCGAGAATCCGGACATGCTGTTCGTCACGCTGTTCGCCGCTATCGTCGATCTGAACAGCGGCGAGATGGCCTTCTGCAACGCGGGCCATGAACCGCCCCTGATCTTCACTCCCGGCTCCAGCGAGCCGCCGAAGCCGCTGGCCGGCGGCGGCGGCCCGCCCATCTGCGTCATGGAGGAATTCCCCTACATGCCCGCCGAGCACCGTTTCGAGCCGGGTCAGATGATGCTGGTCACCACGGACGGGGTTGGCGAGGCGATGAACGAGGCCGGGGAACTCTACGGCAATGACCGGCTGCTCGCCCTGTTGAACCGCCAGCCGCCGGATCTGGATTCGGAAACCCTGCGCTGGGCCATCTATCGCGACGTCAAGGCTCATGCGGGCGATGCGCCGGCCTCTGATGACCTGACCATTCTGGGGCTGCGCTGGTTCGGGGGCGCCGTGGCTGCCGAGTAGGTCCGGCTACTCGCTGATGATGGCCCGGTTGGCATGAACCCGCACGGCTGCGGGATGCATCAAGGTACGGTCGATATCCGTCGCCATGTCCGCCGCCACGCCGGATGCAGCCGGGTGACCCAGCCCGGATCTTCCAGCAGGCCCTCGAGCACCAGTTGAACGACGCCTTCGGGCGTGGAGCCTCCGACGGACATCACCGTCAAGTGAGCAACCGTGTCTGGCGCGCGGACCCGGAACGGATCAACGGTTGCTGCGGGTTCTGGGGAGGTCGAAATGCTGCGACGCGCCGTCATTCTTGCCGTGCTGATCCTGACTGGCGGCATCGCCGCGGCGCATGCCCAGACGTCAGAGGACGACGCGGCCTTCCAGCGGCGCGTCATCGCCATCTTCCAGAGCGACCCGGTCGCACGCAGCGAGGCGCTGGACTGGTTCGCCGCCCGCGGCGAGCCGGATATCGCGCCCACACTGATCGTGGCGCACCGCTTCGTCTTCGATGCGGCGGACGAGTTCGACCGGGTGCTGCAGCAGGTGACCGGACACCAGGCCAGCGGCTGGTTCGAGTGGATGCTGTGGCAGGAGGCGAACCCCGACCTGAAACCGCATCAGGGCTACGACCGGCTGCGCCGCTATCTGTTCAGCTCCATCGACCCGCGCTTCGACGTCTTCTTCGATGGCCACAAGACTCACCCCGGCAACATGCGGATCCGGCTGGAGGAGATCGTCTGGGGCGGGGTGGGGGCGCTGGACGGCATTCCGTCTCTCGACTTTCCGGAGATGATCCCGGCCGTCGGCGCGGCCTATCTGAAGGACGATGACCTGGTCTTCGGTGTCTCCATCAATGGCGACGCGCGGGCCTATCCGCTGCGCATCATGGGCTGGCACGAGATGTTCAATGACGTCATCGGCGGCCAGCCGGTGGCCCTGGCCTACTGCACGCTCTGCGGTTCCGGCATCCTCTTCGAAACCTCGGTCGAGGGGCAGGACAAGCCCTTCGTCTTCGGCTCGTCGGGCCTGCTCTACCGCTCCAACAAGCTGATGTATGACCAGCAGACGCACAGCCTTTGGAACCAGTTCACCGGCGAGCCCGTCACCGGCGACCTCGCCTTCAGCGGCATCCGGCTGAAGACCCTGCCGGTTGCGATAACGACCTGGGCGGACTGGGTGGCCGCCAACCCGGAGACCACGGTCCTGTCGCTGAATACCGGCTTCCGGCGCGACTACGGCTCGGGCGTCGTGTACCGCGACTATTTCTCCAGCCCCGACCTGATGTTCCCGACCCGGGTGAAGGCGGACGCCGCACCGAAGAGCTATGTCTATGGCATCCGTGAGGCGGGCGTGGCGCGGGCCTGGCCGCTGTCGGCCTTCGAGGGCGGAAAGCTGATTCACGACCGGATCGGCCAGACACCCATCATCCTGATCGGCGATTCGGCGACCCGGACCGTCCGCGCCTATGAAAGCGGCGGCATGCCTTTCGAGCTCACGGCAAACGGGCTGTCGGCTGACGGCGTTGCTTGGGTGATCCATGAGGACCAGCTTTCCGGGCCGGACGGCTCGACGCTGCGCCGCCTGCCCGGACATGTCGCCTATCGTTTCGCCTGGGATGGTTATCTGGGCGGTGTCGGAACGGTCTATCCCGACCCGGCGAACTGATCGGCGGCTTCACCTTCCGCCCCGGCGCTGGCAGTATCCGGCCGGCAAGACGGGGGAAAATCATGGCGCTGACGCGACAGGTCGTACTGAACAGTCATCCTGAGGGCTGGGTGAGCGAGGAGAATTTCCGGATGGCGGAGGCCGAGGTGCCGCTGCTCGATCCGGGCGACGTGCTGGTCCGACATCTCTACATGTCGGTCGACCCCTACATGCGCGGCCTGATGAACCCGGGCGGCGTCGCCTATGCCTCGGGTTTCCAGGTGGGCGAGCCGCTTTTCGGCCGCGTCATTGGCATTGTCGAGAGCAGCCGGAACAGGGATTTCAGCGAAGGCGACCACGTCTTCGGCATGCTGAACTGGGCTGACCGGTCCGTGGCGAAGGGCGGCGAGAGCCTGCGCAGGGTGGATCCGAAGCTTGCGCCGCTGTCGCACTATCTCGGTACGCTGGGCTTTCCCGGACTGACAGCCTATGTCGGCATGATGCTGATCGGCAAGCCGAAGGAAGGCGAGAGCGTCTATGTCTCTGCCGCCTCGGGTGCTGTGGGTCAGGTCGCCGGGCAGCTTGCCCGCATTGCCGGGGCCCGCGTCGTCGGTTCGGCCGGCACGGACGAGAAGGTCCGTTTCATCACCGGCGAGTGCGGCCTGCATGACGCCTTCAACTACCGCACAGCGCCGTCGATCCTGGAGGCTCTGAAACTGCATTGCCCGGATGGCATCGACGTGAATTTCGAGAATGTCGGCGGCGCCAATTTCGACGCCGTGCTGCATCACGCCAACGAGTTCGCCCGCTTCGCCATGTGCGGCATGATCAGCCAGTACAACGCACGCAAGCCGGCAACACTGGTTCACATCAACGAGATCGTCTCGAAGCGGCTGCATGTGCAGGGCTTCGTGGTGCGCGACCATTCACACCTGATCGACCAGTTCATCGAGGAAACCGCCGATCACATCCGCGCAGGACGGATGACCGTTGCCGAGGACATCGTCAACGGCCTCGAGAACGCACCGTCCGCCTTTGTCGGCATGCTGAAGGGGGACAATCTCGGCAAACGGGTCGTGAAACTCGCGGAGGCCTGACTAGAAAGTGGAGGTGCAGGAGTTCACCTGCGTCGCCGCATCTCTCACGCGCCCTGGACATGATCCAGGGCCCATGCCTGAGCATCTCCGTTTGGTATGGCGGTAGAGGACATGCTCAGGCATGGGTCCTGACTTCCGTCAGGACTCGTGAGGTCGAGGTTGTTGGGCCGAAACCCCGGTTGCGCCTAGCGCCGGAACAGGCTGTACATGGCGATGGCCGCCGCGTTGGAGACGTTGAGGCTCTCCACCGCGCCCGCCATCGGGATCGAGACCAGCAGATCGCAGTTCTCCGCCGTCAGGCGGCGCAGCCCCTTGCCTTCCGAACCCAGCACCAAAGCCACGCGCTCGAACCCGGCGGCTTCCTCCAGCGGCTTGTCGCTGGTGCCGTCGAGGCCGATGCGCCAGTAGCCCCATTCCTTCAGCATCGCCAGGGTGCGGGCCAGGTTGGTCGGCTTCAGATACGGCACCGTCTCCAGCGCGCCGGAGGCCGATTTCGCCATCGAACCGGTGACCGGCGCCGAGTTGCGTTCCGGCGCGATCACGGCGCGGGCGCCGAATGCCGCCGCCGAGCGCATGATGGCGCCGGCATTGTGCGGATCGCTGACCTGATCCAGCAGCACGCAGACGGCGGGGCCTTCGGGCTTCAGCAGCGCCTCGACCGACGGCGCCGGCAGCGGCGCGGCATAGGCGGCGATGCCGCCGTGGGTCGCGGCTGCGGCATCGTAGCGCGACAGCATGTGATCCATGTCCGGCCGGGTGAGCTTCTCCAGCAGCGAATGCTCCAGAACGCCGGCCTGTTCGGCCATCTGTTCCGTGGCGATCAGGCGCTGGATGTCGCGCTTCGGATTGGCCAGCGCGGCGAGAACCGCGTGCCTGCCGAAGATCCAGTGCGGCGCATCCTGACTGGCGCCGCGCTGGTTCGAACGAACGGCAACCTCGACCGGACGGCGCGGACCGCCGGGGCGCTTGCCCTCGCGGCGGCCGGTCTCGCGGCCTTCGGTCTGACGGAAATGCCCGCGGCCTTCGCGGCGGTCGCCGCGCGGTCCGTCACGCGGATCGTCGCGCCTGTCATCACGGCGATCGTCACGGCGCGGTCCGCGCGGGCGGTCATCGCCCCGGGCTTCCCTGTCGCCGCGGTCGTCCCGGTCCCTGCGAGGCGGACGGTCGCCACGATCCCCGCGATCCTCGCGGGGGCCGCGCGAATCCCTGTTGTCGCCGTCACGGAAGTTGCCCCGGGGCCGGTCCTCGCCGTCGCGCCGGGGCGGACGGTCGTCGCCATCCCGGAAATTCCGGCGCGGGCGGTCGCCGCCCCTGTCGTCGCGGTCGCGCCTGGGCGGCCGGTCATCGCCGTCGCGGCGGGGGCCTCGCGGCCCCTGGCCGCCGCCATCGCGGAAGTTGCGACGCGGCCTGTCATCGCCGTCGCGCCGCGGGCCACGGGAACCCTGACCGTCTCCGTCCCGGAAATTGCGCCGCGGCCGGTCATCACCGTCGCGGCGGGGGCCTCGCGGCCCCTGGCCGTCGCCATCGCGGAAGTTGCGCCGCGGCCGGTCGTCGCCGTCGCGCCGTGGTCCACGGGAACCCTGGCCTTCGCCGTCGCCGAAATTGCGCCGCGGCCCGCCGCCGCTGCGGCCCTGGCCGCCCGGTCCGTCGCGCCGTCCGCCATCACGATCACGTCCGCCGCCGCCGCGGCTGTCACGCCCCCGGCCGCCGCCATTGCGGTCGCGTCCGCCGCCGCCCGGACCCCGGTCCCGGCCGCCGCGGTTTCCCTTGTTGTCTCTGGTATCGTCCATCGGCGCGCTTATATGGATCGGACCTTCCGCGGGCAAGCGGGATTCCGCGCTCCGAAGGCCAGTCCAACAGTGTTGACACGGTAGGGCAATTGACGATAGTGCGGGCCGCGCTCGACGCTCACCCCACATGAGCTGGATTAAGGAGGGATGCCCGAGTGGCTAAAGGGGACGGGCTGTAAACCCGTTGGCTATGCCTACGTTGGTTCGAATCCAACTCCCTCCACCACTCCAGCTTCCTGTGGGATATGCGGGTCGGGCGCGCGACGGCGTTTCAGGCGGCAGCCTTGCTGGTGCGATGTGGGCGGGTGTAGCTCAATGGTAGAGCCCCAGCCTTCCAAGCTGGTTACGTGGGTTCGATTCCCATCACCCGCTCCAGCCTGGCGCATCTGTGCGTCGCCGGACGATTGAAGACGATAGCGGCCGGGCTCTCCGGCCTGACGGAAACCGAACACGAGGCGCTTTGAGAGATGGCCAAGGAGAAGTTTGAGCGTACGAAGCCGCATTGCAACGTGGGCACGATTGGTCACGTTGACCATGGCAAGACGACGCTGACGGCAGCGATCACGATGGTGCTTGCCGAGAGCGGCGGTGCGACGGCGAAGGGCTATGCCGAGATTGATGCGGCGCCTGAGGAGAAGGCGCGCGGCATCACGATCTCGACGGCGCATGTCGAGTACGAGACGGCGAACCGCCACTACGCGCATGTCGACTGCCCGGGCCACGCGGACTATGTGAAGAACATGATCACGGGCGCGGCGCAGATGGACGGCGCGATCCTGGTTGTTTCGGCGGCCGACGGGCCGATGCCGCAGACCCGCGAGCACATCCTGCTGGCGCGTCAGGTCGGTGTGCCGGCTCTGGTTGTGTTCATGAACAAGGTCGACCAGGTCGACGACGAGGAACTGCTGGAACTGGTTGAGATGGAAGTGCGCGAGCTTCTGTCGAGCTATGACTTCCCGGGCGACGACATTCCGATCGTGAAGGGTTCGGCCCTGGCTGCGGTCGAGGGCTCGAACGAGGAGACCGGCAAGAACGCGATCCTGGAGCTGATGCAGGCGGTGGATGACTACATCCCGCAGCCGGAGCGTCCGAAGGATCAGGCCTTCCTGATGCCGATCGAGGACGTGTTCTCGATTTCGGGCCGTGGCACTGTGGTGACCGGCCGTGTGGAGCGTGGCGTCGTGAAGGTTGGCGAGGAAGTCGAGATTGTCGGCATCCGCGACACCAAGAAGACGACCTGCACGGGCGTCGAGATGTTCCGCAAGCTGCTGGACCAGGGCGAGGCGGGCGACAACATCGGCGCGCTGTTGCGTGGTGTCGGCCGTGAGGATGTGGAGCGCGGTCAGGTTCTGGCCAAGCCGGGCTCGATCACGCCGCACACGAAGTTCAAGGCCGAAGCCTACATCCTGACGAAGGAAGAGGGCGGGCGTCACACGCCGTTCTTCGCGAACTACCGTCCGCAGTTCTATTTCCGGACGACGGACGTGACGGGCGTGATCGAACTGCCGGAAGGCACGGAGATGGTGATGCCGGGCGACAACATCGCGATGACGGTCGAGCTGATCGCGCCGATCGCGATGGACGAGGGCCTGCGCTTCGCCATCCGCGAAGGCGGCCGCACCGTCGGCGCCGGCGTCGTCGCGTCGATCATCGAGTAACACCGCGGCAGGTTCCGGCCCCGTGCCGGAACCGACCGCCGGGCGTAGGAGTGTAGCTCAACTGGCAGAGCACCGGTCTCCAAAACCGGGGGTTGTGGGTTCGAGTCCCTCCACTCCTGCCACGCCCGCCGGCCTCACCCGACGCCGGATTCGAACAACTGAACGAAAGCGAGCCTGATGGCGAAGTCGAAATCCGGCAGGTCGCGCAGCGGTGGCAACAGCAAGACGCCTGAACAGCAGGTGTCGGAGCCGCAGTCTGCGAAGCCCAAGAAGAAGACGGGGCCCGTCGAGTTTCTGCAGCAGGTCCGGTCCGAGGGTGCGAAGACCACCTGGCCCACCCGCAAGGAAACCGGCGTCACCACCATGATGGTCTTCATCATGGTCGCGATCGCGTCCGTGTTCTTCCTTGTGGTCGACCTGATCCTTCAGGCCGGCGTCGGTTTCATCCTGAATTTGGGGAGCTGATCATGGCCGCCCGCTGGTACATCGTGCACGCCTATTCCGGCTTCGAGAAGAAGGTGGCGGCGTCCATCCGCGAACAGGCCGTCCAGAAGGAAATGACCGATCTGATCGAAGAGGTCATGGTCCCGATGGAGGAAGTCGTCGAGATGCGCCGTGGCCAGAAGGTCAATGCCGAGCGCAAGTTCTTTCCCGGCTATGTGCTGGTGAAGATGGAGATGACCGACGAGAGCTATCACCTGGTGAAGAATGTCGGCAAGGTCTCGGGCTTCCTGGGCACCGCCAACAAGCCGCAGCCGATCCCGGAGAAGGAAGCGATGCGGATCCTGCAGCAGATGCAGGAAGGCATCGAGCGTCCGAAGCCCTCGGTCACCTTCGACATCGGCGAGCAGGTCCGGGTCTCGGATGGCCCCTTCGCCTCGTTCAACGGCACGGTCGAGGAAGTCGACGAGGAGCGGTCGCGGCTCAAGGTCTCGGTCTCGATCTTCGGCCGGGCCACGCCGGTGGAACTGGAATACACCCAGGTCGAGAAGCTGGACTGACTGGTCCGGAACGGAACCGGGCCGATTCTTTCTGCTTGAAACCACAGGCCAATGGCTATAGAAGCCGTCGGCTCAACCAAATACGCGAGGAGCGATCCAGCAGTCCGACTGCGAAACGAGGCCCTGAAACAAGGGATTCGGCAACGCGGTTCGGCCTGTCGTACTTGGTTGAAACAGCATGTGTGGGAGGTCTGCCATGGCCGCACCACGCGCCCTGAAGTTGAGATAAGGGACTGAAATGGCAAAGAAAATTGCAGGCTATATCAAGCTGCAAGTGCCGGCCGGTGCGGCAAATCCGTCGCCGCCGATCGGCCCCGCGCTGGGTCAGCGCGGTCTGAACATCATGGAATTCTGCAAGGCGTTCAACGCCGAAACGCAGCAGATGGAAAAGAACATGCCGGTGCCGGTGATCATCACCGCCTACACCGACCGCTCGTTCACCTTCATCACCAAGACCCCGCCGGCCTCCTACTACCTGAAGAAGGCGGCGAAGCTGAACAAGGGTTCGTCCACCCCGGGCAAGGGCACGATCGGCAAGGTGACCGACGCGCAGCTGGCCGAGATCGCCGAGGCGAAGATGGTCGACCTGAACGCGAACGATATCGAACAGGCGAAGAAGATCATCGCCGGTTCCGCCCGCTCGATGGGCCTGGAAGTGGTGGGCTGACGACATGGCAAAGAAGGGCAAGCGTTACGCTGCGGCGATCGAGGGCATCGACAGGGATGCCGTGGTGCCGCTCGAGGCAGCCATCAAGGCGGTGAAGGAACGGGCCAAGGCCAAGTTCGACGAGACCGTCGAGATGTCTGTCAATCTGGGTGTCGATCCGCGTCATGCCGATCAGATGGTGCGCGGCGTCGTGCAGCTTCCGAACGGCACCGGCAAGAGCGTGCGCGTGGCGGTTTTCGCCCGCGGCGACAAGGCTGATGAAGCCAGGGCGGCTGGCGCCGATATCGTTGGCGCAGAGGAGCTGGCCGAGCAGGTGCAGAAGGGCGACATGCCCTTCGAGCGCGTGATCGCCACGCCGGACATGATGCCGGTGGTCGGCCGTCTGGGCAAGGTTCTGGGCCCGCGCGGCCTGATGCCGAATCCGAAGCTGGGCACCGTCACCCCGAACGTCACCGAGGCGGTCGAGGCGGCGAAGGGCGGCCAGGTCGAGTTCCGCGTCGAGAAGGCGGGCATCGTCCACGCCGGCATCGGCAAGGCGAGCTTCGGCGAGGACCAGCTTATCGAGAACGCGCGGTCGCTGATCGACGCGCTGCTGAAGGCCAAGCCGTCGGGCGCCAAGGGCCAGTATCTGAAGCGCATCGCCGTCAGCTCCACCATGGGGCCCGGCGTGAAGATCGACGTCACCACGCTGTCCGGCGCGCAGCCGGCGGCCTGACAAGGGCGTCAGAAGAATTCGCCGCCGGGTCCAAACCGGCGGCGCGGCAAGGCCCGATCGCGCCGGGAAACCGGCAAGGCGGGCCGACCTGTCCGAGACTGCAGGCGCTGCGGGGCAACTTCGCAGCTTAATCATGCGGCCTGCAATAGACGGGAGTTGAGGCAAGGATTCCGCGGGCATCCGGAAGGGTGGCCGTCCTTGGTCGAGACCCTGGGGCAGGAACTAGGCGGGACGGGAGGTCTCCGGACCTCATCCATCCGTCCCAGGGTTGGAACAAGGGCTTTCGGGCCTGCGTTCCGTCAACAAGGAGCGAATGCGTGAACCGGGAAGAAAAGGCGGCGCTGATCGGCGAACTGAAGGACGTGTTTGACAACGCGGCCGCAGTCGTCGTGACCCACTACGAGGGTCTGTCCGTTGCGGAGATGACCGATCTCCGTAGCCAGATCCGCGAAGCGGGCGCCAGCTACAAGGTTACCAAGAACCGGCTTGCGAAGATCGCTCTGGAAGGCACCTCCTATGGTGGACTGACCGATGCGTTCACCGGTCCGACCGCGATCTCCTATTCGGACGATCCGGTTGCGGCGGCGAAGGCGGCGGTCGATTACGCCAAGAAGAATGACAAGCTGATCATTGTTCGTGGCGCGATGGGCGAGCAGGTGCTCGATGCGAATGGCGTGAAGGCTCTGGCCGAACTGCCGTCGCTCGACGAACTGCGCGCCAAGCTGCTTGGCCTGCTGATGGCTCCGGCGACCAAGGTCGCCCAGGTCACCCAGGCCCCGGCGTCGAAGCTCGCTCGCGTGCTCAACGCCTACGCCACCAAGGAAGACGCCTGACAGAGCGCATGACGCGCAGTCAGACACACAACGCTAAGACAGACCAAGGAAACACGAGAAATGGCTGATCTGGAAAAGATTGCAGAAGACCTCTCCAACCTGACCGTCCTCGAGGCGGCCGAACTGGCCAAGCTGCTGGAAGAGAAGTGGGGCGTTTCCGCCGCCGCTGCCGCCGTGGCGATGCCGGGTGTTGCTGCCGGTGGCGGCGACGCGGGTGCGGCCGAGGAGAAGGACGAGTTCGACGTCGTTCTGGCCGATGTTGGTGACAAGAAGATCAACGTCATCAAGGAAGTTCGCGCCATCACCGGCCTGGGCCTGAAGGAAGCCAAGGAGCTCGTCGAGAGCGCCCCGAAGGCGATCAAGGAAGGCGTGTCGAAGGACGAGGCCGAGGAACTGAAGGGCAAGCTCGAAGGCGTCGGCGCCAAGGTCGAGCTGAAGTAATGACGCTGGTTGCGGCGGTGGCGGCGGATGCCGCCACTGTCCGCCCCGTCACAAGACGACCGGCCGCAGCCTCTGGGTGCGGCGGCCGGCGGAACCGGCGAAGGGCTGCCTTCGCCGGTTAACGCCGTTTGGGACAGGTGGCTCCCCGCCGCCTCCCGGACAGGCTGGAATTCACGGGCTGCCAGCGCCCGGGTCCGGACATCGCGCCGGGCCGAATACTGGCGGACATCACGGGCCCGTCCACGTGGGCCCCGGTCGGAGAAGGAACTGGAATGCCGCTTTCTTTCACTGCTCGCAAGCGCGTTCGTCATAACTTTGGCCGCATCGCCGAAGTGGTCCCGATGCCGAACCTGATCGAGGTTCAGCGCGCCTCCTACGAAACTTTCCTGCTGGCGGACATGCCGGCGGAACAGCGGGGCGACAACGGACTGGAAGGCGTCTTCAAGTCGGTCTTCCCGATCTCGGATTTCTCCGAGACGGCCAGCCTGGAATTCGTCCGCTACGAGTTCGAGGAGCCGAAATACGACGTCGACGAGTGCATGCAGCGTGGACTGACCTATGCGGCCCCGCTGAAGGTGACGCTGCGCCTGATCGTCTTCGAGGTCGATGAGGATACGGGCGCGAAGTCGGTGCTCGATATCAAGGAGCAGGACGTCTACATGGGCGACATGCCCTTCATGACGGACAAGGGCACCTTCATCATCAACGGCACCGAGCGTGTGATCGTTTCCCAGATGCACCGCTCGCCGGGCGTCTTCTTCGATCATGACCGCGGCAAGACCCATTCCTCGGGCAAGCTGCTCTACGCCGCCCGCGTGATCCCCTACCGTGGTTCCTGGCTGGACTTCGAGTTCGATCACAAGGACATCGTGCATGTCCGCATCGACCGCCGCCGCAAGCTGCCGGCGACGACGCTGCTCTACGCCCTGGGCATGAGCTCGGACGAGATCCTTTCGCACTTCTACAACACCGCCACCTTCAAGCGCGACAAGAAGGGCTGGCGCGCGCCGTTCGATCCGATGCGCTATCGCGGGCAGCGGCTGCTGACCGATATCGTCAACGCGGATACCGGCGAAGTCGTCGCCAAGGCCGGTGACAAGCTGACCCCGCGGGCCGGCAAGAAGCTGGTCGAGGATGGCATGACCGACATGCTTGTCTCGGAAGAGGACATCGTTGGCCGCTTCATCGCCCACGACATCATCAACGAGAAGACGGGCGAGGTTTACGCCGAGGGCGGCGACATCATCGACGAGGCGATGCTCGAGACCCTGGCCAACGCCAAGATCAAGGCGCTGCCGACGCTGGATATCGACAATGTCAGCCACGGCGCGCATATCCGTAACACCCTGTCGGTCGACAAGAATGTGAACCGGGACACCGCGCTGGTGGACATCTACCGCGTGATGCGTCCGGGCGAGCCGCCGACCGAGGAGACCGCCGAGGCGTTGTTCGAAGGCCTGTTCTTCGATTCCGAGCGTTATGACCTCTCCGCCGTCGGACGCGTGAAGCTGAACGCGCGCCTGGAGCTGGAAGCCGAGGACACCGTCCGCGTGCTGCGCAAGGAAGACATCCTCTCGGTCGTCACCTACCTGGTCGGCCTGAAGGATGGCCGCGGCGAGATCGACGACATCGACCACCTGGGCAACCGCCGGGTGCGTTCGGTCGGCGAGCTGATGGAGAACCAGTACCGCATCGGCCTGCTGCGCATGGAGCGCGCGATCCGCGAGCGCATGAGCTCGGTCGAGATCGATACGGTGATGCCGCAGGACCTGATCAACGCCAAGCCGGCGGCCGCCGCCGTGCGCGAGTTCTTCGGCTCCTCGCAGCTCAGCCAGTTCATGGACCAGACCAACCCGCTGTCGGAAGTCACCCACAAGCGCCGTCTCTCGGCGCTTGGCCCGGGCGGCCTGACCCGCGAGCGCGCCGGCTTCGAGGTGCGCGACGTGCACCCGACGCATTACGGCCGCATCTGCCCGGTGGAGACGCCGGAAGGTCCGAATATCGGCCTGATCAACTCGCTGGCGAGCTTCGCGCGGATCAACCAGTACGGCTTCATCGAGAGCCCGTACCGCAAGGTCTCCGACGGCAAGGTCACCGGTGAGGCCGCCTATCTCTCCGCCATGGAAGAAGGCCGCTACACCATCGCCCAGGCCAACGCGCCCTTCGATCCGGAGAGCGGCGCCTTCCTGGAAGAGCTGGTTTCCAGCCGTTTCCAGGGCGAGTTCATGCTGGCCCGGCCGCAGGACATCGACTTCATCGACGTCTCGCCGAAGCAGCTTGTCTCGGTCGCCGCGGCGCTGGTCCCGTTCCTGGAGAACGACGACGCCAACCGCGCCCTGATGGGTGCGAACATGCAGCGTCAGGCCGTGCCGCTCCTGCAGCCGGAAGCGCCGTTCGTCGGCACCGGCATGGAAGCGATCGTGGCGCGTGATTCCGGCGTGACCCTGTCTGCCCGCCGAGACGGCGTGGTCGAGCAGGTGGACGCCGGCCGCATCGTGGTCCGCGCCACCGAGGTCACCGACCTCTCCCGCTCGGGCGTCGACATCTACAAGATGATGAAGTTCCAGCGCTCCAACCAGTCGACCTGCATCACCCAGCGCCCGCTGGTGAAGGTGGGCGACATGGTGAAGGCCGGCGACATCATCGCCGACGGTCCGTCGACCGATCTGGGTGAGCTGGCACTGGGCCGGAACGTGCTCGTCGCGTTTATGCCGTGGATGGGCTACAACTTCGAGGACTCCATCCTGATCTCCGAACGCATCGTGAAGGACGATGTGTTCACCTCGATCCATATCGAGGAATTCGAGGTCATGGCCCGAGACACCAAGCTGGGCCCGGAGGAGATCACCCGCGACATTCCGAATGTTTCGGAAGAGAGCCTGAAGAATCTCGACGAGGCCGGCATCGTCTATATCGGCGCTGAAGTCGAGGCGGGCGACATCCTGGTCGGCAAGATCACGCCGAAGGGCGAGAGCCCGATGACGCCGGAAGAGAAGCTGCTGCGCGCCATCTTCGGCGAGAAGGCCGCTGACGTCCGCGACACGTCCCTGAAGATGCCTCCGGGCTCGACCGGTACGGTCGTCGAGGTGCGGGTCTTCAACCGCCACGGCGTCGAGAAGGACGAGCGCGCGATGCAGATCGAGCGCGACGAGATCGAGCAGTTCCGTCAGGACATGGAAGACGAACGGTCGATCTACGAGCGCAACATCTACGCCAGCCTGAAGAACCTGCTGGTCGGCAAGGAAGCGGAAAGCGGCCCGCGCGGCTTCCGCACCGGCGTGCCGATCACCGAGGAGGCGCTGACCGAGCTGAGCCACGGCCAGTGGTGGCAGATCGTGCTGAAGGACGGCGAATCGGTGGCCAACATCGAGGCGCTGCGCCGTCAGTTCGACGAGGCCATCGGCGCCCTGCAGGCGCGCTTCAACAACAAGGTCGACAAGCTGCAGCGCGGCGACGAGATGCCCCCGGGCGTCATGAAGATGGTCAAGGTGTTCGTGGCCATCAAGCGCAAGCTGCAGCCGGGCGACAAGATGGCCGGCCGTCATGGCAACAAAGGCGTCATCAGCCGCATCGTGCCGGAAGAGGACATGCCCTTCCTGGAGGACGGCACCCCGGTCGACGTGGTCCTGAACCCGCTGGGCGTGCCGTCGCGCATGAATGTCGGACAGATCCTGGAAACCCATCTGGGCTGGGCCGCGCGCGGCGTCGGCCTGAAGATCGGCGATGCGCTGGAAGCCGCCCGCTCCAACGGCGGCGACCTGACGGCGCTGAAGTCCGAGATGGCGCAGGTCTACGGCGATGAGGAAATGGCCGATATCGAGAAGCTGTCGAATGACGAGCTTGTCGAGCTTGGCGGCAACCTCAGCCGCGGCGTGCCGATGGCGACGCCGGTGTTCGACGGCGCGCGCGAGCCGGACATCGTCGAGATGCTGTCTCGCGCCGGCCTGAAGGAAACCGGCCAGGTGATGCTGACCGACGGCCGCACGGGCGAGCAGTTCGACCGTGAAGTCACTGTCGGCTATATCTATATGCTGAAACTGCACCATCTTGTGGATGACAAGATCCACGCCCGTTCGATCGGCCCGTACAGCCTGGTCACCCAGCAGCCGCTGGGCGGCAAGGCCCAGTTCGGCGGCCAGCGCTTCGGTGAGATGGAGGTCTGGGCGCTGGAAGCCTATGGCGCCGCCTACACGCTGCAGGAGATGCTGACGGTGAAGTCCGACGACGTTGCGGGACGTAACAAGGTCTACGAGGCGATTGTCCGCGGCGATGACACGTTCGAGGCCGGTATTCCGGAAAGCTTCAACGTGCTCGTCAAGGAAATGCGTTCGCTCGGCCTGAACGTCGAACTGAAGGATTCCGGTGACTGACGGGTTCCCAGCAGAACCCGCCCAGTCACATTTTCGGAGGTAGATGACCATGCAAGACGCCCTGCAACTTTTCGGTCAGCAGCAGACAGCCCAGAGCTTCGATCACATCAAGATCGGCCTCGCCAGCCCGGACCAGATCCGGTCGTGGTCCTTCGGTGAAGTGAAGAAGCCGGAGACCATCAACTACCGGACCTTCAAGCCGGAGCGGGACGGCCTGTTCTGCGCCCGCATCTTCGGCCCGACGAAGGACTACGAGTGCCTGTGCGGCAAGTACAAGCGCATGAAGTATCGCGGCATCATCTGTGAGAAGTGCGGCGTCGAGGTGACCACGCAGAAGGTCCGCCGCGAGCGGATGGGTCACATCGAGCTGGCCGCGCCCGTTGCCCACATCTGGTTCCTGAAGTCGCTGCCCAGCCGCATCGGCCTGGTCCTCGACATGATGCTGAAGGACCTGGAGCGGGTGCTGTATTTCGAGCAGTACATCGTCATCGAGCCGGGTCTGACGCCGCTGAAGCGCTATCAGCTTCTGACCGAGGACGAGTTCTTCGACCTGCAGGACGAGTATGGCGAAGACGCCTTCACCGCCGGCATCGGCGCCGAGGCGATCCGGGAACTGCTGATGAGCCTCGACCTGGAGGAGATCAAGCAGGACCTGCGCCGTGAGCTGGCCGAGACCAAGTCCGAGCTGAAGCCGAAGAAGATCGTCAAGCGCCTGAAGCTGATCGAGGGCTTCATGGAATCCGGCAACCGTCCGGAATGGATGATCCTGGAAGTCGTCCCGGTTCTGCCGCCCGAGCTGCGCCCGCTGGTGCCGCTGGATGGCGGCCGCTTCGCGACCTCCGACCTGAACGATCTCTATCGCCGGGTCATCAACCGCAACAACCGCCTGAAGCGCCTGATCGAGCTGCGCGCGCCGGACATCATCGTCCGCAACGAGAAGCGCATGCTGCAGGAAGCCGTTGACGCCCTGTTCGACAACGGCCGCCGCGGCCGCGTCATCACCGGCGCCAACAAGCGTCCGCTGAAGTCGCTGGCCGACATGCTGAAGGGCAAGCAGGGCCGCTTCCGGCAGAACCTGCTGGGCAAGCGCGTCGACTATTCCGGCCGTTCGGTCATCGTGGTCGGCCCGGAACTGAAACTGCATCAGTGCGGCCTGCCCAAAAAGATGGCGCTGGAGCTGTTCAAGCCCTTCATCTACGCCAAGCTGGAGCTGCAGGGCCTGGCCCCGACAGTGAAGTCGGCGAAGAAGCTGGTCGAGAAGGAGCGTCCCGAGGTCTGGGACATCCTGGAAGGCGTCATCCGCGAGCATCCGGTGATGCTGAACCGCGCCCCGACGCTGCACCGTCTTGGCATCCAGGCCTTCGAGCCGGTGCTGATCGAGGGCAAGGCGATCCAGCTGCATCCGCTGGTCTGCACGGCCTTCAACGCCGACTTCGACGGTGACCAGATGGCCGTCCATGTGCCGCTGGCGCTGGAAGCGCAGCTCGAAGCCCGCGTGCTGATGATGTCGACCAACAACATCCTCTCGCCCGCCAACGGCAAGCCGATCATCGTACCCAGCCAGGACATCGTCCTGGGCCTCTACTATCTGTCGCTGGAGACCGAGGGCAAGAAGGGCGAGGGCATGGCCTTCGCCAATATCGACGAGATCCAGTACGCGCTGGATCAGGGCGCCGTGGACATGCACGCCAAGATCCAGGCGCGCTGGACCACCAAGGACATCGACGGCAACGAGGTCGTGCAGCGCGTGGAGGCCACGCCTGGCCGCATGCTGCTGGCCAACGAGCTGCCGAAGAACCACAACATCCCCTTCTCCCTGATCAACAAGCTGTTGACCAAGAAGGAAGTCGGCAACCTGATCGACATCGTCTACCGCCACACCGGCCAGAAGGAGACGGTCATGTTCTGTGACCGGATCATGGGCCTGGGCTTCAAGCACGCCTTCCGGGCGGGCATCTCCTTCGGCAAGGATGACATGATCATCCCCGAGGCGAAGAAGAAGCTGGTGGAAGAGACCAACGAGCTGATCAAGCAGTACGAGCAGCAGTATCTGGACGGCCTGATCACCACCGGTGAGAAGTACAACAAGGTCGTCGACGCCTGGATGCAGTGCTCGGACAAGGTCGCCGACGAGATGATGAAGGGTATGGAATCCAGCCGCGAGGAAAACAGCGGCCAGCCCAACTCGATCTACATGATGGCCCATTCCGGCGCGCGTGGTTCGCAGGCGCAGATGAAGCAGCTTGCCGGCATGCGCGGCCTGATGGCGAAGCCGTCGGGCGAGATCATCGAGACGCCGATCATCTCGAACTTCAAGGAAGGCCTGACCGTGGCGGAGTACTTCATCTCCACCCACGGCGCCCGCAAGGGTCTGGCCGATACCGCGCTGAAGACCGCCAATTCCGGTTACCTGACCCGCCGCCTGGTCGACGTGGCGCAGGACGCGGTGATCAACGAATGGGACTGCGGCACGACCAAGGGTCTGCTGGTCAAGGAAGTGGTCGACGGCGCCGACGTGATCGCCGGCCTGGGCGAGCGCATCCTGGGCCGCACCGCGGCCGAGGACGTGATCGATCCGGCCAGCAACGAGGTTGTCATCAAGGCCGGCACGCTGATGGAAGAGGACGAGGTCGAGGCTGTGGTCGCCAGCGGCGTCGAGGGCGTCCGCATCCGCTCGGCCCTGACCTGCGAGACCCGTCAGGGCGTCTGCGCGGCCTGCTACGGCCGTGACCTGGCCCGTGGCACCCCGGTCAACCAGGGCGAGGCCGTCGGCGTCATCGCGGCGCAGTCCATCGGCGAGCCGGGCACCCAGCTGACCATGCGCACCTTCCACATCGGCGGCGCGGCGCAGGCGGGCGAAAGCTCGTCGGTCGAGGCGGCCTATGACGGTTCGCTGAAGATCGAGGACCGCAACGTCGTGGAGGACTCCCAGGGCCGCTATGTGGTCATGAACCGCACGACGGAACTGGTGCTGCTGGACCAGAACGGCCGCGAACGCGCCCGTCATCGCATGCCTTATGGCGCGCGTCTGACCAAGGACGACGGCGCCAAGGTGGCCAAGGGCGAGAAGGTCGCCGAGTGGGATCCGTACACCATCCCCGTCATCACCGAGAAGTCGGGCACCGCGACCTATCGCGACCTGGTCGAGGGCGTCAGCGTCCGCGACGTGGTCGACGAGGGCACGGGCATCGCCAGCAAGGTGGTCATGGACTGGAAGAGCCAGTCCGGCGGCGGCGATCTGCGTCCGCGCATCACCCTGCGTGACGAGGAAGGCGAGATCCTGATGCTGGAGAACGGCCAGGAAGCCCGTTACTTCCTGCCCGTCGACGGCATTCTCTCGATCGAGGATGGCGCGACGGTTCACGCCGGCGACGTGCTGGCGCGTATCCCGCGCGAAGGCTCGAAGACCCGCGACATCACCGGCGGTCTGCCGCGTGTGGCGGAACTGTTCGAGGCCCGGCGTCCGAAGGATCACGCGATCCTGGCCGAGTGCGATGGCCGCATCGAGTATGGCCGCGACTACAAGGCCAAGCGGAAGATCTCGATCATTCCGAACGACGAGGATGCGGACAAGGTCGATTACCTGATCCCGAAGGGGCGCCACATCCTGGTGCACGAAGGCGATCAGGTCCGCCGCGGCGACTATCTGGTCGACGGCAACCCGGCTCCGCACGACATCCTGAAGATCCTGGGTGTCGAGGCGCTGGCCGAGTTCCTGGTCAACGAGATCCAGGAGGTCTACCGGTTGCAGGGCGTGCAGATCAATGACAAGCACATCGAGGTCATTGCGCGCCAGATGCTGCAGAAGATGGAGATCACCCGCTCGGGTGACACCACCATGCTGCTGGGCGAACAGGTCGATCGCCACGAGTACGACGCAGAGAACGCCAAGACGATCAAGGAAGGCGGCGAGCCCGCGGTCGGCGAGCCGGTGCTGCTGGGCATCACCAAGGCGAGCCTGCAGACCCGTTCCTTCATCTCGGCGGCTTCGTTCCAGGAGACGACGCGCGTGCTGACGGAGGCCTCGGTCTCCGGCAAGTCCGACGACCTGATGGGTCTGAAGGAGAACGTGATCGTCGGCCGGCTGATCCCGGCTGGTACGGGCAGCCTGATGAACGAGATGAAGCGGGTTGCGGCCGAACGCGATCGTGCGCTGGCGGAAGCTGCGGGCGGCGACGAGCCGGAAGAGCCTGCGGCGATTCCCGCGGCCGAATAGGCCCGTTCACCATCGACGAACGGTCAGGGGCTGGCGCATCCGCGCCGGCCCCTTTCCTTTTGGGCTGTCGAGAGGCGGTAACAATCTTGCGTGGATCAGGGCTGGCGGGACCGATTCTGGCGAATGCGCGGCATGCGCAAATCCGTTGAATTTCGACCGGTTTTTGCTGTTGACGCCCCCGGAAGCGCTTCGTATAAGGCCCGCCACTTGCGGCGCTGGTAGTTGGCTCTGTCCAAAACGCAGTGACCGTTCGTCCAAGCTCTGACAGTGGCCAGGGACGGGCCGCCGAGGACCATACATCAAGCGAGCCGGTATCGGCTCGCTTTCAGTTGTGGGCCAGCTTGGAAGAACGACCACCTGCCAGACGTTGAGAGAAACCCAGAATCCGCCGAATCCGGCGGGTTTGGACTTGAGGAAGGTTCGGAGCGGATGCCGACGATCAACCAGCTTATCCGGAAGCCGCGCAAGGCGCCGGTTGTGCGCAACAAGGTGCCGGCGATGGAAGCCTGCCCGCAGAAGCGTGGCGTGTGCACTCGCGTTTACACCACGACCCCGAAGAAGCCGAACTCGGCGCTTCGCAAGGTGGCGCGTGTGCGCCTGACCAACGGGTTCGAGGTCACCAGCTATATCCCGGGTGAAGGCCATAACCTGCAGGAGCACTCGGTGGTGCTGATCCGCGGCGGCCGCGTGAAGGACCTTCCGGGTGTCCGCTACCACATTCTTCGCGGCGTGCTGGACACCCAGGGCGTCAAGGATCGTCGCCAGCGCCGTTCGAAGTACGGCGTCAAACGGCCGAAGTGATCGAGGGAATCTGAGACATGTCGCGACGTCACGCAGCCGAAAAGCGCGAAATCCTGCCCGATCCCATTCATGGCGATCTGGTGGTCTCCAAGTTCATGAACAACCTGATGCTGGACGGCAAGAAATCCGCCGCCGAGCGCATCGTCTACCAGGCGTTCGAGCAGATCGAGCGCAAGGTCGGCCGCAATCCGGTCGATATCTTCCATGAGGCACTGACCAACACCAAGCCGGCGCTGGAAGTCCGTTCCCGCCGTGTTGGCGGCGCCACCTACCAGGTTCCCGTGGATGTCCGCCCCGAGCGCGCTCAGGCCCTGGCCATCCGCTGGCTGATCGATTCGGCCCGCAAGCGCTCCGAGAACACGATGATGGACCGTCTGGCCGGCGAGCTGATGGACGCCGCCTCCAATCGCGGCGGCTCCGTCAAGAAGCGTGAAGACACCCACCGCATGGCGGAGGCCAACAAGGCCTTCTCGCATTACCGCTGGTAAGGCACGGATCAGGAGAGCCCGACATGTCGCGCACCACGCCGCTAAATCTTTACCGCAACATCGGCATCATGGCCCACATCGACGCGGGCAAGACGACGACGACCGAGCGGATTCTCTATTACACCGGCCGTTCCCACAAGATCGGCGAAGTCCATGACGGCGCCGCCACCATGGACTGGATGGAGCAGGAGCAGGAGCGGGGCATCACCATCACCTCCGCCGCCACCACCTGCTTCTGGCGCGATCACCGCATCAACATCATCGACACGCCGGGCCACGTGGACTTCACCATCGAGGTCGAGCGTTCGCTGCGCGTCCTCGACGGCGCGGTCGCCGTCTATGACGCCGTCGCCGGCGTCGAGCCGCAGACCGAGACCGTCTGGCGTCAGGCCGACAAGTACCGCGTTCCGCGCATGTGCTTCGTCAACAAGATGGACCGCATGGGCGCCGACTTCTTCCGTTGCGTGAAGATGATGGAAGACCGGCTTGGCTGCCTGCCGATGCCGCTGCAGCTCCCGATCGGATCCGAGGCCGATTTCGTCGGCGTCATCGACCTGATCGAGATGCGCACGATCATCTGGAAGGACGAGAGCCTGGGCGCCGAGTTCGAGTATGGCGAGATCCCGGGCGATCTGGCCGACCAGGCTGCCGAGTACCGCGAGAAGCTGGTCGAGGCTGCCGTCGAGCTCGATGAAGACCTGATGATGGCGTATCTGGAAGGCGAGGAGCCGGATGCGGACGCGCTGAAGAAGCTGATCCGCAAGGCCACCCTGACCGGCGCCTTCGTGCCGGTTCTGCTGGGCACCGCCTTCAAGAACAAGGGCGTGCAGCCGCTGCTGGACGCTGTTGTCGACTTCATGCCGGCCCCGACCGACGTCGAGGCGATCGCCGGCCACAAGGTCGACGAGCCGGAGACCGAAATGGTCCGGAAGTCGTCCGACAACGAGCCGTTCTCGGCCCTGGCCTTCAAGATCATGACCGACCCGTTCGTGGGTTCGCTGACCTTCTGCCGCGTCTATTCGGGCACCGTGGAAAGCGGCACCTCGATCCTGAACTCGGTGAAGGGCAAGCGCGAGCGCATCGGCCGCATGCTGATGATGCACGCCAACGACCGTGAGGACGTGAAGGTCGCCATGGCCGGCGACATCATCGCCATCGCGGGCCTGAAGGACACCACCACGGGCGACACGCTGTGCGATCCGCTCAAGCCGGTCGTGCTGGAAAGCATGGAATTCCCGGATCCCGTCATCGAGGTGGCGCTGGAGCCGAAGACCAAGGCCGACCACGAGAAGATGTCGCTGGCGCTGGGCCGGCTGGCGCAGGAGGATCCTTCCTTCCGCGTCACCACCGACCAGGAAAGCGGCCAGACCGTGATCAAGGGCATGGGCGAACTGCACCTGGACATCATCGTCGACCGCCTGAAGCGCGAGTTCAAGGTCGAGGCCAATGTGGGCGCCCCGCAGGTGGCCTACCGCGAGACCCTGACCCGCGAGACCGAGATCGACTACACCCACAAGAAGCAGACCGGCGGTTCGGGCCAGTTCGCCCGCATCAAGCTGGTGCTGGGTCCGGGCGAGGTCGGTTCGGGCTTCACCTTCGAGAGCAAGATCGTCGGTGGTTCCGTGCCGAAGGAATACATTCCGGGCGTCGAGAAGGGGCTGCGGTCCGTGATCGACACCGGTGTGCTGGCCGGCTTCCCGCTGATCGACGTGCAGGCCACCCTGATCGACGGCGCCAGCCATGACGTCGACTCCTCGGTCCTGGCCTTCGAGATCGCCGCCCGCGCGGCGTTCCGCGAGGCGGCCCCGAAGGCTGGCGCGAAGCTGCTGGAGCCGATGATGAAGGTCGAGGTCGTGACGCCGGAAGAGTTCGTCGGCGACGTGATGGGCGACCTGAACAGCCGCCGCGGCCAGGTGCAGGGCTCCGAACCGCGCGGCAACGCCACGGCGATCGAAGCCATGGTCCCGCTCGCCAACATGTTCGGCTACGTGAACAACCTGCGCTCAGCCACTCAGGGCCGCGCGCAGTTCACCATGCAGTTCGATCATTACGAGCAGGTGCCGCAGAACATTTCCGACGAAGTCATCGCCAAGCTGGCCTGACGGACGCGGACCAAGAGAACCGAGATAGAAACAAGCCTGAGCCGGAGAAGAAAAGATGGCCAAGGAGAAGTTTGAGCGTACGAAGCCGCATTGCAACGTGGGCACGATTGGTCACGTTGACCATGGCAAGACGACGCTGACGGCAGCGATCACGATGGTGCTTGCCGAGAGCGGCGGTGCGACGGCGAAGGGCTATGCCGAGATTGATGCGGCGCCTGAGGAGAAGGCGCGCGGCATCACGATCTCGACGGCGCATGTCGAGTACGAGACGGCGAACCGCCACTACGCGCATGTCGACTGCCCGGGCCACGCGGACTATGTGAAGAACATGATCACGGGCGCGGCGCAGATGGACGGCGCGATCCTGGTTGTTTCGGCGGCCGACGGGCCGATGCCGCAGACCCGCGAGCACATCCTGCTGGCGCGTCAGGTCGGTGTGCCGGCTCTGGTTGTGTTCATGAACAAGGTCGACCAGGTCGACGACGAGGAACTGCTGGAACTGGTTGAGATGGAAGTGCGCGAGCTTCTGTCGAGCTATGACTTCCCGGGCGACGACATTCCGATCGTGAAGGGTTCGGCCCTGGCTGCGGTCGAGGGCTCGAACGAGGAGACCGGCAAGAACGCGATCCTGGAGCTGATGCAGGCGGTGGATGACTACATCCCGCAGCCGGAGCGTCCGAAGGATCAGGCCTTCCTGATGCCGATCGAGGACGTGTTCTCGATTTCGGGCCGTGGCACTGTGGTGACCGGCCGTGTGGAGCGTGGCGTCGTGAAGGTTGGCGAGGAAGTCGAGATTGTCGGCATCCGCGACACCAAGAAGACGACCTGCACGGGCGTCGAGATGTTCCGCAAGCTGCTGGACCAGGGCGAGGCGGGCGACAACATCGGCGCGCTGTTGCGTGGTGTCGGCCGTGAGGATGTGGAGCGCGGTCAGGTTCTGGCCAAGCCGGGCTCGATCACGCCGCACACGAAGTTCAAGGCCGAAGCCTACATCCTGACGAAGGAAGAGGGCGGGCGTCACACGCCGTTCTTCGCGAACTACCGTCCGCAGTTCTATTTCCGGACGACGGACGTGACGGGCGTGATCGAACTGCCGGAAGGCACGGAGATGGTGATGCCGGGCGACAACATCGCGATGACGGTCGAGCTGATCGCGCCGATCGCGATGGACGAGGGCCTGCGCTTCGCCATCCGCGAAGGCGGCCGCACCGTCGGCGCCGGCGTCGTCGCGTCGATCATCGAGTAACAGACTACGAACCGGTTGCCGCCGGAAACCCGGCGGCAACCGTTTCCTTTGGATTGTAAGGGAAGCGCGGTATGGACAGTCAGAATATCCGGATCAGGCTGAAGGCCTTTGATCATCGGGTGCTGGACCAGTCGACGAGCGAGATCGTCAACACGGCCAAGCGCACGGGCGCTCAGGTGCGTGGACCCATCCCGCTGCCGACACGAATCGAGAAGTTCACGGTGCTGCGCTCGCCGCACATCGACAAGAAGTCGCGTGAGCAGTTCGAGATTCGCACTCACAAGCGGCTGCTCGATATCGTCGAGCCGACGCCTCAGACCGTGGACGCGCTGATGAAGCTCGACCTGGCGGCTGGCGTCGACGTCGAGATCAAGCTCTGAGGCGGGGGAAGAGTTCGATGAGAACCGGTCTTATCGCACGCAAGCTGGGCATGACCCGCGTCTTTGGTGACGCCGGGCAGCATGTGCCGGTGACGGTGCTGCAGATCGACGGCTGTCAGGTCGTCGCTCACCGCACCGCGGACAAGGACGGCTACACCGCGCTGCAGCTTGGCGCTGGCGTGGCCAAGGTAAAGAACGTGAACAAGCCGATGCGCGGCCATTTCGCCAAGGCGGAAGTCGAGCCGAAGCAGAAGCTGGCCGAGTTCCGTGTGGCCGATGACGCCTTCGTGGATGTCGGCGCCGAACTGCTGCCCTCGCATTTCGTTGCGGGCCAGCGGGTCGACGTGGTCGGCACCTCGATCGGCAAGGGCTTCGCGGGCGCCATGAAGCGTCACAACTTCGGCGGCCTGCGCGCGTCGCACGGTGTGTCCATTTCGCACCGCAGCCACGGTTCCACTGGCCAGTGCCAGGATCCGGGCCGCGTGTTCAAGGGCAAGAAGATGGCCGGTCACATGGGTGACGAGCGGGTCACGGTGCAGAACCTGACCATCGTCCGCACCGATGACGAGAAGGGCCTGGTTCTGGTCGAGGGCGGCGTGCCCGGCGCGAAGGGCGCCTGGGTGCTGCTGAAGGACGCCGTGAAGAAGGCGCGCGCCGACGAGGCGCCGTATCCGGCGGCGGTTCGCGAGACCGCGGCCCCGGCCGTGGAAGAGGCTCCGGCCGAGGAAGCCCCGGCTGAAGAGGTTCCCGCCGAGGCCGAAGCCGCGGCGCCGGAAGCCAACGAGACGGAGGACAAGTGACCATGCAGGCCAAGGTCATCAACCTCGACAATGCCGAAGCCGGCGAGATCGAACTGAGCGACGCCATTTTCGGCCTCAATCCTCGGGCTGATCTGCTGCATCGCATGGTCAACTATCAGCTGGCCAAGCGCCGCGCGGGCACCCACAAGGTCAAGGGCCGGTCGGAGATCGCGCGCACCGGCGCCAAGCCGTTCAAGCAGAAGGGCACCGGCCGTGCCCGTCAGGGTACCTGGAAGGCCCCGAACCATCGCGGCGGCGGCGTCGCCCATGGTCCGGTTGTCCGCAGCCACGCCCATGACCTGCCGAAGAAGGTGCGCCGCCTGGCCATGCTGCACGCGTTGTCGTCTAAGGCGAAGGCCGAGAAGCTGATCGTTCTGGATCAGGCTTCGGTGGATGCGCCGAAGACCGCGGCGCTTGCCGCCCGGCTGAAGGGCATGGGCCTGAGTTCGGCCCTGATCGTCGATGGCGCCGAGCTGAACGCGAACTTCGTTCTGGCCGCGCGGAACATTCCGCTGATCGACGTGCTGCCGAGCCAGGGCGCCAACGTCTATGACATCCTGCGCCGTGAGCACCTGGTGCTGACGCGCGCGGCTGTAGAAGCGCTGGAGGCGCGCCTCGGATGAGCCTTGAACGCCACTACAATGTGATCCTGAGCCCGGTGATCACCGAGAAGTCGACCCTGCTTTCCGAGCACAATCAGGTCGTCTTCAAGGTCGCCACCGACGCGACCAAGCCGGAGATCAAGGCTGCCGTCGAGACCCTGTTCAAGGTGGAAGTCGCCGCCGTGAACACGATGGTCGTCAAGGGCAAGAGGAAGATGTTCCGCGGGCGGCCCGGCCGCCGGCCGGACCAGAAGAAGGCTGTCGTGACTCTGCGCGAAGGCCACTCCATCGACGTGACGACGGGGCTCTGAGACCATGGCGCTGAAAAAGTACAATCCGACCACGCCCTCGCAGCGGAACTTGGTGACCGTTGACCGCTCGCACCTGCACAAGGGCGCGCCGGTCAAGAAGCTGACCGAGGGTCTGACCAAGTCGGGCGGCCGCAACAACACCGGCCGCATCACGGCCCGGCGGATCGGCGGCGGCCACAAGAAGAAGTACCGGATCATCGACTTCAAGCGTCTGAAGTTCGATGTGCCCGCCACGGTCGAGCGCCTGGAATACGATCCGAACCGGACCGCTTTCATCGCGCTGATCACCTATGAGGATGGCGAGCAGGCCTACATCCTGGCCCCGCAGCGTCTGGCCGCCGGCGACAAGGTCGTCTCGGGCGAGCGCTGCGACATCAAGCCGGGCAACGCCATGCCGATGCGCAACATGCCGGTGGGCACCATCATCCACAATGTGGAGATGAAGCCGGGCAAGGGCGGCCAGATCGCCCGTTCGGCCGGTACCTACGCGCAGCTTATCGGCAAGGATTCGGGTTACGCGCAGCTGCGTCTGTCCTCGGGCGAGCAGCGGATGGTGCGCGGCGAGTGCATGGCCACCGTCGGCGCCGTCAGCAACCCGGACCAGGGCAACGTCAAGCTGGGCAAGGCCGGCCGCAAGCGCTGGCAGGGCAAGCGCCCGTCGGTCCGCGGCGTGGCCATGAACCCGGTCGACCATCCGCATGGCGGTGGTGAAGGCCGGACTTCGGGCGGCCGTCATCCGGTCACCCCGTGGGGCAAGCCGACCAAGGGCGCACGCACGCGGCGCAACAAGTCGGGCGACAAGTTGATCATGCGCAGCCGTCACAAGCGGTAACGCATCGGGTTTTGAGAAGTTGACGCCGGCTTCGGCCGGCCGAGCAGAGAAGGAAAGAACGGACTGTGGCACGTTCAGTTTGGAAAGGACCGTTTGTCGACGGCTATCTGCTGAAGAAGGCCGAGGCGGCGCGGGATTCGGGACGGAAGGACGTGATCAAGATCTGGTCGCGCCGCTCCACCATCCTGCCGCAGTTCGTCGGCCTGACGTTCGGCGTCTACAACGGTCAAAAGCACATTCCGGTGCTGGTGTCGGAAGAAATGGTCGGTCACAAGTTCGGCGAGTTTGCGCCGACGCGGACCTACTACGGCCATGCTGCCGACAAGAAGGCCAAGAGGAGGTAAGCCGGTGGGCAAGGAAGCAAGAGAACGCGCCCTGGCCGACAACGAGGCGAAGGCGGTTGCCCGGAACCTCCGGATCAGCCCGCAGAAGCTGAACCTGGTCGCCGAGACGATTCGCGGCGAGAAGGTCGAGGATGCCCTTGTGAAGCTGACCTTCAACAACCGGCGCATCGCGCAGGATGTGAAGAAAACGCTGCAGAGCGCCATCGCCAACGCCGAGAACAATCACCAGCTGGATCCGGACATGCTTGTCGTCAAGGAAGCCTATGTCGGCAAGGGTCTGGTGATGAAGCGCTGGCGGGCCCGCGCCCGTGGCCGAATCGGTCGGATCATCAAGCCGTTCAGCCACCTGACGGTGGTCGTGGCCGAAGTCGAGGAGGCCAACTGATGGGTCAGAAAGTCAATCCGGTCGGCCTGCGTCTGGGCATCAACCGCACCTGGGATTCCCGGTGGTATGCCGACAGCAACGACTACTCGGGCATGCTGGACGAGGATCTGAAGATCCGCGACCACCTGTTTAACAAGCTGTCGGGCGCCGGCGTCTCGAAGATCGTCATCGAGCGTCCGGCCAAGAAGGCGCGGATCACCATTCACTCGGCGCGTCCGGGCGTCGTCATCGGCAAGAAGGGCGCGGACATCGAGAAGCTGCGCCGGGAAATCGGCACGATGACCACCTCAGAGGTCTCGGTGAACATCGTCGAGATCCGCAAGCCCGAGATCGACGCCAAGCTGGTGGCCGACAACATCGCCCAGCAGCTAGAGCGCCGCGTCGCGTTCCGCCGCGCCATGAAGCGCGCGGTGCAGAACGCCATGCGTCTCGGCGCCGAGGGCATCCGCATCAATTGCGGTGGCCGTCTGGGCGGCGCGGAAATCGCGCGCACCGAGTGGTACCGCGAGGGCCGTGTGCCGCTGCACACGCTTCGCGCCGACATCGACTACGGCACCTCGACCGCCAAGACCGCCTATGGCGCGATCGGCATCAAGGTGTGGGTCTTCAAGGGCGAGATCATGGCCCACGATCCGATGGCCCAGGACAAGCGTGCGCAGGAGCAGCAGAGCTCCGGCGGACGGGCCTGAACCAACAGAGGCTGAGGCTTAAGAGATGCTGCAACCGAAACGGACGAAGTTCCGCAAGGCACACAAGGGCCGCATTCACGGCAACGCCAAGGGCGGAACGCTGCTGAATTTTGGCGCCTATGGCATGAAGGCCCAGGAACCGGGCCGGATCACCGCGCGTCAGATCGAGGCCGCGCGCCGTGCGATCACGCGCCATATCAAGCGCGCCGGCCGCGTCTGGATTCGCGTCTTCCCGGACGTCCCGGTTTCCAAGAAGCCGACCGAAGTCCGCATGGGCAAGGGCAAGGGTTCGCCGGAATACTGGGTCGCCCGCGTCAAGCCGGGCCGGATCATGTTCGAGCTGGATGGCGTGCCGCCGGAGCTGGCGACGGAAGCGTTCGAGCGCGCCGCGGCCAAGCTGCCGATCAAGGTGAAAATGGTCAGCCGTTATGCGGGGGACAATTGACATGGACGCCCAGGAAGTACGCGCCAAGTCGGACGACGAACTGAACGATGGTCTGATCGAGCTGAAGAAGGAGCAGTTCAACCTGCGCTTCCAGCGTGCGACCGGCCAGGTCGAGAACACCGCCCGGATCCGCCAGGTGCGCCGCGACATCGCGCGCATCAAGACGGTGATCTCCGAGCGGTCGAAGGGAGCCTGACGAAATGCCCAAGCGCATCATGCAGGGTGTCGTGGTCAGCGACGCCAACGATAAGACGGTGGTTGTCCGGGTGGAGCGCCGCGTGCGGCATCCGCTCTACAAGAAGTTCATCCGTCTTTCGAAGAAGATCCATGCACACGATCCGGAAAACAGCTGCAAGGCTGGAGAAACGATCCGTGTGATTGAGTGCCCGCCCGTTTCCAAGCTGAAGCGGTGGGAAGTCATTCGGGAAGCAGACTGACCTCCGGTCGGTCGTGAATAGCAGGACAGGAGTAGTCCGATGATTCAGATGCAAACCAACCTGGACGTGGCCGACAATTCGGGTGCGCGCCGGGTGCAGTGCATCAAGGTGCTCGGCGGCTCGAAGCGCAAGGTGGCTGGCGTGGGCGACATCATTGTCGTCAGCGTCAAGGAAGCCATCCCGCGAGGCCGCGTGAAGAAGGGCGACGTGATGCGCGCGGTGATCGTGCGCACGGCGAAGGAAGTTCGCCGCGGCGACGGCACGTCGATCCGTTTCGACCGCAATGCCGCGGTGCTGATCAACAAGTCCAACGAGCCGATCGGCACCCGCATCTTCGGCCCGGTGACCCGCGAACTGCGTGGCAAGGGCTACATGAAGATCATCTCTCTGGCGCCGGAGGTGCTGTAAGATGGCTGACAAGTTCAGGGTCAAGAAGGGCGACAAGGTCGTCGTCCTGGCCGGCCGCGACAAGGGCCGCAAGGGTGAAGTGCTGCGTGTGCTTCGCGAGGAGCGGCGCGTCGTGGTTTCCGGCGTCAACATGATCAAGCGTCATCAGCGCCCGGGCGCCGGCAACCCCGGCGGCATCATCGAGCGCGAGGCCGCGATCCACATTTCCAACGTCGCTCACGAGGATCCGAAGGACGGCGCGCCGACGCGCGTCGGCTACAAGACTCTCGAGGACGGCCGCAAGGTCCGCTTCGCCAAGCGGTCCGGCGAAGTCATCGACGTCTGAGGAGGAGCAGAATATGGCTCAGCCGAGACTGAAAGAGCATTACGCCAGCCAGATCATCCCTCAGATGAAGGAGAAGTTTGGCTACCAGAATGTCATGCAGATGCCGAAGCTGGACAAGATTGTCCTGAACATCGGCGTTGGCGAGGCGGTGGGCGATTCCAAGAAGGTCAATGCGGCCTACGAGGAACTGATGAAGATTGCCGGCCAGAAGCCGGTGATCACCAAGGCCCGCAAGTCGATCGCGACCTTCAAGCTGCGCGACGGCATGCCGATCGGCGTGAAGGTCACGTTGCGCGCCGACCGCATGTACGAGTTCCTGGACCGCCTGATCACCATCGCGCTGCCGCGCGTGCGTGACTTCCGCGGCGTGAACCCGAAGAGCTTCGACGGCAATGGCAACTACGCCATGGGCCTGAAGGAGCAGATCGTGTTCCCGGAAATCAACTACGACCAGGTCGACGACATTCGCGGCATGGACATCATCATCTGCACGACGGCCAAGACCGACGACGAGGCGCGTGAGCTTCTCGCTGGGTTCAACATGCCGTTCCAGAAGCAGGAGAGCTGAGCGCATGGCCAAGAAGAGTGCGATTGAAAAGAACAAGCGCCGCGAGCGTCTTGTGAAGCAGTACGCGGCCAAGCGTGCGGCGCTGAAGGCGATTGCCGCCGACGACAGCAAGCCGATGGAAGAGCGGTTCGCCGCCCGCCTGAAGCTGGCGCAGCTGCCGCGCAACTCGGCGCCGACCCGGGTGCACAACCGCTGCAATGTGACGGGACGTCCGCACGCCTATTATCGCAAGCTGGGCATTTCCCGTATCGCCCTGCGTGAGCTGGGTTCCCAGGGAATGATCCCTGGCCTGGTCAAATCGAGCTGGTAAGGAGAGGGGAACATGTCGTTTTCTGATCCCATCGGAGACATGCTGACGCGCATCCGCAACGGGCAGATGGCGCGCAAGAACGCCATCCGCACGCCGAAGTCGAAGTTCCGCGCCTCCGTTCTGGAAGTGCTGAAGCGCGAAGGCTACATCCGCGATTTCCACGATGACGTGGACGAGCGTGGTCATCCTGAGATCGTGATCGAGCTGAAGTACTACGAAGGCTCGCCGGTCATCTCGACCATCAAGCGTGTGTCCAAGCCGGGCCGCCGCGTCTATTCCAAGATCGGCGACCTGGGCAAGGTCGCCAACGGTCTGGGCATCTCGGTCCTGTCGACGCCGCGCGGCGTTCTGTCGGACGCCGAGGCGCGCGCCGAGAATGTCGGCGGCGAAGTTCTCTGCGAGGTGTTCTGATCATGTCTCGTATTGGCAAGAATCCCGTCACGGTGCCGTCCGGCGTCGATGTGAAGCTGGATGGCCGTGATCTGTCGGCGAAGGGCAAGCTGGGCGAGCTCAGCATGCGTTTCGTGGACGAGGTGAATGTCGACTTCACCGATGGCAAGATCACCGTGAAGCCGATCAACGACACCAAGAAGGCGCGGATGATGTGGGGCATGCAGCGCACGCTGGCCCAGAACATCGTCACCGGCGTGTCGGAGGGTTTCACCCGCGATCTGGAGATCACCGGCACCGGCTATCGCGCGCAGGTCCAGGGCAAGCAGCTCAACCTGTCGCTCGGCTTCAGCCATGACGTGATCTTCGACATTCCGGAGGGGATCGACATCAAGTGCGAGAAGCCGACGTCGATCCGGGTTTCCGGCATCGACAAGCAGAAGGTCGGTCAGGTGGCTGCGGAGATCCGCGGCTGGCGTCCGCCGGAGCCCTACAAGGGCAAGGGCGTGCGTTACTCGGACGAGTATGTCGTCCGCAAGGAAGGCAAGAAGAAGTAAGGACGCGGGTCATGGCCTATTACAAGCGCAAGACAGGCGCCCAGCGGCGCAGCGAACGGGTCCGCACGAAGCTCCGCCGTGTGGCGGAGGGTCGTCTGCGCCTCTCCATCCATCGCAGTGGCAAGCATCTCTATGCCCAGGTGATCGACGACTCTCAGGGACGCACCCTGGCGGCCGCCGCCACGGTCGAGAAGGACCTGGCGAACGGTCTGAAGTCGACCATGTGCGTCGAGGCGGCTGCCCTCGTCGGCAAGGCGGTCGCAGAGCGTGCGGTCGCAGCCGGCGTCAAGACGGTCGTCTTCGACCGTGGCGCCCTGCAGTATCATGGCCGCGTGAAAGCGCTGGCCGACGCCGCCCGTGAGGGCGGCCTGGAATTCTGAGGAGAGCGTAGATGGCGCGTCCCGATTTCAACGACCGCGACCGCGACAGCGAGTTCGTCGACAAGCTGGTCCACATCAACCGTGTGGCCAAGGTGGTCAAGGGCGGCCGCCGGTTCGGCTTTGCCGCGCTGGTCGTCGTTGGCGACCAGAAGGGCCGTGTGGGCTTCGGCAAGGGCAAGGCCCGCGAAGTGCCCGAGGCGATCCGCAAGGCGACCGAAGTGGCCAAGAAGACCATGATCCGCGTGCCGCTGCGTGAAGGCCGCACCCTGCATCACGACATCTCGGGCCGTCACGGCGCGGGCCGCGTGATGCTGCGCGCCGCTCCGGCCGGTACCGGCATCATCGCCGGCGGTCCGATGCGCGCCGTCTTCGAGACCCTGGGCGTTCAGGACGTGGTGACCAAGTCGGTCGGCACCTCGAACCCCTACAACATGATCCGCGCCACGTTCGACGCGCTGGAGCGGATGACCTCGCCGAAGCGCATCGCCGCCAAGCGCGGCCGCAAGGTCGGCGACATTGTCGGCCGCCGTGACGATGCGGCTGCCCAGTCGGAGATGGCCGATGGCTAAGCAGAAGCAGATCAAGGTGACCCAGATCGGCAGCCCGATCGGCCGCCCGAAGGACCAGCGCGCGACTCTCGTCGGCCTGGGCCTGAACAAGCTGCACCGCAGCCGCGTGCTTGAGGATACGCCCTCGGTCCGTGGCATGTGCGCGAAGGTCCACCACCTGGTGACGGTGGAGGAAGTCGAGGCCTGAACCGGCCACGACACTCAAGACAGGAAGGACGATCAGCCATGCAGCTGAACGAACTGAAGGACAAGGATGGCTCCCGCAAGGCGCGCAAGCGCGTCGGCCGCGGCATGGGCTCCGGCACCGGCAAGACCTCGGCCAAGGGCCAGAAGGGTCAGAAGAGCCGTTCCGGCGTCGCCATCAAGGGCTTCGAAGGCGGCCAGATGCCGATCCACATGCGCCTGCCGAAGCGCGGCTTCAACAACATCTTCCGCAAGGATTATGTCGCCGTGAACACTGGCCGCGTGCAGGAAGCGATCGACGCGGGCAAGCTGGATGCGGGCCAGAAGATCGACGGTCAGGCGCTGGTCGCCGCCGGCGTGATCCGCCGTGTCAAGGACGGCGTGCGTCTGCTGGCCAAGGGCGAGCTGACCGCGAAGGCCGAGTTCGAACTGGCCGGCGCCTCCGGCAAGGCGGTTGCCCAGGTCGAGGCCGCGGGCGGTTCCATCGTCCAGACCGACGCGCTGACCGACGAGCAGCGCGCGCACAAGGAAAAGAAGGCCGAGACGCGCCGCACCAAGGTGATCGGGACGGGCCACAAGAAGAAGAAGTGATCGAATGACGGGTGGCCTTCCGGTCTGGAGCACCCGATGTAGGAACGATGAGGGGTAACGTTGGCGGCGTCCGGGTGACGCCGCTCCCTTGTCTTTAGAGGTGATGGAATGGCGTCAGCCGCCGAACAACTTGCCGCCAACGTGAACTGGAGCGCCTTTTCCAAGGCGACGGAGCTGCAGAAGCGCCTGTGGTTCACGCTGGGCGCGCTGGTGATCTACCGCCTCGGCACCTACATCCCCGTGCCGGGCGTCGACCCCTCGATCATGAAGGACATCTTCGAGCAGAACGCCGGTGGCGTGTTCGGGATGTTCAACGTTTTTGCGGGCGGCGCCCTGGAGCGCATGACGATCTTCGCGCTGAACGTCATGCCCTACATTTCCGCTTCCATCATCATGCAGCTGATGACCACGGTGTCGCCGACCCTGGAGCAGTGGAAGAAGGAAGGCGAGCAGGGCCGCAAGAAGATCAATCAGTACACGCGCTACGGCACCGTGCTTCTGGCGGCGGTCCAGGCCTATGGCATCGCCGTGGGGCTGGAGGGGCTGCAGGGCAGCGCCGGCAACGCCGTGCACGATCCGGGTGTCTTCTTCCGTTTCACCACCGTGGTGACGCTGACCGGCGGCACGATGTTCCTGATGTGGCTGGGCGAGCAAATCACAGCGCGCGGCGTCGGCAACGGCATCTCGCTGATCATCTTCGCCGGCATCGTCGCCGAACTGCCGAGCGCCCTTGCGGGCACGCTGGAGCTCGGCCGGCTGGGCACGCTGTCGACCGCCATCATCCTGTTCCTGCTGGTCATGGTTGTCGCCGTGATCGCCTTCATCGTCTTCGTCGAGCGGGCGCAGCGCCGGATCCTGGTGCAGTATCCGAAGCGGCAGATGGGCCAGCGCATGATCGGTGGCGAGACTTCGCACCTGCCGATCAAGGTCAACACCGCCGGCGTCATCCCGGCGATCTTCGCCTCCTCGCTGCTGCTGATGCCGGTGACGGTGGCGCAGTTCAGCCAGGCCTCGGGCCCGGAGTGGCTGCAGACCGTCGTCGCCCTGCTGGGCCGTGGTCAGCCGCTCTATCTGACGATGTATATCGGCGGTGTGGTCTTCTTCTGCTTCTTCTACACCACCGTGGTCTTCAATCCGCAGGACACGGCTGACAACCTGAAGAAGAATGGCGGCTTCGTACCCGGCATCCGTCCGGGCCAGCGGACCGCCGAGTATCTGGACTATGTCCTGACCCGCCTGACGGTGATCGGCGCGACCTATCTGGCCGCCGTCTGCCTGTTGCCGGAACTGCTGATCAGCCAGTGGAACGTGCCGTTCTACTTCGGTGGTACCTCGCTGCTGATCGTGGTGTCCGTTACCATGGATACGGTCGGCCAGATCCAGTCCCACCTGCTGGCGCACCAGTATGAGGGGCTGATCAAGAAATCGAAGCTGCGCGGTAACCGGGGGGGTATGCGCCGATGAATCTCATCCTGTTCGGACCGCCGGGCGCCGGCAAGGGCACCCAGGCCCAGTTCATCGTGGACCGCTACAACGTGGTCCAGCTGTCGACCGGCGACATGCTGCGTGCAGCCGTCGCCGCCGGCACCGAGCTGGGCAAGATGGCCAAGGCGGTGATGGACGCCGGCGACCTTGTCGCGGACGACATCATCATCGGCATCATCGGCGACCGCATCGGCGAACCGGATTGCGCGAACGGGTTCATCCTGGACGGCTTCCCCCGCACCCTTGCCCAGGCCGAGGGGCTGGACCGGCTGCTGGCCGACAAGGGCCTGACCCTGGACGCCGTCGTGAACATCAACGTCCCGGACGAGGAACTCTTCGCCCGGATCGAGAAGCGCGCCGCCGAGACTGGCGGAACCCGCGCGGACGACAATGCCGAGACGCTGAAGAACCGGCTGAAGGTCTATCACGACCAGACGGCGCCGGTGCTTGGCTACTACGGCGAGAAGAACATGGTCGACACGGTTGACGGTCTGCAGACCATCGATCAGGTGACGGCCGACATCGTGAAAATTCTGGACGGGAAGGGCTGAACGGAGCGGTTGACGGCGAAGGGCGCATTCGTATAATCGCGCGCCTTCAAAGATCATCAGGTTCTGTGGCGGTTCTGGCCGCTCCTTCCCTGCTGCGTGACTTAAGGAGATTGGCGTGGCGCGTATTGCTGGTGTGAACATCCCGAGCGGAAAGCGCGTGGAAATCGGGCTGACCTATATCCATGGCATTGGTCCCGCCAAGTCGAAGGAGATCTGCGACAAGATCGGCATTCCGCGTGAACGCCGCGTCAACGATCTGACTGACGCCGAGGTCATCCAGATCCGTGAGACCATTGAGGCGGATTACGTGGTGGAAGGCGATCTGCGCCGTGAAGTCGCCATGAACATCAAGCGGCTGATGGACCTGAAGTGCTATCGCGGCCTGCGGCATCGCCGCAATCTGCCGGTCCGCGGCCAGCGCACCCATACCAACGCCCGCACCCGCAAGGGCCCGGCCAAGCCGATCGCCGGCAAGAAGAAGTAGGACGACCATGGCCAAGAAAGAGACCCGCGTTCGCCGCCGCGAGCGCAAGAACATCACGAACGGCGTGGCCCATGTGCAGGCGTCCTTCAACAACACCCTGATCGCCATCACCGATGTGCAGGGCAACGCGATCTCCTGGTCGTCTGCCGGCATGATGGGCTTCAAGGGCTCGCGCAAGTCGACGCCGTACGCCGCGCAGATGGCGGCCGAGGATGCCGGCAAGAAGGCGCAGGAACACGGTGTCCGCACCCTGGAAGTCCGGGTCAAGGGCCCGGGTTCGGGACGCGAATCCGCCCTGCGCGCTCTGCAGGCGACCGGTTTCGAGGTCACCTCGATCCGCGACGTCACGCCGATCGCGCACAATGGCTGCCGTCCGCGCAAGCGCCGCCGCGTCTGACGCAGTCTTTCCCGGCGCCGATTCCGCGCCGAGGTTTCGTATTTCAGGGGCTGCGCCGGCGGCATGCACCGGCCGCGACGCCCGCAATGACATGAGGTTTGCCAAGTGATCCAGCGTAACTGGAAGGAACTGATCAAGCCGAACAAGCTGGAGTTCAGGGGTGGAGACGATCTCTCCCGCCGCGCCACCGTCGTGGCCGAACCCCTCGAGCGCGGCTTCGGCCTGACGCTCGGCAACGCGCTGCGCCGCGTGCTGCTGTCCAGCCTGCAGGGTGCGGCGGTGACCGCCATCCACATCGACAACGTGCTGCACGAGTTCTCCTCGATCGACGGCGTCCGCGAGGATGTCACCGACATCGTCCTGAACGTGAAGCAGCTCGCGCTGAACATGCATGGCGACGGCCCGAAGCGCATCTCGCTGAAGGCTGACGGTCCGGGCCCGGTGACGGCCGCCCAGATCGAGGCCGGTCACGACATCGACGTTCTGAACCCCGACCTGGTGCTGATGCATCTGGACGACGGCGCTTCCATCAACATGGAAATGACGGTGAACATGGGCTCCGGCTTCGTCGCCGCGTCCGCCAACCGTCCGGAAGACGCGCCGATCGGCCTGATCCCGGTGGACTCGCTGTTCTCGCCGATCAAGAAGGTCGCCTACCGGGTCGAGAACACCCGTGAGGGCCAGGTCCTGGACTATGACAAGCTGTCGATGGACATCGTCACCAATGGCGCCATCACGCCCGAGGATGCGGTGGCCTTCGCCGCCCGTATCCTGCAGGACCAGTTGCAGCTCTTCATCAACTTCGAGGAGCCGCAGCGCGAGGTGGTCGAGGAATCCTCGTCCGAGCCGGAGATCAACCGGAACCTGCTGCGCAAGGTCGACGAGCTGGAGCTGTCGGTCCGTTCGGCGAACTGCCTGAAGAACGACAACATCGTCTATATCGGCGACCTGATCCAGAAGACCGAAGCCGAGATGCTGCGCACCCCGAACTTCGGCCGCAAGTCGCTGAACGAGATCAAGGAAGTGCTGTCCCAGATGGGCCTGCGCCTCGGCATGGAAGTGCCGGGCTGGCCGCCGGACAACATCGACGACCTGGCCAAGAAGCTGGAAGACAATTTCTGAGCCGCGAGCCGGCCATAACGAGAAGGTTGCGTAACAATGCGACATCGTAAGAGGGGACGGCGGTTCAACCGCTCTGCTTCGCACCGCAAGGCAATGCTGGCCAACATGGCCAACGCCCTGGTCAAGCATGAACAGATCACCACGACCCTGCCGAAGGCGAAGGATCTTCGCCCGGTGGTCGAGAAGCTGGTGACCCTGGCCAAGCGCGGCGGACTGCACGCCCGCCGTCAGGCCTACGCCCAGCTGCCCGAAGAGGCGATGGTGGCGAAGCTGTTCGACGTGCTGGCCGAGCGCTATGCCGAACGTCCGGGCGGTTACACCCGCATCATCAAGGCCGGCTTCCGCTATGGCGACGCCGCGCCGATGGCGATCATCGAATTCGTCGACCGCGACGAGGACGCCAAGGGCACGGATTCCGGTCCGGTCATGGGCGACGACGAGGACGATTTCGAAGACGCGGCCTGACCCGGCCCGTTTCAGACGCTAGGATCAGGGGGCGGGCCGGCGACGGTCCGCCCCTTGTCTTTGTCGGGTCATCTGTGGCGGATTCCGGTCATGCCGAAGTTCTTCTCCGTTCTGATCATGTTGCTGACGGCTGCCGCCGGCGCCGTCCAGGCGCAGTCCACGCGGCAGGTCCCTGCCGACCGCGCCGAAGTGCAGCTTTCCTTCGCGCCGGTGGTCGAACGCACCGCCCCGGCCGTGGTGAACATCTATGCGAGGCGCATGGTCCAGCAGCGTTCGAACCCGCTGCTGGACGATCCCTTCTTCCGCCGTTTCTTCGGCGATTCCCTTGGCCGCCGCAGCAGGCCGCAGGAAGTGCCCTCGCTGGGGTCCGGGGTCATTGTGGATCCCGAGGGGCTGGTGGTCACCAATGCCCATGTGATCCAGCATGCCGATCAGGTCACGGTGGCTCTGAATGACGGCCGGGAGTTCGCTTCGGAAGTCGTGCTGACCGACGAGGAATCGGATCTGGCCGTGCTCCGGATCGCCGAGTCCCCGGGCCGTTTGCCGCATCTGGAATTCCGTGACGCGGATACGCTGAAGGTCGGCGACCTGGTTCTGGCCATCGGCAATCCCTTTGGCGTCGGCCAAACCGTGACCAGCGGCATCATTTCCGGGCTGGCGCGCAGCCGTGTGACCGACCGGGGCGGGCCGCAGAGCTTCATCCAGACTGACGCGGCCATCAATCCGGGCAATTCCGGCGGCGCGCTGGTGACGCTGGATGGCCGGCTGGCCGGAATCAATACCGCGATCTTCACCCGTTCGGGCGGCAGCCACGGCGTTGGCTTCGCCATTCCATCGAACCTGGTCCGCGCGGTGGTGGACGGCGCACGCACGGGGCGGGGCATCGTCCGCGCATGGATCGGCATGACCGGACAGCAGGTGACACCGGATCTCGCCGAGGGGCTTGGGCTGGAGCGCCCGGCCGGTGTGCTGGTCGCCGACCTGCATCCGGGCGGACCGGCCGACCGTGCGGGGTTGCGTTCCGGGGACGTGATCACTGCCTTTGATGACCGCAGCGTCCGTGGCACGGCCGAGTTCCAGTTCCGGCTCGCTACCCGCCAGGTGGGCCAGCAGGTGCCGCTGACCGTCCGGCGCAAGGGCCGGGAGCTGAAGGTGCTGCTGCCGCTGGAGCCGGCGCCCGAGGTGCCGCCACGCAACATTACCCGGCTGCAGTCGCTGCATCCGCTGCAGGGAGCCGAAATCGGCAACCTTTCGCCGAAGCTGGCCGAGGAGATCGGCTTTGACGGTCTGGCGATTGGCGTCATCGTGCTTGCGGCCCCTCGGGGCTCGCAGGCGGTGCGTTTCGGGGTTCGCCCAGGCGACGTGATTGTCAGCATAAACGACCGGAAGGTCCGTCTGGCGCGGGAGGTCGAGCCGCTGCTGAAGGAGGTCGACGAATCCTGGTCGATCCAGATGCGGCGGCCCGGCGGCGACGTCTATCAGATCCAGGCCCGGCGCCGCTGAGCATGTCGAACCTGTTCCAGAGCGCCGGAATGGAAGCCGAGGCCCCGCGCCCACTGGCCGACCGGCTGCGACCGGAGACGCTTGCCGATGTCGTGGGGCAGGAGCATCTGACCGCGCCCGACGCCCCGATCGGACGCATGGCGGCTCAGCGGCGGCCCGGCTCGGTGATCCTCTGGGGGCCGCCGGGCACGGGCAAGACCACCATCGCGCGGCTGATGGCCGACAGCGTCGATCTGGAATTCGCTCAGCTCTCGGCGGTGTTCTCGGGCGTGGCCGATCTGCGCAAGGCCTTCGACAGGGCGCGCGAACGCCGTCGCGACGGGCGGGGCACGTTGCTGTTCATCGACGAGATCCACCGATTCAACCGGGCGCAGCAGGATGGCTTCCTGCCGGTCGTCGAGGACGGCACCATCGTGTTGATCGGCGCCACCACCGAGAACCCGTCCTTCGAGCTCAATCCTGCGCTGCTTTCGCGCTGTCAGGTGCTGGTGCTCCGCCGCCACGACGACGCGTCGCTGGAGGAACTGCTGAACCGGGCGGAGGCGGTCGAGGGGGCGCCGTTGCCGGTGACCGATGATGGCCGCCAGGCGCTGAAGGCGATGGCCGATGGCGATGGCCGGTATCTACTCAACCTGGCGGAGGAACTCTACCGCATCGCGCCCGCTGAGCCGCTGGATCCCGCCGGGCTCGCCGGAGCGCTGCAGCGCCGCGCGCCGCTCTACGACAAGGCTCAGGAGAGCCACTACAACCTGATCTCCGCCCTGCACAAATCGCTCCGCGGCTCGGACGCCGATGCGGCGCTCTACTGGCTGGCCCGCATGCTGGCCGGGGGCGAGGATCCGCTCTACATCGCGCGGCGGCTGGTGCGATTCGCCTCCGAGGACATCGGCCTCGCCGATCCGGAGGCGCTGCGTCAGGCGCTGGCCGCGAAGGAGGCCTATGACTTCCTTGGCTCGCCCGAGGGCGAACTGGCGCTGGCGCAGGCGGCGCTCTATCTGGCGACCGCGCCGAAATCCAACGCTGCCTACAAGGCCCATGGCGCGGCGGCGCGGGCGGCGAAGGAGACGGGGTCGCTGAACCCGCCGATGCACATCCTCAACGCGCCGACGCGGCTGATGAAGGATCTGGGCTACGGCAGCGGGTACGCCTATGACCACGAGGCTGCGGACGGGTTCTCGGGACAGAACTATTTCCCAGATGACATGGAGCGGCAGCGGTTCTACCAGCCGGTCGAGCGCGGCTTCGAGCGAGAGATCGGCAAACGGCTGGCCTACTGGGACGGCCTCAGGCGCAAGCGGATGGAAGAGACATGAACACCATCATCGCCATCGCGGCGGGCGGCGCGGCCGGGGCGCTGGGCCGCTACGGGATGCAGGCGCTGGCGCTCAGGCTGTTCGGCGCAGGCTTTCCCTACGGGACGCTGATCGTGAACGTCGCCGGCAGTTTCCTGATGGGTCTTCTGGCGCACTGGTTTCTGGTGCGCGGCGTTTCGGCGGAGGTGCGCAGCCTGGTGCTGGTCGGCTGTCTGGGCGCGCTGACCACCTTCTCCACCTTCTCGCTGGATGCGGCGGCGCTGTATCAGCGCGGAGAACTCGGCGCCGCAGCTGCCTATGTCATCCTGTCGGTGATGCTTTCCATCGGGGCGCTGTTCGCCGGTCTGGCCCTGTCACGGAGCATTGTCGGATGAGCGGCGTCACTCATCAGAAAGTGAAGCGCGACGAGGATGGCATGCGAATCGACCGCTGGTTCCGCAGCCGCTATCCGGACCTGACCCAGGGACGTCTGCAGAAGATGCTGCGCAAGGGCGAGGTCCGCCTCGACGGCGGCCGGGTGAAGGCGGACCAGCGTGTTGCCGCCGGTCAGATGGTTCGCGTGCCGCCCATGCCCGATGGCGCCGCACCGAAGACGGACATGGCGCTCTCCGATCGCGACCGGAAGGCCGCCGAGGAGATGGTGATCTACCGCGATCCCGAAGTGCTGGTCCTGAACAAGCCCGCGGGCCTGGCGGTGCAGGGTGGCACCAAGGTGACGCGCCATGTCGACGGCATGCTGCCGGCGCTGAGCTTCGGGCTGGAGGAACCGCCACGCCTGGTGCACCGGCTGGACAAGGACACCTCCGGGCTTCTGGTGCTGGGCCGGACCCGGCAGGCCGCGCAATGGCTGACCCGCGCCTTCCGCGACCGGGACACCGAAAAGAACTACTGGGCGCTGGTGGCCGGCACCCCGCGTCCGCATCAGGGCATCATCGATCTGCGCCTGTCCAAGGAGGGTGGGCCACGGGGCGAGATGGTCGAGCCGGTGGAAGAGGGTGGCCAGAAGGCGATCAGCCAGTACACGGTCGTCTCCCATGCCGGGCAGCGGGCGGCCTGGCTGGCCATGCGCCCCGTGACCGGACGAACCCATCAGTTGCGCGTGCATGCGGCGGCGATCGGCTGTCCGATCATCGGCGACGGCAAGTATGGCGGCGAGAAGGCGCATGAAGGCGGCTTCGGCCGGGGCATGTTCCTGCATGCGCGCCGGCTGGTGCTGACGCGTCTCGACGGGCGAATGCTGGACGTGACCGCCGAGCCGCCGGCCGGTTTTCTCGAGGCGCTGGATCAGCTCGGCTTCGACCTGCGCGATGGCGACGAGGAGATCGAGTGGCCCGAGGCCGATTGAGGCGGTCTACCGTCCTCGCAGGAGGGCTTTCAGATCCGCCGGCCGGGCCAGGCGGGTGAGCCAGGCCAGCGCACCGTAGACCGCCGCGCCGCCGGCCACGAGGATCAGCAGACCGATGATCCTCGGCGTCTCGCCCGAACCGGGCAGGCGCTGATCCAGCACGATGGCGCCGAAGATCAGCGCCGCCGCCATCACCGCGCTGGCGAACACGGACTTCGGGATCGCCAGGTTCAGCCGCCGGTCGCTCCGCATCCAGCCGCGCCGGTGCAGCACGATCGCCAGCAGCGCCGTGTTCAGCCAGGCGCTGATCGCCGTCGCCAGGGCCAGGCCCGCATGCAGCATAGGTCCCATCAGGATCAGGTTGAGGACGACATTGACGATCACCGCGGCGATTGCGATGCGCACCGGGGTTGCCGTGTCCTCGCGCGCGAAGAAAGCCGGTCCCAGCACCTTGACCATGACATAGGCCGGCAGCCCGGCGGCGTAGGCCGCCAGCGCCCAGGCGGTCTGCGCCGTGTCGGACGGGGTGAAGGCACCGCGCTCGAACAGGGCGCCGATCAGCACGTCGGGCATGGCCAGACAGGCCGCGGCGGCGGGGATCGCGAACAGCAGGCCCAGCTCGATCGCGCGGTTCAGACTGTGGCGCGCGCCGTCCAGATCGCCGCTGCTGGCCTGCCGCGACAGCAGCGGCAGCAGCGCGGTGCCGACGGCCACGCCGACGACGCCGATGGGCAACTGGTTCACCCGGTCGGCGTAGAACAGGTAGGAAATAGAACCCTCGGGCAGGGTCGAGGCCAGGACGATGTCGATGATCAGATTGACCTGCACGACGCCCGCGCCCAGCGCCGCAGGCCCCATGATCCGCAGTACCCGCTTCACCCCCGGTGTCAGGCGCGGGCGCGGCAGGCTGAGCGACAGGCCGGCCCGGTGCAGCGCCAGGACCAGCCAGAGAAACTGCACCGCGCCGGCGATGAAGACGCCGATGGCCAGCGCGTGACCTGCCGTGGGGACGAATTGCACCAGACCCAGCAACGACCCGATCAGGCAGAGATTCAGCAGGATCGGCGTCGCCGCGGCGGCGGCGAAGCGGCCATGACTGTTCAGCACCCCGGCGAGCAGGGAGACCAGGCTGATGAACATCAGATAAGGAAAGGTGATCCGGGTCAGCTCGACGGCAAGCCCGAAGGTCTCCGGGGCGTCGCGGAACCCCGGCGCGAGGCCGAGCATCACCACCGGCATCGCCATCTGCATCGCCGCGATGAACAGGAACAGCACGGTAAGCAGCACCGACAGCGTGTCCTGGGCGAAACCCTGGGCGGCCTCTCTGCCCTCCTTCTCCAGATGCGAGGAATAGACCGGCACGAAGGCGGCGTTGAAGGCGCCCTCGGCGAACAGGCGACGGAAGAAGTTGGGCAGCTTGAAGGCCACGAAGAAGGCGTCGGCGATCGGGCCGGCGCCCAGCAGTGCGGCAATCAGGATGTCGCGGACAAATCCGGTCAGCCGGCTGATCATGGTCAGCCCGCCGACGGTCGCGGCGGCGCGGATCAGGGGGCTGGCGGTCGAATCGGCCATCTGACGGTTGTACGCCGCGACCGGCGCCAAAGTAAGGCGGATATGGGCGGAGGGGACCCGGAGGTCCGGGTGGATCAGTGGGGGCTGCCGGACCTCCGGGCGGTGAACGCCGCCGAACCGGCAGTGCCGGAATTCATTGGCGTCCTCCTGATGACCCGGCGTTGCCGAAGCTACGTGCCGCGCCGGGCCATCGGGAGTGGTGTCGCAGGCGTCAGTCGTCCTTGCGCTTGTGCTCGTCACTGGTGACGTAGCCGCCGGCCGCGCCGGCCGCGCCGCCGATAAGGGCGCCAGCGACCACACTGCCGCCGGTGAGCGCGGTCAGTGCCGCACCGCCGGCCGCGCCGAGCGCGCCGCCCGAGAGCGTGCGCTGCTGCAGGTTGGACATGTTCTCGCAGGCGCCCAGGGTCAGGACGAGACCGACGGCGCCGATGGCTGCAAACTTGCGAAGCATGAAACTACTCCTTTCGTTGTGTGCGCCAGGCGAGCGGGAGGGACGTGCGCTCGGCCCGGCGGGATGGCGGGTGTCCCGAGGGACACCACACCGGACAAGCGGGGCGGAACAGCCCCGGATCAGTGGAAGATGGCGGTCGGCGCGTCCAGCTGGGCCGCGTCGAGCCGCGACAGGGCGCCCCCTTCGAGGGCATAGAGCGTGGCCGACACGGTCTGCTGCGGCAGGGCCTGAACCTGCTCCAGCAGCAGCGCCAGGCGGTAGCCGTCCAGCTTGCGCCGCTTGCGCTGCCGGGCACGTTCCCGGCGCAGCGCCTCGCCGCCGCGGGCGGTGTTCAGCCCGTGCAGCACGTCCATGACCGGGCCGAGCAGGTCGGCGTGATGGGCATGGCGCAGGCCATTGGCGGCGTTGGCGACGCTGGGCGGCAGCGCCGAGGGGGCGCTGAGCGCCTCGGGGAACAGGCCGCGGGAACTGGTGTAGTTCCGGCCCCAGTCCGTCTCCGCGGCCGCCAGCGCGATGATCAGCGAGGGCGGCATGACGTCGAAGCGGCGGTCCAGCTGCTCCTCGTTCTCGGCGTCCAGCTGCCACATGGCTTCGCGGATCGCCCTGGTGTCGGGCGCGGCGCGCAGCATGGAGCGCTGCAGCGAAATGATCTCGTTGGCGCGCAGCACGACCGGCAGCATCATCGCGACGAAATACTGCTGGGCCTGAGCGGTGCGGCGCACTTGGGCCAGGTCGCAGGGCAGGCGGCGCAGAAAGATGCGCGGCACCGACTGACGGCCTGCGGCGGCTGCCCAGGGATCGTAGGTCAGGCGGCGCATGGCGCTGCGGACCGAAACCGGGGAAATGCTCTCGCCACCCACCGCGGAACGTGCGGTCGCGTGGATTCGGGTGTCTGTAACCGACTGGAACATCATCGCCTCATACGTTACTGGCGGCAGTGCCGCGTTCTTACGATGAGACAGATGTGCACCCTCTCCGGTGACCGGTCAGCGGCGAGGCTGTGGCAATGCTGTGACCGGACTTGCGGTCCCGGAATTCAGGCCGTCAGGCGGCGCAGCCTTTGGGGTTGTGGATCCGTTCGGTCGAGGCCGGGTGTTTCGCCAGCATGTGTGCCGGACGGATCGGCCGCGGGCTGAAATTTCCCCCGCAGTTCGGACACTTGCCACCCAGTTTCGTTTCCACGCAGTCGCGGCAGAAAGTGCACTCGTAGGTGCAGATCATGGCCTGGTCCGACTCGGGCGGCAGGCCCCTGTCGCAGCATTCACAGCCGGGTCTGAGTTCCATCATGGAGAACACTCCTACTTGTAGACCAGAGCGCCGTCGTCCAGGTCGGCGACGGGCAGCACGTCCTTCTCGGCGAAGTAGTCATGCTCGAAGCGCCAGGGATCCCTGTCGCCCTGCTTCGGCAGCAGATGAATCGAGCGGGTGACATAGCCGGGATTGAAGTTCTCGGGATCGATGAAGGGGCCGAAATTCATGCCCCGGTCCTCGTCACGCAGGGTCGGCGTCACCGACTTCACGCCCTTCTCGTCCATGTGGTTCAGCAGGCGGCTGACATAGCCGGCGATCAGGTCGGCGCGCAGTGTCCAGCTGGCGCGGAAATAGCCGAACACCCAGGCCATGTTGGGCACGCCCGAATACATCACGCCGCGATAGGTGACGCAGTCGGCGAAATCCATCGGCCTGCCGTCGATCTCGAATTCGACCCCGCCCAGGATCGAGAAGTTGAAGCCTGTGGCGGTGACGATGATGTCGGCCTCCAGCTCCTCACCTGATTTCACGCGAATGCCGTTCTCGGTGAAGGTCTCGATCTCGTCGGTCACCACCGAGGCCTCGCCGGCCTTGATCGCCTTGTAGAGGTCGCCGTCGGGGATCAGGGCCAGACGCTGCCGCCACGGACGGTAGCGCGGGGTGAAGTGCTTCTCGATGTCGAAGTCCTCGCCCAGATGCGCCTTGGCGCCGCCGATCAGCTCGTTCTTCAGGAAGTCGGGCTGATTGAAGGAAAGCTGCGTGATCATCTTCTGATCGGCCAGGATCTTCTTGCGCACGATCTCGTGGGTCCACTCCGGCGGAATGTCGAGATCCTTCAGCTGCGCATAGAGCTCGTTCTCGTTCGGGCGGGCGAAGAAATAGGTCGGCGAGCGCTGCAGCATGGTGATGTGCGCGGTCTTGTCCGCCATCGCCGGGATCAGCGTCGCGGCCGTCGCGCCGGAGCCGATGACGACGACCTTCCTGTCCGTGTAGTCCAGATCCTCGGGCCATTCCTGCGGATGCACGATCTGGCCCTTGAAGTCGTCCATGCCCGGCCATTCCGGCGTGAAGCCGTGCTGGTGCTTGTAATAGCCCTGGCACATGAACAGGAAATTGCCGGAATAGCGCTGGACCTCGCCGGTCGTGCGGTTGAGCACTTGCAGGCGCCAGAGATTGACTTCCGATGACCAGCGGGCGGTCTGCACATTCTGGCTGAAGCGGATGTGGCGGCGGATGTCCTGCTCGTCCAGCACCTCGTCCAGATAGCGCATGATCTTGTCGGCGGTCGCGATCGGCTTGTCCCGCCAGGGCTTCCAGGAATAGCCGAAGGTGAACAGGTCGCTGTCCGAGCGGATGCCGGGATACTTGTGTGTGTGCCAGGTGCCGCCGAAGGTTTCCTGGTTCTCCAGCAGGGTGAAGGTCTTTTCCGGGTTGAACTGCTGCAGGTGATAGGCCGCGTCGATGCCGGAAATGCCCGCGCCTACGATCAGCACATCGAAATGCTCGACATCCTGCGAGACGGATTCGGACGGTACGGCCTTGACGTTCATGATGCTCTCCCCGGTGCCACGTTGACGCGCGCGTAACTCTTAGCCCCTCGACCGGGGCCGGGCAAGCCGCGGCGGCGGCGAAACATACCACCACCGGGAAACATGCTCTATAAGCTGAGACCAGCAAGTTCGGAGCGACGGGGGAGAATGACGATGGGCCTGCAGCGCGAGATTTTCACGGAAGACCACGAGATCTTCCGGCGTTCGATGCGGAAGTTTCTGGAGGAGGAACTGGCACCGCACCACGAGAAATGGGAAGCCCAGGGCTATGTCGACCGTGAGGCCTGGCTGCGCGCCGGCGAGCTCGGCTTCCTCTGCATGTCGATGCCGGAGGAATATGGCGGATCGGGCGCCGACAAGCTCTACAGCATGATCCTGTTCGAGGAGGTGCAGCGGCTGAACCTGACCGGCCTCGGCTTCGGGCTGCACAACGAGATCGTCGCCCCCTACATCTACAATTACGGCTCCGAGGAGCAGAGGCAGAAGTACCTGCCGAAGATGGCCGCGGGCGAGATGATCGGCGCCATCGCCATGTCCGAGCCCGGCACGGGCTCCGATCTGCAGGCGGTCAAGACCACCGCGCTGAAGGACGGCAACGAGCTTGTGGTAAACGGCCAGAAGACCTTCATCACCAATGGCTGGCACGCCGATGTGGTCATCACCGTGGCCAAGACCGATCCGAATGCGGGTGCCAAGGGCACCTCGCTGGTCATGCTGGAGGCTGGTGACGAAGGCTTCGACAAGGGCCGGCGGCTGAAGAAGCTGGGCCTGAAGGCGCAGGACACGTCGGAGCTGTTCTTCGACAATGTCCGCATCCCCGCCGACCGTATCCTGGGCGAGGAAGGCAAGGGCTTCATCTACCTGATGCAGGAACTGGCCTGGGAGCGGCTGCAGGTGGCGATCAGCGCCGCCCAGGCGATCGAGACGGCGCTGGAGATGACGGTCGAGTACTGCAAGGAGCGCAAGGCTTTCGGTCAGGCCCTGATCGAGATGCAGAACACCCGCTTCAAGCTGGCCGAGGTGAAGACCATCGCCCAGGTCGCGCGCACCTTCGTCGACGACTGCATGGCGAAGCTGCTGAAGGGCGAACTGGACGCCGAGACAGCCTCGATGGCGAAGTGGTGGACCTCCGACATGCAGAACAAGATGGTCGACGAATGCCTGCAGCTTTTCGGCGGCTATGGTTTCATGTGGGAATATCCGATCAGCCGCATGTATGCCGACGCAAGGGTGCAGCGCATCTATGCCGGCACCAACGAGATCATGAAGGAAATCATCGCCCGCAAGCTTTAGGAAGGCGGGCAGAGGACGAAAGGCGCGTCGTCATGCCGATCCGAACCATCGAAAGGGACGGATACGTGGAGTTCCATGTCACCGGCGCCATCGACGCCGAGGGGATCATGGAACACATCCAGCAGCACTTTTCCGTGCGCAACGACAAGTGCGCGCTCTGGGACATGCGCGATGCTGATCTTTCATCCCTCTCGGTCGAACGGTTCGGGGATATTGTCCGGACCGCGGACAGCATGAAGGATAGGCGATTGCCCGGCCCCCGATCGGCTGTTCTCGCCATCCTCCGGCCGGACTATCTGCTGGCCTCGGCTTTCGCCGCGCGCGCAGAGGCCGAAGCCGTGTTTCCCATGAAGGTGTTCGACGATCGGGACAAGGCGCTCGCCTGGCTGCTGGCGGACTGAAAGGCATGCCCTTTCGGACTGTCGAGCATGAGGGGTTCGTCGAATTCGTGGCCACAGGACGGGTGACGGAGCGGGAGTTGCTGGAATCGATCCAGTCCCAGACCGAGGGGCGCGCCGACATGCGGGAATTGTGGAACTTCTCCGCCGCCGACATCACGACCCTCGACGCGAGGCGCTTTCAGGAAACGGCGCGGGCCGCCGTGTCCATGGGCAACGTTCGGCCGGCCGGCGCGCGCACCGCCCTGCTGATGGGCAATCGCGAGGATGTGTTGCTGGCGAAGGCCTTCGCCGCCTGGTCGGAAATGAACGCCGACCGGCCGATGGAAGCCTTCGACGACCGGGGCGCGGCGCTGGCCTGGCTGCTGGACGGCCGCTGAAGACCTGCCGTGCGGTTCTGCGGTCTGGTTATGGACTGCCAATCGGGATTAAATGCAGCCGCTTGCACATGAACCGGGGAGGGGAACATGGCGCCGAGACGCCGTATCGCGGTGACCGTACCGGCGGGACCGAAACTGGAAGACACGGCGGCCCGCATCGAATGGGCCGAAGCCAATGGCTATGACGACGCCTGGTTCGCCGATGGCGGCGCGCCCGATGCGCTGACGTCGGTCGCCGCGCTGGCGCACCGGACGGAGCGGTTGCGAATCGGCATCGCCGTGACGCCGGTCTTCACGCGTTCGCCCACGGTTCTGGCGGCAACGGCCAATGTGATTGGCCAGGTCTTGCCCGGCCGCTTCGTCATGGGGCTCGGCGCGTCCAGCCAGACCATGATGACCGGGTGGAACGGCATCGCCTATGAAAAGCCGCTCAGCCGGGCGAAGGAAATGGCGACGCTGGTGAAGTCCATGCTGACCGGCGAGAAATCCGATTTCGACGGCGACGTGCTGTCCAGTCACGGCTACCGCCAGATGCCGCTGGACAATCCGCCGCCGGTCTACCTGGCGGCGCTGCGCCCGAAGATGATCGAGATGGCGGCGGAGTTCGGCGACGGCGTGATCTTCAACCTGTGGCCCAAGAAGGCGCTGCCGAAGATGGTCGAGCATGTCCACACCGGCGCGGCGCGGGCGGGAAAGAACGGCGCCGATGTCGAGATCGTCAACCGCTTCATGGTGCTGGTCACCGACGATCACGACGGCGGCCGGCAGCGCTTCCGCCAGAACTTCGCGCCCTATTACGCCACGCCCGTCTACAACAAGTTTTTGGCCTGGGCCGGCTATGACGAGGCTGCGGCGCAGATCCGCGAAGGCTGGGCCCAGAAGGACCGTGCCAAGACCACTGGCGCGCTGGAAGACGGGCTGATCGACGACATCGCCATCATCGGCACCGAAGACGAATGCCGCGAGAAGCTGCGCTGGGCGCTGGACACCGGCGTCCACACGGCGATCATCGCGCCGCTGTCGCAGGATCCGGCCGATGTGCAGCGGACCTTCGAGGCCTTCCGGCCCGAGGTGTTCGATCTGGGGAACTGAACCATGGGCCTGCCGCCCGAGACGCCGCTGTCGACAATGGAACTGGGAGCCTTCTCGGTCAGTCTTTCGGTGAAGGATCTGGCCGCGTCGCGCGTCTTCTACGAGAAACTGGGTTTCGTCACCCTGGGCGGCGATGCCGATTCGGGCTGGCTGATCCTGCGCAATGGCGGGACCACCATCGGGCTGTTCCAGGGCATATTCGAGAAGAACATGCTGACCTTCAATCCCGGCTGGGACGCCGAGGCCAATCCGTTGACGGATTTCGCCGATGTCCGGGAGATCCAGAAGCGGCTGAGAGAAGCCGGCATCGAGCCGCAGGAGCCGGTAGCCGAGGACGGGGCCGGGCCTGCAAGCATCATCGTGGTCGATCCGGACGGCAATCCGGTGCTGATCGACCAGCATGTATGAGCGTGAACACGCCGAAGGGGAGTGAAACATGAGCGGTAACAGGGTGGCGCTGGTGACCGGCGCGGGCACGGGTATCGGCCGGGCGGCGGCGGTGACGTTGTCGAAACACGGCTATGACGTCTGCATTTCGGGGCGGCGGCTGGAGCCGTTGCAGGAAACCGCCGGGCTGATGGAAGGCGAGGCGCTGATCCAGCAGTGCGATGTCGGTGACCCTGGTGCCGTCCGCGCCATGTTCGACGCCTGCGTCGCGAAATTCGGCCGGCTGGACGTGACCTTCAACAATGCCGGCACCGGCGCGCCGCCCGTCGAACTGGACGAGATCCCGGACGAGAGCTGGCTGACCGTGGTCAACGCCAACCTCAACGGCGTGTTCTGGTGCACGCGTGAGGCCTTCCGGGTGATGAAGGCGCAGACGCCGCAGGGCGGCCGCATCATCAACAACGGCTCGATCTCGGCGCATACGCCCAGGCCCTATTCCATCGCCTATACCGCGACCAAGCACGCGGTGACCGGCATGACCAAGACCACGGCGCTGGACGGGCGGCCCTATGACATCGCCTGCAGCCAGATCGATATCGGCAACGCCGCCACGCCCATGACCGCGCGCATGCCGCAGGGCGTGCCGCAGGCCGATCTGAGCGTGAAGGAAGAGCCGGTGATGGACGTGCAGCATGTGGCCGACGCCATCCTCTACATCGCTAACCTGCCGCTGGACGCGAACGTGCTGACGATGACGGTCATGGCGACGAAGATGCCCTTCGCCGGTCGCGGCTGACTTTCAGAAAGAGCCGGAGCTCAGCGGACGTAGATGTGCACCTCTGACGTCCGCGCGCCCGGATTGGTCGTCGAGGCCAGCGCCACGCGGTCGGCGGGCAGGCCCATGCCGGTCAGTGTCTGCAGAACCTCGTCGGCCCGCTTGCGCGACTGCGAGCGCATCAGGGCGATGTCGGCCGGCGAGCCCTGGCTGGGCGAGACCGCAACTAGATCGAACTGGGCGTTCGGGCGCTGGTCCAGGGCGCGGCTGACCGCCGTGTAGAGCGCCTGTTCGTACTCGACGTTCGGGCGGTCGAAACGGATCACGACCAGCGGACGGCCGGCGGCGGGGGCCGAACCCAGGCTCTGGCCGCTGAAGGCCGCGTTGGACGGCGGATAGGCGCGCGACGCGAGGCTGGAGCCGTAGAGCTCGCCATTCTTGATCGCCAGCGCCAGCGCGCCGAGGCTGCGCCGCTCGTTGCCGACATAGGCGGTCTGGCGGCTGACATCCTCGGAGAGTTCGTTCAGCAGTCGGTCGACGACCACCTGGGTGCGGTTGATGTCATCTTCCAGCACTGCAAGGTTCGCATGGTCCTGATCGACCGCGCCGGAAATGCCATAGGTCGCCCGCGCGCTTTCCAGAAGGAAGGCGGCCAGGCTCGAATCGGCGGCCACGTCATTGGCAAGCTGGTTCATGTCGGCGATGTCGCGGCTGACCTGATCCAGTTCGCCCTGCGCCTGATTCCACTGATTGATGAGCTGCGGGTTGCCCGGGGTCGAACCGACCTGCAGGCGGGCCTGCACGCCGGCGACGGTGCCGTGATAGCGCTGCGCATTGTTCACGGTCGAGGTGCGGATCTGCTGCAGGCGTCCGTCGCGCTGGTTCAGGCGCGTCTGCAACTGCTGCAGTTCGCCGGAAAGCTGCTGCACTTTCTGTCCGACAATTGTGCCGGTCGAGGTGAGATTGCCCGACACCGGTGTCGAGAACACCCCGTCACCCAGCGGCGGCTGGGCCGCCGTGGCCGACGCCACGGTCGCGACCGTGTTGCCGGCCTCCGCCGTGCGCTGGGCCGCGGCAACGGCTGGCGCCGGTGCGGCTTCCTCCTCACCGGCCAGCGAAGGCCAGACCGAGTCAGAGACAAAGGAACATCCCGACACGAGGAATGCCCCGCCCAGAATGATGGCCCGCAAGCCGTGTTTTCTCATTCGTTTCCGCCCGCCTGTCCCTGTCGTCGCGTACATGTCCGGCCCGAAATCGGCGAATCATCCGGATTCTAGCGCAGCGCCGCGCCTCACGACAACAAACGCCAATCATTTCAGTCCGGAATACCCGCCAAATGGTCGCTTGCCAAGGATAAAGGCATCGCGTATAGCACACGCCGCGCCGCCGGACGGACCTTCCGGCGCGCGACTGGCTTGGCGCCGGTAGCTCAGCTGGATAGAGCACCAGACTACGAATCTGGGGGTCGGGGGTTCGAATCCTCCCCGGCGCGCCATTCCCCTTCCTTTCACGTCACGAATGCGATCAGCCGCCCGCAGGCAAGCGCGCCCAGCCAGCAGGCCATGGAGAGCATCGCGTGCAGCCTGAGCGTCGCCGTCCCGGCCCGCTGCAGCAGCCAGCCCGCCCGGAGATGGGCGACAATGGCCGCCGCTGCGCCGACGGCGACAAGGGTCAGCTTGACGAGCAGAATGTCGAGCCCGGCATATTCCCGCGCCCTGACCGCCAAGAGCGCCAGACCGGCCGTCACCGCCAGCAGCAGGCCGGCGGCGGCGACAGGCGTCAGCACCCGCACCAGTGTCTGCCGGTCCGCGCTGCGCCAGAAGCCGAGAAGCCTGAGATCCAGCGGCAGGATTGCGCCGACCAGCAGGGCGATGCCCAGCACATGCGCGCCATTCACCGCGGCGTAGCCCCAGCGCGCGCCGCGCAGCCACTGCGCCGCCGGCGCCTGCTCCAGCGCCGCCAGCAGGCTCTCGATCATGTGTCAGTCGCGCTCGGGATAGAGTTCGTAGAGCCGCTCGCCGATATACAGGCGTTCGACCTTGATCAGCCTGTCATTGATGTCGGCCGAGGGTTCGCCGATCAGCTTGACCTCGACACCGGGCGCCAGATCGCCGTCCTTCAGTCCCGCGCGTTCATTGCGCCAGGGCTGCCCGACCTCGGCGGTCCAGGTCTCGCCTTCCACATCCACGGTCAGAACGCCATGCGGATTGCCGAGCTTGGCCGTGGCGATGATGCCGAAGACCTCGACATTGCCGCCGGTGGTCCAGGCCCAGCCGTGATGAGCCAGCGCCGCGCCGGCAGCGAAAAGGGCAGCGGTGGCGAGGATGGCGGCGGCGATGAGATTCTTCATCCGGAGGCTCCTTTCGGATCGCTTCACGCGTGTTGTGATGAGGCAGCATCGTAGCACCGGCGTACACTTTCCGTGATCACGCTTTTGATGGGACCGGCAAGGGAGACCGACCGATGCGGCGCAAGCAGGCGAAGGATTTCGATCCGGGGATTCTGGAACTGTTCGATGGCTATGTGCACGGCGATCTCAGCCGCCGCGGCTTCATCGACGCGGCGTCGAAATACGCCATTGGCGCGACCGCGGCGGCGGCGCTGCTGGACAGTCTCAAGCCCGACTACGCCCTGGCCGAGCAGGTCGCGCCGGACGATCCCGCCATCGTCACCGAGTGGATCGAGTATCCCTCGCCCTACGGTCATGGTTCGGTTCGCGGGTTGATGGCGCGCCCCGCCGGCGCGTCGGGCAAGCTGCCGGCGGTGCTGGTGGTGCACGAGAACCGGGGGCTCAACCCTTATATCCAGGACGTGGTCCGGCGGGCGGCGAAGGCCGGGTATCTGGCGCTGGGGCCCGACGGGCTGACGCCGCTTGGCGGCTACCCGGGCAATGACGATGACGGGCGCACCATGCAGAAGCAGCTCGATCCCGAGAAGCTGATGAACGACTTCTTCGCCGCCTACGAACACCTCGCCGGGCATCCGGATTCGACCGGCAAGGTCGGGGCCGTGGGCTTCTGTTACGGCGGCGGGGTCTGCAATGCGCTGGCGGTGGCCTATTCGGGCCTTTCGGCATCGGTGCCGTTCTATGGACGCCAGGCCGCGGCGGCCGACGTGCCGCTCATCCAGGCGCCGCTGCTCATCCACTACGGCGAACTGGACGAGCGCATCAACAAGGGCTGGCCGGACTACAAGGCGGCGCTGGATGCGGCCGGCAAGACCTACACCACCCACTTCTATCCCGGCGCGAATCACGGTTTCCACAACGACACCACGCCGCGCTATGACGCCGAAGCGGCGGAGCTGGCCTGGTCGCGGACGCTGGCCTTCTTCGGCCAGCATCTCGCCTGACGGAGCGGCTCAGGCCCGGATCGGGTAGATGTGGTTGTCCCAGGCGCAGGGGAGCTGTGCGGCAAGAAGGCCGTCCCGCCAGATGCGCCCCTGACCGTCGCTGAAAAGGAACCCGTCACGGGCGGGAACCGCGCCGCAGACGTCGGCGATGGCGCGGGTCTCGATCCTGCGTCCCGAGGCGGCGGACCAGATCACGGCGCGGCCGCCGCGCGGGGAGGAGGCCGCGATCCGCGTTCCGTCCCGGCTGGCTGCGATGGATCCCAGATAGCCGCGCAGATCCGGATCGGCGGAGTCCGCGATCCACTTGATGGTTCCTCCGGGAGGATAGACGCCCAGAAGCGGTCTCGGTCCAATGTCCGGCCTTTCGTCCTGGCAGGCGAACCAGACATCGTTGCCGGCCAGCGTGACGTGCCGGATCGACAGGCTGCGCAATTCCGGGGGCGGTTCCGCGCGGTGAACCACCTGCCCGGTCGCCAGCTCGATCGTGGTGAGCGACGGCTGCATGGCGGGCAGGTTCAGCTTCCGGCGCGGCCAGTCCGGATGGGTCTCGATGCCGCCATTGGCGATCACGGCATGCGCGCCGTCGGGTAGCAGCAGGGTCTCGTGCGGGCCCGTGCCGCCGGTGTCGATCTCGCCGATGCGGGTAAAATCGTTGGCGGCGTCGTAGATGCCGAGCACGCCCCGCGCCGCGCCGAAGTCGTTCTCGGTGGCGTAGAGCCGCCGGCCATCCTCCGAGAAGAAGCCGTGGCCGTAGAAGTGCCGGTCGGCTGGTGGCCGGATGCGGGCGATCTCGCTGCCATCCCTGGCTGACACGGCCAGCGCAAGGCGCCCTGGCCGGCGGGCGAACAGGACTGCCTGACCGGTTGGCGACACCGCTGCGCCATGACCGCGCCCCGGCAGGTCATGGCTGGCGAGGATGTCCCCTTGGATGTCGAAGACCGTTGCGCGGTGACCGTCGGCTGTGCGCCGGGAGGCGATGAAGCGCGGCTCGGCGGTGACGCCGAATGCGGGCAGCGGCAGCAGCAGCGCCGCCAGACCCTGAAGCAGGCTGCGCCGGTCAGTCGCCATCGAGCGCATTGAAACCGACGATCAGCCCGACAGCCGACGGATAGCGCGACGACAGGATGGACAGCGCCCCGCTCAGGGGGGCGGTGGCATAGGTCAGCGCCTCCCGGCCGTCGGGGTGCAGGAAAGGGCCGTCGGCGGCATCAAGCGCCGCCGCCTCGGCCACCGCTTCCTCGCCGCGTTCCAGCTCCCGGAACAGTTCCTCCATCAGCCAGTCCAGCCGCTCATGTTCCTGGCCGCCCGCGAGCGGCGTGATTCCGTCCAGGCGCGAGTGGCTGAAGACGTCTCGGATGCTTCGGATATTGGCGATGACGAGGGTGAGGCTCTGGCCCGAGCGCCAGAACGGCGAACGCTTCGGCCGGGCGTCTTCCGGGCTCTCGCCCAGCGGCGCCCGCAGCTTGGCGGTCAGGACAAGCTGAAGCTGCTCGCGGATCGCGTCGAGAAGGGTGCGGGCTGCCTCGGCGCCGTCGCGATAGAGGGGGTTGTCGGACCCGGCTGTGGCCATCGCCGCCCAGTGTCCGGCGTCCCCGACCCAGCCCTGCCGGATCGCCGCCGCCAGCGCGCCGATATTGTCCGCGACCGCCAGCGCATAGCGGCAGCGGTAAGGCGCGTCCGGTCCGGAGAGGCTGTCCGCGCCTTTGCCGAAAAGCAGGTATTCCAGTGCGGGCAGACCCTGTACGGCCACGCTCTTGATCGCCAGCGTTCCGGGATCCGTGGCCGAGGCGTCCTGTTTCGCCAGCAGCGCCTGGACCTGCCGCAGGCCGCGTCCGCGCCTGTCGGGCCAGAAGAACAGCTTCTCGAAGCGGAAATCCTCGCGCGCGGGACCGAAGCGGGCGAACTCGATGCGCCCGAAACTTGTGACAAGGGCGCCGAATCCGTCGCGCGCGGCGCTCAGGCTTTCGGCGGATGGCGCGTTGCAGAGCCGGTCGATCGTATCGTGCTGGCTCTGCGCGGCCTGCTCCACATTGCGCCAGCCGGGGATGATGACCTCGTCGGCCACTTTCAGGGCGGCTCGAAGATACTGATCCTCGGCGCGGGCTGAGGGGCCGGGCGTGGCCAGAGCCACGGCCACGATGGCCAGCATGGGCAGCAATCGGCGCATCAGAGCGACTCCAGGAAGCGGATCAGGGCGGCGCGATCGCCGGGCGGCATCGCGGCCACCGCGTCTCGGGTAGCCTGGGCCTCGCCGCCATGCCACAGGATCGCTTCCAGCAGGTTGCGGGCGCGCCCGTCATGCAGGAACTGGGTGTGCCCGTTCACCGTCTCCGTCAGGCCGATGCCCCAGAGCGGCGGCGTCCGCCATTCCCGCCCGTTCGCGCGCGCCTCGGGCCGATTGTCGGCCAGTCCTTCGCCCATGTCGTGCAACAGCAGGTCCGTCCAGGGCCAGATCAGCTGCCCCGCCAACGCCCTGTCCGGCCAGTCTGTCCGGGTGGCGTGCTTGGGCGTATGGCAGGCGATGCAGCCGGTCTCGTGGAACAGCCGCTTGCCCTGCAGAACCTGCGGATCGCCCGCACCGCGCCGCGCGGGAACGGCCAGATGTCGGCTATAGAAGAAGACCAGATCCATGATCTCACCCGAAGCTTCATGAGTGTCTGCATCCGCGCCGTGCGGCGCATTCCGGCAAGCGGGCTGCCGCGCCGTGCAGTCGGCCCAATGGGCCGGCGCGAGCGGATTGGAAACGCCGATATCGCCGGCCATCGCGCCCGAGGACTGGTCATCGATCGTCGCCTTGCCGGCCTTCCAGCCGAAGCGGCCGAGCATCATCCGGCCGGCCGAACCGCTCCATACCCGCTGCGCCCGTCCGGAGACGCCGTCGCCGTCGCGGTCGTCGGGATCCGCCTTCGCCAGGATGTCGGCCTCGGCGATGGCTTCCAGCAGGCCGAGCCCGATCATCGGCGGGGCGATTCGGGGGCTGATCATGGTTTCCGGATCCAGCGGCCCGTAGCCCGGATCGGCGATGCTGATCTCGGGCCGCCGCAGCGTTGCGGTCTCGTCGCCGGAAAGGGCGACCGTTTCCTCGATCCAGCGGATCACGACGCGGCCCTCGGGCGGTACGCCGGGGACGGCGAGATCCTGGAGCTGTTCGCCGTAGACGGGCTCGGGAATGACCGCGGCACGACCGTCCGCGAGCTGTTTCCGCTCGGCTTCCGTGCGCGGCGGCACCGAAAGTTTCAGCAGCATTGAGACGGCGCTGTCGTCCGGGCCGGCCGGCGGGTGGCCGCGCCCGTCCTTCAGGTGGCAGCGCTGGCAGGCCCGCGCGTTGTAGACCGGACCCAGCCCGTCGGCTGATTCCGTCGAACTCGGCGAACTGACCCAGAGCCGCTTGAAGATGCCGTTGCCGACAAGGAAGTCGGACCGCTGGGCGAATGTGAGGCTGGCGCTGGGCAGGCTGAAGGCCTCGCCATCAAGGCGCTTGCGGTTGGTCGCGGAGCCGCCGGAAAGTCTCTCCCAACGCTCGGTCGCGGTGAAGTCGGTGGCGGGTGCGAGTATTTCCGCGCGGCGATCGCCGTTGTCCGCCAGGGCCGGCGTCGAGATCGCCGTCAGCACGGTCAGGGCAAAAGCGTGTGGAAGCCGCGGAAGGATCATGAGCCACATCCCGAACCCTTTGCCCCGGTTCCGTGCGGGGGCAGAAAAGGAGGTGGCCGGACCGCTCTGCGTCGAAGCGGCCCGGCCCATACCCTGCATGTCCCCGGGGGGCGGGGGATGGAGGGGGTTACTGGAAGACCGCGCCCGGATTGTCGAGGCTGTCGGAGCCTTCGAAGTCGATCCGGTCGAGGCCCAGGGCCGCGACGACGCGCTCGATGGCGCGGGTCTGCTTCACCAGCCCGTCGATCGCGTCCTGCACCAGCGCGTTGCAGGCCTGATTGCCCTCGCCCAGCATCTGGTCATAGGCCAGGCGGCGGTTGTCGGCTGCCTTCTTCATCCGCGCCATGGCGTCGACCGTCGCCCGGATGTCGGCGCGCAGTTCTTCTGCCAATGCGCTGTCGGTCGCGGCGGCGAGTTCGGCCAATGATGGCCCTTCGACAACCGAGCCGTCGATGCGGACATAGCGGCCCTCATAGACATTCATCACGCCGACCGCGTCGTAGTAATGCGAGTTGTGGGTATTGTCGGAGAAGCAGTCATGCTCCTCCTCCGGGTCGTGCAGCAGCAGGCCGAGCTTCATGCGCTCGCCCGCCAGCTCGCCATAGGACAGGCTGCCCATGCCGGTCAGGATCATGGACAGGCCGGCCTTTTCGCCGTTCGCTGTCAGCGCCGCCCGGGCCGCGCCGCCGGGAACCCAGTTGGCGACCATCTCTTCAAGGTCGGCGACCATGAGCGCGGCGGCGGCCTGCAGGTACTGGCCGCGGCGGTCGCAGTTGCCATTGGTGCAGTCCGCGCCCTTCGCATAATCGGTCCAGGGACGATTGCCAGCGCCCGGGCCGGTGCCGTTCAGATCCTGACCCCAGAGCAGGAATTCGATGGCGTGATAGCCGGTGGCGACATTGGCCTCGACCTCGTCGACCTCGTGCAGCGATTGCAGCAGCGCGGCGTCGATCTTCGTGGCGTCCAGCATCCTGCCGCCAGCCGACAGTTTGGCGTTGGCGACGACATTGGCCGTGTAGAAAGCGTTCTCGTCGCTCTCGCTGCCGTATCCGGCATCGACATAATCGATCAGCCCCTCGTCCAGCGGCCAGGCGTTCACCCTGCCTTCCCAGTCATCGACGATGGCGTTGCCGAAGCGATAGACCTCGGTCTGCTGATAGGGGACGCGGGCTGCGAGCCAGGCGGCGCGGGTGGCCAGCATGGCGTCCGCGGAGGGCTGCTCGACCAGCCGGTCGATGGCCGCAGAAAGGGTCCGCGCCGTCGACAGCGAGTCTTCGTAGCCCGCCTGGGCGATGTTGGCGTAGGTGTCCAGCACCGCGGCCGAGTCGGCCCTGGCTGCGTCGAGGCCGCCCAGCAGCGCCAGTCCGGCGCCCAGAGAGGCGAGAGTTCTTCTCAGTGACATGATCCGTTTCTCCCCGGGGGTCAGAGTTCGAAGCCGTAGCTCAGCAGCAGGCCGATGGTCTGCGTGGCGACGCCGCCGGTGCGGTTGTGCTTGTAGCCAAGGTCCAGACCGATTCCGTTCTCGAAGGCATAGCCGGCCGACAGCGAGACCTGGTCGTCGTAGGTGTCGCCATTGCCTGCGCCGTCGATGGTGACGATCTTGCCCGTATAGGCGAGGCCGGCATTCCACTGGCCCCACTCGGCGCCCAGCGAACCGGTCAGATAGTTGCGGCTCTCGTTGTTGTTGGCGGAGCCATTCTCGAAATGCACATATTCGGCGAACGGGACCAGCGTGACGCCGTTGCCCATATCGAAGGCCCATTCACCGGCGATGGCGAAGCGGTGTTCGGCGCTGGCGTTGTCGGCAGCCAGCCGGGCATAGCCGAGATGGTAGCGGAAGCCGCTCTCGAACTCGCTGTCCAGCGCGATGGCGAAGGATTCGGGCGACTCGGTGTTGCCGGGCTCGCCCGCGGCCTGAACCGTGCGGCCCCGGTTGGTGATGAAGCTTTCGCTCAGGATGGTGGTGTCGGCGAAGAAGACGCTGGCCGAACCGGTCAGCGCGCCGGCTGCGGTATCGCCGAAATTCACCGAGCCGCCGGTGCCCAGGAACTCGGCCAGTTCGACATCGTCGCCCAGGATGTCGGTGCCGAACAGGCCGGCCGCCGCGTCATAGCCCAGCGAGAAATTCGGGCCGAACTTGCCCAGATAGACGCCGAACGTGTCGTTCTCGAAATTGACGGTCAGCACCTCGACGAACAGGCCGTGATCCTGGAAGACGCGGTCTTCCTGCGGCCCCGGATCCCGGACGGCTTCCAGCAGCAGCCCTGCATTGATGTAGAAACCGTCCTGGAAATGCAGAAAGAGGTCCGCGCCGGTCGAGGTCCCGAGCTCGTTCTGCTCGGCCGCAGGGTCATCGGAATCGAAGGTGAAGTCGTTCTGCACCTCGATGCCGATTTCGCCCGAGAACTTCGGGTAGCTGTCTTCGGCCCAGGCGCCACCCGACGCCGCCAGCAGGACCGCCGCGGCGGTCAATCCCTTCTTCAGGGGCATTTTGCATCTCCTTGAACGCAACCAGTCACCACCGCACCCTTACTGTTAATGCAAGTCATTCGCAAATGTATTTCCCGGGCGATCTGCGTCTGCGGGATGGGGGGCATGCGCGAATCCGGCGCAAAGCCGGGGGAAAGGCCGCTGGCGGTGATGTTTCTGGTCCGGCGATGTCCGCGCGCCTACACTGTTCGCCCGAGTTCCCGAGTATTCGACAGGCGACAGCAAAGCAGAGAGCCCGCCATGGATGCCCAGACAGACCAGACCGAGAATTCACCGCCGATCAGGCTGGACGTCCGCGCGGCTGCGTTCTCCGATATTCGGGCGGCCTTTGGCGCAGGCCTGCGGGATCTGACCGTGAGACCGGCGCTGAGCCTTTTCTTCGGTCTCGTCTACGCCCTGTTCGGCGCGGTGCTGATCTCGGGCCTGCTGGTCTTCGATCAGATCTGGATGGTGATCGCCGCCGCTGTCGGCTTTCCGCTGGTCGCGCCGTTCCTGGCCGCCGGCCTCTACGAGATGTCGCGGCGTATCCAGCATGGAGAGCGCTTCGCCACCAGGGACATCTTCGGCGTAATCTTCAACCAGCAGCAGCGCGAGTTCGGCTGGATGTCGTTCATCGTGCTCTTCGTCTTCTGGATCTGGGCCTATCAGGTGCGGATCGTGCTGGCCCTGACCATGCAGTATCAGGGGTTCCGGTCGATCGATCACCTGCTGGAGGCGGTGTTCACCACAAGCGGTGGCCTGACCTTCCTGGCTGTCGGCACGATTGTCGGCGCGGTGCTGTCGACGATCCTGTTCACGATCACGGTGATCGCCATGCCGCTTCTGCTCGACAGGAAGGTCGACGTGGTGACCGCCATGATCACCAGCGTCCGGACCGTGCTGAAGAGCCCTGCCGTGATGCTGTGCTGGGGCGCGGCGGTGGGCGCCATGTCACTGCTTGCGATCGCCCCGGGATTCGTCGGCGTGATCGTTATTTTCCCGTTGTTGGGTCATGTCAGCTGGCATCTCTATCGGCGATTGATCGCCGAAAGCTGAGCCAGCGGCCGGCCCGGCAGCGGGCCGGCCGTACTCCTCAGGCTATGCCGCTTTCGGCAGGTCGAAGCCTTTGAAGGTTGTCGGGATCTTCTGGATGTCCTGGATCAGGCCCGGGTCCAGCATGGGCGTGTCGTCGCCCAGTTCCGACTGCAGGGTGACGATGTCGGCCATGCCGCCGAAGCGCTTCTCGATCTCGCCCGCGATCGTGTCCCATGTGCCGTGGGCGCAGAACAGGTCAACCACGTCGTCGGGCACTTCCTTCGCCATCTCGTCCCAGCGCTGCTGCACCGACAGGCGATGCAGCTTCTCGCCCAGATCCAGCAGGTCATGCTGTTCGAACACCGGCCAGTAGGTGCGGGTGGAGCCATAGAAGGCCACGCGGTAGCGGACCCATTCGAACATCTTCGCGGTCTTCTCCGCATCCGGGCCGGTGGCGATGAAGCCGCCGCCCGAGATTTCCAGATTCTCCCGCTTCCGCCCGCCGCGCTCGAAGCCGGTCCCGAGTTCCTTCATCACGACATTCTCGACATATTTCCGCGTGCAGAAGCCGTGCAGCCGCGCCCCGTCGCAGGTCTCGCCCGCCACGCGCAGCATCGCCGGTCCCACCGCCGCGATGGTGATGGGGCAGCCGACCGAGCCGATCCGGGGCGGCAGGAAATTGGGCGTCATCAGGGTGAAGGAATAGTGCTTGCCGATATAGGCGAGGTCGGTGGACTGGTCGTCGAAGCATTGCCAGATGGCCCGCAGCGACTGGATGTATTCCTTCATGCGCGGCGCCGGCGCGGACCACGGCACGGAAAAGCGGCGCTCGTTATGGCCTTTCACCTGGCTGCCGATGCCGAGGATGAACCGCCCGTTCGAGCTTTCCTGAATGTCCCAACAGAGATTCGCCGTCACCATCGGGCTGCGCGGAAAGGCGATGGCGACCGAGGTTGCAAGCTCGACCTTCTCCGTCACCGTGGACGCGACGGCCAGCGGCATGAAGCTGTCGCGGCTGGTCTCGTTCGTCGCGATCCCGTCATAGCCGCGCCGTTCGATCTCCTGCGCCATCGCCGCCGCCTCGCGCATCGTCACGCGCGGCATGTTGTAATAGACCTTCATGCGTTTCCTCCCCTGCATGGCCCGCATGGCGCTTCTTTCCCGCCTTGCCGGATGTATGCTACTGCCCAATCTGGGGAAGGAACAACGGCCAGGCGCGGACGCACCATGTGGATCATATTGCCGATCAAGAACCTTGATCAGGCCAAGCAGCGCCTGTCCGGCGGACTCTCGGAGTCCGAGCGGCGGACCCTGTTCCGGACCATGCTGGAAGATGTACTGACCTCGCTCACGGAAGTGCGGGGCAAGACCGGTATCCTGATTGTCAGCCGCGAGGCGAAGGCGCGGGAACTGGCTCAACGCTTCGGCGCGGAACTGCTCGAGGAACCGGAGAACACCGGCCAGTCGGACGCCGTGCAGCGCGGCGTCGACTGGGTGAAGGCGCGTGGCGGGCGCGGGGTGGTGACCATCCCCGGCGACGCGCCGGGCCTGACCGCGGCCGAGATCGATGAGCTGATCGCGCTGAACGGAACCGATGACCGCAGCCTGACGCTGTCGCCCTCGCATGACCGGCGCGGCACCAACTGCATCGTGGCGACGCCGCCCGACCTGATCCCGTTCCATTTCGGCCATCAGAGCTTCCAGCCGCATCTGGCCGAGGCCGAGGCAGCAGGCGTCACGCCGAAGATCCGGCCGCTGCCGGGGATCGGGCTGGATATCGACACGCCGGAGGATGTGCTGAAGTTCCTGGACATGAACACCGACACCCGCACGCACCGCCTGCTTGAGGAAAGCGGCATCGCCGACCGTCTGCGCGCCGACGCCGCGCGGGACGGCTCCGCATGAGCGGCGTGGTCGATAAGGCGCTGGCGGGTGAGAGCCTGAGCCGGGACGAGGCGCTGTCGCTGATCGATGCGCCCTTGGCGGACATGCTGGCGGCAGCGGCGGAGCTGCGCGACCGGGGCCATGGCGATACCGTGACCTATTCGCGCAAGGTCTTCATTCCGCTGACCCATCTCTGCCGCGACGTCTGCCACTACTGCACCTTCGCCGAGCCGCCGAAGAAGGGCGAGCCGGCCTACATGACGCCCGAACAGGTGCTGGAGATCGCGCGTCAGGGCGCGGCCGCCGGCTGCAACGAGGCGCTGTTCACGCTGGGCGACAAGCCGGAGCTCCGTTACCGCGCCGCCTCCGAGGCGCTGCAGAAACTGGGCTACGAATCCACCCTGGACTATCTGGCGGCGATGGCGGAGCTGGTCTTCACCGAGACCGGTCTGCTGCCGCATCTGAACCCCGGTCTGATGGACCTGGAAGACCTGAAGCGCCTGCGCGAAGTGTCCGTCTCCATGGGAATCATGCTGGAAAGCGATTCCGAGAAGCTGCTGGAGCGTGGCGGGGCGCATTTCGGCTCGCCCGACAAGATCCCTCAGGCCCGCATCGACTGCATGGAAGCTGCGGGCGAGGCGGCGGTGCCCTTCACCAGCGGCATCCTGATCGGCATTGGCGAGACGCGCGAGGACCGGATTTCCTCGCTGCTGCGGCTGCGCGACCTGCACGCCCGCCACGGCCATATCCAGGAAATCATCGTCCAGAATTTCCGCGCCAAGCCCGACACGAAGATGCGCGACTGGCCGGAACCGACGCTGGACGACCTGCTCTGGACCATCGCCGCCGCGCGCCTGATCTTCGGACCGGAGATGCACATCCAGGCCCCGCCGAACCTGTCGCCCGGCGTGCTGCCGCAGCTTGTCGGCGCCGGCATCGACGACTGGGGCGGGGTCAGCCCGGTGACGCCCGACTTCGTCAATCCCGAAGCGCCCTGGCCGCATCTGGACAAGCTGGCGGAAGAAACGCTGAAGGCGGGCAAGCATCTGGTGCAGCGTCTGCCGCTCTATCAGGAATACGCGCTGAAGCCGGAGCGCTGGCTGGCGAAACGCTTCGTGAAGCCGGTGCTGGAGCGCATCGACGCCCACGGGCTGGTCCGCGACAACGACTGGTCGCCGGGCGACCACGACGCCGTGCCGGGACTGCCGGCGGTCGCGCCGTCGGACCGGCTTTCGCCTGTGCTCGACCGCGCGGTCCGGGGCGAACGGCTGGACGAGGGCGATGTGGTGCGGCTGTTCCAGGCGCGCGGTGGCGACTTCCGCGCCGTGGCCGAGGCGGCCAACGCGCTGCGCCGCGAGGTGAATGGCGACACGGTCTCCTATGTCGTCACCCGCAACATCAACTACACCAATGTCTGCTACTTCAAATGCCAGTTCTGCGCCTTTTCCAAGGGCAAGCTGTCCGAGAACCTGCGCGGGCGGCCCTATGACATCGGCCTGGACGAGATCGGCCGCCGCGTCGAGGAAGCCTGGGCGCGCGGCGCCACCGAGGTCTGCATGCAGGGCGGCATCCACCCCGACTATACCGGCGAGACCTATCTGGAGATCGCGCGCCGGGTGAAGGCCACCGCGCCGGGCATGCATGTGCACGCCTTCTCGCCGCTGGAAGTGGCGCAGGGCGCGGCGACGCTGGGCATTCCGGTCGGCGAGTTCGTGGTCATGCTGAAGGAGGCGGGCCTTGGCACGCTGCCCGGCACGGCGGCGGAGGTGCTGGACGACGAGGTGCGCGAGGTGCTCTGCCCCGACAAGCTGCGCACCGAACAGTGGCTAGAGGTGATGCGCGCGGCGCACGGGGCGGGCTTTCGCACCACCGCGACCATCATGTTCGGCCATGTCGACCGCTATCCGAACTGGGCGCGCCACCTGCTGCGGCTGCGTGATCTGCAGTCGGAGACCGGCGGCTTCACCGAGTTCGTGCCGCTGCCTTTCGTGCACATGGAAGCGCCGATCTATCTGAAGGGCCGGGCGCGGCGCGGCCCGACCTTCCGCGAGGCGGTGCTGATGCATTCCGTGCCGCGGCTGGTCTTCCACGGGCTGATCGGCAACATCCAGACAAGCTGGGTGAAGATGGGGCCCGAGGGCGTGAAGGCCTGCCTGAATGCGGGCGCCAACGATCTTGGCGGCACGCTGATGAACGAGACCATCACCCGCGCCGCCGGTGCCTCGCATGGCGAGGAGATGCCGCCGGAGGCGATGGAAGAACTGATCCGCGCCGCCGGGCGGACGCCGCGCCAGCGCACCACCACCTATGACGACGCGCCGGCCGAGCAGGTCGGGAAGTCGTTCGGGGCCGCCGCTCTGGCCGAAGTCGTCAACACGCCGGCCACGCGCTACGACCGTTCGCGGCGGCCGCAGCGGCTGGTCCGACCCGCGCTGGAGGCCTGACCGGCCTCGCAATTCGGCGTTTCACCATGGCACAGTTTTTCAGGCTGCAATCGCCTGAGACATCATTCCGGTGCAGATGGCGGAGTGTTGCAGCCAATTTTACGCGCTTTTCCCTCAACATTTTCTGGCATGGCTATTGCTGTATGGAAATCAGGTCCACATAAGCGATTGAAATGCCATGAACACCGAAGTCACCCTTGCCGACCGCCGCCGTCACAGCCGCATCGAACTGTCGGAGTGGCCCATGGCAGCCATCAGTGGTCAGGGTGACAATCTGGCTGTCCGCGCCGAGGTGCTGGACATCAGTCTGGGCGGCGCCAGGGTGAAGATCGACCGCGCCATCAGCTCCGATCGCAACTTTGTCGAGTTCATGATTGATGGCGTGAAGGCGATCGCCGAGATCGTCTGGCACTCGGCCACCGAGATCGGTCTTCGCTATGTCGAGCAGGCGGGCGACGCCGCCGTCAACATCTTTGAGCGTCTGCTGACCCGCGAATACGGCAGGAGCGCGCCCGTCGCGAGCTGAACCGGTTTTCCCGGCCCCGTCCGGAGCCCCCGGCCCCACCGGTTTCTCGAACATTCCCGCATGCATGAGCATGACCGCCTGCGCGGTTCGCGCATGTCTTGCGAAGCTGGTTGGAGAAAATGGGGCGAGTGACCGGAATTGAACCGGCGACTTCCAGAATCACAATCTGGCGCTCTAACCAACTGAGCTACACCCGCCACAGGGTGGGCGCTATTTAGCGACGGCGCCGGGCAGGGTCAAGCGGCGCTGCATTGTCTCTCGCAGTGGCTTGGTGCATTGATGTCGTCCAGCGCGGCGCACGCCCGCGCCGGGGAGGGGCGGCCAGGCGACAATGAATCTGCCAAGGATGAAGATCGACCCGCGCAATGCCGTGGAAGCCGCGCCTCTGGCGATCTTCCTGGCGCTGTCACTGGGCGGTCAGGATCCGCAGGTTGCGGGCTGGGCCGGCTGCGGGCTGGCCGCTGCGCTGCTGGTCGGGTTCGTCGCCACGCGTCAGCCGCTTCACCCTGTCCTGCTTGGCGTTAACCTGTATCTGCTGATCGCCGCGCCGGTGATTGGGGCGTCCCTCGTTGCTGGTTTCGCCGAATCCGGACGGTTCCTGCAGGCGCATGCTGAGCAGGGCGTGCTGGCGATGATCCTGCTGACCGGCATCGGCCTGACCTTTCTGTCGAAGCAGGGGTTTCTCGGCGAGCCGGACGTGCCATGGGAGATCCGCTGGCGGTTCTCGTTGCTGATGCTGATCTGCATCAGCGGCCTGATCCCTCTGTCCCTGCAGTTGCGCGGTCTGCCCGTGGTTCCTGTGGCGGGGCCAATCATCATCATGTTCATGCTGAGAGACTATCTGGCCGGGCAGGTCCCGAAGCCGAAGGAGTAGAGCCAGGTGACCGAAGCCGCACTGATCGGACTGGGAGTGATGGGCCGGAACCTGGCGCTGAACATGCGCGAGCGGGGAATCGCGGTGACCGCCTGGGATCCCTGGCCCGAAGCCCGTCAGTGGCGCGCCGAGGGGATCAGTGTCGTCGAACAGGTCAACGAGGCGGTCGCCGCGCTTGCCGCGCCGCGCCTGATCCTGTTGTTGGTCAAGGCTGGCGAGCCTGTCGACGACATGATCGATCTGCTTCGCCCGTATCTGTCGCCCGGTGACGTGATCGTCGATCTGGGCAATTCGCGATACTCCGACACCGAGGCCAGAGCCGCCCGGCTGAGCGGGGAGGGGCTGCGCTTCGCGGGCGTGGGCATTTCCGGCGGTGCGGAAGGCGCGCGCCACGGTCCTGCCATGATGGCCGGCTGCCCCGATGAGGTCTGGAGCCAACTGGGCGCGGTGCTGAAACCGATCGCCGCGCAGGCGGGCGCGGAAACCTGCGCCGAATGGTTCGGGCCGGGCGGGGCAGGGCATTTCGTCAAGATGGTCCACAATGGCATCGAATACGCCGTGATGCAGGCCATCGCCGAGGTCTGCCACGCCCTGCATTTCGGTGGCGGCTTGCCGCACACGCAGATCGCCGATCTGCTGGCGGGGGCGGATCAGGGCTATCTGGTCGAGATCACCCGCGAGATCCTGACCACCGCGGACCCCGAGGAGGGCGGCCCCATCCTGGACGTGATCGGCGATGCCGCCGGGCAGAAGGGGACGGGCGGCTGGTGCGTCGAGGCAGCGCTGGATCTGGACGTTGCGGTCCCGGCCATCGCCGAGGCGGTCTCGGCGCGGCAGTTCTCGTCTGCGCCGGAACCGCGTCAGAAGCCGCCGCGCCGGACGGGCCTGCCGGTTTCCGCCTTCGGTTTTGCCGGGCCCGCCATCGACGCGGCGACCGCAGTGGCGCTGGCGCAGGGATTCGGCCTGGCGCTGAGGGCGTCCGCGGCGCATGGCTGGGATATCGACACAAGCCGCATGGCCGCGGCCTGGCGCGCGGGCAGCATTCTCCGCATGCCGGTGCAGGAGCGGCTCGCCGCATCAGTGGAGAACGCGGCCCTGCCGGCGGCGCTTCTGGAGATGCTGGAGGCTGGCCTGCCGGGACTGAGGGCGCTGGCAATCGCGGCGCAGCAGGCGCGGCAGCCGGTTCCGGTGCTCGCCTCCTGTCTTGCCTGGACGGACAGTCTCGACCGCGCGGTATTGCCGACGCGCATGGTGCAGGCGCAGCGGGACCGCTTCGGCGACCACGGCTTCGCGCGGACGGACCGTGAGGGCGTGCATCACGGACCCTGGAACAGGACCGGCGCATGATTGTCGTGGTCATGGGCGTCGCGTCGGCCGGCAAGACCCGCGTCGCCAGGATGATCGAGAAACGGGCGGGCTGGCGCCGGATCGAGGGCGACGATCTGCACCCGGAAGCCAATCGCGAAAAGATGAGCGCCGGGACGCCCCTGACCGACGAGGACCGCTGGCCCTGGCTTGACGCCATCGGCGTCGAACTGGCGAAGGCAGCCGCCGAAGGGACGTCGCTGGTCGTCACATGCTCGGCGCTGAAACGCGGATACCGCGATCGCCTGCGGCGCCATTGCCCTGAGCTTAGGTTCCTGCACCTGCACGGTCCGAAGGCGCTGCTTCAGCAGCGCATGTCAGGCCGCAAGGGTCACTTCATGCCGGCCTCCCTGCTGCCCAGCCAGCTTGCCACGCTGGAAATGCCCGGCAAGGATGAGACCGACGTCATCCACGGGGACATTCGCAAGCCCGTTGATCGTATCGTGGAGAAATTTCTGAGGGAGGTGGGGACATGAACAGCATCATCAATCCGGGCGGCGCGGCCGCACCGCTGAGCAAGTTTGCGCCCGGCATCGAGACCACCGCCGGGTCGCGCATGCTGCACGTATCCGGGCAGGTCGGTATCGATGCGGACGGGAAGATCGGCGCGGACGCCGAGACCCAGATCCGCCTCGCCTTCGCCAATGTGAAGTCGGTGCTCGAAGCCGCCGGCATGGGCTGGGCCGATGTCGTGCGGCTGAACACCTATCTGACCGATGCAGGCGATGTCGCCACGTTCCGCAAGGTCCGCGACGAGACCCTGGACGGAATCATGACCGCCTCGACCCTGCTGGTCATCTCCGCCCTGGTTCACCCGGACATGGTCGTCGAGATCGAGTGCGTGGCCGCCAAGGCATGACCATCCGGGTACTGGTTCCCGACACGCAGTTCGAGGGTGAGCCGCTGGCCGAGCTCGAGGCGCTGGGCGATCTGGCCGAGTTCGACCTGCAGTTCGCGAAGACGCCCGCCGAGATCGGCGACAATGTCTGGGCCGCCGCCGACGCCGTGCTGCTCTGGCATATCATGGACATCACGCCCGAGGTCGCGGCCAAACTGACCAACTGCAAGGTCATCAGCCGCATCGGCATCGGCTATGACCGGATCGACGCCGCCGCCTGTGGCGCGGAAGGGATCCAGGTCTCCAACGTGCCGGCCTATGACATGTCGGACGTGGCGACGACGGCGGTGACGCTGGCGCTGAACCTGCTGCGTGGCGTGGTGACCTACAACGACCGGGTGCGCGAGCATATCGTCGATGGCTGGAGCTGGGACGGGCCGCCGATCCTGCGCCGGGTGCGCGGCCAGAAGTTCGGCGTCATCGGCTGCGGCCGCATCGGCACCATGTCGGCGCTCCGTGCCCGGGCCTTCGGGATGGAGGTCGGCTACTTCGATCCCTACCTGCCTGTGGGCCACGACATCACCATGGAGATGAAGCGCTTCGGCTCCATGGCGGATCTGCTCGAATGGGCGGATGTGGTTACCCTGCACACGCCGCTGAACGACGAGACATGGGGCATGATCGGCAACGATGCCGTCGCCGCGATGAAGCCGGGGATGATCCTGATCAATGCCGCCCGAGGCGGGCTGGTGGATACCGATGCGCTCCATGAGGGACTGAAATCCGGGCGCATTGCCGGCGCCGGCATCGACGCCTTCACGCTGGAGCCGCCGGACCCCGCGCATCCGCTGTTCCGCGCCTACAATGGCCGGGAGGACTGGCTGGACGGCCGCCTGATCGTCATCCCGCACGCCACCTGGTATTCACCGGAAACCTTCAACGACATCCGCCGGGAGGCGGCCGAGAACATCCGGACGCTGTTTCAGGACGGCGTCCGGCGCAACGTGGTCAACGAAGGACCATTCAGGGAGGTCTGAAATGAAAGTCGTCATAACCGGCGGTGCCGGGTTCATTGGCAGGCGGCTGGCGCGCCGCATTCTGGAGAAGGGCACGCTGGCCGACGCCGGGGGCGTGCAGCGCGAGGTCTCGAAGGTGGTGCTGTTCGACATTGTCGAGGCCACGGGATTCGAGGGCGACAGCCGCGTCGAGACCGTCGCCGGCGACGTCTCGGACAAGGCGCAGATCGCCAACCTGATCGGCAAAGACGCCGGCAGCATCTTTCATCTGGCGGCCATCGTCTCGGCCCAGGCGGAGGAAGACTACGATCTCGGCATGCGCATCAATCTGGACGGCACGCGGCATGTGCTGGAGGCGGCGCGGGCGCTGCCGCATGTCCCGCGCCTCGTGTTCGCCAGTTCGGTCGCGGTCTATGGCGGCGACAACCTGCCCGACACGGTCACCGACCAGACCCCGATCACGCCGATGACCAGCTATGGCGCGGCCAAGGCCTGCGGCGAGTACCTCGTCAGCGACATGTCGCGAAAGGGCTTCATCGACGGGCGCTCCCTGCGCCTGCCGACGATTGTCGTGCGCACCGGCAAGCCCAACCGCGCCGCCTCGACCTGGGCCAGTTCCATGGTCCGCGAACCGCTCTGCGGCGTCGACATGACAGTGCCTGTGACCCGGGAATCGAACATGTCCCTGCTCAGCCCGCGCCGGGTGGTCGAGGCCTTCGTCACCGCGCATGAGGCGCCGGGCGAGGAGATCGGCGGCTGGCGCTCGATGCTGCTGTCGGGGATCACTGTCTCGGCGGGCGAGATCGCGGCGGCGGTGGAGCGCAACAAGGGCAACCGCAAGCTGGGCGAGATCACCTTCAAGACCGATCCGGCGATCCAGGCCATCGTTAATGGCTGGCCAGGCGGGACGAAGGGCGCGCGCGCCGAAGCGCTGGGCATCGGCACCGACAGCTCCATCGACGAGATCGTCCGCCACTTCATCGAGGACGACCTGGACAATCAGATTCAGGGCATCTTCTGACCTTTCCGGGCCCTCCGGGCCGCCCTATCTCGGCGGTTCCCGGAACGAAGGAGGCGGCGATGGGAAAGAAGAGGCTGTGGCAGGTCGATGCGTTCGCAAGCGCACCCTACAAGGGCAATCCGTGCGCCGTGGTGTTCGACGCCGCCGACATTCCGACCGGGCGCATGCAGGAGATCGCCGCCGAGATGAACCTCTCGGAGACGGTGTTCCTCTGCCCGCCGACCACGCCGGACGCCGACTATCGCGCCCGCATCTTCACGCCACGCAGCGAACTGCCCTTTGCCGGGCACCCGACAATCTCGGCGGCCTGGTGCGTCCACCGCAGCCTGATCGAGGCCGGCTTCGGGCATGGCCAGACGCTGCTGCGCCAGGAATGCAAGGCGGGCATCATCTCTGTCGAGATCGCAGAGCAGGATGGCCGCACGGTCTACACCATGACCCAGGTTCCGGCCGAGTTCATGGACGTTTCGCTCGACCGCGCCACGATGCTCGCGGCGCTGGGTTGCGCCGAGGCCGATCTGCTGGAGCCGACCGTGGAGGCGGCGAACACCGGCATCCCCTGGATGTTCGCGCGGCTGGCCAGCCCCGAGGCCGTTGCAGCGCTGTCGCCCGACATGACCGCGATCACGAGGATTTCCGAGCAGACCGGTATCACCGGCCTCGCGGTCTATTCCATCGGCGCGACCAATCCCGGTGTCGACGTGAAGCTGCGCGCCTTCGCCCCGGCGGAAGGTGTGCCCGAGGATCCGGTCACCGGCTCGGCCAATGGCTGCCTCGCCGCGATCCTGGCGCGCAACGGCGCGGCCGGACAGGCGCCGATCTCCTACCTGGCCGAGCAGGGCGTCGAGATGGGCCGCGACGGCCGCATCCATGCCGCCATCGACAGCGCCGAGACCGGTCCCCGCATCGGCGGTGAGGTGGTGCGGGTGATGGAAGCAGTGCTGGACGTCTGAGTTTCTGCCGGCGGCGCTGATCGCCTGGCTCGATACAGGCGTGGGTGTGGATTTCGGGCGTTGGAGCGTCCCGGACCTGATCCGGGACCCATGCCTGAGCGTCGAAGCCGCATGGACGCTGCCCGAAAAGCCCTCGTTTGCAACCGCACCGGTTTCCGCTAAGCATCGCTCAGCGGGGAGGCGAGCGACGTGACCAATCATCTCTATGACCGACTGCTGGGCGACCGGGCCGGTTCGAACAGGACCTTCATCGACGTGCCCGGCGGGCAGACCGTCAGCTTCGCCGAGCTGCACGCTCAGGCGGGTCAGGTGGCGAACGCGCTGGTGGCAATGGGCGTTGAACCCGGCGACCGCGTGGCCGTGCAGGTAGAGAAGTCGCCTGAGGCCATAGCGCTCTACCTTGGTACCGTGCGCGCCGGCGCGATCTTCCTGCCGCTGAACACCGCCTACACGCCGTCCGAAGTCGACTATTTCATCGGCAATGCCGAGCCGCGCGTCTTCGTCGCCGATCCGGCGCGGGCGGAGGCGCTGCGCAGTGTCGCCAGCAGCCATGATGCACGGCTCGAGACACAGGGCGGCGACGGGTCGGGGACGCTCTGGCAGGCGGTCGGGGCCGCCGGGGCCGAGTTCGACACCGTGGCGCGGGGCGCGGACGATCTGGCCGCGATTCTCTACACGTCGGGCACCACGGGGCGCTCCAAGGGCGCGATGCTGAGCCACGACAACCTGTTGTCGAACTCCGAGATGCTGCGCGATTACTGGCATTTCACCGAGGATGACGTGCTGCTGCACGCGCTGCCGATCTATCACACCCACGGCCTGTTCGTGGCGACCAACATCTCGCTGCTGGCTGGCGCTTCCCTGATCTTCTTTGCGAAGTTCGATCCGGATGCGCTGATCGCGGCGATGCCGCGGGCCACGGCGATGATGGGCGTGCCGACCTTCTACACGCGCCTGCTGTCGACGCCCGGTTTCACGAAGGAAGTCGCCGGCGGCATGCGGCTGTTCATCTCGGGCTCCGCGCCCCTGCTGGCCGAAACGCACCGGCAGTTCAGCGACCGTACCGGCCATGCGATCCTGGAACGCTACGGCATGACCGAGACCAACATGAACACCTCCAACCCCTATGACGGCGACCGCCGCGCTGGCACCGTGGGCTTCCCGCTGCCGGGCGTGGAACTGCGCATAGCGGACCCCGAGACGGGCAGGGTGCTGGAGCAGGGCGAGATCGGCGTCATCGAGGTGAAGGGCGCGAACGTCTTCCAGGGTTACTGGCGGATGCCGGAGAAGACGGCCGAGGAATTCCGCGCCGACGGTTTCTTCATTACCGGCGATCTCGGCATGGTCGATGACCGCGGATATGTCTCCATCGTCGGGCGCGGCAAGGATCTGGTGATCTCCGGCGGCTTCAACGTCTATCCGAAGGAGATCGAGGCCAGGATCGACGACCTGCCGGGCGTACTGGAATCCGCCGTGATCGGCGTGCCGCATCCGGATTTCGGCGAAGGCGTGACCGCCGTCGTCGTCCGCGACGGCAGCCGCGACCTGACCGAGGCCGACATCGCCGGCCCGCTGAAGGAAAGCGTCGCCGCCTTCAAGCGCCCGAAGCGGGTGATCTTCGTCGACGAACTGCCGCGCAACACCATGGGCAAGGTGCAGAAGAACGTGCTGCGCGACACCTATAACGACATCTATTCGGGGAAAGCGGGATGAGCGACGCTGGCGACGACATCATCTTCGGACGCGAGGGCGGCCTCGCCACGGTATTGCTGAACCGGCCGAAGGCGCTGAACGCGCTGACGCACGAGATGGCGGTGGCGCTGGACGCGAAGCTGCGCGAGTGGGCTGGCGACGACGGCGTGCGCGCGATCATGGTGCGCGGCGCGGGCGAGCGGGCCTTCTGCGCCGGCGGCGACATCGTGAAACTCTACAACGAAGGCCGGTCGGGTGGGCGCTACCCCTACGACTTCTATCACGACGAGTACCGCACCAACGCGCTGATCCATCACTTCCCGAAGCCCTACATCAGCTTTCTGAATGGCATCGTCATGGGCGGTGGCTGCGGCGTCTCGATCCCCGGCAGCCACCGGGTCGCGACCGGGAACGTCATGTTCGCAATGCCGGAGACCGGCATCGGCCTGTTCCCGGATGTCGGCGGCTCCTTCTTCCTGTCGCGCTGTCCGGGCCATGTCGGCGAGTATCTGGCGCTGACCGGCGCACGGCTGAAGGCGGCGGACTGCCTCTATGCAGGTGTTGCCGACTGGCACGTGCCGGCGGAGCGCCTGGATGATCTGGCGGCGGCGCTGGACACGGCCGGTCTCAAGGACTTCGAGCACGCCTCAAAGGTCATTTCCGGCTTTGCGGAGGACGCTGGCGAGGCCCCGCTGGCGGCGGCACGCGACGATATCGACCGGCATTTCAGTCTCGGCTCGGTCGAGGAGATCGTGGCTTCGCTCGAGGCTGACGGCGGCGAATGGGCGGCGAAACAGGCCTCCATCATCCGTTCCAAGTCGCCGACCTCGTCCAAGGTCGCGCTCCGGCAGGTGCGCGAGGGCGCGTCGAAGGACTTCCGCGGCTGCATGCAGATGGAATGGCGCATGGTGAACCGCATCATCGCCGGGCACGACTTCTACGAGGGCACGCGCGCCACGGTGATCGACAAGGACCAGACGCCGAAATGGCAGCCGGCCACGCTGGAAGAAGTCAGCCAGGCCGATGTCGACGCCTATTTCGCCCCGCTGGACGGCGGCGATCTGAAGTTCGACTGAGAGAAACAACAGATACACGGGGAGGCTGAAGCATGGCGGGACGGCTTGAGGGGAAGAAGTGCTTTCTGACGGCTGCGGCGCAGGGGATCGGCCGGGCGACGGCGCTTCGTTTCGCGGCTGAGGGCGGCGAGGTCATCGCCACCGACGTGAACGAGGCGCTGGTGGGCGAACTGGCCAGCACGCCAGGCATCACCACGCGGCGGCTGGACGTGCTGGACCATGACGCGGTCCGCGCCATGGCCGCCGAGGTCGGACCAGTGGACGTGCTGTTCAACTGCGCCGGTTATGTGGATCACGGCAATCTGCTGGATACGAAGCTGGAGAAGTGGGACTTCAGTTTCGAGCTGAACTGCCGCTCGCTGTTCGTGGTCACGCAGTCCTTCCTGCCGGGCATGCTGGAGAATGGCGGCGGGTCGATCGTGAACGTCGCGTCGGTGGTCAGTTCCGAGATGGCCGTCGCCAACCGCTGCGCCTATGGCGCCAGCAAGGGCGCGGTGATCGGCTTCACCAAGTCGGTGGCCGCCGACTACATCGGTCAGGGTATCCGCTGCAACGCGATCTGCCCGGCGACGGTGCAGACGCCCTCGCTGGACGACCGGATCAACGCCTTCGACGATCCGGTCGCGGCGCGCAAGGACTTCATCGCTCGGCAGAAGATGGGCCGGCTGGCCACACCGGAAGAGATCGCCGACCTGGCGCTCTATCTTGCCTGCGACGAGAGCCGCTACATTACCGGTCAGCCCATGGTGATCGACGGCGGCATGCACCTCTGATCTCGCAACGCCGGGGATGGAGAGGCCGGCCAGCGTTGCGACCGGAGAATTTCCGCACCGGTCACCGACAAGGTCGGTGCCGCGCCGGGATCAACTCGCCGGAATGAAAAAGGCCCTCCCCGGGATCAGTCGGGAAGGGCCTTCGCGTGCGAAAGGCGGGTCTTCGGTTCAGAAGCCCCGCGTCTCGCCCGGCTGCATGACGACCATGTCAACCTGGTGATCCTTCAGCGCCGTCTTGAGCTGCTCCGGCGTGCCCTTCAGGGGCGGGAAGGTGCCATAATGCATCGGCATGATGGTCTTCACGTCCTTCAGGAAGTTGCGGATCGCGTAGGCGGCGTGAACCGGGCCCATGGTGAAGTGGCCGCCGATCGGCAGCAGGGCCAGGTCCGGCTTGTAGAAGTTGTTGATGAAGAGCATGTCGCGGAACACGCCCGTGTCACCCGCGTGGTAGATCTTGTAGCCGTTCTCCAGCTTCACGATGTAGCCGGCCGGCTCGCCGCCAGGCAGCACGACATCCTTGCCCGAGATCGGATCCTTGGCGCGCACCGAGGATGAATGCTCGGCCCGGACCATGGTGATGGTGATGCCCTCGCCGATCGGCGAGATCGGGCCCGACTTGTTGAACCGGATCAGGTTCTTCGGCTCTTTCAGCAGGTTGAGGGTCTGGTACGTCGAGCCCATGTCCGCGTTCATGGCGACCTTGGCCCCGGTCATGTTGGCCAGCGCGAAGGTGTCGCCGACATGATCGCCGTGGCCATGGGTGACCAGGATCAGGTCGACCTTGCCGACCTTGGCCAGATCCTTCTGGTCCTCGGGGGTCTTCGGGTTCTTGGTGATGAACGGATCGATGACGATCACCTTGCCGCCGGGCGAGACGATCTTGAAGGCGGCCTGACCGTACCAGTGCACGGAAACCCCTTCGGCCAGAGCCGCCGAGGCGGCGAACATCGCCGCGACGCCCGCGGCTGCGAAACGGATGAACTTCAGCATGTGACTCCCCATCAGGTTGGGCCGGGTAAGAACTGGGTGACCGGACAGGCTACGCCCTTCAGCTTCCGCCCGGACGGAAGCACGACCTGTTTACGGTTGCATCGTGACATGGTTCACCCGTGCAGTATATGCCGCAGCGCAGCGACCGCCAGATTACGCCTGCGTGAACGGAACCGGCCTCAGGCGGGACCGACGGGCACTGCCTGCCGCGCAGTTTCCAGCCGCTCCAGTTCGGCGTCCCGCGCGGCGTCCAGTTCCTCGGGCGGCGGCCCGCATCGGGCGCGCTGGAACACGCCATCGGCGCATTTCCGGCGGTATTCGGCCTTGGCCGCTTCGGTCCGCTCGGCCACATGCTCCCGAAGCGTTGCGAAGTGGCTGTCGCGTTCTTCCTCGGTATCGAAGCCGAGCGGCACCAGGATGATCTCCGCGCGTGTCGGATAGTTGTTGTTCGCGCCGCTGAGCAGGTCGAAGACCGCACCCTCGATTCCGCCGATGATGGTGTTGCCGGCGGTCACGCCGGTGAAGCGGGACACCAGCCGAACCTTGCCGACCTGATGGCCCGGTTTGACGCAGGCGATGACGATGTCGTCGCGGTCCTTGTCGACGCGATAGCCATAGGGGGTGGGATCGACGATGCCGATGACGCGCCCGTCGCGGACCAGTTCGCAGCGCCCGCCGCTCGGGTAGGTGTCGATCTCGATCACCTGGGTCATCCCGTCCACCGCCGAGGCGCAGCCGCCCAACAGCAGCGCGGCGGACAAAAGCAGATTGCGACCAAGATGGAACGTCATGCTCGAAACACCGAAGCGAACTCTACCAGCGCGCATTGAAGCAGATCGCCACCTGGCGGGCAAAGCGGACCTTGCAACCTAGCACATACTTGACCGCCCAGCCTGCCGCCGCTACCTCTCCGAGCCAGCATTTCCGCACTGCACCATAGAGTCCGTCCAGATGTCCGCCGCTCCCTCATTCCAGGACCTGATCCTGCGACTGCACCATTACTGGTCGGCGCAGGGCTGCGTGATTCTCCAACCATACGACATGGAAGTGGGCGCCGGCACGTTTCACCCTGCGACGACCCTGCGCGCACTGGGGCCGGAGACCTGGAACGCGGCCTATGTGCAGCCGTCGCGGCGGCCGACCGACGGGCGCTATGGCGAGAACCCCAACCGGCTGCAGCACTACTACCAGTACCAGGTGATCATGAAGCCGTCCCCGGATGACTTCCAGGAGCTCTATCTGGGCAGCCTCTACGAGATCGGCATCGACCCGAAGAACCACGACATCCGCTTCGTCGAGGACGACTGGGAGAGCCCGACCCTGGGCGCCTGGGGGCTCGGCTGGGAAGTCTGGTGCGATGGCATGGAGGTCAGCCAGTTCACCTACTTCCAGCAGGTTGGCGGCTTCGACTGCAACCCGGTCTCGGGCGAACTGACCTACGGGCTGGAGCGGCTGGCGATGTATGTGCAGGGCGTCGACAATGTCTACGACCTGGACTTCAACGGCCGGGGCGTCAGCTATGGCGAGGTCTTCCACCAGGCCGAGCGCGAGTATTCGGCGCACAATTTCGAGCACGCCAATACCGAGATGCTGTTCCGCCACTTTGCCGACGCCGAGGCCGAGTGCCACGCCATCGCCGACCAGGGACTGGCGCTGCCGGCCTATGACCAGTGCATCAAGGCGAGCCACGTCTTCAACCTGCTGGACGCGCGCGGCGTCATCAGCGTGACCGAGCGCGCCGCCTATATCGGCCGGGTCCGGGCCCTGGCCAAGCGCTCCGCCGAGCAGTGGCTGATCAGCCGCGGCCACCTGACGGTGGAGGTCTGATCATGGCCGAACTGCTGCTGGAACTGTTTTCCGAGGAAATCCCGGCGCGCATGCAGGACCGGGCCGCCGCCGATCTGGCGAAGCTGATCGGCGAGGGGCTGAAGGAGGCCGGGCTCGACACCGGGCCGGTCGCGCATCATTCGACGCCCCGCCGACTCTGCGTTGTCGTCGACGGACTGCCCGAAGCGACCGCCGATATCCGCGAGGAGCGCAAGGGCCCGAAGGCGGATGCGCCGGAGAAGGCGATCGAGGGCTTCCTGCGCTCGACCGGGCTCAGCCGGGACGATCTGGAAGTGCGCGAGACGCCGAAAGGCGACGTGCTGTTCGCCGTTATCGAGAAGAAGGGTCAGCCTGCGGCGGAGGTCCTGCCCGGCATCATCGAGGCCGCCATCGGCAAGCTGCCCTGGCCCAAGTCGATGCGCTGGGGCGCAAGGCCGGTGCGCTGGGTGCGTCCGTTGCATTCGATCCTGTGCCTGTTCGGCGGCCGGGTGCTGCCGGTCGGCTTCGGGCCTGTGACAGCATCGAACACCACGCGCGGCCACCGCTTCCATGCGCCGGATGCTTTCGAGGTCGCGGATTTCGCCGACTATCAGGCGAAGCTGCTTGCTGCGAATGTCGTTCTCGACCGCGAGGAGCGGAAGCGGATCATTGCCGACAGCGCCGCGAAACTGTCTGCCGAAGCCGGTGTCGAGCTGATCGAGGATGACGGCCTGCTGAATGAGGTCGCCGGCCTTGTCGAATGGCCGGTGCCGTTGATGGGCCGCATCGATGATGCCTTCATGGACGTACCGCAGGAAGTGCTGATCCTGTCCATGCGCACGCACCAGAAATACTTCGCCACCCGCACGGCGGACGGCGCGCTGGCCCCGCATTTCATCACGGTCGCCAACCTGACCGCGAATGACGGTGGCGCAGCCATCGTGGCCGGCAACGAGAAGGTGCTGCGCGCGCGGCTGTCGGACGCCCGGTTCTTCTGGGATCAGGACCGCAAGCGGACGCTGGACAGTCGTCTCGGCGACCTGGACCCGATCGTCTATCACGCTGCCATGGGCTCGATGCGCCGCAAGGCCGAGCGCGTCTCCGAACTGGCCGCCGGGATCGCGCCCATGATCGGTGCGGATGCCGATCAGGCACGCCGCGCCGGCCTGCTGGCCAAGGCCGATCTGACCACCGAGATGGTCGGCGAGTTCCCCGAACTGCAGGGCCTAATGGGCATGTACTACGCCCGCCACGACGGCGAGCCGGAAGAGATCGCCCAAGCCGTGCGCGACCACTACAGCCCCGCCGGTCCCTCGGACCCGTGCCCGTCCGCGCCGGTTTCAGTCGCCGTGGCGCTGGCCGACAAGCTCGACGCGCTGGCCGGCTTCTTCGGCATCGGCGAGAAACCGACCGGGTCGAAGGATCCATACGCGCTGCGCCGCGCCGCGCTGGGCATCATCCGGCTGGTGCTGGACAATGAACTGCGGGTCGATCTGACCGCTGCTCTGGCCGCCGCTCACGCCTCGATCGCGCTGGATTTCACCGAGAAGCAGGAAGCCGGTCAGGAACAGGTCGTCGCCGAACTGCTCGATTTCATCGCCGACCGGCTGAAGGTGGCGATCCGGGAAAGCGGCGTACGGCACGATCAGGTCAACGCCGTGCTGGCGCTGGGCCGGGATGGCGACCTGATGCGGCTCACGGGCCGGGTGGGTGCGCTGGAATCCCTGCTGTCGTCCGAGGACGGCGCGAACCTGCTGACCGCCTATCGCCGCGCCGCCAACATTCTCCGCATCGAGGAGAAGAAGGACGGCCAGAGCTATGCCGGGCCCGCCGACCGCGCTGCCTTCGCCGATCCGGCGGAACAGGCGCTGGGGGCGGCCCTGTCTTCCGCCACCGAGGCGGCGGGCCTTTCCCTGCAGGCCGAGGATTTCGCCGGCGCAATGGCCGCCATGGCGGCGCTGCGCGGTCCGGTGGACGGTTTCTTTGACGAAGTCACGGTGAATGCCGACGATCCGGCGCTGCGCGCCAACCGGCTGAAGCTGCTGGCCGAGATCCGCGATACGCTGCACCAGGTCGCCGACTTCTCGAAGATCGAAGGATAGGTGAGCAGGCGGGCTGGGGATGGCTGGGTCGGCCAGCCCGCCGTCTCCAGATGGTTGAAGTGTTGATTCATGGGGCCGGATTCGGACCCGTAGTGTTTCCGCAATCATGGCGGATTTCACAGGCGCTCAGGAATGGATCCCGGATCGGGTCCGGGATGCCGGCAGAGATGACAAGGACGACCGACAATGACGCAATGGGTCTACAGCTTCGGCGACGGTGCGGCGGAAGGCCGGGCCGACATGCGCAACCTGCTGGGCGGCAAGGGCGCGAACCTGGCCGAGATGAGCAATATCGGCCTGCCGGTGCCGCCGGGCTTCACCATCACCACCGAAGTCTGCACCCATTACACCGACAATGACGGGGCCTATCCCGATGACCTGAAGGCGCAGGTCGACGGGGCCATCGCCAAGATCAGCGGCCTTGTCGGCGCCGGCTTCGGCGATGCGGCCAACCCGCTGCTGGTCTCGGTCCGCTCGGGCGCCAGGGCGTCGATGCCGGGCATGATGGATACGGTGCTCAATCTTGGCCTGAACGATCAGACGGTCGAGGGGCTGGCCGCCAGCGCCGGTGGCGACCGCCGCTTCGCCTTCGACAGCTACCGCCGCTTCATCCAGATGTATGGCGACGTCGTCCTGGGCGTCGATCACGCGGCCTTCGAGGATCTGATGCAAGGGGTCAAGGAGACCCGGGGCATCTGGATGGACAGCGACATGACGGTCGAGGATCTGGAAGCCATTGTCGGCCTGTTCAAGGAAGAGGTCGAACGCGAGACCGGCAAGCCCTTCCCGCAGGACCCGGAGGAACAGCTCTGGGGCGCCATCGGGGCCGTGTTCCGGTCCTGGATGAACGACCGCGCCATCACCTATCGCCGTCTGAACGACATTCCGGCAAGCTGGGGTACGGCGGTCAATGTGCAGGCCATGGTCTTCGGCAACATGGGCGACAGCTCGGCCACCGGCGTTGCCTTCACCCGCGATCCGTCGACCGGCGAGAAGATCTTCTTCGGCGAGTACCTGATCAACGCCCAGGGCGAGGATGTCGTCGCCGGCATCCGCACGCCGCAGCTTCTGACAAAGGCGGCCCGCGAACGCTCGGGCGAGGAATCGCCGTCACTGGAAGAGGCCATGCCCGCGGTCTTCGGCGAACTGGTCCGCGTCTACCAGACGCTGGAGAATCATTACCGTGACATGCAGGACATCGAGTTCACCGTGCAGCGCGGCAAGCTGTGGATGCTGCAGACCCGCTCGGGCAAGCGCACCACCAAGGCGGCGCTGAAGATCGCCGTCGACATGGTGGGCGAGGGCCTGATCAGCGAGCGCGAGGCCGTCGCGCGGATCGATCCGGCGGCGCTGGACCAGTTGCTGCATCCGACGCTGGACCCCGAGGCCGAGCGGCGGGTGATCGCCAAGGGCCTGCCGGCCAGCCCCGGCGCGGCGTCGGGCAAGATCGTCTTCACCGCCGACGAGGCCGAGCATCTCTCCAAGATGGGCGAGAAGGTCGTCCTGGTGCGCGAGGAAACCAGCCCCGAGGACATTCACGGCATGCACGCCGCCGAGGGCATCCTGACCAGCCGCGGCGGCATGACCAGCCACGCGGCCGTGGTGGCGCGCGGCATGGGCCGTCCCTGCGTGTCAGGCGCCGGCCACATCCGCATCGACTACCGGAAGGGCGAGATGTCGGTGCTGGGCGAGAGCTTCGGCGAGGGCGACGTCATCACCATCGACGGCTCGACCGGCGAGGTCATGGCCGGCGAGGTCGCGACCGTGCAGCCGGAACTGTCCGGCGATTTCGCGCAGCTGATGACCTGGGCCGACGGCATCCGCCGTCTGCGCGTGCGCACCAATGCCGAGACCCCGCTGGACGCGCAGACCGCGCGCGATTTCGGCGCCGAGGGCATCGGCCTCTGCCGCACCGAGCACATGTTCTTCGAGGATGAGCGCATCATCGCGGTGCGGGAGATGATCCTGTCCGACCGCGAGAGCGAGCGCCGCACCGCGCTGAAGAAGATCCTGCCGATGCAGCGTCAGGACTTCGTCGAGCTGTTCAACATCATGGCCGGCCTGCCGGTGACCATCCGCCTGCTGGACCCGCCGCTGCACGAATTCCTGCCCAAGACCGACGAGGACATCCGCGCTGTCGCCAAGGCGATGGATGCCGATCCGGAGCGGATGCGCCGGCGCGCCAACGAACTGCACGAGTTCAATCCGATGCTGGGCCATCGCGGCTGCCGGCTGGGCATTTCCTTCCCCGAGATTTACGAGATGCAGGCGCGCGCCATCTTCGAGGCGGCCGCCGAGATCGTGAAAGGCGGCGGCGATGCGGTGACGCCGGAGATCATGATCCCGCTGGCGGCGACCCGCCGGGAGATCGATATCCTGAAGGATCTGATCGACCGTGTGGCCGACGATGTGCGCCAGGAGAAGGGCGTCGAGCTCGACTACCTGGTCGGCACCATGATCGAACTGCCGCGCGCGGCGCTGCAGGCGGCGGATATCGCGAAGTCCGCGGCCTTCTTCTCCTTCGGCACGAACGACCTGACCCAGACCACCTTCGGCATCAGCCGCGACGACGCCGCCAGCTTCCTGGACGCCTATGTCGAACAGGGCGTGATCGAGAAGGATCCGTTCGTCAGCCTCGACCAGGACGGCGTCGGCGAACTGGTGAGGATCGCAGCCGAACGTGGCCGCTCGACCCTGCCGGACATCAAGCTGGGCATCTGCGGCGAGCATGGCGGCGACCCGGCCTCGATCGCCTTCTGTGAGGAGGTCGGGCTCGACTACGTCTCCTGCTCGCCCTTCCGCGTGCCGATCGCCCGCCTGTCCGCGGCCCAGGCCGCCATCGCCGAACAGACCGACCAGCGCGAAAATCGCTGACTTTCTCAGGCCTGCAACGGGACTTGATCCCGTTGCCCATGCCTGAGCTTTGCCGGGGAATCCGCATCTGCGGAAGCGCTCAGGCATGGGTTCCGGGATCAAGTCCCGGAACTGGCGCATTGGTGGCGGCGACAGCGATCCACCCCCGGGCTTGACCCGGGGGCCCGGTGCTGCGTATCCACCGGCCAAAGTCAGACAGGAATGCGCGCTGCGGCGCGGCCCGACCGGAGGGAGAACCGATGACCCGTGAGATCAATTCCGTTGCCGTGCTCGGCGGCGGCACGATGGGCTCCGGCATTGCCGGCATTTGCGCGCAGATGGGCTGCGAGGTGCTGCTGCTGGATGTGGACATGGCGACCGCAGAGAAGTCGCTGGACAAGATCATCAACGGCCGCCCGCCGGCGCTGGATGACGCCGACAAGGCGCATCTGATCAAGCTGGGCACGCTGTCGGACGATCTGGAGAAGATCGCGGACTACGACTGGATCTGCGAGGCCATCGTCGAGGATGTCGAGACCAAGCGCGCCCTGTTCCTGCGCGTCGAGGAAGCCCGCAAGCCGGGTTCGGTGGTCTCCACCAACACCTCGGGCATTCCGCTGAAGGAGATCTGCGAGGGCATGCCCGAGAGCCTGCGCCGCGACATCGCCGTCACGCACTTCTTCAACCCGGTGAAAATCATGCGCCTGATGGAGCTGATCCCCGGCGCCGACACCACGCCGGACGTGATGGAGGCCTTCCAGGACTTCCTCGGCCGCCGCATGGGCAAGGGTGTTGTCAATGCCAAGGACACGGTGAATTTCATCGGTAACCGCATCGGCTGCTTCTGGATGCTGTCGGGCCTGCACATCGCCATGGAGGCGCTGGGCAAGGGCGTCAGCCAGGAAACCATCGACGCGCTGATGTCGAAGCCCGTGGGCCTGCCGCCGACCGGCCTGTTCGGCTTGATCGACCTGATCGGTCTGGACGTGATGTATCTGGTCGGCAAGAACCTGGACGTGAACCTGCCCGAGGGCGATGTCGGCCGCGCCTTCACCGCCTTCCCGCCGGTGGTGCAGCGCATGTATGACTCCGGCCAGCTGGGACGCAAGACCGGCGGCGGCTTCTACCGCATGCAGAAGGACGCCGACGGCAACCGCACCCGCGAGGTCTATGACCTGACGACCGAAGCCTGGCGGCCCGATCAGGCCCCGGCGCTGCAGGACTTCATGAACGACGCCCGGACGCTGATGTTCACGGAATCGCCCGAAGGCCGCTTCGCCTGGGACCTGATGGGCGGCACGCTGCTCTACGCCGCCGATCTGGTGCCGCAGATCTCCGACGATGTGGTCAATGTCGACCGCGCCATGCGCTGGGGCTTCGCCTGGGCGCGCGGCCCGTTCGAGATGCTGGACTACATCGGCCCGGGCAAGCTGGTGCAGGGGCTGGAGAGCATGGGCAAGCCGCTACCTGCCATGCTGCAGGTCCTGAAGGACGCCGGCGCCGACAGCTTCTACCGCAAGGACGGGGCGGAATATCTCGGCCGCGACGGCCAGTGGCACGCCACGCCGCCGGAGTGATCGGCGAAGCCGTCTGGCCGTATTCGCGCTCGGTGCAATTCCGGAGCGTTTGCCGGGATGACATCCCCGGGGTAGGCGGCGCTCAGAGTTCCAGCGGCGCGATCCGGGCGACGCGGGACGGGTCGGTCTTCCAGATGTCGGACGTGTCGACATAGAGTTCGACGACATTGCCGTCCGGGTCGCTGATGTAGATTGACTGGCTGACCTCGTGGTCGGTGCGCCGCTGCGGCACACCGATCTCGTCCAGCATCGCCGCCCATTCGCGCAGTTCGTCCAGACTCTCGCCGACCTTGAAGGCGACATGGGCGAGGCCGGGGGCGCGGGCTTCCGGCGCCGGCGCGTCGTCGCCCGTGGCGACGATGGCGAAGTCATGGTGATTGCCCAGGGTGAAGAAGGTCATGCCGTTCTCGGCCCAGCGCGTGGCGATCGGGATGCCCAGCAGGCCGTGATAGAACTGCTCGGCGCGCTCCTGGTTGCGCACCTTCAGGACGACATGGCCAAGTCCCCGGATCTTCATCTCATTCCCCCGCCGCCATCATGCCGGGGCTGGCCGCATTCGGCGCCCGCGAGCGTTCCCAGTCGAACATGTAGTCGCGCGTATAGGGCACCGCGTTGATGTCCTTGGCGAGCTGCATCTGGAACACGGTCAGATAGCTCTCGCGGAAATTCGCCTCGCAGACCTGCAGGTAGAATTCCCACATCCGGCAGAAGCGCTCGTCGTAGAGATTGTCGCGGATGTGGTCGCGGTGCTTCTGGAAGCGCGCGTTCCAGGCCTTCAGCGTCTCGGCGTAATGCGTGCGCAGGCTTTCGAAATCGGTCAGCCACAGTCCCGCGCGTTCCAGATGCGGCGCGATCTCGCTGAGCGAGGGCAGATAGCCGCCGGGGAAGATGTACTTGCGAATCCAGGCGGCGACCGGCCCGGGCACATCGGCCGAGCCGATGGTGTGGATCATGGCCACGCCGTCGTCGGTCAGCAGGTCGCGGACCTTGGTGAAATATTCTTCGTAGTGGAGATTGCCGACGTGTTCGAACATGCCGACCGAAACGATGCGGTCGAACTGTTCGTCCAGCAGCCGGTAGTCGAGCAGACGGAAATCGACGCGGTCCGCCAGGCCGGCTTCCTCGGCGCGCCGCCTTGCGACGGCGTGCTGTTCCACCGACAGGGTGACGCCGACCACCTCGACATCCTCCTGCTGCGCCAGATACAGGCCCAGCCCGCCCCAGCCGCAGCCGATGTCCAGCACCCGCTGGCCCGGTTTCAGCAGCAGCTTGGCGGCGATGTGGCGCTTCTTCTGCTCCTGCGCCTGTTCCAGCGTGTCCGAGGGATCGCGGTAATAGGCGCAGGAGTATTGCCGGTCCTCATCCAGGAACAGGTCGAACAGCTCGTCCGACAGGTCATAGTGATGGGCGACGTTCTGCTGCGCCTTGCCAACAGGATTGTAATGCGCGGCGACGGTGGAGAGCCGCGCGATGGCGAGCTGTGGCCGGCTGCGCTTGCGGTTGAAATAGGCCAGGTTCCGCACCGCGAGTTCCAGGAACTCGTAGAGCGTGTGCCCCTCCGGGATGACCATGCGGCCATCCATATAGGTCTCGCCGACCTTCAGTCTCGGATTGCGGGCGATCTCGCCCGCCACGGTCGCGTCGGTGAACTGGATGGCCGCCGAAGGGCCGTCCAGTTCGCCAACAAATTCGTGCCGTTCACCCTTGTGGTCGATCACGATCAACCGGCCACGCTTGATGAGACGGCTCAAAAAGGTGCGCAACAGCAGCATGCGCGCCTCCTCTCAGCCTTCCCCTGTCGAACGACAGAATCTAGCCAGCGCGCAAACTGCCTGCAAGATAGCCAGTTCGCCGGATACTCCGGCAGGCCCCGGACGGGCGGTCAGGCCGTGGTGTCGGCCTCGTCGTCCGCGGCGTCTCCGGCTTCGTCCTCGTCTTCGCCGGTGGCGCGCTCGATGGCCTGCAGCAGGTCGTCGGCGCCCGTCGGACCCTTCTCCAGCATCTCCTCGACCTCTTCGATGTCGATGACCTCGTCATCGTAATCATCGTCGTCGTTGCGGTTGAGGACGTCCTCGCCACGCAGCTGCGCCGCGGCCTCGTCTTCGGAACGGGCGACATTGATGCCGACCCCGACGATGACTTCCGGATGCAGACGGATGGAGACCTCGTGGATGCCGAGGTTCTTGATCGGGCGGTTCAACTGGACCTGGCGACGCTCGATGTGGAAGCCGGCCTCGGACACCGCGTCGGTGATGTCGCGGCTGTTCACCGAACCGTAGAGCTGGCCGGAATCCGACGACTGGCGGATCACGGTGACCTTCAGGTCGGACATGCGGCCGGCAATGTCCTCGGCTTCCTTGCGAAGCTCTAGGTTGCGGGCCTCGAGCTGCGCCCGGCGCGACTCGAACTCCTTCAGCGTCGCGTCGGTCGCGCGCTGCGCCTTGCCCTGCGGCAGCAGGAAGTTGCGGGCATAGCCGTTCTTGACAGTGACGATGTCACCCATCTGGCCAAGTTTCTCGATGCGCTCAAGCAGGATCACTTTCACGACCGTATCTCCTTCAGGTTTGCATGCCGCCAGGACGCCCGCCGCGCAGTCCGAAGAAGGCGTCGGCGATGCCCAGCAGCATCAAAATGAATGGCAGGACCGGCCCAAGCAGAAACAGCATGGCCAGTCCGGCGATGTAAAGTCCCGCAAGCATCGGGACGCCGCCCGAATTGCGGGCGAACAGGTGGGCCACGATCAGCCCCTCACAGGTGAACAGCAGCCCCAGGACCATGGCGACGATCACCGCGATCTGACCGACGGTTCCCTCAAGCAGGCCCGACAGCAGCATCGCCGCGCCGAAGCCCAGCGCCACCGACGCCGGCAGGCGGAACTCCGTCAGCCGCATCTGCGGCCGCACAGCGCGTCCCGTCCGTTCGGCAATGCGCTGCGCCACGGCACCGTTCAGGACCAGCGACAGCACCGCACTGGCGGCGAAGAACCCGGGCACCGCCGCGATCAGGGCCTGCCGGATGGACGCGGTCACCTCCTCGGGCAACTGCCCCTGGGTGTTGACCATGCCGATGGCCTGATCGACCACGCCGGCGACGGTCTCCGCTTCCAGCAGCGCCATGGCGCCAAGGCCAAGGACACCGCCGGTTCCGGCCAGAACAAGGCCGAGACGCTGGACCGGATACCACTCCAGGTCGCCCTCTGCGGTCTGCTGCGCCAGCAGCGCCTGACGCACCAGCACGGTCGCCGGAACCGCGGCAATGCCGCAGAAGATTGCCGCCGTCACGGGCCCGCCCACGGCCAGCGTGATCGCGCCCGCCACCAGTCCGGCGACAAGCGAGAACAGCCAGCCCTGCATCAGGCCCGCGAGAAAGATCGGCAATGGCGCGACCATGTTGAGCATCAGCCCTCCCGGCGTTCCGGAAAGCGGTGCGAGATTGCACAGGGCGGCGGCGAGTCCGCATGCAGCGGCGATCACCAGGGACCCGGACATCATCGAACCGCCTGACCGGACCCGATCAGTCCTGGACGTAAGGCAGCAGCGCCAGGAACCGGGCCCGCTTGATGGCTCGGGCCAGCTCACGCTGCTTCTTGGCCGAGACAGCGGTGATGCGGCTCGGCACGATCTTGCCACGCTCCGAGAGGTAGCGCTGCATCAGCTTCACGTCCTTGTAGTCGATCTTCGGCGCGTTGACGCCGGAGAACGGGCAGGTCTTGCGGCGGCGGAAGAACGGCCGGCGGCCACCCTTGACGGCGGCGCGAATGACGCCCTTGTGCTCGGTTCCAATGCTCACGACCGGTCTCCTTCACGCTTCTCGCCACGGTCCCCACGGTCGCCGCCGCGGTCACCACGATCGCCGCGGTCTCCGCGATCGCCCCGATCGCCGCCACGGCCGCCATCGCGGCGGCCACGGCCACCGTCACGGCCGCCACGCGACTGCATCTGGATCGACGGGCCTTCCTCATGCTCCTCGACGCGGATCGACATGTAGCGCAGCACGTCGTCATGCAGGCGCATCACGCGCTCCATTTCCTGCAGCGCATCGGCCGGCGCGGCGATGTTGTAGAGGACGTAGTGGCCCTTGCGGTTCTTCTTGATCCGGTAGGCCAGGTTGCGAAGACCCCAATATTCGGTCTTCTTGATCTCGCCGCCGTTTTCGGTCAGCAGCGTGGACATCTCTTCGTTGATCTGTTCCACCTGCTGCGCAGAAATATCCGGCCGCGCGATCAGCACGGTCTCGTAATTTGTCATCGATTTTCCTTCCGTTCGTTGACGCCCGCCGACGAAACCCGGAAAGTTCCGCGGCTCGGACGCCCGGAAACGCTGCATGCGGGACCGGACGGGACGCCAAGGCGCGGCATACTACGCAAAACGCTTTCGGTTACAAGTCCGGATTTGTCGCGGTCGGGCCGCCCGTTCAGGCGCTCTGGACGACCGGCAGCCGGACGGTGAAACGGGTCTGGCTGTCCTTCTCCGAGACCGCCTCGATCGTGCCGCCATGCAGCTCCGCCACCCGCTTGCAGATGGCCAGGCCCACGCCGGTGCCGGGGATGGATGTCGGTCCGTGCAGGCGCTGGAACAGGCCGAAGATCTGCTCGGCGTCGCCCATGTCGAAGCCGATGCCGTTGTCGGTCACCGAAACCCGCCACCATCCGTTTTCCCGCTCGGCCCCGATGCCGATCTTCAGGGGGTGCTCGGGCGAGCGGTACTTGATTGAATTGTTCACCAGGTTCGCGAAGAGCTGCCGAAGCAGCATTGCGTCGCCCTGCAGGTCCGGCATCTCGCCGACCTCGATGGCGCCGCCGGCCTGTCTCAGTTCCGGGAGCACGTCATCGACGATCTCGCGCATCAGCGCCTCCAGGCTGACGTTCTCGAACTGTCCGCCCCTGGTGCGCACGCGCGAGAAGCTCAGCAGATCCTGTATGAGCTGCATCTGCCGCTCGGACGCGCGCCGGATGATCTGAAGGTATTCCCGGGCGTCTTCGGTCAGCACGTCATCCAGATCGGCTTCCAGCAGGCTGGCGAAACTGCTGACCTTTCGAGCCGGTTCCTTCAGGTCGTGAGAGGCGAAGTAGGCGAAGCTCTCCAGATCGCTGTTGGTCCGGGCCAGTTCCTCGTTGCGGGCTCTCAGCGCCTGCTGCGTCGCGTTGTGCCAGGACAGGTCGGTGATGGCGACAACCAGCATGTCAGGATCGGCGGCCTCGTCGCGGTGGATCGCGATCTCGGCCTCATATGTCGTACCGTTGTCACGATGAACGGCAGTGAGAAACCCGATCGTGCGTTCGCTGCCCTGCCGCAGGCTGTCGATCAGGGCGTTCAGCCGCTCACGGTCAAACCCGTGCAGAAGGTCAGGCAGCACGCGACGACGCAGCGCCTCTTCCGATAGTCCGGTGTTCTCGCGAAGACCCCGGCTGGACTGGCGGATGTCCAGCGTCTGGGCACCGACCATCAGGTATTCGCCGGACCCGTCCAGCAGGATCCTGCCGAAGTGCGCTGCGCTCCTGTTCCGCGCCTCCTCGGCATCGCTGATGGAACCCTCACTCATCGCCGAGACAGTGCGGCTCGGAAGGGTCGCCTTCTGTGGCCCGGATCTGATCGTTCATGCTGCTGGGTTCTCCGTTCCGGGCGCTCTTGCCCTGTCAGATTCCCGCTACCATTTTCAGGTCCTGAGGGGAATCGCCGCTTCGCCGGACCTGAGCGGCCGGCACGGTCAGGTCAGCCGCCGCCCCGCCGCCCTCGCGGTTGCCCAGTTCGAAACCGATCCCGTTCAGGTCGGACAGTTTGGACACCAGCGCCAGCCCCAGTCCCCAGCCTTCTCTCGGTCGGCTCGGGTCGTGGTCCATCTGCTGGAAGGGCTGCTTCAGCCGCTCGATCTCGTTGAGCGGCAGTCCCGGGCCGCGATCCAGGATCTGGAACATGGCCGAACCGTCGGGCCGTGTTTCGGCGATCAGGTCCACCTCCGCGCCAGGTGGCGAGAACTTGATGGCGTTGCCGATCAGGTTGATCAGGATCTGACGGAAGGCGCGTTCGTCGACGAACACCGCAGCCAGGCCCGGGCCGGCGCCGAGCGAGACGCGAACGCCCGCCGTTTCGGCGCGGCGGCGTTCCAGCCGTACCGCCTCCTGCAGGGCATGGCCGACATCGGTCCAGACCGGCCGCATCTCCGCCTTGCCGGCCTCGATCTTCGACAGGTCCAGCAGATCGTCGATCAGGGCCAGCAGATGCCGACCGCTGTTGTGGATGTCGTCGGCATAGGCGCGGTAGCGGCTGTCGCCCAGTGGACCCAGCATCTCCCGCTGCAGCATCTCGGAGAAGCCGATGATCGCGTTCAGGGGCGTGCGCAGTTCGTGACTGGTGTTGGCCAGCATGGCCGACTTGGCGCGGTTGGCCTTCTCGGCTTCCAGCATCGCCAGTTCGGCGGTGCGGCGCGCGGCGTCCAGATCGCGGTTCTGGCGCGCGCTCTGCCGGATCGAGGCGAATTCGTTGCGGCGGAAGCGGTTGAACTGACGCGCACCCAGAAACCCGACAATGTTGGCAATGGTGATCCAGACCACGACACCGGGAATTTCGGTGACGCTCAACGTCGACTTGGTCAGCACCGCGGCCACGAAGCATCCGGAAAACAGCAACAGGGCGGGCGCGATCAGGACAAGGCGGCCCGGATAGATGACGTAGCAGACGGTGGTGATCATCAGCGCCTGAACCAGCATCAGGGTGCCGATGACGTCGTTCAGATACATGACGGCCGCGTTGCAGGACAGCACAAGCGCACCGGCGATGAAGGCGCTCAGATCCAGCCTGCGATAGTGCGCCCGGCGATAGGCCAGCCAAAGCGCCCACGCCGCCGCAGCCACGACAACAAGGCGGAAGGTCAGCAGGAGGCCGAACTCGGTGGTCTCGCCGAAGATCCGGTATATCGTCCAGATGAAGGGAATGGCCGCGGCCACCAGCAGCCAGCCGATGATCTTGTACTGCAGCAGCAGCGCCTCATAGCGCCAGAGACGGTACTCGTTCTCGGCGGCTCTGTCCCGGAACTCCCCCGTCAGGCGTGAAAACGCCGGCGCCGCTTCGACCGGCCGGTCGGGCTCTGGGCGGGCAGTCGTCGAAACAACAGGCATACTCTGACTCCGGAACGGGACACCGGGGCGTCCCCGTAAGGAATCATCGCAAAAGCTTAAGGACCCCTCAATAGTGCTCGCGAAACCAGTGGTTACATGAAGGTGCTGCGCTGGTCTTCCATGCCCTTGTAGAGATGGGCGACGAATTCACCGTAGCCATTATACATGACTGTCGGGATACGGAGGCCGTTCGCGCCGAGCACTTCCTCGGTCGCCTGGCTCCAGCGCGGATGGTTGACTTCCGGGTTCACGTTCGCCCAGAAGCCGTATTCCTCCGGCAGGATGACTTCCCAGAAGCTCTTCGGGCGCTCGTCGGTCAATGTGATGCGCACGATCGACTTGATCGACTTGAAGCCGTACTTCCACGGCAGCGCCAGTCTGAGCGGCGCGCCCATCTGCTTCGGCAGCGGCTTGCCATAGGCGCCGGTGACCAGGAAGGGCATCTCGTTGGCCGCCTCTTCCATGGTCAGCCCCTCGATATAGGGCCATGGATACCAGCTCTGCCGCTGGCCGCTCGCCATCTTCTTGTCCAGGAAGGTTTCGAACCGGACATAGCGCGCGCCGGACTGCGGTTCCGCCAGCTCCAGCAACCGCGACAGCGGAAAGCCGGACCAGGGTGCGATCATCGACCAGGCCTCGACGCAGCGGTGGCGGTAGACCCGTTCCTCGACGCCGGCGGTGCGGATCAGGTCGTCGACGTCCCAGACCTTCGGCTTGTCGACCAGGCCGTCGATGGCAACGGTCCAGGGCCGGATCACCAGGTTCTGCGCCTCCTTGTAGATGCGCTTGTGCGAACCGAATTCGTAGAAATTGTTGTAGGTGAAATTCTCGCGCTCCGGCGTGATGTCGCGCTCGACGCGATAGCGCAGGTTGCGCTGGGCTGGATAGAGGTCCGCCGTCGGGATGGTCTCGTCGCTGGCCGCGACGCCCTGCGCCAGCCCCGACGCCGCCAGACCTGCCGCGCCCAGGCCCGCGGCCTGAAGGAAGGATCGCCGGTTCAGGAAGACGTCCTCGGAAGTCACCTCGCGTTCGGGGATTTCCCAGCCACGGCGTTTCCTGATCAGCATCCTCGGACTCCATCGCTTCGGTTCACTGCATGAATGTGACCGTCCGGGCCGACACAGGCCAATCAAACCCCTGTTATGCGAAGGCCGAAGCTTCCACGGGCTCTCCTGCCCGATCCCGCAGCGGCAGGGTGGGCAGATAGAGGGTCGCCCGCAGTCCCGTCTCGGGCAGCGACTCCAGCAGCAGTTCGCCCCCCATGGCCTCAGCGGTGGACTTGACCAGTGGCAGACCCAGGCCCCAGCCGACCGACTGCCGTGCATGGGCGCCATCGACCTGTTCGAAGGGTTTCAGGGCCCGGTCGATTTCTTCGCGCGACAGACCCGGACCCTGATCCTGCACCATTATCCGCAAGCCCTCGCCCGCCCGCTCCGCCCAGACGCGAATGGTCTGTCCGTCAGGGCCATACTTGATGGCGTTGTTGAGCAGGTTGGTCATGCATTGCTGGATCATCCGCGGGTCGGCATGGACTTCCAGTTCCGGCGCCAGCCATCCGATCTCGATTTCCTGATTCTGATCCGCCGCCTGCTCCCTGACCATGAGCAGCCAGTCCGTGGCCGCAAGCTGCAGCGAGAACCAGTCCGGCCGGGCGTCGATGTGCCCGGCCTCGATCCTGTTGAGGTCCAGCAGGTCGTTGATCAGCGAGAGCAGGTGCTGGCCGCTGAGACGGATGTCGCCGATGTATTCCTTCTGCTTGGCGTTCCGGAACTCGCCGAGCAGACCCTGATGCAGCAGGTCCGCAAAGCCGATGATGGCGTTCAGGGGCGTTCGCAATTCATGGCTCATGTTGGCCAGGAACACCGACTTCGCCGAGTTCGCGTTCTCGGCATTGCGGCGGGCGAACTCGAGCTGGTTGTTGGCGCTGTTCAGTTCGACGCGGCGGGCGAATTCGGACCTGCGCATCAGCGCCAGCCAGGATCCGACCACGAACCCGACGGCGTAGGTGGATGCCAGAATGACGGTCAGGCTGATCGCCTCCTGGGCGGTCACTGCAGTGAAGCTCCACAGTCCCGTCATGGTCAGCACGAAGCTCGTCCCGATGACGATGGCCCGGTTGCGCGCAGGCATGACGATCAGTGTGTTGGCCACCATGACGAAGAAGATGAGGCGCGAGACGACCACGATCGGCTCGGACCGGAACAGGTACATGATCAGGAAGGCCTCGATCGCCACATACATCACATATGCGAAGACGAGCCGGTCGATCAGCCGGTAATCGGCCTGCCGCTGCGTGGCCAGAAGCAGCCAGGCCGGCAGGGCCATGACGGATACGCGGAACAGGCTGAAGGTTTCCGCATGCTCGAAATGGCCCAGCGCCTGATAATCAGCACCGATGAAGGGCAGTGACAGGATCAGAACGATGATCGCCAGCAGTCGAATCTGCCGGCAGAAAACTTCGTTCGTCCGTGTCCGGTAACGATGCTCGAGCTTCCGGCTGACGAATTCTCCCGACCAGAGGCGCTGGCCGCTTCTCCCTTGAGAGTCAGGCTTGTTCATTCGTGATGTCAGCGGCTCGATTTCATGGAGATGCAGAAGCGGGATTGTACGCCGATGATGTCAAGTTATCGTATATCTTGAGAAAGTTGGTCAACCTTCGGCGCGGTTCGTCGCCGGAACAGCCCAGAGATCGGGAAAAGACAAAGGGCCTTCGATGACAGGAGCCATCATTGCGGTCGCCCAGCAGAAGGGCGGCGCGGGCAAGACGACCCTGACCGCGCATCTGGGGGTGGCGCTGAAGGATGCCGGCCACGCCGTCGCCTTCATCGATATCGATCCGCAGCAGTCCCTGACCGCATGGCACGCTATCCGTACCGAACTTGGCGTCGTGGAGCCCATGGAGCTTCGGCAGATCTCGGGCTGGCGCACGGGCAGCGAGGTGAACCGCCTGCGCCGTGACTTCGATGTCATCCTGATCGACTGTCCGCCGCATGGCGAGACCGACGCCCGCGCCGCGGTGCGGGCCGCCGACCGGGTGCTGATGCCGATCCAGCCCGGTCCGCTGGACTACTGGGCGGCAAAACAGACCATCGAACTGGCCGAACGCGAACGGACCGACTTCACCCTGGTTCTGAACCGGGTGCCGGCGCGCGGCAGGCTGTCGGAAAGGATCCGGGGAATGATCGCAGATGACGGGCTCAGGGCCGCCGAGAACATGCTGGGCAATCGCCAGCATTTCGCCTCGGCGATCATGGAGGGGCTGGGCGTGACCGAGGCCGCGCCGCGCAGCGTGGCGGCGCGCGAGATCACCAGCCTTGCCGGGGAGGTTTCCCGTGACCTCTGATGCGGCCCGGCGCCCACTGGCCGGCGTCAACGTCCTCGATTTCACCGCTTTCGTCGCCGGTCCCTATGCCAGCCGTCTGATGGCCGACATGGGCGCCAACGTGATCAAGGTGGAGCCGCCGGAAGGCGAGAACCTGCGCGGGCTGCCCCCCGTGGTGAACGGCATGGGCGGGTTCTTCTCGGCGATGAACGTGGGCAAGCGCTCGGTCACGCTGAACCTGAAGACCGAACAGGGACTCGATCTGGCCCGTCAACTGGCGGCGAAGTGTGATGTTGTGATCGAGAACTTCCGGCCCGGCGTGATGAAGCGGCTGGGGCTGGACTACGAGACCCTGTCGCAGGGACGCGACGACCTGGTCTACTGCTCGATTTCCGGCTATGGCCAGACCGGCCCGGACGCCGGACGCCCGGCCTTCGCGCCGATCATCAACGCCGCCAGCGGCTACACCCTGGCCGAGTTCCGTTATCAGCGCGCGCAGGACAAGCCCGAACGCTCCCGCACCATCGCCGCCGACGTGCTGGGCGCCAATCATGCGCTGATCGCCATCATGACCGCGCTCTACAAGCGGGAGCAGACGGGCAGGGGCGACTACATCGATGTCGAGCTGCTGGCCGGCCTGATGAACATGATCCCGTTCGAGACCCAGGAGGCGCAGTTTCCGATGGAGAAGCTGAGTGTGCCGATCTTCGAACCGATCACGGCCAGCGATGGCTATTTCATCGTCGCGCCGGTGACGCAGAAGAACTTTCAGGCGCTCTGCGAAGCCTGCGGCAAGCCGGAATGGCGCACCGACGAGCGCTTCGCCACCGGGCCCGCGCGCATGGCCCACTGGGGTGAACTTTTTGCCGCGGTGGAGGAGTGGGCGGCCGACAAGCCTGCCCAGGATGCGGCGCGCGCCATCGAGGCGGCGGGCTGCCCCGCGCGGCGTTACCTGACTCCGGCGCAGGCGCTGGAAAACCCGCACATGATCGAGCGCGGCACGATCGTCGAGGTCGAGGACCAGATGGGCCGGCACAAGGTGGTGAATACCCCCTTCCGCTTCCGCAACGCCGAAGCCGGTGTCGCGGGCGGCGCCCCGACGCTGGGCGCGGACACGCATGGGGTGCTGGCCGAGATGCTGGGACTTGACGAGGCACAGATTGCCAGTCTCAAAGAAGACGAGGCGTTCTGACCAGCCGGGGAGAAGAAGCTGGTCGGACAGGGGAGGACTGAAGAGATGGACATGCAGACCGGAGCGGTCATCAGCGGAGATCGCATCCGCACCGCCGAAGAGCGGGCGGCGAATGCTGCGAAGATGGCCCGGGCGCTGAATGGCGCGGGCATCAGCATGGATGACTGCGTGGCGATCTATCTGCGCAACGACTTCCCGTTCTTCGAGACCTCGGCGGCCTGCACCCTGCTGGGGGCCTACGCCACGCCGATCAACTGGCACTATACGGCCGAGGAAGCTGGCTACATCCTGCGCGACTGCGACGCCAAGGTGCTGGTGATCCACACCGACCTGCTGGCGCCGATCCGCAAGGCGGTGCCTGACAGCGTCACCATCGTCGCCGTGCCGACCCCGCCGGAGATCGCGGCGGCCTATGGCGTGGGCGCCCACGATACCACGCCCGCGGGCGTGCATCTCTATGACGACTTCATCGCCGGCCAGGAGCCCTGGACCGATGCGCCGCCGGCCAGCCGCGGCACCATGATCTACACCTCCGGCACGACGGGAAATCCGAAGGGCGTGCGCCGCGACCCGATGGACGAGGACGCGCAGGCCCGGACGGCGATGCAGGTCCAGGAAGGTTTCGGCGTTCCGATCGACGCCACCGGCATCAGGGCCTGCATGACCGGACCGATGTATCATTCGGCGCCGAACGCCTATGGTCTGGGCGCGGCGCGCAACGGCGCGGCGATCCTTCTTCAGGCCCGCTTCGACGCCGAGGACCTGCTGCGCCTGATCGACACGCACAAGCTGACCCACATGCATGTGGTGCCGACCATGTTCATCCGCCTGCTGCGCCTGCCGGATGAAGTGAAGGCGAAATACGACGTCTCCAGCCTGGTGCACGTGATCCACGGCGCGGCCCCGTGCCCGCCCGAGGTGAAGCGCAAGATGATCGAGTGGTGGGGGCCGGTGATCTACGAGTATTACGGCTCGACCGAGAACGGCATCGTCACCATCGTCACCCCGGACATGGCGATCAACAAGACCGGCACCGTCGGCAAGCCCATCGCCGAGAACCAGATCCGCATTCTGGACGACGACAAGAACGACCTGCCGCCGGGCGAGATCGGCGAGGTCTATATCTGGCGGCCGAACCGGACCAACTTCACCTATCACAAGCGCGAGGACGCGCGCCGCGAGATGGATGTCGAGGGCTTCCTGACCAATGGCGACATGGGCTGGCTGGACGAGGACGGCTGCCTGTTCCTGGCCGACCGCAAGAACGACATGGTCATTTCCGGCGGCGTGAACATCTATCCGGCCGAGATCGAGAAGGCGCTGATCGGCATGCCGGGCGTGAAGGACTGCGCCGTGTTCGGCATTCCGGACCCGGAATTCGGCGAGGCGCTGGCGGCTCATGTCGAGATGGCGGACGCCTCCGTCGCGCCGGAAGACGTGAAGGCCTATCTGAAGGAACACGTCGCCAAGTACAAGATCCCGCGCGAGATCGTCTTCTCCGACGGTCTGCCGCGAGAGGATTCGGGCAAGATCTTCAAGCGCAAGCTGCGCGAACCCTACTGGGAAGGCATGCCGCGCCGGATCTGACGGAACCGTGCTGCGCGGGATGGATCGGCCGGCCCGCAACACGGCTCGGGCCGGACAGGACACATGCGCCTTTCAGGCTGCCGGCACTGGTTCCTCGCCGCCGACACGCAGCCATGCGCACGGCAGTATGGCCGCCAGCGACGCGACGGCCATGGCGTAGACCGCGGTCTCGACACTCGCCAGATCGCCGAGCACGCCCGCACCCGCCGGCCCCGCGACCGATCCGAAACTGCCCAGCCCGTAGATCAGCGCGAAGCCGCGCGAGGCGCGCGCCGGATGCACCAGGTCGTTGACCATGCTGTAGGTGATCGAGGTCGACCCCTGCAGGAAGACGCCGAGAAACGGCATCACCACCCATGACAGGATCCCGGGCGCCAGCACCATTGCGGCGAGTCCCGTGGCGGTCAGTGTCTGGACAAGCGTGAACGCGAGGCGCGGCCCGATCCGGTCGGCGAGATAGCCACAGGCGGCCTTGCCGAAGATTCCGCCGACCAGCACCACCGGGGCGGCGAAGGCGGCAATCGCCAGCGGATAGCCCTTGGCCATCATCAGGAAGGCGACGAAAGTTGCCGCAGCGGCCTGAACCATGTTGTCGATGCAGACCACGGCCAGCAGGGCCGAGAAGCCGCGCCGGTCGAGGATGCCCCAGCGGGTGATGTCGTCCCGGGTCGGATCGCTGGTGGTTGCGCTGTCCCGCGCCGACGGGCGCAGCACACGGAAGATGACCAGTCCTGCCAGCAGCGCGACCAGGCCGAAAGCGGTGGTCGTGAACTGCCAGGCGAGGCCGGCGCCGATCGTCAGGCTGAGCGCGGTCGAGAAGATCAGCTTGCCGGCGTCGCCGGAGGAATTGTAAAGGCCGAGCGCGCTGCGCCGCCCGCCATCCCGATAGGCCGAACTGACCAGCGCGGAGGACGGCGCGTGCTGGAACGCAGTGCCGAGGCCGATGATGATCAGGCAGAGCAGCACCAGACCGGGCCCGTCCGCCAGGGCGAACAGCAGATAGCCGATTGCGGAGAAGATCAGCCCCGCGAGCAGCACGCTGCGGTCGCCGAAGCGTTCCGAGAGAGGCCCGGAGGCAATCTCCATCATGCCCTGGACGAAGCCCTTCAGTCCCTTGAACAGACCAACCTGAGTCAGGCTGAGACCCAGCGACTGGGCCAGTACCGGCAACAGCACATAGATCGTGGAGCTCATTCCGTCCTGCACGGCATGCGCAAGGCTACTCATGGCCAGAGTGGAGCGGCGGCGGCTCATGGCGGATCCGGTTGCTGTGAGAGCGGCTGAGGTGACCCGCCTGGCGATGCGGTGTCAAGTCCGCGCCGACACCCGGGGCCACCCTGCGGTACGGAGGATTTTCCAGCGCAGCGGCATCCAGATGCGGCACTCGGCTAACAGGACCGTGAGAAAAACTCGTTCGCCTTCGGGCGGGCCTCAATATATCACGCGGCATGGCCTGTGGAGACACGACATGCTGAACCCGCTCTTCCGGTGGATGGAGCAGAGCCAGGAAGTGTTTCCCGAGGCGTTGCCCGAGAAGCCGCCCAAGGGCTTCTTCCCCTTCGTCTGGCACTACACACGACCGTTCAAGGCGCTGCTGGCTGCCAATGCGCTGGCGGCGGCCTCGGTGGCGATCATCGAGGTCTGGATCTTCTCATTTGTCGGCGATCTGGTGGACTGGCTGGCCAATGCCGACCGGGCGACCTTCTTCGACACGCACTGGCCGGAACTGGCGATGATGGGGGCTGTGGTCCTGTTCGCCTATCCGCTGCTGATGCTGCTGGCGGAAATCATCTCCAACCAGGGCGTGCTGGGCAATTTCGCCATGCGAACACGCTGGCAGGCGCACCGCTATCTGCTGCGCCAGTCGGTGAGCTTCTTCCAGAACGACTATGCCGGCCGCGTCGCGGCCAAGATGATGCAGACCTCGCTGGGCGTGCGCGACGCCGTGCTGAAGACGACCGAGATCCTTCTCTATGTCGGCATCTACTTCCTGTCGGCGCTGGTGCTGTTCGCCTGGAGCGATTGGCGGCTGGCGCTTCCGATGATTGGCTGGCTGGCCGGCTATGGTGTCATCCTGTGGCTGCTGGTGCCGAAGATGGCGGTGTTGTCGGAAGCCCAGGCCGAGGCGCGGTCGATGGTCACTGGCCGCGTGGTCGATGGTTACACCAACATCACCACGGTGAAGATGTTCGCCCATGCCGAGGCCGAGGACCGCTTCGCGAAGGAAGGCATGGAGGAGTTCCTGGGCACCGTCCATCGCACCATGCGGCTGGCGACCTGGATGCTGTTCCTGATGACCGGGCTGAACGCTTTGCTGTTCTTCTCCATCGCGGGCCTGGCGATCTGGCTGTGGCACCTGAACGTCGTCACGCTGGGCGCGCTGGCCTTCGCCACCGGTCTGGTGTTGCGGCTGCATGGCATGGCGCACTGGATCCTGTGGGAAGTCTCCAGTCTGTTCGAGAATGTCGGCATCGTGCAGGACGGCATTGGCACCATCGCCCGTGAGCGCGAGGTGGTCGATCATCCCGGCGCGAAGCCGCTGACGGTGCCCGAGGGGCAGGTCCGGTTCCGCGGCGTCCGCTTCAACTACGGCAAGGCGCTGGGCCTCGAGGATGATGCGGTGATCGAGGATCTCTCGGTCGAGGTCGCGCCCGGCGAAAAGATCGGCATTGTCGGCCGTTCCGGCGCCGGCAAGTCGACGCTGGTGAACCTGCTGCTGCGCTTCTACGACACCGAATCCGGGACGATCGAGATCGACGGGCAGGACATTGCCAAGGTCAGCCAGCAGAGCCTGCGCGCCGCCATCGGCATGGTCACGCAGGACACCTCGCTGCTGCACCGCTCGGTCGCCGACAATATTCGCTACGGTCGCCCGGACGCCTCCATCGAGGATGTGATCGCAGCGGCGGGCAAGGCCGAGGCGCATGGCTTCATCATGGGTCTCACCGACCCGCAGGGGCGCAAGGGATATCGGGCCCATGTCGGCGAACGCGGCGTGAAACTGTCCGGCGGGCAGCGTCAGCGCATCGCCATTGCCCGTGTCCTGCTGAAGGATGCGCCGATCCTGGTGCTGGACGAGGCGACCAGCGCGCTGGATTCGGAGGTCGAGGCCGCGATCCAGCAGAACCTCTATCGTCTGATGCAAGGCAAGACCGTCATCGCCATCGCCCACCGGCTGTCGACCATCGCGGCGATGGACCGGCTGATCGTGATGGATCAGGGACGGATCATCGAACAGGGCACGCATGACGAACTGATCGCGCAGGGCGGTCTCTACGCCGAACTCTGGGCGCGCCAGTCCGGCGGCTTCCTGCTGGGTCAGGTCGCGGCGGAATAGGTCATGGTGGCGCTGGTCTTCGGCGGTCTGATCCTGTTGCTGCTGTTGTTCGGCCCGCAGCTCTGGACGAAGGCGGTGCTGTCGAAGCATGCGAAGGATCGGTCAGACTGTCCGGGCACAGGCGGGGAACTGGCCGAACATCTGGTGGCTCAGTATGGCCTGCAGGGCGTTGCCGTCGAGCGGCTGGACAACGACGGTGACCACTACGATCCCGACGCACGCGCCATTCGCCTCTCGCCCCGGGTCTTCGACGGCCGGTCGGTCACCGCCGTGACGGTCGCGGCGCACGAGTTCGGGCACGCCCTGCAGCATCACCAGAACCATGCCGGCCTGTTGCGGCGGGGAAAGATGGTGAGTCAGTCCATGTGGTTCGACCGCATCGGCGGCTTCATTCTGATGACCACGCCGGTGCTGGTCTTTCTCCCCGGGCTGCGCTGGCTGGGGGTTGTCGCCCTGATCACCGGCATCGGCATGTCGCTGATCCGGGTGGCGGTGCATCTGGTGACGCTGCCGGTCGAGGTGGACGCTTCCTTCAACAAGGCGCTGCCGATTCTCGAGAGCAACGGCTATCTGCCGGCCGAGGAGATGCCTGCCGCCCGGAGCATCCTCCGCGCCTGTGCGGGCACCTATCTCGCGGCGTCCCTGTGGTCGCTGCTGAACCTTGTCCGCTGGATCCGTCGCTAGAGCCTGACGATCCAACGAAAAACGGCCGGCCAGCAGGAAGGAGACTGGCGCGGCCGTTCTGTCATGGCCCCATGCTGCCGCGGGGCCGGGGAGAAATTTTCCTCAGGACGAGGGATCGGTGTTCATGGCCAGGCGATCGACGTCCTGCCAGCTTTCGCCGGTGGCCATCACGCAGGAAATGCCGTTCGGCTGCGTGACGATGATCGTCCAGGTCTTGCCCTCCTCGGCGGAGGTCAGAACTTCGATGAGGGCGCCGTTCGAGGCGAGACCCATCGCGATGGGGGCCTCCTTGTAACCAGCGGAAAGCTTCTCCAGCACCTGGTCGCGCTCCTGACATAGCATCTGGGCCTGGGCCCCTGACGTCATGGCAACAATACCGGCTGCTGCGATCAATCCTGTGACAAACTTCCTCATGGCTGGTTACTCCTTTCTGACCGCCTGACTACGGCCTTGGGATCAGACCTTAGAGGCCAGTCCCTAATATTCTATGAATAGAGATGGGAATATTTTCTGTTTTTTCCAGGTGATCGGGATCACCACTATGCGATCGGGTGACGATTTGAATTTTATTGAAGCGTTAACAAAGCTGTTCATGACCCGTTAACGCCTGGCGGGCGGTTGCGAAAGCCCGTCCGGTGTGACTCAATGGGGCACGGACTGGCGTTGGAGCATGTCATGACATCTGCCGCATTGCCCCTTTCGCGGGTTTTCTCCCGGTGGCTTCTGATCCTTGTGCTGGCGGTCCCGCTCAGCGGCTGCGGCGTGAACGAGATCCCGCGGCTGGACGAGGCGGTGAAGGCGGCCTGGGCGCAGGTGCAGAACCAGTATCAGCGCCGCGCCGACCTGATCCCGAACCTGGTGGAGACGGTGAAGGGCTTCGCCGAGCAGGAGAAGGAAGTCCTCACCGGCGTCGTCGAGGCGCGGGCGAAGGCGACCCAGGTCCAGGTGCAGGTAACGCCCGAGATGCTGTCCGACCCGAATGCGCTGAAAATGTACGAACAGGCGCAGGGACAGTTGAGCAGCGCGCTGTCGCGGCTGCTGGTCACGGTCGAACGCTATCCGGATCTGAAGAGCTCGCAGAACTTCATCGCCCTGCAGGCGCAGCTTGAAGGCACCGAGAACCGCATCACCGTGGCCCGGCGCGACTTCATCCAGGCGGTGCAGACGTTCAACACCGAAATCCGCACCTTCCCCGGCATCATCTGGGCGACCGTCCTCTACAGCGATCTGGAAGCCAAGCAGAACTTCCAGGCCGCGGCGGATGCGGAGGAAGCGCCGAAGGTGAAGTTCTGATCATGCCCTTCCGGGCGCTCGGGCTGTCATTCTGGATCGGTGTGCTGGCGCTGCCGGCGCTGGCGCAGAGTTTCCCGGAACTGACCGGCCGGATTGTCGACCAGGCGCGCATTCTGGACGCAGCGACGGTGCGGCGGCTGACTGAGGATCTCCTCGCGCATGAGCGCGCCACGTCCAACCAGATCGTGATTGTCACCCTGAATTCGCTCGAGGGTCATGACATTGCCGATTACGGCTACCGGCTCGGCCGGCACTGGGGCATCGGCCAGGAAGGCCGGGACAATGGCGTCCTGCTGATCGTCGCCCCGAACGAACGCAAGGTCCGGATCGAGGTTGGTTACGGGCTGGAAGGCGCACTGCCCGACGTGCTCGCCCACCGGATCATCGAGGACGAGATCCTGCCGCGCTTCCGCAATGGCGACATGCGTGGCGGCATCGTGGCGGGCGCGTCGGCAGTGCTGCAGGCGATCAAGGGCGAGTATGAACCGCTGGAGAAAGAGGACACGGAAGAAGAACTGGATGCCCTTGGGCTCGGACTGATCCTGACGATCATCTTGATCATGATGATCATTCGCGTGGTCAACAGGGAGGCGCGGTCCGGCTGGGGCCGAGGATACCGGCACAGGCGGCATTTCGGAGATGGCATCCATATCGGCGGATCGGGCGGCGGTCTGGGCGGCGGTGGCTTTGGCGGCGGCGGTGGTGGTTTCGGCGGCGGCGGATCGTCCGGGAGCTGGTAGGAAGTTCAGATGAGCACGGTGTTTTCAGATACCGATCACAAGCGCATCGCCGATGCGATCCGAGCGGTCGAGTCAGAGACCTCGGGGGAGATCGTCTGTGTGGTGGCGCGGCAATGCGAGCCCTACGCCATCATCGCCGTGATGTGGTCGACGCTGGCCGGGCTGCTGGCCGGCGCGCTGGCGGCGCCGTTCTGGCCGGGCTGGCCGATCACGGGGCTGCCGCTTCTGCAGGTCGGCGTGGTTCTGGCGGTGCTGCTGTTGCTGCAGATTCCGTCGCTGAGGATGCGCGTCGTTCCCTCGGCGGTGAAGCACCGCCGGGCGCGGCGGCTGGCGCATACGGCCTTCGTCGATCTGGGTGTGCACCGGACCGAAGGCCGGACCGGCATCCTGATCTTCGCCGCCATGGCCGAGCACTATGTCGAGATCATCGCCGACGAGGGCATCCACGCCAAGGTGCCTGACGGAACCTGGGACACGGTGGTCGCGGAGTTCTCAGGCCACATGAAGCGGGGCGAGATCATCGAGGCCTTCGCCGACGCCATCGCCGCCTGCGGCCAGCCGCTGACCGAACACTTCCCGCGCCAGGGCGGAAACCCGAACGAACGCCCAGATCATCTGATCGAGATCTGAAACGCGCCTTCGAGGCGGCCTCTCAACCCGGCCGGTTTCAGGACTGATGGGGAAGTCATCGACCCCCACTCCAACCCTCCCCCTTCGCAGGGGGAGGGAGTAGAGAGGCGGGTCTTTGCCGCTGCGGCGTCAGTTGCCCGAGAACAGCAGGTTGGGCAGCCACAGGGCGACAGCCGGGAACAGCACGATCAGGAACAGACCGAACAGTTCGACCACCGCATAGGGACCCACGGACATGTAGATGTCCTTCATGGTCAGATGCCGCATCGACGGATCCGACTGGGTCACCGACCTGAGATAGAACAGGTTGAACCCGAAGGGCGGCGTCATGTAGCTGATTTCCATCATCACCACGAACAGGATGCCGAACCAGATCGGATCGAAGCCGTGCGCGTTCACCAGCGGCAGGAACACCGGCAGGGTGATCAGCATGATGCCGACAGGGTCGAGCACCATGCCCAGGAAAAACAGCACAACCATCATGAAGAACAGCGCACCCCAGTGACCGCCCGGAATCTGGGAGGTCAGGCTGGTGATGAAGCCTTCCGCCCCCATCGCCGTGTAGGCGGTGGAATAGGCATGCGCCGCGAACACGATCCAGGTGATCAACGTGGTCAGCCGGAAGGTCCGGATTGCCGCTTCCCGGACCAGGTCCCAGTTCAGGCGGCGGTTCACCGCACTGGCGACCAGCGCGCCCAGCACGCCGACGGCCGCTGCTTCGGTCACCGTCGCCAGGCCGGAGAAGATCGCCCCCAGCACCATGACGATGATCATGATCGGCAGCAGCACCGACCGCAGCGCCGCCAGCTTCTCGGGCCAGGTGCCGCGATCCTCGGCCGGCAGGGCCGGTCCCATGCTCGGCTGGATCCAGCAGCGGATGCCGATATAGAGCGAGACCAGCACGAACAGCAGCAGGCCCGGGCCGACGCCGGCGGCGAACAGCTTGCCGATCGAGACCTCGGTGATCAGCGCATAGAGCACCATCAGGATCGACGGTGGGATCAGGATGCCCCAGCCGCCGCCAGAGTTGATCGCGCCCAGCGCGAGACGGGCGTTGTAACCGCGCGACAGCATCTGCGGCAGGGCGATCGTGCCCATGGTCACCACCGCCGCGCCGGAAATGCCCGACATGGCGGCGAAGATGGTGCAGATCAGCACCGTGCCGATGGCCAGACCGCCGCGCAGTCCGCCCCACCAAAGGTGCATCATGCGATAGAGGTCATGCGCCACGCCGGATCGTTCCAGCACCATGGCCATGAAGACATAGAGCGGGATCGCGATCAGGGACGATGTCTCCATCAGGTCCCACATCTTGGAAGCGACCAGATAGAGTCCGTCGGAGCCCGGGTTCGCCTGAAACTCGGCGAAGATGAACATCACGCTCAGGCCGCCCAGCACGAAGGTCAGCGGCACGCCCAGCATGATGAAGAGGAACAGCAGGCCGAAGAAGAGGAAGGTCTTCCATTCGATGGCCATGGCCGCATAGGCGGCGATAATGTCAGACATCCAGCTTGCCCTCCGCGCCGTCGGCGATCGGCCCGTAGGCGGTTTCATCCACGTCGATGCCCATGAGGATCATCACATCCGCGGCGAACTTCACGATGCCCTGCGCGAACAGCAGGATCGCGGCCACCACGATCATCCATTTCGATGGCCAGAGCGGCGCCTTCCAGACGGCGAGCTCGTCCACCTCCCACCGGCACCAGGGCGGCACGCCCTCGGTCGCGCAGACCGACTGCGCAGCCATTTCATAGGAATTCGGCAGCAGCACGATCAGGAAGCAGAAGAACAGGAACGAGGTCGCGATATCGACCGCCGCCTTCCGCTTCTTCGAGAAGCTGCCATAGAACAGGTCTACGTTCACATGCTCGCGCCGGGCCAGAAGATAGCCGCCGCCGATGATGGCGTAGACGCCGAAAATCAGCCGTGAGGCCTGCTGCGACCAGGAAATCGGCGCGCCGACCACCTTGCGCATGACCACATCCGTCAGCAGCAGAATGAAAAGGATCAGTACCGCCCAGTTGACGAATTTGGCGATCCAGAGATTGGTTGTCGTCACCGTTCGGGCCAAGGCCGTGATGGCGCCCATGAAATCATCCACCTGAATAGAAATAGGAAATCCCGACGGCCGCGGCGTTCCCGATGGGCGTCACGGCCGGCGGAAAGAAGCCGGGCGGACCGAAGTCCGCCCGTCTCTGCGTCGAAACGCGATCAGGCGTAGCCGAGAACCTTCAGGAACTCGACCAGCATGTCGGCGCCCTTGCCGGCATTGCCGCCCTTGCCGCGCTCCTCGTCCAGGATGGCCTTGGAAGCCTCGGCGAACTTGTCGAGCACGCCCTGCGGGAACTGCTTCACCTTCACGTTCTGCTCGGCGATGCCCGAGGCCAGCGCGGTCATTTCCTTGTACTGGTACTCGGCGCAGCGCTTCCAGAAGCGGGTCTCCAGATGCTGCATCAGGGTGAAGTGCAGATCCTCGGGCAGGGCCTCGACCGCCGCCTTGTTCATGATCAGCGTATCCATCGCCAGACCCATGGTCGGCTTCATGTGGAACTTGGCGACTTCCCACAGCGACATGGACTTCGCGCCCTGCGCCGCGCCCCAGTGAGCGCCGTCGACAACGCCCGAGGCGATCGACTGGTAGAGTTCCGGACCCGCGATGTATTGCGGGGCCGCGCCTGCGGCTTCCAGATACTTCAGATACGAACCCGAAGACCGGAGCTTCATGGCGGAGAAGTCGCCGGCCTCGGCAATTTCCTTGGAGACCACCAGTTCGGTCGGATAGACCTTCTCGGCCATGCTCAGGATGCCGTGATAGGCCAGTTCCTCGTTGAACAGGGCCTCGGCGCCCATGTTCTTCAGGTAGTACTGGAACTCCCAGGGCTCACGGAAGGTGCCCGGCACACCCAGGCACAGGCCGGCCATCGGCGCCTCGCCCAGGACATAGCCCGGCGAGATGGTGCCCATCTCGACCACGCCCTTCTTCACGATCTGGAAGATTTCCGCGCCCTTGGCGAACTCGCCCGCGCCGTGCAGTTCCAGGGTGAAGCGGCCCTTGGTGATCTCGGCCAGTTCGTCGGCGATCACCTGCAGGCTGTCGCCATAGGAAGCGGAAGCCTTCGGCCAGTGCGACTGCACCTTCCAGACGACCTTCTCCTGCGCGCGGGCGGCGCTGGAGCCGATGATGGCGGGCGCGGCGATCGCGGCTGCGCCGGCGACCAGCGCCTTGCGGCGCGACAATTCGATCTTGGTATCGGTCATGACATGTCTCCCCTTGTCAGAGCTGTATCAGGCATGATGCCTGAACCGGGCCGGGTGCGTCCACGCCTCCGGACCCTGCCGAGTGGCGCCAATATGACGGTGCCCCCGATCCCCTACAATCCAGAAAGTGTGGAAGCTGCGTGGCGCTGAGGGCTTACCTGCCCTGCAGCCGGAACGAATTCCCGCTGTTAGGACAGACGCGCGAAAAACTGACAGCCGCTGCACTCTGTCGCTTGCGTCATCCGGGCCGCGCGTCCTATACCCGGCGGCGGAGAGGTGGCCGAGTGGCTGAAGGCGCTCCCCTGCTAAGGGAGTATGGGTTAATCGCCCATCGTGGGTTCGAATCCCATCCTCTCCGCCATCACTCACTGACGCATAGATGTTTGGTTCCTGCCCCGGCCCGACGCGGTCGGCTCAGGCGGTCTGGCGTTCGATCAGGCCGAGTTCTTCGATCATGGTCTGGCGCATCTCGATCTTGCGCGCCTTGCCGGTGACGGTCATGGGGAACTCGGCGACGGTGCGGACGTGGCGCGGGATCTTGAAGTGGGCGATCTGGCCGTCGCAGAAGTCACGGATGTCCTGCAGGGTCGGCTTGCGGGCGCCTCGCGGCACGACCCAGGCGCAGAGTTCTTCGCCATATTTCTCGTCGGGAACGCCGAAGACCTGGACGTCGGCGATGTCCGGGTGGCGGCGCAGGAACTCCTCGATCTCGGCTGGGTAGATGTTCTCGCCGCCGCGGATGACCATGTCCTTCACCCGGCCGATGATGTTGCCGTAACCCTCGGCGTCGATGGTGCCGAGGTCGCCCGTGTGCATCCAGCCGTCGGCGTCGATACTCTCGGCGGTGCGTTCCGGATCGTCCCAGTAGCCCTGCATCACCAGATAGCCGCGGGTGCAGAGCTCGCCCGGCTCACCGGCGCGGACGGTGGCGCCGGACTCGTCGATCACCTTTACCTCGGCATGGGGCTGCACGCGGCCGACGGTGCCGGTGCGGCGGGCGATGGGATCGTCGGTCGCGGTCTGGAAGCTGACCGGCGCGGTCTCGGTCATGCCATAGGCGATGGTGATTTCCTCCGCGTTCATGTCGCGCATCACCCGCTGCATCAGGCTGATCGGGCAGGGCGCGCCGGACATGATCCCGGTGCGGAGCGCGGTCAGGTCGAAACGGCGGAACTCCGGATGCTCGACCATCGCCAGGAACATGGTCGGCACGCCATGCACGGCGGTGCATCGTTCTTCGGACAGCGCCGCCAGCGTCTGGCCCGCCTCGAAGGCCTCGCCCGGGAAGACCATGCAGGCCCCGTGCGCCACCGCCGCGAGATTGCCCAGAACCATGCCGAAGCAGTGATAGAGCGGCACCGGGATGCAGAGCCGGTCCTGCTCGCTCAGCCGCATGGCGTGGCCGGTGAACCACCCATTGTTGACGATGTTGCGGTGGGTGAGCGTGGCCCCCTTCGGCGCGCCCGTGGTGCCGGAGGTGAACTGGATGTTGATCGGGTCGGTCTGGCGCAGCCGCATCTCGATGCCCGGCAGTCGGCTGCGGTAGGCGGAGCGGCCGCGCTGCATCACCTCGGCATAGCGGAACATCCCCGGCCGTTCCGAACGGCCCAGATGGATCACGGACCTGAGTGAAGGCAACCGCTCGCTCCGCAGACGTCCGGGTGCGCAGGTCTCCAGTTCTGGCGCGAGGTCGCACAGCATCTGGATGTAGTCGGACGACTTGAAGCGCGTCGCCGTGATCAGCGCGGCACAGCCGACCTTGTTCAGCGCATATTCCAGCTCCGACCGCCGGTAGGCCGGGTTGATGTTCACCAGGATCAGGCCGATCCGGGCGGTTGCGAACTGGGCGATGAGCCACTCGGCCCGGTTCGGCGACCAGATCCCGACCCTGTCGCCACGGTAGAGCCCCAGCGACAGCAGCCCGGCGGCCAGGCGGTCAACTTCGGCGTTCAGCTCCGCCCAGGTCCAGCGCATGCCGCTTTCGCAGAAGGCGGCAGCGGGCCGGTCCGGCCACTTCCGCGCCGCCCGGTGTAACAGGCCCGAGACGGTCTCGTCCCTCAGACGGGGGTGCTGCTTCCCTTTGACATGGGAGAAACCGTTGATGGGCGCGGTCATGGCGTCGAGTTCCTCCTCCTTTGAAGGGGGAGGGAAATCATCACATCTGTTTCCAGTCGCCGGCGCGTTCGAAGGCGCCGGCGGCCTGGTAGATGGTGCTCTCGGCGAAATGCTTGCCCACCAGCTGCATCGAGATCGGCAGGCCGTTCGACATGCCGACCGGGATCGCCATGGCCGGGTGGCCCGTGGTGTCGAAGGGCGCGGTGTTGCCCAGCATCTCGAAGGCGCGCTGGATGTATTCGGCCAGCGGCGCGTCAGGGGCCGGGATCGGCGGGGCAACCATCGGCGTGGTCGGCATCAGCAACAGGTCGTAGGCCCCCAGCATCTGATCGTAGGCCAGCCTGAGCTTGCGCGCCAGGTTCTGCGCCTTGGCGTAGTAGTGGCCGCGGTGATGGCGCAGGAAGAACTCGCCCACCATCATCGAGATCTTCAGGCTGTCCGAAAGCTCGTCGGCGCGGGACCGCCAGTTGGCGTGATAGTCCAGCAGGCTGGTGACATAGAGGCCTTCCCAGCCCGTGCCCATGCCATTGCCCTTCATCATCTGGTTGGTCAGGCCTTCCAGTGCGATGGGCGTCCAGATCGCCGGACCGACGTCGTGCATCGGGATCGATACCTCGTCCACGGTCGCGCCCATTTCGCGGAACCTCTCGGCGGCCGCACGGTTGGCGTCGTCCACGGCGCGTTCCGACTCGGGCCGGCCGAAGCCCTCCTTGACGATGCCGATGCGGAGCCCGCCCACGCCGCGGCCCACGGCGGCGGTGTAGTTGTCGACCTGCGGCGCGTACTGGCGCGGGTCCAGTCCGTCCGACCCGGCGATGACCTCCAGCATCAGCGCGTTGTCATGCACGTTCTGGGTCATGGGACCGGTGTGGTCGATCGTGTTCTCGATCGGCATGACGCCGGAATAGGGCACCAGCCCGTGCGTCGGCTTCATGCCGTAGCAGCCACAGAAGCTGGCCGGCATGCGGATCGAACCGCCCTGATCGCCGCCGATGGCCATGTCCATCTCGCCGGAGCCAACCACCGCGCCGGACCCGGATGACGAGCCGCCGGCCGTATGGCCGCGCTTGTGCGGGTTGTGCACGGGGCCGGTTGCGTTTGTGTGGCTGCCGCCCGACAGGCAGAAATATTCGCAATGCACCTTGCCCATGATGGTCGCGCCGGCATCCAGCAGCCGAGTCACGATGGTGGCGTCCACGTCGGGCACATAGCCCTTCAGCGTCGATGCGCCGTTCATCATCGGCACGCCGGCCAGGCAGACATTGTCTTTCAGCGCCACGGTCTTGCCCTGCAGGGGGCCGCGCGGGGCGCCCTTGATCTCGGTCTTCACATACCAGGCGTTCAACGGGTTCTCGTCGGCGCTGGGCCGGTAGCCGGCCGTGCGCGGGTAATCCACCGGCGGCAGATAGTCCGGCATGGAATCGATGATGTCGTAGGACTGGAAGTTGCCTTCCATCAGCTCCATGAACTCCATAATCCGCTCATCCGACATGTGCATGCCGAAATCCTCGACGATGGAACGCATCTGCTGAAGCGTTGGACGCTTGACGGTCATGTAGATCGCCTCCTGTACCGTGGCCGGGCGGGCGGGCTGTCCCGACGGTTTTCTTGCGCCGCCGCCGGTGGAGCCCGCCGAAGCGGCCGCCGGACGCGCGGTGGTGATGGATGATGGTGACGCCGCGCGCGGGCTGGCCGCGCCGGCGCCGAAGCCGGTGAACTCGTCAATCAGGGCGGCGTCCTGCGAGGTCGTATCGACCTCGCCGGTGACCACGCCCTTCTGCAGCAGCAGGATGCGGTCGGACAGTTCGGTGATGAATTCCAGATTCTGCTCGACCAGCACGATGGAGATGCCGCGTTCGTCCCGCAACTTCTGCAGCAACTCGCCGATATCGTCGACGATGGAGGGCTGGATGCCCTCGGTCGGCTCGTCCAGCAGGATCAGGTCGGGATCGCTGATCAGGCAGCGGGCCAGGGCCACGATCTGCTGTTCGCCGCCGGACAGCGCGCCGCCCGCGCGGTCCATCATGGGTTCCAGTCGCGGGAAGTCGGCGACCATGCGCTCGACGGCCTCGTACTCATCCGCCTGATGGCTGGCGATGCCCATGCGCAGATTGTCGGTGACGGTCAGGTTGGGGAAGATGCCCCGGCCCTGGGGCACGTAGCCGATGCCCATGCGGTTGCGGACATGGGCGGGTTCGCGGGTGATGTCCATGCCGTCGAAGTCGATGCGGCCGCCATTGGGGCGGATGATGCCGACCAGCGTCTTCAGCAGGGTGGTCTTGCCCATGCCGTTATGGCCCAGGACGCCGACGATCTCGCCCTCGCCGACCTCCATGTCGATGCCATGCAGCACCGGTACGCGGCCATATCCGGCGCGCAGCCCCTTCGCCGAAAGGATGACATCGCCGCTCATTGCTTCTTGTGTCCCAGATAGACGTCGCGGACGGTCGGATCGGCCGAGACCACATCCATCGTGTCCTCGATCAGGATGGCGCCGCGGTGGAAGACCGTGACCTTCTCGGCGATCTGCCGGACGAACTGCATGTCGTGCTCGACCACGATCATGGTGGCGGTCTTGTTGATCTCCCGGATCAGCTCCACGGTCAGCTGGACTTCCTCATGGGTCATGCCGGCGGCCGGTTCGTCCAGCAGGACAAGCCAGGGCTCGGCGGCGATGACCATGCCCAGCTCGACCCACTGCCGCTGCCCGTGGCTGAGTTCGTTCACGGTCAGGCGGCGGATATCGCCGAGGCGGATCCTCTCGATGGTCTCCTCGACCAGCGTCTTCGCGCGGCGGGCATCGTGCCAGCGCCGGGCGGAGAGCCAGATGTTCTCGTGGACGGTCAGCCCCTCGAACACGTTCGGCACCTGGGTCTTGATGCCGACGCCCAAGCCGGCGATCTCGTGGCTGTGGGCGCGGTTCACGTTCAGGTCGCGGATGACGACGTCGCCGAAGGTGGGCTTGAGCTGCCCGGTCAGGCACTTGAAGAAGGTGCTCTTGCCTGCGCCGTTGGGGCCGATCAGGCAGCGCAGCTCGTTCTCGCGCAGGCTGAAATCGACCTGGTCCACCGCGACGACGCCGCCGAAATGCATCGACAGGCCGCGCGTCTCGACCATGATGTCGCCCCGGCGGCTCATTCGTCGGCTCCCGCGGTGCGGGTGCGCCGGCTGCGGCGGCGATTGCTGTGGCGGCGGAAGTCGGCCTTGCGGCCCCGGCGGCGGTCCCAGAGATGGATCACGCCCGGCACGATCCCGCGCGGCACCAGCAGCACGAAGATGATCAGGATGACGCCCAGGATCAGGTTGTTGTTGATGGTCGACTGCTGGCCCAGCTCGCTGGTCAGGTAGAACATGGCGAAGGCGCCCAGGATCGGCCCGATCAGCGTTCCGCGCCCGCCGACGATCACCCAGATGATGGTCAGCGCGGCGTTGTAGAGATTGAACAGGTCCGGCGTCACCCGGCCCACGCCATTGGCGAACAGCACCCCGGCCGCGCCCGCGATGCCGCCGCCGACGGTGAACAGCAGCAACTTGTTCAGCCGGATGTCATAGCCGATCAGTTCGGCTCTGAGTTCGTTCTCGCGGATGGCCACCGCAACGCGCCCGAAATGGCTGCGCACCAGCCAGACGCAGCCGAAATAGCCGATCAGCAGCGCGGCCATGGCGACGTAGAAGATGTCCTCGGGGAACAGGAACCAGTTGGCGTATCCCGGCACGTTGAGAGGGGGCGCATTGATGCCGTTGAACCCGCCCAGCAGCGCGTCGCCGATCTTGTAGTCAGGCCCGGAAGTGCGGCGCAGCAGATTGTAGAAGATCAGCGAGACCGTCAGCGTGATGACCGCCAGATAGACGTCCGAAACGCGGCCGTAGAAAACGAAATAGCCCAGCACGGCGGCGAAGGCGGCGGCCACCAGTATCGCGACGACCACTGCCCATGTGCTGCCGCCGAAATTGATGCCTGCAATGACATAGGAATAGGCCCCCAGACCGAAGAAGGCCGTCTGTCCGAAGCAGAGAATGCCGCCGAAGCCCCAGATCAGCCCCAGGCTCAGCGCCAGCAGGGCGAGCGCGATCACCGTTGTCAGGTTGATGATCGTGAACAGCTCCAGCACCTCGGGCGCGCCGAACAGGAAGATCAGCCCGATGATCCCGATGAAGACCAGCCAGCGATTTTCGCGGGTGCGGCTCACAGGCTCTTCCGGAACAGTTTGGAGGTGATGCCCTGGGGCATCAGCCGCAGCAGCACGATGGCGACGACCAGCAGGCCGACTTCACCGACCGTCGGTCCGGAGAGGTAGCTGAGGATCGAGTTGATGCCGCCCAGCAGGGTCGAGGCCGACAGCGTGCCCGCCAGGATCGCCTGGCCGCCGGAGATGACCGTGATGAAGGCCTTGGCGATATAGGTCGCGCCGATGGTCGGCAAGACGCCGGTGATGGGCGCCAGCAGACCGCCGACAAGGCCGGAGACCGCTGCGCCGATGCCGAAGGTCACCGCGTAGATCTGCTTGGTGGATACGCCCAGCGCCGAGGCGACCTCCGCGCCCTGCATGGTGCCCCGGGCCAGCAGGCCCAGCTTGGTGTAGCGCAGGGTCAGCCAGGTCGCCAGCGAGAGCGCGACGGCCATGCCGATCAGGAACAGCTCATAGCCGGACGAGGTGAATTCGCCGATCTTGATGGCGCCGATGGGCGGCGAGATCGTGGTTGCGGTGGTCGCGCCGAAGATCGTGGTGATCAGCCCGATCAGAAGCAATGACAGGCCCCATGTCGCCAGCAGCGTGTCGACCATGCGTCCGTAAAGAAACTGGATCATGGCGCGCTCGACGATGATGCCGATGACGCCGACCACCAGCGGCGCGAGCACCAGCATGGCGAACCAGATGTTCACCCCGGCATTGGTGGAGACGACCACCGTGTAGCCGCCCAGCATCAGGAACTCGCCATGGGCCAGGTTGATCACCCGCATCATGCCGAAGATGATCGCCAGCCCCAGCGAGATCAGAACCAGATTGGCGATCCCGTAGATGATCTGCAGCAACAGCGCGACGTAGAGGTCCAAGAGGAGTCCCCGGATCAGAGAAATGGAACCCCGGCGCCGAAGCGCCGGGGCAATGTGCCGTAAGGCCTACTCGATACCGGCCGCCTTCAGGCCGTTCTCGAAGTAGAACTTCGCCTCGTTCGGATTGGCCTGCAGGTCGCACACCAGCAGCGTATCCGCGGGCGGCTGCTGCTCGAAGGTCTCGATGATGTTGAACTTCTGGTCCTTTAGTTCGGCCAGATAGACGTTCTGCGTGGCGTGGTGCGTCTTGGCGTCGATCGTCACCGTGCCGGACGGGCCCTCGATCGCGATGGGGGATTCCAGCGCCTCGATCACTTTCATGCGGTCCGTGGACCCCGCCTTCCGGACGCCCTCGGCCCAGAGCATGACGCCTTCATAGGTGCGGGCGGCGAGCTCGTTGAGGTATGGGGCATCGGCGCCGAAACGCTTCTTGAAGCGGGCGACGAAGTCCTTGTTGGCCGGCGTGTCGATCTCCTCGAAGTAGCTGTAGGCGACAATCATGCCGTCGCCTTCCGCCGCCGAGATCGCCTGATGCTCGTTGCCCACGCCGAAGGTCGTGGAGGCGATCGGGATGTTCTTGTTCATGCCCGCCGCCGCGTACTGGCGATAGAAGGAGATGTGAGCGCCACCGACCAAGGCCGACATGACCATGTCCGGCTTGGCCGCCTGGATCTTCTGGATGGTCGGGCCGAAATTGGTGACATCCAGCGGGAAGAACTCGACCGCGACGGTCTCGCCGCCATTGTCCTTCACATATTTCTGGACCCAGTCTGCGGTGATCTGGCCGTAATTGTAGTCGGCGGCCACGACGTAGACCTTCTTGCCCCACTTGTTCATCGTGTAGGGGACCAGCTTCTCGACCGTCTGCGCCGGGGTCGAGCCGGTGTTGAAGGTGTTGCGGTCGCAGACGCCGCCCTCGTACAGAACGTTGTAGAAATACAGCGTCTGGAATCGGCTGAGCGTCGGTCGGATGGCCTCACGGGAAGCAGAGGTGATGCCGGCATGGACCACATCCGCGCGGTCGGAGGCCGCGGCCTGTGTGGCGTACTGCGTGTAGAACTGAATGGTCGACTGCGGGTCGTACATCTTCAGCTCGACCTGACGGCCCAGCAGGCCGCCGTCGGCATTGATCTCCTCGACCGCCATGGTCATCGCGTCGACCATCGGCTTGCCATAGATGTCCAGGCCGCCGGACTGGTCCAGAATGCCGACAAGCTTGATCGGGTCGTCGGCCATCGCACTACCGATGATTGCCGGTGTGGCCAGCACCGCGGCGGTCGCCGCGACGCCTTTCAGAAACTTTCTGCGTATGGATGTCATTCTGTCCACTCCCTGTTGCGCGGGTGTTGTGCCCGCATGACCCCCACCCGGGCCGATTGAGATTCAGTCGTCAGACTTGGATTCCTTCTCGCCGGAACCGTTCCCGGTGTCGGTATCAATGCTGCCTGTGATGCCGGCGAGGCCGTCGCCGACATTCATGCCGATGTCCTCGCCGAGCTTCTTGATCGCCGGCAGCTGCAAGGCCATCGCCAATACGCTGTCCACCACCTGATTGATCGGCGCGTCGTCGGTGCCCTTGCCGCCCTTGCCCTTGCGACCACCCGAACCGTCCATGCCCGAGATGTGGTTGATGCGGATCGAGTCGATCTTTTCCGCCGGCTTGGTCATGCGCGAGACCACTTCCGGCAGGGTCTCGATGCGCTTCATGTCCAGCTTCAGCCGCATCAGGTGCTCGCTCTGGCTGTTGTCGGCTTCGACAAGGGCCCGCTTGCCCTCCGCCTCGGCCAGCATCTCGATGCGCCGCGCGGTGCTGGCGATGTCGGTGGCCTCGGCCTTCGCCTTGGCCATCGCCAGGATGGTCTCCGCCTCGCTGGCGACGCGGGTGTCGTCGACTTCGGCCTCTTCCCTGGCGCGGATCAGGGCCAGCAGCTTCTGCCGTTCGGCCTCTGCGATGACGCGGGCGGTCTCGACGCCGGCATCGGCTTCGACCTTCTTGGCTTCTTCCAGCAGCGCGGCGGCGCGGGCCTTGGCCTCGTCGATGCGTTTGGCGGCCAGGGCCACCTCGCTCTCGTGCCGGGCGGTCTGGGTGTTCATCTGGCTCTCGACTTCCAGACGCCGGATCTCCCGGTCACGGTCGATCTCCGCCTGCTTGACCTGACGGTCGCGGTCGATGCGGGCAGCCTCGCGGCGGCGCTCGGCCAGCGCCTGCTGCTCGGCGATCTCGGCCTGGCTTTCGGCCCGGCGGCTCTCGATCTCGCGCTGCTGGGCCTGGTGGGCCAGTTCGGATTCCTGCTCGATGTCATAGCGCTGCTTGGTGGCCTGCAGCTCGCTGCGGCGCACGGCGACATCAGCCTCGGCGTTGATGGCCGCGCGCTCCTTCTTCGAGGTCGCGATGATCTCGGACAGGCGCCGCATGCCGACTGCGTTGAAGGCGTTGTTCTCGTCCAGCGAGCCGAACGGCGTCTGGTCCAGCCGGGTCAGCGCCACGTTCTCCAGCAGCAGGCCGTTCATCGCCAGTGTCGGCGACAGCGCCTCGGAAACCTCACGGACATATTCGCCGCGGCGGTCCTGCAACTCGTCCATCGTGTAACGGGCCGCGACCGACAGCATGGCGTCGACCAGCTTGCCTTCCAGGGTCTCGGCCAGTTCCGAGGCGCGGAAGGACTTCCCGGCCAGCGCCTGGGCCGCCGTGGTCACGCCCTCATCGGACGGGTTCACCCGCACATAGAATTCCGCCGAAGCGTCGACCCGCAGCCTGTCATTGGTGATGATCGAACGCTCGCCCTTGCGCTCGATCTCCAGGCGCATGGTCTTCATGTTCACTTCGGAGATGCGGTGGATGATCGGCAGGGCGATGCAGCCCCGTTCCATCACGATCCGCTGCCCGCCGAAACCGGTCCGGATCATGGCCACCTCGCGGCTGCCCTTCTTGTAGAACCGGTTCAGAAACAGGATGCCGATGATCAGGACGATGATCGCGACGATGATGCCGACTACCCAGGCCATGGCTGCCCCTCCGCTGCCTCCCGGAGGGCGCGCAGACAATTCGCCACGCGCACATTCCGGTTGCTGTCGCGATGCCGTTCGAGGCGCTCGCGACTGCCTCTGGACAAAAATCGTCGAGGGGGCGGACCGCGGAGTCAAGCGTTACATATCGGTGGATATTGTTTGTGCGGATGTATCATGATTTGAGCACGCTTTTGACCATGTTCTGGGCAACATCATGCAATTGAAGGGGAATTTCCGATGCTGACCATCACCGCCATCATCCGGACAAAGGCCGGTCACGAAGCCGAAATGCGTCAGGGACTGCTGCGGGTCGCCGAAAATGTTGCTGCCAACGAGCCGGATACTGTCGGCTTCTTCATTTCCGAGGACGCGGCTTCTCCCGGCACCTTCACCACTTACGAGCGGTTTACAGACCAGGCGGCCATGGACCGGCACAACAATTCCGACACGGTGGCGGCGTTCTTCAAGATTGCCCAGCCGATACTGGACGGAGAGGTGGTATTGCTGACCTGCAACGAGATCTCGGCGAAGGGCTGAGGCCCGGCCGGTCAGCCGGTTTCGCGGTACTCGCTCGGCGATATGCCGACGATGGAGCGGAAGATGCGGCTGAAATGCGCCGGATCCGAGAAACCGACTGAAAACGCGATGGACGCGATGGAGGAACTGCGCCGGGTCGGGTCGAGCAGGCGACGCTGGGCGGTGGCGATGCGCCGTGCGCGGATGGTGCCCGACAGGGTCTCGCCCCGGTCGGCGAACATCTTCTGGATGTAGCGTTCCGAAAGGCCGAGTTCGCGCGAGAGCATGCCCGGACCGAGGTTCTCGTCGTCCAGACGGTCCTCAATCATGCGGGTGATGCGCCGCAGATGCGCCAGCCGGACCGAACTCTCGTTGCTTTTCAGCGCATCGACAGGGGCGGTCAGGGCCAGCGCCAGCAGATCCAGCATGTGCGGCGTCATCGCCGCGGCGGAATCATGATCCAGCCGTTCGGACTGCCGCATCACCGACTGCACGAAATCCACGAACACCCGCACCAGCGGCGCGCGGCCGTCGCAGGTCATGGCGACCAGGTCGTCGATCAGGGGCACCCGCTCCCGCATCAGCGGGCCGTCGATGCGCAGTGTCGTCAGCTTGTTCGACGTGCCCTGTTCGTAGATATACATGTCCGCCGTCGCCACGACGCCGAAATCGCCCGGCGCGACCGCGGCCCGGCGGCCGAACTGCTTCAGATAGAGCGTGTCCCGCATCGGCATGGGGATGTAGTAGAAATCGCCGCCCAACTGGCTGAGATGGGGCCGGCGCCGATAGACAACCATCGGGTCGCTGTCGATGACACCGAGGCGAATTCCGGGAATATCGAGAATGCTGAGCTTGCCGGTCGAGAATTCGACGGCCGGATTGTGCAGGTCGAGCGGGTAGAAGGTCTCGTAGAGCACGTCGGTCCATGCATCCACGCGCTTTTCTCTTGGGGCATCCGAAACATCGAACAATTGCGGCTTCAGAATGCTCTGGTTCACGACATGAGATAAATCTGTCATGAAAAAATGATGCGCCGGGTCCGGAAGCTTGTCCAGCGCTATGTTGCACGTGCGAAATGCGTCCTGCTCGGGTCCTGGTCCGCTCGGCGAGGCAGAGGGATGGCGGTTCTGTCCATCGGATTGTGCCGTTTCGCCAAGCCCCCCGCGATTGACTTGCGGCCGGCCGGCCGGGACTCTTGCAGGCGCAACCTGCAGGGAGGTTTCCGTGGACGCGGTGACGCTCGAGATCGTGCACGGCAAGCTGCTCGCCATCGTCGACGAGATGGGCGCGGTGCTGGCCCGCACCAGCATGAGCCCGGTGATCTACGAGGTTCTCGACTTCGCCTGCGGCATCTGCGACCGGGACGGCGACCTGATCGCCCAGGCCAACGGGCTGACCCTGTTCACCGGCACCTTCGCCGCGCAGGTCCGGTTCATCATCGACAAGCATGGCGACCGGATGCGGCCCGGCGACGCCTACATCACCAACGATCCGTTTCACGGCGGCACCCATTGCTGCGACATGGCAGTGGTGAAGCCGCTGTTCCATGAAGGCGAGAGGGTCGGCTTCGCGATCACCGTGGCGCACTGGCTGGATGTCGGCGGTGCGGTGGCCGGCAGCCTGCCCGCCGACGCCACCGAGGTGTTCCAGGAGGGGTTGCGCCTGCCGGGGATCCAGCTCTGCCGCAACGGGGAGCTGCTTTCCGATGTCCGCGACATCATTGCCGCCAATTCCCGTCTGCCGAAGATGGCGCTGGGTGATCTGAACGCCGAACTGGCGGCCGTGAATATCGCGGCCGAGCGGGTCTCGGAACTGCTGCAGCGGCATGGCGTGGCGGGGCTCCGAACTGCCTTCGGCCACATCCTGGAGGCGGGCGAGCGGGAGGCGCGGCAGGCTCTCGCGGCGCTGCCCGACGGCGTCTACCGGGCCGAGGACTGGATCGACGGCGACGGCCAGAGCGAAGAGCGCATTCCGGTTCAGGTCAGCGTGCGCATCGATGGCGACCGGCTGACGGCGGATTTCACCGGCTGCGCCCCGGCGAGGCCCGGTCCGATCAACTGCACGAAAGGCGCGCTGCAGTCGGCGGTGAAGTCGGTCTTCAAGGCGCTGGTCGGCCCGCAGGCGCCGTCCAATGAAGGCTGGTTCCGGCCGGTCGAGATCGACATTCCCGACGGCACCGTCTTCAGTGCGGTCAGCCCGTCACCCATCGGCTGGTACTACGAAGGCGCGGCGCAGGCGTCGGAACTGGTCTGGAAGGCGCTCGCGCCAGTGGCGCCCGAGCGGTTCAGCGCCGGCAGCTACATGAGCCTGTGCGCCACCTATATCTGCGGCGAGGATCGCAATGGCGAGGCCTTCGTGCACATCGAACCGCAGCATGGCGGCTGGGGCGCGACGCCCGAGCGCGACGGGGCGAGCGGGCTGATCGCCATAACCGACGGCGACACCTACAACCTGTCTGCCGAACTGCTGGAGGCGAAATATCCGCTCAGGCTGACGCGCTACGCCTTCAACACCGAAGAGAAACCGGGGGCCGGGCGTTTCCGGGGCGGGTTCGGGCTGATCCGGGAATACGAGGTGCTGACCGACGACGCCTTCACCTATGCCAGCCTCGGCCGCTCCGTGGAGCAGCCCTGGGGCGCGGATGGCGGCGCGCCCGGCGGCCGCAACTACATCGAGATCACTTCCGGCGGCGAGACCCGCCGAGTGGCGCGCATTCCCCATGCAGGCCTCAGGAAGGGCGACCGCGTCGCCATCGTGACCGGCGGTGGCGGTGGCTGGGGTGCGCCGGCGGAGCGGGACAGGGCGGCTGTGGCGGCGGACATTGCCGACGGCCTGATCGACCGGGACGAAGCGCGCGAGGCCTACGGCGCGTGATCCGCCTGGCCACAGACGTCGGCGGCACCTTCACCGATCTGGTGGCCTGGGACGAAGCCAGCGACCGGCTGATCGCCGCCAAGGATCTGACCACGCCGTCCGATCCCTCGGGCGGCGTTCTGGGGGTGATCGGCCTGAGCAGGCTGGACGGTGATGCGATCTCGGAATTCGTTCATGGCGGCACCACGGTGATCAACGCCATCACCGAGCGAAAGGGCGTGCGCGCCGCGCTGGTCACGACACAAGGCTTCCGCGATGTGCTGGAGATCGGCCGCGGCAACCGGCCGGACCTCTACAATCTGCAGTTCGAGCCATCGCGGCCATTCGTGCCGCGCCGCTGGCGCTTCGAGGTGCGGGAGAGAATGGACGCCGACGGCGGGGTCGTCACGCCGCTGGCGCTGTCGGATCTGGACGCCATCGCCGATGCCTGCCGAGCGGCGGATATCGAGGCGGTCGCCGTCTGTCTGATGCACAGCTACCGCAATCCGGAACACGAACGGGCCTGCGGCGCGCGTCTGTCGGAACTGCTGCCCGGCGTGGCGGTGACGCTGTCATCGGACCTGACGCGGGAATGGCGAGAGTACGAACGCAGCAGCACCGCCGTCCTGAACGCCTATGTCCAGCCCATCATCCAGCGCTATTTCGACCGGCTTGAGGGGCGTCTGAAGGATGGTGGCGTGGCCGCCCCGCTGCAGGCCATGCAGTCCAATGGCGGCACCACCAGCTTCGCCAGCGCCCGGGGACACCCGATCACGCTGGTGGAATCTGGGCCGGCGGCGGGCGTGAACGGCGCGGTCGCGGTTGGCCGGGCGGCGGAACTGGGCGACCTGATCGCCTTCGATGTCGGCGGCACCACGGCGAAATGTTCCCTGATCCGGGGCGGGATGGCCACGATCCGCACGGATTACTGGATCGAGAAGACGCGGTTTCATCCCGGCTATCCGGTCAAGGCGCCGGTGGTCGACATCGTCGAGGTCGGCGCCGGCGGCGGCTCCATCGCCCGGATCGACGAGGCCGGCCGACTGAGAGTCGGACCGCAGTCGGCGGGCGCCGACCCGGGACCCGCCTGCTATGGGCTGGGAGGAACGGACCCGACCGTGACCGACGCCATGCTGCTGACCGGCGTGCTGGACCCTGAGCGCTTCTCGGACGGCCGGATCGGCCTGTCACGCGAGCGCGCCGAGGCTGCCTACAGGATGGTCGCTGCGGCCCTGTCGCTGAGCCTGACGGAGGCCGCGGCGGCGGCCAAGCGCATGGCCGAGGCCAACATGATCAATGCGCTGAAGCTGATCTCGGTGCAGCGCGGACATGATCCGCGGGACTTCGCCATGCTCGCCTATGGCGGCGGCGGGCCGATGCACGCCGCCTCCCTGGGCCGGGAACTTGGCGTACGGGAGATCATCGTGCCGCGTTATCCGGGCCTTTTCTCGGCCTGGGGCATGCTGTCGACCTCGCCGCGTCTGGACCAGACGCGCACCGAACTGATGGCGGCCGATGGCGTCACGGCGGCGGAACTGGAGGCGATTTTCCAGGCCATGACAGCCGAGGCTGCCGGATATTTTGGGACGGATGCCGCCAGCCTGCGCCACACCGCGCGGCTGGAACTGCGCTATCACGGTCAGGAGCATACCGTGCCGGTTCCGGTCCAGCCCGGAAGCATTGCGATGGATGGCCTGATTGATGCCTTCCACGAGGCCCACCGTCGCGCCTATACCTTCCGTCTTGACGACACGCGTGTGGAGATCGTGCATTTCCACCTGGCCAGCGAACAGCAGCGCCGGTTGCCGGAACTGAAGCCGATCGAAGCGGGCGGCCGCACCGAAGCCGGTGCCCTGCTGGACCGGCGGATGGTTCATTTCGGCGATGACGGCGAGCACGAGGCGACGGTCTGGGACCGGGAGGCCCTGCCCGTCGATCAGGTGCTGGCAGGACCGGCGATCATTCTGGAAGCCACGTCGACAACAGCCATCCTGCCGGGACAGTCGTTCCGGCTCGACAGGCTCGGCCTGCTGCGCATTTCGGAAAGCTGAGCGCCGGCCGTCAGGACTGGCGTCGGGTGACCGAGCTCATCTGCACGCGGCCCTTCCAGGGCCAGTAGATCTCCGCGTTTCGGGTCAGGCCCGTCGGGCGGAAGATCAGGATAAGCAGCAGCACGACGCCCAGGCCGACCTCCGCCGAACTCGCCGGCAGGCCGACGGTGACGTCACCGAACTTGAAGCCCTTCTCGAAGGCCCGCAGGAACTCGATGATGAAGCTGAGCGCGATGGTGCCGATCACGGCGCCGGACAGGCTCTGCATGCCGCCGACGACCAGCATCGAGAGGGTGATGAAGGTGAGCGGCAGATAGAAGGTATCGACCGTCAGCAGACCCAGGAAGTGGCCGTAGAGCCCGCCGGCCATGCCGACGAAGACGGCGCTGATCGTGAAGGCGATGACGCGCTGGAAGAAAACGTTGACCCCGGCCGCCTTGGCCGCGACCTCGTCCTCGCGGCTGGCGCGCAGGGCCAGCCCGAAGCGCGATCTGGAATAGACGAAGGCGCCCAGCATAGCCGCCAGCGCAAAGCCCAGCGCGACCCATGGCGTTGTGGTAACGGGAATGCCGACAAGCGAACTCTGCCCGGCGGTCCAGGTGCTCCACTGCAGATAGAAGCTGTAGAAGCTCATGAACAGCGCGAAGGTGCCGATGGAGGCGGCGATCCCCGACAGCCGCATCAGCGCCAGGCCGGAAATGAATGCGACGACCGCGGCCAGCAGGCCGCCGATCACGGTCGCGGCCACCCATTCGTACCAGAAGCCGGACAGCTGCGCCGTCTCGATGAACTCGGGCAGACCGGGAATGAAGATGTCCTTTGTCATCGGATCCATGGTCAGCCAGGCGGTCATGTAGGCGCCGATCATCATGAAGCCGATGTGGCCGAAGCTGATCAGGCCCGAATTGCCGATGAAGATGTACAGACCGACGACGACAGACAGGCGGATCAGGGCTTCGGTCAGGGACTGGCTGATGATGCGGTCGCCGATCGACTGGATCAGGATCACGATCACCAGCAGCACCGCCGTCAGGATCAGCAGCGGCCAGACATCACGCAGGAAGTGTCCGAGCGGGGACTTCGGCTCCATATCAGACACGCTCCTTCGTGGCGCTGGACAAGACCAGGCCCTGCGGCCTGACAAGCAGGATGACAATGACGATGGCGAACACGAACACGTCGCGGAACACGCGGTATTCCGAGGGCAGGAAGGTCTGCAGCAGGATCGACAGGAACCCGACGGTGAAGCCGCCGACCACGGCGCCCAGCAGGCTGCCCATGCCGCCGATCACCGTGGCGATGAAGGCGAACAGCATCAGCGGCACGCCCATGCGGAAATCCAGGATGCCAGTCTGAACCACGAACAGCATCGATACCGCGGCGGCCAGCATGCCGGAGATCGCCACGGCCAGCATGATCACCCGGTTGGCCTCGACACCCAGCATCCGGGCCATGCGGAAGTCTTCCGCCGCCGCACGCATGTGGATGCCGTATTTCGTGCGCTTCAGGAACAGCACCAGCAGCACCATCAGCAGGATGGTCACGCCGATGATGATCAATTGAAGCTGCGGCACCTGAACGCCGTCCATCAACTGCACGCCCTGGTTCAGGTCGGACCAGATGCCAACGGCCTTGGGACGGCCGCCATAGATCATGATGATGATGTTCTGCAGGATGAAGCCCAGCGCGAAGGAGCCGATCATCAGCGTCGCCGGCGATGCGTCGCGAAGTGGGCGGAAGACCACGAATTCCGATATCAGCGCCAGCACGACGACGATGCCGATGATGCAGGGGATCAGGATCAGCGGGTGGAAGTCGCCGATGAACAGGGTCGCTTGGGTCGCTGCCGAAGGGATGATCAGCGCATAGGCGCCGACGGTGATGAAGTCGCCATGGGCGAAGTTGATCAGTTTCAGGACGCCGAACAGCAGCCCGATGCCCAGGGCCGCCAGGGCGTAGAAACTGCCCAGACTCAACCCGTCGACAATGACCTGGATAATGAAAGCCATCAGATCATCACCTCGCCTTCATGGTCTTCCGAGAAGCCGAAATAGGCCTTGTGCACCTCGACGCCGTCCTGCAGTCCGGCGGCAGCGCCGGCGAGCTGGATCTCGCCGTTGCGCAGCACGTAGATCGTGTCCGCGGCCTTTAGCGCCCGCTCTGAACTCTGCTCCACGATCAGCAGGGTCAGACCCTGTTTCTCGCGCAGCTCCAGCAGCACCTCGTAGACCCGGTCCACGATCTTCGGGGCCAAGCCGAGCGAAGGCTCGTCGATGGTCATCATGCGCGGATTGGTCATCAGGGCGCGGCCGATGGCCAGCATCTGCTGCTCGCCGCCGGACAGCTTGCCGGCCTGCTGGTTGCGCCGCTCGCCCAGGATCGGGAAGGTGTCGATCACCCGCTCCATGTCGCGCTTTATCTCGGCCTTGTCCTTGCGGATCGCGGCGCCGACCTGAAGGTTCTCCTCCACCGATAGCGCGGTGAAGATGTGCCGTCCTTCCGGCACCTGGCTGATGCCCAGCCGGGCGACGTCCTCGGCGCGCATGCCGTTGATGGTCTGGCCGTCGAAGGTGATGGTCCCGCCGGCCGGATTGAGCACGGCGGATATCGACAGCAGTGTGGTCGACTTGCCGGCGCCATTGGGGCCGACGACGCAGGCGATCTCGCCCTGTTTCACGTTCAGCGAAACGCCGCGCAAGGCGGTCAGGCGGCCATATTGGACATGCAGGTCACTCACGGTCAGCATCGCTCACCCCTTGCCCAGATAGGCTTCGATCACGGCCGGGTTCTTCTGCACCTCGGATGGTGTGCCCCGTGCGATGGTCCTGCCGGAATCGAGCACGTGAATGCGCTCGCTGATGCCCATGACCACGCGCATGTTGTGCTCGATCAGCACGACGCCGCAGCCGAAGCGGTCCCGGACCTGCTGCACCAGACCCATCAGGTCGTCGCATTCCAGATCGGACATGCCCGCGGCCGGTTCGTCCAGCAGCACGAAACGCGGCGACTGCATCAGCGCGCGGGCGATGCCCACACGCCGTTCATCGGTATAGGGCAGGGCGCCGGCCAGCACGTTGGCGCGGTCTGCCAGCCCGATCCAGTCGAGCAGTTCCATCGCCTCGGCCTCGGCCGCGCCACGGCTGAGTCCCATGCCCACGCCCGCGACCTCGACATTATCCAGCACGCTCATCTCGCGGAACAGCCGCCCGGCCTGGAAGGTGCGGGCGACGCCGCGCCGGCGCAGATCGTGCGGCTTCACCGCGGCGACGCTCTCGCCCCCCAGCATGACATCGCCTTCGGTCGGCGACTGGAAGCCTGTCATGACATTAACGAGGGTGGTCTTGCCGGCGCCGTTGGGACCGATCAGTCCCAGTATCTCGCCCTTCCGAACTGTCTCCTCGACATTGTCGATGGCGGTCAGGCCCTGAAACCGGACAGTCACGCCACTGACCTGCAGCACCATGTCGGCGCCTGTGCCTTCCTGCAATCCCTGACCCTCCGGATAGACGCCCCACGGCGCGGCGTCTGCTTGATTGGCCGGAAGGTTAGTCAGTCGGATTCAAGCCGACAAGCCTGATTGAGCGCACAGACAATAGGCAAACCCAAGTCAACATCATGTATTTCTTGGAGTTTTGAGATGAGCTGCAGTGTCCGGATCATGTTGCAGTGCGCAAATTGTTGGCTTTTGGGGCGCTCATGTCCAAGCGGCGGCCCCGGCCCCAACTTGTCACTACCCTCAATTGTCGTAGCATGCTGACAACGCGAAAGAGTGCGTGACGCCGGCGCTTGGGCGCAAAGCCATACTCCGGCCGCGGGAATCCGGGTTCGCGTTCTTAACAGGAGGCTTCGACCAAAGATGAAGAAACTTGCAACAACGGCGCTTGCGAGCCTTGCAGTGCTCGGCATGGCGTCGATGTCGACGGTGGCCCAGGCGGCCGACGACGAAGTGGTGGTGGGCTTTGCCGCATCCTATTCGGGATGGATGCAGGCCTACAGCCAACCCTCGACCAATGCGGCGCTGATCGCGATCGACGACATCAACGCCAAGGGCGGACTGCTTGGCAAGAAGCTGCGCGCGGTGATGGCGGACGCCAAGACCGACCGCGTTGAAGGCGCGAAGGCGGGACAGCAGGTCCTGAACGAGGGCGCCCAGATGGTCGCGGTCGACTGTGACTACGACTTCGGCGCTCCGGCGGCGCTGGCGGCGAAGAACGCTAACAAGGTCGCCATCTTCCTGTGCGCTGAAAGCGTGCTGGCGGGCATCCAGGGTGTCGGCAAGAACGCCTTCTCGTCCTCGATCCTGGCGGCCGTGCAGGGCGCGACGATCGCCGAGTGGGGCGCGCAGAACAAGGGCTGGAAGACGGCCTACATCCTGCTCGACACCACCATCGAGTACAACAAGGGCATCTGCTACGGCTTCGACTGGATGTGGCGCGAGAAGCTGGGCCTCGAGGTCATGGGCCACGACGTCTATCTGAACAACGACGCCTCGATCGCGGCGCAGATCACCCGCATCAAGAACCTGCCGTCCGAGCCGGACATCATCATTTCCTGCTCTTACGTGCCGGGCGGCGCCTCGGCGCTTCGCCAGATCCGCGCGGCGGGCATCAATTCGGCCCTGGCCGGCGGCTCCTCGATGAGCGGCACCTACTGGCTCGATTCCGTGCCGGGCCTCACCGGTCACTACGTGCCGGAACAGGCCTCGATCTACGGCGATGACCCGCGTCCCGCCGTCGAGGAATTCAACGCCAAGTACGAGAAGCGCTTCGGTGAGCGTCCGAACAGCCAGTACACCTATCCGGGTTACCTTGTGGTCGAGATGTGGGCCCGCGCGGTCGAACGCGCCGGCACCTTCGACACCGATGCGGTGGTCGCCGAGATGGAGAAGTTCAAGGACGAGCCTTTCCTGATCGGAACGCGGACCTTCACGTCCACGCTGCATCATCAGAACTACGGCCCCTACCTGATCGTGGAGACCACCAACGGCAAGCCCGCGGTGGCCGACAGCTTCACGATTTCGGAGCCGGTGCCGATGGATGTGCTGTTCGGCAAGCGCTACACCTATATCGCGCGCTGACCTGACAGTCTTCCGACTGGCTGACGAGGCCCCGTTCCGGACGTCCGGGGCGGGGCCTCTTTTCTTTCAATCGACGATATCTGCTGCATCCCTCGGGCTTGACCCGAGGGTCATTGGCACAGCGTCCTTCATGGGCATTGCCCACAGGTCCTCGGGTCAGGCCCGAGGAACCCGGATGAGGCTCACGCGCTGAAGGAAGGTGGAGGTCCCATGAAACTCTCGGGCAGGGTCGCCGTTGTCACCGGCGGATCGCAGGGCATCGGCGCGGAGATCGCCAGAGCGCTGGCGGAGGAGGGCGCGTCGGTCGCCATCCTGAACCGCAGCAACGCGGGAACCGCGGCTGCCGTCGTCGCCGGGATCAAGGCCGCCGGCGGCCGGGCCGCCGCCTTCCAGGCCGATATCGGGCAGGTGTCCGAGATCCGGCGGGTCTGGCCGGAGATCGTGGCCGACCTGGGACCGGTCGACATCCTGGTCAACAATGCGGGCATCTTTCAGCCCGTCCCCATCGAGGAGGCCGACGAGGCCAACTGGGACGATCAGATGAACGTCAACCTGAAGGCCTGTTTCTTTCTCTCGCAGCAAGCCGTGCCGCACATGAAGGCGCAGCGCTGGGGCAAGATCGTGATGGTCAGTTCGATCGCCGGTATCGGCGGGTTCCCCCAGTCGGCCGCCTACTGCGCCTCCAAGGGCGGCATGAACAATCTCACGAAGTCGCTCTGTCTGGAACTGGCCGAACACGGCATCAACGTGAACGCCATCGCGCCAGGCAACATCGTCACCCCCATGAACGCCGAACTGCGCGCCGATCCGGACTGGGCGGGGAAGATGCGCGAACGCACGCCATCCGGGGATGACTTCCTGCCCGCCGCGGACATGGCCGGGGCCGTCGCGTTTCTTTGTTCCGATGACGCCAAGTCGGTGCACGGCGTGATCCTACCGGTGGATGGCGGATGGCGGGCATGGTGAGGTCCGGACGCTGCGCTGTCCGGTTCGATCATGTTCCACCTCATGATCACGGTGCGGCCGGCCGACAGCGCGGCTCCGGCCTTGCGGAACCTGCAAACCCCGAATGGCGAGGTCAGCAATGAACGTTTCCACCAGCGAAAACCGCATCGACGGCGTCCAGCTTGCGATCCTGAACAACCGGCTGGAAGGCATCGCGCGGAAGATGGCCAACACCCTGTTGCGCACGGGCCGGTCGGGCGTGCTGAACATCGCTCGCGACTTCTCCTGCTGCATCATCACCGCCGACGACCGGCTGCTGGCGACCGCGGAGAGCCTGCCGATCCATGTGCTGAGTGGTCCGGACCTGATGGCCCGGTCGATCAAGCAGTTCCATCCGGAGCTGAAGAAGGGCGACGCCTTCCTGCACAACTCGCCCTATCACGGCTGCAGCCACCCGGCGGATCACACGCTGATCGTGCCGGTGATCGATGACGAGGGCAGGCACCACTTCACCGTGCTGGCCAAGGCGCATCAGGCCGACTGCGGCAACTCCGAGCCGACGACCTACATGGGCAACGCCAAGGACGTCTATAACGAGGGCGCGCTGATCTTCCCGGGTGTGAAGATCCAGGAGAACTACCGCAACAACGAGGATCTGGTGCGCATGTGCATGATGCGCATCCGCGTGCCGGAACAGTGGTGGGGCGACTATCTCGCCATGGTTGGCGCCGCCCGCATCGGCGAGCGCGAGCTGCTGGCGCTCGCCGACGAGGTCGGCTGGGACACGCTGCACGGCTTCACGACGCAGTGGTTCGATTACACCGAAAGCCGGATGATCAACGCGATCCGCAAGCTGCCGGGCGGGTCGACCCGCTGGACCAGCCGCCATGACCCGGTGCCGGGCACGCCCGAGGACGGCATCCCGATCAACGTGACCGTCAATGTCGACAGCGAGGACGCGCGGATCGAGGTCGATCTGACCGACAACATGGATGCGCTGCCCTGCGGCCTGAACCTGTCCGAGGCCTGCGCCCGCACGGCGGCGATGATCGGCGTCTTCAATTCCATCGACCCGAGCGTGCCGAAGAATGCCGGCGCCTTCCGTCGGCTGGACATCAAGCTGAAGAAGAACGCCATCTGCGGCATCCCGGAGCATCCGACAAGCTGCTCGGTCGCCACGACCAATGTCGCGGACCGGGTGGCGAACTCGGTGCAGGCGGCGATCGCTGAACTGGAGGACGGTTTCGGCATGGCCGAGTCCGGCGCGATCCTCCCGGCGTCGGTCGGCGTCGTCTCCGGCTACGATCCGGCGCGGAAGGAGCGCTACGTCAATCAGCTGTTCCTGGCCATGACCGGTGGTGCGGCGGCGCCGCGCACCGATGCCTGGATCACGCTGGGCCATGTCGGCAATGCCGGGCTCTGCTACCAGGACAGCATCGAACTGGACGAGATGCGCCAGCCGCTGATGGTGAAGACCCGGCGCTTCATCACCGACAGCGAGGGCGCGGGCAAGCAGAAGGGCGGGCCCGGCATGCTGGTGGAGTTCGGTCCCACCCGTGGCGACATGGAGGTCGCCTTCGTCTCCGACGGCACGCACAACCCGGCGCAGGGCGTCCGGGGCGGTGGACTGGGCGGCAACGCCTATCAGGGTATCCGCGCCTTGACCGGAGAGGTGACGCCCACAGCCAACAGCGATGTGGTCACGCTTCGCACCGGCGAGAACATCGTCTCCCATTGCTGCGGTGGGGGCGGCTATGGCGATCCGGCGGCGCGCGACCCCGAGCTGGTCGCGCGCGATGTGAAGGAAGGCTGGGTCAGCTCCGGCCGCGCCCGCGACGTCTACCGTGTGGCGCTGACAGCCGACGGATCCGTCGACGCCGAAGCCACCAGGGCGCTGCGCGGCTAGAGAGTGCGGCAGGTCGTTTCAGTGGATGTCGCCTCAGCCAGCCTCGGCCTGGCCCTTGTGCCGGAGTTCCGAGATGAGCACGCCCGCCGCCATCAGGCCGAGCGCGATCAGCGCGTAGACGGATGGCGTCTCGCCGAAGAAGGCGAAGGCCCAGCCGATCGCCGCGACCACGGCGAGATAGTTGAACTGGGCGAAGAAGGTCGGGCCCCAGCGCCGCACGATTTCGGCGAACAGGATGATGAAGACTGCATTCACCACCGCGGAGCCGAGCGTCGGCGGAACCAGGCCGCCGCTCAGCGGCAAGTAGGTCTGGCCGGTCGCCAGCATCAGCGGCGCCAGCGACAGCGCCGCGCCCAGCAGGAAGCCGCTGCCCATGACCAGCGATGTGGTCTCCGGCGGCCGCAGCAGCGCGGCGGAGATGTTGGCGATGGCCAGCATGCCGGGCACGATCAGGGCCAGCAGGAACCAGCCGATGGCGTCCTCGCCCGGCAGCGCGCTGTCGGGCACCAGCACCACGGCGACGCCGGCGAAGCCCAGCAGGATGCCGATCACGCCATAGACCGCCAGCCGGTCCATCCCGAACAGGATACTGGCCAGATAGGTGCAGATCGGCGACAGCGCCAGCACCAGCGGCAGCACCCCCTGTGGCAGGTTCGGGCCGGCCAGGGTCAGCACCGCCATGGGCAGGCCGAACCCGAACGCGCCGACGACGACATAGGCCCGGAGGTGGATCCAGCGGAAACTCACCGCCTGTCCCCGCATCAGCCCCAGCAGATAGAGCGCCGCGCCGCCGATGAAGACCTGCCAGAAGGCGTGGCCGAAAAAGGTCGCGCCGGCTGCGCTCGCCAGCGCGTTGAACGGGAACACCAGTCCGTAGATCAGCGCGGCGATGACCAGCATGCCGATCGGCACGACTCCCAGCGTCTTTTCCATCTCGTTTCCTCCCGGCTTCGCCCCGCCTGCTTTTCTTTCGCCTGCGAGGCAGGCCGGGCAGTTGAACGCCAACCGTTGTGCCAGAAGTCTACGCCCAGCCGGCCGCCGGACGCCTTGCACCTGCACGAACAAAAGAAGGGACGCCTGCCATGAGATTCGCCGTTGATACCGGAGGCACCTTCACCGACCTGCTGGTCGAGCAGGACGATGGCGCGTTGAACATGTTCAAGGCCGCGACCACTCCCGACGATCCGATCCGCGGCGTGATCGACAGCCTGCAGGTGGCGGCCGATCATTTCGGTTCGCCACTGGACGAACTCCTGGCCAGGGGCAGCCTGTTCATTCACGGCACCACCCGGGCGATCAACGCTATCATCACCGGGGCGACCGCCCGGACCGCCTTTCTGACCACCCAGGGACACCCGGACATTCTGGTGCTGCGGGAAGGCGGCCGCTCCGACGTCTTCAATTTCACCGTTCCCTATCCCGATCCCTATGTGCCGCGCTCCCTGACCTTCGAGGTGCCGGAGCGGATGACCGCGGACGGTTCGGTGCTGACCGCGCTGGACGAGGCGGAAGTCGTCCGGATCATCGGCGAGCTGAAGGCCCGCGAAGTCGAGGCTGTCGCCGTCTGCCTGCTCTGGTCGATCGTGAACCCGGCGCACGAGGTGCGGATCGGCGAGCTGCTGGAGGAGCATCTGCCCGGCGTGCCCTACACGCTCTCGCACCGCATCAACCCCTCCCTCCGGGAGTACCGGCGCGCCTCGTCCACCGCCATCGATGCCTCGCTGAAGCCGCTGATGGGCGCCTACATGCGCAATCTCACAAGCCGGCTGGAAGAGGCGGGGTTCCGGGGGCGGACGCTGATCGTCACTTCGGGCGCGGGTGTCATTGACGCCACCGCTGCGGCTGAAACCCCGGTGCATCTGATCAATTCCGGCCCCGCCATGGCGCCGGTCTCGGGCCGTCACTTCGCCGAGGCCGACGCCCGGGCCGAGACGGCCATCGTCGCCGATACCGGCGGCACCACATATGACCTCAGCCTGGTGCGCCGCGGCCGCATCCCGTGGACGCGCGAGACCTGGATCGGCGGCGAGTATCGCGGCCACATGACCGGTTTCCCCTCGGTTGACGTCCGCTCCATCGGTGCGGGCGGCGGTTCCATCGCCTGGGTGGATGATGGCGGACTGCTGCATGTCGGGCCGCAGTCGGCGCAGGCTGTTCCGGGACCGGCGGCCTATGGCAGGGGCGGCACCGACCCGACCCTGACCGACGCCTGCGTGGCGCTGGGCTATGTCGATCCGGACTATTTCCTGGGCGGCGCAATGCAGCTCGACTCCGCTGCTGCGCGGGAGGCGATCCGCACCGGCGTCGCCGAACGGATGGGCGTCAGCATCGAGGAGGCCGCGCTCGCCATCGTCCAGATCGCCACCGAGAACATGGTGCAGGCGATCATGGACATCACCATCAACCAGGGGATCGATCCGGCCAAGGCGGTGCTGATTGGCGGCGGCGGCGCGGCGGGACTGAACTCCGAACGCATCGGCCAGCGCCTGGACTGCCCGCTGGTGCTGATACCGGATGTCGGCGCGGCGCTCAGTGCGGCAGGCGCCCTGATGTCGGAGCTGATTTCCGACGCCAGGGCCACGCACTTCACCTCGACCGCCAGCTTCGACCTGGATGGCGTCAACGCCGTGCTGGCCGGGCTGAAACAACAATGCGACGCCTTCGCGGCGACGGCGGGAGAGGGCGCGCTCAGCACCGAGATCAGCTTCACCGCCGAGGCCCGCTATCCCGCCCAGGTCTGGGAGATCGAAGTGCCGCTGAGGGGCTCCAGCTTCGATGACGAGGCGGCGGTGCGGCAGCTTGTGGCCGACTTCCATGCCGCGCATGAGGAAGTGTTCGCCATCAGCGATCCGGATTCGGAAGTCGAGATCATCGGCTGGTCCGCCCGCGTGAGCTGTCGTCTGCGCGATGGCGGTCTTGCCGAACTGTCCGACCAGGCCGCGGGGACCGGTGGAGACAGGAGCCGCAAGTGTTACTTCAAGGGGACCGGCTGGGCGGAGACCGCCAGCCTCAGCTTCGAGGCGCTGGCGGACGGGCGCACCGTGGACGGGCCGGCCATTGTCGAAAACAGCTTCACCACTGTCGTTGTCGGCCCCGGCGCTACTGTCAGCCGCAAACCGTCGGGCAGCCTCGCCATCGTCCCCGCCAGGGTGTGATCCGCCGAGGGCGCAAAACTGAAAGCCTTCTGACGCGTCGTTCCTAAGGGAAAACGATTGCCCGCCATAGCCTGTCTGCAATGCACAGACAGGAGGATGACCCCATGATGCACGAGGCAACCAGGGAAAGCCTGACGGCGGTGTTCGAGGACTGGACGAACGCGCTGAACGGCGATCTGGAGAAATTCTGGTCGTATTTCGACGCCGAGTCCGAGACGCTGGACGAGGACTATCCCTGGCGCATGACCAAGGACGAGATCATCGATCACATCGACTTCCACGCCGCCGGCGGCGGGCAGGGGCTCTGGGAGTTCTTCCAGTGGGTCCCGCGCGAGGTGAACGTGAAGATCTTCTGCACCACGGGGCACGTCAGCGGCTTTTCGACCTTCCGATATGCCGCAGCACTGTTGCCGGTCGGACAGTTTGACTGAGGCGAGGCAACGCAACGGTCCGGTTGGCAAGGCAAGGCGTCGTTCCGGGGCGGGAGTCTTCATGCTTTGTGACGCGATTCTCCTAATGCCCTTGCGGTGCTCCATCTACCATCTTCAGGTCTGGGAAAATCTGGGAAGCCGGGAGCATGCCATGAGCCTGTCGCTGGAAGAGCGCGTCGACCGTCTCGAATCCATCGAGGCGATCAAGAAGCTGAAGCACATCTACATGCAGCATTGCGATGTGGGTTATCTGCCGAAGGATCTGGGACCGCTGTTCGTCGATGACGCGGTCTGGACCAGCGCCGTGTTCGGCCACCACGCCGGCCGCAAGGCGATTGAGGAATTCTTTGGCGGCATCTCGGCCCAGATCGTCTTCGCCGCCCATCTGGCGATGAACTTCATCATCGATGTCGATGGCGACGAGGCCACCGGCAAGTGGCGCATCCTGATGCCCTGCACGATGATGGAGGATGGGCAGAAGGTCAGCCGCTGGATACTGGGCGACTATGTCGAGGAATATGTCCGTGTCGACGGTGTCTGGATGTTCCGGAAGATCGACTTCCTGGTGAACTTCAATGTGCCGAGCGACGAGACCTGGGCCGGCACCGAGACCGTGCGGAGCTGACCGCAGTGGCCCGGAACGCGCTGTTCTCGCCGCTCGACATCCGCGACCTCACGCTGAAGAACCGCGCGGTCGTCGCGCCCATGTGCCAGTACAGCTCGACCGAGGGCATGTTCTTCGACTGGCACCTGATCCATCTCGGCCAGTTCGCCATGGGCGGCTTCGGCCTGATCTTCACCGAGGCCACTGCTGTCGAACGGCGCGGTCGGATCACCTGGGGCGATACGGGCATCTGGTCCGACGAGCATATCGACCCGATCAGGCCGGTCGTCGACGCCGTGAAGGCGCGGGGGTCGGCCATTGGAATCCAGCTTGCGCATGCCGGGCGCAAGGCGTCCATCAGCCGGCCCTGGGAAGGCGACTGCCCGCTGAGCCCGCGCGAGATCGCCAAGGGCGAGGTGCCGTGGGAAACCGTCGGCGCCAGCGCCGTGCCCTTCGATGACGGCTGGATCGTCCCGCATGAACTCTCCGTCTCCGAGATCGCCGACATGGTCGAGACCTGGGCGGCTGCGGCGCGGCGCGCGGTGATCGCCGGTTTCGACGTGATCGAGATCCATTCCGCTCACGGTTATCTCAGCCACAGCTTCTATTCGCCCATGTCGAACCGGCGCACGGATCAGTATGGCGGCAGTCGCGAGAACCGGATGCGCTTCACACTGGAAGTGGTCGAGGCGGTGCGCAGCGCGATCCCTGACGGCATGCCGCTGTTCCTGCGCATATCGTCGGTCGACGGCAAGGCCGAGGGCTGGATGATCGAGGACTCCATCGAACTGGCGAAGCGCGCGAAGGCGATCGGCGTCGATGTGGTCGACTGCTCGTCCGGCGGCATCTCGGGCTACGGCACCAACACGCTGCCGCCATCGACGCCTGGCTATCAGGTCGGCCATGCCGCAGACATCCGCCGCGAGGCCGGGGTGGCGACGCAGGCGGTCGGGCTGATCACCAGCGCCGCGCAGGCCGAGAGCATCCTCCGCGCTGGCGCTGCAGACCTGACCGCGCTGGCCCGGGAGGCGCTGAACGATCCATACTGGCCGCGTCATGCGGCGATCGAGCTGCAGGAGCCTGACGCCTTCGACGACATGCCCGTGCCCTACGGCCACTGGCTGGGCCTCAGGCACCAGGGAATGTTCGGCAAACGCGCCGGCGACAGCGACACGGAGAACCTGAAGAAGGGCAGTTGAAGGGAGACGCGTCATGGGAGTTCGCAAGCCGGTCACGCCAGAGACGGTGGCCGCGATGGCCGCCGAGAATGCGGGGCATCCGCTCGAACCGGAGCGCGCGGCGGCCTATGCCGAGGCGCTTGAGCCCATCTTGCAGGCGATGGAGGCTTTGCGCGCCCTGCCGATCAAGGATGTTGAGCCCGCTGTCGTCTTCCGGCCGGTGGAGGTGAGCCGCGATGACTGACCTGACCGAACTGGATCTCGCCGAACTGGGCGCGGCCATTGATGGTGGCAAGGCCTCGCCCGCCGAGATCACGGAAGCCTTTCTGGACCGCATCGGGCGCGAGAACGAGCGCACCAACGCCTACATCACGGTCACCGCGGATCAGGCGCGGGCTGCGGCGAAGACCGCGACCGAAGCGATCGCCCGCCGGGGCCGCAAGGGTCCGCTGGACGGCCTGCCGATCGGCCACAAGGATCTCTACGCCACGGCCGGCGTGCTCACGACCGGCGGGTCGAAGGTGCTGGCCGACAACGTGCCCGAAACAGACTCGACCGTGGTGGCGCGTCTCGCCGAGGCGGGGATGATCACGCTGGGCAAGCTGAACACGCACGAGTTCGCCTACGGCCCGACCGGAGAAGGATCGGCGGCGGGCGCCACACGGAATCCCTGGAACCTGGACCGCATCACCGGCGGGTCGAGCAGTGGATCTGGCGCGGCGGTCGCCGGCGGTCTCGCGCCGGTGGCGACCGGATCGGATACCGGCGGGTCGATCCGCATGCCGGCAGCCTGCTGCGGTCTCACCGGCCTGAAGCCGACCTATGGCCGGGTGCCGCGCACCGGTATCCTGCCGCTCTGCTGGACCATGGATCATTCCGGGCCGCTGGCCCGCTCTGCATACGACGCCGCTCTGATCCTGCAGGCGACGGCGGGCGCGGATGGCAAGGACGCGGCTGCTCCGGACCGGCCTGTGCCGGACTATCTCGCCAGCATTGGCGGCGGCGTGAAGGGCATGCGCATCGGCATCGCCAGACGGTACTTCTTCGACCAGGCTCAGGCGCAGGTCACCGACCGGGTCGAGGAAGCCTTGAAGGTGCTCGAGAAGGCCGGAGCCATTCTGGTCGATGTCGATATCCGGCATATCGAACACGCCGCCGCCGCTGCGCTCGCCATGTATGTCGCCGAGGCCACGGCCTATCACGACGACACGCTGGACGACCGGGCGCATCTCTACACCGACACCGTGCGGGTGTTCCTTGAACTCGGCGATCAGCTGCTGGCGAAGGACTATCTGCACGCCCAGCGCTACCGCACCCTGCTGGGACAAAGCATGGCGGCGGTGCTGTCGGATGTGGACCTGATCGCGACCCCGGGTATCGCCATCACCGCGACGCCGCTGGGACAGGAGATGGTCGATGTCAACGGCGCCGAGGAGGTCGTGTTCGGCGCCATCCTGCGCAACACGGAGCCCTTCGACCTGACCGGCCTGCCGGCCATGGTGATGCCCTGCGGCTTCGGTGACGACGGCATGCCGGTCAGCCTGTCGCTTGCCGGCCGCGCCTTCGATGAAGCCACCGTGCTGCGCGCGGGTCACGCCTATCAGCAGGCGACGGACTGGCACCGCCGGCGGCCGGGGTGATCATTTCCTGAAACGCCTCGTTTGTTGCGACGCTCAGGCATGGGCAGCGGGATCAAGTCCCGCTGCAGGTGGTGGTGTGTCTTGATGCAATCGCAAACCCGGCCTGTTCCGGGACTTGATCCCGGAACCCATTCCTGAGCCTGTCCGCCGGAACCGCGTCCCGGATGATCGTTCACCCAGCCTTGATCTTCGGCTCGGCGACGCCGTTGGCCTTCTGGGTCTTCCAGCTGACGCACCAGTCGGAGCAGAAGGTCTCGCCGGTGAGGTCGGCATGCTCGGCCCTGACGCCATCGTCGTAGACCAGTACGCCGCAATTGCCGCATTTGATGTAGGCCTCGATGTAGTACCCAGTGTCGGAAAAGCGCATCAGTCGTCTCCTGCCTCGGCGTGTCCATACTTCTCGGCGGCGTGGCCTGGGGTGATGTAGCCCTCGAGAATGTCCTCATGCACCAGCGCGGCGTCGCGTTCGGAAGGGTCGCCCATGCCGCCGCCGCCGGGGGTGACGATGTGGACGGTGTCGCCAGGCCGGATCACCACATTGGACCATTTCGACGTCGACGACTTCCTGAACGCCTCGGCCATGGTCTGCCATTCGTCCGAGCCGGCGGCCTTGAACCAAGTCATGCCGGTCGTGCCGTTGCCGCCGCCGTTCAGACCCCAGGCGCTGTTCACGTGCCGGTCGGTGAGCTGGCTGCAGGTGATGTCCGCATCGAGGCAGCGGAACTTCTTGTGCGTGCCCAACCCGCCGCGGGTCCGGCCCGGTCCGCCGGAATCCGGCACCAGGCCGAACTCCTCGGTCAGCCAGGGATAGCGGGTCTCGAATACTTCAACCGGCATGACGCGGCAGTTGCCGTTGATCGAGTCGGTGGCGTCATTGCCGTCGGAACCCAGGGTCGCGCCCCAGCCGACGACCTCGATGTCATAGCAGGCGAAGTATTCGCCGTTCTTCCTGTCCTCGCCGCCAAAGACGAAGTTGAGATGAGTGCCGCCCTCGGCCGCCATGGCGCGCTCGGGCTTCACCGGCGCCAGTGCGCCGATCACCGCGCCCGCGATGCGTGGATGGGTCTCGGTATTGCCGCCGACCTCGGGCGCCGGGTAGTTCACGTTCACTACGGTGCCCTCCGGCGCCAGTACCCGGATCGGCCGGAAGCAGCCGGAATTCTTCGGAATCGACGGATCGGTCAGATGCAGAAGCGCATTGTAGGAGGCCGACCAGGTCACCCCCAGAGTCGCATTGATCGGTCCGCCCACCTGCGGCGAGGAGCCGTCGAAATCGACCACGATCTCGTCGCCCTGCTTGTGGCACTCGACATGGATCCTGATGATCTCGTCGGTGACGCCGTCATTGTCCATGTAATCCTCGAAGACATACTTGCCGTCGGGAATTTCGGACAGTTCGGCGCGCATCCGGGCTTCGGAATAGTCCATCAGGTCGGCGCAGATCTGGTTGAAACCGTCGATGCCGTACTTGCGCACGGTCTGGGCCAGCCGTTCCGCGCCCAGTTCGACGCCCGAGATCATCGCCCGCATGTCGCCGTAGTTGTAGCGGGGCGTCCGCACATTCGCGAGCCAGAGCTTCCAGACCTCGTCGACATCGACGCCGCGCTTCTTGATCTTCACCGGCGGAACGCGGATGCCTTCGTGGAAGATCTCGGTCGCCTCGGACGGAAAGCCGCCCGGCACCATGCCGCCAACTTCGGCGACGTGACCGATGGCGACGGTGAAGGCGACCAGTCGGTCATCGACGAAGACCGGGCAGAACAGCGTGTGCTCCGGCGTGTGCAGCCCGCCGCGATAGGGATCGTTGTGGACGATCACGTCGCCCGGCTCGATGGTCTCCAGCGGGATTTCCTCCAGGCTGGAGCGGATGATCAGCGGCATGCCGCCGATCTGCGCCGGGCAGAATTCGGCCACCGACCACATCTCGCCGGTTGGGCTGGCAATGGCGCAGGTGAAATCCAGCGCCTCGTTGAAGATGGTCGAATAGGAGGTCTTCATCAGCGTGATGCCCATCTCGCGGCAGATGGAAATCATCGTGTTCTCGATGATGTTCATGCTGACGAAGTCGGTCTTGCCTGTGGTGCTCATGTCTCGGTCCTCCGGTTCATCCGGTCAGGTATTCGTGATGATCATGTTGCCGTAGCGGTCGACGACCAGGTTCTGCCCGGCGAGCAGTACTGTCACCGACGCCGGCTCCTCGATCAGGGCGGGGCCGGTGATGTCGTGGCCGTCGCGCAGGTTGTGGCGCTGGTAGACCGCCGCCTCCGCCGGGCCGTCGTCGAAGGTCACCCGGCGCGATCCGTCAGGCGCCGCCGGGCCGTCCGCCGATTCCAGCGTGGGTAGTTCCGGCGTCGCGTTCACCGAGATCGCGGTGCACTTGAAGGTGATGATCTCGATCACCTCGCGCGGAATGTTGAACCCGAACCGCGCCTTGTGCAGCTCATGGAACGTGTTCCATGCCTGCCTGGCGGTATCGGCGTCAAAGGTCTCGAAGCCAAGCGGAACCTCGAGTTCGTAATTCTGCCCCAGGTAGCGCAGCTCCAGCGTCCGGTGCACCGACAGGCCGGCGTCGTAGCCCTGCGCCTTCAGGTTGGCCAGGGAGTCGTTGACCAACTGGCCCATCACCTCGTTGGCGCGGTCGGCATCGAAGGTGGCGGAGGTCATCTGCACGGTCCGCTCCAGATCGACGCGGGCGTCGGTCATGATGAAGCCGAAGGCCGAGAACTGGCCCGGATGGTTCGGCACCACGCCTGTGGGGATTGAGGCTTCGCGCATCAGGTCGGCGACATGCAGCGGCCCGGCGCCGCCGAAGGCCAGCAGCGCGAAGTCCCGCGGGTCCAGACCCCGCTCGGTCAGTACGGCTCTCAGCGCGCCGGTCATGTTGTTGGAAACGATGCGGAGCACCGCCAGCGCCGCCTCCTCGACGGAGAGGCCTAGGGGCGCGGCCACGGTCGCCATCGCCTTCCGCGCGGCGTCGACGTCCAGCGCCATCGCGCCGCCCAGAAAGTTCTCCGGGCTGATCCGGCCGAGAATGACGTTGGCGTCGGTGACCGTCGGGCGCTCGCCGCCCTGCGCGTAGCAGGCCGGGCCGGGACTGGCGCCGGCGCTTTCGGGGCCGACCCGCAGCATGCCGCCCTTGTCGATCCAGGCGATCGAGCCGCCGCCCGCGCCGATGGTACGGATGTCGATCATCGGCACCTGGATGGGCACGCCGAACTCGATCTCGAAATTCGTGGTGAAACTCTCCCGGCCGCCGACCACGGTGGAGCAGTCGGTCGAGGTGCCGCCCATGTCGAAGGTCACCAGATGGTCGACGCCGAGCTGCCCGGCGATATGCTTGGCCGCGACCACGCCGCCGGTCGGACCGGAGACGGTCATGTGGATCGGCGCGTCGGCCGCCGCCCCGGCGGTCATCTCGCCGCCGTTCGACTTGATGATCGAGAGGCTGTCGATGCCGCCCCGCTGCCCCAGCCGGCTCTCCAGATCCCTCAGATAGTTCGCCACCAGAGGCTTCACGAAACTGTCGGCGATGGTGGTGGAGGCGCGCTCGTATTCCTTCCACTTGGGCAGGACCTCGTAGGACAGCGAGACCGGGATGTCGGGCAGTTCCTCGGCCAGGATCTGTTTCAGGCGCAGTTCATGGACGGGGTTCACGTAGGAGAACAGCAGGTTCACCGCCAGCGCCTCGATCTCGCCCTTCTCGCGAATGCCGCGGGCCATCTCCCGCACCTGGTCCTCGTCCAGCGGAGTCAGCACCGAGCCGTCGGCCATGATGCGTTCCACGACCTCGAAACAGTCGCGCCGTTTCATCAGCGGCTTCGATTTGGTCCAGAGGGAATCGTAGTGATGCTTGCGGTTGCCGCGCTGGATGAAGGGAATGTCGCGGAAGCCCCGCGTGGTCACATAGCCGACCCGCGCGCCCTTGCGCTCCAGGATGGCGTTGGTCGCGACCGTGGTGCCCAGCCGCAGATTGCCGATGCCTTCGTTCAGGCTGGACAGGCCCGTCAGCACGCCCTCGGTCGGGTTGACCGGCGTGGAGAGGTTCTTCCAGACCCGGACCTCCTGCTTGTCCGGATCATAGGCGACGAAATCCGTGAAGGTTCCGCCGACATCAACGCCTACAGACTGTCCCGCCATGCCCTGAAACTCCCCATGCTGCCTGAGAGAAGGATAGCGCTGTCGGGGAATGGGGGTTTGGATGGCTGCGCACCAAAGCGCGTCAGTAGACGCTCATGTAGCGGGCGCACCTTTCTGCCGGGCCAAGGCCGTCCAGCACCGCCATCTCGCCTTCCTTGTGCAGCCGGTACACCTCGGAGAGTTCCGCGCCGAACCAGCCGGTCACCGTCTCGTCGGCGGTGAAGGCCGCCAGCGCCTCGGGCAGGCTCAGCGGCAGACGCCGGTAGCCGAGTTCCGCGATTTGCTTATCGTCCAGCGCGTCGAGATCCTCATGCGTCGCCTGGGGCGGGGTCAATTTCTGCGCGATGCCCTCCGCGCCGGCGTGAATGATGGCGGCCAGTTGCAGGTAGGGGCTGGCGGCGGCGTCGCAGGCTCGGATCTCGACATTGAACTGCCGGGCGATGTCGGCCGGGTCGAGTGTGGTGACAGGGCAGATGCGCACGGCTGCTTCCCGGTCGCGCAGGCCCAGATTGTTCCAGGCCGCGCTCCAGCGGTGCGGCGTCAGCCTGTAGTAGGAGATCGCTGACGGCGCCAGCACGGCCAGGATCGACGGCAGAAAACGGCAGACGCCGGCGACGAAACTGGCGGCCAGCGTGGAAAGGCCGGTTGGCGAGGCCGGATCGTGGGTTGCCGGCTCCCCGTCGCGGCCGTTCAGGCTGACATGGATATGCACGCCATTGCCGACGCTCTCGGGATCGCGGATCGGCGTGAAGGTGGCGCGGCGACCGATCTCGCCGGCGGCGACGCGCACCAGCTCGCGCAGGATCACGGCGTTGTCGGCCGCCCTGACCGGCCCCGCCGGATCCATTGTCACCTCGAACTGGTCCGGGCCGTATTCCTTCATGAAGGTATCGGGTTGCAGACCGTTGGCCTCCATCAGATCGAAGATCCGCTGTCCCAGCGCCCGCATGCCGCGCGCGCCCTCCAGCGAATAGGCCGAACCGCCGCCGGGTCGGGGGTCGAGCTGGAACTCATGCTCGAAGGCCACATTGAGAGTCGCTCCGGCGACATCCTGCAGCCGCTTGACGGCCGACTTCAGCACCGACCGGGTGCAGCAGGACCAGGGATCGCCGTCCAGGGTCAGGATATCGCCCAGCATGGCGTCTTCGCGCATCTTGCCGTCGGCCTCGATGCGGAACCGGGTATCCGGGTCCGGCACCAGCAGCAGATCGTCCAGCGCGCCGAAGGGGCTGTCCGCGATGGCGTCGAAACAGGTGATCTGGACATTTGTCGGTGTCCAGCCGACGCCCCGGCGCAGCCGCTTTTCCAGTTCCCGGGCCGGAAAACCCTTGCCGCGCACCTGGCCCGCCAGATCGGAGCAACAGGCCATGATGATGGACAGCGGCTCATTCATGGGCAAACTCCGGGCTGGTCAGTGTCGGTGCGACCGCGATCTTTCCGGGCGCTCCGGCCGAAGTCAAACCCGCCTGCCGGAGACCGCCGCCATGCTCGCCGGAAACGATCCCGATCCGGTCATCTCCCTGAACGAGGACGCCGCCGGACCGGTCCTGCTGACCTGCGAGCATGCCGGACGGCTGACGCCGGGAGCGCTCGGCGGGATGGGCGTTGCGGCGGCGGACTGGGACCGGCACATCGCCTGGGATGTCGGCGCGCTGGCGCTGGCGGAATCGCTGTCGCGGGCGCTGGATGCGCGGCTGATCGCGCAGCGCTACAGCCGGCTGGTGATCGACTGCAACCGCGCCCTGATCGCGCCGGACCTGATCCCGGAAACCAGCGACGGCACCGCCATTCCCGGCAATTGGGATCTGACAGCCGAGGCGCGGGCGGCGCGCATCGACGCCATCCATCGCCCCTTTCACGATCACATCGCAGCCAGCATCGAGCGACGCCGCCCACGGTTCATCTTCGCGGTGCACAGTTTCACGCCGGTCATGAACGGCGCGGCGCGGCCATGGCATTGCGGCCTTCTGGCCAACCGGATGCCGGAGGCCGCCGAGGCGCTGCTCGGGATCGCCCAGGCGCGTGCGCCGTCCCTGAACTTTGCGCTGAACGAGCCCTACACGGTCGACGACATTTCCGATTACACGGTTCCGGTTCACGGCGAGCGGAACGGCATTCCCCACGCCCTGGTCGAGATCCGGAACGATCAGCTGCAGTCGGATGAAGGCGTGGCCTTCTGGTCCGGCCTGCTCGCCGGCGCGATCACAGAATGGCTGCAGGGCTGACGGCCCCGGCAGCGCACGCATCAGGAGACCCGCATGACCGACCCGCTTTCCCGCGACATTGCCGTGACGCCGTCGCAGACCGCGTTGCTGTTCATCGACGTGCAGAATTTCGGCGCGCATCGAGAGGGGGGCGAATATTCGGACTGCCCGGAGGATCTGTTCGAGGAGAAATACGGCTGGTTCTTCCGCCATTTCGAGGCCGAGACCCTGCCGAACATGCAGCGTCTGCAGGTCGCCTCCCGCAAGGCCGGGGTCGAGGTGATGTACACCGTCATCGAGAGCCTGACCCGGGATGGGCGCGACCGCAGCCTGGACTACAAGATCACCGGCTTCAACGTGCCGCGCGGATCCTGGGACGCCCGGGTGGTCGACGCCATCGCCCCCGGCGAGGACGAGATCGTCATCCCGAAGACGTCATCCAGCGTCTTCATCTCCACCAATATCGACTACGTGCTGCGCAATCTGGGCGTGAAGCAGGTGATCATGAGCGGGCTGCTGACGGACCAGTGCGTGGACTCAGCGGTGCGCGACGCCTGCGACCTTGGCTACCTGGTCACCGTGGCGACGGACGCCTGCGCCACCCATTCGCCCGAGCGCCACGAGGCCTCTCTCAGGTTGAACCGGGGCTACTGTCGGCAGGTGACCACCGACGCCCTGATCGCCGAGTTGGACAAGGGCGCACTTTGACCTGACCGGCGCCCGGATCGGCCCGGATTGGCGTTGCGGCGGCAGGACGTATCAGTATCGTCATGAATAACCAATCCGCGTTTGAAGGGAGGCCCGATCATGGCCGAAGTCGATCCCATTACCCTTTCGGTGGTCCGTGGCGTGCTGGAAACGACCCAGCGCGAGATGACGCTGGCGCTGGAGAAAACCGCGCGCTCATCGGTCTTCAACCTGGCCCACGACTATTCCAACGCCCTGTTCAATCATGTCCCCGAGATGATCATGCAGGGTCAGGACATCCCCATCCATCTGGGCAGCCTGATCCCCGCCATGAAGGCGGTCGCAGGCTATTTCGGCGATGACATCCATCCGGGCGACGTGATCATGCACAATGATCCCGCCTACATGGGCAGCCACATGATCGACACCTGCATGTACAAGCCGGTGTTCTACAAGGGCGAGCTGGTCTTCTGGACCGTGTGCAAGGGGCACCTGACCGATATCGGCGGCCCGGTTCCCGCCGGCTACAATCCCGATGCCACCGAGATCTACGCCGAGGGGCTGCGCATCCCGCCGGTGAAGATCTACGAGAAGGGCAAGCGGCGCTACGACGTCATCAACCTGCTGCTGACCAACATGCGCGCGCGGCGCGACCAGGAAGGCGATTTCAACGCGCAGCTTGGCGCGGTGCAGGTGGGCGAGCGGAACCTGATCGCCATGCTGGACAAGTATGGCCTGGAGGAAGTCCGCGCCTGCATCGACGAGCTGATGAACATGGCCGACCGGCAGATGCGCTCGCTGATCGCCAAGGTGCCGGACGGCACCTATACCGGCGTCTCGGCGATCGAGGATGCCGGCCACGGCTTCGGCGATCTGGACATCACGGCGACCGTCACCATCAAGGGCGACGAATGCAGCATCCGCATCGACAGCCCGCCGCAGATTCCCTACTTCATCAATTCCTACGAGGGGAATTCCTACTCCGGCGTCTATCTAGGCGTGATGATGTTCGCGCAGTTGCCGCCGCCCTACAACGAAGGCCTGTACCGCTGCGTGCAGGTCGACATGGGCCCCAAGGGCACGATCTGCAACGCGGTCGAGCCCGCGCCGCACATGAACTCGACCACCACACCGATGGAAACGCTGACGGACGCCGTGCGCCTGGCCTTCGAGGAGGCAGCCCCGGACAAGGTCTCGGCGGGCTGGGGGCATGCCAATGGCTGCAACATCGCCGGCTGGGACACGCGCCATGACGAGGAATACGTGACCATGGTGCTGGCGTCGCTGATCTCCGGCGCGGGCGCCACGCCCTCGCAGGACGGCTGGCACGCCTGCGGGCCGGAATGCTGCTTCGGCGCGCTGACCTCGGGCGACATCGAGCTGCTGGAATATTCCTACCCGATCGTGATCCACGAATACGGCCTGATGGTGGATTCTGGCGGCGCCGGAAAATACCGGGGCGGGTCGGGTACCCGGTGGGAGGTGGAGCCCGTCGACAAGCCGATGGATTTCATCACCTTCGGCGAGGGCCGGAAGTATCCGGCGACCGGCGCGGCCGGCGCGAAATCCCGGATGATCGAGCCGAAGGTCGGCCGCATCGAGATCACGCGCGGCGGCAAGGTCGACCTGATCAAGGAAAATGTCATCGAGACCATCAATCCAGGTGAGCGCGCCGCGAACATGAACCCCGGCGGCGGCGGTTACGGCGATCCTTTCGAGCGTGACGTCAATGCGGTCGTCTGGGACGTGAAGAACGGGCTGGTCTCGATCGACGGCGCGAAGGAGGACTACGGCGTGGTTTTCGCCGACGCCCACAAACTGGTTGTCGACATGGAAGGAACCGCGGCGCTGCGCGGGCATAACGTGGCGGCGGAATAATCCGCCGGCCACGCACCGGAAAGACACGACAGGCGCAGCACAACGGGAGGCCCCATGCGCACGAAATACAGACTCGGCGTCGACGCCGGCGGCACGTTCACGGACTTCGTTCTGGCTGACCGGGAAGGCGGGGTGCGGCTCTTCAAGTCGCCGTCCACGCCGCATGATCCGACCGAGGCCATCTCAAAGGGGCTGGGTCTGATCGCCGAGGACACGGGCATGAGCCCGCAGGACATCATCTCCCAATGCGATCTGTGCATCAACGGCACCACGGTGGGCCTCAACGCCCTGATCCAGCACAAGGGGGCGAAGACCGGGCTGATCTGCACGAAGGGGCACGAGGACTCGGTCGAGATCCGGCTGGGCCACAAGGAGGACGGTTACCGCTACGACGCCGACTACCCGCCGGCGAAGATGCTGGTGCCGCGCTATCTGCGCCGAGGCGTGGCCGAGCGGGTCATTTCTGACGGTTCGGTGAAGATCCCCCTGAACGAGGCGGATGTGCGGGCGGCCTGCGAGATCTTCATCGCCGAGGGCGTGGAAGCGGTGGCGATTTCCTTCATCTGGTCTGTGCTGAACCAGGCGCATGAGCGCCGCGCCGCGGAAATCGTGCGGGAGATGATGCCGAACGTGTTCCTGACGGTCGGCTCCGAACTCTATCCGCAGATCCGCGAATACACCCGCACGTCGACATCGATCACCAATGCCTATCTCGGGCCGATCCTGAAGGGATATGTGGACTCGATCGATCAGTATTTCCGCGACCTCGGCGCCGAGTATCCGGTCCGCTATTTCCAGTCGAACGGCGGTCTCGCCATCGGCCAGGCGATGACAGACCGCTCGGTCTACGCGATCAATTCCGGTCCGGCCTCCGCGCCGCAGGCGGGCCTCTACGTGGCGAAACCGCTGGGCATCGACAATGTGATCTCCGTCGACATGGGCGGCACCTCCTTCGACATCACGCTCACCCGCGGCGGCAGCACCAACATCAACAAGGACATCGACTTCCTGCGCTATCGCATCGGCGTGCCGATGATCCAGGTGGAAACGCTGGGCGCGGGCGGCGGATCGATCGGCTGGATCGACGATCTGGGGCTGCTGCAGGTGGGACCGCAGTCGGCGGGTGCCGATCCGGGGCCGGCCTGCTATGGCAATGGCGGCGAGAACCCGACCACGACCGACGCCAACCTGATCCTGGGCTATGTGAACCCCGAGGCGCTGCTGGGCGGTCGCATGGCGCTGGACCGCGAGAAGGCCTACGAGGCCGTGAAGACGAAGATCGCCGATCCGCTCGGCATCTCGGTCGAGCGGGCGGCCTATGGCATGTTCACCATCGTCAACAACAACATGGTCAACGGCATCCGCCGCGTCTCGGTCGAGCGTGGCTACGATCCGCGCGATTTCGCCCTGGTCGCGGCCGGCGGCGCGGGTGCGGCGCACATCACCGCGCTGGCCAAGGAAATGGGCGTGAACACGGTGCTGGTGCCGAAGCTGGCATCGGGCCTCTGCGCCTTCGGACAGATCATCTCCGACGTGAAATACAACTACATGGCCACATGCCCGCTGCGGCTGGAGGGCGAGGCGGCCTACAAGACGATCAACGACACCTATGCCGAGATCGAGGCCGAAGGCGTCGAGCACCTGGAGGCGGACGGTTTCGAACGGGGCCGCATCGACATCAAGCGCTCGATCGACATGCGTTATGTCGGCCAGATCCACGAATGCACCGTCGAGATCGACAATTTCGAGATCAACGCCGAGACGGTCGAACGGCTGAAGGACGGCTTCCATGCCAAGCACGAGCAGCTCTACACCTACTCGGAGAAGAACACGCCGATCGAGGTGGTGAACCTGGAAAGCACGCTCTATGGCCGGGTCGACCGGCCGGAGCTGCCGAAGATGGCGCCCGGCGCTTCCGTCGAGGATGCGGTCAAGACCCGCCGTCCGATGATCTTCTCGCGCGACGGGACTTCCGTCGAAGCGCCGGTCTATGATGGCAGCAAGCTGGGCGCGGGCGCCGAGATCGTCGGTCCCGCCGTGATCGAGGAGGTGACCACCACCATCGTGATCGAGCCGGGCTGGCACGCCTCGCTGCACGAGAGCGGCAGCTATATTCTGAAGCAGACCAACTGACCCGAGGGACAGGAGGACGTCATGGCAATCGAGATCAACTGCGACATGGGCGAGAGCTTCGGGCTCTACACGATCGGCGACGATCAGGCGCTGATGCCGCATATCACCGTGGCCAATGTGGCCTGCGGCTTCCACGCCTCTGACTACAACCACATGCGCAAGACCGTGCAACTGGCGAAGAAGCATGGCGTCCGGGTGGGCGCGCATCCCTCGCTGCCCGACCTGCAGGGCTTCGGCCGCCGCGAGATGAAGATGGGCCGCGAGGACATGGCGAACTGCCTGATCTATCAGGTCGGCGCGCTGAAAGGGTTCCTTGAAGCCGAGGGTATGGAGCTCAACCACATCAAGCCGCACGGCTCGCTCTACGGCATGGCAGCGAAGCAGGAACACATCGCCCATGCTGTCTGCGACGTGGCGGATATCTTCAAGGTGCCGCTGTTCGGCATGACCGGCACGCTGCACGAGGAAATCTATCCAGCGCGCGGCCACGACTTCGTCGCCGAGTTCTACGCCGACCTGCATTACGACGAGAATGGCGGCCTGATCGTCACCATGGTCCATGATCCGGTCGATCCTGCAGACGCGGCCGCACGCTGTGTCCGCGCCATCGAGGAAGGCCAGACCAAGACCACCGCCGGCACTGACACGCCCGTGCGCTGCGACAGCATCTGCGTCCACTCCGACACGCCCAATGCGGTCGAGGTGGCCACCGCCGTGAAGAACGCCGTCCAGCCCTTCATGGCCGTCGCGGCGGAGTAGAAGCACGCAGGATCGTCATGCCGGGCTTGTCCCGGCATCCGGTCGAAACCAATACTTGCGGCGAAGCCGCTCCGGACCCCGGCACAGGGCCGGGATCACATGCAAGCGCAACACGACCAAGGAGACCTCGACGTGGCCGAACAGATCATCTGCCCTCTTCCCGGAACCTTCTACCGCAAGCCGTCGCCCGATGATCCGCCGTTCAAGGACGTGGGCGACAGCGTGGCCGAGGGCGACGTGATCGGCCTGATCGAGGTGATGAAGACCTTCAACGAGGTGAAGGCCGACAAGGCGGGCACCGTGAAGGCCTTTCTGGCCGACAACGAGGAACCGGTGATGGCGGGGCAGCCGCTGGTCGATCTGGACTGAGCAGGCCCATGGCGATTGAGAAACTGCTGATCGCCAACCGGGGCGAAATCGCGGTGCGGGTGATCCGCGCGGCGCAAAGTCTCGGCATCGCCACCGTGCAGGCGCATTCGATGGCCGATGCCGACTCGCTGGCGGTCAAGATTGCGGACGAGGCTGTGGATATTGGCCCGCCGCATGCGGCCAAGTCCTATCTGAACGTCGATGCCATTCTGAACGCCGCGAAGCAGACCGGTGCGGACGCGATCCATCCCGGCTACGGGTTCCTGTCGGAGAATGCAAAGTTCGCGCAGGCTGTCGAGGACGCCGGGCTGATCTTTGTCGGCCCCCGGGCGGAAACGATTTCGCGGCTTGGGGACAAGGCCGCGGCGCGCGAGGCGGCGGTCGAGGCCGGCGTGCCCACCGTGCCTGGCTCCGACGGTCTGATCGACAGCATCGACGCGGCGAAGCGGGCCGCCGCACGCATCGGCTATCCCGTGATGATCAAGGCGTCTGCCGGCGGCGGCGGGCGCGGCATCAAGATCGCCGAAGACGAGACCCAGCTCGAGAAGCTGGTCTCGGAGGCCCGCAACGAGGCCCAGGCGGCCTTCGGCGATAATGCGCTCTATATGGAAAAGGTGATCCGCGACGCGCGCCATATCGAGGTGCAGGTGCTGGGCGACGGCACCGATGCGGTGCACTGCTTCGAGCGCGAATGCTCACTGCAGCGGCGGCGGCAGAAGGTCTGGGAAGAGGCCCCCTCCGCCGCGCTGAACGATGCGCAGCGCGAGGCCATCTGCGAGAGCGCCGTCGCGCTGGCGAAGTCGGTGGGCTATCGCGGGGCGGGGACGCTGGAATTCCTGTTCGATGACCGCTCGGGCGAGCACTACTTCATCGAGATGAACACGCGCATCCAGGTCGAACACCCGGTGACGGAGATGATCACCGGCATCGATCTGGTCGCCGAGATGATCCGCATCGCCGGCGGAGAGCCGCTGCGGCTGAAACAGGATGCGATCGGCCTGAACGGTCACGCCATCGAGGTGCGAATCAACGCCGAGGATCCGTCGAACAACTTCATGCCGGGGCCGGGCACAATCGGGACGCTCGCCGTGCCCGCGGCGGACCATGTCCGCTTCGACACCATGCTCTACGAAGGCTACACGGTGCCGCCGTTCTACGACTCGCTGCTGGGCAAGCTGATCGTGCATGGTCCCGACCGGGCTACCGCCATCGACCGCATGGCCCAGGCGCTGGACGGACTGACCATCGAGGGACTGAAGACGACGATTCCGCTCCACAAGGTGCTGGCGCGGTCGGCGGATGTCCGTTCCAATAGCGTCCACACCCAGTATCTCGAGCCTTGGCTCGAGGCCAATCCGATCAAGCCCGAATAGAAGGAAGGAGACGCCACTCCGATGGAATCCCGATACACATTCGGCGGCGACGAGCACATTTTCTGCCAGATTGGCGAGGAGATGTCGCTGGAGGCCTTCTTCAAGAGCCTCTCCATGACCAATGCCGTGCGCGACAGCCAGATCCGGGGCGTGACCGAGATCTGCGCCGCCAATGCCTCCTACCAGATCAAGTTCGATCCGGACGTCATCAAGCCCGACGACATGCTGGCCGAACTGAAGAAGCTGGAGAGCCAGGCCGACGCTTCGGAAAACCGGCTCGACACGCGTATCGTCGAGATACCGGTGCTCTACAACGATCCGTGGACGCACGAGACGCTGATGCGGTTCCGCGAGCGGCATCAGGATCCGTCCGGCACCGATCTGGACTATTCGGCCCGGATCAACGGCTTCGGCTCGGTCGACGAGTTCATCGCCGCCCATTCCGGCTCGCCGTGGTTCGTGTCCATGGTCGGTTTCGTGGCTGGTCTGCCGTTCCTCTACCAGACGGTCGAGCGCGCCCGGCAGATCGAGGTGCCCAAGTATCTCCGGCCTCGCACGGACACGCCGAAGCTGACGGTCGGTTATGGCGGCTGCTTCTCCTGCATCTATTCGGTGCGCGGCGCTGGCGGCTACCAGATGTTCGGCATCACGCCGATGCCGATCTACGATCCGCAGCAGGAGATCAACTATCTCAAGGACTTCATGATCTTCTTCAAGCCGGGCGATCTGGTGAAGTTCAAGCCGATCAACCGGGACGAATACGACGCCGCCTGCGAGGAGGTCGAGGCCAACCGCTTCGCGCCGAAGGTCCGCAACGTCGAATTCTCGCTGGACGAGTTCAACAAGGGCGCCGACGCCTACAACGCCAAGCTGGAGGGCGCGCTCAATGATTAAGGTCATCAAGCCGGGCCTGGCCACCAGCGTCCAGGACATGGGCCGTCCGGGCTATTACCACCTCGGCATTCCGCAGTCTGGCGGCATGGACCTGCTGGCGCTGGAAGCAGCGAATCTGCTGGTCGGCAATCCGGGCGATCTGGCGGTTCTGGAAGCGACCTTCATGGGCCCCGAACTGGAATTCACCGAGGACGCCATCGTTGCCGTGACCGGCGCGGCCATGACGCCGAAGGTCGATGGCGAGCCGCAGGAGAACTGGACCTCCTTCGCTGTGAAATCCGGACAGGTGCTCTCCTTCGATTTCCTGAAGGGCGGCGCGCGCGCATATATCGCGGTCTCTGGTGGCATCGACGTGCCTGTCGTCCTCGGCAGCCGCTCCACCTATGTGCTTGGCGCGCTGGGCGGTTTTCAGGGCCGGACGATCGCTGAGGGCGACGAGCTGCCGGTCGGCAGCGGCTCAGGCGTCGCCGGCAGGACGCTGGCGGCGGAGATGCGCCGTGGGCCGGCCAATCCGGCCGAGATCCGGGTGCTGCCCGGCATCTTCTGGCACTGGGTCGAGGAGGCGTCGGGCGAACAGTTCTTCGCCGATACCTGGAAGGTCGCGCCCGAGGCCGACCGCATTGGCTACCGCTTCCGGGGCGGCAATCCGATCCAGTTCAACGAGCGCGAACGGCCCTTCGGCGCCGGCTCCGACCCGTCGAACATCGTCGACGGCTGCTATCCCTACGGCTCCATTCAGGTGCCGGGCGGAACGGAACCGATCTGCCTGCATCGCGACGCCGTCTCGGGTGGCGGCTATTTCATGCTGGGTGCGGTGATTTCCGCGGACATGGACCTGATCGGCCAGATGCAGCCGCACACGCCGACACAGTTCGTCAAGGTGGACATGGATCAGGCCCTGAAGGCCCGCGCCGACCGGACCACCCTGGTTGGACGCATCAGGGATGCGCTCGGCTGAACCGACTCAGACCTTCCGGTAGATCGGCCCACGGTCGATCACCGGCTGGATGAGGTCGCGGTAGTCGCCGTCCTCGTCTTCCATGGCGGGGCGGTGGGTCTGGCCCGGATAGCCGAGCCTCTCGCGGATGTCGGGCACCAGGTAATAGGCCGACGAAGCGACCAGACCGATGACGCCGATTGCTTCCGGATGGTCGCGGTTCAGAGCCTCCGCGTCGCCGATCTTCACGGCCAGGACCAGCGCGTCTCGTAGCGGCGCCAGAAGTTCCGGCCGAAGCGTCAGCACCCGATCCAGATGCACCGGATCTGCGCCCGACCGGCTGAAACACGGCATGCCCTGCGCCGCCGGGATCAGCGCGTCGGCGATCCGGGCGAAGGCCTCGCGTTCGGCAGCCTGCAGCATCACCCCACCTCCATCGCGCCGCGGTTCTCCAGCATGTGGCTCACCGCCCTGAGCGCGATGGCGCAGATCGTGCCGGTCGGATTGAAGCCCGACGAGGTCACGAAGGTGCTGCCGTCCATCACGTAGAGGTTCGGGACGTCATGGCTGCGGCACCACTGGTCGATGACCGAGCGTTGTGGATCATCACCCATGCGGGCCGTGCCCATGATGTGCCAGCCGCTGTCGCGCATCAGGGCGGTCTCCGTGGTCGAGATCGCGCCGGACGCCGCCATCGCCTCACGTTGGCGCTCCAGATGGAAGGCGATCAGGCGATGCGTGTTCTCGGAAGTCCTGTAGACGATCTTCGGCGACGGCACCCCGTCGGCGTCGGTCATCTCCGGATCTAGTTCGACGCGGTTGGTTTCCTCGGGCAGGTCCTCGACGATGACGCCCCATTCGAAGGACCTTCCCAGCGTCCGCGCCGTCTTGGCGTGGAAGGCCTCGCCCCAGGCCTCTTCCAGCGGGCCGCCGGCATGGATCGAGCGGAAGCCCAGCGGGCCACCGGTGGGCATCACCTGCCACTTGGCCCCACGCACAAAGCCCCTCGATGCATCGGTCTCGTAGAACTGCATCGACTGAATCGCCTGACCGGCCGGTCCCATCCAGCTTTCCAGATCCTCGTCGAAATAGCCCGTGACGGCGGCATAGGGATGGATCATCAGATTGCGGCCGACCAGCCCCGAGGAGTTCGCCAGCCCGTCCGGAAACGCGTTCGAGGCCGAGTTGAGCAGCAGACGTGGCGTGCCGATGCCATTGGCGCACATGATCACCACATCCGCCTTCTGGTGATGCTCGACGCCGTCACGGTCGCACCACACCGCGCCGTCCGCCCGCCCCTTCGCGTTGGTCGTGATCCTGCTGACGCGCGCGCCGGTGATCAGCTTCGCGCCGAAGCGCAGGGCGTCCGGCCAGTGGGTCAGATCGGTCGAGGCCTTGGCCTGCTCGGGACACCCCTGGCTACAGGTCCCGCGCCGCGCGCACTGGCTGCGGCCACGATAAGGACGCGAGGCCACGGACATGGGCGCGGGCCACCAGTGCCAGCCAAGCTGGTTCATGCCCTTCGCCGCCAGACGACCGATCTTTCCGATCGGCATCGGTGGCAGGGGCGGCGGCGTCATCGGCGGATAGGCCGGATCGCCGGCCAGACCGGAAACCCCCATCTCGACATCCATCAGGTCGTAGAAGGGCTCCAGATCCTCATAGGTGATCGGCCAGTCGTCGGCCACGCCGTCCAGGCTGTGGACCCGGAAATCCGACGGCATGAAGCGCTGCCAGTGGGCCGAGTAGAGGATCGTCGATCCGCCGACCGCGTTGTACATCAGCGGATTGACGTCGGAATCGTCGACATTGATCGGATAGTCGCTCTCGATCTGCCGGACATTGGGGTTGGGATGCCAGCGGCGCTGGGTCATCAGTTCCCATTCCGGCTTGTCGCCGTAGAACTCGTCCGTCTCGACCTTGCGGCCCTGTTCCAGGCAGACGACCTTCACGCCCGCCTCGGCCAGATGCTTCGCCGCAACCGCGCCGGACGCGCCGGCGCCGATGATCAGGACGTCGGCGGTCTCATCCGTCATCGGTTCAGTTGCTCGTCATCCACTGGACGGTATCGTCGAGGGCCTTCTCGAAGCGGTCGAACATCTCGTTGATCTCGCTTTCGGTGATGATCAGCGGCGGGCAGAAGCCCAGGCTGTCACCCATGGCGCGCGTGATCAGGCC